>Ga0207877_10007_pt1 | contig 1010423 bp, 810 predicted proteins | sample LinPmetageLP29_FD_184046 | JGI IMG/M metagenome (GOLD analysis project Ga0207877, IMG submission 184046) | Marine viral communities from the Pacific Ocean - LP-29 (SPAdes) | ecosystem: Environmental > Aquatic > Marine > Oceanic | place: Pacific Ocean | collected 2009-08-23
GGATAGTAGTATTTATTAAGAAATTATATATAAGCTTAGTAGTATATAAGTTATTCTAGATATAGTATAGGTCGATCTCCCGCTACTCTATACGGATAGAGGTATATCGATTAACCGACTCTATAGTTGGGTAGGATTTATCCTAGACTTCTACGTAAGGATTTAAGTCCGCGGTTTCGATACTTAGCTCTAGGTTCTCTAGATTCTAGGCCGTACTAGGGTTTAGGTTCTATACCGCGTCTTCGCGTCGGCGAGATTAGGATTAGGTCGTTCTTAGCGCTATAACGTACGGTACTTAGCGGAAAAGAGAGTTTAGGTCTAGAATTACTCCGGCTCGTCGGTTCGGTTTAGAATATAGGGATTACGCTAGCGAGATAGCGATAGCGAACTATCGATATCTATATAGCTAACAACGATAAAAAAGGTAAAAAAGGTAAAAAAGGACGTTACTACTATATTACGATAGCTAATATTATTAAGAAAATATTATACGCGAAATATAAAAGTAGTAACGTAAGGAAGGAATAATTATATACGTAGGGATTGTTGATGATAGGGACCTAGATCACGTGATCCCGGAGCCATAATCCTCCGCCCTCCGACGCTATGCGTCACAATACGTACTACTACGTCGGATACCTAAGAATACGGACTAGGTCGTTAGCTATACCGCGGATAATACTAGGTATAGCGGTAGGCGTAGTAGCGGTCGTAGTAGTAGGTATAGCGGTAGTTACGGTAGTAGGTATAGCGACTAGGGTAGAAACCTCCTAGCGAACGGCGGGAGGAGCTACGTTAGTAGCGCTACGAGTAGTAGGATACGTCTAAGGTTCTATAGGTTCGGCCTAGCGGCGGGTATTATAGCTAGAGTCCTTTTTAGTATAATATATATATTTCTTTACGTAATAAGGAACTAAGGTAGGCGTAATCTCTATAACGGATAGGGATAATAAGCGTTTGCTTACGTCTTCGCTAGCCCCGGCGGCGACCTCCTAACGGGCTCCTAGACTACGGCGGTTACGAGCTTCTACGATCTATCTATAGTTTAGGTTCTACTCGGCGAGTTTATAGACGCGTTTAGGATAGGAGGGGTTGTAGGCGTATTCGCTACGGAAGGAGGATTTATTGATATAGACGCTATAGCGAGATACGTATTAGCCGAAAAGAACGGCGACGCGTCGGAAGAGATATGTAGTAGCGTAGATAGAGAAGTATTTATAGAGCGTAGTATATATCTACGTATTAGGCGGATAGGAGGTACGTAGGGTTTAGAGCCGCCGCTAGTAAAGTTAGACGGAAATATACTAATATACGGAGATACGCTATAGGGTAGACGCGCGCCGAAGCGCGAAGTAAGGAACGGGAATATTATAGCTAGATATAAGAAAAAAAAATTTATAAGAGCGCGAAGAAGAGAGGAGAAAGTTAGGACCTAGAGCGTATCTTTATACCTATAGATAGAGGGGTATTAATCTAGGGCCTAGCGATTCTTTATTATTGATCTAGGCGTTTATAATACGCTATATAAACGTAGCCCCGATCTTCGTTGCTAATTAGCTTCTCTAAAAGGTAATCTCGCTTACCTCTACGTAATCCTATTACCCTACGTAATCTAATACCTTTACGATCGACTTAATAGCGGCTCTAAACGTACCGTTTATAGGTACGTAACGTCTTTCTACGTATTTCCCCGCGCCGCCTTCTATATAAACGCCGACGCTATATATCGCCTTATTACCTACGGTAGCAATATACTTCCCTTTATATCTTTATATATATTTTAGGGCGCTAAAAGTACGCTAGGGTTTTTCCTTTATTTCCTTTTACTTTCTTTTGTTTCTTTTTGCGTCTACGGAATAGGGTATATTTAAACGTCTTTATAGATATTTTTAGTATGTCTAAATATCCCTATATATACCGTTGTCCTTTGTTGCTAGTTTTCGGCGGTTGCCGTTACGTCTAGGAAGACGTAACGCGAACTTAAGGCTAAGTTCGGTTTAGGTAGGGGAGGATATAATCCTAGAACCTTGTGTACGTACCCTTACGGTCACGTTACCTAGTTTTCTGCTATAGTCACCGCCTTCTGGGTGCCCTTTTAGATTCTTAGCCCCTACGTTTTATAATACACACTCTTTTGCCTTAGATCTCACGGGCAAAGAGTATTGCAACAAATATAAGAAAGGAAAAGAATAGCAACGTCTATTAAGTCTAGCGCTAGCCTTAACGGTTGATAATAAAGCTTCCAATTACGGGGCTAGAGGCTTAGTTAGTATAGTAGTATACTAGGTAGAATAGTATACCTACCCGAGGCTAGGACCTAGAAAAGGGGCTAAAATAAAAATAGTAGATAGAAGAGCTCGTTCTTCGGCACGAAAAACCTTATTTATAGTCCCTGCTACGATAGCTAAGGAAGGCGCAAAACAAAATCTAGCGAGGAATCGTAGAACGTATAGTACCGCAATAGAATAACTAAATCTAGTACCTATGCTAAATATACTCCCTAGAAGTATAGTACCGACGTAGATAGGATATCTGCCGATCGTCTCCGATAAGGGCCCCCCGACTAGGGAGCCTAAGCCTAGGGCAAACATATAAAGCGACAAAGGAAGAATTGCGACTATACTACTTACTCCAAATTCTTCCACAAATATCGAATAGGTAGGCACTAAGATAGATATACCAATTAAGCTATATATAGTTAGCTTTAATCAATAATATGTTACGGAGAGAGGCTAGCTTACGTCGAGAAGGCCGCTAAAGCAATTATGATAACTTGCTAAAATTTCATTATATACGGCTAGTTGTAAGGGTTGAGAGGGTCTTTATCCCACTCGCTCAAAGACAATGCCGGCTCTATCGATTGATTTACCTCGAAGGACCTAAGCCTAGGCATAGGACTTGTTGAATTTCCATCTCTTTTACCGCCAATGCTCTTTTTACCTGCCTTAGGGATCGTCTGAGCTCTGATATTCGGAGGATGCAATAGTCAGCAGAGCCTCAGGAAGATTAGGAATACAAAGAATAAATTGGTCGTCTAGGGTAAGGAAGTAGTTTCTCGAGTTGCAATCAGGTCATACAGAGCATCGTAGAAGTCGTAAAAGGTAGAGAAGACAGACATATTTATGATGGTTGAGTTGCCTCATTGAACTGCTGTAGCACGATATTATTGATACGGCGCAGACGAACTCTGTGACTAGGTACAGGGAAAACGTTTAGTTGGTGGGTGGTTGCACGCGGATCCACTATGGTCCACATCCTGCCCGTCCTTGACTCCCAAATACCGTTGAAGAACCGGTTCGTTGACTAGAAGGTAGATGTGTATCTCCCCTTTTTTAAAGTTCTGTATCATCATTTTTGAACATAGCACAAATTTGGTCAAGTGGTTACAGAGCATATATAGGAGAATCATTGGGTTGACCGCTTAGTTAGCACTTTGACGTTGTAAACTCCAAACCAATAGTGATCACAAGAGACAGAATTTTCATAGTAGACATGGTATCCCAAAGACATAAATGTAGAAAGAATATAATACATGTTTCCAAAACCCTCGAGCATCCCTCCGAACCAATCCAGGTCAGACGAAATGGTCACTATGGGCAGTAGCCGATGGTCTGGAATGGAGGTCTTGATTGTTCTTTATTTTTCATCGCGCCAGCTTTCCTCCAAATCGATCCATCTGCTTCTCCTAAGGCGGGGATTTCAGCGGTCAGACCGAGCGATTGATGCAAAAGTCATGGCTACGCTGCGACAAAACCCTACTCTAAAGCCTAGAATAGGCACTTGGAACCTACGAGCTATCGATCGATGGATCGATGATGTTCTGGATAATCATGACTTGGTCAATAAGCTTATCAAATTTACAGTAGAGGATTTTGAGGATGTGTCACAAGTCAGTTCTAGTCCCCAGTCCTCAACTTTCGACTAACTCACATGACTTGAACAGAACCAATCTATTTCTAAGCTATTGAAAGCGCTAGGACGCAGCACCGTCGTGGTGGAGGAACGCTCTAGAACAAACGATCCAGAAATTGTGGACGTAGGGACCGGTATCTCTTCCCATGAAGAAACTGGAGAATCATGTATATAATGAGATCTAAATATTTCAATACCCCCGACTTTCATCCGTTTCGCATCGAAATAAATCATCTTACTTCATCCTCGCACAGCGATGACCCGTCCACGTGCGATAGACACAGTTCGTCCATATGCTCTGATATTGACCTTCTTTGGACCTAACGTTGAACAGATAGCAAAGACGCAGAGAGATTTTTTATCGCCTCTAAGTCATGGTCACTTGGGAAGAGATTCAGGGAAGATTTCTGTATGAAGAAGGGGCATCTTACAATCCGCTATTGGCGTCTCTTATTCCAAGACAAACATGATCGCAGGGCTCTGTTCAAATGCACTTCCCAGCAGGCCAAGAGGTTCTGCAATGATGTCAAAAAAGGGCTTTTAAGCCCCGAGGAACAGGAAACCCAAGGGAAGGCTATTTGGAGACTGTACGCTGTAGCTATGAATAAGCGAGAGCGCTGTACCAGTAATTCTTTCCCCGGAGCAAGCCTATGACACAATGCTTATACTCTCTAGAATATCGTTTTCCTGGCGCCAATCCATCGGACTAGGCGAGATCATGCTCCGTGGAGCTAAGGGTGGGAGCAGTTTCCCCACAGTTTCCCACAAACCAACTTATATTGGTGACTGAGGGTTTCAAGTATGGATACATTATGTGATTGGCATTTCCAGCACGCTTATAGTTTCCTGCCCTTTTTGTCTTTGAATAGGAAAAAAGAAATATTTGTCCGCAACGACCTGATTGGTTTTGACACTGGAAGATATATTTGAGGCTTCCAGAATTGATGTGAGACTAATAATGGAGGGTATAGGTAAATGAACAGGTTTCGGAGGTTTGGTTCATTTATTCTGTCTTCACCAGTTTTCCCATCTCCGAGTGTGAGCAACTCCCCCCAAAAGGGGAAAGGGGAAAAGGGATAGGGAAGGATGATGACTGCCTGTCTGCCCTCGAGCCTATTTAGACCCACCGTCAAGGCGAGACGCGTGCTATTTCTTCCTTGTCTTGATGCTCACTATAATTATCTCGTAAATTATTCAGGGTTCGTACGCGAGAGTAGCAATGACCTTTTCACTAAAAGGTTTTCTACATGAAAATGTAATGAAGAGGAGGAAAAGTTTCTTCTCCGTTTGCGTTCTCTAAATACAAATATATAACAAGGCAGAGGCAGCACATCTATGATAGACCACTGCACCAAAATTGTGAATACCCTCATAAATACCCTACACTGAACTGAAGCCCTATGCGATTTGTTCTTTTGCTGGCATCGTAGTATCACCGTCGCAAGAGAAACTTTCCTCAGAATAGCGCTGACTGACGGTATAGATCAATTAAACAGTTGTCGCCTACGATCATACGAATGAACGAATTTTACTTAAATTGCTACGGCGAGCCCTACTGACCTTCTCTGCCAGTTGGGTATGCCCGCGGAATATAATGGACGAAATTGTCGAGATTGTGCGGAAGATTGGTCAGCAACAAGGTGAAAATATCTACTACCGTGCTTGTCATGCACTGTTCAAACGTCTACAAGAACTTGTGGAGGATTCCTCTGAAGAGTTGCACCGTGTCTATCATTCTGGTTCCTTTGAAGCCGGAAATAACCCGTTCAGCCCGGTATACCATATCACCACCGAGCTACGAGGGGCCATCTACGAATTGCTTGAGCAGGCCTGCGAAGAGATCTGCCCCGTGAATCCAAATACTGCAGCAAGCGAGATATTTCGACCTCTACTTGCCAATGCAGACAGTAGATGATATTTTAGGCCACCGATTTTGGGGAGAGTACGCATATACAATACTGTACCAGGCACCCCAATACAGAAAGGGTGATATTTGACAAGCGGAGCGGGGGAAAAAATGCCCAGTTGATGTTGCTGAATGCAAAACAATTCCATTGAAGCGAGATCTCATAGAAGAAAAACTTGAATGTAGCTCCGTAGCTTTTTTCTGAGGCAAAAAAGTTCTTGGCTCGACCACAAAACGAGAGTACGGAGAGAGTGCCATGCAGAAATTGATGTGCGACTGGAAGCTCTGTCAAGATTCCAAAGACTCATAATACTATACCGTAGTCGTAGTCCGAAGTCAAGGGATGTCCGGAGTGATACAATGGCGTGATAAGAAAGCGTTGATGTCGAGTGGCCTAGGCTCTTTGTTTAGACCCCTCAAATTAATGGTCTGCTCCGACCTCACTTTATGGTGCTTCCCGAACCTGCTTAGCCTTTTGGTGCATTACCAAGCGTCATTAATGTTATTTTCTCGATTGCGTAAACCGTTTCCTTGCTCGAAACACATCATTGTCAAATAGTGGTTGTAGGATTACTGAGACGAAGGTGCCAATGTTATGACGTCTAGATAGAGCATTGTTGTATACGTTTAGCTACACAAAATTGATGTTAGTTTGAAAGCTGACTTGTTTTTGCACCCTAATATATAAGGTCTACCTCAAAAGTGTATGTCGGTGACCTCCAAAATACGATTGACCGATTCAAAGGTCTAAGACCCTTTTAGGTATATAAAGCTCCTAGGGATGACCTCTAGGGACGCTTTGGGTCTATAGAATAGCGAGGTCCTCCGTTGCTTATTCTATGTTGGACCGAAGCAAAGACCTATTATGCCTAAGATTCTAACCTAATCATACTATTGGGCTTCTACGCTTTTAGTTCCTGAGATTTATACTCTAATCGCCGTGCTTCTTCTAACAGTCTGGCTGGTCTACGTACTAGCCGTATACGTAGGCCTAGAGAAGACGACGCGTCTTCTCCGGACGTTCTATCGCCTTAAGACTGCCAAACTCTTGGAAACGTGGTTTCTTTTTTAGTCTGCCTAGAGCTTTCCAATAGCTAGACATTATAATACGCTTTTAGGTACTTGCAATTGCCGTTCTATTCGTAGTTAATATCGTAGCTTTGCGATTCAAAACGCCCTCTTAGCCCGCGATATAGCGACGGGCTAGGTCACTAGCGGTTATCTACCTTATTCCCTTATATACGGGAATCAACTTTGGCTTTCTAGCCGACGTCCTTTACGTATATCGTCTAGCGATAGCATAGTTTCACCGCTAGATCGGTCGCATTTGCGTGCTCTATACGGTCCTTTATAGCACCTTGGTACTATCGATCGCCAGGACCTCGAACATACCGAGCATACGTTATATTGTTCCAATCATTGTAAGCAACCACTATATAAGACAAGAACCCGAATTATGACGAACCAGCGTTACTAACCTATATAGGCTAGATGCGCACTGATTTTTATTATGCCGGTTACTTATGTAGCTATCCGACGGCACTACCCAAAGTTTGCCTTAAAAAGCTACTATCTTCTAGCTATTATCGCGATAAGTAGTATTATATACTACCTAGTTCAACGATAGTTACTATACCGCTAGTTTCTTCTAGGCGCTATTTCTCTATAGCTAGCTTATAGCTTTAGGGTTTAGGTGGCGACTATCGTCGCGTAGAAGCCTTAGCGCAATACCTATTGCGAAATAATTACTTCTACGGCTAGTAGGGTTCTCTAGTTTGAAGTTATGCTTCCTATAGATCGAATAGTCACGCCGGGTCAATATGTCTAGCTATAGATACTACGCGCCGGTATACGTGCTTCCCTCTAGCTAGCTCTATTCTATATAACGGTCTATAACTATAATAGTTCAAAGAGTCGCCGTTTAGTACGTCTAATAGCGCGACCTCGGCTAGGTCTAACGGACGATCTTTATCGAGCCGTTTCGAATTCTCCGACGAGTTAGTCGGTAACTATACTAGGGCTATACGGGCGGGCCCATGATTTTGCGCGATTCGGAACCGTTATTTTTGTCGTAGAGGATATCGGGTTGTTCCGCGTACTACCCTACGTCGAGATGCTAGTAGAGGCTAGCCGGAGGCGGGAAGTAATGATTCGGAAGGTAGAGATTCTCTGGCAACGCGCCGAGGCATATAGTCAGTCGATCCCCGATGATGCCGGTCGTTCGTAGCGGTGACTCACGAACATTCTAGAACCTCCCGAGTGGTTCAAAACCTGGCGACAAGAACTGCTCGAGCTTGATTGGCACAACTTCGATGTAAGTTCCTGTTGGAAAAGCGGTGAGGCCGTGACTGGTAGTATCTTACCGCTTCTCTACCATCTCCAGCTTCCATATAGCTAGGGGTTTATGCATAGCTAGATTCTTCCCTCTTCATGAGTTTTTGCCTTCCAGTTTCTCTCTTGCTCGTAGGCATAGTCATCACTCCCAACATATATCATTGACTTCAGACTGACAATCGCCTTTTCAACAGTGGTAAACCCTGGAGCATTTTTCATGCATTGCCATATCGACCCTCATCTGACCGGCGGCATGGCGTAAGTGTTCATCTTGGGACGTTTTACTTAGATTACCAATACTGACAAGAGCTTACAGACTTGCCATGCTGGATGGCGTGGATGTCTGGCCCACTGTCCCAGCTCAATACGGCCCAAAGGGCCACTGGGGCAAAGTGGCATAGATAATTGTTGTGATATGAGGCTGGTGGCGATTAGGAAACAAGCCTTCCCAGCGGAATGAATTCCTGCATTGTCGATACATAGAACCCAGTTGATTGGGAATCCACTTGATCTTCTCATTGCATATATAACTCCATATATTCCCTCTGGTAACTAAGAGCAATCAATCTTCCTTTGAACTACAACAGGTTTTGAGCCCGGGAGCAAACTCTCGGGTGCCGTCTCCACTCATCTGAGAATCAACAAACAACTATCCTGACCAACGTATTCGGGAAGCGAGCTGGACGCCCAAAACACCATAGTAAAAGCGATAAATTAAAACTTGATATCTTAACATCGGTAGTCAACATAGAAATTTCCTAATAGCTTAATGCTTTTTAGGTGATATCTAGCCTCTCTACGGAGTTTAGAAAATAGTCATGGCTTTGTAATTGCGATATATATATATTTCTGGCTTTTAGCAACGTAATTTTGAAACACCATGATAAACGCTAATTATCCGAAGTTGAGACGGTTTCCATTACGCCCTCGAGTTCATGGATGGTCTGATCGCAAGACTTCTTCTGCGTCTTGATATCATCTGCACAGGTCGGAACGTGAGGAACAGTGAGACGAGTCAAATCAGATACAGCCTGACTGCAAGCTTGAAGGTTCCCGAGGAGCTCTTGATTATACATCTGTCCTGGCTTTGTCGATTCAATTCCCTGCAGAAGACCTTTTTTGCCAATGACAATTTTCAGAAGATCCTGGTGAACATTCACAAACTATTTCCATCGATTATTAGCCTCCTGTATAGCAAACCTAAAAGGGATTAGCCTCCCACTTACTGAGCTGAAAGCGCCACATATGTCCGCTTGTTCTTGGACTGAGACTGGGGACAAGGACCGTCTCTCCGGGCGGGTAGTATTCATGAAGGTCGTCTTTGGCGACAGCACCAGGACCTCATTTTGTGCGGAAGTGGTGATCTCTGCGAACCCACGAATGACTTCCTACAGTATGAAACGAGGCAGTCAGAAACGTAGATGAACATCGGTATGGCACGGACAAGAATCAGTAACTCACTGGATAGTAATGATCGACGGTGGTTTGTGGGGGAAGAAGTTCCACGGCATTGTCAAGTGTATCTCGAGACAAATCAGCCATTATGTCAAGAGTCGTAGCTATGCGGCCGCCGTCGACGGCATAGACGATTGTAGGAAAAAGTCCTACTACGCCGAGAACGGTTGTGAACTTCATATTAATCAAGTGAATAATACGAAATCAGTGAAACAGCCAGGTTCGATCTATCCTCAAGACAGATTCTCATGATTGCACAGTGCGGGATTCGTCGGCTTTAAATCCTTAGTCGTCCAAAAGATCTTCTAAGAATGGCCATTATCGAAAAGGAAAAGGAGCGGCAAGGACCCACGGAATGGGTGTGAATGCCAGTGATCTTCGAATGATTCTCCACTAGAAATTAAATAACTACAGTAATTGTCTTTTCCACCCGTTGTAGAAGTTGGAATTTTTGCAATTATTACAAATCACTTAGTAGCGCCTTCCCAAGTGGGGGGGGGGGGGGGGTGACCACTGCCTATCTTGATGGCAAGATGGTTTTGATCTGGAGCGCCAAGACTACTTTTTCAGACCCATTCTGGCAATTCAATCCCCTAAATAGGTTCGGCGTAGGGTAGAATTTTCCCAGCCCAGCATTGTTTGGCAAGGCCTAATGAGGAATTAATGCTCAATGTGACTGTAGTGGCTCATGAATATGACAGTTCATCATGCCAAGGTGTCCATTCCTGTTTGGGCTGGCGTGAAAGCGACCGGTTAGTGAGGGATCCTACAGAATAGTTAGAGATTATGAAATTGAGCGACGATCCCTCAGTTTGAAGGGTGGCTGGCTGAGCTCCTTGATCACGGGTTGCAGCAAAACATCTTTTAGATCGCATGATACAGTCAACTCTCGCTTATGGCACACCCTACTATCCAACAGAAATTGCGTGCCACAAGTAAATTGTGCCTAGTCTGATCGGATGACCTGATGTGTCTATAGTGATCGACATATATGGAAATCACCTAGTGTGCCATATTTCCTCCCATCTATCTGTAGCCTGGTAAATAGACGTTTTAACCCCTCTACCTGACGAATATACTCTGTTAAAACATGCAAGTTTTTAACCATTCGACCAAAAATCCCCCCTGCATTTCCACGCGGCCGCGGTCAAGCTGGATTGGGAGATCGGCAGCCAGCTGGCTAGTCACAATTATTATGAATGGAGAATCTCTTGGCATTATAAATGCATTTCTGATCTCACCCTCTTACGGCAAAATCGCTGGCGCCCCCGCTGAATGGCTACTCACATTCTACTAGTGTCATTTTCAGATCTCCGAACTTACCCCATATGGCAGGATCAGCATTGGTCAGCTATTGGGAAGTCAATGTACTAGCCCGGTTGTCTATCTTTACTATTTTAGAATATTTGTTTTCTTTTATCTTACACGACATCATACATCTGAACAACTAGCTGCTTTCGGTCCGCTGATCGCATAGATCGTCTGACATCCAGATTGTGATCTGCTCCACTGTAGCGAGACCCACTAAAGCTATGTAACTCGGGATGTCTTTCCTCTTTAGGCGAACACTCATTACTTGATTGATCTCATGCGCTAAGTTTTTGGCCGTGAAGCTTGAAAATATGAAAGGATCAATGTTTTCAAGGGTGGACAAGTTCGGTACGTGACAATTCTCTGGACGCAGGGGTGACAACATTGCCCTGCATTTCATAGAATGCGCATGTAGCTATTTTCAACTGTACAAAATCCCTCTCAGTCGTGCATGGCCTTGTCAGCCACATTGGCACTACGTAGTTGCAAATGCCCTATGGTGCTGCGGATCCTACCTGAGCACAGCCGATCTCACTTTAGCGCTTGTTTGATTATTTCCACCTCGATAATTATAACATTCTGGCCTAGAACCAATCAAGGGATGGTCATGCTTAGTAATAAAACAAAAATCACCACAAGTTGCCCCTAAAAATTGAAGCGTTGCGCATTTCATGCCTGAATCTCTAGATTCCCCTCAGTCTCTGACAGTTTAAATCTTCTTCGAGGGACATTGGGAAATCGGATATTATGATGGAACGTTGGTGTTCGACCAGTTGTGCTAATTCGGATTCTTGTTTCCAGAATGGATGCATTGATTCGAGGACTGATGAAATTCCCTGCTGCAGAGAGACCAAACTTCGACTAAAGGATGACGTTAGTTGTTTGGTTATTAACCTTAAGAACTAGAACCTTAAATCTACCGTTCGGTTGCTTGCCAGGATAACAAAACCGAAGCGGCGGGAATGGCGTCGCAGTTCTCTTTCGAGAATAAACTGATCGATGTTTGTAGGCCGTGGAGAGCAGTGACTCTGTGCTGATAAGCCAGCTGCTTGGTGTCTTGGTTGCCCGTGAGGTAGGTTAGATGAAATGCGGACAAGCTCAAAATGGCGCTCATGACAAAATCGTTCGACAAGGCGATAGCAAGAAAGCTAGACAGTATGTTAGCCTTGATATTCAGTGGCATGTATTCTTAAGTTCGGAAGAACGTACTTAGGCATCTTTTGCGCCCAAACTGTGCAATTGCTGAGACCCCGCCGATGTAGATCAATGGAAAGTCCAATAATATGGTGAACCAGGCGCAGATCCGCCCGTGATAGATGAGACCATCCAGACTGTGGACACTGGGGTAAAGTCTTCCCAGGACCCGGTATTTTTGGGTGGCGTGAAGTTATAGTCCAACTCAGTAGTGTGCAAACTGGAAGGACCAGACTCCGCTCAAACGAATCGCGTAATTGCCCCGTCCACACGCTCCTTTCTTTATATGGGATTTCCAGGTCGTCGCAGCCGTCTTCAGATGGAGTTGTCTCTGGCTTGGCTTCAGGCGCAACTTCCGGCTCGTACACAAACTGGACACCCGGCTCGGATTCAGGCGCAGTCTCCGTGAAAGAGCGGGTCCGGTTGGGTATCAAGTGGTCCTTTTTCCGCTTCCTCGCTGCTTTTTTATCCTTCGTGGAAAAATACTTTCCATAGTCGAAGCGAAACGTCGGGGGTGTGTAGTTTCGAAGATACGCAAATTCACATAACCGGGTAAACGTGTCTTCATCGACGTCTGACCAGTCAACGTGTCTGGTTTTCGCCTCGATCATTTCGCCGTTCATGAGAGCGTTTAAGGCCTTATAGGCAGTACGGGCCTCCATACGTTTCGCCATCGCAACGGGCCGACTCGAGGCCACTTGAACATATTTGCCAACATAACTTACCCACCCTCTTCTTCCGACCCTACTCACCCACCACCTCGTGCTACAGATGGTAGACGCGCTTCAACTGCCGAAGATAGGATGTTGAACACTTGGAGAAGCGTCTTCAAGCCAGCCTACTAACCCACTTACTAATTCACGAGAAACTCGCTGCGACACTGCTTTCTGGAAATGTCATATGTTATAAGGTTTTATGTATGGGCTTTCAGGAGACACAGCATATACAGATGGACATGTACAGTAGACCAGTGATAGTTGCCCTTTCGGCTCAGCCGCCGGGCGTTAATGAATTGTTTGTCTTGGGAGTGACGGCTCTGCCTACGAACAAGGAAGAAAACGAAGGCAAAAAACTCATGGAGAGAGGAGAATCTCGCTATGCCTAAACACCCAGCTATATGGAAGCTGGTGAAGGTGGGAAGCGGTGAGATACTGCCCGTCATAGGGCCTCACCGCTTTCCAACAGTTTGTTTGTTTGTTTGTATCGAATAAGCAATGAGGAAAGTTGGCGGAAAATTAACAAGAACTTGAAAAGAAGAAAACATCTGGAATTGACAGACAGTACTGAGATTTTTGACTTGGAGCTCAAGACACATGTATGATGAGGGCCCTAAGTGTATGCACCCAGAAAGGCCAGTCCTAAACTATTTGCTGATATGCAGTTCCTCTCAAGCGCACACCGTAAAAGCCTTATATGAGCCGTTTCTTGCATTAATTGGCCCTCATCTTTGTATCTCCGGCTGAAAGTCCTGTTCAATGAGGCTTGTCATCTATATCACATTACTTCCTGTACAAGTCGAGTGGCTCATACACCGTGTGTTTATAAACCATTATCCTCACATAATTAAAGGTGCTCTCACATGCTAGGCATGAAATTCATTGCCAATTTCAATGGCTTTGTAATATGTTGTCTATGTTGGTTATTAGTCACTGTTCTAAATATGGCTTACTTGTCTCGAAAATCTACCTAAGCCTACGGCAACACAAAATGCCAATGTCGAACCTACTCAGCAAACGTTATGACAAGAATATTCAAAAACTACCTATCCAATTCCACAAGAGACATATATAGAATATAACCGTAGAACCTTAGGATAACGTAAGTTCTATTAAGGTATTTGACTCTACCACTTGAAGGGTCAATAAAACGGCCTACGCAAATATGCTTAGGGACGAAGCCTAGATAGAAATAAGATACAACCTCGCCGTTAGTGCGGTAAACTAGGCTCTATTAGCCGGATATCTCGTTATTCTAGGTACTTTTACTTCGTTGCAAAAATCTAGCTAAGTCGAGGAGACCCTTAGCGGTAATAAGGCCGGTTAAGTAGTTTTAAATACTATACAAAACTCTCCTCTACTCGCTATTGCCTTTCTATTTTTTGTGGGTATAATTACGGTTATTCTATTGTTACTTCGAGTCCGTAAATTACGAAGAACCTATATATAGCTTATTAATAAATTGTTTACGTAAGTAGTCTAGGAATTTAACTTAATAAAATATTATACGCTTACTATAGGAAGGCTAGTAGTACTAAATACGGTAGTAGGGCTACTTACTACGCTTATTAATATATATATATCTTAGGGTGGTTAGTAGTCTATAATATCAATTGCTATAACTATTATTACTAGCTTAACTTTCTATACTTTCTTAGCCTTATTAGTTTTTTTTAAATTCTTTAAACTTAGGAAAGCTATTTAGGATAACAAAAGACATTTAGCGTAGGAAGATATTATCTCGTAGAGAGGACGGAATCTACTAGAAAATCTAGATTTATCTATAGTTATTCTATTTACGTTATTTGTTATATCTTAGGTATATAAAAAGTCTAGTATTTTATATCGCGTAGAGACATATATAGCCCCGATTGCAAGGATCCCAATAACACTATATATGCCTAGGAAGGGCATAAGGGCCGAGAAATAAAATATCGATCTCAAAGTATTATTATTTGTCTATAAGTATAAATCAACTGCCGAGAACGTATCGGCCTAACTAGGTTGTCTTCTCGTTAATCTAGTAGATACTTCGGCGGTATAACGACTTACGTAAAACCATTTCTGAAAAAGGTATTCTCTATATGATCTTTTATCATAAAGATCTTAGACCAGCTCAGAATAGGCAACCACAAACGAGGGCAAAAATGCCACTTTTATTACCTCTAAACACGAAGAACCAAAGGCGCTGCCTATGTCGATTTGTTGATGCGCCGTCCTCTAGCGAAACTTTTATCTATGAAAAATGATGCGGTTGTATTTTGCTTGGACTCAAATCAATTTGGCCATTGTCGGCACTTTAATGGCTCGATTGTGGCGTCATGCCTAAAAAAAAGGGTCGAACTCCGCAGGAGAAGATTACCGCCTTTCCTATCTCGAATTGATGATTCAGCGTATGCGTAGATCCTATTTTACTGTTCTTTGCATGTGACACCCACGTAAGCGTATGTTTAGGCTAAGCAACTAGCCTCCGCGGACAGGCAGGATCGCTCAACTCGATCTAGCACCTAGATAGATTAACCCTCTTGGGTTTGCATCGAATCGTACTAGTTCATACGCGTTCGCAACCGTCTGATAAAGGCTATCCCCACGAGAAAATACGGTACTATCTATGTGAGATCCGAGACAAAAGAGTATATATTGTAAAACGTAGGGGCTAAGGATCTAAAAGGGTACCTAGAAGGCGGTAACTATAGTAGAAAACTAGGTAACGTAACCGTAAGGGTACGTATATAAGGTTCTAGGATTATATCCTCCCCTACCTAAACCGAACTTGGCCTTAAGTTTGCGTTACGTTCTCCTAGACGTAACGGCAACCGCCGAAAACTAGCGACAAAGGACAATAGTACGTATAGGGATGTTTAGAAATACCAAAAATATCTATAAAGACGTATAAATATACCCTATTCCGTAGACGCGAAAGGAAACAAAAGAAAGTAAAAGGAAACAAAGGAAAAACCCTAGCGTACTTCTAGCGCCCTAAATATATATAAAGGTATAAAAGGAAGTATATTACTACCGTAGGCAATAGGGCGATATATAGCGTCGGCGTTTATATAAAAGGCAACGTAGGGAAATGCGTAGAAAGATATTACGTACCCGTAAATAGTATATTTTATAGCCGCTATTAAGTCGATTGCGAAGGTATTAGATTATATAGGGTAATAGGATTACGTAGGGATAAGCGAGATCGTACGATAGTAAGCGAGATTATCTTTTAGAGTAGCTAATTAGCAACGAAGATCGGGGTTACGTTTGTATAGCGTATTACGAACGCCTAGATCAATAATAAAGAATCGCTAGGCCCGGTATATATATTATAGTCTAGTAAGAAGATTAAGATATTATCTAGATACGCTACTATAAAGATATTAAGAAGATTATAAAGTACTATATAAATATATAATTAGAAAATAGCTAATATATTAGTAAGACCGAATAGTATAACTATATATTTAAAGTAGCTATAATATATATAGAAGGCTATCTTCTATTTATTACCTTCCTAGATATAGATCTAATAATATATATTTTTAATATCGATCTTACTAAACTATTTTATACCTAAGAGATAGTTAAGAATCTCCGAAATAAAGGAAAGAAGGTAGTAATTCTTAACCGAAATACGGTTAAATCTATAGTAATCGATATATAATCGGAGTCTACTATCTTTCTTAGGGGCAAAGAGAATAGGAGTACCTACTAAGCTTTTAGATAGTCGGATATACCTATTCTCTAGGTTTTTATTAATATATTAGTATAGTTCTACTAGTTTATTTTATAAAAGAGAGTAGATTAGACTAAAAAGAGGAGTTTAGTTAGCAATAAGTTCGATAATATAATCGGTATCCTTAAATAGAAGAAGAATCGCTACTTTTTTATAAAAAAAAATATTATAAAACTTCTATAATTCGGTAAGGATTCTAGATAGGTCCTAAAAAGATTAATTATTATTATTATCCCTAAGGATCTAGATTTCCTTAGGTAGTTTAATAGCTACGAAGATATAGGCTAGATTATAGGAGTATTTAGCGAAGATATAGGGTCTCTTAATTATAATAGATAATACTTTAAACTACTAAAGATAAGACGCTAGTATAAGGTAGATATTTAGGTATTAAAACGTTATTATAGAGAGAAGAATAGGGCTATCTTATAGGTTAGGATTATAGTCGATAGTAATATATAGGTATTCGAAGGATTTAACTATTCCGTAGGAATTAGTTATAGTAATTAGGACCTTCTATATACTATAGGTAGGTATTAAGAATATATTAATAATCTTAATAAGAAGTTTAGATAGCTTAGCTAGTTAAAGTTTATATATCTTAATAAACTAAAAACTAATAATATTAATCTTAGTATAGCTATCGAGGTCTATATATATTTCGATTATATTTCGAATATAAATTAGTATATAAAGATAGTAAGTAGTCTCTACTTAAGGATAAGGAGTTAGAGATATAGAGTCTATTCCGACTTATTAGCTTTTCTCTAAAAGATTTTGTCTATATAGGCGTATCCCTAAAAATAAATAGGTTATATATAGCTATTACTACTATAGTTAAAGTATATAAAGCGTTATCTATCTCGTCCGAAAGGATTCTCTTCTCGAGATTAAGATAGATCGTTATAGTTTCGGATTAGTTCTTTATTTAGATTATTAGTATAACGTCGGTCCCTATTCTAGTTACAATAAGGCTAGCGCTAGCCCTAGTTTAGTCTATAGGAGTATTTAGGGTTACGTAGGTAATTAGTTTTAGATTTAGGATAGAAATAGGAACTATAGGATAATTCCTAGGAATAGCGTTTAAAAAATCCCTAGTTTAAGGCCTTATCGTCGGCTTTACGCTTCTATTTCTCCTTAGACTATAGAATCTCTTAGTAGTAGTAGGTAATATTAATTATCTTATCCTAAGTCTTTAGGAGTTTAAGTATATAGAGATTAATAAGGTTCTAAAGCGGATACTAAAGTTTCGCGAAGAAAAAGAGGCTTTTTTCTATTTCCGAAGAATAAGAAAAATATTATTTAAAGGTATCGAGATAGGTATAAAACTCTCTCGGATCCTCGTCGGACCGCTAAAAGATCTTCCCGAGTTAGACTCGAACTTCGGCTTAGAGATTAGTAGTATTCTTAATAAAGATAAGAGTAAAATCTTTAAAATAAGACTACGTTTTTTCGGCGTAATACTTATCCTTTAGTACTAATTCGCTAATATATCGGTACTATCTTATCTAATAGGTTTTATCTATAAAGAAGACGCTAAAAAGGATTTTTCTACTATCGTAGTAGTATTTTTGTAGTATACCTATAAAGGTAGTCGTAAGGTCTAGTAGCTAGTTTTATCGCTATTAAAGATTAAATATAACTTTAAATCGTAAAATATCTTTAAACTTAATTTTAAACTTATCTTTATAGTTAAATTTAGAATCGTAATAGTTTTAGGAGTAATTTACTTAGCTATTAAGTATAGCTTCTTTAGTATAAAGTTCTACGATATATTATTTTAAGGCGACCTATTATTTAAGCTTTTAGATAGTCTCCTAGGTAAGCCTAAGATATTTATCTAACTAGTCGGTATCGACTAGGCCCTTATTAGTAAGGATTAGACTTATATTATAAAGGGTCTCGATAGCTAGCTATAGTTCGATAGTACTTTAGCCTTAAGACTAGGCCCTTTCGACTATAGATTAGGTTTAGGGAGATATCGTAACCTTAGGTAATCGAAAACGAAGAATTAGAATTATTACGAACTAGTTAGTAGGATAGTAAGCCTATCGATTAGGTAAGGCACGACTATCTAAATACTATAGATAATTCTTAAAAGGAGGTAGAGATAATATATTATAATAAGAATAGAGACTAATTCTTAAAGAGAATTATAGCTAAAGGATAGGACGCCTTTTCTTATAGAAGAGGCTAATATAATATTTATACGGTAGGGAAGAAATTACAAGCGAAGCGGGGGCGGATCGGAGGCGAATCGCTACTAGTCCGGCACGTATAACGAAGAATCTAGGAATAGCTTCAAAGAAGCCTATCCTATAACAATATAGAAATATAGAGCAAATATTTTACGGCATTTTCGGAGAGACGCCGTGCAGAAAATCCGTGGGAAGTGGTCACGATAGCATGGTTTCGAGAAAGCTTGGATAAGCTTTCTAACCTCATGCAAGGGGAGTCAGGAGATATACTTTATTTTATCACCGACAGGTAGACTGAGATGAACTCATCGAACAAAGGTCGTTAGGTCATATCGAAGCTGCGAATGACTACCCTTGCGTCTCCGAACCATATGCTAGTTACAGAGCCTTTTTGATTAATCGTCACGCCTCCGCTAGTGCCGCTTTGCTATGTGCCAGAGACCTCGAAATATGGGGTCACTATATAGATCCAACAGAGCACTTATGACAATACCCCCCTCCTCCCCTTTATATGGTGTTGTCCAGCGGCGACATCGCGGCCTTAGGGCGTCGATATTCCCTTCCATAAAAGCTTCTCTTCCTTCACCTTTTTTCTTCCCTTTGTATTTCTCCATCCTTCCCCATCCCTAGCAGGGAAACACCTAGCCACCATCGAAAACTATTACTGTTTCTAATCCCTAATTCCATATCAACCTCCGCCTCAACCCTCGCTTCTTCCATCGGTCCTCCGAGGAAGCCGACATCAGTTACCACTTCCGCCCTCTTTCCGCAAGTCCCAAAAGATAGACTCCTCTCTGGTCCTCGTCGTCCCTCTAGGCCCCTGGCCGCAACTACTCTTTTGCATCACCTGCTCGACTTAAACGTGCTTCACCACGGATGTGCTCGGCGAACAGGTGATCGCGCTATCCCTATACGTCTCGCTGAAGACTGTCAATGTAGCACTTCAGCAGGAGGGTAGCCCCTTATATCTGCACGACTCACTAAGGAGGGTAACTCCCCTGCTGGAGTACTGCATTAACAGTCTCCAGCAAGAGGCATGGGAGTAATCCCGTCATCTGCTTGCCGTGTGCCTCCATGGTGGCACACCCGTTTTCAAATTGACCAGGTGAGTGCTTGCAAAAGAGCAGTCAAGACGAGGGGCCCCGGGAGACGGCGGGAACGAGAGAGGAGTTGATTTCTTTGGACTCTTGTGAATGTGATATTATTCTTATTCTGTCGGTGTATAGGATTTGCTGAGCTATTGGCCCCGAGTCTATTGGTGGTCCATTACCATTGCCATTGCACTTTACGATCTCTGTGCTGCTCTGTACAGGGAATTTGGTTGAAAGTCTCTAATCTGGAGAACCATTACTTGTGGGACTTTAGCAATCACAGTAAATACTATCCTTGAAGCACCAAAAACACGTAAGAAATCTCAAAAATCATTTTAGTCCTTTGGCCGTGTATCCGTTTACGTCCCAGCCTGCCCTCTTGGACAATTTGTATAGCATAAACCAATCGACAAAGGCACAAAGTTACAAAGAGATGGATGAATATCGGAAGATCACCCTCGCATCGAGGAAAAATGTAAGAGATCATAAGCATAAGCAAAGTAAAGATAGAGAGATGTCAAAAAGGATCAAAACGAGAATAGAAACGGATCTCTTCGAAGCATAAACTTGTATAGACACCACAGCGCACAGCGCAACGGCCTTGCATTATTCACGATGCGATCCACTCCAGTCTATTAAGGTTAAACCAGTAACGAACGTGCGGGCGTCTGGGCGGCCTGGGGTATGGATTCTAACTTGAATAGAGAGTAGTACACGGGACAGAGCGCAGGAAAGGTAGAAGATAAAAAAAGACGAGAAACAGATTTCGTATGGCCCAGAGAACAGGAACACTCTTTCGCGGAAAAGCAGTGAAGATAGGGAATCAAAAAATAGGAGACAAATCTAGAGGGTTATCTCTTTCGTCGCGGTGTGAAGCAGAAGGGGAGAAGTGAGGTATTCCATAGTACAGAGCGAGGAAGGGGGTTTAGGAATTGAGCGATAGGCCCTGGAACCGGCCAAGCCACTCATTCTGAGTTGAGTGCAGGCGAGCGCCGCTGGAGCCGGCATCACCGGAGAAGTCGGAGAAGCCTGTCTCCAGAGGACCATAGCTGGTGGGCGAGTACGGGGCAAAAGGGTCAGCCTGTCCGTCTTGGCGGGATGACTGAACGAATGGCTGGTAGGAGTCGGTAAACGGGGCGCGAAGCATGCCGCCGGGATTTGGCAATCCCTCGCCAGCATCAGAACCGTCTCGTCCACTGTAGGAACGGCCGTCTTGCTGGTGGCGACGCTCAGAGTGGGGAGCATCCTGGCTGTACAACGGGTTGCTCATTGCCCCCGTACCTTGCAGGCCAGCTGTCGATGGCGTCACAAAGGACGCGGGGTTAATCGCGGACATCCAGATTCTGGTCTTGTAGATCTTGAACAAGTCCGTGACCAAAGAGTTGAAGTTGATGTAAGAGTCCGCGAAATAGTAAAAGGTAAGCTTCTTCCAGTCCCTGTTAAGCGGTTAGTCTGATACCCTCGCCCTTAAATCGGAAAAATGAAACGTACATCTGGAACTCGGCATCAAGAATCTCCATGTTCAGCCGATGCTCAACGACCTTTTGCTGACAAACTCTCTTCGCTTTGGCCTCATTGCCCTCCTTGTCGCGCAGAGTCAGAATTTCATGGTTCTGTGCAAGGCGCTTGATGAGCTTTGGCTTGATTTCGGTAGTAGTCTCTTGCACTCCATGGGCATGAGGACCCATGCCACCTGTAGCGCTGCGGCTGTTAAGGCCTGCCGAAGCCACATTCGAACCTTCCATCTGTCCCTGGTGGGAGAACATCATGAGCCATTTGTAGTGCTCATCCGCATACTTCTGTTTAAGCTCTCTGGCTTTCTGGGGCGACACATTCGCATGCTCTACAGTACCCAAGTCCGTGCCTCGATCAGCCTCAACAATGACGAGATCGCCTGCTTTCACCTGGAGACCGGTGTCCTCTTGAATGTAAAACACATCGGCGCGGTGGCACTTGAACGTCACAATGTAAAGAAGTTGGTTGTGATGGGCATGGGACATGGATAGGGGTGGACGACCATAGGCTCCAGTCATCGCATATTGGCTGAGGGAAGCCGGGAGGCCAGATGATCCGTCCCCACGGAGTGTCTGCTCATGAGAGTAATAGGGTGCTGGATGAGAGGGGTCAGCAACAAGCAATGGTGACGGAAAAGAGCAAGACTCACGCTGCACCGACGGGTTAGAGTAGTCGTTGATGTTTCCATAGCCATCATCCCGGTCTCCGAGCCCAGCGCGGGGAGTAGCCGTGGAGTGCGAATCAACGGAACTGACAGATACATGGCGCATTGGAATATCCGCAAATGAATGGCGACGACTCTGTGGCATATCTGCGATACCTCCAAAACCGAGCGAGGTCTGCCAGTGACCCTTGCGAACATTCTCAAGCGCACGATTCTCCAAGGGAGACTGGAAGGATTGGAACTGTTGTTCCAGATTGGCTGAATGCTCGGAGAAACGTCGCCTCGTGTTGCTACGCATATTGCTGTAGCCAGGAATGTCGCATAATTCGTCCAAGTCCTCGACGCCCGGATGCTCTTCCGGAACACTGCTCCGGATCCGATGAAGTGAGTGAACCCCGGCGGCCGAGGCAGAAGAATTTGGTCGATCACGATACCGATTGTCCATCTGGCCAGCTGCTGCCGCTTGGCGAAGAAGTGCGTTTTCGCGCGCCAGCTGCTCGATGGTCCAAGCCTGGTTGGCAGAGTAGCTGATGTCACCGTCAGAGCCATTCAGACTTTCGTCACCATCGTCATCCTCGCGAACGCGGCCGAGCGTAGCAGGATCATGTCCTAGCTCACCAAGCACGCTCGGTCGTGATGCTCGTGGCTGGCCAGAAGACATGTGCCCCGGACCACGAGCTCGACCAGCCGAGTACGTAGCGCCGGCAGCAGGCTTGTTTGCCACCATACCTAGGTACTCTGGATCCATTTGACCGACGGAGTACGACTGGGAGCGATATGTCTTGGGAGTTGGGTGCAGTGGGATCTGGAACGGGATCGCTGAATCACCGGAGATGGTGCGAGTGATGGGACTCAGCATTTCTTCGCCGAAAGAGCCAGGCGCAGGCGGAGGGTTGGTCATGGTGGGGGAGGGCACGATTTCAGACAAGCGAGGCGGCGGTTCTTTGCGAGAATCAGGGTTGTTCCAAATTCCCGTGCTCCAGGGGAAAGAACTGCCCCCGGTTTGATTCCAGTTGAAGGACCCGCTCAGCCCAGGATTGGAGCTTGTTGCCCAAGGTGGCTGATCACTTGACGGGCTTGCAGGATTCGATGGGCCGCCAGTAAGAGGGCCCCCGGGAAGGGAGTGCTTTCGTTGAACCCCAAGCGGTACCTCGTTCAGCCATGATGTCCGACGGACTGGTTTGCTTGAAGGTGCAGTAATAGTATGGGACAGTTGCGTATGCTCTCCGTCGTCGTCAGAAGAAGCCAGTGCTTCCGAGTCGGGTGTGGAACGGCGCACTCCAGGGTGGCTCTTCTCGAGTCTGGCGGTGGCATTCGATGCAGATGCAGGCGTGTTTGACGGCATCGCGGAGGTTTGTTTGCTAGATGGCGCAGCCATGACTTCTGATATGAATACTGGTATGGTCAGCGCGCGTCCAGCGAAAGTAAGTAGAATAATGATGATGAGTGAGAGCGGCCAGTACACCCCCAGATCATCTCGTTCTGTACAAAAGCAAGTCTGTTCGAAATGCGACAAGATGTGCCGGGAAGAGACCTACCTGTATTGTAGAGCAAGGTGTAGAAAAGGCTCCGTAAAGCCAAGCGGATCAAGTCGAACACACGCGACAAAGCACCGGTCTTTGTTCCACGCGCTTGAAGTTGGAGATTAATAGCCAATCTCGATCTTTCGAAGACACGAGGATGGCTGGTTCAACGCGGTATGCGCAGCACTGGTTGGAAACGAAGTCAGCGGCCATGTAAAATGAATTAAATCAAGTGATAGGGGGGGAAAGCCAAAAAAAAAAAAAAAAAAAAAAAGACTCTTCATGTCTTGAAGAGGGGAGCACGCGTGGGCGGCACGACTGAGCTGAGCCTCATCGTAACAAAGCGGGGAGCTCCCACTGTCTCAACGCGCTGCACTAGCACATTACCCAACCACATCGTGTCCTGTGTTCGATATGTACTCGGGGGTGCAGAGAGCGAGGACCCGAGGGAATCCGCAGATGTCGCGCGACAACTGTTTGACCCCAAGGGTGGAGTTCTCCTGCCCCATATCCCGCAGAATGCGGGCCAAGAACTGAAGATCAAGACGAAATGAAGCTCAGTGTCACCACGTACCTTGTAGAGAAAATGATCTAGGAGTCTATTGCGATCCGAGTTTCACACGGCGCCTTGTATCGGGGGCAAAAATAGCAAAGGAGTAGGGAAAGGAGATGGTAATCGTAATCGTGTCTGCCAAGCGATTCCCCGGATATTAGCAGGTGTCGCAAGGAGAGGAAACCTTGAAGCGCAACTCACCACTCTAAGAGATCGCAAGAAAAATCTATCCAGAAGCAGATGCGCGAAGATCGTGGGTCTCGTCAGAATGGCCGATTGCTTTGCACGAGATCAGGGTAGTCGAAGCGACCGTGGGTTGGTTTCGATTTTCGCTCGGGTATGCGCGAGCCTGGAGAGAATAAGAGATGATAAATTCAGATTCTCGTCTTTTACTCTCTCTTTCACACGCAGTCTCTCTTGGTCCCTTCGCTTTTTTTTTTTTTTTCACTCTAGAAGGGAATGCGTTCGGAAAGCGGGAGCTTGGTAGCGTGACCAGGAAGATGTGGAGCAACCGGGTCCCTTCAAGGACGGCGCATGTTGGACAAAGTGAGTCAAGAAGAGGAAGTGAGAGAAGAGAAGAATGAAGAAAAAGGCGGGGGAAGAAGAGTGTGGAGGTGACGGATCTGGCAACGTCGCCCCGAAATGATGTTCAGGGGACACGGACCACAAAGTGATCCACGGCGTGGTACAACTCTCTCACAACTTTGAACCTGCTATACAATAAGGATGAGTCCCAGTGGTCCAGTGGTCCCAGTAGTGCCAGTGGCTCATTCTACGGACTATTAACATCATTACTGAGCTCATAACTGGTCACGACTTCACCCAGGATCCCCGGGAGGGTGCCACTACGCCCATACAGCGTTAGTCTGGGTTGTGCGGGTCTCTGGAGGAGGTTGCCGACGATCGTCTGGGGTTTTGACTGGTTTATGAAGCGAGGGGCATAATATGCAACCCTGTCAGCCTGCTCCGTACATGCATCGGGTCGCACACTTGCGGGGTAAACTGATGGCTCGAGATGTCATGAAGTCATTCAATCCGGGTCATCTGCATAGCGTACCCCCGGATTGTCGCATTGTTGTCCTCATGGGGATGCATCCAATAAGCGTGAAGTCTGCTTTCTGGGTCCCAGCAACTTCAATGTGTTCTGCATATTTTAGGCCGCTTTACTTTTCTCTGCTTTTATGTTTTGTGGGGAGAGCTCATGCATCGGGCTCTATCTTCCCCGCCCGTGGCCGAGGATTCAGGGTCAATCTATCCCTATGGAGTCTTTTCCCCCAGGACAAAGGAATGGCTGGATTCCACCGGTCCAGAACCGATAATCGTCAGGGTGCCACAGAAACCGTGATACACAAAAATACCCTGGTATAGGAGGCCCCCGGCACCAACCTAATCTCCTGGCTTGTCCCACGACATTCATTATTGCCACGGATTCACGAATCATCTAGCCATCCGAGCCTCCGATCTTTCTCCCTGCATCATTCGATGACTAGTTACGAGATTGTTGCAGCTCCGAAATTGGGCGCTGTTGACGTATGTGGTATAATGAGCAAACACTGTCCATCAGCCCCGCTACCCCACTATGGTCTCACATCACACTTAAGCGGGCCCCGGACGGAAAGGAACCCTGCAAGGAGGTCGTTGTGCACATGTGGACCATTGGAATAAAGAGGGGACTGGCTCGGGACAGAAATGGAAGCCCCCCGACCTGATTGAATCCCCGCAATGTGGGCTGTCTAGGTTCCCCCTCCGCGCGGGCGCGAACTGGATAAACCGGCGCACATCTACTCCGTATGTCATCCTTCATCTATAGCAGAGACGGATGTTGGTCTAGAATCGTTGGGATATGGCCGCATTCCTTACCGTAGATATTCCCTACAAACTCAACACTTTGAATCATACTTTACAATTCTCTCTTTGGACAGTCTAGTTAATTAACGAGAGGTATCACCGGGTGTAAATGTTATACAGAATTTGGGTTGAAATCGCGAGAAACCCAGCATGAGGCATCACGTGCGGTGCGCCGAGTAAAGAGAAATCCATTTACGCCGGCGCGCTATCCAGCGGGGAACTGGCAGTAGCCGCAGCACCCTTTTGCTGGCGCAGCTTCTCCTCAAATCGGGCAAATTCGTGCATCGAGACCACCTCTTCCTCATCCATGACCTGCTCAACACCCTTGACCTCTTCAATCTGTTCAATCATATATTAGCGCCCTGCCATAGGGAACAAAGCGGGTGGCAACTCACATAGTGCATCAACATCGACTCAATACCATTCTTGAGAGTCACCGTGCTGGAGTCACAGGTACGGCAAGCACCACGCAGCTTCAGCATGACGATACCATCCTCGAATCCCCTCAACTCGATATCTCCACCGTCCTCTTGAATAGCCGGACGAATGCGCGTCTCCAGAAGCTCCTTGATCATGCCGACCACCTCGTCATCATCCTCGTTGTAGACGAGCGAGTCTTCGCCACCACCCTCGGCGCCCTCAGCCGAGGAACCCTCCACGACGGAGACGATGGTCTCACCTGACGTCACGGCCTGCGTGATGAGGCTGAACACCTCGGGCTTGATGTGCGCCCAGTTCGTGTCGTTAGCCTTGGTCACGGTGATGAAGTCGGGTCCGTAGAAGACCGATGTGACGCCCTCGCAGTCGAGCAGCTTGGCGGCGAGAGGAGAAGGGTATGGTGGTGCGAGGGTTTGGCGGGGAGAGAGGTATTCGAGGAAGGAGGTCGGGAAGTCCTCAGGGAGGACGCGGTAGTTGGGGATAAATTTCAAAGCCTAGGAGATGATTAGAATCTCGACTAAGAATTTGCAGGGTATAACCACTTACATCGGGGTTGGGGGTGTTCTCGGTCTGGATGAAGATCGTGCGCTTGCTAGACGGCGACCCGACGGCGCCGCTCCGGGCCATGGGTTGTTGGTAAGGTCGTGCTGTCGGTCGGCGGCGAGTCTCTGAGGCTGTGATCGTAGGAAGACGAGCGGCGCTGGCCACAGTCCTAGAGGGCGCGAAAGTCGCAGGCCTCACAGTTCGGCCGCAGGACTCGGACACAAGTGGCACCCGGGTACCACGCAGGGCACGGCGGAGCATCATTGTAGATGTAGAGTTCACAGACATTTCTGAAAATTGAGTATCAGAGTATGAAATGCGGAATTCAATGTGTAGAGATATGTTTGTGAAAGTTGAAGGTGGCGGCGGACCCGAACTCTGACGCAATTCGACGGTCACGTGATGGGGAATAATGGAGCCTGACAAATGCAGACCGGTAAGCAGCCAATCAGAGCAGAGACGTTTCAGATTTATGTGCCGAGACTCGGAAGCTATTGAAATGGCATAGTTATGATTTAGAAGTCAGAATCTATAGTGGTCTCCATTGGATCAAAGGATCAACCTGTTCCATGGGTGCCGAACACTTCAACCGTTGAATCGAGAACTTCATCAACTGGCTCGCTCCATGGGTAGCCACGCACAAACACAAGTGGCGGGGAATTGAGCAACCATACCATGATTTAGTGTTTTTTCCCATCAAAATCACGGAGCCATACCTCGCAGCCCTTCTCTGTAAACATTTTATTATATTGCAGGAACTGGAAGTCTTTGTTTCGCTTGCCAAGAAAGCTGAGCTTAGAGCCATAACAGCGTTATCAAGGACTGGATATTCCCAATGATCATAGGAAACGTATCTTATAGGTACATGACATGCCGATTCTCATCACGAACCAGCGTGTTAGACGCAAGTACTCGATAGAATTCGCAACGAACTGAGTCCCCACATTAGGATTGACATCAAACCGAGCAAAATCGGAATCCACTTTAGTGAACTAGATGCATCACCCGCTTTGATAGCTTATCTCCTCTCGCCACTGAACCAGGACCCTGTTGAGTTGTGGATAAAAACGCATTGCCTCTCATATCCGGTACAGATGTCGCCCTTCCCAAGACACCACACTCGGGCTTGGTCTCATCGCACTAGACAAGGGTCAAAGGTCAGTGCAGTAGGTGGCCAGCTAATACGGTACGCCATTCACCTTGAAGTAAGTGATAAGGGCTAAAGGCTGTTGGGTCAGCACCCCAGGGGCTCATCAAGCAGCAAGATACAGATAATGCTTCATTGACCCGAACTGGCCGAGACTGGAGAGTCTGCGGGAGTACCAAAACGTCAACACATGGCAAATGTAACAGATGTAGCAGTTGTACAACAGTCGGGACGATCAAAGGTCCGTCACGTGCACTCACGGCAAAATGTTTTTTCTGGTAGACTTTTGATGCCTGAGGCTTCAATATCCGGGCTCTTCTATTTTTGCTTTGTTGCTCGATTAAGACTTTGCTGCAGGGCTGAACACTTCACTTTCTCAAACCTAGAGCATTGACTCAACGGGTGTGATGGATGTGGCTTGAACCACAAAGGCCCTGTCTATCTAGAAAAAATGGCCGTCTCCTGATCTTTTTGGCTGATGTAGGCGTTGCCTGCTAATATCCTTGACTGATGTAGGCGTTGCCTGGCGTAGCCCATGGCCTTGTAAAGTTGTAAATCAGGCTACGGCCTAGCCAAAAAGGTAAGCGGCTATTTCCGCCCGTATATGTGGGGCGAATGCTGGCGTTATGTATGGCTGTGGGCTTATCGATAAGATTGGAAGTATATCAGGCGAGTAAATTAAAAAGCATACAGAATCATGCTAGAAGGCAGAGCTATTGATTTATTTTACCTTTTTATCACATGGCGCGCGTCTGCCTGGGTCGCGTCTGCCTGGGTCACGTCTGCCTGGGTCACGTCTGGTATCGAGCACGTGAACGCGTTCGTTGTTTATTCAAGAGCACTTTCGTAGAATCTTTTTTTTCCCCTCTTCACCCACCCTTTCGCACGCTTTTTCGCCTGCCCCTTTCTGTCTTCACTAGTTTTCAGATTTTTTCAATTAGATTGAATTATTTTCATCATCTTCAACATGCCTGATAGCAAGAAGCCATTCAAGAAGCCCTTCATCGTAAGTATTCTCCGCTCCTACATTGCCTTGTCCCTCAGCTCGCTGCGAGAAGGAGTGACATCATGCTTCGTGATGGCGGCTCTGCTCTGGCTCTCGGGGTGTTGCAAGCTCACCTCATGATTTGTGCTGGCTGCTCGGCCTGCTTTGGCCCTCGAGGCGTTGCAAGCTTACCTCATGATTTATGCTGGCTGCCCTGCTCTGGCCCTCGTTGCGTTGCGAGATGGAGTGACACCATGCTTCATGATGGCTGCTTCAGCATTACGCTGCCCGATACTCATCACTGTTGATCAATGACAATAAGCTAATATCTTATAGCCCAAATGCGCTACCTGCAAGGCTTCGCATCGGACCTCCGACTGCCCCTTCGACGCCTCCGTCCGCGCTGCTCTCGCTGGCTATAAACAGCGGGACCAGGAGGCCAAGGCCGAAAAGGAGAAGGAGGGCAAGCGCCCCCGCGAGGAGGAGAAGAAGGAGGAGAAGACCAAGAAGCCGCGCCGTGAGTCCATGTCATGAGGATGATCCAAGCATACGCTAATAGGTGACTAGCCGAGCACAAGACCCCGGCTGAAGTGACCACCGAGGCGGAGTGCCTCGAGGCGGAGAACCGCCTCACCAACAAGGCCGACGAAGACCAGAAGCGGGTGGACCGCTACCGCGACCTCGTGCGGCAGTACGCCGCGCGACGGGCCGAGATCGCCGCGGCCAAGGATGCCATGGTGGTGGATTCCACTGAGAAGCTGCGTAAGTTATTCTTCATCTCGTATCCGCTTTGTCGAAGGAATACTAATAGTTTAATAGCCCAGCCCCAGCCCCAGCCCCAGCCCCAGGAGAAGGAGAAGGCCGACCCCCTCGCCGGTGACTTCCATATCACTGTGTAAATGCTCATAGAGCATTCAGGCTGTATCCAATTTCTTTTTTTTTAATTTTTGTATTTCTAATTCCTCCATTTTGGAGAACTGTCCACCGAACTGATTCTTTCTTCTTCTGAAATTCTTCATTGTTTCCAACCTTCAACGTAGTATGTGCGAAATGCACGTCGTCGACAATCTTGTCTTGAAACCCTCGATAGCTGCCTGCGTGGCAGCCCTGGTAGCAACTGACTGCGAGCAGTTTGATCATGTCAAAGTAAGCGACAAAATCTTGTACTGAGGCAGAACGGGTCAAAGCTTTGAAGTGCAAGTGCGGGTGCAGTTGCATACCCTCCATATCAATCGACATGGTGTAGGTCCAATGGCCTCTTGGAAGTCAATTCTGACTGTCAAGGCCATTTTCGGAGCTTCGTGGCATCCAATTGAATATCTAACTGTCACGATACTGCCATTAAGCATGCCAATTCGTAGTATGAGCAGATTTCTATTGGGGGGGGGGGACACGTGCCCAGTTTTCTCGTAGTTGCCAAACTGGGTTGCTCGCAACCTCCCACCAGCATCGATCACAATATATACGTCAGGCTACATCGTCACCCGTATTCACGATGCCACGCGTGTCCGTTTATAACAGGAAGGGCAAGCAGATCAACCACTCCACCCATTCGATCACTCACTACTTCGGGGCCCAGCGCACCGAGGAGAGTAGTGACGAAGACGCCAGCAGCATTCATCCCAATGTTCCCCATGCCTCCAATGGACCACAATCCAAGAAGAGGCGTATCAGTGATGACCAAAACCCGCAGACTTTAGGTCCCGGTGTGATGGAAAACACTGAGGTTGTCGATAGGTCGGGTGCTAACCCACAGACCATTGACACTAATACTGGGGACGTCAGCTTGTCGGAGACATTGGCAAGCAATTCGCAAGCCCTTGCCCTTGTCGATGACAACGTTGGCGAGATAGAAGGAACCGTCGATGGTCGGTGTGGAACGCCAGAGGGTTCCACACGCGCTGACGATTCCGGTATCTACATGGACGACAGCAATGACGAGGATTGCTTCGACAGTGTTTATCACTGTAATCCTGAGGATGAATATCTCGAGGCTGAGATCCAAGCATTGGAGGAAGATGACGAATTCGTTGCTTCGATTGTGATTAACGATACCGAAGACAAGGACGATGACGATGATGCTTCGGTTGTGATCCCCAACACCGAAGACGAAGACGATGACGATGATGCTTCGGTCGTGATCCCCGACACCGAAGACGATGACGATGACGATAATGCCTCTATCCCTCAGGATGGCAAAGCCCGAGTGGAAAAGGCGATGCGACTGAGTATTAAGATGCTCAAGGAGGCCGCAGAGAACATGGATCTCGATGATCTCTCCGGTAGGACTCCAATGACCCGATCACTCGCTTTCTTGCTACGCAAGAACGATATAGATCACTTTCTCGGCCTTTACCTCCCCGGATTCCCGCGAGAGGTCCTGGTACTATTCGAAAAGCCTACCTGGTCGTTCGATGACCTCTGTGAACTACCGCTTAGCGAGGTCGAGGGTAAGACCGGCATATATCTAATCGTTGCTCGCTGCGTTAAAGGGGCATTAGTAGGATATATCGGGTCAGCTTCTAACAAATTCGGCATCGCTGGTCGATATAAGACCCATAAGAGCGCAGCGAAGGGCGATAAAATGCCTAACAGCCTCTTATACTCTTTCCTCCGCCAGGGTAACGTTAAGTGGAGCTCTCGCGTGATTGCTTGCTTTGCTCCGCCTCTGCCAGATGCCCGATACGTCCTTCTTCTCGAGGGCATTATGGCAATTTGGTTCTCGACTCTCCTTCCGCCAAAGAGTGACTGTCAATTCTTCTCGCTAGCCGGCTCGCAGTTGAGTCGAGAGATTAGGGATGCTCTCGATATCCCCTCGGTTCCGCACTGGGAAGCCCTTAACAAAGCTTTTCAGCTTAACCAAGGAGCTCCTCGGCTCCTGCCAGGAACTCGTGTGTGTCCAAACTGCGGAATTGCGGAGAAGGACGTGGCTTCAAAGTTTGGTAGGTGGAAAAAAGCATGGAATGCAGCCCTACGCGGCCAATTCGTTTGCAGGACCTGTTGGCGCTATGCGTGGGAACATCAGGGCGAGGTCCGCGTTCCGCGAGAATCGAAACCAGCCTTAGTTCCGGTTAAGGATCGTGTTTGCGCGATGCCTCACTGCCCGTCCACATCAATGGCGTCGTATATCGCCCCGGAGGAATGGCATGTGGATATCCGCGGCAAGTACCTCTGCAGTGCCTGCTATCGCTATGCAGATAGACATCAGGGCGAGCTCCGCGTTCCGCGAGAACCGAAACCAGCCTTTGTCCCGATGGAGGATCGTGTTTGTGAGAATCCTAACTGCCGCGCCACAACATCGCCAGGAGGACACTGGTTTATCGGCAAGCAGGACTGGGATGAGCGGATCCGGCGTGGGTATATTTGCAGTAACTGCTATCAATATGCATCCAAACATCAGGGCGAGCTCCGCGTTCCATTACCGAAAGCAGCCTTTGTCCCGATTGAGGATCGCATTTGCGCGAATCCCAACTGCCGCGCCACATCATCAGGAAATTGGCAGATCGGCAAGGATTGTCCTGAATGGGATAAGCATATCCGCGGAGATTACCTCTGTAATGCGTGTGGAAACTATGCACGGAAGCATCAGGGCAAGCTCCGGCCTCCCCCCAAACCTCAGGCCATCGTTTGTGCCATTTGCCAGAAGCCGAAGACCCTCAAATATCGCGGGAAGTCGGTCTGTGAATCTTGCTATAGGCAGGAAAGAAAAAAAAAGTGAGCAACTAAATTGTGTTCAAGCTCACCTTTTTTATCAGATTGTTGATCACCATTACACACGCCATTATTGGGTGTTGTATCATTTATAATTCAGGCGTTGATCCTGAATTGGTATGTATATTTAACGGTATATGCTTGAATATGGTACAGTATATACTTACCACAGCGAATCGTCTGGGCCTCTTCGTGGCGCTGTTGACCAGTACCCTTCTGGGGGAAGCTAACACGGACAGATTAAGTGATCTCCGGCTCTCAGCCACATATGCAGTGCAGTCGCAACGAGGTTGGATTACGCTCTGCAGTGGAAACTATGAACCGGAGTTCGACTCGAGTGCTTTGAGGATGATCGGTCGGACCGCCTCGCTGGCACTCGCAGATGCAGTACCACAGTCATCACAAAAGCGACTGGATTCGGCGTCTTGGTCAAGGGAGCAGACCAAGTTCACGGGTATTTTGAGGCCGATCATGCGCGGGCGGATCCTTCGCCTCGGATTACCTTAGGGCCACGTTCTCGCCCTCAGGAGCAGTACCGTCTGCGAAGGGACTGAGAACGGGTGGTGTCCATCTTCAAGGTGAGATGAACCTACCCCTATGGCTGATAATATATAGGAGCGTGGAGGCGGAGGCGTGGAGATGGGTTTCGGAGGGGTTTGGTAAGCATATCAAACGGCTGCTGGGGTTCGGCGCTGACATAGATATAGGAAATTGTCTTTTCTTTGCTGGCCTGTTTGTGGTGGCCTTGTTCGACGTGAGGAGGAGAGGAGACAGGAGCCTGGCAAGATGGGAGAACGGCCGAGCGTCACTAGGGCAACCGGGGATGGTGTCGTCATGCTTTCGAGCGAGAGTTCCAGAAGAGTCCCGTCGGAACCCCCGTTGGGCTGCGTGACCGAACTCTGGGGCATCTAGGATCACCTCTCTATCGATACCGAAGTCAGCACAGTTTGGTGAAACGCCCCGACGAACTGGGAGCTCATATACACCGACAATCGAAGCCGCTGTCCCGAGAGATCCGCCATGCTAGCAGTCGGGGATTCCGATGCCTAGACATCATGTCTTTGCGGTGCTCGATCTTCTCCTCATATTGAGCCCTGATTTCACCGGCCATTGTCCAAGCGTGTGTCAGTGCTAGCGTCGATGGCTGCCAGACTAGGGAAGGATGGATGCGTCACATCATGGTCAACCACCATGGAAGCATTGGTCGGAAGTGCTGGCTTCCGTACGAAGCTATCGTTCCAAATGTGAAAGAACGGGCCCCCTCAACCTTCCTCACACCCTTACACATCTTGCCACTTCCCACACTCACTTTTGTTCACCAACGCTATGGCTCCCAAGACGCCTACTAGCGACATCCCGAAGAAGGGTACCCTCAACAAGACCCCCACCAAGGTCACCCCGAGCAATTTTCCGGCTTTTCCAAAGGCTACATCCAAGGTGTCCGTTCCCGACCTCTGCAAGACCGCCGAAAGCATCAGCTTCCTTTGGCTTGCGTTGCAGCACGAGCTAGAGGAAAACTCTAGTATTGCGAGTCCTCCCGCCGTTCTTGTTTACTCCCCGAAACGAAACTCCACATAAACTGTACTCGCTACTTTCAACGACTATGTCCTGCCGCAGTTGGAAAAGATACCGGTGCAGACATACTCATTCCCCGGGCTACAGTGGCTCTTTGAACGCCAGCTTGGCCACCACATAGCTCCGCCCCCCATCTCCGAGTGATTGTTACTGTATATAAACACTGCTTCTTAATGCTTATTCTTCTATATCAAGCCAGAGAATGTCACAGCTTGGCCCTAAGCACGGGACCAACACGTGACGGGCCCGTCATAGCTGGCGGATAGGATAGTTCAGAATATTATCTTTTTACGACCTCACGTCTTTCTTGCTACAGAGGATCTCTAGAAAGAACTTAAAACTATAGAGCATCTAGTTCATCACGAGAAGGTACAGGAAGTGTGATGGTCGCCAATTCCGAAAAATCAGAGTGCATTTTACCGAAAATAACTAAGCTGAGGAAGAAAAAGAAAGAGAAAAACAGACTGAGGGGCCCTGGTGTTTACAACACCAAGTGCAAACGCGACAATCACGTGACCTGATTATCTAACCTCCCTCGAGATCAACGTGAAAAAAAAAAATTCGAGACTCGGGAAAAAAAAGAGACATCATGAGGTATGTTCTCCAACCCTACACATGGTCACCCAGTTGTGATGCTGATAACTCTCGACATAGCTGCTCGCTCGCTTGCACACAGTCGCACAAGATCTACTGCGCCCCCAAGGCAGCTCCGTCGAACGGAACTCCCGCTAAAATACCTGCGCCCGCCGATACCAACCCGCCACTGCAGAATGGAGAAAACACTCCAGGAGTGGTAGGTCGCCCAGAGAGCAAGTGCGATCAGAGCTCTCCCACATCTATAGCCGCATCCCCAGAGCTCAAGGGGTTGCTCCTCCGCCACCCTCAGCTCCGCAGTCAGTTGTACGAGATATACCGCGGGACACAGGAAGACCAGTGGGTTGAATGGTACACGCCGCCAACACGGGGGCGCGGTCATGGTCGGGGAGGTAGGACTCCCACTCGCCGCAGTCGAGGTCCATGGACAGCCGAGAAAGGATTCAACCGTGGCGTGGGCAGGATACGGAAGTTTAGGCAGGATTGCGAAGAGGGAACGGAAACGGGCACTAACGCAGAGGCGTTTATGCAATTTCTGTTCCTGGTCAACGGCCAGCGGGACCAACCAGAACGGCCAGATAACTAGCGGTACGCGCCATAGTTGGGAGTACGGATTGGCGCAGGGGTTTGATCTTCGGACGGTGTCATTGCGGGACGATGAGACCAAGTACATATATGATTACACGTTACATTACGGCTTAGTGCAATGTCTTGACCGGCCTCAATTATGGGAACGACTCGGCGAACACGCGAGTATGGGATCATCCATAGCTGCGTATAGTCTGACATCTCGCACCCACAATTGGGTTCTACGCAACCGAGGCCCCGGTTTAATTTAGCGTACCCATTATCCAGCAAGCCTGTTGGGGCGGAGATCGAGTGCGCCCAGACTTCGAAGGACCAACGAGCGGCATGCAAAATCCGAAAAGAAATTGGACACTTTGGAAGCAGCGGTGGCCTCGCACGGGCTCGAGACTAGACGAGTCGAAAATAGTCATCCTCGACCACGGAGCAGAAAAGAAATTGTCATGTCGAGTCGGAGCACTGCCGGGCGGAGATGATCCTCTGCTTCTCCTAGAATAGGAGATTGGAGGAGGGTACGAGCTCAGTGACCGGTGACCTGCCTGCAGTGAAGAGGTGACCACTGGAAAGAGATTCTGCAGTAGCTGTCAAATGGGTCACGCGGTTTTGGCTGCATCATTGGAACTTTTGACGAGAGGGAATCACAATGAGGGGACGAAGCGAGTATCCTTCCGGGGCTTGCAGTGGCCAAGTAGAGCAGGGTATGTAGATCATACAGCGAAAGGGCCATGTGTCGACTTTTCAAGTTCAGCTCAGCTCCAGAATCAGCGAATGAGTACGTCGGAATCGGTAGGTAGATACGTCGACGGGCAAAAGATCTGGAGAACGGCAGCGTCGACTCCAATAAGAGTGCGACACTCAGCTCTCCAAAAAAAGAAAAGAAAAAAGAAAACATATCAATCGAAAACCCCAGAAATATCCATGACCCTTAAATACAAGTACATCCTTGGTATGGAATGGAATTGGAATTGGGTGATTTCACTGTTTTTCCGGTTCCCACTCTCCGTTCCACGGTTCTCTTGCGAGTCAAACGCCTTGGAGATCCGCTGGAGCTGCTGCTCCTCCCCCTCCGGTAAACCGTTCTAGCTTGGGGCTAACCTCCAATCTTTGGATGCTTCAGTGACTTCTTCACATTCCTTCTCCGGATGGCTGCCCCCTTTCGACGTTGATTTGTTCCGAGGCAACAATGGATGCGCTACAGTGCGGACTCAGACAGTCGCAATAACTACGATCTACTCGCACCTCGTCCTCTCGACACATTCGCCCAAGAGGCGTTCCTTCTCACCACCCCCCGCCATGACTTCACAACCCCGCCGCGACAGGGCCTTTAGCGACAGAGCTCAGGCCATGCCTGCAGGAGCGCCCTCACGCCCCGGGATGGGTGACCGCACTGCTTCCGCTCCCGCAGGGGACTTATACAAACTAGACAATGAGCGAAGACTGAGTTCGAGGACAAATGTCAATCACACGCTGGTCGAGGAAGACGAGAGTATCTTCGGAATGTCGGCGAGCACCGGTGCTTTGGGACGGTCTGGCCCCCGACAATGTGACGAGGTACGTCCAGGAGATCCCTGGAAAGTCTTATGCAGACGAGATCCGGGGGAAGTGCACGAATGGACCATCTGATTACTAACTGCAGTTCCTTTGTGACTCTGCAGGAACCGTCCAAGACCAACTTGTCCGAAGTGACCATTGCCGTGGTTGGCGAAAAGGATGCGGGGAAGACCAGCTTTATCAAAAATGCGCTGGACATGAAGAGCCCGCCCTCTTCCTCCTCGACCAGGAAAAAGATGTCATTGGACGGAGCAGTCTACATGGTGCGTCTGCTGGAGGTTGATCTGAAGCAGGTCGCGATAGATCGGGACCGCAGGATTAGCTGGCCTCGCGTAGGCGAAGATTACTCGGTGCCAACCGTCGATGGAGCTCTACTCTTGTATGACTCGTCTAAACCGAATAAGCTTTCCGAAACGACAGAAATGCTCGGTATGTTTTGACCAGGATGGAAATTGCCTCGAAGTTGCCTTCGTGAATGCCTCGTCTCGCGCACATGGAATTAAGATGCGCATATGCAATTGAGACCATCTGCTGACATCCGGACTTCTTTAGATGCCCTGGATGTATCACCACTACCATTTCTGTTGGTTGCCTGCAAATGTGACCTTCGCATGGAGGACAGCGAACTCAACGCGATGCACAAACAACACGAGCTCTACCGAACCTCGCCCGAGTTGCCGCGATCTCAGCAGATGTGTATTGCTCTGGTGCTGCGAAGTGTAATTTCTAATCGAGGTACGTATTTTTCTTCCCTTTCATGACTTGTGATCCGTCTTTTCTCTTTTCTTTTTTCGATCATCCCCTCTTCATACGGCGATGCAGCTGGTGTGTGGGTTGTGTGAACCTTTGACCCCTGTGGGCGGGCCAAGTGGGTCGCGGTCTTCGCTACCCTTTGACTCTGTCGGAGCCCACCGATCGACAGCCCCAGGAGAACAAGAGGAGACTTAGCATTTCCATGGCATCCAGAGCTAATGTCTTTTGATTTGTCTAGACTTCTCCTCTGATACTCTTCCTTCCCCTCCCCCTCCCCCTCCCCCGCGGACGACGACAAAGGTTTTTCAACCCGTCCCTGCCCACGACTGGCACCACGTCCGTGCCAATTCGGAAACCCCCTCCTTGACCGGAGCCGCTGGCGGCTTAAAAACGTCGGGTCAAGATCGAGGTGTTGATCTGAACAGGGGTCGCGGGCAGACGGTGTCCACCGACCGGAGCTATCCCTCCACTCTGGCGCAACAGCATGCTTCAAGTTCTTCTCGAAATGCCAGAGGCAATACCCAACCGGTACGACCGCAAACTCCTCCGCCTGGGGCACTCTTGAACGCGCATCGACCGTCTGCGCAGGGGGAAGCCAACTCCCCAATTCAGGAACACGAACACCAACGGAGACTGCAAAGCACCTGGCGAAATAGTGGGGGCTCGGACACCTTCAACAGCTTTCTACACATGGACGAAGAAATGGAGGACGGACAGACGATGAGTCCAGACGCCGTCGTGCGTCCCAAGCCGAGCAGCGAAAGCAACTCCAGTGCCGAGACGGGCATGACCTTCGATGAACTCGTGGATCGCCTGGTCGCTTTGCCTATGTCGAAGCAGGACTCGAAATTTTGCTCCATCTTCCTCTGTCTATACCGCAAATTCGCGGCCCCCTCGACTCTTCTCAATGCCTTGATCAGTCGCTTCGACAAAAACGAATCCAGTAATTCAGATCAATTGGCCCGCATGGCAGATCAGCTGCGACTGCTCAACGTGATTGCCCTATGGGCCTCTGACTATCCAGGCGACTTCGCATACCCCAAAACTCGCAAACGGATCAACGATTTCGTGACCACCCTCGAAAAGAGCCATTTCTACATGTTTGCTGCCAAGGAGATTGGATCATATCTTGACTCCAATGCGGAAGACGACGATGCCGGCTGGGCATTCCAGGACGGTGATGTCGACGACGCTAGTCTCACGGAGACTTTCTTTGACAACTCTGGGCGGAGCTCCCCGGCGCCTTTCCTGACTGGAGTATACGATGATGATGACGAAGAGGAAGAGGATCCCATCTACAGCATGAATGCCTTGGACCTCAGTGACGGACCACACGAGTCGACATCCCGCCTCTCGGGGACGTTGTCTATCTCTTCCAATGCCGATAAACCCTCTAGCACCCTCAACCAATCCTTTACCATACTGAGCGTGGAGGCTGCACAGAAAGAGGCCTTGCGCCTTGAACTTTCTGGCAAGACTTCTTTGACTAAGGTCCAATGGCGACATTTTATGGAGACCCCCGAAGAGGAGTTTGCCCGAGAGCTCACACGTATTGACTGGATCATGTACAACTCGTTCCGGCCCCGTGATCTCGTTCGCCACGTGAGCATCTCCGGTGTGGACAAAGACAAGATCCCAAGTCTGCGAAATGTCAACCGCATGATTAAACAGTTTAACCACCTGGCCTTCTTTGTGGCAAGTATGATTCTTCTCCGAGACAAACCTAAGCACCGAGCAAGATGCTTGGAGAAATTCATGGGCATCGCAGTGGTAAGTCTTGTTCACATTCTCCCTATGAAAGGCCAATAAGTTAACGTATTCTCTAGAAACTTCGACGCCAGAACAACTATAACGGGTTGGGTGCCGTGATTGCCGCCATCAATGGAACTCCTGTCCACCGATTGACGCAGACTCGAGAGTTGATCCCCGTGCAGACCCAAAAGGAGTTCATGCGGCTCGTCATCTTGATGAGTACCCAGCGGAGTCATTTTGCTTACCGCCTCGCTTGGGAGAACTCGTTCTCCGAGCGCATCCCATTCCTTCCCCTGCACCGTCGAGACCTAGTGTCAGCGGAAGAGGGCAACAGGACCTTTGTCGGCGAAAACAAGTCACGGATTAACTGGAAAAAGTTTGAAGTTATGGGTGAAGTGGTTCTTGGTATCCAACGGAGCCAGAGATCACCGCACCCTCAAGCCCAGAAATTCGACGATGTGGAACGCCTGATCTTGGATTGCAAGCTCTCCGGTGATGAAGAGGTAAGCTGATCTTGTTAATGTATTCTGAGACCGAATAACTGACATTGCACAGGACTTATATGCCCGCAGCTTACAGGTCGAGCCGTCCACAGGCGGCGAAACGGGACGCAAGAAGTTCGGTTGGCTGCGCGCATAGGCTTCTCACCCTATTTTCCGACAGAAAAAGCGCAATATCATCCTTTGAAACTCCATAAATCATCTACGCACCATTCCTGTCTTCCTTTCGCTCCCCATCTCACGTCGCTACGCCTTCTATGATTGATACATATTGCCTGGATTTCCTTCACAGTTGGATAAGCTCCACATGAAAGGTATGATGCTTGTTCGAGCCGCGATACGACCAGGGCTCATCTACGATATCTCTGTACATAGGAGTGCGCCGTTGTGGTAGTGATGATCGCCGCGGTGCGGATGACAATCTCTACCTTTGGTACATATTACATGCATTTTCATACTACAGTATCTTGTAAAGTAAGGCATATACAAATTCTAGAAAATATCCATAGCATCAATCCGTACCTGTGAAATCAGCAACGACTCTGCAACCAATGCGTCACGTGATGTCCAGTCCTATCCTCCGCTCCGCCAAGCCCGATGAAATTCAAGACCAACAAGTCCCATCCCAAACATCCAAAGCAAAATGGCAAACCACCTCACCAACCAAGCGCGCTCCACCTACAGGGCCCTACTGCGCGAAATCCCCAACCGCCGCCTCTCCGCCCCGACCTCACTCCACCAACGCCTCCGCGCCATCTTCCGCTCCGAACAAGAACCCTCGACATCAGACTCCATAGCACTGCCATTCTCCACGCCCAAAACCAACGAGGAACTCGCCATTCGCATCCAGGAAGCCGAGCAGTTGGCGCAGTATGCCCGTGCCCAGCGCACCTATTCGGCTTTGGTGGAGCGGTATAACCCCGGCATGAGCCTTGACGAGGAGGAGAAGATCAGATTGACGGCTAGACGGGTTGGCATGGAGTTGCCGAAGCTTTATACCCCGGATGGAAAGACTGGGAAGAAGTAATGGAATCCGGTTCGTCATGGATCATATCAAGTGGTGCATTCGACTGTGACTGTTTTCAGCCATGCTGGTTCGGGCTGGTCTGATACTGGACTCTGTGAGATCGGGCCTTGAGGTCGCGCATTGGAGGAGGCGTTTCTGTGATTATGGGCTGTATATTACTTCTTTTGTTCCTGTATAAATATGATAGATGCATTGTGAACATGTTTGGTCCTCTATTCTATTGTCTGATGTGATTGCTATGTAGCATCGGTGTATCTGTTTGCGAGTCGTCCAATATGTGCTCGGGTATCATGGGTAGCATTCGTGGTAGTTTCCAAGATACCAACTGTGAAGCTCTTAATGGCAGGGCTTTATATGAAGCTGCTGAGCAGCGTGACTTGTGTTGCGGGACCAAAGGTTAAACCCGCACATCTGGACGGAGAATGGCCGTCGACAGCTGGGGATGATCTCCGGCGATAGTCCGGAGCTGAAAGAGTAGAACGTGGCGAGCATGTTAAGCAGATAGCCCATCGAGTCGACATTCAGCTGTTGGTCAACTGAGTGTGCTCCATTTGTCTCATCAGAGTCGAGCTTATCTCTTCATCTTCCATGCAAACGCTAACTTCGATAGCAGTCTTGGGTCGATTGCGGTTCAGACCGTCTAGAAGAGTACAGGCCTTGCAGACACGCTGACTTGAGATATAGCCGCAGCGTTCACAGTGGCCCATGGTCTGTTTCTTGATCGGCTTGGGGGTTTTCGAGTTGCCAGGTTTGGGTTGCTGTACTGGGAGTTGAATCGCGGTCTCCCGCGATTCCGCAACCTCGTTCTCAGCTAGCTGTGTCTCCATCGCGGCCATTTCACCTCCACTGGTTCGACCATTTTGGCTGCCACAGCCACCTGCCGACTCTTCTTCTGCATTTGAACGAGATGTCTTGCCATTTGTGTCGTCTCCCTGCGGCACAAGGACAGCCATGTCCTCGCCGCTCTTGACGATATCCAGAATCGAGCTGGGACGTATCTTCTCGAGGTCTTTGATCAGGGTACGAGCGCTGCCGCGGAATGCCTCGGGCGAGTAGATACACTCGGTGCTGAAGTAGTCGAGTTGGCGGTGATGCGCATAGAGCACAATTTCCTTTTCGTAAGCGTACTTGAGCGGTTTACTGCGCTTGATGTCCGAAGCACCGGATGCAGTCACGATACTAGTGCCACGAGACAGTCGAGGCAAGTCACCGCGCAGCAGATTCATCATGACCGTCTCAGCGACATCATCAGCATTGTGCCCAGTGACAACGTGCTTGATATTCAAGCGCGCCGCACCCCGATCAAGCGCCTGTCGCCGGAACACACCGCAGTAGGTACAGTTGCCCTTCTTGCCTATCTGCTCAACGACCTGATCCATCGTCCAGCCATAAAGCTCGCCATATCCCACAATCATCAGCGGCATGTCGTATTGCTCCGCGTTACGCTTGACGGTCTCCAGACTGTCATCGCGGTATCCGCGAATACCCTCATCGATCGAAAGCAGACACAGATCCAGCCCGTATCCATATCGTTCGTTCAGAGTTTTCAATACAGCCGCGAGAACTGTGCTGTCTTTGCCGCCGCTGGCGCCGATGGCCACGCGCTCGCCGGGGTAGAAGAGGTTGGAAGTCGTGATGGTTTCGTGGACTTCTGTTTCGAAAATTTCGAGAAAACATGCGCGGCACAGCTTGTGGCGGTTTTTTGGTCGAATAATTACCGCCCGGGCCTCCTTGCAGTTGAAACACGCTGTTGGGGCCATAGTGGACTGAACTGTTGGTGGTTGAAGTTTCATGCGGAGGGGCAAAAAAAAAGAAATTTGTTTCCCCGCGCCAAGACCAACTGGTGAGTCGATCAACGCTCTCATTGGGATAAACAGCCGGGTAATAATAAGTAGAGCATCCTCGGCTTCCCACGTTAACGTGATTAATCATTTAGCTCATCTCCTCATCAAGAGTACCATGACTTGGGATATCACAACCGCTAGCGACAAATGGCTAATCGATCTTTGTCAGGCAGAGAAGGAAGAGGGCATGATCCGGGGGGAAGTGTATGGAGACCGGGTCATCAAGATCTCCCAGCAAATCGCCGTAAAGTGTGGCTATGGGGTAACAGTCTTCGAAGCAGCCACACAAGGCTTCGCATACCGCAAAGCTGATCCACGCGTCTACCGCTTTATTGAATCGAATGAGTCGTCACCCCCTAAAGGGTACCTCTCATGGAATACATCCCCGGCCGGAAGTTCTTAGACGTGGATCTCAAAGCCCACCCAGACATTGTGCCCCGCCTAGCCAACATAATCCTACACAATCCAAGGAGACAAAAGGCCCGGCCTAATTGGTGGCGGCAAACCACAGGGTTATATATGGGGAGATTATGGCGCAAACAGGGAATTCTACTCAATCGAAGAATTGAATGCCTATATGAATAAGCGCCTAGCGATACGCAACGACTCCATCGACCTAACACCCATCCTCTTGTGTTATGCCATCTGGATCTTTGTCGAAGAAACATGATCCTGAAGGAGCACGGTTTCTCTCTTTGCTTTTTTGATTGGGGCTTTGCCGGCCTCTATCCCCGCTACTTCGAGTTCGCAATGGTTCCGTGTGTGGGTGTGATTCCATATGATGCATCCTTCGAGCCACTATGCATGCAAGAATTAGAGAAAGTCATGGATTTCACCGATGCAGAGAGGCAACTGATTAAGCTGATTCGCTGTGTTTGCGACTGCAGATCTGGGATGGACATTGTAAGAGACTTTACCCCTTACTACCTGCTCTGTCTTGGCTAATCGGGTGATATAGTGGTGAAGTGACTCCGTTCGATCTTGACGCGTTCCTCAGAGGGACTCAGGGAGTGAGCCTGAAGAAATCGATGCAGGTCCAGGTCATATACGCGCAGCAGAGGGGCCTGTAAAGACAGACTTGTCGTCCTCGACTTTTAGTTGAGGCCTATGCCACCAGGCATAGCAATAAAAATCCGTATTCGGGCAATTTAGAGCCTTCAAAACTGAGAAGTCAGTCAGGTTCTGGTCTGTAAACCAGTAAGAAAGGGAATTGATATTGTGTTTTTAATCAAATTCTAAGCGTTTTCAAGGGGGTAGTTACATCCTTTCCTTGAGACCAATTTTCCACGAAGAAGATATACAAACAGCTTCATCACTACCTGATGGCATATGAGAGGAACAGAAAGAAATTTGATGTCAAACTGCATTAGCTTCGAACTGTAGGGCATGACCCCAGAGACCTTCTCAGTGCCGGTAAATGGAATTGATGGACACACGAATCGTTTTTACAGCCTTTTTTTGGAGCTTGATAGTCAGAAGAATACCAACTGTCCATAAGCTCTCGGGTTCAATATTTTTTCTACTCCATAAACTAGCTAAATAGTTAGTGACCGCTATCAGTAGATTGGAGACCCACATCAACAATGCACGTGATGGGACATTGCCATCGTATCTTGAGACAAGGGCGTTGTTAATTGAACTGATTAAAGAGATTGTACCTTCGCGTTATCCTGCAATTCAATTGGTCTCCTAAAGGCCCTAATCAACCCACTGGTGGAACGTGAGGGCTAGGCAGAAGCTTGGAAAGGACAAGCTTCATCAAACCCCGGCGGAGCTCCGCGACTGGACATAAGTAAGCGAGGCACGGCGATCGTCATCTCCGGCTCAATCCTAATGGTGAGCCATGCCGATGGAAATTGGCAGTGGAGATGCGGATGGAACAAACGTCGCATTCTTGTTAGTGTTGACACGTTGCGCACCCATCAATCTCCCCCATAAACATCCGCGCACCCGCGATGCGCATCAGGGCAGCACCGAGGCCCTCGCCCCACTGATAACAACCTCCGCAAAGGAGGGTAACCCCGTGCGGCTGGGCAAGCTTGGGGATAGCGTTAGGGGAGATGGCGTTCACGGCATGATTAGGCATTATTATGCAATGCTCAATTGCACGGGCAACGCATATAAATAGACTGCTGATCCCTCCCTCTAGAATATTCAGTGCTTCCATTTCAAGTGCTGAAAGAAGCCATAGACCAGTCAAGATGCACGTCTACACTGGGTTGCTCTGCACCCTGGCCGCCCCTGCGCTAGGCATCGTCTGGGAGAGCCTGGGGGGAGTCCCTAGGACCTGGTCACTTGCTGATGAGCCTTCTCCTGATTCGACAATGGCTCTTTCCATTGCCCTAAGCCGGCAGAATCTCGATCAGCTAGAGAGCAAAGTGACCAAGCTATCAACTCCCGGCCAGACCGAGTACGGCCAATGGCTGGAGAAGACAGACATCGACACGGAGTTCCCTGTCGTTGATGATGCCCCTGTCATGGAATGGCTGAAGAATGCAGGCATTTCCAACATTGCTCGTGATGGTGCCCTGTTGAAGTTCACTGGCAGCGTGGAGACAGTCAACAAACTGCTCGACACGGATTTCGCCTATTATCACAATGAGGGTTCAACGAAGTTGCGTACCACCGAGTACTCTATTCCCGACAGCCTGACAGACTACATCGATCTGATCTCGCCCACTGTTTACTTTGGTAAAACCCGCAGCGCTGCTCCTGCGCCCTCGCGGTCTCAGCGAGAAGCTCGCAAGGTTTCCTCTGTCGATGCCTCGCCTGCATGCTCGACAGCTATTACCCCATCGTGTCTGAAGGAAATGTACAACGTCGGTGATTATACCCCGACGCCCGAGTCCGGCAGCCGTATCGGCTTTGGAAGTTTCCTCAACCAATCTGCTATCTACTCGGACCTGACGAAATATGAAGCTCTCTTCGATATTCCTAGCCAGAGCTTCACTGTCGAGCTCCTCAACGGCGGTGTCAACAACCAGTCGGCCAGTACGGCTGATATCGGCGAGGCAAACCTGGATGTGCAGTTGATCGTTGCTGTTTCCCATCCTCTGCCAGTCCATGAATTCATCACCGGTGGTGTTGCGTATGAGCCAAGTTCCATTTTCCATTTGACAACCTGCTGATTCCTTCTAGTCCCTTCATCCCCGATGCTGATGAGCCAACTGCATCTGATGCCGAAAACGAGCCGTACCTAATCTACTACGAGTACCTGCTTTCGAAGACCAATTCCGAGCTGCCTCAAGTCATTTCCAACTCTTATGGCGATGATGAACAGGTAAGATCTCCTGGATGTTGGGTGTTTCTGATTGATAACTCACACTATATTAGACGGTCCCTGAGAAGTACGCCAAGCGTGTCTGCAACCTGATCGGTCTCAACACCCTCCGCGGTCTGACCATCATCCACTCCTCCGGCGACGAAGGTAAAACATCAACATTTAAGCCACACGAATATACCATCTAACATATTACAGGAGTCGGTTCCGCCTGCCAGGCTAGCGATGGCGTGACTCCCCAATTCAACCCTATTTTCCCGGCCACCTGCCCCTACGTCACCGCCGTTGGGGGGACGTCGGCCGTGAGCCCCGAAGCTGCCTGGAATGCCTCCTCCGGTGGCTTCTCTTACTACTTTCCTCGCGCATGGTACCAGGACTCTGCGATTGAGGAATACATGGGCCACGTCAGTACCGAGACCCAGGAGTACTACTCGCAGTATACCGACTTTGAAGGTCGTGGATTCCCCGATGTCTCCGCCCACAGCTTATACCCGGAGTAAGTATCCCAATGCCCGGGCCATTGCAAGCGTGCAATGCTAATACTCTGCAGTTACGAGGTGATCTACGCTGGTCAGAAAGCCCGTTCAGGAGGTACATCTGCTGCCGCACCCACCTTTGCCGGCATCATTGGTCTATTGAACGATGCCCGTCTGCGTGCCGGCAAGCCTACCCTGGGTTTCCTGAACCCCTTCTTGTACTCGCGTGGATACAAAGCGCTGAATGATATTACCGGTGGCAGCTCCTACGGTTGTGGTGGAATTGATCCCCAGAGCAATGCGGAGGTCCCTGGCGCCTTGGTTATTCCCGGCGCGCACTGGAATGCTACTGAGGGCTGGGATCCAGTTACTGGACTGGGTACTCCCGACTTCCAAAAGTTGAAGGACTTGGTCTTGTCTTTCTAGATGGGGAGAATTCATACTTTTGACCATCCCCGAGGTTGTATATACGGATAATTCATTCCGCGCTTTCTATGTCTTCCAATTTCACCATTTACCATCTCAGCTATGTGCTTGGCGCTTGAAAAAGCACAGAATATTCTTTTGGAAATCCAATTCTCTCAATCCCAACCAAATAATCCCGTACCCTTATCCTTGAAGATACACCAAGATCCGAATACAGATGAAGGGGCTACATCACATCCATCCACAACCAACTCAATTGAACCAGGCTCAGATACCACCGTGCCACCAACACCCCAGCCAGATACAGCAGTTTCTGTGGAAACAAAAGCAGCCACTTAGATCCTCACTACTGTTAGATGTTCTTCGAGGCCCACAGCTCTGGTAGTCGACGACGACGCCATCAATCTCCTTATGGAGATCTACTGTCGCAAACGAGGACTAGAGCCCTATTCCGCAACCGACGGTCAACAAGCCATTGAAATCTTCTCAGAGCGTGAAGTATTGTCCGCCGCCGGCAAGGGTGCCGCAATCGACCTGGTCTTCATGGACCTGCAAATGCCAGTACGCGATGGTATCGAAGCCATGCAGCTAACCCGATCCCTGGAGGAACGGAGCAACTGGGGAAAGACCGTCTTATTCGTCATGACTGGTGAGGAGAGTCCATCGGATAGAACGGCTGCAGGAGCTGCAGGTGGCGACGAATCCTTCGTCAAGCCTGTTGTTATCAAGCAGCTGGATCGTGTTTTGAAGCAATATTTCCCAGCTTTCGAGGGGAGCTAGGAACTACAATACCCGAATATATTATGATGATAATGAATACTTCCATGCCGAATTTAGCGGTGTAATGGTAGTTAAACTCGCACAGCCGGTCTGTTCGTATTTACTCTGCCCGTCCTTAGCAATTGATTTGCAAGTTTAATCTACGTGGAGTGTAAACTAGATTCGTATGTTATCTGTAGACTTCAAGGTTGAATGATAGTGTCAATGTCAATTTAATAATAGCTAGTTAACGATTCAAAAGCAACGACCAATTCAAAGTCCTCCAACTTTTCCCCTCCCTCTCCCCCTTGAGTTTTCTTTTATTTTTCTTGTTCCTCCCGCGCCCTTGGCCCCGCGCCTTCCTTTCTTCTTTTTCTAGCATGGAGCCGGCTCTTGCGTCATGCATGAATTGAGAAAGTCCGGGTTCTTGATCTTTCCCCGATTTGCATCAAGCATAGCACCAGCGATACCTAGTCTAGGGATCGTGTTGTCCAGCCAAGTTTCAGCCTTGCGATAGACAAGTTCCCAGAGGTTTCTCGATTCAGCATGCTTGTTCTCCAGGATCCCCATCACCATGAGGGTAGCGAGAGGATTGTCAAATTTGATGCCGATGGGGCCGGATCCCATAAGTTTGCTAGCGTTGATAGACACCATCCACGAGTTGCAACCAAGAAGATCGCAGAGTGCGTCATCGAGCTCCCAGTTTCCCTCGAATGATTGCAGAGCAATCAGTGAGTGGACTTGAGATTGGTTAGTGCCGCCGGCGTAGGTCGATGGAGAGGGATTTCCTCGGCCAAAAAGGCCACCCGCCGGGGAGGTTCTTCCATTGTAAAGGCTGCTGGTTATTCCGCCAGAAGGGCCGCTAAGATGGGCCATCGCAGAGAGTCTTCTAGCACGGAGAGCATCATGCGCCGGGTTATTTCCTTCACTGGAAAAAAGGCCGCTAGAAGCAGATGATGTAGCCTGTGCCAAGGAGGGGATGGGAGCAGATCTTCCAAAATAGGCAGCTGATCCTGCGGGTGATTGACTATTCTGCGAACTTCCAAATGCTGAATTTAGCTGGGATGTAGATTGGAGGCTAGGGGTAGGCCCAAGACAAGTGCCACGGAATGGTAAAGAGGCGGTTTTTGTCCGGTTGCCGAAACTCCTTGTAGATGTCGCCGGCGGGCCCCCGTGTTTCACGGAATTTCTCATCGGCCTGTTATCCATAAAGCGTGCCTCTCCGTGAGGAGATGACTTAACTTCAAAACACACTGGCTGTCTCTTCTCATGGCCCTTGCCGGATATCTCAGAGCCGTCTTCTTGCAAAGCAACGAAAGAACAATGTTTACCAGTGACCTGGTATTTGATTCCCAGGGCCTGGCTTTCGCGGGCGGCAAGTCGCTGCTTTGTATCAGCGTGAAGGTCAGTAAATGGATTGCCATCGGTGTCCTTGGCCTTCACCAGCCAGCCGTGTAGTTCCTCCAATTCGATCATGGCTTTGCGTGACGCAAGCTGATGGATGGTTTCGCCCTCGCCAAAGTCACTGATGGGAATACGTAGCTGCAGTGGGCCCTGTTTGGAGGAAGCACTGAATGTGAGATAATGGGGGACGCGTTCAGCAGCCTGGGGGTCGAGGAGAAGGTAAACTACACTCCGGATGAAGGGGTACAGAGGGGGAATTCTGTACGGAGCTTGAAGAACTTTGGGTGCCAAAAGCTCAGGAAGGCCTTTGCCATCTCTGCTCAACTTGGCTCCAAGTTCTGCGTCAGATTCCTCATAGTCGGTATCAAAGAGAGAGATGGGTTTCTGGGAGGCTTGTTTCTTGGGATGTTCATCCTCGACTTCCGTCTCGGAATCTTGCACGGAATAATCAACGTCCTCCACAACTTCGAAGTCGTCACCAACTATGGTATCGTACTCCACCTGAAGTTTGTAGTCGTATATGTGAGGTGTGAGAGCTCCCTTCAGCATTCTGATCACCTTTCGATCGAGTTCTTCGTGGTTCAGTACCGACTGCGAGACCCCGTTACCGGATCGAGCAATTCCTTCGACAAGGGAGTGGGAAGCTGCTTCACCGAGCCCGAGGGAGAAAAACCGTGCCGTGTTATCGGCAGCGGCACCGCGGATAAATTGGAACAGAGACTGTTGGTCGTAGATCTGTCCATCGGTGAGCAGAAGAACCTCCAGGTCCTTGTCCTTCAGGCGGTTGTTCACAACAGCCTCGACTGCTGGCTGCATTTCTGTACCACCCATATCAGCGCGGATATTATGAACGTACCGCACGGCCTCTTCAAAGCTTGGCTGGTCGTAGACTTTGCTAGTTGGCCATAGAAAGGAATGGTGACTTCCAAATGAGCAAAGATTGAAGCACATCCCAAGCGGCAAGGATTTCAAGAAAACGTTCAGAGCTGACTTCAGGGTGGTGATTTTGTCTCCCATGCTGCCACTTCTGTCAATCACAAAGACGACTTCTGGATGAGCAGGGGGCAGGTTGAATTTTGGCACAAGCGTGGCCATCAATGCGCGTTGCCCAGGGAGAGTTGGGTGAGTCTCTATCAGCGCGCGGGGGTTATCGAGCCCATCAGCTTTGGCAAGCAACACAAAGTCACGTTCCAGCAAGGGCTGGTTATTTTTGGTAAGATCAAGCGTGGCATATGCTTGAGATGGTTCAAACGAAGAGCTGCCCTGAGCAGTGGATGAAGTCCGACCAAGGAAGGCTTTGATGGAGTGACTCGGGGACTGCAATTCCCGGATGATAGAGCTCTTCTCCATTTGCACATCGACTTTAATAGAAATTCCTTGAAGCTTTGGGGAAAGGCTAGGGCTAAAGTGCGACGATGGATGTTGACCGAAGATACCGGAAGAGGAGCTGCTACGAAAGGTATCGCCAGTATTTGAATAACGGGGGGCGATAGCATTCGGCAGTGTGTAGCGTATGCTATTCGTTTGAGCATCTTGCTTGAGCTCACTGATGAAGGTGAGGTCGACGGTGATTATCTCTTTGGCATGCACATTACCGATTCGAATAACGAAAACATCGTTCTCTTCGCTTGTGTGTTCCATGATAGCTGCTGTCTGCTCATCTTCTACGGCGTAATTGTAGTCAGCGTTGGCCTGCTCCTTCGATTTGACTTTGCTATGGAGGAGGCGGCTGCCAACGCGACACTGGAAGCCCACGACACTGACGCCGTCATAAAGAGGAAACTTGTAGGAAACTTCCTGGAGGATTTGATCTGATGGGTTTGTGAAGATCTGAGTCAGAGTGGTTCGTGCAGCAGAGGACAAGATAGTTGCATGAGCTTTCAGGGAGACCTGGGGCAGATACTCCCATTCGTGGTTCACGAAAACGCAGCAACCACAGAGGGCGGACATTGTGGTTGATGGAAGTTCTGTGGTCGATGAAAGTATTGATAGAAATTTTGTGGTTGATGAAATGCTGATGGAAATGGAAATGATGAAAAAAGGTGGATGGTGGTAAAGAGAAGAGAAAGAGAGAGAGTGGTTTTATAGATGCGGCTAGGCAGCATGGCACCGCTCTCAATACGGAGCGGGTCCCTCCGCTAAACCTGCCTAGGAACAGCCCTTTGATTAGTAAGTTAAACCTGTCCTTAGTTATCTGTCTTTCAACTGAGAGGACAAACGCACACTATAACTAATGATTTAGCATGGCCTACTCTATATTGTTGACCCTCAATACATAGGCTCCACCTGAGCCAAAAATGAAGCTTCCGCGAATCAGAAGTCTGATCGCGACGGAGTTCCCACTTTGACGCAGATCTGACATCCTATTGGTGAACTGTGCTTTGCCTCGATCCTTCATACCAGTGACTATTCTCATGGCTGAAAGGCTTTGACATATAGGAAGCCGAGACCCGAGACGAGGCAGATGAGACTGCGAGGCCGCACTGCGATGGTATGGCAGAGTGTCTCACTTCACTTTTTACAGTACACTTCGGAAATAGATGTAGATTACCATAACCCCGTGGGATGCTCTAGGAATGGATCTAGAAGGGGTGGAAGAGTACTAGGTAATGGTCGGTTTAATCTTTGCTTAGTATAGGCGGAAGTAGATGAAGGAAAAGGGTATTTGTGTAATTATTACCAGTCAAGCTAAAGGGTTTTAGGACGCCTAGGGAAATTTATAGGGTACAATAGCAACATCACTAACTTTCACAGCTCTAGATATTATAATGATAAAAGCTATATATCCACTTCTTGAGAGTAAATTTTTTTGAAGAGTTTGAATCCACGAATAGAGGCATGGAAGAAATTTTCAACAAAAGCGCTAAAGCTTAAGGCCAAGTGGCTGCGAATCTCCTTCGCATATTTGGGAGGAAGTGAGGTGGACCAACCGGATCGGGACTAGCTAGCCCCTAATGTTATGTAGAACTCCGATGCCCCTCCCCTCACTTCTTCAGTCAACGAACTTGTGTATCGTCCAACCTGTGCCTAATTGTACTATTTGAGCTCCATAAATCCGAATAAGTATCTTTCATAGCACAATTGTCGGGCGTCTGAGATGACCGTGAAGTCACGTAGACTAGAATATTACGGAGAATGTAACGAGGGGGAACCAAGAATGCAGAATTCACTTGTAGAGTATTATTATTCGTGCGTCCAACGCCGGAGTATTGAATAAGGGATAAATACATCCGTAAAAACCTCAAATGTCTAAATAGCATCCCATCCCAACCGGAGTCCCAAAGCGAAAGAAAAATAAAATAAAATAAAAGCACCCAAGAGTATCTGAACGCCCACCCGCCAAGTGTAAATGAAGTCGTAAAGAGTGTAAGAATAGGAACATGTCTAGATTGCAGACATGGCAGATATCAAATGATGAAGAAATGGGCGGCAATGGAAACGAAGGGTATCCTCACGAAAGACGCGTATCAACGGGAAAAAAATGCTTTTGCCAGGAAGCGGGGACAAAAAGGTAGTAGGGTGAATTGTAATATATAGGGTTGTAGAAGAAGGTCAAAGATGGAAAGGTAGCGAAGTATCGAGACCGGCTCGATTTAGGCGTGAGGACGACCGATGCGGCTACCCATGTAGGAGCCAGTGGCTGAGGCCAGGAAACGTGCCACAAAACCACCGCTGTGGGAGTGGCCGGCCACTTTCATTTTTCTGGAAGGTTGGCGGATAGGCTCGAAGGCTTGCTTCGAATCCATGGGCCCGACGTTGACGTAGCTGTATGCCAGAGAGGAGACGGAGGGGCTGGAGCTGGGGTCTGTAAGCATCAGATCATCGTTCCCATGAGATGAACAGGTACTGATGCTGCCGGGGGTGCCCCGGGAGCTAGGAGCAGTGCTGGATGACCGGGAACACAGCGAGTTGAAGGTCTCTGCGTGGGACAGACCAGGAACATCTCGAATGGATGGAGGCGAGATGGAGCGGCCAGGGCGGTTGGGGGATGAGCGAGTGCGAGGATAGGGGTTATAGCGATCGTGATCGGCGATGGACTGCGGAGAGTTTGTTGTGCTGTGAATGCTAGGGCAGGAGATATGACTGGGAAGGCGACGGAGGGTGTTGTCGACGGCCCTCCGGTTATCACCACGAGCGTCCAGTTTCTGGCGACGAAGGCGGCCAGCCAGGAGATCCGCAGAGTGGTGAAGACGTCGCCTGTTTTTCAGTTAGTATTCACACAATACCAGTAAAAAATGAGTGATAGAATATATGGAAACGGTACTAACCATTCACGGTGCTGTTGCTTGCGCTGAAGTTCCTCCTCTTCGGCCTTGCGCTGGCGTTCTTTGGCTTGCAGACGTTGACGAATAGGAGCCAGGAAAGGTTCCAAATGAGTAAAGAGATCCTCCTCGGTCACACGGGTCTCCCAGTCGAGCAGGAAGAGCAGCTGACGCTCCATCAAGTTCACCTCCGGCAGCGAGAAGCCAAAGCCATCGAATCCCTTCACCACGGTATACCGCGCCCAGTGCTTGTTCTTCGGGCTGGAGTCATTCAGATTTTTGGCGGCGAGAATGAGCGAGGCGAGGAAGATCCGGTGGACAGTGCAACGCATGCCCTTGGCAACTGGAGGAAGACGGGCACGTAGACGGCCGAGGTACACGAGGGAGCTCATGAGGGTGGGCACCTGGACCTGGGACCGGGCGACCAGGGAGGCAATGAAGGCTTCGAGGGAGGGCAGGGGCGGCATCTGATCTGCCGGGTCGAGAGAAGGAGTAGAGGGCGGCGTGGGTTGACCATGATGGTTGACGGCGTTGGTCACATGGGCCTCGCATCGGATGACCTGCGATGCCTGCTGAGCCAGGTATGTCACCATCTCCCGCGAGACTCGCTGGGTGACGAAGGAGTCGAGCGCTGCTCGGTTCAAGGCTTGGTGATTCATGGTGCTTGTGTTGATAGTAGCAACTGAGGTATGAGGTATGGGCGTATAGGTTTAAATAAGAGTAGCTGCTGGGAAGGTCCTAAGATGAGGACAAAGCAGATGCAAAGAAGCTCAACTTGAAGCTTCGTAGGACAATTCAACAAAGACAATGTGCTTTGAGTCTTTTTGAGTTGTTCGGGGTATCAACGATGAGTTCGAGACAAGGAACAAAGGACGTCGAGACAATGAAAATGAAATAGCACGTCAAATTCCTGAACCAGCAGGACGAATGGACGATGTCAAGTAGTTGGTGGAAAAAGAATGTTGCTGTAAGGATAGTTGAGGTTGTCGTGTCAACCCCGTTATCGACGGATAGCCCTAACTGACTTTCTCCAGAAGAGTGAGACCTGCCGAAGCGGAGAATTTCAACCGAGAGACACGCCCACAGTACTAAGGCAATAGATCGATGGACTGGATCAAACTGGAACGGAGGAACAATTATTGAATCTTGAATCTCTTTGTCTTGAGGGAGCGACCGGGAAACAGAGAAATGATATTAAAAGGAAAGGAAAGGATGGGTGACGACGTTGGGCATGCGGATGAATCCCGTGAAGAATCTGAGAGGCGTGGGAATACTTGGAAAGATATAGCTCCGGTATGCGCCATTCAGAGGGCGGCTGGAGGGGGTACCCAGGAGCTGCAAGGTTTCCATGGTCCAGTCAGAGGCCCTGGACAGTCAGGATGCGACTAGGGGGGTCGCGGAGGAGCGCGAGTGAGCCTGCATAGTTGGATCTGAGATACTCGAACCTTTTCGCGCGCGGAGGCTGCGGGGAGCAAAGGAGGGAGTCTTGATTTGTCCAGGAGTGGAATGTAGTGGACCGATTCCACCAGTTCGGGGCAAATACAAAAGAAAGTCAAAAACTACTGCACAGTCGGGTATGTACTATTTGCTGTCTATCAAACTTGTCTGTGATTTTCATCCCTAGATTCGCCCGCCTCCAGACAGCACGCTTTACACTTGGAAGATTGCATAGACATTGTCAGAATGATCTCTTGAATGGCATCTACCTTTCGAAGTCATCCCAATAATAGAAAACGATCTCTTTAACAAGCGCTGGGAAACTGGAATGGGGCGATCATACATCTAGCCAGCATTTGACACGACTCCGCTGCTGCTGCGAGGAGGTTAACGCTAGGCCCACTCAGTGGAGTCCCTTGGCTTGTGTACCTTTGCTAGAACCCTACCCATCTTCTATGGATTGTCGATGAAACCTGCGACCGTCTCAAGTCTCCTATACGAGACGTGAGGGTAGCCAGGACTGAGTTCCATCCCGTTAGAGATAAACGCGCCCTATCCAGGGCACGAAACAGAGGATTGAAGAATACAGGGCATGAGATATGGTAAAGGGGCTGATTTGGAGGTTCAGCTGAAAGGGTCCTACAGGCAAAACTGACCTATGGCCTACCTACGAGGAAAACTACAACAATGTGGCAAACCGCGTTTCAATTTGGCGCCCACAAGCCCCCAATAATAATGATGAACAGGTCAAAACTGATAGATTTGTCTGTGCGGGTGCGGGATCCATGCCAAATGACCAATGAAGGGATCCCCTGTCACACACGCGTGTTCGAACACGATAACTGCGCGACCCGACATGTCAGAAGGGATAGTTGAATAGTTTGTCCACCTCACATGAGGAGTCGAGTATGGAGTTCCTTTCAGGGTCAAACTCAGTTCCTCAGTTTGCCCCTCCTAGGGAAAGAGGGGAGGAGGGGGAATCTGGGCAGTGGATGTATCGGATCGACTCCCGCCTTCCCTGCCCACTCTGCAGTTCTCTTCAGATGCATGCACTATCCACTGCGCAGTGTTCCGACATTGCGCCGACCTGCATTGTGTTCTAAAAAAAGCAACCGCTGGGCTTTTTGGGCTGCCATGTCTGCCACATCTATATAAGCGCCCTCCCCAGCGCCTACAGCCATCCATCCGCCGAGAGCTTGCCGTTTCTGATCTCCTAAGGCGGGCGCTTCTACGTGTGAACGTCACGCCAAATCTATTGATAGAAATGGGTTGTTATTGTTAGGACTTACGCGCTCGATTCTAGCGCCTTTTTGGGGTGCTATCCGCTACGAAGTACAATGCGACCATGTCCCACCCCGGGAGTCGCAACCACGAAATGAAATTGCAATCATCATACACGAATTCCCTTTGAGGCGACCGGCCCCTCACTGAGCTTTGGCTGGATCGCCCGAACCTCCTCCATCGACCCCAGCCGTTGTGAGCATAGGCCAATGGTTTGCTGATGACCGACGTCAGCGCTCATGAAACAAGGTCCCGTTTCAGGGTGACATGGCTTTCTGTTTCACGTCAGGCTCAGCGGTTAATGAACAATCAATGATCAGACCGGTGTCGCGAGGCTGAAACAACCAGCGAAATGGATTCTGCATGATCAAACAAAGCCAGCAGCGACACTACGCCTCTGCACATCAGACTTCGTGGTTGATGCGGCCATGGAATCCATTCCAGGTCTTTCCTTATCCAACGACTATGTACTCGAAACGAGTCCCGTCCATCTCTCGATCGCATGTTCCTACCTCTCACATGATAGCGATGGAGTAGTCGGAGACAGTCAGCTTGGCAGTTCCAGTGAAAGACTCAGAGCCCGCCTGCACATCGAACAGGTAAAGAGTAGAGCTCGATCCTTGGTTATCAATAAGGTAGGTAACGAACTCCCTCATGTTACCAGAGGAGCTCTCGATGGTGGAAGCAACTGACTGGCCAGCAGTATTAAAAGAAGGAGATCCAGAGTCTATTGGTTATAGTCGAACGGCCATAGTGCCGCGACCCCTCGAAGACGACATTGTGACGGTCCAGGAGCTTGGAACGTCGTAGTTGTTTGGCTCCTGAGAAGTCGGAGGCGGATTTATCGTGTTTGAGCCAGTGGGTTCTGAGCTGGTGTCTGAGAACGTCCGGCGGTGGGATCCTGCAGGGTTCGAGGTTTGCGGTGAGTCCCCAGCCGGAGAAGTAGCAGGGGATGATATGTCCTGTGCGACGTCTTCAGGAGCGATTGACGATATTGATGATTCAGATTGTTCTGAGTCAGAGGGATGTTATTCCGTATCACTGAGAACAGGCACATCCGATCGAAACCCGTAGGGCCGGTATGCTCTATAACTGCGGCTGTGGTTCGTGGAAACTCTAGGTCATTGATTCAGCGCCAGACTTGTGCAACCTGGATTAAAGACAAATGCCTGAGCCGTGGGTTTTTTTGAGTTGTTTCGAAAGGCTGCGAATTCTGGATTGTAAGGCATGCCGTCTTCACTTGGCCTCGAGAGCTTTTCCAGCTGTTGAAGAGGCTAAGGCTAGTACGGAGTAGCGGAGTCGCTGAGGACTCAGGAGGCAGCTTTCTCAGGGGCTTACAAATCAGCCCATCGGGTGGTCCCACCGGGGCTGTGGATCGTATAGAACACTGTCAACACGTCTCTTCCGATATTATGTAGAGCCTTTTTGCTTCAAACCGCATCGACCGCTCAATCGATGCATGAATTCTAGATAGCCAAATACATAGTTAATTGAATACGTGTACTTTATCAGTTCTTTGCCGAAATATAGCCGTCGAAAGTCTATCGAGATATAAGGAAATATCTAGGAAGATATGTGGGATGAAGATGATGACTTGTTGTAGAACATTGAAAACTTCTTAAACTTGTGTCTGTATTTTCTATTAGTCCCCACAGATATTTACACAATTTCCCCCGAGAACGATTTTCAATGAGAACGTATACAAAGCAGTTTCCACCGTAACCTTGGTGGTAAACCAAGGAATCAAACAAGAATTGAGAGAAAAAGGAAAGAGCCTGTATGACTGCATATACGGGAGATGGTCGGAGTTTTATCTGGCGCTCGTGGACGGTGCATCAAATCCTAAGCTTGGCTGCCGACACTCCGAGAAACTGTCTGCTTGCCCAGAGTCTTGTTCTGCATTGCGAGGGTCGTCGCCTCAGTTTCGATCTCGTTCACGCTCTTGGTGAGCATGATATAGCCTTCGTCATCCAGCGCAAAGAGTGCCTCTTTGAGCCACACTCGGCAGGTGATGCTTTCGTGGAATCTTGTTGAATAAGCGATTGGGATTTCCTTGAGACGATCAAGCAAAGACCGGTGAAATGCAGGGTCCAAGTCTCCTATTTTGAGGGCCACAAGTATTCTCTGAGAAGCCATGGCATCTTGGCCAGTTTGCTGGTTGAAGCGCCAGCTAGTCGAATTGGCCTCGTTTATCAGATCGTAGATGAAGCCTGAATTCGTAGACTGGTGTAGGTAGAGGGCCCAATGGAATGTGTAACTTTGTTCGCCACGATCAGACAAGAGGATGTAAAGCCCGTTGGTTTTATAGGTAAGCGGCGTTGCCATTTTGAAGGTTTAGTGATTTTGGATGTGAGGATAGTCGGATTGGGTGCGGGGACAAGGCGGCCTTATACGTGCGGACCTGGCTCGCCACCTACAGTGATTTACCTCAACGCTTATTTTACATAGCGCTTAGTCTAAACTATCTATTGGGTCTAATTCAATTTTCAATGTGTCTCGTGTTGAAGATAAGGCCCCAGAGCGCTAAAGGGGATGATCAGAAGAGTACAGCATCTCCACAACTTGAGAGTTAAAAGGATTGGGCATTCTCTTGATTATGCTCTCCGCAGTAACTACTTGACATAGAAGACCAAAGCTAGCGCCTGCAATAAAATACCATGGCCCGCGTCACTGGAGGTCGACCAGGAACCCACAAGGAGTGTGTTGCAGCAGGCTCTTGTGTGTTACATATCCGCTTGATGCCGCGGGCCATGGCCGCGAGGTGAACGTCAGCTGCCTACAAGCCGGCGCCGAATCCCCCACCAAACTCAGGCGGGTTACCACCGATAGCTGACCCAATTTCAGATATCACAAGGGGGAGGGATCCGACGTCGCTACATCGCTTGCGTAAGGCTTCAAGTGGCCGATAATCGCAGTATGGTTCATGATTTTCTCTGTGGGATGCCAGGAGCTTGGACTTGTGGCCATTGACTTGATGCACTCAGGCGCATATACCTTGTAGCAGCTCGGGAGTGTACTTGGGTTTATCGTGAAGACTCTCAGTCATTCGATAAAAATGCTGAGCGGCATAGTTGCTCCGACCATTATTGTTGATGCCTTGTTTGATTACATCCGCCCAGTCCCACCGCGTAAGCATCTGAAATAAATCACCATGACTGGTGAAATAGCTCACAAATTAAATTTATCAGCCGACACTGGTAGACTGGCAATTCCTCCCACTTGAAGGACGCGGGAAGCATCCGCTGTTAGTGAGAGGTTCTTGATGATCTGACTCTCCGCATCAAGAGCGTTTTTGACGTATAACGCTACTGCATCCTCTGCCTGAGTATACCAGTTGGGTTCATTTCCAAGTGCAATAGCCGCCACACGATTATGCCCGAAGGCTTTCCAGGCTTGCTGAACGTAGGCGACGGAGTTCTCCTTTTTATTTTTCCATGTCTACCTCTGCACCCATCGGGGCCTGGATGCTCATCGAGGCTCTTTATATCTGAGACCTGGAAATGCTCACCTGCTTGTGCCTAATATAGATCATAGCATAGCCCTCCTTCATCCTTCACCATTTGGCGTTGTAAGTCCCAAGGACCTCATTACGACGCGTATGCCAACAATAGCTTTACTTTCGGAGTGGCAGAGTGTCAATGTGAAAGAATAGGATTGCGCGCCTTAACCAGAGCCTCAAGGGTGGAGAAAATGCTTGGTCAATGGGGCGGCGCCACGAGGGATGGGGCGGTTTTTGTGCAGTTCAGCCTTGCAAAATCCCAGTTCTGCAGACATTCTACCTCATAAAAGCTCAGTCTCAATAAGATCATTCCCAAGAAAAGCTGGGGTCGGTGCCCACTACCCACTGCAGCCCTTTAACATCTCGCTTTGTTATCCATCTGTAATCCTACGTCAGCGGCTCCTCTCGATATTCCCTACCTCTTCCCGACTATCTTCATACGACACAATAATGACAGGAGGGTCAGTAACAGCCCCAAAGAAAAAATTTGGCATCTGTCATTTCCGTACTTAGTGAAGAAAGCCCCAAGTCGCTAAGGGGCGCTCCAAGAGATTCTGCCGGATGCCTGCATGTGACCCTTTCCCAACTTCATTCAGTCTTCAAGTCCATCCCCATGGTCTGACTGTCCAAATGCGCAAAAGCACATTAGGCATTGCAATCTAGCGGTCAACCATGAGAATGGAGCCACCGCTTGGAAGGTACAACACGACTATCCAGCTAATTGAATCCGCCCGGCTCACACCAACCGAGCACACGATCTGGAGGACCTTCCTGAACGAGGCGGTCAATCCGGAATATGCTGCTCAGTATATCTGGGAAAGGGTCCACGACTGTTTCGGTCGTCCTCCGGAACAAGTCCTGCAAGAATTAAAGCTCGACTGGAAGCGAGTTGTCACTAAGTGTCAGTCGGAACGGAGTGTGTTCCTGAGGCTCCACTAACCACCAAATAGTGGCTAAACGAGACCATGTCTTGTCGGAACTACAACCTCTGGTTGAAGCTCGGGATGATTCACACTGCTTTATGTTGTGTCAGAAGCCAAACCCCAACATATCCGTTTGTTTCGATCATGTTTGGGTGATCCCACCGAGCCTTTTTGAAGATCGCGACATGGATCCGCAGGTGGGTGTTGATTGTGGATCTTTAGTCTAAGATCGAGGAAGAGAAATCTAATCAAAATTACATCGTGCTACTTCTAGGGCCCTCTTTATGCCATTCTGCAAGCCTTCTTGACCCCTGCCCAAACATCCCACCTTCACACCCTTTTGCAGACTGACACATTGGAATCTCAACTGAGGAACGTATTCCTACTCTCTCCTAGCATTCATTCAGCTTTTCGAAATGGACACATCCAGATTTCCCCCCTAACTGGTACCGAGGATGAGTGGGATGATGACACCGAGACGAAAATTAAAACGGCCAGCAAAGTTTCTGTATGTACCTCTTTGGATATTGACTTACTCCGAAAGTACTCCTGACTGACTTGGTACTAGTATTTCGTCTTCAGACAGTGGCCTGAGCCTTGTGATGGGCTTTTCCTCAGCGATGGCAGCCCATGGGACCAGACGATTCAAATGTTCATCATGGAGACACAAGACGCCAATCTACCCCTTCCAGATCCATTCTTACTCCGTACACATCATCGCATTGCATCCTCATTGCATCTATTTCATGTTGAAGAACGAATTGCCGAGGGTTGGCCCTCACGCCCCTTGTGTATAGGACAACGATCCCTTGCATGGGGAACTATAAGGCTGATTTTGACATTTTGAATAGTTTACTTGAGTGCAACGACACAGAAAACATTACGCTCTCTTTGGCACATCGTTCCCAAGTGGATACGTGTCCAGTGCTACCGCGTGCTTCTGAGACTAGGCAGCCATCTCTACCCGCAGTCTTCCACGCCTCTCGTGCACCGGCTGCCATTCGGACTGTATGCGAAAGAATGCGCTCGTTCTTTCCGTAACGAAGCTGAGGCATTGCGGCTAGTGGAATAGTACACTTCGATCATAGCACCACTCTAGGTCGATGATTACCAGGGGACGCACCCCATTCTCATCATGACGGCCGTGCCCGGACAAACGCTGGAGGCGGTCTTTCACCGACTCTCATACTCGCAGCGCGAGCAACTGTCGAAAGACTTGAAGAGTGTTTTGTCGCAGCTGCGGTGCATTCCAAACCAGACCTCGTACGCCTTCGGTAACAGTTATGGCGGCCCACTGAATGATCATCGTTTTCCCTCCGGCACATGTGGTCCGTTTCACCTGATTTCTGAATTTAATGCCTTCCTCGTCCACAGATACGTGCGCAATGAGACAAGGGACCAGATCGCGGCCGTCCACTCCCGTCCCTACCGGTCTGTGTTTACCCACGCGGACCTGCACCCTAGCAATATTATAATGTATCGCGGGCGCCTGTCTGGAATCGTGGACTGGGAATGCGCCGGTTTTTTTCCTGAGTACTGGGAGTTTACAAAGCTTATGTATGGTGCAGAACGATTCCCGGCAATTCAGCGCATCATTCGCGACGCGTTCACCGAGGATAACTATGAGGAAGAGCTAAAGGCCGAGACGCTACTCTGGAATGACACACCATTTGGTATATAAGATCTAACTGTTGAGGAATCGGCGTTGTTGTACCGCTGATGGCTCTTGCAACACACTGCTTGACCGGGTACATTTAGATAGGAACAGGAAAACGAATCCCACCATTTTGTATCAGATACAGTAGCTAGTTCGACACTTGAAATGAGGCGGTGTAGTGGTTTTGCGTGGTGGGGAATTGAAACTAAATTAACCGCCGACGACCATATTGATAGTCACTAAGAATAATATTCTTAATTGCGCATATTCAGGAGATTTCAGCAACTCTTATATGATACGATATCTCAACAAACAATGTATCATCTTCCTTGTAAATTACCAAATAATTACGTAGCTTAATCTCCTCGACTCGAGAGACTCCTTTGTTGAGATAGCGGAAAGAAATCCAAACGCATCTAAATCGACAGGAGCCGAACTATATCATCGACTCCAACAATTCTCTCATCTTTAAAAAATTTCCACATAAGTTCCATAGTACCTAGATAATAGAGGTAAACACTTTGACACATTGGTATACTCCACAGCCAACTCGACGGACGATATCCACACGACTCCATCAGGCCTATCAGTTAGGGAAGCCCTGGAGCTATCAGCCTACTGAGCAGCCTAATGAGCCGGTTCATCCCATTCTACATGACCCGGTTCAGACCGCTGCAGAACAACCGCGACGGTCTTTAGGCAATCAGGTAGGGCATCGGTCGAATGTATGTGCAACCGACCGGAGAGCAAAACATTCAGGCTGCGGGCCCACTGTGATGGCCTAGCGTGATATCTACCCACGAAGCCCCTGTGAACCCGCAAATCAATACCCTGCTAAGTAAAAGCGCACTGCGCACGGTGCGTTTCTATGTAACTTTTGTCCGTCTTTCTCGGTTACGAACCCACTAAACTACACCTGGCTTGGACTGAATGACGATCCCATTTCCCCCATCAGCAGCCTCCCGTCGCTCACTGAGGTTTGCGAACCTGTCCTTTCCTATCCTTTCTACGATGCTACGGAGCTGGCCCTCTTCATAGTATGGCCTTCTATACTATGCAGTCGTTATTTTGTTGGCTGCTCGCCACCGCAGTTATAGTGCATGCAGATGGGACCCCTTGGACAGTTCTATGGTCCGATCAAACCTATGGTCCAGATGGCCCGTGGCAGGCCGTGTCAGTTGAGTTGGGATCCAACAAACAGCCAGTCGATCTCTATCCTGGCGACCGTTGGGCTAGTACTATCCTCATCGACACCGTCTGCACAGACAATGCTTCAATTCCTTGTTATGCAGGACGAGCCGGTCTGTTCAACATTAGCGCCTCAACATCTGGCGTCACCTTACAAACGCCGACCAACACAAGCCAGATGGCATGGCTGTCCGATCAAAGCAGTGCTGGCGTGAATAAATGGGGTGGCACTGGGCATGTCAAAGAAGGAGTTCTCGCCGACACGCTCACGTTGCAAAATGGACCAACAGTGCCAAACCTCTCTATGGCATCCATCTACGATGCATACGAAACATATCCGAATGGGAAAGCATATCCTGTTTCTGTGGGGATCTTGTCGCTGGGAGGTCCCAAGCCTATCCACACAGTGGATGGGAACAACTTCAATTTGCTGTGTGCTTGGGAATACTGGAACGACACTTCATCTGATCGCATCCCCTCATACTCGTGGGGGATGCATATTGGGTCTGTGGAACCTGTTATTCCAGGCTCCTTGGTACTCGGTGGGTATGATCAGAGCCGAGTGCTGGATCAAGTAAGCTCTCAACAGGTTGATCCTACGAACAATCTCGGCAATCTTGCGATTTATCTCGAAGACATCGGGATAGGAGTTGCCACTGGGGGCTCACCATTTGGTTTCGAGAATAAATCCGACCTGCTCCAATGGGGAGGCAGCACCACCAGCAGGGGTAAAGTCGTGGAGATCGATCCTGCGCTTCCCTATCTCTACCTCCCAAAGGAGACATGCGATGCAATGGCAGCGGAGCTCCCGGTCACATTCAACGAGGGTCTAGGTCTGTATTTCTGGACCACAGACGACGAAAACTACCACAAAATAACCTCCTCTCCGGCATATATGTCCTTTACATTTCAGAAGGACGCGGCGAATACCCAAAATATCACCATCAAAGTTCCGTTTCAACTTCTGACGCTCACGCTTCAAGAGCCACTAGTGGAGCAGAACACAACGTACTTCCCATGCTATCCCTCGGACGCCTTTATCCTCGGGCGAGCTTTTCTTCAAGCAGCCTTCATTGGCACCAACTGGCAAGAAGGTACTGGGGGCGGATACTGGTTTTTGGCTCAAGCACCTGGGCCAGCAATCGGATCCAGTGTTACCCAAAGTATTGCGGCCAGTGAAACTTCAATAAAGGCTTCCGCAAATTCATGGGAAGACAGCTGGGATGGGTTCTGGGTGCCTCTCAATCTGGAGAAATCCAGCTCGGGTCTTTCCACTGGCGTAAAGGCTGGCATTGGCGTTGGATGTGCTGTTGGTGGCCTGGTATTGATCGGGATCCTTGCTTGGTTAATTGTCCGTCGAAAGCGAACGGTAAATTCTCCAGGTAACGTGGATCGATATAGCATTGCTCCGACATCAGACGGGACGAAGCCACTTCAACTAAGTGAGTTGACGGAGTTGAATGCTCATGATCCAAGTGAGCTACAGTCAGACAAGGATATCCACGAGGCGCCGAGCACTACAATGCGTCATGAACTTTGGTGACCTGAAGTGTAATGGAATTAGTACAGGAGTACCTTGTTTGTTAATATAGTACCAGACATAGGCTCGTATGCACATAAACATAATTTTCTAACGTGATTTACAGTAATGGTTCGATACAGGAATATGGATATTCCGAGTAGATCAAATGGATCTTGCCATTAGGGTTAGGTGTAGAGATCAAGGATTGTGGAGTTCGTCGTGTTCATCGATATAAATTAGCAATAGATACCAAGAAACAGAGGATTGCGATGTTCTACAGAGCACAAACTCAGATCATCAAGACCAATCACCGCAGCCGTGATTCGGATTGGGGCGATCCGACATGGCGTGTGAGCTGAAGATGTGTCCGCGGACACCGAGCTCATCCCAGCTTCACTCTATATTTAACGACAAAGACGAAAGGGAAACATCTTGGTCCAATTGAGTCCAACTGATTTCATTTCCTCCCAAATACCCCAAAATATCATCTCAATCCCAAAATTCATTGTCAAGTTCATCACTTACAAAGAGCCCCACAGTGGAACTCCGGGGTTTAGCCAGGGGTGATAAATCTTCAATTTTGCTCCCTTCCAAACAACCACTCTCACACCTCAACATGCCCTCCAAGTCCCCCGCCAGCAAGTCCTCAGGCTGCCGCTGCTTCTCCTTCCGCAACCTCAGCATCCTCGCCATCTTCCTAGCCCTGTTCTCAGCCGTCTACAGCTACCTCGACGCGCGCCTGGACCAATTCTACATCTTCGACCCAGACCACCTACACGACCTGTCGCAGCGCGCCATCAAAGCCCATGGCGAAGACACACACTCCATCGTCAACTTCATCGTCTCAGAGCTCGAGACCAAAGTCGGCACTGAGCATCTGAATCTCGAGCAGGAGTGGGTGTTTAACAATGCCGGCGGTGCAATGGGCGCTATGTACATCATCCATGCTAGTATGTATCCATCCACCTTTTTTTAACGTGAAATGTATTGGCTGACATGCGTAGGTATTACCGAGTACTTGATTATCTTCGGCACCGCCGTCGGAACAGAGGGTCACACGGGCCGCCACACTGCGGATGACTACTTCAATATCCTGCACGGTACTCAGCTCGCCTATGTGCCTGGCTCCTACGAGGCTGAGTCTTACCCTGCCGGCACCGTGCATCACCTGCGTCGTGGCGAGGTCAAGCAGTATAAGATGGAGTCGTCGTGCTTTGCGCTCGAATATGCCCGTGGCTGGATCCCTCCCATGCTCTTCTTTGGATACGCCGATACTTTCTCGTCTACGTTGGACTTCCCTACTCTCTGGGCCACGTCGCGTATTACAGGACGTGAGATGATTTCGAACTTGTTGAAGTTTAAGCTGTAAAGTGGGTTGTCGGATATATTTGAATGGAATAGAGCGGAGGATGTATAGTATATTACGGATTTCGGATTGGGGAGGTTTGCACGTTAGGATGCATTGGCATTAAGAATAGGGGTTGCATGGTAGATGCTTGATGTCATAGATGATCTATGGGTATTTGGGATAATTTTAATGTCCGACATGATACGAGATGGTGTACCCCATGATAGGTACATATCAAGAACGCTTAACCTTCCCTTGAAAAAGGCTTAGCCAGCTCCGCCGATTCCCCAGTCAGTCCATCGTCGAAGCCATCCATGGTAACCTTGGAACAGATAATGACAGCCATGCAAGACAGGTAAACATCTCAACGAAAACAATGAAAGAATATGCAGGTTGTTCGTCAGTCGTATTTTATACTATCGATAGACGCTCTATAGAGCCGGGGCCTCCCAGAAATCGCGTTTAATCTTCATCACGGCGGAGCGCTTGTGCGGGAAGCTCACCTCGCCCTCTTTGAAGAAGCCAGCATCCTGGAGGTAACCGATGATCCTTGATAGTAGTTAGTATCCGTGTCTCACGGAAATGCTCATAACACTTACTTGGTATTATCCACCCGCGGTTCTAAGTAGACCGCTTCAGTTCTCATATCCGACAAGAAGCAGTGGTGCACCAAGGCGCTCAGCCAGATGGCAACCCGGTGCGAACCACGGAACTCTTGTTCACCGATAAGCAGATGAATACCGCGATCGTAGTTGTCCACGCGATCTACCAACCGCCCTAGAGCATCTTCCTTCACCCAGTAAATCTCAAAGTAGCCAAATGGCTTGCCATCCCAGCATCCAATCACGGGGAAACTGTGCCGACTGGTCAAGTTCAGTAGGAGGAACTTTTCTTGTACAGAGTGTTCTCCGCCAACCCCCCACGCCGCTTCAACTCGGGGGTCATTCATCCATCTATGCAAGGTGTCCAGGTCGGATGAGACATTCTGGAAGAGGTGCTGTTCGATCCCCGTGACGGAGGAGCTCACAGTCTTGGGTGTTGATGGCCGACTATCGCTACCGGTTCCTGGAGCTGGTGCCGACTTGGTCATTGGGAGGAACGGTACCCGGAATGACAGATACTGGGCCACGCTCGGGATATAGCGCACATAAAAGACCTCTCCCTGGTGAGGGGGCTTCGGCCGGATTGGATGGCGCACTCCATTGGTGAATGTATACTGAGCAGGCGCCGGGGGATAGTACGTGGGCAAGTGGCTTGACGAGTTGAAGGGGCCGTTAGAGTTGAAGGCGGGAACATTTGCCGTGTGGAACACAGCTTCCGTTGGCGGCAACGTAGGGCTGGGCTGAGCATCGCGTGCCGGAGACGCATGCCGAGACTGGGGAGTCAACGAGGGCGATAGTGGTGCGCGAGGCGTAAGGGTGAACAGGAAAAGGCGAGGGTCAAGCTGCCAGAAGCTCCGACGGCTCACAAACATGTTGGACCAGCTGCTCGAGTCACGAGTCTCGATGGGCTGCAGTCCTACCGAGGAGTCCTCACTCGCAATCAGACCCATTCTCTCGAGCTTCTGTAGGAGGTTCCGGCCCTTGAAAATCCCCTCTCGCTTGATATTTACCCGCCAATCTCCCGTCGGCTTTCCAGCGTGTGGTGTCGAACGCGATGCTGCTGTATCCAGGTGCAGGTCCGGTTCGGGCTCGTGAAAGTACCACAGCAGGGTGGCCCAAAGCATCATCGCGATCTGGCGGGTCGGCGAGCTGGCGGGCTTGAATTCGCTGGACGGTGGGTTGACGATGGAGGAGATGTAGAGGCAATCGCGATTCAAGGTAGGAGCGGTAAAGCGATTGTAAGTTTGGTCGTCATCCTCCTTCCCACACTCAGAGCCAGTTCTGCCTCGTTCTTCGGGGGATTGCCCAGCAATTTTCTCGCTGCGGATGATAATCGTCCAACCTGGTGGGAAGGCCGAGTTGTGAGCGCTCGCGTCGTTGGACTTGAACGTGACTCCACCAAAAACGGGCGTCACGGTGAACGCGAGTCCATTGGGGAGGTGACAGCTGGTGTTGCGCATGGTGTTGCAACTTCTGGTCGAGGTGTCCAGGGACAGAATCTTCAAGATCAAGATAAACGGAAGAGCTTTCTGCGATGCCCCTCACTGATGCGGGGCAACAGAGTGACGCGCCAATGGTCTGCTGGACGTGGAAACTAGGGTTGTTCGGGAAGAGATGAAGATCTTATCTGCAAATTGACGCTTGGCTAAGTATAAATGGAAAAGTGTCTCGGGGGTGACATTCCCTGAAGAGCTGCGGTCAAGTTATGATGTTAACAATGACGCAGGCTCCGACATCATGCCACAATTGGACATAGTGCACCATGTTATTACTGATGATCAACCGAGTATCACTGCAAAGAAGCGAGAAAACAACTTAAATCAGGGTATCAATACATCGCAAAATCTAAGCTAAAAGTCCTCGACGGTGGTTCCCAATTTACGCTCGCGCGCCAAGCGCACCAAATCTCCGCCGGTGACCAGATCCATCAAGCCAAGTCCGACGCTCTTGTAAATAACGTTCCCTCGCTCCACCCAATCGCGTAGACTCTTCTCCTCGTCGGCTGCTTCTTCCTCACTTAGATTGTGACTTGCATGTCGGACCATCATCAGCTCGCCAAGTTCAACCACTTGCTGGGGCTTGATTCCGGCTTGGATGATCTCGCCTGCTTCCTTCAAAGCGGCATCCAGACTGTCGACCACTATGACTCCGCTTCGTCGAGTGTGCTTGTGGAAGTGACGGTGGGGTGGTGTAACATTGACTTCGTCTCGGAGAATGTCGGGATGCACCTCGGCCATGTGTGCTTTGTAGGAGCCGACTGCGCTGATCAACCGCCCCTTCTGACGGCCGTCACGGTGGGTAAGGTACTCTGCCGGGAACAGAGGCTCGACAGAGGGAGTGCAGCAGAAAATGACATCTGCTTTGCGGACATGCTCCTTCAGGATCCGGCTGTACTCGCCAAAGTCGGTACTCATCGCTGAGAATTTGACGTCCCGGCGCCAGTCCGAGTTTTCCGGCTGGTAGATGTCTTTTAGAAGTTTCGCCGCGCGATCGAAAGATCGATTGATGATGTACACCCGTCGGATCTCCTCACCGCGCAAGATCAGTGCCAAGCGAATATGCCAGTAAGCTTGGGTGCCGGCACCGAACACTAAAAGTGTGCGGACCTTCTTGCGTTTGTTAAAAATCATTAGTGAAGCTAGTGCAGTGCGGAAAGCCGTCAGCTCGTGGGCATTGATAAGTCCGAATGGTAGACTCTGGCCATCCAAAAGGGTGACACTGCCCTTCGGCGAGGTATCCCGCGTGCCAATCCCGGGCCAAGCCCCTAGAGTATTCGATACACTCGGGCTACTGACTGGTAGCTGATTAACACATCCCGATAGAAGGGGCGAGTCATCGGTGCTGTCTCCCGCCCTGTTAGTTCCAGTGGATGTAGAGTTGCTGTCGTCCTGCGAGGACCCCACGGACAGGTCACTCATTTCGGAAGAGAGCGAGACCACGGAATCGCGAACGGAGGAGTTCCGCGACCGCTTTGATGATGATTCGCCGTCGGTCATCTCAAAGGCACTGCGTTCGACCGCACATCCCGCGGCCGCTCCGTCCTGCAGCGAAATCATCTTGATACCGAGGGTCTGGCCCGTGGTGGCGGGCATAAAGAGGGTGGTGCAACCACCATTGCGGGTGATCGCCGTACGCTGCGGCTGATAGGTTGCCGAGCAGCCTTGTTCCTGGGTCCCAGTTGAGTATTCTCGCAAGGCTTCAGCGAGGTTCCGTTGGAGATCGGCGATCTCGTCGCGGTTGAGAGAGCATAACAGAGCGCGGAGCTGCACCGCAGAGAGAATAGTGAGGGGCATAAGGACGTTTCGAAGGAGATGTGATAGCTGAAGAGGGCGAAGGGAGGGCGAAGGAAAGAAGGTTCTGCTTTGACCTATCAATAGTGTTCACACACCACCAGCGTCACAGTCGCCAAGATAAGGGAAACACACGGAAAGGAAGCGAACCCACCAGACTTTGACGTGGACTGAAACTGCGCCACAATATCAAGAGAGATTCTGGCCAAGGAACATTGGAAGCCCAGAGTTCACACTCCGTGTGGACGCTCTGATTTAAACCAACTCAGGCAGGATGACGACAGTCGTGGGGTTTTGAGTGGGGAGCGGGGCGATCAGCAAAAAAGGTGTCTGGTCAATAAGGGACAATGTGAGAGGTTCCTAGAGAGGGCTGTTGAGCTGTTTAGAATTTCAGTGCCCGAGTCACTTGTCCCGTCAAAGATGGAGGAAATCAAGAACAAGGGAAAGATCCACCTAATTGACAGCGCTCAGTCACTGCGAGGCGCTACGATCATTTCCGCTTCCGGCGTCGCCCACTGCGGAACATTGTTGACAGCTGGCCTGAGGCCTCGTAGGGCTTAGACTAAGCCGCTTTGAGCTTTTTTACTTTTTCCTGGAGGATATGCTTGACTTCTTTCTATGTAACTGATCGATATACCAACAGGCGCTTATATTGGGACCAGTGGACATTGACATGACTTCCAAATATTGACTCTACTGGACCTTCCAACCTTTGCTGACCTTCATCTCCGCATACCATTCCTTCACATAGTCCAACCCTACATGTGGACCATATGGATCTTCTTCCCACTGAGGCCGAGGAGCTGTCAATCCGGTCTCCGCAAGACACGTTTCCCGCAATGTCTCAATGCTTCCGCCCCTGTCGTAAACGGGAAGCTCTTTTAATGAGGTGCGCTCTAGGTGCATCTGCGTCCTCAACTTCTCAGTCTCAGTCTGATTCACCGTAAAGTCATCGTTGACGACCACCCCATATCCAACGCGGGCTCCGTTGATCGTGACAAGCTTGCGATGAACTTCGAGAGCAACCTTGTCGGCTGGGCGTGTCAATGGATCTCCCAGGCCACCACCACCCCATGTCACCCACTCTAAGAGGTCACCAGGTTCCACACAGATATGGTCACACTTTGATGGCAGGATCTCAGTTGGTGGAGCTTCCGCCGATTTGGAGTATCGATAGAGCACCTTTTGTGATCTCTGGCCAGGCTTACCACCCTTCAGTCCCCACGGCTTGGTGAACCAGCGGTCATCGTGGATGCTGAATTCTCCTCGAGCCAGAAACCTGTAGACTGTGCTTTGCGCGTTGCCTCCACGGTAATATCCAGGCCCACCACTATCAGCGACGCTCTCATTCGCCTCGATGCGCAGTGGGTAATTCAATTCAATACTTTCGGTTGGGATGGATTTGATGGCCGGGAAAAGACAGTGACAATCGGGGCCATCACCAGCTTGACGCGCAGGAACACCCCCAAATCCAATCTGATAAAGTTGATACCACTCCCCATTGGGCTTGAACCCTGAATAGAAGAAGTGAGGCGAGTCACTGAACCCAGCAGCTGCTTGGTATGCGTCGTCCTTCTGGCCTATAAGGGCCTGCACGATATCCAACGTCCGTCCAAGAAGGTGCGTGCGGCATGAGATCGGCGCAGGCCGAACAGGCTTAAGAACAGTTCCCTGGGGGATATGCACATCAATTAGATCGTGGAATCCGTCATTGATGACTGTGCCGGGAGCGGCTGCCGCGATGAGATAGTATCCGATGAACATCTTGAACATGGTCTCGGACAGGTAAAAGTTGATACTGTGTTGACTCTGAGGAGATGTGCCACTCCAATCGAATCTCAGGCGATTGCCATCCACCTTCTTCATGGAACAAGTGAGCGCCCATGGACCAACTCCATGGCCATCATCATCGACAAAGTCTGTAAACTTGCTTTCCTTGTCATCGAAGTGTCTCTCGACAATTTTGGCTAAGCCAGTGCGGTTCCGGTATAGCAGCTCATCACACGAAGCCAAATACACTTCCTGACCGAATCGGTCGGCCAACTCGCACACTCTGATGGCAGCCATGGAGCATGCAGCAACGATGGCAGTCAGATCAGAGCGATACCATGCGGGCTGTCTGGAATTGCGGCATAAGAGCTCCACCAAAGCCGAATTCATGACCCCCTTTGAATACAATTTGATGCACGGGATCTGGACACCGTCGTCGAAAACCGAGGTAGCATTAATTGACATACTACCAGGAACGATACCGCCGACGTCGGTCAAATGTCCGAATTGGGAAGCATATCCTACGAGACGATGCTCATGAAAGATGGGTAGAAAGACGATCACATCGTTGAGATGGCTGATGGCACCCTCTACCTGATAGGTATCGTTGGTGATAAACACATCGCCCTCTTCGATAGTGCCTGTCCATATGCTGAGGAATTGGGTGATGAAGCTGCCAAACTGGCCCACTAACATCTTTCCTTGAGCGTCGGTAATGACATTGAATTCGTCCTGTTGTTCCCGAATTGCCGGTGACATGCTGCAACGCAGCATCATTTGGTCCATCTCCCCTCGGATAGAGCCAAGGGTGGAAGAGATTAAGGTAGGGATCAAGGGACTGGACTTGACGAGTTTGCTGGCTGATTCCGCTGTATGATTTGTGGCTGTAGCTGGCTTACGGTTCAGTGGGTTGATCAAGATGTTTCCGATGTTGTCGATCTCGCCATAGTAGTCAGGCAGAATGAGAGTGTTGCTATCCATCTCGGAAATGATGCAGGGGCCCTTGAATTGAGTGCCCTCTTTGCTGATCTTCTGGCGATCCCACAGAGTGGCGAGTTGCTCTTTTCCTTGGACGATAATATGCTGCTCTCCGATCTTAACATCCACAGGCGGCTCGATAGTTGCTGCTTTGGCGACCCGAGGAATCTCAGTGACCGGTGAGGCATCTTCAAGAATAACGCCGAGACGCATCAACTCGAGCTCAAAGTCGGGCAAGCAATAAGTAAACAGCTGCTCATGCTGCTGGTCAAACTTTTGTCGGAGTCCATCGTGCCATCCAGTTGTATCCGCGGCCAAATCATCTGCAGTGAGATCAACTGTAATTGTGAGGGCTTGTCCCTTATACCGAAGGTCGGCTTGGTAGGCGGCCTTCCAAGTCACCGACCAATGTTCACCAGATGATTTATGCAGGGTCCCTCGACATTGCTTCTCAAGTGCTTCATATTCCGCGCGGACTTGACTGGAAGTAGTTTCGGAAACGAGGTGAATAAATGTAGCCGACTGTTCGTGGCGAAGTTTGGTGGTCACATCACCTTGCGCACAAAGAATGCCAGGCGAGGGAGGGATAATGACCGGCCACGCTCCAAGGAGTTCTCCCACAGCGTTGGCATGTAAAGGGCCGGCACCTCCAAAGGCCACAAGCGCAAACTCGCGAGGATCATATCCTTGTTCCACAGACACCAGACGTAGAGCACCATACATAGTCTCGTTGATCATGGTGATGATATCTTCCGCCGTCTGGGTAACAGGGAGCTTTATCTGCGACGCAATTTCCTCCACAGCGGAGATTGATGCGTTTATGTCTAGTGCAAAGTCTCCTCCGAGTAGTGTCTTTGGCAAGTAACCCAGAACCAAGTTCGCGTCTGTCACTGTCGCCTGCCGTCCTCCCTTGCCATAACATGCGGGTCCTGGAACTGCACCGGCACTCTCCGGTCCAACGCGCAAAGTCTCTGTCAGTTCCATGTATGTGGTGATGGAGCCTCCTCCTGCACCAACCGTCTTGATATCGACGGCTGGGGAGCGAACAGACAGATTTCCCACCACCGTCTCTCGTCGCAGCTGAGGCTGACCATTGTAGATCAGCGCACAGTCAGTAGATGTTCCACCCATATCCAGGGTAATGAGGTTTTTGTACGGAGTGTTTCGAGAAACAACATCCGCGACTCCCTTGACACCACCAGCAGGTCCCGACATCAGAATGTTCACTGGTAGCTCAGAGGCAAGATTCAAGCTAGTCAAGCCACCGTCGCTCTTGAGGACTCGGATTGTCTCACTCTCTGTAGCAAGGACCTCTGATAAATTCCGGAGATATTTCTGCACCACAGGTTTCACAAGCGTATTGGCGCAAGTTGTCACCGTCCGCTCATACTCACCTACTTCACGTAGGACATCTGCAGAGCAAATAACGGCGACATCCGAGCCCAACTCTTCGCGCACGACTTGACTTACCACTCGTTCATGTTCATGATTACTGTGCGAGTTTAAGAGTGAAATGGCGACCGCTTCTGGTTTCTGCTTGGCCAATTCGTGCAGCCCATTTCGCAAATCGTCGATATCATTGGGGGTGACCTGCTCGCCGTGGACTGACATGCGCTCTTTGCATTGAACCACTCGCTCAAGAGGTACGATGGGCTCCGGTGGCATCCAGTGAAGCCAAGCTCCCAAGCCGCCTGGAATTTGTGAGCGGCGCAGAGCTAGAATGTCCTTGTGGCCGGCCGTCACCACGAGGGCGGTGCGAGCACCCTTGCCTTCCAGGACGGCATTGGTCGCGGTGGTTGTGCCATGGTGGATAAATTGGAAAGTACCTGCCCAGCCAGTCTCATCGTGGAGTATCTTTCGGGCTTTTGTGATACCGTTTTGAATTCCAATGCTCTGATCCGGGATGGTGGTTGGGACTTTGGCTCGAACCGTCTTTCCGTGCGGGGTGAGAACGTAAACATCAGTGAATGTACCACCAACGTCCACACCTAGCTGATAGCCCTGGTCGATGTGTGAATTGGCCATGATGACGATGGTCGAATGTTGAGCAGACTTGTCGAAAAGACATGGAATTGTGAAGTGCTGTAAGGCTATGGAAATGGAAGACGAAGTACTCATTCCTCTAGCGCCCCATGTTAGTCAACATATCATTTGTTATCTACTATAGAGGGCATTTGGATGACTCGGATCTTGTTTTGCATTGATGATACGGCTCCCTGGGGCTATATCCGCGCCAATGAGACGTCTTCCTCAGGGCTGATCTATTCACTATCGGGGACAGATGATAAGCGAGAGGGGTTGCTCTCTAAGATAGCCGTTCGTTCTGGCAGTGGTGATTTCCAACTATCGCACTATCCTGCGTGTGAGGCTTCTGAGCAAAACATGTGAGCCGGAGCATTTTCTGGCTTGTTTGGGCAACTTGGTCCCTTACAAAACATTCTACTTAATCATCGAGATTCACATGATCCAAATAGCATCCGGCTACGTAGGAAGGGTCTTCGATAAGGTTATTATAATGCTTATTTCTTGTTCCCGTACTTGGCTTCGGATCTTTATACCGCCTTGGAACAACCTCAATGTTGATCTTTCAAAGGTTGGGGTTTCCTAGCTTATCCCCATGGATAGAATCGCATTGTTTCCATGGGGGAGAATTTGCATTTTCACCAGTATGACCATATGTCATCGACACTTACAATGGAATGACTGGCAATTGCTATGAGCGCGAATAGTTTGACCCGGTATCGGTTCGCTGGGACATTTCCCTCTGTTTACACTTGCTTGCAAGTGTCCACAAATGGATTGAGCCCTGCAAATTTCTGAAAATTGATGGAAATGTGTACCTTACACTAGGCATTGAGTGGGATACGATCTTGCTTTGTTTCATTGTAGTTGCTCTCATGCCCGTTCCGTGGGTATTTTCCTATGCCGGACAAGAGATCACGCACTTCGGCGAGTATGAAATTCCATGTCTAGGTCTATTCCGAGATCTGCATTGAAGTGTTGTCATTCCTATGCGTTTGTGCTGTTAAATCGTTAAATTACAGTACCCTGGAAATCGGTGTCGCCACTTACACTCTTCCGTCGTTTCTCGAACCCTAATGCGGGGGTTGATATTCTGTAGCTGTTGTACTATCGGGGTCTCTTGCTTGGGAATTTTCAATGCGGGATCCTGCATCGCAGGGGCTAAGGCTTCGCTCCTCTGGAGATTCTCTTTCTTGCGTCTGTTGTGCTTTCTCCTTTCACGCCTGGCCATGCTGCTTGTTATCGTGCGCTTCCCCGGGCCGTGTCCTTCTTCGCGGGCAAGATTGACCTGTGGCTGAATCGGGGGCATGGCATGATCCTGCAGCTGGTGGTTCGGGATGTACGCCGACGTGCCCTGGAAGGCATGCGGTAGCCATTGGCTCGCATTGCAAACCAGTGTTTCCCTTTCTGCGGACGTAACGTAGATATCGAGGCCTTGGGGTTGCCACTCCGTCCTTGCTATCGTCACTGAAGCCACCCTGGCGTGCTTGGTTTGCTTTATGATGTCTTGTAGATGCAGCGTGATCGCCAGCCAAGTCCAACCTTCGAATGGTGCATTTGTATCTTCCCACCTGATTTGAAGTGGGACCGGGACCTGCGATGATGATGCTTGAGGTATGAGTGACGGGAATTTCACCTCACGGTTGCACTGCTCTAGCGGCCTGAAACTCGGCGTGGCCGATGATGAAGTGGGTGCTTGGGGTCCTGGCTGTGCCTGCGAGGCGGCAGCTCCTAGCTCCGTGTTGTGGCTATCAGTGCACTCTATTAGGACATTTTGGACCTCAAGCGCTAGTCTTGCGACGTAGAGCGCCGGAGCAGTGGCCTGGGGGTGGTCGATGGTGTGTCGCGCGACCTGTAGGCAATGCATGATCATTTGTTGGATTCGGCCGGCATGATTTGGGGCGTCTAAATTGATCGCCGGCCAATCCATCTCCATGGTTGTTCGCGACGTGAGATGTCTGGAGTAGGTAGGTCAGGGTTGAAGAGGGGTGAGGGGAGGGAAGGAAGGTGTTTGGTAGTCGATTCCCTAGTGATATCTGTGTTCTCTCACCAAGCCTCGTCCAAGATGTCAACCCTTCGTGCTCATGCCGCGTCGGTACCTAGGTACTTTGTTCTCATATATTTCACTTGTACATACTTTCTTTTACTTATGGAACTTAGCGAGGGCCAATCAAGCTGGAGAAAACCTTCTTCACTTTCCGGGGTTCAAGCTTCTCGAGCTCTCCGAAGTTTCCCATTCCATCCTCTAAAATGACCTCGGATGCCCCAAACGTCCCTACCTCCCTTCGGAGCTACTCACAATATGCCAAAACCCGACAGCCCAGACATCTACATCAAGCAGCCTCGGCTCACTGACTATAAGGCACAGTATCGCTCAGCGAATATCTACGCCAGGAAGCGCATTTTGCTTCCAAAGATACGAGGAGACACTCGCGGACCGCCCTGAGGTCTGGTATTTGTTTGACAACGGAATCTGCCAATATGAATAGATCATAGACTGCAGTGTCATTGCGGCATGAGATGAAATAAAGATAAAGAACGAGATACATCCAGTGTATTCAATTGTTGTGATTCAACTCGAAAGTAAGCACTCCCGACGCCATATATCCGATCGCAGTCCACCCAAGATCAACCCCACATGTCATCATCACCTTTGACCAGATCATCTTCATTCAAGACTCGTAGACCATTCTCCCGCTCCTCGCGTCTCCGCTGACGCTTCGTCACCATTCGGCCAGGGGTGAACGGCGTCACCGGAGTGAAAGGCATATACGCACTGTATGGCGTTGGCACGCCCGTCACGGGGCCGTGTGCATTCTTCGTGGGCCTCTCCAAGATGGTGGTCTTCGTTGCCGGAGCACTGCGGAGGGGATATGCATCACGGAATGGCAGGTTAGATGATGATGTTTGGTTGGTGGGAGACAGGTTCAATGGGGCGGGTATGCGTGCACGCCCCACGGGATGCATGGGTTGACCGAGAGCCGGTCCTGGGCGCGGCACCGAAGGAGGTGGGCCGGGGTTATAGATCCGGGGTGACAGAGGTGGCTGGTCATAGATATAGGGCTGAGGTTGGGGGATTTCTGGAGAAGCAAAAGGTGATGAGATCTGCTGCTTCCGGATGCTGAGGCGCGGGGACCGCAGCTTGCCTGCATCAGGGTTTGAGCGAGAGTTGGAGCTGAACAACTTCGAAAACCGCGAAAGCTTGGGAGACTTCAATGGGGCTTCTTGAGGATACTCTGGAGTTTGCGAGGCATGGCGGTCAGTGAATGGGTTGGTGTATTGGCTATCCGGGGAATGGCTCTGGGAGTCCGACTCCCTCGCGGAAATATCGATCCCGGCGGCTTTTTGGGCATCCTGCTCCATGACTGCTGCATATAGCATCTCCATTTCATCCTGGGCGCGCTGACGGTCGGAAGCGACCACGGACTCGTCGACGGTCACCATGCTGCCGTTGAATGATATCTGAGAAGGTCTGCCTCCTGGATTTGGAGTACCCCAGGAGATGAATCCACTCGACCTAGGACTAGGAAGGTTCTGCGAGATGGGCGAAATTGGGCTGGGGTCCATATCAAGTGTTGGCTTAACGGGTTTCAGCATCTGCATCTGCAGTGAGTAGTTGGAAGACTGGACGGTCTGGCGCAGACGTCGACCAACGAAGAGGAGAAGGGCGAGAAGGACGGCAACAAAGACGAGATAGGCACCAACGATACTGCCAATCTGGATTGCAAGGAGTGGTCTGTCTAGTGGAGGGCGGACATCGACACTTCCAGAGCGTTCAATATGCGATCCACTCGAAGCGGAGACCGGAACAATATACACAAGCAAGAGGGAGAAGATAGAAGTAAAAGTAAAGGCGACCGGGACAGGAGTCATGGCCGGTGCGGAGTACTTGTGACTGGGATCAAGTAGGGAGAGAAACAGTTTTAAGTGCAGAAGCAGGAATCACTCAGTCACTGATTGATCGACATGTCAAAGCATCGAACTTGACGAATCTCGAGGGAAGCACATTGTGCCCCCAAGTGACGGGGCGGCAGGGGAGAGGGGGTTTATAAAAGGACATTGGAGCCATCGGGTGTGACGAGGTGAAGAGCAGCAGGGTGTGTGCAAGTTGAAGGCATCTCGACCTGTCGTTGGTTGCCGTTAAGCGCCCACATGCACGATCGTCACTCGTCGCGGACCACTCACATCGTGGAGATCTATGGATGACTGGAGCTGACTATCTCTACTCTTGGCACTGTGAAATGTATACATCGTCAAATTTTGAGATAGAGATGTGTAGATGTACGGTGTTGAATAGGTTCGTCATAGTTGACTATTGTGTTGAACTCTTGCACCTTCCTCTTATAACTACCTTCCCACTTCATTTTACTCACTTCATTCTCGTCATGCCTCATCTCTCCTTCATCAACATTCTACATTCTCATCTCTTCTCCATCAATCCTCTCTATGGGCCACAAGGTCTCTGTCATTTACGGAGTCAAATCTGACAACTTCTACGAGCAAGGCAACGCTATCAACGAGATCTGGGTCGACGACGTTGAAGTCATCTCCCGCCTCCCATTCGGAGACTCGGACCTCGAACAAGCAAGCTGGTCTGAAAACTGGCCCAAGATCCCGTGGCATCAGTTTATCATCCCATTGAAACGCGAAGTCAACACCGTCATCGACATAGTCATGGCCGACAACACCACATGCACTCCCGCTCCCCAGGCAATTGATTATTTGCCTACCACGGGCCCACTCAGCCTTGTGAGGGAGTTGGATGAGATTACTGCATACTTCCTCGGCTTGCTGATAATGTTCATTGGCGCCGTGATATACTGCGACATTTTCGGGAACATGTACCTGACTTGGGCGAACATACTTAAGTTGCAGCGACTTCCAGTACAAACCATTATTTTGAAGGATCAACACCGACTGGAAATGGACCTTTACAAGCGGTGGATCATTTCTTTTGGGAAGATGTTTTTTGCATGGATCATTCTTAGCATGGGCATGTTTTTCATGGTCCGTGGTACCATGAGAATGAGCGCCGGTTTCTTCATTGTTTGGCATTTGGGTCTCATTGGGATCGCCATCACCATCAGTTCGTTCCTTTTCTCCATATACACGTGCGTGCGTCTGAAGCGGATTTTTGCGGCACGGCGACAGCAGCTGGACGAGGGGAAGGGGCTCGACACTGTTCCCCCAGCTTATGCTCCAAACGAGCAGGAGCTGGAGGTGGAACAAGTGCCTGCACTGGTCGGGATGTGTCCTTCGTGTAATCAGAGGTTGTTGGTTCTCCGAAAAAGCTCGGGTCTTGATGTGTGACGACCGCTTTCGTCGCAACGTGCAAGATAGTACTCGATGGAATGGATCTCGGGCATGAAGAGGTTTTATTGTTATCAAGACAAGACAGAGGCCGGTCCTTACTTTATACTTTATATTACATCGAAGAGATCAATCATGATCGTGAACGTCATCAAGTGTATCCTGTTACTACAGTTCCAACAATGCCATGCGGCCAGTTTACATCCAACCACCTGCAGTTCTCATATGTACAGTATTTCCAAGAGATCAGCGATAGTCTATTTCTGTCCATTCTTGGAAAACAAGTCTCGCCACATTTCTTTGAACCCGTACACCTTCCCTTTGTCTTCCTCATAGACGCGCACGTTTTTCGCCGTGCTGATTGAACCAAACAAACTCGACGATGGCCCCCCAACAGATACCGAAGGACGTGCTCGCTCAGTCGCCCGACGCCAAATCTCATCAGCCAGCTGCGGTGCGACCTCGGCGAAACAGGAGGTCAACTCGCGGTCCAGATTGAGATATGGTTTTTGAGCCGCGCGCGGAGCTTGGAGATTGTAGGAGCGAGCAACCTTGTTGATATGCTGCACAGCAAGTTCGTGATAAGACCGCTCAATCCCAAGATAATCCGGGTCTCGTAGTGGAGGGAGGTGCGGGATGTCTCCTGGAGCATCTTTCCCCCCGTCGGACTCGACTGCAGCGTCGGGTGACTCTACCTTGGACACTATGCGGCCGTCGGTATTGATCTCGCTGATTGGCGTCTCATTGCCGTTTTGAAAGGACGCTTGTACCTTGGCTTTCTCAGCCAGCCGAGCTTCAGCAGCAGCATATCCTCTCGCCCGCTTCATCTGCTCATCCAGGGACCCGCCCTGACTAGCAATCAGCATCGCCGCATGTCTTCTCCACTCAGTGCGAATACGCTGTCGGAACCGATCAATCTCTGAAGCAAGTTCCTGCTGTTTCTCAATCCAAGGCGGAACAATCTCCTGCTTCTGGATAATCTTGTTCATAAAGTATTCCGTCGTGTCGATGTATGCACTACCGGCATTATGGTCCCTTTCCGTGTTGATGCCTTTACCGCGTTTGATCTTTTGGAACTCGCCGCGGGCAATCGCGTCTTCTATCCTCTCGTTTGCGAGTGATGTGAGTCCGTGTATGGATATAGGCATCGAGTGTGCCCCGGGTGTCAACTGCTCTCTCATCTCGCGGCGCATTTCTTCCCGCTCGTCATCGGAAAAGCCTGGGGCTCGACTTAATGTGTATGTAGATGTGCGGTCTTTGGCGTCGGCTAGTCGCTGGCCGGGGGAGCGTTTGGGTTTTGGAGCGGGTCTGAGGTCCACTGGTTGGGGTATCTTGTATGGAGTGCGGATGGGTTTGCTAGCGTCGTCGAGCATGCGTAAAACCGAGTCATGTAGACTCTCTTTTCCTGACCATGCAGGCGCTGCGGCTGTCTCGCGGGTTCCTTGGCCTACACTATCCTGCAGACGGGTCAGCAGCTGCATGAGAGCTCGAGATGAATGGAGGCGATGCGTACCGGCATATCGAGGATAGAGTGGGCAGCAGCGTATTCATTCCTAAATGAAGCCGCCTTGACTCGCTCCTCAAGTTGTTTCTTCAAGTCTTCAGAGAACCCCGCAGCCTCCAAGTTGCGTTGCGCCGACCGTCCACCTTCCAGCATCGCATCCTCGGTCATCTGTGACAGACGGCGCGCCATGGCTCCCTCCACCTTCTCCTCTTGATTTGTAACAGTTTCTCCATCTTCTTCTGTCGTTTTAGCAGTAGAAGTCGTGTTTTGTCGCCGTTGGCAACCGGTCGAGAACCGTGGTGATGCAGGAGCTGCCGTATGTATGGAAGGACGGACACGGAGAAAATGCGAGCGCCAAAACGGTGTGCTATTCATATCCGGATACCTTCGAACAATAGCAAGCAGCCAAATAATCAAACTAATCCGTGAAGAACAAAAGCTCGCAAGTGGCAATTCAACTCAACCTCAAGACCGAACCAGAACCGCTTAGTCATCCACTTCCGCGGAGCCAAAACTTCGGGATTTTGCGCATCTCCATCTCGCAGGCGCCAAACTCTCATTGCTGTCCACGGAGCCCGCGGCAGTCGATATACCCTCTTCCCGCTACACTCGCCATCTCCCGACTCTTCAACTCTCCCACCATGGCTCCCAAGGGCAACGTCTCGACCCGGCTTAATCCGCTCCGATTGAACACCATCAACCACCTTCGCGTCCGCCGGCCCAACCAACATGAGCAGAACCCCTGTGTGACGATCATGTCTTCGATGCTGAGTACGTCCATTCTTACCTGCACCGCTCGATACCTATTCGATGGCTATCGCCTCTCCGGGCGTGAGCGGACGTCGAGTCTCTTTCGAGGAACCCATGGAAAGCTAACATCTACCAGACTGCTGGGCATCGCAAGGATACGGCGTCCAAGGCTGTGCCGGCCTCGAGGCACAATTGCGAAAATGCATGGACGCACCGGTTCGTTTCACTCTTCCTTCGCCGTCATTAAACAACCAACAACCAACTAACATCATCAAATAGAAATCGCAAGAAAAGAAGAAGAACACCGTCAACTACCACCTGATGAGAATGTACCCCAAGGTCGTGGGCCCGCGCAAGAAGGACGGCGTGTTGGGCTAAATCACATTATACGCTATCCGAGTTCATGGAGTTTTGGGATTCCACACCGTGCGGTTATCTGATCCAGATTCCAATTACGGGTCTGCTATCATGAGCTGTGGTGGATATGGGAGTTTGATTTCGCATCTGTACAGTATACACCTGGCATAATGGCCGAAAAGAATTGATTATATTATTATCATCACATTGGCTTTCTATACTCTGGTCTCTAAAGCGTGGAATCGTAGTATTAGTTTCTCTGCCTCGGGATGCACGGTGTATGCATCGATGGCCTCGATACCGTCGTCGTTGACGATGGTACTGTGGAAATTGCTATAGACCGCAGCGGCAACGAGTTTGGACTCTGGTTCCATTAGCAGTGTGATGATCTTGGGGTCGAAAGAAACATACCCTGCAGTGCGAGATTACTGCCCACGCACATCCGCCCTCCGCTCCCGAAAGCCCAGAACCAGCGGCGTCTTTCTTCGAGCTCGTCCGGCGAGTTCGCTTCCTTGAGCCAGCGGTTCGGTTGCCAGCTCTCTGGGTCGGGATATACGTCTGGGTTTCGGTGTAGTGAATAGGCCTGGGCGTTGACTCGTGTGCCGGCGGGGATATTGTCGTATCCAGCCAACGAACAGGATGGGGAGGGTGTGACTCGGGGTTGAATACCCGGGATTGGCGCATGGAGTCGCAGTGTCTCCGTGACAATAGCTTCCAGGATAGGCAAATTGTCAATGGACTTGGCTGGGGGTAGATCTGCGGATTTGGGAAACCTGATCGGAGGGTCGAGGGTCATCAGCTCCTCGTGAAGCTTCTCTTGCCACTCCGGGTGCTTGGATAGTTCCCAAAACAGGTACGTAAGACCAGCAGCGCTTGTCTCAAAGCCCGCGGTAAGCTGATCGTACATTTCACAGGCGATGTCAATCTGCTGCTGCGTGTGGTCTTGTTTAGAGCCCCTGTCTTTGATAGACTGTTTGTCAAGACCCTGCTTCAACTGCTTGTAGACAATAGGTTCAACCGCCGGGTCTGTTGATTCTAGACAATAGGCAGCCTTGTCGCAGAGATCTAAAGCCCACGCATCCAGTACTTCATTCGCGTCGTCGCAATACTTGGGAATCACACGCAGTCCGATACAGCTGAGCCAGCCCTGCAATTTGGGGGTCTCCTGATGGTAGAACTCGAATGGCTTGCGGCACAGGTACAGATGGAGCCACTTCTTGCGGACGTCATGGTGCTGGAGATGGTTGGTGCCGTTTTTCAGACCGAAAAGGTAGCACGAGACAAAGTCCATTGTCAGGCCCATATTCAGGTCATGCACATCGAGGGGCTTGTCCGAGGTGACGGCTTCCTGGATAATAGGCAATAAACGATCAAAGATGACAGTATTAGAGACCAAGCGTAGGTGTGGCGATGTCTGCAGAGTGGACTTGGAATAAATGTTGGACAGCATCCTCTTCCGGATGGAGTGAGGCTTACTCCCAACCATGGTGAACATGCTCACGGTTCTATAACAATCAGTATATCCAACCTCGGAGACGATCATCGAAACGATACAGAACATGAAACTCACCCGAGTGAACCAAAGACCCTGGGATACCAATCATGTTTCTCAAACCCACCCGTGTATACCGTTTTGATACCCTCATCGACACAATTGATCGAGAGTTCCGACGGCCCAAGCCTGACAAGCGGACCGAGACGCTCATGTGCAGCCTGGATAGTCCGGTTATTCTGCATGCGGAACCGCCTCCAGAGCATCCAGGCCGGAGAGATGGGAACACTCCAGTGGGCATTGGGAATCTTGGCCAAGGGCGAGACGAATGCCGGATAAATAATAGCCTTGTAGAGTATGAAGGCCAGGGCCGTGAAAGCCAGAGTCGTCACTGAGATAGCCATGTTAAGTTTTTGAGTGTTCAGCGGATCCCAGACTTATATTCTTCCGGTTACCGTGGTTTTACATCGGTTTAGGTCACTGGATGGCAGACTGGTGATTTGACAAGTTGGAGAAATCGACAATTTGGGGCGAGGAGTCGGGCTCTGGAGCGATTACATACTTATTCCCCGCGCTGATAAGAGATAAGAGCTCGGACCACCATGTGTGTCACATGATGTGCACGTTAAGCCTAATCGGGAATAGTCCAAACGGTACCTTATCCACCTATGTATCTCTGCGAGCTTTCACTTTATATTACCTTACACAGTCTATGAATATGTATGTATCTTATACTCTAGGGCTTTCTACCTACTGGCCTTTACTTTTATATATGCTATATTGTACTATAGTGTTTCTGTAAGACTTAGTATATGAACTTTATCTTAATAAATATAACAAAACTAAGCTTAGAGTCGGTAAGTTAACTAAAGACTAGTCTCTAATTAGTCTGTACATATACTCCTCTGCAAGGATAACAAAAGCAGGACCTATAACTAGCCCTGGAGGTACTATTTTCCTAAAAGAAAAAAAAAAAAAAATATAAATACCGGGCCAATTCTCAACCGGTCTGTTCTGTCTGGGCTCTCCCAGTCCGGTCTAGGCCATGGCCCCGGGGAGTCATACCTGCGGAGTCATACCCTAAGCCAATTAATACAAAACCACCGTGTTGCCAGTTTCTGTGTTTTCGCTCACCCACCATGGAACATCTTCGACAGACTTTTGCTCAATGCCAGAAAGAAGGCCGCCCTGCGCTGGTCACTTACGTGACCGCCGGTTTTCCACGGGCGGAAGAAACCCCAGACGTTTTACTGGGAATGCAGGCCGGAGGGGCTGGTGAGTCACACTATTCGCAAAGTGAGGATATCCTAATGAAACAAAATTGGAAACAGATATTATAGAACTCGGTCTACCATTCACCGATCCCATCGCAGACGGCCCGACAATTCAAAAGTCCAATTTGAAGGCGCTCGAAAATGGAGTGACCATCACCTCGATGCTGGAGATGGTCCGCGAAGCTCGCCAAAAAGGACTCAAGACACCTGTGCTTTTTATGGGATACTATAATCCGATACTGCGCTACGGTGAATCAAAATTTATCGCAGATTGCAAGGAGGTCGGAGTTAATGGTTTCATTGTCGTCGATCTGCCTCTGAAGGAGGCAATTCGATTCCGCAATGGCTGTACGAAGACGGGGTATGTAATGAGGGACCTAATAGCCAATCGATGCTAATTGTTTTGTTACGACAGGCTCTCTTATATCCCTTTGATCGCGCCCTCTACGACCGAGGACCGCATGAAGACCCTCTGCAACATGGCCGACTCCTTTATCTATCTCATCTCTCGCATGGGCGTAACTGGCGCGATGGGAACCCTCAATTCGGAACTCCCTGCTCTTATTAAGCGCGTGAAGGAACTATCGGGTAATGTACCCGTGGTGGTGGGATTCGGAATTAGCACACGCGAGCATTTTCTAAGCGTGACCTCAATCGCCGAGGGCGCCGTGATTGGGAGCCAAGTGATTACCGTGCTTGAGGATGCCCCATCTGGCCAGGCCGCCCATGTCATCGAGGAGTATTGCTCGCAGATCACCGAGAGAAAGGTTCCTCGAGATAACTCAGTTGCTGCTCCCCTAGCAAAGACGAGTGTAGCTGGCCAGACTATCGAGGAGGCAGCTGCTACGGACAGTTTGGGGCGCTTTGGTGTTTTCGGCGGTCAATATGCTCCCGAAGCCTTGATCACCTGTCTCGATGAATTAGAGGCTGGTTTCCAAGCTGCGGTGAATGACTCAACCTTCTGGGATGAATTCAGATCTTACTATCCTTACATGGGTCGGCCATCTAGTCTACATCTCGCTAATCGACTGACCGAACACGCTGGTGGAGCCGATATTTGGCTGAAACGCGAGGATTTGAACCATACAGGATCACACAAAATCAATAATGCCCTAGGTCAGATTCTGATTGCTCGTCGACTCGGCAAAACAGAAATCATTGCCGAAACGGGGGCAGGCCAGCACGGTGTCGCCACTGCTACTGTCTGTGCCAAGTTCGGCATGAAATGTACCATTTACATGGGTGCAGAGGATGTCCGTCGACAAGCATTGAATGTATTCCGCATCCGCTTGTTAGGCGCTACTGTGATTCCCGTTGAGTCGGGATCACGAACCCTCAGGGATGCGGTGAATGAAGCTTTTCGCGCGTGGATTGTCCAACTGGACACAACGCATTACATTATCGGGTCGGCAATTGGTCCGCACCCCTTCCCGACTATGGTTCGCACATTCCAGAGTGTAATCGGGGAGGAAACCAAGGCCCAGCTACGGGACCTAGGCAAAAGTCCCGACGCCGTGATCGCTTGTGTAGGAGGTGGCTCGAACGCGGTGGGGATGTTTTATCCTTTCTCCAAGGATCCATCCGTCCAGCTCATTGGCGTGGAAGCTAGCGGAGATGGTCTGGAGACGACTCGCCATTCAGCAACACTCAATAGTGGCTCCGTGGGGGTTCTGCATGGTGTTCGGACGTATGTCCTACAGGATCAGCATGGCCAGATCTCCAACACGCATTCCGTCTCTGCGGGTCTGGATTACCCGGGAGTCGGACCGGAGCTTGCAAATTGGAAAGAGAGTAATCGGGCGACATTTATCTCGGCCACTGATGCACAGGCCTTTCAAGGGTTCCGACTGCTGAGCCAACTTGAAGGCATTATACCCGCATTGGAGACTTCCCACGCGGTATGGGGTGCCGTCGAGACAGCTAAGAAGCTTGGTCCTGGCAAGACCCTCGTCTTATGCTTGAGTGGCCGTGGCGACAAAGATGTGCAGAGTGTGGCTGATGAGTTGCCGAGACTCGGACCTCAGATCGGATGGGATTTGCGGTTTTGAACAGGAATGCACTTGGAGCATTCGACCTCTAATCAGGCTTCCATGTTATACTCATATATTTAGTCCATACAATTTACTGATGTACTCAACTCATACACTCTACTTGTATTCTAAGCTCTAAATAATGCCTCCGGTGTTACATCTATAGATAAGTATGGAAGACCATCCTTGTTAAGAAAACCCTGAGAAAGTCCGAGAAAGACACTAAAGAGGTATATTATGCGGTTCTAACCAGTCACACCGACGACCGACAAATAGTCTCACCTCTGCCTCACTTATATACAAGACTAAGCTGCAAGTTTAGACCATATTCCGAACGCACTTGATGCGATACCCGTGGGGATCAGCCGTGTCGAGATTGACACATCCGGTACCGATACCAATCATCCATCCACTGCACTCACCGCCGTCGCTCTCCTTGTCGGACCAACCGGACCAGTCGCCCGTGGTACCCGAAAGGTAGACTGAGTGTGTCGTGTCATCCATAGTGACATCCGTCAGAAGACCAGAGTGGTGGCCATAGTTGAGCGGACCAGAACTGGTGAAAAATGGTGGGCAAGTATTCATCTCGTGTACAAGGATAGGGGGACTTACCAGTCTGATGACTGGTATTCGTTGGCTTTAGGCAACGTGGCTGAGACGCCAGTAATCAAGGCTGTGGTGAAGATGGAGATGAAAAAGCGCATTTTGGGTATTCGAGGAGTTCACGGGGTATGAAGTGATGGAAGAACTCTAGGAAGTTGGATACTGTAGAATGCTGAAATTTGAGCCGGGAAGCGAGCAGCTCTTTATAGGTGTCAGTCACGCTATGGTTGATACAAGAAAAGAAATCGAGATAGGTTCTATCAGTGAATATTTTGCTAGTGTGATGGGGTCTGTTAGTACGGGATTCGATTAGCTGCGCCGCGGAGTTCACTTACGCAGAAGATCTTAACCTAAGTGGCAATAATCGGTGAAGAAGAAACACTATTAACTATAGAAACATCTTAATTTGAGAAACGAGAGGGTTATTAGTCCGGGGGCCAAATTGTGGAGTTAAGAGTTGGTCCAAGCTGCCTCCACCTTGGGTTTAGTCCGTCGGTTCCTGACAGCTTGGCGCCCCTACAGAGGATACGGCAAATATGTACGGATATGGACCGAGCCTACGGAGTACGGAATCTAGTTTGGTGATCAGCAGTATACGTGTTCATGGAGTGGTCCAGTCCCATATGTGCAGCCGCAACAGGAGGCAGCTCAGACCACCGTAGCTCATTTTAGGATCACGTTTGAGTCATGCGCTGGCAGACATCAGCTAAGATCACCGTTTGGCCAGACAGCGGTCTGAGTTTTATTATGTAGTCGGGAAAAAAGGCTACGGCCCGAGCCGACACCAGAGTGGGATAGGGATCGGTACGATAATAACATAGTAACCTTCTATACACGCATGTTTGAGGAGAAAAGAGACATATGCGTCCACGTGGACAATAACACTATCAGACGGGTCTGCTATTGAACGCCCTTCGACGCGACAACCCTGACAGGATGTTGGGAGCGATAGACAATTTACATAAACGACAGGATATTGTAAACCTCGAATCAGTTGAGGAGTTTGCTGAGGATGCCGACACCTTCGCCGACACCCTCGCCGACACCGTCGGGGTAGATGTAGAACGCAAGAGCGAGAATCAGGTACCTGAAAAGGAAAAGTCAGATAAAAATTGGAGAAAGTGGATAGAGGGGTGGAACTTACATTCCAAGACACATGCCGCCCTCCAGATAGTTCGACTTGCCATCCTGGATCAACAGGGTGACGACCAAACCCGAAATGAAAAACGCAACGGTCTCGAAAAGCTGGAAGTGCAGGGTCATCTCGATGTTCATCACCCAGCCCAGAACGACCAAGAAGGGAGTGACGAAGAGGGCGATCTGCAAGCTGCTGCCAATCGCGACACCGATCGCAAGGTCCATCTTATCCTTGTAAGCAACCACGACGGCCGTGACATGCTCCGCGGCGTTGCCGACAATCGGGATCAGCACTAGACCAATGAAGGTCTTGCTCATGCCGGTCTTCTGTACGAGGCTGTCAATGCTGCCGACTAGGTAGTCGGCGCAGATAGCCACAAGGATAGTGACGATAACCAGCACCACGGTGGCTGCCCACGGGCTGAGGAGGCGCTCTCCCTCTTCCTCCTCTGCGCCAGTTGTATTCTCGATATCGCTGTTGGCCTCTTCGAATAGTTGTGCGTGGGATCGCAGCTGGAAGTAAAGGTACATCACGTAGAGTATGAGCAGGATAATGGCTGTTCCGTGCGACAGGATTAGGATGTTGGCTTGGGCGTTTTGGTTGGACTGGGAAAGGACGGCGTAGAGGGTGGCGGGGATGATCAGGGACGCAGATGCGACCGCCATCAACGAGGACATGGTCGATGCCACAGTGCTGTTGAATGTCTGCTCGGAGTATCGGAGACCACCGACGAAGAAGCAACAGCCCAGGACCAGGAGGATGTTAGAGAGGATGCTGCCGAGCATACTGGCCTGGACCACGCGGATCTGGTTTCCCTTGAGCGCGATGATGCTGACCTATCGATCCCCAATTGTTAGCCATGGAATGTTTGGATGCAATCCACAAAGATCTCACAATCAGCTCCACCGCGTTTCCAAATGTCGCGTTCATCAGACCGCCGAGGGCCTGGCCCATGGTAGCAGCCAGCTCCTCGGTAGCGAAGCTCAGCATGGAGGCGAGCGGGATAATGGCGAGGAAGTTCAAGACGAAGACAGCAGTCGAGTCCCAATGAAGAGCACCCGCGATAATGCCCAGCGGCGCAAAAATTAAAAGTACATTGACGTAGTCCCGGACCATTGTCAGCCACGCCAGACGCATGACAGTCCGAGGCCATTGCACCCAGACACGGTTGTCCTTGGGATGGTGGTGATGGTCTCCATGCTCAGTCTGCGCATGGGGTGAGAGACCCTGAAAGGAGCGTGATTCACTTAGCAAAGCAGTACGCTCGCCAGGGCTGGAGGTTCCATTGCTCATTTTTCTACCGGGGCCGAAGCTGTGGCTCCGGAACTGTGAACGAAAGTTGACGGAAGCTGACGACGGGTTAATTGGGAACCGCCGAACATTCGGGAAGAGTGGGAAGAAGAGAGGAAAGAGCTTTACTTACACATCTCTTAATCCAGAAAGCCAAGCGTCCAGGGGACTACCAAGGAATTTGACAGGGAAATTGGGCGGGGAATTTCAGCCACACGAACCGTGGTCGAAGGGATGAGCGGGAAGATCGGTGATGCAATGGCGCAAGGACTGCAAACGAGCGAAAACGGAGGGAAACGAACGATCCGGGGTTTAGCACAGCCTCGTACATACTTACGACATGGAACAAATTCGGTGGCTCCGTGCAGGAGCTTGGACCGATGTGACCCACACCAAAACTCGTGATTCGTTGGTTTTCAAACTTTAGTCGTCGCCAAGACTGCCAAGACTTGCACTGCCACAATCATTCCACAAAAGTCGATTGGAAGTGGATTATGTAGTTAGCTCTAGCTCTAACTAATCCGGCTGATTCCGGTGGACTGAACTCGATTTGGTATAGAATAATATACTATGTGGAGATGGGAAGTATAGCACAGTGGTATCTATCTTATAACACCCAATATTCCCAAACAGAAGGTAAAAATAATACGGGAAAGTAGTAAGTCACATCAAGAAGAGAGTAAAAAGGATCGGAAGTCCAAAGGGAGAAGAAGGGAGCGGATAAACGTAGAAAGGAATGTTTACTCCTCCACCAGCGCGCCGTTCGCTTTAAAATCCATCCGGCTGGTCTTGCGGCCGACACCTTTGAGGAGACTGAGTCGTCGGAACACCGAATCGCGCACCCCACTATTATTGTTGAGGTTGTTAGTCGTCGTCGTTGGACCGTTCGTGGGGGTGGTCACATCCCAGCTTCTGCTTTCACGTGTCACCGGACGAGGATAGTCGCGTGTCGGAGGAAGAGTTGACCAGCCGCCGCTAGAAGCCGGCGCTGGTCGCTCAGAGGGACCACCCACCGCGCCGCTGGCAGCGGGACCACGATGTTGAGATCCTGCACGACTACGGCCATCGTAGGAGTGAGCGGCTGTGTCGCGGGACGCGCTGCGGGAAGATCGTTTCTTCATGGCCTCGTCGCCGGCACCGGCGATGGACGGGGAGGAGCCATGCTTGGCTTGGCCGAACCAGCTGCGCCGCTTCTCACTCTGACCACCCCGGGAACGGCTAGTGGCTCGACTGTGGATAGTAGCTGCGTCATCTTCCTCGCGCTCCCCAATCTTCTGGTCTTTGCTGTCCGACTGCTGCATGGTGAAGATGGAGTTCGATTGGCCATGGGTTCGCTTGAAAGGGTTGATCACGCTAATGCGGTGGCTGACCGACTGCCGTTCCGAGCGCTTACGCGTGTGAGTATTACCCCGGGGCACTCGGACAAGCTCTTGCTCGGGGGTGACGGAGCGCTGCACAGCCTGGTTTTGACGAGTCCCCGAGTATGTGGAAGATTGGCGGGGTTGACTCAGTGGGGAACTCTGCTGCTCCGGCGAGGATGCGATGGAGGACGCCAGTTCAGGCTCGAAGACATTGTCGAAGCGACGCAGCAGCTCAGCCTGAGTGGCTTGGTGAGCAGGGCGCTGATACAGGGACAGCGCATGCTTGATCGCCAACGCATGGTCGACAAGAGCAACGGCAAGTGCATTCTCCATCGGATCCATGGTCTCCGGCTCTTCTAGCTCCTCATTCTCTGCCTCTGCGAGCTCGTCCTTCGTGCCTTGGGCACCACGCAGGAACACACGGTACAAGGCCACGCAGTTGGAGGATGATCCCCGCATCTCAAGCAATTGTTCCAGTGCCTCGGTCAAGCTCGACAAGCCGTGGTCCTCACCCGATGCAGCCCGGCGTTCCAAGAGCTGCAGTTCCTGCGTCTTGCGCCACGTTCGCTCAATGGCGGTTTGGAGGGGAGAGAGGGCAACCTCCTGGACAGAAACAATCTCACTGCGACGAAGGATGTTCGGGAATGGCTCGGCGACAGTGAAGATAAGCTTCTCAACGTACTGCTCACGCACGTCCGAGCTACTAGTATGTCTCCGAGAAGTAGCCGAGAAGCGACAGGGATCCGAGACTAACAAATGCTCACGAACAGAGTGTGGCACCTTGGAGCGTTGGAAAACGGGGTGAGAAATGTCGCGGTGGGCAGCAACTCCGCTGATCTGGAGGAACTGCCCTTCGTAATCAGAGATCTCGCCAGACGACATGATCTGCGCAGTGGGGTGCTCCCGCTGCATGCGATCAACAAACGACGCCATGCGCTCTGTCGATGAGCCCTCGAAGATGAACTCCTTGTCACGCAGGGTGGGAGGGAATCCGAGACCCTTGTAGACAACGCGGAAATATCGGGGGAACTGCTTGTCACCCTTGGTGATGAAGTCGTAGATCCGAGCCATGGAGCCCTGAGCGCGGGAGAGTTTGGCGAAATCCATAGTGGTAGATTCATAGTGCGTCGCAAGCTCCTTGTAGCAAGCCAGCGCAGGAGCCCAGGCCATCGCATTCTCAAAGTGCTGAATGATGGAGAAATACAGAGCCTCCTTGCGCTCGAACGCGTTCTGTGCAGGGAAAGGTGGCATCATAATCTCCGGTAGAGGCTTATTGGGATCCCATTCGTAGAGGTCGGCGTGGAACTGCAGGGCAAGACCAGCCTCGGTGAAGTTGCCAGCAGCGGCTTGCGCATCGGCTAATTCGTGAACATAACGAATGAAGATGTCTTCCCGACCCATATCTTTCATGTACTCCATAAGCCTCAGAGCGTGGAGACTCTGAATGGACGAACTGCTTTGCGAGGCCACCAGTAGGTCAAGAAGTTCATCAACAGTAGCGATGAGACCCTTCATAGCACTGAACAGGTCTTCGTCAGATTCCGCATCGCCCTCGAACAGATCCAGCAGCTCCCCAACAAAGATCTTCTGGCTGACACTCTCGCTCATCTGCTTAGACTTGAAGAGAGAATCCAAACTGGAGATAATCTCCGTCTCGATGATCGAAATATCCTGATTGAGATCCCACTCGCTCAGGATCATTGTCCGGAGAATGTGAACCGCAACGTGGCGCAGGCCTTCATGAACGCTGAGACAAAGGCTAATAATCAATGGAACCAGGTTCGGAACATATTGCACCTGATAACCGCCCAGTTTCTTTAGTCCAAAACGTTGGTGCTCCTCATCGGTGGTATCCCAGCCGAGCGCTTCCCACATGGAGTGAAGCAGATCCGCCCCTTGCTCACGAACGTCGCCGGCGATCTTCCAGACAGCCCGACGCTTCTGCTCAGGGAAAGTCTCAAGAGCCAGAGCATCGCTGGAGATGACCTTGAGCAGTGTTGTAAAGAAAGATTCCCAAAGTTTGGTATCAAAGGTATCAGCATCATCAGGGTTCGGAAGGAATTTGTCGATCAGAAGTAATCCAAGGTGCTCGAGACTGTTGATGGCCGCCCGATGGTTATACACATGGATGCTGAACCAGTTCTCAGGATACGCCTCGCAGTCCATGATGGAGTTGTGAGCCTCAAGAGCTTGAGCAACGAAAGTCGCAAGCTCCAGTTCTTTCAAATCGGGCATCTTGGGAGTCATAATCTTGGCCAGGGCCGCCATAATTGCAGACAATTCCACCAGCGATTCATCAAACTTCTGCGGGACCTTGGACGTCTTGACCTGGAATGGGAAGGACTTGCTGAAGAGCAAGGATAAATACTCGGTCTCCTCCACGCCCTCGGTTGCGATAGCACAGTAAGAAGCGACGATGCTCGGCATAAACTCGTATAAATGAGGATCCAGCTGGGTGAGCAACTGAGCAACAATTGCACTGTTCAGGCGGACCTGGTCCCGGTACTGGTCTGAAACACTTCCGGTCGAGCCCCAGTAAGGCGCCAGCCAGCCGATACAGCTAGAAATCAAAGTTTTTCTCTCCTCGCCGGAAGCAAAAATCTCAAACTGGGTATAGTTCTGGATGAGCACAAGCTTGTAAAGCACCAACATTCCTGTCACGTCTTTGCATGAATCCATGAAACTCAAAGCAATCATTACCATTTCATCCCGCTCGAGGACACTGGAAAGTTCAGGGAGCCATGAGTGGAAGTGCTGCACGATCAAGGTCTTGCTTCCCACCAACGACGGGGAGGGGTTCTTCATCAAGATCTCCATAGACTTGAAAATCGTATGCAAGTCTCGATGGAAGGTCGACTGCACAGTGGTGATTCCAATGCCTTCCTCCTTCGCCTTTTGCTGCTCGCGGGCTTTGATGATGAATTTCAGCAAATGGCGTCCCACCTTGAAGGCCGCACGAAGATTGCGGGACTGGTGGAGCTCGGTAGCACCGTTCAAAAGGCGCAGGTAGCTGCGAATGAGGCATGGTGTGACGAATGGGAAGTTGAATTGCTCATTAGCGTAGTGGTCGACTAGGGGGCCGAGGTTAAATCGCCGGTCATGCACAATTCCAAGGACGGTAACAAGGTTGTTGAAAATTAAATCCTCATATTCTTCATTGCCGGCGTTCTCAACGAGGATCCCAAATAGCGCGTCGAACACGCCACGGAGTTGCTTGACGATCTCAATTTCTGGAACGAAAGGCAGACGCTTCAGGGTATCGAGAACCTCGTCAACCGGGCGCTCCTTCCAGTTCAGCAGACTCAAGATGATCTGATCTTGGGAGTACTCAGTGCTGCACAGGTGCGTCTCAAGACGCAAAGTTGCTAGAGGGCCGGTGACTGCTTCGTCCTTGGCAGATTCATTTTTGCCAAGCGCACTCCATGGAAGACTTAGGTAAGCGCCCTTCCCATTCTCAATGCTAGAGGTCTGCTTGTCATATGCATATAGCAGTAAGGAGTGCTGGCCATCTCGAATGAACGCTTGCTGGTCCCAGAGAGGCATCCAGGCGAGAGCGAAGGGGAACTCTGGCGCATCCGCAATACTCATTATAATATGTGAACCGGGAATCCTCTCCGTGGGAATCTTCAGGCGGATTGTCTGGTTCCAAGGAGAGCCACGGTCGGCAATGGTCGTGCGCCATGCTGTGGCGGAGGTCGGGGCAGAGGACGGGAAGACACACTTGTCCACACGTGTCCCGGACGCATCGCGAACTTCTAATGTTAGTTGAAGGTTGCGGAGACCAGTATTGGTCTGCAGAGGGATCTGGCCAGCAGACGGATGAGAAAGCAGCGCATCTGTAGGGAGCACGGCCTGCGAGATTGTAACATAGATGTCGGATCTCGGCTTCGCGGGTGCCTTTGAGAAGCCAATGCGTCTTGTTTGCACAACATCGTGCAGAATCGTGGGATTTTGGCGAACAAGGTCTTCGGGGTCGGTGCTGGTGAATGGATGCAGGTGGAGATGCAGACGTCCGGCCGAGTCAGACCGCACATACCGGCCACTGGGGCTGAGAAGCAAGACATGAAGTAACTTGTCGAAGCCTTCCGTATAACCCTCGCCTTCTTCGCCCTCTGGTGGAGCCGACCAGATGTTGATCACCTGTTCAGCATCCTTATCTTGTCGGAGAATCGGCGACAACTCCAAGATGCCAACACCAACGGTGCGGATAGCCGAGGACTCTTTTGTCGTTACCTGTTGAGGGACCGGTGTCTCATGAGCGTTGCACGAGCTACTTGACGACCGAGGAGCCGCCTGGGCTGGAGACTTGACTGGCTGGTCGAAGGTCGGACTACCACGCGCCTTGGGGGACCACATCATGCTGCGCCGTGTCCTCAGGCTACCCTTGCCCGACGGCTGCACACCACATGTGTTGGTCGTCCTTGTAGTAACCGGGCCTTCTCTAGAGATTGAAGACCTCGACGGGGTTGGTTCGGCTGCAGACCGATTTTCCGCTACCCGGACTGAAGCAACCAGATAAAGTTGTCGCCCATTTGCACTGCCATCACCGATATCAGTTGCAGCAAGATCGGTGAATAACGTTTTCAGTTTGTTGCTATGAGTTAAACTGATAAACTTGTCGGGAGATGGAATGTCCAAGCTGTACGTCTCGGACAGCGGACTGAATACACCAGAGACGGATCGAGAATACAGCTGCATCCCCAGAGTCACTGGACCTGGGATGTTCCCAGATACAGCGTTGATTTCTAGCAGAAGATGATTCAATGCCGTGGTGTCGGACGTGGTTGTAGGGCGCTCATCGAGCATGCTCATTTCAGACTGCAGCTTGGCCAGTTGAATCGCCGAGTCTTCGCCGGTCAATAATCGCCCTCTTTGCTCAGAGTCGCGCACTATGATGTCTCCACTGAGCATTTTGTTGGCTCGAACAAGTTTCCAGACCGTCTCATCGCGCAGTATTTCCTTCTCTTTCCCGGTCAACACATTATGAAGCAATTGGCGTCGCGAAAAGTCCAATTCCTGTACAAGTGTAGTCATCTTCTCCAGCACATCATATTTCCGAGCAAGAAGCAGCTCGTGTAAGTTCGTGGAGTGCCATTCACGGAGGCACGAGGCAATTTCATCGACTAGAGGTTCTGTAAGGGACGTCGGCGTCTCGTCACCAATTTTCAACATCGGCACAGGCGCGGCGGGCTTAGGTGCATCGGGATCTCGGGGAGCGAACGACATCGGTGTGTACGGGATCGAAGCTGTCCGGTAGGTATGGACAGATCGTGGACTCGCCAAGTCCTGGTCATCGGTCTTATTGATCACAATCTGAGCTGGCCTTCCCTTCTTTGCGAGCACCACGTCTGACACCTCGCCGACGGTCGTCGACTCTCCCATGGAATAGGCCACGCTGCTTCGGGACACATAGTCTGCATCGACACCCTGCAAGGTCAATCGGTCTAAAGTCTTTTGATCGCCATTTAGCATGGCTCTGTAACCATCGCCGTCTCCCAGCACTTCCCGAATCTCAACGCAGTTCCGCGGAAAAATGCCGGAGAAAACGCGGGCCTCGAGAGTTTGACCCTTGGTACTTGTCAACCCCGCCAGCAGCGACGGCGGCGCAACGAGATAGCCACGGCACCATTCTCCATCGGAACCGCCCTGTTCTATAATGTATAATTCATCGCCAAGTTCGAGGGGAAGATCTGCCGGGGACGAGGGGTGGAAGGGGTAGATGGCAACCGCAAAGGCAATGCGAGGCAGAGGCCTCCAGGGCATAGCTGCGGCGAGCTCTGTTCACCGAGTGCGAACAGAGAATTCCAAGGCAAGAAGCTCAAAGCGTGTCAAATTTCCCCGCAAAATGTGGTTGACGGCCCGATCGCAAGAATTCAAGGCAAGGGAGGCAAGGTTTCGCGTCGAGGAATGTTCGTGGACTCGAAGGAACGCGATATGTAGTCAATGTTCCAAGTTGCCGGGTCTAGGGTGGAAAAAAGGAGAGGATGCGATTGCAGTTTCGATATGCGACAGATAGGAAAAGATCTAGAGCAGCATAATTGATTAGGAGGGTTGGACAACCGGGGTAAGTTGCACAATGGCTCTTGGGGGCCAAAATTCGTCCGGGGAAACGTGCAACGAAAGCGCAGGATATCCGTTCACTTCCAGCACATCGTCGTGTCCTCAAATGGACCAGAATATGGCATTGGGTATCCGTGGCCCCTTGCGAATGAAACCCTTCGTGTTGTGGAGACTCGTCCCCCCCTTGGTGACAACGGTGGGGAAATCAGGGAGAGCGTGAAGAGAGAGGACTCACCGTTGAAAAAAGATTAAGAAAAGTAGAGATACAAGGAGAACAGGAAGAAAAGGAAACAATTGAACGATTCGGAAGGAGAATTGGCGAGAGAGAAGATCAAAGAACGAAAATCGATCTTAAGTTTCTCCCCACACACCGTACAAACCTTGGGAAGCAGGCCAATTGGCACTCCAACGGTGATGCAGGTTTCAGCTGACGAGGATAGCTAATGTAGGAGGTAGACCGCGACCAGACGTTGCGACAGAGCTTTTCTTTCGGTTTGGATTGTGTAGCTGAGGTAAAAGCATAGCCTAAGATAGTGGTAGTTATAACCTAGTACAGTACAGTACTTCTGTAGATGCTCAGGCATTCGCCTGTTAACGTCGCTAGAGATGCAGGGCTATACTGGGTAGAGTGTAGCTATATGCTCCCTCGATCTCTTGTCAATTTACAATACATAACTAGGAAACATAGCCGAGTCGACCAGAATCGCGATCGCAGCTGAAAAGCACAGACCAGAGCGTGCCCCTGAGCGTAAAATTAGAGAAATGAGGCCTCGGACAGGTGGATCCTAAGGTACCCACATATACCAATCATCACCCTCCAGACGGGGCAGATCGTAAGATCGCGATAGATGAAATGTGAAGATACGTAACTTGCTTATATTCGAGGTTTGTATGTGACATGAACCAACTCGGTTGAACCCAGTTACGCCCAGTCGATGACCCAATGCTCCGTAATCCTACAGTAGGCGTGGTAGAACAACAAAACGAGAAATGAAAAAGGAAAAGGAAAAAAAAAAGAAAAAAAAAAGGGACAACCAATTCGGCTCATTTCCGGAACATTGCCAGGGCGTCTTCCTTGCGCCATTCCAGATCCAATTGCCCGTCGTACACGGTGTCGATGATGCGCCGGGTACGGTCATAGGCCTGTTCATAGCGGATCTCGCATTCTCGGATGACCTTGATCACCAGGCTTCGGCTGAGTCCAGGGTCGTCGGCGTCACCAAAGTGCTTCTCGACACGTTTCCTGAGCATCTCAACACCGCGCTTGACTTCCTTCGAGTCATATGAAGAGAGAACCTTCTTTGCGACGATGCGGGAGTGGCTGGCCCGGGTTGCAATATCGGCTGCATTGCCGTTTGCCTGCAGTGTTTCGATGGACTGGACAAAGTCCAGCAGCTTGCCCAAGGGTCGGTGAATCACCGCATCGAGATAGAGTTTCATGTGCTCGTCGAAATCTTGATGGGCTCGATCCATCCATCGCTGGAGCACCGGGAGATTGTGTACATCAACCTCCTCGGTGTAGTGGTTCATGTTTTCGATGAGTAGGATGTGGTAGTTCAGCACCTCCTTATCTTCGGGGTCGCCTGCACCGGCAGCCATGCCCGGAGGTTGGCCGGGTGCTTCTTTGGCAATGAACTTGAGCGACTCCCACATGGCCCGGTTGATGCGGTCATACGCCTCATTCACAGCAATGCGAATGTCACAGAACTCGCCAGAGGGTTGCGACAGCATGTTCTCGATGGCCGTGGAGAAGTGGGGGAACACCCGCATAAAGGAGATAACACCTTTTCTTTTGTTGATCTTGACTTTGGTGTCTTCAATGCCCCTAATCTGTTCATCGACAAATCGATTGAACAGTCCCATAAGGCGAGAGTGAACTTTCTGGAGGGAATGGATAATGAATTCCTGGTTGGTCTCATCGAGATCGGTCATGGCAGACTCCAAGGCGAACAGAATGCCGATTCCTTGCAAGGGATCGGCCTGCAGTGCCCAGTCCACATTGCTCTGTAGATCATTTGGCCAGAAAGAAAAGACTTCATCCATGATCTGTTCAACTCTCTTCGCCATGTGTCGGTCAGGGTCAGGAGGCTGTTGTGTGGAAAAGCTTGGGCACTGGCGGCCATCAGGAGTGGCGGCGGCCACCAAGTCTGAGAAGTCGGCAGTGGCAAGAGAGTTGAGGTGGAAGAATTCCACCACGAAGTTTTGCTCTTCAGTAACCATGTTTAACGTCTCACGCAGGGTTCCGGCGAATGCCTCGCAGGGCTCAACCTTGCCTTGTACTTTTTCACTGGAAGCCAACCGGAAGCCAGCTGCAGCGCGAACAGTCTTGCCTCGTCGAACGGTGAGCTTGCGGGCCGCCATAGTAATACCCTCGACCTCTTTCTCTTTCTCCTGGTGTGTAAAGAGGAGCTCCTGCTCATCTCCGGTAGGCTTCTTGGCCGTCTTCTTCCAAGCCGTACTATTTTCCCGGAAGTCATTCTGATAGGATGGCTTCGACTGCTGTTCGTAGAGATTCACGAGGCCGTGCCATTCAGACATACTGACCTCCCGGGCAAAGAGCATTAGGGGATTGTACATCCAGACCTCGCTGCGGAATTGTTGTCGTGCAGCGCTGTCCAGCTTCATTGGGTCTCTGGGCGCAGACGCCATCGCATCGGCGCGCTTTTGTTCTGCCATCTTGAAAGCTAGCCCCATATGTTGCTTAACCCGCTGCAAGAACATCAGGGCAATGGAGCGGTACTCCTCTTTCTTTTCCTTGATGGCACGCATTTGGCCGAAATCGGTGTTGGCGTAAACTCCCACACTAGCATCGGCCTGGCGCTTCTTATTTTGCCCCATGTCGGCGTCGATCATGAGCATAGCCTTATATAACGTCGACAGGGCGGTCTCAGTATCTTTTAAAGCCATGGGGCTGCTCAACGAAGCCTCCTTGAGAGGACGCATCTCATTGGTGGAAATTGACAACGTCTTGAGGAGATTCTGGAGCTCAGTCTGAAGAAGCTTCTGGTTTGCAGTTTGCACTTGCAAACCTTGAGATTGCGTCTCGATGTATGCTACATCTTCATTAAGGGTCTGCATATAGTGGTTAGAGTAGTGAACCCTGCGAATTCGATCTTTATCACTTACGTTCAATTCGTGGGAGTACAGTGTTAGCAGGCCCTCCAGTTCTTCGCACTCTTCGATCGTCTTGTCAATGAGCACTGCGAGTTGCTCCACCTTCCCTTCCTGTTGTTCGAGATTGCCAAGCCAGCTAGCCGCTTCAACACGGCCGATCTCACGACGAATATCGGCTTCCAGATCTTCGATCTTTTGCTCATCGCCTAAGCGTCCATTCCACCCCAAGTCAGTGAGGATATCGTCAAATTCAATGCCGCGTCCATCGAGGACGCCCGGATCGATTCGAAGGGCTTGGCAGTATTTTAGAGTATGATCTTCGCGGCGTCTTCGGTTACGAGCCTTGGCTGCGGGAGATGGCGTCCTTGAACGATCCTTCACATTGACGGTGTCTTTCAAAGAATCTTTGGATTCTTCTGTGGGAAGAACCGGAGACAATGGGTTCTCCTCGACTGCAGCCTGAGTAATTTCGACGGTAGGAGTGCCAGGTTCCGCAGGAAGTGGCGCAGTCGTTGGAGGCTCATTCGAGAGGGGTTCATCCACAGGACTTTTCGGAGGCTCGTTGCCAGATCGAACGAGAGACGGAGCAGGAAAGACGCCGGTAATCCCATCCGATCCAGCTTCTTCTGCCTGTTGTCTCTTCGCTGCTGCAAGGAGTCTCTCTCCAGCTCCACCAGGCCGCGGCTTGAAAGCGCCATAAGCATTGGCTGCCTTTCGAAAAGCACCTGCAACATCCTTGGCGGACGCCTTTTGCTTGATCATTGGACCTAGCCCAGGACGGTGTGCATCATCATCATCGTCGTCCTCTGTTGGCTCCGGAGGAATGACAGGTGGTTGTGGTTTCGGTTCTTCCACGGCGGGTTTCGGCGGCTCTTCGGCTGCCACAACGGCTGCCGCCACTTCGGGTTCAATCACGAGTGGCGATGAAGGCATATCTGCTTCTGTTGGGGAACGCGGCATGTGAGCATCCGTTGTTGATAAGGGGGACAGAGCGTCCTGTGCAATCGTATCCTGAGAAGGACGGGGTGGCTGATCTAACGGAGCTGCCTTCTCAACAGCTTCACGATAAGGTAGATAAGGTGACTTTTGCCCGATGCCGCCAGGGCTCGGTGGAATACCACGATATTCGCTAGTAAATGAGCTGGAGGTGGTAGGTCGCAGTCCGTCAGTACTCTGCTTCGGACCCAATGCCCTTGGTTCGGGGGCTTGGGTTGTAAATGTTGCACTTTCATCTGCGGTGTTGAGGAAGGGGGTAGGAGGCTCTTTGCTCCTCGATTCCGGCCGCGGAGGCACAATAGGGTTCACATTAGGAGGCGCACCGAATGGAGACGGAGCAGGCTTGGATGCCGTGGACGGGCGAGACAACTGCTCACGGCTCTTCTGGCTTCGGAGTGTTGGGTCCTCTGATGGCTTGCGTCTAGCCTCTCGGGGTGTGTCACCGCTGGGTCCACGGCCGCTGTAAGCCGACTGCGCATGTGCTGAGGGTTCCGCTGGAGGGCCAACCCCAGCGCCTCGTCCTGGCGGCGGTAGAGGCCCAGTGGATCCCGATGCGGCAAGTAATTGCCGTTCCCTCTCATCAAATCCAACCAGTTCTGGGATCTTGCCTCCCGTGTATTTCTTGAAGATCTTCACCAGACTCCCAATGAAGAAATCCTTCTCCTTAGACGTCCGGGCATGCCAATAATACGGCTTCCCCACCGTAACGACAAACCCAGCGCTCCCTGCCCATTCCTTATGCTGCTGCTCAATTGGGGACTTCGGTATGAAGGCGTTGTAAGACTGGATTGCGGATAGATCGTCGAGCATCCAAGTTTTGCCAATGGAGAACGACCCGTCATTGTTTTCACGGGCTTTGTGCATTCGCACCCGGCCAGATCTTCGAACTGAAACGATGATCACTCGAGGTTTCTTGTTTTGGGGTGGGGAGTCTGGCGGGGCAGGGCCAGATGGATATGCTGCATCCTCCACGATGCGGACATGGGTGATATACGATTCGACCACTGCGAAGGCATTAGTGGTCTGTCTGTACGCTGAAAGCAATTTAAAATCATGGCGCGAGGCAGTCCGCTATGGTGGCATAACAGCCATGCGGCCAAAGTCTGAAACGTCACAGGAATCGTGCACTGCCATCCCCTAGGAAGGGAAGAGAGCATGGTCCCTTGTAAGCACCAAGAGACAGGAAAGTCTTTTTACATACAGGTTCCGTCGGCGTCTTTCTTTGAGTAGCAGCTCTGAATAATGCGTTTCTTCTCATCCTCAAACTTCTCCGCTCTGGTCATAGAGCCATCGTTGCCGTTACGCATGTCGCCCCCGCGCCGTACATCACTCGGCGGAGGTGGACGAGGACGATCTCGGCTGCTCATTATCGCGTCGCTGTCCAAGTAGGCTAACACCGGTATCGTTTATTGAATCCGCAAGATCAAGGGGGACATGGTCGGGAGGTCGGGGTTCGGATACAGCGAGTAGTCCCGCGCGCACCGTGCCCAAGTCCGAATTGACGTAGAATGACAGGGCAGGCACGGCGATCAATCGCAGATAATACGATATGTGAGGAAATGATGCTGATGCAATGGCAGGTTCGCGTTGAATTAGCTCATCACTCTGTTTGGGGTTGCGGGCAGCGGGCGGAGAGCTCGTGGGAGCGGGTTATCGAGTTGATCCGGCTGCTACTGGCTACATGCCACAGCTATTCTCCGAGCTAGCGAAGATCCATATATACAAATTGAATATTACTTCCATGGGTTTACACCTTCAACTACGGCTTTGAGTATAATCCGATGTCCGTCTAGGACCCTTCCGTAGTTTGCTTCTACTTCTAAATGTCTTGCTGTCTCGATGCCTGACACAGCAGTGGTCTCAAAGTCACATGATCACATTGCTGCCACGCTAGTCCACTTATGTACCCACCAATCACCGTCGGGCAATTCCTTCACCGCCCAGTACATACTTTTTTTTTTTTAATCAGTGAAAGGGCCCTTTCCAAAGAGACGAATTTGCAACTGCTTGCACTTTTTGTCTCCTTGTTTCCGGTCCTCCTTACCCTAAGATACTGGAATACTATATTACAACCATGGCAAAGAACTCCGCTGACGCGAAGAAGGCTTCGGTGAAGAAGGTAACTACAGATCCCTCGACTTGCGCCGCATGATAAACAAGAAACGTGATTGACGGGGTTTCTGATTCACAGGACCAGCCTAGCACCATTTCCCCCCAGTTGCTTGCCGCTGTTTCTTCCTTCCTGTTTGACAATGGCTTCGCCGGTGCCAGCGCTTCCCTTGCAAAGGACCTAAAGAAGGCCGGCCAGGCTCAGACCGAAGTGAAGAATGTTCCGTCACTTCTGGACATTTTTCAGTCGTGGGAGAAGAATTCTTCTTCAAAGGAGTCCTCGGGTTCCAGCGACTCTTCCAGCGACTCTTCCAGCTCAGGCAGTGACAGTAGCGATTCCGACAGCGACAGCAGCTCTAGCTCTGACAGCGATGACTCGGACGTTGAGATGAAGGATGCCCCCAAAAAAGACACCAAGGCTCCGCGCGCATCCTCCCCCTCTTCCTCTTCGTCCTCTAGCTCCAGCTCCAGCTCCGACAGCGATGCCGACGACGAGAGCGAGGATGAGGCGGCTCCCATTCCCTCTCCCGCTGTGAAGAAGCAGACCGGTTTGAAGCGCAAGGCTGAATCCAGCAGCGAGTCGTCCTCCGACTCTAGCTCTGACTCTGACTCTGACTCTGACTCTTCTGAAGACGAGGCTCCTAAGTCCAAGAAGGCCAAGATCTCCGGCACTGAGTCTGCATCTTCTTCCTCGGACTCCTCGTCTGGTTCCGATTCTTCCGATTCCGATTATTCCAGCTCCAGCAGCTCCAGCAGCTCCGGCGATTCCAGCGATTCCAGCGACTCATCTGACTCTAAATCCGACTCTGACTCTGAATCTTCCGAGTCCGAGAAGGAATCTGCGAAGAAGGCTGATTCGAAGGCTCTGAAGGAGGCGAAGAAGACTCCACTTCCGCCCTCTTCCTCTGGTAGCTCGGACTCCTCTAGCTCGGACTCTTCGTCATCTGATAGCTCTGATGACAAGAAGACTGGCGGTGTATCCGTTTCCCGCAACGAGTCAGACACCAGTGCTACCCTGTCTGCTTCGCCCGTGGCTGTGAACAAGTCTGTGGAAAATGTCCGGACTTCCTCCAGCGCCAGCCCGGTCCCTGGAAACGGCCCCGCCAAGAAGAAGCACGTCGGTGCTCTCCCCACTCCCCTGGCTGTTCTGAGCGCCGAGCCCTTTGATGGGCCCCGTAACGACTACATTTCCTATGCCTACGCCGATCGTGCCTATGCAGACCTCTCGATCACCCGTGGCAAGGGCTTCACCAAAGAGAAGAACAAGAAGAAGCGCGGCTCCTACCGCGGTGGCCCCATTGATATCAGTGGCGGCAAGTCCTTCAAGTTTGACGATTAAAGGATGACTCAGAGTTAGCCATCGATCTCGGAGCTTTTTGCAATCGAGTTTAGGCGCCTCGTCTTGCTCCTACTCAATTTACTCTTTGCAACCACTCTCTCGCGTTTACTACCAAGGCTGCTGATCCAACCGTGAACGCTTTACCCTTTTTACTCAGCATGGCGCTTAAGGAGCTCTGGATAAATTCGCTCACCACATGATTTGCTTGTTAATATTTCCGAGGTTGATTACTTTTTAGAATATCATAAAAGTTATGAGGACTCTATCTGCTCTTCTATCGATCTAGACTTTTCCCGTCTGACACAATCGGTCAGCATTCTATCTTTTCCTGCTGGTGTTTGTATAACGGCAACGCGTAAAAAGTAGGTGGGACATCAATCACCAAGTGCTTGGCCATCTCTCCGTCTCCAAGCACCGGGTTCACTAAGCGGTTGCCATCGCCAATCCCACCCCGTATCATTCATCTTACTCAGATCTTCGTCCTTGAGGCTCAAGTCCTCACACTGCATTCTCAACTTGGACGTAGTAGTCAGATCATCTGGATCTGGCCGTTCGAACCCGGCTAGCCTGAGCACTGCGCTCTGTTCTGGTGTTGAGGACGAACTCATCCCTGTCTTATGGGGAAGATTGAGATCAAGATCGCGATCATACCATTCCCTTGCTGGCCCGGCCAAATCATCGATCGATGCAAAGTCTAGACGCACGACGCCGTCCACGATACCAGTGTACACGGTTTGTGAAGATGCAGAGGGTGTGGACATGGTGTAAATCGGGCCACGGTATGCGCCTCTTCTGCGGTTGCGCTGAGGTTGCTGTGGGAACAGTGCAGGTGGTGGTGAGGAAAGGAAAATGGAGAAGTCTTTGCGAGGGCCATGAGGGGTTTGAGATGATGTGTGCGGACCTCGGGCGTCGAGATAGTCGTACGTTTTGTCCATGCGAAGGTCGAATATTTTGACCAGTGCATCGCCACCAGAACCGGCGAGAAACCTGTCATTGGCAAATGGGTGTACGCTGTATGTGAGGTTGGGGTCTGTGGTATCTATATAGGTTGCTTCATAGGAATGCGGAGAGCGAACATCATGAAGTCTAGTAGCAATAGTGTGTCAGATAATGTCTCTGACTTCAGACAGAGTGTGGACAACCTACCTAACGGTTCGATCACCCCAAGCTGCGAGGAATACATCGCCTGGGTTCCCGGCGAGTCGGTGGGAATTTAGGGGTGCAATGGCAGAGACAGTACTATGCGCTGGATAGCCAACTAGAGGTTCGATATCTAGTGAATCCACCCCTATCTGTCGAACATGGGAGATGCCATCTGGTGAGATGGATGAAATCGATAGAGCGTCCTGGGGTGTGCCACTGGCCACGGCAATCCGTGATTGTGACAGCAATTTTGAATATCGACTGCGTGACAAGCTGTTTGGCTCAATCCACGCAAATGGCTCAACCTCTTCTCTTTCAGTGAGTGTATGGTACAATGCGATAGACCCATTATCAAAATGACCTGAGAGAATGGGCTGTGTACCATCACTTAGGTCGGTTCGGTCGAGATTCAGCCCCTTGGTCACAAATTTCTGCTTTGTCTCATAGCCCATGTCGCTAGCGGATAAAGCGAGACGAACAATATCGCCGCGAATGCGGCCAAGGATCAAGTGCTCGATATCAGCTTCTTTGCCATTTGGTCCTGGTCCAAGAAGATGCAGTCCGCAAATATCATCGTAACTGCTGACATGGGACTGGTCATTGAAGACAATCCAGTTTTCACGTTGGTGGTCTTTGGACTGTCTGATGCGTATTAACAGTTGATGACCAGCACCCCAGGCAAGAACTTCTTTCTTATCTGCCCAGGACTCGCCATTCCAGCTCTCGTAAGAGTCAATGGGAGGTCGAAATCCCAGAGTGGGGTTGTCGCGTCGTGTCTCTTCATGATAGCCGATCCAGCTTATGTTCTCAGGCGGCAGGACGAAGCGACCAATGATGCCCAGTCTGTCCACGGCCCGCGAGCGAGATGTGAGAGCACATGCTGCATCTTTCCAGAAAGGTGGAGTACTTGTCGATGGGAATTTGTGCTGTACGAATGCACGAAAAAGGGCTGCTTCTTCGGCTGTGGCAATTTTATATAATCGACGGCAGGTTTGCGCCAGATGTGCCAATGAGCTGGCAGTCGGAAGATATAATGCAATATGGAGAATGATCTCCGAGGGAAGATCAGATAGCATGATGGAAGCTAGTTGCAGGGTTATGGTTGAAGATCGTCAGAGCAACTTGAATTTCATGGCCACAGGTTGTACTTCAGCGGTGCGGCACGTCAGAATTCAAAGATATTTCCGATACCTCTTTTTGCTCGTCGATCATGACCACACGGCTCATGGTTATTACAATGAACGGGAATAAAATACCTTGATATCAGCCAATGTGGAAAATGGATCGGAAGGCTGTAGATCAAGGTCCTTACGCTTGTTTTAGATGCGCGGTGATGATATGATGACTAAGCGCATATGGAAAACCTGCAGACCGCAGCCCGGCGAGTCTCCGCCAACATCCAATCTCGATTGTACCCTAGTATCGTTGTCGCAGGGGTTACCATTGAAAATGCCACCACGGTTGAACCTCTTCTCAGCAAACAAGGCTTTATTAGCCGTCCGTCAGCCCACAATTCCTGCTGTTGCATCGCGGAATATCGCTCTCCCTCTTCGATTCCGTGCCGAACAGTCGACACCGGCCCAAAAAAGATGGAACTCGTCTAAGAAGGAACCCAATCCGGATGAGCAGGTGTTCCCGACGCAGGACCAACTGCCTCATGTCAGCGAAGAGGCCGCCGAGATCGACCGAATCATGAACAAGGAAAAGAGCTGCGACGGCCAGCCGTCAAGCCCAGAATTGGACCAAGGAACTCCGGTTGTGGAGGTGAGTAGAGCTATAATGCTTTTTTTGTGACTATGCCGGACTGTTATTGATAAATTATCCTCCGCAGATCCTTCAGCGCGACGAGAAGGCGATGAAGCACATGCCCAAGGTCATGCAGGAGCAGTTCAAAAAGTCCGGTGGCTCCCGGTCTTTCTCAACCTCCGCCCGCAGTCACCAGCCTGAAATGGAGAGCTCTCTTAACCACGATGCGTCCGCTGCGTTTCTCGCCGATATGATCGAACAGGTGAACTCGCAGGCTATCGAGCAGAACCCAGGCCTGAAGTTCGATGCGCCAGTGATTCATACGAAGACCATGAACTTCCGGAAGCGCTACGACTCGCTGCAGGAGCAGTTCACTAAGATGTTGATGCAAGACGGAAAGCTGGCCCGGGCACAGAACGTATGCCACCCTTGTCTTACCCCGCAACTTCCTCTTGTCTTCGTACCAGGCTCACGCTTTTTTCTAGAACGTGTCCATCATTCTGGACCACCTTCGTACCTCGTCGCCTCCTAACATTAACCCCCGCCGCCCCCTTCTTGGCGGACCTCCCGCGCCTCAGCTGCCTCTCGACCCCGTCCTCTACCTGACCCTGATCGTTGACTCGGTGGCTCCACTTTTCCGCATTCGCCAGCAGAAGGGTATTGCCGGTGGTGGTACTGCCGTGCAAGTTCCTCACCCGCTAAACCTGCGCCAGCGCCGCCGTGCGGCTATCAAGTGGATCATCGATGCCTCCGAAAAGCGACGGGATGCACAGCTGGCCCACCGCGTCGCAAATGAGTTGGTTGCGGTTGCAGAGGGCCGAAGTGGTGTGTGGGACCGACGAGACGGGCAGCACAAGATGGGTATCTCTGGCCGTGCGAACCTGGGTCTTGCGCCTCGTCGCCGGTAATCTGATCCATCTTGGTGTTTCTTCATTTTTCTGGGTTTGAGGGGTTCTTGTTCATGGTCTCCAAGCACTCTTTTCAGCATTTCTACATGTAGTATATCAAGTTCATTCATCATCATCATTCCAACAATTTACCTCTATACATTATATGGAATTTTCTATATTCATAGCTGAGCGGTAATTTGGAACGAAGCCAGTAAAATCCGAAGGTTATAACTATAGATGTAGTTAAACCTGGTTTCTATCGCGTGCGGCTGATAGGGGCGCTGCGTGCTTACCTCAGCGGCATCGATTCATTCCTAATCGGGCTGAAGTCATCGTGAAAGCCCAGGAGCTTGTCATTGCTACCTTATATGCTTTCACTACCCACGTTTCTCGGAGAATAAGACATTGCTCTGAACCTGGGCCACGGGTCCGATTATCCGTGCCCGTCATCATCTTCAGCTTCACCATCAGTGCAGCCCAGGCAACTCGGGCCCGGCTCACCATCGTTAGATCTGCTGGGCACCCCGCACGGCTTCCTCATTTCCTTACCGGACTGCTCTTCTCTGTTAGGTTATTGCTCGCCCGGTCGACCTCCCTCCGGCCCCAACTCGACGGTGGCTCCTCCATTTCGTCACGAATCATTAGAGCTCGCCGACTTCCAAACTGCCAGCAACCCGCCTGCCTCAAGGGCACCCGAACTCGCATCTGCTCGCGCACGACCAACAGGAAATACCGACTGGGCCTTTGCACCTGCCACTGGCTCACAGCCGTCTGCGGGTCTTGGATCTGGACAAGAGGCGGAGCAGGAGAAGGCTGCCCCAGGGGAACAGCGCCCACGGGCCACTCGCTATTCTCGACTCAGATTCTGGGCAGAGGCCCTTCGACGCCGAGCTCAAAACGCGAGCCGTCCTCAGGCTGACCGTGAGCCCGAGGCTGCAGCCAAGATGAAGTTTTCGCATAGCATCCAGTTCAATGCGGTGCCGGATTGGAGTTCCAACTACATTGCATACAGCAATCTCAAGAAACTGTAAGTAAGCCCCTCGCTTGGTCTGGTTTTCGAGCCCGAGTAACTACTTGCCATTTTTGGGGATGGACCAGTCGTGGACTCGTGGGCATCTTGACATGCACGTTGGCACGGGTGTCACATTGCACAGGGTGGTTAGATGCATGGGCTGGGTACTTGGAACTCGAGTTTTCGTTCAGTCCGCTAATCTTGTAATTTGATGCTTAGGATCTATACTCTCGAGAAGCACAACAATCGACATGAGGGACAGACTGGCGCCGATGTAGAGTCCGCTCCACTACTGAGCGGGCATCAAGCGGCCAACCCCGATGGTATCTTCAAACGCGCCCTTGACGTGGAGCTAGACAAGATCTGTTCCTTCTACGAACAAAAACAGGAGGAAATATTTCGTCTTACCGATGAATTGGTGCAGGAGGCTTTGGTCTATCTCTCCGAAACGCACGGTTTCAACATGGATCCAGTTAGCGAGACTACCATCAAGGCCAGGACCTTGAGTGCGGATGCTCGCCGGGGCACTGCTGGCGGATTCCAAAATTACGGAATCAGTCAGCGGCGTCGGTCCAGCGGTGGTAGTGAAGACGATGGGGATAGCGACGAGGAACTGGCCCCCGAAGTGTCCAATTCTCGCGTGAGGATGGTGCAGTCAACCGATGGAGAGTCTATAGCGGAAGAGGCTCACTCAGGCGACATGGCAGACTCAGCTTTCTTTGGCCCGGCAAGTAGTCGAGGGGCTCAGGATACCGATTTGACTGACCAGGATTTCCTTGACACCTACAATACCGGAGTGTCACTGAAGAAGCGTCTCATTGAGGCTTACGTCTCTCTCTGTGAGCTGAGATCATTCATCGAACTCAACAAGACTGGCTTTGCGAAGGCATTGAAGAAGTACGACAAGACCCTCTTCCGCAGTTTGCGTCGGGACTACTTGAACTCGGTCGTTTACCCGGCAATGCCTTTCACCGAAAATACTATGGCTGCTGTGGATAATCACATCAGCGAAGTGGAGGGCGTTTATGCCAACATCATCACTAGAGGCAACCGCTCTTTGGCTAGCCGTGAATTACGCCTGCACCTGCGTGAGCATGTGGTCTGGGAGCGAAACACTGTTTGGCGTGAAATGATCGAGATTGAGCGTCGTGCCCAGGCCGCCAATGTCGGCATTCGTCAGACCCTCTTGGGAGGCGCCGAAGACCCTGCTACTGCGCGGCGCCAGGGTGACACGCAAGAAATTCGCACGAAAGAGATTGCCACTCCGCTTGGTCGGATGCATTTTCCGTTGTGGCTTTGTAGTTTGAGCTTTGGCACCTTGATCTTTAGCATTTCTGTGTTTGGTGCCTTCCTCTCGCTGCAGATTATGGACACGCCTGAGCAACAGAACTGTCTGGCGATGCTAGTGCTAGTTAGTATTCTTTGGGCTACCGAGGTGAGAATTTTCCTGTCCCTTTTTGCCCTCATCGTTGCTTACCTTTTCGCAGGCTATTCCTCTGTTTGTGACTTCACTTTTGATTCCATTCTTGGTCGTTGTCTTAGGCATTATGCGGTCTGAAGATAAACCTCATAAGCGACTGGGTCCTAAGGAGGCAACGAGTGTGGTGTTTGCGTCAATGTGGACTCCTGTGATCATGCTTCTTCTTGGCGGCTTTACAATCGCGGCAGCCTTGTCGAAGTATGATATCGCCCGTCGGATGGCCATGTTTGTGCTCAGCAAAGCCGGGTCAAAACCCAGTGCCGTGCTGCTGACGAACATGTTCGTGAGCATGTTCTTGAGCATGTGGATCAGCAACGTCGCTTCTCCCGTGCTGTGCTACTCGATCATCCAGCCTTTGTTGCGCAATCTCTCTCCGGAATCCAACTTCGCTAAGGCACTCGTGCTGGGTATCGCGCTGGCGGCCAACGTTGGTGGGGCGGCATCCCCGATTGCGTCGCCGCAAAATATTATTGCGCTGCAGAACATGTACCCGAGCATCAGCTGGGGCACCTGGTTCTTCATTTCGCTGCCCGTCTGCATCATCTCGATCCTCTTGATTTGGGGACTATTGCTTGTGTCATTCCACCCTGGTCGCAATGCTACTGTCATTCCTATGCGCCCCGTCAAGGACCGCTTCACAGGCATTCAGTACTTCATCAGCGCAGTGACTCTCGTCACCATTGCTCTCTGGTGTGTCAGTCACCAGCTCGAGCATGTCTTCGGCGACATGGGTGTCATCGCCATCATCCCTCTCGTGTTGTTCTTTGGCACTGGTATCCTCAACAAGGAAGACTTTAACAACTTTCTCTGGACAATTATTATCCTCGCTGCGGGTGGCCTGTGTTTAGGTAAAGCTGTCACTTCGTCCGGCTTGTTGCACACCATCGCCAACGGGATTACCGCGCGTGTTGAACATCTCAGCCTGTACAGTGTGCTCCTCGTCTTCTCTGCTTTGATCCTCGTCATTGCCACCTTCATCTCTCATACTGTTGCGGCCCTGATCATCTTGCCTCTGGTTCGCCAAATTGGCGTTAACATGGAGGACCCCCATCCGAATCTGTTGGTCATGGCGAGTGCACTGATGTGTTCAGTCGCAATGGGACTGCCCACCAGTGGCTTTCCCAACATGAGTAGGCTTTCTCAACGTTCGATGTCGAAACCTTTTTGCTAACTCTTTCAAACTAGCCGCCATCATGACCGAAGTGCCCACGACTGGCCAGCGCTACCTCCAAGTTCGCCACTTTCTCACTCGTGGTATTCCATCAAGTCTCATGGCCTTTGTGGTGATTGTCACCCTTGGATATGGGCTGATGTATATCGCGGGCTTGTAATTATAATGCCCTCATCCGTAAAGTACCTGGTGGGGAGAGGTCTCGTGTTTATTTTGGAGGATATCAATTAGAAAAGACAACCTTATATACGCTTTGTGTCTTTTCAGCGATTTGTATGATTAAGGTTGTCTAGTGAGCCTGCTGCTTCATGTAGACTTTTGGTTGCACAAATAGACTGATGGACGGGACAAGTCCGTCATACAGCACATCACCTATTGCGATTACCGTGAATAATGGATACATTGATCTTTTTCTGTGGATATAGACGTCTCTTTGATATCAAGTCCTTGGAGCCCATACTATGTACTACCATTGTTGTATCTGTAAATGACCGTTCCCAACGAGATCTGACCAGGCGCTTTGAGACCACTGGTACTGATTAAATAGCGGTGGGCAGCACTGCTGGCATGGGCCTATCTGTATCTTGGTAAGCGGCTGCCTTGCGGAAATAATGGCACTAGCAAACCCGATCGGACGGTAGATCTGCGTAGCTGAGTATTAGTCTTAGCAGATCCACTAACTATTGTGATCTCACAACTCATAGTGATGTAGATCTTGCAGAATGTATATCCGAGGAGTAATTAAGCGATTCTACCTGATTCCTATGGTATATAGTTAGTCATCACGGTATTATGACGATGACTTATCAATTGTAGTAACTAGTTAACTATGTACATGTCAAACATTCGTCAGGACACACAGACCAGCCACTTGAGCAGCCGAAGCAGGTCTAGGGAAGACAGCCTAGACAGAACACAATCGAAACAAGACAAACCAAAAACCAAACCATGCTCCTGCATCTTGCATCACGTAACCGTAGCCGTAAGTTGGATATATGAACGAATAACTAGCGCGCATGGCTAATATAACAGAACACTGCGGACATATAAAAGGCAGAAGAACTCATTCTAGCCACTGGCCAAACAAAATCAATTACTAAGATGTCAGTCAGCGGAACTGCACATTAGAAAACAGAAAAAGGGGGTCTTGAAATGATCAACAAAATCAAGAAAATGGGGTAATACTGACAGCAATCCCAGCGTCAAGTCACCGTGAATCTTAGCCTTGAGTTGGATCTCAATATCTAGATTCAGGTCAAGTCGCAGCCGCAGCTGCTCGTCACGACCGCCGTCATCATCCTTCTCTTCTTTCTGGCCTCCGCCTACTACTCCGCCGACAGCCTTGCCTGCAGACCCGGTCACTCCGTTAAGGGCCTTGCCGGCCGTGTTCTGCACGAGCTGGCCGGCTTGGTCTACGCCGCCGAGTCCACCGAGTGGACCTCCGTCGCTCTGGTCCTCTTGCTGGGGCCGCCGCGTGCGACGGGCACGCTGGCGCTGTTGTCGTTCACCGTCCATGTTGGGAATAGATTCGACGTCAGACTCTTGTTGACGGCGAGGGCGTCTGCGACGACGTTCTGGTTGAGGTTGAGGCTCAGGTTCAGGTCCAGGTTCGTCGTTCTCTTGCTCGTTGTCGGAGTCGGGGTCTGGCTTCTTAGCCTCCGGCTCTTCTTGTTGCTCTTGCTCTTGCTCTGGCTCTGACCCTGGCTCTTCGTCTTGGTCTTTCTTTTCAGCACCTTTGGGCTGCTCCTTCTCTTCTGAGTTGGGGCCTTGCTCTGAAGACGGCGGGGTCTGTTCTTGCTTGGTAGGGGACTTCTTGCCTAGCTTGGGAGGGGTACGCTTTGGCTTATTGGGAGTAGAGGTAGTGGATTCCGGGTTCGGGGAGGAGGGTTCCTGATCGGCCATGGTGGAAGAAAAGAGGAAGTTGGGAGAGGGGGCCAAGGGGCAATATGAAATGATCAAATGATAATGAAGGACAAAGCGTCACTTGTGCGAGGGTGGAGGGGTTATGAAGGGTATGTAATTGCGCCGTATGGTATATGATGTATGCAGGATAATGACACTGCCACGCCTGCGCCGTTTATATCATAGAACCACCCGATTAACTCGAAAAACCGGCCCTGATGAGCGCAGTGGGAACCGCCTCCGACGTCAGACGTCTCCGTATCTGACCTGCGGTTCAGGTCAGGTACGGATGCTCGGAATAGCTATAACGGTACACCATAGAAGTGTGCCTGCGGAGTCCAATACCGAGTGGAAAAGATCTCGAAGTGGGTGTGTCCAGGTGGGATAGCGGGTGAGATGACGTTGCTATCAACTTGATAGCAGGGATCAAGACCTGGAACACTTCCGTATGGCGCAGTGTACGGGGCGATGAGGGTTAACGGGATGACGATCTGTAGACTAAAACGAATGCAATCTTGACAGGGGACAATTGTGGACTTGTTTTCCCGATGAAAATAAATAACTGGGGCTACATAGTCCAATCAGATTCATTCGGAAGATTTTGACAAGATGTCAGCTCCACTTTTATATATTAAACCGACGTAAGACTTCTCTGTCCCACGGCACGCCAATGCTCATGACGACACTGGGTATAGTTTTTCAGGGATTTCTAAATTGTTGTGGTTTTGATACACGAGTCAGCCGCGGTTTTCACAAAGAGCGCCATTCGTTTGCATGGTTCGGGCCACGAGGTGTTACTTTCCACGGTACAACCAGGATTCGGCTGTCAAACCTGTCATGTCACTAGGGGACCCATAGGAGAGTTGCTGAGAATAGAAATAGTGTGGCTCCACGGGCAATTGGATTTGGTAGGGTCAAGGTATGACAAATGTATCGTATGACGCCGGTGGTCCTCTTTAGTAATTGAATGTCACGAAGCAACTTGGTGGAGATACTAACCAACCGCCCCTAACGTCATTATAGTCTTAGCTATCATCTTGCCATTCATAGTAACTGCATGGTTTCTTCTCTCAAATCGGATCATATCACATCACCGCTTTCCTTCTTTTCTCTATAATTTTGATACATCGGTCCTCGGAAACATACATTCTCAGCACATTCCTTATAATCCTCGTCGCCTACTAGGATCCTCATATTCACCATGGCGACTGCCGAGAAGACCCAGGACAAGCAGAAGCAGTTCCAGGTGCCGGATTACTCCGATGAAGAAGACTACGACAGTGCCGATGACTACACCGACGACTATACCGACGAAGAAGATGCCCAGACCGTCCAGACCAAGAACAAGAACAAGAACAAGAAAAAGAACCAGCAGCTCCAGCGGCGACAACAGTCCCAGAAACAAGATGAACTCGAGGAATACTCCGACGACGATGACTACTCCGATGAATACGATGACGAATACTCCGACGACGACGTGATCCAGGGCAAATCCATGCAGCCCTATAACCAGCGGCGTTCCGATGACAAGCATCCGTCAGGCGGCATGAACGTGATCGACCAGAAGCAGCCGAACATGCTCGACGAGGAGGGCATGAAGCTGAGGCTAGAGTTGAATCTGGAGATCGAAATCGAGCTCAAGGCCCGTATTCACGGTGATCTTACGTTGGCTCTTATGTCCTGAGGAGGGCGTGAAGCTGAGGCTGGAGTTGAATCTGGAGTTGATCTCGTCGATCTTAGGGCATAATCCCTAATTTTTTTTCCCCCATTGTGTCGCATTGTTTTCTCGGAGTACCTACACACTCTCGAATGGCTACGATCACGATATTCCTTTCAGTTGTTCCAATTGACCCGATTATTCCGCTTATTCCTCTGTTCAGTATTCGTCTTATAGAGCGCTTATCTTAGTCGCTTTTGTAACCTTCTTCTAAGATTGCGTTTCTTCTAGATATCTCGGAGCTATAGCGTGATAGTAATCGTAATCCGCGTGGCAGGAATCGATACATATCGATACATTGGTATCCACTATGTACTACAAAATATGTATATCCCGCGAGTAATCAAGTGATCAATAAATGTCAACGGACGGCCTCTAAAATCCAACCATATAGATTCCATGTATATTTCATTTCAAACCGAGTGTAGCCTCAATCTCGATAACAGCACATGTGTAGGTGGAACCACGACTCCCGATTGAGGGCCGAGGTTCTTGGCGCCGATCCATGAGTTTACTTTTCTACTCAACACTCCGGATCACGCCCCTCAACCTTAAGGTGGCAATTGAATTTCAACACCAGACTCAACTACAACACTTGTTCATCCACTTCTTCCGTGCAACTGCCACGATGTCCCACAAGGACTTTGTCATCAAACACATGAACGCCGACCACGGCGACTCGCTCCAGTTGTACTTGCAAGCTTTCTGCGGTATCACCGCCCGTGAAGCCAATGGTGCCTCACTCGAGGACCTCGGTCTTGATAACCTCATCCTGCGTGCCCAGGGCACCCGCTACCTGGTCCCCATTGACCCACCGATGAAGGACTTCTCCGAGGCTCGCGAGCGCCTGGTCGCTTTGCGCAAAGAGAGCCTGCGGCGTCTAGGTCGCTCCGACGTCACGCTCACCGAGTACCGTGCACCCCGAGGCGTACAAATAGTCATCTTTGGCCTGTGTCTCTTCACCTATGTGAGCTGCTTCCGTCGCAGCAACCTCCTGCCAGGCGCGTTCGTCTACGAGAATCTGGGATACAAGTATGCCCCCGACTTTGCACACTTTGTCTACAATATCCAGCCGCTCCTTTTCCCGGTCATGGTGGGTATCCACGTTCTCGAATCGACCCTTCTGGCTGTTCTCCGATTGAAGCCGCTCGGGGTGCCCTTCATGTCGGGTCTGTGGTGCACCTGGGTGGGTTCGTGTTTTATCGAGGGATTCGGAGCGTTTCAGCGGATTGAACAGATCGTCAAGGCGGAGAGAGCTAAGAAGGGTGGAAAGAGCCGCTAGTGCAGGGGCCTAAGATAGATGAACTGTTCGAAAGTGCGAGCAGATAGCTGTCTACCTAATGTACGGAGTACCAAAGAGAGCAAGAACCGCACCAGTGGATGCCTTCCCAAAGTGGCAATAATCATGAATCAGCAGCATGGTCAGGTGACCACAAATATTACCCACTAAACCACATTGGGATTAGTGCAAGTTAGGGCAACCGCACAAGCGAGCGACACAGTGCGCCCTGCGAAATTCAACGGACTCCACGACCGCAACTTCCACGACACCCATCGACAACCGTTCTGCTTTTGGTGAAGGGCTGCACGGCTAGAGGTGAGTTCCCATCGCAACACTCACTAGTTCCTGCATCCTTTCCTTCTGTTTCGTTCGAGTCGACAATCGAGCCATCGTGCGAAAAATTCACGTCTAGTCAATATTCAATTCGATATTGCTTTACTCGTCTTCAACCTTCTACAACGCATCATCGACATCCTCAACGACCAAATCACACCTCGTATTATCGCTCGGACGATTCAGAAGTGTTCGGAAGCTGCAGGAACATCACATCGACCCATCGAGTTCTAATTTTTCTGTGCCTATACCAGACCCCTCCATCAACCGCAAATATGGGTATCTCTCGTGATTCGCGCCACAAGCGCAGCGCCACTGGTGCTAAGCGTGCTTTCTACCGCAAGAAGAGGTACGGAGTTCCCGTCAATTGAGTCCTGGAGTTGTTTTCGAAGGGGAAGGCCATGTGTGATGGAGATGGAGAAAAAGCTCTTTGCCTTTGGCGAATCAATTCTGACTGGTGTTTCTTTTCCAACAGAGCCTTCGAGAAGGGTCGCCAGCCCTCCAACACCCGTATCGGCACCAAGCGCATCCACTTGGTCCGCACCCGTGGTGGTAACCAGAAGTTCCGTGCCCTCCGTCTCGAGTCCGGTAACTTCTCGTGGGGCTCCGAGGGTGTCTCCCGCAAGACCCGTATCATCGGTGTCTCCTTCCACCCCTCCAACAACGAGCTGGTCCGCACAAACACCCTGACCAAGTCCGCTGTCGTCCAGATTGACGCTGCTCCCTTCCGTCAATGGTACGAGGCCCACTACGGCCAGCCCGTCGGCCGCAGACGCCAGGGTGGCAAGTCTGAGGTTGCCGAGGAGAAGAAGAGCAAGTCCGTTGTCAAGAAGCAGGCTGCCCGCTTCGCCGATCAGGGCAAGGTTGAGGGTGCCATCGAGCGCCAGTTCGAGTCCGGTCGTCTCTACGCTGTTGTCGCTTCCCGCCCCGGCCAGTCCGGCCGTGTCGACGGCTACATCCTCGAGGGCGAGGAGCTGGCTTTCTACCAGAAGGCGATCCGCAAGTAAACGAAAAACAAAAATGGAAAACCATTCGGTTAGGAGGCCGCGTGGGTTGTTGCACGGGTGGTTATCGGAGTTTCAGCTATGTTTGCCAGAAAACTTTCATGGTCTGGGCATCCACGGATGCGAATGTCTGTAGAGCTCTGAGCCGTCAATTCCAAGGACATGATTCCTGTTTATGTTACTTGTTTTATGTTGTCTTTTGTAGTTTCCATTTTTGTTTGGCGCGGGGTTGAGTCGTCTTCCCGCCGTAAGCCGCTGCGTAACTTCCAACTTCCAACTTCCTCAACATCCCTCTTCAACTCACCCTACAGGTTCCCTTCCATCGACGCTTAAGTACTTTCTCAATTACCTATATACCATAGCATATTCTCAACATGCCTCCGTCGGCAGGGATTGGAACCCGCATTTGTATGATCTCCGACACCCACACCTTCTCTCCAAACCCCCCGCAACGAACCAACAACCCATACCGCTACCCCCTCCCCAAAGCCGATGTTCTCCTCCATGCCGGCGACCTCACAAAGGTCGGCTATCACGCAGAGCACAAGGAGACAGTGGAGATGCTCAAAGCCGCCGACGCGGAGCTTAAACTCGTCATAGCCGGCAACCACGACCTCACACTAGACGAAGAGCACTTCATACGCTTTGGCTACACCCGACATCGCCGACCCGAAAGACTAGGCGGCCAAGATACATACCTGGAGGATAATGGAAAACCCCTCATGCAGAGCATTCGCTCACGCAACACTCCCCCACTCGAAGACATGAAAGCCTACTGTCAGCGCGCAAAAGACCTCTATACAAACGAATCCGCCATCGCAGCGGGAATAAGATACCTCGAAGAAGGCGTCCACACATTCAAGTTGTCCAACGGCGCCAAACTAACTGTATACGCCTCACCATACCAACCCGAATTCTGCAACTGGGCTTTTGGCTACAAACGCTCCACAGACCGATTCAACCCTCCCCTACCCGGAAGCAACAACCCTTCTCCCGAACATCCTGTCCCCGACTTCCCGGCGGTTGATATCATGCTCACACACGGCCCACCTGCGCACGTTCTCGACCTTGTCCCGCCGGAGCGTCACGTGGGATGTAAGCACCTCTTACGTGCAGCTGAACGCGCAAGACCACAGATTTATCTATTCGGACATATCCATGAAGCATGGGGCGCTGTCCGCGGTGAGTGGAATGCTTTTGCATTTAATGGGATCAAGCAGGAGGTAGTGCAGAACGATATGGAAGATATGCTTGAGAAACGTGGTGCGTATTATGATGTTAGTGGGCAGAGCCAGAGGCCCTTGAGGGTTAGTGAAGAGACGCTTTTCGTCAACGCGAGTGTTTGCACTGTTGGCTATGAGCCGAGGAATGCGCCGTGGGTGGTGGATTTGGATCTTCCTGTTGCTGGGGAGTAGCTCGTTATGACTTTATGAGGTATACATCATTAGGTAGTAATAAAATGGATCCAAAAGAACATTACTCTTGGAATATGACTCATGGACATGACAGCTACCTATGTAGCTAAGGTTCCTAGGTTTCTCATGAGGAAATTGGTCTGTTGAGGATGATCTCGCTAGCCCTGGGGGTCCAAAGTTTACCTGCACTTTTTGTTAGGTACCTTCAGGCTAGGGATGTATCATAATATATATAGCGCCCGGCTATCGAGAGCCACCCAATGCAATTAAAAATAATTATTTCCTCCGTTCTTCTAAGGCTTACTTTTGAGATTAGATCCATGAATAGAAATCATACTCACATGAGATCGCTACTTTCACTGTTCCAAGGGTGTTGGTACCGTATACAGGTCCTGAGTCATGGGTTGGTTGTAGTCTGGAGGTCTATATTTTAATCAGCATCAATGTCCTAGCACTGTACTTCACCGATGGTTAACTGCTAATGCTGAGCATCTTAGAATATCGGTGTAGTCAACACCCTCGACTACTGGGCACGTGTAGGGCGACAGATCGCGTCTGTTCATTCCGATTGAATTACACATCAACGCCATACACGTTTTCCCCAGCCACTGCTCACATGGCCGGACATGTCACCATATACATATATAATGTCTTTTGATGACGACGAGGCGTAGGGCAAAGGCCAGCCTCAGAGCACTGGAATGTTACCATTGGGAAGACGTGATACGGGTGCTGGGTGAACCAGCGAGTAGGGCATGCTTCACCAAATCCACGGGTTTGTCGTTGACTCATTCGACATGTTCGGTTCAATGCGAACTTAGCCTTCAGCCCTGGAGGCTGCCTATGTACTTAAAGAACTTACCGCTGTTGACGTGGAGCTCCACAACCCTTCGTACCGCCCGCAACACAGCTGCCTGCATTAACTACAACTACTACTTCAACCTATGTTTCCAGTCTCCGCGCTTTACTCGCCATTCATCAAACAATCTAATTTGAAGCAAGGGCCCGACCTTCACGGAGGACTCAGCTCTGTTTATCCCGGGAACATTCTCGGTGTAGTGGGGACAACGGTGGAGCCCGCACCTCTCATCGCCGACGCCCTACATTGCTGAATCGCACACCATCGCACAGGATCTGACTGTCACATTGTTTCCACGAAGCTTGAGGCAGCTGATTTCCATGAGGATCGGCGGTCTCGGATTCTTTCTGCAGGCCGTCCACAACAAACCGACCTGTTGGTTCCCAATTTGGAACCGAGGCCCCAAGCTAGGTGAGGCTTTGATCTGCTTCCTGGAATTTATAGCATACTTGTACGTCCGCGTCCCTAGAGAAGAGAACAGTCCTTCCTTTCCCTTTTTGTTTGGCTATACACGACTGGAAGTTCGACAACTCGGCTGCCCTGTGCTTTCTGGTCCATTGTACACGTTGGACCCGTTTGAAGCATAGAACAGACTTGCTGTTTATCCTCTCTTGTCAAGCCCAATTGGTCATTCATTTGGCATTTTGGGATTAAGCCTGTACAATGGGGTCGAAATTGGTGGCAGCGGCCATGCTAACATGGCTTTTTGCTGCAGATTCAGTACACGGTCTGCCGAGGCCTGAAGGAACTGTAGCTGAGATCTTAGAGCAGTCTGCGACACAGCCGAGTACTGCGTTTAAGACTCAGTATCCGCCGAAAAACCAGAGACTAGAGATTGCTCCTGATCAACCAGTGAGTTGTTTCGTACTGAATTGGCTGAGAAGAGCGAAAATACTAACGGCTTACAAAGATCTATCGTACTGCGTTGGACAACCAGGGTCATTCATCGCAGCTTCCTTTTCCGCAGTTCGCAGCGCCGTCCTTTGACGTGCCTGCCTTTGACCTTGACAGCTACATTAACGGCTACGAAAGCTCCTGGGATTCCGATCCAGCCCCTGCTCAAGAGCCCCCGAGTCTTTCAGCTGCACCTCCGGCACCTCCAGCACCTCCAGCACCTCCAGCATCCCCAGTCCCGGTCACATCAAGTGCCACCCGTGGACCCGAGGTCCCTGTAGAGTCTGTGACTGCTCCCGTGGAACCAACCACTTCCCCTGTGGAGCCTGTCACGACTCCTGTTGAGTCTGTCACTGCGCCCGTAGAACCGGTTGCTAGCTCGGCAAGAGGTATGTCTCCATTGAGCCCTATCCAAGACATCATTATATCGATCACACGAACAATGCAAGCTGACCACGACACAGGGCAACTTAGCACAACTCTTGCTTCACCAGGAAACCCACACAGCATGAGCGGCCAGGACATTTTCAAGCCGGTTGCGACTGGCGCTCCCCCGGCCAACATCAAGTCCCGCCATGACCACCCGGTCAAGAACGAACACGTGAGAAAGACTTTGTATTTGCTGCAAGGACCTAGCTGACCACTAGAATCAGGCCAATTCTACGGATCCAATCGAAACCAATAAGTTCTATGCAGGCCTGTTCCTTGGCTCACAAACCAATGCTAGTTTCACCCAGCCTTATTCCATTGCCTGGTCTCGCGGCGGTGGAACTCTCAAGAGCTGGGGCATGTCTGTCTCCCACCTGGATGAACGTGTATTGGCCTTCGGCCCCCAGAACCACAAGCTGCCTGGCGACCCCATCGAGTACTATATCAACCCCGTCGGACTACAGCACATTGTCCTGTCAGCAACCGAGCTGGATGAATCAACCACACTGAGCGTTGAAGAACCCAAGGCCTTTTCTGCCCATGCGGTATTGAAACGCTCTGGCGGATCAGCCCAGGAGATTCGATTTCCTGTGGTCCAAGGTATGGGCTGCGTGACTGGTGTTTACAATGACCTCCGGCCCGTTATTGAGAGTGGTGTCTTCTTCCGCAAGGTTGTCAGCGCTGGGTCCCCTAAGCCCGGTATATTCAAGTACGTGACTACTCTTGAAGACGACACCCACTGGGTTCTGTATGCCGCGCCCACCAATGGCGAAGATCCAAACATGACACTCGTCTCACAGACCAGCCTGCTTGGGCCGCATGGATTCACTGGTTCCATCCAGGTTGCCAAGAACCCTGCCGGCAAGTCAGGCGAGAAGTTCTACGACAACTCTGCGGGTGTCTATGCGATTGCCGGTCAGATCAGTGGCTCTGTCATTGGCGACGTCGGCACTTACAGCATGTCGTGGACCAAGGCAGGATCTCACGCCAATGGCTCTCCTCTTCTCATGTTTGCCCTGCCTCACCATGTCGACTCGTTCGACCGCAGCACCGGTGGCCGTAAGACTGATATTCATCTTCGGAGTACCGTCAAGGGTAACGCAACTGCCGTGATTGGGGAGACCTGGACCATGGTTGAGCCTAACCTCCCCATTGACATGGGCTTTGCGCCGTGGACTCCTACCAAGGGCAGCGTTCACACGCTCTCTCCAGCTGTCCAGCAGGCCATTCTCCAAGTGGCCCCGACTGAACTCAAGCAGGACATTGAAAGTCAGAGCAACCTGAACAGCATGTACTACAGTGGCAAGGCGTTGAGCAAGTTTGCTACTCTGATTTATACTGTCAATCAGCTCGGTAACAATGTCGGTATGGGCATCGATGCCTTCCGGGATCTGAAAACATCCTTTGCTCGCTTTGTGAAGAATGAACAGCAATACCCGCTGGCCTACGACTCCGTTTGGAAGGGCGCCGTCTCCACTGCCGGTTACAATGGTGACTTGAACCAGGACTTTGGAAACACCGCCTACAACGATCACCATTTCCACTACGGGTACTTCATCCACGCAGCTGCCATCATCGGAGCCCTTGACCCGACCTGGCTGGCTGAGAATAAGGACTATGTGAACATGCTCGTCCGTGACGCTGGGAACTCCGTTGAGAATGATGCCTACTTCCCCTTCTCGCGTGGCTTTGACTGGTACAATGGCCACTCCTGGGCCAAGGGTCTCTTCGAATCTTTCGATGGCAAGGATCAAGAGTCCACTTCCGAAGACACCATGTTCGCCTATGCCATTAAGATGTGGGGTCAGACCACCGGAGATGCTAGCATGGAAGCTCGAGGAAACATGATGCTGGGCATCCTGCGCCGCTCCCTTGACAGCTACTTCCTCATGCAAGACAACAACACCAACCAGCCAGAGAACTTCATTGGCAACCGGGTTACTGGCATTGTAAGTACTTCCGAACCCCCTGTTTCATATCAGACGTCAGACTGACCTCTCTCCAGCTTTTCGAGAATAAGGTCGACCATACTACTTACTTCGGCAACAACCTGGAATACATTCAAGGGTACGTGAACTAACCGAAAAATCTTCTTTCGAACACCTGACTAACATGCACCAGAATCCACATGCTTCCTCTCCTTCCCCATTCCCCGTACACCCGCCAGAAGGAATTCGTCCGCCAGGAGTGGCAGTCCATCTTCGCAGAGCACGCCTCATGCCCCGCCAGCAAAGTGGAGGGCGGTTGGAAGGGTGTTTTGTACGCCAACCTTGCCCTTATCGATCCCCAGGCTTCCTGGGAGTTCTTCGCCCAGGATGACTTCGACTACAGCTTCATCGATGGCGGTGCCTCGAGAGCCTGGTACATGGCATTCGCGGCAGGCCTTGGTGGTGGCCCTTGAAGGACCCGACGCTATTTCTTTCTCGCGGTGATCAGGCGTTGGAGGCTTTTCTGTTCAGTTGCTTTCGGCATCACCGAATTTCTTGTTTTGCTATGGATTGTTGCTTCCTGGTTTACGCCCCGGGGTTATTCTAGTAGTTATTCTAGTAGTTATTTTGCGTGATAGCGTATATATTAGATTGCCATGGCATTTATCTCAAAAGCATTAATAGGAATTCATGAATTACTAGGCTCTTGCCCCTCTGGCGCTCAAAGAAATAGATCGCGATCTCAAATGGTAATTTTCATGGCTGAAGATACGCTCTTCGTCCATGTCAGGTATAGAATGCAACTAACTGAATATACACATCTCCAACTCCCGAGGTCCCGTCGTAACATGCTTAGTACATTGGCTTATCCATGGGCTTGATGACATCCTGCTTGACAATAACACGAGGCTTGGTACTACTCTGGAAGGTTTCCTTCGTAGACCATTCCGGACCCAGCGGCATACGCAAAGACCGCTCATACTGAGTCTTATTCTCAAACTCGTGAGGCAGTTGACTGGCCATGTACTTGGTGTTCTGGAGATAAAAAGTTAGCCATCATCCGAATTTGAATTCGAAGAGATCTTACCTTCTTCACTCGCTTCTCGTTGATAATTACTCGGGAGAGCTTGGCATCCTTGCGCTGCTCGGGCTTCACACCTTCCACCTTGGTTAGGATGCGCTTTTGCTTCTTCTGCTGCTTCTTGCTGATCCCGTCGCCGGTCCAACTGCCCCATCCTACGAGCGTGTTGTCCACAACCTTGTCGCCTTCGTCTTCGATGGTGTCCATCTTTTCTTGCTCGAAGTCTTGTACCACGTCGTCGCCGGCGAAGGCTCGCTGCACCAGGTCGTGGTTCTTTAGCAGGACGGGCACGTTGTCCTCATCGTCGCTGCTCTCATGAGCATGCTGCTTGACCGGGGCTGCCTTGGTGGTTTTGCTCTTGGACGAGCTGCTGGCTTCAGTGACGTGGGGCTGTGGATCATTGAGGGAGATGTCGATCGTCTCTGACGCATCTGCACCGATTCGGCGGCGGTTGGTACGCTCTGTCTGCACGAGCCAGGGGTTCTCTTCCTCTGCAGAAGCGTCCTTTTGCGTAGCAGCGGGCTTGGTGGTGGATCGAGGGACCGTCTTTGGACCAGAAGGGCCCGACTTCTGCTTGGTAGGGCGATTGACCACGATGTCGACATCCTGGTCCGAGTCAGGCTCGGCATCTGAATCAGCTGCTTCCTCGAACTCGTTCTTCAGCAAGGGCTTCGTCTTGGTCTTGGTCTCCGTCTTCTTTGACTGGCCAAACTTCCGACGGCCGACTTCCGATTCGGCCTCAGACTGAGATTCATCACCATTCAGTTCCCGATTGAGGCGTCGGATTTCGGCATCGTTTTCCTCTTTGCGAGCGGCCTCGGCGTTTTGCATAAACTTCATGGCGAAAAGACTAGAATGAGGTCCCTTGTCACCGTTTTCGATCTCATCTTTCTCCAGTGCACCAAGCTTCTGTCGCATCTTGCGCTTCTCGTTATCAGAAGCATCTTCGGCCCAGGGGTCCTCCTCTTCTGACTCTGAGCTGGAAGACTCGAGGTAGTCATCATCTCCGCGAGAAACACTCTTGCCTTCGATTCGCTTTCGCAACTCCTCGTCCCGTAAAGCCAAATCATTCGCACTGTTGCGAGCATCTTCGTCCCAAGCAGTACGACCGGTTTGCTTCAGACTCTTGGCCCACTTGCTTTCGCGATGTTTAGAGCTCATGCGAGCCTCGGCCCTCTTTCGCTCGTTCTCATCACGCTCCTGCTCATCCAGATCCATGCCAGCTTCTAAGAGCGCCTGTCGCTCCTGTTGCTCGAGCTTCTCGCGTTCCTTACGATGGACACGACGGTAGGACTTGCTCTTGATCTTCTTGATGCGCTTGGCACGCACCTCTTCCCGGAAAAGCAGATCACGTCGCTTGCGCAGCTCCGCTCGTCGGGCTTGAATCTCTTCAATGGGGAGTGTGCGGGACTGCAATTCCTCAAAGCCCTGGATCTCCTCTTCAGCAGACTTGCCATTCGCCTCGGCCAGTCCGCTCTCTTGCAGGATGTTTTGAATTGCGCTTTCCAAATCTGTAGTTGGCTTGGCCACATCCATACGGTGAACCTGTTCATTGTCGGGATCTGGCAGAGGAAAGACAAGATGCTCGGCGCGACGATTGTGCTTGACGGTCTCGAGCCATCGATCCAGAGCCTCCTTGCTCTTCTCATAGGCCGCAGCTCTCTCGATCTTATCCTGCTGGCGCTTTGCCAAAGGAGCATCCAGCTTGCCCGGGATACCCGATTTCGTTGTTTGAGGAGCAGCATCAACGTGTTTGAGAGAGCTCTTGAGACGGGAATCGGTGATTGAAGGCAAAAGATCGGCGACAGTCAATTTGTGGGAGGATGTCAAACCGAATTCTGAAGGCTTGGCCTGCTCTTGTGACTTTTGGCCAGACTTTTTAGTTCCCTTGTTGGTCTGCATCGAATTGACAAAGTCTTGTAGCTTGGCCAGGCCATCCTCTTGAGCATCCACATCGTCATCTGACATGGATAGATCAGAATCGTCATCACTGGCTTCGTCTTCGCTGTCTCCCTCTTCGCTGTCTGCCTCTTCACTGTCTCCCTGAGAACCCAAGTCATCTTCGCTATCATCGCCTGCAGCGGCCTTTTTAGCTTTCGCAGCCGCCTTCTTCGCGTCCTCCTCTTCCTCTGCTGCGTTCATATCCCAAGCAGTAAGAAGATCCACAGCGTCCTCTCCAAGGTCGTCGTCATCTTCTTCGTCGGCTTCATCTTCAGACTCTTCGTCCTCGGATAAGGTGATCTTCCTTGGTTTAGCAGCTTTCTTCGGCTTCGGCTTGGACTTGGTCGTAGAGCTTCCACGGAATGTAAAGCCTTCAAATCGCTCCTCGTCGCTCTCTCCTAACGCTTCATCGCTGTCCAGCTCTTCATCGTCGTCGCTGTCCACTTGTCCAAGCTTCCACTCATGGCCATCACTATCACTCCCGCCGTCAAGACTTCCAAGGTCGTCACCGTCGGTTCTGCGGCGTTTCCAGACTGGGCGCTCTTCTTCGTCCTCTTCTTCGTCCTCATCGCGGCGCGAATGCTTTTTGTAGTTGGTTCCATCGTCATAGAAACCTAGGCGGTTACGACGCACGCCGAGTTTTGTCGGAATCTGTTTCTCCGCAATGGAGAGGGCATCGAGGCCTCGTCTGTTCTTGTGCTTCGGTGCCGGTTTCTGCGCAGACCGGTCTTTCGGAGCCCGCAACTGAGTCTGTTGGCGAGGCATATCTCCAGGAATAAAAAAGACAAATCGATCAAGAGGATAGAAAATATGTCCGTCCACGAGGGCACTAGAAAAACCCTATCGTTGCGTGGAGGAGGGGTTGTGCAGGTCGGTCAACTTTTTTGCTTGCAAAAAAAAAGTTCTCGGCGCGGCGGTTTAGGCCGGTCCGACCACCCGAACTTTTGTCCTCAACCTCGACTGCGATCTCTCCCTCTCCACCTTCCCCGTCAACATCAATTCATCGTCAACATGTTCAAGCCGTCGAACCCGATGATGGCGCGCCTGCGCTTGACAACCAAGCAGGTCGGTGGCGGTTACTACAAGGGTAACCGGGTTGGCTCCATGGGTCACTTTGACCACAAGGGCAACTACGTGATCGACTGGAAGAAAGTCCGCACCTACGTCGTTCCGGAGGACCTTGATTCCTTCAAGGTTTGTTTATTGGAATCCTAGATATTTATGCGACCTACAGCACACTGACACTGATGTAGCTTACTCCCTTTGTCACCAAACGCGCGGAACCGAAGCGGAGTCTGTACACCAAGGAGATTGAGCAGAATGGGCGCACATACACTGTGGTCGACAAAATGAAGGGCAAGGACTTTGTCGACTTGTGGCAGGAGCGCAATGGCGAAGAAGTCTACCAGCGCGAGCTGGAGCAATATAAGAAGGAGCTGCGCGAGATGCGCGAGAAAAGGAAAGAGTTGAAGAAGAGCCAAGAGAAGAGCCAATAACTTAAAGGCTTTGCGATCTAAAGAGCCTTGGCTCTTAGGGACCAGCTGTCTGAGTTACGATGTAAGTACATCATCAACGGGTCCTCTGCATATTCTCTGACCACCCTAGGGAACAGTTGCAAGCATCCTACTCTCTACCTGATGGCTGCCAACACCCCGATCTACCGCTCCACCATTCTACTGCTCGCTGGACGATCGCATCCTCCGTGTATTATATGTACAGCATACTTGATTCAAAATGGGCTACTAGATCCATCTGCATGAAGCGTCCATGGAATTCCCCCCATGTGTACGCTGCAGCACCGTGCTGTCCAGAAGGATCTATCTGGAATGGAATATGCAACTCTTTGCATATAGATAAACATGTCGAATAATATCCAAAACTACATTCAGGATTTTCTCCAGTCCTTCAGTTTCTCCGTGGTAATTCGAACGGAATGCCTTGCCGAGTGCGTTCCCATAGCGTGGCAATATCTGATACACCGCTTTCAAAGTGCGTGTCCCGTGTCTATAACAGCGATAAGCTCGCCACGCCGCACTCCTATCGGAGTCGGCGTATGTCATAGCTCTTCACACTCGCTTTCACGGCCCTGTGCGGTATGGGCTTGCATCTTTTTTGTTGCTTGCATCTCCAGCGACCGTCCTTTGCATAGATCGATACCTCCAGAATTATTCCCTCCCACCCTGTTTTTAGGGTGGAGAGAACGTCACGATGCACCACACCTTCACTGGCAGCTCTCGTCGCCCGCGGCAGGTAAACCTGAGCGGCCGTATCAACGATCCCTTTGCCGCATTCTCGCCCGGCCGGCAAACCCCGCATGCATCAAACCCACAGCTCGCTGTCGCAATTGCGCGCCAGGAACGCCTCCAGAGAGAGCGGGATAGGGAGAAGCAGAGTGCGGCCCGTGTTGTGCAGCGAGTCTGGCGGGGCCATCTCAGCAGGAAGTCCACATATGGAACATGGCGCACAGAATGGGATACAGCCGAACGAAATTTGACGGATGCCATGGAGGTCAACTCCGGCAAGGCGCCAGCCGAGGGTTGGGCACTGCCATCACGGCGTCCCGCACCGTATGCTACAGCAGACCAGTGTCTTTCCCAGCTCCGGCTGCTGGTGCAGTTTTTATCGGCACGAAAGAGCGATGATGTCCTCCGCCTCGTCTACTTCGTTGATGCTCTTGAGCGGACATTCCAAAGTCTGCCCACGATCGCCACCGAAGGCGAGTGGACGACACTTCTGAAACGGCTAAGCAGAGCTATCCTAAGCGTTCTCAGTTCAGCTTCAAAGTCCGTTGTTCCCCTCGAAGCAGTCGAGCCTCTCCTACAAGCCCTAGTTTTCTTTGCCGGTTTGATTCCGAAACAAATGGCCACCCTCGGGAACACATATTACCATGCTCTAGCACTTCTGACGACAACTCTTTCAAATTTGCGCCTACCGGACTTTGATGAAGACGCAAGTCGACGAGGTCAAGGGATCGACCCAGCCTATATCAGAAAGGCTGTCCTTGCACTTCTGCGTCCGATCACCTCGGAGACAATAACAGCATACGAGGCGTTTGCTACTTCGTACCTCACAACGCCGAATCTTGAGATTTACCTGGGCGCGCTCGATGAACTGGCTAGCAAAATCAACTACAGGATGCTGGCTGTAGCGGTATCAGCTTGCCTTCCCTCAAACGCCAAGGGCGTATTAGACGATGCGCAGTCTCGCGCTTGGCTACTTTCGTACCTGATTTTCTTTCAACGATATGCCCTCGGCAGACAAGCCAATCATCATGCCCCAGAGTTGGAATTTGTGAAAGTGGTCTCGGATTTGCTGAACTCAATGGCCACCCACCTCATGCAAGGCTTGGACGCAGACGAAACGAGCGATCTGGACGAGCCAAGGGTCACTCGCCCTTTGCCTCCTTTTGTCAAGGACCAGGTTATGAGTCTTGTTAATCAGAGCAGCGTCACCGGGCTTCTTTCTCGGATTCGGACATCCCATATCCCTCAGGCGGGTTTGACAATGACAACCAGCGACTCCGATGCTTCAAAAGAGGCTCGGGTTCTTGCTACATATGCCTTGAACTTGCTCAGAATCTTTCCCCGGCGTGGTGATGATATCCGAATGTGGCTCTACCTCGGTTCCGCGCCCTCGGGGAACCAAGCGTCCGGCCTACCCGCGATCAAATATTTCTGGCAAGCATCCAGATCTAGCCGGGTCTTTGAGATTATCAGCAAGGACTCAACTAAAGTCCTCCCTCTGCTTCAACTGCCAGAGCAAGCAAAAGAACCGGTCAATTTGCCCCAAGACCAACGGGATCAGGAATGGACAACTATTCTTCTTTTCCTGGAACTCTACACCTTTGTCTTGAAAGTCACGGATGATGACGAGTTCTTTTCCGGCACCTCTTCATTTGTATCTTCTGAACATACCAAGACTTCATGGACGAGAGAAAGTGCATTGCCACTAAGCGATGTCAAGGATATGACAGTCTTTCTCAAAAATCTTGCTTTCACCCTCTATTGGAATGCCGTTGACTTGAGTGAGCCGGCACTTCGGCCAGCTGCCGCAAGCCTCAGCAGCTACTTCAACAGCACGACCAATGCATCTTCAGAGCCACTTCCCAGCACTAAGGATTTGGAAACGAAAACCCAGTCTAATAATCTCCCTGGGGTGACTGGAATCCCGCTCGAATATTTTAAAGGACTTGTTACCGGGTTACTTCGAATGCTTCACGAACGAGAGTAAGTCCGAACGGGAAAGTAGCTGGAAGTATTGCACATTCTAACAATGTCTTCTCCTTTCTAGTTCACGACGCAAATTCCTGCCTCGGGACCACTGGCTCATGACCAGCCGATTTGACATGGAAGGATTTATTTCCGCTGTCGTTGCGGAAGAAGAAAAGAGACACGAGTTCCAAGCTCGAGCCGAGGACGATGATGGCGCCGACCCTATGGAAGAAGAAGAAGCAAACACGCCTCTTGGGCTGGCTGGGGCTGGGCATGCGCAGCAGACCATCAGAATTGAGGCCATGCGTCGCCAACAGCAGCGAGCTGCCCGCGGAAGGATCCTAGCGGCCATTGCACCAAGACTCGAGATCCTGCGAAACATGCCTTTTTTCATTCCATTCGCCACACGAGTGCAAATCTTTCGGGAATTTATCTACCATGACCAGCTTCGCCGCCGACGTGGGTTCGTTGACGCTGACCTCTGGCGCGCATCCATTGCCCAAGCTGGGCTGGGGCGGATGATTGATGATAATCCTGCTGCACATGCCATCCTTGCGCGGCACCACGCCGATATCCGCCGCGAACATGTCTTTGACGATGCGCTCTCTCAGTTTTACCAGCTGGGTGATGGCCTCAAAGAACCGATTCAGATCAGTTTTATTGACCAATTCGGAAGTTTGGAGGCAGGTATCGATGGTGGTGGAGTGACCAAGGAGTTCTTAACTAGCGTCACCTCTGAAGCATTCAAGGCCGAAAGTGACTTTAGCATGTTCGCTGAAAATGACCAGCACCTGCTTTACCCGAATCCCACAGCCCTTGAACAGTTCAGGGAACAGCTGCTGGAGAATGGAGTGAGTAAGTCTAGTCCCGAGTGGCAAGCAGGTATTCGCGATCTTCTCCGTCGTTACGAGTTCCTCGGCCGAGTGATCGGAAAATGTCTTTACGAGGGAATCCTGGTCGATGTAAACTTTGCGCCGTTCTTTCTGCTGAAATGGGCACTGACTGGAGGCACGGGATCCGCAATGAAAGAGTCCTCCTATCGGGCCAACTTGAATGACCTAAAGGACCTGGACGCGGGGCTGTATCAAGGTCTTGTGAGTAGCAACGGGATATGTTTACCACGGACATAGCTAACCGCTCCAATCTAGCTGCAACTCAAGAACTATTCCGGAAATGTCGAGGACTTCTCCCTGGACTTTACAGTGACCGATACCATCCCCTTGCCTGGCTCTAGGCGCCGGACGGTGACGAAAGAGCTGAGACCTGGTGGTTCATCGATTCCGGTCACCAACCAAAATCGACTGGTGTACATCTCCTACATTGCACGATACCGCCTGCAACTGCAACCCCTGTACCAAACCAACGCTTTTCTGCAAGGTCTTGGCCAAATGATCCAACCCGCGTGGTTGTCCATGTTCAACCAGGCTGAGTTGCAGACTTTGGTGAGCGGCGAGAACGCAGACATTGACGTGGAAGACCTCCGGCGGAATACTCATTGCGGCGGCGTATACGCCGTTGGCGACGACAACCAGGAACACCCGACGATACAGATGTTTTGGCAGGTGATGCACGAGATGAGCAACGAGGAGCGCCGGAAGGTCGTCCGCTTCGTGACTTCGACGCCGCGGGCTCCGCTACTTGGGTTCAGTCATCTAAATCCGCGATTCAGTATCCGGGATTCGGGCGAGGAAGAGGATCGACTACCGAGTACCAGTACGTGTGTCAATCTACTGAAGCTGCCGCAGTACTCTAGCGTGGAACTTCTGCGGAGCAAGCTGCTGTACGCCGTGAACTCGGGAGCTGGGTTTGACCTGAGCTAAAGGGTGTCGTCTCCTTCATCCCCCTTTTTTCTTTGTGTATGTAGGCCCACAGTTAATACCATGTGACTCTCTGATATGCATAGCGTCGGCGTCGAGCAAATCACGGGGTCGCTCATTGGGCCGGCGAACAATCATAGTGGCGTATACCTAAGCGACATAGACCATTTCCCCACTAGACTAGTCAGAGCGACACAACGTTTACATAGCGGCTTAATATGTACCAACGTTGTGTCCTTCTTTCGAAGGTTACTTGGATTCCACTGTTATTTACTTGCATTTTCTCGTAGATGGAAACCAAAGTTGAATCTCGTGATTGTCACGAAGCCCTTAAAGCGGCACCACTGATGACCTAATCAGGAGTATGACTAAAGCGGCGACGCTTCCACCCAAACGGGACTAGTGCATCGCTCACTCTCTGAGTTTTCGAATAGGCATTTCGCGGGTCAACTTTTTTTTTTCTTTCTTCATCCCTCGTCTATCCACCCCTCTCTCTTTCCAAGGGAACCCTTTTTTTCCTTTCGGATTTTTTCTCGAAAGCCTAAAAAACCCTCAAAAAAAAACACGAAAAACTACCTTCAAAAAATCCCATTTTATCTTATCTCCAATCCCCTCCATTGTGCGTTGTGTGGAATATTTTCCTTCAACCGCCTCATTTCCACGTTCCAGGTTGGTCGCGTCCTCGATTTTCCCTCGCTTTGCCTGAGATTTTCGTCACTTCGGATTGGTCTTGGTCATCGCCGCTTCGCAATTTCCTACAAAGCCCTTCGTTTTTCGTCGGCTCGCTCGTGGATTCATTACTTTCCTTTGTGTCGTCCATCTCTCGCCCTCATCCGCTGCAGTCATCTGTCTCTGTATTCGAAGAGACAGCACGCTCTGCAGTGCAGTCCATTTTGAGCCTCTCTTTTTGCCCGCTTCACTCCGAGATTTGAGGCCAGTCTTTGCTAAACCATTCGCAGTAACGACAGTTATCCAGAATGTCTGCTGAAACCGCTACCAACCCTCCGGTCGCTGAGGCCGCTGCCAACGGTTCTCCCGAGGCCAACGGTACTCCGGCCCCTGCTGCCGCCCCCGAGACCTCCGGCGAGGGCGCTGCTGCCAACAACCAGCCCCACTCGGCTTCCCTCTATGTCGGCGAGCTCGACCCCTCCGTGACCGAGGCCATGCTGTACGAGCTCTTCTCGTCCATCGGTCAGGTTGCTTCTATCCGTGTCTGCCGTGACGCCGTCACCCGCCGCTCCCTCGGCTATGCTTACGTCAACTACAACAACACCGCCGACGGTGAGCGCGCCCTCGAGGACCTGAACTACACCCTGATCAAGGGCAAGCCTTGCCGTATCATGTGGTCCCAGCGTGACCCTGCTCTGCGCAAGACTGGCCAGGGCAACGTCTTCATCAAGAACCTTGACAATGCCATTGACAACAAGGCTCTGCACGACACCTTTGCTGCCTTCGGTAACATTCTCAGCTGCAAGGTCGCCCAGGATGAGTTCGGCAACTCCAAGGGCTACGGTTTCGTCCACTACGAGACCGCCGAGGCCGCCAACCAGGCTATCAAGCACGTTAATGGCATGCTTCTTAACGACAAGAAGGTCTTCGTCGGTCACCACATCTCCAAGAAGGACCGCCAGAGCAAGTTCGAGGAGATGAAGGCCAACTACACCAACATCTACGTCAAGAACCTCGAGCTTGAGATCTCCGACGATGAGTTCCGCACCATGTTCGAGGCGTTCGGTGAGATCACCTCCGCCACCCTCAGCCACGACCAGGAGGGCAAGAGCCGTGGCTTTGGTTTCGTCAACTACTCTACCCACGAGAGCGCGCAGGCCGCCGTGGAGGAGATGAATGACAAGGAAGTCAAGGGCCAGAAGCTCTATGTTGGCCGTGCCCAGAAGAAGCACGAGCGTGAGGAGGAGCTGCGCAAGCAGTACGAGGCTGCCCGTGTGGAGAAGGCCTCCAAGTACCAGGGTGTGAACCTCTACGTCAAGAACCTGACTGACGACGTTGATGACGACAAGCTGCGTGACCTTTTCACTCCCTACGGCACCATCACCTCTGCCAAGGTTATGCGTGACACCGTGAGCGAGCGCAGCCCCACCCCCGAGGCTGACGAGAAGGACAAGGAGAACAAGGCCGAGTCCAAGGAGGAGGGTGAGAAGGCCGAGAAGGCCGAGGACAAGCCCGAGGGAGAGAAGGAGGAGGAGGATGGTGAGGAACAGGAGGGCGAGAAGTCCGAGAAGTCTGAGAAGAAGACCCTCGGCAAGAGCAAGGGCTTCGGCTTCGTCTGCTTCAGCAGCCCCGATGAGGCCTCCAAGGCTGTGACCGAGATGAACCAGCGCATGGTTAACGGCAAGCCCCTCTATGTCGCTCTCGCTCAGCGCAAGGATGTCCGCCGCAGTCAACTCGAGGCTAGCATCCAGGCCCGCAACACCATCCGCCAGCAGCAGGCCGCCGCTGCCGCTGGTATGCCTCAGCCTTACATGCAACCCGCCGTCTTTTACGGTCCCGGCCAGCAGGGCTTCATCCCCGCTGGTCAGCGCGGTATGGCCTTCCCTCCCCAGGCTGGTATGGTCATGCCCGGTATGCCCGGACGTCCCGGTCAGTTCCCCGGTCCCTTCCCTCAGCAAGGCGGCCGCGGCATGGGTCCCAACCAGCAGATGCCTCCCAACTTCCAGGGTATGCCCATGGCCATGCAGGGCCCTGGTATGCCTAACGGCATGGGTTACCCCATGCAGGTCCCCGCCTTCGGTCGTGGTGCTGGTGGCCGTGGTCAGGTTCCTGGTATGCCCATGGGCCAGGGTATGCGTGGTGGTCCCGGCTATGGCCGTGGTGGTCCTCAGATGGGCCGCGGCCAGGGTCGCGGTCAGGCTCCTGCCGGCCAGCCCGGCCGTGATGAGCCCGCCTCCAGCAACCCGGCTCTTGTCGCCGCTCCCCCTGCCCAGCAGAAGCAGATGCTCGGCGAGGCTCTCTACCCCAAGATCCAGGCTCAGCAGCCTGAGCTTGCTGGCAAGATCACTGGTATGCTTCTTGAGATGGACAACGCTGAGCTGCTTGGCCTGTAAGTTTTTTTTTCCCTTCCCCGCCAATTAATCCCCATTGACCAAACACGATGCTAACTGTATTCTTCCAGGCTTGATGATGAGGAGGCTCTCCGCGCCAAGGTCGATGAGGCCCTCAGCGTTTATGATGAGTACATGAAGAACAAGGATAATACCGAGGGCGAGGCGGCCGGTGAGGCCAAGCCCGAGGAGGCCGCCAAGGAGGCTTCTTCGGAGGAGAACAAGTCTTAAATGACTTTGTCCTATCAAGCCCCGTGCAGACGGTCGTGAACTGGAATACTCAGATTGCGCTTTTCTGCCCCCGCTCGGAATTCTTGGAACGCATGTTTTTTGATGACCATTTCCTTTCTCCTTTTCTTTTTATCTACTGCCTGTTGACCCTTTCGATGTTCCCTTCTTCCCTCCGATCACGATATCCCTCGGTTTGAAAAGTTCTTGTGGTAGTGTCACCTATTTGGTGTTAGTGAACGCGGCACGACATATTTTCAATTTCCTCCCGCCTCTCTAGTACACTACGTGGACTTTTCTCTCATATTTACCTCCGGATACTCGACGAGGGACAAATGCCCAAGCTCGCAATGGGGGACAGCACTGTGTCCTCGGGTCGGTAAAAGTTCTTCTCTTTGGGCGCTGGACGTGGGTTTCTTATGATCTACCCTTCCTTTTCTTATTCTTTGCCGGGAGGGAGTTGTGACGTCTTTCTCTTCCTGTCCCCAGTCTTTCTTCTCTACTGTTTTCCCCTTTCTCGTATCTCTCCCCTATTTATCCACTACGAGTGTAACATAGAGTTATGGTCTCCTCGCGGAAGGGTCTCGCGTGTTGTTCCCTTCGTTGTGCTTGGAATCATGAGCGCAATCAGTCAAGTTAATGGAATGGCCACGAGCCCGATTTGCTTATTTCATCCTTTAATTCGTAAACGTGACCTCAACGAGGGCCTGTTTGCTGAGCAGCTTGAGATTCTGGTCCGCTGATCCCATATTGTGTGGAAGTTCCGTGAAGTGTCAGAAGACGTCGAGAAACAAATGATAAGTACAGCTAGGTAGGTTTGATCACCCGCCAATTCAAACTGGAAGCATCTTTTTCCGGTTTGATCTTTGTCCGATATGCAGACCCCTCTTTCTAAGATTACGGATTATATGATCTTATACTTGCTGCTGCTACGATCATATCACAAGGGTTCTAATATAGTACAAGACTATCAAGATACAGGATGCTTGAGAGTAGGTATATGCAGGTGGGATATAAATACCCCTCAGTGATATGTTCTGAATACCTGCAGACTCGGCCGGATATCTCGAGTTTCGCTCGAATAGGGAGTTCGAAATCGGACATCATGTTACAACGGCTCGAAATGGAGGACAAGTAAGCTCCATCATCTTTGATATTTGAATAAGTGACCCGCCTTCATACCTCGATATGCTTTGGTTGGACTAACAAAAAAGAGACAGTTGTAAAATGAAGCAGTAATCTGTGATGGGAAGAGAAAAGTAGCCATATCTAATGGAGCCTGGATAGTAAGTAACCTTTCTTGTGAGTTGTTTGAATAGCAAAATCTTGGAAGCGCATTTGTGCGGTAATCGTTGGCGCTAATGAGAAGGATTTGGAACAGCTATGTTGATCTAGTCTATTGAATCAATAGTAAGTTACAGGAGCCGAGTAAGCGATGGGTGCCTGCAGCAACTCCACTGTACTCGACAATATTCAATCATTGGTTTCCATAGAAAACATACGATTTAGTGCAGTCCAACATGAGTCCCTTTCCTTTGTTAGCGGAACCGCGGCTCTGACTTTCCCATTCTCATGCTCTTCGATCGCCATAGGCCACTGCCCGCAGAAAATCCACTCCAGACTGGGTAATGTAGCCGCGTACTTCTCCGCCTCGGCCAGCATGAGATCGCGGTGGCCGCGTTCAAAGATTTCGTCATATGGGACATCGTCATCTTCGAGATCCTCATTCACGCCGAGCGCCTCATGTGCCCTAAGCCAGTCCGCATGCCGGAGGACCTTGTCCGAGTAGTACGCCTCCACCTCAAGTTCATCAATTGTCCGGTATGTATCCCGGTCAATTGCCAGCTTCTTGAGCTTCGTTAATCCCTTAAAGTTCGCTCGTAGAATCTCATGATCAACCAACCACTGGCACCGCCATCCGGCCTGCTGTCCGGCAGAAAGATACAGCTGCTCGAGCGACACGATCCTGCCGATAGCCGCGATGGACTCCTCCGCAATGGTCGCAATATGCGGTCGCGTGTCTTCTTCTCTACCAGGACCATCCCACGACAGTGAGAGAGAGAGAGGAGATTTGAGAACTTCCCCGAGGACAGAAGTGGGATGATTCGCGGGTCTAGCGCCGCGGGAAGGGACAGCTTTATATAAAGCTTCTGAAGATCTTTGTGCTTTCCGAGGAAGCTGACGAGGGCATCGGCAGCCTTGAGACTGTAGACAGGCTGGATCACCAATGTCTGAAGATCGGACATTGGCTCGCAGTTGGCGAGTAAGCCCTCCATGTTCTCACAATCGCCAAATGACGGCAAGGCTAGTTGCCTGAGGGGCGCGGAAAGAAATGATGATAAGGTGGATGGAGCAAGTTTGAGCATGGGGAGCTTCAGATGCCGGAGACGGGGAAAGGATATAGGTTCATCGCCGAGTGAGATAGGTTCGCTTCCCTGCATGAAATCCCAGGAGGGCCAGACCAGCGACTCAAGCGTAGGAGCACACCGCAAGAATAGGCTTTTGAAGAAGGGGCTAAGGGAAAGTGGCGCCACATTTTCGTCCTCGACATCGCCTGAAACTCGCCAAGCTAGGCGGGTGTCGAGATGAAGGGAGCGTAATTGCATGACTGCGGGTGTCAAGGGAGGTTCCATGAGATAGGGTACATCGATAGGAACCCGGGACAGCTTGAGATGTTTGATGGGCAAGCGGGAGATGACTTTGAGGAAATCGGCACCCACAGAAACTTGATCGCACCATGCAATGGTCTCGAGGTGAGGCATGGCACCGGAGATGGCCCCCAATAGACCGGAGCGGTAAGAGTTGTATGTCTTGGTTGCTCGCTCGTGAAGTTCCTTCTTTTGCTCTCGGTTGTACGACTCGTGTGTCTCCCCAGTTGGACTGGTAAAGCTCCCAGTGGGTAGAGGCAACCCACTGTCGATCAGACTTCACGGTGACTTTGCGAATGCAAGCTCCAATGGTAGGCTGAGACGCAGTGCTTACTGAGGGGACGGTTTCTCGCAGGAGAGCTAGCAGAAGGTCGAAGGCTCGAGGGCTATAGTCGAAGCAGATGTCGACAAATTGGCACGAACGGGCCAACTGCCTACAATCGCTGTTAACCAAGGCTAGCGCGGCCAGAGTCGGCTGATCATCGGCTATAAAATCTACTATATTGGCCAGAATTTCGGCGGGGATGTTCAGCAGCCGGCTACCTGAGACGCACGGCTTACCCCCCATGACAGAATCGAGTAACAGAGGCCGCTTTGTATCATGATCTGCGTCGAACTCTATCATTATCCTCCCCTCCAAACATGCCAAGCATGTATTACCCGCGTTCTTCTCCATGTTTACCTTCGCCATCCTCTTCTCTGCCTCTACCGATGCCCGAGCAATCGGGACGGTCAATTATTCCAGGAAGTACGACGGTACATGCTGGCGGTTCTGTCTTATCAGGACTACTTTGACCCCAACATTTTCGAGATTGATGTCTCTGACCTGAACACGTATTGGAATGTGCTCGGCACACTCTTTCGAAATGACGTCCTCTTGTCTGCAAAAACATGAAACTCTCCAACTATCACTCAATTATTCACTCTTCACCCAAATATCTGTTATTACGAAGTCCTACCCATTATCATACACACAGCCAAGTCTGATTTGCGTTGTTGAGGACACGCTCGCCGCTCTGATGCGTCGAGTAGCCAAAAATGCAGCAACATAAAAGGAACTCCCCTCTGTCAGTTGTCCTCCACTCAATACACGCCGGGCTCGGCCGAACAAAAAGATCGGACCCTCTCTCCAGGAGCGAGCAAGGCTTTCTCGGCCTGTCGACAACACTTACTTACATCGGCCGCGGAGCAATCAATTGGACTCCACTTGCCAGACTCTGCACAAATTGTACCAATCCTCAACCTGGTATGTATGCCTTTGCTAACGCGTAAATAGATACAGTCCAACGAGTCCGTCCCCCCATCCGGCAGGCAGCTGCAACTCCTCAAATGCCCGACCTATCTCAATCATCTTTACTCGCGACTGAGTTCAATCATTTTGAGGCGGGTCTCTTCTCATTTGAATGGACATTGATATACGACAAGCGGGTGGAGGCACAATCCGCTGGGCGATGGAGCGCGGTGAAGAAGCACCAATGTCTAATGATAATTATTGGAATCTGTGGATATATTGAATCATTCATCACATCACCACACTCAATCTATCTACTCAGTTTATAAATTCGATGACTTTGGCTTCTTGGTGTAGTACTGCGTCATATCATGCTGCAGCACATTCAACCCCTACCAAAGCATCAGTATCTCACCATTCAAAACACAGTAATAAAAGGTTACTCACCAGAGCAACTTCCTTTGCAAGCTCTTCATCATTCTCAGACTTGACCAGCGCTTGGAAAAATTCGTCATTTTCTCGCGCATTATCTGGATTCTGACCATGTAGCCGTCGGAAGTTTTCGCGAGACATGGGATCGATGATCTCCTCCCACATGCGCTTACGGACTTCGGCATACTTGTCCAAGATACTATCATCTGCCAATCCTTTGTGGATACCTATTAGAGCATCAAAGAGGTTTCCCACGTCGACAATGCCACCCGTAAGTCCGAGACCGCCGCTACAATAGATCAACCGTCAGTACACGTCCGACCCAGCGAATGGAAGATATCTCTGCACTCACAATGGATTGCAAAGATGTGCCGCATCTGCCGCAAGGATGATTCTCCCAACCCGGAAACTCGGTGCACATCGTTGCTGCAATTTATACGGGTTCAAGTTGACAATTTTGTATTGATCCGGCTTCGGATTTCCAGGCAAGATCTCCTCCCAGCGCTGAGGCTGGCGGGCAATATACTCCTCCTTAGTAAGGCCAGGGGTATCACCATACGAAACACGATATAGCCCGTCCTTGCTGATACGTGCCGCCATGTACCAGTTCTTAGGATGAACGATGGAGTTACTATCCCAGTATCCGTAGCGCTCGAAATCATAATACACCTACTAACTATCAGCAGGAATACCAACGAGGAAAAAGGGAACACAAACATTCGTAGCGATGATCTGAGCATTCAAAGTTTCCCCGGGATATTCAGGACCGAATAGTTCCCGCCGCACGGTACTGCTCGCCCCATCACAGCCAATGACATAGTCTCCCTCGGATCGCAATGTACCATTTGGAGTCTCGATATCAACCCACGCCTTGCTCTGATCCTGACCGACCTTCATGACCCTGTGCGACCACCTTACCTGCGCGGTGGGCTGGCGCTGAAGATGTTCGTACAACAGCTGCCCGAGACGGTCAAGAGGGAGAACTTGCATTTTGTAGGGGTAGTCGTCTGGCAAGACATCGAGTTTCATTCCAGCGATGAAAGAAGTGTCCATCTTTCGCCAGGAAAATCCATTGGGTGTTATGCCGCGAGCCTTTACATCGTTGAGGACACCGGCTCGTTCTAGTTCGTAGGCTGCTGGAGACGCGTAGTGTGCTGCGCGGGGCTGATCGTTCAGTTCTGCGCCGGCGTCGAGGACCTCAACTTCAATGCCTTGTTTTGCGAGGAGGAGGCCAAGGATTAGCCCTGATGGACCGGCTCCGACGATAATTACCTGGGGTAGATGTTAGGGGAGGTTTGATGCATGGAGCCAATTGTAGTACCTTTCTAATTGCCATACTTCACTAGAGTCAATCAGTGGATTCAACCCTTGGGAAGATAGCCGGTACGTTGACGTGATTAAATCGTAGTTTCCAACTTCTCAACTACGGGGTAAAGAGGCCCCTTTGCCCGCCGTGGGGCCAGATACATTTGGGTCAGCGGAGTCGGGATACATACATGGTCATGAGTTTCCATGCAAAATGTCTGCGGGGAAGGCTGCGGGGCGATTTCCGGGGTAATTCCGAGTTTGCACATCTTCTCCACAGCCCACTGTAGACCAAGATAAAGACTTTTTCACCAAAGAAACTGTTGTTGGAAGCGAAGAGATGGTGCTCGATCCAAGAGTGCGTCTGCACTGCATTAACATCTTGGTCGTAGGCTGTTACCAGCCGTATTGGAGTAGGTTGAATGTAACTTGTATTTCTAACGCTGGTGGTTCTCGAGTAAAGCTATTCCTAGTCATTGTTATAGCCCCCTATAGGCCTGATATAAGCTATGTGATCTAGTATCGTGTAGCCCTCGCTTCGCACTAGGCTTGCAGCTGGTATCTAAGGTGGAAAAGAAGTGGAAATTTACAATCCGCGGCCGTCTCGGGTCATTGGAGGAGAAACGGGCAATGGAATGGTGAATAGCAACTCATAACTCAGGCTGCAATAGCTTTTCGACCGAAATGGTTCTATCTAGTTTCTGCGTGGGGAGCTGACATCCTAAGCATTGCATTGTGATTGGCTGATGCCACCCAAATCATGTGATTGCCAATTTTATACAGTTGCTGTCACATGTTAACTGTCATGCCACCCCCCTAAACCCTGACAACTTTTTTTTGCCTTGACCACAACAACACCCTACCATGTCCACGCGTAGATTCCTTCGATAATGCCCTCGATCCACCTTCCTTCAACCATGTCCTCCCTCCCCAATGGCCACCCCACCGACGAGAAAACTCGCCTTGGCCACCATGAATCCGATGTCGTGATCGTCGGTGCAGGAATCTTGGGCTGCGCGCTAGCAGTCGCCCTGGGACGACAAGGCCGGAGTGTGACTCTACTGGAGTCATCGATGAAAGAACCCGATCGCATCGTGGGCGAGCTGCTACAGCCCGGCGGAGTGCAGGCGCTGGAAAAATTGGGGCTGCGGGATTGTCTGGACGGGATCGACGCAATTCCCGTTAAGGGCTACTATCTCTCGTACTTTAAAGAGCCTGTGCTTCTGGATTACCCCAAGTCTGCGCCGTCAGAGCCTGCGCCTCAGGGATGGACTTTCCACCATGGCCGATTCGTGATGAAGTTGCGCGCGGCCGCACTGGCCTGTCCCAAAGTTACGGTGGTTGAGGCCAAGGCTACTGCGCTAGTGACCTCGACATATACGGGGAAGGTGCTAGGTGTTGAGTGTGTCACAAAGGACCGGGAAATGAAGGACTGCTACTTTGGCCAGCTCACCGTCGCCGCCGACGGCTATAACTCCGTTATCCGCAAAAGTCACCACCCGTACACATCCAAGGTCCGGTCTAAGTTCTGGGGCATGGAGATGATTGATGCCAAACTGCCTAGTCCCTGCTACGGCCATGTCATCCTCAGCGATAATGCGCCGGTGTTGATGTATCAGATCGGCACTCATGAAACCCGTGTCCTCGTCGACGTTCCCGAAAACCTTCCCGCCGCCTCTGTGAAGAATGGTGGTGTTAAGGGCTACCTACGGAATACAGTTTTGCCTACATTGCCAGTGTCCGTTCAGCCGGCGTTTCTTGCCGCGCTAGAAGAAGGCAAATTGCGATCCATGCCGAACTCCTTCCTCCCCGCCGCTAGGAACAAAACACCAGGCTTGATGATTCTGGGTGATGCACTTAACATGCGCCATCCTCTGACAGGCGGCGGAATGACTGTAGCATTCAATGACGTCTGTGTTATTCGCGAGCTGCTTAGTCCAGAACGTGTACCCAGCCTATCAAATACAAGACTCGTCCTAAAGCAATTATCCGCATTTCATTGGATGAGAAAGAACTCATCCTCCGTCATCAACATCCTCGCCCAAGCTCTCTACATGCTCTTCGCGGCCGATGGTATCTTATTTTCTCCTAATACAATTTTCTTACCGCTGACGTTATTATTATAGACCAAAATCTCAAAGCCCTTCAACGAGGTTGCTTCCGCTATTTCCAAATCGGCATGGTTGATGGTCCTGTTGGTCTTCTAGCAGGCCTGATCAAGCAACCTCTGGTCCTCTTCTCCCACTTCTTCTCTGTCGCCTTCCTCTCTATCTGGGTTCTGTTCCGAGAGACACATTGGACGCACTTAATCCTATTTCCGTACCAGTCCGTGATGGTGTTCTGGACAGCCTGCGTCGTCATTTTTCCGTTTATATGGGCTGAGATCTGGAGCTGATCCGTGCCTTCGAAAACAAAACTCATTCGAGCCGGGAGTTTTCGGGTATTTTCATTCCTTTTGGCATTCGTCTCTTTTTCTTCGACGAACATAATATTATTTGTCTCTTTTTTAATTTATTTTGGTTCTCTCTGCAGAAGAACTATTATTTTCTATATCTTTTTAACTGCATTACACTCGGTGATCTGAGCGGGACGTCGAATACCCAGGGAGTGTTGATAATGTCTGCAATGAGATCGAGAAGCTGGAGATATAGAAGCGGGACACTGAACCCAACCAGGCAATCGGCTCGTGGGGCGATGGGGCGACAGTACTTCTTAATACATAGTCATAACATGTGTCTATCGACTTTCTCGTTGGTACTGTAAATATCGGACTAGATATGATCTTGATGTTGGCGATTCCTATAAGTTCTTTTGGAATTTTTACTATTTGAACGATGATTTACCGTACTGCGCCAACTTATGAGAGCAACTCGAGTTACTAGGCTCTTATGCCTAACTAAGTGCAGAACCAAGACCTGATAAACCGGCATCAACAAGAACTAAGTCGAGGCTCATAGATGTTAATATCCGTCTGACATAGACCAATAGAATTGAGTTTGGTGGGGACGGTAAGCAGATAAGTTGGGGAAGTGGGGCTGGCTCCCTTCTCCCTTCTCCCTTCTCCCTTATATCTCAGGAAATTGTTTGTTTTTCAACCACCCCTCCACAATTACCTAGTGGTAAAGCCGGTACCCAACCCAGGCAATATCACTAGAAGGTCAGGGTTTGAACCCTGAAGCCAACACCATCATTATTGGGGCCCTTCAGAGATCGGACTCCGGCGGGGGATGGCCTTCTCTTTTTTGCTTTTTTCTTGTTTTTCATGCCCGTACCATATCAAATAAGTTCAATATCAACACCCAACACATTGTCCACCTTAGTTCGAGATAAACAGGGGCAATTTGACTACAGTGATCTATCTTTCTAGATGATCAGTTCATACCGTAGCACCAGCTATTCGCTTGATTCTTCTAGGTTACCTCAGGTTATAGATACACCTTGACATAAATAAAACTCAAAGTCATCAAACGTATCCACAGCCCCCAATACCCCTTCCCGCTAAGACTGAACCGGAGCAATGGCTACCCCAAGAAATTGGTCTCCTTGACCAAAATACATAAACCATTTCCCATGGAACTGCACCAACCCCTCAGTAAAGACCACATGATCCACTTGACCCGTAATTTCATGCACGGTAGTCGGCTGCAACAGTGGAGTCTCCACTCGAGCCACGGGGGGTCCGTGTGGGAAGCGCACGGGGTCAATGAGCAGTTGACCTGTGCTATACTGACTCGGAGTAAACCCTCCCGAGCCCGTAGCCACGCCATTGTAAACCTGCAGCCACTTCCCATCCCTGGTTTTGATTGCCGGGGGTCCTGACTCCATGATGGCCTGTTCCCAGGGATTGAGGTGTGCTGCGTATGGGAGGATGTACTCGTCGTAGTTCCAGTGGATTAGGTCTGTAGAGTTTGCCTGGTATAAGAACGAGTCTCCGAAAAGCATAAGGTAGGTGCCGTCGGGCTGAGGCTCATTCAGAATGGATCCGGATTTACTCCATCCTGCGCGTGGTTTGTAGGTGTTGAGTGGATTCTGCCAGTCGTACTCGACGTCGGTGACTTTTGGTAAGATTGGACCGTGCTTTTGCCAATGGACCATATCTGTTGATGTTGCTAGGCAAAGACGTGCAGTGGTGTTGTCGTAACCCGTGTAGGTCACGTAGAACGTGCCATTCACGCGAACCACTCGAGGATCCTCGCAGCCACCGGGTATCTCGTATGGCTCCGTGGGCTCCAAGACCGGATTCTCATATCGGGTAAAATTGACTCCGTCGTTGGACCATGCGAGGCCAATAGATGATGTCTTTGTTTTGTTCTGGGCGCGGTAAAGCATCATTATCATATCATCAACCACGATTGCGGTTGGGTTGTAAAGGTAAGTGGATTCCCAATTATGATTTGAATTAGGTGAGAGAATTGGGTTGCCCTGATACTGCTCAAATCCTAGAAGAGGGAAGTATGGTGCCACATAGTGGCGGTCGCCATCTGTGGATTGCTTTGTAATGCGAGGCACCTTGGAGGAGCTGTTTGAAGATAATAAATCTGACTTTATTGCTGCAGCTAGTGCTGGAAGTAGGAATACCTGTGAGAGAATAGCCTTAGGATTCATTTTGCTTGCTGCAGTTGAAAGATGCAGAAATAAGAATGTGTCTTTCGAGTATATATGGCAGGCCATCTCCACCTACTACAACGTTATTTACAGCGATTTGCTCGGACTAAATTGGCCAATCGACTAGCATGCATTGCCATGAAATGGGGGCAAATGAAGATCTATGCGGGGTAAAGGTGATGATGCCTGGCAAAGGCAAGCGGACATTTTCCAATTTAGGTGTCATTCCTATTGAGGAAACAGTCTACACTAGATAGATAATTGATGCAATCAAATAGTTATCCCTTGAATAGGTCGTGTAATCAGTGAACAGTCGAACTTTCCATCGACCAGCAACTATATTCACTTCAACATTAGCCATGATCGTTGCAGAAAACGACCACTCTTCGAAGTACGTAGTTTCAGGCAATTCCCATGGTATGGCCAAACTCTCGTAGGTAGGATTTACAAGGAACAAGTCTTACGCAGATTGGCGAAGTGATATTAAGAGCCTTCAAGAAGTGATTAGCATTACTGTCGATTGTTGGCGACTCGGCCTTGTCAGCAAATAGATTTCCTTTCGGCGAGAACCCCGACCTCTTTGACACTGGCCTTCCCCTCTTCGGCATATGTTATATTTATTTTGATGCCGATTACACCAAGATCAACCAGATCGGACCCACACTCGGAACTTGAACCCTGACCCCACAATGACGGTACCCGTGGACCGTGGACCTCTGGGATCATTTCAAAGAACCATCGGAAACTTCGGAGTTTGCTTTGGCTTGAGGTTGGGCTTCGAGGTTAGGTGATGTCGGATAGAGTGCCTTGAGTTCGAGCCCTCAAGCGCAGGACCTACTGTACACATATACTCTAGTTGGGTGGCATTGGGAAGAACATTCAGAAATGATACTCTCGGCAGTTACAGTCTGCAATTTCCATTCTCCTACTCCGGCTATGTTGATATTTGCTCCAGTCTTCGGCCCAACGGATGAGGCCCTTTTTGGCAAAAGACCGGCGGCTCTTTGCTATATCATCCCAAATTTCTTTGTGGCAGCTTGTTTTTGCGCAAGGCTAGTGCGCCCACCCCGAATATTCAGTTTACAAAGCTCGGAAGGCCGGCTTCATGTAGGTCTGAATTTGGGGTTACTCCACATCACGACCAGTTTGATCGGGGAATTATAAAGGAACAAAATCACGTAGGATGGACTCGGAATTATCTCTCAGGCACTTGCTATACATCCGTGTGAATACACAGCCATGAAATTTCAGCACGTTTTCTGCCTCGGGGCTCTAGATTTGGCGGGATTCATTGAAGGAAGACCTCTGGAGAGTATTCAGTCAGACAAAGTGCCTCGACTAGATCTCGGATACGCCAAGTATGAAGGAACGACGTTGGGGAATGAAGTCAACCAATTTCTTGGTATACGATATGCTGCTCCTCCTGTAGGAAAGGAGGTTTAGGGCACCGGAAGATCCACTTCATGAAGATGGAGTCCAAACAGCCCAAGCTGTAAGTTGCGCATCTCCCATCCGCTAGAAATGACCTGACATGTCAATTCCGACTGAAGTTTGCACCGACTTGTCTAGGAACCTCTGGGCAGATAAGCAAGAATAACAACGAAGACTGCCCCTTTCTTGACATTTTCGCGCCGAGCAATGCTCATCCCGACAGCAAACTACCGGTCTGGTTCTTTATTCAGGGCGGTGGTTACGCTTTCAATGGAGACCAGAACTTCAATGGCTCGGAAGTTATCGCAAGGTCAAATCACAGTATGGTGTTTGTTCAAATCAACTACCGTGTCGGCGCGTTTGGATTCTTGGCGAGTGAGGAAATCCGCGAGAATGGCGATCTGAACGTCGGGCTCCTTGATCAGCAAAAGGCTTTGCATTGGGTTCAAAAATACATTCACTTGGTAAAGTTCCCTCTCCTTATGCACTGGTTCACCGACTGACGTTTCCATCCAGTTTGGTGGAGATCGAGAACACGTCGTCATTCACGGCGACTCGGCTGGCGCTGGATCGATCGCCTATCACTTGACTGCGTATGGCGGCAAGAGCGAAGGGCTATTTGTTGGTGGGATAGCAGAATCACCATTTCTCCCCACTCATCGAACGGCCGCCGAGTCCGAGTCTCAGTATACCCGCTTCGTCGAGAACGCCCAGTGCAGTGAGGATACAGACACTCTCGCCTGCCTTCGATCCAAGGACACCGCGACGCTTCAAGCTGCAGACCAACTTTCTCGCTTTCCCGGAACAACTGAAATACCACTGTGGTACTTCTTGCCAGTTATTGATGGGACATTCTCTCCCGATGATCTCTATACTATGTTTGAACAAGGGAGAGTAGCAAGAGTGCCGGTCATAGTCGGCGACGACAACGACGAAGGAACCCGATTCACACCCAATGTTAGCACGTCGACCGGATTCCTGAAGTTCATTCAAGCCAACTATCCCCGGTTGACATGGGCCGATCTCCAAGTCATCAAGTGGATGTACCCCCCAAACAAACAATTCCCTCTCCATGCCAAGTATTTCGGAGCAGCTGAAGAGGCATACGGCGAATCGACTTTTACTTGCCCTGGAATCGAGATAACTTCCTCGCTTGCGACACATTTGTCTCCTTTCAAAGCTTGGAACTATCGCTATAACGTTCGGGACGCCCAGCTGGAGGACGCTGGTTTGGGTGTGGAACACGTGGCTGAGGAATCGGCGATTTACGGTCCAGGGAACGCAAAGCCATGTGACAACTGCTCCTACATGACCTACAATAAGCCAATGGTGCCGATTGTCATGGATTACTGGATTAGCTTCATCTTGTCATTAGATCCTAACACCTATAAAAACCCAGCGGCGCCGGAATGGAAGCCTTGGGGTACTGGTGGCGGTCAGAGGCTCAGATTCCAGCTTGACGCGACGGGTATGGAGTCGATTCCAGCAAGCCAAAGAGGCCGCTGTGAAATTTGGAAAGGCCTGGCTCCAACGATGGAGCAATAACTCAAGGAATATGGAGCTATGTACATATTTTGTCGGTAGCAATGGGGACAAATACATAGCGCGATGGAACCGGATATAGCCTTTTCCGCGTGTTTATTATCTTATGTCATCAGAAAAACCTAACCATAAATTGTCAGAACAGTGGGTAATGAAATTCAGGCTTTTACAACCCTGATTGGTCCTATAAAAGATACCCCGACATCCATATCTCGCTCGATCATTGCTCAACTACCCTCCACAAACATGCCTTTACCTCTTAATTGGCTGTTTGGTATCCCAGGTAGGGATGGATAATGGCGCTGACTCAGGTCAGTTCCTTCCTAGAAAGCCATTTAATTAACTAACCAAACCAGCCAAACCAGCATCCGTCGCCGATAGCCCTGCATCTACCACTGAGCCCACTACGACTGAGCCCCGTACGATCGAGATCCATACGATCGAGACCTCTACGACCGGGACCCCTACTCATACGACGAGGCACCATACGATTGGGACCCCTGCGACTAGGACCCATACGATTGAGACACCTACGATTGAGACACCTACGATTGAGACACCTACGATTGAGACCCCCACGACTAGGACCCCTGCGACCGGGACTCCTACGGCCGAGAACCCTACGATGGAGCCTCCGCCCGAGGGTGTATATTACGACACCCCAGAGCTTGGAATTGCCGCAGTGAACGCCTTCGCGCGAGATCACGGCTATGCGCTTACTACGCGACGTAGCAAGCGCACAAAAAAGGGCGTCTTGAAGACAATCCGGCTGTGCTGCGACCGCGGACGTGAATATGATACTCGATGGCAGAAGAAACGGGGCAATACCCTCGTACGAGAGACAACAACTGCTACGAACGGATGTCAGTTTGGGGTATCGCTACGGCTCGAGCACGAGATAAACAAGTGGCGTCTGCAGCATGATGAGGTTACAGTGCATAACCATGGCCCATCTGACCCATCGTCCCATAGTATACATCGCAGGCTCGAGCTCGCCCAAAAGGCATCGATCATCGACCATAAGATTAGGATGGGCTATACGGCGCGACAGATTCTGGCTAGCCTCAGAGCGGAGGATCCGCGCTCTGTCTTGATAGCTCAGGATATCTACAACCGTCGAAAGAAGCTGAATAGCTCAGGATCTCTACGACCGTCGGAAAAGCTTAATGTCGAGTCTTCTGGCTTGCACACCTATACAGAGCCTCTTAATGAAGCTTCCAAGGGACCGTGAATGGATCTTCAGGCATGAGATTGACGATCAGGGTCATATCACTGCGCTATTCTACATGCATTGTATGTGCGTTGGGATACTTCGGCGTCATTCATGGGCTTTATCAATGGACTGCACAACCAATATGACCTCCCGCTGCTTGATATCATGGGTTTAGCCCTGACTGGTTGGTCCTGCTTCATCGCATTTGCATTTATACGGGATGGAAAAGCAGGCTCGTGTTCGGGTGTCTTTCACAGGCATATCGCGCGCTGAATCTACAGTATCCATGATGTTGACTGATAAAGAGCGCGCTGATCAATGCCATTAACCTTGTCTTTCCTGATATCGAAACATTGGCCGTATTGGCACATCGATATGAATACGTTTGAGAAAGCACGCCCTCTTCTATCGACCATATCGCGATTGCATGCAGAGATGGCCCTTTACCGGTCGTCTCTTGCTCTTGTTTTCATCTTGTATAAATGCAAGTCGATGAAGCAGGTCTGATTAGTAGAGGCCAAACGAACGGTATCAAGCAACGGAACAGCATGTCGGTTCGTCTTATAAGTGCAGTCCATTGATAAAACCCATGGATTATGCCGAAGCATTTCAACACATATACTATGCATGCAAAACAGTGTAGTCATATGACCCTGATTATCAAGTTCATGCTTGAATAGGTAACTGTCCATTCACCATCCTTTGGAAGCTCCATAAGAAGCGCTCAAGGTGTACGGCCGGCCAAAGACTCATCACCAAGCTTTCCTCGGTATTTCTAGATATCCCAGGGTATTAGAGTAGAATATATGATGTGAACAGTCGACAGTGGTGATAGATCTAGGAATAGATGATGGATCGATTCCACTGTTGACCAGGTGTTCCTGACATAAGAACACCAAGTTCACATCAATTTACGGTTGTTAGATGCATGGCAGCCTGGAGTCAAACGTATCCCAATAACTATGTCAGAGATCATGCCGCTGTAACCAAAATTGCCAATGGCACTTTTCAGTACTATACAGTCATGGCAGCCCTTTAAGTTCATTTTCTCTACATCGTGTCAAAGTAGGTGGTTGCCAGCTTCGGGACGTACTATACAAAAGGATCTACCTCTTTGGTGCCATACTGTTGAGAAATCAAAATGACAATCCTCCGCTATGATACAGCAATGTATTCCTCATAACACATGGAAACGCAAAGACCGGAAAGGAAACGTATATCGTAGTATTAACGGTGGCTGAATTCAGGATGGCTTGGCTCATCAAGAATGGACTAAATATAGGATAGACTCAGTTGTCTAGGAAGAAGGGAAACATCAATATCGACAGTAAATAGCTGAAAAGTAGTAAATGGTGCCAACTGCCGCCAGAGCCTGCTGTGGTCCGCAACTAAGTAGCATGATCTACTTAGAACTGCATAGCAGCAGCGAAGAGAGCGCCGAGAACCACGGCAACACCGGAGAAGGTGGTGCGGCCAGCCGCGTTGAAAACGGGGGTGGAGGTGGGAGTGGTCGAGCTGACGCTGGAGGGACCGGTGGAGGCGGCGGCGGCACCAGCGGGAGCAGTGGGGGTAACACGGCGCATGGAAGAAGTCTTGGCACCGCAGGACATAGGGCAGACGGTGGTGGTCACGGTAACGGTGGCGGTGACAACGGGCTTGGATCCAGAGGCGGACTTGCTAGCAGAGACGAGCGGCACGCTAGAGTGGCCGGACTTGCTGGGGGCCGAAGAAGAGACAACGGGGACAGAGGTGGCAGTCACAGCGGGAGTGCTGGCAGGGGTGGTGGAACCAGCAATAACCGTGGAAGACACGGTAGCGGAAGTCTCAGTGTCACAGGGGGTGGTGGTGGCCTCAGCAGGAGTGGAGGAAGAGATGACGGTGGAAGAGACAATGCCCGAAGTCAAAGTGTCGCAGGGAGTAGTGGAAGCCACGGAGGAAGAGCTGGATCCACCATTCTGGCAATCAGCCTCACCCAAAACAGCCAGACACAGGTTGACGGGGATGTTGATGAGACCACCGGAAGAGGAAGAGCTCTGCTTGCAGTGGACATCGCCGAGAACAGCCAGGCAGACATTGATCGGGACGCTGATCAGGGAGTCGCTGTTGCTGCTGGAAGAGGCCTGGTCGCACTTGGCCTTGCCAAGAGCCGCAACACAGCTGTCAACGGGCACGTTGATCAAGCCGTTGGTGGCGGTCTGCTGCTTGCACTCGGTCTCTCCAAGAATAGCTGCGCAGAGACCAACGGGGGCACTGATCAAGCTCTCGCTGGCCTGAACACTGGAGGCAGAGGCCGCGAGGGCAACAAGGGAGGTGATAATAGACTGCTTCATCTTGTCGAAAAGAATGTACGGAGTAATAGAATACGTGAAATTACCGAAAAGGTAGCGTGATGTGGGTATAGAATAAAGAAAGAATGGACGCTGATATCAGCAAAAAAGAGCGACGGACGACAAGATCTAACGAAAGTATGAAGCAGTTAGACTAGGTGAGGGAAAAGAAGATCGCAACGGTGGAGGTGAAGAGCCTTATACATAGTACACACTGACCTCCACCATGGATTTCTCGGAAAAGGGGGAGACTGTTGATCTGCAAAACCCAGTGGCTGCCAAGCTAGACAAGGGTACCTAGATAAGACGAGACCGGTCTATTTACACCATAAGGATTCTTTGATTGGTATACCCCTGTCGTTCATTAGCAGCTTTGACAAGTTCGGTCTACTTCGGTCTATATAAGGAACCAATTCTGATAATCAAACTCTATATACTACGAGCCCCACTTCCGGGCCATTAGTCGCATTAGCGCTTCTTTTGATTGCTCGCATGTGTCTTTGGTTCCACTAACTCTCTTGATTTTGCGCTCGTGGCATCTTTCAGGGGTTGCGAAGCAGGTTTTATCTCGTATCTCGTCTACTCCGTACTCCGCACTCGGTACCCGGCTCTCTAATTTGGGCAATCTACTCCGTATGAACCAAGGATACCAGGAATTTCAGCAATTATTTACCAGCCAAGGTTACTGGTCCCATTTGACCGAGCACTCGGGAGAAACTGCAGTTTGTTTGCAGTAGCTGCAGAGACTGCAGTCTCACAAAGACACATCCGATCAGCCACAATTCACTTGCAGACTAGTGCGAGTCTATGACTCCGTACGGAGTATTCTATAACTAGCTATCTCTCCTTTACTTTCCAGATACGGAGTATGTACAGAGTACGGAGTATTCGGGAAGTCAATTCCAGCTAGCACTATATCATATCCGGGAAAGTCCAATGATGGTATAAAGTTACAGTAACTAATAACCAAAGAAAGACCCATATTCTAGTCTTAGTGGCTTGCAGCCACTAAGCAAGATGCAAACATCTGAATCTCGGTTATTTCGTGTGCCGGAGCTAATAATGCAGACCCCATTTCAATCGTACCTTCAGCTTCCACATGTCGAGCGAGGATTGATGACCCTTACATCAAGCAATGCACTCTGCAGCCCAGACTCTGATCCTCGGCTTTGCTCCGGATCTGCTGTTGTGGGCATTGATGCCGCGTGCTGCACATGTGGCTCGTTCATTGATGCACGAGCAATGCGTGCCTGCAGATTGATACGTCTGCGAGAGCAAACGGGCCATAATCAGTTGGGTCGAGTCTCGCGTTGACGGTGGAGCATATCCTGCTACTCCACTGGTGCACTGGAGACCGACATTTGGCACATGGATCCTGTGGATTGAGCTCGGACCAGTGGGCAAGTTCCAAGTTCGCCTATTCGGTTGTGGTCTCACCCAGGGCATAAACCTCAAGAATTCTCATATCTATTTCGAGAGATTGACTATTGACCAAGTTGGATGTTGGTATGATTAGGCATGAATAGGAGAAGTTCCCAGATGATTCATTGGAGAGGAAAAGAGCGCAAGATATAGCATTGATTCCTACTCTCTAGTGGTAACAGAGAACGCAGTTAGGGCTCGGGTGCCTCGGCCCCTTTTCTGGTTATGTAATCAGTTCCACCACTTAAATCCCCACTCGATCGATCTATCTTTCCTGTCATAAGTTGATATTTTAGGATTTTTTTCTGCTTTTGCTGTTCGCACATTTTGCGGAGCCGGCCGGATCTACAGTAGTTGTAACCACTTCTTACTACGAAATTTGATTTTTTTTATGTCCAGGCCGGGATCCTCGAGGATTATAACCAGGTTCCTGACCAGCTGAGATCATGGATTCTACAGTCTTAGCGTGATCTTAAAGTCATACCTGAAGACCTTATCAAAGTCCTGCCTCCTTTGCGGTCTTTCCCTCTCTCTCGCACACGGAGGTGAAACATATATTGTCTTTGGGGGTGTTGGGAGCGCTATCACATTTTCGATGGTCTCTCGCAACACGGAGTTCGATCCAAGCTGTACCTAGATATCCCTTGCAGATGACGCCCAGCAAAACGGTTGCAAGCTGTAATTAGTTAACTGCGATGTCCCGGACGAGGCGAGTGCCGTCGGTTTAATTGATTGGATCTCCGTCTCGTCGCCTCCAATTCGAGGAGTTGTGCATGCCAGCGGCTGAACAATGCATCACCCACAAACCCCACTTGTATGGACTACGTATTTGAGCAAATAACATTTACATAATGGTAATCCGTGGTGAAACCCAAAATTGCCCGCACTAGGAATCTGCATCATCATCTACCAACCGACCTCTCCTTCTTCGGGCTCGTCTCCATCAGAGGCGTGACAGGCCATTTTTGCTGCCTGAAGACACTACCAAACGGGGGGTCTGTCGATTGATCTCTGGGCTCCATTTTGAATTCCGCTAGCGATCAATCCACTAGTACCGGGCGATATCGCCAAAATAAGCAAGTAGACCCGGTAAATACTGCTATAGCTAGAAGCGGAGGCTCCTACTACTAGTTGAAATTTGGAATAACAATCAAGAGGGTAAGACATGCGTGGCTGTGGCAAGACCCTAATGAGGGATTGACATTGCTGAAGTAGATATCTGGAGTGGATGCATTGATTTGAAAGGCTCACTCACCTTTGGTAGAGTCCACTCTATTAACTACTAGAACTTAACATTGTGCTATTCTTTAACACAGGGACCTTCGAACCAAGCAGGTCCACAGATAACCGGCTATCCGTTAGATCTTAATAAGACCTCGTCCTACTATTCTTTCTCCCGCCTGACCATTGTGGCACAAGGTACGAGTGTAGCGTAGGATATTCTTACGTACATTGTAATCGGGATTCTAGATCATGAGGATGTATGTGTTGCTGGAATAGGATTTAATGTAGACTTCACGGATATAAAGTCCTGAGAATGATCGAAAGATTGCTACCTCTTGCTAAAACAAGAGGCATACTGAATTCCAGCGTCAATTCCATAATATCAGTCAACCAGTCATGCCTTGCAGCTTTTTATATCTTATCATAGCGATGGGTCTGGCCTGGTTGGTCGACCCGGCTGCTGGTAGACTCCATACTGATTACAGACGACCAGTGCCAAAACAGGCTTACGATTGTAGACGTGACCTTCAAGGTCTGGGTCACAATTCGGGTGACGGAGGCCTGACTCACAAATGCCGTTTTCCCGGATCCAGATCGAACTTCACCAAAATTCAGGCCCAACGGGAGAACATCTGGACCGGTCTCACGGATTTCGAAGCTGCAAGTGTCTTGTCATGGCTGTTTGAACGATCAGACCTGAACTTGACCACCATAAATGACGCAAGAGGCTGGGACAACACAATGTCTGTAATAATGTATCTCTTTCTCGTGACACTGGCTAACGTTTAGGAGTGAACTTATTGAGCTCATGGTGCCCAACAAAACTGACTCACTTAAGTTTATCAATCACGGTGGGAAAGCGCCTCCTCAATATGCCCATGTGGTGATCAATCACCGGGCCACTGCTCAACCTTACTTTGCGGATATCCTGGTCGGTCCATTGCCAATTGTGAACCAGACCACCCAGTGGTTACCACTCGAGTATCCATATACTCGGAAAGCACAAGGCAGGGTTCGCAATGTCAACCCAGATGAGCATCTGATAAGAAACAAATGGCTGCTGAATATCTCCACTTCGGTGGCCGATATCACTCTCGATCTATGGAATGCAACGGCCCTCGGGCTTGCCAACGACTCGATCAGCATCTTGGGTATTGACCCCCTGTCACAGGAAAATGATCGTGTCACCAGATGGGACCAGTTCTGGAATAACCCAATCGGTGAATTCGATGACGCAAGTTTGCTTCCATTGGGACTGTATGTGCACTCAGATGTGACTGGCCGAGACCCGACGAAATGGAAGGTTCTGGGCTGGTTGTACAATAACGTCTTCTACCCGACAACTGACAGCTTTCGAAACGCTTTCTACAGTTCTGGTTTTGAGAAGCTCAAGGCAAATATAGATGGTGTATGGGCACATACAGACCAGCGAGGAAAGGTCCTACCACATGATCGATCCTATCCCCCAGTTTCCGTTGCTCCCTCGGGTTCACGATTTGCTGTTGATGTGAAACAAAAATATGTCGAGTGGATGGATTTTACTTTTTACATTGGTTTCTCTCGTGACACGGGAATGGCCCTACACGATATTCGGTACAAGGGTCAACGTATCCTATATGAACTTGGATTGCAAGAGGCTCTTGCCCACTATGCGGGTAGGTTTTTGGCGCATTGTTCGTTACTTCAGCCGGGCTTTCTCTTAACAAGTAACAGGAAATGACCCTGTGCAGTCCATGACTGCTTATCTTGATACACACTCCGGTTTCGGACCACATGCTTTTGGACTGGTCAAAGGATACGACTGCCCAGCTTACGCAACATATCTCAACAGCACGTTTTATCAAAATGAGACTACTCATACCCATACTCACAGTATTTGCCTCTTTGAATACGATGCGGATTATCCCATGCAGCGGCATAGCAGCTACACGGATGTCTCTGTCACGAAGAACGTCTACTTCACGGTGCGCTCCGTGTCCACCGTTGGCAACTACGACTACATGTTCAGGTGAACCCATCCTCATGCCAAATTATGCTAGGTATAAGCTAACGATAATTCTCCCAGTTACTCCTTCTACATGGACGGATCCATCCGTGTCGACGTGCGGGCCTCCGGATACATCCAGTCGGCTTATTACGCCCACAATGAGGACTTTGGCTACCAGATCCACGATGCTCTCTCAGGCTCAATGCATGATCACGTTCTTAACATCAAAGCTGATTTCGATATTTTGGGACTAAACAACACCATTCAACTGACTCATCAGGTACCCACCACTCAGACCTTTGCGTGGTCTAACCAAACCCGCAACACCATGAAACTCAAACATTTGCATATCGAGAACGAGAACGAGAGCCGATTCAACTGGGATGCCAACTCTGCCACCCAGGTCAAAGTAATAAATATGGATGAGATGACTCCCTACGGCGAGTACCGGGGGTATCGTATTTTGCCCTCGGCCGGGACCATTCATCTGACGGTGGAGAATTCGACGAATCTCCGTAATGCCGCGCAATGGGCCAACTATGATATCCAAGTTACCCGGCATCATGACACGGAGCCCAGGTCCGCTCACTCCAAAAATTCACAAGATGTGGAGGACCCTCCCATCAACTTCGATGAGTTCTTCAACGGCGAGAATCTCACACAGCAAGATCTGGTTGTGTGGCTGAATCTGGGCATGCACCACATTCCACACACGGGTGATTTGCCCAACACCGTATTTACTACTGCCCATTCGGGTATAGTATTCATGCCGCTGAACTATTTGCTGAGTGACCCAAGTCGGGAAACAGTGAATATGGCCAGGGTGAATTATGAGCATGGCAATGTGTCGTCGGTGGTCACGTTCGGACAAGAGGACAATCAATGTGAGTTGTATTTTACGCCATAAGAGTCCAGCTTGTGGCATTATGTCGGAGACGTTGTGGTGGGACAGTTTCCTTATGAGGCAACTGGGTAGCCAGGAATTATGAACCTCAATGGACCTTGTTGATGGTGTGATGCTTTTGAGTCGAATAGTCCAACATCCGACGGAAGTCATCGCCAGCTTTACTTTAAAATAGCCCTATAATTCAAGGTGTTATATCTGCAACTACGAGTAAGTTTTACCTTGATGATGCTTGATAACTCACAAGGGCAATTAAGACGCATAAATTGGATTATTTAGTGGAATAAAAATCGGCAGAGTTGCTTATGCCATAAGGATTCCTTCACTCCGAGTTGCCCATTGAGACTCGGAAAGTACTCACCCACTTGTCTGCTACACCGTACACCCTGCTCTGTTGAAGCAGTTCCTCTAGATTTGCTCATGGTACTGACACATACACCACAAATGTCATATTTCATTGCTAAAAATATATTGCTACTTAATTCGGCAGCCTGGTATCGGCAACGATAATATCGGCCGCCTTCTCTGCAACAGCAAACACAAGGGCCTGGATATTACCACGAGGAATGAGAGGGAAAATTCCAGCGTCGACCACGCGCAAGTTAGCCGTGCCGTAAACGTTCAGCCTGCTATCAACAACACCTCCTTTCTCACGCGGCATCATGGCAGTCGAGCCAGAAACATGGAAGTGGGCCACAAATCGTTCACGAACCAACTCACGGGCTTCGTCAAGAGTCATGTCCCGGGAGGACTTTTGCAAACGCCGACCATTAGGCTTGAGGAGGGACGCCATCGGTTCGGTCCCGGCAAGCGTCTCCAACCAACGTACATGGCGAGCATGCAACTCCAGATCCAGCGGGTGCGAGAAGAAGCGCGGATCAAAGATCGGGTTCATTTTGGGATCGGCGGAGCCGAGATGCACGCTGCCGCGAGAGAAGGGACGGTTCAGGACGAAAACGATACTGATGAACATCTCCGGCTCACTCATCCCGAAGACTCCCTGCAGGTTGGGACCTTTCTCAGGTGTGATTTGGAATGGTGCCAGGGTGTACTGACCCGAAGGCTCCTCTTCATTTTCCAGATGGTGACGAAGCACATCATACTGTGCCATTAGACCCGGGGATAGAGCCTTGTCATTGAGGTGCTCATTAATCAAAGACTGCAGCTCGCCATCTTGGAGCTCCGGAAGAGTCATATATGCCGACGCGATCGGGCATAGTCCGAGTGGTCCAGCACCCAATTGTTGCCAGGCTTCCATGGCGCCCTTTGCAATCTCGGGATTGCGAAGAACCTCACCGGTGACCTGCCCTTCGGCTACCTCCCAACTGAACGGAACAAAGCCGTGCTCCTGGAGGTTCTCGCCGACATTGGCATTCTCCACTATGGGCTCAATACCGTGTGCCTGCAGTAGGCTACCTTTTCCGATTCCGGAAAGTTCCAACAGATGCGGCGTCTTCAGTGCGCCGGCAGCCATGATAACTTCCTGATTGACGGCGATTGTCCTCTGGACATCGTCGTTACCACGGAACTGGACGGCCGTGGCAACAGCATCCTGATTCTCTCGTTTTTCAAGGACGACTTTCTCCGCAAAGGCTTCCGTAATAACGTGCAAGTTTTCTCTTTTGGCAACCTCAGGATTATAGTAAGTCACACCAGCATGGCTACGGGTTCTGGTCGTGGGATGAACGGTCCCGGGGTTGCAAAAGGCCCCCTTTGCCACTCCCGACATAGGGTCCCCAGTAATCCGATGGTTGAGATTCTCGAAAACCTTAGGCCAAGCCGCATTGAATGTCGGGAATGGTCCGTCGCCGAAAGAGATATGGACCGGGCCGGACTCTCCTTGAACTGTGGGGTCGATATATTGCAGAGAAAGCTGTTCCTTGATCGCCTCAGAGGGAGGGGTGAAAGTTTGCGACTTCTTCAAATATTGCGAAAGGGATTGCCAGTTCCACCCCTCGTTTCCCAATTGCTCCCATGAGTCGAGATCGGTTTAGCTGGGGTAGATCACCATCCCCAGATTGATGGCGGATGAACCACCGAGTGTCCGTCCGCGTGGTTCTGCGATGCAACGTCCATTGAGGTGTTCCTACATACATGGGTTTCTTAGTCGGCCTCACGATCCTGCAAAAGACTCTATAGGGTGAGATTTACCTGCGGCGGACTGCTGATACACCAGTCAAAGTCGGGATCGGAGTATGTACTTGGTGCGAGGCCAGGAGCCGTGATTCGTGGATCATCCACACGATTGCGTCCTGCTTCAAGAACGAGCACACTCACGGTGGGATCTTCAGTCAGACGACTAGCCACCGTCAAGCCAGAAGTACCACCTCCCACAACGATATAATCATACTGCTCACGCAGATTGACAAGCGACGAGGTGTCAGTAGATGTCATGATTTCGGCTGAAGGATATCTCGAGCAGAAGATGTTCAGAAATGCACTGCGTCTATGGATAAAAAGGAATAAAACGATCAGGGCCTCAACCCCTGTCACTTATCATGCCCAGCCCGAGTGGCTTAGGGGCCACGAAATTGGGAGCTCGGCGGAGACTGGCCTAGTCACACTACATTTCAACAAGCCTATCATGACTTCTTACCTTCTTTTTAGAGGCAAAGCTAGAGACGGTCTAGACATCAACGGCGTGGGTCTCTTCCCGAGTTCTGTAACGGATAACTTTGTGGAATCCCGTTCCGCGTGCCGTCTGTCAGATCCCGAAGCCCCCACAACCATTTCCGGCTGAAAGTGTATCATCCAGTGACGTTTTGTCGACAAGCTGCTAAGAATTATTCAGACCGTAAACATGCCATATTATCAAGTCGTGCTCAATGGGTGAATATCAAGTCGAGAGAAGTTTCGGCCCCCAATCACTTTATAGCCTGCCGAATTCGTCGGGTCGGCACGGGGCCGGGATCCTTTCCTGAAATGCAAATTAAGCTAACTAATGCAAGCCAAACACTTGCCAATGCCGTTGTTCTTGGAGTATTGTACGAGTCAACTTCAGAAATTGGCCCCCACACTGATCCTGAATATAGACAATGGTCGGTCCCCCTTTTCCCTGTCCCGAAGGAATGGAAAGTGGTACTTTGTTCAATCTTCATGTACGCCTCCCTGTCATGTCGAACTTAAATAAAAGAATAAAAAGAATGTATATTGTCTGCTGGGTCATCCTAATAACTCAAGTGGTGATTGTGTTCAGCATGACCATTACATACCCGCTGGACACTCCGCTGTCACTGAACCCCATCATCGCAGTGACGGTGCTTGGTGCGGTTGCTACGATCACTACCGTACTACGCTTTTGGGCCCTGAAATTGAGGCAAGTAAAACCAGGGCCTTCTGAATATTTTATCCTGCCAGCGCTGGTAAGTCTGATACAAGTCAATTGACATACGAATAAACACTAACAACTTGTTGAAGGCGATCGTCTATGTTGATATTGTGATTGAATATATCCGTGCGTTGCCAAAAGCTACCTATACTACATCACGATCAAAACTCATTAGAAATTACCTAGTCACCATCTATGGCGGAGCAGGTTGGGATGCCGATAAAATAGATCCGTCCTCGGTAGTGATTACGCTAAAGGTGAGTGGACTATGCATAACTGTCAAGCGATTTTGATCATTCTAACCGTTAACTAGACAATCCTGCCGCTTGAGGCACTCTACGGAATCGTCTTGAGCCTTGTCAAGACCTCGATCCTGCTATTTTACATGCGTATATTCGGTACCAAGCAGAGCTTTCGAACCGGCGTCTTTGTTACTATGGCTATCGTCTGGATGTGGGCAGCAAGCGTAGTCCTGGAGACTTTTCTACTCTGCCGGCCGCTGGCGTATAACTGGAACACGACCATCAACGGCACCTGTGGTCAACGCAACGCAACATACGTTGTCGCAGGCACGTTGAACTTGATCACTGACTTGATGGTCATGGGATTGGCATTGCCTCACATCTGGAAGCTTCACCTAAACATGCGAAAAAAGCTGGCGTTGTCTAGCATATTCAGCGTTGGTCTTCTGTATGTTTCCTTGACTTTGCCATGCATTCAAATAAACCAACGGCGGAAGCGGTATGACTGACTTCTCTCCCCAACAGTGTTTCCGTTATCAGCATTATCCGCCTCAAATCCCTCATGGGAATCGACTTTACAAACATCACCAAGTCGGTCCAAATGGGAGTTATGTGGACGGTCATTGAACCTGAGCTCGCCATCATCTGCGCCAATATGCCCTTGCCTCAAGCAGTCTTGACACGCATAATGCCTAGCTTGTTAGGGAGTTCTCGCCAGAAATACGGTGCCTCTGACACGCAGACATTCGAGCGGATACAAGAGCAGCCGTCGGCCAACATCTACCCGATGAATCGTCTGAATCATGAGGCTATCTATACATACATCTCTACGAATAGCAATGAGTCGCAAAGAGAGTTGGCAAAGCAGGAGGAGACTTCAGTTACTTCGAAGAACAGAGGGAGAGTATCGCATTCTGGCCAGTCCTCTGTGCCAGCGATTAACGTGACTCAGAACTTTAGTGTACAATATCTATGAAAAGTGAATTACAGATAGAGACTGACTGGCATATTACATAGCCTAATAATCACATGTTTCAGACTCTCGACCTCTCTTTCCTTCCTAGCTTGGTTCTACCATCGACTTTGCCTGTTTGATATGTGAGCAATGGTCAGCACTATAAAAGTCTCTATTCTGTAAATAACGGTACATTCTCTACACTTATGCAACAACGCCCTTGCCCCTCAACTCCTCCACTTCCTCAACGCTCAATCCAACCACATCCCGAAGTAATTCATCGGTATGCTCGCCAAGCAAAGGAGGTGGGCTGCGAATGCTAGGCTCTGCATTAGAATACTTCACCGGTGGACTGATAACCTTGATCGGACCGCAAGTTGGATGCTCAATAGTTTGAACCATACCGCGAGCCTGTACATGCTCATGATTCATCGTCCCTTGGACATCATTCACAGCGGCATATGGCAACCCACTCCCTTCAAAGATCTCCTGCCATTGCTTTGTAGTGCGCTTGACCAATTCACCTTCAATCAACGGCTCCAACACAGCGCGGTTATTGACCCGTTCATTATTACTGATGAACCTGGAATCAATCTTCCACTCTGATTTGCCAATCTTGTCACAAAGAATCCCAAATAGACGATCATTTGCACCGCCAATGAAGATATCCCCATCTGCAGTTTTGAATCCCTGATACGGAACCACAGAAGCTAGAATCAAATCGAATTAGTCTCCGCAATTCCGAGCATCACGTTTTACTTCACTCACGATGAGCCGTCCCCCACCTCCCAGAATCCTTCTTCCCACTAATCAACACTGAACTCCCCATATTCGCCAGTGTCGCAACCTGGCAATCACTCAAACAAACATCAAGATGCTGTCCCTCGCCCGTATTCGCGCGTACCAATAAAGCCGCCATGATGGAATTACACGCATACAGCCCCGTCGTCAAATCGGTCACTGCAACGCCAACCTTAACAGGCGGGCCATCGCGCGTGCCGGTCAAATGCATGAGACCAAACTCCGCCTCCACCATAACGTCAAACCCGGGCCGGTTGCTGTACGGACCTGTCTGGCCATATCCCGTGATGCTGGTATATATAAGACGAGGGTTGATTTTGCTGAGTGTTTCGTAGTCCAGGTTGTATTTCTTCAGTGAGCCGGGGAGGTAGTTCTCGACTAGGACGTCGCAGTCGCGCGCAAGTTGGTGGAGGATTTGGACGCCTTCTGGATGAGCGAATGAGAGACCGAGGGACTTTTTGTTGCGGTTTACCTTGATTAATTAGATTAGCCTCTCTTCCCAAACATATCGATAAGTAGGACCTACGGAAAGGTAGTATGCGCTTTCACCATTGCCAGCTCGGCCGTCATTGTAGGCTGCAAAGGGCGGGCCCCATGCGCGCGTGTCGTCGCCTCGAACAGGGTGCTCAATTTTGATTATATCTGCTCTTGGGGGAAATAAGTATGAGTTCATGGTGAATATCTCAGTGGTACGTACCCTAGATCGCCCAGAATTTGCGTACAATATGGCTGCTCGAGTGTCAATTCGCCATCCCAAAACCATTCCATTGGCAATCGGAGTGTTCACATACCCCAGCCAGTACCCGACTCATATCCAGCACACGGACTCCTGCTAGTGGTAATTTCTTCGCATTCGGGGTCGTCGTTAATCCTCGGGAGAGCCCTAATCTGCCCGATCGTGTCAGGACAGGAGCGGCTCGCGCCACTAAGGCCCGTGGTAGCCAGAGACCATTCATTGAGAATTGGATTCAAGGCAAACCCCCTGATTGAGGATTCTCAAGTTGTTTTCGCGCTGAAGTCCCATTTTCGCTGGGTTCCGCAGCGTGGAGAGCCCCACTGCTCGATCTGCAGGTGGGTTCGACCCCACATAAGCTCAGTTGAGCAGCTCTGGTGCTCGGTAGTGATTAATGTTATGGAAAGGACACTAGGAATAGGTAACGACCAGTACCTAGGCATAGAAGTGATATCTATTCAAAAAGTTCAATTTCGTCTATAATGTATTGACCATTGCAAAGAAAAAAAATACACTGTATCCCATCCCAACTCTACTTGGTATATATCTACAGCATGGGCTTCAGGTCGTCAGCAACCTTGAAGGGAGCGGCAGTCTTGCTGCGGATCTCCTCAACAGTGACGCCCTCGGCATGCTCAATCAGAGTCAGACCCTCGGTGGGGCTGACGTCGAACACGGCCAGGTCGGTGATGATGGTAGAGACACACTTGGGGCCGGTCAGGGGGAAGGAGCAGGAAGGCAGAATCTTGGGGTTGCCCTTCTTGTCAGTGTGCTCCATGGTCACAACGACCTTGGTCTTCTCGGGGTTGGCGACCAGATCCATGGCACCGCCGACACCCTTGACCTTACCGGGAAGCATGAAGTTGGCCAGATCTATAGAGAATTAGTACCGTTTACAAAAGCCGGAGTCTGGGGATACAACATACCGCCGTACTGGCTGACTTGGAGAGCACCGAGCATAGTAAGATCAATCTTTCCAGCACGAATCATACCGAAGCTCTCGTGAGAGCCGAACAAGGAGGCACCACGGTTGAGAGTGACAGTCTCCTTACCGGGGTTGATGAGATCAGGGTCCTCCTCACCGGGCTTGGGGTAGCCACCCAGACCCAGGATACCGTTTTCAGCCTGCAGAATGACCTCGACACCCTCGGGCAGGTAGGAGGGAGCGATCAGGGGAATTCCAATACCAAGGTTGACGTACATGCCATCCTTGAACTCCTTGGCGGCACGCTTGACGATACGCTCACGGCGCTTGGTGGCCTCACCAGAACCAGCAGCAAGCATCTCACTGGGGTCCTTCGCGTAGGTAACCTTCTCGATCTGCTTCTCACCGGTGCTCTGGATGACAGCGTCGACGTAGATGCCCTGCAGGTGGATGTCCTCGGGAGCGATCTCGCCAACCTCCACAATATGATCAGCCTCAACGAGAGTAACCTTGGCGTTCTTAGCCATGGCCTCATTGAAGTTGTTCATAGCCTTGCGGAACTGGCAGTTGCCAAGACGGTCGGCCTTGTGAACCTTAATCAGAGCGTAGTCACCGAAGATCGATTCTTCCAGAAGAAATTCCTTGCCGTTGAAAGTGCGGGTTTCCTTAGGCTTGGACATTTCAGCCACAGAGCCATCCTTGTTGTACCGAACGGGGAGTTCACCAGTTTGAACTACTCTCCGTTAGCTGGTGATCCATTTGCACGGGCTCGAGAAACTTACTGATAGTACCAAAAGCAGCAGGGGTGTAGAAAGCAGGGACGCCAGCCGCTCCAGCAGCGCACTTCTCAGCGATGGTTCCCTGGGGAGTAAGTTCCAGGGAGAGGTCACCGCTAAGATACATCTTCTCAAAGACCTTGTTCTCGCCGATGAAAGAAGCGATCATCTTCGTGATCTGCTTCGACTCGAGCAATTGACCTATGAGAGAGAGAGTAAAAAGGTCAGCGCATGTCCAATTCTGTAGCAATTGCAAAAATCGCAGGCAATTCCATACCGAGACCAGCACCGGGCATGCCGGCGTTGTTGGAAACCACGGTCAGGTCCTTGATGTCGGGACGGTCGCGGACCGCGTCAATCAGAGTGTTAGGGACACCGGAGAAGCCAAAGCCACCGACCAAAACGGTGGCCGGACCCTTCATGTTCTTGACAGCCTCGTTGGCGGAGGCGCATCGCTTGTCAATAGCTCTCTTAGCAGTGGAAGCCGAGAAGTGCCGCCGCCAGATGGGGCGGAACACCGACACCATAGGGACAGGCCGCGACATGATCGACTGCCTGTGAATCACTATGGTACTTTCTGTGACAGCAGAAAGAAGAAGAGGAAGAGAAACATGATCGCAAGCTCCCAATATCGCTTTCGGCTAGAGACTCAGGCAGTGTAGCCGAGAAAACGATTACCCGGCACTGACCGACCTGTGTTCTCCACATACATATCGGAGAGCGAACGTCGGAAGCGGACCCACAACTTTACCCGATCTTGGTCTGGACTAGTTTTGAGGGGATTCCCGTTCTTCCATATTATGCAGGGTGCATTAGAAGGGTGGGATAGAAATGTGGAGGGTGGTCACAACTAGGGATGACTCGTTAGCATTAAAGAAAAGTGATGAAGTGCTGTTGATTGCTGTTGAAGCATGGACGGCAGGGTTCGTGGTAATAAATTGGTATCGTAATTTACAATTTCGGGACTTCGCATCGGCAGTGCGCCCGCCACCTTCGGATCGGGCATTCTTACGGTTCCCTCAAGGATCTTGCAGAGTGATGACACGACCTCCGTAGATCATCGAGCGGGGCCGTCCCCTCACTTCTCCACTATCTACTATGCATCTGGATGCGTTCTAGCTGCAGCTTCTGATCATCGGGGGTCATCCCCGCTTCGCTACAGGGTGGAAGGATCGAAGAACACCTCTCATATTGGTTGGCCACCTGCAATAGAGAGATGATTTTATAGACTGTCTTCAATGCCTAGGTACAAGCGGAATAACCCCTCGACAATGTATATAAGATCGAAGTAAACCATTGTAATTTCAGATTGAAAAGACTTGTTTTTACTACATCCTATTCATAGTGCCACGTTCCAACTTGTAAATCATGACTACCAAGCAGTCTGTCCCCGCAATTCCTTTGCTATCACAGAAGCATAACGGGATCCCCGCAAACCTCTATGCAAAGGCCCAGCACGCCAAGTCGGCCATCTTCGAAATTGCCACAAAGGCAAAGAGTAACCGGACAGAGATTGCACTTCCCCAGGGTATCGGTGAAAGTGCATTTCACAAAGCCATCGAGGAGCTCCGCGGTCATTTGGGTAAAGAACATGTGGAGCTTGTGACCAAACTCGATGACGGATGGTAAGGATCTAAGCTCAACACTATGCTGTGAAACAAGTTGATTGATTATTGCACTAGGTATATGGAAAGTCAGTCAGCAACTGATCCCCAAGCAAAGCAAAATACTAAAGCAGATCCTAACAGACCCGAATACACACGATGGAATGCATGTCGTGGAGGAAGACAGCCTCGTTGCTTCGGCTATAGTCTACCCGAGCAGCACGGAGGAAGTTCAAAAGATTGTGCAATGGGCTAACAAGTACCGAATTCCTATCTCACCGATATCGATTGGCCGAAACTGTATGTCCAGTCTGAACACATGGGTCTCATCAATAAGCTAACCTTGACACATTTAGATGGCTACGGAGCCGCCGCTCCTCGAGTTCGGGGTGCTGTTGTAATCGACCTCGGACGGCGAATGAATCGCATCCTTGATATAAACCCCGACGATTGTACATGTCTGATCGAGCCGGGTGTCATCTATTTCGCCCTCTACGAAGAGATCCAAGCTAGGAACTACAAGCACCTGTGGATCGATGTACCTGACATTGGAGGTGGCTCGGTTCTGGGCAATGCATGCGACAGAGGAGTTGGTTATACGCCATATGGAGACCACTGGATGATCCACTCCGGGATGGAGATTGTGCTCCCGACGGGCGAAGTCATTAGGACGGGAATGGGAGCGCTGCCGGGGAACAATAGCTGGCAGCTATTTCCCTATGGCTTTGGACCGACTTCTGAGTATGATTCCCTTTTGCGGACCGGTCAATTGCAAGCTAACTCTTTGACTGGGCATTGTGACGAAGATGGGATTCGGGCTGATGCCAAACCCCGGAGGATACGAAAGTTATGTATGTGACCTGTTCTCTGATTTGCGATACAACGGCTGACACTATCATAGCTTTATGTATTCCCGAAGGATGAGGACCTGAGTCAGCTGGTAAAACCCACAATGTATTCCCGTCCTTAATAGGCGTTGTGACTGACCTACGTTTTAGATTGAGATTATTCGTCCATTACGAATCGCCATGATTCTGGAGAACGTAGCCCAGCTGCGTCACATCAGTATGCAGGTTGCCGTCGAAGGGAAACCTTGAAGTGCCTACTACAACGGAAAAGGGAGAGTGCCCGATCACATCATTCACGAAGCAGCCAAGAAGTTGTCGTCGGGTGATTGTTCCTGGTTGTACTACGGCATGGCATACGGCCCTCCAGAGATCCGCAAGTACAAGCTGGACATTATCCACAAGGAATTCATGAAGATTCCCGGTGCACGACGCATCGATCCAAACACTCTCTCGGTCGACGACTATTTCTGGTCGCGCGACCGAATTGCCTCCGGTGTTCCCGATATCGAAGAGCTGCGCTGGGTAAACTGGCATCCGAACGGTGGCCATGTTGCCTTCAGTCCTGTATCGCCGGTACGGGGAGCGGATGCCACGGCTCTGTGGGACATTTCACGAAAATACTGCCAAAAGTTTGACCTCGACTTGTTCCCTATTTTCTGCGTGGGTCTACGCGAAATGCATCTGATCGTGGAGATTGTCTTTAACCGAGACGATCCCGTCATGCGCAACAACGTGCGGGCCTGTATTCGAGCTATGATTGACGATGCTGCGAAGCTAGGTTATGGTGAATACCGCACTCATCTGGCCTTTATGGATCAGATCGCTGGGACTTATAACTGGAATGACAATGCCCTCATGAAGTTCAACGAGAATATCAAGGACTGCCTGGATCCAAATGGCATCATGGCTCCTGGTAAGTCTGGTCTCTGGCCTGCACGGTACCGTGGACGTAGATGGGAGATGTTGACGAAAGATGAGTCTGCCGAGGGACATGGAGTGGCTCCGAGTCCTGATTCAACGAAGTTGTAATGTGTGGTGAAATCAGGCAGGACCTAGGCTTACTAGAGGAATGAACAGCACTATCTATGTGTATTTCGTTGGAAACAAATGGCTTGAATAATCCATCTTCTATACAGATCATGGCAGGTGCACCACCCAAGCTACAGGATTGTGTAGATTGCACCGATCGAATATCCGTTTACGTGGCAACAACCTTGTACTGTAGAGCGCGACCGCTAAGAATCTAGTTCCAACAATAGACAAACCAACCGCGCAGCTCCCCTGTTGCACCATTGGCAACAGATCCTGTACGCCCGCAAAACCAAAATAACAATGATCGTCAAGAAGTGGGAATGCCCCACCACGGGGAACAGGATCGGAATTGTATGATGCAACTGGGGCCACACCCACATCTCGATAAATGTGCACCACTTCTTGACTTTGCAACTCCCCGGAGAAGGAAAAGAACATACAATTGAAAAGATGTTGAGAAGGACCGCAGGCGAGGTACTCAAGAAGAGCCCGAACGACGTCGTCGTGCTCTCCGCCGTGCGGAGTCCCGTCGGACGGGCATTCAAGGGCGGTTTCAAGGATTCCTACCCAGAGGAGATCCTGATGCCAGTAAGCTGTTTGCGTTGCTCTGCCAAATAATTCCTGACAAGTCCTAGGTTATGCAAGCTGCTGTGCAACGCGCCAACATCGAGCCAGGCCAAGTCAACGACGCCCTCATCGGCAACGTCCTCGCGGAACTGGGATTCGCAAAGACCGGACGTATGGCGCTGAATGCGGCGGGGTTTTCCAACTCTACGACTTTCCATACAGTGAATCGGCAGTGCTCGAGTAGTTTGCAGGCTATTACGCATATTTCGCACTCGATTCTGGCTGGGCAGATCGATGTTGGGCTCGGCGGTGGAGTCGAGAGCATGTCGCGGAATTATGCGACCAGGGGTATTCCCGTCGATGTTTCTCCTGATTTGAAAAATTCTGATGTCAAGGATGCGCGTGACTGTTTGCTTCCTATGCTGAAGACGTCGGAAAATGTTGCATCGCGCTACGGGATTAGTCGACGTGAGCAGGATGAGTTCGCCGCAGAGAGCCAACGGCGGGCGAGTGAGGCGCAAAAGTCGGGCAGGTTTGCTGCTGAGATTGTGCCGATTCGAGTGAGGCATATCAGTGAGGGGATTGATGAGGAGAGCTTCCAAGTGATTGAGCGTGACGAGGGTATTCGCCACGGTGTGACCGTTGACAAGCTGGCGACTCTCAAGTCTGTGTTGGAGGATGGATTCAGTACTGCTGGGAATTCGTAAGTCACCAATGTCTATCTACAGGTCGGCAGTGCTAATATGGTCCGTTGACAGATCTCAAATATCTGATGGTGCATCGAGCACCATCCTCGCTCGTCGATCCTGGGCTGAAGCTCATGGCTTGAAGCCCATTGCTCGGTTTGCCGGTACTCAGGTGGCTGGATGTGCACCAGATGAGATGGGCATTGGACCCATCTTCGCCATCCAAAACCTGTTCAAGTACCTGGGTATTGAAAACAAAGACATTGACATTGTCGAAATGAACGAGGCCTTTGCCAGCCAGTCAATCTACTGTCTCCGAGAGCTAGGCCTTGATATGGACAGAGTGAACCCCAATGGTGGTGCTATTGCCCTTGGGCACCCCGTTGGAGCCACGGGAGCTAGGCAGCTTGCTACTCTGCTGGCTGAACTGCACAGACAAGATAAGGAGATGGGCATTGTGAGCATGTGTGCCAGGTAAGGTTTCTCAACCTTTTTGTTCAAGCTTTTACTGACATTATTTCCAGCACTGGTATGGGAGTTGCATCACTTTTCATTCGGGAGTAGATACCTGTACAGAAGACTAGCACTTGTACCTAGGAGTTTATACATGATACAACACACTTGAACATGGCAATTCAACTCCATAATCCTTAATACTGTCTTCATCCCAATCCGTCTCTGTATAGCTTCCACTGCCCACATCTTTTGCATTCTGTGGATCATCAAACTTGGGTGTTGCGGGGCCAACTGGGCCAACTGTATGTGGAGCAACTTTACACTGCAGGTCTGTCTCACTTGGTGTGGGGCTGCTATTTTGATGGAACTGGTCCAATTGTAGAGTATAGTTTCAGAGAGTTCTCAATTGTTTGCTTCTCCAATCTTCTCTCGAGCCACCCACCTCCAGGACAATGTCCATGTTTATGCGTACCATACGCCCTCTGTCACGGGCGACTGCTCGGCCCGTCGTGTCCGTCACAGTCACCGGGCGGAGGTTGATTGGCTCTGTCAGTGCTATCGATTCGAGCATTTTTCGCACTTTGTTCGGGACAGAAGAAATCCGCAAGGTATGTTACTATCGGAGTCTAGCATTACAACTACACCCTATCATCTCCAATTTGGTCAATGCTAAAGCCACGTAGGTCTTCGACGACGAAGCATACATCCGGCGCTGCGTGGACGCAGAAGCTGCTCTGGCGAGAGCACAGTCACAATGCAACGTGATCCCCTCTAAAATTGGGGCCATGGTGACGCAGAAAGTGCAAGAATCCAAGCTAGACTTCGAACGGCTCCGACATGAGACTGAAATCGTCGGCTACCCAATCCTACCTTTAGTACGCCAGCTTTCAGCCATCTGCGGGGATGAAGCTGGTAAGTATGTGCACTGGGGCGCGACGACCCAGGATATCATGGATCTTGCGAGCATGTTGCAGATGAAGGAGGGGCTGGATATCGTTCAGAGACTCCTCAAGGACGTCATCAAGACCTTGCGCGAACTGTCGGAGAAGTATAAGGATACACCTATGGCTGGAAGGACACATTTGCAACATGCGCTGCCGGTGACTTTTGGTTACAAGTGCGCCGTGTGGCTTTCTGGGTTTCAGCGACATCTGGAGCGCCTGGAGCAGCTCCGGGGCCGTACTTTGTTGGTGCAGTTTGGCGGTGCGGCGGGCTCGCTTGCTTCGTTAGGCTCGGGTGATGATGGTCTGCGGGTACGGAAGGCCCTTGCGAAGGAGCTCGGGCTGAATGATCCTTCGATTACGTGGCATGTTGCACGAGACGGCGTGGCAGAGATTGCGAATTTCCTGGCCCTCATGGGTGGTTCTATGGGCAAGTTGGCTCTGGATGTAATGATCATGTCATCCAACGAGCTGAGTGAAGTTTCCGAGCCCTTCGTGCCTCACCGCGGGGCCTCTTCCACAATGCCACAGAAGCGCAATCCGATTTCTAGCGAGGTTATTCTGGCCGCCTCTAAGATTCTGCGGTCTAATGCAGGCCTTGTCCTTGATGGGATGGTGGCTGATTTTGAACGCGCATCTGGTCCTTGGCACTTGGAGTGGGTTGCTATCCCAGAAAGCTTTGTAATTGCTGTTGGGGCTCTCTCGCAGACTCACTTCGCCCTGTCTGGTCTTTCGGTCAACACCGGGCAGATGCTGGAGAACCTCCACTCTACAAAGGGGTTGGTTGTGGGTGAGGCGGTGATGATGGGTATGGCGCCGCATGTTGGCCGTCAAAGAGCTCATGATATCGTCTATGAGGCTTGCAAAGAGAGTATTGAGAAGAAAAAGGCGTTGCTTGAGTGTCTGGTGGAGAAGGAAGAGGTTACATCGAAGATGAGCGAGCAGCGACTGGCAGAGCTGTGTGATCCGGTCAATTATCTAGGTGCTTCGTCCCGGATGGTGGACGACGTGCTAGCAGTTAATTAGTGCTATATCTATGGGGGCATAGAGCGTGGCTACTACAGTGTATATAGCATCGTCAATAGCAACTCTCGCCATTTCTCAATCTTAAAATCCCAATCATAGGTACAATCGCAAACGTGAATTCCACCCCGCCAATACCTAGGTACCATCAACAATCATAACCCTGGAAGCTTTCACTGTTCCACACCAAGTGAGACAGACCTGCAGTGTAAAGTTGCTCCACATACAGTCGGCCCAGTTGGCCCCGCAACACCCAAGTTTGATGCAAAAGATGTGGGTCCAGTTCTATGTGGGAGTCGTACAGGGAGGTCTCACCTTGAATGGGACTGACGACTTTTAAAATAAGAGGAATTTGGCGACAGGCCTTTTTCATCATCTTATTATAGCTTGCTTGCATATCCCACCAGATATCTGTCCAACTACACACCAAAATGTCTGCTCCACCGATGCAGGAAAGGAAGCCGGTCAAGGACCTGCAAAAGGTCTTTCACTATACAGACACCATGTCTCGCAAGCCGACAAGAGACAACGATCCATACGAATACCAGGCGGGCTTTGGTAACCGCCACCAATCCGAAGTCATTCCCGGTACTCTGCCGGCGGGACAAAACAACCCCCAGGAAGTTCGATTTGGCTTGTACACGGAGGGCATCACTTATTCGGCCTTTGCAGCCCCGCGGCATGCCAACTTCAGTACTTATATGTATCGGGTGCGACCAGCTGCAGCTCATAGTATGTTTCATTGACACTCAAAGCATACTTGTACTGACCTTGTATAAAGATGGCTACACGGCCAATATCCCGCACAAAGCAGATATCGAAAACTGCTTCTTGACGCTCAACCCCAAGGTCGCAACGCTGGCAGAGCAGGGCGAATGGGCACCGTTTCCATTGCCCAAGGAGGATGAGAAGATTGATTTTGTGGACGGACTACACACACTTGGCGGCAGTGGAGACCCCAATCTGCGCGAGGGCATTGCACTCTACGTCTTCATGATCAACGCAGACATGGACCACCGGGCATTCTGCAACACAGACGGAGACTTCCTGATCGTCGCTCAGCTCGGAAATTTGGATATCCAGACGGAGTTGGGCAAGTTGTTTGTGCAGCCCGGTGAGATCTGTGTCATTCCTCGCGGAATTCGGTTTACTGTCCGACTTGGTCCCGGTCACAGCGTCGCCCGTGGTTATGTCACTGAAATTTGGGGATCTCGCTGGGAATTGCCAGACTTGGGTCCTTTGGGAGGACACGGACTGGCTAACCCTCGGGACTTTTTGCATCCCGTGGCATATATCGATGAGAACCTCCACGAGAACTGGTCGATTGTGAATAAGGCGAACGGATTGTACAATGGCATTGCGCAGGATCACAGCCCGTTTGATCTGGTGGCATGGTATGGTAATGTCGTTCCTTATAAGGTTTGTACCTCATCCCTTACCCTGCAGCGAAAGACGGTTGATGCTAAACGGTTATCAGTACGACTTGACCAAGTTCTCGTCTCAAAATGCCACTTCGATCGATCACACCGACCCGTCAGTCAACTGCGTGCTGACAGCTGCATCTCGAGACCCGGCCACTCCGTTGGCTGATTTCCTGTGGTTTGGACCGCGGTGGGACGTCGCATCAAACACCTTCCGTTTGCCCTATTTCCACCGCAACTCGGCCACAGAGTTCCTGGCCAGTCTGTATGGAAATGGACTCGGTCGCTCTGACGATTTCCTGCCCGGTGGAGGCAGTGTCGAGATTAGCCACACTCCGCATGGCAATTTTAACGAAGCCTATGTGTGGGAGATGCGGAACCAAGTGAACGAGCCTCGCAAGATTCTCGAAAGTGAGTTCATACTTTTCCGGAACTATACATCACTACTGACCACTTCAGACCAAATGACCATCATGGTTGAGAGTAGCCGATCGTTTTTGTTCACCGAATATGCTCGCTCCGGCTGCGGTACTTTCAAGGATCAGGGCACAGATCCCAAGGTGTGGGACGCGCTGCCGGTGAGTTACATACATCATATTGGATCGACATGACCCGACGCTGATCATTGTAGGACAAATTCTCCGCATACCCCAACATCCAGGAGATCCTCAAGCAGGCCAAGGCGGACAAGGAAGCTCGTACGCAACGCCTGGATATTTTCTATGATGACGACCGCCTGGCTGAGCTTGTTCGTCAATAAGATAGCCCGTGTATCATGCCCACTGCGAATGTACAGATTGTTTCTCGGTATTTGATGCCATGACCAACTGCCGATACCAATTGCCGACATGGGTTTAAGGCGCGGCCAATGGGAGGCTCGGTACTCCTAAGCTTGGCTGAATCTGTGTATGTGGACTCGCTGTCCACGATAGCTTCTTCTTTGTGTTAAATACCGGCTTTCGGTCGCGTACTTTGTCTCGGTTTTTCTCAATGGACTTGGTGCAAGTGACAAGTGACTCGTGTTGATGATCTGCGGAACAGCTGGGCCGCGTAGGGCTCGGCCCAACTCCCCCCTTCCATCCCCATGGGGTACCATGGGGAATTCCCAGTGGCTTGCGCTAGGCCCGCTTCCCCTCATTTGTACATGATTCATAACACAGAAAGTTACTTTATGCTAGCTGTATTCATTGTATTATCCTCGGTAGAATCGGACGAAGGTACAGAGTACCTAAACAGTATCCAAAGGCGAAAGACGGTCAGCTTAACCCCGGAAGTACCCCGGGATACGGGCTGACTAACCCAACTCCCCCTCCACTTCAGTCGAAGCTTCTCTTTCCGAGGGCCACCTTTCGAAAATATGACCCGTTCTTGGTAATGCTTCTCCGTACACTTCGTCATGGTCCTTCGAAAGTGTACCATCTGTGATCGCAAGTTCAAGAAGACTGAGCATTTCAAGCGCCACGAGCGATCTCGTTAGTCCCCGGCTTCCTGCGAAAATCGATTGTTTGGATGCTGACCTGCATATAGACACTAAAGAACGCCCATACGAATGCAATGTCTGTCATAAGCGTTTTTCGAGGAGGTAAGGTCGTGTAAAACGTGTGGAATCACGCAAGCGCATCGTGGTGGTATCGCAGAAATTCTAACTCGGCCGCAGTGATGTCCTAAGCCGGCATGCCAAAGGCCACAACCAAGCCGGCGCAACCGCTGAGGGCGGGAAAGATTCTACAGTGCAACAAGCTCAAAATCGACGCCCTTCTGCGGTAGTCGGCACATCGCTGACGGTGCCCGGGCCCGGAAATGGGACTCAGCTTCTGTCCACTATCGGCGCGGATCCGCATCAGATTCCCGGTCTTTCAACGCCGCGTGATATGACCCTCTCGGCTACAGGAATCCCTCCCTCGAGTTTGGATTTTCTTGCAGATATCTCCGCGCATCATGCCCGCACAGAACCGGATATCAATTCGATGCTCATGGACGAACAGCCGCACTATTTCGGCTGGAATGAACCAACTCCCGCGAATCACATTCCTCGAAATGCTATGGGTTTTGAGAGTGTGCCCAATGATATGCTGCAATTATGGCTCGAGCCTTGCACAGACTCGGGGTCTAATCACGGCTCGATCGACTTGATGCGAGATACTCATTTACCGCTGATGGGCGAGAGTAATATGGCGGTTACACCAGATCCGCAAAATCGGCATTCTGTAGACAGCGGCAAATCTGGCTGTGATAATATTCCCATTGAACGGTTCAACAAAGTCCAGCGGTACTGGCTCGCTCCGCCAAATCACACGGGTCGCCTCATGAACAGTTTATGGCGGGACATCGTCTACGCCGACATTGACAATGTGTTCTCTTTTCATTCTTTACATCCCCCGAGCAATAGTGGTCTGCTTCAAGGATCACGGTGCGGTGTGGACGAGGACTGCAGACGACGTCTTCAAGCAGCGTTTGGCGAGATATCCGCGTATCCGAATGGTGCTGTCTCTCCTGCCACTACCGGCTCGGCTTCGGCTCCTTTCCCAAGCTTCCCTCCCGCAGAGATATTAGATATGTCGCTAGATCTCTACTTCCGCATTTTCCACCCTCTTGTCCCATTCGTCCACCTTCCGACCTTCTCTGCAAAGAAGACGCATCTACCACTGCTTTATGTGATGTCTCTAATCGGCATGATGCTGCTGGGGACCAAGGGCACTACACGCTTTGTCTCAGTAAATTTTAAAGTGGGTCAACCGATTATCGATTGTGGATTTCCAAGTTCTAACAACTATCAGTACGTGCTAGAGAGAGTTACGGCTGATCTGGCAAGATGTACTATGGGGGTTGAAACGCCAGCGAGCGCCATGTCAATCTTTGCCACAGCTTTCTTGTTCTTAAATCTAGCTGTGCTAACAGGAGTATGAATGTTTTGCTGCAATGTTCGCGAAAACCAATGCTTATCCTTTAACAGGAGAAAATCCATTTAGAGCAGTGTCAAATGCTATACGTAAATCTCATGTCGGTAAGTCAAGCATCATCGGCACCTTTTCCTTAACCATGCCAACCATTTCTGCAGGTCACTCAACGCCATGGGCTATTTGCAGCGACTGAGGGTCAAATTCTTGACATGAGTCTATTTGAGGCAGTACCCGACCTCGACATGAGATGGAAGGCATGGAGCAAAGTCGAATCTGCAAAGAGGTAAGATATGATTATCCCACCTTCCCAATTATTGCTAATAATCAAAAAGAGTCATCGTCGGTCTCCTCCTTGTGGATGCATGGTACTCGTCGCTTCTTTCAACAAGCCCCATCATTGTCCCAGACTCTGTCCAGATCATCATGCCCTGCAGTGAAGCGCTCTTCAGCGCCTACTCATCCATGCGATGGACAGATCTCATCCGCACTGGCAAGCGGATCTTGATGCCAACGGTGCTGGCGCCGTCCGAAAACATTGATATCCCCGCCCTTGAAGGGCCCATGGATGAATTCTGCATCCAAGCCGTACTGGCAATGATTCAACTCCGTCAGTCAGAGGCCTACCACCGCCTCCTCTCAAACCACGCCGGTTACCCCTTCGCACCCTGCAATACATACGCAATGGACGGCCGCGCCAGATGTCTCCCATCGCTCCAATCCCAGATCGCGACCAAGTACGGCGAAACAATGGACCGGCTCAACCCTAACGCTCTCATCATGTGGCACCACATGTGCATGATGCTTACAGCCGACATCCAGATCTTCGACCTTGCCGCTGGTCGCGCCGGGCCAGCTCCAGGTCGCAAAGCACTCGACGACATCACCGAATGGTCGCAGACACCCGCAGCCCGACGGGCCTGTCTCCATGCGGCGCACATCTACAAGGCCATGACCAACCGCAAAGCCTCCGACCATCCTACCTTCCACTCCGTCTTATCTCTCTTCTCTGCAGCCCTTGTACTGGGCCTTTACACATTCATGGTACCCGACTCCGCCGGCACGCCTTCCAGCGTCGGGTCGATCGAGCTCTTGGACGATGTCGATTGGCAGCAGGTTGGTACTGAGGGCTTCACAAGCTTTATGGAGCCAGGAGGTAGCCAAGCCTTTTCGCCCAGTGATGACCCAGCTGTGAATTTCATTCGCAATGGTGCCACCATTTACCTCCGCGGTGTGCCTGTGCAGGCCGGATATCAGTCCGCGAGAAGGATCCTGTTGGACTATGCGAATCTGCTCAAGGATTCTGGGAAGTGGAGTGTCAAGAAATACTCCTATGTACTCCATATTATGAGTGATGTTCTGATGGACGTGGAATGAGTTCAGTCTCTCACTTCTCTCTAGCTGGGATTTTCGTCGGGTCTCGATATATGTTTCTCGTGTATTACTACTTCATTTATTGGTGGGACGGGCTTCTCAACGCCGGCTGGAACTGCGATATGACCTGAGTGACATGGATATTATATACCTAGGTACTATTAAAACCCTTGGGATTGCTTTGGTTCCTGATGTTTACGAGTTAAATTGAGTTAAGGACTCTGGAGCCCTGGAGTTGAAGGTTAAATTGCCCACGTGGAAGGGGGTTGGTTGCATCAGTGTGTATAATCGCAGTTTTCTCCCTGGTTTCTCTTCTCTTCAGCAACGCTATCTTCAACAATAGTCCATCTAGGTATATACAGGTACGGGCAAAATATTTACGCTGTGCTATGCAAAGCCACAGGCCACCACCTATCGGTAAAGAATGCCATCAACCATTTCCCCAATAGCCAACGAGCTCGTTAACCCGGGACTCTCAATGCCCAACAAATTCACAAACCCAGGGAATCCCTCCTCTTCCCGAATCACAAAGTCCTGGAACGTCTTACCAACATTGACACCCGCACCCCGGCCCAACTTAGGCCGGATCCCACAATAGTCCAACGAAATAGCCGCCGGGTCCACGCCGGGCATATACGCCAGAATCTCCGGGATGGCCTCCTCCAGCCGCGCAGGACTGGGCTTCAAATCCGAAGGATCATCAATCCACTCAACGTCAGGACCGAAGCGGATACGCCCACCCATATCGAGAGTCAAATGGGTTCCCAACCCGCCATGGCCTGGTAACGTGGCAGGGTAGACAAGCACGGAAGTACGAGGCCGCGACGCGCCATAGGAGAAATACGTTCCTTTGGCATAGTAAGGTACACGGTGTCGTTCGGGCGGGAGAATGAGGTTATTAACAGCGCAAGCACCATGTCCGGCACTGTTAACCAGAGTCTCAGTGGTGATGGTAGTCTCCGAGCCATCCTCATCCGAAACAGCGGTAATTCTAAACTCGCCATTAACAGCCTCGACATTCGTCACGCGTGTTTTGAACACGGTGTCCCCGCCACGCTCCTCAAAGTCCCCGAGTAGATATGTCATCAACGAGTGACTATCGACAATACCGGTGGTCTCGCTCTCGACGATGCCCGCGTCGGCTTTCACGTCCGGTTCACGACGGGCTGCTTCGTCGCGGCTGACGAGGCGGGTCGGGACATCGCCTAGTCCTTGTGCGTGTTTATGCACTCGTAGACAGGCTTCCCATTGCTCTGGGTTCTGGGCAACGATCCATTTTTTGGTGTTGCGGTGCGGGATGTCGTGTTTGGCGCAGAGATCGTAAAGCATGTTACGGCCGCGGATGCAAAGCTTCGTTTTCAGCGAGTCGGATGGGTAGTAGAGGCCGGCATGGATAACCTGATGGTCAATTGTGTTATTGAGTGCGCAATTGCATGGTAGGAGTGCGGCTCACTTCGGAGTTGCGGCTGCTGGTCTCGGTGCCGGGGGCATCGTGTCGTTCAAAGAGGATGGTCGAGGTGCCTTCGCGTGCTGCGAGCTGTCGCGCAACTGCGAGTCCGACCACTCCAGCGCCGATAACCTGTTCTTTGTCAATTGTGGCTCTTGCGTGGATGTACTCCGCACAGCTGGAGCTATCTCCCTAGGAGCAGACAAGGTGAACTCACCGCATGAGTGAAGTCGGCACGCGAAACCTTCGCGGAAGAGAAGTAGCGGCGTAGAGCCGGTTCTCCCTTCAAAATCCTACGCGCGAGCATCTTTGCCAGGGGGAATGCAGCAGAGCAGCTGTCGAGATAACGAGGCCTGGAGGCCCCACACTTGATAATCGGCGTAATGGGCTCCGCTATCTGAGGTGGAGCTTTTCGAGACCAACATTAAGAACACTACGACTACGACTGTATATATAAAGATGAAAGTGGTATTAATTTCTTTATGTTCAGAATATACATGTCCCTAGACGCTATGCGATCGCTAACGCTTGCTACAGTTCTTAAGCATTTCGTCCATATGCTGCATGCTGATTAGTATAGAATATCTCCGGAAGGCTGGAAAAACTGACCTGTCTCTGCTCAACAGCTAGTTTGCCTTGGGTATCCTATGACATGTGAGCATTGGAAAAAAGAGTCTTGGAAGTAACACATACACTAATAATGGTTAAGATCAATGAATAGTTGTTGAAAAGGAATCGCTCTCTGCGCTTAGCATCTGTGCCATTTCGACTCAGTTTCGCCAGCATGGCATCGAACTCTGTGCTCAACCGGGCCAAGCTGTTAGACACAGGCTCATCATCTCCGGCATCACTACTCAGTACCAGGATGCCATGCATGAGTTGGCCGAACCGTTGAGTCAGGAAATGCGGAGCCGATGAGTTCTTCAGGTCATCACCACCTGCGATTGACAAGGCGGAGACCGCACTACGACCAGTATTCGATCCAACTCGCTTGAGCGATTCCGCGTGCAGATCCATGATGACCTGGAAGCGAGGCCACAGCTGCATGTTAATCCCGTTCACGTATGAGTCAGCGACGGGCACTTTGCGTCGCTGGAGCTCGAATGCAGAGCGTTGGTTCAGGCGGACACACATCAAAACACCCAAAGAGTCCGAGGTATGGTCGATCAATTTCTTCGTCAGGTTTTGGCCAAGCATAAAGACGGGCTCAAAGATCTCCATAGCCTTACGCGAGATTTGATGGAATGTCAGGGGAGAGAAGAACTCGGTCATGAAGGAGTACTCGGCTGATACGTTATCCACCAGGGCAATGTTGAAGTTTCGGAATGGCACTTCAATGCCGTGATATGTGTTGTCTTCCTCGGCCAGATAAGAGGACAGCGCCTGTTTATTTCCAGTTCGGAGAATATCAATGCGTCGACCTAGTGAGAAAGGATCATGTGCGGCAGAGCTAGCTCGGCCACCAGGGAGGATATTTCCTGTTGAACATCAGCATGGGTACAGGAGGTGGTCTTGATCAAAAGCCTAACCGGTTCGATGAGATGAGGGATCGCCTCCGAGAACTTCATTCCGGTCACTGGGATAGACTTTGATCTTCTCGAGTGATTGGAGATAACGAGTAAAACTGGAATTATAGTACCAGCGCATCGTGTTGATGTATGCTTGGGAGATCTCCCCAGCAAGTTTGGGGTGGACTTTTGAAAGATAGCGGTACAGGTCCTTGAACCTCACTAGTCGCTGTTGCTGGATAATTTGCGAATTAATATTTGGTGATCGCATTGATCGGATCTGCGACACTAAGTAATCTCGAATTCGTTCGATCGCCTGTCCCATGGTTAACTGCAGCTCACCACATTTTCTTGTCTGTCGCTTACCTTATTCTTCAAATCAATCAAAAGTGGGCGCACATCCTCAATAGCCTTGAAACCGCTGGATGAAGATGCCTTCGCTTCGATGCTCGTTGTCCGAGCATCAATTTCATTCAGGGCGCGCACCCACTTTTCATCCATGGGTCCCTCGGCGATCGTACGCACGACTTTCGGTGAGATACTGATCTCCTCCACGGCCGGGCCTAGCAACTTTTCCACATTGCGCCTGTTCTCGAGCATCGCATTCAGCTGCGTGGAGCGGGTCTGCAATGTTTCAATCTCCGCAGACACCGCCCCCAGCTCACTCTGGAAGTCATTCAAGTACAGCTCGACCGACTTGGACACATCGTCACAGTCGGTAATTGACTTGTGCAACCCTTCAAACTTTTCTCGCTCCTGCTCGAACTGCTGGATCGTTTGCGCCTTGATATCACTGCTCCGTGCCTTTCGAGTCGGTGTCGGGTCAGATTTGGCCACAAACTCCTCCAGACTCAGGCCATCAAACTGGATATTTTCTACCAATCCCGTCGGTCTATCCGGCAGGTTTGATAACTGGGGAACGTCTTTCTGCTGTCTTTCCTTGCCAATGATCCCATTTAATACCTCCAATGGGTCAGGGACAGCAGCCGGGCGCGACCGCTGTAAGCTTGATTGTCTCAACCCTAAGCCATTGGAAGGTCTGCCCGCTCCTGTGAGAGATGTATTGGAGTCGCTCGGTGTGAAAAGTAGGGAAGTGGACGAGTTTCTGGAGGCTCCGGGGCGATTGTTGTAGGGGCCCAGGGAGAGCTGAGAGGAGGATCGGCGAGGTAACGAGGGATTGCGATTAGCACCCGATGGTGTAGATTGGCCTGAAATGCGGTCGCGCCACATAGTTGCAGGCAGAGTAGATAGGAAGGGGCAAATTGCAGCGACTGGCGCGACAATACATGGAGCTAGGCACTAAACCAAACTCGGACGTAGCGACCAGAACCCCACCACAAAGGCTTTTTTCTGTCGAGAAAACTCCTCTTTTCTTTTCTCCATCTCGCCTTCTACTCCCTCAACGAATCCCTTTTCACCCTCGAAAAACTACCTTCATTATGTCTGACGAGCAGGTACGCTATTCTTCCCGCCCTATGTCTACACCCTTCTTTCCCCCAGTCCCATTCGACTCGCTAGGATTCTCTCTCATCCCCGCATATTTTGCGACTCCCCTCTTTGACACCACGCAACCCCTCTCGTCACTAATTTACTGACTAACACGATGGAAAAATAGCACGACGTTACCTTCGAGTCCGCCGATGCCGGCGCCTCGACCACCTACCCCATGCAGTGCTCTGCTCTGCGCAAGAACGGTCACGTCGTTATCAAGGGCCGTCCCTGCAAGATTGTTGACATGTCCACCTCCAAGACCGGCAAGCACGGTCACGCCAAGGTCCACATTGTCGCCATCGATATCTTCACCGGCAAGAAGCTCGAGGATCTGTCCCCCTCCACCCACAACATGGACGTCCCCAACGTCTCCCGTAAGGAGTACCAGCTTGTGAGTCACTTGCCCCTTGTGCGCGTATACAAACATATACTAATCACAATCTCTCTCTAGCTGGACATCACCGATGATGACTTCCTTTCCCTGATGAAGGACGACGGTGACACCAAGGACGATGTCAAGGTCCCCGAGGGCGAGGTCGGCGAGCGTATCATTAGGCTCTTCAGGGAGGAGGAGAAGGACGTCAGTAAGTAGCCCTGCAACTCTCCCCGGGTTCCGCAACAGTGCTCTCTAACCATTCATCTCTAGACGTCATCATTCAGACCGCCATGGGCGAGGAGTGTGCCATTGACGCCAAGGAGGCTCCCCAGGGCAAATAAGTGCAATAATCCTGGGTCTCCCACATGTTATGCCAACCTTTATGTTTCAAATGAGGCTTCTTTCCCCCCAAAAAATTCATCTTCAATGGTTCCATGGAGGATGCGAATCCTTGGATAATTGATGGCTTGCTCTGTTACTTCAAAGATATGGTCATCTCGCCTTGGATGTAGGCTGTACCGACAAGAAGGATTGCTTTGGTTGGCATGATACAGTGTTGTCCGAAGGCCAGTTCTGAGTCCCAGCATCTCATGATAGTGTGACGAATGAATAAATACGCAAACCTTTATAGTTATTTTTTGTATAACCTCAGGGTGTATCCCAAGTATAACTCCATCACCCTGCAAAGCGACCGTAGAAATTGCATACTTGAAAATTAGATACGACCGTACAATTCTACGAAACTTTTAGATCGCCTGGAACTTCTCGAATGCCAACGTGCGTGTTAGGAACCTTTGACCTTTGGGAGCATCGGCGGTCGCTGGGCAGAAAAAAAAATATGTTCCGGAACGTCAAACACTCACAAACGGGCGAACATTCCCGTCCAACCAGCATGATCGCATTGCCTCGGCATGGACTATGTCACCCGCGGGGTCTGCGGCCAAGAGGGATGCCGTGAACGAAAATACTATCTCGACAACGGTCTCTGGTTCTGTCGGAGAGGTCACTTGCAGGAGGTATGCATGTCTCTCTTTCTGCCCTGCGTTGCATCCCCATCCCCGCATCATGGAGCGGGGAAGTTTGCGAACTCTTGAAACTGGTGGCTGAGTCTGTTTGCAGGGTCGACAAATCGAAGAAGACCCGGATGATTTCGGGACTCAGGGTCACAGGAACCGGGTGAGGAAGGAGAAGGAGGAGAGGTCTCGAAAGAGTATGTCGGATCCTGTGTTTGCCGCATTCAATCGCTAACGCCGGTAAAAATAGCCTATCGTGGTCGACGGGCGGCTACTTTGTTCTTACAGGCGTATCAGTTGATTCTATGGAAGCAATGCCATGCGCTGGTGCACGATCACGGATTCCCAGACCAATTCGAGGTGAGCTTGAAAAGTGGCCGCTAATCCTTGAGATGATTCACGAGCCAGAAGAAACTAACATTGTGCAGGCCATTGTTCGCGATCTCTGGGCTTTGCGGCTTCAGACCTTCACACTGCGGATCAACGAGTCCGCAGAAGATGAGGATGGTGATGAGAGCGAGCGCGAAGTCTTCAGCTCCCAAGCCGGTGACACCGACGAATCCGAGGACCTAGGCTTCAAGGTAGGGCAGAGGTACCTTCAATGGCCTCGTCTGCTTGATTCCGTCGCTCTCTGCTACCTAGCAGCCTTGTTGATGCGACTTCCTATCTGTGTGAGCGACTTTTATCAGTATGTATCTGCCACAAGTGTCATTTGGCGTCTTGGGTATTGTTCTTTTCGGCTCAACGAAAATGACCTAACCCCCTTCTTCTCATTTCCAGCTTAATTATACGCCAGGATATTCCCTATATCCGAGCTGTCAAAAGTATACCTCGAGACATGCGAGATAAACTTCCTCCAGAATTCATCGCAATTTTTGACATTGGCGTGAGTGTTTCAACTTGCAAAGCTTGATTAAGCCGGAAGCCTACTGACTCTTTTGAAAAGCGCATCCCAAAAGTGGAACAAATCCATTCTGGATGTCTGGACTTGGCGATGTACTATCAACGTCGCTTTGGGGTTGCGCTTCCTCCCCTGAATTCACCTCTCCTCCTTTATCGACACATTAGAAGATTGGCTGTTCCAAGTATGACCATTCCATCTACTCATGCTCTATGGAAAGAGCACTGACGATACCTAGTTGATGTGTACGACACAGTCAAGTCGCTGCAAAAACTCATTGACTTCGACTTTGCATATCCGAGACTGCGTCGGAATAACGAACGAAGAGAGTCACTCAAGCTGCCAGAAGTGCGACTGGTGGTGCTTCTTGTCATTTCCACCAAGCTTATATTCCCATTCGACGACCTGGAGCGGTATACCGCCTCATATAGTGAACCTGCCACCCAGTCCATGGATTGGTCGAGATGGGCAGACAACCAGAAATGGTTCGATAATCTCAGCATGGCCGAGGACGATAAGCTCGACAAAGAGACACTCATTCGATTGAACGATCACGACGTGTTCCGGATGGATCTCGATCAGCTGGACCAGTATATGGACTGGTACGAGAGCAGCTGGTTGGATAGTTACGGGGGAAAGAACCCCGTCGCCGATCTATTCTCGCCCAGTAGACCAGAGCCACAAACGCAGCAAGGGAAGCAGTCTGCCGACCCCAGTGCAGCTCTCCAGAGGGTCCTCAGATCTGTCATGGTTGCACTTGGGCCTGCACCAGTCAACCCTAGCGAAGATGCAGACCATGTTCGGCCGGGATCCTGGTACCGTCGGTATAGATGGGAATCTCAGCTCCCTGAAACAGCGCGCAGGTTCTACGAAATTGCGGCGGATTTGGCAGCTGTCTCGTTACCGACGCTTGTGCGAGCTGTTGCGGTGACCGAATGGAGGATTGGAAAGTGGCTGGAAGACCAGCGACGCGAGGCGTATATGAAGAAATGGGGTGTGGCAGAGGCGAATGATGGCGATGGCGCCCAGCTGGATGAGCTAGACGAGGAAATGTACGAAATGGGACTGGAAGAGGGCTTATGATCCAGGTATAGAATCTTTCTCATCGCGTGGGCGTTAGACATTAGATTCAAGGAATGGATTTATCTCAAAAAGTGAACACAGCAAGAAGTACATATAGCAAGCAGCCTTTGGTCTGATAGGCGTTATCATCGTATCAAAGTGGGGATATCATGGATTACACTGTAGAAAAGTCAAGCGAATCGCTTCGTCAAAGCTACAATGAAAAATCTCCTCCGGGACCTAGGAATCTCGTTTCAAAATAGTTTATAGTCCGAGATGACGTCGAAGTCGGAAACCGGTGCATCTCACGTGACAGGTACCGAAGCGGAAGCAGTTAGGGCTTAGGGTATCCCCGTCGGTCCACCTTTGCTAAGCGAGAAATCCTCAAATGTGCATCGCCTCCTCCGCCTCGAACTCAGCGACCGACTGCCGACACCAACGAAAACTCGCAACCAGTACGTGCCCTATAAATCACGCCAACATATTCCTGAGAACTGTGTGATCATGACGAGCTAACATTTTCTTCTTTCCGCGCCTTTAGTGCAGATGTAGGTCATCCTGAATCCCCGATCGCTTCGTTGCCCGCGAACCGCCCCCGACCGCTCCCAACGCACGGACATGGAGGAATCAAAGAATGTGGACTAATATGGCTCAACAGTTTCGTCAAGACCCTGACGGGTAAGACCATTACCCTCGACGTCGAGTCGAGCGACACCATCGACAACGTCAAGACCAAGATCCAGGACAAGGAGGGCATTCCCCCGGATCAGCAGCGTCTTATCTTCGCCGGCAAGCAGCTCGAGGATGGCCGCACTCTGAGCGACTACAACATCCAGAAGGTACGAGATATTGGGAATCGATCTTCTGTCATGGTGGGACCAGGCTGGGTGTGGGCATACGTGTATCCAGGGTGGATTGGGGCTTCGACATTCGCCGCTACGACACTCCCTGCTATGATACGAAAGAGGAGGAGCAAGCCTGGTCTTGACCGTGATCGTGTCTGTACTCGGTGGAATTGTGGCTGACATGGAACCAACTACAGGAGTCCACCCTTCACCTCGTTCTGCGTCTGCGTGGTGGTATCATCGAGCCTTCCCTGAAGGCCCTTGCCTCTAAGTACAACTGCGACAAGGCCATCTGCCGCAAGTGCTACGTACGTCTACCTCTCGGATATGCCGGTCGCATCATGAATATCGTTTTTTGCGCAATGATCTCATTGAAAGCGACACGACATATCATTCCTATTCAGCGAGAACAATAAACTAACACTATGCTTCAGGCTCGTCTCCCCCCTCGTGCCACCAACTGCCGTAAGAAGAAGTGCGGCCACACCAACCAGCTCCGCCCCAAGAAGAAGCTCAAATAAACGACTCGCTTATCGGTGTTGTGCTCGGTGTGCTGTGGTGCAGGATCCAAGTTTGGTGTATGGCTGGAACGTGACATGGAGAGGTTTACGCATGGCGTTAGAAATGATGAAACAATCAAGCCACAGTCAATACTTTTGTTAGTTGGCTCCTCTCGGCTTCCAAGCCGGTGTCCATGAATTGAAGTAAAAGTTCAAACCATTCCAACATTGGGGCTATGTCTTTGTTCTGTATGAAGCTCGAGGGCTCTACGTATGCTTTGGGTCTGAATACCCAAGGTGGGGATATCAGGAGCTCTTGTGCTGCTACTGGTGTGGCTGCGATTGAGTGTCTAGATTGGTGCCCAGGTGCTTTCGAAGGTGTCTTGTCTAGTTGCACATGGGCTACATTGACTAGATGCCATTGAATGCAAGTGCAATACGCATTGGAACTATACGAGCCGTCGACAGCTCGTAGGTACACATACAATACAGATGCATGATCCAATCTCAAAGACCACGCCTATCGGAAGACACGAGGAACCACATGCTACCCGAGCAAAGCCGCTACCGCTGAAGTGTCCAGAACCTCAACTCCACGAGAACGTTGCATCGTACCCTCAGTCTTTGCCTTAGAACATCATCTGCTGCTTGTCATCGGCATCGTTATCCTTGTCCTTGTTCTTCTTCGAGACCGGGCTTCCGTGGCTATCAACAGAGTCAGCTAAAAGTTAAACCAAGAGGAGTAGGGAAAGACTCACGCAAAGAAAAGGATCTTGATGGCAATAGCCAGGCCCGCATGTAGTGCAACCACCAAAACCAAAAGAATCTTGCTGGTCTTAGCATCCGTTGCATTCAAAACGGGATAGAGGTTGCGTAGCAGGAAGAACACGGTCCAGGCAAAGCCGACACCAACAAGTGCCCAGTTAAGCGCAGTCAGCGGGCTCCAGCTAACAAGCGCCACGCCAATCCAGACCAAGTTCGAGTATCCATAAAGAGCCCAGCACTCGATCAAATCAGCCGTCGAGCTCCCGAACCAGCGCAGAGCCCCCCACAGCGCGATGGGCAAAATACCCGTGTAGCCATAAATCAAGCCTGCCGCCCCAGACAGCAGTCTGAAGTCGTATTGGAAGTGCTTGTCGTCATTGTTCGACAGCCACTGCGAGATGGTACCTGTCAAAAACAGAATCACCACAACAGTCGTTGCGATCCAGACAGGCCCGTACAGGTCAGGATTGCCTTCCAGCACGTCCAGGAAGTTCGATCGCGGATATAGCGCCGCGACGCAACGGCGCATCACCTCGTTTGTATCGACATCGAAGAATCGCTCGTAGTAGTGCAGCGACCACCAGGTGTGCTTTGTCGGCGTGCCGCCAGGGGACCGGTCACGGCCGCCGCGCGAGGAGCTGCCGCCTAGGAACGGGGTGGAATCGGCTTGTGCTTTGGCGGTGCGTTGATCATTTTCAAAGTCTTGAGGTACAGTGAAAGGATCAATGGTTAGTTGTTGGAATCGGGAGGTGCTTTTTTGCTGGCGTTGGAGGGGACTCACTGGACGGGTGGAATTCAAGGTCCTCTTGCAAGTCTGTATGTCCGAGGTCGCCCTGCTGCTGTGTTAGAGACGAGGGTAGTAGAATGGATATCCGGGATTCTCACCTCGGCATCCACATCGACAACCACGTCGTAACCCCGGTTTGCCATAGTGGTGGATTGAGTTGGGTAGTTGTTATCGGAGAGTTGGGAAGTGTACACATCAGCCTTCCCCGAGCGGGCGCCACACTTAGCCACTCCACTTCACATCCCATAGCTCCTTCACTTGTTTAAAACTATGTTTCCAATTTATTCGAGATCAAATGCTTAAACATTAATTTTCTGGGATCTCCAAACACATCGGTCTTTCGCCATTTGTATCAACATCGTACACTTTTAACACAGACAAAGCTGTGCATAGACAGCTGATCAAGGCCAATCTAGCCCTTGTAGGCACCCCGGAGCCAACCGACATAAGACCAGATGGATATATCGAGTCCCTTCTTGCGAATGTAGATTGATGCAGCACCGACCAGAATAGCCAGTGCCATAGACCCAACAGCCCGGCGATGTCTCCACGCAAATTCAAGCGCTTGTTTACGGCGCTCCTCGTTCCGCAGTTGTCGTGTCTGCCGCTCAAACAGTCGTTCAGCCTCTTCCACTGAATACTTTTGGTACGGATCTCGTGATGTCTTAAGAACGCTGCAGCTAGGGATGTTTTTCCAAGCCCCGAAAGGTAGAGACTCAGGCGGGTGGTCCTTGAAGAGCTGCTCTGCTCTCAGGATATGACCATCCAGGTCAAGGGGGTGCGGTAATTTCGAAAGTTTGAAGTGGAGCATTTCTGGTTCTTCCAAGGGGATTTCCAGAAGTTCCTCTCTTCGGGATAAAATGATTGCCGCGAACAGGTAGATGGCGACCACGGGTTCACGGGCTAAGAGATAGTCAAACAGTCGGGCAATGTCGCTGTATTCCTGGATGTCGTGTGCATAGAGTGTCAGTGTGGCTGCAAGAGCGAAGAATGGCTGGATGGTGGAAAGGTGCTGTCGCAATGCCGGGTCAGTGGTTTCGATAATTGCTGGAATAAGTCGCAAGTGCTTCAGGGCTGGTGAGAGGGAGGGCAGCATATAGTCCCTGATGCGAAAGAGAGATAGTTGTGTCATAGCTGGCAAAGCTTTCTGCTTGCCCAACACCAGAAGAAGGACTTGCACAATATCATGATAGCCCTGGAAGTAGCATAGCATCGGGTGGTTTCTGAGAATCTGAATAATTAGATCAGATAATTGCTCTTTCTTTTCAGAAAGCTCTCCTGCGGGGGCTTGACGATATCAATCAGTTATGTTCAACGGTCATCCATGTTTCCACCGTAACTGACCGCTAGGATAATATACAAAGGACCGGTCAACATCCAGCTGCACCTGATCCTCATCGATATGTCGTGACAAGTCAGTCAGGGGCTTCGGATCATCAAGTCGTGCGCTTTCATCGCATCGTAGTAGAATTGGCCCTGGCACATTCTGTTAGTCGAATCCTTCATAGATTATTCAATTGAACATACAGGCTCGTTGACGCAGCTCATCCTCAAGGAGCCCACCTTCAGTTGTGGCATATGATATCAACGTCTCAATGTCATACGCGTCGCATGCTTGGCGGATGGTTTCGGCCTTCTCCGCTCTGGCTTTGGCTTTCTGCTGAGACTCCACGGACTCTGCTGGTTGATTCGTCGATTCATCTGTGTGCTTCTCATCGGCCGTAGATACCGATGCCTCCGAAGAGCTGCCATTGCTCTGCTTTACGCTTGATGAATCCATTTCCACGATTCATGCAACGTTGATTTCAGCGTGTTCCTGAGAAATAGTGCCGTAATTATTCAGAAAGGCGTATGTGTAACAAGAATCCACAATCAAGTCCGAGCCATTTGCCCAGATACTATTTGTGTATTTTCTCCACCCGGCCTCAGCCAAGTATCTCACACGCCAGTCGACGATGGTTTCCGAAAGGGGTTATAGCGGCAATATCGGCGGCTTTATGGACACAACTCCCAGAGCAAGGCTAAGGCGTTTCAATGTGGTTTATTGTCTCAGAATCTGGTTGAAAATGGTTTTCATGCACGACTTGCCGAGGATAAGTGTATATCGGAGAGAAGGAGATTCATACGATAGTGTTGCGTGGTCCCGCCTGACAGCCTGAGGCAACAACAACGTGATTCCCTCCACCTGCAAAAACACGGCAGCTTGACTTCATTCGCGCTTGTGCATCCACGTTTGACCCCGGCCAGAAATCCCAGTACAAGAACTCGAAGGCAGACTGTTTCCCTTTGCAACTGGTCTGCTTGGCTGGTTTCTATCTTAAGGGTCTACGGTCGTGGGTGAAATCACCCCACAGGTCATGCACTTAGCTCTGGACAGAGCTCCTCTATACACCAGTTTAACTAGACTCTATATAACTTTATCAGCTGACGATACCAGCTGATAATAGTTTGTATGAGTCTTGTAAGCAAGCCTTCGAGAAGTCATATTCTCACTTACCAGCTCTCAAAGCTGTATGTCCCTCCAGTGGCTCTCACTTCCATCTTTGATATTGCATATATTGACATGGCAAAGCTAGGGCTATGTGAGACTTGTTGAAAATCAATTCAACGAGGAACTACACTTTGACCCTACGTTCTTTGATTAGTCCGAATAGGAGAGGTCCAGGATAAGTCAACACAACATCCGCATCCATACATGCCAACACCACAAATGCTCAACTGAGAGAGCTAGGTACCTGTTGAGCATGGTATAGCAAGCCTCGTTATATATTTACTCTTTTTCTGTCACATTTCGAACCCTAGGTAGACGTGGGTCTTCAATATCAATTGCCCAGAGAGGCGATGATATATTGAGTTGGAGCATATAAAGCCTTCCATTCTGTGCACAAACCTCCAGGCCACTCCTGTCCTGAGTTGAGAACGGATAATTTTCGGGCCTGAGGTGCTCGTCGCGTCTTGTACTCCTCCACTCTTCTCTCTTGCATCTCCTGGACCTCTTCACTTTCCCTCTTGCATCTGCGACGCCTCTTTCCCCATCCATGTTGTGTCTCCACAGGCGGGTCCAAACATGACGAACCGACGAAGTCTAGGGGCTCATTCAGGCATGTCGTCTGAGAGTCAACGCCCACAGGAGATCACTGGGCTCCTCGGCGTCTTCACTCAAACCCTTCTCCCCAGTCCCGTGATACAATGGATACTTCCGGCAAGACTCCGGAACAAGAACCACAATGATGTTGTCTTTGTGGGTCAACGACGAGTTCTAATCAAAGAGGCCGCCATGGGTGGTTACCTTCAAGATGTGCTCGAAAAAACCGACTTTACCGGCTCCATCGTTGGAGCCAAAGTTCTCAATATCAGCACCCAGCTACCCTGGGACTCACACCTAGAGACTCGAGATCCTTCCGCGGGGCATTATACCACTCCAGAACTCCTCGACACACTCCCTTCTCAGATCCTTGTTCTTTCATTGGACATGAAACAGCTTGTTTTTCTGTGCTGTTCGCCTTCTTCGCCGAACGAGTTTATCACATTCCGCCGACCATTGCCAGTTGATGTCAATCTACCTGAGAAATTCGGAAAACATATGGCTGTTGATCCAAAGTAGGTGTCATCTGTATCCGAGCTTTGTAGATTTCTATGCTAATCACCATCTAGGTCTCGCGCTGTCGCAATCAGTGCCTCGAGCAACTATTTTGGGCTTTTACGGCTCAAACCTTCTCGAGAACTTCAACTTCAACTCGCTAGTGGCCGTTTGGAGCCGATCCACAAAGTACGTGAAGATCTGTTGATCTTGTAAACATATGCTCATCAGTTGTTACCATAGGAAACTTTCTATCGGTGCGAAGGAATGATCATGTTCATGGAGTTCCTCTATCCCAAATCTGTCGACGACAAGAAAATCATCCTGCTCATCATTCTGGTTAAGAAGGGGACTACATATGGCTCGGTCTACGAATGGCAAGACGATCAGGACCCTGCAACAGATCCCCCGCAGCACTTCGAATTCAAGCTCCTCAGGCCTGACAGAATGCCAACCATGATTGTGCCACTGACCAAGGAATCCTCCTTCTTGGTTATTACCACGACGGGCATGGCTGTGTATTCTTTGAATAATTATACTCGGCCAACGCGATATCCTCTGATTGCCCCCAACACCGAAGTTTCGGAGGCACCTCTATGGACTCGCTGGGCGAGGCCTGCGCGCAACTGGCTTTATAGTCAGAAATACGATGGGATTTACCTTTGTCGCGAGGACGGCTGGATCTATCTTCTCGAGTTTAACAATGGAGGCGAACTCGAACTCACAACCAGTCTGGGTCAGCTTCATTGCAATGTCGACTTGGCGTTCGATGCTCTTGATATGGGCCATGAGGGTGGCGACTTCATCCTGGCGGCGGGTAGCATGGGTGACGGTGGGCTCTACAAATTGGAGGCAAGGGATCAACCCAAATGTGAACAACGATTCCTCAACTGGGCCCCAGTCACTGATGCCGTCATGATACGGTCGGGTGCCAAACGTATGCCGCACCACCAGGTCTCTCGAGACCGTCTATTCGTTTGCTCTGCGTCTTCTTCCTCCCATGGAGCACTCCACGAGCTTCGGTATGGCATTGAGGCTCAGCTCGGATTTGCAGTTCCCCTTGAACACTTTGCGGGTATTCGAAACCTGTGGGCAATCAGCGACGACGTCAATGGCGGTGTCTACGTTCTTATTACCGATCCTATGTCTACCTTGCTTCTTTATTTGAATCCGGAAGAAGGCATCGGCGCCCTTGACGAGAATGATACGGGTCTGGATACTGCTCAGACGCTGGCGGCTGGTTGTACTTCTGACGGTGTTCTCATCCAGGTCACTGAGAACGCGACACACCTGTTTGTGCCCCAGAACCTATCCTTGAATACCCGACTCCCACATGAACTGGGCACTTCTATCCTGGCTGTCGACGTCGACGGTCCGAATTCGGCCGTGGTCACTGCGGTGCGACAAAATGACTCAGTGAGCCTTTATTTTGCCAATGTCATTGTGAAAGATGATGAAGTCCGCCTGAACGTTGGTCCACCGCACAAAATTGAGTTCGAGCCCATTTGCGTATCTCTTGAAAAGTTCGGAGATATGAGCTTTGTGTTTGTGGGCTCTGGGAGAGGTACTTTACGAGTCTTCCGCGTTGAGAATGGAGTCATCACATACTTCTCTAAGGCGACAGTCAACGTGGGCGACAGTGATGAAATCTCGCGGGCTATCGACAGCGTTACCGCCATTCGCGTCACCTTGAGCGGCACCCTGCATGCTTTCTTGCTCTGTGGTCTGCGGAGTGGAATTCTCGTCCCGTTCGAACTAGACTTTGAGGGTTCTCCCTTGATCAGTAAGTCAGAGATGGTTCATTTGTACTGACTACTTATGCTGATCCCGTCTTTCTTACAGACCTAATCCAACAGGAACCCAAACGCATTGGGACCACGTCTGTGTTTGTACAGAGTACGGATACATTTGCGCTACTCGTATGTGGAAACGAGCTGTGGCGAGTTTCATATCCCCTCGACGGACTGCCACTGGGTTGCATCTTACAACGAGTATGGATCACAGATCAAAACAATGTAAGTTGAATGATACGCTTCCCACGTGAAGCAATTGAGATCTAACTTGGGGCTAGCCTGCGTACTTCCCTGTCAACGTTCACGGCTGCGGGCTCGTCAACCCGCAAACTTCAGCGTCGGGAAGCCTTTTCTGTTTCGCAGACCGACAGCTTCTCATTTGTGCTCTGGGCAAGGACCCCAAGATGGTTCCTCGACGCATTGGTTTGCCTGGAACTGCCACCAGGCTGACTTATTCAGAACATCTTCAAAGACTCCTTGTATCCTACAGCATAAGTGAAGTTGAGGATCACTTGGCACCGAATCACATCACCACGCGCTCGTATCTTGAATGCGTCGACCCTGACTCACAGCATGATGTCGTGCATCGAGAAGAATCGGATCCGATGAGACCCGAAAACCCTCAGAGCTCTCCCGGAGAGACGATCAGTTCCATCTTGGACTGGGCATTCGCGAAAAATGGTCAAAAGTATCATCTCATCGTATTGGGCACCTCACTGCCAGCGCTGGAACCACGAGGGCCTCTCCTGGGTCGTGTCATTATCATGCATGCGAATCGCGATACATCCGACCCCTCCCGAGTCAACTTCACCACTAAACATGTGCAAACCGTGTCCGGGCCTGTGCGTGCAATTGCACCTTTCCGTGACAGTCTGATCATCGGTGCAGGGAACATACTGTTCCCAGTGACATCCCGCAGTGCGGAGACCAGATGGGCTCGCGATACCGCAAAGAAACTCCCCTCTGTTGCGGTCGCTATCACCGTCTATGGACCATTTATCTTCGTGACCACTGCACGGCATGGATTCATGATCTTCGAAGCAGTTGATGGAACGCTTAAAACCCGCGAATGGGACCAAGTGCAGCGTGATGGCGTGGCTCATTACATTTGTCCCGGTAGTACTCCTCTAGCTTTCATGGCCAGCCGTGGCGGAGGTGTCCGCGTATCCAAGCTCGGAAGAGATCCTGATACCTGGGGCCCTGTTTCGCAACCGGCAGAAATTCGCCTCCCGGACACGATCATTCGCTTCGTTCTCGACTCCATGAACGAGCTCACGCCAATGACACCCTGGAAGCGAGGATCCTCCATGTTCGGCTTCGCTCTCAATGGCGCAGTGTACAGATTCTCCCTGTTGAGGAAGAATGAGCTGCAACTCCTCTGGCTGTTGCAGAACATGTGCCTCAAGGACCGAACTATCTGTCCGTCTGCACTTGTACGTGAAAGGCGCCTGAATCCTCTGTGGAGAGAGCCCCGGGGCGATAACTGCCACATTGATGGGGATATCCTTGCCCGTCTTGCTCAGCGGGATCCTGAATATCTGGAGCAGATGATTAGGAAGCTTGATACTGGTTGTGAGACGGAGTTCTTCAATCCTCATGTCCGCGAGCTAGCCGCTGAGGTGCTGGGAGAATCGTGGAATTATGCCCGATGCATTATTCACTGGCTTCGTACACTGCTGCAGGTGCAGGATGTATAGGTGATGGCACGCTTCTACCGATTTCATTTCCCATGTATTTCTGATGACAGCCTCAGAAGGTCCGGAGCAGATAGTGAGTGTCATCTCAATGATGTCCATTAGATCAGAATCTTAAGATGCATCTACATTACTTATATTATTTCTCTACATGTACCTTTATCTGATTAATGAGCCTGTCTCACCTCAGTAAATGACAGCTCTATAAAATAGAACTGGGGGCAAGATAGCGTGGGAGTGGCAACCCCTGCAAAACCTCAGGTGAAGTCAGACTGCATTGTTCCCCACCATTGATTCTTCCCGAAATTCTTTTTCACTCCCACTCCTCTCCCCTCGGTCCACCTAATCAGCCTTTCTTTCCCGGGGACCTGAGTTCGACTAGTTCGATCTCTTTCTTTCACTTGAGTTTTGCGTAACGGCAAATTTTCAACCCACGACCCGTAGCCCGTGAACGGTTAGCTCCGTTTGTGCGCTCACTACGATTCTCCGATCGCCACTCGATTCGGATTACAAACCCCCCAGAAACGCACAAAAGAAATCAAGGCCGACATAATGGCGCCTAAGAATAAGGGAAACAAGCGGCAAGAGGAGGACTGGGAAGCCGATCTCGGCGAGTCCGTCCCCGGCGCCGATACTCCCGTCGACGACCAGCCCCAGGACGCTGAAGATGAGGAACCGATTGGTGGCGGTGGCCTCATGGCTGCTTTGAAGAAGAACAAGGAAAAGAAGAAGAAGAAGGGCAAACCAACCAACGACTTCGTCGAGGGTGAGGACCCTGCCGCAGACCTCGCCAGCAAGGCACCCGAGGAGGGCACCTTCGATGAGGATGACGTTTTCGCCGGCAAGGCCGTGAAGAAGCCCCTCAAGGAGGTCCCGACTACCAAGGCAGACGTGCCCGAGGAGGGCGAGTTCCGCGTGAAGTCCAAGAAGGAGAAGGAGAAGGAGAAGAAGGAGCGTGAGAAGGCGCGTAAGAGGGAACAGGTACGTTTGCAAATTTGTCTGCACTATCGCCGAGCCTAGAGTAAAATGCTGACCTGGTACTCTGCCATCTAGGCCCTCGCAAAGAAGAAGACTGGCCCCCAGCCGAAGGCCGAGCCCGCCGAGCCCGCTAAGCCCGCTGCCGAGACCAAGAAAGATGAGCCCACCCCGGCCCCAGCCCTGGCCGCAGAGCCCGCAGGTGGCAAGAAGAAGAAGCTCCCTCCCCATTTGGCAGCTCTTCAGAAGCAGCAGGAGCTGCTCCGCAAACAACGTGAGGAGGAGGAGCGGTTGGCTGCCGAAGAGAAGGTCGCCCTTGAGGAGCAGAAGCGCCTGGAAGAAGAGGAAGAGGCAAAGCGCGCAGAGGCCCGTGAAAAAAAGCGTGAGAAGGAGCGTGAGAAGAGGGAGCAACTCCGCAAGGAGGGTAAGCTTCTCACCAAGGCTCAGCGGGAGGCTCAGCTGCGCAATGAGATGCGTATGAAGCAGATGCTTGAGGCTGGCGTGGGCAAGGTTGCCGGTCTGGAAGAGCGTGGTTCTGAGAAGAAGCGCCCCGTCTACGAGAACCGCAAGAAGAAGAGCGCTAAGAAGCAAGAAGAAGATCTTGAGGCTGCCGCTGAACGTGCCCGTCTCCAGCGTGAGGCTGAAGACGAACGCCGCCGCAAGGAAGCCGAGGAGAAGGCCAAGGCTGAAGCTGAAGCTGAGGCCGCCGCTAAAACCGCTGCTCCTGTGGAGGAGGACGATGCCGTGGATGACTGGGAGGCGGCTGCTGATGAGGACGTTAAGGATAGCTGGGAAGCTCCTTCCGACGGTGAGGAACAGCCCGCTGCCAATGGCACTGCTAAGGACGTGGCCGCTGCTAAGGAAGCGGTATCGGATGAAGATTCTGAAGACGAGTCCTCTTCCGAGGAAGACTCGGAGGACAACGAGGAGAAGTCAGCCAACCAGAGAGCTATTGCACAGAGAAAGGCCGAGGCGGCCGAGCGGAGGAAGAAGCAACATGAGGAGGCTCTCGCCGCTCGTTCCAAGGACAACCTGCGCTCCCCCATTTGCTGTATTCTCGGACACGTCGATACTGGAAAGACCAAGCTTCTCGACAAGATTCGCCAGACCAACGTGCAGGAAGGCGAAGCCGGTGGTATCACTCAGCAGATTGGTGCTACTTACTTCCCCGTCGAGGCTTTGCAGCAGAAGACCGCCGTGGTGAACAAGGACGGCAAGTTCGAGTTCAAGGTTCCCGGTCTGTTGGTTATCGATACCCCCGGTCACGAGTCTTTCTCCAACTTGCGTTCCAGAGGTTCCTCTCTTTGCAACATCGCCATTCTGGTTGTCGATATCATGCACGGTCTCGAGCCCCAGACCCTCGAGTCTATGCGTTTGCTGCGTGACCGCAAGACTCCTTTCATTGTGGCCCTGAACAAGATCGACCGTCTCTACGGCTGGAAGAAGATCGATAACAATGGTTTCGAGGACAGTTTGAAGATGCAGAACAAGGGTGTCCAGAACGAGTTCCGAACTCGTCTGGAGGCGACCAAGCTCGCTTTTGCTGAGCAGGGTTTCAACTCGGAGCTCTTCTACGAGAACAAGTCCTTGGCCCGCAATGTGTCGCTGGTACCTACCTCCGCTCACACCGGCGAGGGTGTTCCCGACATGCTGAAGCTTCTCACCTCCCTGAGTCAGGAGCGTATGACCAACTCCCTGATGTACCTGTCCGAGGTTGAGTGTACCGTCCTGGAGGTGAAGGTCATTGAGGGACTTGGTACCACCATTGATGTGGTTCTGTCCAACGGTATTCTGCGCGAGGGTGATCGCATTGTTATGTGCGGTCTCAACGGGCCTATTACAACCAATATTCGAGCACTTTTGACACCCGCCCCGCTCAAGGAGTTGCGTCTCAAGTCGGCGTATGTCCACAACAAGGAGGTCAAGGCCGCGCTCGGTGTCAAGATCGCTGCCAACGATCTGGAAAACGCCATTGCTGGTTCCCGTCTGATGGTTGTCGGTCCTGACGACGATGAAGAGGACCTGGAGGAGGAGGTCATGTCTGACCTGGAGAACTTGCTGAGCAAGGTCTCCACCGATGCCCGCGGTGTCAGTGTCCAGGCTTCGACTCTGGGTTCCCTGGAGGCCCTTCTGGAGTTCCTGAGGGTCTCCAAGATCCCGGTGGCCAACATTTCCATTGGTCCCGTCTACAAGCGCGATGTTATGATGGCTGGAACCATGCTAGAGAAGGAACCGGAATATGCCGTCATGCTGTGCTTCGATGTCAAGGTTGATAAGGACGCTGCCGCGTACGCTGCCGAAGTTGGCGTCAAGATCTTCACTGCAGACATCATTTACCACTTGTTCGACGACTTCACCAAGCACAGAGCTGAGCTGATTGAGAAGAAAAAGGAGGACAGCAAGTTGCTTGCCGTCTTCCCTTGCGTGATCCAGCCCGTTGCTGTCTTCAACAAGACGGATCCGATAGTCATCGGTGTTGATGTGATCGAGGGAAGCTTGCGGATGCACACCCCGCTGGCGGCTATCCGCACCAATGCCGCCGGTGACCGGGAGGTTATCGACATTGGCAGAGTGTAAGTGGTCCGCGTTGCTATTACCTATTGATTTATGTCTAACATTCTGGCTTCAGCACATCCATCGAGCGCGATCACAAGCCCATCCAGGTCTGCAAGAAGGGTCAGCCCTCCGTCGCCGTCAAGGTCGAGGGTCCTAACCAGCCCATGTACGGCCGCCACCTGGAAGAAACTGACCGTTTATACTCGCACATCTCGCGTGCCAGTATCGACACCCTCAAGCAGTTCTACCGCGCTGAGATGTCGAACGAGGAGTGGGCTATAATCAAGAAGCTCAAGCCCGTTTTCGACATTCCTTGAGCGGAACGTTCGGTCATCGATTGAGGTGCCTTTGAGCATCTCACACGGAGATGTGTGGAATTTCATTCCATCCATCTTGCCAGGTCCTGCCTTCTCCCTGGATGCATCACGATGCATTGTGGAGTGGATCCGAGTTTGGCGTTTCCCGTGTATATGGGGATGCCACAATATGACAATTGCCATCAAGTGAAAATAAAAGTTACTGTTTTGATTGCGATGGACATACCATGAGACTACGACTTGGATGGAATGAACAGGACAAAAAAGGGAACCAACCTTGTACATGCTGGGAAAGGGGACCTGGCTTATACCAGATTATTTTGTTATAGTTGCTTTTAAATGAATATTGTTACTGGATTTCATATCCTACACGTACTATATCCACGAGCTTCAATATTTACAAAGTTCAACCCCTTATCAAAGTTAGAAATCATCACCATCCCACTTCTCAACCTTTCCCCCATTCTGCTCCCAATCCAACCAACTCCCCTCATAAACCCCAATCCGTTCCGGATCATATCCCGCCTGTACAGCCAACTGCGCCGCAGCACGAGCACGCACGCCCGCCTTACAATAAAACACAAGCGTACCATCCCCATCAACCTGCGGCTTTGGAAATCCAAAACGAGTCTCAAACTCATCGGCATCTAAGTACATAGCATCGGGCTGAGAAGCGAGCGGAATACTAATGGCAGACGGGATGATGCCGGTTCCTTTCAGCTCGGCAGGTTCGCGGACATCAATTAGGATGACGGGCTTGTGGGATGGGGAGCGAGAGTCGGAGGGGAGTGAGGTGTTTATCTGGTATTGGTGAGTTATGCTTTCAAGTGAATAGGTATTTGGTAGACGTACGTCTTCGAATCCCCATTCCCGTAGACTTGTGGATTCATCGCTGAACAGGCGTACTTGTTTCAGGTGGGGTGTATATTGTTGGGTCTTGTAGATGTGCGATCTCGCGACTGTACCCTGTTGCGAGGGCCGGAATCCTCGGGTGGCTGCGGATATGCATCGGCGCTGGAAGATTGGAGAAGCTGAGATGGTTCGAGCAGGGGTTTTGATGGCTGCTGAGGAGATACTGGCAGCTGTGCGCCGGATGGTGAATGGTAATTGTGAAGCCATGGTGGGTTGTCTGTGGTTTCTTGATTTGTAGTATGCTTGGAAATACTTGGGTTAGGAGGTGAAGCTCTCGGCTTTGGAATTGGTGATGCGTGATGTCAGTGCCCAGTGTGACCGCCTGCTGAGTTGGGTATCGCCAGATCGGGGAAGTTTGATGTTTTGTTGGCTAACTAGTTAGCTAGTTAGGTGCAGGTAGTTAATAAGTATGAATATAGAATGAATCGAATTGTAACTTGAGATGTCCAGACTTGGAGTTACATATTTTCTGGTCATAATGGTGAGATTATGCCAGGTACCTATTCTCTAGGGCTCACTACAGAAGAGACCCCGAGAGTATATATATACCCGAACTTTACCGAGGACCCAACACTAAATGTAATGTTTAACTGTTTAACTTTTTGATTGTATCTACTTATTTACTAAATCCAATAACATACCAATCCAAAACCTCCAGCGCTGAAGCATGGAAAAGCAGCATTAATATTAATCTAGGTGTGCGGCTCTTAGGACGCTTGAACTCAAAAAAGAAAGAAGACCGAAACCCCAGGAATGCTCGTCATTTCAAACGGGTCACATCCATGTGGATTGCCCCTCTGTACAATGTGAAGGGAGAATGGCCTCCAGGTATCACCTCGGCTGACAACTCGAGGCTTTGTTCCAAGTAATTCAATAAAATGTCCCGCCTAATGAAGAGAAAAGAAGGGAAAAAAGGAGACCGGACCCTCCATCTCCAGGACAGAAAGGCCGTGCAACCTCATGAGATTAGCCAATCTATCCGGAGGGCGGGACCAGGTCTCCAGTTTCATTGCTTTTGGTTCGTGAGAAATGAAGAATTTAAGCGCGAGGGCGGAAAGTAAGCAGGCAATCGTCCTAGAACATTGTAAGTTATCAAACACAGATCCACGAACGGGGATGAGATGAACATACCTGAGGGAAGATGGTGGCAAACACCTTGATATCCTCTGACAGAGGAGTCGGGGTGTGCTCCCAGTCCATCTCCATACTGGCTTTGCCAATCATGGCCATCAGCGACAGCACAGCGTAGGTCTGACCCAGACAGTAGTGGGGACCCGTGCCAAAAACCAGCCAATTCTTGGATTGCGCCTCAGCATCACCGGTGATCCAGCGCTCAGGATCGAATGAGTCGGCATTGGGGTACACCTCCTCGTCGTGAGTAGCCGGCCAGACCGAGGGGATAATCATGGAGCCCTTGGAGACGGTGACCTTGTCCGTGATGGGGAAATCCTTCTTGACGAGGTAGGGAACCATGATGACCGGGGGCCGATAGCGCAGGGTCTCCTTGACGACGACGCGGGTGTAGGGCAGGTTGTCGAGCAAATCCATGGAGATCGGGACAGAGCGGTCGCCGTTGCGAGCCTTGAGGTTCTCCTCGCGAACTTTGGCCAGAATCTCGGGGCGGTCGGCCATCAGCTGGAAGAGCCAAGTTGCAGCAGCGCTAGTGGCATCCTGCGAGGCGAACAGGAAGGTAAAGAGGGTTTGGGCAATCTCGCGGTCGCTGAAATCACGCAGAACCTGAGGAGGCTTCTCCGACGAATCGACCTGAATACCCTTGGCAATCTTCGCGCGGTACTTGGCGGAGTCCTGCTGCGCCTTGACCCAGGCGTCCATAATACACGAAACCTCACCACCAGCAGCCATGCGAGCCTTGCACTTGGCGGCACAGTGGGTGAACTCATCGAGCACCATGTCGGCAGCCTTCTTTCCGTACCAAGTCTTGGTGTAGGGCAGGATAATGGGGAAGTTGACAAGCTCCAGAGCAGCGGTGATCAGGTAGTAGTCGTCGGCAACCTTTTGAACGGCCTCATCGGACATGTAGTAGCCAACGAAGGTACGGCAGGAGAGAGCGCACATCAGCTCGCGGAAGTCAGGCATCCAAGGAGTCGGGGTGTGCTTGGTCTGCTCGGACTTTTCCAAAAACTTCTTGAAGTACTCGTTGAAAACCTCCTCGGCACGGGGCAGGTAGCAGGCCAAAGCCTGGCGGGTGAAGAGGCCGTTCAAACCCTTGCGGTATTCGACGTGCTCTTTGCCATCCAGGAAGACCCAGTTGTCCTTGCCAAGCAGCTTATGCGCAGCATCCACGACACAAGGCTTCACGTAGCTGGGGGAGTTGAAGATCTTTCGGGACATATCACGGCTCGACGCAATGACAACGAATCTTACAGTATGTCAGTAACCTGCGAATAGAAAGTCCACCAGAGACGCCCATTGTATCAGGGTGTATGCCATTGAGAGGGTTGGGGACTCGGGAGATTCTCACTTGTGGAAGACGGAGACACAGCTCAGCTCTCCGCTGTCCCATTTCGCCTTGTACTCGGTAAACTTAGGATTGACCGATTGTAGGAATGGGCCCATGAACGGCAACTTGTAGGCGGGGCCCACGATCGAGCCCTTGTAGTAGTGATATTTGACTGAATAGGAGAATCCTCCGTAAGTAAAGGCTTCTCAAGATACGATCGCAACAGCCCCGTGAACGCGTTCTGAGACCACTCGGACTTACACTGATCATAAATGACGGCCGCGACGAACAAGGTCACGATCAGCTTCCAGGCATTGAATCCGTCGAGCACAGAGGCAATAAATCCGGCCGGCGCGAAAAGTTGAGGAGTGACCGTCGCATCCGCCGACGGCGAGACGAAGCTCCCAGTGATATTGGCCATAATGAATCAATCACAGCAGGGAGCCCAAGAATAATAAAAGAAAAGTCCAACGACCAAGGACCTAACTTCACAAAGGGGAGGAGAGGTGGAGAGGGGAGAAGAAAAGGAAATTAAATTGTCAGGGGCGGAAACGCCAATCCCACCCGGCGCTTCGGGTGCTCGGCGCGCCGCATCAAATCTTGCGCATGTTTGGAATTTGTTTGCTGGGATGGTACTGCATAAATATTTCTGATTTATTATACTCCTAGCTTCATACACACGTGAGATTGATAAATGAAAATTAGAAAATTATGCCCAGGGGTATATACCTTAAAACAGGGTGGAGAAGTTTGGCTATAAAAAATGTACCGGGTGCTACGCAGTATTTGTCGGTATAGGAAGAAGTACTCCGTATACTCCGCCAATAGCCAATAATCCTTCTCCGCAGTACGGAGTAGACGGGGAATACAGGGTACCGCCTTCCACGGATGCAAGGAGGCCGTTTCATGCTGGTAATCAGGAATAGCGTGACTCGGCTACGGACTTTCCGCACGGAATTAAACTTGTTCAATTAAGGGTTCCTGGTGGCACGTGCACACGAGATAAGCACCGCTGACTAAGTGCTGATTCCCCATTGGCCCAAATGATCATTAAACAATTCATATCTACTGAACCAATGGGCTATGACCGTCCAAACCCAAACCAGCCACGGCCCTTCTTCTCCTCGGACGGAGCCTGCTCTTCTGCGAGGTGTGGGTAGTCGATATAGTTCCAAGCCACATCTAGGAAGAGGGGCTTCACGGGCACCGGTTGCAATTGAGGTGGGTATGGTACCAGGTTGCTGAGATCCACTCCCGCCTGGTATTGTTGTAGGCGTTCGACAACCGGTTGCTGCTGGGTGGAGCCGGACTTGGACTGCAGTCGCTCCAGGGTGACCAGGCCACGATACTGAGCAACCAGCCCGCGGAGTGTAGAGCCCAAGGCATTCACCTGGGCACGGGAGACATCCAGCTGGGGAGGACCTTCCACATTGGCAGAGGCCTGAGAACTTGCGGAGCCGGCAAGATCAAAGGCCTGAGCAAAGAGGGCGAGAGCTTCAGTGGGCTTGCCCAGAAGACCGTGGGATCGTCCCAGGGCCAGACATCTAAAAACAGATAGGTCAGTCACATGCTGAGAAAGGATAGTTAACGACGAGGTGAGCCATACCTGAGAGCCCGGAAATAACGCCGCTTCGCCTCGAGATCCTGAACCAAGGCCGAGTCTGCCGCAACACCCGGCAGCTCCAGAATAAAGTCGAGACTCTGTAGTGTGGAGTCGTACAGAACCACGCGCTCGCGGAGCTGGGTCAGTTTCTTTCCGTTGCCTCTGCCTCGCTTTGTCTCTTTGCCGTTCTTGGCTTGTTCATCCTCAAAGACCAACCCGTCCTGCTTACCGCACAGCACACGGTTGCGCCCAACGCGCCGTCCAACCAGACTGTAATTAACTGCGGTCCGGGTGATCTGCAGCGCCTGCATCCTCTTGTCACCCGCATCCACTCCCTCGCTGGCCAGGTCATCGATAGCAGTCTTAGTGGCATCGACGGCATCCTGACTGGCGATAATGACGTTGTCGTACGCTGCAGCCTGATCCTTCGCGGCGGCTGATTTTCCTTCGTCCGCCAGCCAAGCAGCGAGACCAGTCTCTGCGGCCGAGGCGGCAGCCAAAGCCTGAGAGATAGAGGCATCCTCCAGCGCAACAGTCCGCGATCTCCATGTAATGGACTCTGGCAACTTCTGCACCTCACCTTCTGCAGTTCTCCGTGTGCCCGCTGCCTCTTCCGCGAGGCACGATGGGTCAATCTTCTCCACTTCGGACCGGGTATCCGAATCAGATGGGAAATATTCAATTGCCAAAGAGGAAGTCGGCTTGGAGCGGGGAAGCTTCATCTGATAGGCGGCATAGCGCATGCTGGGGTCGACAGTCCCAGAGAGAAGGTCTCGGAAGGCTTCCTTCTTGACCCTCTGGCCTAGAGCCGTATAGATCACCCGCGCAACGGCATAGTCATGGAGGCATTGCTCCCACTTTCGCTTTTCCAGCCAAAGCGCACCCGAGATTGTAGCCAGATAGGCCCGTGCTTCGAGGATATCGATATCGCTGGCTCCAGAGGTTGACTGATCATGCAGCAGCGAAACCAGATGTCGTGCGTATCCATTCGCTTTGTTCAGGCGAGAGATAATGTGGCGGCGGGCAGCCCCCGAAATACTTTTGGCGGATGGATCGCCCGAATGTGTCGATTTCATGTGCATGGCTTGCGCCCACGCTCGTTCGGATCCGAGAAGCAATAGGTGGACGAATCTAGTAATAACCAAGTCAGCTTTTGAGCATTATGAAGAGGCAGCAGAAAGACATACGATACATTAGTGGCCACATTTTCAGAAGTCACCGGTGCCTTTGCAGTGTACTTGCGGCCCTTGGGGGTGGTCTGTCCCAGCTTCTTGCGAAGTTTGTGCAGTCTGCGAGTGGCATGCACCCGGTAGGCATTGTAGTCACCGACCAGAAGCACCTCCTCCCGCTCCTTAAAGATATAATCGGTGATCTCCATACCGTGCTATGTTGATAGGGGAAAAGGAAGGCGAATGGACGAGGTTGGCTTGAGTTGGTGGTTGGTGGGTTGCGACATAAAGGCGGTGCCCCGTTTCGGCCAAACGAGTGGCCCGATGTGCCCGGCAATTTCCAACCTCCGAATCTTTTGCGTGTTGCTTTCTCCCAAGCTCACTGTTCCTCTTACCTGCATACGGTTGGAAAACCGACGGCTGCCTGGGCCTGCTGTGTAGTTGGAATCTTTTCCGAGGTTGTTTGATCGAGCCTCACAGTCCCCAGATCGCGTGCATTACTTTTTTCTTCTCGGTATGTCTGGTACCGTGCTCCCCAAACAGCTTGTTTAAGCACCCGAAAAACATCGATTCCTAACGCCTTTCTGCGTGGCATAGGTCCTTGAGACTCGTTATAATGCAGATAGGAGGTCGTTATCGGTAACTTACGTGTTCGACGCCGCGACGATCGGGGGTAATGCTCGAACGGGCGACCGGCTGCTTCGAAAGCGCGGGACGGCGGTTCCTTCGAGATCCCAACGGCGCGGTTCGGAGTCGGAGGTCGCTATCTCGACATTTCTGGAAGCACAATGCCACTGGAGGAGACGTCCCCAACTGGTTTCTCGCCTTAGTGCAGCCATCAAACCGACGCCCGTCCGCCGTTTCTAACCAGTCCGAAATCCTTCCTGCCTATGATGGAGGCACGCCCTTTCTTGACTTCCTCTATCCGCGGAAAACACAAGACTTTGCAGCACTGCGGCTTTCACGCTCCTCGAAAAGGCTGGGTCTACGACGGAGGAAAAGGCCACTTGCCGGCTTCTCGAGATCCTATACCACCCAAGCCTCAAACCTGCACCAAATTCTGCTTCATGACTCCCAGGAACACGCGCCAGTCTCTGAAAAAGATGGCGCCGATGCTCCGAAGGAGGCTACAGAGGAGCTCACAAGGCTATTGGAGAGCCGAGGAGAGGATTTCGACAAGGCTTGGGTGTTTTACCTTGCCGCTAGACAACCGCAGCCCATCCGTTCCTCGCTTTGCGCCTATCTCAGCAGATCATCGCATCGTGTTGACCAAGATCGTGCCTGGCAATTGTTTGAAGCGATACCGCCCAAGAACCGTTCCGCGGACGATTTCCTTCACATCACTCAGTCACAGCTTCGTGCTGAGGAACCCGCGAAGATCAGATCAATATGTAAAGAAGCTGTCTCGAAAGGATTTGCAGACTCTTGTTGCGCAATGAGTTGCGCATTTTACGTGAAGAAGAATGACTGGGCCAACGCCCTAGATATTTGTCAGCTGGGTGTACAAGGACGACCGCTTCGAAGGTACAGGCAAATGCTTTCTCAATTTGATCACCTGATGCTGCCCGAAATTACCATCCGACTTGGAGAGTTCCTCACAAATCAACCTGACAACAAGACCGCCCTCGGTCTAGCGCATTTTCTCATTGAACATATATCAAAGTCTCTCGAGTTGCTCGAAAGCATTTCAATAGACGTCCTCCTTCGGATGCTGCGGATCTACCACCATTTGAGTCTGCTGAAGGGAACTCATTATTTTGACATAATCCGGGCTCTTCAATCCTCAGGCACAAGGTCAAATATTGTTCGCGCAGTTGTTTTCTATCGGCACCTGCGCTGGCAAATGCCCAAAGAGAAGCCACCCGCACCACTTCTCAGCAAGCAGATCAGCGCCTTAGCGTCTTTCGACATTACCAATGGCCTCCAATTATTCCTGGACGAACTGTCCCAGTTTCACCGGAAACCTTCCATTGAAGCATACAGACAGGCCATGGTGGTATATTCTCATGCTGGGGACGTGGAACAGGTGAATGCTACTTTTGCGAGACTTGTCGCCGACTATGGGCCACCACGCAATCATTATCAGGTGACTCCGCTCATATACGTCCATGCGCAGATTGGCAATGTGCAGGAAACGCATGATCAGTTCCGAAGAATAGCAGAGGATTTTCATCTCACTCCGAATACAGTGTGTTGGAACATTCTTCTCAAGGCTTATGCGACCGCGAATGATCCAACAGGCGCTTTTTCGGTATTCACTGAGATGTTGAAAGACGGCGTGCCACCTGACTCCCATACGTTTGGCACTTTGATGGGAATCTGTGCAAATTCCGGTGACATTGACAGTACACGTTGGCTGCTTAGAGAGGCACAAGCGCGGCAGGTCCAGATCACCATGCCCATGCTTGATACCGTAGTTCAAGCCCTTTGTTACAACGGGCGATTGGGCCTCGCCGAGAAGTTTGCCAAGGAAGCTTTGCGCTTGAAGGTCCAGGGATCTCCAATGAGAATGTGGAACACGCTCCTGCTGCAATACGCGTTTCGGATGGATGTGGAGGCTTTCAGCCGAGTCAGAAGAACTATGGACAGGGCCAATCTGTCACCGGATGCTACAACGTACGCTGCTAGCATGCTTAGCTTGGTGCTGATGAACAGACCGGACCAGGCACGGAAGCTTCTTCGAAACCTGCACAAGAAACGCGTCATTCATGCCACAGAATATCACTACGCCATCATTCTGTACGGATATCTCAGGGTTCAAAATCGCGATATGGTTCACATCATCTTCGATGAGATCACCCAGAGATTTGGCCGAGCCGGAACTCAGTCGAGTCTTTTGAAACTCAAGTCGGATGTTGAGCGTGACATGCAAGCCATGAAAGATAAGGGTCTTCGACCTTATGGTGAGAACCTACAACTGGAGACTGCAGAAAGGTTCTTGATGTCAGCAATTTCTCGAGTGGGCACCAATTCGTTGGTATCCAAACTCTCGTTACTCGGCGTCTCAGGAGAGTCTCCCACCGAAGCCTTCTCTACCTTGCACTATGAATATCTCATCAAACAATACGGCAAGGGAGGTGCACTCGAACGAGCCCGTGACTTGTTCCAGAAGTACGTCGCAACCGATTCGTCTTTAAGCTCGTCAGAAAACGCACTCGAATCCGCCCCATTCGGCACTATCAATGCCATGATGGTCGCCCATTTAAAGGCTGATGAATATCAGGGCGTTGAAGATTGCTGGCAGATCCTATTTCCGCGCGCCATCAAAATGGCCAGCCCCCTCAATGTTGACGAGTATTTCGAATCGGAGCCAAGGAGTTCTACGAGCCTCTTCGCGTCAGCACCTTCTTCGGAATCATCAACTCTGGAACCTTCTGTGAACGCCGAACCAAGCTCGGACAATGCGCCTTCTGACCGTCAGGTCAAGCCTAATATCCTTCCATCGAGGCGCTTCATGCTATCTAGGCCATTTTCCCTCTACATGCGGGCTTTGGCGTATCAAAATGAGACCGAGAAGATTTTCCAAGCCGTGGCAGACCTCGAAGCTGCTGGCTTCGAGATGACCAGTTACAATTGGTCAACGTACGTGCAGATGCTGGCAGCTTCGGATCGAATGTCCGATCTGGTCGAGGCTTTCAAGACAAATGAACTCCTTTTCATGCCGAGATTCCCTGGATGGGGTCCGCTTCGGCGAGGGTACTTGTTGAAGACCAAAGATTCTCCAAAGTTCGCACACAAGCTTGAAGACCCACGAGTCGATCCGCGTTCCATCAAACGACAAAGCCAGAAATTTCTCGGGAAAGCTGCACGGGAGCACTTCAGTGCACTCCGGCCTGACCTACTCTCGCCAACCTATGTGACCATGGTGTATCTCGCTGCGGCGCTGAACCGCATTCGAGCCGACAGTGTCTTGAATGGCAGCCATGACCTGCAGCTCCTCCACGACACTGCGCCAGAGACAATTCAGGCCCTTGGCGATATGCCCTATTGGCGTGAGAAATTCCAGGGAGTGCTGGTACGCGGCCGAGAAGCCGGGCCCGACATAGACGGGGCCCCCATCGACCAATATGTTGCTCTTGGTGGAGTTCTCGGCGCTGGTGTTAAAGCTAAACCGAGAAAGGTGGGCCGTGATGATCAGACAGAGGAGCAGGAACTCCCCGATAGTCTTGCCGAACTCCTTGGGTCTGATGATCTCGAAAACCCGCACGGGAGCCCTCTTTCCCGCGAAGATCTGCTGGATATTGAGGGTGATATTCGGTACCATCGCCGGATAGCCCAGGCTCACGAGAGCAAGCGCCACAGGAAAGAAAATATCAAGCTCCAAAAAGCTTCGCAAGGGACTCGGAAGCCCAGGAAGTCGAGTCGACCGGTTGAACTTGATGAAAGACTTGAGGAAGATTTTGATGAGGACGAATGGCTGAGCGGAGAGGCGATTGAGAAGGGTCATCAGCCTAGTGAGCACTGAGTTTGTTGCGCCGACTGAGTTGAGTGAACCGAGTGAGCATGATGTTGAGCGCGTGGCCCCCGGAAGGCCCAAAGAGACGTATTGAGCGTCTCCCATGTACAGTGATTTATTTTAGTCTTTTGCGTATATCCTGTCTATATAGAAGCCAATGTATCATATCTCCTTGAATGTTGTCTAAATATTCATAGTTCTGTGCAGTAGTTAACTAACTATAAAGGCGATAACCAAAAAGCGGTCGTGTTTCCATCAATTCCCATCTTATATAAGCAGACACGCGCACGCGTCGACGCGTTCCAATTTTACCCGATTGGGCGGACGCGCATCTCCGGTCTTTGCACCGCTTCTTCTCCCCCTCGACTCGCCGTCTCGACACCAAACCACCTTCAATCCCGTAACCATGGATGTTCAGTTGCGCGATGAGGCTTCGCAGGATCGCGTGCGAGCCGCCACCGAGTTCCTTGATCCCGGTAAGTTTGCGATCGTTGCAGTCAACGGAAGCTGGCTAACATGGCTATTTTTTCTCCAGGCGATGCACGGGCACGCAGGTTCGTCGATTTGACTATTTCTGCCGTTATGGCTCTAACCAGCTAAAACAGTTATCGCGCCGAGATTGTGGTGATGTTAAATCGGGGATTACGACGCCTCACTGTGCGTTATCTACTCCCTGCAATGGTGGGAGAAATTGCTGATGATCTCGTAGGTCAGCATCGATGAAATCCGAGCACACAACCGCGAACTTGCCGAAGGGTATACAGACATCCGTCTTTTCAGAATTCAAAAGCCTCATTGCTCATTCTATAATTGACTAGGCTTCTCACCACCCCCTTCGACTACTCGCAGGCCTTCGACCGGGCTCTCAAAGATGTTGTCAAATCTCTGCCGAATAGGCCTAGCAAGGAGACGGCGGATGAAGTGGTATGCTATTCAACTGCTTGACCCTATTTTGCACCCATGATGGAAACTAACAGCTAGCGCAACAGAACTACTACTGTGCCTATGTCGGAGCATTCGGCGAATTTTCTTGCAACCCCCGTACATTGGGATCTCAACACTTGAACCGCATGATATCCCTCGAGGGTATTGTGACAAAATGCTCTCTGGTTCGACCCAAGATCATCCAGAGTGTGCACTACAGCGAGAAGAAGGACCGTTTCCTAGCGAGAAAATACCGTGATCAAACTATGACTGCAAGCGGTGCGACGAGCTTGAATGTCTACCCGCAGGAAGACGATGAAAAGAACCCGGTGAGTGCAAATACTACGAAAAGGAATAGGAAAAGCTGTTCTCTAACTTTGTGTCAAGCTTATCACCGAGTACGGTTACTCGACCTACATGGACCACCAGAGTATCTCGATTCAAGAAATGCCCGAGCGGGCTCCGGCCGGTCAGCTGCCTCGAAGCGTCGATGTCATTCTCGATGATGATCTGGTGGACAAAGCCAAGCCCGGTGACAGAATCCAGCTCGTCGGTATCTACCGCACCCTTGGTAACCGCAATGCCGGCTCTGGGTCGTCTACCTTCCGTACTATCGTGATGGCCAACAACATCATTCAACTTTCCTCAAAATCCGGTGGTGGCATCGCGCAGGCCACCATCACCGACACCGACATTCGAAACATTAACAAGATCGCAAAGAAGAAAAATGTCTTCGACTTGCTGTCCCATTCTTTGGCGCCCAGTATCCATGGACATGACCACATCAAGAAGGCTATTCTACTCATGCTGCTTGGAGGTATGGAGAAGAATTTGGACAACGGTACTCATCTTCGTGGTGACATCAACATTCTCATGGTTGGTGATCCTTCGACTGCGAAGTCTCAATTGCTTCGCTTCGTGTTGAACACTGCTCCGCTGGCCATTGCCACGACCGGTCGAGGCTCTTCCGGCGTTGGTTTGACCGCGGCCGTGACCTCTGATAAAGAGACCGGTGAACGTCGCTTAGAGGCTGGTGCCATGGTCCTCGGCGACCGTGGCGTGGTGTGTATTGACGAGTTCGATAAGATGAGTGATGTGGACCGTGTCGCAATCCACGAAGTCATGGAACAACAGACCGTTACGATTGCAAAGGCCGGTATACACACCAGTCTGAACGCACGATGCAGTGTCCTGGCTGCCGCCAACCCTGTCTACGGACAATACGATCCGCACAAGGACCCGCATAAGAACATTGCTCTTCCCGATTCTCTCCTTTCCCGTTTCGATCTTCTCTTCGTTGTTACCGATGATATCGAGGATGCGAAGGATCGTACGATTTCGGAGCATGTTCTGCGCATGCACCGTTACCGCCGGCCCGGAACCGAGGAAGGTGCCCCTGTACGAGAGCAACTTAACCAGACTCTGGGCGTAGGGATTGAAGATCGGCAGGATGCCAACCAGCCTACGGAGGTCTTTGAAAAGTTCAACGTCATGCTTCACGGTGGCATGGTCGCCACTGGCCGCAGCGGCCGCAACAAGAACATGGAGATTATCAGCATCCCATTCATCAAGAAGTATATCCAGTACGCCAAGTCCCGAGTCAAGCCCGTTCTGACCAAGGGTGCTGCCGACCACATCATTGCCGCTTACTCGGCTCTACGAAACGACGACCTCTTGGGCAACCAGCGCCGTACTTCTCCCATCACACCGCGTACGCTTGAGACGCTAATCCGTCTATCTACCGCCCATGCCAAGGCCCGTCTGTCGAACCGGGTCGATGAGCGAGATGCGGAGAACGCCGAAGCCATTCTGCGCTTCGCCATGTTCAAGGAAATTGTGGAGGTTGGCCGCCGCAAGAGACGCAAGATGGCCACCTTCGATGACGACGAGGACGACGAGAGCGACCCGGACGACGATGACGAGGACGAGAACACAGCCACTCCAGGTCAGGTTCCCACAACACGATCCCGAGGTGCCGCCAGCTCTACAGTCCCAGATGACGACCCAGACAGTCTGTATACAGCCAGCCCGCGCGCCCAGCGTACTACACGATCCAGCCAGAACACCCGTACCCAGACACAGACCGAGTCCCAGATGTCTGTGGCGTCTTCCCAACCAGCCTCGCAACTCGTGCAGTCCCAGACCGACGACTCGCAGTCTACTGCCGCACCGGCTCAACCCATCACTCCAGCTCGTATGACCGTTTTCCGCCAGACCCTGGGTTCTCTCATGACTCGTGTCTTCGCCGACAGCGATATGGTTGGGGTCGATGAAGTGATCGACGCTGTCAATACCGCCATTCGCGAATCCCCAACCCTGGGTGCTGCGCATGTCTTCTCGCGCCCCGAGGCCATTCAGGCTCTGGGTGTGATGAACGAGCAGAATCTTCTGATGTGAGTAACCCTGCCTTTCTATATTCCTTTCTGAGAAGGAATCACTGACTTGGTTATCAGGTACCTCGGAGGGGAGGACGAAGGTGTTTACCGGGTCTAAGGTTATATTTCACCTTGACCTTCATCTTTGAAAGAATCGGAGATATTGTGAGGACTGGGTCCTGTTTACGAGCATGCTTCTGAGTTGTTGCATTGGGATGATATCATGTTTCTCTTCTGTATGGAGTATGGAGTTGACGAATGGAGATGGATTAGGCTCGATTCGTCAGGAATATATGCATGTTTCGATTCTAAAGCTCTAGCCGTTCACGTACTTGTAAAAGGTGCTTTGACGTTCTAGAGGATCAATCATCAATCATCGAACGTGAACAGATATCAGAGGTAGGGACATGTTTACAGGAACCTTGTATGGCTATCACGGCAACTTGCACGGACTAATATTATACAATAATGATCTTTAGCTGCAAAACACAGGTCGTGGTATCTATAAACGGGATAAAATGCTGGTGCAAATCCAGGAGGACACAGAATGGAGCTCTCCAACAACACCATGCCATGAAGGGTAATATAGAGATTGAAGAAAAGCGAACAGATACAGATACTTCTAGACATGATTCGAATCAGGCACTGGGGTTGGTGAAGGCTCCCTATCCTTCTCGCTGATGGGCACGATGCCAGAATCATCGGACGAGAATGACGGTGTCCGTGCACCTTCGCGAATCTGGGCCTGTGTCAGAGGTGACAGACCGCGACGCAGACTCTTGGATCCCTTTCGGTTCCGTTGCTGTGGGCTAGCTTCAGACACCGAGGGAGTGGTGCTTCCACGCCGCGGGCGGCTAGATGTCGAGGAGCGGGAGGGTGGTCGGTCCTCGACATCGACAGGGGTGGTGCTGCGAGATGAGGTGCGTGAATGGGACGACTCGGAGCGGGTACCGCGGCGGACAGAAGGTGCACGGTGCTCTTGGACGAGCTTAGAGGATATGGAAGGCTGATGTTGGTGGTGAGGATGGAGAGGATGAAGTCTATGCTTGGTTTCTGGCTCGAGTGACCGATTGAGTGTAGCTGCCACCAAACGACGGCGCTGAGAAGCGCGCCAGCCCAATCCAATCCGCCAGAGCCAACCGCCTTCACTCTGGGCGAGCTGGCGCTCACGCTCGCGCATTCTATGACGCAGCCGAGCTCGGCGCTCATTCTCCTTCTCCCAGAAGTCGGTACGGTAGTCCTCCCAATTCTCGCGGAACTCTGGTGAAAATGACTTCGGTAGCAAAAGCAGACGGATATAGTCACCGCCAGGACTCAGGTCTTCCTCTACCAGCCCGGACTCGGTATCGCCACCGTTGTAGTACTGCTGGTAGTGCCGACTACCGCGCTTCTCGGAGGGGTGACGCTCGACGAAGTGGAAGTTGCCCGTTGGGGAGGGGAAGAAGGGTGCAAAGAAGGGAAATAGGAACGAGATGTAAGAAAATAGTTCCTGCGACCAGGGACCACGGATCACAATGATCTTGGTGTTCATGACGCGGAGGCCGCGATTGGAGACGGCGAGCCAGCGCCGGGGCCAACGGATTCCACGCTCCCATTGCCCTGTGCCCCAGACCAACAGAGCCGTCACCACCCCACCAAGCAGGGCGACTTTCTCTCCCATTTCAACCACCCAATATACGGAGCCACCGACACCGCGGCCATCTTCTCGCGGGCGGAGGAACAGTGCGTATGTGAAGTAGGCAAGCCATGCAACCAGGAGGAGCAGGAAAAATGTGTTTTGGCGGCGACGTTCGCGTAGAGCTAGATACTGTGCTCGGAGGGATGCTTCGAGGATCAACAGATTTAAGTAAATCTGGGGCGGAGACGATGGTAGCGTAGCGAGCGGATCTGGCGTTGAGGAAGGCGGGGAGGTGGATGAGGCATGTATTGGCTCCGGCGTAGGTGCCTGGGCTTCGGGCACTGGGGCGCCCTTGACCATCCGGTCCAAGGGCGTCGTCATGATGTAAATAGTCACACAACTATCAACGGCCGATGCGGCCCAGCGTGATCATCATGGTGAAGAAGGAGGAAATCAGAAGGGGGGAAAGTTGGGGCTGTTTGTCATGTTTGCATCCGTGGGAGAGGCTGAAGTTGGTCTCTTTGAATCTTTGGCATGTTTTCCGTAAAGGAAACCATATCAGAGCAAGATATTGAGCTGCTCCCTGTCCTTGTGACAACCTGCTGGATCTCGAACTATCCCATTGTATAAAAGACTACTTCTTCCTGTCAGAACCTCGGTCTCTGCGCCCTGTAGGGGTAAAGAGTTCTCCGCTCGTACAATACAAGAATCCAAAGTACGGCAGAACATCCATTCTGCCTGTTTTGAGTAAGACGGTATGAAAAATGAAATCGTATATGTAGTCACACATAACCCGAGGAGACCTGTAGAGAGCGCTTGATATTCCACATGTAGATATGCGCAGATCAGATTTGCCTATGATGTCCACGGCGGTCACTCAGTAGACCGCCTTTGCCCACTTTTCCTTTATACGCCTTTTCCTTCTCCTCTCTCCCTCATAGGGCTGTTGCGCCTTTACTGCTACTCTCGAATTGTAAATCTTCTACCTGTGGTCATCTTTGGCCTTCTCCCGTCTTCCACAGATCTTGCGTATGCGCCTGGCTGCCTGTCGGGGTTAAGCCACGCCGCTTGGCTCCGGGTCTTAAACGCGCAGTCCATGGGCCTCGTCTCTCAAAATCTACCTTTAACAAGATCCATCGGTCCGTCTAGCTCTCGTATAGTCAATATTTCTCGACTCATTCTTCTCCCAGTCTCGCGACACTGGGCGCATACTCCGTGCCCCGTCCACCTTGCCATTTACACGTTCTGCCGGCGATCCTCAACAATGGCATCCGAATCATGGAATTCGTCCGAGTCGGATCGCGAAAACGGACAGCGCAGAGATAGTATGCATGTCCGAGAAGGCACCCCGTACGCCACCCGCGCTGCTGCTGGCGCTACAGCCGCCAGTTCTTTCTTTCCGTTGGGATACCGCGAAGGTTTTAGCCAATGGGTAAGTAAGCCGTCCGGAGCATGCGCCCATCGGATATCGTACTAAGTGAAAGCCTAGTGGGCTCGTCTCCCTGCTGCAGCTGCAGAGCACAAAGTCCTTTCCTTTCTTCCCTACCTACCTCAGCAGCCTCCAACCCACCTCCAGACCGGTAACACGGCGGACTTTCCCAGCGGTGCGACACCAAGCAGTTTGAAGACTGCAGACCACAACCAGCAAGGCGAGATCTCCACCAACTCCCTCGATGATCCCTATGGCCCTCGTCGGTGGAGCTCTAGTATGGTGGAGCTGAGTGGCAAAGATCGGGCTCTCAACGAGTTCTCCGTAGAGCGCGTTGGCGAGACTGCAGACCAACATTTGGTTATGCTTCACGGCTACGGTGCCGGTCTTGGCTTCTTCTACAAGAACTTTGAGCCGCTCAGTCGACTGAAGGGCTGGCAACTGCATGCTTTGGACATGCTGGGCATGGGCCGCAGTACACGGCCGCCCTTCAAAATCAAGGCCAAAGAAAGAGAAGAGGCCATTCGGGAAGCCGAGGCGTGGTTCGTTGATGCGCTCGAGGAATGGCGCGTTAAGCGCAAGATCGACCGGTTTACCCTGCTCGGCCACAGTCTGGGTGGTTATATGGCTGTCGCCTACGCGCTCAAATACCCTGGCCATCTCAACAAGCTTATCCTGGCGTCTCCGGTGGGTATTCCGGAGGACCCATACGCAGTGACAGCGGGTGTCCCCGAGCCGTCCAAGTCCACGCTCGCCAACGAGCTCACCCAGGACCAAAGGGAAATCACCTCATCTGCCGCCGTCCCGGGAAGCGCACCCAAGGCCAGCGATGGCAGCTTTATCACGGGCCGCAATCCCGCACCCGAGGTCCAGAATCAGCCGCCGCGCCGCAACATGCCTAAGTGGTTTGCCTATCTGTGGGACGCCAACATTTCTCCCTTCAGTCTGGTGCGATGGACGGGTCCCCTGGGTCCCCGGATCGTGTCGGGTTGGACCTCACGCCGCTTCTCCCACCTCCCAGCTGAGGAGGCCAAGGCACTCCACGACTACTCATATTCCATCTTCAGTCAGCGCGGCAGTGGCGAGTATGCCCTAGCGTACATTCTGGCCCCCGGTGCATTCGCTCGCAGCCCTCTCATCCGCCGTATCCACGAAGTCGGCCGGCAGATCATCCAGCCGGACTCTTCTTCCTCTCCCTCTCAACCCACCACCCTGGCCCAGTCCGCAGCCACCGCATTAGCGCCGGCCGATGCGCCGAGCACCAACCCAGTTCCCTCATCTGATGCCCCAGTTCCCGAACAAGAGCCTCGCCGTGAAAAGGGCCTGCCGATCGTGTTCATGTACGGTGACCACGACTGGATGGACGTCTCAGGTGGCCACGCCGCCTCAGCGCGCCTCGAGGAAGCAAAGGAGCGCGCCTTCGCTAACGCCACGCCAGAAGAGCGTCGCGAAGACCAAGGTTCCGCCAAGGTGGTCGTCATCAAACGAGCCGGCCACCATCTCTACCTCGACGGGTGGGAAGAATTCAACGATGTCGTTCTATCCGAAATGGAAGAAGTCAGTCGACGCGAGAGAGCATCGTGAGCCCTACAGTGAGTCATGGCGTTTGTCATGAGTAATGGTCTACGAGATATCGGAGCATGCTTGGAGCCGTATATTCTCTTCTCCGGAATTCTGTGATTCATTCCGAACTCGGGATCACGATTGCAGATTATCCTGTGCATTTAATTTTCCTGTATACATATTCGCTAGACATAAATTTTGAGAACATTCCGTAGTTATCATGCAAGTCATTCCTATCGTAGCCATATTTTCCAGTACCAAGTTTACGTGCTCATCCTCGTTCTCCGAATACTGCTCTCGAATGAGGCCTTGAGATACTCCGCCTCCAATGCCTCACACTGGTAAGAGGATAATGCGCCACTAACCGGGTCAATGCATCGACGCATCACGGTCTTCACTTGACAATCCAGTGCGTGGAGTCGTGTTCCCACTCGCACTGGGGCTTTCCATTCCTGGAGATGAAAACGAGGGCATGTACCACGATCCACGACGCGGGATATCAAAGTATCCACCATTTCCAACAATATTATCCGTAGAACTAGCATTTTCCTCTCTAGATGGTCCATTTGAATCCCGACCAAGTGGTCGTGACTGCGCCTGAGAGTACGGCTGCGGCGTCATGAAGGGAGCAATACACGACGCAGACGACGACAAATCTCTCATCTGACCCTGCCTTGTCGAAAGCGCGAGAGAAAGACCTCCAGTACGACGTTGCGTCAACGAGGAAGTCGTATGTGAACGATGATGATGTCGTCCAGGATGCTGGGCGTGATATAATCTCGACGAAGCAGGCATGGAGGCATGGAAATTGCTCACGGGACTATGTACGTTTGACCTTAGAGGGATGACTTGCGATGGAAGTTCAAGTCTATCGTTTAATGATAGCCATGCGCGCTCATCGGCGTCAATTTCGCCATCGACTTCAATATGTTCGCTACTCGGCACTGAAGATGATGTAGAACTTGGTTTCTCGTGAGATCCACGTCTCTTGTGATATGAGCGCCAGCCGCCGACGCCTTCGAAGTCTCGACTTTCGTCGATGAAGCGGGTGGGTGGATTATGTGCTTCGGCTATGCTGTGTGTTTGCTTTTTCTGCTTGGGCGTATTTTCATCATGGGTACTAATGCCCAGAGTTAAGAGAGAGTCATTACTTCGAGCTGAGAGGGGTCCATAGGATGAGTTTCTTCTCGAGATGATTGGTGAAGGGGGCTCGGATGGTGCGAATGTCAGAAAAGATGAAGATGATGCTGGGAGAGTGAAGAAGTTGACTAGTAATGCTAGCACCAGCTCGATGTATACGACACCAAGACGGATACATAGCGTGAGCAGGGCAAAGGAGATGGTCAACCAGGCAGAGAAGAGGAGTGGGATCGAGACGAAGCCCAGGACCGGCAATACCAAAACGGTTTTCATGAGATGGCACATCAAGGGACGAGCCTCGTAGAGAATGTGGAAGAGAAATCATATTTGTTCATGTAACAAGTTTATCTACTTTGGTTAATGCGGGGATGCATGTGACATCCACTTACATCATCTGGAAACCGGGTTCATTTGTTCTTCATGTTCGATATAATCTGTCACCATGTCAGAGCATCATGACTTTCCATGGGATACCGGCATCTATGATGCCCATTGTCACCCCACTGATACCATGGCCGCCGTGGCCGACATCCCCGCCATGAAAGCCAAGATGCTGACCATCATGGCAACGCGCGGAGAAGACCAGGAGCTCGTGCTACAAACAGCTCAGTCACTCAATGGAAGCAACGAAGCTCAAAAAGTACTTCCCTGCTTCGGGTGGCATCCATGGTTCTCACATCAAGTCGTGGACGACACACAACCAGGTCCACAGCAAAAAGAAGCCCACTACACAGCCGTCCTCACGCCATCACCCGACCCAGAATTCATAGACCACCTTCCAGCGCCGAAACCACTCTCGGCTCTAATATCAGAAACCAGAGACCGTCTACAGCTATTTCCCAACGCCCTCGTAGGCGAAATCGGCCTAGACAAGGCATTCCGACTACCCGATACCTGGACATCGCAAGATCTGGAGAGTCGAGATAACCAGCTGACGCCTGGATCACGCGAAGGACGACCTCTCTCACCGTACAAGGTGAAGATGGAGCATCAGCGGACGGTATTAAGTGCACAGCTCCGACTTGCTGGGGAAATGGGACGGCCGGTCTCAGTGCATAGCGTACAAGCGCACGGAGCAGTCTTTGACTCGTTGAAGGAGCTGTGGAAAGGCCATGAACGGCCTGTGATGTCACGGCGGCAAAGAGCAAGACAGCAAGATGCAGAGGAAGCACTTTCTGATGACGGACATGAGGGTGCAAAGGAGGGTAAATCTAAACCCTCCACGACCCCATTTCCCCCACGCATATGTATGCATTCCTACTCTGGGCCTGTGGAGCCGATACGCCAATTCCTGAACAAGTCGAATCCGTCCGATGTCTATTTCTCTTTTTCGGCAGTGATCAACTTCAGCGAGCCGCAGGCGCGGAAGGCCTGCGATGTGATCAAGGCGTTGCCAGATGATCGGATTCTGGTTGAGAGCGATTTGCATGTTGCGGGCCCGCAGATGGATCAGTTGTTGGAGCAAGTGACAAGACAGATCTGTGATTTGCGAGGGTGGGAGTTGCGGCACGGGGTGCAGCAGCTTGCAGGAAACTGGAGACGCTTTGTCTTTGGCTGAAATGAACTGCTATACGGTCTAGCGATGGTGCATTTACGTGAAAGCCCGGTTTTGTATATAAACAAGTGATAGTAAAATGCCTAGGTGAACCCCGTAGATATTCAATTATCTAACAATATATAACTTCTATCGAAGGGTGTAGTCGTTGACGACATGGTATCGTGTGCGAAGCCTATGTAGAGCCTCGCGCAAGTCCGTGCTCTGCGTATCTCGTCTCGTCGTGGGGCCACAGAAGCGTGTGGAGGAGGGCATAATGTTGAAAAGAGTCCCGGGCTTATCGAAAGCTCAGGATTAGATGGCTTGGAGAATGATATGCTGCTCAGGGCCCAATAAAACCTGGAGACAGCATCGGGTATAAAACAAAAGAGAAGAGGCTAGCCGGGAATCCAGCCTCCGTCCTGCATGAGGTCCGCCATGGGGGTATCCTGCCAATAAATCTGCCGCCATTCGTCTTCCAATTCCATGAGTCCTTCCATGGGCATGGGGTGGGGCAATTCGGAATCTGCAAAGGAGAAGAGCTGTCTCCAATCTGGATAGTCGCGTGTCTGCTCCATCGGATCTACCTGCATGGTATTGGCGTATGGGTCGTTTCGTTCCAGTGGGCCAACATTGAGCCTAAGCGGTGCAGTAATCCAGTTGTCGAACTGTGGTTGTGGTGGTTGCGGCGACAATGTGGTTCCTTGCATGGGCGTATGGCTGGATTCTGGGGTGGGAACACCAAAGGAAAGCGGCCGCGGTGTCTGTACAGACTGCATGGCCGCTGTCGGATCGGGTGTCGTAACTGGCATCTTATTGGCAGTACCGTTATACGGCTTGGATCGATCGCTGGTAGCCGTGCGCAAGTCTTCCTGGAGACGCTTGGAGTCTTCGAAGAGTCGCAGGATTGTGCCTGCATGGACCCAGTATTGAGCGAGTTCCCGAAGCGAATAAGATGCCGAATCGAAACGACGCAGAGCATTGATCGCCAGGACCGGATTGGAGAACCGAAGCTCGACCCGAACTTGGATCATAGCTGTGAATAGAGTATGGACACCCGTGTACCACAGAAACTTTAAACGGTCGTTGATTCTAAGCTCTTCAAAGATGGAGGCGATGACTCCAGCAGCAGCACTGCAAATTTCCGCGTCGTGCGGACCGTAATCGTCAGAGTACGCAGAGGCTCTTGGATGAGGCCGGTGCAGCAAAATCAGAAAGTTGTTATAGGTCAAATGGAGCATAGCGGACCAAGGATCCATGTCTGATGCTCGAAGACGCAAGTTGTCAGGAAGCTTCAATGACCAATTTGCCAACGACTCATCGGCGTCTTGGAGAACAGCCTTGCGTCGTTCGTCAGTAGCACGCAGCCCGAACCGATCCCGAATGAGATACGAGATCATGGTGCATAGCTCTGTAAAATGGATTACAAAATCGGATTGCACACGAGGACCACAGTTCTCGAAATCAGCAGGTGTCAGAGGGGACACATCAGAGTCATCCAAGTTGATAGCTTGTGGACGACCATAAGAAAGTGAGACCATCACATCGAATTGCACCATGATGAACCAGACTCGTCTCCACATCCGCCTGTCCCGCGTAACAAAACTACTGGATACAGGGTTACGGTGCATTCCAAGCCCGGTAGCGATTCGTGCAGCCACACCTACCCAAAAGTGAGCATCTGCGGCTACGTCGTCGTCGGCGCTATCCGAGTGCCAAGTCAAGAGCAGCGCTGCTTGAACGAGAATATCTCGATTACGCTCGATGCGGTTGTCGAAAAGGTACTTGGTGCGACGGAAAAAAATTTCTTTGAGTGCATCGCGCTCAACTTTCGGGCGGGTGATGTGCGCTCCAACAAGCAGAATAGCTTGAAGCAGCAAGATTGGCGGGGGATCTGCCGGGTCTCGATTTCGATATTGTGTCATGAACAGGTCTTCGTCGACGATCGGATATCCTGGATTGACGTAGGTAAAATAGGCCTGCACCAGTTCATCTGCCAGAGCCGGCTCGGGTAGAGTCAACGCATCCATCAACAGCTGGTCATGAACGGCTTTTGTCTGTCGCCGTGGAATCTCATTGCTTGCAAAGTGGTATACATTGTCATCCTGATCTCGTTGTTGGCGAATCAGGAAGGACATGTTCGAATGCTCATGCCCCACATAAAATGCGCGCACGCCTCTCTGTATTTCTCTTCTGCCGGATTCTTCCTCATCAATGAGCTTAACGAGGTGCTGTTCCATCTCCGTATGTGCCTCATGGGCATGCGACAGATCTGGGCCTCGGCCAAAATTCTCCGGTCCGGCATTGGATAGGAATCTTTGTTGTGGGAGATTGCTTGCAAGTGTTGTCCCGGGGCCACCTTGGAAAGCAGTGGGGAAGCTTGGCGGCTGCGACGTGCTGGCCGATGTTGGCGGGTTGGCGGCGTGATCAGATATCGGTAGAGGCCGAGATCGGATCGGAACGGGATCGAGGATCGAACGTACTGCAAGACGCTTTTTCTTTTCGTGGATGCGACAGTCGACTTTTCCAGATGTGCGACAGTTTGTGCAGGGGATTCCAACCATACGGGCATCGCAACGGACCTTGCGACGGTGGCAGTGGACACAGGCGGCGGAGCCTTTTTTTACAGTTACCGGTCAGCAATTTTGAGATCTACACCGTAGTGTTGGAAGGTCCAAACGTGAAATAAGAGCTTCTCAGAGCTCCTGACACCGTGAATGGAGACCAGGATAAGTCATCGCGAAGCACTTACCCTGTTTGCGCTTGCTCACCCCATCGCCCGGGAGCGGCGAGGAGGCGTTATCGTTGACGGAGGACATGGCAGGAGGACCATCGACATCATTCCATGTGCGATCTGGCCACGGCTCTGCATTCTTCTGGGGTTTATCACGTCAGGTTCATGGCATCGTGTTAAACGATTGCCGAAGGTGACTCAATGCGACTGGGGAAAGCGAAAAGTTCGGGAAGTCGAAGACCGCAGGTGCGGGATCGGGTCCGGTGGAGCCTCACGTGGATGCGGAGAAGGGCGATTACGTAATGGCGCGAAAATCCTCGACCCCTATGAATCGGAGTATGTACATCTTGCGATTCTAGGTATAGATGAGAATAGACTATAGGAATATAGGACTAGGCAGACATTAGCAATACGTGGCCAATCACGATGTTTGATAGCGGGCTTATCGTACGCGCGCCTGAGCGAAGACCAAACCTCTTTAGGAAGTATAGGAAGTACGAAACAGACCAGGTATCGAGGGTTGGAAAAGACTTCAGTCCTAAATACAAATTTACCTAGATCATGTATCCGCCCATAATTCCCCAAAACTCCAGATCTGTTGAGACTCGGTCTCGCAAAAGTAAGAAAACGCAAACAGCCGAGACCCTTTGTCCCCCGAACAAAGTATGAACGATCATGTCGCCAACATATCAGCATAGGACGCCGACAGACGGTGGAGAAAGAAACCAAGGACGCCTGCACGCCTCCCGCTTCCATCCTTGGACAAAAGGTAACATTATGTCTCAATTGATTTAGTAAGAATCTCCCCCAGCGCCATTATGAGGCTGGCCAACCATAGCGGGATAGCCATATGCAGAGGCATCTTGCTCAGACGGGTCCATGCTCGGGTTCATGATGCTGTTTGCACTCTCCGCACCCTCGGGGAAACGGCCTTGGGCGGCTCCGACGGGACCACCTGCGCCATAGCCGCTGCTTGGGGGTCGGTTTTGGTTCTCGCCTCGTGCAGATTGGGTCTCGAATGCTGTCAGCACGGGCTGTAAAATGGCAGGGCAGAATAGTACCTACCTCGCGATACTTGGAAAGGTAAATCTTAAGAGCCTCGGCGTAGTTCTCAAAACCAAGCGAGGTCATCGCAAAGAGAATATCCTCGCCGTTGACGGTCTTGCGCTTCTCTTGCTGACATTTCTCCGAAGCTGCTCAGGCTATCAGTCGATCATCCATATTCTATGAAATAAAGCAGGAAACCCACCCTCACTAGTGATGAACGAGATGAACTCGCTCACGCATTCTTGCATGCACTCCTTGGCTTCCTTTGCTATCTTCGCATTTTCGGGCAAAGCCAACTTCATAATACGCGCAACTGTATAGCGTTGAGATTAGCATGGTCAATTCTCAGTCACCATTCGCAAAGTAAAGAGCGCTCGTAGAGGAAACAATGCGACAGCCATGTTACTGAGATGGAAAACGTTCGCCATCAAGTCCCCTCACTTGCACAACATCTTCTCGAATAAATGAAACTGGTCGAATGGAAGGAGACAAAAGGATTATGAAAACGGGCGACAAGAAAAAGCTTCTGGAGAGATGATTAAAAGGCGGGGTCGGCGAGAAAGATTAAACGGCAGTGACGAACCAGCAGCCAGGTACGCGCAAATCAGATCAACAGAAAACCTGCAAGGAGACGCAACTAACCATTTGCAATCGGGAGCCACCGATCTTGTTCCTTCACCTCGAACTCGCCCTGTCCATGTGCTAGGTCTTGCTGATCTTTGTCCATTTGCTCCTGTTCTTCACCCGATTGCATGTCGGGTTCAACATCCGGCTCCTTCGAGGGCGAGGCCGACGACATGATTATGAGTGGTTCGGATTTCGCGCAGGTCCTTTGGGCGACAAGGGCTGTTTGGCTATGCTGGGCAGGACCACGTCAGATCTCTGAACTGGCGCGCAATCGGCTGCAACGCAGAAGCCCAATATTTACTGGGGTAAAAGGAAGGCAGTGCAGTGGCTGGGTACTAACCGCTTCACAACAACCTCGGGCAGTTGACAGCGTCAACCGAACGGGGGGATTTGGCAATAATGCGAGCGTGAGCTATAGTTTGCGACGCGCGCAACGACCCGATTAGTCTGGGGTTCCGGTTTAGGGATAGATCGAATAGGGCTCGAGGGGAGATGAAACGCGATCGCGTCTCACTGCTGCAGCGCGAATACCAATGCGCGGCTCATAAGTTGGGTTGAATGGACCTCATGAGCTGCGCTGACGCGGGAAGCAACAAGGGTGGGTCGGGGATTGGGGTGAGGGGGAAGCCCAGCGAACAGTCGCATGCGCAGAGTGAAAAAGCCGGGGGAATTATGGACTTACGTTCGCTGGGGTAAATAAAAACCGAGGGAGTAGATGTCGATTTATCCGATTCGTTCTGAGTGGAAAATGATCAGGGCGCTGTGAGTTGCAAGTGGTTGGAGGGTCCGCGTTCATCCAGGCTGAGGTCAATTGGCGAACCAGAACTCCCTGAGCGCAGGAGGCTTTCGGTTGGTTCCTTACCAAGTAGGTGTGGACAGTTCGAGAAAAAGGGTCCACCACAGCAAACAGCTGATACAAAGTCTCGATGAACTTGAGAATCAACACGAATGAACGATATAAGTCAACGGGTTCCAAACGGAAGAGGGCAAAAGCAAAGAAGAAGGGGAAGTCGTCCGATCGTGGAAGGCCTCAGGCAGTATTTCCGGTACTGAATTTACATTACATACTTTGAACATATGTACACCACAGGTTTCATGATGAATGGTATTACGAATACCGTCATGGAATGCACGGAGATCCTGTGTTTGATACATTTGAATAATATCCATGAAAATAATAAGTTGTTAACATATGTCGGCTGTGACATCCCCTGCTGATTTTCCCGGCTGGTTGGGTTGCTCAGGCCCTGATGAAACTGGCCTGCAGACTCGGGCACTCGGGCTTGCATCAAGCAGTATGCAGGCGAAACTCGTACTGTTGGAATAGCAACGATAAAACCCGGTATTTAGGCGTTGGATCTCTCTAAGTAAACCTTGTGATTTGATGCTAGGAGTATGGCAGCCTAACTAGTGATGCAAAGACGGTAGCCCGGATTGAATGCATACTCGACATCGCACTGAATGCCAGGTCATGTATTATTTTTGGAATTTTCAGCCGGTTATGATTAAAAAAGCATGCTAGATTTTGTCGTTTTGTACCATTCCCGCAAACGCCGAAAGTATCTTGCTCACACGCTCAGATAGATCCCAGAGAAAGCTGGGAATCAACATGCACGGGGTTGATTGACTCTGCTCAGGGCTGCACAACTTGAATATTGTTCTTCGCCTGTAGCACACGCAGAACGGTCAATATCTAGTCATGATCTCTTCATTAAGATATACGAGTGCCTCGCTCCGGTTGGAGGATATAGGCCCTCGTGAATGGGAATGCGCTCACCTTCCAGGTATCCAATTCAGCCTGCTTTGACTTGTACTGCTTCAGCATCTCCTCGAGCACTTGTTTCAATCCATCCGAGTTCGTTTTTAGGGTCGGGAGAACGTCTTTCACCGTGCGCTCAACCAAAACTCCGTTCACCATGCGGAAACATTTCCGGTCTTCGGAGAGAGGGTCCAATGTTTCAATGACAAGCCTACAATTATGGCATATTAGCATCCATGTTCATCCAAGAGCCGAGTCGAGTGTTCTCATGAGCGAGTCCCTCGTGGACTGTGAACCCGTCCTGAGGGCATGGAATCGCTGGGCTCTGGGTCCCCAAAACTCACTTGTGTTCCTCGGCCTCCTGCTCAATATCACCGATCTTCTGTGCGAGTTGTTGGAGGGTGTTCTTGAAGTTTGAGTATTGGAGCTGCAGCTCTGTACCAGGGGAGAGGAGGTTAGCTATCGCACTGTCCAGTCGTACAACGCTCTGGGAATGGCCTACCCTGCTGTTTCTTGGGGTCCACTTGCTGTTGGCTAGCCATGGTGATGGTGTGAGGGCTCGAGACAATGTGGCGTAGGGAGCTCAAAAGTTGAGATGACGATGCGGGGCGCTTGCTTGATTTCGCGGGCTCGCAGCCACTATGGGATGCCGCCTACAATGCAATTCCCAACCGTAAGTTCAGAAGCACATTCTAGATAGGCGATGTTCGAGATACTCAACTCATGCAATAAATTCTATTTACTTTCTCATCTAAAATACGGCCATACACACGACTATGTATCTAGAAACATGAAGGCTTCACGTGACTGATAAGAGTTTGCATTGTTTGCTCATATATTCCAACCGCTGGACATTCGCCATGCGAGCTTGAACTTCTTCCAGACATCGACTCACTTCGATTTCGGTGGACCTGGCCTGTGGATCAGGTCATTTATTTCATCATGGCGCGCGACGAAATGGGACCACCAGCCAAAAGGCAGAAGAGCTCTGGGAACCTCCCACCTCAGCTGCGAGACGCGAAACGCAAGGACATCGACAACTGGGAAACCAATCGCATGCTCACATCGGGTGTTGCGCAGCGAAGAGACTTCGATGGCGACTTTATGCCCGAGGACGAGGAGGCGACTCGAGTTCATTTGTTGGTACACGACCTCCGACCACCTTTCCTCGATGGCCGCACGATCTTCACCAAGCAACTCGAGCCGATCTCGGCCATTCGGGACCCTCAGAGTGACATGGCCGTCTTCAGTCGAAAGGGGAGTAAAGTCGTTCGAGAGCGCCGGCAACAGCGCGAGCGGCAGAAGCAGGCGCAGCAGGCGACATCCATGGCCGGCACTGCCTTGGGCAATTTGACGGGCGTCAATGAGGACGAGGGTGATAGTGCTGTTGCGGGGCCAGTCGAGGAAGTCTACAAGGGTGGTGGAAACAAGTTCGCCCAGCATCTGAAAAAGGATGAAGGCGGCGCGAGTTCGTTCAGTAAAAGCAAGACGTTACGCGAGCAGCGCGAGTTTCTGCCTGCCTTTGCAGTGCGCGAGGATCTCTTACGAGTTATCCGGGATAACCAGGTCGTGGTCGTTGTGGGCGAAACGGGATCTGGAAAGACTACCCAATTAACCCAATTTCTTCATGAAGATGGTTACTCGAAGCTCGGCATGATTGGGTGCACGCAGCCTCGTCGCGTGGCGGCCATGAGTGTTGCAAAGCGTGTCAGTGAGGAGATGGAGGTAGACCTCGGCGGAGAGGTGGGCTATGCTATTCGTTTTGAAGACTGCACCAGTGATAAGACTGTGATCAAATGTGAGTCCTCAAGCACAGGTCATAACATACGAGCGATCCACTGACATTCTTTTTGAATAGATATGACCGACGGTGTGCTTCTGCGAGAATCTTTGGTTCAGCAGGATCTTGATAAATACTCGTGTATTATCATGGACGAGGCGCACGAAAGAGCGTTGAACACTGATGTCTTGATGGGTCTTCTCAAAAAGGTGCTGGCTCGGCGCAGAGACCTCAAGCTGATTGTTACATCGGCAACTATGAATGCAGAGCGCTTCTCTCGCTTCTATGGTGGCGCTCCCGAATTCATCATCCCTGGCAGAACTTTCCCGGTCGACCTCCATTTCTCCCGCACGCCTTGTGAGGACTATGTCGACAGTGCAGTCAAGCAGGTCTTGGCTATCCACGTCTCTCAAGGACCGGGCGATATCCTTGTGTTCATGACGGGGCAAGAGGACATCGAGTCGACCTGTGAGCTAGTTGAAGACCGATTGAAATTGCTGAATGATCCGCCGAAACTTAGCATATTACCTATTTACAGTCAAATGCCGGCAGAGCAACAGGCAAGAATCTTCGAGAGAGCGGATGCAGGCGTGCGCAAAGTGATTGTGGCCACTAACATTGCCGAGACGAGTTTGACCGTTGATGGTATTATGTACGTTGTGGATTCGGGATACTCGAAGCTCAAGGTGTACAACCCACGCATGGGTATGGACACTCTCCAGATCACACCGATTTCCCAGGCCAATGCCAATCAGCGATCTGGACGAGCTGGTCGAACTGGTCCCGGAAAGGCTTATCGTCTGTACACGGAGGCCGCTTACAAGAATGAGCTCTACATACAGACGATTCCCGAAATTCAGCGCACGAGTCTTGCCAACACTGTGCTGCTGCTGAAGTCTTTGGGTGTCAAGGATCTTTTGGACTTTGACTTCATGGACCCTCCACCCCAAGAGACGATTAGCACATCCCTTTTCGAACTCTGGGCGCTCGGAGCTCTGGACAACCTAGGTGAACTTACTCACTTGGGTCGTCGCATGACGCCGTTCCCCATGGATCCCCCTCTCGCTAAGCTCCTTATCACTGCCTCGGAGGAATACGAGTGCAGCGAAGAGATGCTCACCATCGTCTCCATGCTCTCGGTCCCGAGCGTGTTCTATCGGCCCAAGGAGCGACAGGAAGAGTCCGACTCGGTCCGGGAGAAATTCTTCGTACCAGAATCAGACCACCTGACTCTGCTTCATGTTTATACGCAGTGGAAATCGAACGGCTACTCCGATGCTTGGTGTACTAGGCACTTCCTCCACGGTAAATCGCTCCGGCGCGCCAAGGAAGTCCGCGACCAGCTCCACGATATCATGATCGCCCAGAAGATGCCCCTGGTAAGCTGTGGCACAGACTGGGACGTCATCCGCAAATGCATTTGCTCCGGCTTCTACCACCAGGCCGCGCGTGTCAAGGGGATTGGCGAGTTCATTAACCTCCGCACAAGCGTGACTATGGCCTTGCACCCTACTAGCGCACTGTACGGTCTCGGCTACGTACCAGAGTACGTTGTCTACCACGAGTTGATTTTGACTGCCAAGGAATACATGTCGACCGTGACGGCCGTTGACCCACATGTAAGTCTCCACTCCATCTGTCCCCGTATACGCATGAACTAACCCATTCCCCAGTGGCTCGCCGAACTCGGTGGTGTCTTCTATTCCGTCAAAGAAAAGGGCTACTCGCAGCGCGATCGACGTGTCACAGAACTGGAATTCAACAAGCGCATGGATATTGAAGCACAAATGGCAGCGGATCGCGAACGCGCCGCGGCCCAAAAAGCGCGCGAGGAGGAACGCAATGATCCCACCCGTCGCAAGACGGAAGTTGAAGTCGGGGATAAATCAGCCGTACGACGTCCCGTCGTCAAGCGGCCCGGGAAAGTCGGTGGTCTCACATCTTCATCTCGGCCTGGTGCCGGCGGAGGTGGCAGCGTGGTGAAGAAACCTACGATACCTCGCCGGCCAGGACGGACATTCTAATCCTTAGGATGGGCAGTGACTTGCACTGGGATATACTCCTTCTCTTGTACAGTACCAACACATCTAAATACAGCTTAAAAAGCGGGTAGATCCAGGACTATTCGAATGTGGAATAATATACTCGACAGTGCACAAGGATGTCTAATCTATGCGCACACTCAAAGCACTAATTTATAGGTAATAGGTAAATCTAGGACTTATCTTTATGCATATTTTGATTCTTTTTTAGGAGCCACTCCATTCATCTTGCGGGAGCATACTTTGGAGTACATAGATGTCTCAACAATTCTGCTCAAGACACTAACATGGATCCCCAGCGTCATAGAGGGTCTTGGCTGCTGCTATACAATAGCTCCCTTTTCGCAGCAGCAGAACCAAGCCCAGGAATCAGGATTGTCCAGCTCTCCATAAAACGGACCAGCGCAGAGAAAGCGAAAGATTATCTTGATGCTTCGGGATAATTTAACACGTCAACAGCTTAGTTGATAAAGTTGATGCAGAAGAAGTGTAGAATCAGACTTCCGAAGATGTAATCGGCAAAGGCCCTATCAAAGCACGAGTTAGCAACCAAATACCGACGCCAATGGAAACACGATGTGAAATTATTTGAGAAAAGAAATAAAGACATCAAGTCCATCTTCGACAGAAACTCACCTCTCGTGCGAATAACTAGTCACCTGCTCCTCGTCATCCTCATCCGCAAACCGAGCATTCTTTCCCTTGGAGCTAGGCTTGCTCGAACTCGGTTTGGAATCATCACTTGTCTGCATACGGAGACTGGCCGTAAGCACAAATTGGCCGACCGCGGCGCAGAAACCGCTCAGGAAGGCGTTGAAGGGCTGTAGATGGACGGGTCTGGTCAGTATATGGTTCATTGACTCCACCGGGACATAACGAGGTCTTGGAATCTAAAACCACGGAGGCTAATCGGGAGAAAGACATACGTAGTTTCCTGCTAGCACGCAGTACAAGAACTGTAGGCCACCGACGAGAACTAGGAAGGCCATGAAGGCGTCAAGGAGCATTGTGCGCTGCGGTGTCGTAGTAAGATACTGTTGCCACACATGCTGGGCAATCTCGGTTGCTGAGGCATTGGTTTTCAGGGTTGTTGGGCCTGAGGAGAGAGTCGTGGGTGCCGACGCAGTTGATGCGGAGGTAGTTGAGGCCGCGTGTCGTTTGGCAGGCATGGTTGCTGGGATTGAGGGGTCGCAGTTGGGCAGGAAGGGAAGTCGTTGAAAAGCCGTCTCGGGACCGTGAGATTGGGCGCTTGGCTCCCCGGAAATTCGACGTTGCTGGCGGATACAATGGCGTGGAGAAAGGGAAGATCAATTGATGCCAGCTTGTAGCTTCGTTATCGCGGGTCACGTGGGTGATATGGCCCACCCGCGGAGTATAACGATTCCTTAATTGAGACTACGGTTTACGGTCAAATGATGATTAGTAGCTTGGTAAAGTGATGTTTATTTGATTCTCCTCCGAGACTACTGACATAACGAGTACCATCTGGGCACCTTACTATGGAAGTAGCCTGTTATCTACATGTCTCTAGGGCTACGCCATGTCGCCAGGAAAAGCATCGAGTTCGCTTCCAAAGTTGCAATATTTCCAACACATGTATGCCTCGCGACCTCAGAAGCGGTAAACATAACATTTGGAGCAACACCTAGGTGCTAGACCATATGGGCACATATAACAACGAGGAGACGTAAAAGCAAGAGGACTTGCGTTGACACAATGAATTCGTAAAACGATCATATATAGTACCGCACAAGAAACGGACGGTACCTTCATGAATTTAAGAGAGAAGAGGGATATATAACAGCTTAGTGGAGGAAGAAAAAGAGACCCATCATATAACACCATTTGATCATCATGTCGTAAAAAATGTTGAAGCAAAGCCCGAAAGGCTGCGGGTCTGCCTGAACGCCCGAAAGTCTCCTCGCATAGGAGAAAATCATGCGAACCATTCTGTAACATGTGCTCCTTTCTCAGGAACAGTCTCGTCTTCTCGTTCAACGTCCATCTGGAAATCCCGCATGACTTGGTCCCATTCTTCCCAGCTGAGAGGCGGTGGTTCGGGAAGGTTTTCCTGAGTCATGAAGGGGTTGCTCATCGGGGTGTTAAATAAGGGTAGCCCTGCCGGGGAATTGACTGCAGAGACTGGGCCTTGGGGCGGAGGGTCGTCTAGAATGACTGGGGCTAGGAAGTTCGTGCCAGGAAAGAGGTTTTTTAAAGTATCCAACTGTCCGCTGGCCAGGTCAATGCTCATAGGATCAAGTGGAGCAGTCTGATCGGTTTGAGCGTTCGACGAAGAAGGCGAAGTAATCGGCATATGGATTTGGGGAAGGGTGTTGTGATGGCGAGTGGCGAAGCTCTCAGTGGCAGATTTCAATGGTATAGGGTCCAGTCCGCACTTGGTCCGCAGTTCTTCCTGTTGCTTGGCTCGCGTGGCTACCGCTCGTTTCATCAATGCAGCCAATGGTTGCCAGAGCATGCCTCTCTTGTGAGTGGTTTGCAGCATCCAGTCGGAGTAAAGCGAATTGATGGCATTCCAGGCTCGGTCGGTGACAGGACTGATTGGACGAACGCATACTTCAGACAGGACGAAGGCGACGCCATGCCACTGCATATTGGTCCGAAACAGCCATCCCCATTTTGCTGTCCTAGGGTCAGCTTCGAGCAAATGGCCGAACTCGAGGACCTCGATTGCCGTGAGGAACAATCTCTCGCGAGATTCCTGGGATACATTGGTAACACGGTCTTTTCGAGTCATCGGGTGGTGAACAATCAGCCAGAGCTTTGCGAGAATGAGCCGGGCGACTGTCGCAGATGCCCAGTGGATGGGGATATCCATGTTGCAGTGTTTGATGTACCGTTCCTCGACACGGCTACTGACGATCTGTATCATTTTCTCACAACGCTCAATAGACGGGCTAGTGCCAAAGATTTTAAACGCTCGACTGCCCGGGCACGAATAGTTCATTCGCCGCAAGGCCCACGTGATCTCGCAACGAACGAGACAAAACGTCACATCTGTGTAGCCCTCTCGCTCCGTGGGGGTCTCTGTCATCTCTGGGTAAATGTCGTCGTCGTTGACGTTTAGCGGGAGACGAGTATCATACAGGCCGTCGTGGATGAGCGGATCGGTTCCGTGGTCCTCTGATGAGCGAATGTCCAAGAGGCAGATATGCCACCACAGCCTTCGGCGCATCTCCGTTTCGAATGGCTTGAGACCGAATTTTGTACCATCTCGATGCAAGCCCAAACCCTGGGCGAGGCGCAAGATGATGGAGTTCATAGACCAAACGAACTTGGAATCATCCTCTCTGCGTACGCAGATCAGAAAGAGAACCGCCGCTTGCAAGAGTGCCAAATTTTGAGTGTTTAGCAAGTTGGCTTTTGCAAGCGCTTGTTCGACGGCAAATCGGTAACGTTTGACTGCGAGATTGCGCTCTTCTCCGAGTCGCGCAAGACATTCGCCTGGATTCAGAGAGATGACAGCAGACAGATATATCGAGAATACTAAGGCCTCTGAATTCTTATCCAAGGAATCTGGGTTTTGCGCCGCTTCAACCAACAATTGCCTTACGGTTGGTTTGTGGATAATGGTGATCAATGGAGCAACATTTTCCTTGTAAGTATCCCAGAAGACGGACACGTTGGGAAATGGTGGATGGTATTCTCGAAGAGAATGCGACAAGGAGTAGAAGCCGAAGAGGAATCCATCATGGGAGCTGGAATGAGAGGACTCTGGGGATGGATAATCCTCTTCCTCAGATGAGGAATGACCTAGGATATCCTGGAGTTCTTCGATCTGATAAACGTCAATATACCACGCAAGCCAGTTAAGCAACTATTATCAAGTCATACCTCATCTCCTAGACTGGCCCAGAGCCGATTGCTAACGTATCGACTCCTCCCTTCATCGACGACCAGTCTTCCAAACTCATTCTCAAACTTTCCAGTATCCAGCTTTGTGAGATCCTCGTACGGACAATTGCTATTCGGATCTTTAGGCTCCGCGGGTGCTGGAGCTGGCGGCGTCACGGTCGCAGTCGCAGCGCTAGAAACAGCAGATGGGATATGGGAAGGCGTAGGCCGAGTGGGCGAGACAGAAGTCGAGTTAGTCTCACGGTTCTTCCCACTCAAATGCTCAATGACGCCCTCGAGGCGACGAAGGCGGGAAAGGAGGTCCGCATCGGGCTCGCGTTTGGACCTGCGCGGGGCACGTCCGGGTGGGGGAAAGACGCAGTCGGTGCCAGTCTTGAGGCAGTTGGAGCAAGGCGAGCGCTTATTACAGCGGACCTTGCGACGTCGACAAGTGACACAGCTCCGCGAGCTAAAGTCTGGGGTTGGGCCGGGGGCGGTGGCAGACACGGGGAGGGCATTCGGAAAATTATCACCGGCAGTCATCCTCTCCGCAGACGCTGAGAAATATGACATGGTGCAGCTATCGCCTCATTCTTCCATAGATCCAGTTTAAAAGAAGCACAAAAGATTGATCACGGAGATTGTCAGGGTTACTTAGGGACTACCTAAGCCCACATGTGGCTTCCTAGGTTTTTGTGAGTCAGCTCGGTCTGGCCCTGTTGCCTTTTCAGGCAATGTAGTCTTATCCCCGAGTCCACCCCCGACTTTGAAGCTCGTATTACTTATAGTAAGCCTTACGAGCTTAGCAGCCTCCTATTGGACCTGCTATCAACCAAGATCTACAAGGTTGTGACACTCGGTTATAGATCCTGGATCTATATGTTGTATCGCGTCGGAAAAGAGATCCGTAAGTCTGCCCTAGAAACAAAGCCACGACTCGGAGAGCTCAAAAGAGCCAATTCTCGTAAATATGTACCTAGCATGCAATCGTACCTATAAACAGACCCAAGATGTAGGTACGTCCCAACAATCCAACGCCGTCTGAAAATGCAAAGGGGAGAAGATAGATCATACCCCGAGCTCCTCGCGCTCAATATTATGAAGCTCAAAATGCTTGCAAATGCCAAATATAATACATGGCCCGGTTCAAACCGTGCCCATACGGATATAAGGTTCGTTGTCCAATCGGGTGGGCAAGTCGTTAGCGCGCCAGCCTCGTCGAAGGAATCGTTTCACGTGTCCTCTTTAACGCATGTCAGCCCAGGGTTCGCAAAAGTTGAGTACCGTGGAAACTTACCGAGCAAGTTCCCAGATCTTGGTATTGTCGTTGAATGAATGCCTGGAAATAATCAGCGCCAGTATTCAGTCGAACGCACGGAATACTCACCCTTGGAATTCCTTGTTAGACAAAGACCTGGAACCGTACTCCTCGATAAGCAGCTCGGTATAGGCGTAGGGAATCTTGACAGGCACATCTTCAAAGTAGCTTTGGCGCAGCGGGAAGATCTGGCTCTCCTCGTAGCGATGCCGGTCCTTGCACATCAGCGCGCCCTTGTCGCCTTTGGCCCGCTTATCGTCGTCCTTGCGCACGGCGGTGATATCAATAAAGAGTCCGGAAGACATGTCGATCCATCGCGCATCGATCACGTTCAGTTTATCTTTAATGCTGCGGACGACGTAGTTTGGGTTGATCTCGAGGAGGTAAGTGCGGCCGTCTTTGACGCCAGGAATATCGAAGTGATGTTCCGTCATGTTATAATATTCGGCCAGGAAATGTATTGTCGGTTCCGAAATCTGCACGTCAAGGTCATTGTCCCAGGGGAAAAGCTGCAACAATCGTCAGCAAAAAAGCCTTATTTGCAGAGTGCTCAAGGTCCTCTCACCTTCTGGTTCCACCACCATGACAGAAGTGATCCATGCATAATCCATGTCTCGGCGCCAATCGATTCCATGGTCTTCAGGTACGTCTGTATCAAGGCGGAGAGGTGAGGAATGACTTCTTTATTCGGCAGGACGTTGTCGGCGAATCTGCCACACATTTAGCACGGAGGGAGAGGCAGGATGGATATGGTCGCGCATACCGGCCGTCATAGTGATAATGAAAGCTAGAAGGTTAAGGTTAGTGTCATACTCCAGCGCGCATTCTTCCACCGGTTTGCGACATACGATGATTCCGCTAAACCCCCACAAGTCAGATAAAGTTCTTCAAGATCGGCACCGTGGTTCGCAGATCACGGTAAATATCACGCAATCGAGCACTTACTGAAGTATTTCGATGTGGGAATAGATTCTTCGCTTTTGTAGTCCTTGACTATATCCTCTCGCACCTTCATGAAAGTTGTGTTACTCTCTCCAAGTACTAGAGTGAAAACACTGGTCGAGAGCAACCCATACAGCCCGAGGAGGCTGGGGACAAAGAATCGCATGCTAGGCTGGGGCTAAGGCTCAAAACAACAATCGCATGTTCCGCTGGGTGGTATCTACACAATGTACGTGGGCATACACGGACAAGGAGTGGATGCTTCGGTCGGGGTTCGCGGTAGGAAAGGGATCGGGTTCGAGCGGAAGGTAACGAATGTAATGGCGGTACGGAAGGAGTATATACAAGCGAGAAAAGATGCAGAGAGGGAAGGAAACAAAAGAGAAGAGACTAAGGGGAGATGGGGAGGTGATAGTGGGAATAAAATCAGCGGGGCCTCGTGTGGCCAGTTGCCCAATACGGAAGATCCCCGACCTTTCCGATATCTATGGAAATAGAATCCGCAGCGGTACCTTAGTGTGCCTATGTCCGTGGATAGGTGTGCTCCTCAAAGTCCATATCTTCACAGCGGAGGTTGACCGAGTCGTATTCGCAAAGGAGTCGTCAGCATAATCCGATGCATCAAAGAAAAAGCCTGTTTCGCCACACTTTGACCCACTTCCCAGATGCGCGACATTGATCGTTCTGTATGAGTTGACTGTTCTTGGCATAGACATTCCGTTATTATACTCATTTTTTAGGTTCATTGAAAAAAGACCTGGCGTCTTGCTACACTATATTTACACTGCAGCTAAGAGCGGGAGAATTGAATCCAATTTGCCTAGATTTAGCGAGCATACGCGTCTTCCGGTGTTCAAATTTCAGCCCTAACGCGTCGTCATCCAAGCCTCGGCAACCCAATCAACTCCCTGTCCGAACAAGACACTCCTAAATTGTGGACACCTTCACTCGAGCTTCCAGTAGAGCGGCTGCTCTGCCAAAGAAGCCGGACTTTGATCACATTCATCCGATAGCCAAAACTTGGACGAGCTCGAAGCTGGCTGCCTCCAGCACTGTTTGCCATTATTTTTGCGCTCCAACAAGGCGAACAAGCCCATCATTTGCATATCAGAGAGAACCGAACGCGAAAGTACCCCGGGATCCGGTAACACGGTCTCGCTGATAAGCAAAATCGAGTCGCGTTGCATAGCGTGCTTGTCCGGCCAGTGATGCAAGACGGCCATAGGAAGTGCGCCTTCGCATTCTGAACTGGCTGTTTCTGGAAAAAGTCATAGCTCTGCGCTACGATCCCCGGCGGTAGATCCTTGGCGCCTATCACTACAGGCAGATCCTGCAGAATAAGTTCGCCGAGCCAGAACATTTTGAGATCTTCGCCTATGCCCCCACCGACATCGACGATCAGTGGATCAGTACTACTTGACACACAGCTGTTCCTCGACGAGGAAGATCTCGAACCAATCTTTCCCCATTCGGGGGAATGACAAGGTCCTAACAGTGTCGAATGCATGCTGGTAACAGCGGTGAGTACTCCAGGGAGTCGAAGTAGTGGGCATTGCCCAATGCGAACCGGAAGGGATCATTGAGGCCGTCTCAAAGCATAACTTGTGCATAACATTTAAAATAACATTAAGCTAACCTACTGGCCTCAATGACCTCCCTCTGTTGAGGTGATCGAAGCATACTTGTTCTTGTCCCTTGCGGTGTATCCACATCGCCGACAACTTTAAAGCCGAATTTCGCATACAGTGGAACTCCTCCAGGCGCAGCGAGCACATACGCATGTCGCCATGTAAATCGGCCTCTTCACAAATCCGCTGCATCAGCATAGAGCCAATCCCTTGACGTTGATGGTCTGGATTTACCGACATAAACGTTAGACCTAGAGCCTAGATGTCAGCGAGCTATATGGTCTCAAATAGATTAAGAGAACGAAGTCGAAGGGATCTAACTGCTGCTCGCTATCGCTAGAGAGAGAAGAATAAAAAGGAGGGAAGGAGCATGGGAGCAAACAAGATACTGTCGGCTTCACCGCCTATTTAGACGGGCTTTCTGTGTGATATAATTTGACGACAGGGTGTCTATTCCTGGATGATATGTGTAGTGAGTGTTGGGGTTGTATACCGTGTATCAGATTGATTACCGTGTGCTAGCTTTGTGGAAGAACCTTCCAATGGAATAATGGAGCCAGTCACATAAGCATCTGTCGTCAGGATACGATCTACGATTATAGGTTATTGGGAACCGGTGAATGATCGAGGAACTCGGAGACAAATGGTGGTCGTCCAATTCATTATCGTCATACATGTTGGCATGGAACGCTCAAGGCTCCCATGGCCCAAAATAAGACGCAATTGTTGAGTCAAATGTACAGCAAAGTAAAAAGAAATCAAATAATCGAGAAGGCCTCTAGAGCATCCATAAATCCAGCTATTGCCCCAATACCGGCTAAGCCCCTAGTTGCGTTGCGTCCTAGTGCTCTGTGTCGTTCCTTGGCCTCTTCACGTGATGATCGACTATGGTGAGACGGAGATCGTTGTACCGAGCGAGGCGGCGATGGCCGGAAGCTACTCTCCGGTGACGAGGTAGAGAGTGGGTATGCCGAGGGTTGATGTCGTGGTTGAAGCATGTTGGGATTGTAGCCTTGTGATCGGCTCCAGGGAGCATCGAATTGGCCCGGTGGCGTGCCGCGTGGTGATGGATTCGACACTGGGGTTAGATTGGACTGGGTCTTCGGGATTGAGCGTGGGGCTGTGCCGCCGTAGTCTTGTGGTGGTGGGTTGTACTTGTATGGCTGTTGGGGAGATCCTGAGGCGTGAGGTGGTGCTGGAGCCCGGGGCGCGGGCTGGTTTGCTGGGAAACAACTGTTGGGGTATGCAGCTGGTCTGCCATCTGGGTTTGACATCGGCGGGTACTTGGAGGGAAAGCTATTGGAATGAGCACGTCCGTGCATGGGAACTTTGATGGGTGGTTGGCGAGCATTGGATCTTTGCTCGCCTTCGTCGTTTGACACTGCTGATCGAGTTTGTGTCGGGTAGAAGAAGCCTCGACGGTGACGAGAATCTTCAACCTCAGAGTCGCTTTCTACGTGGGCTTGATACCCAGAGTATTTGCGACGTCGCTCGGCTGCTTGTCGTCGGGCTTCTTGGGATTGGGGTTTGCGCCAGTCCACAGTCTTTCCCTCGAGATAGTAACCGCGCCAGTCTGAATTGTCAAAATCTGGGCTGTCGGTGTCATCTTCGCTGTCCGAAGATACATAGGGTTGCGGGCGACTTTGCTCACTAGCATTGCGCAGCTTTGAAGGATCAAATGACGGTACCCATATCGGCAAAAGACGATTCATCGCCTTCTCTGACAGGTGCACCATAGCCTTTGGGGACCGTTCAATGTCACCCAAATCCGCATCACTGTCTCCAAAGGTCACAATGTGCAGCTTCGTGAGATCGGTACCTTTGGTCGCAACAACTAGCGGCTTCAGCGCCGAGGCTGTGCCCGAAGTATAGCTCGAGTTAATCCTTTGGCTTGTCGGATTATTGGCTGCATCCCGAGCCTCTTGTTCTACAGCATCCCACAAGCGATCGAGGCGCTTCACTGACCAGTACCGAACGATAATCATATTCTGCGTCTCGGCCTTCTCGTGAGCAATGAGGTCATCTGTGCTCAATGTGGGGGACTCGACATCATCAGTCCTTGATTTGGCCATGTTGCCTAGCTGTAGGATTTGCAGCATCACAATCAGGCTAAGCTTGAGAGAGTCCAGCTGTGCCAGCAGATACGTGACGTACTGCTTCCGGAAACACCACTTTAGCCGTTCCTGCATGGAGATACCTTTGAGGTCTTCGTCTGCATCTGTGTTTTGTAGTTTGTCCAACATGCGTTCAATCTCCACGAAGACCATCTGTCCCTGCCCAGCGATCTCCCAGGCCTTTTCCGTAGCTTCATGGGACCGCTCCAAGTCCATGGACTCCAAAGTCTGTCCCACGTGTTTGAGGGTCAATGAAAAGAGTGAAATGCCCTTGGCAATGCTGTGTATCTCGATCCTGGACTGTGCTAGTTGACAGGCCGCTGCGTTTAGAAGCAGGGACAGACGGAAGCCTGCGCTTGCAATTCGAACTATAGAAGCATCGGAACCTATGAGGAGATGCTTCATTAGTGAGGTGCTTAAAAAAGCTAGACATCAAAGAAGACCTACCTTGCGTTTTTATCATGTCGACTAGATGGTAAGTGAAGGACAGATGACGTCTCAGCTGGAAGGAAAGATGAAGACGGGAAACAATCAGGCAGTCCAGGCATAAAATGCACAGAGACGCGGGGGAATAGAGCCTCAACTGAGTACCAAATGACTCAAGCCAGTCAGTTCGCCCCGAGGCTCCATCCATGACGCCATTGGCAAGGGCCCCGGGCTCTCTCTTTGGTCCTACAGTCAAAAAGTAGCCGATCACCAGCTTATTCTACGCTAGTGCGGATACTTTCTTCAACTTCCCCGTCAAGTTGAGACCCGGGCAAAGCCATGTACCGAGATGCACAGCCTCGGCAGGGAACTATGATCTGCATGGCATCCCGTCCTCGTATTGCACCTCTATCAGAACTGCCTCACCCAGCGGGGAGAGAAGCCTGGATGGGATTGGAAAGAGGCTGCGGCTTCGTGTACACTTGCATCCTTCATCAGACTTGAGGTCTTGAAGGTTTGGAGGACTCGGCCTTGCACTGGCTGAGGATGTGCCTTTGTCTGGTTCGAAGGATGGGACAAAGAAAGCGACCCTATGAACTACGGACATTTGATTCCATATTCAACGTGAGGTCTGGCTGTTTTCATGCGGAGTGGACAGCGCTGGGTGTTGATTAGTAGAAACGCGCATTTTCGGCCCCGACACACTTCCGCTTTCGGCCCATCAGTACGGAGTAGGCGTTTCTTGATTTCCATCTTTTGGGAGCTTGGAAGCTCCAAGTTTGTATCAATTATCTTTGAAAATACTGTGATTTCCTTCCCAAAGACCTTCCAATATACATCTGGGACTGGTTGCTGCTGTGCTGTGGTGCAGTCCTCGCCGCATTGTCCGCCCCGCGCGACCTCCTTTTTGTGGCCTCCGATCGTCATTTGCGGAGATTCACCCCTCAAGTCCGATGACAACCACAGGTTTCAGCACCAGGACACAGGCGCAGAACGTGATAACCTTTGCGGGGAATTCTGGTCCGGATGGGTGAGCGCTCGAGTTTATCGAGCAGGAATCGTGCAGACTCTCCGAACCCCATTGAAATCTGCAGCTCGCAAGGGCCTCTCGTCCATGTGCAATAATGCCCGCTGCAGGTGCCACCGTCGACGGCACCACCGACCAAACCCCTAGCTCCCAAACTCCTAGCTCCCTATCGAACACGCCACAGCCGTCGACTGCAAACGCCCCCGAAGAAAGCACTGAGAATGGAAAAGGGACCAAAAAGCCGATGGGCACGGGGGCGATCTCGCAACAACGTACAAGTGCACAGGAATCAAAGGAGACAACCCAGGAACTCGATGATTTTGGCCTGCCTATTCGATCGCGCTCGAGACCTGAACGATCCTCCAGTGGTTCGCCTGACAAACATACCCATCGTGGTGCTAAAGATGTAGCTGCCGGTCCCAAAGCTGAGCAGCAACCCAAAAAGGATGTGGGGGAGGTGAAAGAAGCCCAGGAGAAGTCGGAGAAGCCGGACACTGGAAAGGGAGAAAAAGTTGGGCAACAAGCAGCGCAGCCGGTCAAGAACTCGGAACCTCAGCAACCTGAACCTGCGCCTGCCGAGAAGCCTTCTGAGCTCTCCGATCCTCCGCCTCCTTATCAAGCCTCGACATCAAAATCACGGAATGCCGAGATTTCGGAATGGTCGCACATGCGATTGGCCCAATCTCATGACGCACACGAGAAGAGCGACGAAGAGGATGAAGATGATGGAGACTGGAAGGCAATGCCTGCCCTCGGGGAATTCGACTATTACGACGATTATGGACGCCTGATCGCCCGTGGCGCTGAAGCGGAGGACAACGAGGCAGTTTACCAGGGACTAGGCGGGGCGGGGAAGGGCTACACTCGACTTCAGCTGGATGAAGATGCGCAGTCTGCCACCAGTCTGGATGAAGACACAAGCTATCTATTCCAAGAGACGGGCGGTAACCAGGCTGGCCTGGAAAGCGAGGAACTTCGTGATACTGTCAGCCAACTCCAGGCCACAAAGGACCTGCTCAACGAGACACAAAAGATCGCCTATGTGGGTGTAGTCCGACTTGCGATCCACGAGATGAACGTTGAGGTGGCAAAGATTCCGACAACGAACTCGAAGTCCACGAAGAGAACAATCCACAAAGCCGTCGATGGCATGCGAAAATGGGCTCAGGCCATGATGGGCCGCTTATATATGCATATGGATATCACCTCCGCCGAGCAAATAATGATCGAACAGCTTTCTGAGCACGGCGTGCAGCCTGGGGATCTGATCCGGCCGTTGATGCAGAACGCTCGTGTCAAGAACCCAATGGCGGAGGATGACCAAAGGACATCTACATCCTCGGTTGCATCCCCCACAACACAGACTGACTCTCGGTCGAGGTTTTCTACAGAGACAGAGGTATCTGAAGTCGGATCTCCCCCGCCATATGAGGTCCATGAAGGTGAAGAGCTCCCCGAAGTCCGGACACCTTCTCAAATGCCTACGTCTGGTCGAATCGATATTGATCTTCGATGGACTGTTCTGTGTGATTTGTTCCTTGTGCTTATTGCAGACTCGGTATATGATGCTCGGTCAAGGACACTCCTGGAAAGAGTCGGAGCAGCCATGGATGTAACCTGGCTTCAAATCTCCCGGTTTGAGAAGCGCGTCACAGATGCTCTCGAAATGCAAGAACAGGCAGAAAAGGAAACCTGGGATGAGTCTGATCATATGGAGAAGCGTCGAAAAATGGCTCTCAAGCGTAGGTATATGGTAATGGGACTGGCGACGGTCGGTGGTGGACTCGTTATCGGTCTATCCGCCGGTCTGTTAGCCCCCGTCATTGGTGCTGGTCTCGCTGCGGGTTTAACAACCGTGGGAATTTCCGGCACCAGTGCGTTTTTGGGAGGTGCTGGTGGCACAGCTATGATCGCTTCCACCGCTTCACTGAGCGGTAGCGTTATCGGCATGAGAGCCTCGCAGCGGCGAACTGGAGCGGTCCAAACATTCGAGTACCGTCCTTTACATAATAACAAGAAGCTCAACCTGATCGTTACGGTATCTGGCTGGATGACTGGCAAGGTTGATGATGTTCGGCTTCCATACAGTACCGTGGATCCAATCATGGGCGATATCTACTCTGTTTTGTGGGAGCCTGAGATGCTTCGCAGCATGGGTGACACGATCAACATTCTTGCAACAGAGGTGTGTTTGTGCATGACATGGGCTTTTATACTTCCAAGACTAAATGTTCTTTAGGCATTGACTCAGGGCTTACAACAAGTGTTGGGCAGTACTGTCTTGATGGCTTTAATGGCGTCCTTACAGTTACCTCTGGTCCTTACTAAGCTCGCCTATCTGATCGACAACCCCTGGAACGTTTCGCTAGCCCGCGCCCATTCTGCAGGACTAGTTTTGGCCGATTCCTTAATAGATCGAAACCTCGGGAGCCGCCCCATCACCTTGCTTGGTTTCTCCCTAGGGGCACGAGTCATCTTCTCTGCCTTGAAGGAGTTGGCTGAAAAGGGAGCCCATGGTATTGTTCAGAATGTGTATCTGTTTGGGTCACCTATCGTTGCAAACAAGGAGGACTATCTTAAGATCCGCAGTGTGGTGGCTGGACGATTCGTGAATGGATACTCCAAGAACGATTGGATCCTGGGATACCTTTTCCGTGCTACGGGTGGCGGTATCATGCGAGTGTCTGGCCTGGCGCCGGTTGAGGGTATTCCGGGCCTGGAGAATTATGATCTGACGAACTTGGTCAACGGACATATGGACTATCGTGCTGCTATGCCTCGTATTCTGAAAGAAGTCGGCTGGGAAGTTCTAGAGGATGAATTCGCCGAGATCGAGGACCCGGACCCGGATAACCACGCCGAGCGCCAGCGTGAGCTGATTCGTGAAATCGACGAAGCCCGCCGAGAAGCAGAGTTGAAACCCGAGAAGAAACGGTTCGGTCTTTTCAAACGCGGTAGGATGACTGAGAAGAAATCGTGGGAGACATACGACGTCGACCGAAACTCGGGGGCGCGTGACTCGAGCGAAGCAACGAGTACCCCAGGCTCTGTATTGTTTGATATTGAAGCCATTCGAGCCGAGTTGGCGTCGGAAGCGATTGAAGTCAAGCAGCTCGAATCGACTCTTCCTCCGATGAAGCTCAATCTGAACCCTCCAGCAAAGTCGACACCCGCGACTCCATTCGAGAAGGATTCGAAGGCTTCCGAGCCCGAGGCCGAGCCCTACCTCTCTTCTATGCATCGAACTACATCGGAGCCGAAGCTCAACACGGGCGGTACGTCCCCTCAGAGCCCAAAGGAATCTTCCACGTTGTTTAAAGAGGACGGAGTGGAAATGACATTTGATACCTCCTACGAGCCTCCTGAAACCCAATTCGACCATCCCGTCCGGCCGGAATTGCAGTCTTCTGCTACGATGCCTACAAATATCGGCACTACTGCAGTGGGGGCCATGGCCCTGGAACCGAATGCCTGGGCCGATGATGATCATGGACATGGCGATGGGGAAATTTCTATGACTTTTGAATAATGTCTGGTTTTGCTATTTTCGGTGATTTTTTTCTTCTCTGGTAGCCAAAGGTTGCCAGAGCGCATTGCTTTGCACAGGCGCACGGAATCAAGTGAATATATCTTATAGCTGTGGAATATAGAGAGACACACAGATTGAAGTATGACAGTTTTGCAGTTTTGTAGTGAAGTATCGTAACTCGAATCCGAGTCTCATTGTGGGGCTCTTCGTCGCGTCACGCGTTTCCCCTCACGGTACCCTCACGTATTGTATTTGTCCACTCCCGAGGCCATTTCGCAACCCTAAGGGGCAATCGCAATCGGGTTTGTCCAAGTCTCCCAATTAAATTTATATTCCTAGTCACGCTCTATTGCACTGGGTCTAAATTCGTGACCGTGGATGCGACTTGCTTATCGCGTGAACCACGGATCTTCTTTCCCCAGCCTCGAGCTACTCTCGACAGCTACACCTTATAATGAGAGCCCGGACAAAACCTGATTCGAGCTATGCGTCGAACCGTCTTACAAGGCGCGGCCTTGACGGGCGCGGACATTTGCTGTCTACGTTTAACAAGTCGCCCAACGAAAGCGATGCTCTACCCACGACCGAGTCCAATCCCAAGCTGGAGCCTGCCATCGATGACGAGCCCCAAAGCGATTCCGATGATACTCTCAGTACTTTGAGCTCTGATGCGATTGACGAACTTGAGGTGAAATCAGAAAGTGGGTCAAAAGGCGAGGGTAGCGCGCACGCGACGGATGTCGAGCTTCCTTCTATTGAGAAGGATTTCGACTTTGATGATGAGGATTTCATGTCTCGCTCGAAAAGCAAGCTGGATGACCCCGGGACCGACGATGAACCACTGAGCTCTAGTGAGGATGAATCGGACGATGATGCGGGAGAGAAGACACAGAAGACACAGAAGACATTGCAGGAGAAGATTGATGCGGAGAAGATAGTTGAGGAGAGGTCCAAGGGGAGTACAAGGAAATACAATGGCGATGACGAGTCCGGAGAGAAGGACTTCGACGCTTTCGCGGCGCACACGCGCCGCGCGAAGCGACAGAAGGGTCAGGGCTATTCAAGAACGAAGTCGGGTTCAACGTATCCAAGTTCGAGCGCACGCTCAGCTGTTGCCACACCGGATAAACGCTCTCGGCAGTACAAGTCAAACTCCAAAAAGGGAAAGGAGGACACGCCGGAAAAGGAGGCGTTCCCAGCATTCAAAATTCCTATGCAAATCGACATTTCCAGTCCGCCCAAGCCTGGCACCGGGGACATCAAGGGATCAAACGAATATACATTCCCACAGGCCTCTAATTCGAACTCCTCAATGGGCACTTTATTCTCGAATGATCCTCTGTCCATGTCCCTGGACGATTCAGATTCCCCTCTCAGCTCCGTTCCGAGCTCCCCAGAACCTCGCAAGTCTCTATGTCCGATGTGCAAGGAAGAAGTCGACCCGGAGCTGCTCATGCGATTCGAAGCTCAGCCAAAACAGCGTATCCGCGAACAACAACAGTTCTGTGCCTCACATAAGCAGAACGCCGCTGAAAAAGAATGGCAGGCGCAAGGATACCCGGAAATCAACTGGGATACATTTGATGAGCGCATACAGAAGCACTTCCCAAATCTGGAAAAGCTTTTGGTCCCAGATTGCACTTCGTATTACCGCAATATCTTGGACACGACCTTAAAATCCGGCCAGGCGAAGAATTTCCGCCTTACACTTGCAGGCGAGGGAATCGAGACGATTTCTTGTGGGTATTATGGGACAAAAGGAGCCGGAAAATTATTACAAGCTATTATTGATCGCTTCTCTTTGAGACTTCGCCGACTAGCCTCATCCGATCATATCGTCAAAACAGCGGGCGTAGCAGGCTACGCGCAGTCTGTTCTTGTCCCTGAGCTCGCGGTCCGTCTGGTCAAGGAAGATATGTCCGTTAGTGATGATGCTGCGCGCCAGATCCTACGGCAAAGTATGCAGCTCGGTCAAAAGCTTAATCCTGCAGTGGATGATGTTGTTCCGGTTCCTACTGAAGGTGAAGAAGACTTTTAGGAGTGTTGTTGTATTCATCTATTCTCTATCTGTCCCTATCACTGTAAACGGAATGGCTCATTGTCGGAATCACTCTCTGATACCACTATCAGGAAGGCATTGGCGTATGATTTCTTATGCTGTTCTTGGCGTCAGTGTACGTAGGAGAATATTATAGCTTCGACTGATCTTACCAAAGCCTAGTGCTAGAGTCACATAATATTTCGTCGATTTCGCTATATAGTCCGGCGTCAAGCTAGATTTTCATTAGCTAACGCTTATGGCGTCCGTACCTCTTGTTGGCGACTCCGAGGACGAAGAGACTATGCTTGACCAACGCCTGTAGCTGGCATAGTCGGAAAGCAACGAACCCGACGTGAAACCTCCTAGGAGTGCAAGGGCGTGGGCGAGCATGGCACCTATGCCTGCGAGTGCCGGGGTAGACGATGGGATGGAGGCGAGAGGTGGAATAATGACGTTAGCTGCATGCACATCGTCTGAGAGAAAATCATTGTCCTCCTTCGTGGGATGCGTTGGCTTTGGTTACCTTGAATCGGCGCCGTGGACATGCTACCAGATGCTACGCTGTAGGAAAAGACGTATTCTTTCGTTCCGAGCTGATCTTGGGTGTGCTTCCATCTATCTTAGCCTTTGTATATCTTATCATGATACCTCTCTGTTTTATGCTTACCTACTATGCTGTGGCTTGATCTATGGTAAAATTATGAGAATGAAGAGTTATTTTACTCTTTGGAAATCGCTGATGGGTAGTTAGGGACTGCGTGACCAGCGCGATGGTCCTAGGCCGTCCTACAGATTGACTATTTTAAAGTAGTTTCAAGACGAATGGTAACGCCCCTTACTGGCAGGCTCTTTCAATACGAGCCCTTCCCCATGGCTTGATCAATAATGCTCAGGTAGGTATCGCTTGGTTGACACCACCATGCATTAAAGTGATTTCAGATGGAATTAGAGCATCTCTAGGCATTCTTCCGGGATAGTACCGCGGTACCTACCAATGTAGCAAGGTACTTGACTATGTAGCTTTGTTTTATGATACAGCTAGCCCTATCAGTCATAGAGCGGACCAATTCCGAATGTATACATACTCGAAGAGGAAGGTGACACCTTAGGAACCGCTAATCGGTTAGTCATCCGATAAGGCGAGGTGCGGAGACATTGGAGAAACAACAGCTCGCTCTCATCTCCTCCTCTCATCCCCGCTCTCACCCTGCAAAATGAGGGAGAAAAATATGCCATTCTCCGAGACAACACCTCTGTTGGAGGTCCATGTCGCTCCGCCGCGGCATCGGTACCCCCATCATGCCATCCGTCGAGCTTGTACATACATTCTCGGCACCCTACTTGTAATTGTCGTCATCCTCTTCCTGATTCCATCTGCCATCCTACCCCGGGAACACGGTTCAATCTGGTCCTATTTGCCATGGGCTCAGCCATTCCCTCATACTTTCTGGCCCCAGGCCGATGGTCTGCCCTACGATCAGCTTCAGCAGGTCCTCCTCAATACCCCATCGGCCGCCAAGGCCCGCGAGTGGAGCGAGTACTATACCGCCGGACCCCACCTGGCTGGCAAGAACCTAAGCCAGGCGCTATGGACTATGGAGAAATGGAAGGAGTTTGGAGTTGAGGATACCACCATCGCTACCTATGATATCTATCTCAATTACCCTCTGGAGAACCGTCTTGCTCTTCTCAAGAAATCTGGCGATAAGACCGAGGTGACCTTCGAGGCAACCTTGGAGGAAGAAGTATTGGAAGAGGATCCTACTTCTGGTTTGCCTGATCGAGTCCCTGCTTTCCACGGGTACTCGGCCACTGGCAATGTCACCGCTCAATTCGTGTACGTCAACTTTGGCACCTACAAGGACTTCGAGGACCTGGTGAATGCCGGTGTGGGTCTGGAGGGTAAAATAGCTATCGTCAAGTATGGCCGAATTTTCCGCGGCTTGAAGGTGAAGCGTGCACAGGAGCTTGGCATGGTTGGCGTCCTCATCTACAGCGATCCTCAAGAGGATGATGAGATTATCGAAGAGAATGGTTACAAAGCCTACCCTGATGGACCGGCCCGTAACCCTAGTGCCATCCAACGGGGTAGCACGCAGTTCTTGAGTACGATGACTTCCTTCAAATCCATATCGCCGCTCAAACTAACCCTGTAATTAGGCTTCCTTCCTGGTGATCCCACCACGCCTGGATACCCGTCCAAACCTGGCTGCGAGCGGCAAGATCCGAAGTCAATTCCTTCCATTCCTTCTCTTCCCATCTCCTACCGAGAGGTTTTGCCTTTCCTCAAGGCTCTGAATGGTCACGGCCCCAAGGCCTCGGACTTTAACCAGTACTGGCAGGGTGGTCGCCTTGGCTACAAGGGCGTTGAGTACAACATCGGACCTTCACCAGAAGATGTGGTCATCAACTTGAACAACCAGCAGGAATATGTCACCACCCCGCTGTGGAACGTCATTGGCGTCGTTAAGGGACATATCCCTGACGAGGTCATCATCCTGGGCAATCACCGCGACGCTTGGGTTGCTGGCGGTGCCGTTGACCCTAACAGCGGATCTGCCGCGCTGAACGAAGTCATTCGCAGCTTTGGCGAAGCTTTGAAGGCTGGGTGGAAGCCCCTGCGTACTATTGTCTTTGCGAGCTGGGATGGCGAAGAGTACGGCCTTCTCGGTTCCACCGAGTGGGTTGAGGAGAATCTACCATGGCTCTCCAGGGCCAATGTCGCCTATTTGAATGTTGACGTGGCTGCCGCCGGTACAGAATTCACTCCTCGGGCTGCACCTCTACTCAACAAGGTCATTAAAGATGTGACTGGCTTGGTGCAGTCTCCCAACCAGACGATTCCCGGACAGACAGTCCGAGATGTTTGGAACGGCAACATTGCCACTATGGGAAGTGGCAGTGACTTCACTGCCTTCCAGGACTTTGCCGGTATCGCGAGTCTGGACTTCGGATTTGGCCGCGGGAAGGACGACCCGGTCTACCACTACCACTCCAACTATGACAGCTTCGCGTGGATGGAGAAATACGGCGATCCAACCTGGTCTTATCACATTGCATGCACCAAGCTCTGGGCTCTCGCAGCTGCGCAGCTTGTTGAATCGCCCGTGGTCGCTTTCAGTGCATCCGATTATGCTCGGGGCCTGGGAGATTACCTGGCACAAGCGAAGCACACCGTTCCCGAGGCGCACTTTGACTTCAGCGGCCTGGACCTAGCAATCGACAAGTTCGGCGCAGCCGCGATTTTGTTCGACAGATACGCCGAAGGCCTGAAGGCGCAACTGGGCGAGCACGTCCCTTGGTATCACTGGTGGAAGAAGGTCCGACTCCTCTTCCAGATCCGAGTTGCCAACGACAAGTATAAGGGTATCGAGCGTGCATTCCTGTACGAGCCGGGATTGGATGGTCGGGACTGGTTCAAGCACGTTGTGTTTGCGCCGGGTATCTGGACGGGTTACTCGGGTGCAACCTACCCCGGACTAGTGGAGAGCCTTGAGGCTAAGGATGTGGAGAACGCCAAGGTATGTTATATGTTACTAAATCCATGTTCGTGTTTGCATTTGCTGACCGTCTTTTCCTCCTAGAAATGGAGCAAGATTATCCAGGAGCGTATTGATGCAGCCACGAAGCTTCTGCAGTAGATCGGGACCAATATACCTGCATATAAGTGGACATTGAAAGTAAAAAAATGCACATGATGTGAATAGATTTACATAATCTGACCGCATCTAACTGCGTTCGGCAAAGACGGCATTACTAGTTTGGCTGACTGCGAACTCCGTAGTTGCAACTAAACAGCTCGGACCCATAAGAGTGGAGCCGTCTTCGTAACATCGGCTTATTCATTTCAACTTCACTTTTTTCTCTTCTTTCCTCTCGAGATACGATGCAGGAGCCCAAGCTGCCCGTTAGGCAGCTTTTAATATTGTGTACGTCCGTCTTCTCACTTCACGATGTAACCCTGGGAATACTAACTTGATTACGCAGCGATATGTCGATTCGCAGAACCCCGTAGGTTGCCGCCTCATCCCTGTTGGGACTTGATATTTGTGTGAAATGAAAGCATCAGCTAAGAATTCTTATTCCCGTAACCAGTTGTCTTCACCTCTATTCTACCGTATCTTGTACGTTGGTCGCCAAAAACTAAACTCCGAGGTTTCGGTCTTCACACGGACCTCACCCCATCATCAGCTCGAATATCCAAGAGAGAAAGCACTAACGATCTCAACAGCCGGAACTAATTGAATATGTGGGCGTGCCCCAATCCGAAGTCGCCAAATGGGCCGGCATCGCCTCCGCGGTCGCATCCGTCAGTCAAGCTATCATGGCCGTGCCCTGGGGCTCCTTCTCCGATGTTGTAGGCCGGAAGCCAATCATCATCTCGGGCCTGACATGTACCATGTTGCTGTCGATCATGCTAGGCATGTCGCAGACACTGGGTATGGTACTTGCATCCCGAGCCATGATCGGTCTCATGAACGGCAATGTCGGCATCATTCGCACAATGGTCGCAGAAATCGTCCCTGAACGAGAACTGCAGCCTCTCGCGTTTAGTATCATGCCTATGGTCTGGACTCTTGGGAGTATTTTCGGTCCGGCATTTGGAGGAGCTCTGGCACGACCGGCTGAGAAGCATCCTGCGCTTTTCGGAGACTCGGTCTTTCTGAAACGCTTTCCTTTTGCCTTGCCGAACTTGGTGTCTGCCGTCTTCTTTATTGTCGGGATTACCACGGGCTTCCTGTTTCTACAGGAGACATTGGAGACTAAAAGGGATTGCTATGATCCCGGTCTTGCGCTTGGACAAGCACTTACTGGCTCATGCGTTTCGCGGAAGCGCCAGGCCGGGCCGAAAGACTCGGATGAGGAGCGGACAGTTTTGCTTCCTGGCAATAACAAGAAATCAAAGCCTGCTAAGCGGCCTCGTTGGTCCCAGGTCCTCACTCCCCAATCCAACCTTGTGCTTCTAGCTTACACTCTGATGTCCGGCCTGGGTATGGCTTTTGATTCAGTGTTTCCCGTCTTTTTGCATTATCCGGTGCAGGAGTTCCACGATAACCCAGACGTGCAGCTACCATTCAAATTTGCCAGCGGGTTTGGAATTGGTGAGTTCTCTGCTTATCCGGTTATCAATTTCCAGACTAATGCGCAATCAGATGCGCAAACTATCGGCCTTTACTACACAGTGATTGGAATCGCAGGCATGATGATTCAATTCCTGTGCTTTCCACCAATAGCAAAGCGCTACGGGGTACTGAACTGCTTCAAAGGTGCCGCTATTGCCATGCCTGTTATTTTCTTCCTTACTCCCTTCACTGCGCTTGTGCCAGGATCACTGCGACTTCCTGCCGTGCTGCTGATTATGCTCGCAAAGCTTGGCGCAACAGTCTTTGGCATACCATGCTGCACGATTCTTCTCACAAACTCTGCCGCGAGCATGACCGTTCTGGGCACTTTGAACGGTGTCGGAACGAGCGTAAGTGCTCTAGGGCGTGCTGCAGGACCAGCGTTGGTTGGGGCTTCCTTTTCGTGGGGTGTCAAAAAGGGCTTTGTACTTGTACCATGGTGGCTTCTTGGGACGTTGGGTTGCTTCGCTGTCATTCCCGCTTACTGGATCGTGGAACAGGAGGGACCTCATCGCGGGAAATCTCTCGAGGGAGAAGAGGAGGATCCGGAGGGCTCCCAGTCCGCCGGATACGGGGCTGTGGATACCTCCACCGGCACAAGCACAATGGCAAAGTAACTGCCCGGATATGCGATGCCTATGGAGACTGGCTTGGTAGGTAACCTGGATTGTGCTGAGTGCCCAGGTGATCGCCGTTTAAAATCGCATACGTAGTCCCGGTGCAGGGACACTAAAATAGCATATGAAAAGAGAATTTTGGGTAGTAAATGAGGTATGATTATGATTTTGATATGCGCTGAATATTAAGGCGGGGTTGACAGCTCGACCCATGAAGTTGTCCAAGTGCACCGTAGTTGCCGATTACCATTACATCGAATGCATTTACCGGAAGTCAGGTGTGGATGGATAGTCCATTTGTGGTGCCACTGGCCGTCGTGAAAGGAGTCAAACTTGAGAAGATAGTATTATAGTCGAAGATGACTCTTTCAATGACTTTGCTTAATTTTGTCAACATTGTTTCAATCCATATTCTAAGGGTATGGCTATGAATGTCTTACAAGGATTCGGCCATTGATAGCAAGATCACCATTCGATTTCAGCTAAGTTTGCTAAGATAGCAATTCAATATCCCTTTCAAATCCTGTCATGTTGTCCATCCCAGGCCTTGGACAGATTGCAAGCAATATATGGTAGAATATGCATGGGTCACAGCAATGTCTAATATCGTGATCTCACGGTTCCGTAAGATATTCCGTTGAACTCCAAATCAAAGAGCAAGGAGGCTGAGGTAGGGGTCAAAACCAGTTGATAAATGATTTTATAATACTGTTCACCCTTCGAAGTCCAACGTCTCTCGAATAGTTCTTTCGGTATTTTACTTAGATCGGTCTCAAGCTCGCACAATTGGGACACAGCTAGTAGACCGTTATCAGTTTTATAATAAGGTATTCTGGCAGTCGTACAAGTCTTACTGTTATCCCGTCGGCTTGGCGCCTTATCTGCTAGGCAAAATTGCAACTTGTTGGTGTATTTGAATTCGCTTGGATTGCGCGCAACGCGGTAGAAATCGAGTTTTATCGGCTCATCTTCTGCAATTGAATCTCCCTGTGTCACAATGTCAGATGTCATCTTTTCTTCTTCGAGTTTTCTTGGTCATGGGGGCAAACTTTAGTAATATGCCAATTCATGTGGCCTTCGACTTTCCAGATCTCTTCCAGTTCACACCACACTCGCTTCTGCTTTCTGTGAATCTTCGGGTCGTATGTTGCGCGACATTCTACACCATAGTGGCATCTCGCTTTTCTGTTGTCCACCTGATTGCCCTCCAGGCCCCGGTAGACGGCTCCCCTGCCATTCTTAGCCACCAAATTTAAGACTTGTCAAGAAGGACGCCATACCGTGCTACGGCGGACCAGCTGCGATTGTCAGCATTTCTTCTTATTCGAAGTTTATCATTATGCACTTACGCGTTCTGCGGCTGCATTACTTGGACACCCGAATACGCCTTCTGCAGTCGCCTGCAGAGATACTCGGATGCACCCAAACCTCCGACAAGGACAATCGCCTAGTCGTTGTGAGCAAAAATCGAGGTATTCCAAAAAGCTAATCACCTTGGTTATTTGGCCAGCTATCTTTGCCTTGAGTTTCTGATCTGTGACCAGATCCTGGATTTGTTGCAGAACGGGGTTGAAAATTGCCTCCACATCATTACTGTTGTCCTCATCAGAAGCGTGTCTTCAATATATCACTTTTAACCTACCTGTCCATGTGGAGGAACCCACCCACCAGATTGATTTTCGGCTTATCTGCAATTCCAGGAATAGGAATGCAATAGCCCATGTCTGCAAAATCTTCAGGCCCCGGAGGTCCTTGATAGTGAGGTTTGATATAATCCTGCCAATGCTTCAGTGTACTCATTCTAGCTGCGCGGGGCAGTTTCTTGTACGACTCCCCTATCCTACTGGCCAGAAATTCCTCAAACCGCTGATCCAGAATCACAGAGCCGCAAACCTCCCCTAGAAACATCAGTCATTGCAAGAAAAGATCCAGGAAAGCCTTTCAACAATACCGCTTCCCTCAGTTACTTCGCCCAGCCTCAATGGCTCTGTTTGATTGATGCGGTACGTGATAAGGTCCTAGAGGTGATTTATCCCTCATCAGCTTTGCTTTAAGGGAAGGAGAATCTCAGAGCATACCACAGTTCCTCCTCCAGCGTCACAAACAATAATGCAGTCGCCCTCCTAGATTACAAGAACCAAGAATCAGAACTCTGTCAAGATGAACTTGGATAAAAGCGTACAGCTATCGTGTTTGGCTGGATAGTTCGAATTGCATATAACGCCGCGGCCTCGGGCTCTGAAACCAAAAACAAGTCGTTAATAGAAATGCCTGCCTTGCATGCCGCCTGCATCGTGGCATCTTTTGCCTTGTCTGACCATACGGCTGGTACTGTCATGATGAATTGAAGGTCCATTGTTTGCAGCGCACTCCCGAATCGGCGCTTTAGGACATTTTTCGCGTGAGCGACCAACGTTCCCACGTAGTCGCCGGTCGCACTAATCGCTGACTTCTTCATAGATTTAAGAAGGCACTTGGCCTCTATGGAGGGGCCGTAGTGGTACTTTTGTTTTTCGTCGAGTAGGAGCTTGACCCCCTTGATCGATGTCGAGTCGTCAACAGCTTGATAGCCCCATTTAATCCCTCCCTTGCAATAGTTGAACACAGTGGGAACCTTCTGCGATGTGCCTTGTTGTTGTCAGCTGCTTGGGCCATTCCCCCTGAGTCTGTACAGGGTTGTTTACTGTTCCCGCCGCCAGGCCATGTCTGGATAACTTCCACATCATCGAGACGGTTCTCGAGTGCCCAAGCAACACTATCATCGTTAGCCTTCTCTAAGTACGCAACAAGACCGCTGATAATTATTGTCATACCCACTGAATGTCGTTCCGAAGTCTATGCCGACCACGATCGTCGGCATTCGTTCGGACTCCGTTTTCGTGTATGGAGGCGGTTGAGACTCCATGATAGCCCTGAGTGCCTGAGTAAACTGAGCTTTTGCGAGATGAAGAAACCTTGAAGAAAAAGAGTATGGAAAATGGCAACGCAAAAATGAGCTCAGTCATAACATATTTGCCTCCTGTCCATCTCATACCGCGTAATAGATGTCTTCTCCGAAACCAAAAAGGTCTTAGTTGAGGTCTCGTGATAACGATGCCTCTTGCTACATTTTGACTAAAGAAACTATCGCTCGGACAATTTTGCGACACTTGATTCCTCTCGTCGAATCTCTCCATATTTGTGCTTGGGGTATTTGACGGCCAGAATAGTGTTACTTCAAATACCGTGCGTCTTGGGCGCTTCAACCACAATATGCCTGAAACAGCAGCGCAGACCTCGAATGAGCGTGCATCAAACGGTAGGTAGTTCCAACGATGCTAACTTTGAGCTTCTACTAAGGTTAGTAACTAATATGCCGAAGAACGGTTGCACCTGATTGCAGAACTCGAAGATCTTCAACGGGAGAATCAAATCCTGGTACAAGAATTGCACCTCGCCCAAGAATACGCAAAGATCGCGCGAAGGAATCAATTAATCGGAGAGGAGAAGATCCGGCGACAGAACGAACGAGTTGAAGAGGCGCGCAAAGTTTCCGATACTGCAGTCAAAGAGCAATCTCAAGTCATGCTCAAATTGAACCAGCTTCAAAGGTGGACTGAATGTATGGACGACGGTGAAGCGGTTGAAGTGATGCACAGGCTTTTCCAGAGATTTGAGGACTGGGTCAAGCTACATTTCATCCAAGCGTCAAGGGCATCGTATCCTATAAGCAATACCAGCGGCAAAGGGGCATGGAACAAATCATGGCCAGCAATACAAGCTATTCAGGCAGCCATATCCGAGCACATTTATCACGGAATATTTGGTTGCTATATGGTTGGCTTTCCAGACAAGTCGTATGAAACCGACTTCCTCAGTATTGACGAGGAAATACAAAGATCATGTCAGTCATATTATTCCCCCCGGTATATCGCCCAAATATGAATATTTTTGCTCATAGTACTAGTCCCACCGCACGTTTGGCAACACTGGCGTTCTTCCACAAGTACTGCAGTCGCATGTCTTGCAAGGGAAGCACTTGACAAGACTTATGACCAGATCGCAGATTACATAGAAGGACTCTTGGCGTCTTATACTTCTAAGCCTCCTCAAAAAGGAATGCAGCAATTCAAAGACCTACTTCAAGAATGTATGGAATTTAAATTGAGACTCGAGCGCCAAGGATACCAATATGGTTTCCAACTGAGCCGTGAAGGGACCCCCTTTTGCGAAGAGCAAATGCGGAGTGTGACTGGACTATCTCCTGCAAGCGCCATGGTCTACAAAAGTATATGGCCGATGCTCTGGAAGGCCACCTCCGATAATCGGATCGTCGTGGAGAAAGAAGTCGTGCAACTGGTCGAGGAGCCGGATTCTGAGCCTATCACTACACCTGAGCCTCTCACGGAATGCTCAAGTCTTTCATCACTTATTTCTTAGAAGTACGATATAGCTTGGTCGAGAATATTGGACTATTTAGCTATGGAACATGGTGGATATTAGGGATTCGATCCACACTTCGCTCATGAGGGCATATCTGGTAGCCCATCCCTCTTTTGTATAGCAGACGCGGGCGGTGAATATCAAAAATCAAGGCTGAAGGCGGTGAGCGTGGCTATATGAAAAGTTGGCAGAACTACCCGCAAGCGGTGGAAGCCAACAACCAATGAGCAAGCATATACAATTGACAGTCGGAAAAGGCGCAGGAATCTCCACTGCAGTTCATAACTAGAAGCTTCAACACCTCAACGCCAAGAACATTCAATAGAGCTCCCCAGAGGGGACCTGCCATTGAATTAACCTAGCACCATATATTGACCAAGGGCACCACTTTTAGAACAAAGCCTCATCTAAAATCCGTCAAAAACTATCTCATACTTGAACAAACTAAACAAATCCCCGACCCGATCCACCTTAGTAATCCCCCTAACAGCTCCCCAGCTTCGCCGTCATAACTCCACTCCGTCTATCTATCCCCCCAAAACAAACCAACAAACCGGCAAAATGGTACGTGCCCTCCATAAACCCTCAACCCCGAAAACTAGAACTAAACCCATATCCCAGTCCAACCAAAACCCCCTCCCCACTAACTCCGCCCTCGCCCTCTCCATCCTCACCTCCCTCGGCGGAGCAATCGGATACGCGCGCACCGGCTCAATCCCCTCAATCGCCGCCGGTCTTTCCGTGGGAGCCCTATATCTGCTAAGTTTTGCGCGTCTGCGTGCAAACGAGACTTTCGGCGAGGAGCTCGGTCTCCTAGCATCGGCCGTGCTGGGCGGAAGCTCGATTCCCCGCGTCATCAAGACTGGTGGGAAGCCCGTGCCTTTGGGACTTTCGGTTCTCGCTACTTATGGTGTTATTGTGTTTGGGCTTGCGTTTCGGGAGAAGCGGGCTTAAGGCTATGCTGGGATGAAGTGCTTGGTTTACTGTGTTTCTAGCGATGGTACTCAATTGAATTGAGTTCTGGGGTCTTGGTGATCTGTAGTCTGGTGGGGTTTATCGTACGATATGGTATGACAAGGTCCAATGCGAGTATAGCACAAGCCTAAACGGCAATGAAGGAGTTACGATTATACATCCGACACAATGAAAATGATTGATTTCCCTACCTCGGAAACGCTAATGATAAACTTACATCTGGGTAGATAGTATCGTCAAGCCTAGACAAAAGGACCCTATTAAATGGGCTCACATCCAGGCCGTGGAACGAAAAAAGAGATAATCAAACAAGGGCAGAAAGAGAGAGAGACACGTACGGTGGTATGCTTTCGGTGCCACCAAAGAATCCCGATTAGTGAAAGGGAGAAAAACGTCACCCAGACTCACCGAGGCTCGTCGTGCATCGAACAACTCTTTTTCCAGGATCATTGGGGGCCAAGCTTGTCTTTCGCCGGAACTACTGATTGGAATCAGGGCAGGTACAAAGCCAGCCAGCTAGGTAGAAGCTCATATGTTGCCAGAATATGTGTCGAACTTAGCTGGAGTCTGTTGTCCGTCACTGGTAGACACCCGTAGAATCTAGTTTGCCATCGGAGAGAAAGCAGGAACCGATGTGATGCTGTGCTTTAATCTCTCTCAGTGCGCCGGGTCGAACACTGTATCTGAATCGCGGACCCTTCCCGCCGCCGCGGCGTCCGGGCCGTTGTCGATCACTGTCTCCTTCGGGAATTGTGGGCGTTCGACGGCGTATCGCGGGAGCTGGGCCATCTTCTCCTCGGGGCTGATCGTATCGTGTAGGTAAATCATTCTCGTAGCCTTAGACTTCTCCTTCTTGGCCGGTTTCTCTGCAGTATCCTTCGCCGCGGCCGAAGTTTGATCGTTGACGGACGAGGAAACTTGTCCGGTTGCTTGTTTCGCCTTTTCGTTTTCGTGGGCCTGTACCGGTGAGGCTACGTGGCCCATATGCATCTGCTGCATCTGCTGCGCATTGACTGCAGGTGCGCCGAAGGCTGGGCGTTGTGGAAGGCCAGTAGATGGGGGGAGGCTACCAGGTCGTGGAGGAGGGGTGGACTCAGTGGACCTAGGATGCTGAGGGAATGGAGGAGCTCCGTAGCCGGGAGCGGAAGGGTATGCCGGCATCTGAGGAGGGTATCCGGCGGGAGGGTAAGGCGTAGCGCCAGGAACCTGGTGCCCGCTAGCGGGCGAGAAGGTCTGGTAAACCGGACTAGCGATCTGCTGGTACGGAGCGGCAGCAGCGCCTCCGTAGGGTTGGGGATAGGGATATTGTTGAGCGGGGGCGGGTGCAGACACAGCGGGGGCTTGTCCCTAGTCAAAGACATGTCAGTTTTAAGAGCTCGAACTTGCGCCAAGTTTGAGACAGGCTGGGAACTTACATATGCATCATCAGCCTTTGGCACATACGGCGGTGCAGGTGGGCCAGAGCTCACGGGGGTTGCTTCTCCGCTACTGCCACCAGCAGCTGCTTCCGCCTTCTTTGCCCGATGCTCCGCCAATCGCTTCTTTAAATCCGACACATCCTCCAGCTTCGGCCTTTTGGCTGGCTGTCCACCCATTCCACTGCCCGCGGGCGGGTTACCAGTTGCCGCTTGGCGCTCGGTCTCGGCCTGATGGTACTGCGCAGCGACGCGCTGCTGATGGGCTTGCAGCACATCCTCGGGAATACCCTCCATGCCGAAGATTTCGACATCAAGACCTGCTCGGTTGGGCAAAGCATTTTCAATCTCCGTGAGCTGTTCCTTGTGGACTTGACTCATGTGTACGGACAATCCTACAGCGCGCAATCAGTTAGGTGCTGCTTTCCCTAGGGACAATTGTCGCGAGCATTCGTGGGGAGCACTTACCTCCTGCGGTATTCAGTCTGCGATAACACTTGTCGCATTTGAAATGCTTCGCTTTTTGATGCAAGGTGAGAATTTTCAGGTCGTCGAAATCGCGCTCACAGTAGTAGCACCATGGACGGGCCAAGAGCTCCTCCAGGGACGGACCACGTCTCTTCTTGCCCATTGCGACTATGTATACAGAGCGAACGACGGCTCAGCAAAAGAGTTACTCAAATGACTGAAAAAATGGCGGGTGCAGAGGCGCAGTGAAGAGGAATTGAAGTAACGAAGTGAGGATGTGACGAAGTGACGCAGATTCAAGACGGTTACCTCGAAAGACGGGGCGGTCAAGGGCCGGGACGCACGTGATGCTATAAATTCACGTGGTGGCCTTATGCCGCTCCAGAGTCTAGACTAGTCTATCAACACAGTTTACTACCCACCTAAGCATCGCGGACGTTTTCTTAACCTGTCGAACTGATATGGAATTAAATGCATTTTTTACTTCGAGTCCTACCCTTGCACTAGAACTAGAGGTTTCTATCCCTAGCCCAGTCAATTCTCGTTGCGATGATTGGGTGAATCAAGCAAAGCGACTTTCCAAATGCCATATTCTAGAAATAATTGAGTTCAGGAAAGATTTGATACAATGAACGTTGCTACATTTGTGCGGTATCCAAATCCGACACGATGAATAAATGTGCCTATTCAAGCTGAGAGTAAGTGTAGCAAACCCGGGCGGACCTTCATTGTCAATGGGCGTTCCGATTGACATCTCTGGTAATTCAACGCTTGGTGAATGTAGGCAATCACAGTCGCTCTTTCACAGGAAAATTTTGCTCGGACAGTATCTCTCTCTTGCTGAAGTCCTTTCGTCTTTTCTAGGAGATGCTAGTAAAATACTTTACAATACCCAGTATACTTTGCTCCAAGTAGATCTACAAGAAGGTAGAAAGTAGACAGCTTAAATAGATAGCGAAAAAGCTTCGTTGCGAAAATCGCTTGCATATTGCAGCCCAACCAACAAGCCAAAAGGGCATCTATAGGCTGCTGCGGGTAATGATATTGTACAGATTCAGAAGTAGAATACAGTCGCCGTAGTTAACAGACGCATTGACGGTGGCGATCAATTTCATCGGTGGTGATGGTGATCGGGAGGCGGGCCTGGTGGCAGATTCAGGTTATAGGGTACATATGGGAATGGCGCATATTGAGCTGGCATAGGCTGGCCAAGCTGAGCATGAGGGGGAGGGGGAGGGGGAGGGGGATGAGGTGCGGTGAAAGGATTAGGTGCGTAATGAGGCATCCCAATTGACGGCAGAGTAGGACCAGGGCCCATGTGTGGGGGCTGTGCGGCCATGCGGGGCATGGTGTTGGGCGCCTTTGGCGCAAGATTTCCGGTGGGGATAGGAGCAAGGGAAGGAGATCGACGGCGGCGTCCAGGGGGCCGGGAGTTTTCCTTGGTCTTTTGAACATCGTCATGCACGCGATCCTGTTCAATCTGTGCCTTGGATCGCTTGGGGTTGCGAATGCGTCCTTCACGGTTGAAACGCTCCCAGTGGTCAAGCATGGCCTTTGTTCGCTTGGGGTTCTTCGAATTCATGATCTTCAAACGGCGGGCTTCTTCAATTTCTTCTTGTGTTGCATCCTTCTTCAGGGAAGGTGTGCCCTTGGTGGAAGAAGTTGGTTCGGGTGCTGGAGAGTCTGTAGGTAATGATGCAGTTTCCTCTGTCGAGCGGGAAACGTGCGGCGTGGTGGCCACCACACTGCTTGCACCACGTCGGCCTCGGCCCCGGCCGGAAGTAGGAGTGTAGGTAGTAGCCTGGTTAGAATCCAAGGAAACCCGACCCGACGGGGGTCGGCCAACGCCTCGGCCAACGCCTCGGCCACGGCCTCGACCACGGCCTCGTCCACGGCCGCGGGGAGTGCTGACAGGGGCTTCAGCTGGCTGGTATGCCTCGAAAGTAGCACGTCGACCACCACGGCCTCGGGTGCGTCGCTTCGCGGGATGGGTTTCTTCCTCTTCGGTCTCATCTGCAGAGTCTTTCGGGGTCTCGGTGTCCGTCTTCGAGGTATCAACTTCCACAGCTTTCCGCTTGCGAGTGTACTTGGGCACCAGAGGTTCCTTTCGAGTCTCATACAGCTTGGGGACAAACTCGGTCCCATCCCGAATGACAGGAGCCCAGCCGTCGGGGTTGCGGTCACCGGGTGCCACCTTGGTGGCCATCTTTCTAGCCTGAGCAGGAGTCGGAACAAAACCACCCTGGCTGAAGGGATCCTGCGGGATCCAATTGACAGCGACGCTGGTGTTTTGGTTATGGAAAACGTGCTTATAGCCATACAACATGGCCTCTTTCCTGTCCTCGAAGTGGCGATGATCCTCTGGTACTCGAGCAAGGGGATGACTCGTCTTTTTCTTGTTGCCCATCATGAAGTCTCGCTTTGCATCTGGTGCAAGTGCGCTGCGGTGATGGCGATGTGCCGAGAGATAGAGTTTGTCGAGTGCGAGATATTCATCTTGCCAAACTTTCATCGCAAACCCCGCGGCCTCGGTGACGGCGTACAATTCTTCGGGTGAAAGAGTCTCGGGCTTGCGGAGCATTTTGAGCAAGTCATCCAGTGAATTGAGATCGAGGAATTGGCCCTTGTCAGTCTTGACCTTCTTGTACGGGTCAGGCCTGGTCAGGGGCTCGGACGCATCGCGCTTCTTCGGCTTTGCATCTTGAAAAACATGTTGCCAGGTGCTGTCAACCTTGGCCATGTCCTGTTCGTATGTGGGACAAAATGTGTGGATGTCGTTAACCGTCCAGATTTGAAAAAGACGATCGTTCATCTGGGGGGTTTCCCATTCAGCCACGCGCCGCTTGAAGTCGTCTGGATAGGCAGTTCTCGGATTTGAGAGCCATTCAATAAGGTCGCGTTGGCTAGAAGGTTCCTGGGTGGTCTTGACAGGAATGAAAGAAATTTTGCCGGCTCCGTTTTCCGCGTCGCTGTGCTCGCCGTCGGCATACGGAGCAGCAGTCACGGGCTCCTCTTCATCTCCGTGCAAGCCTTCAGACTGGGTCATGCCATTCACGACCACTTCTCCGTTGATATCAAGCTGTTCATGTTCTTCGCCCTCGGCCTCGGCTTCTTCAGCATCTTCAACGTCAACATCGTCACCTTCTTCAATTTCTTCGGCATCTTCATCGACTTCGTCTTCATCTATTTCCATGTGCTCATCTTCGGGGTCATCATAGCCGTATGGATTGTGCGCAGGATGTTCTGCAGCAACATGAGCATTAAGCACATCTTGTTCAGAGATGGTCTCATCATTTGGACGCTCGAGGAGCTTTCCACACCAGTCGCATTTTAGTTTGCGCGAGAATGGTTCGGGCGATTGAGAAATTTGGGTGGAAGTTGATTGCGGGCGGAAAGGCTCGGAGAACTGTCGGCGCAGCGGCGAATCCTGACTGTCGCCCACATCTGAGGACGGGTTGTCCATATCTAAATCTGGCCGTGGGATGGGGGCCATATTTAGAGAATACAAAATTGGCAGAAAAAAGAAAAAAGAGAAAGACAAACACGCGTCAGATGGAAAGTAAGGCGAGGTACTGTATAGTTAGTTAGTTTCGGGTGGTTCGCTTGCAGTGCCAAGACGCCAGGAAGTAATTGCAGCGCAGACAGATTACCCCCAGACTCAAGAGAGTAATTGTGAGAGTGAGAGGATAAAAAACGCGGATAGACTGAAGCGGAAAGATACAAGGCACATTCATGCATGAAATACACGTGCTTCGAACATGATGTAGGGCACAGATTGGGGGTGAAGCAGAGATGCAGACACGGTCGCGGCAAATTGTGTGAACCAGGATCCGAGCCGAAGTGTAGGGGGATAGTAAGATAGTAAAGGGAAAATCAAGATCGCGCACATACCATGTAATGAGAACTCAGGTAATAACCGAGTTTGAGGTCGAGTTCAAGTTGAGACCCGATCGCGCCAATTACGGACACTGGAAGCGCCAGGTCGCGAGCGGCTGCCAGGGATGTGTATTGGAAGGCTGGGGCCGATGGCGAAGCTTCTCCGCGTCCTGCGGCAACAACTTCCGAACAGTGTAGAGATAAAAGAGAATCACAGGATGAGAACAGAAGAATCAAAGGACATATGCTAGAAGCCGACAATGCTGGGTTTTGGTAGTTCCAGCGTGGTCGAGAACCCGGAGTATGTAGAAAAAAAAAAGGATCTTACAGCAGGGCAGCGGGAAAGGGGAGAATGAAAAAAGAAACAGGGCGATGGATAAATCCACAACCGAAGAAACAGTATCTGGCAAGTAAAAAGAAGAAAGAACAGGGGAGAAAGAGATAAAGATGATGGGAAGAAGGTGAGCGCGACAGAAAAGAGATTGAGAGGGAGTAGTTTAGTTTGTAGTGAACTTGACCATTACAACTTGCCCCATTTTTCAGGCTCTATCGACCAATCAGATCGCATTCATCTACTTAGCCACTTTTGCTGGCCCCGGATACGTAGGAAGTTGGAGAGATGATTCTTTCTCTATTGCTATTGAACGGTTATTGAATACCTATCTGATGTCGCTATAATGTTATACCTACACTATTGTACTCCCTACACATCTTCTTCTCCTCCTTTTGAGCTGTATGCTGAACAATCTGACTTTTTACGGCTACCTGCTGATCATGGGCTTCGCTGCCTGATGTCTAGGACTTTGGTTTCACGTAGTACTATCCTTTCTCCAATACCTGATTAGCAGGACAATACATTGGTGGGTATAGAGATTTATGGTTGCGCCCTAGAGGATATCCCTCACGTCTGTCTGGGGACCATTGGGGCCACGACATCTCCCTCAATACAAGAACAATACCTCTTCCCTTTCTCTATTGACAATAAACAGAGATCAGGTAGAGTATAGGAATCAATGGGAAGGTCTGTATTGTTTTCCTATCGAGCACCTTTGTTGGCCCCTTAGTTCCGATAGTCGCATGTCTCAACGAAGCACAGACCTCACATATTTCCTTCACATTTTCCGACTTCTCGCGAGCTCTGAAGATCGCTCGATGAAGTATTGACCTGGCAGGAACTATAACCTGCATAAATGGTGATGCCGCGCCAGTTCACTTTTTTTTTTTGATCGCTGTCATATTTCTTGTCCTATCATCTGCTAGCATCCGTTGGTTGACTGATCACACAAGGGCCTCGGAGTTGATTCTCATCATTTACAACATGCACCATGATACCACTCAGGAACTTCTTCCAAGCTCTCTAATCTGTAGATATTGGTCTCGTATCAAAATTAGTTTCTGCCCGTTGGGTGAATCCTTGTAGACTTGACAGCGCAAGATAAGGTAGTCACATGTTGTACTTCTTTTATTAACAACGTCATAGATATTTTTCCAAGGTTGATCTTGAGATGTACGAAACATCACACTAGGATCCAGTATAATTAATGGTTCTTTTCCCCAACATCCAGCGCCACCAGAAACCTGCTCACGCAATTGTATGCGGCAACGGTGGCCGTGATCTCGACAACCTCCTTGTCACTGACAAAGCCCCTCAATTCTTGGAAGACATCATCCGGAACCATCACAGTCTTGGTCATTGCATCCGTATACTTGAGCACCGCCCTCTGATCTCGAGTCAAGACCTTTTCCGCTAGCTCATCGGAGGATCCTGTCTTGTCATCCCCAACAACGTGCAGCGCTTCCTCGCTTAACCCGCCTTCCTTGAGCAATGGCGCATGCTGCTCCCACTCAAACAACGCGCCATTCACCACTGCAACACGACAGATAACAAGCTCTCGAACCACGGTTGATAGGGTTGTGCGAGTGCGGATAGCTCCAATAAACGAGTTCCATCCCTCGGCGACGGGGAAAGAGTGCAGGAGTGCTAGATCAAGTGGCAGGAGCGGGTTTGGAGCTCGACGAGCCTGTACACTGGCTAAAACCTTTGCTTCGTTGTCTGTGGCTGTAGGCGGAGGGTCTGGCACGTAAGGAAGACGCATGGTGACGATGTATAGTTGAACTTGAACTCGGGTAGATCTGAGATCGAATATTAGCGTGGAATGACTCAATGGACGGTTCCAATGGCACCTACCTGTCTAATAATGAATATCTGGGATATGATGCGGATCAACTGTCCTGTGAGCTTGTTTAAGTTCTGTTTTGTTGCAAAAGGGGAGAACGGGCCTACTTATCCCACTTTCTTTTACCGCCAACCCCGCGTCGTCCGTAGGGCCGATAATGATGTCGCGGGAGTCGGATCTTCTACACGAGTTCCGCTTGTCTTGGGTTTTTCTGTGACAGGATGAAGACTCGGTGATCATGATCTACCAAGAACCCCTCAGTTTGCTTTCTAAGATCGACACAGTGGTTGTGTGACTGCAAGATATAATTATTCAAACAGATAGGGAGGATAAACAATAGGCACTTGTGATATGCATGTTATATTATTATCCAGCTACCTCCGTAGCTACATATTTAATAGTCTCATAGAACGAGTTGAATGGCTGCTAAGTACCATATCTTTCATTCTGCATACCCAGGTGGAAGACGTTAGGATCACCTGCGCACCATAAGGCTTGTTGGAGGCTTATTGTATACTACTGCCACAACCTAACATTGATATGCCCGGAATATCCATGACATATTCAACTTAAAAGCAACACAATAATGTTCACATAGCTCTCAAGTTTATCAAAATGCACTTTCAAGTGCGTCAAAGTAGAGTGTAGGGAATGTAGACTCCGGGGGTCTTGGCAGATCTCCACAGCAGCCGCTTTGAGAGCTCCAAACAACTGAGCCGGTGTCGTCACCTCTCCTGAACAACTCGGTTGATCCTTAAGCCAACATAATGCCACCCAAGGCAACCAAACCTACAAGCGATGAGCTGCTCGCTCAGTTCGACAATCTCGATGTCAACCAGCCCAGCGAAAAGCCCAAATCCGCCGCCCCCGACAATGCAAAGGCTGGCCATGAAGACATCCTCGCCGAACTGGACAACTTAGCTACACAGCGACCCAGCAGTGGACCTGGTACCCCGCGTCTATCTTCTGACAGGGCGGCTCGCCCCGCTACGCGATCTCCTCGACCCAGTGCGACTATCGATCGACCAAATGATGACAAGACGTCCGCTCGTCAATCGGCGGAGACAGGTCGCACCTCTCGCACGGGCGATAAGCAGGAGCAGCCAAAGACAGAGCTGAAGACTACAGCACCAGAGGAGTCCCAGGGTGGTGGATGGTGGGGAGGAATCTTTGCGACAGCCAACGCAGCTATGAAACAGGCTGAAGCTGCTGTCAAGGAAATCCAGAACAACGAGGAAGCCCAACGGTGGGCCCAGCAGGTGAAGGGCAACGTGGGGGCCCTCAAGGACTTTGGTATGTTGCTCCCTGAATCATATATATGGACTATCCTGCTAACATAGCCTGGCGCAGGCGGCGAGCTTCGCAACATGGCGATCCCGACATTCACCAACCTCATCCACACCCTTGCCCCTCCGATCTCGTCGCACGAACGTCTCCAGATCCATGTAACCCACGACCTCTCAGGTTACCCCGGTGTTGACCCGCTGGTATACGCCGTTTTCTCGCGGGTGATGTCCCAAGTCGAGGGTGGAGACCTCCTAGTGATCCAGCGGGGTCAGGAGTCAGCCCCAAAGCGCAGCCTCGATGTCGGCGGCTACATTTCCAGCGCCGGTTGGAGTGACGGGCCCTGGTGGCGGACAGTGACACCAGGCACACCGCGGACCATCAATGCGGTGCGCGGAGCCGTCGAGGGGTCCAAGCTAGCCCGCGCCAGCGCCGAGAGCTACGCGACGGAGTATTTCTCGGCGAAGGGTGGAATCGAAGAAGCAGCGAAGCAGGCGACGGAGGTGCTGAGCGAGACCAACCCGGTCCGCAGCAGTGACATCTTCCTTGCCATCCAGGCTATCAGCCAACCTGTCTCGGCGGATATGTTCCAGGCCGGCGCATCGGGGGAGAAGGATATCCCTTCCGGTGCAGTTGATCCCGAGGAGCAAGACGAGGAGATCACATTCGCTCTGTATCTCCATGATCCTATTCATGGTATTGCCTTCCACACCATCTCGCAGGCAATTCCTCAAAAGTGGATCGAGTGGCTCAATGCATCTTCACCGGCCGCCGAGAACCCGGAGTCCGAGGAGGCACAGGTGCCCCGCGCAGTAGTGCCCGAGGCTATCGCCGAGATCATCGAGAGTGGCGGCGTGGACCCGCGCGAGTGGGTTGCAGAATGGATCGAGGAGACGCTGTCGTTGGCGGCCGGAGTCGTCGCACAGCGCTATGTGGCCCGCCGCATGGGCGTGGGCGAGGGAGGAGTTGGCAAGGGCAAGATGCGTGCCGAGCAGGCGACTACAGTTGAAAGCGGTGCCGGCGAAGCCGCTCGCGCGATCTGATAGTCCAGAGCGGATTTGAGTTCATGAGATACACCCCCTTTCCAAGCTTTTTATGTGCCGTTTGTTACTTTACGCCCTACCGGGTTATCCAACGATAGTCAGATCGTAATGATGTCCGTTTTGTATGCAATCCGCAGTATGTACAAAGTGCCTTAGACATCGCTCCTCTATACCCACCAAATGATGGGGATGCTCCTAAATGCAAGATCGAAAAGCCCAGCGCCTGGGGAATCCAAGATGACAGAAAAGAGAAACATTATATGCATGTCAAACGTCATGTCCAGGACCGTCTTATTGGTTCAGGTCCAATGGTCCTTCCAGACCCGGTACATGCCAGAAATTGGCTCGGAGCCCAGTCACACTAGCTCAAGTTAGCAAAGTATATCGGAACAATGGCAGAGCATCCTACCTCGTTGACCCGCTCAACACTGTATGCGCATCTGTACCCTCCTCGCTCTGCTGCAGCCTCTTCTTCATGTCCGATAGATCAGCGGACCACTTGAAATGACGCTCTTTGCGCTTCGCATGCTCGGCATGGCCATTCAGACCGTCAACCCCATTGACTCCGTTAACATGGGTGCCATTGCAATGGTCCTCCGAAACACCATTGACGCCATTCGTTCTGGTCCCATTCACCATCTTGCTCTTAGCCTCCGTCCCAGCCTCGGTATACAAGCAGCCACGAGACCAGTAATAAGGCAGAGTGCGCGTATATAGAACAGGTCGAGTCTCGACATCAATGCGCATGGGGACATTGATATTGTATAATTCAACTCGCTCGTCCCAATTACGCCACAAGTGATCCACAGTCCGCACAGCAAGACGCGCCGCAGCTTCAATAATATCCGCCGGCTGCGGATCCTTGCTACCGAAGGAGATAGCAATGCCGCGCTTGCCACATAACACAGCCTCAAGGGCACCGCCCACAGTACCCGAGGACAGGTTATAGATCGTCGAGGCATTACGACCGTGATTGGGGCCGGAAATCACCAGGTCGACTGGTGGGCGATCCGTGAAGAGGTTGTAAAGACCTAGCTGGGTGCAGCTAGCGGGTGTGCCATTTTCAATCACCACCCATTCGTTCTCGGTGTTCGATTCGTAGCTGTCGTCCCAGGTGCCGTCGTCGTGGAAGGAGTCCGGGTGCACGAAGTGCGCGGTCAGTGAGGCTTCGATCAGGTGTGCTTTACCGATCCATGAGCGCGAGGCGGCTGGGATGGCGACGCTGACTAGGTGGCCTGCGCCTCGGAGTTCGTCGACGAGTGGTCGCACGTAGGGCGAGAGCCGCTTGTTCGGCGGGCCATCGTCGTTGACTACCTATTGGGAGCGCTGGTTAATAACCGTTGATTTGATGCAAATTTATTCCAAGATGATGTAGCAAATGGTATTTCAAGACTATCCAGGGCTAGAACAGGGAATGCGATAGCTTGGTTCATTGCAGAACTACCTTGACAAGACCAGGATATGTCAAGGAAAGCGCAGAAAAAAAAAAAGAAAAGAAAAGAAAAGATAGCGTAACTCGACGATGCGCTTACCAGTATATGCATTGCCAATTATTTGCGCCAAGGGCGGCCTCGGGATATGTTTTCTTTTCCTTTAATCCGGGGGAGTACAAATCGGACTCTGGTCTGGATATATACCTAGGTTGAGGAAAAGATTGAGTATCGCAATGCCCACGACCCTGGGCCCAACCCCAACTTATATGGAGTAATAGAAAGCGCTACAGGATTGAGCCATTTGCATTACCGGCAGGCCAAATGGGGAACTCACGGTGAAGTCTGTGAAAGCTGCGGGGAGCAGCCCCGGATGGAGTCTGCGGTGAACCGATCCGTCGGGTGACTGGAATCGGACGGGCAGGGGGAAGTATGTTAAGCACTGTATACTATGGTCTAATTGGTTCTGTTATCTACCGAGGTGTATGTATACGGAGTGTTTCTGAGGCTAATGCTATTGTTATAGTCCGTCGACTCCAGTCTTATACTTTCTATACTTCTCCGTAGTTACATGCATGTAACTAACTTAAGTTACTTTTAACACGGCTGCTGAGTAATATACCAGCGAAAGCCTAAGGCAGCAAGGCAGTAAGGCAGAAAAGAACATGGAAATGTGCTCGGTGCTCTGGACTACGGACTACACGGTACACTCTGGACTGGACCTTTTTCCCTTCTTGAGAACCGTGGAAGCTAACTATGTCCGGGCCATTTTTATCAGGAACCATTAGCTGATCAGCTCGCGTAAGATCAGTCCACGTGCTCTCGGTGGTTTCTAGTCCGGTGCCTACTCACTATACCTACGTATTTTATTGGGGACGGCATTCTGGATTTTTTGAATTCTGTAGCTTAATAAGTACCTAGTAGCTGTAAAAATAGAATCACAATGAAAACCGTCTATTCTATAATCTGCAGCACTCGCCTCGCAGGACAATACTTGGATAGTGATAGTGCCAACGGCGGTCTGTGCGGATCCCCGATCGCAGGCCGCAAAACTTTGGTGGTGGGGAATCCCATCACAGTCATCTTCTTCCCTCGACCTTCATCCATCTACATCTCTCACACCCTCGATCTCGGAACCTCTTACGGTCGTATCTTGCGACCTTCATCGAAGATTCACGCAAAGTCGCAAAAAGCTTCGTCTTTTTGGGATCTTTGCTCGGCCTGGTCGACTCTGTCGCCAACTTTCATTCCTGCATACCCTGTATGGACTGTGGAAGCGCGGGAGCAGCTGCGGGTATCGACCCCAAAATACTAGATAATTGGCAAACGGACGGTGCTTTCTCCGTCGCGTCGTGGGAACACATTGGATACGATCAATCGCCCGAGTGGGACACCAGCCAGGAATCGAGTCAATGTGCCGATGTCGCCGACCTGGGCGCTTTCCATGACCCTCTAACGGGCTCATTGCTGGATCCCTCTAGTGATCGGCTGAACAGGTGCGCGTCATCCGGCCCGGTCTCAACTCCAAGGCCGCTGACATTCAGCTTTTGTAGGAAACGCGATGTGACCTCGGAGAATTTCAACTACGCCGATGGTGGTATCGAGGGTACAGGCAGCGGTACCCTTAGCCCTCGTACGCTGCCATCCTCCGCCGACGACAACTTCCGTGGCGACGAAACCTGGCCGCACTTCCCACTGTACAACTCGGTCGTAGCCGATATGTCTCTGGAGGCGCCGATGCTCTACCCTTACGGTAAAGCACCGGACAACTCGACTGGGGCTGTCATCGTGGAGGACATGGGAGAAATGCCCCAGGGCCAGGGATACTCGGACGCTCCGGCAGAGGCCATTATGTTCCAACAGGTGCCGCCGTCGTTTCCGATGATGGACCAGTGGCACGGAATTCCAGGCGGTCTCCCTATGGAGAATATGCCGGGGCATGGATCTGTTCCGATGGCCATGCACTCGCAAGATGACGCAAAGGACCCCTCCATGCGCGAATTCCGACCTCCGGGCCCGCCACTTGAGTCCCGGTGGCTCAACGACCTGGAATCGCAGATGCCTGTCTCCCAGATGCCGTCCGTATCTGCAATCGCAGCTCCGGTCACTCAGAAGAATGGTCAGAACGGACCCGATGGGTTCCATTTCAAATCCGAAAGCTCGTCTGTCTCGGGCGACTTGCCTGGAATCTATGAGTGCTCGTACTCTGCCACTAGCGAAGAGGTACCGAGCTTTGCGGAGCGCCAGCTGGATGATGATCCTCGTTGGAAAATCTCTTCGCCAGACGGTGGCTCTCCCTCGGGGACGCCCGGCCTTAAGACCACCGCATTCATGGCCAGCGAGACCCCGTCAGAGTCTCTAATTAGCACGATGCCGCCTCAATCAAGAGCTTCTTCTTCTGCTGGCCAGCGCAATTCGGGCCGTCCCACGCCTCTTGGCATGCAGACTGTGGCTATGGTGCGGAAGCGCAAGAACCGGAGTGCTCAAGGCTCTGTGGACCAGGGTCAACCCATGCCCTTACAGATTGTCCAGGAAGATGGTCAGGGCGGTTCGATCGCCTCTGCAGACTTCGTCTCACCCCCACGTGGTGCTCGTCGCAAGGGTCCGCTCAGCCTGGTTGGTAGAGCCAATGCCGGCATGCGCCGAAAGAACAAGGATACTTGTGTCCAATGCCGGCTCAACAAGCGCAAATGCGACGGAAGCGCACCATGCGATGCTTGCCGTCCTACTCTACACGAGCAACCGTGTGCTCGGGCTTGTTTCTCTAGTATTGTCGAATTCGGCACGTGCAACTACATCTCTCAACGAGCTGTAAACCACCCGAAACTTGACGGCAGTGGCAGAGTCCGGATGGCAATCCCGTCCGAATTCGACCTCAACCAACTATTGTCGTTCCTCTCCGAGCGCCAAGGCCGGTTCAACATCCGCGCCAGCCAGGCCTGGGGTTCTCTATATGTGCTTGACCTTGGCGAGACATATAAGTTCCTCAAGAATCTGAGCGAATGTAACGGCAATTCCAAGTCCACCTTCCTCGAGTTCATTGACCGCCGCATTGTCGAATCCAAGGACAAGTCGAAGAACTGGTTGACATGCGTCAAGGACTGCGATCCGATGAAGCAAGCATATGTGAGTTTCGCCTACCCACTCAAGTCTTGTATAACGATCTAATCTCCCCTGTAGTCCCTCTTATCACAGTGGAACAACATGCCCAGTCGCGCAAAATACACCATCGTCCCACTGGACTCCAACGGCCAAGAGCGTCCCATGGACATCAACGACCCCGAGGACCGACGTGACATCCTGCTCGCAGCCCAGCTCTCGCGCATCGTCTGCCGCATGATGGAGGTTGAAGGCTTTCGCAAACTGGAGCGCGACTTCTACAACATCAAGTGGAAGCAGATCTCCCACGAGACGCACATCCGCTTCCTCAACGAACTGGGCCACATCCTGCTCTCTCTACGGTGGCGCGTCTCATGGTGGAAGATGCTCGGCGATGGCGGACACAACCCTGACCCATCTCAGCAGCACTACGTCGATCGGGTCGAGCTGCTTTGCCGCATCCTATACGTCTACTACACCTGCGTCTTGGCCAAGCTGCCATCCTGGTCGACCAGCGATGTCCCCAAGGGCACCTGGTCGTCCTACCCGGACTCGGAGAACCCGATTTGGGATGATTTCCCCACCGACTCATCAGACGCGGGCTTCCAGGCCTGGATGGCCCGCGGCCGCGACCTAATCGAGGAAGCCGGTGTGCCCGGACGGATCTCGAAGATGTAGGAGCAACACTTATATGGCATGGACCCAGGGACGGGACTGGAGTTGGAACTATTGATACCCTTATTTTCCCTATATGTTTCTCATTTTGTTCTGAACGATCACGACTTATACTATAGTTACCTGTTTATGATTGACGATTACCGCCTACAAGGCGGTTTTGTACATGGCCTTCCTTACATACCCTTCCAATTCTAGTAGAAAACCAATGGATCTAGACCAGGGTATCGAATTCATGAGTTCATATCGCATAAAGCGACATAGGACCGAAAATAAACCAACTAAAAATCCTCTGAAGATTCCTCTATTCACCCGATTATTTCTTCCCACCCTTCCCCTTATCCTTCTTCCCACCAGCCAATATCTCCAAATGACCCGCCTTCTGCGCCAAACTGCGCTCCGTCTTCAAAACCAATCCCGACGTAAGTTTCTATACCCGTTAGCTGTTAACATCCTGCAAAGCCCTTCTGCTAACGCACCTTATTCAACTTGGCCTGTCGTACCAACGCCGCCTTCTTAGGCGCGATTTGTCGCGGACCGGGCCTTGTGCGAGCATTGCTTCTGGATTCTCTGCTCACGTTTAGTTCAGTTCGAGGTGAGGGAGGGAGGAACGTACCGCTGGGCTGTGGCCGTGGTCTTTTTGCTCTTTTTGAGAGCTCCTTGCGCCATTTTGGGTGGTTTGAGGGGTGGAGTACTGCCAGCAGCACGGGGAGTTTGCAGTTGAAGTTGAAAGTTGAAGAAGGTAAAGTTTTGGGGAAATCCTTATCGGTAACGGGTCACGTGCGCGGTATGCGCCAATCATGTGGGTTGGTTGGTGTCCAGTGTTGGGAGTACTGGGATTGATAAATTGATGAAGGAGTAAAAGTAAAGTAAAGTGCTAAATACTGAAGGTGGATAGGTTGGGTATGTTGGTCTTGATTATATAGGACTTGGAAGGTCTACGTTGAAGGTTATGCTTTTGTACTTTTTGTACTTTTTGTGCTTTTTGTGATTCTGGATAAATTTAAAAAGGCTTGACTTGATTTAGGCCTTTTGATTAATCACGATAGATGTATTTATAACATTGCAATATTAACGGTCCCGGTTTCGTCCTGCAAATTTAGCAATGGTCAAGAATGGAGCTGTATTCAGATTGATAATAGAGTAATCACCGGAATTGAGTCATTAGACAAACACTACATCCCCGTGTACTAACTATTCAAGCTCAGATAGGGTAAGGTGCAGTAGATTATATAGGAGAGGATAGATCTTGAGGTTAGAGTAGGGATGGTAGTGGTGTTGCCATCAAATGCATAGGATGATAAGCGTCGATAGTATCTAGGTAACCAGGATAGAGAGTGCCCTGTGTACAAGTAGACCGGAAGAGGTGAGAGTAAAGAAGCCTACGTCGATAAACACTAAAGTACCAGGTAACATCTTGTGGATAGATATTAAGAGTAGGGTTCTAGTGAAGTCAAGGTATTGTATTTCGGACTGGATTGCTGCAGTGCTACATACGGTGGGTTGATATGCGGGGGTTGCAAGGGTTCGTGTCTGAGAATGGTTGTTGACGGTAGGAATGTACACGGACCAGTCTACCCGAAAGCCAGCACTCTACAATCTCAGGAAGTCAAGCGTTAAGGAATGGTATCTAAAATATACATGGTTGACTTGAAATCCCTTGAACATACACAGAAAGAAAACATGACATATCCGAACGCACGCAAGTCCAGCTCAAGATGAGAAAGATAAAGGATATTCCATATCAAGTATCGATAAGATCAAATTCCTCGTACATTACTTGGTCAACAACCAGATCGGAGGTTCATAGAAGGTAAGTTGAAAAAGAGACTGAGCCCATGGCCCGACCTCCCCTTGCTCATCAATGGTCCGTTTAGAGGGCCAGAACGGCAAAGACACCGGCAGCGATGGCGCCCAGGGAGATGGCGCTGCGACCAGCACCGTTGAAGACGGGGGAGCTGGAAGGAGTGGCAGAAGCAGTGCCGGAGGGAGCACCGCTGCTGGAGGCAGAGCTGGCCAAGGTGGTGGGGCGGACCGGGGTAGAGACGGGGGAAACGCGGCCACCGGTGGCCGACAGAGAGGCGGAGCTCGCCTCCTCGGGGCAGTAGGTGGTGGTGATGCTGTCGGTGATGACCTTGGTGGAGGACGAGGAGGGAGCAGCAGAGACGGTGGCCGGGGTGGTAACCGGGGTGCTGACAGGCTTCACGGAGGCGGACGAGCTAGCCTCCTCGGGGCAGTAGGTGGTGGTCGACTCCAAGGTGGCCCAGACGGTAGAGGAAGAGGCAGCAGAGACGGTGGCCGGGGTGCTGCTAGCCTGCGCGGAGGCGGAGCTCGCCTCCTCGGGGCAGTAGGTGGTGGTGATGTCGTCGCTGATGACGACGGTGGATGAGGGAGTGGTGACAGGCTTCAAGGTTGCGGACTCGCTCGCCGTCTCGGGGCAGTAGGTGGTGGTGATGTCGTCGGTGACGACCACGGTGGAGGAGGCGTCAGAGCCAGAGCCACCGGCAGGGCCAGCGATACCGAACTGAGTGGAGTACTGGTACTGACCAGTGCCCTCAACAACCAGGAGGATACCGTAGTGGGTGTTGTCAACATCGAGGCTGGTGCTGGGGGTCCACTTGTAGGAGCCAGAGTTGGGAATTTCCTCAGCGATGGTCTGGAGGGGCTTGACGTTGGAGCTGGGACCGCGCAGCAGAACCAGAGACACCTTCTTGCCAGCAGTAGGCTCCCACTTGATGGTGTAAGGGGCACCCTCCGGGACCTGTTCATTCACACCGGGGCTAACGATGGCATTGCCTGAAGGAGACTTGCTGTAGTCAGGCTGGGTGTAGGCAGCAGCGAAGGCCGCGAGGGTAGAGAAGACAGCAGCGGTAGTGAAGCGCATATTGACGATTTAGATAAAGAATGACTGGAGTTGGTGAGACTGAAAAAAAGCAAAATGCTAGACACCTAGATATCAAAGAATGACTTGGGTGGAAGGAAAGTAATGAACGTGTTGGAAAGAGAAGAAAAGAAGGGGGGAGGGGGGAGGAGTGAGAGATATTATGAAGTACATTTCAACTCTCCCGCACTGGCCCTAAACATTTCAGAGCCCCATCAAGGACCCAGTTGAACATGTAGAAACCAACCACTTTCTACTGCTGCGGTCATAGTGGGTCACCATCAAAAGGCTACTTTCCAAGCGAGCTCTTTCTCCGTACGGTGTACTGCGCATTTTGGGTCTTATTCCCGAGCATATATAGAGGTAATCACATCTCGCATACCACATATCACGTAGAACACGAAACACGAACGCCACTGAATAACAACAATTGCAAGATTGCAGAATGAGATGAAATTTGGGGAATGCGACGGTGCCATGTTCCTCGTGGGGCTGTGGCTCGTGGTGCTAGTACCATCTAGGAAGTTTAGATACTAAGTGTACTACAGTAAGGCTGTGTTACTAGGATCGGATCAGGGGGTTAATTTCCAGCCACAAGTGAGACCCGAAGAAGAATGTTCAAATTTGGAAAACGCCAGATCTATCGTCTCCTTCAGAAATAATACGCACTAAGAATGGGTTAAAAATATCCCGTCCAAGGGTCATAGCAGATAAAAGAAGTGGAGGTGTACTCCGTACTCTTAAGATGCGGGAGAATACCCAGAAAAGGTCGCTTTAATGACTTGCCACCAATGAAACCCCTGTCTTTCACCATGTTATTTTTCCATACACATTCCCTCGGACCCTCCGGACCCTGAAAAGGAAAAAAAAAAAAGAAAAAAGTAAAATAAAACGGCGCATTACATCGCGTGTGCCTGGAGTATCGTGAGCCGAATCTTATTAGCATCGTCCAGACGATCAGTGCTTCTCCACAGCTAGTGAACCCATCATAGTGCCCTATGAAAACCCGTCCTGTCGATCCCACCGGTTCATCGGGGTAGCGGTATACATAGGTAAGGATCAACGGTTGATCAGGGGGAATGAGTTGCGTGCGACTTGCGTGCTTAGATTGTACTCGTACTCAGTACCGCGGTAGTACATAAGAACGGGTCGTAAAAGTAAAAGTAAGAGTATGTACCGTGTTAGTGTTGGGCAGAAATGAGAAATGAGAAATGAAAAAAGGGAAATTTGATTGTCTCACGCTTTGTTGATTTCCTGTTCCTGAAAAGCGGGGCTTCGGAAGAAACTTGTCCAATCCATCCAATCCACTCGCTTCTCTCTCGTCTATGGCTTGAAATTGGCTGAATTAGCTGTCCACTCGCTTCTCTCTCGTCTATGGCTTGAAATTGGCTGAATTAGCTGTCCACTCGCTTCTGTTGGCCCTCCCAAGTACGGAGTACTCGTAGGAATGACTTGTCCCGCTGAGCCTCTTTAATTCTATTTCGGTGCACGGATGTAAACCCTTACAGGGAAAAGGCTTTATATCACCCTTACTCCATAACTACTCCGTACAAAGTACGGAGTATATCCCCAGTGTGCTATAGTGGGAACCAAAGTGATGCCCTTACGGTTAGCATGTGGATCCCTTGATTTTGTAGATTCGGTTGTTCTTCGGTGTTTCTCTCTAAGCTTTGTTTTGTTCTGCTTTTCTTTTCTTTTCGAAAACAGTGCATCTCACTAGTCTCGAAGTGTCTGAATGTCGTTTCGCGAGCTAGTCGACGCCACTTCGGAATCCCGCCTGTTCTCGAGTCATTCCACGGCAATGTGACCTTGACCCTCTAGGCGGCTACCCGTGGATCGAGATTGGTTGTCTTCCAGGAACCGATTTGCATTGAGTATGATCTTGAATGAACACCTCCGTACCCAACTGAATTCGAGAACGAGTCAATCGGTCGAACGTATAACATTCAAGCTTCCACAACACTTGACCATCCTAGACGACCCGAGTCTGCGGGATCCAGGTTCCTTGGCTAAACTTGGCTGTTCTAGATCCTTACAGGCCCGGTACAAGTACCGGAGCCATACTCCATACAGATCACCATCTTAGATCGAAACTAAAGATGACCAGGAACTCCAATCTGAGCAGGGAGCACTATCCCAGACAGCCAGATCTACGCACGAAGGCCAAGTTAGCCAACACTTGCAATCTCCGCGAGATCGTACATATCTACAACCTTGGAAGCACACTGAATAACCAATATTTGCATTCAACTCAAGTCTACAATCGGGTATCCCAAATCCACCAAACCCGCCTGATATCGAGTGCCAAAGACAAAAGCCAAGCCAGCTCAGCCTATAATGCTCGCTTTTTTAATATCCATGCTCAATTACTCCATCCAGGTGACGGTCTTGGTCTGCAGGAACTCGTCGTAGCCACTGATGCCTCCGAAGCGGCCAAATCCACTGCTCTTGTAGCCGCCGTGCGGCAGGACCGGCTCGTCGTGGATGGTTAGGGAGTTGATGTGGACGGCACTTGATAACGTCAGTATAAGGATATAGGGGGATTCAGAATGCCGGAAGATACTCACCCGGCCTCGATTTGCTTGGCCACGCGCAGACCGCGGAAGAGGTTGCTCGTGAACACGGCGGAGGTCAGACCGTAGTCGGTGTCATTGGCCAGAGCCACAGCATCCTCCTCGGAATCGACGACCATCAGAGACACGGTCGGACCGAAAGACTCGGTCGCGTACAGGTCCATGTCCTTGGTGACGCCCTCGACGACGACGGGCCGCATGTGGGTGTCGCGGGCCTCGTTGGCGTTGGCGTCGCCGAACAGCACCTTGGCACCGCGCGAGACGGCGTCGGAGACCAGTTTCTTGTTCTTGGACACGGCGGCGGCGTTGACGCACACCAGAGCCGGGGCGTCCTTGCCGAAGAGCTTCTCCGCGGACTCGGCTAGCTTCTGGCGGAATTGATCGGCGATGCCGCGCTGCACGACGATGCGCTCAGTGGACATGCAGATTTGGCCGGACTGATAATCGTTAGCTATGTTTTTTGCAAAGGGTTCATGTCGGTGATATACTCACGTGCATGAACGAACCGAGCGCGCAGTTCATCGCCGCCTTGTCGAGGTTCGCATCGTCCAGGACAATCGCAGACGCCTTACCACCCAGCTCGAGCAGCACGGGCTTAATGTACTTGCCAGCAGTGGAGGCAATGATCGAACCGACGAGCGTGCTACCGGTGAAGTTAATCTTGCGAATAGCCGGATGGGCAATCAGCGCGGTCGTGACGGCAGCGGCATCCGCAGCCTGATGGTAAACAACGTTCAAGCACCCGGCGGGAAGACCAGCCTGTCGGAAAACATCGCCGAGAGCCCAGAAGCACTTGGGCGAGAATTCCGAGCCCTTGAGCACGACCGTGTTACCCGCAGCGAGCGGGATTGCAACTGCACGCGTGCCCAGGACGAAGGGGGCGTTCCTGCAAGCTGCGTTAGTTACACAGCTCGGGACTGGTCTGATTTGAGATATGGAGAATCCTACCAAGGAGCAATTGACAAGATCACACCGTACGGCTCCTTGAAGACCATCGCACCCTCGCCATCCACAGTGACGTTGGGCACCACACCCTCGATGGTGGAAATGCGGGCCGCGAAGTCTTTGATAAAGTTGACACCCAAGTTAAAGGTGTGCTCGGCGAACAGACGACCCGCGCCGGTCTCCTCACGCTGGTACTGGATGAGCTCCTCCTTCCGCGAGGCCATGATCTCGGCCGCCTTGATCATGATGTCGCGGCGGTCATAGGCCTTCATTTTGCTCCAGCCCGGGAAAGCTGCCTTTGCAGTGTCTGCAGCGCGCACGGCATCGTCCACTGAAGCTCCGGCGCTGTAACCGGATAGCTCGCCGGTGGCCGGGGCGTGGACCTCGAACTTGATGTCCGTCACGACAGACTCGCCGTTAATTATGAGCGGGGTCACCGCGTTGTCACCGTGGGCCATAGTGAAATTGGAAAATGTGCAAACAAGAATGTACAAAGGGACCGCAGAAAGCCACCAGGGGGATGCAGAACAAAGGCAAAGAGGGAGGGGTCAGATTTAAGATGCGCGAATGTGAAGAGGGGATGTGGAGACGGGAGACAGTAGCTCAATGTCGATCGGGAACCGCAGGTTTTATCTCCGACTGCCTTTCGTTATAGCCCTGACAGAAACGGAGGACGGAGTTAACTGTCTCGACAAGAGCCGAATGTGGGGGGATTGTCCATGTGGCCTGTGAAAATATCATTAAAGTAGTCAATTAGGTCGAGGGAATCCATGGAACTTTCGCTGACAAACTGTCGGGGTATTTCCGCACTCCACTCGGTTACTCGATGCCTATAATAAATAGAAAGAAGAGGCAGAAAGACAGAGAGGGTGACTGAAAACACAATCAATGCTGATAATGCAACATCTAATTTGACGCTAGATACCTAGGTATTGTATAGATTCTGTTCCCGCTGAAATGCCATCAATTGGCCCAGATCTTCGTCGACGTCCCGGCATTCTTCGCCAAGTCCGCAAAGGGACAGATCGACTCCTGAAGATTCGCACTGTACGTAGACTGATTCATACTCATCGTGTGGCTACTCTGCGTTGTGTGTGTTGTTTTCATCCATGGTGCCGCACCGTGTGTGGAAGGCGCCACGACGCTGGCTCCGACAGAACTGCCATCACTACTACCCACGACCTCTTTGCCGTTCACCCGTCTCTCTTGGGAAAAGCTGTACTCGGACATCTCGTCGGAGTGCTCTTCGCCATCACGGACGCGGTGTCTAGCGAAGAGGTCGTTCTGGATCATGATGATCTTGTTGACTGCACGGACGAGCGCGATCTTCCGACGGAGGGAGAGTTGGGGGTGGGACATTAGGGCCTCGATGAATATGTCTTGGATGTACCCGATGCAGGCGTTAATATGGATGAATTCGATATTGAGGGTGTGCAGGCGCTCCTGGCCGCTGTGCATCATCCTATACTTTGAGTTAGCGACCCGTACTTAGGACTTTGGCATGGGCGTATAGCCATACCCGACTTTGTTCAGATATCTCCAGAAATCCATGGAAGTAGGATCCTGGCATAGTCGATTCAGGTACCAACGGAGGAACATCTTGCGGCGGTTAATTTGAGGGGTCTCCTCGTGGAGATAACCTTCTTCTGGCTCGGTCTCGTCGGCCGTTGTTTGAGTGTGAAAGGCGCGAGATGTGATGTCGTACTGCAAGAGTTTCTTATACACCAGGTCGACTACGGTGGGAATGAGTTGCTTGAGATATTTGCCTCCGCTTGTGAGAGCCTCGACGTCGTCTGATTTGGTCACTGTTAGCTGATGCAGGACCAAGGTACAAGAGCCATCGGATACATACCGGCAGTAAAGTTGAGGAAGTGGTGCAGGTACTTGATCCTCTCCTCAAGGCTAGTGTATAGAGACTTGCGGTCGATGTGCTTTGGCTCGAAGCCAACGCCCAAGCCGTAGTCAGGAGGCATTATGGCGAGATGCGGCAAACTGAACGGTAAGAGTCTTTGACGAAAGTTCACAGACGCCTGGAGCTCTTAGACAGGAAGGAATTCTAATCAATCCGATCAAGTTCGTGAGAAAGGGAACAACACTGCATGACCGGGGCAGACCATTTATGTACTCTACGAGCCGCTCATCCGCTCATTTTAACGAGATCCTGCCATATATGCATATTAGACCCAGTTGAGCATCCACACAGCAATGACCGGATGGACCTCCTTCCGAGAAGAGCGAGAGCTTCCCGATCTCTAACTAGAGCTTACCCCCAGAAGGGGGTCTTCCAGGGCATATTAAACATTGCCCCCACAATCACACCATGTCATTACTAGACGGAAATATGGCATCGGCAGGTGTGGCCTGATCCCTGCAATCTCCTCCACCCGCACCACCAGAGGGCGCTAGAAAAGGCCAAATGGCGAATCCATGAGAAAAATGCAGCTGTCACGGAAAACACTGAAAAAGCCACTGAGGTTGGTAATCTCCTTGCTGCATTGCGCGTGCTCAATCCTCGAGACCCACGAGCGGATCTCGGGCCGATACGCCAGGCTTCCAAGACGGGCCTGGCCATTGACGTACATAGACTTCGCTGTGGTCCTAGTTAACGGTTTCGCTTTAGGCCCCTCTCGGAACCCACATTGGGCCAATCAGCGCCGTCTCAAAAATCATCGTGTGATGCCGTGGCCTGGTGAACGGAAATCTTCCGGTTGGTGCGACCTCGCTTAGAACATGAGTGAGGAAAAGCGTGTCCTTTTGGTTTTATTTCCCAGGTTGGCAGCTTTAATAGCTCGCGTGATCATGAATTTCATTTATTGCAGTGCTCATGCCTTATCGCGTTTCAACCTGAGACACGCCATAGCCCTTTTCGCTAGATGATCATTAAACACTACTTCTAGGCGGTCTTTCCGGTGCCTAGTAGATCCGATCCATGGAATTGCAGCCTGGAACTAACCTAACTGAATTTTCGTGAAGAAAGTGTTGTGTTCTACTTCGACCGCTACTTACCTATTGGTCATCGATCATTGAAGCGAATTTCATCTTCTAGGTGGAGAAATGGACCTCTAATTATCGAAATATGACTCACGCTTTCATCACATCGCCAGACAATCTAGCCCAAACACTTATTGCTCCGGCTTTAAAAAGGATAGAGGCGATGGATATACGAGCGGATCGAAGAAAGCTTTCTTAAGAGAGTAGACTATCTACCTATCCCTATTTCTTAGGGACTCGACAAGGTCGCGTTACTGCGCGCCGACGCAGCATCGTATAGAGCCTGGATGTCTGACTTCCACTGATCCTCATCAACACGCTTGAGACGACGATCGTAGGTCATCAATCCGTTGACCTCGCCCTCGACGTCGGTAGTCTGGGTCCAGACACCACCACTGCAGGCGAAGCGCTTCACCTGATCCTCGAGCTCACTGAGCAGAAGGTGGCTGCGGTAGTTCCAGGCATCGATAGTCTGGTCAATTTCATAGGTCTGGTTAATGGTGTCGATGGCATTTTGGTTGTTCCAGAGGCTATTGTTTGATCAGTAACACGCTCTGGGAATGTATACAGAGAAACAATGACTTACTGCTCAATAGAAACGTTGTTTCCGAGTCCACCGAATTCACCCTGGAAGCCAATCCGAGTAGCGTCGTAAGGGCTCGAGTTGATAGAGTAGAAGGGTGTGCCGCATTGGGGATTGGCGTAGTGGTGGTTATCCTGAAATGTATGAGTAAAGTGAACTTTTTTTCAGGGAGCGTACTCACACTAAAGTCACCGGCGCCGTGGTCGAACCAGCCAGTAGTCGAATCGACTAGGCGGGTAGGATCCAGCTGCTTGACGAGCTCGGTCAGCTCGAATTCGGGGTAGTAAGTAGTAATCTGGCCCCATCCCTCATTATAGATAACCTAGTGCATCTGTGAGCAGAGGAAATATCGTGGCCACGCGGGGCTACATACCCAGGTTGCGATGCTGGGGAAGCTCTTGTGTTGGTTGATCAACAGCTCCAGCTGGCGTGTAAATTCCTTTTGCTGCACTGCATTGGGCAGGATGGTTTCTGTGGTACAGTTTGCCAGGGTCTTGCTCTGCAGTGGGCGCAGTGCAGGCATGTCCTGGATCACCAGCAGGCCGAGCTCATCGCATGCTTGGTAGAAGAGGTCGTTCTCCACTTTGATCTGTAGAGAATGTTAGCAACTGCTCATGTGTATTGCGCTATTTTTATACTCACATGCTTGCGGACCATGTTGAAGCCGAGCTGCTTCAGAAGCTGCAAATCGTACACCATTGCTTCCTTTGTGGGAGGCGTGTAGATACCATCGGGCCAGAAGCCCTGGTCAAGGGTGCCGAACATGAAGATAAACTCGCCATTTAGCAGCGGCCGAACAACGCCATCTACGGTGCCCTTGGAAATGGTGCGGAATCCGGTATAGCTCTGGACTTGGTCTTTGCCCATTTCGACAGTGACGTTATACAGATTGGGAGAGTCGGGAGACCACAGCTTCGGGGAGTCAACATTGAACTGGAAAGGCTGGTTTGAAGGCCCGCTGTGTGTTGCCACAACATCTCCGTTGTCATGCACAATAATTTGGACGTTGGTGGTGATGTTCACGTTGGTGGTGTGAACAGTCACGTTGACTGAAAGCAGTCAATACCATGGAAAGTAAAACCTAAAGATATTACATACCTTGGCCGTCCATGTTACCATCCAGATCGACTCTGGTGATGTGGTTTGCTTGGACAGGCTCAATGAAGACACTTTGCCAGATTCCACTGCAGGGTGTATAGAAGATGTGACTCGGGTGCAGAGTCTGCTTGCCAATGGGGATAACATAGTCTCCATTATCAGTAGGGTCGTGTACAAAAACAAGCCTAAAAATTCAGCCTTCTGGCTTGAACCCCTCGATATTAAACTCACAGTTCGTTTTCCTGGCCTTCATTCAGATACTGTGTCACATCCAAGGTGAAACGGAAGTAACCTCCACGGTGGAATCCGGCTTTCTTGCCATTGACAAAAACAGTAGCTTCATAATCAATAGCTCCAAAGCTAAGGAGTATATTCTGTCCCTTCCACTTCGGAGGAACCTGAAACGAAGTGGAGAACCACGAGTATAGAGTATAGTTCCCTTGGATTCCTGCAAAATGTCAATACTTACACCGAATCAAAATTTCACCACTTGAACCTACCAGACAGACCACCCTCTAGGCAAGACGGAACCAGCACCTCCTGTCCAAGGTCCTGCCCAAATGGCGGGTTCCGCACATCATTCAGACCCGAAGCATTGCGATATTGCCAAACACCGTTTAAATTCAGCCACTGAGATCGCTGCATCTGCGGCCGCGGATACTCAGGCCATGGATCAGTGCCCACTTTATCCGTCCACGGAGTGGTTAACGGCGGCTCTTTGGGAGTATACCTAGCGCCGCGAGCCTGAATAACTGCTCCTTTTCTACCATCACTACTAGGATGGCCCACAGTCGTGGCCACCAGAAGCGAGAATACAACGCTTCGCAACAAATGCATGATTCTGAAGGAGCCAGTGGTACACCAGACCTAGGGGAAGAAATATACACACAAATCCCGAAATTATCGGAAAAATCACATCGTCCCAAGGAGGGCATCCCTGGTTTATGTACATATTGCATCGGGCCAAGGCAGACCGACTTGACTGAGCCGTCGTAGCATTCCTGCCGGCCCTAGCAGGAGACAAAGGCGACCCAAGAGCCCTAAGAACCCTACATACAAGTGGGAAATGGGTTCATCTCGATGGTCCTGCCTCCCGACATTTCTCCACCATGAACGGGACCAACCCCGCAAAACACAGCACCAGGAAACTCCGATCTAGCGGGGAAGTGATCAAGCTAGGGCTAGTGGAGCGAAAGCATGGAGCCTTGGGCAAGGAGAGCTGCTGCTTGGCGGATTGTTAGTGGAGTCAATGCCGAGATCCTGGGGCCGTGCTCACTCATCTTCCTGCTGATTCCGTACAACACACATCACAGCGCATCCCTCCGGTGGAGCTGCAGTGGGCTCATTTTTCCCGGGTGGCTTATGGGCAGCAGGCGGATGTGTTGTCCTGTCTTTCCTCTTTCCTGCGTGAATGATTGACTGGGAGCGACTAGTGAGTCATTAGCTTTTGCGAACCCCCTTTCAAAGCCAGGAGACGACGAATAAGCGGACTCCGACTAGCAGAAGGTGTCTTTGCAACAAGCCAAGGACGTGTGTGCGTGCTGTTCTTTGAGGCTATCGAAAATGGTTCAAGCACGCACTCCGTAAGGCGGGTCTAGAGACTTTGCGGGGAAGAAAGACCGAGTCCTACACCGAAAGGGGAATTCGCGCACGCTACATTGCGGAGATAACCCAATCACGTCAGACCGATCATCGCGCCACATGGGAGATTGAGGGGAGGTCGTCGGCTTTTTGTCGTATTCCTTTTCTCCTTTTGATGGAAGATCAATTTACCATGGTAATAGGCAAGCTGTTGGATTTCGGGGTTGGGTATCCATTTCCCATCTTGCTTAGTATATTCCTTTGTACGGAGTAGGTGGTCTTGGATCTGTGCGGATGCAAGGGATACGATGAAGTAGTCATATGGTCCACTTTGGCTAGGGAATATGCGCCTGTATATGTAGACGATAATGTCTGCTGGGTGGGCCTTTCCTATCTGGGCTGCCGTCTGCTAAGCGGACACCCCCATTACTCTATTAGGAAAGGCGCGTTTTTCGTAATACTATATGCAGTATGTATCAGTCTCAATTGAAATTTTTATACCCTATGGTTTAGAGCCTATGTACAAGATTCCAATTCCGGCCGGTTAGTACACACCGCTGAAGTCCTGCCTCCTAGACCGCCTTTTTGACCGCCCTCACCGCTTACTTTACTAAGTATGTTGACTAAATATCACTTGATAAAAAACAAATTGTGGAGCTTTTAGGCGGCAGAAAAGTGTCAGAAAGTTATGTAATCAGAGGATAGACGGAGACTTTAGCAGTGCAGCAACCGGTCTCATTTTAAACGAGACCGGTCGATACTATAAGCTCTAAGGCATAAGGTATAAAGATTCAATTGGGACTAGTATTGCATATATAATTACGAAAACTGCGCCTTTCCTAATGTAGTAATAGCGGTATCCGATTAGCAGACGGGGGCGTCCGAATAACATTACCCCTTCTTCCAAGGTTCTTACTTAACTAGTTACTCCTGATAGTTTAGCCAGTCAGTCATAACTAGGTAGTTAACTAATCAATTTGGATACACTCGAACTCATAGGGTAATTTAAAAGTGCCCCAATACTCGTAGAGCTCGAGTGGGTCAAATTGGACTCAGAAGGTTGGGTGATAATATATCGGCCAATTCCGTACTCATCGTCTCGGCAATCTAACCGGAGAACCTTTTTATATTTTTAAGCGAGTACGATCGCCAATTATATGCTATGAGCTATCGATTCCAGCCATAAGAAACTGAGATCCGAACACGTGCCTGGTGCAACTAAGCAGCTCCCTCGGCGCATTGATTGGTCCGGGTCTTGGCACCTTCGGATGTGCCCCACCGTGACAAGGAACCCTGGCCAGTCAGAGCGTGTTGTTCTACATCGTGGGTGCAGCTGTGAAGATCATTCAGTGCGAGTACATCGAATCCGGGGTGTACAATCACCTGCCTAAGTAGGTAAATAGATAAGTAGTAATATTAGCACTGGAAGGCACAATGTGACAGTGAGGTGTTTCCATGCGATATCAACCACGTGCATTTGCCAAGGTGAGAATTTCCTGTACATAAACATCTTTCTTCCATCACCTTTCCTCTTCTCTTCCCTCAACCTCGCTCATAGTACTACGTGCCCAGCATCACTCTTTCATATCCAATCGCGTGAGCACTTTTCCAATACAATCACTACGATGAAGGGTGCTGTCGCGCTGCTGGCTGCCGCCGTTTTGGCGCGTGCCCAGGTGGCTACCACCTCGGAGCCTGCCTTCGCTCAGATCACTGCGGTGGCCGCTACTACCAGGCCTGAGTCTCCCATTTCCAACGTTAAGGGCCTCGCCTTTGACAGGTTCTATCAGGTCTGGCTGGAGAACATTGTAAGTGATGACTTCCGGTCTTGTCCTTGGCTTGCTCTTGTTGACTTGCATTTAGGACTATGATGATGCCGCATCCGACTCTAACATGCAGTGGCTGGCCTCCCAAGGTATTCTGCTGTAAGCTATGAGTTGAATCTTATTGCTCGTATGAATGAATTCTAATCCTCGTACAGGACCAACTTCTATGCTGTCACCCACCCGTCCGAGCCCAACTACTGTGCCGCTGCTGGTGGTGACACCTTCGGCATGGACAATGACAATTTTAACCGGATGCCTGCCAACGTTTCCACTATTGCTGATCTGTTGGATACTAAGGGTATCTCGTGGGGCGAGTACCAGGAGCATATCCCGTACGCCGGCTTCCAGGGCTACAACTACTCCAACCAGGAGACCTACGCAGATGACTACGTGCGCAAGCACAACCCCCTCGTCTTGTATGATTCAATCGTCAAGAATGACACCCGCGCTCGTCAGATTAAGGGCTTCGATAATTTCTTTGCCGATCTGGCTGACCAGACGCTTCCTCAATGGGCGTTCATCACTCCCAACATGACCAATGACGCTCACGATACCAACATCTCGTTCGCTGCCAAGTGGGAGCGTAGCTGGATGTCTACTCTGCTAAAGGACGATTACTTCATGAATAACACCGCTGTTCTTCTGACCTTTGATGAGGATGACACCTACAACAAGACCAACCGGATCTTCAGTATCCTCGTTGGTGGTGCCATTCCTGACCACCTGAAGGGTACAAAGGACGACACCTTCTACACCCACTACTCCACCATTGCCTCAGTGTCCGCCAACTGGGGTCTTCCTTCTCTCGGTCGCTGGGTGAGCCAAATTGAATTGCTTTTACATAGTTCCAACTTCTGACAATTGATATTTAGGACTGCGGTGCCAACATCCTCGAGTTGGTCGCCAACAAGACCGGCTACGTCAACTGGAATGTTAACACCACCAACCTGCGTCTCAACGAGACCTACCCCGGTCCCATGGCTGGTGGCGAGTACGCCATGTTCTCTCCCGTCTGGCCCATCCCGGCTACTGAGGGGAACTGTTCTGCTGGTCACGGTATTCTTGATATTGTCAAGGAGACATATGCCAACCTCAGGCCCACATACAACTACACGAGTTCCTTCCCAGTGGACCACAAGAATGACTACAACACAAAGGTCACTGCGACCCGCAAGTCGTCCAACTCCACCAACACCACTTCGGGTGCCTCTGGTACCACCACTAACAAGACGGGCACCGCAACTCCCAAGAAGGGCGCTGCTGCTATTGCTGCCACCGTTCCCAACATCGCCATGACTGGTGCTATGGTGGCTCTTTTTTCTTACCTCATCTAACTTGGCCCAAGGTTCTCTCAATTCGTTTGAATCATACTTTTCCGGATTACCTTTGGATTATGGGGTCTGTTTTCCTTCCTGGTTGATAAAAAGGGGGTGGTGGTCTTAGATTTTCAGCATTATGCTTTAATGTCTTAGCAACGGGTTTCAATGCAGCACATGAGCGTCAATACACAGCTACTTTCATAATTTCAAGATTGTCTTAGCAAGCGATGTGAATAAGCAAATTAACCTCTTCACGACCATCCACAGCTCAAAAGCCCACCAACCTATCCAGACTTGATCAAGATGGTCTGTCTTGGTTTGCAAGAAGTTGCCCGCACTATATAGCATACCCTCGAGACCAGTTCCACTCATCTTATAGCCACCAAAAGCCGAATCCTTTGTGCTGGTAGGACTGGTACAGTTCACAGCAACGATACCAGCCTCCAGAGCCCCTGACAACCGAATAGCACGATCCAAGTCCTTGGTAAAGACAGAGGCATAGAGGCCAAACTCGGTGTTATTAACCTTCTCAATTGCCTCCGCCTCCGTTTGAAGGTATTAATAGCCACCACGGGACCAAACACTTCCTCACGCATCAGTCGCGAGTCTTCCAGCACCCGCTCAAAGATAGTCGGTTTCACGAGAAATCCATCCTTGGAATCACCACCAAGAGCAAGCGAACCACCTTTCTCACCAATTCTCAAATACTCCTGAATACGACTATATTGAGCCGCATCAATCTGGGGTCCATGCGAAGTAGCATGATCCAGCGGATCACCTGCCGTGACAGCTGTGAATTTCTCACGGAACAGCTGGATGAATCTATCTGCGACAAATTCCTGCACGTAGATCCGTGAGCTCGCAACGCATACCTGTCCGCTGTTGGACCGGATGCTGAATTGTGTTTGAGCTGCAGCAGATTCTAGGTCTGCGTCTTCGAAGACGACTGCTGGCGATTTCCCGCCTAGTTCCGTGTGCACATGCTTCCTGTTGGACCTGGTCGCTGCGGCTTGGATCTTTTGTCCTGTTAGACAGGAGCCTGTGAAGCTGATGCATCGGACAGACAAGTGCTCTGAGAGCGCTGCACCGGATGGGTTGCCATGGCCGGAGAGGACGTTGATCACGCCTGGAGGGAAGCCGTTGGTCGAGGACTCTCGGAACTACATGAGGCTGGTTAGGACCAACCGTAACCCGTTAGATGCTCTATGAATAATGGGATTCTCACCTCGTTGTTGATGAATAACCTCGTCTCAATGGAGTCGGATAACTTAGCAGTAGCAGCCATCTTTGTATATCTTACTCCAGCTGAAGACCTTCAAGATGTTATAAGTAGTTTCTTTCCAAGTCAGATCAAACCCCGAGAAAAGTGGGCAGTTCCAGCTGTACTTGAACTGAGTCCAGCTGATAACGGCTGACTGCTCCTCAACGTGTGAAGTGCGACACATAACCAATGATCGCAATGCTGTTCCAGAATGGCCATATTGGCTTACCTTTGTGCTAAGCTGCAGCTTGAGTTGGGTGCTGTTGCTTTGCACATTTAAACATTTAGGTCTTATATGCCGCATAGGTCTAGTCGGGGTGAGCCCTAACTGATATACGGAGTCCGTTTAAGACCCTGATATATGTTAGATTAGCTGGCCTAGGCACCTTTCCTCCAATATCAGCACAAAGAGCTCGGAATCACGAATTATTCTTTATGTCAAGACACCGATTTAGGTTAGTTGATTATTTCCAACCTTGGAAGCTCAAGTCCCTATTTGTGGTAAAGGTTTTTGGAATCGGGATGCGGATTGTATCTCAATCCTGGAAAAACAATCGGTAAGTCTCGAAACATTTCAATAGTAGTTCCAACTTCAAAACAGTTATATAATATCACATTGGTCGTATAGATCGTCAAGACTTCGCTCTACGATACAAATTCATCACACAAGACCCTTGCGCTTCATTTCCTGCAGGTTAGGCACATCGTCGTCACCGGCACTCTGCTCAGCTTCAATCTTGATCTTGTCCTCGGGACCGCCCGGGCCATTGAAGTGCCCTGCCGTGGGGAGTCTAATGGGAGATGGCCATGGTTAGCAAATAAACAGCTTATTTTCAGGTATGGTGGACATCAATCTTACCGGCCACGGTCATCACGGGTGCCTCCCTCATCCTCAGGAACCTTGCGGTGGTCACTACCTGAAGCAGTAGAGCCGGGTCCGTATTTGACGCCTACTGTGGGCTGATCGGCGAACTTCTTCTCGACCATCTCATCGACGCCGGACTCTTGAGCTATCATGTTGTCAGAATCGCATGGAGAGAAAGTGCCCTGCACGACATACTCGAGTCACTCTTCTTGCCAAGACCCTGCTTGGCCTGGTAAGAGTTTAGGTCATTCTGAGAGTCAAATGCGGCCTTGCGCAAGTCTTCGAAATGAGCACCCATTATTTCTGGATGTAGCGGAACAAGAATTGAAATTGGTCGATATAGGTATGTCGAAGATGAGAAAGGAAAAAAGTGTTCGAATTGGTTCAGAAGGAGGAAATATTATAGAGAGTCTGGATGAATTCAGTCTACATGTCAACTAAATACTCCTCTGGCAATATCTCAGATCTAGCGAGACAGACTGAATTTGCATCATAGCTATGTCACGGATATTGAAAATGCCCGGAATTGGGAAGGCCCAGGTTTCTTGGAAACATTGGAAACATTGGAAACAAATGATACTTCACTAGGTCCCCAATGACGGTACATAGTGACTTCATTGATCTCCACCGGAAAAGCCCTAAGTCGAGTTCCGGATCGGGTCACATGTCAGGGTCCTGCCCTAGGGCTTTGGTTCATTCGGGTCAATGATGATCCGGTCCCAATGAGGGGAGCAACGAGACCATCTGGGGTTTTGTTGACATACGCTGCACGTCTCTCATTCGACTCGGCCGCCATCTTGATGGAAGCCCTGTGATATTTCGGGCCTTTCTTTTTCCTTTGTCGGCCTGCTCCCGCTGCCACACGTCCATTCATCCTCTTCACCACGAGAATCCTTCACCATGACCGACATGATCGAAGTGCCGGGCGAGGCCAGCCCGATGAGCCAATCGAACGTCCTCAATGCACTAGTTCTCGCGGCAAGCTCTACTCAACAGCAGGTGCAAACGGGTACAAAGCAGCTGCAGTACTGGGAAAAACAGAAGCTCTACTACCCCACCCTTCAGGTACCTTCAAGTCATTCACCGCGCGACAGGACGCAGTATAGCTAATGTTTTTGCTTCGAAGAACATATTTGTCGACTACTCTCTTCCGACCGAAGTCCGATATCTTGCAATCATCCAGCTGAAACATGGAATCGATAGATTCTGGCGCAAAACTGCAGCCAAGTAGGTTCTAGAGACGAGTTCTTGGATTTTCCTTCATACGGTACATACTGACAGACATGAAGTGCAATCATAAAAGAGGAAAAAGAACAGATCAAGATGAGGGCTTTGGAAGCAGGAATTTTTGAGCCGGAGCGCCAGCTTGCTCTTCAGAATGCACTGATGGTTGCCAAAATCCTGCGCTATGAGTTCCCTCATGATTGGTATGCATCCCAGGACAACTACGGCGTTGCTCTTATGCTGATCTGTTAAGGCCCGATGCGATAACCTCCCTGCTTTCCTTCCTCCGTTCCGCCACCCGTCCAGACGCAAACCCCCAAGAGCTTCCTCGAACCCTCCTCATGCTCCTCCAGATCATCAAGGAGTTGTCCACGGCACGGATACAAAGAACCCGAGTACACCTCCAATCGGTCTCGCCTGAGCTATTCCAGGTTTTGGGGAATATTTATGTGGAGAAGATCAGTCAATGGATCAGCATTCTGGATCAGGGCGTCGGAAACGAGTCGTCTCTCGAGTCAATGGAGCAGAGTTTGATGTGTCTCAAGGTGCTTCGGCGCCTCATCATATCCGGCTATGAACACCCAGGGCGCCACTCCGAGGTGAAGGATTTCTGGCAGCTGAGCTTTGAGCATTTTGCGAGACTTTCTTCTTCCGTGGAGCAGGCGGCTGCTCATTTACCGGAGCCGGTGACTAAAGCCATTGAAAAGCACACCCTGCAGCTGTCAAAGCTGCATGTGGAGATGGCGAAAACACACCCAGCCTCTTTCGCAATGTTTCCCAACAGTATCTCGCTCGTCAATTTATACTGGGCATTGGTCGTCCGGCTTAGTGAAAGCTATGTGAGCCTCGGAGCTGATGCTGATGCTGAAGCTGAAGGGCAATCCTTGCCCGAGAAGACTGGTCTGCGGGCCTTGCTCCTGGTTCGGGCTTGCGCGAGAATGGCCTTCAATCCTGTCCAAACATTTAAATACCAGACGCCCCAAGACAAGGAAGAAAGGAAGCAGGCCGTGGAGCGGATCAAGAAGGAATTGTTCACTCACGACCTCGTGCTAAATGTCATGGAAACTCTCGTTACCCAATTCTTCAAGTTCCGAAATGTGGATTTCCAGGAATGGGAAGCCGAGCCCGAATCTTGGGTTCAGCGAGAGGAAGTGAGTAGCGAGGCATGGGAATTCTCCATACGCTCCTGTTCCGAGAAGCTGTTCTTGGACCTTGTCATTCATTTCAAGGATCTGCTTATTCCGCGCTTGCTGAGTGTGTTCCACAACTTTGCGAGTGAGTATCAATCCAGTGCCGCATGTGCTCTTGGAGAGTTTGAAACAGGGTTCTAATTGTTGCTGCACAGATACCGAGAACCGTGATGTGGTGTTGAAGGACTCTCTATACTCTGCTATTGGTCTGGCTGCAGCCAGCCTTGAACAGCACTTGAACTTCAACGAGTTTTTGCAAGGAACAATGGTCACCGAGGTTCAAATCCAGGATCAGCAGTATAGACTCTTGCGCAGACGGATTGCGCTCGTGCTTGGTCAATGGGTCCCAGTCAAATACGGCGACTTAAATACCGATGCCATCTTCCAGATTTTCCAGCATCTGCTTAATAGGGCTGATCCGCTCAATGACCTCGTTGTGCGTATCACCGCTGGACGCCAGCTGAGCCATGTCCTCGATCCCTACGAATTTACAGCGGCGCACTTCATGCCATTTGCACAGTCGATCTTTGGCAACCTCATGTCTCTCGTTCAAGAAGTCGAGTTATCTGAAACGAAAATGGGGCTGTTGGAGACTGTCCGCGTGGCAGTTGTCAAGATGGAGCACCATGTAAGCTCAATGCGCATAAGCTTTGGTTCTGATATTAACCAAGATCGCAGATTGCTCCGTTCGCCGATCAAATTCTCTCGCTGCTTCCGCCCCTGTGGGAGGAATCCGGGGATGAGCATCTCATGAAGCAGGCCATTCTCACGCTTCTTTCCTCCTTAATCAATTCGTTAAAGCAGGAATCTGTTCGGTACCATTCACTTATCCTCCCACTGATTCAAAGCTCAGTGCACCCCGAATCCGTGAGCCTCCACATCGCAAATATCCTAACATATGTCTTCGATTTAATGAGACTAACCCCTACCTTTAGGAAACCCTGGTCTACCTCTTGGATGAAGCATTGGAACTCTGGACCACCATTATCCAGTCAACCCCCACTCCCTCCCCTGACATTCTGGCTCTCCTTCCCTCTGTATTTCCGATTCTTCAATCGGGAACCGACAGTGCACCCCAGGCACTCCAGATTGTCGAGTCCTATATCCTGCTGGCGCCACAGGAGGTATTCAAACACGAATACCGCACCCCTCTCCTGGTCGCCCTGCAAGAGCTTCTCTCTCACACTACCAGACAACGCATTGGCGTCGTCCCCCGTTTGGTTGAAATGTTGATCCGCAGCGGCGAAGCCGTTGATGGTGGAAGTGATGAAACCTACAAGGCCATTTCTCAAAGTCTCCTCCAAAGCTCGTTCCTCCGATCCATCCTCGAGGGCCTCCACTCCGCCTACGAGGCCAGCGAAACAACGGGGCCGAACCGGAAAACCTCCAACGTCTCCGGCGTCGTCGAAACCGACTATTTCTCAGTCATTGCACGACTAGCCCTTGCTAGTCCCGTGATATTTGCCTCCGCCGTCGCCGCCGCCATCCAAGGAGACAACGTCCAATCCCCATATAAAGACCTATCCTGGCTACTCAAGGAGTGGTTCGCACATTATGATAACATCAGCAGCGTCAACCAGAAAAAGCTGCACGTCCTCGCCCTCACCCAACTCCTCCGTCTCAAACAAAACCCGCCCAATCCCTCCGCACCCGATCTCCCAGCCGATTTCCTGCGACCATTCTTGCAGTCCTACTTAACTGTCTGGACAGACCTCATCCTCGAGCTCGCAGAAGGTGGCCAAGACCCCAACGCCGATTACCTGGTCTTCTGGAATGCACCTGCCGGCTCTGCAACCGCCGTAGCTGAAGCCTCAGACGAAGTTGAGCCTCCAGAGAGCCACCGCCGCCGCGATTGGGGGAACTCGGATATCATCCACCGCTTCCCCATCCGCGACTTTGTGCGCGAGCATCTGCAGCAGCTAATTGTTGCTTGTGGTGGCCCCGAGACCTTCCAGGCGGATTGGCTGGCGAATGTCGACGCTGATGTGGTTTCTGCGTTCGGTGCTCTGGGACTGATCTGATCGGAATGCGTGATGGAGCATGGTCGTGCCTACTTTATATTCACTGCGTTTTTCCTCCGTTGCATCTTCGCGGAGGGTTCCCAACTATTCTTTTTGTTATATTAGAATTGGCTAGCTACATACCCCAATCGATTGATATTATATAGTATTATTGAGATTGTATCGTTATACATGTATTACACATGTAGAGACTAGATGAGTCGGGTAATCATCAAGGCCCCCAGATCCTCCAACTAACCAGCGAAATTCGTTGACTTTGAAACATCTGAGCAAGAGGAACCTGATTAACAGGAATATCAGAATCACCATACCCGATGCAAAGTCCGACTCATTGCAGCCTTTCGGAAGGCTCTCTAGCGTTACAAAGCATTGGCCGGCAAACGGACTTAATTCATTTAGATGCTTGACCATCTGGATCGCAGCATCGATATTCAGCTGCCAGTTGTCTGTGAATCGCTAGAAGGCATCTAGACAGATGTTTCCTTGGTAGAAGTTTGGAAGCACAAGTACGAAGATATTGAGAATCATTAAGTATAAGCATAGCTGGGTTGCCTTAATTAACTCCTGTTTAATCTAAAGCATAGACGACAACATCCAAAGACTGAAAAGCCTGCCACATGCAAGGCACAAAACTCCAGTAGCCAATTCAAAAAGAAAGGAACCCCAAAAAGCAAAGCACTAAGAGAGCATAGCCAGTATGCGAGTATAGGAAGCAATGGAACATATAATAGCAATGCCATTTAGCACTGGCCAGGGAACTGACGACTGGTGACGGGGTTGGGAAAGACACCGGCAGCAAGTTGCTGCTTCATATCCCACTCAGGAGCACCCTCCGTCGTCCAGGTCCAGTAGAGCCAGCCGCTACCCTTCTCATAAGCATCGAGCTGTCCCTCAATGAAGCGGCGAATGTTGGCACGATCCTCGTCAGAAAGGCCGGAGACAGTGCCCACGGATTTGCCGGCGCAGGTACCAATGGCACCATTGCTGCCAGCAAAGGTACCATCGTAGCGGGCACCGATGCCCTTGCCATTCAAGTACTTAGCACAATCAGTCATGGCACCGGTCCACTCGCCAACAACCGTCCACTTGTCGGAGTGGAGGACGTGGTCGCTAACGAAGCCGCAAGCAGTGCTGACGTGGGAGGCGGCATCCATGCCAAGCATGCCGTAGTCGAAGACTTCGTAGTGGTGAGTGTCCATCATCACGTACCAGACACCGCTCGATTCGCTCATGAATCCGTTCCACGATTCAGTTGGCATGAAACCGTCGTGAAGAACAACGGTGGTGTCCTGGCTGGCCTCACGGACGACACCCCAGGAGTCGTAGTAGTACTGCTTCAGGCCATCCTCGTTCACTCCACCGGGAATGCTGGGCTCATTCAGGGCCTCAACAGCGGTAACGACATCGGCATCACCGCCGTAGCGGGCGGCCAGAGTCTCGAGAGCAGTGCGGGTGAGATTAACATTGTTGCCCGTCTGCCACTGAATAGCACCACGCTTACCGCTGTTGTCGAAGCCATTCTGGGAGCCGGGGGCTATAGTTCATCAGTAAGGTTTGCATTGATGAAGACCATGGTGGGGGTATTTCAGTTCACGTACCACCGTGCAGGTCAACAATAACCTTGAGACCGGCGCCACGAGCCCAGCCGACAGCTTGGTCGAGGTAGGGTAGCTGGCCATCGACGTATGGGTCGCCCTGCAGGGGCGTTAGAGCCCAGTAGCCGATGGGAATACGGACATGGTTCATGCCCGTGGCGGCAATCTGGTTGAAATCATCCTGGGTGATAAAGGTGCTCCAGTGCTGGTTCAAAACGGCCCGGCACTGGTCAGCGCCATAGGTGGCACACAAGGACCACTCGTCAACAGCAGCATCACCCGCAGCATCAAAGATCGATGGGGTGATCCAGGGCTCCAGCACGAGCCAACCACCGAGGTTGACACCACGAACCTTGTCGGCACCATAGTCAAAGGGAAGGCCCCTGCTCGGATGTTAGAGTTATCCTTGTATAATCGATACTGAACCGAGCCAGTGAGATTTAGAAACATTGTTCACTCACACTGCAGGAGCTTCCATCTCCTGGGCCAGGACGGACGAGGCCATCATGAGGAGGCCCAGAAGGGCCTTCTGTGACATTTTGAACGGCATGCTGAAGGTTCCTATGGCAAAGTCAATCCTAAAATCCAGGAGGCTGGGCTTCAGGAATGGAATGAAAGAAGGATTGTGTCAAATGGCATGGCGATCGTCTGCTATAAGTAAACTCTATGTCTCTGCATGTGCTTGAAGATGGCCGCATGCAAATAACGGGCAGGTGAAGTGTATGGAAGCGGAAATCTGGAGATTGTGGGGGAGCACATTCTACACACCTTTTGAAATATCTTCCCGTAGATCTTCTCTTTTGACAGCGTCGATCAACACTTAACAGCTCCGGGAAAGGGAGTCGGCTTGGCCGAAAGCAGCGGGGAGTGGGACCTGGCACTCTGGGGTCCGGGGATGATAAATGGAACAATGGACTTTCTCGCTACGTCGACGGTGACAACGGGCGGAGTAGCCACTCCGGTGGAAGTACTGATGGGGTTTGGACCTGACGCGGTGGATATCTGGAGCCAAGTTCACAATATGACTGAAGCCCGGGTTGGCGCCGAAATAGGGGGTAACAAGGTAAGATGGATTTAGAGATGCGATGAATGCGAATGAGTCGAGGAGCCAAGTTGCAGATGCAGGTTATTTTTGACTTGAGTCTTGCTTTGAATGTGCTTTGGGCAAGAGCGTTCGCTACGGAGCTCCTGCTCTGTGGACTTTAGTTAGGGCCAGTAGTAAGTACTCTAGGGATTTCCATTCCAGCCAATTTATTTGTTTAAGTCTGTATGATTTTGTCATGTACGCCATGATGATCGTGCGAGATCGATCGAGATGCGAATTTTCAATTACTGTTTGCGAACATTCCGCGCCCCGAACGAGATCGGCCACGTGTGGCTACCCCTTTGCGGAATGTAAATGATCTTGAGAGTCCTTCATTGACTTGTTTTAAGTCGTAGAACTAATAATTAAGCCGTATTGATGTAGTGTGCAGGGTCATTTGTTATATCTGTTATGTACAGATTGCCTAAGAAGGTGACTCCAACCAGGCCGATCTCCACTACTTCAGCTGTACAACCCAGGAACCAACTCCATCGGAATCGACATTATGCGCTGGAACATAAGTAGCTCGGGTACTACCGAACAGGAGTTGACATTTCCGTTCTCAGCGACAATGCCCATTGTTGCTATTGTCCCCGAAATACCGAGACGAGTAACCCGTGAGCTTGAGACTCCTCGGGTCACCGCAACAGCTCTATGGATTGTGGATAAAGCATGCTCTGAACCTACAGCGGTTGCCTCAAAGTTCCACTCTTCAGTGCTTCCATGTTCCAGACTTATGCAGCGTAGGAATCGCGACGCATCTTGTAACGCTAACGACGCCAGGAATGTGGTCAGGAATGCACGTGTCCTACCCAACTCCACACTCGATGGAAATTGGACTCTGAAAGTGAAGATTCGGGGCATAAGCGTCTGGACTTGCTTAATCCATCCGTGTCCCCGTATGGTCATCGGGGATGGAATTTGTCGGCTTCAACTCCATCTATGCGAGTACCCAAGAGGGTGTCAGCCTTGAGTCAACCAAAGTACCCGTCGGAATTGGGATAGAGTCCTATCTCAAAGAGACTTGCTTAGCTGCAGATACTTATAGAGAACTACAACTGAACCTTCACAGACATATTCTGTGCGCAAGCTCTCTGTCCCTGCGAGGCTATTGGTCTCGGCTACGGCAAATTTCGCTGTTACCTACCAAGACTGGGAGAACCTTTCATACCTCCAGGACATCAATTTTTCTGGTTTCTCCGGCTTTCTTAGTCAAACTGGCTGAGAATGATAATCACAACGCCCTAAACATCCCAATCATCGGCAATCGCATCGCAAGGGCACTTGTAGCCTAATTTTACGAATGCGGGGAATACTCGCAGGCGACTCGGGCATAATGGACACAGCCTAGATCTCGGCTTTGCTAAACTATGCATAACTATGTAACTAACTACATAACTAACTACATAATGTCTGGTAATTCTTGGCTTTTGATCGCTAAGCGGGAAAATGATGGAAACGCGACGCGCTTTTACTACCACGCGACATTTGGGGTCAACCAATAATAACTGTGCCTCGGCGGGGTGCGACGGCGCGGTTAGTTACGTTGATCTTCAGTGAGACCTCGTGTTGGAAGCGGTGAAACCTTATGTCGGGCAGTATCTCACCGCTCCGGATCCTTATAGATGCAGCTTTGCGCCCGATAGTTTCTTCCTTCTTCAAGACTTCTCCTATGCCGGGACGACGCAACTTCTTACAAAACGGGACCATCCCGGTTCCCGGCGAAGATGGGGAGACTGTTTTGAACATCTATCAGGTACCAGCGGTAGGGTACACGATTGACCGACTCCCAGCTTCAAAGGCCATATTTGGACTATTAATCTCAGCAATACTGGATAGACTCGAAGCTACCTTAGTCGCACACAGGCTGAACAAGACAATTTTAAAGGGCGTTAGGATCCAAGACCTTAGCCGTTGGACTTGGTCCTAAGTGTGAATGATAACAGGTTCTAATCGTGCCTTACCAATTCCTATTTCGAGGAAGTAGTAATACTTCTCTTACTTTTCTCTCTCTTTCCTTTCACTTTTTACTTACTCTTTGCTTATTTTTCTCTTTGTTTTCTCTTAATTTCCTCTAGGGAGAGTACGTAAGTAATATTGATTATACTTTATAATATTATTGTATCATAAAAGCCTAACGAATCCCTCATCTGCCGCGGAAGGTTTACTAGGATATCGTACCTGTTTTATATCAAATTAGCATTTCCTCCTAATGTATTGGATATCTTGATTGTAGCGTATACTTAAGTATTCTCCTTGTTGAAAACACTAGCTTGGTTTAGGGGCAGACTACCACTAAGATTAGTGGCCTTGATGCTATACTGGTAGACGCTACCCGCCAAAGCCGTGTGATATACGGAGTCTTCTATCCTAGGTTTGATTTTGGGATAGGTCTGCGCACTAGGTATTAGTATATATAAGGGGGTTCGGAGCACCTTGGCAGGGGGGAATCAGCCCTCTATTTTAATCGAATTCCTTTGAACTTTTTCGAATAAAATTTATATAGGATGTACTAAGATAGAATACAGCTTAATGCGGGAGGGGTTCAACTGCGGTTGATCAAAATTGAGTATAAACGTTGAGCAGGACCTGCTTAACTACTGGTCCCGTTCAGCTTTTACTTAACTAGTTAACTAATGATCCTGAGCCTGAGCGCCTCAGAAAAGCGGCGGCACTCGTTTCGTATATTTGTTCTTACACCGGCTGAGGCATTGCTTCTTTCCAACCAGGTGTGCTTCAATTGCATTTTCTTCTGTGCAAATGGTCAAAATGAAGCCCACGAATCCCCCTATACCTCCTCCGCTTCATTACTTTCTCCGGATGTGACGGTCACGTGATATCGACCTCGGCTCCGCGTCTGGGGAACCGACGCCCACGACCCGCCAGCCTCCTCCGCATCCTCCATCGTCCCATTTCTTACCCAGCCACCGCACGATGATTATACGATGAGCTCGACAAAATTTGCCGTTGCACAGGAGCGGGTGCTCGAGCGCCGACGCCTCCGTCAGGCGGAAGCGCATGCCCGGCTGGCCGAACAGCAGCGGGCGTCGCCGATCAACCCTACCATCGTCCAGCGTCTTCCCTATCCGTTGAACCGACTACCAGGTGCAGCTTGGATGACATGGAATTCTATCAAGGGTCGAGACGGTACGCGCTCGGCGTTTCGAGTTGGCCAGGTGGATGCCGAATTGCTTGATGAGGAGCTATTGGGCCTGATGAAAGGCCAGGTTGGGGATGCTCTGAAATACTTTGGAGTATGCTGGATCCCTTGGAATACTTGCTTATGGGTCGCATGTGCTAATATATCAACAGCCTCAAATGCGGGAAGACTGGTCTCATGAAATTCTATTCGCGCTGCGGGCCATCCTCTTCAAACTCTCAATATGGGACCACAATGCATCGTATGGAGCGGCACTGCAGGGACTTCAATACACCGATAGTCGCAGCAAGGGGCCCGTTTATTCAGCCCCGACAAAATGGCAGAAGACTGTGTACGGCCTACTGACAGTGGGTGGTCGATATGCTTGGGATAAATGGGAGAGATGGTTGATTGGGCAGGAAGGAGGCTACGAAGAGGTTGGTGATCTACTACTGTCGTGGTCGATTCGATACTGACAACCGTACAAAGCCGTCCCATGATGTTCGGATGTTATCCCGCCTGACAGACCTGATCTCTACGTCACACTCGATCGCCGCCTTCGTTTCGTTCCTCGTCTTCTTAGTCAACGGTCGCTACCGAACATTGGTTGACCGACTTATCCGTATGCGCCTCACACCACCCTCTGCTCAGGCCAGTCGAGAGGTCTCCTTTGAGTACTTGAATCGGCAGCTGGTTTGGCATGCCTTTACCGAATTCCTTCTATTCCTGCTTCCTCTCGTTGGGATCAGTCGCTGGCGACGGTGGATATCTCGCGCGTGGCGGAAGACAGTCAATGCCCTTAAGACAAGCGGAGAGGAAGAAGAGGCCACCGGGAAGCAAGGAGAGTTGGCTTTCCTCCCGGAACGGACATGCGCGATCTGCTACCGAGATCAAAACCCCGCTGCAGCAACAGAAAGTGATGTCCTCGCGGCGTCGGCCTCGGGCGGTATCTCGGGATCCGCACAAACAGATATCACGAATCCATACGAGACAATTCCTTGTGGCTGTGTCTATTGTTATATCTGTATTGTGCAGAAAGTGGAGGCAGAAGAAGGCCAGGGCTGGGTCTGTCTCCGATGCGGCGAGGTTGTCAAGAAATGTCAACCTTGGAATGGCGACGTACTAGAAGTAGCTCGATCGCAACCCGGCCCTGGCAAAATTGTGGGATTTGCCATGGACGAGGAGCACGATGACCATGACCGTGAGCTAAACCAGACGGAAAAAACCTCAGAAAAGGCGAGTCCGCTGGAGGAAATATCCGCCGATGAAGCTTTACAGCATTCGAGCCAATGGTCCAGCGACGAGAAGCAACCAGCAGAGGATGAAGCAACGGAAGAAGACTCTGGCTACCACTCCGAGACCCATTTCGGGCAGACATGAACATGCCCATTACCTCTGGGACTTTTGCTTTCTCACATTGTAAATACATCTTCATTGCCGCTGCCACTGTAGTTACCACCGCAGTCCTGACTTTCGAATTGTCAAATACCCACCCAAACTGGAGTTAGCTTGTATATAGCCGCATATATCATTCCAAATGTTGAAATTCCCCCGATTCCTCCTTCATTTCATCCAAACAACTCCACAGAACCCAATCACCGCCCCACCAACAACAAACAGAGACCGGAAGAAGTTCAACTCTCCCCACTTCTTGATAAGCGCAGGCACATCCTCATCCTCTCCAGCTCGCTTAGCCTTCTCCTGCTCGCTAACCACCATCCCCTTCGTCCCCTCGGCCAACGCCGCATCATCACGGGTGGCATGTGCCGCGAGCTTCTTATTGGTGTCCCACATCACAATCAACGTCCAGGGAATTATCCCCAACGTGAGGACGGCGGCCGTACCATAGATACCGCTCCAAGTACAGTTGACGGCAGTCGGGGCGGGAGCATCACGCATCGCCCAGGCAAGATAGCAATCTGCCAGGGAAGCTACGACTGCAGTCGTGGGGTATATTTTCAACCCGCGATTGTAGGCATAGAGCCATTGATGGGAGAGATGCGCGATGGGAACCCCTGGAGTCTGGCGTCCACTTGCTAATGGGTGACGCGCGGGAAGCCAGGGAAAGGCCCATCATCCCGCCTATGGTTTATTAGCTCTCGCTATTGAAATGCGAATAAGAAAGCGCGCACCAGCTACATAGCCGCAGCCGAGCGTTCCGATCATCTGCGCGACCATGATGTCGGTCATTGTGTCGGTATATAGTTGCTGATTTAGGTTGCGTATGTATAGCTGGTGAATGTATGAGTAGAGGATGATTAAGTCTAAGATAAACTCTGAGACAGGATGGAGATACGGGGCGAAAGCGAAGAAGACGTGCCAAAGCCGGCCACTTGGGAATGCATCACCAGAACAACAAATTGCGGTATCAACGGCCATGCCATCTAGGACTCCGGACGAATGATACCACCTGGACAGGCTCGATTCCTGGACTTAGGGAAATCTTTTAGTTTCCTTTTAGTTTCTTGGTACACTCTTCGCATCAAGAGATTTAGCAGAACCATCCGAGTTGCAGTGGTAGCTATTCTAGGTAGATGCGACATCCCCGGCTCTCTCGGTCACAGAAGTAGAGCTTATTTGCGGTGTTGTCATGTATCATTTCCAAGGTTGCTTCGGAGTGTTGATCGTGCTAATGCGAGGACTGTCTCTATAGCCAATGTGCCTCGGTTGATTGGGAGCACAACATTGTCTTGCTTTTTAGAAACATGTCGGACCTTTTTTGGATAACTTAGTTAAAGTGTGTTTCGTTCCGGTGCCTCAATTGTAGCATCGTGAATATGTCTAGTTGAGTATGTAGGTACGTATACAGTTATAGGCGCAACTCCGATCTGAGCAATACACGCGCACTGACTGGTCCCGCGCTGAGCAACGCGGGGTCCACTGGGGTCCGTCACAACTGATCGAATTCCTCTTTCCCCGATACTCGTCTCTTTGTGTTTCTGAACACTCTCACACTGCGTTATGGATTCCGCTCAGCCGATGACGTCCAGTACTTTGGGCGAAGCCAAATACATTAACTTCCCCAGCCTGCCCGCCGATGCCAAACATCCCGATGGATCCCTCGCACTCAATCGCTATTCTTCGACGATCACCAGAGGCCATGACTTCCCCGGTGCTCGGGTATGTTAGCATTTGGATCATTAGACCCAATGGAATTTTACTGATTATTCTTAGGCCATGCTGTTCGCCGCTGGCGTCCCGGACAAGGAGGCTATGGCCAAAAGTCCCCATGTTGGTATTGCGTCCGTTTGGTGGGAGGGCAACCCGTGCAACATGCACCTGATGGATCTGGCCAAGACGGTCAAGAAGTCTGTCGGTGAGCTGGGCATGATCGGGTGGCAGTACAATACCATTGGCGTGTCGGATGCGATCACAATGGGCAGTGACGGTATGCGCTTCTCGCTGCAAACCCGCGAAATCATTGCCGATAGTGTTGAGACTGTGACCTGTGCCCAGTATCATGACGCCTGCATTGCCATCCCCGGCTGTGACAAGAACATGCCTGGTGTCGTGATGGGTATGGCCCGCCATAACCGCCCGTCGATCATGATCTACGGCGGTACCATTGCGATCGGGTATTCGGAGTATCTCCGAAAACCCGTCAACATCTCGACCTGTTTCGAGGCTGCCGGTGCTTATGCGTATAAGACGCTGCGCCAGCCCGACGATGGCGGTGATACCAGTAAGACCCAGGATGAGATTATGGATGATCTCGAGAAGCACGCCTGCCCCGGCGCCGGTGCCTGCGGTGGAATGTTCACCGCGAACACGATGGCCACGGCCATTGAGTCGATGGGTTTGTCCCTGCCCGGTTCCTCTTCGACCCCAGCTGCATCGCCGTCCAAGATGCGCGAGTGCGTGCGTGCTGCCGAGGCCATCAGGGTCTGCATGGAGAAGAACATCCGGCCACGAGATCTGCTCACCAAGCGGTCATTTGAGAATGCGTTGGTGATGACCATGGCGCTGGGTGGTAGCACCAACGGCGTTTTGCACTTTTTGGCTATGGCGCGGACCGCGGGGGTCGACTTGACGCTCGATGACTTCCAGCGGGTCAGCAACAAGATTCCATTCATTGCCAACCTGTCGCCCAGCGGCAAGTACTATATGGCCGACCTCTACGAGATTGGAGGTATCCCGTCCGTTCAGAAGCTTCTGATCGCCGCCGGCCTGCTCGACGGTGACATCCCCACCGTGACGGGCAAGACTCTGGCAGAGAACGTTGCCTCGCACCCTTCGCTGCCGCAAGATCAGGCCCTCATTCGCCCACTGGACAACCCGATCAAGGAGACCGGTCATATACAGATCCTACGCGGAAATCTTGCTCCCGGCGGCGCAGTCGCCAAGATCACCGGCAAGGAAGGTCTCCGATTCACCGGCAAAGCCCGCTGCTTCGAGAAGGAGGCGCAGCTCAACGACGCGCTGAATGAGGGCCGGATCCCGCGTGGGGAGAACCTGGTGCTAATCGTACGATACGAAGGCCCCAAAGGTGGACCTGGCATGCCGGAACAGCTCAAGGCCAGCGCTGCGCTGATGGGTGCGAAGCTGAACAATATCGCCCTGATTACGGACGGTCGTTACTCCGGCGCTAGTCACGGATTCATTGTGGGCCACATCACCCCTGAGGCGGCGGTGGGGGGACCCATCGCACTGGTCCGCGACGGAGACATGATCACCATCAGCGCGGAGACCAACGAACTATCCATGGATGTCTCGGATGAGGAGCTTCAGGAGCGGCGGCGCCAATGGACACCACCGACGCCGCAGATCACCAGAGGTGTGTTGGCCAAGTACGCGCGACTGGTGGGCGATGCATCGCATGGAGCGATGACCGACCTGTTTTAAGTAGTTACCCCTTGCTATATACAAAGGCACAAAAATAGTAACCCAACAGAAGGATTAAAGAACTCCGTAGTAGTACGTCATGTGGAACCCCGTGAGTCACGTTGTTTCCCCCACGCTGAGCCTCCCGAGCTTTTAACTGGCCGAGTCTACTTGCGCCTTTCCCGCTTTCCTATTTTTCTTCATCCTTAGCTTAACCCCCCAACGTTGTCGATCGTACACCTCTCATTGGCATCGTGCCTTTTCTGCGGTGTGCTATTGTCCAACCAGAGCCCTTTACGCCTTCGCGTGGTTTCCTCACGAGATCCCTGACGGAAGTCTAGATTCCGGAGGGAACGGAGAGGACCTTGAGCCTCGCTCAAGGTACTTAAACAGCTCCCTCTAGCCATGGGGAATGATGGTGCCCCCGACTCTTTCGGTACGCTCTGCGGCTCTCTGTCATCCCGATCCTTCGACAGCTCGGGCCTTGCGGCAGTCTGGCAGCTCTGTAACGAGGCTCGTTTGGCGGCCCAACGGGCGACTTTGAGAGACGTCGCAATCTACCTGCACACACTCTTTCGCAATGATTCCGTGAACCGCGGTCAAATCGTGTTTTTGACGGCTCTCGTGATTGCAATGGCTGGCTGCGGACTTCTTTCCCGCCTCATCAGGCGCAGACGGTCTTCCGACAAGAGTCGGCCCTCGCGGTTCTTCGTTCGCAAGACATCTTCCAAATCCTCCACCAAAGCCCTCAAATCATTGTCGGACGATGACTATGAAGACGACGAGTATGATAGCAATGGTTCCCTGCGGCACAGCGCCGACCTTCAGCAAAAGCCTCCGGAGTGGTCGGCGCAAGCGCAGCAACAAAGTCCAGATGGTAAGCTCATTTGCGCTTCATTACCTGGCTAGCAATACATTAACTGGCTCTCAGCATTTAAGTCCGACCCCGGTCTGCTGAAGAAATTCAGCTCGTATGAGTCGTACGCCACCTCTGTGGCTACTTATCCGGCAATTCGAACATTCTTCTGTCCACATCCTAACCAGAGCCGCCTTCCGATTAAGCCAACAGCCGTGCCATTGCTAGTTGTCGTGCACGGCTTGGGAGGGTCGCTTGCACAATTTCACCACTTGCTTAAAAGTCTTTCCAATGTCGGCTCTTGCTTCGGTATCGACCTTCCGGGGTGTGGCTTGTCAAAATTTGCACCGGCCGATTGGGATGCATACACGGTGGAGGCACTAGCTGAACTCCTGGCTGTAGCCATTGAGCGACGCCGTGATCGGGAGAATAACCAGGAAGTGATCTTGATAGGTCACAGCCTAGGGTGCTCTCTGTCTGCCCTGCTTGCCTCCTCGGCCTCATCGATTGGAAAGAGCCTGAAAGAGCATATTTGCGGGCTGATTGCGATATGTCCGCGAGCTACTCCACCATCTGCAGATGAGGTCAGAACGTTTCGCAGACTGCTGCACCTACCTAACCCGATTTTCGACCTGTGGCGTCTATGGGACCGACGTGGCGGCATCGAGAGCGCCAGCGTGTTGAGAATGGTTGGCAGCAATGCCGATGCCGAGACGCGAGACCTCCAGGTTCGCTTCAACAAACAGAGCCAGACACCAGTTTGGCGTCGCATGGCCTGGGGAACGCTCCCGACCTACACAAACGGAAATGACCCTGTCGGTGGTATGCCCGGTGACAAAGCCTGGGCTGGCATCTATATGCCGATCTTGTTGGTAGCGGGCGAAGCAGATGCGATCACAAAACCGGTGGAAGTCCAAAAACTGTTGAAGATCTTCGGTGACTCTTCGGTCTCTACTACCCTCGACGCCGATGGGAGCAGCGTCGTCCCTGATGCCTCGCGAGTCCATGATCAAATGATATCCTCAAGTAACCTGCTGGCCCACGAGGAGAAATACGGCGTCGAGCCCAGCGAGGAAGAGAGAGAGATCAACGAGGCCAATCTACTTGGCATTGCGCGGAAGCGACTGGTCAAATCAGCGATCCTGCCGGCACCTGCATCCCATGCCCTCCTGTACGACCGGGCGACCTACCGCACTCTTGCCGGAATCATCCAAGATTTCCTCTCGCATCACATTGACAAGCGATTGGCCCTGGGCTGGCAACTACAGTACATGAACACTTCCGGCAAATGGGACGTGAAGAACCTTGCCAAGTGGCAGAAGGTGGCTCCGGTTTCAGAGCCGATTGCCAACACCTTTGCCGCACTCAAGATGCTGCGCGAGGTGGACGAGCAGCACAATCCAGTCCTCTTCTCACAGAAGTACCGCGACCGCATCTACGCGGTCATCGACATAAGCCACGAAAGCCCGGTGTACAACCCGGCCACGATGGAAGCCGGCGGCATTCGCTACTGCAAACATCCTACGGTTTCCAAAATCCCCCCTACTCCAGATGAGACCCGCGACTTCATCGATCTGGTCGACCGTCTTCAAAGTGAGCTCGATGACAAGATGGAGAAACGCGAGGATTCCTCGCAGCCGCGTCCGCTGGTCGGCGTTCACTGCCACTATGGCTATAATCGCACCGGGTTCTTGATCGTTTGCTATCTGATCGAACGACGAGGTTTCGGTGTTCAAGATGCTATTGACGAATTCGGCCGGTGCCGAGCACCCGGTATTCGGCATGAGCACTTCATTGATACACTCTTTGTGCGCTATTGTGTAGGGTTGAAGAGAGCACCCACTCTGTAATTTTGTTCTACTGGCGTTTTTGGCTAGAATGGGGAGTTTTGGAAGCACCTGATGACGGTTTTATTATTAATCTTTTGGGTCATGAGCAACGAACACTCTTTCTTTTCAGCGGTAAATATCTCTTAATAAGATCATGAAAAATCGCGAACGTTACCAAGAGTATCAGAGTATCATCCTTAGGCGAGTCCGAATAATTTCTGTCTTTGTACCTCAATGCCCTAAATATCAGGCCACAGTTGGTCCAACGCATCTGCAAATCACGTGATCCTGCCTCAGGCACCCTTAGGGTACGGCTAACCCGAAAAGGCTAAGCGAACCACACACAGGCCCAACCCAACCAAACGGGGCGAGTTTGTGTGTCTCGAAATTTTGGACTTCGACTTCGACCTTCCACTCCGACTTCCGACTCTCTCAACCCCTACGCCCTCTTCGAGCCCTCAGTCGCCAATATGGGTGGTGTTACCGTTCGCGATGTGGACGTAAGTGTCCTTCGATTCTCGCCGGCTGGACCAGCCTGGTCGCGGTGTGTGGCTTCATGTGGATATCGTGAACGGGTTCGTTTCTGGGCCTTTGCATCGGCAGATACACTGCTGCAGTGCTCGTGATACTGGGAGAAGTGGCAGGCTCTAGGGATTCTGGCTACAAGAGTGAAACTGGTCTCTAGAAGGATCGACATGGAGGGGAGCATGTGTGATTTTGCTTGGTCCGGATTTGATGGACATCTGTCTGTCATTCGGGATCCTGTGATGAAGCACTGAATGCAATGGCCATATCACGAGAAGGCTCTGCTTTGCGACGAGAGATGGAACTGCCTCAGAAACGAAACCGACACGAATCTGCAAATTTGCGCACTTTACCCGACCATACAATTTCTTGTCGAATCAGAACGCTAACGTGATCTTCTTCTCTCCTACAGGCGCAGAAGTTCATTGCTGCCTACTCTGCTTTCCTGAAGCGTCAGGGCAAGCTCCCCATCCCCGGCTGGGTCGACACCGTCAAGACCTCCGCCTCCAACGAGCTCCCGCCCCAGGACCAGGACTGGTACGAACGCCTTCGAATTTCACCTCTGATTCAAAGTTAACAATCTCCAAAGGTTCTACGTCCGCGCTGCCGCCGTCGCCCGCCACATCTACATGCGCAAGACCGTCGGTGTTGGCCGCCTCCGCAAGGTCCACGGCTCGACCAAGAACCGTGGTGCCCGTCCCGCCCACCACGTTGACGCCTCCGGCTCCGTCGACCGCAAGGCTCTCCAGGCCCTTGAGAAGATCGGTGTTCTCGAAATCGATGAGGACAAGGGTGGCCGCCGCATCACCCAGAGCGGCCAGCGTGACTTGGACCGTATCGCCAAGACCACCGTCGACGAGGAGGAGGAGTCGGATGATGAGTAAATGTATCGCCTAGGGCAAGATTCGAAGGTCGTTTTGGTTTGCTCGGTCTCGCGAGAGGCTGGTCAAGTGGAATGATTTGATACCTAAAAAAGAAAATCGGAGCTCGGTCCCGGCGACTTTTTACGTTTGTTCATCTTATTATTTTTTTCCCTTTATCCTGACGACCAGACGGGGCTAGCGGAGAGATGCGGAAGTGTGCATGAGGAAGGCATAGGCATTCCCGAGAGCAAGAGCGAGAGCGAGAGAAAGAGGACGAGACAGGCATCCCGGCTTTCCCTTGTTCTGAGTCTGGGTTTGCTGAAATCCGGGGATTTTCCTATTTCCTTAACATTTTGATCTCCTCTTTGACCGACCCCACGGTGTCTTTGTTCCTGTTTTCTCTCGCGGTCTCCTGGATATAAAGAGCATGTCTGACTAAACACGTTAAAACCGGTCACACGTTTGTAATGTGTAGCTGAGCGATAGCGAGGCTAGTAGATCTCGGAGTAGGCCGTTCATAATGGTTTCGAGGTTGTTTTTATACTTCTATTGGCCTCGAAAGTGCCGATCATTTTGAAACTACAGTGAGACCAGCCATGTATAACACCATTGAAGTACCTGGACACGTAACTAGTTAGTCTACTCATTTCGCTCGAAAACCGTCACAGTTGCCCTTCCAACTATATTCGCCAGACTCTTGATCTCCCGCTCTCAAAGCCGAGCGTTTTTAACCTCAAAGCACAGCTCCTAGGTGTAAGCTTTGTGACTCTGAGAATGCGAGCGGGCGTCCTTGGGAGCTTTGAATTATTTGCTTAAGCTCATGACTATAAACCCACGACAGTCTTCATATGCATTCAAGTCTATATACACATCGACTTACACCGGGTATCTCTGGATATACCTAGATCTATTTCTTACCAGACTGCGCCGCAGTATCCTACACCAAGTTAGCACAAACCCTCAAACCCTCAGCAGAACTAGATGTACGCACCAGATAGACCTGATAGAACTGCATCTTCAAAGCCTCACCCTCCTTCTCCGGTGCAAACACCACCCGTCCAGCCCAGGGCACATAGACATCCTTCTCCGGATCCGCCTTGAGTCTATAGTTAACGCCACCGTAGAGCATGATCTCGTTATCGCCGCTGAAGAAGATGCGCTGCGGGGTATGTTTCCGCGCTGCGACGTGTGTCCAGAGGCCGTGGCGTAGGGGGAGGATCTCTGTAAGCCATCAGTATTGTGTCTTGGTTCTGGCATAGCTGTATACGAGCTGTGATGCAGGAACATACCACTGGAACCCTTAGCTTCCTTGGGACCCATTATCAGCGTTGCGTCATCGGTGAAGCTCTGGGTGTATTTCTCGTGCAGAGACTCGGTGTCGCTGGTGCGGTAGAAGTCTTCCATGAATGCGACGATGGCGGCGCCGCGGGGTGGCGCGCGGGCTATGTCGTATTCGATTTTGTAGGACATTGTGTGCTTGTAGATATCTGTGATGATTGTGTTTGAGTGGAAGAGATTGTAATGGTAGGAATTGGAGAAGTGTGTTCTATTCCATCATTGAGGGGCATCGGTCCGATAGTTCTGGCCCGCATCCGATCTTATCAAACTGCTTGTCTGGACATCTAATTGAGTACTTTATCCTTGATTTTGTCTGGTCCTTTTTCATTTAGGCTATTTGCTATTTGCCTCCGTGGTATCTTTAATTAGCATTAGGATGTCGAAGTGATGTGTCCGAACTCCCTTGCTAGATCGGAGAATGTCCGCAGCTTCCGACGGTTGTAGATGCCGACCTGTTCGAAGATGTCATCGAGGTTATGATTATGGGGCTTGCCTAAAGAATGCTCATCTCTGGTTCTTACTGCGAACTTTGTCCGAACTAATTCCATGGTTGTTTTCATGCTTCTTGTTGACTATGCTTCCGAAATCCGCGGAAGGATGCTCTATCTATGTACAATGCAAAAGTTCCGTATATTGACAAATCAATCAAGACTTCCTCACATCACCCTCTCCCTCTCCGTCAACCCGAAAGTCCTCCCAGGAAGCCCTATCAGACCCATTGGGCCGACTAGCCCGAATAAACTGGTTGTCCACGCCCTCGATAGCAGCCACCGGCCGTACAACGTCGATATCGGCGTTATAAGCATGCGAGAACCACCTCTCCACCAACGGCTGTCGACCCTCGATCTCCTTTCCAGGGTCGATATACAGATGCGGGAAGCGCTTCTGCATGTCCCTGAGCACAGTCGAGGAGATCCGGTCCACGCTGTCGCAGTGCCGCAGCTTCAAGAACTCGGGCGCCACCGAAGCGCGTAGCTTTGCCTGCACCTCGGCGGAATACTGGCCCACTGCGAAGAGGAGCAGGTCATAGTGCATCAGCGATGCCTTGCCGTGGTACGAACCACCGGTCTTGGCGCGGTGGTAGAGGCCGGACAGGGCGGCAATGGCACCCATGCAGCCTGTACCGTAGTCGGAGATGGGGAATGGGGGTACGACTGGTGCGTCGAGGCCCATGAATTGGCCTTGAGCCCAGGCGAGGCCAGTGACCTGTTTTCATGTTAGCGATTGAAAACCACGGGTTGACTGAATAACTTACGCAGTCTGCAATCTGCTGCCAGCCGGCACGACCGGCCCATTCACCGTCGTAGCCGAAACAGTTCTCGTTCACATAGACAATACCCTTTCCGCGCTTCTCGGCCAACGCGGCCATGGCCTGCGGGCCGTATCCAAGCTTCTCCAGAGCTCCGGGACGGTATCCGTCCACAATGACATCCACGTCGGCCACCAGCTTCTCGAACTCGGCACGTCCAGCCTCGGTCTTCAAGTCCAGGTCTGCGGCGTGTTTGCCCATGTTGCCGTCAACCTGGAAGAAGGGCACGTCCGGCAGGTGCGGGCTGGTGATTTTCAGCACGTCGGCGCCGTACTCGGCCAGGATGCGGGTGACGGTGGGGCCTGCGATGATACGGCACATCTCAAGTACTTTGACACCCTGGAGGATCTTCTTGTTGCCGTCGCGGTTGGCTGGGAATGGGGTTGGGGGTAGGTTGCCTGGGAGTTGAGTGACTTTCCATGCAGGTTCTTGTACGTTGAGTTTGCCCTGGAATATATGTGAGTAATTTATATCCGCTTAAGGGATATAGAGACACCTACATGAGGAGTCTTGATGAATTCTTCGTGCTTCAGCACCGGGATACCAGCTTGGCGTCTCGCGTTGTTCATTTCTTCTAGCTCGGCAACCGAGAACTGCTGCACCTTGCCCTCAATAGTCCTGATAATATCCTCGTAATCTGTCACATCGGGACGGTGGCCCTCCAGACCGATCATGTTCAATGTCGTCGTGGCATCCAAAGAGCCATGAATATGGTAGAACTCGCCGGGGTTCTTGGTCTTGTACAAGTTGGCCGACATGCGTCGGTAAGGAATCGATTGCGCAGCAAACAGGTCCGTATCTATTTGAAGCATTAGCACCTCTCGCTCGAGTGGAATATAAAATCCACATACCCTTCAATTTAGACTTCACATTGGGATCCAGCTTGGACAATCCATCAATCTTGGCCATGTAGGCCTGGCATCCAAAGGCCGTCGCGCCCTCCAGGCTGACCTTCACGCCGCGCGGCTGCGCATTCTGGCCGAAACGCAGATCCGCAATGGCAGCAGCCACAGAGCCCTCGACACCCTTCAGCGCTGCCAAGGTCTCGGTCTCTTTGAAAGGGATCGGGAAGTAAATTTCATTATGGCTGCTGGAAAAGGAGACTTTGTCCTTGTTGTCCAGAACCTCGGATGGCAGGTTGAGGCGCTCCCACTGGTCACAAAGAGTGGAGAAAATGCGACTGGTCTCGAGAACGGGCGAGTAGTTGGCTTCCCCGTTGCTTGCCATGATTTCTTTTCTTGAATGTAGACTGCAAAGATGTCGAAAGAGAAAAAGATCGATGCCAATGAAGTTGCTACCCTCAGTAAGGTTTGTGGCCGACGCTTCGATCGGCAGGAACACTCAGACCACCGAAATAAAATAGAAAGGAAGATCATTTGGATTCACGTTGGCCTATATAATACGGCAAAGGCTCGGCACCAGACCGGATTTTCTCCGTCGGGTGAACAGCCGCCATCGGCTCGTATCAATTGCGGATATTGAGTTCTCTATGATGAAAGACTAGACATTAACCTAAAACCCCGCAATGATCCGAAAATGTCCGGGCCGGGAAAGGCTTCGGAAGCGATAAGATCGGAAATGGGGTCACGTGCAAGGACCTGATCTATATGCCACTATTTACTGCATTTAGAGGACCAAAGTAAGAGAGGGCCTTTGGCCCTTTGGTCCAGAGCAGAAAATTAACTGAGAGTTTACTGGTTGATATCAGAGTGATGGTAATATTTCACGGCATATGTGAATTTTCAACGAGGCACGGGTTGGTACAATTACCACTGTTAACTATATTCTGCCACTTCAATATGACGGAGAGTTTATTCCCATATCTTATATGTCCAGCCTCTATCGAAGCTGAGAGATTCACCATGAGCATAATTAAGGTTAGTCGGGGGGTAAGTAAACATCATAGTAGCCAAGCGGCAACTGTAGAGCGCGACATTGCTCCACCTCGTCCAAGTCCACCATCACCGAAGGCCATTGCAATCGTCGAAGCCGGTAGTCACCGCGTCTAAACGGAGTCCATGGCCCCGTCAACTCAACCTCTCGGGTTGTATTCGTATAACCCCTCGCCTTTAGATACCCCAAGTTTGGGGTTGGGTTGGCTGTCCGGGCGAAACTGGCCCAGGAATCGAGCACGCTCTGCGCAAATGGCAGGTCAAACTCGTCTCGGAACGGAAGACCCTGGCGTAGGATATTGCCAAAGACATAGTACAGTTCACCAGAGTGGAATTTGAAGTACTCCTGGCTCGGATCACCGTTCGGAAAGTCGGGTGCTATCGGTGCGTTGCAGAGTGGAGGATTGGGGGACCAGCCGGGGGTCTGGTACGTGCGATTGAACTCGTAGAAAAATATCTCCGGAAAGATATGATTGTTGATCCCGGCGTATGCAGTTGCCTGGTCAATGCAGCGGAACATGCCATTGGTGGCAACTCGGGCTGTTGTGTTGAAAATGTCGAGTGTGTGGTTGAAGCTTGATGGTTCTGGGAATGGCTGGCTTGGGGCTATCGCTGGAAGACCGGACTGATTCAAGAAGGTGTGGATAGTGTCATTCTCCGAAGGATATCCGATAGAGGCGGCTCCATCGTCTCGCGTGGTACCGATCATTTGAGGAACATTGGCGGTAGATGCTGGGTTGGTCAAATCTAATTCGGAGGTCTGGAGATACTCTCCGTCAACGACGAGATAACGTGCCGTGTCGCTAAGACCGGTGATAGTCATAGCAGGAAGAGAGCGAAGACACTCAATCTGCGAGTGGGCATTCGTGCAATTTGCCTCTTCCACGATGGCATTGCCCACCACTTCCATCTCTTGCGCGATACTGTAGTACTTTGAGTAAGTCGTCCCGTAAGCAATGCCTCCCAGATTGCTCTCCATTATTGCACCAGCAAATCTTCCTCGAGCCTTTGGAGATGCAAGCAGTGCTCGCACAGATCCAGCACCTGCCGATTGCCCAAAGATGGTAATGCGGTCAGGATCTCCTCCAAAGTCTTGAATATTACGACGGACCCAGTCAAGTGCGGTGATCTGGTCTGCCAAGCCGTAGTTTCCATTCGTCTTTCCATCATCAAGAGCCAAGAAACCAAGTGTCCCCAGCCGGTAATTGATGGTAACAACCACTACATCACCCCTTGAGGCTAGATTGCCTCCATCAAAGGTTGGGTCGCTGCCCATTCCGCTGGTAAAGGCTCCACCATGGATCCAAAAGATTACTGGCTTCAACTGCTTCCGACTTGATTTGGGACTTGGGAGATACGGTGTCCAGACATTGAGGAAGAAGCAGTCTTCCGAACCGCTGGAGCCTTGAGCGCAACTCGCACCATAGTCTAAAGCGGACGCTTCATTGCCAGTTCCTTCATATATTTGAGAATAGGTCCACCTCTTTGCTGGTTGAGCATATCGAACTCCAAGAAACCGAAAACTGAACCGGTCTCGAAATCTAGTCTTGTTAATGGAAATTATAAGAGCAAGATGATGGATCAACCTACCCAGTGATGTTTTCATTGTTTGACTGGATGGCGACTTGCCATGTCGAGTTTGTATCCTTAGTGTCGGCAGTAGAATAGGGCGCACTTTGTGTGCAGAGCACCGGGAGGTGTATGCTTGGGAAGGATTCTCTGATTTCTCCATACGCATCGATAGTTGACGGTACGCCTTGAATGGGAGCAATCCAATACTGTTGGCTGCCACTGAATTTGCGTTGGAAGACGAGATATTCCAAGTCATGTTGAATGTTCGAGAATCCAGACTGAGTTGCCCACAGGCTCTCGCCGAGAATTCGGCAGACATCGGTGGCTTTTACCAGGGGCATGGCATCCAGGAGTATGACTCCTGATCTAGACCAGGGACTAGAGCTCTTTGTATGGTCAAACTTTAGCTGTGGTTCTACTTGAGAACAGTCATTTTTCCCACCTTGTAAGTCATTGTGAATGAGGATCGAAAGGTCAGAGTTCAATGTCGTTGGGGTCACCACCGCATATGCGGTGGCTGCTAAGCAGACAGCAACATCGAAGGTCCTGGTAAACATTTAAGGACCTCAAAATGACACGGGCTTTACCATTCTTCCATGCATTTTGTCACATTTATGAGATGGCCTTGTTAGAGTACAGCTTGAGCATTTAGCCATCTACTGTGAACCCCGCGCCGGGAAAATAGCTTCCAACAAGGTACAGCCAGCGATTCCATTCATCCGGTAAGATGGAGAGGGAGATCGTCAAGTTTAATTTGCTGTCCCTTTTCTACGGTCGAAGGGATGCTGACTTTAAGCATTTACTCTCAAAAATAGGCAAAGAATGGGCAAAGAGAAATGATCTCATCATTGATGAGACTCGCAACTCCATTTCGAAGGTTGCGGTGCAGGGCTTACTAGATTTGGATTATAACTACTCCCTGATCTCTTCTGTGGAGTGAAAGGACCTTAGGCCGCAGATACACCTGGATCTTGCACCAAAGTCTTTTCTATTAACAAGAAAACGCTTTCCTAAATGACCCTTTAGTACACATACTAATTGAGATCTTACGATCCATGAGCTGGATAATACGGAGGGACTGACAGGGATGTTTCCCCGCGATAACCCCACAACCTCAACCCAGGCACTTTACCCAAGCAGATAAGCCATTTGAACACTCATAATCTTTATCCATACGTGATGCCCTATACTTCCGATGACAAGCTGGCAACTGTACCGCCCCCACCTCCGCCTCCACCGCAATACCCGCGTCCCAATGTGAAAGTACGGAGTACCCCTCTCTCCCAACACTTCCACACACCAACACCAAAATCCAACGGCCCAGCACCAACAGGGCCCTACTTGTTCTACGGATCCCTTCTAGATCCATGCATGCTCGTCGAAATACTAGGACTGGAAACAGAACCGGAGCTTCGGCCTGCGTACCTGGAGGGGTTCGCATGCAAGCTGTGGGGTCAATACCCGGCCCTGGTGGAAGTCCCCGGCAGCGTGGTGGAAGGTGCTGTGTACAATGTACAGACTGTAGCAGATGCACAGAAGCTGGCCGACTATGAAACCCGAAATTACACACTGGTGGCCCGCGACATCCGCTACTCGGATGGCAAGTCCCCGGCACAACAGACAGGGCATGTTTTTCTGTTTGATGGGAATCCCAAAGATTTGAGTGAAGGTACATTTGATTTGAGGGTGTGGTTGAAACAAGTGGGAAGACAGGAGGCTTTGGATAAGCTGGATGCTCGGAAATTAGGGAAAAGGGTATCAGCCACTGACGATGTATAGGAGCTTTGTGCGGTGCAGTATTCTACAAACCCAAATACTAGGTAGATCTATGAATTGTAGTGGGTGGTAATGGAACTGTTAATTGCTATCGCGAGTCAAAGCACGTAGAATGGTCATCCACATTTGGACATCGGTGAGATGAAACCTATCTAGAAATGTTCATACATAGTTGAACACCTCGGGATGTAGGTTTCTATACTCGAGTTACCCCCACAGAGGGGTACTGCTTGGGTAATCGCGTCATGCTAATTGATTCATTGATATCTAGGCCCAACGCTGTACCCCATCACCAGGTCAATGAGGGGGTCCCTATGCTTATCACAGGCTTACACGGCATTCTCTCGGAGCCCTCGGTTCACGGGGCAACCAATAAGGGATAAACACCACTCAGGAAATGCAGCATAATATTCCGGAAAGACCAATACAGAAAAGGCACTATTTCAGCACCACTTAACTAGGATTAACCAGTTCTGGACACGCATCGAGGGGCCTCCGTGTTCAGTGGGGTATACAACAAAGCTACTACTGTAAAAAGAGAATGCCAAGTCGCAGTATTCGGTACATACGGGTGACGTCAATGCGCGAGGCCCGCAGTAAGTCAAAGTCCAGATTCCCACGGGAGGACCCGCTAAAGTGCCGGCGATGGAGGGGTAGGTTTAGAGGGGGCAATATTGTGGACATCACGATTGTGCGAAAAAAAAGTGTCAAGTCATGCAGGTTGGGGAGAAATGATTTTCATTGGGACAGTGCACCACGTGCCCCGAGGAGTGGCTTATCAATGCACGGAAATATGAGAATGTACCAAATACTTCCGATATACTTGATGCTACGGTAGATACACAATGTACTCTAGGGTTGCGCCCTGCAAGACAACAGGGCACGAGCACCCGGATTCATCCTAAGTGGCCGATAAGGAGGGGGCAAGCGATCTCGGACTCTTCAGCACGGGGCTCCTGGTTCTGCTGAGGGGGAAGTTGGGAACTATCTAACTAGTGCACTGGAAAGAAGACTGGGTTTCCCCTAGCGATCACTTCAGGGATTATAGATCTTGTATAGAAGGGTTAGACTTATGTAGTCAACTATACTACTCCCACTATACAGAGTACTCCATAGAATGAGTCCATTATGATCATAGACCATAGACACTACAGTTAAGGCCGGAAGCACCCGGCGATCCACGAGACGCCAATCAAGCCGCCCACGCGCACCTGCTGCGCTGCACTTGCGGAGTCCCATACTTTCCCTTTCCAAGGCTGTGAAGTATAGTCCCATCGTATACCCCGTCGCACACAATTGCCCCCATCGCCCCTCTTAATATTCCCTCTACTTCTGCTCCTGCTCCTCTCTACTTCTTTGTCTACTCGCTACTTTTCTCTCCCATATCCCTAGCAAGACATATCAGTGATCTGTCTTCTAGTCGCGTTCCCCCTTACCGCGTCGCAATCTAACTATACCTGGACCCCACTGCATAACTCCCTACACAACTCTCTACTCGCACATCCAACTCTTCCACATCCACATCCACGTCCTTGTCTCTTTGTTTTTAAAAGAGGTGAGTCTCACTTTCCTTTGTTGCCCAATCAAAGCAGCCTGGGTCGCCACCGATCTTTCCCCCAATCGCGTGGCGCGGCTGCGTCGCATTGTATGGAACGCCCATCTGACTCATATATGGTTGCGCGCACCAGACATCTCGTGGGAACTTCTTCACTCTTCCATCCATCATGGCTTCTCAGACCAACTCCAGCATCGCGATGGCTCTTGCTGGTAAGACCGCCTCTGTTGATATCCCTCAGCCCCGTATGGGTACCGGAAAGCCTGCTGCTCGTCCCGGCCAATCTACCATGCTCCCGACGCCACCCAACTCCATCTCTCCAACTCTCCCTCCACATGCCTTTAAGAACCGCAGGGTCCTGTCGCCCGGCTCGCCACTGTCCACGGTGCCGCAGTTGGACTCCGATATTGACTTGCAGGACGGTGTTGACCACGTCAACAGCCAGTTCAAGCCCCAGTCATCTGCGTACGCGCTCGACTTCGATGGCGACAGCGCCGGCACTATCACTGCCGCCATGCTAGCCAAGCATCACCTGCCCGACATCCTTCTCCAGCAGGGCCCGCTGGCTATCCGCCACATCATGGGCTTCCTGACTACCTCCGTGCCGGGTTTCTCGCGCATCCCACCTGCCAAGGCGCGTCGGCTCGTCGTGGCCGCGCTGGAGGGCCGAGGGAACGGAGTGGAAGCGGGAGGTGTGGATGGTGACGTGGTATTCGAAAGGGTCGGCTGGGGACGATGGGACGCGCGACGACGTGGGGAGCCTACACGCGACCGCTCTTCCATCGCGCCGTCGCCTCCATCCAGCCTGGCAGGCTCCTTCCAGCAGCGTGGTCTGCCGATCGAGGACCACTCGGGATGGGCTAGGGGCCACGATCCGTATGCGAGCAGCGTGCGTGACTCGGTCGCCTTCTCGTACACCGCTGAAGACTTCGGTCCTTACGAGGACCTAGACATGCTTGAGCACGAAGCCGACAAGATGTCGCTTGACGGCGACGACCGCGAGTACTGCTCTTCTTCCGAGGCGCCGGACGACCTCCAGGACGACGAGTGGGACGAGGGCGATGTGACCGACGAAGAAGATTGGGCGCAGATTGGGGCCGATGCCTTGCGTGCGCGCTCACTCAACAACACTGGTGGTATCATGAACAGTAACGTTGCTCGCGCTCAGCCTCTGTTTGGTGTCGGCCATGGACCCACTGTGGCCAAATCGGCGCCCCGCACCTTTGACACCCAGGAACGCGCTGCAGTAGAGGCGCTTCTCCGTTTGGGCTCTATGTAAAGCTCTACCATCATCATCGGCGTTTGTCTTTCATTCTGTCCCCTACACATTTACATAATGAGGTCGTCAAGGCTGGTCCGGACCGCTCTTGACTTGACGTGCTTCCCCTTTATCATGATTCATCAGAGCAAGGACACCTCCTCTGGGAAATGCTTTGCAACATGATCACGTTGATATGGACCACTGGCGTTGGGTACTTTTCTTCTTTTTTTTCTTACTTTTTCATGTTGGAGTCTAAAGGCGTTTAATCCGTTGTGTCCATCGAGACGACCCTGAAAATGCAGGGGCAGTTTCTGCTCTGCGACAATCATTGAATACCCCCAGGCTCGCTATTTCGATTTTTACAACCTCTCTGGCATTCTCTTTGCATCGAGTCTCATACCCGCAGACTCGCAAGTCTTGCTTTTTACTCGTCTGTTTAATATCTGATATTTTATGGTTCCGCTTGGCAACCGCAATCACGAAGAGATTCGCTCTGCAATGGGAACATAGGGTGTCGGTCGTCTTTACTGTACTGCACTGACTCGGATGCTCCCTTGCTTGGGCTGCTGTCGTGGTTGTGCTCTCGGTCATCTTTATTGATTCCACTGGGAGCTGTGTCTATTGGTTCCGGGCTTTGATTCCACTGTCTTTGAGTGTATCTTATCTTGTCCACAAGTGGGTAAATGTGTCTTGTTTGGAGTCTAGGCTCCGGAATGATAACTGGAACAACACAATGAACGGCCGGATGGCTCACTTCGATGCAAATACTGATGGAGTACCTGATTAGGCTTAGTCCAAGCAGAGGCGTTCAGTAGATCTAAGATAACCGTCACGACTTCCAAGCTGACATCGTCTACATCCTGTTTACATCCTACTTTTATCACTCTTCAACATGCCAAAGCTCGAGATCCCACGAAGTCAAGAGGCGCTTAGTCGCCTGCTTCATATCACAGAACAATCGATGCAGCTATTCTCACCTTAGATGGATTCACCTACCTAGACACTCTGATTCGACCTCTGTCAGCAAACCCGTAGTCCCCCTAGGGGTCGATAGCGATCACAGATCTTGGTCTGGATATAGTTGGGGATATTTCCAACTCTCAAGGTCTTCGGATGCACATGGGCTCCTTTACATACCTAAGTATCATCACTTCGCCTCGATTTGGGCGATAATATTATAGCCTATAGTAAATCTACGTAGTGGTTTATGATACTCTGTACTTAAGCTTCTTCTTATCCCTACTTTTAGAGGTCTGCCCCTTAGCCTGGCTAATGATTTACGCACTCCAGAACAGACTTGTCTTCGGCCAAACTCTCCAGGAGGTCCTGGATCGAGCGATAACAAGATCTGACCATCTTGTTGAATGGGTCCAGCCCGCGTATCCCGTTCTCCCAACGTTTCAGTCACCTTACGCGCTTGATCCACGCTACCTAGCCAAGGTAGGTCAGATTGATCATATAGTAAAGAGATAGGACTAACTAAGGCAAGAAATATATAGTAAACGATGCTATTGAGCGTTGCCTAAGCCCGCCACGTGCCGAAGACATCTATGCCTTATTTTAGAGAGAAGATAGACTAAATTCATTACCTTCTACAATCTTATATCTCTTGTTCTTGTAGCTAGATATATCCTACGATGTTAAGAGTCAGAAGCTTTTCCTTTTATTTTTTTCTTACTTTTCTATTACTTTTCTCTTGTTTTTTCTTATTCTCTCTTTCATTCTTCTCTTACTTGTCTCTTACTTTACTGTTCTCTGGATTTTGTCTTACTTTTCTCTTGACCAAAGAGTACGTAGCCATGGAGTTAGCGAGAAACCGCCCGCCATGTCCTAGTTCAAACCAATCTGTTTGGCAAGCTTCTCACCCCTGATATCAACAATTTCCCTCTCTACATCCGTTACCAGAGGAAACGGAGTAGCAAGCTGATCCTCCCCGAGGATACAAATGTCCTCCTGAGCGATGAACTGGTCTATGCAGCCATGAAGGAGCTCACTCAGAAAGAACGCGCCAAGTTCCGCGCAGTGTGGGATGGCAACCTAGAAATCTGTGCCTCGTGTATTCCTCAAGACCCTGCTCCACGTATCGACTCCCATGGCACTCCTATCTGGAAGCGATACTACGCACTCATCGGCCTTCAGGCAGCTACTGTTTTTGGTTTCCGCATCGCAGCCAAGGTGGTCGGTACTACAGTGCTTGGAGCAATACTTGCGGCTATCAACATCGACGCCAAATTTGCGTGCTGGAAAGCCGCAAATTTGAATGGTCCAGGCGAGCCAGACATTGCCCTATTGAACATGCGGAGGCCGGCTACCGTATCACCAGCTTGGACGACCTGAAGCAGAGGATTCATGAGGCTACTGAGGCCGCCATTCGTGCCGACGACCTCGTCAAAAAGATCAAGGCCTAGGTCGGGGCCAAAGATACGGAGCTACAGAAAGCCTCCGTTCAAGCTGGGAGGTTGAGAAGGAGATGCCCAAGGAGCTGAAGAATGCCCTCGCATTGCCCAGCTCGAGGACAAAGCCGTCCTCCTAAAGGAGTGGTATTCGCAGAAGCCCCAGCCTCCCGTGCTGGACGATACCGAGACTGACATCCCGGAGCCGGAGGACATCGAAATGGGCGATGCTTGTGCGACAAATGATATCGCCATGGGGACTACAGCATCTCTGCCAGTCGAGTGCCATGGCTGCAAGGCACAAATGCTTCGGCTCGAGGAGCAGGTCCAGGCTTACAAAACTGTAGCTGTGGGTTTGGATTTGGGAAAAGTCCTGGATACACTTAGGGTATGTAAACAACACGTGCTACATCCAATAGTCAAACTCAGTCCAGGACGCATGCTTATATTCCATATGGACCGTATGAACTAAAGACCCTAGCCAGACTCCTTCCCAAAAGCATCAAAACAACCACCCAGAACGCGTAAACACAATAAAACACAACCCCATCTAAAAATTCATGATAATGATGCACCTCATGTAGTTGGATATACCTCTCCAGCTCACTTCTCATGCGCATTGTTGATCCTCTTCCAAACTTCCGCCTCAACGTCCGCCAGCTTCGCTCCCGCACTCTGAATCCATGACTTGGCTGTGCTCATGAATGAGGGCTCATCCTGAAAGATATCGTTTGCGCCTCCGCCTCCGCCGCTGTCGGAGTGTAGAGGTAGGCCTGACGAGCGGGACGAGCTGGCGCCAGCGTGGGTTTGGTGGACTGAGGAGTATGGACTGGATGTTGAGTTTGGGATTGAGGGGTGCGAAGGCTGGTAGGAGTAGGACTGCTTGAAGAATGGAGTTGGATGTTGGGATGCTGGTGCTGGTGCTGGGGACTGGGAGGGAGTTTTGGCCTCGCCTGCCTTGGGTGGAGGTGGTACTGGTGAGTGTACAGCTGGAGGAGAAGTCTGTGGCACAGTGCCTGGCTGTGGAGGAGGCGGGGATTGTGTAGATGTGGCCGTTGGAAATGTGGTTGTTGGTGTCGCTGTGAGATTGCCTGGCTGAGTGGTGCCTGCTGTTGGAGCTGGCAGATTTGGTGCTGCGCCGGGCTGTGCTGGAGGGTCTCCTGGCTGTGCAGTTGCATAAATGGGAGGGTAGGGGGGTGCCGTGGCCATCGCGGGTGTGTTTGCGGGCTGCGAGGCGGCTGTAGTCGAAGACTCGATGGTAGCGGGTTCTGGTTGCGATGTGGACGCATGCGTGCCTTCTTCCTGTCTGGAGCTAACAGGTGCGGAGGTATAAGTCGGTATAGCAGCAGGGGTAGACATGATTGCAGAATGAGGAGCAGGGAGTGTTGGAGGGAAGTTCGAGTTAGAGAAGGTTAAGGAGCTCCAGCCCCAGACGTCATGCGCTTTCCACTTGTGGGGCGCTTCAAGCTGTGCTCTTCCCGTATGGAATAATCCCAGTATTGTCCCGGTGTCCAATAACACAGAGGAAACTGGGTATCCAAATAGTGTTTCTGGACGCTTTGTCGGTAGGGCCCCTAGCTGAAACTTGCCACCAAAACTTTGTCGCCACATACCCAACATGCCAACCAGATACTAATGGGAAAGTGGCCGAGGACAGCTGGAATCAAGCCGTGCAAACGTAGCCATGTTTCATGTACATATGGCTGCCTACAAGTAGAGATCTGAAAAATCATCACCAGCTTAAGATTAATCTCCGTGCAAGATCAAGGAACTCTACTCTGTACTTTTTACCATGAACTAACGGTTGGAAGGATGATACGTTGAACAAAATACAGTATTCGAGAAAAGAAAAAGAGTTTGCAGACAGTAAAGTACATCGGGTACAAAAAAGGGAAGAATCACACCATTCTATGCTTCAAGATCCCCCGGAACCCATTTCTTGACGCATCTATCTTTTGCGGTCCCACAACATCTGCTTCCCATCGCCCAGCAGTCAGACCAGGCAGGGAACCATCCCCGACTCCAGTATAACTACAGGTGGCAGATGATCGCCTAGGAGCGAATCATCTATTTGAACTTCTTGCCGAAGAGGATGAGCTGGACCTGGTCGTAGATGGACAGGACACCAGCACCGGCGACACCACGGAGGATGTTGGCACCAGCACCCTTGAACAGGGACTTGACACCCTCCTGGGCGACAATCTGGCGGGCAGCGTCCATGGAGGAAGAGTACTTGACGGCCTCACCAGAGGTCATCATCATACGACGACGGATGGTGTCCAGAGGGTAGGAGGCGACACCGGCAGCGGTGGTGACGGTCCAGCCGAGCAGGAAGGAAGCAAGGAAGTTACCCTCAAGGGCACCAACCAGGAGAACGGGCTTAAGAGAGTCGTACATGCCGAAGTACAGACCACGGTAGACAACGATACCGACAACGGAGGGACCGAAACCACGGTAGAGACCGGCAATACCGTCGGAGGCGATGGTCTTGCGGTAGACGTCAACCAGACCGTTGAACTGGCGCTCACCGGTACCCTTGGCGGACTTGGCGTCGTTGGCCAGACGGGTACGGGCGTAGTCCAGGGAGTAGACGAAGAGGAGGGAAGTGGCACCGGCAGCACCACCGGAGGCCAGGTTACCCATCATCCACTTGGCGTAGCCATCGCGCTCCTTCTTGTAGGCGAACATGGACTTGTAGGTGTCACGGAAAGCGAAGTTCAGAGCCTGGGTAGGGAAGTAACGGATGACGTTGGCGGTGTTACCACGCCACAGGGAGACGACACCCTCAGCGGCGGCGGTACGCTTGAAGCAGTCGCCGATACCGTTGTACTTGCGGTCGAGACGACCGGCCTTGAGCATCTCATCCTATTCGAGGGAAGAGTTCGGGTTAGCCGTCGGTTCAAAGCCAAACACCCCTTCGCCGACCGTCACAGAACCAAGGGGGAAAATTTTTCAGGCGACATCACTAGTCATGTCAGGAGGCAGCAGATGCCTGAGTTGAGTTCAAGAGTGCCAATCATAAGATTTTCTCCCCTTGATCCGTTCCAGTAAGTGAACTGAGGGAAATGGGTGACCAACCTGGTTCTGGATCAGGAGCTTGATACGCTCAATGGGGGCAGCAGCGGTCTTGGAGACAGCGGCGGAAACACCACCCACTACAAATCGGTTAGTATTCAATTCAGGTGGGATAGGTTGCTGGCTCCAGCCAAAGGCTGGATAGTTGAGACGTGGCACATACTCAGAAAGTCGACGACGAATCCCTGTGAAAATTTTGTTAGCACGGTTGCTCCAGCCAATTCATTATCAAAACCAAGCTCGTCATTGTCTTCTCTGCGCTAACAACAGCTCTAGTTGCATCGAGACGCAGGAGTTCATCCCGGATGCATCCAGGCACATTGTCGCGCCGAGTCGAGATGGCCAGCTCAGAAGGAAGAGAAACTTACGGGCATGCCGAAGACGGACTTTTCGCCCTGGTTAACATCACCCTTGGCCATGATGAAGGTTGTGCAGGAAATAGATGCGACAACGAAAAAAAAGAGAGGAGATGGAGAAGTGTCAAGAAGGAACACCGGAGATGAAAAGAAAAAGAGAAGAGAAGGGGCGGAAGGGGAAGAAAAATACTGCCGTACGCGGGTGGAAGCGAATGCAGGACACTAATGCCCAATCAGGCAGCCCAGGGGCTGTAATTAGCGAAATTACCGCGTATTGCCATCTGCCATTGCCGATATCTCCCGAAACCGAAAATTTCTGCATCTGCTTTAATCTGCCTTCGCATAGCCGTACGGCTATTATTTGATTTGAATAACCAGTAGATTTGATATTTTCGTATCTCTCTTGCTATACCACCCACTCTATACCCAGTTACCTGCTCTCAATATCTGTCTGTCTGTGTTGGAAACTGGCAAAATTCGTAGTCGGAGCAACGAGAGTCCAAGCGTCGGGTGGACACCGTACCCAGCCCGTACGGTGTATCGTCCCCGTCCAAGCCGGGCCTCCACCTATGCCGGGGCAACCTCCTTTTTCCTTGGCCCGAGTATCCGAAAAGTTCAGTGGTGGCAACAAACCTTTGATAGCTGGTTCATTACAGAGTAGTTTCAGTGAATTAAATGAAAAACTTCCTATTCGTTTATCGTCCGATTAAACTATCTCCTGCTGCTCAAGGATCAGTACTGTACATGCTTGGGCCACATGTTCATGCTGCCGGGCTATACTTCATCCTCGTACGAATCAACTTATTTACCATTATCCCTACGTTATGCAGCACTGTAGCAGTTATACTAACTCATTAACTACCCTGGTTTACTTATAGAACTCTGCCCAGGCGATAAAATGCCTGTTCTGGGAGAAGCCGGCGGCCATGAGACATTTTCACTTCTATTGATGTAACTGGTACAAGTTTGATGTGGAGATCAGCCGCATGTACAATGTACCTAGACAAAGCTATGCACGGACCAATAATGAGCAGGTCCACTTGCTGCTACACCGTCTGTGTTGGATATTGGGCCTGTGAATATGATATACTGAGCAGACCCCTATGTGGGAAATGAAAGCCTGATAATTCAAGGTATAAGGCTATGTCTGGCTAGCTATATTGGCTATTTTAACCTATTGTCTGGTCCGTATGAGGTGGAAATGTGTACTAAATGGGGCTGAGACGTATCTGCATCTAATATATACCTCTAGTGAATGCATATCCACATCTTGTACCGGAAGCTCTCCAGTATCATGAAGTCACCCTCGAGTCTGGAACATACCTAGATATGTAGGTACATGAATACATATATCCATCCTTTACTCTCGAGGATCGATGTTCAAAAGCCACAGTATGAAATTAAACAGTGCAAATAGATTCTAACTCCATGCCCCAGAACTTTCAGGGTTGTTTCACATCCATGGTTTGAAAAACTATACACGATAATGTTTTTGAACGGCTCTTTCCTTTCGCGCCTGCGCTTAGTGCTTCTTCGACCGCTTTCTCTTCTTCCTCTGTCCATCACCCTCGCGGATATCAAGCTTGGTCTCATTCTCATCCTTCTCGATAGGCGCATCCCCACCGAACTTGAACTCAGGTCCATCCTCATTACCAAAGGTATCCTTCCGCCACTGGCGAAGTCGGGCCTTCTTGCCCAGCTTCTTCTTGTCTTTCTCCTTCTTCTCAGCCTCACGGAACGAGGCGAGCTTCTTCAGACCTGCGAACTGGTTGAGTTGAGTGTCGTCCGCCATAAGAATATCGCGTGCTGTCAGGCCGAAGCTCTGCGGCGAAGTCTCACGGTAGCGGAACCGAGTGCCGTTCTTCTTGGTGGCACCGGGGAGGAGAGTGATATCAAGGTCGAGATTTCGCTCGACCGCTTCATCGATCCGCATGCGATCCTTGCGGGCCTCGCGCTTCTGGTCACGCTTCTCCTGGGCCTTGCTCTTCTTCTTGGAACCGGCAGCCTCGTCATCTTCCTCTTCGTCCCCATCGGGATCGACTACAGGGTTGACGGGTTCTTCGTTCTCGTAGTCCGGAATCAAGTCCTTGATATCGATATCGTCATCCCACTCAGGTTTCTTAGGATGCTTCTCGTCTTGAGTATCATCCTGGTAGTAGTCTTCGCCGAATCGCTTTGCCATCTCCTTTGACCACTCCTTGTCATCCCAGGCGTCGTCGAGGAAACGGGCCCAATCTTCGTCGGTAAACTCTGCTGCCCGCAATCCAGCAACTTCCTTGATCTGGTTGACCTTGTATTGGAGCTCTTCCGTCTTCAGCTTGCGCAACCGATTCTTCTCGGTTTCGCGCAGCTTCTTCTCCTCCTCTTTACGCTGGCGCTCGGCGTCACGGATCTTCTTGCGCGAGCTCTTCTCTTCTCGGCGGACAGATTGATTGTTGGTCATGTCACGGGCATGGGTGACCAGCTTCTCATTAAGCTTGCTGGGGTCTTCAAAGCGGAAATTGTATGCCTCCTCGAAAGCATCTGCCCGCTCCACCTCCTCATCATCGTCCGAATTAAAGGGATGAAGTTCAGCACGGCCTTCAGGAATCCATGCTCGAGCCGCCATGAAATTGGAAAGGAATGTTTCGGGATCTTCGTCCGCATTTTCAATGTCAAGCTTGATCTCTTCCTTCGGAGCGGAATCCTCTGCTGGTCCAGATTTCCGAATCAGGAAGTTGTCTTCCGCATCTTCCATCTCATCGTCGGAGTCGGCGCCGTGCATCGCTTTGACAACTTCGTCCTTTAGGTCTGCCTGTTCCTGGGCGAAGGTCTTGGGAGCATCTTCCTCCTCCGCCGGGTCCACACCACTCAAAAGATTCTGGCGGTGATAGTCGCGCAGAGTCATAGCCTTCTCTTCCTTTTCTTTGGGGGTGGCATCCGCATCGTCATCAAACTTCGAGTAGAAGGTAACGTTGCTGTCATACACGGCGGGGTCTTTGGAACGAATGGCCTTGAGAGTGGCCATGATTTCTGCATCGAGGGCTTCAGTCACCAGCTCTCCATCCTCATCCTCGTCTTCATCAGAGGAAGACTCCTCGTCCTCCGACTCATTGGCGCGGTCCTTTCCCGTATTGGTCTTGCCGTACTTTGCTTCCACTGTAAGACCAACAATTAGTATGTCTTTAACACAAGAAGATCCATCATCCGATATCGGGAGCCGTTGACACTCACATCTCGCCACCTCTTCCCTCTTCTTATTGTATTCAAAGCGCCGGGCAAAGTCCTCGTTGATCTTGAAGCTCGACTCGGGAGACTTGGTGACGGAAACGCCACCGGTGTCGTCCTCGGAGTCACTAGAGCTGTCTTCATCCAGCAGCTTGCGCATCTTCTTGGAAGGAGGCTCCATTGTTGCACTGATTGTACAAACTGTATTCAGAAGACCACCAGCTTCCGTCGCCGACTCCTCTGTGGCAGAAATAAAAAAAATTCACTCACCGCCCTTCGCTGTGGAAACCGCCATGCCTTGACACCTCAGGCCTGTAACCGGGGAACTCCCTGACGTAGCCAATTAAATCATCGACTCGGGGGCGAGATTCAGGTCAGTCACTAGCACGTGGGCTCTTTTCAAGGCTCCGTTAGCATCATCTCGACAGTTGCATTTGTGTTTCCGTTATTCGCACAGGGCCTCATTGACTCCTCTTGTTCCCCGTGTCTAATCTTATTGCGCGCGTCAAGTTTATGGAGGCATGCGCTAGATGTCGACCCAAGCGCAAACCCCGTTACCCCAAGTCGGGAAGCTGCTGAGCGTGGTGTAAGTCCGGACGTGTACAGTTCCCACTATCAATGCTAATGCTCATGGGACCCTGCAGTCCTGTCGGCCTCAAAGAAGCCGCCCTCGACTCGCCGACCTTTCGCGCCACAACCCACCACTTCTGTGACCAGATTGAGTTCATCGAGAAATGGCTCGACGGCTACGCCAAAGCTGCGACGAAACTCACATCAGAGCTGACTGCTCTGGAGAGTGTAGTCAGCAGTTTCCTTTCCTACTCGGCCCGCCCCCTGTTCGTCTCCGAAGCTGTTGTCGATCATGACTATACACTGTTGGCGATGAGGAGGTGTGGAGAGAGCTCGAAAGATATGTGGAACGGATTAGTTGCGTCGACCAAGAAGATGGAGGCTTCCATCGCCGAGCCCATCCGAGCTTTCATCAATGAGGACTTGCGGCAGTTCAAGGTATCGGCTGGACCCCATTTTTTACCTCTCCGTGTCTGACATGAATACCCGTATAGGATACCCGCCGCGCTCTCGAAGCTGCTCAAAAACAGTATGATTACTTGCAATCACGTTATGCCTCGCAGTCAAAATCAAAAGAAGCCTCTGCCCTGAGGGAGGAAGCATTCCAGCTCCATGAAGCCCGCAAAGCCTACCTACGAGCGTCCATGGACTTTTCTGTGCAAGCTCCGCAAGTTCGCAATGCCCTCGATCAGTTATTGGTCAAGGTCTCGTTTGATCAATGGCGAGAGTTCCGCAGCTTCCATAACAATAATAGTGGCACGTTCTCGAAATGGTCGGGCGAGATGGACCGAATCAAGGGTTGGGTTCATGAGATGGAAGGAAGCGACAGGTCTGCTAAGCGAGAGCTTTTCGCGACGCGAAAGCAGATTGAGGAGGCTGCGGAGATTGTGGCTAGACCCTCTCGGGAGCTGGAGGATTATTCTATTTCCACCGTTCCCTACCTCGGTTCTCGTCCTTTGTCAACAATGAACATGGGCAAGCATGCCAGGCCGGAAAAGCAAGGGTGGGTTTATCTTCGAACGCTTTCTGGAAAGCCAACTCGCACATCTTGGATCCGCCGCTGGGCCTTCCTAAAGCACGGCATCTTCGGCTGCCTTGTACAAGGTGCCCGTACTAGTGGTGTCGAGGAAAGCGAGCGCATTGGCGTGCTCCTATGCAGTGTTCGCCCTGCTTTCCAAGAAGAGCGGCGCTTCTGCTTCCAAGTCAAGACCACGAACAACACTATCATGTTACAAGCAGAGAATCAGAAGGAACTGATGGAATGGATTGGGGCTTTCGAGTCTGCCAAACAAAAAGCGTTGGAGAACCCAACCAGCACTGATCTTTCGGTATCTGGAAAAGTGACTGTTCAAGACCCTGCTTTCGCAATCTCGCAACCTCCTGCTCCCGAGTTTACCGCGGACCCGAGTGATTCATTCACGCCGCATCACCATGATGAGACGACCCCCACGGAGCATCGGAGCTCAACCTTGCCCGTGCCAGACCGCGATGGCCTTGCATACAGGGCTAGTATGGACATGAGTAGTCGGAGGATAACTGGCCTAGAGGCTGAAAGTTCTGCCAGAGAGCACGCATCTCGTCTTAAGCAGAAGCTGGATCTCCGCAAATCAAACAATGTGGCCCCGACATCCCCTGTTATCCCGGGCCCGGTCGGTGGTATAGCTAGTCTCATATCCGCCAGCCATAATATCCTCCCATATGGCGGCAATACTCCTGTCACTGTGGGTGAAGCAGAAGGAAGCCGGGGTCGCAGCCTGAGCAATGTTGACGAGCCCGGAGCAAGCCTTGCACCTCCCACACTCGCTAATCCGCCTGCTCCAACGAGCATGAGCAAGGCTGCGGTTGCTGTGAATAAGGAAAGGGGCATTGGACTAGGTCTTGTCGACAGCACGGGTGGTATGCCCAGTGGTATGATGGCGAACCTCTGGGGCACTTCCAACTGGGGGTTCATCAACAAGCTTCAGCGGGAACAGCGCCATCGTATGAATGGAGACTCAGAGTCTGCATCAGAGGGTCGACCCCCTTCTGTCAGGAGCGATTCTGAGAAGCAGACAATTGCGGCCCAGACCGACCTATCAGAACTGTCATCCCGGCAGCCGTCAGGGCCACGCCACAGACAGACTGTGAGTCTTGATGGGGACGCATCCAAGATTCAGCGAGCCATAATTGGTGTTACAGAATTCGAGTATCCCAATATTTACCCACAGCAGTTGCGGATCCAGGACGCTCAGTTCCGACTGCTCTTCCCTGATGTCAAGAAAGAGGAAGCTCTGGTTTTGGTGTTTAGGGCAACTTGGAGTCCGAATGACCAACAAGAGTTCCCCGGCAGAGCCTATGTCACTACTCAGAACATCTACTTCTACAGTCATCATTTTGGATTAGTTCTGACGACAAGCGTCTCCTTGGAGAGTATCAAAGAGGTGACGGCTGCCCCTGGCAGAGATTGCGATTTCCTCTTCCTTCACACCATTCCTCCCCTTGGAAGCGACACGCCTGGCCGAATCACCATAAAGACCTTCCTTGAGCCTCTCAGGCCCCTTCAAAAGCGCCTCAACTTCTTAATCCAAGGATCAATTGCCGTTGAACCCCCGTCTCTCGAGACTGTCATCAAAGAATTGATCAAGATGGACACTGGCTCTCCAAAGAGATCTACCAGTGCCGATAGCTTGGGAGATCTCTCATCTGGAGTTGATAATGCAGACCAAGGGGGCATTGTGGCCCATGGCCGTGCCAAAGATATTCGCCTTCCCATATACATTGACAGAGACCTCGATCTGGATACAGGCAAGAATGGCCGTGGGCGGGACATTGCGAAGTTCAGACTCCCAACGCAGCCAGTGGAGTATGTTCCTCAGGGGGACCTTGTCCTGGCGACCGAGAAGGTCCTGGATATCAGTCCGAAGGCAGTCTTCCATATTCTATTTGGAGATAAGAGTGCTGTCTGGCAGCTTTTGCTCCATGAACGACAAGCTAAGGGTGAGTGATTCGTGATCTTCCATCAGTTACCTCTTCGTACTGAGAATCATGCAGCAATCAAGCAAGGGCCCTGGGCCGCCACAGAATCCAGACATCTCAGACGGGACTTGTCGTACCAAATTGTGACGAATGACATGCTAGGTAAGCTTTCCTACTGGTGACTGCCCTGGCGAATTCATGAACTAATAGACCCCAGGAGGGACACACGACAATTCAATCTCTGATTATCAGATTATTGATGTCCTCAATGACCATCTCTGCTACGTGATTACCGACAAGCGAACTCCGTGGCATCTTCCCTTCCGACGATCCTTCCGGTTGGTCAGCAAGGTTGTCATTACTTTTGTGGCCAAGTCAAGGAGCAAGCTCGCAGTCTACACTAAAGTCGAATGGTTAAAAACTCCTTACGGCCTGCAGAGTAAGTCAATATCACGAGCGAAAGGCAAAGATGACATCGGACACTGATTCTTTTTCTATTCTAGGTATCATCAATCGGAAAGCAATGGACGACCTGGAAGAAGACGCCTTGGACTTGGTCGACCTTGTGAGCGACCAGGTGCGTCGTCTGGGAGCACATAGTCGCACGAAGAAGGCCATCACGATTTTCGGCCACGTTGGACGCCAGAACAATGTTTCTCATTTCACCGGCGTGGGCTTCAACTTGAAGATCGAGCCTCGCAGGCCTCGCACCCAGCGAAGTATGCCTCAGCTCCTCCTCGAAACATCTTTGTCTTTCCTGGAAACCGCCGTCTCAATGGTGATGCAGTGGACCATTGGCATTATCAGTTGGTCTCTGAAGACTGTGAGCGTGCACAAGGTCATTCTTGTCTTGTTGGTAATCAGCGGGCTCTTGAATAGCTTTTATTCCACCCGGGACACATGGGACTGGTGGCATGAGAGACATGCAAGCAAATTTATGGCTAGACTGGGAGTCCAACCGAACCTGGTCATGAGCAAGGCAATCTATATCCGAGACATTGACGAGGCTGTCGCCAATACGACAATCTGGAACAACAACGGAAATGCCAGCAAATGCTTCAGTGCTTTCCACGAGAACGCGATGCGGTACGCAGAACTACCGCTTTCTCTCAGCACCTCCGGGCCCCGAGACGCAGTGACCAAGAGCGCAGCGAAACGATTCCAGCAGACGCGCGAACGCCTCGGAACGTACCGGCACGACCTCTTAGTTGCGCTACGCATTGTGAACAGCATTGAGAGAGAGGTCATCCAGAACGAATGGGAACGCTGGCTCCAAGAAGAGCTTCGACGGTGCCGCCAGGTTGATATCCTTCTTGGTGGCAAGGCCGCTGGAGACGATGCAGACACTCAAGCTGCCCAAACAGCCCAGGCGGAACGTATCTTCGCAGAGCATGCAAACGGCGTGAAGCAGTGGTATGACCGATACTGCACAAGCTGTCTCCAGGAGCAAGAGCAGATGCGCAAGAACGACCGTGAAGACTTGCTGCTCTGAATCTGCTCTGCCACATGGATCATTCAAATCCTTCGAATTATTTTTGCACCATTGTACAGCGACTGTACCCAGGCCACCAACTATTTCCCCTTTGCTCTTTTGTGCGAAAACACAATTATACCCAGTGGCCACATGTATCATGTTTTGTGGATAATTTCGGCGTATGTATGAAAGCCGACCGGCGCTTCTCGATACTTTGACCGGAATGAAAATAACCGCCCCCCCCCAATGCTTTTCCACTGGCATGACTCGCGTAAACCAAACAATTCCACACACTCAATTCTGTCGCGGCTTCACCTCGCCCTCCTGCACAACGTAGTAAACCACCGTCCCCTCTCCGCCCATACCCTTATCCACCATTGCCAGTAGAACCCTCTTCCCACCCCATTCCTTCGTCTCGTGGGCTTTCTTTCTCCTCTCATAATACTTCGCTAATTGCTCCGCCTTGCCAGTATCCTTCTCACCGGTTGATGCCTCATCTGGCTGGACCTCCGCGAGCGCGTCAAAGACAGCAGCCATGCGGCGCAGACTCCACGATTGACCTTGTGCTGTGGGAATCACAAAAATCCGCTCTGGCTTCAGGTCATCATCGCGGAGTCCCTGTTCCAGCATGTAAAGTTGCTCGTCCGGATGCGTGTACACGCGGTGCGGGGGGATACCGGAGATGAGAGTTGGTGCTGTGTCATCTGGCAAAGAGGTAATTGGGCTTTTGGTGGATGTTTCTGTGTCCGACGGAGTGGAAATGTCGTGGATTTGCAGGGAGGTCCAGAGGTGTTGGTGTTGGAGATTGTGCATGATTTGAAGGGTGGTTGCTGAAAAGGGGTTTCCGGAAGCCGAGGAGGCTTCAATGAGCTTGCTGAGTGCAGATGGTCCAGGGCAAGGCTGTTCAACTCGTTTAGTAGCCATATTTGGTGTTTTGAAGTGGAAGCTCGCTGTGATCAAGTCTGATCGCGGCTTTTGGTCAAAATTGGTGCATAAATTGGGCAGTTTTTTGTTCACCGCCTGAGCTTCGAAAGAAAGGCCTACACCGCTTGCCTAAGGTATGATGAACTGTATTCAATGTTGTTCCGTCCTAAAAAACAGAGAACGTAGAAATACAATTATTTCAGTTGAACAGCTGCTTAGCTTTCCCCACGCAGGTCATTATGAGCTTTGAATTGCGTTCTTCAGGGCTAAAGTGGGGGCGATCACCGTTGATAAGCTTCGCGACCTAAGAACACATGGCATCATCTTTTCTTTATTTAATCCGGGCCCAAGGGATATTTCTCTTTCATACACTCGGACCGGGTCGCCATTACATACTTCACTATTTGGTCCGATTTAGTTTATCTCGATTACTGTTCTCGAGTCCAACACACGTCGCAATGGGCCGGCAAAAGCAAACAAACCCGCTCCAGCGAACTCCCTCGCAGTCAATGCGCAATGAAGCCGGAGTTGCTGAGAAGCACTTCAATGGACGCGCTATAGACCCATTGAATGCCAACGAGAGCGCTTCGGCAAAGGCAGCGGCGGCCTTGGAGACAGTCGCAGACACTCCCGGGTTGATGCAGCTTCTCATCTGCGTCCTCGGAATCTACGCCGCATTGTAAGTAAATCCCTCGAAGATCATGAGATAGGTTACTGACAGACTAAAGCCTCTCGTGGGGTGTCCTTCAGGAAGCAATCACCACCACCAGCTATCCCATCCACCCCGCATCCGCTGCCGACCCTGAGCCCGCGACAGAGCGCTTCACCTACTCGCTGGTCCTGAACACGATCCAGTCATCCTTTGCCGCTATCACTGGCTTCCTATACCTCTTTTTCAGTACGCCCAAGGGCCAGAGCATGCCCTCGATCTTCCCCACGCGCAGCATTCTCTTCCCGTTGCTCCTAGTTAGCATCTCCTCGTCGCTCGCGTCCCCGTTCGGTTACGCCAGTCTCGCGCACATCGACTACCTTACCTTCATCCTCGCCAAATCATGCAAGCTCCTTCCCGTTATGCTCCTCCACCTGACCATCTTCCGCAAGAAGTACCCCCTGTACAAGTACGGTGTCGTACTCCTGGTTACTCTGGGCGTTGCCACGTTCACCCTGCATCACCCGGGGACGAGTAAAAAAGTGGCTGCGTCGGCGGCGAAGCAGTCCGGCTCTTCTATGTGGGGAATCTTCTTGCTGTCTATCAACCTGCTGCTTGATGGCCTCACAAACACCACTCAAGACCATGTGTTCACCTCTCCCCAGCGGTACACTCGCTTCTCTGGACCGCAGATGATGGTTGCGCAGAACGTGCTTTCCACGCTTCTGACCACTGCATACCTTCTCATCATGCCATACCTGTCCCAGAGTGGTATCTTGCATAACCTGCTGCCAATCCCTATTCCTCCGTCCACCGAGACGGAGTTGTACTCGGCCATCTCCTTCCTCACGCGCCATCCCGAAGCATTGAAACACGTGCTTGGGTTTGCGGCTTGCGGTGCTGTCGGCCAACTGTTTATCTTCTACACTCTCTCGCACTTCTCGTCGCTGCTGCTGGTTACAGTCACCGTCACCCGTAAAATGTTGACAATGCTTCTTAGTGTGTTCTGGTTCGGCCACTCCCTGTCTGCCGGACAATGGCTGGGCATTGGCCTAGTCTTCGGCGGCATTGGCGCCGAGGCAGTGGTGCAAAGACAGGAGAAGAAGGCAAAGGCAAAAGCCAAACTTGAAAGTGCAAAGGCACAGTAGATTTTCAACCGGTTTGTTTGGAGTTGGGCTCATGTACAGAATCAATCATCATCAGAATATTTAGAATCAAGACCAAATATAAAGCATATTCAAGAAAACAGATCCAGTAGGATCCATCTAACATTTGGAGTACCTAGGTATCAATGCATAGTATCCACATCAATTCATAAAAACATCACACCTCTTCATTTCCGCCCCTCGACCATAATGATATGATAGCCAAAGCCGGTCTTCGCCTCTCCATACTTAGGATTCCCGGTAGTGCTAGCCTCCAGCTCAAAAGCCACATTCTCAAACGCAGGGTCAAGACTTCCCCGAGTCTTCCAGCCAAGTGCACCTCCTACAATGAATCAGCATTCATTCTCGGCCCTGTATCAAATGAGAGTGCAACATACCCTGCCTCGCCTTATCCTCTGAAAATTCGCGCGCAACCTCGTCAAACTTGGTCCCATTACGCAGCTTCTCCAGCGCCTCTTCCTTCTTCGAGTGTTTCTCGCACTAGATTTGTATTAGATGTTTGTCCACTGTACTGCACTGAGTCCATGCTACACATCTGCAAATGGAATTCAAGTCCACTGCGAAGTAAAAGAAGAAGAAGAAGAAGAAGAAGAAGAAGAAGAAGAAGAAGAAGAAGAAGAAGAAGAAGAAGAAAAGTGAAACATACAAGAATGTGTCGCACTTGAATTGACTGCGCGCCCTTCACACCCTTGCCTTTGCCCTTGTCATCGCCGGCATCTTTGCCCTTTCCCTTGGCGGCACCCTTGGCATTGTTCTTGGGGGCCATGACTGTAGTATAGAGCAAATGGTGGATTTGAAGAGATGGTTCACGTTGTATATCGAGAAGTGAAAGTCGAATGTTTGCTCGGCTGGATGTGGGGCTGGTGGCCTGAGGCACGATGTGACGTGGGATCCTCCTTCTCTCTACTTCTTTAATTCCGAAACTGATGAGTTTTTTGCTAAGAGGAGCAGCCTACAGTGAGGGGAGATGGCCTGCGATCTCGAGGTAGTGCGTATCACCTCGTTACCCGCAGATGCATTCTACATATCCGACTTCATCTCTGATGACGAGGAGGCCCGGCTCTTGCACAAGGTGAGTGTTATATGTGATACACTTGCATTGATGAATTGGCTAGCTTCATGTATAGTTCATATCTCATGTCACACCGAGTCTGTCCTTGATACTTCCTTCTCGCCTGCCGCATCCTGCACGGCTTGTTTCTACACGCATTGACATCTTCCCAGGTAGCATCGGCGCCTCTGCCACGCTGGACCCAGCTATCACATCGCAGACTCCAGACATGGCCGTCAGCACTGACTAAGAACAATACGCTACTTGCATCTCCGTTGCCATCTTGGCTGGTATGTCCCGTCATCGAACGGTTGAAAGAGCTTGGGATTTTCAATGATGCGCCACACGGTGCACCAAATCATGTCCTGGTGAACGAATATCATCCCGGTCAGGGAATCATGCCGCATGAAGATGGGGCTGCGTATTATCCACTAGTGGCGACTGTGAGCCTCGGTGCTCCCATCGTGCTCGACCTGTACCAGAAGAACATTCAAGACGGAAAAAATGACGAAAATCTCGACGGGGATGCTTTGAAAACAACTGATCATATCCGAAGGCCGCAATACCGGATTATACAAGAGAGGCGGAGTCTGCTGATTACAGGGGCTGATCTCTATACGAATTATCTTCACGGCATTGCAGAGACGACCAGCGACGAAGGCTTGAGCGCAGATACGATCTGCAACTGGGATCTTTTGCGAGAGAAGGACCCGTATCGTGCTGGCTGGTACCCGCGGGAAACGCGGACAAGTCTCACATATAGAGATGTGCTGAAAGTTGCGAAGATGGGGAATTCCCTCAAGTTTCTCGGTGGTCGATGACTAGCCAATCCGAGAATTGGACCCGGTAGAACGGTTTATTATGATATTCTTTTTTCTTCGATATTGATTGGTCTGTTTAGTAAACGTACGGAATCATAAGCCACCGATCCTGCACCGCTTCTTTGTCGAATTTCTGCATGTACCACTGCTTGGTCGTCTGAGCGGTCAGACCGAGGTTGACCGCCACAAAAGCCAGACAAGACAGCATGGTCTTGTTCACCAATTGGCCCGATGGAGCAGCCAGGACTGCGAGAGATAGGTAGATGACACACTCAGCACCGTAATGCGGGCATATGATGCCGCGAAAGATGGGATGGTCGGGGAGCGTATACTTCTTCAGTGAGAAGAGGAAGTGGTGGCAGTCGTGCTGCATACCCGAGGCTATAAGGAAAAGCGGAACGCAGAAGAAGGTGCGCACGCTCGGGGCATTTGTGATCTGGAAGTGGGCGATGGAAAGAGGTCGAGTCAACACAGTTCCTACAGACCGGCTTGTCAGCAATGAAGCCGCTTTACACATGCACAATGTAACTTATCCATACCGGATCCCTCGATCCAGATGGCCACCCCGGTAGCCAGGTAGAAGCTAAGGCCCAGCAACCAATGTACGAACCACATCTTTGACGTCGAGGGCTTCGCAAAATGGAAGCACTCCCATAACCGTCGGGATCCCTGCATAGCCAGCAGCAGCCAGCAGATCATGACCTGTGTCCAGGACATCGACTGCAGCCGGTGCTCCTCGCTCACCCGCGACGCGATCGCCTTGAATACGCCTCCGCGAAAGAACAGCTGGAATCCCCAAAAGACGGATGACAGTACGGAGACGATGTAGAACTGAGTAAAGTAGCTATGTGGCACCTGCCAGGTCGCGAGGTAGTCGAGCAGACCCGAGGTATTCCCAGCAGTCGGGCGGGGTCCGGAGCCTGTCGAAGTCGCACGCGGGCCATAGATGAGAAATCGAGAGCGTAAGGAGGACGAGATGCTGACGGTGAATGTCTGCGAGGTGTGTAAGCTCCCTGGACTCGCGAATGGTAAAATGTGAACGCGAATATCGAGCCCTTGGGAACTAGCGTACCGTGGCGGCGGCGAGGAGGAAAAAGGCGCGTAGGAGGTCGACCGCATCCATTCCGGCGGCATTGAGGACGTTATCGATGCCGTAGGGGTGACTCATGGTGATAAGTGCGAGAGACATGTGTCATGGCAAACATGCGGTGCGACGTTTCAGCTGAAGGTGGAGAATTGGAGCGTTAGAGGATTGGAGGACCGGAGGATTGGAAGATTAGAGGATTACAGTAGAGGATTGGTGCCGATCCTCTTCACTTTACGCGGAGCAGCCAAGAGGCTATAATGTCCATTATCAAGTCACTATGGAAACTAGGAAACTAGGAGGACTCAAATAAAGGTTATCGACAAGGGTACGGAGTACCCCGTACTACTTTACTATCTGATGTGCTAGCACTCCGAGTATGAGCCGAGTGGCCGCATCGAGCAGATCGCCACAGAAGTGGAGACTTTCTGCTTTCCGCTGCGACCGGAATGGCACTGCCTTGAATGGCTTGTACCGTACGCAGGCGGCAGCAAAGAGCCAAGTCGGGAGATAAGAAGCTACCAAGGAGGGAGGAGGGAGTACAAAGTACGGATCAGTTGAAGAAAAGAATGTGGTGTGTATGTGGTTGTGGTTCTCAAGGCGGGAGAGAGGAGAAAGTGGATGATTCACAGTGGCCACGGTCAATCTCTCTCTCTCTCTCTCTCTCCTTAAGCCACGCCCCCCATTTCCAAGTTCCATCTCTCCTCCCGTCCTTCTCTTTCTCTTTCCCTTTCCCTTTACCTCTCTCTTCCTCTCCTCTCGGTCCCTTTCCTTCACCTTTTTTTATTCTCTTCTTATATTCCGTTATCTGTTTTCTGGTTTTAAATTCTATATTCTCCAAGGGTAATCCTCGCATCGGCTTCTGTTCGTCTTCCCCCCGGGTAGGGCTTTTCTCCGTGATCAGCGCGCACCGTCGCTGGCGTTGCCGACCACGGTCGTCTTGCCTGTCGCGTACTCCCAAAATGACGAGCGGAATTCTGACACATCGAGTGCTATCGCTATGAGTGATGTCGAGGCAGTTTCCCTACCAGCTGCCCTGGATGTCAGTCCCAATGGCCTCACCCAGGTGAAGGCGGACTCGGAACCTTCGTCGCCTGGTAAGCCTGTTCAACTACCACCGCCCACCGATGATATACCGTTGGAGGAGGAAGGTCCCCCCAGCCCTAGGGCCGACTCGGAGGCCGAAACCATCATTCAATCGGGCCGAGAGTCATTGTCACCCGAGAAGAAGAGGAAACCCATTCGACACGATCCGCAACGCCGACCGATCGACGGTGTCGATGGCAATCAACGGAAAAAACCTCGCTTCAATGGCGACCGAGTAGGTCAAGAGAATCGAGACATTCGAGACAATGGAGACCCTCGACATTCTCGGTCGCCCCGTCCATCTGAGAGACCCGCGTCGCCGCCGTCGGTTGTCAAAGTAGAGAAGGGTGATGATGTGCCCTCTGTCGCATCCGATGTATTAGACGGAAATGACCCCAGTGGCGCAGAGAGGCCGCGTCCGTACCGAAAAAGAAGTTTCAGCGACAGCGACGAAAAGCGGGAGCGCGAGCGACGACGCGACTCGACCGTCCCCGCGAACCTGAAACATGTTAACAACCATCGTTTCTCACGACCGTCTTCCAATGCTCACTCTGTTTCCCCCACTCGCCATTCTCATCAACGATCCGTTTCCGGTTCTCACCTTCCCGCGAAGAAGAAAGCCCCGACACCCCTTCTATCCAGTTCCCAACGACAGGCCTCGGAAGACCGGCAGTCTACCTCTTCATCTGCAAGCGGATCTCCACTTCCCAGTGCCCATTTGAGGAGGCTTGGGTCTGGGATGGGTGCCTCGGCGTCGCCCGCGAAACAATTCGGACCCAAGAAGCTCAAGGACAAGAGTGGCCGCACCCTTCTGGCCAGAGCTTGTGCGGATGGGAAATATGATCAGGTCGTCCAGCGCCATGAAGAAAGACCCGAAGATCTGAATGTCCCCGATAATGCCGGCAACACACCATTGCAGATCGCGTCGCTCAATGGTGAAGCACCGATCGTCGAGTTTCTGTTGAAGGCTGGCTGTGACATTGACACCCATAACATCGACAAGGACACGCCCCTCATTGATGCAGTGGAGAATGGGCATATAGAAGTGGTTAAACTTTTGCTCGACGCAGGCGCTAACCCTCGCACCTTGAATGCCTCTGGAGATGAACCTTATGAATTAGTCCCGTCTGATTTGAATGACGACGAATATGACGAGATCCGCAAGGCCATCGCCGATGCCAAAGCTAACTTGCGACCCAGCCGGCGCTCGGAGGATCATACCAGGCTTGACAGCAAGACTTCTTTGTCGCGACGGGAATCGGTGGCCAGTCCTTCACGGAGTCCCCCGCCCATGAGCGGCGCAGCAAGTCGCCGCAAGACGGGCCGAAGCGAAGCAACAAGAAACGAGTTTTTGTGGACACAAGCGACACCAGAGAAATTGCGCGAATACGCGGCTAGGGGTGATGAGCAAGGCGTTGTCAGCGTTTTGAATATATTGCAGAAAGCAGACAATGCGTCCTTGATCGCTGCTGCCAAGGGTGGTCATGAAGACGTACTATCCCTCATGTATGCAATGGGCAATGCCGATGCGGACCCGAATCCGATTAAGGGACATGGCCAGAAACCCGGGTACAACACTCCCATGCTCGCTGCCATTGGTCGTGGCAAACCTGCCATTATCCAACTCATCCTCAATCAGCCCGGCTTTGACCCTACCCGTCGCCTGTTTGAAGGTGCCACCTACTACGAGCTCTCCATGGCTCGACAAGGGGAGAACTGGGAGGAAGAGCACGACATCTTGAAAACTGCTTTCGAGCAGTATGGAGGCTCCCGAAAATCCAACAAGGATGAGTCGTCCCCCCGTCGGGCTCGCAAAATGAAGGATGACAAACGAACTGCACGCAGAGAATCCTCTTCCCCTGTTGCTCACCCGAAGAGGGTCAGTGACAGCCCCAACCGTCAACGTGTACCGAAGGATTTGGACGCCTTGAAAGAGAAACGCCGAGAGAAGGAAAAGGCCAAGGCAATGAGTCGCCCAAAGGTGCCTCGGGAGGCCAACGACAGCGGCCTTGCTAGCTCGGACCATGATTCAGCCCGCCTCGAATCTTCGAAGCCTAAAATATCATCGGCAAGGAGAGGTAGCGAGTCCAGTGGTGTGACCCGGCCCGAGGAGGTTCGAAAGCGACGGCTCATCGCGGGGCGCCGCCCTCAAGACCAAGAGCGCGAGCGTGAGGGCGACCGAAGATCTAGCCTTTTCTCATCCGATTCAGGCCGCGAGGAAGGGTCCAAGTCTCGTAATGATTCCGCACCCGATCCCATCTCATCCTTGAAACGCATTCGTACCGACATTTCCCCTGAAAGATCTCGTTCGCGGGATGCGGATAGCGATCGACTATCACCTGAGTCACGGAAGAAGAAGCGGCGAGTTCTTTCTGATGAGACGCCGTCAAGTGTTGTGCACGCCGGTCATCGCAAGAGCGACGAGGCAGTGGATGGTGAAAAATCTCACCATCGATCCCAAGACGCACGTTCGCGATCGGAAAACACGACACGCAAGCCTACCGACACCCTGAGCAAGGCAAATCCTCAACAACAACAATCAACCACTCACGACTCTGCCATGAGGAATAAAGATGTCAAAACCGAGCCTCGCGACGCCAAAACCAACTCTGTTTCTGAAGCTCTGACTGATGAGAAACGTACTGAGACTGAGGCCGAGGAACGTCGACAGGCAGAAGTGAAGAAAATCCAAGAGGAGCGCGTTGCGGAAGAGAAGCGAATTGCAGTGGAAGCAGAGCGTGTTCGTCTTGCGAAGGAAGAGGAAGAACGAGCTGCGCGAGCTGCCCGTGAAAAGGCCGAGGAGGACGAGCGCAAGCGCAAAGAATTCGAGCAGCGAAAGGTCAAGCAAGCCGAAGACGAAAGGATGAAGCGAATTGAGCAGGAGCGTGCGCGCGTCATGAAGATGCGTCGTGATCTAGAGGCCCAAGAACAACGGCGTCGTGATGCTCTCCCCGGTCGACTCCGTGTTTCTGCCAAATACGTGGGCGAGAACAACCCTCGCGCCCGGAGCTACACCTGGCTCAAGAATTTCATGCCTCTCGTCACCGCGCTCACCCGTCAGCTCGAACCCACTTGTGATGTAGATGTTGCGGACGAAAAGTGGATTCCGAACTACTTGGTTGCTCCTCTGCTGGCTACCAATGACCTCCAACTGTCGCAGTATGCCGGCTGGGAGAAACGCAAAGCGACCCCAACCCAGCGAAGCAACCTCTGGCGATGTACTCGCCGGATGCTGGTGTATACCGACGACCCTAAATACCGCGATGCAACGTTCGCGGACGTCATGAAGCTGGATTGTGAAACGCGACCTAAGTATGAGGACATGGAGCACGTCTTCTGGATCAGAGTAAGTCTTGCCTTTCTTTGATTTATCTATGACACCATTGCTAACCGACATTCCAGCTCTCCGATTTCATGGACCTAGTCCCGCACATCCCTCATCTCAATGGACTTCACCTCGAATTCCTGAGCATGCACGTCGACCCAGAGCCCTCTACTGGTGCGAGCAATCTCCAGGGGAACGGTTATGCTCCCAGTGATTTTGCTGAAACGAATGGTTCTGCCGTTCTAAATGGTCACGGCTATCCTCGGACCGGTACATACTTCTAGTTCTATTTGCGATTGCAGCGTCCTCGCTATTGTTATGGCGCGATCGGTAGAATTTCAGCGGCTTGCGGTGTATATGGTTGATTCTGATTGTACGATTATGATACCTCTTGCGTTCATGTAACGAATCCACTTTATTCGCCACCTTTGCATTTGAGCTGAGAAATCCTAAAAATTCCCATCACATCCATAAAATGGCGTCGTACGGATTAAGGGGGAAGATATGATCACGTGACAAAAGGCGGTGACTAATCGTAGGGCACACACAGCCGAAAATCGAAATCCACCAAATTTTGCCCGTGCTCAACCCATCTAATCTCCATCACCAAAAATACTCTTCGAGGATAATTCGACATTCTTGAACATACCTGATACAAACAAAATGGTACGTTCGCACCAACACCGACCCTCAATGCTGCAGACAACGTCAAGGACTGGGCTGGTATAGCCGCAAGAGAGCAATGCCCCGCGCGTGTCGCCGTCTAAAGGGACCTAACTTCTGCGAATTGAAGCTATGAAACCTCCGGGAGACATCCATGTCCAGTCCTTTTCCTGTCGCAGCAATCACACAAAACCTACAATGCAGGACACATTCTAACATTATCCAACAGTCGGACGGAGAAGAGACCGCTTCCAACCCCCCCGTCGCCGCCGACGAGGTCGAGGTTTCCGCTGACGCTGGCTCCGGCCAGATGTCCGTCCTCGACGCTCTGAAGGGTGTCCTGCGCATCTCCCTGATCCACGATGGTCTTGCCCGTGGTCTGCGCGAGGCTGCCAAGGCCCTCGACCGCCGCGAGGCCCACATGTGTGTCCTCAACGAGGGCTGCGAGGAGGAGGCCTACAAGAAGCTCGTTGTCGCTCTGTGCTCCGAGCACAAGATCCCCCTGATCAAGGTCCCCGATGGCAAGATGCTCGGCGAGTGGGTCGGTCTCTGTAAGAAACCCGAACCCTGGATTCTGGTTGGTGTGATTTGGCTAATTTTGTTTGTGATAGGCACCCTTGACCGTGAGGGTAACGCCCGCAAGGTCGTCAACTGCTCTTGCGTCGTTGTTAAGGACTGGGGTGAGGAGTCCCAGGAGCGCTCTGTCCTCCTTAACTACTTCCAGACTGAGCAGTAGATTGGTCCCTTGGGCTGGTCGTGCTGATGGTCGGGAAGGATGGATGTCTGGGTCGCTGCGTGGTGGATTGTGGACTTGTGGTTGAATTGGGTTATACTTGTTCGACTGCTGGTTTGGTTCGGTGGGATGGACGACGTCTTGTATGATCCGCGGTTCTCAATTTCTATCAAGTGCTGTGCCCCGTTCGCTCGGGTTTGTGGTGCTGTGGCACCTAGACATCTATTTTACCTTGACAAAATTACACGATGATGTGATGTCACTTTTGTGTCTTGATAGAGCTATTGTAGAGAGTTATTGTAAGAGTCGCCAGAAGGGACGTGGCTAAGACTGTCAAGGCTCCAGCCTAAGGTACCTTAGGGTAGAGAGGATTGCCAGTGTGAGATGGTGTATACATCTAAATGTTGATCATGCAAAGTGGGATTGGGATTCCTGAGAAAGCTTACTTCTCAGACAATGCTCAAATGTGTCGTCTATGGTGTAGATATAACGGACCCTCACCATATATAAGAACGGTATTGTCGCATTCACGACCTAGCCACAAGCTTCCAAGGTTAGAACGATCTTCAAAACATTATCTAAAATACAGCTTTCTCCGTTTACCAGACCTTCTCGCAGCCGACAGGCTGATACCGAGCTAGAACTGGCCTCTTTCAGAGAGCTGCATTCGCACAAGTGAAAGCAGGCGTGACGGATCCCGAATAATCAGCAATAATAGCCTCCACAGCCGCATACAGCCCCGGACCAAGAATGAACAGACCAACAGCCATGATAAAAGCATGGGCGACAGTCATGGCTACCCTCCCCATACCGTTGAAAAGCCTCCCACGGTAAAGCTGCCAGTAAGCGACGGCGAAAAAGATGTAGCCAAAGAAAGAGTCAAAAGCGGCACTGAGGAGAGATAGGAAATCTCCCATGCTAGGCACGACCTCGGAGAAAATGAAGCCAAGCATCCAGATTCCGATCATGATCAGGCCCCAGACTCCCCATCCAATAAAAGTATTGCTGTGGGCATGTCTGGACTTGCCCATTGTGAGAGTGTAGACTAATTTTGCGGTCACGTTTGCGTAAATGGCACCGATGATGAGAGTGGGCACGATGACGAAGCCGAAGGAGGCCTTTTTGTACGATACGACTCCTAAACTGCCAAAGGCGGGGGCCGTGGTGTATTGACCCAGGTATCGGAATCCGATGGCCGGAGGAACGATGAACAGGATGGTTGAGATTGCAGCAAGCACAGCTAATGCCTTGGGGAAGTCTTGTGGGCGCTCCATCTCGGCGATGAAGGTGGGGAATAGAATCTGGGGAACCCAGAGGAATGTGATGTTCAAGACGGCATTCATGCATGCGACCCAGGTGGTGCCTGGAAGAGGGAATGCGTAGGTCCTGACTGGTCCATCGGTTGGGTAGTCGCCTTTGTACCCGTAGAGAGGAGCCTTTTCGATGCCGGCGAAAATGAGGAAGAGCAGAATTGCGATTCCCATACATGCAGCTGAAGACAAAGAACACGATGAGTATCCAACGGGAGAGGGGAAAAGAAGGTTACTCACAAGAAAACATGGACATGAAGCTGACATGCTGTAGAGTTCGTGGAGCAGACACGACAATCCCCATAAGCGTCACGATGACTGAGAAGACGGCCGTGCACAATGAGTGGCCTGACAGAGTATTTAGAACCTTGGCACCGGTGAGGATGTGGAAACCGATAAGCAGGATGTTATTGGCAAGTAGCATGAATGCAGAGAAGACATAGGCAGCTCGGTTCTTGCCGAAGATATAGTAACCGAAATCACCTATATTCAGTCTCGTCAGTATGGAGATTGAAATGGTGGGAGGTGACGACTCACAAATATCCTTGATCTGGGGATTTTTCATGATGTACTTGTGCATGGTAATCGAGGTGATCCAGAACATAATTCCCGAGAGAACCATGGTGATGATACCTGGAACCCATCCCAGAACCCTATGCGAGTCTGAGTAGGTTTCCACATGGTGAGGATTCGGTTCGGACTCACGAGAGAGACCATGACTGGGCCATAATTGCCAGACACACCTGGTCACCAGCGAGTAAACAGGCGGTCTTCTGCCAAGACATAGTCCGAAGCTTGATTTCATGCCCGTGGTCTGTCGAGAGGACAATTCAGTCCGTGTTAGTCAACCCAGGCAGATTCATCTTCCTCGAAACCCCAAACCTTCAGCTACCAGAGCTGTGATGGTATCATCGGAGCCGGATTCATCGAGCTCGGTGCCAAGGACGTAGCCCGACTGATTTTTCTCGTCATCCTTTTTGGACATGGTGGATGATTTTGGAGAGATCCGAGGGGGTGATGAAGAGGGTAGGGTTTAAATGAAGTAAATGTAAGATGTGCGGACCCTGCAACTTTCTTCAAAACGTCAAATATGGAAAAAAAAGTTGCACGTGGGAAACATTTACTGCTTTTATCTAGCGCTGAAACCGACATACGACCTTTTTACATAGGCTAAGATGGCGTGATAATTAAGGATATCGCGATTCTCACAGCCTATGGATACGAAAATGCCAGAAAGCGTAGTATAGGCTAGTGCTAACTATAGTACGCGGGAACTATCACTTATCAGTCCGTGGGTCGTGGTTCTGGGCCCCAATACGCCTCTTTTGACACCCGGACCGCTCCTTCTCGTTGTTTTATTGGGTAGGCACAACCCACCGGTAATGAAGTGGCTCTGATTAGCGGGAAATTGCCCCCATAACTTGGCTCCGAAGAGGGCAACCCAAGGATAGCAGATTAAGGCAAAAGTAAAACTGAATGATAGAATTGTAAAAAGCTGAACTAGTCTAAACGTGGTCTCTATTTCCACGGCTCCTCGAATTTCATATCAACACCGAGTACGGACTAGTCCTCTCTATAACCATTTCCGCAATTCTATAAGAGAAGGTCAAAACGTCAATAATCTCGCTTTAAACTTGCCTTGTAGGTGTTTCCTTCCGAACATCCCTCATCCCATGCCGAATGCACATATCATACAGCATACACCAAGCCCCGCGGTCATGTAGAAAACATAGCTCACACTGCCCGAATAGGCAGTCAACACACCGGGAAGATCCTCGCTCGATACCACATCCCGGATACCCGTGACGCCTGCGGCAATAACGACCTCCGGATCCACGTTGGGTGCTTCCTTGAACAAACATGAGAATGGGCATGCCAACGGAGACGTCACTCGGAGCACATTTTGAATGGCGATGATGGGCTGGTAGAAATGATAGTTAGCTATCATTGCCCTTTGACTGGAGGGAAGAAGCCCCTGTTTGAAGCCCGGTTCCTCTGCCTGCTCCTAAAAGAATTTGATACCCAACCCATCTACCTACGGATGATGTCGATCTAAGACCATTGCGATGGCAGTGGCAATCCCAGAAAAAGCAGCCAGGAAGATAGTATCCAAACTCTCCGACTAGATATAAAGTTAGGGTTGATTGTTGGGCTTGGTTGTTATGCGGGGAAACTTACTCAGAGCCCCAGAGATCGCCGCCGATTCCTTGCGATAAAATGCTGGGACAAAATGTCGACTCCGCTCATCATCGGCGGCTCATTTTTGACAGCCTGGAAGTAGACAGGGAGGTGATAGGATGCGGAAAAGCATACCTTCCATTTGAAGTTGGTGTAGACTTCCCGTAAGGGGTTGCAAGCAGGCACTGATCCATGTGTCAGTGATAGGTCTTTGAGTAATAGGGCGGAATGCATACCTGGCAATGTTATAGCAAAGGACACAGACATGCAAGCTCACTGTCACAATAATACAAGTGTCCAGTAGCACCAAGAAGCAAATCAAACTCACTGCGCTGATGACCATAAATAGCTTGATCCAGTGAGATATTTCCCTTCCTCATCTTTGTAACACCTCTAGGTTCCCCTGGATCTTTTGTTGTAATATGTGATTACGGATTGAAGGGTATCTCTTTCGGTACTGACTGATAATTAGTTCATCTTTTGCTTTAGATCAGTCGAGCCAAAGACCTCTTCCTCCGTCTTTAAGGTGAGTAGTAACACAAAAAGGGTGCATTAACATTCGAGTGAGATAGGTATAAGGGCTATCTCAGTTCCAGCACGCTAGAGCACAATCAGATAATGCAGCGTAATCGGCGTGCAGCCTTGCCAGCCTTGTCATAGATCAGGGTTCGGGCGTCGGGATTCGGGATTCGGGATTCCTAAATTCGGCTTCCGAGACCGCGATATGGCCGTCCGCCTAATTATTGGTGAGAAGCAGAATTCGATCATATGCACTAGTCAAAAACATTGGATCTTCCTTTGAAATCAAAAACCTCCTGAATTAAAGCATTGCGTAGGCAGAAATCGACATGTTTTCCGTCTAACCAGTTAACTCCGAGTGTCTTAGTCAGAGCTAACTTTTCTGCCTCAACCGGATTTCGGTGTCCCAACTCCGACCGATTCTTCGAAAGACTCATTGGGTGCTGATAAATCTCCTGTTCATCTTTCTGCTTCAGCTCATATGCTGCCGAATCCCTAGTGACGACATTAAACTTGACATTGTGCGGTGAATCTTCATTCCCGAATCCCTACTGCGAAGACATCGGAATGGAGTCCAGCGACCCCCAAGGTGGAACCCCTGCGCCTTATGGGCGAGCTTGCATTAACTGTTCTCGTGCTAAGAGCAAGTGTATCTTGCTTGGCGGTGGAAATGGTTGCGAAAGGTGTGTATCGAAGAAAACCACGCATATCGCATGGGCTAACAGCTTGTAGATGCCAACGACTAAAAAAGGACTGTCGGCCCTCGCCGACGGTGCGAAAGCGAAGTAGCCGATCTTCAGCTTCCAGAACTGCTCAGCTTGAAGCCAAGCTTGATAACATTGTATCTTTGCTTCAGACGGCTGGAGCATCTAGTGTTCCTGCAGATTGGGAATCTACAACCGCAAAATTGAAATCAAATGGCCATGGCCTATCAGGTCCAACTGCTCCAGTCGATGCTGCAGTCGGTGCCTATGCCTCGCCAGGAATTTCATCGCCATCAGCAGCAGCTTTCTCGCCCTCGTCAACTGAGTATACAGTTCATGAGGTCTGCTCTACACTTCCAATATCGCCGGAGCAAGCCGAGAAGACACTCAATCTGATGCGTACCCAGAACCTGAAGTTCCTTCCATTTGTTCATATCCCTTCAAATCTGACCGCTGATAAACTGCTCCAAGAGAAGCCATTCTTCTGGCTTTGCATTATGGCGGTAGCGACACCGGTGCCCATTGAGAGAGACGCTTTATTTCGTAAAATCACCATGCTCATTCAGCAAAAGCTTCTTATTGAGGTTTCGCCAAGTATGGACATGCTACTCGGTATTATGACTTTTATGTCATGGTAAGTCTTACAATTGGATTACCGTAAACATTTATAGAGCTAATTTATGAGACAGGGTGACTTACTCCCGGAAGCCATTTCTCAATTTTTATGCCCATGTGCTAATGGGGCTTGTGTGTGACCTTGGTATCAACCAGCCGGTTGTTCGAGAGCTTTCTACGATGCAAACCTTCAAGTGCGCCGTCGGTTTGAAGCAGAAAATCCCCACTATTAGAACGCTAGAAGAGCGACGGGCTGTCCTGGGATGCTTCCTGCTCACCTCCAGGTATGTATTCTCTCGATGCGCTTTGTCCAACGAAACTAACAATCGTTCAGCATTGCTTTGTCAATGTCTAGAATTGACGCTCTGAGATGGAATCCTCACATGGAGGAGAGTTTATCGGTCCTAATGGAAGCCAAAGAATGCCCGGAAGATGAACTTCTAGTCACTCTTGTCAAAATCCAGTTGGTCATGGACAAGGTCTACCACATGCGGCGGGATGGCGACAATAAATCATACTCGTCATTGTACACTAAAGCGTTCCAGTCGCAGCTGGAATCGGTGAAGAGTGAGATCCCTCAGCGCTTACAGCAAGACAGTAAGTCCATGCATCTTGATATTACCTTTTACGCATTTTGCTAACGATGTGAACAGAAGCCGTTTTGTTGTATCTTGCCAATGCAGAAATTGTGATCCATGAAGTCGCCATTGAGACTCCTTCTATGCCAAACTCCCCCGAGATGCACCGTCTTGAAAGTTTATGCATATGCCTTCAGGCATGCAAGTCCTGGCTGGACCACTGGCTCGCAATATCCCCAGAGCATCATATTGGAATCTCGTTTACAGTTTTCTTCCAATTCTCAAGGGCTCTGGTCAGCTTGTACAGGCTCTCCACGTTGGAAGATTCAGCTTGGGACAGGAACATGGTGCGAAACACGGCCAACGTCCTCGAAATCCTCGACCGTATTCTCTATAACCTGAAAAGGAGTTCTCGAATCCTATCGGAGCCTGATAATTCTGATTACAATGTCTATGAAAAGGGTGTCTCGATGGTGACATCCATCAAGCAAGCCTGGGAGCCAAAATTAATGGAGGCTTGGTACCCGAATTTGCCATCCGACGACCAATTCGTCCAGAGTGGTCCTCTGCCGGATGTTATGCCAATGACTGGGTTTGACGATGCGTGGATGCTGGAGGTTTTTGGTACAATGTGAGACAAGATCGACCAAAGGCGTTTCGTGCTTTGGCGTTGGATGGCCGGCTTCAGGTTGAGAACAGGATATCCCACTCTATGTATTTTAGCGGTAGCTAATGATATTAGCCATTCAACTATGCAATCCTCTTGTAACTTAACTGCCAATTGTCTACCTCGCAAGAGACAGGCCAAGGGACCCTTGATCCAGTAGGGATGCTTCAGGGGTCAAGAGACCTAGGGCTACCCAACTAAGCTATTTGTGAAGTAGCTAGTTAAATAACTCGGGTAACTTGTTCGAGCGTAGAATGTAGATAGTAACCTAGAGCATTCCACAATGGCATCGATCCCTAACAGTCCAAGCCCGTTCCCAGTTTCATGTGGTATGGCTCCAGGATCCCCGAGCTATACCACATGCCCAATACCTATGTATTGGGGGTTTCAGCTTTGGAATAGCGTGGCTTTCCCTGTAAAGTCTCTTGATGTCGATGTAAGATAGCGCAGAAATAGATCTAAGCCGAGGCAGTGGTGTTGGCCCCCAAAGACCGAATCCGTTCCAGGGCATCCTTTTGCACGTCTCGAACAATAGTCTCTGCCTCTGCCACTTCATGGATAAGTCCCACAGAGGCACCAGCATAGGTAGCCAATCTGCCCTCCGGGCCCCAGCCATCATCACCCATCTTTGAGGCCTCATCATGAAGCCTCTTGAGCTCTTCAAAGGATTTTCCTTCTTGATGCTCCCGGAAGGATCTGTTAATGATCGTTCTCGGGCTATATTCAGCTGGCCATCCGAACGTGCCCCTGAGGTGATTGTAAAGCAGTGTGCGCGTTGTATTGACTGCACCGTCAGAGGCTCGCAAAATCTCATTTTGATACCCCCGGCTAATCCGCGCTTCACTGGCTGCCAAGAACCGTGTCCCCATGACCGCACCCGAAGCACCGAGACAAAGCGCTGCTGCAACTCCGCGTCCATCGACAATGCCACCCGCCGCCAAAAGCGGAATGCTGCTGCTTGCCATTGCATCCGCCACTTCAGGAAGTAGTGTCATGATGCCCATCCCATCTGTTGCCCGACCGTGGCCGCCAGATTCCAATCCCTGGACAACGACGACATCTGGCTTTTCGAGGCCTTGCAGAAGCTGCTTCGACTCACCTACGGTGCCGATTTGAATCCATATCTGTGTTTGGGGAGATACCTGGCGGATTCTGCGAGACCAGTCGTCGAATTCTTTGAGGGTCTCGCGCGGAGCGTACAGCCAGGCGGCACAAGGCTTGAACTTTTCGATGGTGGCAACGGCTACCTCGATGTCGTCTCCCCATAGCTGGAAGCCAACGCCGATCGGGAGAAGCGGATTTGTCGAGGGCAGCGCCTTGAAAGCAGATGCCGCGCGGGCTTTGTTGATCAAGGTCAATGCTTCATCGAGGTCGACTTCCATGTTTTGTGTTTTGATGCCAGGACCAATGAATCCCAGACCGCCAGCTCGCGAGATTGCGACGGCTAGAGAGGGGCCGGACATGACACGCATGGGAGCGCCCACAATGAAGGGATGAGAAGCCCATGGATAGCGCGATAGTAGCTTAGCAGCCATGGTGATATCTAAGTGGGGGGCGGCTCGATGGTTGATGGTCAAAGAGAAAAGAATTGGATGTGGTTAAGAACTAAAATGTCAAATGTACTATGACGCTTGTTAGGAACTTTTGAGTTATGTAGCCAGTTAACGTGATTTCCCTCCGTCATCCCTGTCACTCCCATCTTTCCGTCCCCGGATGTTTTCAATCACCCACCATGCCCCCAGACCTCACTGAAAGGGCCCAAAGGCTCATCCAACAAGAAGACAGGATCGTATCAGCTATCGAAGGCATTCAAAATGGCCGATTCCGTTCGATCGCAGCTGCTGCACTATTCTTCGACGTCCCCTATACGACCCTATCAACTCGGATGAATGGGAGACCTAATTTGTATGCTAAGTTACAGGGGGTACGGGTTACTTATTACCTGTTACATAACTGAGACTCTCCCTCTAACTAGTTAACTAACGCAGAGGACCCCGGTAGTACAACCAAGAGGCCGCCCACGGAAATATGGCGACCATGCCGCAAGACTCGCCGTCCGGCGAGAGCGACACCATGCACAGCGTACACAGCGTACACGGCATCAAACCTCCCTCGAACCGACCCCCTCAGGAGCGAGTTCCCAACCAGAGCAGGACACCTTTCAGCATACTTGTCTCTTGTCGGTAAAGGCGGAACCGAGTGATGATACATTCGACACGTTTACCGCACAGCAATCGGCAGGGGGCGACGAAACAGAATCCGACATCGCGGAGTCGACGACCACCGACGACTCGAGGCCTGCTTCCCCAATTGATCCCTCCCTACGACATGATATTCCAGCGAGTCCACCGCGACTCCGACCTAGGCGGTCCGTACCCGGCGTCGCGCCGCAGGTCCAGCAACTCGCCCGCGGGCTCGCAGACCACATACCTCAGGATGTGACATCATCCCCACTAAAGCGTTACCAGGCCTGTCGGCCATGTTATGAACGTCACAGAAAATGCGATGGGGACGAACCCTGCTCCACCTGCACCGAACGGGACGTCGATTGCTACCATACGAATCGAACTCGAAGAGAACGCTTGCCAGAGTCTCAGTCAACCCAGCAGCCCCCACTGCAAGCTGCATCTGGGTCCAGCACGGTTGCGTCAGACCATTGTGGACTGATCCGACGCATGGAAGCCAACTCTGGAGCGGCATTTGGAAGAAAAAGTGGTCTCAAGATCGACCCGGCAAAGGCTCCCAAACTCAATCTGGTCGGATGGAATATTGGAGCAAGACAGCTCTCGTCTCCACTCGATACAGGACCGGCATTATCGATATGTGAAATCACCTCGTGGGACCGCTTCAAGGACTTGGCGCTGGTGTATTTCGAGAAAGTGAATCCATACTATGGATTCCTTGAGCAGTCTGTCTTTTTCGAGCGGTCCAATACACGTTGGAAGTCATCTGTGAAGGCTGATGTATACGATAGTGTACTGTGTGGTGTTGCTGCCATTGGATGTCTTTTCTCGCAACGAAATGCCACAATTACGGAGTTGCATCTTGTTCGCACAGTTCGATCATGTCTGGAAACGCATCATCTGACCGGTCCTCCTTGTCTAGATCTCCTTGCTGGATGGATTCTTCGATCAATGTATCTTCGAATGACAGACTCCCCACATTCAACATGGATGGCCACCTCTACCTTGATGCACCTCATTGAAGCATCAGGTCTTCACTCACAGAAGCAACATGATTTTGTTTTTCCGCCCCCGGAAGAGTGCGATCAATATGCACGAGCCGATATCCAAAGAAGACTTGTCGGGGTGGCACATCACCTGAATATGTGGACATCCTATGATCTCGGTCTTTCTCGAGTGTCGTTTCGGACAGACGATTTGCCATTGCCGCCTTCACCAAAGCCTGGTGATTACACAGGCGAGATCCTCAGCCTCCTACCTGTATCAGTCCGCATGGATCCAGAAAAGGAACGAGACGAAATGGACCTCGAATCCACACTCTCCACGCTTCTAGATGGGAAGCACACTCAACCCCCATCGGTGATGGCGCAGTGCAACCTGATGCTTTGTCTTCTTCGGCGCATCCATACTCAAAACCTACACATGTCCACTAAGCTTGCAGAGAAAGTCTTGCCGCTACTGAAGAAAGCCCTTGGCTACGCACGGTCCATGGTCATGGATTGTTCGCCGTGGCATGAAGTTGCCAATGTGCCCTTTCAAATCATCTGCGTCCTGCTTGTGATGGATACAAGATCATCGCTCGCAATGCTTCCCGAAGCTATGCAGACACTCAACCTAGTTGCCTCTACTTATGACACAGAGACTATGAAAGAGGCTTGCAGTGCAGCCTATCTTCTTGTGCTACTGTATCAGCAACGCAGGAGGGACGACGTAGCCATTCTCGGCGAAGCACTTAACAACCATCAGCAAGAACAACCTATGGAGTCCTCCCAGGAACTTAATCTTAGTGCCGAAGAACACTCCTGGCTTGGGGCATTGGTTGCTGATTTGCCCGGGTTGCAGAGAGTTGATCTTGATCGGTTTTTGAATGCAGGTATGATTGATGGTTCGAGTATGGGTGGAGCTGGCGAGAATTTCTCTACTGAAGACCGCAGAGGTTTGTGGATTACTTTATAGATTACTCTAATGACAAGCGAGATAATAATCCTCTTCTGAATCAGTGGTTTCGTTGAATGCTGCTTAGCATTTCCACATCTCGAAGTCACTCTCCACGTTGACACTAATTAGAAAGGAGTCCAGAATGTGACTCATTAGACAAGTCTATTGCTTTATTTATCCTCCTGGCTAATCCCTGCATTTGTCGAACCGAGAGCGAGCGTATAAACGTGTGCCAACAGATCCTCAGATAAGTCTGGCCGAGCTTGAGTGAGATGGAATACTGAATGATAACACTTTACACATAGTGTAACTAACCGATGAACCAGAGCTGGTTCCCAAAATGTATAAACGTGGACCGAATAGATAATAAACACCGCCAAGCCATGCAAGATAAACCAATGATCATACGAAATGCCATGCCGAAGATAACCCAAACGCCAAGAGACATAAAACCTAGCGCTTCCCAAGGCCCGGGAAGAGAACCGTAGCTTTGGCGCCGGTAAGATGGAAATCAAAAGTGTCGTTCTGTACACGGGTCGCTTGCGCCTACCGGAAAGTGTATGACGGGCGAACCATCCTCACAGTCTCCGGTTTTAATGACAGTTGCTGATAGGGCGAGCTTCCGGGATCGTAATAGAGACCCTCGACTTGACCATCATCGCGACGAAGAGAAATATAGTAGAATCCGGAAATGGTGAGGCCCTGACGCGAGTCAGTTGGGGTGATGAAACACCGTTCTGGAATAGTGTTAGTTTAACGAAACGCGGGAGAGATAAGGGTGCTGCTTTGAGCGTGGACTTACCCTTCCAACGCATCAGGATCCATCCTTTGGCTAATTCCTCAGTGATCCATTTCCTGCTGACGAGATTCTTGGAAATTTCGGTGTCCGTGAGGTCTTTGAACGGCTGCAGTTCTCGCCAATATGTGCTGTCGATATCTGCGTCCGCTTTGAAATTTTTCGTCTCCAGTGTGTGTTTGTTGAAATCGATGATTTCACCTTCCAAGAATGTCACAATGTGCGCATCGTGCGTGGGTGATGTCTTGTCGGGGATGTTGTATGCCTCCATTGTACCAGACAGAGTCATATCATCATAGTTGATGTTGTGAATGGTGACCTTGACGGGCCAGTTCTCGTCTCGGGTATTGGCCAGGTAACGTCTTCCGGAGGTGGTGTGTACGCTGATCCGTGTGCTGTCGCTGCCGTTGACAATCACGGGGTCACTGCGGCCATGCGGACTTGAAATGCGCTGGGACAACACCGGACAGCTGGCATTCGCGGCCCGTTGGCAACCTGAGAACACTGCACCAGGTCGAAGCCAGGAACAGGTCGCCGGTGGTGCGATGCTATTGGTATCAAGAATAAAGTCACTGTCCTTCCATGAAAAGTTGTCTAGTGATATGAACCCTGTTGCGGCGGCGGAGCTGATGCTCTCCTCGAAGGAATTCGAGTAGCGGATACGATCGAGATAGCTAATGGTAATTTTGAGCATCGAGTCCCCGGAAATGTTCGAGTGTAGTTGGCGATGTGCAGCAGCCCGGGCCCGCAAGTCGCTGTGGGTGAGAACGCGATGAGAGTCGCCCCGGCTGGAAGGGCGGTAACGGTATGCCCTTGACGAGGACGAAGCACCAGTCCGCTCGGTCTCCTCTGCGTCGTCACTCGGACGAGTATACCTATCTAGTAGATAACTCTCCAGTGTTCGACTTCGCGGTAACCTTGGCTGTCGTCTCGCCGACTGCAACAGGGCTTCCATGGTCGACATCGGCGAATTCCGAAATCGACTGCCTCCTTCTGACGGCTCATCCCCAGTTGTTATCGGCGGTGCGCGACCGGTGGGGAAGGGTTCGCGTGGTCGAGTCGTCGGTATGTTGTGAGTTGAGTAAGTGTGGGGGAACGGCTGCAGTTGGAGCTGTTCATCCTCCGCCTCTTCAGCGCGGCGGGCGTCATCGTCCTCGTCGTCGGAGCCGGGGGCCCAGCCATACAGTGACCGTGAGTTCGATCGGCGGCCTTCGTAGTTGGGCATAATGTGAGAGTGGGGGTCGTCACGCTGGCGACGTACGATAGGGATGCGACGGTTGATTTCGACGGATAAACGGGGGTCACTTGGTTCATCCAGGTCCATACGCTCCCACGGATCCTCCTCTTCCGTCGACCTGGGTTGTGATGTCTGGTAGCGACGACGGCGATGTCGGCTGAGAGAAGGTAATAGGGGATTGTAGAGGAGGGAGCGAGAGCGGAGAAAGTTCACATTCTCGTCGTGGGCGTTATCGGTCTCCGCAGGGCTCGGAGAAGCGGAAAACGAGGAGCTTCGCGGTGACTGATCAGGCACAAGCGAAGTGGCCGATAAGGCAGGAGTTCCGTGCTAAAACAATGAGTATATTACTTGGGCGCAAAAGGTCAACAGGTCGAGACGTACAGAAGCCGAGTTGGGAGGCGGCATCCTCAAAAGGGTCGGAAAGTGCAAAGAGTGACTAATATCGACACAAGGAACATGCGAATAAAAGCCACCAGGTCAGGAAACTATGATCTTAACAGAACAATGCGCAGAATATGAGAAGACGAGGCGAATCTTGAAGGGGCGGATCGGATGTTGCTAATGTGGAGAAGCACAACATGATCACTTTCAACTACGTGCTCTTTTAATGCACTATTCTGCACTGTTCTACCTTATTAGAAAGGCATCTCTCCTATGTTAATGGAAGAGTTGAATCTTCGATACTCCATAGTCCGGATAAGACTGTCTTTGTAGGCAAATGTAGACGGGATTAATAAGGACAATGCCATTATGTCGCCCGTCAATAGCTTCAGTCACGTTTAGGACTCCCAGTATCGACGTAAAGAGATACCCGGTGTACTCATCCCCTTTATACTGATGCACATTCTTCATACTATCTCGGCGAATCCCGATGGATTGGGGCCGCCCCCATCGGGGCCCCGGAGATCTACCCCGAGACCTTGTGGATCGGTGACAATTGGCCCCGTGTTTTCGCCGTGTCTTCGGCAATCCGGTTGTCTATCATCATTTCTGACGGAACAACTCCGATATTCTCGGTTCTTGACTCTCTTGCCCTTCATCTGGTCTGCCGACTTTTCGCTTTTCTCCAATGGCCCTCCGTCATACAGAGTATTGAAGCTTAGAGAGCAGACACAATGGTCAAGATCGAGAGCATCGAGTATTTCCGCGTCCTGCCCCGCTGGCTCTTTGTTAAGGTCACCGATGAGGAGGGGCAATATGGCTGGGGTGAAAGTACCCTAGAAGGTCACACCGAGGCCGTGGAGGGTACTCTCAACGCCCTGTGCAAGCGATTCGTGGGCTACGAAGCAGAGTAAGTAAAGAGCAATATCCATAGATATCACGCACGATTCAAGCTAATGACTATCTCAGCGATATTGAACATGTTTGGCAAATAGCATGGCGCCTGGGCTTCTACCGCGGCGGTCCGGTCTTTATGTCTGCTATCTCCGGCATCGATATTGCCCTGTGGGATCTGAAGGGCCGCCGCCTCGGTGTTCCCGTCTACCAGCTGCTAGGCGGAAAAGTCCGCAACAAGCTCTCCGTCTATGCGTGGATCGGCGGTGACCGTCCTGGAGATGTCGAAGCCGCCGGCAAAGCCCGCCTGGCGCAAGGCTTCAAGGCCATCAAGATGAATGCTACCGAGGATGTCAACTGGCTTGACTCGCCCAACATTGTAGACTCCAGTGTCGAGCGCCTAAAGGCAGTCAAGGGCCTAGGCTTGGATGCCGCCCTTGACTTCCACGGCCGTCTGCACAAGCCGATGGCCAAGCAATTAGCTAAGGCTCTCGAGCCACACCGTCCACTGTTCCTCGAGGAACCTCTCCTTTCCGAGCACCCCGAGAGTATCAAACAGCTCTCTGATATGGTTTCGTGTCCCATTGCGCTGGGCGAGCGTCTTTTCAGTCGCTGGGACGTGAAGCGTTTCTTGGAAGACGGTAGTGTCGATGTTCTCCAGCCTGATATCAGTCACTGCGGTGGTATCTCCGAGCTCCGTCGCATTGCCTCTATGGCAGAGACCTACGACGTTGCTATTGCGCCTCACTGTCCCTTGGGCCCTATTGCTCTGGCCGCTTGCATGCAGGTTGACTTGACTACTCCCAACTTTGTCATCCAGGAGATGAGCGTTGGTATTCATTACAATACCGAGGCGGGCGAGTACGACATCACCAGCTATGTCAAGGACCCCTCGGTGTTTGATGTGAAGGATGGGTATGTTGAGGCTTTGACCAAGCCTGGTCTTGGAATTGAGGTGGATGAGGAGGTAGTCCGACGGGTGGCTCAGAATACCCCGGCCTGGCAGCCCAAGGAGTTCTTTGGCCCGGACGGGTCTATTCGGGAGTGGTAGATGGCTTTATCGTTAAGCTTGTTTCAAGTTGCATAGAGTGTTTATAGCATAAAAAGAGCACAAGGCTCAACAGACAAGGGTGGCTTATAGAATATCTCTATAATAGAATCTACAAAAGTCATGGTCGCAATCTATGTACACTTCAAAAGGTCAATATCACCATCTAAACGCTCTATCTCAAGAATGATCTAGCTATATCTACTCTTAGATCTATCCCAGCTTCTTCATTTACCACGAGCGGCATTGCAGTCATCAGCCAACTGAACACAGTCACTAATCATTTTCCAAAATGCGTCCAGGTCGACACCTCTAGGAATAGCCACACCGGGCCCATCAACTGGAACGGCGAGCGAGCGTCCCAGCTGACCAGTAACCGACACGTCTGTGCCATGCTGGCCATCAGTGACAATACTAAGAGCGAATCGCTCCCCTCCTTTATCCTCAAACTGGAGGGCTTGGCCAAGGTGGGCTTTTGCAAAAGCAGGGTTCAAGTTGGACAGAATCACAGCAACTGCGAGGGGGTCATGGAGCGGAGGACCAGCTGTCAGTCCAAAGACTGTGTCATATGTGCCCGCAAAGAAAATAAGCAAGGCATGAAAGATCTGGCGAACGACTGTCGGTTCCTTGGACGAGTCGCTGGCACCGTATAGGATGCGGTTCTGCACGTCTTCGGATGCAAGAACCTGGTGCGTAAGATCCAAAGAAGCAATTGTGGTCTTGGCAGCAACGATGGGGTTGCTGAAAATTGACTCTGCAGCTTCGGGATCGCACTATATACGCAAAGTTTGTTAAACCTGCTAAGAATAAAGCTCCATGAAGGGAAGAAGCACGCACATAAAAGTTGAACTCGGCCCACGGTGTCACGTTTCCAACGCGGGAACGTTCACCCGGAAGTCTACTCATGGGGGCATCAGTGAAGCCGCCACCGATCGCACCACCCATAATGCTTAGACCTTGGATATGCTCTGCAACCTCGGGGAATGTTGCGAACAAGAGCGCAACATTGGTCAAAGTCCCTGTTGCAATCAACCAAGGGGTACCTTTAGGTTGCGCTAAAAGCGCATTCCGCATTGCTAGAATGGGGTTCTCGTCTCTGATCGGAGGCTTTGAGGCCTTTGGGAGGAGGTCGGTGCCATCAAGGCCAGTTATACCTTTACAGTTCCGGTTAAGATGTCACTACTTTACTGCTGTTTATTTGACAGGCGTCTCTTACCATGGATATTCGGAGCATGAAGAGCAGGCCGAGAGAAAGGCTTCCGACTTCCGGGATATACAGGAATCTCCGGTCTGCCAATTGCTTCCAATATGCTTCCGGCATTCCTGGTCGTGTTCTCCAAGGAAGCATTTCCATGGATGGTCGTGATCCCTAGAAGATTCAGCAATGGATGATGGGCAGCAATCAAGATAGCAAAAGCATCCTATATGAAAGTGTCAATGCCAATGTCTTGCCGTTCTTGATAAGAGTATCCAAAACGTACATCATGACCTAAGCGAGTTAGTATGTACTAAACATGATATTCGGGTCAGCATACCAGGATCGCAATCTAGCCATAGTGGTGTGGGAGTTGTATCAGTGACTTTCATTATGGTCCGAGTGACGATGAACAGGAACAGGAGAGTCGGTCAACAATCCCGGGCCTCTGGACCTCCCCGCATCGCGATAAGCCCCTATCTATGCCCTAAGCCCTACCTTCCTGATTGGGACATCCCATGTCATCAACTTCGCGGTGAGCTCGACAGCTCCTTTGTTGAACAAACCAGAGAGGGTATACCCCTTGGACTGTGTGACTTCTACCGATTTGGCTCTGGGAGATTCTGCGCTTCTGCGATGCCATGACCGACTCTCTTCGCCCCGGCTTGCAGCCGGTCTCTCACCTCAAGGCAGGACCGACCACATCAAGCTCCAGGTCAACCGCGCTGCTTTCGCCCGCAAAACCACTCATCTCACGACCTTCTTCGCGACTGCGCATGCAAAAGTCTTCTACTCGGGATGAGTCGCTCGACGCGACGAGCGAAAAGGCCACTCTAGCCTTGATCCGACGCGTCCTTTGTCCCCCAACCGGCAGTCACGGCGCATCCTCTCCGCAGCCTCTGGAAGACCTGCTACCCCCTCTCACGAGTTCAAATGACGTTGACCGTCAGCTTTATGCCCTACTCGCGATAATAACCAAGGACTTTGTCTACTCGTGGTACTCGAAGATTACCCCGGACCAGGCTCTCGTCAACGAAGTTCTACAAGTCGTTGCACACTGTACCCGTGCACTCGAACAGCGGTTGCGCCAAATCGATGTTGCACAGCTAGCCCTGGATGAAGTTCCAGCTTTGGTGGAAGCACATATACTCTGTAAGACCCGACTGTCTTGAATTCACCTCTCGCGATTAGAGCCGGGGCGATATGGGAAAGCACTGCTAAGTGAGAGGGAACCCTGTCTAGCATACAGATTGGCCAAGCAAAAGTCACATCTATCAGGACTTTCGACGTCACATCGTGCGCTTTACCATGAATTGAATCCTCATCCTGGCCTATCGCCCGTCCCAGATTTTCAAGATCCAGATACAATCACTGCGCAGAGCGAGAATGAAGCTGTGTACCGCAAGCTACTGGCCAATGGCGTTTTAGCGGTTCTTCTACCTACGGAGGATCTGGAGAACAGCTGTCTGCGCACGCTGGTGGGCGATATCTTGTCAGATCTGATACTGGGCAAGGAAGTCGCCGGCAGGATATGCGAGGGACGGTTCTTCTGGGAAGTCATCACTAAACTGGCCACTGTAGTGAAAAGGCGCAAAGAAGGGCTGGATCATGCAGACTCCATGAATGATCCTCCCCCCAGCCGATTAGAGCAATTCGGCCTCCTTTCAGGGCAAGACGACTCGACAAATAACCAGCCTGCCCAATCACAATTCACGGTCTGGATATGGAACGCTCTCCAGAGTCTCTATCTCTGTTACGTTGCCTTGCGTTTCATCGCAACGGGCCTGTTCCGGGTCGCATCAAACGCACGGTCAGAACCCTCGCACGGAGCCGGTGTTTCATTTCCCGCTGCAACATCAGGCTCCCAGAAGGAGGGCGCCGAGTCGTCATCAGACGGCATCACAGGTAAGCGCCCGGTACTCAACTACCGGGTGTACTCGATGGCGTCGACGCTACTTGACATCTCGCAGCGGATGCCGTGGCTTTCCGGGCTGGTATCTCTCTCCCAACACCTGATCCTGGCAGGACCAGGCAGAATCGGTGACACGGACGGAGTCCTTGATAGGTGAGTCTTATTTCATATCTGGGAGCATTATTACCTAGGGTCTCGGGTCTCGGGCCTCGTTCTCTCGACTGTGGAGGGTGCGATCTCCGAAACGTGATCTCAAGTCAGGTGTCACTTGGTGCGAGTCATGGTGGGACGATGTACTGAGTACCTCGCATGCCGCATCGATCACTTGATCATATATATTCCCAACATGAATTCACGGGATGATTACCGGTACGGTCATCATACGGTCATACGTACGGTCATTACCGTTTCGCCGACTGGGCGATTCTGGCATCAGATTGGCCAAGTGAACAGGGGTCTGCTGTCTCTTTTTTTCTTCTGCGTGATAGTGCCAGGCCCGGCCCTTTCCGTGCCGTATTTCCTCCACTCATGTCGTTGCCCTCGACAAAAGAGGGAACCAAAGGAAAAGCCAAAGAAAAAAGGACAAAGCTCCAGCCTGCTAAAGTGCCATCGATCAAACTCTACGGCGACAAAGCAAATTGCGCACGAGGGGAAAATCGTCTGCCGATCCATGATGACCATGCCTTTTTCAGCACCTGCACGAAGAAAAGGGCGCCGACGCTAGTGCATTATGAATTACCACGGGCATCCTATCAGCGAAATTGCTGGTAGCGACATTTCGAATTCGCATTCGCATTTCGGCCGAGTTTAGCGCCTTGAAGCCCGCTCTTGTGCGCCAGGTACCGCTGGGATGTTACTCGCCTCGAGAGGGGAAATGCGCCTCTTTTTTTCTCTTTTCTTGGAGGAGTAACATCCCTGTTACACCAATAGCTGGCCCAAGCTCCTCGCTATCCACACCTGAGCCGATCGCGCCCGTCTCCACTTCCGGGCCTAAATTGGTGAACCGGATTTATGCTGCACGGAGTACAAACTACGGAGTACAGTGTCGAGAGAAAAGAAAGGACACAACATTCCCGGGAAGCTCCACAGTCGAGAGGGGATTTTCGCTTCACATTTCCATTCCTTATTCCTTCGGTTCATCCGATGTCAATAATTTGAGATCTTGCTGACTCCACAGATTTCTTCGGGAAACCATTGAGGAGTACATCCTGCCCCCCACTTTGTTGCCCAATCTTCTTCTTGCGACAAGGTCAGCCCTCTTCCCGGTCAATGCCCGCCCATCATCGCTGGGAGCACCCGTGAATACTGGAGCCCCGTCGGCTCCGCAGGTGTCCGTGCAGCCTCCGTCCAGTGGGAAAGCTCGCGCCATCGAGCCTATTCCAGGAGGTGTCAGGGCCTCACTGGGAGCTAGCGACGCCCATGGTGAAAGTAACGGAAATAACAGCATCACTGTTGGAATTGGCGGTGATCATCTGCCCGCTCTATCACCAGATCCATCACTCGATACAATCACCTCCAATCCCACCGCCGACTCGGAGAAAATACTGCGCTCTAACTCGGAGATCGCCGCTATTAAGCGGCGATGTGCAGCTAGCCTTCTCGCCCTGATCCCGCCCACTGTCGCACGAACCTTCTTCGGCCTGGAGCCCGGCTGTGGCAGGCGTGACCGTACCTGCAGCGCCGCCACTGAGAGTTCGTCCACCCTCGCCTCGTCTCCACCATCGATTGACGAGAGGGGTGGGGTCCAGTCGGGATCTCTCTTTCAGGCTAAGAGAGCTGTGCCATCGTCGACGTCACGGCCTTTAGCTTCAACGAATGGTGGTAATGGGGCAGGCGAGCGGCAGCGCGCGTACGAAGTTGACGTTAATCCGGAAGAGGACGCCCTCCTCGATGTCATCGAGGATGATCTACTAGATCTGTTCTCGGACGAATACTGTAACAAGCATCTTGTTTACTCCATCATCGAGACTGTCTTGGCCAAGGTTCTTCCGGAAATGACAGAGCGCAGCGTTGCAGATTTGATGGAGGATCGCGGAGTGGCTCCCGTGCCTGGTGGATTTTAAAGAACCTAGAATTCAGGTGTCCCTGCAGGAGATGTGATACTTCTATGGCGGTAACATTAGCGACAGACACAATTTTAGCCTTTGAGGCTTATCAACTTTCATCTTAAATTGCCAAACGCAAACGTATCTGCATATTGAGGAACGAGACGGTATATACTATAATGCGTTAGACCACCAATCGCGATAGCCGGCGAGTAGTCAATACTATGGCTATGCAGAATGGAACGGAAAAAAGATAAGATGAATATTATAAAAACCAGCTGAGCTCGTGTATCAAAGGTCCCAGCGAATTACATTCTTTCCGCGCGAGCGGCCCAGTATAGAGAAGTACTGAAAGAAACCAAGCGAGCGTGAGAAAGAAATCAGATAAAAGGCCAGTACAAGCGGAAGGGAAAGGGCAATAAAAACAAAAACAGATGTGGGTATGGGATGAAAACAGTAGATAAGCAAAAGTCAGATCCAAGATCCAAAACCGAAAACACTAGAACTCCACAAGATGACCTTCAAGGTCGATGACCCATATTCCCCAATCCATGCCATATCCATATCCCGTTCCGTGAGTGTCGCCTGGAAACTCAACGTAGCCTAATATGCGTGTACAAATCCTTCAAAAACAAAATTCGAGGTCGCCCTCTGATATGGTGTATGTTGGTATTGGTTGTGTCGGGTGGTGCAGATAGGAAAAGGAAAACTAGGAAAATGCAGAAATACAGTTCCAACCGGTGAGAAATGAGATGAAATGATAGGGGGAATCACAAATGTTGCGAGGATGATGTTAAAGGTGTTGTGCGAAAAAGAGTAGAAAATGGATGATGGGGCAAAGTCAAGGAAGATTCTCCGAGCCTGGGAGACGGGGCTTCAGCCCAGATTGTGGATGCTTCTCTTCTTGCTTACGCGGGGAACATGATCATGCTCGTCGATCCGCGCAAGGCCTCCTAGCAGCGTGTTTTGGGGGCCTTTGGCCAGCTCGAGACGCTCCATCAGTTTGCCGATGCTCACGAATTCCTGAGCTGCGAGACCGGCTGGTTGGTGCTGGAAGTAGTTCATCACGAGCTCGAGGGCACTCCGGGCCTCATCCTGGGTCGGGGATCTCGCGGCGCTGGGCGAAGCGGTGGTGGATTTGGAGATTGACGGAGGTTGCATGGACGCGGTCTTGATCTCGGGGTTGCTGCGGTTGCGTTTGATTATGGCTGGAGGTCGAGTGCCCTTGATGATGCGAGATTGGTGGTCGTCCATTTCTAGCGGTGATCCCAAGATGGTGGCTCCGTGGGAATCGCCTTCGGTCTTCATGCATTGCGAGTTCGTCGACTGGTCTGCTGTCACCAAGGTTGGGTCGATAGGGATGAGTGGCGATGTCTGGCTGCGTGGTCGGTTCATATTGTGGGCAGATGGTAGACGTGATTGACTAGTCGGGGTGAAAGGACTGTCGACGAGTGTGGAAGTTGGACTGATCATTCCCACCGAGGATGTAGTGTCCAACGAGGTTGAGCTGTTGGTATGACCGTGTTGGTAGCCGCCCGACAGCTCGGGCAGTCCATCCGTCTCTTTCTTAATGCCGTGGCTCTGGGGAGACAGAGGCGAGCCGATGCCATTCGGAGGAGAGCAAGGCGAGTGGCTAGACGATGAAGCAGAGTCGGTATTGGTGCAAGTCGGACTGTTTGACCCGCTTCTGATGCCGATAGAGCCCTTGCGGACCTTTGCACCGAGTAAATTATGCTTCTGCTTGAATTTCTCGAGCCAACTCGACGTCAACACTTTCTCTTTGCCTTCGGGACAGCCGCAGGTGTTGGCAAAGAAACGGGCTTTCTCCTTGATCATCTCGTCGTTTAACGGGTGTCCGCGGCGCTGGTAGTTTTTGGCCCAGTTGGCCAGGGCCTTTTCAATATCAGGCACTCTACCCTTTGCGCGCTTGATGGGCGATCGAGTCCCATCGTCAGGGTTCAGATACTTTTCCTTCTGACGGAGGACTTTGGAAACCGTACTGGGTGGATATGTTAGGGCAAGTCGCGGTAGAACATGGCTTCATAGTTACCTTCGCTCCACTCCAAATAGCGCTAAAGTACACCAGTTAGTATAGAGCTATACCACTTTCGAGGGTAAACTTCTTACCTCCAATATCGGTCTGCTTGGCAGTCTTATTCTCTTCGTGGTATAAACACATATTCCGGCGGTCTTCATCGGTGAGGGTTCTGCGCGGCGTGGAACCACCAGTAGACGACTTTCGAAGCGGCGCTGGGGCTAAAGGGGAAACCGAAGTCGGAACGGGCGCGGACGGGAGCCCATTTTCGTGGAATGGAGAGTGAGTGGCAAGCATGCTGGGCCACGAATGCGAGGGCATGGGTAGCGGCATCGAGGTGTAGGGCGGCGGGATTGACATATAAGGTCCATCCACGGCCATGAGCGACGACGGACCATAGTCAAACCCGCTATACTCGGGCATCGGCGGCGAATGTTGCGGTGAGGTAAATGGGCCCAGCTCTACCCAGGGTGAATGTGGGAATTCGCCTTCCGGCGCATGATGGGTTTCTGTTTCCATGGCGGATGAATCCTCCATGGATAATGAGATACTGGACTTGGTGCTAGGCCCGAGCTGGACAAAAATGGTAGATAAAGAGGTCGAGGAATCAGCAGCTCGGAAGAACAATGCCACGGCGTTTTTAGAGGTGAGACAATGAGGGTATATGCATATTCCACGGCAACGAAACCACGAGTATAAAAAAGGACCAGAGGAGAAGTCTGAAACAGGGCGGTTGACAAGGTGACAAGCCTACCTAGGTAGTAGGGATCCTATATACCTGGGTAGGAGGAAGTATACAATATGAATATGCAAGATGTGATAGAAAGGTGTATGCGGGTAAGGCAGCGGAGTTAAAAGGAAAATCAGGGCCACCGAGACGATTAAAATCGCGTGGACTGACAAGGCGACTTTGTATTCTGATTGCAACTGGCACGAGAAAGGCAGCAGGGCAGTCCGGAGAAATCCATGATAACCTTTGGAATCTGGGCTTGATTGGTCTTGATTGGTCTACACTCGAAAGCATTAATCGAATTTCAAAAATAATAATAATTTTATATTTTATATTTTACAGAGCAATAATGGACAAACAACCCTGTTAATGGCGAGGCGGAGTATGGTTGGTCCAGAGCGCGATATATTGCGGCAGGGGTTGCATCTCGTCAGTCCAATTAGATGTCACTGTGGTTGGGTATTCACGTATTACACGGACGATGTACGGTATGGAAAGTGCTTTTTCTGTAGGCAAACGCGGGATTTCGTTACCATGTTGTAGTATGATATGATAGTAGACACTTTATTACTTTTTCCATTTCCTGTTCTCTTTTTCCGTAGCATCATTTTCATATCATTTGCGGGTTCGCGAACCTGGGTATGTATTTTACTCTACCTCGACGGATAGAGTCTAGTTCGAGAGCATTGGGCACCGAACGATTCCACCAGCGATCCTTGGTAGCTGCCATGGACCGATCCTTCCGGGTACCATGGGTCATCCGCGCTTTGATTCTGTACCGGTTCAGTAGATGAGGAGGTAGTCGGTGGATGCCCAGTCTCCTGAAATTTGGCCCAAGACCGGGAGCAGATCATCCATTCAGCGAAACAGGCAGGAGTCCTTTCCATGAAGGCAAAGCAAGGAATGCCACTAAGATAAATGATTTGCTGAAGCCCAGAGAGCGGATCAGAACTTAAAAGGCCGCATGACATCCGTTATGTAGGTCTAGAGGCCGATCAAGTGGAAGGCCATTGCGGCGGTGCTGACTATCGTTTCATCAGACGCTCCAACGGTTATACCAAAGCGGCCAAAGAGGGTGTAGCATGGCATCCATGTTCTGGCCCGTCTCCATGTGATCTCTCGAACTCCTGGAGCCGTGGGCACGCACCGCCTCGCTCGTGAAGACACGAATGAGAAGATCGAGAGCCAAATCGTGGTCATGACTGGATGACTCGGTAAAAGGAGATGGACCAAGCCCAACTGGGCAAAGGGGTGCGAAGGGATTATTACCAAATGAAGAGACTAAGGGACATGGATCTCTGAAGGACGTGCCGATCTGGTCCGTTCGAACAAGAATGACACGGCTAATAGGCAAATGAAGAGCGATGAATCCTGACCATTCGCTCTTGAATAATACTAGAAATACAAGGGCCGAACATGGTGTCCGTGACTGGCCCTATCATAAGGCATAGACGGACTCTGACGAAGAGGGGAATCTCCCCAATGATGCGATCGTGCTTTTCTCGGACGCTAATTCAGCTCGCCCGACCCACTGCGGTCCTCTCCGGGCCGGAAACCTTCAGTAAGAAATATACGGAGTAGCCTGACTCCTGACTGTCCCCGTAGTGGGGTACGGAGTAGATAATACATATGGGGCGAGTCATTCCTAGGATACTTCCAATACGAAGTATCCAGGGTATCTCGTACACACCGACTTGAACGATCTATAGTGTGGCTTATTATCGAACGGGAGCAATGAGCCATTTGCATGCCGTCTGCATCGAGTACCACTCCGACGCAAGGAAAAAAGGAAGAGAAGAAAAGAAAAAGACATCCCGCTTGTTCGACCAGAACCACGAGGCATCGGATGTAGAATTGGACTGGACCGCCTTCGTTCCTCGAAAGCCGAATCAGAAATCAGAAATCAAAAATCAAGATTCCATAGTGAATATCTAGATAATCGAGGTCTGACAAATTATCCAATGTTGCTCCGTATCTCCGTCAGGGGTCCAATTCAACCATCTTCCACGTCTCTGATTCGACGGAAACGCCAATCATCCTGCTCGCTGCCGTCGTCTTTTTTGCTACTTTGCACCAGTCAGATCGCGCATGACTGAAAAAACAAGTTCGCACATCTTCTCCTCTCCGGGAGATGTTTGTTAAATCGCTTCCGATCAGCGTAAATGTGGGCTGATACCAACCCTCCTCTTCTTCTTCTTCTGAGATTTTCCGGCTGATCTCTAAAGCCCCGCGGCGGCTTCTCGAGATTCTTTACCTCGTGTTTTTGACTTTTGGAATAAGACCGATTCCCCCTCTTAGTCATTCGGGGCAGAGGTAGAAAGAAGTCTAGACCAGTCAGGATCAAAATCACGATTATCCTATGAGAGGGCTAGGCTTCTCTAATTGCTTCTTCCTGGTTCTTATTCTATCCATTTTTATTTCATATCCTGGGATTTTGACCATGTTGGGCACAACATCCGGGAGTACAATCCCCGTTAGACTCAGGAACAGAAAATTTGAGGTTGTGCAGATGTGCAAGGGTAGCAGGGCTGATGGTCGGTACCTCGACGTGAATATTCAAACGGTGCACGAGACGAAGTTCCTTCCACGGCTACGACCAGCCCTATTCAGCATTTTTACATGTAACTCACCTTTCGCCTCGAAAGTCAGATTGTTCCATGCCCATGACTCCGGGGTAGGGGCATTGCGTCCCCGCCTAATGCAATGCAATGCGACGGGGACGTCTGACGGATCCCACGAGAAGGGGAAATATTTACAAGATCGATGCCGTGACAGTCACCTGATGATTTGTATTCTCGTTCCATGGGGGAGCATAGTGCAGGAGACTAAACCTGCCGATCTAGTATCTGCGAACGGACCATATCGTGAACAGGCCGAGGTCTGGCTACCGAGATCGGCTGGCGCTTCTCCACTTGTCCTTTGATGTTTAGACTGCGAGAGACGAAGACGACTGGAATAGCCAAGCCCCTCCTGGATGCTGCTTATTGGACATGGTACGGAGTACACCGGGGTCTGGTGGAGAGCTAATCAGATAAACACCGTTAACCGAACCAAGATTCACCGCTTGTTAGCATCTGTGGCATCGTTCATTCATCGCGAACCCTACGCTAGCTCCTCTTTCAAAGCTTTAGCCTTCCCCTCGTGGATTTCGACTTGCAGGATCTGAGGTTGAGCACGGAGCTGCAAGGGTACTTTTGGCAGACGATCCGAATTTTGGAATTTTTTCCAACCGAAGTGACACATCAAAGCGTGCCTCTCGGGTTGACTTATCCATTTTTGCTTCGCCCGACCTTTACTACCCTATCACAAGCAGGCACAGCCCTTTGGCCCTCGCGGCAGAGCTTGCGGGTATACGCATCCCCCCGAATGGACTCGCATCATGATCACCGTTGCCGAATCAGCAGATGAAGAATCTAGTGGCAGCTGTCAATGGTCAGTGCACCGAATCGCGGCCCTTCTCTGCACGGCATACTCCGTATACACCGTGCCTGTCCAGACAAGCAATAGAGTATTGAGCATTGACTGAGACCGACTCTCAACCTTGGGCAGATCGGCAAGAGGGGAAGTAGGGGGTTCCTGTTCCAGACTGGGCTCCGGGCTCTGGGCTTGAACGGGAGGATCCACGGGCCCTGACTTGCTAGAAATCAAGTCTGATTTGAATGGCAATCGGTGTGGCAACAAATTCAGCTATAATCCTAGCAAGGATGTCCGCACAGGACGGCACATATTGCCCACGGGATGCCTACATGTGCCATTTTGGACCGATTGAGGATATCGACTACCCCCGGTAATCATATACCGGGGGACTCATTGGTTGTACACTGGCATATTCATGCAGGTCGCGTATTGGGGGTTGCCGATGAGCAGCGTGGCGTGCTTGTTCCTTTGTTCCTGCTGCAGGTTGATATTGAGTGGAATGAATAAGAGCAAATATGATCTATGGTCTAATTCTTTTTGCAACCACCGGGGGTTGTATGCAGCAGTGGGCTTGTTTGACATGGAGACCTCGATCTGGAATTTTTTGATTCGTTTGATTCTTTGACTCATCGACAACCTTTGAACGAGAAACAACGAAATCCCCAATAATGACAATATGGACCGGTCGCTTCAAAAGAGTAACAAAAAACAAACCTGGGGCCTGCCAAGGCCATTAAGAACAAGTCATGACATTCTCACACCCCACGCTGCCCCTGAGACCGACGTACAATCTACAATCTCACCAGACAAATGATATCTCCAATTCGACGAGACCCTCACCGATTCAGCTCATGCTGGACCGGCCAAGGCATCGCAGCGTAGGAGCCAAGTATCACAATCAGCAAGCAGCGCGCACGCGGCCCGGGCAGGGCTCTCGCTCCCAGTCCCAATTCTTGGGTTCTCCTTAAGCCCTGGCACCTTTGGATCTCCCGTTCATGAGCGGTAACCGTCCCCGCGATCCACTCACACTAGGGTTCCGTGGCGTCTTACGGGGGGCTGTACTCCCAGAAGCGGTACCTGTCAGCAAGGCAGGGGTGGAAGCATCCGAGCACAGGCCACCTGCCACTTCCCAGCGGGATCTGGATCAGCTTGGTGCTTCCCACGCGGGCTGTGACGGTCAAGGATTGGTGGTTGGCCCTTTACCGCTTCACGATGGACACTACAGAGCGGTCAGCTTCGGTCCTGTTTTTGGAACCACCCGGATATAGACGGGAAGGAGGTTACGTACCAATATCCTCATCGGCAAGCTCGTGTGCAAGACCAACTCGCTGGGGCTGGTGCTTGACAGAGCGGCCATACACGATGGCGTGCTTGAACTGATCCTTGATCGTACGGTGAATGGCATTACACTGCAAACAATCAGCCACAAGGTCCATCATATCAGAATCGTAAAAGTCCTTACGAAGTCTTCCACTGTGCATCCATTGGCACGGAGCACAACGGGTGCAGAGTAGTCAGGGGCCTTGCCCTTGGGCTTGGTATAAATTCGTCGCAAGTTGAGCTTCTCCCACATCATCTCCAGCAGCTCGTCGATGTTCCAGCCGTGCTCGGAACTGATGGGGACGGCATTGGGAATACGGTAAATAAGATCCAACTCCTCGATAGAGATGGCGTCGATCTTGTTGAGCGCATAGACGACAGGAATGTAACTGCGGCTCTTGGCTTCCAGAACATCGATCAGGTCATCGATAGTCGCATCGCAACGGATGGCAATATCGGCAGACGAGATCTTGTACTCGTTCATCACGGCTTTGATTTCCTGTTTGGGGATCAGCAACTGCCTGCGAGAGCTTCAATGACAACACTCACCTCGTGGCTAATATTGGTCAAGGGGACGGTGCTCGTGATGGCAATACCACCCTTGTCCTTCTTCTTGAAGTTGATGTTGGGCGGGGACTTGTTGATACGAATACCGAAGCCCTCCAATTCGTTCTCGATGACTCGCTTGTCGACCAGGGGCTTGTTCACGTCGAGAACAATGAAGATGAGATGGCAGGTCTTGGCCACAGCAATGACCTGACGACCACGACCCTTACCATCCTTGGCACCTTGGATAATTCCAGGAAGATCGAGAATCTGAATTTTGGCACCGTTGTACATGACCTGTCCGGGAACAGTGGTGAGAGTTGTGAACTCGTAAGCCGCAGCTATAAAGTCGTGTCAGTGTTTGATAACGCAGGAATCATTGCTTGAAACTGACCTTCAGAATGTTGGCCGGTCAATCTGCTCATCAAGGTACTCTTTCCGACAGAGGGGAAACCGATGAAACCACTGCAGAAGTTAGTATCGCGCGTTGTATATATAGCGCCATCCGAGTTTAACTTACACACTAGCAACACCAGTACGAGCAACATCGAAACCAGCTGAGAGACGTCATTAGCACTGAGCGGACCATGCGCAGGTCTCGATAGAAGTACTCACCGCCGCCACCACCACCACCTCCTCCGGTGGGTGTCAACAGCTCTCGCTTGAGCTTAGCAAGCTTCGCCTTCAGTTGTCCTTCACCGATTGTCAGCCGTGTCTGTCCATGGTCGAAGAAATGCTCGTTCGGGGGTTTTCGTACCCAAATGGAAGGATGTATTCTTGTTCTTCTGGGTCTTGGCCATCTCGGCCTCGATGTCCTTGATCTATAGTCAGGGCATAACGTGTTAGCGATTTTCATCAAGGCATTTCCATGCGCGATCTGGATACTAACCTTGTCTATTGTGGTCGACATTTTTGCGGTTGGGAGACTCGACGGTCACAGAAGAAAGAATTGGTAGTTTCGATCAATGGAACACAGGAAACGCCTCGGTGCGTTCCCCTTCGCAGTGCAAGTGCAGAACAAAGATAGTGAATTGGCGGAGACACAATCTTTGAATTGTGGCACTCCTCTTACTAAGGCAGGCGGGGTGTTGGCCTCAGGCAGTAAACTATGTCATGGGTTGGTTTTTTTCTCAGGCAACAAGGCATCAACTTCCTTATCGCTTATCGGGGGCAAGAACCAACGTGAGTTGAGCATATCTCGCGATATTTCGCCATTCCGGCTTTCGATTGTTAATGGTCTCATGTGACACAGTGTTCCGGCTCATTTTTAATGTGAACACTTAAGAGCCGAAGAGCGCTTCAAGTACAGCATCATTCCTTTCGCTCATTTCATTCTTTCCTCCGGACATATCCATACCTCCGATGACGCAGGCTCCGATCCCTCGGCCGTGTTGACAGGAACAATCTCCACTTCTTTCAGCTCCATTTCGGGTTTTCGAGTATCATGCCGTTCCTCAACAATGGGTCTGGTCTACCTTCAGATGGCGAGAGAGGCTTTAATGCGTTCGAAAAGCTTGTGGAGGACCTGAGTTCCGCCCTGGGCCCAAGCTCCGGTCTGGATTCCGACGATGTCGACCCAATAAATATCCAGCAACTGATGGAGAAATACATTTCCAATTCATCGGAGTGGGGATCCTACGCTCTGGGTGATGCCAGTAGGGCTTACACGAGAAACTTGATTGACGAGGGCAATGGCAAGAGCAACCTAGTAAGTCAACCGGCCTCCGGATCGCCGGCATTCAGTCCCCAGGACAATGGAATATGTTGGAAAATAGCAGTGCTAACTCACGCCTTGGTAGCTCATTCTTGTGTGGTCTCCCGAGAAGGGAAGCGCCATTCACGACCATGCGAATGCACATTGTGTCATGAAGGTAAACAACCTTGGTTACCTCGCGTTTGATTTCGAGCATCCCGGTTAATTATGAAGCAGGTCCTCAAAGGAGAGCTCCAAGAAACACTCTACTCTTGGCCGGATCAAGGAAGGATCGAGGATGGGCAGACATCGCCACCACAGGTCACCCGGCAGACCGTCTACGGCGAGAACCAAGTTACTTACATGTCCGACAAGGTTCGTCTTTGCTCTGTGTCTACTGGACCCTAATAATGTGCTAACGGAAGATGATCAGCTTGGTCTCCACAGAATCTCCAACCCAAGCCCTGACAACTTTGCGATTTCACTTCACCGTAAGTTTAGTCTTCCTCTTCCCTCCCAGGTCATGCGGTTTACATTGTGACCGGATGCTCATTTATATGCAGTCTACACGCCTCCTAATGCTGCCATTCATGGCTTCTGTCTCTACGATGAGAAAACCGGCAAGGCAAAACACATCAAGCAGAACAATTTCTTTTCGATCCGGGGGAAGCGGCTTGACGATGGACCTTGAAAAGAGCGGAAATGACTCCTTCATCTTGGTTTGCGTTTAATGCTTGTTCTTTGGCTTTGGCATTTTCTCTCGGATCATGAGCCGTGAGACACCCTTGAGATTGAGTGAGCATCGGTTTTGGCTTCGCATCGGCATTTTCAGATATTGGACAGCGACGTCTCCTTTTCAGCGCAGCGTCTCATTATCATTATTAGTGTTAATGACTGAATGAGAATATACATTTTCAATTGTCACTGCACACATTTAGCTACTGGTCATTCTGGGCGATTATTCGGCACGTATGAAAAGGAATAAGGCTGTTGGAAAGCGGCCGGAGCAGCCAACCATGAAACAATGTTTTACTATGCGCGGATTAATAGGGAGACATTGGCTTACTTGTAATTGTCCGCTTTTAAGGTTCGAACAACTGTGCCGATATTTAGTATTCTAGAAACTTTGGATTTTCCTCATGCCCAGGTGAGCAGACTAGTTCGGTTGTTTTTGTTGTACAACCAACCCTCTGCCTGAACTTTTAGGCCACCACTATTTCTAGAATTTGGACTGATCATATCACTACACTATTCTAATGCATCGAACGCTGCGCTAAGATGCTATCGATATATCACTAGGTCATCTCGATGGATTGCACGTATAAAACTAACCAACATGGTCTTCCGCTACCTGATATGGTAGGTTTAGCGGTCAGACCTGCTTTATTGCATTTGCATTCATTCGAGATAAAAAGCAACACACCTACCAGGTTGTTCTTGAGTGCCTTGCGGAGGTGTATCACAACCTAGGTCTGCAGGATCCATCGACGATATCAACGGATAAAGAACAGGCCCTAATTATTGCTATTAACCTCATCTTCCCAGGCATCAAAACAATAACATAAATATAGCACATCGAGATGACTATACATGTAATCGGTTTGGTGTCAGGAAAGACGATATTGATAGCATTCGTCAGGGCCGTTCTTTATCCGTTAAGATCGTGATGGACACTTGGGCACTGCGGATTTACGCTGCGATAACTTCCGTAAATCACTCAAGCACAACCTTGTATGTGACTTTCTTCTCATCTCCGAGAAAAGCAATGCCGTAAAGTAGGTCTGGTCGATAGGGACTAAACCTACATATCAAGCAGCGATAAGCTGTATGGGTTGGATTTATGCGTGGAGCCCATCGAGATGATCCAGGGATACATCGATAGAATCTTAACACATGTTCGATCCAGATGGTGTTGAAGACACTTGTCTGGGCAGTATAGACGCCTTCTGGATAGAGAACTGAATTGATGCGGTGACATCATCCATGTCTATATCAGTTAAGAGAAGACCAAGAGGTAAACCGTCCGTGTTAAGCGTCTAGGCGTAAGAGAATAAACAAAGTGTGAAGAAGAGTCAGAAGCGGCGGAACAAGCGTTGTGGAATCTAAGAAGCTAAAACTAGCTAGCTAGGTATAATAGCCGCGGATTAGGTTGGGGGTTGGTCACGCTCCCTATAGAGCCGTATAGCCAACCACACTCTAAACACATTGGAATATAATGGCCAAGTATTTGATTAACCAGTAATCCGATTATATGGTTCTATTCTATAGACCAAAGCCATACAATGCTCAAAATGCAAAAAAGCAAATGCATGATATACGTAGCAACATCCAAAGCATAAACAAGCCCACTAATAATCGCTCTTGCAGGCAAAGCTGGTGGCCGAGCCCGAATCATTGTGGATGGCAGTGCCAGAGGCATACAAACCAAGACCACACAAGGCTGCACCAAAGAGAACAATGGTCATGTTGAGAATAGTAAGCGCAATCTTGCGCGGCGAGGCAAACCACTGGCCGGCATTCAGGTGCAGCCAGTAAACTCCGGACAGACCGTAGCTGAACCAGCTGGCGAACAGGGCACTGATCAAACTGTTCAGGTCGCTGAAGACGGGAATAGCCTCAGCGATAACCCAGGCCACGACCCAGCAGGTGACGCCTAGGCCAAGCCACAGGCTGATAGATTTCCAGCCGTTCGAGTGAATCAGGCCGGACTTGGCGCCCAGGCGGAAGTAAATGTATTTCAGGCCGATGTGGCCATTCACGACACCGGCGCCGACAATGGTTGGGATGGCAATGCCGAAGGCGATCTTCTTCATGAGAGGGCCGGCGGAGGTCAGAGCGGGCGACTCGACGGTGGAACCGACGTAGTAGTAGATGACGATACTGGCGGTGAGGTACAGGCTGATCTCGAAGCCCTGAAGCATAAAGAGGGACTTCTTAAAGTCCTGGGGAGTCTCCATCTCGGCGATGAGACCGAAGAAAGCGACGTGGGCGCAGTATGCAAAGACAATGTTGGAGACGGCCTGGAAGGCAGTGTACAGGTTGTTCGGGACGGTGGCCTCGATAATGCGGCCGGGGTGCTCCTGCACAGCAACGGAGATCATGGTGATCAGGACGGCACTAAGGATGCTGACGAAGGAGCAGAAAGAGATCCAGGTCATTCCGCCCATGGTACGCGGGACGGACAGCACCAGCGAGATGACCAGGCCGACCACAGCGAAGACAATGGAGCAAGTGCCGTGGTCGGTGACGGTGTTCAACATGACACGGAAGGTCAGGATGTGGCTGCCCATGACGAAGAGACAGAACAGAAACTGGCCGACGCCGAAGAGTTCACGACCAAAGCGGCCCATCAGGATCTCACCCGCGTCAGACAGATTCTGGATGTGAGGATAACGTTCACGCATCAAGCCAATGTTGTATCCGGTATATGTAGCGAGAAGACCCAAGCCGACGATCAAAATAATACCGGGAACCAAACCCAGAGTAGCCATGGCCGTGGGCAGCGACAAAACACCCAGCGAAACCGACTCGCAAATCATCAAAAGACCACATTGCCTGAGTCGGTCAGAATCATTTTATCCAGGGAGATTCAAATTGAATACATACCACCACGTCAGGGTCTTGTACTTGATCTCGGCAAACTCCTCGTTACCAAAGGCATCTTGAACCTCGCCTTGCTTGAGACCGTTCTCGTCTTCAAAGCTAGGCTCCCACTTCTCTTCCTCATGACCCTCAACAATCTTGTCGGTGCGATAACCCGGAGTCGCCATGACTAGTTCTCAATCAATAACAGTAAAGGGTTAAGGTAGAGAGTATAAACACGAGTCAAGACCGCCGAGAGAAAGAAAAGAGGGGAGGAACTGGGGTAGGTAGTTTCTCTTAATAAGAACAATCTCATTTTGACTTCCGGATCCACATTTACAACCTGAGAGGCAAAATCTAAGGAAGCTTTCCATGGAAGGTCCGCCGAATATTCCGTTGCCTTCCTGCTATTGGCCTACCTCGGCTGTCAACCGGCCCGAATATCGGACGGTTGTCCAATAGTCTGCTCGGTCCATGTCTGCCATCGACTAATTATCATTCTTCATTGATTCTTCCGATCTCGTCCTCTCGAGCATTGGGCATCCCCTGGTCATATATCCTTGGATCTGGCAAATAGACTTGACTAGACCACTATGAAGCAGTATTCTATATAGTACTACTGTGAATTTCTTGGGGTTGTACCGGGGAGATTCATCCGACTCCGGTCCACAACTCGTGTCCACCTACCTAAAAAGTCAATCCCCATATCGCTTAGAGTTTGGAAATTTCTTCCATAGTCCTTCGGTGGATTCCCACGTCAACCACAAAAGCACGCCCTGTCAGGAAGGAGCACCCGTTAGGGTTTTGTCCTTAAACTTTTGGCTTTTAACTTTTAGCTGTCGTCTAGACTTCAAATAACTATCCCCCGGGTCTTTAGTTAATCAATTATTATTCCACCAGTTATTCAATCTATCTACGTAGCCGATGAGAAAAAAAAAATGCATCAATATTACAAACCCGGATCCAGTCCGAGCGGTTCGATTTCGGGATTCGACCTTTTTCCTCACCGGTTCGGCCCCGATTTTAGCTTCCTCTAGGACGAAAATCAACGTTACCTTAAATGCCATTCTCTGCTCTTTTATTGGTCTTTTGTGTCACCTGACTCATGTTAAGTTTACCCTACAAGGCAGGTAAATATCCCCAGTCTCACGGTGCTTCCTTAGAACCGGAGATCGGCAGGGGTAGGCCAGATCCGAGATAAGCCCGGATTCTTCTGATAGCTTTTATCTAGGACTACCTAACTACTCTGTAACTACTGACTACGTGCAGAAATTACATATTGAAGTTATGTATTCCCGTACCCTAAATAACACTTGAGCCGGCTGGTGGAAAAGTCTGTTTTTGTCATGCTCGAGCAAAGGTGCTGACCGTGGCTCCGGTGTTAACGGTTTCACCGGTCTCAACGGTTTCAAAGGCTCTACACAGGATGACAAAAGGAATTCCTGTGATTTCAAAGCAATGACTTATGGTATGGTATATTCAGCCGACTGTGGGACGGGGCCAAGGGTGGCACCAGTGGACGCAGTGGAGACTCGGAGCGATCGGTGTACACCTGGGCATGGACAGTACTATAGTTTAACGATCACGAGAAAGCTTTTCTTGAGTTCGCATAATATTAAATAACTCGGCACTGTATAAGCAGACTATAGCAGCTCAATTTTTGGCCCGACGCAAATGCCATATTACAAAGCGCGACTGAAACATATAAGGAAAAGTTCCGTTTGCTAGACCATCAACACAGATATCGAGTATTTTCAAAAGGTCGAATAAAATCTCAATGCTATTTGGGGGTATCCCTAGCGCCGGGCGCACCTTCACGCCCGGTAGTGGCCGGATCCTGAGAAAGCCGACTCAGCAAATGCTCTGGATCCTCCAGGACCGCCGACTGTCGACGCCGCAGCTCTTCCAGCCGGGCCGTGGGATTCTGTAGATTGCCACAATAAGTATGTTGCTCTCAGGATTTGTGAAAAAGCATCAACTGTGACACCCACCCAGTCCTCCTGATCCGGGACACCCACGGCAGTCGGCAGGGTTGTCTCGGCGGAGGTTTCTTCGTTGCCCCTGCGCTGGATTGGCGCAGGTGTTACGGGGAGACTGGGCCGCTCGACTTCTGTTGGGAAGTCGGTCACCTTGATGCTGGATCGGTGTCCGCTAAAACTGCTGGGTGGTGAGTCCTGGCTCGTGCTAGACTGGCTAGAGCTGGAGATCACCTGCGTGCGCCCGCGCCGCCGTTGTTGCATTGATTCAATGAATTTCTGAATATGCGGGTCCTCATCCCACGCATTCGAGCGGGTGTATGTGTCCCAAGACTCTGAGGATGGCTCGCACTGTGCTCTTAGTGTTGGTGTTTCCGGTGATGAGCCGGATTCCTTGATCTGAGTTGGTGTAGCTTGCTCCTCGGGTGGGACGGTGGGAATTGGCTGCTTCTCCGTAAAGACACGGGTAGGTTTAGGAGCGTGGCTCTCCCATGGGAATAACTGTGTGAGTCTTTGCGGCTCTGGTTTGGTCGCAGGGACTTGATAGTACATGTTCTTCGGGGCTTCTGGATAAGATGAGGGAGGTTGGAATAGGTTCATGTCTCCGGACATAGAGTACGTCTTCTCTTGTAAGCTGAATCCTTCAGGCTTCGAATTCGATGGCGGTGGCTCTCTGGGGTAAATTAGCAGCTTAGTCTAGGTATATCACAATCTTGGAAAGGTTACGCACCGTTCAGCATCCCATTCTGCCTTTGGTGCCTCGAAGATCGGGGGCTCTGGAGAAGGAGAACGAGACGACGGGTACAGCTGGGTGATTGGCGGTGTTGGCATGATAGGCTGCGGTTGATATATATGACCCGAATCATCAGTTTGGTGATGATGCTTCTGCTGGTAGTGTTCCTGTGCCTGAGAGGCTCCCGGCTGTCCTTCATTGGTCTGGTGATGATGCTCCTCTTGGTAGTCTTCCTCTGCCTGTGGGGCTTCTGGCTGTCCTACATGGATCTGCTGGGAAGCGTGGAAGACCGAGGCAGGTATGTGTGGCAATGGTGGTATGAATGTAGATACGTGCTCTTCTCCACGTACATATTGCGGAACTGCACTCAGGATCGGTATCGCCACTGCAGTAGCTGGGGCCTGCTCCGGATTATGAGACGGTTGCCATGGCCGAGTCTGTTCATGCGTCTTTGATACCAATGGAGGCACATCTTCATCCCCCTGAACTTCGTGGTGGAAGCTTACAGGTGTATGCTCCTCAACGTGATGGATATGATAGGGCTCTGGCCACTGCTCATGAGTTGGGGCCTCCGGAGGATATGTCTCCCGGTGTTGCTGCGGTGGTGGCTGGGAAAAAGAAACCTGGCTGAATGGTTAGATCAAAGCCTCATTCATCAGACGGAAGTACCCACAAAAGGAGGACGGTAATGTTGATCATATACAGCCCACCACTTCCCAAGCAGCTGATTAGACTCTATTGGAAACACCTGCCTCGGCAAATTCCACGGCTTCTGTGAGCCGATGAAATGGATCAGGCTGATGGTACTCTGGAAATGCTTGTACGCAGGGATGTACTGGTAGTTGGCGCTGGGCGTGCAATTGTATGTGAAGCTTAGCCTATGCCAGTCACGGAAATGCATATTGAGCAGACCCTGGTCAGCTCCGTCAAAGCTAATGCCTCGTTCCGCGAGCGCCTTCAGTGCATAATAGTCCTGCATATTAGGTCGGAGAACCATGAGTCCACTGTTGAAGATATCCGGCCAGCCCACATCTGGCGCAGCCGCGAAGTCTACTTGCAGCGATAGTAGCTCGTCTGGAGCTCTTAAGGCCAAGATGTCGGAGTCGATGTACACGATTCGGTCAAATTGAGTCAGACGCCAGAGCTCAATCTTAGTGAATGTGGCGATCAGATCGGGTCGGTCCATGAGCCATAGATTTGCGGGCGTGCCGTTTACAAATTTGTGCACTGGTATCAGCTCATCATAGACGGTCTTCGGGGGATCGAGGTTAGTATGGAGAGTGACAAGGATATGTCCGTGCGGCGGCAGAATTGGACATACCCGTAATTCATTGACCGTAGCTGGCTGTAACGTGTCCGGCGTAAAGAGGGCAACCAGCCTTGCTTTCGTGCCATTGTCGCGCAAGGAATGCGCCAGGATTATAGCACCTAGACGAGCTCGAGTCAGAAGAGCAGAGGCAAACTCGAGAAATCAATTGTTTACCGGGCAGGTAGTTATCGCTCAGCAAGAGCTATTAACCCCGCGGTTAGCATCATTCAGTCTCCGGAATGGGAAAAAGGGGGTACCAAGCGCACCGTGCAATAAACTGCCCTGAGCTCGGACTCCATCACGCCTCGAGTCCCTCAACAGTCGCAAAACCCAAAAGCAAAGGAATTGCCACCTCCAACGCTAGCGAAGCAGCGAAACGGACCAAAAGCAAGAAAGAAAAGAAAGGTGAACAGAGTCAAAAGACGGTTGGCCTTGGGGCTATATTTCAGCGTTGAAGCGGCCCGCTCTGGACAGTTCAGAGTTCGGACTGGTCGGGTTGACGCCAGGCACGGAGCAGTGGGGACACAGAAATGAGAGGACTGTGATACCGGGACCGGATGCAGGTTTCGAGCGGACGAGAAGCAGCCTTTTACTGATGTATCGTGTCGCGCGAGGTGACTCTCAGTTGATGTGGCAATCAAGAGATGGAAGGGAAAGGAAAAGAGAATATATGAAGATGAGCTTCGAGGGAAGCTTACAGGAAAATGAGAACCAACGTCCCCGGATGAAGATCTCAGATGGGAAAGTGGAGGCGGAGATGGTCGAAGCTCCCATGCTTTTCCCCTCACCGGGTGAATCCACTCCCCGACCCGAACTTGGACCTTTCTCTACTTGTTGCATAAACCACTGTTCCTGAGTAGGTTACTTCATGATGACACTATAGTCTATGCATAGCTAAGACAGGAAAGCCCAGAGATATGGTAGACTGACCTAGGTATTATTCGCAGCTTCACTACTCTGTAGCTCTTATTCGCACTAATTTACTCTGTAGGATTTTAATCATACTAAATGCATTGCTCAGTTTGAAAATCTGTGACGCCACGCCACCTATAGTGATACAAGGCTCCGTGGAAAGATAAATAAGGCGGCACGAGTCCGTAGCACAGATGCATCTGCTCCCTCATCTGCGAACAATCACCTTCGCGTCCGCATACGATCTCTGCACAGCAGCTCCAATGTCCTCCTTCTCGCCCTGCACGGCCCACTGCACGGCCGCCTCCAACGCCGCGCGGCTCTCCACCTCGACCGGAGTGAAATGGCCTGATCGTGGGAGCAACACGACCTGACTACCGCCGACGAGGTAATCAGCCATACCATCCAGACAGATCGTCGGGTCCAGCGCGATGTCCAGCTTGCCCCAGAGCACAGTCGAGCTTGCTTTCATGACTCCGGGAGCCCCTTCGTCGAACAATCCTGCTCCACTGCTGGTCCGGCGTAGCTCATTGCCGCCCGCGAGCCCGTGAAGGCTTGTGACGGTCTCGAGCGACTTGTGCCAGCGGGAAGTCGCCACGCCGTCGCGGTAGTAGCTGGCCATGTTCATCACGTTGGCGAATTCGCGCGAGTATTTGATGGTGCTCGGGTATGTGTCTCCGTTGGGGGTCTGTGTCTTGGACTCGGCGAGAGACGGTCCCATACTGCTGGCCATGGATTCGGCTGCATCGCGGGGGGTGAATGCGGCATCTCCATATGAACGCTTGTGAGCGCCTCTTATAAGGGAGTTGTTGCCGCCTGTCAGGAAGAATTCAACCAGTGGGACGGGCAGCTGCATCGCAAAAATGTAGCCTGATAGCAAGAATTGGCGCAACAGGGGCTTGAGTGTTCGGATAGCTTGGAGCAGTGGCGGACGTGACGAGCGCGGGGCATTCTGTGCCTCCTTGCGCATCTTGCGCGCCGAACCAATTGTGCGCATAATGTTGGACTTGACAAGATCCGGCTGTTAAAAAAAAGTAAGCTTCTGTCATGGTCGACGCATATTGGGGTTCCGTACCAATGGTCCATTGCTCAAAATGAACCGATCCGCAAGCGATGGGGCCTCGGCCGCAAGTCGCATAGAGATAACGCAGCCCCAGTCATGGGCAACAATCATGGTTCTCTTCTTTCTCGTCTCGGATCCATCATCCACTCCGTATTGAGTCCGGAGCGCCATTATGAGCTCTGTCATCTTCTCCAGTACATTGGTAGCGGAGTATTTTTCCAGGCCCTCGCTACCTCCGTAGCCGGGCAGGTCAATTGCAACCAAGTGTGCGGCATCCTGGAGAGAAGGTGAACTAATTATGTGGCGCCATATGGCCCAGCTGTCTGGGAAGCCATGGACGAAGATAACAAGAGGTTTGTCGGATTTCAAGGCAGCTGGTGAGCCAGGCGCTTCGTTACTGACAAAGTGGAACTTAAAACCACTGGCTACAGTGATTATATGGTGGGAGAGACCAGCAAAGTCCTTCGAGAGGTCCCACAAGCGATCACGAGCTATAGGTGCCCGGTCAATGACAGTCCTCTTGCAGGGGTATTCTCGAGGCTGTTGAGGGTGACAAAAGACATAATGGTAAAGCGCTTACCAATTTGGAGCTCCAGGTTTTCCTTTTCAGTCCTCCGAGTGAAGTAAGTGCCGTTCTTAATGGCGATACAAGCGAAGAGGATCATTGTGAAGATACCATAAGCAAAGGCAAGCGTCCAGATGACGACGCTCATGATGAAGCCCATGTTGGAAACGAGCTACTTCCAATTGATATACGTTGAGAAGGGGTCCTTAAAAGGCATAAGACCGGAAGTGGGGAAAGGAAGAAACTATAAGGATCAAAGCTCCAGAGCTGTTTGGCGGAGAAGCTCGTCGCTGTCGCGTCACCTTCTTAGTCAGCTACGCCCCCTCAGGCCCAACTTTATCCTTGAATGATGTACTCCGTATGTCTAAGACTTGGCTATGTAGCTTCAGATAAAAGTGTTTCGTTAGTGGCAGTGTATGATTCTGTTATAATGAATATAGCGATTCTCAGCCTTTGAATGGCTTCCACCCCAAAAACGCCGAGGTCCATCTTCATATGCAGTTTAGATCAATGTATCACGCCAAATAAATCCCGCAGGCATAAAGGGAGCCGGGTATTAAGACAATATGAGAAGGAGAAAATCGAAGGAGAAAAGAAGAAAATTCCAAGCACAAGAAAATGGCCGTGGTCTCGTCGAGTTCCCACATGAGGCTGAATTGAAGTTCAGCATGCAGGACAGTAGGAAGTTAGGGTATATATACAAGGGCAACAGGCAACAGCTAGGAAATATGACGGAGAAATTTTATCAAACAAAGAAGCCGATTTGGTCTCGGTTGTCGTCCACAAGGCGCCCGTACCTAGGTATAACAGTTAGCTGAGAGCAGACAAAGACGACGGGTCAAGACTCACTCCAAGAGTAAACGGAAGAACCAGACCTCCAAATCCGCATTACGCAGCACTTTCTGTGCCCAATCCTGGCCCTGGGCGGCAATCTGAGGGGCCTCCCTCTTGCCTTCTTCTTCGGACACGAAGTACCGCATGCTCTCGGTGTACTCATTGCCCTTCAGGCTGAGCGGCACGTAATGCACCCAGGGCTTGAGCCACTCATCATGCCACTCACGGAAGAGGGCCAACTTATAGACAAAGCTATTGCTCATCAAGAATGCATAGAACCGTCCGCTGAAGGCATTTCCGTCCACGTCGACCAGGAACTTGTGAGCCCACGCGTCCTGCTGTCCAGCAGGCTTGACTACTTCAAAGTACTCTTCCTGCGCGTGGCAGTCATCGGGATCGCATTGTCCAATGAAGGTGAACCTGACATCGAACATGTCGCGATACTGCTCCCGGCTGACCTCTTGTGAGGCCCACGAGTTGTCCGGCTGTTTCACGAGAACTTTGGTCTGGCCCAGAGAGTTCACGTTGTCGACAAACTGCTGTCGATGCTGTCGGCGCCAGCCACCCGCACGCGAGAAACCACCGGTTGTGGATCCACGCCAGTACATACGGTCGAACTTGGCATCCCAGGGGTGATCTTTGTGTCGGTCGTAAGGCACCTTGTCGACCCAGTACCACGGGCTGGGGTAGAGAATGTCCTGGAAGCTAGAGACCTTACTCTGGGAGAAAATGGGGAACAGGTCGTGGACGACATCAAAGGCATTCGGTCGGTCGAAAAATCCATACGTGTAGCGAAGGGACGGGGTAAGGCAGATATCGGAGAAAGCAGTGGTGTTGTAGATAAAACCCAACTCGCCGTACGCGTATGGATCGACATTGTCTGGTGCGTCCTCCTCTATGGATCGTGCAGGGCTATCGACAGGGCAGGATTGGCGGGAGTTGGTCCAGGTAGGCTGGTGCGCAAAACGGTTGAAGCGAGTCGTGCGTACCTCGTCGATGCGATCTCCCTTGTTCAGATCAGACGCGCGAGGCGACCATGCATTCGTCGGAGTCTTCCTGTTGAAAGAGGCCGGGAGCACTTGGTCCGTCGCAATCTGCACCAATCGCTGGAGATCATCACCGGGGATGACCACACGGGGCTCATCGTGGATGTTGAAGACCAAATCCATGTCCGGCAGGTATTGGACAAAGTCCTTCATCATGCCGACCGTGGCGTCGCGCTGCCACTTGCGACCATCACCACCACCCTCGGTGAGAGTCACCTTGCCATCGCGGATCAGAAGCCCGATCACCGCGTTATCGAACCCCAGTGTCTCGCGAGCGCGCGCGCGAATGACCTCCGGCTTCAACCCCCAGAAGGGTAGCAGCGAGTGGTAGATAGAGTCAAACTCATCAACGAGCTGGACCCCCTTAGACTGGGCGAACTGGAACCACTTGTCGAAATACGGCGGCGGGTGCATCTTGTAGCGACGCTTGTACTCCTGCACGGCCTCGGCCAGGGTCTTGGACTGGCGTGTCCGCACATGGTCGAACTCCTGCTGAGCATTCTGGATCAGGTTGGATATGGGGTGAACCTTCTCAGGAGGGTAGGAGCTCTGGCCCGCATGGAGCAGAGGGTGTTTGATCCGCTCGGGTGGAGGGATGTCAACAGGTTGTTCGGGGGGGTTCGAAGGGCGAAGGTAGACGAGGGAGAAGCAGGCGAGGAGAACGATGGCGAGCAGGATGATCAGTCGTTGAGTCCGCATCCTGCCATTTGGCGTAGGCATGAGGGGAGGGGAGGGAAAAGGTTCAGCACGAGGGCACGAAAAAGGGTCCTAGGGAGAATGCGCCATAAGACAAAGTGGAAAGTCTCCAAACTATTATTAGTTTCGGGGGGAAATGCCAAGCCGCGAGTCTCGACCTAAAGAATCGCCCTTGTAAGACTAACGCGATCAAATTTCCTTTTTTCAGGGTAAACGCAAAAGGTATTGAGATCGGAAGTTCGTGGTTCTCAATTCCCCAGGCCAATTTCGTGTTCGGCTTGACCTCAGTGGCGAGTATTTTGCGGAGGAACATTGGAGTTCCATGGTTCTGAATCAGGTCACTATGGTTGAAACTACACCATTGCTGAGTGATATATGTAATTCTCGATAGGGCTAAGGGAAAGATGAATATTATTGCATTGCTTATTGCAGGTGTTCTGGCAGGGGTTTCTTGTACAGACCTACATAGGTAGTTTGCATCTATATGGTCGCAACGGTGTCAACAACCTTGGAAATCAAAATAATACATAACCCCGGACAGGACGTCTTGATGCTATTCCAATTGAACGGACACCCAAATTTGGATATAGGAACCCCAATAACCCTCCCAGACTGTAGAGATGATATGCACTACCCCCATCGGACCACAACCACAGCACACACCCCGTTAATAATCGAAGCCCCCAGCGCCTGAAGCATGTACTTCTGCGCCTGCGCAACGTGCCAATAAGCCGCAGCACACAGTACGGTCACCAAAAATACATGACCGAAATAGAATGACCGTCTGCGCTCCTGGATAGACATCCCGCTCTTCCGCGCAACGCCGCGAGGCCGAACGAAGACTAGAAGCAGCATCGCCGCAGCCAGCGCAAGGAGACCGCACTGCACGTCAAAGTCACGGACTCGCTTGGCAAGAAGTGAGCCAAACTGTGGATGGCTCGACTGTGCGAAGAATAGCAGGTAGAGAGAGGCGTGTCCGAAGAAAAGAGGCAAAACGACCACGCGACCAAAGAGGCGGTGGTATGGTGTCAAGGTTGCTTGTGGAATGGATGTTATAAAGGAGAAGATTGATGCTGCTGATGGTCTTGTGGTGGTGATGTATGCTGCTGGGGACATCAGAATTTGCAGAGGAACCTGAGAAAGGGCAATGTGGCCCAGGGCTTTGGTTAGATGGAGGTAGTCTGCGAGCGTAAATTTAATTTACTTGAATCGGTCATTGTATGGATATCTGCGATTATACGCAGGGAGATTAAAAAACCTACCATCACCGCTCCTCCATACAGCAAGGCTCAATAACCATAACAACCAAATGCCACAGAGAAGATACTGTCTCCGGGTCTCAATCCATCCAGCAATCAGCGGGCGATCCCACCACGAAGTTGATCGGCGGCGCGTTTTAGGAATATCACCAGGGAAGTGGGCTGTAGCCCAGGTGTAATAAACGCGGAGTGTGATAATAACCACAAGGATTGACATTTGCGCGAGGGTGCCGCGCAAGTCGAGCAGCTCCCGACGGCGAAGTTTCTCCTCTTCGGAGACAGAGATGAAATGCCATGGCCAAGAGAATGTCATGTTGCTAGTACATACAATTGCCGATTGACGAAGAGTTGAATTTGAGACTCTAGTTTGCGCACAGGATAGGAGGCGGTCAAGGATGATGTGTATAGACAAGAGTCCAGCAATGTCGGATTGGCGGAAATCTAGTTAGTAGCAACCATGGCGACAATTTCTCGGGATATCAGACGGACGAGTTGATCTTCAAGGGCCTATGGACCAGTTAACTAGTTAGTTAAGTAGCTCGCTAGCCCGCGCTGACAAATGAAGTGATTTGACTCGTCCACGTCCCGACATCTGTTCACCATCTTTGCATGGGCCATTGATAAGGTGAGATTTCTACGATGATTCTTGATCGACCAAATATTCATGGCATGGTTGCTTTTATGACTACCTTGGCTGGATAGACGGGTTATGTATGGAACAAAAACCTCTACCATTAGAAAACGCCATAGACATCTCATCCCAAAGCTGGCTATTCTTCTAAACTGACAGGATCCCCAGATCCACTGTGTTATGTGGAGTGTTTCTGTCGTCAATACTTTCCCTGGGACTTTCCGAAGAGTACTTCGTGCTGAATCCTGCACTATCTCATTCACGGTGAAGTCTGCATGGCCTCGTCCTGGTTGCCACCCGCAGTCGTAGCAAAGTAGCGGACGTCGACGTCATCATCCTCCTGCAGTTTCTCCAGACTGGGCAGAATCTTTTGCTGGATCAGGTCCTGGCTCTTGGGCGAGGGAGTGACGGTCTCCCCGGACTTCTCGATCTCGACTAGAGTCTTGTTCTCCGGCAGACGGCGCAGGGTGTCGATCAGGACGGCATAGGACTTGGCGACGTTGAAGCGGATGTTGGGGATTTCATCTGTCACTAAGCGGTCCAGGATTGGAATAATGGAGCTTTCGATGATATCCAGTGTAACAACAGGGGCAAGGGTCTGGCATCATTAGAACGCTTAGGCGGTAAATGAAATATGGATAGACTCACAGAAACAGCAAAGCATGTTGTCATACGGTATAGATAGTTGGAATGTTGTCCCATGGCGATCACCTTGGGGATAATAGACTCCTTGGACCAATCCACACCGAATACTTCAGTAAGCTTCTTCAAGTTCTGCGTGGCAGCCTCCCGGATCGAGAAGACAGTGTCTCCGAGCCAGCCCATGCAGAGGTCACTCAATTGCTCGTCGAAGAACTTGACACCCAGCTGACTGGCGAGAAGAGGAATGTATTCGATAATCGCAAGGCGCACGCGCCACTGCTTGTCCTCGGCCAGCTGGACAATAGCAGGGAGAAGAGACTGAGAAAGAAGATCGATGCCAATGACTGCAAGGAAATTAGCCAAATCCGTGCCGATGATCGCAGACTCTCTCTCACCTTTGTTGACCTGCTCAAGCTTGGAAATGATGTGCAGGCGGACGTCGGGGAAGTCATCCTTCAGCATTTGAAGAAACATAGGAAGCAGGTGAGCAATAGTCCTACACAATGGTCAATAACGGATGCTTTGACAGTGTAGACATATGTAACTTACTCTTCCTTTCCAAGGATAGGCGCCAGACCACTAATCTGGGTGCCTAGAGCCGCCCGAACGTGCTGGGATTGATCAGAGACGAGATCCTCAACGCTAGTCATGATCTCATTAAGCAGTGTATCACGGTCAATCAAAGTGCAGAAGCCTGGCCATGGGATTAGTTTACGCTCCGGAAATGAACTCGACGAGACATACCCGGAATCTGGCCAGCAATTGCGGTGCGGACTTCAGCCTCTGTATCCTTCAAAAGCTTCACAAAAGCGGGCACCATATCGCGAGTGATCACTTCCTCGTGCACAGCCTTGGCAATCTATGACATAGTTTAGTACCGCCCTAGGATCCAAAACGTTGAACCAAGGCTAATCAACGAACCTTCTCATATCTGTCGGCAACCATGTATCGGACCCTCCAGCTCTTGTCCTCGAAGAGAGAGCGCAGCGACGTAAGCAACACACCGTGGCTGGGCTGCTGCTCCTTGGGGATTTCCTCCGCGATCGAGATGAGAATGTCCACCGTCAACAGGCGCACGCTGTCCTGGTCGTCACTTGCGAGGTATTGGAAGAGGGGTATCATTTCGTCAATAATCACTGGTGTATCCATCTCCTTGACAAACTTGGCCAGGTTGTTGGCGGCTTGCCGCCGAACCATGGGGGTCTCATCGTGTACCAAGGCCCCAAAATGCTGTCGGAGGCTCTGTTGCATCGCCGGCGAGGCTTTTTTGTATGGTGTAGAGTACAGGCCCGTGGCGGAGACCTTGGAAGTGAACCAGTCGGCTTTGGAGAGGTGGAGGACCAAGGGGACAAAGTGCTCTTCAACTTGGCTCTCGTTCAACTGGTGGCAGACTTTGTTGAGGGACTCAACGGCCTAGAGTCGTATCGTTAGCACGACTCTTACACGGACGAATCGCTGTATAACCCACCTTTTCCCGAACCAAGGGCTCCTCGATCGCCGCCAGATTCTCCAGCGGGGAAAGCAGCACGTGCGCATGCTCCGGTCCTCCAACATACTCTGTGAAGTTGCCCAATTCTTCGCTGAGGGCGGTCAGGACTTCGTCCTCATCCTCGACCGAGTCTAGTAGTGATCTGTGTTAGGTGCGTCCAAGCGGCAGGGAGGTGGGGTTAAGGGAACCGACCATCAAGGAATGGGATGAGCTCATCTCGAGTTCTCTCGGGGCCTAGCGCAAGTGCGATAGTTGAAAGGCGGTGGATGGCATTGAGTCTGAGGAGGACATCATCGTGCTATGTCATTGAAATGTGAGCTTGGATCAGTGGAGGGGAATCGGTGAAGGATGGACGGAGCATCGGCGCACCTTTAACTCATCAATGAGCACAGCGATAGGATAGAGCTCGTCGTTTTCGTTTTGACCCTCCATCGCTGGATATGGTATGTGTATTAGATCAGAAGGAGGCGTGGGAAGGTGAGGTGTTGCAGGTCCCAGTCCTGGAGGGAAGGGTGGATATCAGGCCGGGTTTGGATGGAGCACCCAGTTGGAAAATATTATCGGATACCGGAGGAGCGAGCGGTCATGAAATCAGAGACGATTAAGAGAGCTGATGCGATGGCAGGTTAGCGACTGCGGAGGGGGGTTTCAATGGGGAAGGGGGAGCGAGGTTTCGTGGGGGGTGGATTTGGGCCGCAGGGCTAGCACCGCAGTCAAGCATACCTCGGACAATTGGGAGGCAAACCCACGAGTTGACAGGGGGACAAAAAGTCGTGCAGGAAAAGGGATAAAGCGGTTGCTATTTACGCAGGTCTGGATGGCAGTGACGGGGAAGTCTTCGGGGCTCTGAGCTTTCACAAACAAGCCCGATGGGATTGTGTAAGTTACATACAGCGATACACCGGGCACAGTCCGTCCCCAACATTGGGTCATGACAATACCTATACATCAGGTCACAAAAGAGGGGAGAATCGTGGCGGTGTGTGGCTTGTGGGCAGAATTTCATGTTCGGAGATTGGAGTCATAAACTCTTTTTGAGTCGCACTTTCTATGTACTTGGTACGTTTACTTGCTTGACTCTGATATATGAGATATCTTGCTAGTGTCATCGCACTGTCATTTTCATCTAAACCTAGCTAATCGTTCTCCCCGCTTTCTTCGCAGAATTGAATCACGTTGTGATCCCCCGCCATGCCTACTATCTCGGTCGACAAGGCCGCTCTCTTCAAGGAGCTGGGCCGGGAGTACGTGCTTCTATGGTCTCGTCTATATATTACATTTCTAATTGTCTCTTGCGCATCTCTCTAGGTACACCACGGAGGAGTTCGATGAGTTGTGCTTTGAATTCGGTGCGTTGGGCTGCTGCGACACTTGGCGGGGCCTAGGCTAACTGAAATCATGCAGGCATTGAGCTCGATGAAGATGTACGCCATTTCCAACCTGCTTTACATATGTAACTCGCCACTGAGACCCCGCAGACCACAGACCAGGACCGCCCGATCGTCGACGGAGTTCAGGAGCCCCCGCAGCTCAAGATCGAGATCCCCGCCAACCGGTATGCACGAACACTGTCCACGTATACAAGGATCGCGGACTGAGACAGATTGCAGATATGACTTGCTGTGCTTCGAGGGCATTGCGCTAATGCTCAACATCTTCCTCGGTCGCACGCCTCTGCCCCAGTACAAGTTGAGCCAGCCCGCTCAACTCCAAGAGATTATTGTCAAGGAAGATGTAGGTGTTCTCCGAGGCTTTAGAATGAGGCTCATGAACTAATGGGCCCTTTTAGACCACCAAAATCAGGCCTTACGTGTCCGGCGCCATTCTCCGGGGCGTCAAGTTCGACAAGGCTCGCTATGACTCTTTCATTGCCCTTCAAGATAAATTGCACCAGAACCTGGCGCGCCAACGCACCCTGGTCTCTATCGGTACCCACGATTTGGACACTATCAAGGGCCCCTTTACCTACGAGGCTCTGCCCCCGAAGGACATCAAGTTTGTCCCATTGAACCAGACCCAGGAGATGAATGGCGAGGAGTTGATGACTTTCTACGAGGTAAGGCAGATCTGACATGCGCTATCAATTATGATGATCCTCACACTATTCAACAGAAACACCAGCAATTGGGCAAGTACCTGCACATTATTCGCGACTCTCCCGTGTACCCGGTCATCTACGACTCGAACCGAACCGTTTGCTCTCTTCCCCCTATCATCAACGGCGACCACTCGAAGATCACAATGGACACCACCAATATCTTCATTGAGATCACTGCTCTTGACCGGACGAAACTCGAGATTGTGAACCGCATAATGGTCACCATGTTCTCTCAGTACACCTCGGAGAAGTTCACGTACGTACTATCTGGCGATCGAAGAAAAACGCACAAACTAACTCAACTACAGCATCGAGCCTGTCAAGATTGTGTCAGAGCACAACAATGAGACCCGCATCACCCCCGACATCTCTCCTCGCATCGCCGAGGCGGAAGTGTCCTACATCAACCAATGCTGTGGCTTGAACCTCAGTGCCGCTGAAATCAGCCACTACTTGAAGAAGATGGCCTTCCACGCCAAGCCCTCGACTAACAAGCCCGACATTGTTGACGTCGAAATTCCTCCGACCCGCGCCGATGTTCTCCACCAGTGCGACATCATGGAGGACGTTGCCATCGCCTATGGCTTCAACAGCCTCCCCCGATCGTTCCCTAGCAAATCGGGCACCATTGCGCAGCCCCTGCCCATCAACAAGCTCTCCGACATTATCCGTGTGGAAACTGCCATGGCTGGCTGGTCCGAGGTGCTGCCCTTGATCCTGTGCTCGCATGACGAAAACTTCGGCTGGTTGAACCGCAAGGACGACGGCAACACCGCCGTCAAGCTGGCCAACCCCAAGACTTCTGAGTTCCAGGTTGTCCGTACCAGCCTGTTGCCCGGTCTGTTGAAGACCATCCGTGAGAACAAGTCCCACAGCTTGCCCATGAAGATCTTCGAGGTCAGCGACGTCGCCTTCAAGGACTTGTCCATGGAGCGCAAGAGCCGCAACGAGCGTCATTACGCCGCTGCTTTCTACGGCAAGAGCAGCGGTTTCGAGACTGTGCACGGTCTCATGGACCGCGTGATGGCCATGCTCAAGAGCGCTTTCATCACCGCCGAGGAGGGTCTGACCAACCCCGCTGCTAGCGATTCGCAGTACTACATCAAGGAGCTAAATGGTATGTTCATCGATGCTGTCCTGGGATTTTTATGTGAAGATGCTGATAAATACGTTTCTATAGACCCGACTTTCCTTCCCGGCCACGCCGCCTCCATTCACCTCCGCATCGGCGGCAAGGACCAGGTCATTGGCAACTTCGGTATCCTGCATCCTGAAGTCCTCGAGAAGTACGAGCTCAAGTACCCTGTCAGCACTCTGGAGCTCAATATCGAGCCTTTCCTGTAGATCGGGTCGCGTGTCGTGTACCTTTTTCATGCCTTATGACGTAGATTTTTGCATGGAATGTGAGAATAGAAAATGAGCTTTATTCGGAATATCGATGGGATATACCAGAGGATGATTAGGCACCCGGGTGCAACGATCTGCCAGGCTGAGAAAAACTTAAGACTCCTAGCTAAAAGAATGAAGAACGGAGAAAGAAACAAAACTAGACAAAACTTAGAATAAAGCTAAAACTGAGGATAATACTTGGTCTATAACGTAAGCGCTATCTGCGTAGCTACTTTAATAAAGCTCAGGGGTAGGGCTCTGAGAATACTAAGAATGGAGAAAATACTTCGACCAGCTAACCTACCTGCGATAAGCGGCTGATTGCATCTGTACCCCTGTCGTCGCCATCCTTAGAGCGGTGAAGCACTCCAAGGGACGAAGACTCTCCCAACTATGCATCTTTCCCACTGCTCTACGGGTCTTCCATCGTTGCCTATCACTCTCCAATGTTGCTCCTTAAGTCGAAAATTCGGTGTCAGCCCTTTACTTTACTGGCTATGAAAATTCAAACTCATCGCCATTTCTCGTTCATCTCGGTGCATACCAACTTCCCGGCGACCATGGATCGTTTTCAACTTCAGCGTGAATCTTCGCTCTTCAATAATAAAACCCAGAATGGTGGCTACTTTCGAGATGGTGTAGAGGTTGCAGAAGATGGACTGGTTTACCCAATGCTCTCGAAGACTCTACCTTGTCAGCAGACATACTTTGTTGCATTACTTACTCAGTTCTAACTCCCTGGTATAGATTCAGACGGACCGGTCTCAAACGGACCGGTCTTCAGACCTAATACCTGCGTGATGCAAGAACTACTTCGAAGCGACTATGACAGCTATGAGGAACAAGTGGAATCTGGTGGATATGTTGCAGATCCGCAAGTGCTTTGTATAAAAAAGGGTATTTGTCCACTCTGGATGATTTCTACACTCAAGCTAATATCCCTAGGTACAATAATACCTAGTGCTTTGACACTATTCCGTGAAAGTCCATCTCGATTCTCGCTGCAGCCATCGCATCCAATGGCGTTGAAGGGTACGTCCTTACAATGTTGCAAATTTATATAAGCTTGCTAGCTGATACTTGATCTCAGATTTGAACAGCATTCTAAATGAATTCTATTCCACATCTGCCATGATCACCAGTGCAGTAGAATGGATGGAACGTAATGAGTGCTACGACGCATTTGCAGATAGCGCCACAGAGGACTGGCTTCGATATTGAACTTCAATGTACAATGTGATTTACTTGCCTTTAATTGAAAGGCGGGATTGATTTCCGTGTAAATCGCAATATGGGAAATTATCTTTAAAAGATAGCAAGAGTGTCTCGATGCCAAAAGCAATAAAAATACAATGTTCATTTATATACCTTGAAAATTAAGATTGAGGGCAGTCCCCGGATGTCGAATATCTTAAGATGCTGATGAAGGAACCGGCATTCCAACTCATGAAGGAAGCACCTAGAAATTCCTCAGCACTTGAGGGTAATGCAAGACAGTACTGAATAGATTGTTGGTCCTAGACGGGTCCGATATGCCGAGGTGTTCGAGATCTACAACTCACTGATTAGAAGCTACGCGAACATGTTGTCAGAACCTTGGCCAAGAGCTGTTGACCAGCATCATGTACATATCCCATTAAATATTTCGGATGTCAAGCAATACTAGACTGGCAAAGTCATTGCTAGCTAGAGACATCACGGTCATCAATGCAGAGGGGACAACTTTTTGAAGTCTTCATGTAATTTTGATTGCGTGAGGTTGAGTATCAGAGGTTAGGACAGGAAGAGAGAAAAGGGCTTAGTGGGAAAAAAAGGTTTACTCCTGAGCGTAACCCTCGGCACCACCCTCAGCCTCGGCGGCCTGCTGCTCAGCCAGACGCTGCTGCTCAGCGAGCTGCTGGGCAGCAATGGCCTTGGCACCGTAGTCCTGGCTCATGGGCTGGAGAACGGGCTGCTCCTCCTTGGGCTCGATGATGGTGACCGAGTCGGGGAGGGTCTTCTGGGGGCCGGACTTGCCCTCGGGGTCGGAGCCGCGCATGATCTTGACCTTGATACCAAGGACACCCTGGCGGAGGAGGACGTGGCGGGTGGCGGAGTCAATGAACTCCTTGGCGGGCTGACCGGAGTGGATCATGAAGCCGTCCTGATGTGATTGTTAGTAACTGTGTCCCCGAGTAATCCATTGGATGGTGCAGGTCCAAGAGACGACACAAAGATAATCGGAACTTCTTTCAAGTCGACCCCGATATCGTCACACTTTCTCAAGAAACCCATCCACGGTGTAGACATACAGTGAACTTCATGGACTTGGCACGGGCAGCACGGAGCTTGCCGGAAACAACAACCTCGCAACCCTTGGCACCGGACTCCATGATGAAGCGGAGGACACCGTAGCAGGCACGGCGGACGGCCAGACCGTTCAGGAGCTTGTAGCGGAGGGACTCGCACTGAGCGACGGCGGACAGACCGCGGTTCTGGACCTTGGCGGCATAGAGGGAGACCGAGTTCTCGGGGAACTTGAAGCGCTTCTGGATGAGCGAGGTGAGCTCACGAATGCGGCGGCCCTGCTCGCCGAGAACCTCCTGGGTATGGGTGGCACGGACGACTAGAAAGAAAGAAAGAAAGCATCCGTTAGCATCGGCGATCCCGACTGTCGTTTCCGCATATCCAATCCGTCGCCGCCATTCAAAAATTTCCCAAGCTCTTGTAGCAACTTCACTCCAATCCCATAGTAAACGGTCCAACACAAATTTCATGGGCGAACATACTGATGTCGGTGACGGTGGGAGTGACACGGACTTCGACACCGGAGTAACCCTCCTCAGCGAGCTCGCGCTGGAAGAACTCGTTCAGCTCGGCGTAGAAGACACCGTCGGCGACGAACTTCCTGCGCTTGGAGATAGCACCCTGGACAGTGGCCATTTTTGCGTTCCTGGTTGTTGGAATTGGGGGTTGTCGACAAGGGAGGGCGAGGTCGAGGTCGAGAGTTCGTTGTGCACAGGATTGATTTAGTGGGGAATTTTCGGGCGTAGGGCTTCTCTTGCCCGTTTAGGCTAGGGCTCAACCCTCGCTTGTACGCTCCCAGAGCTAGTCCACAATGGGACTAGTGCACCTGATGTGCCAGGCAATAAGGCCACAAGGCATAAATGACATACATAATGTACTTGGGCTCTTGTCTTTTGTCTCTTGCCTTGACTAGTCGTTCTGCTAGTTAAATGACACGCTGATGAATTGAACTAAAAGGTCCGCACTATTTCCAGCGGCCTATGCAGAAGTCTTCTCTCCGTGTCCTCCTAGGTCACTGTATTCCCAGAATGTTATGTTTGCAGCATGCGTTGAATTGTGAATCTCCTATCAGTTTTCTCTCACTGCATCTCCACCCCCATCTCTTGCCGCTTGTCTGCCTTTGATTCAGGGCCCTGGCCTTTCTGAACTGACAGCTTGGAAATTCCAGCCTGCACATCAGCCATTCCGGAGGCTGCAGCACTCTGAATATTGTGCCCGGAGCCCTCGGAGCTATCAGAGCTATGAGCTGTCTCGATACCAGTTAAGACTGGGGCCTGACCGCCTCCTGGGCTGTCGCTTCCAGCAAGGACCGATGCTCCAGCTGGAACAGGGCCATTCATCTCTCCATCCGTTCGACCAAAGAGTTCGTTCCACCAACGAGTCTCCTTGGGGCGTGGAAAGATCAGCCGTTCCTTGCCGCGCTGGTGATCATCAATCTCGGCGTCGTATCGCGGGTTGATGAATTGTTCTCTTCTGGCAAGGAAATAGTCCCATACACTTCGAGTGCGCTCTCGCGCGTTCGTCTCGACGCGCTCCTTTTCGCTGTTGAAGAGGAACGTCCCAAACTGGCAAGCATAAAGATGATAGAGCAGCCGCCGCAGGAAGCGCTCGTTGAACTCAAACCGTGTAGGGTTCTGGTATAGTAGCTGATAGGTCGCATCGATGAACTGGTGGAAAACAGGGCTTGTCTCCTTCACCTTGGTGATCTCTTTCTCAGAGATGGCAGAGCGAGGGGTGGGAACGGGCTTCTTGACCGGGCTGTCAGAGTCATAGCTCTTGAGCTCTCCATCTGAGTCTGGCAAGGAGTCCCGGCTGTTGTTGTCTCGACCAAAGAACCCCTTAGCACTAAGAAACGCATTTTCAATGGCCTTTCCAGCACCGCCGCCATCTCCAAAACCGCGGTTGACGTCTCCACCGATGCGCTCATTTTCGATCTGGAACCATTTCTCACTGTTCAAATGGCCCGATCTATGCCGGAACATATGGCCAAATGAAAGCCAATCCTTCTCCACAAGGACCATAAATCCTTCCATTGTTCGGAAGTACGGATCCAGGCAGAGTTGACTCAAGGCGCTGAGCTGACTCGTTCGGTCCCAGCCGTCGGAGCAATGGATTAATACATGAGAATGTTGCACACCAACTTGGCGGGTAATCAGACCGGCTCCGTCCAATATGCCCGCAATGTGCTTCAGCCAGCCACTCCGTGCCAGCAGGTCACGGTTAGGGCCGAATGGAGTGACATCTGTCTCTTTTAGCGCGTCAATGACCTTGTTCAACGAATCACGCATGACATGGATGTTGTCAATGCCCAGATATGCCTTGGTTGCGAACTTATAATTGTCCATGTTCTCAGAGCCAAGTCCAACGGCTTGCATAGCAAATGCATTGACGGTAGGCCGGGCATCGACAATCAGATTCTGCTGCTGAGCACCATAAATTGCCCGTTGCTCCTTAGGAGCACCACGAGCAGCGGCTAGCATGTCATCCTCTATCTCTTCCGAATTTGACAGTTCTGGGCCTATTTGACTGGCTTCCGGGCTCTCAAAGCTCTGGCTTGAGTCGGACGCCTCTCTGTCAAGCTGAGATTGAGCATACCTAGCCAATGGTCGGTTAGATCGCGACGTGGAGAATATGGCGGCCAGCAGCTTCTCATCCTGGATGCTGCGGTTCTGACGCACTCCAACCAGCGGCTGTGAACTTCTGGTGATGCTGCAGTTGTTCACTGGGTGTAGGTACGTGAGGGCTGGAATCCTTGCCCTGGAGCGGTATCTCCCCGCATAGTTGATGGTATTGTCAGATATGGCAGAGGGCACAGGAATAAGTGCAGGGTATGTTGGAGAAAACTGTAGCTCGCCGTTAGTATGCAACTCCGCTTCCAAGGCGGTCACAAGCACTTACAGCATAATCAGTGTTTATTTCAGAAACGCGCCACCCTGAATTATCTTTGAGTACGCCTTGCCGCTCCCACTCCTTGCGCGGGTTATATAACTCCCACCCATTTAATTCCTTCTCCGGCGGCGGCGGCTGGTAGGCAAAGGCATACAGCTTATCTAGCCGACCGGATTTGCATGTCCATTGCCGTATAGCATCATAAACCTCGCGGGCTTTCTGTTCATTGATGAAATAGAAACAGACAAAGGTAAAGTCTCGGCAGCGGAGGCGAATAGAGGAGAGCTGGCGGGAGGCCGCGGGAGCCGGGCGCAGACTGCAGAAGGCGATGATCGGGTAGGTAATCCAGAGCTCTTTCGGCCTTGTAGTAACACCTTTTGCTTGATCCTCGCTAGATATCAGGGGAATGTGGGAGAAGATCAAGTGGTGAGGGGTGAGGTGGAGCGTGCCGTCGACTTGCTCACCACGGCGAGCCAAGGTCACATTGTCAACCTGCGACGATGAGTATGATTAACATGTCGATACCACTGACTACTCCTTGCAAAACGAACCTTAGCAACCCGTGTTCTCTCCATGCCGTTAACCGTCAATCACTGTGTGCGCATGATGTTCATATGGGGAGGGGGGAAGTCGGAGTGTGTTGACCGGTGTCGCCGTGGACAGATTTCAAAGGTGCGAATATGACCAGGAAAAGTATCCCGATCAGATTGAACGTACTGTCCCCTCGGGCCAGGAGCACGGAATGTAGAGTAGTTGGGAAATTGGTTGAGGAGGAGTTACACGTCAAGGCGTCCAATCCGTCACTTGTGGGGCCGACTCCCCGGGTGTTCACAAGGCCCGATGCATCGTCATAACTAGGTCTGCCACAACGCCTATCCATGTGTATCGCTTGATATTAGAGGGTTCTTGGACCTACGCCGACTTCGAGGAATTTTAAAGAGCTAAATTTAAATAACCTATGCCGATGTAAAGACATCAAATCGGTCGGGTTAACATCAAGTCGAAACAAGCTACACGCTCACTCTACTAAAGCCGAGGTCTACCTTAGACAGCAATGTTCTCAATGTAGAGTAATGAAGACCTATAACCTAGAGCTTTATGACTTACAAGCCTTACAAGATATGCTTGTCTCGGTGGCCACGTGAGGATTTTGATACGCGCTTGCAAGTGGCGTATGCTGTATTCGCATCCATATCATCGAGAATCGAGCATTTACATACAAAAATTCCTCGTTGGGTGTTTTGAAAGCAGATACATTAGTCCAGGGATCTGTGCGAAGCATTATCCATGATATGCTACATCATCCGCTTCATTGAATGTAGCAAATAAGCAATCTCCGACTGGCAGGAACACTTCGATTTCGAAACTTACAAGCGTAATTTCCTAGTAGAGGCTATGTACAAGTAATCATAAATCAGAAAAGTCGAAGACATAGACAATAATATCAAACTAGTAAAAAGAAACGTCTTGTAGGCGTTTTCAATTCGATGTCTGGCATAAAAAGGCTCTTACCTCAGTCAGGCAGAGAACCACAGACAGAATCTACGATATGTAGAAGTTGATGAAGGAGAAAGTTTGAAGGAGCAAAAGGGCAAAAACCAAAAATCGAAAGTAATGAAGACATGCTCGCACTCGGATTTGAACCGAGGATCTCGTGATTACTAGTCACGCGCTTTACCAACTAAGCCATGCGAGCTGATTGGTGGAATTAAGTGTCTAATTTGGACTGATACACTCGTTCATAGGAGATCCATACCTGATCATCCCAAATTCAAGAGCATGCTCGCCCAGTGCGGAGAGAACGCTTATTCGCTTCTGCCCTTAACTATCTCTCTAACGGATTATTTCTGCACAATTATAAATGGCCAGAGCACGGTAGCATCATTTCCCGGACTCATTTGGTGGTATGCCAGCCGCCCAGCTCTTAGGAACGTCAAGCTACAGTGGACAATGATCTCTTCCTCCAGAATAGCTTCTCCCTAGCTGGACTCCGCATATTAGAAGCCGGAGTTATGATGGGTTGCTTGGGCAATACGTATTATTTAACTAACAGCGTCCCGATATCTTACGTTCCATTCCTGTAGAGCGTCATTGCAATTACTGTGGGATGGTGAGTATCTTGCGGTGGCCGCCTAAGCGGTCCATTCGAGAACGATCCTTGCCAACGGTGTCAGTTCTGCTCAAGCGCTGTTCGGATTCCAATTCTATCCCAAATTGGCTATCAAAAAGCGCAGATACCTATCGACTCGGGTTTTGCGGTATTGTGGGTGTTTTCGCTGTTTTTGTATGGAAGTGGTCTCAATAAAGTGTCTAAGGGCTTGCTTGGGAAATAGAGTATACCCTTCTGAGGCGGCTGGGATAATTCGCCCCGGGTGCGCGCTGCACCAAAGGCTTGAGGAGGAGCTAGGTAGACTTCATCCTAAGTGTATGTCTAGCACGTCGCAAAATAAAGCACTCCCTAATCTATTACATGTTAAAATAAGTTGGAAAAAGCCTCTTTCAAATCCTGCATCTCGTTTATGTTCGAATGTGGAGCGGTGGTCGGATGACCTGAGCTGGAGACAACGACCGACGAGTTAAAGCGACTTGTGGATAACGGGAATGCCATCGTACAAGTGGTGATGGATTCCACACTCCGCCCCCAGTACACAGCGAGTAGAGTTCCAAGCCAGCGGCGTGGCAACAATAGTTGCCGAAGCGAAGGCCCAAAATAACTATAGAGAAAAGACTAAACCCTATATTCGAATCTCTATTCGAAGCAGTCTGTGTGTAGGCCATTATATGGACTCAAAATTGGAGTGCTCCGACCATGGCCGGCTACTGCGAATATCAGTAAAATAGACGGAATGTCGGATGGGACAACACATCCTCGATCAGATCATTGATTTAGGGCAAAAAGAGAGCAAAATTGCTCGCACTCGGATTTGAACCGAGGATCTCGTGATTACTAGTCACGCGCTTTACCAACTAAGCCATGCGAGCTGATTGGTGGGCTGAAATGCCTAAACTATAAAATTTGGCCAGCAGTTATCACTCTAAAATAGCAGTTATAACCCAGTACATAGTTATATTTACCTTTTTACACTAAACAGCAGAGACCTGGAAGGTAATTAAAAACGGCATTTTGCCTCGCAAACCCACACATAAACTATACTGGACAACGGCATCACCATCTGCGGTGACCAACATGCGGCGGACCGCACTGAGGGAGACCCTCCTCCGCTACAACGTCTGGGGCTACAGCCTAGGAATAGTCAACATACCCGAGGAACGTTGGATGACCATCCCGCTCATTGACTGTTAGGAGTCGCACATTCAGCAACATGATCTACCATCTCAGCCCGATGGACCGAACAGTTGTTGACGAGACCTTCGACGAACTTCACATAGAGGAAAAAATGTCATATGCCACCACGCATACTCCGAGCGTACCCAGTCTTCGTTGCTTAGAGATATTTTATACAACCAGACGGCTCCGTCAAACCCAAGGGCGCCCAGTCGTCGATATTCGTGGTCTAAACAAGATCACTGTCCCTGACGTCTACCCAGTCCCCAAGTTAGATGGCATTCATCATTCATGCGATGGTCCAAGTCACCTGCTTATCAGGTCATCTCCCCATCTTACCTAGTTACTATACGGACGGTACCTTTTTTAGGAATATCATGAGTCTACCACATAATCCAGACCAGACCATAACAATACATCTCTGGTTCATACACTGTTCCTCTCCCTTTCCTTTCTCCATGTTTAGTTATCTTATTCTGTTACTCGAATGATATACATTCTCCGGTTCTGGTCTCTGTAACGGAGCTGATGACCTCGAGTGTCTCTTGTGGTAAGTAAAAACTGACTGGCGAAGTCGTAAATGGTTGCCTTATAGACTACTATGCATATGTGTGGGACATATTAGTTCTGATCGCGTCGGGGCTACCTTGCAGTCTGTAATCACACTATTCTCGTCTCCTATACATATAGTCTCTATAAATAATCATTGTACATTAAATCCACACCACTTACAGAAAGAGGCCGAGGGTAACTACCTTGCGTAATGTAACTATGGATCATGTCGCTAGTTAATAGTTACTTTGGCCCTGGCCTACCCATGTGCTCACTTATTTTAATAGCGGCAAGTCCATCAACAATTGCTCGCATGGCTTAGTTGGTAAAGCGCGTGACTAGTAATCACGAGATCCTCGGTTCAAATCCGAGTGCGAGCAGTTCCGTCTTCTTTTTGGTTTCGTTTTGTCTGCTACGTTATCGTGATAAGGCTATTTTTCTCGGTCTAGATAGGGTCGTTGTATTGATTTTAAATTGTGTTTTTGTGTAATTGCTTTTTAGGTATTCCTTGCGTACTTTATGTGTTGCTAGCTTTTGGCGCCCCTCATATTACATAAAAGCTGCTTAAGCCATCAGCAAGCTCGCATGGCTTAGTTGGTAAAGCGCGTGACTAGTAATCACGAGATCCTCGGTTCAAATCCGAGTGCGAGCAATTCCGTTTCTTTTTTTCACTTTCTGATGCCTACCCTTCCTTCGTTCGACTCGTGACACCTTGTTCATCTTTTCTGCACTTTACAATATTCTGTTCTGGCGTATTTGCTGTAAAACGCCGGGCCAACCTTTTTTCACATGGAGGTGGCTAAGGCTGGTGGTCAATCCTTTCGCTCCGAAATATATATCGGCCTTCATAAATGATTTCCGAGGATTCAAACCGAAGGCCGATATTCATAGCTAGGTACCTACCTGGGTACTCGATTCCTAGGTAGAGGGGCATTGACAGAGAGGAGGGACCTCGGAGATGTACGTGCGAAAAACAACCACCATTGGAAGGAATTAGGTGTTATTCCAGAGTCCACTTATTGTTCACTCCAGGTGATTTCCCAGCTTCGCAAATTCTCCCGAACATCAAATTCGCACCTTTCGTTATCAGCGTTTCGACCCTTCCATCCGCGTCCGTTTGCCCCGTCACATAATTGCTGCTCAAGGCTACCACCCTTCCGAGAATTGTGAAGTGAAGAGACTGTGTCCGGGGTTTTGCTGCCACCATAGGAACGGTTGCTGGAAGAGCTCTTGGGGCGTTTTTCAAAACTGGGCGATAATCTCTTCCCCGTGCGAGATTGTCTCCCTGCTGTGTCTGCGCTGAGGAAAGGAGAGCCCTGTTCGCTCCCCGAGGGATCGGGACTATTTTGGACCTCATTACTCCAGCTTCCAGAAAATAGCTCCTCGACTAATTGATCTGCTGGTAGTTCGCCCGCTGGGGATGTCCAGGAGGCCGCTAGGGTACGCCGATAGATATCTTGCATGTCGGCAATTTCCCTGCTCTTGGTGTTAATCGGCGGCATATTCCCCGGCTCCTCAGGGTCACCGGTGTCATGGGAGTGTATAACCCTCGCGATCCCTCCAAATACTGTGGCAGATTTCAGGGGTGGTCTATACGTAGTTAGTCGGGGCTGCGGAAAGCCTTCAATTACCATACAACAAGACAAACGTACGTTGTGAAATTGCGATCTCCATCCAGCTGACGCATTGCAATGCCAATCTTCACTGTACTGTTGACCTTGCTGTCGAACATCAGGTATCGCCTGACAACGCCTTCATCCTCCTCGACCTTGTCCACATACTCAGCAAGGTTGAGCTTGATCTTCCCCAGGACATTCTTTTCGTTGGTCGGGGAAGAGTGGAAGTCCTGGATGACTTCAAAATTCATTTCACATTCCTGGAGCATCGACGTTTTGTCAATGGTAAGCCTCACTTGGAGAGCCTTTTCGTAATTCCAGTATGCGCGATGGTCTGACAGAGATTCCTTTTCAGTGTGGCCCTGGTTCTCCAATATAGCGCTCGACGACGGCAAGCGCCATCGCACCCAAGCAGTGCCGTTGCTCAAAGGGACGTTGTTAATATCACAGATCTTCAAGCAAATCAGCAAGTGTTCGAGTCCTATGGGCCCAGACCTCAACTCACCCTCAAGACTAGCTCAAACCTGGGCTAGGTGCTTAGATTAGTTGCTGCTGATCTCTCACGTAGGAATTTCAAAGCTTACCCTTCTATTCTTGGGGACTAGGGTGAAAAAGTACTGTTAGACAAGCCAATTGAACGCGGATAAGCATAGAGCTGATTGTATAAAGAAGAACCGTGACTTACCGAAAGCCTGCATGGCGACTTGGGTGTATGCGATGAGGTGACTGTAGAGACGTTGCAAATATCACAGTGAAAACTCTGGACGCCAGTTGTCAGGTGTCAACACAGCTAGCCCACCCAGAAACTGCCTAGGAGAATTCTCTTGCTTCTGAGCTTTAAGTTTGAAATTGTGATGTGAATAAGAAGTCTAGCCAGCCTCCCCGCATACGACGCCGGCTTGGCGGTGAGAGCTGATTCTGGCAGAATATCCAAAACCCGAGTCGAATTCCTTCCTCTCCTCTACCTTTGAGTCTTGCAACACCAAGACCGAGAAAGCCAAGAGTTTCATTTGTGCCCTTCCTCCAATAGTCTCAGCCTGGTGACCATGGTGAAGACCGAAGCATCCCTACCATCCCCTCCATCCGAGTCGGCCCCAGCCATCCCTCTCCAATCTTCAATCCGGACCAACCCCATTCACCCCGACCTTACAGAGACTCGAGTCCCAGGGGAGCCCCTGCCAGCTTACTTTTACCACCCGGTTACTTGTCAGCCGATTGAGGAGCAAGATTTTCGCGACGAGCTCAAGAAGCTGCGCCAGGATTTCCCTTCGAAAGAGAGCGCTTTGAGGGCTCAAGAGCAGGCTGCTAAAGAAGCAAAAAAGATCCTTGAGGAAGCCGAGAAAAAAAGAGAGCAGGTTCAAAGGGCCATGGACAAGAAGACCAAGGAACGCGATACCGAGATGAAGGTCTTGTCCAAGTACCAGGAAGTCAAGGCGTCGGATATTCCGTCCTGAACGAAAGGAATACACCATGGCGAGAAGTTTTTGAACTATTGATGTCAGGTGGAGAGGCCCAAGTGGAGAGGCCCAACCCGAGTCTCTCATCAACACTTTATCCACCGGTCAACAGTCTCCGTGATCCTCGCAATGGGCGATCACAAGGCTATTACAGAAGAACGTGATGCACCATTGTTTCGGCCCCGTCCGGATTTTAAGCAGTCGAGAGGCCTTGATGCCACAACGAGACCCTTTCGGTGCCTTTCACGACAAGTTGCTTGTGAAGTCCAATGACCGAGTTGCGAACCGCGTGCATGGCTTGCCGCTACGAGGAAAAGATGGCCCGGCTCGTTGTGCACCCTGTCTCAAACGATGCCAGTTTACTGACGCTGGGTCTGGTGGCACCACCTTAATCCGAGCGTTCACCGATTATCGGAACTTCTCATGACATGGACCAATTATACAGACAGATCCAGGACAGCCATGCATGTTGGGCTTCGCCCTTCCCAAATTCATGTACCTCATTGATATGGTTATCCATCACGATTACAATGATATACATGCTTTTACGTCAAGTATCCTTCAATTGAGTCGTATTAAACGTACCCAGAGAGTCGTGGTGAATTACTCGCGTCAAACCCAGAAATAGCGCCTCATAAGGATCCAACTACCCTAATAACCAGCGGTAGGAATGACAGACTTGACGAGACCCTGTGTCTCACGGACGAAATCCGCAGCCAATAAATATAAATCACTTGCGTTGTCGAGCAGGCCGGTGAGCTTATCGATCAAGCCTCGCGTCAACACAATGGAGGAGTCCGATCAGCGACTTGCCTGGTCGGTGGTTTTGCCGTCTAGGAGATAGGCGAGGTGGAAGAAAGGCTGGATGTCCTCAAGTAGAGTGGCGACAGGAGACCCTCGAGACCGTCGAAGAAATCTCCAAAGTTGCTCCGAGAGCCCAGGAGAGTTTCATCCTCATTGGCACCCCGGAGGAGACACTATAGCTGCTGCTGGAGACTGGTTGTGCGGATTTGGTTACGGTGACACTTCCACTGGCGACAGGGCTACCGGCAACGTACATAGAAGGCGTTTTGGTGCAATCTGCCGTCTGCGAGACAGCGACAGCAACAGCGCCAGTGACGGAGGGCATGGCAATCTTGGCATGATTTGCGACTCATTGTTAAACCGGAAGGCTTCATGCTGCCTGCTTGGGGGTAGCCCGGGTATCTCCCGATGATAGAGCTATGCTGGGTGTATCTGTAGGAGTAGAAGTATTGGTAGGAGCTTTGGATGTGCAAGGGACGACATTGTCCTCGTTCTGCTCGCTGCAGGTCTCGCCCATCCAAGTAGCACCTGAACTACAGCCGGGTATCCGATGGAACGGGGTAGTATTGGCGACATTCCCTGTGCGTGAGCAACAAACCCGATGTCCAATGCATTATCAGGTGCAGTATCGGATGCACCCAGGGTGCGAATATCCCTAGGTGACAGAGCCAACTAGCGCAGTAGTGGATAACACAAATCTTGAGCTATGAGCTCTGCGCACGACGTGGCAGGAAACTTATACCGGCTACGTCTGGAAGTATCGACGCCATTCTAGAGGGCCGATCCTCCTTTATGTCCCGGTCATTGTTCTTCGCGGCTCCGGTCGAAAGGGCCGAACGAGGCCCTATTGACCCATACACGAGGAGGTTGATCTCTATCCTGGCTCTTTTCTTTTCCGATGTCCGGGATTGAGTGTGTTTTGGCCCTTTTCGGTGGAGCAATTCCCTCTTTGGACCTGTGGTCGTCTATGAATCGACTGTTCTTGATGGAGCCGCAGAGCCTTGGACCGCGACAAAAAGCAGGAACCATGTGAACTATGGCCACATCATCGCCAATGAAAGAGGCACTTATCCCAGCTAATGGCTTAGCCTTGTGCGCAAGGTAAATCGGGGAGGTGGAAAAGTGGCAATCTCGCTAGGTTCGGCGCTCAAAGACTAGGGTAGCCCGAGGTCGCAGATAGCGCTTGGTAAATCGTATTTCGGGTTGATAATGGAGAAGATTTGCTCGCTTACTTGAATAGCTAATCTTGATCACACATAGTCAGTGGAAGGTAGAGGAGATAAAGTATATGAAGATCTATTGGTTCCACAGTATGAACACGCTCCACCAGGATCTGCGCTACCAAGTTGTTTTGGCGCCCTTTTACCGGTGTCCTAATGAATTATGTAGTTGCAGGCGAGGTTATCGGGTCGGCAGGAAATGACCGCCATATCGGAGACGCACTACTGTATAAATAAAGGCCTTCCCCACCCCTGCCAAGCTTTCCTTCTCCACATATTCTCCACACCCCTCTTCCGATAATCTCCCCCGTCTTCAGTTATCATCATGGTCGTCAATCATCACGATCATCAGTCCTCAAGATCATACTCATCATCATCCTCATCCTCATGGTCAACCCTCAATCATGTCTGCGACCCCCTTTCAGCATGGCATTTCATCGTGCCTTTCTCGATTTGCTGCCGCCCTCAAAACCTCCATGGTCTTGCATAACATCTCAAGGCTTGCATGATCTCTCAAGGCTTTCATACCATCTTAGCCACCCTACAAGGTCCCGGTCCGTGGAAAGGTGAGTTTACTGTGTCTCGTGCAGCCTATACCTTCTACCTTTGACTGACCTAACCCTTAACTGACCTTGATATAGCTATCATTCAAGGCTCCCACCATCCTACGGTCCCTTCTTGTACCACTTCTCAACCATAACCTTATACCTCTGCTATTCCTTGCTATGTTGTGGCGGGTTTTCAACCTCAGGACAATTAACACAGCAAGTGATAGCTTTGGTCTTTCAACTTTCGGATTCTACGACTTCTTCGGCTTACAACTCCTTCAAATCTTTCCTCTGCTATTCCTTGCTGTATTGTGGCGGTGTTTTCAACCTCAGGACAATCAATGCAACAAGGGATGGCTATTGGACTTGACCCTCTCTATTCGAAAATTTTATCTTCAACTCCAAATTCTCCGGGCCCAAGGCTTGCAACTCTTACATCACTTATCAATATTTCACCTCAATTCAATTAACTTACTTCGATTCTCCTGTCCCTTCCTCTTTCCATACTCTGTAGCTTCATAAACAATACCTTCTAACTCCAATGTTAACCAGACCTAGAAGGAACTCTACGCGTATTCAGGTCGTATGCGTGGACTCAGCGAGTTGATTGCTTCTCGAAGTAGCTGCCTTGCCGTAATGGCATCCTAACTGGACTCAAGTCTGCTTTCAGTATCTGTCTGGATGTGGCAGTAGTTGATACCTGGGACTCCCGAAACGATGTATATGCGATTACCTGAATACCAGCTGTTAGAAGAGACGGTTGGTGGATTATTATTGTAATGGTGTGAGTACCATGACATTTAAGGTGTTGGCCTTTAATAACTATCAACAGGTATGTATCACCTGCACATCCTAGAAGGTATGAATATGCCTCAACTTCAGAGATGGTGACTCATTATTATTTATAAGGCATGTGAGACGTTACTAAAATACGATGCAACGCATTGGGCATCATTCTAATACTTCTTCACCTTGATATTGTCGGGGTAGACGCCGGCAGCTCGGTTTCAAACTTAGCGCCCTCGACTCATTAATAACTCATGGAGAACTTATCCAGGTAAACTATAGACTGGAATCAAGTCACTGCTGTCTAGTCTAATGTTACCCCGCGCATCTTTGGGCAGTCTCGATATCAAACTCCCAACTCAGGCGGGACCTCGGTTGGGCCCAACAGGTTATGCATCTTGCATCATTGTTTTGGAATCAAGTTTTGAAGAGTGGTGCATTGGATGCGGAAGTCAACCAGCACATGAACATTATATTAGGCAGTGGAAAGCATTAAGCAATAAGTATGCCACAGCACTGCCACAGCCCCATGGTGGCGAGTGACGTGGGGCTAAGTGAGGCGCAGTGCATTCGACAGATTCCTGAATCCTGAAGTATTTTCTCCTACATCATCTTCTGACCCGAGACTCCACGTTCAAAAGATTCCCATAAACTCAGATGTAGATGAAAACTGCGATAACCTGCTTCTACAACCGACTCCAACCGCCCCCTTGCGCAGAGCCAGACCACATGACCGAACTCATATGCCGGCGTGCTTCAGGGATTATCGTTCCAGTGAATATGATTGCACGAGAGCAAGCCCTGTGGTGCATGAAAGCACGATATAGGAATTGTCAGACGCAAGATGAGATCACTTTGGGAAATCATGTGGCCCAGAGTGTGGAAAAAAAAAGAAAAAGAAAACAACCGGTACGGGTATCAGAATGTTACCGCTGGTAAGAGTGGGCGCCTCCATAAAGTCAGACAATGGTCGTCAAGATCCAGCCCAATAGCAGATCGTAACAGGGATCTCAGCTGGGAGCGCGACGGCCGGACTCGGGTCGGTCTCAGCGAATCCACGGGTTGAAGCGGCCCAAGACCTACTCTTGCCCCACGTCTTACTCGTCTCTCAGCTGAGATAGATCCATCCGAAATGCCTTTTCAAGTCTGGACTCTGGTTTCGTGTAATATTCACTGTAACCCTCCTTTATCCTTTCCCCTTTATCCCCCTGTGAGATGTGCGATGTGAGATGTCAAATTCGGAAAACGTGGGAATCCCACTTGTGCGATAGAGTGGGCCATTTGTACTTTAGGTATAGGTTTGCATGGAGTAGTCTAGTTGCATAAAGGCAGCCGAATCCCCATGGCAAAAAGTACGAGAATAAACATGTAGCCCTAGAGATCGCAATCGTCAAGACCAGCTGAACTACAATGGTGCTCTCCGCTGCGTTTTGCGTAAAAAAGGACTTACGTAGACTAGGCCTGTTTACCGTGTGCGTCTTTAGCACGATCGGAAGATTTTTGTAGTTCCGTAGCGCGGATCATCGGGGCTTAGCTTTTGCAGTTTGAGGCATCCTGCATATAGACTCTGGTCAAATGGATGTGCAACGCGCAAGGTCGATGTGAGACTGGATATAGTAGAGTTTTGTATTGATCGATGAAACACTCCGGTTGGTGTTGAACATGGGGAGCAGTTTCAATTCGCGCCTGCACTTTCCCTGGCTGTTCACTATTTCCTAGGTTCTATACGTTCTATTTCCATTTGGTTGCCACTGGTTGAGTTGATGCGGACCGGAGAGGCCGAAGTGGCCAAAACGCCTCTACGCTTGTACGGTAAACCATGACCCCATCGGGCTGCATACACCCAGATACGAGCCCTATTTTCCATTTCCATTTCCATTTCTATTTTCGAGACTTGAGAGAATTCTAATCTCCACTGCGTTGCCTCTTTCGTCCTCCCCTTCTTATTCTCTGCCTTTCCACTTCCTTTCCTTTCCTTTTTAACCCCATCGTGACCGATGTCCTCTCCTTTGATATAATTTTCTGTTCTTGAACCCCGCGCATTCGCCCGCACTTTTAATCATAACAGCCCCACACGTGCTCCTTGAGGAGTATATGCGATCGATTTGACATCCGAAAAACTTCAGGTCTATCTCCCTTCTGTGTGGGCGAATGTCGCCTTTTATGATTCCGCTTTTCAACTTTTACATTCTTTAAAACAAAGGGCTCTTGAACCGAATCAACAACGCCGGACGTATCCCTATTCGCACAGAGTCATAATGCCAACAGTCTTACTCCCATCTTCGGCCGCTGCCTTTGCCCCGCGGTCCTCACCAAATGTCGTTCTGAATAGAAAGGTCGCGCCCTGGTTGACGGCGACCTTGAAACGAGTCAACCGGGTGAAGCGCCCTCTGAACAACGTCACCCAACATACGCGGTGTTTGACAGAGACGCTGTCGTCAACGAATGCGATCTGGACCCTATGCTCAATGATGTTCACCAAAGCCCCCGAGGCGGAGCTGCGCAAGGACGAGAATCCCCTCGTGGAAGGCCTTTTCAACTTTCAAATGGTTCACATCGAAGCCTATGTTGTACACGTCGACATGGTCTCGCGGAACGAGGTGGCCTTCAAATTGACCCCGGAGACGATCGAAGCCCTGGTGGATTTCCATAAAGACGTCTACTCGGTTGATGCCGCCGCCAACACGTGGGACTGGTCCGGAAAGCAGGCTCAGTTGAAGAAGTTGCAGGATGAGTTCGTCCAAGCCGCAAACCGATTCGTATATCGAGCCAACGCCGAGGCCCTGGAGGGACTGGAGGAGGATGGCGCAGGAGAGTTGCTCTGCGGCCGCAGCGAAGAGGCCAAAGCAGCCGTCATGGGCTTGTTTGTGCCGTTGCTACCTCCGCCGCCACGCGTGGTGGATGTCCTGCGCCCGGTGCCTCTCCTGCCCAGCTCGACTGGTCCTGAAACCTGGTGGCACAACCCCATCCCACCCTCCGCGCCTCTCGACTCGTGGAAGGTACTGCCGCCCAGCCCGTCTCCGGTCAGTACGGGTGATTCTAATCCGAACCTTTGGGCTAGTATTGGTTTCAGTGACGCCCAGCTGCCATCGCCAACTCCCTCCTACAGCCAACCCTACACCACCGCGCCGTACGAACCATACTACAGCATGGCGACAACCTCGGCGGCTATCGCAACCCTCCCACTTCCCAGTATGCTCTGCAGCACGACAGCCAACATGGGAATGGGCATAGGCTTCGGTTGGGATGGTTTCACTCCCTTGCCCTACGGCACGACGATGTAGCTCCCCGACCGGAGTAGACTCGAAAGTGTCGACTCCTCCAGCCAGTCAGCGACGCATTCGCGGCCCGATGTCGACTCTGATCACCCGACGTAGATCGTCTGGATCAGGATCGACCATCGACCATCGACATTTCCCCTTCCTCTCATTTGGGAAGCGGTGCAAGCAACACCAGCATCGCGTCCAGTCATCTCCGATAATTGGCATTCTCGACGGCGTTCTTCCATCGACTCTGTGTGCATTCGTGATACTCCCCCTTTGTTTTATATTGCATCATATTTCAAGATAATCCTTCAACATGCGCGTTTTCTGACCTTTGTTTGATTTCTCAGCCAGCGTCAGCGTTTGTTATTTTCTTTTTGCATCGAGCAGCGGCGGGTCGGCTCTTGTGTTCTTTTCTTTTTACGCTTTCATTTCCCCTTATATGTCATGAAGACCAGGTCTGCCTCGCGGCACGGGATATGAATTTGGATGTGGAATGTCCATAGTTACGTCTTCGATTCGTCGTCGTGGTTCGACGGGATTGGCATTGGGACTACATCACTGACCGGATTCGGTGCTTGCTGTTCCTTTTGTCGGCCTCTGTCGAGGACAGTCTCTTTGGGTACAGGTTACCTGACTGGCAAACCCCTTGATCGGGCTGTTTGGAGACATGTTTACGCGACTGCGTGACTTACTGCCATCCGTGATGCAGTATGTCACGCCTTGTTTTGCCCTCCGTGGTTTGTGATGGTGAAGTTCGAGTGTTAGAGAGGGGAAGCATGTCATCGCCATCGTCAGACCCGGAGATCCGCCTGTGGCGGTCATCGGGCGCGAGGGGTTCGAAAGTGAAAACTGAAGTCTGTGACTGGGAGGTTCATCCCACTCCAAGCGGCGAACGGCTCGACTGGCAAGTTATCCCCCTGATGCACTACATTCTCACCATTACAGCCACGGATGGTACATAGGTTCATCTCCTACGAGTGTCCGGGCTGGGGTTTTTCCTGGACACGCTCGGTTGCTGGGGACTCGTTCACTGGTTGACCGAGTCCATTTCGTTCTTTGTTCCCAGCATCGAGAATCGGATGCTGGACTCTCTATTTCCTTGTCTGCGTTCTGGGGGCTAGGCCTCCTTGCGCTGGCTGTTATTCTCTTCTGCCTTTTCATTGAACTGTCAGCTTAGTCCGAATCTGTATGTATCTTTTAGGTATCCTGAATAAGATGCATACAAACCATACCTGTTCTAGTAGGCTGTACCAGAGCTAGCACTAGAGTGCATAATTTGTAAAAAGACAGTGAGAAATAGTTAGATATGAGAATGGTAGTTGAATTTACCTGTTCTCAAAACATATGGGATGGGTGTTGATACAATGTCGGTCTCTCCGGGCCGGCTTTCGGTACGAAGAAATACAACATCATTGCATATAGATGACACAGTAAGTAGTAAATCAAGTATGGCTAATGCACAGAAAATCAGGTACAGCATCAGCTCCACGGAACAGAACAAACTGGGGAAGCATCTCACCTACCCGTGTATGACGTCAATACCTTAGCGCCCATCAGGGTTCCGTTTCAGCTTTTGATGCTTTTGCTCCTGTATTCTTTCTTTAAGAAGAAATAATCATACTATCTCTTACATACAAAGCAGACAGCTATCCCGATCAGATTGTCTGTTTCTGAAGTCATTGTCCGTTCCACCGATCCACCGTTCCACTCATTCCTGACATCCGCTCACCCCAAGTCTTCTGTGATTTGATCTCCCCGGGGTTCACAACTTTACTTTACACACTGGCACTTTCCATATCTGGTATAAGCTTCTGGCCCTCCTGTTACCGTCAAGCCAGCCACCATTAAAGACACTGTGTCTTTAATATACCCCGCACGCGATCCAGCTTCTCCGGTCATTGCTGCCAAGTCTCCTCGAGTCACAGACGCCCATAACTGAGATCCTGCCTCATACGCTTGAATCCAAATAATCCAACCTGTGATACCCCAGCGCTTCAATGTCCACTCTACACGAGGCTCTCCAATGCCTCAAACCGACATCATGGGAGGCAGTCCCTCAATCACCCGAAGAGCTACGAGATTACGTACACGACATCTTCAAACAAAGCCGCCTAGTAGCAGAGTCACTCCCGGACCCTCCACCGTACGAGCACGAAGAGTATCACGGCCAGGAATGGGAGGCCGCAGACTCCGGGCGACGAGTCACTCCATCGTCAGCACGAGTCGGGGAGACAGATCCGGAGATTACATCGATGCAGAAGCAGTGGGGAAAGCCTATTAAACTGGGTGGGAAGGAAAATCCCCTCGGCATACACGTGTGGAAACTGTCCGCGAACGATAATGGGGGGCAGTGGTTCGGGAGACGCAGTGTACACGAGGGTCTGTCCTTTTCGCATTGGCAGAGGAAGCTTTCTTCGGAGTATGATGAGACGCTGAAGGTTAATCGGAAGAAGATTGAAAAGGGTCAAACTCCCGACAAGAGTATCCGTGGTATCGGTGCTGAAGAGAAGGTCGAGAATAGGGAAGTCTTGGACGAGGATGGCTCGGTGATGGGCCTGATCACGCTTTACCATGTCTCTGCGCAGTTTCCTAAGCCGACTGCTCCTCGAGATTTTATGACTTTGATGATTACGTCTGAGCGTGGATTGCGGATAGGAGGGTCGAAACAGCCTGGTCGAAGCTGGATAATGGTGTCCAAGCCTTGTGAACACCCCGATGTGCCCGATAAGCCTGGTTATACTCGCGGAGAATATGAGTCTGTCGAGCTTATCCGGGAGATCCCCAGGAAAGGCAGTGGGAGCTCGTCTGGCTCGGTCAGTTCTGGGAAGAAATCAAAGACGAAGCAGAAAGAAAACAGCCCCGACGAGTCCAAGTCCCGGAGTCCAGAGGAAGCTGATGGTTCTGTGGATAAGGAAGAGGAGATGAACCCAGTCGAATGGATCATGGTGACCCGAAGCGACCCAGGAGGCAACATCCCCAAATGGATGGTCAACAAGGGCACCCCGGGAAGTGTCGGGGCGGATGCCGCCAGATTTATCAGTTGGGCTGTACAGGATGAGAAAACTCCAAAGAGGGACGTTTCTCAGGGTAGCGGCAATTCATCTCAGAGCACCGGGACCAACTCGGGGCCCACGAACGATAATGAGCATTCTGATGATTCCGATTCCCATTCCGAGTCCGACACCGACTCGACAGACAGAGATGTCCGGTCTCGCCACGGCTTGATAGCCAGTGTGACGGGCCTGCTCAACACCGGGCTTGAGCGATATGCACCTCAAGCCGTCCTCGACTATATCCCGCATCACCATGAACTACCAGGCGCCTTCCCACAGGGGGATGACGGCACGGCCGATTCCGCATCACAAAGCACCAAGGATTCCAGCACCAAGGGCTCCAGTACAAAGAAGGACCGCAGCACAGACAACCTAACAACCCGAGAAGCAGACCATGCCTCACTCTCTTCGGCACGCTCCGAAAGACCCAATCCAGCCGTGGAACTCGGACCGAACGACCTTCCCCCGAAAGAGCTGATGGAAATGACCAAAGATGGCAAACTAAGCTCACACGAGAAAGAACTCGCCAAGCTAGCTCTACGCAAACGCGAAATCGACACCAAGCTAGACACGATTCGCACCGAGCTCGACAAGCTTCAAATCTCATCAAACCCCGCAACCCCATCAAAGGGCCAATTTAATGAAATCGACAGCGACACGAGCGAAATGGTCAAACGCGCAGCTGGCAATCGATCCTCGACACCAGCTAGCGCAGGGACACAGCATAGCCACCGAAATAGTAGCGAGGGCCAGTCATCGCACATCCAAACGCCTGAGCCACCGAACAAGGCTGCTTTGCAGCTATTCCATGATGAGTCTAAGCTCCTGAAACAGCTCCGCAAGGTCGAAGCCAGTCAGCTCAAGGTTGCGTCGAAGATTGAAGCGAGGCGGAAGAAGGATGCTGAGCGTTCGAAGGAGACAAAGTTCAAATCCGAGGTAGAGAGCTTGCGGAGTGAAGTCAAAGACTTGAAGAAGGAGGTTAGCAAGCTACGTGCAGAGCGGGCAAAGTGGGTGGATCTTGTTGTTTCCTTGCAGGCGGAGAACACAAAGTTGGCTGCAAGGGGTGATAAGAGTGGGACGGTGAAGGATTAGGGAGCTGTTGATTCTTCTCGTTGTTTCTGTGCAGCTCATGCAGCTCATGATGATTACCGAGCGTCGTCTGCTCTTGAGCGTATTGTCTTCAGTACCTCTTTTTTTTTTTGGGTCTAAAGCCGCATCTGTACAACTCCTCGCAATATTATGAGGCCATATTTTCGTTGATTAATTACTTTGTTTAATTATATGTAGGAATCTGGACTTAGCAGCCATTTATCTGCAAAGCAACTCGCGAGTTAATTGACACGTGCGATTCAACCCCATGAAATGCAGGGCTTTTGGGCGACTGGAACAGCAGTTCACCGTTCTATGACCATTGGTGGAGCCAAGAGATGTGAAAATGGAACCATACTTTTCGGTGATGCCTTCGATGCACCGGTTGACAATCCTAACCGATCTGTCCGAGGAGCGCATTGCGAAATGAGAAATATTCGCGTCCCTTGCAAGACGAGGCACTTTATCCGCGAGAGATCATCGGTACATGTATCACAGTACATATTTCCAGTTCCCAGGCTGTTATGAAACTGGCGTATTTCAGATGCCTTATTCGAGGCGGGTATCATGATTTCAAGCGCAACGACGTGGTGCAGCAAGGCGTAGGCATTGGTCGCCGGCATCAGAAGATCAAAGTGCCGTACGACCAACGCAAAACATTCCGACCGATTGATTACTCTTGCGTCTGAACAGAAAAGCTATTAGTGAAAGACTCCATAAGGGATCCAGTTGCATATACCTCTGGTGGGTTGCCAGCGCCGCGGGCCATTTTCTCTAGCATCATGACGCGAACCTTCTCCTTGGGTTCGCCCATGCCGACAGACATGTATGACAGCAGCGGGTTGTGGCCAACGTAGGAGGCGTAGCTGTCGCGAAGGATGTTGGAAGTCCACTCGTGCTTGGTGGTGTCGGCGTGGCCGGTACCGATGTAGCGGGCCTGAAGAGCCTCGAGGTTTTGAAGGGTGCGCAGTTTGTCGGCCATTTTGAGGGATGGGTGGGTTGCGTTAGTTGGGAGAAGGAGTGAAGTCGGGGCGAAGATGGAATGTCATATCACGTGACGTGATATCAATGGCACATTTTGATCACGAGTTTAAACTTGGTCAAGTGTACAAATAAAGTCAAGAATAGGGCTATTTTCATCTGCTTTTATTGCCTGATGTCTGAAGCTATTTCTACAGCCCCGTTGTCGTCTCGGATAGCATTGCTGGTTCATTCGCATTTTGATGCTTTGCCCTCTCGCAATAAGCCAAGCATCTTTCCAGATGGCTCGAGGGAGTGGATTCCGATGACCGGTCTTGTTGCTGTAAAAGGTATGTTGCAGTTGATACTTGGGAATTAACCATAGTAATTGTGTTGGTTCTATTCTAGGAGAAAGTACACCTTCAGAGAGCCTGCACTGCATAGCCGTCACGTAAGTTCCTCGCGAGCTATGGACGTGAGAATGCCGTCTTTTGTGATGATACAAATGCTAATATATTCTAGTACCGGCGCAAAATGCCTATCTGCTTCTCATATCCCCCGCTGTCGAGGTCTGGTGCTCCACGACTGCCACGCAGAGATATTGGCCCTCCGCGCCTTCAACTACTGGCTTCTCACCGAATGCCATGGCTTTCTAGCCGAAGAACTGGACCACAGTACTACTTCTCACAAAAGTACCGGGTCTGAAAACAGAAGCAATTCAACATCCCCATTCATCCGCAGACGAACTCGATTAGAACACGAACGCCATGCACCAGCCTCAATAGACTGGCCACCTTTCGAGCTTCAGCCTGACGTCAAGTTTTATATGTACTGCACCTGTGCTCCCTGTGGTGATGCAAGCATGGAACTTTGCATGGAATCTCAAAAAGATGCCACTCCATGGGAAGTAAGACGCCAAACCGACCTTGGACCGGATGCAGAAAGCGCCGAGGACAACCTTCTCGATGGACGCGCCCATTTCTCTCTACTTGGCATTGTTCGTCGGAAACCGGCTCGCACGGATGCAGAATCCACACGAAGCAAGTCCTGCTCTGATAAGATTGCCCTGCGACAGGTATCTTCTTTGCTCTCGTGTGAAACCGCTCGTCTCGTTGCTCCCACGGTGAATGCCTATTTGGCTGGTTTGATTCTTCCCGAGGATGAGATTAGTCGCGTTGCATGTGATCGATCGTTTGGAGCGAACGGTCGAATGAGCCCTTTGGTGGGACGGTCATGGCCTGATATCAAGGATGAAGAGAGTCAAATTGGGTTTCGGTTTCAGCCATTTGATATTCTATCTGTGCCTGCTGAAGAAGTTCAAGCGCTGTGGCCATTTGCAAAGCCCAAGTCTACGGCGGATTCTGAATCCGCGTCTAAGAAGAGCAAGCCCGGTAACGTGAGTGCAGTGTGGACAGCAGCACCATCATATTCGCATTCGTGCGCGATATCACCAGATACTGGAAGCAAAACTTTGCCTGTATTGCGCCGCTCCGAAACTGGGATATATGAAACGCTTATCAACGGGGTGAAGCAGGGGAACAAAGCATCTGCGCCTGGCGCACGGGGTGCCTCATCGCTATCTAGAGCCAAGTTGTGGGCTCTTCTCAATGATATTGTCGCCTTGAGAGCTTGCCATGTCAGTCTAGAGCCTGGTGCAGACCAAAGTCAGACCCACGAGGCTCGTACGGTTCAGCAGGATTTTGGCACGTCCCTGCGAGCACTGCAAAATGTCAACACCTATGGAGACTTTAAACGGGCTGAGAGGCATGAAGATCCCCTTCGAGTCCGTGAAGAAGCCATCCGAGATGCTAGAAAAGTCCTCAAGGGCTGGGTACCTAACACCGGAGACGAGGACTGGGGATTAGATGTCTTGGTTGATATTAAGAAGCGAAAGCGTTGAGATACCCTTATAATGAATCATTAAGTATTGATTGATCAGTCTTGATCAGGCCGTGGCAATAACAATAGTATGTAGAGGTGCAAACGGTGCTGTACAAAGCGCACTTTTCATGGCCGATGGCCGTCTCTGGGGGATTCGGTAATAAACACAGTAATGCTCAGACCACCTAGTAAATACCGGGGATAATCCGACTGCGGACTATCGAGGTATAACGGTCCCAATCAGCCCGGTACTTCTTCTTGCATTTCTCCTCGTCGCGCATTTCACGGTGAATCAACAGGATTCCAAAGTAAAGCATGTAGAAGTAGGTGAGGATCATACCCCAGCCACGGGCCTCGGGAGTCTGCACAGCTTGCTTCTCCAGGTTGCCAGTGACTGGACTGATGCTTTCAATGATGACATAGCCCGCAATGCCAGTGGGCAGGCAGTAGGCCCATGACATGATCCAATCACCGAGGTAATTGATATGACGCGCCAAGCCCCACCATCCAGAGGTCATCAGCCTCGAGCCGCTGGCGGTCTCGATGTACTTGATGTGCTTGACGCGGGGGTCGTTGGGGTTGGTGCGGAATCGGTTCTTCTGGTTGTTGGCGCCGCGGAAGATGGAGTATCCGATAGCGGTAACACCCATGACAAGCGCCATTCCAGTCCATCCCAGCTCAAATGGGAAGACGGAGAGATAGCGGCTCTGGATACTGTACAAGTGGGGGACCCAGACCACGTCGCCAAAGGACAGCATGAAGCCAAATCCGTCCATGATGATGTCCATAGTAGTCATGATAGCAGGCTCCATGTACAATGCGTCCAGAATGTAGAATCCCTGGAAGATGGTAATCAGGACGATCGAATCGGTCACATGGCCGTAGGCTCGGTACTGATGGGCCACATTGGACAGGTTCAATATGGTCCATCCCAACAGGCCCGGTCTCATTTCCATAAACACCTTGATATCAATTGTGCGCGATGCCTCATCTACGAACGGAATGGGCAGGCGAATACGCGGGTTCAGTTCGCGGCCGATGAAGAAGTCGTACAGCGGATTGCCCGTGTGGCCTCCAGGCGCCAACTCTCGCAGATCCGGGTTAGGCTTGCCGGGTGCCGGGACAGAGAAGCTGCGGATGTAGACAAAAAGCGAAATCACCGAGGCGATCAGGAGGTTCGCCGTAATGACCTGAATGTAGTTGTCCCACAAGAAGGTCCAAACCACGAAATCAGCTCCGTGCATGTAGGTTCCAGCGGCCAAGCTTCCGAGAATAACGAGGGCAGAAGGGAAAGCTGTTAGATGAGGAGCTGTTAGCAACGCTATGAGCAATTCGATGGTCTCCTCGTACCATTGAACTTGTACTTGTGTCTGCCTCCGCATGCCAGAGTAACGCCTTCGGCCACCTGGCCGGGCAGGGAGACCTGCAGAAACAAGCTGAAGGCATAGTAGCTTAAAGTCCAGAGAGTCACTTTAGCATTGAAGAGCCCTGCCACTCCCTCCGCAGGCCAGCCCACTTCGCGCTTTAGCTGATCGAGGGTCAAGGTCGAGGGGTGCAAAAGCCCGGGCGCGGGACAGCCCGAAACATCATTGCACACGAAAGCGAAGACATAGACCAGGATTGGGAGACCGAATACGATTCCTGCAGCTCCTAGACTTCAGCGACGGTCAGTACAGAACCTCAGGTGGGATTGAAGGAAAACATACGGTCCGCCGAACTCGTAGCCGCGCTTTTCAGGGACTGGCTGTATTGGAACGGATTCCTTGGACTTGGAGGGTCTAGGTGTCATTGTGAGAGAAAAGGAATTGTTGTTGGAGGAAACAGAGCAGGAAGGAAGAATAAATAAAGTCTGGAAGCTCCGATCGCGTACGACACCGGAAGCTGAGCGGCCGCGACTCCGGTCATTTCTCCGCATCGTCAATCAACACCAATCATTGATGAAACGTAAGCTCTCTTCAACTCGAGAGCTGATTTTATAGACTCTACACTTTGATCCGTGACCTGTTGACTCCTGCGCCATGAAGCTAACAGGCTCTGCTCATTCCTCGCTCCTTCTTTTATCATCCATTCTGGGACTGTCCAGCGCCGACAATTCTCACTTCAGCGATGACGCCCCTTGTGTGGCCCGCTCACCCACTAGCGGCATGTATTTCGACCTGAGCGCGATCTCGTTAACACCGCCTGGATTGAAGGACGGAAAGCAAGTGGACAAGGATGACCGTGGTGAGAGTTGGCACGCCAAAGGGCACGACTACCCGGCCAACTTCACCCTCAACATCTGCGCCCCGGTCGTGGAGAAGGTAGTGGACGTGGTGGGAGTGGAATCATCGCTATGGAAGAACGTTAGCGCATATTACGAACGCGATGGGAAAACATATTCAATTGGGTATGGCCACTCCACCATTCTGTGTTTTCCATGCTAACAGCTCTTGCTCTGGAACAGACAACAGGCTTCAGATCCCTTCTTTCGAGGTCGTAAACTCGTTCTAAACTACACGAATGGCTCCCCGTGCCCCGATGACTGGAATACCGCGAGCTCGAGCAGTTCGATCCGAAGAAAGTCCACCCTGATGTCCTTCCTCTGCGATCGCGATGCTCTACCCAACCAGGCCACGCCCTCCTTTGTCGGTACCATGGACTCTTGCACCTACTACTTTGAGGTGCGCAGCTCCGCTGCCTGTGGTGGAATCGCGGTTGATCCAAGCTCCGGTGGAATGGGCCCGGGTGGAGTGTTTGGTGTAATGTGAGCTCTCTCCTTCGCCGTACAAGTGTGGGAGTTGATACTAACATCCTATGGTTCCAGCATGCTCATTGCCGTGGCTGCCTATCTGATTGGCGGTTGTGCTTATCAGCGAACGGTCATGCACCAGCGTGGTTGGCGCCAGTGCCCGAATTTCAGTCTTTGGGCCGGGATGTTTGATTTTATCAAAGTAAGTCTCCTAATTTTACTTCCATGTCGCTCTCGAGGGTCCAGATATGGCAACGCTTTGCGCTCCCACAAAAATACAAGCTTGGCTGGACTACCGGTTTCGCGATTGGATTGAAATGACTTCAGCTGGTCTGAAGCCTGATCTGCATCATTAAAAGCGCCTATCTTTTGTGTCGTCCTTACTGCTGTCCTCGCTTTTTGTTTCCAGTGATCTGCTCCATTTCCGTCTGTGTTGACCACAGCCTGTACTTTGTCATGACTTTGGAGCGAGATTCCACGGTTGTCATAGATCATTGGGCTGTTTATCTGGCAATATCCAGTGGCTTTACTTCCGCTCATGCTTGAGTTGTTTGGTATTTGGATGTTGCTAGATAAATACAGCTCCAAGGACTCGTACTCTGTACACTGCACCTCTTTTCTTCTCTTTTTGGCAATTCTGGGGGATTGTTCTCATTTGCCATGATTTCACGCAGACCGGCGTGCTGACTACCTCTTCCTGACAGGACATGGTCATCATTCTATTCTCATCCATCGGAAAGTGTGTCCGTTCCAACCGACCCTCGAGCAGCGGCTACGCTCGCGCAGGGGGTGATGGCCATGGTGGGTTCATTGGTGCTATCGGTGGCCGTGCTGGAGGGCAGGGTGGACAAAGGGATGTGGATGCGGAGAATCAGTTGATTGATCAGCTTGATGAGGAATGGGATGATTAGATGTCTTTGCCTTTTTTTTTAAAATACCACGTCGGAAAAAGAAGCCGTGTGCCCCTGGAACATTAGGTATAGAATTGATTGGGTACACAAGTACCTACGTACGAACCTTTCATTCAAGTTTACAGAAATGCCACTTCCATGATACCTTTTGCGGCTCTGGGCCTCGGAGGTATAGCCCTGAAAGTAGGGCACCCAGTGTTAGCCATTACCATCATTTAGCCCTATCTAGACACGGTTATATTCCATGATTTCCAATACAGTCTCATGTTGGTCACTTATAAGGGAATTCGGACCCAGCCTTGGGAACTGAACGTAATTTTTGATGGAAGAAAACCGTCTGATTCTGCTTTAGATATATCTTCACCAGTTGGACATGCCCTCCAAATACCATCGACTCGATTGGATTCTTTACATCTTTAAAATAGGCACTCTGTCACGACAAACAAGTGGAAAGGATATCAACAGCAAAAGAAATCAAGTGAACGATATGAAAAGAATAAAATTCAGTCCATCAACTAAGTGGGTCATATTCACAAAGGTGGCTCATATGGCAAATTTTGCCAAGGTCTTCCATCAAGTAGCATCATTGGTCTAGTGGTAGAATTCGTCGTTGCCATCGACGAGGCCCGTGTTCGATTCACGGATGATGCAAATCGTCTTCTTCAGGAAATCATCCTCCAAGAGGATTCCTTTTTTCTTTGATTTTCTTTTTTGGGGTTTAACGGAGACTACCTACCTCCAGAGCTACTACCTCTATTACTTTTAAATTCCCATCATGATAATCCAGTCAATAACCATTTATTCTCAAGGCAAAACCAGCGAAATCCGAAATCCAGGCTGCAGTAAAAGTCACGGACCTCTCACACTTAGTTAATTCAAACAGATATCATAAATACATTCATTCAAACAGAGATCGTCCCTGAGGACAGAGGATATACAAGTCGCAGAAACCACATATAGTCAAGACACAAACTCCGGGCTTTTGACAAGAACGAAGCCAAAAAAAGGAGCAACACCAGCCATAGAACCCATTCCCAAGCGCTGCCAATAAAAACAGCAGTAGAACATCACGCGTCGGTCATCCAAGGCATGAGGCAAATCGAAATCCATACCTATCGCGAGTTCTGGCCCATGTCAGGCCCCGCCAAGGCCCAGGTCATAAGCACCCAGCGGCATATTTCCTGCGTCGCCAAAGCCGGAGATATCAGTGCCGTTACCTGGAGCACCTGCACCTGGAACGGAACCCGAGGTGGAGCCTGCGGGCGGTTGAGTGCCAGAGCCGGAGTCTAGAGATGGGTTGGCTCCGGCGACTGGGTCAAGGTTGAAGGGTAAGAACCATGCACTGGGCTGGTAGAACTCGCCCAGTCCGGCTGGGGCACCTGGATCTAGTTGACCAGTGAAGAGGGATTGGTCGGAACTCTGCTCGATACCGCTGACGGGTGGCATGGGAGGATTGCTGGGGACGAAGGAGGTGGGATCGAAGTCGTTAAATGAGCCGTAGACGAACTGTCGGTCGAGCTGGGGTAGTTGGTCTGGTGGGATGCTGAAGTCGAAGGGGGGTTGGCCGAAGGGCATGGAGCGGGTTTGAGAGAACACCGAGGGCTGAGGGAACGCGCTTTGTGAAACGTCTGGGGTATTTCCCATTGTCATATCCACTTGCGTCGGAGAGGTCTGGCCCATGCTCGGAGTGCCGTCGGACGGTTTACTATCCTTGCGCGCGCGAGATCTGCGAGGCACGACTGGCTGTGGTGTTGTTGGTGACAGACTGGCGAAGAAGTCCTCTACACTCTGGAGATCGGGCTTCTGTCCCATGACGGCATCCTGGCCCGCCTCCCTGTGCCGGGTGTCTGGGTCTTCCCAATGTAGTCTGGATACACCGTGGGGATACTTGTCGAACCAATCACCGTACTGGAACATTGGTGCCATTGCTGTGCCATTCTGGCTCGCCACAGATCCCTTGATAGCTGCATCGGCGAACTGCCGGTATCGGTCTTTGGCGCTCTCCACCATATAATGGAACATACCCCAGTACTTCTTCATCTTGTTGAGGTAGCGGTACGTATGTCGGAGATTCTCCTTTGATCGAGCCTCCAGCTGCACGTTCTTGGAGAAGATGCCCCAGATGTGAACCGTACTGGCCGTGTAGGCACAGTAACCAGCAAATGGTACTGTGAGAGGATAGGCGGAGGCCCGGTCAAAGAGCACGGAGATGTTATGGGCTGCCTCCACCGCTGCCCGGCCTGCATTGCTGAGGAACGACTTGGGCATATCCCTAGGAGGTCGACCTCCAGGCGAAAGAGGAATGGCGAACTGGTTCAGGAATAGCATGTTCTGATGTATGATGATGTGAAGAAATAGGAATTGATTTGCGATCTTTTCTGCCGCGTGAATCTGGAGGTTCTCGTAGGTGAACGTAAGAGAGCTCGGGAGCGATGCAGAAAATTCATCAATCTGTCGCTTCATACGCGTATATTCTGACTCCGGGTGCCAGAGGGGATGGGGATCCTTTCGTTGTCCTCCGAGATTCAAGTAATCAACAATGTGACCCCAGATGACTATGGCACGAATGATGTATGCTGATGCCCCCATGTTCTCCTTGGCATTGGATAGTTGACCGGAATTTTCAGGTGTAGGGTTGGGTATATTCCCATCCAACTCCTCCGTGGGCCCAGGGATCTCCATTTGAAAATGGGTCTCCTTGATGGGAAGTTGGATATGCAGAAACTTCTCATTTCCAATGGGTGGCCGCTGGCTTCCTGAGGAGTTGTATCGATCCATCAAGTAACATGCCCACATAGTCCGCCGTCGAATTTCTCGATCCGTGAAGCTCAACTGTGAGTTGCTGTTGTTTTGACCCATCAACGGGTCACGATCGAGCTCTTGGTGGAGCTGCAAGGCATATGCCATCCTCAATGCTTGTCCCCCAAAGGACCAGCTTCTTCCACCGTGACACGTTCCAAACTCGTGAAGTCCGAGGAGTAGAAAAACGGTGAGGATAGTGATGTTGGGCTCGTCATGTCGACTCAGAGCGATGGCAGCGGCAGGATTGGCCCAGTTCTCTCCGCGCAAGAACGGAGGATCCGAGCTGAGCTGCGGATGCGTAGAAAACCGACTTGATACTGCGCAGACAGCGAGAATGAGAACCGGGGGAACCGTGCCAGCCTTGAGGCGGCGCATGAAGCTTGGTTTATGCAAAAGCAGGTACGATTGTCCATAAACACAGTCAAAGAAGACCTCGGCCAGATGCTCTTGTATCTCCAGAGATGGCAAGAACTCTGCACCTTCAGTCAACAGTCCCGTGCCATCAGTCGATTTGATTTCGCGACTCATTGGTAACGTTTCATGCGGGGGGCGGCGGTCCCCTCGAGTCCAATCCTCCATTTCCGTAGCGAAAGCTTCCTCCGCACTTCGTTTCTTCTGCGCCCTGGATGACTGTGACTGAGTAGATGGCCTGACAGCTGACCTGCCAATCGAAGCCATATCTCTATTATCATCCCTAGGAATCGTCTTGATCACGCGGTCTTCCATTCTCTTTAGTCGCTTGTCCAGCATGGCCATATAATCCGTCCGCGGCGCCGCTTTCCTCGTAGTGACTTTATATACGCAAGGAATTCTTGAGCGAGTACAGTGCTTGCAAGCTGGCTTCTCGCCCGAGCATCGGATCTTTTTCCGTCGACAGGCAATGCAGGCTAGCGGAAGCCGCTTTCTTTCCTTCCCGGCCTTGGTCTTCATTTCACGCCAGACCGGCTTGTCATTTTTTCCATCTTCGTTTCCGGGGTTTGCCGAATCTGGAACTTCACCAGCATCATTTCGGTTGTGGTGATCGTCCGGCCCGCCGTTATCGGGGCCATTTGCGGGGTTACCGGGGTCGCGGGAACTTGCATGACTTTGGGTATCAAAGTCATCTGGAAAAGCCGCCGAGTCCTGCTGGCCCAAGCCGAAGCTAGTACCGGAGGCTTTCAATGGCGACTCGTCGGAGTCGGGAGGGATCATGACGGGTGCGGGTACCCCAGGACCCAAGCCCAAAGCATCGTTCGGCGCGACCGGTGATTAGACGAGGGGATGCCTAGGGAACAGCAAAACCCGGGGTTTGGCGACAGGAAATCGAAGGCAAGGCCGTCGAGGCGGGCAAAGTCGGTCTGGAGGAGAAGAGGAGAATGAAGAAAATATGGGGAAAGGTTTAGCGGCGAATGGCGGCTTGGCACGAGGGTCCATTAGCGGTTCAAAGATTACGGAGCTAAGCTTTTCCTTCAACCTAGGATGCAATGACGAAGGAACTAGCTGGTGATTCTAGCTACAAGCTCACCTGACCACATTCTAGGCACAAAAAAGAAACAGTAGTGCAGAAACTGACGGCATCGACATGCTAAGGTTACATGCTCTTTATCCGAACTCGGCTATGATCATACCCGGTTTTGAGGTTCACTAAGCACCTCCACAAGCTCGCAAGCTTCGGATGAACAGATGTTAGTCATCCAATATGATCTTCCCCAAGCTAACTAGTTAACTACGGAGAAGCTTTGATTCCCTATAAGCTATAATTCTCCCGTTAGTACTCGCCAAGGTTCCCTGCATGTGGTTCTCTCCAGGTCGAACTATCGCTGTAGGGCAATCGATCAGTAGATTAATATCCGGATTAGAGACAAATCTGACGACAAAAAAAAGTACTGAATACAAAGTGGACAGGAATTACCCTGGTACACAAATTTGCATGGTGGAATCCCCATGTATCATCGTAGCACGTCAAACGGCTCTCTCCATAACCCCTATACCCGCCACTCTAAATCGTAGACATATTGCTTTGCCATGTACTCAACCGTCTTCGAAACACAACTGCTGCTCATTGGCAGTTACGCATCGGCAAAGATCGGGTCCTATGAGGATTTTGGGCGGCCAGGCTTTCCGCGCGGTGTCGCCTGCTCGAGCGCATTCAAAATTTCCACGCCGAGATCGTACATGTGGTAGGTAGGGAAGAGGATCCAGAGACCACTGCAGCAATCCGGTTAGTCGGTGTACTTGTGAAACGATACGTCAGGCTTAAACTCACTTGGGAATGATCCACAGGAAGATCAGAGACGAGAGGTCATTGTGGCCGATGTTCGAGAAGCCCGAGAAGAACTCATTGAGCCCTAGGTCGGTTAGCGCATACGTTCGCAACAAGGTAGAAAGCACGCGACTTACAGTAAAGCAGGGTTTTGCTAAGGGTCATGGTCGACGCAGTATACGCGACCAGGAGCGCGATTGCACCCGTGCGACCAGCCACGACCTTGTCGGCCGTCAACAGCCACACGAGGCCCTTCTTGGGCTTATATGTATCGCGACTACTCGTGACGGTGGCCCCGTAGCAGTACACAATCCACAAGTAGTAAACGTAGCCGGCGGTCTCGACCAAGTTCATTACGGTCTGCGCGGCTGTGAAACCATTTTGCGCATTGTAAGCGGGCCAGCCGTAGATGTAGTCGACCGTGCCGTAAAGAGCATAGGGAGTCCAGACAGGCGAGTGCAGCCGGCCGCCCGGCATGCTATGCGGACGCAAGAGGACGTAGCCTGCATCCCACGCGACCAATGGCACAGAGACGAAGAGCCAGATCGTGAGCGCAACGGACGGGGTATGGACCCATTTGCGCGAGGCGCCGGTGGTCGTAGGGGCGGAGGTGGACTTGGCCAGTTCCTTCGCGGCCTTCTCAGGAGAGGGGAAATCTCCAGGATGATGTCGCGTGGAGACCATGGTGGGCAAGGTACCGTTCAGAGATGAAATGAGTGAGTTATGCGCAATCACGCGTGCTTGGATATATGGGGAATGTAGAAAAAGGAAGTAGAAGAGCGCCAGCCTCACATTGGGAGTGCGCATGCCAGTTACGGCCAGTGACGTCGTTCGGGACTGCTGATTGCGGACAATTCATGCAGTGCCCACGCTTTGGGCGAAGATTTGCCTTCCTGCGCTCCGCTGCTTATTGGCTGATCTCAGGCCCATTTCTAGTCTCGAGTCTGACGTGTACTTGTTGTACTTCATCTCTGTGCTTCCCTAGTACTGTAGTATGAAGGAGGACTTTACCCCACGGCTGGGCTCGTGCTTCTCGGACTGCATGGACTACATCAGCCACATTCCATCAGATATCATTTCCAGCTCCAGTCTGTACAACTACCATTTCGATGATGCGAAAGGGTGATGGTGCCGGTGGATAACCGCCATATAGTTGACAACGTAGTCCAAGCCAGCCGGCCACCCAAGGCACATACTAAATGCGATAAATTACAACTCCCTAATTCAACAATCATCACTTGGAATTCAAGTTATGGTCAATACACCCTGCACCTTCTGGATCAATCAAGAAGATACAGACCAAGAAACACATGTGTATTTCGGGCTGATTTGTCCAAGCTATACATATTGTATTGTACGCTAACTAATGCAAAACGATGATTCCTTAGATAACACAAGATTGACATATGCTATCCTCAAGTTATGAATATCTACATACTAACAACAGAACAAACACATATGTAGAGTTGTGTACATATAGGGAATCCAACTACATAGGTAAGGTATTTAATACGAGCTTTGGCGGTGGACAACCGCTTGGGACCTCGGGAATTACGTTTGAGTACATGCACGTGATGACATGAATCATTCCGATAGGCTGGAAACCTCCGGTGGAAGAAAATGGTAGCATATATCCATTTCTTTCACAATGCACTGAATCTGGTGATTCATAGAAATAGTTTTACTGGAGTACAGTCACTATGGCCGAGAAGAGCCAAAAGGTCGGTACTCGCTGTCACAGTTCACTCCAAGAAGTTAATATCTGACTGCCTTGATAGGATTTTGATCGCCTGGCGCGAGTGCGCGAAAATCAGCGCAAGAGTCGTGCTCGGAAACAAGAGCATACTCGAGATCTCGAGCAGCAGCTGGCGGCATGTAAAAAGCAGGCACAGCAGAAGGACATTGAGTACCGACTCGCCCTGCAAAAAATGCACGCCGAGAACCGAAATCTCAGGACACTGTTGGGGTCGCTAGGGATTTCCGCTGAGCTCATTCAGCAATATGTGATTGTGGCTGATCAGGACACGTCTGTGACTCGCAAAGTCGCGATTCCGGCCGTGCAGCATTCAAAAGAGCCATCTGCTCCCTCATCTGCCACGCGATCCTCTTCGCTGTCTCGTACTCCTGTTGGCGACCAAACAGTAGTCGAAATGCCGCCAGTGGATCATGGTGCTTACACTTTGTCTGAACCACAACCGACAGAACAGCATCTCCCTCAGAAGCTACAAAGCCCAGATCCGCCTCTATGCTGCCCGCCAGGGTCGGGCCAAGGGAACTCAAATACCTGGCCCGGGACGCCTGATGATGATATGCTGAACACAACCATGTGTGCGATCGCAGACGAACTTGTTCAACAGTACAATACGCGTGGAGCTGATATAGAAGATATAAGACAGAGGCTTTGGTCTGGGTTCAGATCAGGAAATCCCGGCGATGGCTGCCGAGTACAGAATCAATTATTATTCCAAGTACTGGATGAAATCAGCAACAACATTTGATCTGCCAATCGCAGCACCATTATTTCGCTACCAATTACGCCTCTTGCCAAACCACTTGACTACATATACCAGTCCCAACAACACGGGGACTTCCACTAGAGGCCCAACAGTGGCCGCCAAAGCTTGGTCGCTATCCACGCCGAATGTCGCTATGGCCACTGCAATAGCCAACTCGAAGTTGTTACTCGCAGCAGTGAAGCTTTGGGTACAGGAAAGCTCGTACCCAAAGCCAAGTCGCCGGGTTATCAAAAGTGTCATCAGAAAGATCACAGCGAAATAAACGATCAACGGGGCAGCTACCCGGATCACGGACACAATCTGATGCACCACGTGCCGACCTTGCGAAGCAAACAAGATCAAAATTGTAAAGAGCAAGCCGATCAGAGACAGTGGACTGATCCATTTCAGAAACTTCTCTTGATACCATTTGCTCCCAGCCAGGCTACGCAGGCCGAAGCGAGTCGCGATGGCTGCGCCAAGTGGAATCCCAAGGAAGACACCGACACTCTTGGCTGCTAAGGAATACTGCAGTCCGGGATTATCTGCGCCACTGATGACTTGGATGAAGAAGATGGCCATTGGTGCAAAGAGAACCATTTGCAAGACAGAGTTGATCGCGACCAGGATCGCGCAGTATTCTCCATCTCCGCCGGCAAGACCTGTCCAAATAAGGACCTAACTTGATTAGCCGGAGATGTCTCTATCCAGTGCAGGTTAACATACCATTGCAATGCATCGTGCAATTCCCACCAATATCAACCCTTCTCTGAGCCCTCGTTCATCGGGAAGAAACGCCCACGCCAGCCCCAGCTGCGTTTCCTGTTAACCAACACACACATACCAGCTGTCCATGGAGAGAACCTACCATAAACAGAGGAGCCACGATCCAATTCATCACCACGCTAAAAGCAACCTGGATCCAAAGTTTTTTGGCACGGAATGTCTGATGCAAAGTCTCGTATCGCACTTTGCACAGAATTGGGTACATCATCACCAGCAGGCCAACCGCTGCGAAGGTGTCAGACCAATAACTATATCGTGCCGTGCGCATGAAACTCACCGATGGGTACGGACACGCCGACAAACTTTCCCTTCTGTAATGCCGGACCTGTATTAGGGACAAAATTCCCAAGAATGATCCCTACTGCCATGGCCAGGAAAATCCAAATAGCGAGGAAGCGGTCGAGAATGCCGAGTTGTTTGAATGCGGACGTGTGCTTCGTCTCGTCATGGCCGCCATCTTCTTCAACGTCTTTGTCATTGACACTCGGTTTGTAGTCATGGTGTGGTTGGTCAGAAGTAGATGGGGAAGGGTTAGCCTCCGGGTCGGTCATTTTGAATTATCTCTAGGTGAGATTGAGAATCAAGTAGGTGACGAGATGATTCATTGCATTCTATATCTTGAGTTTCTACTAGATACTGCCTTTGCAGCTGCTGGAGCCAATCATATCGCAGTAGTGACATTTGCCATATGAATCACGTGATCAACAACGGGTGAATACCTTCAGGGTGCAGATAAATGAGCAGCCTAGTCACTTCGTGCGGTAATCTCCTGCCTAGACCGCGGGCAACGATATCGATGCCCAGTCGCGAAATTCCCCCATGACTAGCTGCCTGGTCGTTATACCAGCCCACGTCAAGCTAGGGCTTCAAGTCTGTGGGTGCCAGGGTCCAATATGGGGCTGATTAGAGAAGTTATGGAGTTGAATGGCTATCAATTGCACCTGGTATGAAGCTACGTCAGTGAGTTTTCATGGCATCGCCAATGATACCCGAGAAGACCGCGTTGGACGGCTCTATAACCACTTCAAGGCGCAAGCGATGCTCACTGGAACCAAAAGTAAAGTAGTGAATGTCGTTTGATCAATGGTCGCATAGAGCCTGTACACCGTAATTGCTGTGAGATAATAGCACGTGGAGCCCGGACAGAGCTCTATAGATACAGGCGGCGCGGATTTGATCCAAAGAAGGGAAATATCTCACACCTAGTATAAGGGCGTAGGTATTATAAACGCATTTTTTGTAGATACAGTGGAAGATAGGGTGTGAGTAAATTTATTATGAAGATTTTCAATATTGGGAAGATGTTTGGTGTTGGGTAGACGAGCTACGAGTACTAGACTTGGAACACGGGGAATGCTTTATCAGCTTCCTTGGCGTAGTTAGAAGATGGGCATTAGCTTAGTGTCGTCGTTCAAGCCATCTACAATGATGGCCGGGTAAAGACTTTTGATTTAAATTGTGTCCCTTAGCGGAGTGTGATTGACCCGGGGCGTTTTACCGACGATTAGCCGCGAAAAACAGGCTTAGCCATATGAAGTGCGGCATCCGAAGAAGCAAGAAAATCGGGCAGGGATCGGCTCATTCTCCATAACAAACATCTCCATCGCGGAAGTTTTACAGAGTCCTCGGAGGACATCCAGCAAGGGAATCGATGTACGGAGTAATTTACCAGTTTCCACACTCGGCAGTCTTCGGACTCTGTACTTCAGGAATCGGAGTTCAATTGGATGTGGTGTGGTAGCCCGACTTGGGGTGGGCCTAACGAGGGATAGAACAGGGAAGAGTGAGAGCGAAAGCCGGTCAAGAAGAGCAAAAGTGACCCTCCTTCGTGAATGGATTAATTCTGCATGTAACTACGGAGGAACTAGTGACTACTCCGTAGAGGAAGCTGGGGTGCATCGGCAACCCTGAAGCCTGGAAACCGGAGCCCCGCACTTTTGCTTCCTGCGACCCCAGTCTCCACGGAGGGCCATTTTATCACCCTGAGAGCTTAGTGTCGAAACGTTTATAGTTAACTAGTTAATCAGAGATATAATCAAATACGTATCAAATGCCATACAGATATTTCTGGGAAAAGTAAACAACTAATCTAGGTTATACGTGTTTATCATGTACCGATATAGATCCTAACCATGGCTCAGGGAACCATACCATGGACCAAACAGAAGCATAAGCCATGTGCAATCTAGGGCGCCACTGCTACCGTACCCCACGAGGAATACTACGTGAGTCCCATCTGCAGGTGGCCTGTAGCACTGGGGTGATTCTTTCCCACACGATGAGGGATTTCCCGTCGGGCAGGGTAGACCAAGATCTGCTCAGACTTTCCAATTTCCTGCCTCCCCTTTCTATGTGTGCTTTGCCTCTTATGGAGAGCCGTTGAATAATAGCACTAGGTAACTATTCCGTACTGGAGAAAGTTGTAACTTGTTGCATTACTGGAACGGAAAATTAGCGGGAGAACTACAGAATGACTGGGGACATGAGCACGGACGTGGGGCATAGCGAAGGCCGAAGTTTAGGCGGGAGCCGTGTATCTAAGAAGTTAGATGTGAAATTAGTTATGTATTTGCAGAACTCAAGTGTGTCTCACCTTGAAGCCCCCCTGTCCTCTGTACAATGCTTTTATCTTACGCGAGGGTGTTGCTTTGTTTGTTGTTGAGTTCCAGTTCCCCTTGAATCTTAGGCAAAAGGGGCCCATATATTCGGCCTCCCTCGCATCGCCAGCCTCTTGCATTTGGACTCTCCCTTTGCTACGTAGATTTCCACCAACAACAGTGTACAATTCAAATTATGCAAAACAACCCGTGCCTGAGTGTCACGTCGTGTTCATGGCCATCCGGCTATTTGTCGATCCTTGCTACTTTCTCCACATCTCCAGCTTCCCCGTTTGATTTTTTATGGAGAATTACGACATGCACCGGCATCCCTGTCGGTCCCCTTCTTCTAATTGATGAGCATTTAAATTGGATCCAATCCCCACTGAGATTTTTGTGTTGCACGCCAACCTTCCTTCACCTAGCTACCTAGCTGTGCCATTCGTTACTCCCCGGGCCCCTGAACCAGTCCAGCCCTTCAAACCCCTGCAACCATGAAGCTCGGGTGGTTGGAAGCTGCCGTCCTGACGGCCTCAGTCGCCGGTGCCAGTGTGAGTGGTCTATTTACTTTGATGTCTGGATAAATCCAGTACTGACCGTGTCACGCGATAGGACCTGGCATACTCCCCTCCTTACTATCCATCGCCTTGGTCGACTGGCGCAGGAGACTGGGCTGAAGCCCACAAACGTGCCGTTGAATTTGTGTCGAGCCTGACTCTCGACGAGAAAGTGAACTTGACCACCGGTGCTGGGTAAGCACATTTCCTGATTAGGAAATCGCCGCCGTATGAGACTAACCGTCACAGATGGGAACAAGAACGATGCGTCGGTGAAACTGGTGGTATTCCCAGGTAAGCCGAACAAGGGCACTCGAAGATGTGAGGAGTCGGAATGACTGACAGAACCGTGTCGATTAGACTTGGAATGTGGGGAATGTGTATGCAGGATTCGCCCCTCGGTGTTCGCGACAGTATGAATATTCCTTTCTTGCGATGATCAATCCAGGATACTGATCACACACAGCTGACTACAACTCGGGTTTCCCCGCTGGTATCAATGTTGCTGCAACTTGGGATAAGAGACTCGCCTACCAGCGTGGTATGGCGATGGGTGAGGAGCACCGCGACAAGGGTGTTGATATCCAGCTGGGTCCCGTTGCTGGCCCGCTGGGTAAGAACCCCGACGGTGGCCGCGTCTGGGAAGGATTCTCTCCGGATCCTGTCCTCACCGGTGTGATGATGGCCGAGACCATCAAGGGTATGCAAGATGCTGGTATCATTGCTTGTGCCAAGCACTTCATCGGTAATGAGCAGGAGCACTTCCGCCAGGCCGGTGAAGCTCAGGGCTACGGGTACAACATCACCCAGAGTGTCAGCTCTAACATCGACGACAAGACTATGCACGAGCTCTACCTTTGGCCCTTCGTCGACGCGGTCCGTGCCGGTGTCGGCTCCGTCATGTGCTCGTACAACCAGATCAACAACAGCTACGGTTGCTCCAACAGCTACACCATGAACAAGCTCCTCAAGAGCGAGCTTGGTTTCCAGGGCTTCGTCATGAGTGACTGGGGTGCCCACCACAGTGGTGTCGGTGCTACCCTCGCTGGTTTGGACATGTCTATGCCTGGCGATGTTGCCCTGGGTAGCCCTTACTCGTACTGGGGCACCAACCTGACCATCTCTGTACTGAACGGCACTGTCCCCGAGTGGCGATTGGATGACATGGCTGTTCGCATCATGGCCGCCTACTACAAGGTTGGCCGTGACCGTTACCGCACTCCTCCCAACTTCAGCTCCTGGACCCGCGACGAGTACGGCTACGAGCACTTCATCGTTAGTGAGAACTACATCAAGCTCAACGAGCGCGTCAACGTCCAGCGCGACCACGCCGACGTGATCCGCAAAATTGGCTCCGACAGCACTGTCCTGCTGAAGAACACTGGTGGTTTGCCCCTGACTCACCAGGAGCCATTCGTTGGAATCCTCGGCGAGGATGCTGGCTCTAACCCCTACGGTGCAAATGGCTGCACCGACCGCGGTTGCGATAACGGTACTTTGGCTATGGGCTGGGGCAGTGGCTCTGCCAACTTCCCTTACTTGATCACTCCCGAGCAGGCTATTCAGAATGAGGTCTTGACCTACAGCGCTGGCAAGACCAATGTCTTCTCTGTCACCGACAACGGAGCTCTGGACCAGGTTGCCGATATTGCTTCTCAATCCACCGTCGCCCTGGTCTTTGTGAACGCTGATTCTGGCGAGGGCTATATCAATGTCGATGGCAACGAGGGTGACCGCAAGAACATGACCCTTTGGAAGAACGGTGAGCAGCTTATCAAGACTGCCTCCCAGAACTGCAACAACACCGTCGTGATCATGCACACTCCGAGTGCTGTCCTCATCGGTGACTGGTACGAGAACCCCAACATCACCGCCATTCTCTGGGCTGGTTTGCCTGGCCAGGAAAGCGGCCGCAGCTTGGTCGATATTCTTTACGGCCGTGTCAACCCTGGTGGCAAGACTCCTTTCACCTGGGGCAAGAGCCGCGAGGCCTACGGCCCGCCTATCGTGACTGAGCCCAATAACGGCATGGAAGCTCCCCAGGATGATTTCACTGATGGTGTCTTCATTGACTATCGCCGCTTTGACAAGGACGACGAGGAGCCCATCTATGAGTTTGGCTACGGTCTGAGCTACACTAGCTTCGAGTTCTCCGATCTTGAGGTCACTGCTTTGAGCGCGGACAAGTACACTGCCACCACTGGCAGGACCGAAAAGGCCCCCGTCCTCGGAAAAGTTGGCCAGGCTTCTGACTACCTGTTCCCCAGCGGTATTAAGCGCGTGACCCAGTACCTCTACCCGTGGCTCAATTCGACCAACCTCAAGGAGTCTTCCGGCGACCCTGATTACGGCTTGAAGACCGAGGACTACGTCCCTGCCGGTGCCCAGGACGGCTCTCCTCAGGAGCTCCTACCGGCCAGTGGACCCTCGGGAGGCAACTCTGGTCTCTTCGATGATCTGATTCAGGTGCGCGCTACCATCACCAACACTGGCTCCGTTACCGGCGACGAAGTCCCTCAGCTCTACGTGTCCCTTGGCGGCGAGAATGACCCCGTTCGGGTCCTCCGTGCCTTTGACCGTGTCACCATCGCTCCTGGCCAGCAGGTCCAGTGGACCGCCACACTGACTCGGCGCGATCTGTCCTACTGGGACGTCCCCGAGCAGAACTGGGTAGTCAGCGGTGCCCAGAAGAAGGTCTATGTCGGCAACTCATCGCGCAAGCTACCTCTTTCGGCGGACCTGCCCTCAGTGCAGTAAATGGCAACCGCCCCCGTGGAAATACCTGGATAAAACCCGATTATGGCGGGTATCTTTTTCTTGACTGTACAGACATCATTGCTTTTTGCATATAGCTTTAATAGCACTTTACCGCCGTCATTATTGGGCCTCAAGTCCAACAATTAACCTTCTCTCTTTCATGTGAAGCAACCTCAGTCGAACCGCAGATACAAATGATGATGTTCCAACCTTGACAATAAAGAACCTTGGAATCTACGCCTGATTCAAGTCCTTTTTCTTGGTTCCATTCAGACATAGAAACTGACTGTAGACCATAAGAAATACTTAGCCGGGTATTTGCCAAGCATTTCGTGCCCTATTGAGCAACAGTGCCGGTGGGGGTTCTTGGCATTCTAGATCTGTTGGGTCCGGAAGTCTACGCACGGCGCTTTAGGTGTAGATAGTCGAACAGAAAAGCTGAGTGAAGGCAGTAATATTCATTTGTATCATTGAACTAGAATATTCAGTCCGATGTGGTTCTGCGAACAGCTTGATGAATCGGTCTTGGCAGCGTCATCTACCATTTGCCGGATAGATTCCTGGGCAGTGGCAGTGCTAGACTTGTCCTAATTATCCTCAACCCTGGAAACATGTTTGGCTACCTAGGTAAGAGCGTAAAGGAAAGAAAGAACTGGACTAACAGGCAAGCTGCTTTCCTTTCAAGCCCCCAACATGTGCCAGGCCCCCGCCAAGTCAGACAAAACCGCCGCCAAGAAATGCTATACTTCCCTGAGAGTCCGCCAAGTTGTGACATACGTCTGCCAAGTACTTTATCCGTAGTTGAAGGGCGGAAATTATTATGTCGGAATACGAACTGAACATTTTGACCAGTTATAATCTGGCTCACGAGTCGCCCCGAACTTTTACTACCGTGGACTTCAATCCCCGCCTCTCGCGATGCCTTCCCCATATCTTGGCCATCCCCATGCACTGGAGATATCCGGTCATCTCGGCTTACCCCATCTGTCAATCCGAGGATCTGGCTTAGTAGGAGTGTGCATGGTATATAACCGACTGGCCATCATGGTTCCCTTTGCCGTCTCAGTGCTTCGTTTGATCGCCATTTGCGCCGTGTTTGGACATCATGTTTGGGATCTCGAAGTTCTTTGGCTGGAGAGGCAGGTCTCTAAACCTGGCCATTAGCTCTCTTGGCAGCCTTGATTTCTTGTATGCTGCTATCGCTTGGTCCTTATGGACCTTTTTGAGTTGAAACTGACTATAGCAAGGCTATTCGGATACGACCAAGGTGTAACGGGTGGTCTACTAGATCTGCCGTCCTTTATCAAATACTTCCCAGATATCAACACTACCGATCCGACAATAGATGCATCTACCAGATCTCAGCGCAGCTTAAACCAAGGCATCTCAGTTGCATCGTACAATTTGGGCTGTTTCTTTGGCTCCATCTTGACCATCTTTATCGGCAATCCGCTTGGCAGACGACGGACTATCTTCTGTGGCTGCGTGACCATGGCCACTGGGGCCTTATTACAAGCTACTGCGTTCTCTCTACCACATCTGATAGTTGGCCGCATCGTCACTGGAATTGGAAATGGCATGAATACAAGTACCGTACCGACATGGCAATCAGAGTCATCAAAGGCCCATGATCGTGGAAAGATGGTTATGATTGAGGGTATGCTTATTACGGCAGGCATTACTCTTAGTTACTGGATTAACTACGGTGAGTTGAATGGGTATTGACTATCTCTCCCAGATAAGACTCTAATGATCACATAGGCTTTTCATTCATCGGAGATCATGAAGTAGCCTGGCGGTTCCCACTTGCCATTCAGATTCTCTTTGCCGTGGTGATTTTCACCTCTATTACCAACCTGCCCGAGTCACCACGATGGCTTGTGATGCAAGGTCGGAATGATGAGGCTCTGGAGATACTCGAGTGTCTGAATGAGAAGTCTCGGGATGACCCCTATATCGTCAATGAGCTCATTTCCATTCAGGAAACTGTCAAGGAAATGTCCAAGGGCTCCTTCAAAAGTCTTTTCAGAATGAGCGAATATCGTGAATTCCATCGGGTGGCACTTGCCTACATTAATCAGATGTTTCAGCAGATTTCTGGAATCAACCTTATCACTTACTATGTGAGATGGCCCCTTCCTCCCCCCATATTATGACATCTCAGGTCAGTACTAACAGGGTTTATTAGGCACCGGTGCTCTATAGCGAAATTGGTCTTGGAAAAGGCAATTACCCAAAGTTGCTAGCTGCGTGTAACGGCACGGAGTACCTGATGGCTGCATTCATCCCTATTTTCATCATTGAAAAAGTAGGACGTCGCCCACTGATGCTTTTTGGAGTAAGTCACTCATCCAAATCTTGATTCTAAGTTATATCGTCTAACGAAGAATTGTGCAGGCCGCTGGCATGGCGGTCTCTATGGCTGTTCTTGCGGGTACCAACTATCGCCTGACTGTACTGAACGATAGCCAAGCCGGCATTGGACAGGCAGTCTTCCTTTTCGTTTTCAACACCTTTTTCGCCATCGGCTGGCTTGGAATGACATGGTTGTACCCGGCAGAGATCGTGCCACTACGAATCCGTGCGCCGACAAATGCACTGGCCACTAGGTAAATGATTTAGTCCAGCAAGCCGCAAAGTGTGATCTAACCGTCTCCTACTAGTGCAAACTGGATGTTCAATTTCATGGTTGTGATGATAACGCCAGTTGCATTCGACAGCATTGGATACAAAACCTATATCATCTTTGCAGTTATGTACGATGCCCATGTTAGCCTAGGTTGGCATAGAACTTGGACTGACAATGACAGAAACGCATTCATCTTTCCCGTTGTGTACTTTTTCTTCCCGGAAACACGCTACCGCTCTCTCGAAGAGATGGATGCCATCTTCAAGAAATCTACGAACGTGTTCAACGTTGTGTCTATCTCTGTCAAAGAGCCCTACCGCTACGATAAGCATGGCCAGCTTAAACCAGAGTACCTTGAGGAGGCCATTCGCCGTGAAAGCATACGCCACGACGGCGTTGATGTGCACATTGCCGGCGAGAAGCTCGACAGTGATGAGAGCGGGAATGGAATTAAAACCTGAGTGGCTGGAAATGAATATGATTGTATAGGCTGGGTTGGTAGAATGAATCTGCCCTTTGAGTTGTATACTTCTCGTGCCTATGTAAAGGTGCTACCTTCAATGCAAGTGACCCGACTTAAGGAATGGCATTGCCGTAGCAAGTGCTGACTGATGGTCTACATATTGGCAGAGTTAGCATAGAGCAATCCTAGTCTAAGGGTACCTAGTTCATAAGAAGCATAGAAAAAAGCATGTGCTAATCGATGACATCGTAACTTGCGTAAGACAATAAAATCGAGGCTCCCTGCTCCCAGGCAAGCCCCGAACGTAGAAGAATCCATGGTAGAACTTCAGACTGTATCAATGCTATCCCCCTCCTCACCCTTCCACCAGACCCAAATCGCTTCACCCCAAATCAAAGTCTCCGTAAGAGCAGAGATTGATAGAATGAAAAGTACCAGAAGCTTGAGGTTTCTGCGGAATCCAAGGGACTCGAAGTTCATGGCTAGCGGAGTCTCGATGGGCTTTGTCCCGACCTCCGAGTCTTGCTTAGGTCGTTCATGTGTCTCGGTCATGCGTATGGCGTGTGTTGTAAAGGTAGAGGAAGAGGATGGTAGTCTGCATTGCCGGAGTGGGGTGCGGGGAATGGCAGCCAAGGTACGGGTGGAGAGTGGAGGTTGGATCCGGGCCCGCACCCACAGGATGCTCTTGGAGCCGAGAGATAGGCGGAGGGTGTTGATGGATAGACTCATCATGAAAAGAGCCTTGCTAGTGATTTTGTAGGAGAAGACGTGAACTGCGTAGCTGATGTTCAGGCAAAGTGAGGGGAATTGTTAGCGGTGTCGTGTGACGCGCTAGTACGGAATCGTGCCTGCAGCCGATAGGTGCCATTGCTCGAATCATAGATATCTGCATTTCTGAAGACACCTTTTCTGTGTCTTTCTAGACATCGCAGCTTATTTGAAACACCTAATATGATCATATAGAAAGCTTAAACATTGTGAAAACAAGGCGCATCACCTAAGCCTCGGCGCAGGATCAGCCCCGCGTAGAATAAAAATAGCAAATCCCCAGGAGTTAGAGAGAAAACATGACTTGGAAGTAACAAACCAATAATATTTTGAACGTGGCTATGAGAGACGTTTTGGCCCCAAACTTCGCCCAGTTTAGTGTGAGCCACTTGAGCGGCTCAGCCAATCTCCATGTAATAAGCAGCAGATCACCTCTAAGCCTCGAAACACCGCGCCACTCCATCAGACGAAGGCGAAAAAACTTGAGTTGTTTAAAACGGGCCTGAACTACAGGACCTGACAAATTGATGATCTCTTCTCTCAATTCACGATTCTCCTCTGGCATCATTTGTCACCTCACTTTCCAACACAGTATCTCTTTACCTCGTGCTCTGACTGAAGTCCTAATAAAATGTCATCCACAACCACGCAAACCCAAACAAAACATCTGTGGGAACGAGCAACCGATAAATGGCACCAGTCAACTATGAATTTCTGGCATCGATCCGCCAATGCTTGGTCCGAATCTAAGTATCAATGTCATCAGACTACTATGGAGACGTGGCATCGACCAGCAGATACATGTGTCAATTCCAAGAGTCGATGCCGTTCATCAGCTACAGAAGCATCGAATCAATCAGCGAGTAAACAGCATCAGCCAACCGAGCGATTCTACCGAGGTTCACTTCCGCTATCTGAACTAAATGAATCAACGACATCAACTCAGTCAAAACAACTCTCAGAATCCTCTCAGCCCCCGAAATTCTCTCAATCATCCCGATCTGCGACCCGGCCGGACGCCGACTCGATGGAACGGAGACAGGCATCGATCGATATTCTAGAGAACACACAAAAAACGCCGGAGGAGCAAATACGAGGACTCCTGGACTGGACGGACCGTGTGGTGCATCAAGCAAGCCAGGCGAAACAACTGAAAGATACACAGGTCGAGTCCCTCGGCGAGATCGAACATAACTGGATCAATTCGACCATTGACGATGCAGATAACGCAGCGAGGGATTTGACCAAGCTCGTGGAGCCATATCGACTCGATATGTTGAAGCACAAGGGCAAGATGAAGGCTGCAAACCGCAAGCGCTGGTCTCTCGGGGATTCTCAGCTTGCTCGTGAAAAGCTATCAGAGTTGACTCAGTCCCAAAGCAGGTTGAACAGGGTGTGCAACCATCTGCAAGGCGTCAGAAGTCTACCGAAAACTCCTATTCAAGGATGTGATGGTGAGACTGTTGTTGAGCCGCCAATCGAGATATTTGAATTTCTGCCATCCTTCCCTTGCGAAGCATCATCTTTTGAATCCCACTCCACAACAATTGTTGCAGAGCTTGACACCTCTCCCGTTGTCAAAATTGGTTCTCCGATCTCACTGCCAAAGATCATTGTCACACGGCCTCCAGATGAGATAACGCTCGATCATGTCGAAATCCCCGACGAAGAGCAACCCTCTCAGGAAAGTCACGAAATAGATGACACACTGTACTGGGACGAAACACGAAACAGCATTCGGATGCAGCAATCCGAATCTCTTTCAGATATTGTTGCCAAGATGGAGCTTACGAGGATTAAATGATGGCAAGCTCCACATTTGGCGATATCTTTATTGTATTATGAGACATTCGAGGACAATTTATCTAAGCAAGCGATTGGCGTTGTTATGAAAGTTAAATCCGATATATAAAACACTCCATCTAGGGCCACCATCATATCTGAGATATTTATAGTAGGGCCGTGGAAGGCCCCAGGCTGATCCTGAAAGATGCCGTTTCCTAATCGGGCGGCTTGGAAACGCTGGTCGGATCCGCTACTAGAGCGTGCCTCCTACATGTATCAACGTCTCTTGACTTCATCCTGTGGATCTGTTTTTATCGCAGACGGGATATTATTCATAACTTGCATATATTCTATTTACATGATTCATAGACCACACCACTTGGGTCATTGGGGTCTTTGTCCGTATACCATGTACACTTTTGTATACAAATGGTTAGACAGGTCTTTCAATTCACTTCGAACTCCTGCCAGCAGGGCTTCGATTTCAACGCGCTCCCACCGAAGCATGCGAGTGAAGAGTGCATACGTGTATGGCGGCATCGCTTCGAGCATGTTGAGCTGATGGTATTTCCCGAGCTCTTTGAGTTTGGGATCTTTTGGCCAGGGACCTTGGGGAAGCTATATAATGGTTAGTATCTTCTGGATTCTTCAAGGCAGTCTCACATACCTTGTAGACGACTTCTTGGACGTTGACAAATCCGGCTTTCTCCATCAATCCTTTCCATGATGATGCGGCGTCCATGTCTTTCCCAAACATCTTTGATGATGCGTGTATGTGCTTTACACTCTCGAGCAAGCATGTTGCATTGAGATGGGTACCGTCATCTGACCAGGTGTTGGGTTCCATGGTAGCCATCTCAAACCATCCGTTTGGTTTGAGATTCCCAAAGGCTTGAATAAATAATTGTTCGTGATCCCGAATGGCTCCAGCTAGTTCACGGCCATGGATGTAGTCGAACGGTTCGTTGTACGACCACGGTTGCTCAAAATCGTCAACTTCAAATCGACAATTTGGTGGGACCCTGTGCAAATTAGTACCTTGCATCACATAGGATCGCTGCCGAGTCATACCATGATGGTTGGATGGGACTCAAGTCGATCCCTACCATGCGGCATCGACGTTAGCAGAGGTCCCAAGCTGATGAGAACAGGAGCTCCTTACCAGTAACTTCTGTTTCAGGATGCTCGCTGTAGTGAGTTAGTGATATGGAGTTTCGAGATTCTCAAGAGGGGATCTTACTCCGCAAAATCAATTGCCCATATACCTGTTCCTGTTCCAAGGTCTAGCACTCGCCCTGGACTTTTGATGGGTGCTATGTGGAGTTCTCCTTTGAGAAGCATTAAATAGATGTGGTGACTCTGCTTTTGTTAGTATTCCTAAGAGTCACTTTCTTAAACCAGGTACGCACTAACCAGATCGAGACGATCTTGTTCCTGTTCGTCGTTAGGCTATGTCGAGATCAGAACAATTGACCGACAAGTTATCGACAGGGATCGCATACCAAGAAATACTCGCCCTCGTGATATGAATGGTATCTGCGACCGTTCTAACCGCAAGATAAGGAAGAGTTCACGACAGAGGCAGGCCGAAGTGATTTACCTCATACCTGGTGCATTATTAGCAACAGATCGCGCGGGACAAAAACTAAAATAAAGATTTGACCGATTTATACATACTGGTAATTCAAGGCACTCGGCGTGACGCTCGTCGTGTAATTTGCATGGTCCTCCCTGATGGGAGCGTTAACACCGTAAACATCAATACCTAAGCCACAAGACTTACGATCCGAGGTAAGCTGAATCGTTATCCGATAGCTATACAGTGTCAGTCGAAGATCTAGAGATCAATTCTCCGAGGGACTGACGTCAGGCTCGATAGTAGACGAGCTATGTGCCATATCTTGAAGCATCCCCTGATCCCCAGGGCGAGTGATATCCGACGGGGCAAAAATTCGAGGCAAAGAGGACTAGAGAAATAAAAATTGAAATAGCTAACAGCCACACCGACTGGAGTCTTATGACCCCTCCAGCTTCACAACAGGTTGCTAGTGACCCACACTGTCGGGTCGCGCGCTTCATCGTCTGCATTTTGGTCAAAAAACCCCCGGAAGATACGTCCCGACAGTCTGGGTATACGCTCTCGAAAGGGCCCTAGGAAGAAGTGGACCTCTAGCGTACAGTGCAGATCCGCAGAACCACAAAAAGGCCGTCTATCGCCCAATCAGCAGCCGCAGTGGGCCACTACGACCGGGTCGAAAGGTTGTGATACATACGCCGTTTTTACACTGGTACCCTGCGAGCCCTTTCTCTTCAATCAATCTCCACTCTCAGTTACTCCAGCGCAAAGCTTCATTCACCCCATCATGAACGGAGCCACTTCAAAGCATGATGCGATAGCTATGCTCAGGGCGCCGACCACAAGGTGAAACAGTCGGGGCTGGAGGCAAGGGGTAGTGCCTATTGGGAAACACAGACTTCCCGATACGGTGTGCCCTAGTCACCTAATCCTAATCTGTACAATATGCAGAGCTAAACCCGACAGACTGGTCACCACTAAAAGCGGAGATGCATAACGCTCATCTACCGACCACCGTAAAGGTAGTCGAGGAGTTCATTCGTCCCCGCCGGCTTTGAACTGGTGCTTCACATGCCGCCGGGACGCGCGGTTCGTAGCCCAGGGATATATGTGGTTGTGAGATCATCGCCTTGTACTGGTTGATGATGTCCTTCGGAGAGGAATTTGACTCGTGCCTGACAGCCTGCTATCACGTGATCCACATGCAGCGAATCTGGCCACCGCCCACCTGTTCTTAAGTGGTACCATCATCATTTGGAGCAATACATGAATATATAGTTTCCTAGGTTCATACTCATTCACTATGTTTACCTTCGCTATACATGACGACTCAGCAATCAGAAATCGACCGGAAAACGGCTTTCTTAAGCCGAGGTGATCCAATTGACCCGCGCCCACTGGCAAGTCTGACATATCACCATACGGGATGCAACAGAGCAGAATGGAACTCTCTCTATCTCCCTGTCTCCCTTCCTCCCTCCCTCCCTCTATGTAGAGATGCGTAAAATAAGGCAGATATCGGCACCCGTGGGGAAACAAATGTGGCTGAAGAACCCAACTTAAACGGATGTTGTGGTGTTGATAATCCGAGGAAGGTTGGTGCCTTATAACTAAGGCCAGTTTGGTGCCCGTGAAAGTTGATGTCATTCCTCCAACTGTCATGACTTCCAACTTCCCAGCTTACTCCCCCGGTCATCCCAACTGTGACCGGTCATGCTCTTTATCTGAACTCTTCTGAAGCCTCAATTCTTCTCCCGGACGATTCCAGAGCTGATCGCACCAATCCTGTACGACTCCGCTCTCTCAGACTACAACAATGTCCTCGCCCGCCCGACCTGCTCCCTCCCCGGTCGTTCTCTTGGTATACCCGGTGACTCTACTGCTGGGATCTCTATTCTCAGTTATTTCGCCTACCGCTCGCGGAACCAGGAGCTCCTCGTCTGAACCGGCCGCACCTATAGCTCCCTCCCTCGCCGCCGACCTCCACATCTCCGAAAGCCCAGCCAACTACTTTGCGCGGAAGGACAACATCTTCAACCTCTACTTCGTAAAGATTGGCTGGTTGTGGTTGACAGTCGCTTTTGCGTCTCTGGTCCTCTTCCAACCAGCATACAACCTCTCCTCTGCTTCGCAAACACAACAAGAAGTACGATTCCGCCGTTCACTCCAAGCCTTCCTTCGCTGGTGCCTCGCTACGACCGTGTGGTATCTGATGACACAGTGGTTCTTCGGCCCGGCTATCATTGATCGCAGCTTCATGATCACTGGCGGAAAATGCGCGCAAGCCTTGAACCAGGTGGCAGAGGTTGGCTTACAAAGCCCCTCTGTTCAGCTGGAGACGATGTTTACAGCTGCTACCTGCAAAGCCGCAGGTGGTGCGTGGAGGGGAGGACATGATATCAGTGGACATGTCTTTATGCTGGTCCTAGCCACAGCGCTTCTGACTTTCGAGGCGGTCGGTGCTGGTGCGGTTGCTGCGTCGCCTAGCGCTGCGCGCGAGAGCGAGGGTCGTGAGCGCAAGGCGAGTGATCCAAATGCATCTTCTACTGGTGATGTGGCTGCCGACTCTAGAGTGGGGCGAACGTGGTCGATGCGCTTGGTTTGGGGCGTGGTGATCTTGGGCTGGTGGATGCTCTTCATGACAGCTATCTGGTTCCATACCTGGCTAGAAAAGGTATTTTGACTTCCAGTCCATTCTGCAACCCTTGCGGTATATGACTAACACTATTTGTTCCACTAGTGGTCTGGCTTGGCCGTTGCTTTGAGCACGGTATATGTCATTTACATTCTCCCGAGGAAACTTCCGGCATGGAAGGATATTGTCGGCATCCCGGGAGTATAGACAAACGTGCATGAGCCTCCTTCCTCCCTGTGAATATGTTGCTCGGTAATAGATTCCATCGCTTCGGCACTTGTCCGCGCTTTTTACGATAATTTTGCATACACAAGGCATTGTGACGTCATGGCTCTTTTACCATATGAACAGCCCTGTATAATACAGGCTGTCACCCTGAATCATCTTTTCTCCATAGACTTAGGCTCCGGACCCAAGTATCCTGCACAGAAAGCTGAATCACACCTGTCAGCGTCCAGATCGCCCCAGCCTGAACGGAGATGACAATCGTAAACAACTTACCACCTGGAATTAATGCAGATGCATACATAACACGCGTGATGGGTCGTATATCTTCCGGTGTCATGTCTTCGGAGATGGAGAGCTCCATGTATGGGTCCCACGTGGCGATAATAGAATCAGCCCAATTCTTGAAGTCAACTGCTCGGTCTTTCATCGTAGTCTGTTCCGCCTGGCATTGGAGACCCAAAGAAGTACCGAATTCACGGAAGGCCAAACGGAACTTGATATTCCGGATGAGATACTGATCGATCTCGAAGAGATCATCTGTCAGAGATGTTAGCATAATAAATCCTACTAGAAAGAAGCACAGGTTCATCATGAACCTGCGACCAAGAACTGACACAAGTGCTCAAAGCATCTGTTGGTAAGGTTTGTAGCCCAACTTTCCCTCTCGGAGAACCAATGCGCCGTCCACAAGGTCATACCCAAGTCCAGCGGATCACTCGAGACAAAATGCTCTCCTTTGCGATCCATAACTCGTCTGTAATCTCCTATCTCTTCGGTCAAGACTTCACCATCGCCCGCCTCCATAGCAGTCGCTTGAAGTAGCCGAAAAACAACAAACCCATCAATCGGATCTAGGTTGCCTTCGGATTTAACCAGCGGTGTAGATAAATCCATAGACATTTTCCAGATCATTCGCGGCCATCGTGCAGAACGATCAACGAAGAACTTTGGATGAATGGCACGTGCAAGTTGGACAGCCTGGCGATTGTAGTTCATATCGCCCGATGCCTTTGCCATGCGGTTGAGCGCGAACATCCATATGGTCAAGTAATGATGATATTGTCCGTCACCATCCGGGCCATGCTCATCTGTTTTCCCGATTCGCAATCCTCCTCCTAATGGATTAGCATCTGTCGCTCCTGGTAGTCGCGAGCGGTTATCTCTCGTGCGACCCAATACGTCATGAACGGTTTCGATGAGTCGGCGGGCTAGTGCCAGATATCGGGTATCGTCAGTGCCTCCGCCTGCGATTGTGAATTGTTTGTGCATTGTCAATAAATTGATTACCCCGAAGGCGTCCGTCCATAGATATCGGCCGCGGTGGCCGCCGGATCGGAGTGGCGGGGCCCAGTTCTCTGGATCTTTGATATTGACGAACTTGCCATAGAGGGATTCCATCGCTTGTTGGAAGCGGTCCAACTTTGGTGACGAGGTACTAATTGGGAGGGCCATAGTGGGGCTTGTCGTATGGAAAGTACAGACGTTGGTTGTTCGAAGAGACCGTAGAAGGTGCGTGGAGGAAAAGTACGGCGAACCTGGCACGATGTGCTTCATGAAAATCCTCATGCCACATTACAGATTGTTCCGTAGTGTTTGACATTGAAAGGATTCGGTAGGTTTATTGTGAGATCATAATGACTGACGAGTTACTCGAATGTGACTTCATGTTCAACTTGCCACAACCCAAAGTCGATTTGCGCTGCAACTGATCATCAAAGAGAGATATTACATCTACCTTCCAACTCATGCTGAGAAACCGTGTGGCTTCTTCTATGCGAGCTTACTTTCGACAACTGACAACACCCATGGCCGACATTCAGGAGCTGTTCAATGCCTCTATAGAGCCGCTCCCTCCCATTGGCGAGAAGGGCTTCGCGTCTCACTTCGATAGTTTCGCGGGGAAGCAAGTTGTCCTTCTGGGAGATGGAAGCCACGGCACATCTGAATTTTACCGCGCACGCGCCGAAATCACCAGACATCTCATTGCGAATCACGGCTACACAATGGTTGCTGTCGAGGCCGATTGGCCAGATGCAGAAGCCATTGATCGCTATGTGCGCATGAGACCAGGCCCCAGAGCCAATATTGGGGGCGTAGCACGCGGAGAGAAGAGATTTGAACCATTCAAGCGATTCCCAACATGGATGTGGCGCAATCGCGAGATGCAGGATCTAGTGGAGTGGATGCGCGAATGGAACAAGGATCAGCCAGAGGCAACACGGGCAGGGTTTTACGGTCTAGATGTTTACAGCATGGGTGCATCGATGCGAGCAGTGATTGAATACCTTGACCGAGTGGATCCCGCAGCAGGCAAAGAAGCTCGGAAACATTACGGATGTTTAGAACCGTGGGTCGATGATCCAGCGATTTATGGGCTGAGAAACATGCAAGGCATGCGGGACTGTGAGGCTGAGGTCCTGCGTATTCTGCGAGATCTCCTCAACAAAAGGGTGGAATACATGGAGAATGACATTTCCGATGGTGAGGAATTCCACAGCGGCAAGCAAAATGCCTATCTCGTGCGCGATGCGGAAAGATACTACAAAGCGATGTACTGGAGCTCTGCCAGCTCGTGGACGTTGCGCGATACACATATGTTTGAGACATTGAATCGTCTGCTACAACATCGTCCGATGCCTCGACATAAGGCGATTGTGTGGGCGCACAATTCGCACGTCGGAGACGCTCGCTACACTAGCATGGGTTCTCGTCGCCATGAAATCAACATTGGCCAACTCTGTCGAGAGCGTCTGGGTCGCAGCAACGTTTCAATCCTTGCATGCTCTACTCATACGGGTACTGTCGCTGCAGCACACGAGTGGGACGAGGACATGGAAGTGATGAATGTTCGTCCCTCAAGAGCTGATAGCTGGGAACGACTTGCCCATGACACTGGTGTCGACAACTTCCTTCTTGATCTTCGACCTATTCGTCTCGAGCCCAGTCTGCGTGATGCCTTTATAGAGGAGGACCGTCTTGAGCGCTTCATAGGTGTGATCTATAGGCCTGCAACTGAAAAGGCCTCCCATTACTCCCAAGCCTTCCTTCATGAGCAGTTTGACGGCTTCATTTGGTTCGACAGAACCGAGGCTGTGAAACCTCTGGAGACTATTCAGCCTGCAACCCCGCTTGGAAAAGAAGAAACCTATCCCTTTGGGCTTTGAATCACGTCTTTTTTTGTATTAGTTCGAAATTGAAAGGCGTAAATCTGAGTTTAATTCAGTTAATAAACTCGATTTTTATCTCTCCCTATAGTCGTGAAAGTACATCACACTAAACAGTGAAGAGCATTAGCATCATCATCCCATCATAGTTTCAAGATTCCGATCAATCATTGTATCCAGCCAGTATTGACGCATTCCACAGTCTGCCAGATCCCAAGTCCCATGCACAACCTTAGCTACGCGTTGTAGTCGCAGCTTCGGAAGAATCAAGCTAAGATCCGACAACCACAGGATTATCTTCCGTCTAGCCTGCGCAATCTTAATGTCCAATGTATTAAGACAAGAAATCGCATTCGCAGCAGGTCCGAGTAAAGACTGATTCGAAAACACAAGATCGCTAGAAATGCAAGCCAGAAGGACGGGGTGCATGCACCGGGTCCCTGATGTTGAGGGGAGTTGGTTCAAGAGTGACACGATATGCAGTGCTAAGATACGCCGAGCTTCTTTCACTGATGGGAGTAGGGAGTCCTCTCCCATCGGAAACAGGAGTAGAAAGAGTGCCGGGACCTCAATTCCCGGTCTCTCGTTCAGGCGTAACCGCTCCTCGAGAATGTCCGGAAAGACATGGTAGATTTGCAGAAGCGCGGCACACCGATAGGCTTCTGCCAGCGTGATGAAATGGTCAGGAGGCGTATCCGTGTCTCCGGTGTCGACGGGTCCGCAGAATGATGAGAGACCACTGAACAAAATCTCATCTTCAAGACGACCCGCATCCTTTTGTAGGTCAAGCTCTTGGACTATAGAGCCAAAGTCGAATAGTGTCGAATCGATATCCTTCCCACGCGTTCGAGACAAGATGCGTGCAGTTCGGACCACTCGTGCAGTTTGGTAGAATATGCTCAGCGCCTTGGATAGTGGCCCAGTCCAGGGATGACAGAGAGCTTGGCCGTCTACCAGATATACAGAGGTTTCCAAATCAGGACTCTCCGGGACGCTCTCCCCATTCAGCAGCAACGAGTCCTCGGCCACAAAGGCAGCCAACATGTTCCAATACATAAGACACTGCTGGAACAAGGGGTATTGTTTGGCAAGCGTTGCTTCGGGGCTCCGGCACATACTTTGCTGTTGTCGGAGATAGTCTTTGGCCTCTTTCAGATACTCCAGTCCCAAATCAGCCGCATTGTGCCAAGATGTCGTACATCCGATCATGAGGAGAGCCAAGAAATATTCCTCGTCCTGGTTGTCCCGGTGTAGCAATCCTACTCTCGGATTGTTCCGGAGACATGCGATTGCTTGCTGCTGCGTTTGGATGCCGATCGCTCTCATTCCGGGGAAATCGTTGGCCAGCGATGCTGCTGCCATGCTTTGAATCGCGTAGTAAATGGCTGCATTCTGGCTCCATAGACGACTGACTATAATTCGGAAGGGATTCAATGGCGAGTCAAATGACGACCATGATTTGCAGACATAGTCGAAATAGTATTGTACTAAGATGGCCGGCGTGTGGATGAGAAATGACGGTATGGCGGTATTTGCCAGGCGACGATGCAGTATTGCCAGACTGTCCGATTGGCAACCATCTTGAGCAATAAGACTATCACTCAATCCGACGTGGCCCCTTGACCGGATATCCACCGAGGCATCGAAGCCTGGAAATTGGTTGAATAATGTTGAGTTGGCCTCATCCCAAAGGCCTTGCAACTCTTGCACATGTTCAACCTGATTATCTTCTCGTACTTGTATTTCAGGTTGTGACTGCACAGATGAAAGACTCTCCTTTTCTGGCGAGGCTTCTTCCTCACTTTCCTGGAACACGTATCGCCACTGGAGAGGCTTTTTCTGATACCCAGGACATTCAAATCCCTTTCTCACACATTCTTGACAACTAGGTCTTGTTTCATCACATCTACGCTTGGAACAAGTCAGTAAATAGAACAGGCGGGGTATCATCAGCAAGAGCTGTACATGGTTCACCTCAACTTACTCGCCGCTGCTTGCACCTCTGACAGCCGCCTCTAGATTTGGGCTTGCAACGATTCGGGTTCTTCTGCCGCTTTTGTATCGTCATCTCGGTTTGAGTGGATGGCATCTTGTGAGACGAAAGAGGCAATCGAACTCGATTCTCGGAGACGACGCACTGTTTTCAGCTTTTCGGCCTTATCTTGCTTTCATAGATCTCAGGTGATCGGCTCGGCTTTGCTTCCCGTTTACCCCGCACATTTTCGGATCTTTCACCGGCTTTCTGACCACGAAATAGCTTTGGTTGTGATCAAAATACACGGAATCTGGCAAATAACAATACCACCTCAGGTTTGTTATCATGATTACTTCGCAGGTCTAGTGTCGTACATCATCTCGACGCGATTATGCGGCGGGTTCTCTATCCGTTTCGGGCGATGGACCCGCCCCGCTTAGTGTTGGCTCTCACTTGAATTAAGACGACGAGAACCTTGGGTATGCCTTCATATTACCTTGGGGTTCTGTCACTATGTAACTTACTTGGCTCTGTAGCTTGCCCTGCAATGGACAAATAGTGAATCAACCTAGTGACTCCTGCAAAGGTGTGTTCTATTTTGAATCCTACTCAACATGCCTAATGGATTCGATCATATAAATGAAAATAGAATGATAGTCCTAATTCGGTCGTTATATTAGTGGGTCCGAGTCGATTACTCTGGCATTTGCGACCTTACAAATTCCGCGAGCTTGACTTTCCGTGGCTAGACATAGCAAATTGTATACGCGTAGGGAGATCAGGTACAAGCATTGGACTTCACATCATTATGCATGATAGCAAGACATCCTCAGGGGCTTCTGGGCGGACGTAGAAAGTCCTCCAACGCCTTCCCTAGGCATACCTTATCTTCCAGTCCTACCACTGGGTGCCCCTATCCATGACCACGTGGAGCTTACACATGTGGGGATCTCCAGAGGCCTCTCTAAAACGGATTACCACGGAATACCAGGCACTATCTCGGACACTGTCCGGGAACCTTGCCACATACAGTCGTCATGAATGATACTAGCTTATACCAAGGTGAGCTTGATTCGGTGCAATCTACTAAGCCTTTAGACCTCGCCGGTTCGCCTTTTATGGAATAGTGTAGCCGCCGCGCATTAGCGTAACCGCGGTGTGTATGTATCTTGTTAAGAATCTTCAAAGTGTCAGAATTGAATTATTTCTCTGAAGCTAGAAAACATTTGCATCAGACCTACCCAACACCTTCCTCAATTCTACAAGCGGTCTTGATTTGCTTGTTGAAGTCATCAAGGATCGGGATGCTCAATGAGGTCGAGCAAGCTTTCACGCAGACTTTGCACAAGCATCTTCTTATGGGAAAGATACTCTGCCAGGCGGCTAGCAATGACACATCCGGCAGTTTCTCCACCGACAATGATGTAGTCATACTTGAAAGCATCAGCTGCCTGGAGAACGGTAGCAGTACTGGATGTTGGGAGGTCGGTGCTTATTCTGGTTTGGCTAAATCACGTTATCCTGATGGAAAGGGATGAGAGATAAATCTTTAGAAGTTCCATTGCCGCTAGGCCAACCTGAACAAACATTTCTACTTCCCTAGATTATACGTTTACCCCAACTTGGTCTATAAATTTCGTAGAACGAGTGGGTATGGTGAATCATACATATGTACAATTCAGTTCCGCGGTTTGTATGGGTTTGCAGCCTCTATATCAATAACCTTGCCATTATGAGAATGACCATTGTCGAACAGAAGCTCCGTGCTCTAGAGAACGGTTTGTATAGCGAGCGCTACGTTACTTTGGACGATTCTTCGTGCAAAGGCTATGGCCCAATGAGAGCAGGCTGATAGCTGATCTAATGTTTCACGCTTTTGGTGTACTCTTGGCGCATATTACTAGACAAGAACGGCTCACAGGTACCACCGCTAGCTAAAGTTATGCGGGGTAAACAGCTTATCAGCGTCATTTGTACAAAAAGGAGACCCTCCGCTGTAACCGTGTAATTTACTCTCAACTTACCGTGGAGTATAAAGTACGGAGTAGGCGACACCAAAGCGTGTTTTGGCTTCTCTAGCTTTTTTCATCCTTCAGTCTAGTGAGGGGGTTACACTATTTTCTATCCCTAACCTTGGTGACCCATACGACATTTCAGTCATGGCGAGTAAACTCAAAGCCCATCAGCACCATTCTTCAACGCCAAAGTCTCCTCCTTATCCCGATACTCTAAAATATGAAGCCGACATTGAGCATTCAGAGCCGACTGCAGCAAATGGTGTGCTTGAAGCCCTGGGATATGAGCCCGAGCTTGAAAGGAACCGCTCGACCCTTCAAGTTGCCTTCATGTCTTTCGTCCTCGCAGCCATTCCATACGGTCTAGCCACGACCTTTTACTACCCTCTTGTCGGAGGAGGACCCGTAAATATCATATGGGGATGGGTAATCGTGTCGGCGATTATTCTCTGCGTCGGCGCATCACTCGGCGAAATTACTTCAGTTTATCCCACTGCCGGTGGTGTATATTATCAATCCTTCATGCTTTCGCCGCCTGCCTATCGACGAATAGTCGCTTGGATCTGTGGATGGTCCTACGTGGTGGGCAACATTATGATCACACTCGCTGTGAATTTCGGATCTGCACAGTTCATCATCGCCTGCATCAATGTCTTCGAGGTCTCACCGGGAGTTGGTATCTTCGAAGCAGAAACATATCAAACCTTCCTTATTTTCCTTGGAATTACACTTTTGTGTAATGCAGTTTCAGCTCTGGGAAACAAATGGCTGCCTTATCTTGATGTGGGTCCAATGAGTGAAAGTTGACGCCTATCTTCTGACACTAAAATAGACATTTGCTATCTTTTGGACTTTTGCGGGTGTCTTGGCAATTATCGTCTGTGTACTAGCTATCGCCAAAAACGGCAGACACAGTGGTGAATATGTGTTCGCCGACTTTGAGCCACAGTCAGGCTGGCCGGTTGGCTGGTCTTTCTGCGTTGGACTCTTACAAGCTGCATATACAACTTCTTCGACCGGAATGGTGATTTCGTCGGTACCCCTTCCATATTTGTTCTATTCATAGAACAGCAAGCTTACCGTCTTATAGTATGTGTGAAGAAGTCCAAGAGCCATCTCGGCAAGTCCCAAAGGCAATTGTGGGCACCATCATTCTAAACTTTGTTGCCGGGCTTCTTTTCCTGATCCCTCTGGTCTTTATCCTACCAGACACAACAATGCTTATTGGTCTTGCATCTGGCCAACCAATCCCAACTATCATTAAGTCCGCCGTTGGAAATACGACTGGAGCGTTCCTTCTCCTCTTGCCGCTGTGTGTCCTCGCCTTGCTTTGTGGTATCGGATGCACTACTGCTGTTTCCCGGTCTGTCTGGGCTTTTGCACGGGATGGAGGTATCCCATGGTCCAATCTCTGGCGGGTAGTGGACAAGAGACTCAATGTCCCGTTCAACGCTATGATGCTTGGTATGGGGATTGAAATTGCTCTGGGTCTAATCTACTTTGGGTCGACCGCTGCATTCAATGCCTTCTCCGGTGTTGGTGTCATTACTCTAACCGTCAGCTACGCATGTCCGATTGCTGTCTCCTTCATCCGTGGTCGAAAGCAAATCCAGAATGGCAACTTCAATCTAGGCAAGCTTGGAATATTCTGTAACGTGGTTGCGGTCTGTGAGTGTTGGTCATTGTTTCCTTAATTGCGTCAGATACTAATTTGACTTTTGCTTCAGCTTGGAGTATACTTGCTGTGCCCTTGTTCTGCATGCCCGCCGCCATTCCTGTCACAGCCGAAACAGTGAATTACGCGCCGGTTGTCTTTGTTGGCTTTACAGTCATTGCCATGGTTTGGTACTGGGTATGGGGTAAGAAAAGATATGATGGTCCGCCTTCGGTCGAGGATCTTGCGATTCATTTGCGCCACGATGGGTCCTGATTCACATGGGCTCTACCTTAGGAAGCAGCACTCAATCAGGACTTTGTATAGTATACTCCTGAACAATGTAACATTTCGCGTATATGAAATCTTGTAGACGGTTGACAAACATATGCTAATAAACTTAATCTTTCACTAGTCTAACTATGTACTCGGTTTACCGAAGAATAGTAGGTGGCTTCTCAACGGTGATCTACACCTTGACTCTTTGAGCCTCCAGTGCCAACGGAGGCAATTGTTTAATATCAGCAAACTGAAACGCTGATTATTCAATGTAATATTAGTTTAATGGGAGAATCGGGAACTAAAGTGAAGGCTTCCATGTCAAAATTGGGTCATAGATCGGGTTAGTCATGTGACGTCAAGCGCGTTTGTTTACATTCTCCCAAACATCGAACCACTACATCACCACACCCACACCGACTCCTTCAACTTTCAACGGTTCGACTCGACTCGACTCCCCCGTCCCTCCTTCCACCTGCTCCCTGCTCTTTTCTTTCAATTATTTTTGTCTTTATTACATACATCAAACAATGGCGGTTCGCCGCTCCGCTCGTCTTCGTAGCGTCAGCACTCAACCCGAGGTAAGCGCGACCCAGCAGCGCCCGTGAGAAGAGGGGTTCAAGACGTCACCATGGTCGGTGTCGATGTCAACTAACATAATATGCTATCAAATACAGGCCTCCTCCCCTCAGCCCGACTCGACTTCTCGTCTTACATCTGTTGAGGAACGCGACGAGACGCCCCGCGATGTTTACCCTGCCGTTCACACTCCCATGACCAAGAAAGCTCCCCATAAATCTCCAATCACCACCGCGAAGATGATAGAGGCACGTACACCTACCACAGGATCTGCTGCTCGTCCACCCCGCTCGGAAATGCATCCCAGCAAGGCACAGCAAAGTACCACCAAGCAGCCCGACTCGGGTCTGATTCTTGGCTTCAACCCCATCAGAAAGGACGGAAACGGTAACCCAATTGGCGCGCTTGATGATACCCCTTCCAAGTCGAAGGCTTCTCCTGCTCCCTCCCAATTTGGAACTCCTGGCTACGAGTTCAAGTTTGGCCAGGAGTCGCAACTCAGCGAGGAAGCCAAGAGGCTTATGGAGAGTGTTCGAGGCGAAGTTACACGCATCAAATCCCAGCTGGCCCACGACAAATCGAAGAACAGCGAGGAGGGCGATCAATCTGGGCAATATCATGGTGACCGGAAGATTGCGATGCCCAAGGGTAAGGCAGGCCGGTTCAGCGATGTGCACATGGCCGAGTTCAAGAAGATGGACTCCATTGCCGGTCATCCATCTTCTTTCCGGGCCACGCCTGGTCGCTTACAGCCTGTTACCACTACCAAGTCTCTGAAGCGGTCCAAATCCAAGGCACAGCTTGACGAACCTGATGCTCCGGCTTCATCCCTGCCCCGATCTCCCACCAAGTCCTCCGTCGTCTCAAACTCGCCTTCCGCCACCACTACCACCAAGCGTGCCAAGCACAACCCTTCGGAAGATGCATCGACCAGCCGTTCTCAAGTCTCGAACGTTCCCGCTCAGAGACCTGCTGGCCCTCGTCCCCGCTCGGGTGTCCGCAGTTCCCTCATGACTCCGACCAGAGCATCAATGGCGCGCTCTACGTCGACCAGCATCAAGGCGCCGAAGACGACGTTGATTCCATCCCTTGCGCGTTCTCCGTCTACCAAAGCTGTAACCACTCCTCGGACTCCGCGAACCGATTTCAATCCGAGAATCAAGGGCAACTTGCCCAGCTTCAGCAACCTCAGATCCATACTGCGCAAACGCCAGCCTCTGTTCTCTCGTGATCCAAGCAAGATCGCTTCTGGCACTCATGTCGCTGCTTCCGACTTCAATCCCGATTTGCTCTTGGGCAACGGTGAATTGACCGACTCGGCACCGACTCCATCGCCCAAGAAGCATGTTGAATTTACCCCAAGTGTCAAGTCACGCTACGAGCTTTCCCATTCGCCTTCGCGGTCCAAGATCCCCACCACTCCTTCTCGCTCTAACATGTCTGAGGTCGTTTACCCTACCCTTCCTGCCCTCACTCCCGAGCATAACACTGCTTCAGTCAACACAAACCCCGCCCCACCCAAGTCACCCAGCATTCGCCACGTCCGCACGTCCGATGTTGGTAAGAAGGGGCCTACTTATCCTGAAATTCCGGTGGTTGCCCACGGCATTGCCCATGGAATCGGCAACAAGAAAAGGCATCGGGATGAGGTTGACGACGAGTTGAACGCCGATCGCGAGAATGTGCCACCGGCTGATGCGCAGACAGACGAGCGTGGCACCAAGCGCTTGAAAGCGAACCCCCCAACTCCTAGCCCGGTTAAGAACCGCCCTATCAAGACACCTAGTCGCTCTATCTCTGGTCGCCTGGCCACACCTACCAGTGCAACTGCTAGTGCAAAGCAAAAGTCTCGTGGTGTACTCAGTCTGAGTCGTTTGAACATGCTCTCCAAGCCAAAGACCCGTACTGGTGCTTAAGTCTGATAGGTTGGAACACGCCTGGCGCGTGGGGGCAAGAATCAAGACCCAATCTGCTTTTGAAGGCCTTCACCGAGTATCTTGATCTCGATGCTCAAATTTCGATTCCATCATTGTCTCTTTCTTCATAATTCGCCTGCGGCCAGTTACCTGTCACCAACGGTCCCAGTTGCCTTCTCTTCTTTTATGTGTATCTACATTTTCTTCTTTTGGGTTTCATGACCCTGCACCTTTTTCTTTCGGTGTTTGATCTTTTCTCTTTCAACTCTCGGTTTGACATGTTTGTCCTTGCTCTGCAGACTGTCTAATGGATATCTTTGGCGCTCAACAGTTGCTTTTCATCGGGGCGCGGTCACGGTGTTTTGTTTCTATTCTTTGATTTGGAGCTTCTGCCTGCTGCTTGAAGTAGCCACTACCTTCGGTCACGCTTTTTAGCGGTTTGTTCGTCCCTGCGCTCGAGTCTTGTGCTGTTGAGACTTGATTTGATATTGTGACAGTGCTGGAGAATGGATGGAGGCGGTGTGGCTGTGGCTTGGCTACTTTTCTAAGCTCATGTTATGTATGAACTAATGACTCAAGACTGTCTGCTCGTCTCTGTCTTCTGGAATCGTGTAGTATTCGTATGCCTGACCACTGGCTGCAAGGGTATCTTTATCGAAGGACGTAGCATCATACTTCTTCTCGTGGGCATACTATGTCCTACCCTATGTTTTAGGGTTGATTTTAGAGAGACCAGAAACTGGATGTAAACACCAAAGTACAATTTACAAGAAGGTACCATAACTGAAAGAGTGAGAAACTTCTCTTTCTCTATTTACATATAAGTATCGTTCGTTATAGGGGCAAAGTCAAGGTAGGAATACATGAAGGGGTCGAAGAAGAAAACTAAACAAACATGTGTGAAAGCAGAGAACCACCCGTTGTAAGATCTGATGAAAACAGAGTATTAATCGCTGATGCACGAAGTTTTCTCGAGGAAGGGAATCAAATCGAAGAAGTATAGGACGTGAAACGTGACGATCATGGTGAGTAGGTAGGATAGGTAGATGTGAGGGTAGGAGGGGAATGAAGGTCGAGAGGGAAGTGGAGTGATCAATTTTTCATCGTCTCCAGGAATGAATCCAGGTTGTATTCCTCCTGGTACTGGCGGTCATCCCAGAGTTCGCCCAAGTCATCAAGCCAGCCCTTCTTGCCCTTCTCCTTGACTTCACCGTCGATATCGACCATGTCAACTTCGTTGCCGGCCTGTTCACCCGGTTTCTCGGCTGTTTCTGCTGTTTCGCCGAGATTGAAGAGATCGAGTAGTTGGTCTGTGTCCATTGTGCCTAGGCCAGCGTTTTGTTGATTGACCACGGTGGAGGCGACGTCAATCTTGAATCGTTGCAGACTGTAGAAGAAGTTTCATGTTAGCGGCTGCGAAATGACACTCGGTGGGGTATTGGTGGAACTCACTTCAGGATCTTCTCCTCTAAGGTACCTCTCGTGATTAGGCGATAGACATTAACGACCTTCTTCTGGCCAATACGGTGAGCGCGGTCCATGGCCTGGATATCCTTTTGCGGGTTCCAGTCATGCTCGACGAAGATGACAGTGTCTGCTCCCGTCAGGTTGAGACCCAATCCACCGACGCTGGTGGTCAGAAGGAGCACGTCATAACTAGGATCGGTGTTGAAGCGATTGACGATATCTTGGCGCTTGGTGGCCTCAACGCCACCATCCAGACGCAGATATTGGACCGAGGGAAGTAGCTTCTTGAGAACATCATTTTGCACAATGTCCAGCATCTCCTTCATCTGACAGAAGACAAGAGCGCGGTGCGGACTGACGTAGCTTGCACCCGTGTCTAGCTCACCCTCGGCTGGGTGGTCCAGACCAATACCGCAGTCAATAAGCAGGTCGCGTAGGGCAGTGAGCTTGGGAGCATGCGAGACATCCCTGATATTAGAGCGCTTGTTTGTCAGGAAGGTCTGGACTTCATTGTACTGCTTGTGGCCTTTTTTGACGACCAACGCAGGCGAGTTGCACAAACGACGCATATACTGCAGAGCTTGGAAGATGTGCTCTTTGTCTGAACGCTCTGCACTGCCCACCTTATTTTGTAGCTCCTTCTGTTCTTTTTTGCTAAAGTCTTCAAAGAGCTTCTTTTGTAGTTCACTGGGGTCGCAGTAGTAGTTCTGGATGATCTTCGGAGGCAAGTCATTCAATACCTCTTCCTTCAGGCGACGGAGCAGGAATGGCAACACCTGCTTGTGCAGGGCTTCAATTGCCAGAGCACCCGCCTCTTGTTCCTTGGACGAGGATTTACCGAAGCGGCTGGCTGCGATAGGCTTGGCGAAACGGTCCAAAAAGACCTTCTCAGTACCAAGGAAACCAGGCATCAAAAAGTCAAACAGAGACCAAAGCTCAAGCACATTGTTCTGAATTGGTGTGCCAGAGAGGATTAAGCGGTGGTTACTGAGCAGTCGCTTCACAGAAGTTGTGATCTTTGCCTTGGGGTTCTTGATCAGATGACCTTCATCAAGAACGCAATAATTCCAATTGATTGGATTGAGCACATCATTGTCATTGCGGCAGACATCATAGGAGGTCACGACCACATCTGACGTGGCAAGTTGGGCCTGGAGCCTTGCTCGCTCCGCCGGAGGACCAACATATGCAATGCAGCTGAGGAATGGAGCATATTGCTTGACTTCCTGCTGCCAATGTCCGGAAAGCGAAGGTGGGCAGATAATCAAGGATGGGAGCTTGCGAGAATCTGGAGCCTGACTCTTAGCAAACTCCTCGGCTCGCATATGATGATCACTTGCGACGATACAAATGGTCTGGAGAGTCTTTCCAAGACCCATGTCATCGCAAAGAATGCCGTGGAGATTGTATCGGTTGAGGAATGCAAGCCAGTTGACACCATCTTGCTGGTAAGGTCGGAGCTCAGCCTTGATAGCGACCGGGATTTCGAATGGCTCCACCTTGCGCACATCCAGCATCTGAGACATGAACTTCCTCTCACGGTCACGGCCCTTGAGCAGCTCCTCAGAGAAACCAGGAGGGTCGGGAATACCGGCCTCGAGAGGCACGAGCTTCACGAGGGTTGCAAAGGAAGTAGTTGCCAAAAGACGGACATCATTGTCAGAGTCACTCATGCGACCTAGCACAGGAACAACAAGGAAGATGACATAGGGCAGAATTCCATCTTCCATGACATGGATCAGATGATAAATGCACTCAATGGCTCCTTGTCGGTGGTGAACATCCAACTGGCGATTGATCAGTGGCAGCACCTTCTCCACCAACATTGTCATGCCGTCCACGGTGATAACACTACAAATGGTAGCGAAGCATTTCGCTGCAGCATAGCGAATCACGGAGAGACGACATTGAAGGCCTTTGACAATGATAGGCATAAGGCCAATAATCCACGGATATAAGCCATGATCGAACTTCGGAACAAGAGCCCGCAAGGTAGACAGTCCATCGACGACTTCTTGACCAAGCTCGTTCTCTGGGTTGGTGATATCTTCGGGCAGGTCGCCCTCGAGGGCAGTTTTCAACGGTCCCTCAACCAATGATGCAAGGTTGGGGACCTTCTCCAGGAGATCAGCGCCGAACCTCACAGTCAGCTGCTCCAGCGCATCCTTAGCACCCCGCCGCATGATTCTAGCTTCCTTGGCTTCCCGCTCGAACTTGGCTGCATCAGGGTGGTCTCGGCGGTCCTCTTCCTTGCGCAGCGACAAGATTGATTGCTCCAGTTGAGCATTGTGTGGGAATTCGGGTGTCTCGGAGGTGTCCACGCAGCAGTATTTGACCAGGTTTCCAATGATCTTGTCCACTGGTCCACGCTTCGTGGCCGCTGTATAGTGCTCAATGAGGCTTGCTACCGCTGTCGCGGAGCGTTGCTGGAGCTCAATATTCTCCTCCTTCTTGACGCTGTCCATCATGCCCTTGATAATGTGGCCAGGCCGCTTCGGAATATCCCGCAGAGCAACCAGAGCGCCCGCAGCGGCTGCCAGGATGCGCATGTCCCGCTGTTCTTTCATCAGGCTCGCCTCGGCAACGGCCGATTGCGCCGTTGCACGGGTGTCATTCAGAACTTGGGTGGCAGTAATCCGTTGCGCCGGTGTCAAGTTCTTCTTCAAGCGATCAAAGTCGGGACCAACGAGCTTCTCAGCATCTGCAAGAGAGAATGCGTTGGGGCCCGCCTCGGCATCGCCCTGCACAACGACAGCCAAGGTGGGCAGTCTTGCGGGTGGAACATGCGCATGATCCCGAAAAGTATTGAGTAGTGAGTGGCACTGCGCGCGGGCGATCTGAAGATAGCAGGCAATATCCGAGTACCATGACGGGCGTTTGCCTTCCACGATTGGGCGAAGGCTTTCGCATATGTACGAAGTATGCTTGCTGTCCGGACCAGAAAGACGAGCATACTCTTCCATGACCATGGCTGAAGCAAGCTGAGATGTCGAGGCTGGGAGCTTGAGGCCGCCCAATATCTCTGGCCAGAAGCTTTGAAGTCCATGCTTATCCCAGACGCTCAACAACTCACCCAGAGCCTTTGCAGCATAGATTTTGGATCTTAGCATTGTGTCTGCACCAACGAGATCGATGTCTCCCGACAACATATGCCCATCCACATTATGAGCGGATGGAGGCGGCGGCGCGGCTTCTTTCTTCTCCGATTTGCGTCTGCGACCGGGTTTGGAAGCCTCGGCACCGCCAGGAGTAGGAGCCGGGGGTGATTTGGCAGGAGGCGGGGCGGCGGTAGCGGCGAAAGGTACGCCAGAGGGCTTGATGAAGAGCGTGGCATTCATTGGAATAGGGTAACGGGGAACTCCGAATGGGCCGAGGGTTAAAGTGACAAGAGGCTGAACAGAGCTCGGCAGCTCCAGGTCGGACGTAAAGGAGCCACGGTTGTCAACTGCTTTCAGCAGTTCAGACCACACTTGAAGAGACAGTTTTAGGACACCCTCATTACGCTCGACCAGCAAATTCTGGAATATTAAACGAAGAGCCTTGCCATCCACCCAGTCCGTGCTTCCCTCTCCCTCTAGCTGCAAGAAGGTCATGAGAGCACGAAGAACAGCGGAACGAACGCTCGTTATGGTGTGTCGCAGGAACGGATAGAGTCGAGGAACCAATTTGCCGAATGAAGCTTCGGGGTCGTCTGCGGCATTGGCCTTCATGGCGTCCAAGACTTGGTTGAAGGTACACAACTTGGCTAGGAGGTCCATCACGGATCCGGTACTGGCACTGAGATCGTCCTGTAGGTTGGAAAGACAATCCCAAACAATGTTCATCAGCGGGCCAAGAGTAGCAGTCCGTGATGTTACAAACTCCTCCGCGATCGGGACAAGTGTTGCGGCGCTGACAGCCCGTACATCGTCGTCAAAATCAGCCAGGCCCTTCATGACAGCCTCGAGCACGCCATCCATCATGCCGGAGTCTTTAACCAGTACATCTCTTCGCACTGCAACCAAGTACCGCAAACCGATCATACCGCCATGGCAGACTTCCCACACTGGCCGTTCAAGACCAAGATCAGTCTGCATGATGATCCGGTAAAGGCATCGGTAAACCTGCCGGACGGACTTGGGCGACAAATGAGATAAGAGGGCACCAAGAGTCTGGCCGACGGTTTCCCGAATTGGGGCAACGACATTGTCTGATATATAGTCACCAAAACGGTCCAGCACGAGAACAGCAAGTAGTCGGCACGCCAGATCATTCAGCCACTGACGGTTCAGGGCGTCGTTTTCCTCCCTGCTTTTGCCTTCCATGCGGCCAGCTGCCGCGCCCTGGGACCTAATCACCTCACGGAGAGCCATCGCTGCACCATGTCGGACCTCCCAGTTGGAATCAAAGATGTCCATACTTAGAAATGCGCACATGCATTCTAGGGGCCATCTGGAGCCTTGATCGGCAAGTTCGGGTTGAAGGACGGGGTTTTCCGGTGCGATGGGGCCCTTGAATTCTGCAACAAGCTTTGAATCGTCGACTTCCGCGTTTGGTTCGAGCGAGAAATAATCAGGTTTGGCATCGCCGTTTAGTTCGTCGCCATTTTCGGCTTTGACAGGATGAGGGGTGGCCACGGGAGTGGCCACGTTTTCTGACCCCCGCCGCGACGACGACAAGTCCACCACGCGGACTTTGTTGGCGCCCATCTTTGCGTTTTGCTTGTTTTTCCTTTTGAGTTGGTTCAATTGCCGTTTGCTCAACCCCGATTCATCCTTCACGGCATCGCCGGGCGAAGATGGTCGCCTGGCCAGATCCTGCAAGCTGCTTTCACGAGAGATGGCCGCAGTCGTAGATTCCTTCTTCGGGGCTGGTGTCTCTGGCTTGGGAGCTAGCTCGCAGATATCAATCGGTTCCTCCTCCACGTACTCACCAGCCAGACCCAGCCGCCCCATCAGAGTCTTCTTCTGATGTTGGAGGCGTGCCAGCGGGTCCATTGCAGCCAGCGAGTATTCGTACTCTTTCCCGGCGCTACCGAGTAGCCGCTTGCCATGCTGCAAGATGGAGGCAATGTCCAGCGTGTCGAGGTGGAGGAACCCAGTAGTAGTAGCGGTGGGATCTTCCGATTTAATCTCAGATTTGATCTCCACATCATCGTCATCTGCTGCCGACTTGATATGTTGCCCATCTTCTTGATTTGGGTCATAAACGTCTGCGTTCGAGACGATCAGGCCGATAGCCCGGGCGGCAGCAGTTCTAGTATCCCAAGATTTTGACCGGAGATAGGGGAGAATCCGGCCCAGCAGGTTGAACAGCTCATCTGGATGCTGCTTCTGAACGTCTCCTAGTTGTTGAGCAGCAGTATTTCGAATTAATTGAGTGCTGCCAGTCTCGAGTAACCTGCAATGATCATTAGTTGCATGAATAGTAATGGCCGGACTATATATGACTCACGTGACTAGGCGGTCAAGACTAAAATATGGGTCAGTTTCACGTGACAAACACGTAATGATTGGGTGAAAGCACTTACCGGGAGGTCATGGCGGGCCCTCACTCTGATGCCGAGTGAACAGCACCGCCCGAATTAGTTGAGAAAATAGAGAAAAGGAAGAAAAGACGCGACCATTCGTGTCGTATAGAGCGACCCGACGGATGCCGGTCCGAAATTGAAAAACGCCCAACACCACCGAGAGAGGATCCGATGCTGAGTCAGCAGGGAAGGATTAGATTCAGTACACGAAAGGAGATTCGAGGTCACGCAGGCGGGTTTATATCATTGGGGGCTTCTGCCCGGCGCGCCGGTCCATGTTTGGGTGTGCGCCGCTAATCCATTTCCGGTTTAGCGTGCTTGGGCCTCCACTCGCGGGCTTTTCAGATCACGTGCACTGCGCGTTCGCAGATCTGGTGATTTGGTGGCAGTGGGCTGTAAGGAGTCTGGAGAGTTCTGACTGTGATGTGAGACTCGAATATAAGGGCTCTAGCCGACAGAGTGTCGCACTTATAAGCCGTCTTTGTTCTACTAAGGCGCAGTCAGGAGTAGCGCCAAGACATGCCAGATGGCCTCATCAGACTCGAGGATTCCATGATCGTAAGGGATCAGCCGAGTATGTAGTTGATCGCAGCTTCATTTCCTTCATTTTTGTATTTCACTCTTAGTAGGAAGTGGGGTGGAGAAGAGCAATAGACATTTCTATTGTAAACTGGCGGGAACCATATATACCTATCCGCATCTGCGATATACCTTGTCGGTCATACGCATACATCTACTGGGATCCTGTCTCACATTGAGCACATTTTTGAGATATCGTTCAACCTTCTACCAAACAATAAGTGATGACAATTTTGACTACTTAAATGACTACCTAGGTAGTCTCCAACAACCCTAGACCGAGAGTGAAATCAACTACCATTATCAAATTCCCCAGGCGAGTTGACGAGAAGAGTATCTGTCTTCATGGTCTTAGAGGCCTCCAAACCAAGTAACCAGGCCACCGAGGTCCTCTCTCAGTATATGGTAGCCCTGTTAGATGGGGGTTCAAATTCCCAAGTACCTAGGTAGCCCTGGTGCATCACCTATAACGAATTTGTCATGTAACTGGAGTATCATTTTCAAACAAGGCCTCAAGGCCAACAAACTGAGCGTTTCTATACATTCACAGCTCCCGGCAGAATATTCCGGGGCAGACACAAGGATCACACACATTGAAATAAAAAGAAACACCGCGCCCTGGATTTCCAAGGTTATTCGCATATCGCCCCTCATTGTTGCCCAAGCTGTTTCAGAACTCCAGTAGATTCTTCTTCCTTTCCGAGCAGACCCAGGCTGCGAATCTGCTCCGCCTTGGGTTCATTCTCACGGGGGTGAGCAGCCTCGGCCTTGCGGTAGGCGGCTTGCATCTTCATCGTGCGGAGAGCCTAGATTTCAGATCCTATTGTCAGATTATTTCCTCCAACCGCTTGGGATCTGGACCCTCTCAACCGAGCGTCTGATCAGGGGCAAAGACGTACCTCTTTCCGGTGCTGGAGGCACTCGTAGTAATCTTCCAGAGCTGGGGTACATTGCTTCTTGCCGGCCTCGCCGCCGCCGGAGTTCACCGCATAGCATCCAAGAACTTCCTGCCAGAAGGGATAGCAGCGGCCGGGACCTAGATAGAGTTAAAGCAAGTCAGCAAATCAGCCACATTCAATCATGACGGGACAGGACTGGTCTGCAAGATGTGACCGGGCAGTTGACACCCCCGCGGATCAGTTTGACACCCCAGGTAAGGAGATAACGAGAGACGTACCGCCCTTGAGACCGAATCCAGAAGCCATTGTCAAGGAACAAAGAGAGGAATTGGCGGAGTGATGAGCTGAGAGGCAGCAAGAAAGTGGTGAAGTTGCCGGCGGATGCGACGCATTCCCTTTCGTTCCCGACTTGGTCCGTGCGCCCCGCCGTATGCGACTTGGCTTGACGTCGCTAGTATGAGGACACCTTATCTTTCTTTCCTCCGCTCGACCGCCATGGCGCCTCTGGAGGGATTGTCAGATGCTCATGCGATTCTTTTAGCGACTAATCTGTGTGCAAGCGGCGACGTGACCGACTTGCCCGTTCTGCGTGCCCGATACCCCCATTGTTTTCCGCTCGAACGCCTCCTACGCATCGTCTTGACATTCCTACCAGAGAGCACTGAACCCTCTCTATATGTTCCAGTACTCCTGGAGCTTACAAGTGGTTCTTCTTCCGTGCCTTCAAACCAAGGCATTGATACCTCTGCGGTTAGAGACTTGTCCGAGACGGCAGCGAGGAAGCGTGTGCGCAAGCTCCGACTACAGCCACTGAAGCGCGACGACGAGGAAGAAGAAGTGGAAGCTTCAGATGCCTTGACTCAATTTGTCATTCACCGGGCACATCTCATTGACATCGAAACTTCCCTCCAACCCCTCATCCTCGATCTGGTTCTTCCCTTCTACGTACACTCCCCGGTCATTCGAACATGGCTGATCTCAAGCCTACTGCCGGCCCTCCGACTCAATTACGAATACTACCCGAAACGCGACGAGACAATATCATTGGAGACCTTGGAGTTGATGAGTGACCAGGTAGCGGTCAACGTTCTATTGTCTATTAGTGGTTCTGAGAGAACCAACATGGATCTGGTCAACAACTTGAGAGGGATAATCGGCCCTTGGCTCTACGGTAGCAAACGGTCTAAGCGAAGGAGGCTCAATGAGACGGCTCGACGAAACTCGATCTCTTACATCCAAGGCACACCGAAATCGGAACCCACTGAAATGGCCGGATGGGAATATGTGAATGAATGGCTCTTTTCACGGAGTCTTGTGGACTACGACAGTGTCGTGAATGCTTTCACCAACTGGAATGGCCCGGAAGACACTGATTTAGGAGGGTACGAAGAGACAGAGACGAAGATACCATCGGACACCGCGAAGATATTGCTTTCACGGTACTGCCAATCGGGTCTAGCTGTGGTCTATGCCCATGCGGACTCTTCAAACGCAGCAATGGAGGGATCATGCCAAGTGCTGGATCGGGTTGCCAGGTTACTTGGCCTCGAAGAGTACTCATACCTTGATTCCCCCGAGCTAGCTCTTCCGTCGGTGAACTACGATGCGAGCTTGATTTCCTCAACATCACGGGTCTCGCTATTACAGAACTCTCTTCTCGCCCGAGATAATCCCTTGACACAGCCTTCGCCATCTTCGGTTTCTTTTCTGAGTGCAGTCCTCCTCTCTCTTCGCATATTGACCGGTCTCGGCCATCTTGTTCCATGCCGGCTTGTGGCAAATATCTGCTTGCATAGCAACGAGGAGACGCAACTGGCGGAGCTGAATAACTTGATGGCTTCTATGATCAAGAAACCCCGATCAAAGCAAGAGTGGCAGGAGGTACGACAGCAATTGCTCTGGCTTCGCGATTGGCAACCAGAGCAGTCTGACAATGGCTGGGATGAGCCATCGACCCATCACGGCCTTTTCTGGAGAATCTCACGAGATACAATTGAGACGGAGCTCCTGAAAGCTCTACTTGGCGCTCAAGGTTAAACACCCTTTTCTCATGGTTCATACCCAATGCTAATCCTTCCTAGAATACCAACTGGCGGTGGATCTATACACTCAGTCAGAACCGGCGCCTTTGGACAGGAAGCAGGTGGAAGAGGCCGTTGTCGAGGCTATTTTCGAGGCCTACGACAATGCCAGCAACGGCAATCGCACCCGCGGTGGAATGAAGAGAGCTTATGATATGTGAGTCTGAGCGAGAACCAATGTCTGACTCGGTAACTAACGACTCTCAAAGCCTACAAGCCTTCCAACCGCACTACCCAGATTCTGTCTCCCTCAAACAGATCAACTCGCTTATAGCCGCAACTCACTCTCTGTCATTCTACGCATTAACTCTCCAACACGGCGTCCCATTCCAGCCGGTCAGCATCCGCGTGCACCACGACCCTCTATCCTTGATCGAAAAAGTCCTCGATCAAAACGCCAAAAGCTACACCAAGCTAGACGACCTCCTCTCCATCGGTCGTAACCTGGTTTCCTCTGGACTATCCACAAACCCAGCATCCAGCGAAGCCGAACCCGAAACATCCCAAGAGCCTCTCTCTGAACAAGACGCCCTCGTCACAGCCGAGCGCCGCATCACATCTCTCGCCATCTCCTCCGCTCTAACCTCCAATGACTTCGGCACTGCCTACTCCTACATCCTCACCCGACTAGCACCACCATCTCTCCTCTCAACTTCATCCCCCTTACTCACCCCCCCAAGCATCCCAGACGACATCTCCTGGCGCGCCGTATACCACGCAGGCCGCTACCGCTCAACAACACCCAACCCCTCCACACCCCTCCAATCCCAAATCAGCCACCTCTCCCAGCGCATGGAACTCCTCTCCCTCGCCCTAGCTCTAGTTCCCTCACCAGACCCACTACCCGAAATCCTCGGCGCCTGGCGCCGCTGCGACGAAGAGATGTCATCCCTCCGCGCACGCGAACAAACGGAAGAAGACGCCTGGGACAACAAAGGCGATACTCTATCCAGCGTACCTGGTGGATTCGGCCCATCTGACGTCGAACGCGACGCCTTTGATACGGAGCAGCAGCGCGCAGCTCGGCGGGCGCGGGCCCGCGTGCCGAATTCTCAACACGAGGCGCCAATGGGCTTGTTTGAGGTTGCGCGCGGTGCTGCTATGGCGTTGCATAAGAATGCCTTCCCGTTGCGTGCTGCAGCTGGACACGGGGCTGAGTCTGTTGATGAGAGGCCGCTTTCGCCTGATGGTGAGGGGCGGGTGAGGAAGAGGGATTTGGTCAGCAATATGGTGACGGGTGGGTTGGCGAGTGGGATTGGGTGGATGCTTGGTGCTGAGCCGGTGAATCGGTAGTTCTGTGCGTTGGTGGATGTAGGGATTGGTGTAGCTGTGTATATCATGTTAGCGATGATTATATTAGCAATTCTTTACTTTCACATTCGTTCTTTAGTTTAGGCCAAGGTGTTGGCAATCTTGACTACAGGAGAAGCCTTATAAATCTATTGAGACAAGCGAATGCGAGACATCTGCGTTGGTATTAGGTACCTAGGTATGTGCCGAGGATGGGCTCCAATGCATTGCATACACTCCGCGAAGCAAGATCCCAAAGAAAGAGAACACAAACTGGAAAGATTGGCTATACACGAACAGAGAACAGTATATGAGGGATGATATGTCCAGGCTCAAGATGTTATAATCAGAGGGGAATCGCATGAGAAGTAGGGATCGAGGGAATGAGAGAAAGAAGAGTTTCAAAGGGACGGATTGAAAGGATAGGATGGAAATTCAAACGGGGATATCAGGCCGTAAGGATCGTATGGGTAAGGACGTAGCCAGACAAAAGAGGTCGTAGTCGCTGAGGAAAGGACAATGACAGGGTATGATGAGAATGATGCACTTGCGTCGAGTTCCGGCCCGGCAGGCATTTCATGACAATGGACAAGTGGATAGCGCCAACACATGAATCCAACAAAATAAACAAAGTGTGGTGGTGGGTGGTCGTGTGTTTTGAGTGTTGACATCCAGGTCAATTTTCGGGGGTCCAGCCACTCAGACTCAACTCAAAATTCGAAGACTTGATGGGAGAGGAAATGAAGAACGAGAACAGGTCTCGTCAGGCGAACTTTTGCTTCCATTTTTACTCTTCCCATCCCCATACCTGCTTCACAAAGTTCGCCATGTTGACCTTCTTGTTCTTCATGTCCCGCATCCAGGGATGTTCCTGCATCCGCCAAGGAGTTGCTCGTCGAGGAGGTTCCTTTTCAAGACTAGACGAGGACCATCAGCAAAAGAACAGGCAAGTATTGACTTAGAAAATACATACCAGCACTCAATAAAGTACTTGAAGTTATCCGACCAGCGAATGCCGTTCTCCGGCTCGTCTTTCAACTTGGGGATGGGTTGGCGAACGATGTAGGTGAGCAGGTCTATTAACCCGGCGCGGGGCTGCACCTCTGTTCCATCGGCGGGGAAGGGGAATCGGTGCTGAGCGACTTCCAGCAATGTCACACCCAAAGACCAGACATCGGAGGTAATGGTGTACGATTGGCCGGTAATCCGTTCTGGGGCCATATAGTAGGAGGTTCCGATGAAGGTATTCGCATCGCCCTTGGTGCCGAACTCGCCGCTGACACCGAAATCGCAGAGCTTGACTTGGCCATTACGACAGAGAAGAATGTTGGAAGGTTTAATATCTGATTGGAAAGTTAGCTTTTGTTTCACGTCGTCTGGCATAAACCGATGGACATGCCTCGGTGGATGATCTTGCGGCTGTGTAGGTAGGTGAGACCGTTCAGCACGCCTTCGGCAACCTTTCCGAGAACCTTCTCTCCAGTCCGACCTCCAAGCTTTTTGACCTCCTTGTAGATACTGTCGAGACTTCCACCTTCGCAGAATTCCATGGCGATAGAAATGGTGCCGGTTGACTTGTCCATGAATGCGCCGTAGTAGCGACAGATGTGGTCTGATGCGCAGTCTTTGTTAAAGTTGAGCTCGCGAACGATCTGCTTCTTGACATCGGGATTTGGGTCTGTAGTGATAATCTATGATACCAAAAAGTTAGCTTTAACGAGAACGAATGGCCAAATTATAAAACCCATGATCGAGACATACCTTCAACGCGAACACGGTCTTGCCATCCTTAAGTCTGCATCGGGTGACAGCACCGCCAGCACCCTCACCCAGACTTCCCAATTCGTCAATCTTCTTTTGTTCGCTGGCCGCATGCCAGCCCTCGTCGTCTAAATCCTCCACATCCAGAGGCCGACCCTTCTCCAGGCTCAGCTTATCGAGATCGGGAAGTAGGCCATTCACGCCGTTCTCCCCCTCCAATTGCGAACCACCGTCGCGGTCCGAGTACACAGAGCCGATGGCTGATGAGGGGTCTGAATTGCCACTTCCCGGCTGGCGGAGGCCCATGGCGAAACTAAGGGCCGAATATTGTGAGTTCGCGGACGCCGGATCACTGCCTTTACCATGCGAGCCGGTCTGCCCATTCACACCGAGTCCGTTCGTAGCCAAGCCTAATGACGGCCGACCAGCCGATCTGGCTGTCGTCACCTGCGGGACATTTTGACTGCTTCCCATGGGAGTGGCCAGCTGCAGACGGGGCGGGGCAGGACGGGTGGTCTGTAGAGGTTGTGGTTGTAGTTGCGTGGGCGGCTGCGACTGCGGCTGCGACTGCGGCTGGAACTGCGACTGCGGGGCATCGGCAGTGAGACCATTGCCATTGACGGGTTTGACGTTGGGAGAGGGAGGGATTCCTAGAGTGAGTTTCGGAGGAGCTCGAGGGCTACCGGCGTTGTTGCGATTGCCGGGGACCGGAGGTCGAAGAAGCGGTACGGAGGAGGACATGGCGAGATTGTTCTGCCTTTCCCCGGGCAGGAACAACTCGTTAGGGTCACCCAGGGTAGCCACAATGTCGATAGGGCCTTGTCCACCTTTGAAAGGGTCGATCTGAAGAGATTAAAAGAGTGCAAGAGATCGCGACCCCGAAACGAATGTGGAGGGAGGGAGGAGATGAGGAGATGAGGAGTTGAGGAGTTGAGAGTCGAGGATGGATTGAGCAGGTGACTCGGGAAGAAAAGCGTAGTTCGAGTCCAGTTCCAGTGCCAGTACCTGCTCCACCTGTCAACGGTAGACAAATTTGAATATCCCAGAAAGCAAGAATCTCGGCATGAATATTAATAGACACGACGAGTGGGACAGATGAGAGAGAGAGAGATCGGGTCTTGCGTATGGTGGGGCTGTTTCAGAAGGCGCTTCAACTGAAACATGGCGATCGCACTGTGCCTTATGCCTATACTTTGTACTCGATTTGGTTTGTTCTCTTCTCTTTTCATACTTCTCTTATCTTTTGATACTACGTTACTCTGGTATGGTCAAATTGCAAGGCTATACTGTAAAGTCCGAGTTGAATTGCCACGGTCTGCCACAGTTGCGATGTGATTGATACCTTTAGGTACTGTACTGCACATCCTCTTATTTGAAATTGCCTAGCTTCCCACTGCCGTTTATCCTACTTCCTAATATCATCGTCTCCTGATTTTCGACACTAGGAGATACGTTGTTGCCTTGGAGCCGCAAATTCCTTTCGAGACTCCACTCGTTTCCTCTCGCCAACCACATTTCGCCCTAATATTGGTGGCGCCGATCAAATCATTGCCAACTCATATGCAAAACTACATCTCATGGACGACTCATGGTTAGGACCAGTGATGCATAGCAATGCAGATGCCATGTCATGATGTGCTTAGAGGGCGATTCTTCGGCCCGAAGTGACACCTCAGAATCTGATCGTAAATCTCCCTTACGCGACTGAGCCAAAGTGATGGTGGGAACCCATGTCATCATCGGCGCGTAGAGTAGCAGTTGGCATTGCCGATCACCACAGCCTCGAAAGCGAAAACACCAAACTCAAATCAGTGGCTGTGCCAACGGTTCGTATCTCGAATCGGCAATATTCTCGCCTGGTGCGGGCTTCCCGAATGTACAGCCACAGGCCCACAGATCCAGGGGAGCCATAAGAGACTTTTGCAGAAACACCGCCTACCTACCTACCTTGATGATTCACATATTCTGCTCTGCTTAAGTAACCAGAGCATGTTGGCGTAGGGGAAACGCGCCGGGCTCATAACCCGGAGATCCCTGGATCGAAACCAGGACATGCTACTCATTCCTTTTTGTTGACCTTTTGCAGTCATCGTCGTCGGACACTGGGGCACTTTTCTATTGGCGCGCATAGAGGCTGGGATTGCTCCTTTACCCTCGCATACGAGCGGCGCTAGGTTACCTAGGAATGGGCACTCGCTGAAACTGGGACAACTGAGGGTCAGGGAATCAACTCTGCATTTCGCAGCATCTCGCGATCGGAGACCAAGTAGCAAAAGCTTCGCTGCCTCAAAGGCAGCCCTCCCATCGCGAGGAGCCTTCTCGGGCAAACAAAAAGAAATAAATAAATAAGATAAAGAGCGCGTAGAAGGGCGCCATAGGATCAATCACCTGCCAATAGCTCTCGGGTTGCCGTAGTTCGATCACGACTGACGCGTTGTCGCTGATCTCTGATCCATAATTCCTGGGCACTTTTCGGCGTACCTCAACCATAGCTGCGAAGTGTAAAAGGAATGGTTGAAGCGTCACCGGCAAAGGTCTATTCGCGACAGATAATTCCTAATATTGTTAAGGCAATGGTGACTGGCAATTGTTTAACCGGTGAGTGCAACTCCGGATGAACTTCGCAACAGCAGGGCCTTGTCGGCTTCTTCACTTCGTGGCCGATCTGCAGATAAGCTACCCGGGTTCCAGCCTGCCTAGTTCCTAGTGGAACTTCCCCGAAAATAAGATGGCTTTGCTGTGTTGTATCGAGCTGAGTTGCCAGTGTCTGAACGGAGTAGAGACGCTGGCGGTCTCGAATGGGCATATAATCGGCACGATTTAGGGACTTGACCGTTCGAGCAGCGAGGCCCTTTCACATCAATTAAATCCGAAGAATCAATAGCGGGCATCGGAGTTCAGGGGATGGGAATACAGATACACCATCACTATCTGGTGAACCCCTATTTCCCAATATCAAATCGGGTTCCACAAGTAAATCGAACTCAAGTCTAAGTATAGAACAGCGCGGGAATACGGGGTACATTAATTAGGACCACAACGAAATACGTACTCCGTATAAACCGATTCAATCAAGCACTGAAAAGGGGACACACGCACGAAGAGATCAAGCCAGAATCGATAGTTGCGGAGTGTGGAGACGCCACGAGGCCATTGGTCTATGTATCTGGCTTTGAACTTTCAGAACGAATCTTTGAACCCCTATCATGGAGCCTTCGACTATGAAAGCCACAGGCACACTGCGAGTCATCATTAGCCACTCGGAGACAAAGATGTCACTGTTACTAGCGTTGCAGCATTAAAGGAAGTCCTCAGTGGTCGAGACTCAGGAACCGCATCTCAAGAGATGGTGATCAACCATGCGCACAGATACCGGCCTATTACCGCTGCCCAGGGTTCACTAGGCCTCGACGTAACAGCGCAGTAAATTACTACAAGACATTCATACGCCATGCTAGGGGACAATCACGCGCGCAGGACCTCGACTCGCAGCCACCGCTTGGATCAAGCACCATGAGGCGTATCAGCGTATCACCCACGGACCAAATCTGAAGACCCAGGCCCCGCCGCGTGGCTACTTAAGCATTTCCAAGCAACATAAAATAGGGAGCTGTTAGGGGAAAGATGGCGCTAAAACTGAGGAATAGCGCCTTGTCCACAGCGGGGACCGAGAATGCTCCGCTTGCTCCGTCCAGTCGAGTTTGATATCGACATAGTGCACTTTCTTCAGGTAAGGCTGAAGGAAGAGAACAGAACTGATACACAGTATAAACAGGGTGATAGACAAATGGCTAGACGAGATTGTACCCGGATGCTACGGAGGATACAGCACACTCTCCAGTCTGGGCTCCACCAAAGTTGAAAAGAGGGGCCTGGTTTGGGCAGACACAGACAATAATAGAAATGACATTACTCCGTACAACCCTGAATGATAGGCATCATTGGCGATTCGCTGAGGGTGTATTCAAGTCCACCAGTGATGTGCATCGGCATCGCCTGGGGAACAGGGCTCGGATGCAAGTTTTTTGAATAGGAACCGGACTAAGGAGTACACAAGCCCAGGCGAGACAAACCGTGACCCCAAAAAGAAACAATAAATGCGCGGGTTGTTCAGGGGTAAAGTGGAGCTTGAGTGGATCCACGGGGAAACAGAGACTGTGGATTGGCGGTGGATTGGCTGGCAGTGCTCGGGCTGAAACACCAGGAACGGGTTCGTTTATATTGATTATTTATTTTGGATTCTACCAAACTCATAGTATGTAGTTCCTATTTACCTATAGCTACTATGCTCGGTTCCTATGCCACCTAAGTACGGAGGTAGATAGCTAGCTAAACTATAGAGATGTTTACAAGCAAGGCAAGGTAACGGAATAAACATGTAAGGATGCGTGTCTCACCCACATCACCTTCCGAATCCGCACGATCGGCCCTGTTACTGCGCTAAGAGATTTAGTGGAAGACAAAATTACATACTAACTCGCGGTCACGGACTAAACGGCTTATCCCACGCGCCCACCCTGACCAATGAACTGGTACTAGGATGTACCATCGACCGAGTAAACACGGCTCATTCACCGCAGCTTTCCATGTACCCAGTACACAGCATGATGACTCCGCAGTGCACATCGACCTCGATTTCCCCTTTTTCTCGGGGGCAAAACGCGAATGGTTGATGATCAGCGAGATTAATCAGACTAATCTCCCCGTTCATACAAAGGCCCCTGGTCTCCCCCGTGCTAATTCCCTTTCTTTCCTTTCCCCAAGTCCCATCTTCGTTGCCTTGCATCAGTCACTCTCTCGACTTCGGTCATCCACTCTTTAACCAACTACCTACTCTCTTTCTATAAAAAGCTACGCTTTTTTTGAACCCTTTTTACAAAACCACCTTTCGGTTATCCTTCTCATATCAATCAAAATGCGTTTCACCGCTGCTACTGTTGCCCTCTTCGCCGGCCTGGCTGCCGCTATGCCCAACGCCGCCGACACCACTGTCTACCAGACTGAGGAGGTCACCATCACCTCTTGCGGCCCCGAGGTCACCAACTGCCCGGCTCGCTCCCACTCCTCCACTTCCCCCGCCGGTGTTGCTGCCACTGAGACCTCTGCCGTGACCACCGCCCCTGCCAGCAGCAGTGCTGCCGCTATCCCCACCAGCTCTGCTCCCTCCAGCTGGTCCAGCGCCCCGGCTCCCGTTGTCTCTAGCGCCGCCAGCAGCTCCAGCGTTATCCCCGCTCCCCCGGCCGTTACCCCCTCGGTGGTCCCTCACACCTCTTGCACCACCTGGTACGAGACCGTCACCCCCTCCGCCCCTAGCTCTGGTGCCACTCCCTCCGGCACCTCCCCCGTTGGCGGCGGCAGCGGTGTTCCCCACGTCCCCTCGGGCTCCAAGAGCTCCTCGTAAGTTGATCCTGAACCTGAACTCCCAATATCAAAGAACTACAAACTAATGAAACCACAGTATCTCCGGTTCCGCATCTGCTTCCGCGACTGCTTCCCCCTCTTCCACCCCCGTCTTCAGCGGCGCTGGTGCCGTCTCCGGCTCGCTCACCTTCGCTGGTGTTGCCGCCGCCGCTGCCTTCTTCCTGGCTTAAATGACTCCATCCGTAGTGGACGTCTACATCTAAGCTGGCCTTAGGGTCTGGTTGGTATGTGGCTGTTGCGAGTGGAATGAGAAGGGGACGGAGAGAGAAGGTTCTTGTTATTTAACTTGGGGTCTGGAGTGAATACCCCGACCAATACTGTTACTTGCTTCTGATCGGATACCATTATCCTTTGCTTTTTTTTTCTTGCTATATATACTTTTCCATTTCTTGGGCTTCCTGGATAGCTTCGGAGTTGTGTGAAGCGCTTGGTGGCTTGAGCACGACTTTAATGTAAACCATGACAGCTTTCACCACTTCTGCTTTCCAGTGAATACCCCGTAACCCTTTTCACAATGTATCCATATCATGTTGCTATCTATTTTCCTTTAATATAGATGTGTCAATGTCATTGCTGTTATGTGTTCAAACTTGGTGTCTTGTTACTCTTAGTTTACCCCTGATCGTGCCCCTGAAGCTACATCCAATTGAAACCCAACACGGAATAGCAGTATCAGAACTTCACAGAGGGACTTTTTGGGGACTCATAGTAGAAGAGCATGCAATTCCATTGAAAGAAGAAACGCCACAAATGATATCTAGTGTATGTCTGTCGAACACATGGAAATCAGTCTGAGAAGATGCACCGCTCATTTGTCCATTCCCGTCCAGATTCATATAGACACATCAAGAGACAATGAAAAGATATAAAGAAAAGGGGGTTGATATGAAGCCAAAACAGGATCTAGTCATATGGAAATCATCCTGCTTCCGTATACCCATGGAAGCATCGCAAATATGGAAAAAGACCTGGCCGGAAGCAGACGAGCAACGCCTTTTTGCAGGGTAAGTGTCATCGAGTCCAGATCAAAAGGATTATCAGAGTACAACCAAATATTCGAAGGGCCCCGGGGACACTGGGGTGGAAGCAATGCAAGGTCGGGGTGGGGTGGGTATCAGAGAGGGGGCAATGTCTCGTTCCTCACGATACCTGGCTGTGACGATTGGCTTCGATTGTTCGCTGGCTGGCTTGAAAGCGGTGTGAGAAGAAGGGTAGATGGTCGATACATCTAGAAGGGAAATCCGCCGGCACCGCCGCGCGACTGGCCGCCGAAGGGGTGACCGCCTGCTGAGGCAAAGCCACCGCCGCCGTTCATCATGTTGAAGAGGATGTTCGGGTCGATGTTGATGTGTGAACCGCCCATACCTCCCATGCCTCCCATGCCTCCCATGCCTCCCATTCCACCCATGCCGCCCATGCCGCCCATGCCGCCCATGCCGCCGAAACCACCACCACCGCCGAACATGTCGGACGGGTCCATCAGGTCATCTCCATTGTCATAGGCGGCGCGCTTCCTGGTGGGAGTGTTAGCAAAATATTTCAGTGTAACGTGAGTAGCGAAGGAACTTACTGAGGATCGATCAGGGTCTCGTAGGCCTCGCCCACTTCCTTGAACTTCTCGTCGCCAGCCTCGCCATCCCGGTTCTTGTCCGGGTGGTACTGGATAGCCATCTTGCGGTAGGCCTTCTTGATCTCCTGCTCGCTGGCATCCTTACCAATCCCAAGGATCTTGTAGTAGTCCTTGCGCTGGGACTTCTTCAGCTCGAACTCGGCCTTGCGAATATCCTCAGCGATGCGTGGTTCGGACGGGTTGTTCTCAGCAACGCTCTTGTAGTCGCGGATCGCCTCCTCCCAGTTCTCAGCACCCGCATGTGCCTTGGCGCGGGTCTTATAGGCCTTCGTGTATGAGGGATCCAGACGCAAGGCTTCGGTGCAGTCCGCAACGGCCGACTCCCACTGCTTCATGTTGGAGTAGGCCTGGGCACGGTTACCCAGGATCTTGGCATTCATATCCTTGTTGGTGGGATCGACCTCCAGAGCCTGGCTGTAGAGATCAATCGCTCGCTGGTAGTTCTTGGCCTTGAAGGCGGCGTTACCCTCTTCCTTGGTACGGCTGAGTTTCTGAACAATGCGCAATAGCTTTATGGCCGGCTTCATATCCGGGTCCAGCCCGAGACACATCTTCAGGAGCTTGAGCGCCTGCTCCGTCTCACCAGAGGCATAGAACGCCCGCGCACGGATCATCATCGCATCCGGGTCCTGGCTGTTCTCACGCAGCAGATTGATCGCAATGTCCTGTGCCTTGCCCAACGAATTGCTGTTGTTCATCTTCAGCTGCGCCTCCGCGGCCATCAGGGTCCACTTGTGCGGCTCCTTCACACCGCTGCCCAGTCCTTGCCGAGCTTGATCCAGGCAGAAAACGGCCATCGAGCCACCCCGGTCTTCGGCTAGGGTTTGCTCGGCCTGTGAGATGAAGCGCTGCATCTTCTCCGCCGGCGCCCGGTCGGTCGCTGTCGCGGGCGGTTCCACGCGTGACAGAACATCCAGTGCCTCGTTCGGTCGGCCCAGGCTTGTCAGAATCTTAGCCCAGCGGTGGTAGATCTTTGGGTTTTGGGGGTCAAGGGCGTTAGCACGCTCGATGTCCTCCAGCGCATTGAGGAACTGCTTGGCAGAGATGTTGGCCGCCGCACGGTTGGCCAGGTAGGCCGACGAGTTAGGATTAATCTCGATCGCTGCAGTCAAGCAATATGTTTTAGTGCTTGTTCTTCAGTCTCCCGTCGTCTTGCAAACCTCACATGAACGCCGAAAAGCATACCTTTGTTGTACTCCTCGATGGCGCGACGGTAGTCGCCATCCTTGAAGAATTTGTTACCGGCCAACTTGAAGTTCTCGGCCTCGTCGGTAGAGGAAGAGTTCGACCGGTGTGGAGGCGGGGTAGGGCTCCGTTCCTCGGTGCCGTTAACACCATTCTTCTGCTGAGCCTCCTGGGGATCGATGTCCATGGAGCTCCGCTGGTCATCTTGGGATGCCGCCATGGCCGACAGTCGACGGCGCAGCTCGTCGGGCGGGAGATTAAGCGGATGAGATTCTTTCTGTTTTGAAGACTTGCCGAACCGAAAGGGGGCAGTCGGGGTAGAGGTGGAGGAGGAAGACCGACTATGAGTAAAACGGTTCTTGGTGGGGGACTTGGAGGGCGAAGGTTTGGCGGGTTTGGCAGGTTTGGAGGGCGACTTGCGCGCGGTGGAGTAGGACGTTCGGGGAGACGAGGCGGCACTGTCGGACTCGTCTTTCTTCCTCTCTTTTTCTTTTTCTTTCTCTTTCCTGGGGACTTCCTCGTAACTTTCGGGGGTTTGTTTCTCCTTGTCCTTATCCTTCTTAAAAATGTGTGCGAGTTGAACCATTGGGGGGATTTAGGGTTTTCCCTGGTACTGTAATTTTTTTTTCCTGGGGATCGAAGGACAACGAAGGCGGTAGAATCGCCCGGATCGAAGGTTTGCAACCACGAAAAATATGCTGGGAGAATATAGTTGTTCTTCACAGAATGGTAGCCATGATCAGCATTAGCTAGTCATCAATCGTCATAAGGGGCCCGGCAATGCCGGTGTCGACTGGGTTTGTCTCTGGGTATGAGATTAGATGCTAGGGTAGAAGGCCAAAAAAATAGGTTCCTAGACAGAGACGGACCAGCTGTACTTTATACTTCACTAGTCTATGGACAGACTGTTTCTCTTTTCAGACTACTAGTGGGAACATAGGAAATAATCCAGAGGCTGGAGATCTGCTGGTCTGTGTTAGCGCGCAATAGAACTGGAGCAGTCAACAAATCCTGTCAGGATGACGACTTGTACACCGTACACCACGCTAAAATATGATTGAAGTGATTCGAGAAACTTCTGCTATCACTGGGACTTCTTTACAATCGGCCTCGAGACTCTCTACTCAAAAGAGTATGGCATAGCAAGGTGCAAAGTCAGCGAGGCTGTCTTGCGGTGGAGCGGTGGACCCAATATGCAGTTTTGCTCGAATCGTAAGGAGACGCCAGTGCTGAGCTGGGGTGTTTTGGCCTTAAGAAGAGGGGAATCCCTGCTCAATAATCGTTTGATGGCAATGGACATATCTTGGTGATATCGTTTCCGAAACATGGCCACATCATCCTTTGTTTGTGTTTATTTCTCCAGTTGCGGGGTACGGAAACGAAACTTTTCGTGACTGGGTCTGATAGTCTGCGCTAGCACATGAGAAACTGCAGCAATGGTCACAGTGTGGTCGTAGACTGTGCCAATCGTACTCTAATGCCATGTGCCCACCCGACGAATTGGAGACCGATTCTGCATGTCACAACTGTTAAACTGAAAGTCATAGGATTACCAATCTTAGCCCTGACATAGAAAATTCTGAAAAGAAGCTTAATTGCCTATGCTATCCATTGGTATCGAGGGGTCACGAGAGCTGATCTATACAGATACGGACAGGATAATACAGCCGATTGCGGCCATTGCGTATCAACATATTATTTTCCCACCAGCTATCACCAACTTGGGGCATTATTTTGGATATCTTATCCTGTATGATTTACTTGCTTTATTGACAAAAAATGGGGAAACTAAAATATGCCAACGTCATGGGAAAGTAGAGTTTATCATAAAGCGGATGCCTACCAGAATAGGTTTAGTATCCGCTCCCGAGGCCTCAAGCCACAACAGAGACGAGAGTACGGTAGGCGACAGATAGCAAAGGGACATAATTATTCAACATCTACTTCTCTATCTCTTACGTTACTTTACTTTGCCTTACTTTGCTCTTTATCTTATATATTTCCTTATATTTTCCTTATATTCTCCTTATATCCCTCTATTTTCCGTAATACACTAGTCCGTTTAATACTTAGGACTTAGAAATGATTATGTCCCTTTCCTCTCTGTCGCCTGCCGTACCTCAGGGGCCAAAATGGCCCTAGCACTACCACACATCTTGCCGCCGTCCTCGCCCACCTCATCAAATCCTAGGGGTGGACAAAAGCAACTGGCTTTCTAGCCTTGCTCTTGCTATTCTACACTCTCAAGTGGACTGTCGACATTCTACTGAAGAAACTGGGCCAGTATATATCAAGGTAAGAGCAGTGTGCCTAGGTGTGATACTACAGAGTAAAAGACAGAAAGGCTGCCAAAAGATATAGAAGAACCGGCCTTATAAATGCCATAAGCAACGAGGCCTCAGACAGTCAAGATAGGGCTATCCAAAACAACAAAGAGACCGGTACCACCGGGGCGGTAGACGAGAGATAACATCAAGTACTACAGAGTCCGCTAGACCTAGATAGCCGACAAGCATAGGTTTGCCACACCCGAGAACCACTGACATTAGAAATAGTCACACTTTACATCCGATTACCAACTTGCTCCATTATGGCTGGTAACATGGATCGTCGATATATCAACAAAATATACTAAACATCAAAACAATAAATATAGACAGGGGGGGAATCTCAGAAGCTATGAGGCTATGGTCAGAAAAAAGCGAATGAATGTCCCGAGAAAAGAGTACGCAGCAAACTCCGCCGCTGATGAGAAAAGAAAGCGTAGGTTCGAGAACACATCAGAAGCAGCAAACGCTCATGAATGAAGAGGGACGAATCACGAATCATGCAGTACAAGGGAAGCTGTACTTCGTTCCCAAATATCTCATATATCTCATTTAATATAGCCGAGACCGCTCAGGATGCTCTTGCATTCTGGGGCTGGCAAGGCCGCCACACCGAGGGCGCGGACCAGAGCGCCAGCACGGAGACGTTGCAGTCCAATGGCAACTTTCCAGGCTTCCGTGTCCTGCACGACAAAAACGTATCGCTTGCCCTCCTGGTCGCGGATACTGGCGCGGAGGACGTGAAGACCACGGAACTCCGCCTGGGGCGGCCCACCGCTGTTGACACCACTGGCGGCGGCGCTGCGGGCAAAGGATGCAGCCGGAGACGCCAGGCGGCAGGTATTTCTGCACACCTTGAGGAAGGTCGCCTGGAAGGCATCTGATTCCTCGGTGGTCGGCACCGAGTGTGCGGAGTTGCCCCGGCGAAAAGAGAAGGGGTTGCTGGAGCCTTGCTTTGAGGGAGGGCTGGCACTCATCTGGGGACACCACACCTCGGCCAGCTTAAGGGTCCAAGCTTTGACGTCCCATTCGCGCTGTCCAACGCCGCGCAGGTCGTCGTCGATAAACAGGCCTTCTGTTGTGATCCGTAGTACGAGCCCGTCGGTCACCATTCCCTGGCCGGAGACAAGCTGCGCGACTGGGGTCTTGTTGAAGGCATTGGTGAATTGGTATACACCCTGGATCACAATCTTGTCTGGATCCTTGGTGGAATAAGTGCCCCGATGTGACGGTGGAGGCGTCGTGCGAGCCGTGGACTGTGATGGAGCATAGGACGACTCGGAATATGCTGAAGACGCGGATGCATGGCCATACGGCCGTCGTGGGCGATCATAGGGCCGAAAGGAATATGCATCATCTTCCTCGACAGTCGTCCTGGTCGTCGAGTAGGGCGGTTTCTTGGGCGAAGGTGTCCGAGGTGCACTTGCTGCACTGGCAGGCGGCTTGTTGCTTGCCTCCTTCTCTTTCTTGGCCTCGGCGGCCTTCTTTTCGGCGTATCGCTTCGCAGCAGCTTCTTTGAGAGCAGCGAACTTGGCCATGGCCTCCTTTTGAGCTTGTGCCTTTGCCGCAGCTTCCTTCTCTGCCGCCTCCTTTTCTGCCCTGGCTTTTGCCTCGGCTGCGAGTCTCTCGGACAAGGCCTTGGCCTCAGCGGCTTCCTTTTCTGCCTTGGCTTTTGCTTCGGCGGCTTCCTTCTCAGCCTTGTCGCGGGCTTCTTTTTCCGCTTTCGCTCGTGCAGCAGCCATTTCCTTCTCGAGCTGCTCGCGGCGCTCTTTCAGTTCCTTCTCCATTGCTTCTCGCTCACGCTTTCTCTCCTTTTCTTGGGCTTCTGCCTCACGCTTGCGTTTGAATTCCTCCATCTTCCGGCGCAGCTCCTCCTTGCGCTTTGTCTCTTCTCGAGCACGTTCCCATTCAGCTCCATCTGGCCCGTGGTTATTCGATTCCTGCTTTGGCGGAGGCTCAGAGCTGTGTTGATTGCCAGCATATTGGTTACCACGGTGATTGCCGGAATACTGGTTGTCACGATGGTGCCCTCCTCCAAAGTTTCCTTGCTGATGTTGCTGTTGTCCCGATCCGCCGGCACCCCCATACTGCTGGTGTGGTCCCCCTCCATAATTGGCACCGGAAGACTGACGGTGAGAATTTGATCCACCGGCGTCAGTTCCGGGTCCACGTCCTCCCCCACCAAATCCTCTTCCTCCGTCGTTATTACCCTTAGAGCCGTTCGACTGCGACATCCCAACGGCCCAACCAGCCACACCTACTCCGAGTGCTACCACAACGATCCCCATCCCGTTGCCATTGGAAACGGCGGCTATATACCACGTCTTGACGATCGGTGAGATGAGAGTCCATACCAAGCCCACGAGAAGTGTGCTTGCGACGCCCGCGAGGAAGCTGTTCCGATTGCACTGCAAGGAGGGAAGGTAAAGGAAGCCTCCACCGGAGGAGTGCGGAGGGACGATGAAGATATCGTAGTTCCCCGGCGGCAGGTCGGAGGATTTGCGATACTCGCCGCTGGTGGTATGAGGTTTCTCGCCGTGCGGCGGCGGTGGAGGTGGCGGTCCATCCATGGCAAAGCGAGCGCAGCGCTATGGCGCGGTCGTATGATCGTAAAAATGATGCAACGGACTGAAAGTCGGTAGAAATCCCAAGTTCTCCTCGATATACCACGCGACTCTCTCAATTGCGAACAGACGACTAGACCCTAGTTGAACAGGTTTGCGCAATTGTAAGTCGATAGCCAGAACATGTTCAGTGGAAGATATGCACTGAGGCCCTAGGCCACTCAGTGCTAGGCCACGCCTGAGGTCAGTGGCGAATAGGAAATAAAGGGGATATAAGAAACAGGGGCGCAAATCTGACTCTGAGCATCAGAGAAAGAAAAGCGGCTACCAGAAAGAAGTGAGGTAGGTGGATGGTTCGGGGGGAAGTTTGTTTACGAGAAGTGGGAGCCGCTAAGGATCTTCGGCTCCATGCAGAGTAGACGTGGCCATCACACAGCAAAAGAAATAGGCGCGTCTGATATATCCCGGCTAAAATGGCCCCTCTCATCATCGCAAGTCCCCTCACGCTCATATCAGATTCTGCGCATTGCTGGAATGTCTGTGGGAGCCACGCGATACGAGCCCCATTGCCTCTGGGTAGGATGGCAACCGTGGCACAGCATCAAGGGATATCAGGCCGGTCTGATCCTTGCTTGGGCCCGCGACCCCTCTTTCAACGATGATGTCCTTTTCCAAACCATTGTTACAATATCTCGAGACCCGGTACTCATTTATATGAACTGTAAAGCATGCTGGCTACGCTGGATCCATGCTTCGTATGAGCGAAGAAATGTGTTTGTTTACTCTTTTCCCTTTAGGGAATATGGCTTATGTCATGCATCGTCGCCTGAAGAAGCCTGAAAGGAGCCTCAGGCAGAGAGAATGACGACAGACGTGATGAAGTGATGGACTGCAGAGCCAACATGAAGACTGTAGACTGTGGAGGGCAATATCCAGTGCTTATAGTCCATCTGCGATATTCCGTGTGTACGCTCGCTGTTCACACCTCTTGAGGGGTCTCCTGTGAACCCCGAAGCCACAACGAATGTCTAGGAACTGGATGGTGCGGCCCTCTCAACATGTGGCCCGCAATAGCCCGGTGTAGTATAGCGCAAAAGAGAAACCCGTGGCGAGATTGCGGTCAAGCGGTTGGGAGACAGCAACTCAAGGGAGTGGGTCCGTCGTGTTCTTCGAAGTCAATGGGGCACCGTGATTCAGGAGCAACGGAGTAAGTCTGGTGGATGAGAAAAAGCTCATTAAGAGGATGACTATCAAGTGTGAGGCCGTCAGAGACCAATATTTGGGACCAGTCCCTAAAGCCTAGATAAGCAGCCATCAGCATCAAGAGTTGGGCCTCATGCTCCTTCAGTGGAACGTCCCATGATCCGGCCATGAGACGCAGGACCCCGATCACTCGGAGACCGTAAGTCACGGTCAACCGTCCACTCGCGATGAGTCTTTAGATGGACCGGTTGTAGGATGGTCTAAGTCGAACAGAGTAGATGAAAGTACTCCGTAAAATATCCAAAGGATGTAAAGGCGGCTCTCAGAAGACAAACCCCAGAGAACGTGACCCGCACCCGATGATTGGATCATATTCCGACCTCGAGATTCCCCATCTTCCTCTTCCATCTGTCTTGTGAGTCTCAAGTCCTCCCTCCTCGGTGGAGGCTTTTCCTTTTTTCTCTTCTGCTTTGGCTTCGTGGTAGTCAGGCACTACCGCCATTCTACTCCGCTCTCCCCGCCAACCTGTCCTCTTGGCCCCATTTCCAGGCATCCATTCTCCCTCTCCCCTTCTCCTATGCCGCGTCGGTAGCCCTGGACCTCCCCAACCCAACTCTCCTGCCCTTCTAGGGCTGTCCCGTACCACCACATAATGTCCGCCTTCCAACCGCCGCAAGCCCACCAGGGCCACTCCGCCTCGCGCCACCTCCCCGCGTACAACCCGGTCGCCGCTGTAACTGCGCCCGCGGGCACCTTCCTTCCCGGAACTAAGGTCCAGGTAGGTAGCCATCGCGTGGTGGTTGAGAAATACCTGTCTGAAGGTGGCTTCGCCCATGTCTACGTTGTACGGTTACCCCAGCCGGTCAATGGCACACCGACCGCGGTCTTGAAGCGGGTGGCCGTGCCTGATAAAGCGGCGCTGGCCAGCATGCGCACAGAGGTGGAGACAATGAAGAAGCTCAAGGGTCACCGGCACATTGTCAAATACATCGATTCGCATGCTTCACAGCTGCACGGGGGCGGATATGAGGTGTTCTTGCTGATGGAGTTCTGCGGGGGCGGTGGTCTGATTGACTTCATGAACACCCGACTTCAAAACCGATTGACAGAGCCCGAGATCATCAAGATCTTCTCGGATGTGGCTGAGGGTGTGGCATGCATGCACTATCTGAAGCCACCTCTGCTCCATCGTGACCTGAAGGTGGAGAATGTCTTGATCTCGCGTTCCGGGGGCACGTCCATTTACAAGCTGTGTGATTTTGGCTCTGCGGCTCCGCCTCGTCCAGCTGCAACGTCTGCTGCGGAAGGTCGACTGATCGAAGATGATGTACAGCGACACACGACGCTACAGTACCGCAGTCCGGAGATGATCGATGTGTATCGCAAGCAGCCGATTGACGAGAAGAGTGATATATGGGCCCTTGGTGTGCTCCTGTACAAGTTATGTTACTACACGACTCCGTTTGAAGAAGTTGGACAGATGGCGATCCTTAACGCCAGTTTCAAATTCCCATCATACCCCCAGTTTTCGGATCGGTTGAAGACGTTGATCGGTATGTGCAATGGAAGGTTCCAATACGACCGGAACTCATGGCTGATTCTTTTCTACAGCGTCAATGCTCAAAGAGAATCCCCAGAAGCGCCCGAATATATACGAGGTGGTTAAAGAAATCTGTAAAATTCAGGGCAAAGAGGTCCCGATTCGAGACGTTCGTCATACCTTCTTTTGATGCCCTGAGTCAAGTTACTGACTTTGATCTAGATTTACACTGCCCGTTCTGTCTCTGAAGCACGGAAATTTCAAGAGTTGCCGCCTACGCCCTTGGAAGCTCCCTCGCCTGGAGCAACTTTCACGCCTCCTATGCAAGAGACCCAGATCATTCCTGAGATCGCACCAATGCGAAGAGGACGTCCTGGGAAGCCTCAGTCATCCGTGCATAGTTCTGCCAAAGCGAGTCCTTCCCCGTACCGTGGCGGTACCAAAAGCTCGGGCAGTGATCCCTTTGCAGCTTTGGATGGGAAATCTCGCGATAAGACTGCAGAAGAGCTATCACAGCGGTTTCCGTCGCTGGATCAATTCGATATATTGCATGAGAAGGGCGATAAGTTTGATTTTGAACCAGCATCCAAGGGACCCAAATCCGAGGATGAGGATCTGTCGCAAAGACTTACAAATGCCCTGGCGGATGAAGCCTTCCGGCAGGCTTCGCCGGAGCGACCGGCGGTCCGGCAATCGCAAGTTTCGCCTGTGCGGTCACAAGCAGCTCGGGAAACCGCTATCAGACAGTCGGCACCGCTGTATCAACCGACCCCCAAGCGGCCTGCAATGGTTTCCACGGGAACCATGACCTCACCTACCGAAACTCCTCGTTTGCAAGAGCCGAATGTTTCTAGTCGCCCGATTTACCGATTCCCGCTATCTGACGAGCAGCAACCCTCGAGCCACTCGTGGACTGAAGAGGAACGTAAAAAGGACCCTTCGCCTCCATCGTCCAGGTTGAGGCCGGACGCCAGTCCACGCCTACCATCCGATCGGTTTTCCAGCCATTCCAACTCTGCACGCCCCTCTATGGAGACACTTCGGCGGCCATCTGGTTTGGAAGTAAACGAGGTTGTAGGACGATCCAAATCTGCCATTGCAAAAGCTCGCCCTGTCTCTGTCCAGGCTGGAGCGCTGTACGATGTGTCGCGTGGCAACGAGCACTCGCGGTCTTCGCTGGACTTGTCTGTACAATATGAGGATGGTGCACCGCTGAGATCAGTTCGCACGGAAGTGGAACGCGAAGACGAGCAGAGCAAAATCTCATCGGAGCTAGATTATCTCCGATCCAGGGAAGAAGAAGAAAGCAATCGCAAGCGTGAGAAACGCTTGAGCAGTGGCGCTAAGCATTCCAAGCGCGGCAGTCTTTCTTCGTTATCCTTTTCGGGAAGCAAGAACCTCCTTGCAGGCCGATTTGGAGAGGCATTCCGCCGCTTTGAGAGCAGTAACCCAGAGAAGTCCTCAGGTCCTTCAGCGGAAGACAAGCCACAGCTGCAACAGGCCCTCGTCAGCGACTCGGAGGCCTATGACGAAGCCAACGAGAGTCCATCCCAAGACGAGTATGCTGACTTGGACGATATCGACCGAGACGACATCTCCCCAGAAATGCGCCGTGAGCTAGAGCGCCGCCGACTCTCCCAGGAGGAGAAGCGAGTAGCGGCTGCGGCGGCCGAGTACCGGCGCAGGGTCGCCGAGAACGAGGGAGGAAGAGCAGGTGTAGATGTGCAACGATCTCGGGCCATCCAGAACAGGGTGCAGACACTGCTCGGCGAGTCCAGCAAGCCCCCGCCTCCTCCCAAGACTGCCTCCGGCTACGGGAAATACACCGACACTGCTGCTTTGCAGGCAAAGCAGAATGACGTGCAATCTTCCCCGGGCGCAGTGCCCATCTCCCGCAACCCAGGCCCCATCTACGGCGCCCGCGAGGGAGCCGGTGCACCAGTGGGTCTCGCACAAGCCGCCACAGCGGACTCCACGGGATATTCATCTAGCTCTCGCCCAGCAGGTCGCCCCGCAGCCCCGCCGAAGCCCAAGAACATGCGAGTCAGCACCCAAGATACCTCCCGACCCGGCACCGGCCACGAAGCCAGCCTGTCCTCCTTAGTCACGCCTACTGGGGAGGACTGGGAGGCTAACTTCAGCCGGCGATTCCCAAGTCTCTCGGGGTTGGAGATGGAGACGGAGATTGAGATTCCGAAGTACGCCAAGTTGCGAACTCGGGAAGTGTAGAGCATTTGGATAGAGATATTGTTGTGCCGTGAAGCTTTTTAGCACGTTTCGTCTGTGGATGGCACCTTCCATGGTTTGCAGTTGGAGGGTTGTACATAAATCTTTCATGATTTGCATCGTGGTCTTGGACCGGATACATTGTAATAATGACTCTACTGTACTTCTCCATGATGTTGGCATACTTTAACTTCCCTGTTCTTGTCAACACACCAACGACAAAATTATAAGGAAGTGAGCCATGTGACGTGAGACCAAGATCACTGTAACAACGGTCAAAAAAGGTAGCACCTAATGCCAATTTAAGCGTCTCGTAACTAGTTTACATGCTACCAAAATGGAAGAAGAAGGACGAAATGTAATGATCGTGGATGATACTGAACTAGCTAGGGGGAGAGTGGGCATTTTTCTCCGCTCTCCGCAACAAGGAAGGTCCTGGTCCGTGTCTGCGGAACGTGCTAAACACTACATCACGTATGCAGAAAAGCTAGACGATCCTCTTCAAAGATCCATCGAGATCCACATAGCTCTCTAAGAGTAAATCTCCCCAGCACCTTTCATCGATAGTCTCTCCTCTAGCCTCAAGCACCGAGCGCGGAATAGACCGGCCTTTCTGCCCTAAAAGAATGGCCGAACGCATGTTAGTGACGGCTTGCTTATCTACCACCCACGCCGTAAGGTCCATAGTGAAGAGCGAGTTAGTAAAGTTGAGAGTGAACGAGATCTGGACACGGGTACTATTTTGGTCATGGTAAGCCATATGGATAGGGTCGGATAGGTAGGCTTGGAACTCCTCATCGAGGAGATCTTTTGTTATTATAGTGCTGGCAGCGCCTGTATCCCAGAGTATTTCGACCCCCTTCAGCTGGCATTCTGGCATACCCAATTCCCAGTCAATAGCTGTGATTGTGGCATTGCCGACAATGGCGGCTAGCGTACGCTCTGTGAGCAAAGCACGTAATTCAAGGACGTAGGGCTCTCGCGGGGGGCATTCTCATCTGTGAGCTTCTTTTTAAGTAAGGCACGACGATCTGGAGAAAGAGGCTTGGGGCAATCTTCTGGGCTTAGTGTAGCCGTGGTACGAATCGGACGGCTTGGTGACAAAGGATCCTCTGATAAACGTGTATTTTCAAGGGCCTGGATTCGTAAGGCTTGTCGGCGAGCTGGGTTGGTAGTCGGTAGTAGGATACGATCAGAAAGACCACGTAGGCAATCCGTAGTTGCAGCTAAGGCTTCTTCGTACGTGACATTGTGAGTGGGAAGCGCCACACGAAGGTCACTGTGATGATCGAGGAGGTGGTCGGCGACTCGGCCCAGGACCATGCTTGGAGGGAATATCTCAGGCTGATCCATATTTGAGAGTGGGATCCTGAGAGTGGGATCCTGAGAGTGGGATCCTGAGAGTGGGATCCTGAGAGTGGGATCCTGAGAGTGGGATCCTGAGAGTGGGATCCTGAGAGTGGGATCCTGAGACTGGGGTGTTGAGACTGGGATCTTGAGTCAAGGTATGGAAATGAAGTACTTGAGAGCCGCAGCTTAAGGTGGGGGAGGTGGGGCCTAAGGAACTAAGCCTATTCGGGGAGACTTCATTAACAATTTACTTTGGAGCCTCCTCACACCGCCTTCCACGTCTCCGCCCTATCTCCGTCGCAAGAACCTCACTTGACAATCCAGAGCATCATGGCCCCAGTAACACTAAAGGTGGTCGATGGTGCGTGATAACAGATATCAAGTATCTTCCAAAGCTAAAGCTAACAGCTGACATGGGATACAGACGACCTCAAAGACGTCATCCAGCACCTGTTCGAGATCCAGTCTGCCGTGCACGGCTACCTGGGCCCAGAAACACAGCAAGAGCTCGTCCGCAAAATGTATGTCGCAAGCAACCATTGCCTACCAGGATGCATAGCTAAAAAGTAATAACTTTAGTAAAAACCTCACCCTCGCTCTCTCCACCCTCTCCAAAGACACCGACATCCCACCGGGCCAACAAGCAGACAGCACCGACCCATCCAATCCACCACTCTCAAGCATCCAACTCCCGCCCGAGATCATCGACTACGTTGATTCGGCACGCAACCCGGATATCTACACGCGCGAGTTTGTGGAACTTGTCCAGCGCGGCAATCAGGATTTAAAGGGGAAGCGCGAGGCTTTTGCTGGGTTCCGGGACGTGCTGGCGCGCGAGATGCGCAGCGCAATGCCTGAGTGTCGGGCGGAGGTGGACCGCGTCGTTGCGGCTTCTGCTTCTGCTGGGACTGGGTCGAGTCAGTGATTTATTTTATTTTTTCTATTTTTGGAGGTAGATGTGCATCCGCCTCTATGTGACATTAGCATACTACTTAGTCTAGGGTTTTGGCTGTGGTTGGCCTGCTTTGTTTTCCTTTTTACCCCGGTTTTTTCCAACGGTGACAGGGGAGGGGGTTTTAGGGAGTTACCGGTCTTTTATCGTGGAGTTTATTTGTAATTTTTCTTTGTTTTTCGGTTGGTCAGCGAGGCACTTTGGGCAGTTGATGCCCCCTATTGAACATACTCGGGTCTTACTTGGTACTCTCCCATAAATGTCAGGCCTTTAGACTATACTCGTGACCTGCAGGAGATGTTTCAGCGTGTGGTACAGGATCGATTGGCCTGTTGTACAATCCACCCAGTCCCCCACTCAAGCTCGAGCTCATGTGGAGTGACCTGGGCCCTTACAAAGTAGAGGTTCTATAGCTTAAATAGCACACGACTCCTTCGCCGCAGTACGGAGGGTGTCACCATGAGTGAAGGGTATCAACTGGGGGATTCAAACCCCCCCCCCCCCCCCCCCCCGAGAGAGCGAGAAAGAGGCTCTTCGTATTGGATCCCTCCTATCCGAGTACCACGTTCGTCAAGGGAAAGGATCGACCAAATAGCGCAGGGCCACACCAACGAGGCGGGACAAGGCTTAGATCCCTGTTGGGGGGTGAATTTAGACTGCTGGTACTGGCTGACAGCGAAAATGAAGTCATGAACACCTTGTCCAAAGGGGAAATTACTGTGTGTCCTCGAGCAATGTCTCACGGGGTTTTTATTTGCATTTCTGACCCACTTTGACAGGAAAGGACATTGCTGACATCCAAGTCCCCGGTCTTAGAAGCAATAGCAATCATATCAAAGATTCTCAAAAACCGGACTCTTTCCGATCGCTTGGGGAAACTGGAGAAACTGGAGTCTCTCCACAACGCCCCGCCCCCATATGTACATATGTGACTCCTCTCTTTGTCCTGGTCCTCTCTTTTTTTCTTTTCTCTCTTCTCTCTCTCTCTCTTTCTCTTTCTCTTTTCTCTTTCTCTTTTCTCTTCTCTGCATGGCCATATCATGTATTCTCCTCCCTGACATCCCATCATGGCCAACATCACCGCCGCCGGGGATGGAATCGTCGGCGGCTATAGGGGATCTGCCCTCGGCGTCAAGATTACCATCGCGACTCTGGCCGGTATTACCTGGTATAATGCATTTGAGCTGATCGTGCTCATCTTCGTCACCTTCGCCCAGTATCGCGGCCTCTACTTCTGGAGCCTGCTCATCTCGTCTGCCGTCGGCCTGATCCCTTACTCGTTGGGCTTCCTGCTCAAGTTCTTCAACCTCACCGATGTCTCTTGGCTGCCCGTGACCTTTCTCACCGTAGGTTGGTGGTGTATGGTAACTGGCCAGTCCATGGTGTTGTACTCGCGCTTGCACCTGGTGCTGTCGAACCAGCGGGTACTACGACGCGTTTTGATCATGATCCTGGTCGATGCTGTCGTCCTGCACCTCCCCACCACCGTCCTTACTTTTGGCACCAACCTAGTGTCCGGAAACGCCCAACGGCCTTATATAAATGGATATAATGTGATGGAAAAAATCCAGATGACCGGTTTCTGCCTACAAGAGTTTGTCATTTCCGGTCTGTATATTTGGGAAACTATTCGCATGATACGACTCGATCCAGATCATACCAAACGCAAAATCCAGTACCAGCTCATCATCATCAACTTGGCCATCATTGGGATGGACGTGGGCCTGTTGGTCGCCGAATATAAGAACTTCTATATTATGGAGACCATGCTCAAGGGTGCCGTATACAGCATGAAGCTGAAGCTGGAGTTCGCCGTCCTCGGTAAACTAATCCACCTCGTGCACAACCACGCCTGGAAGGCCGAAACCTTCACCGGTGCCAGCGAGCTTCCCGACTTTGTCGACGCCACCCGCGTCACTTCCGACATCACCCACGCCGCCCCAACTATCACCCGGGAACGGCTTCCATCCTGGATGGACCCCGACGATGTCTCTATTGCCATGTTCGAGCACTCGCCTTCGGTAGACGCCAACGGCGTACCCTTGGACATCTCCCATTCCTGGAGCAGCGAAACTCGCATTCATCACGGGGACCACACCACTATCGACTTCGTCAACCCTTTTTCTCGGTATCAGAGCTGGCAGAGCAGACCGCCAAAGCTACCCCCAACTCCAGAAAAACACGGATGAGCGGCGGCGACTCCAACCTCGTTTTTATCTGCTTTGATGAATCACGACTTACGATATACGTCCGTCATTTGAGACTTTGTGATATCCAACCCCTGAATATATCACCCTCTAGGGAAGTGCTCCGCGATACACTCGCAGTGCTCTTCCCGGGCTTCGCGCCCGGCCTCTGATTCCATGGAATCTTCGATCTATCACCTAGGCAATACCGTGTGATGACTGGAAAGGCGCCATTTGCGCAGAGAACCTAGGAATGTAGATGCCTCTTGAATCTTGTATATAGATGAATACCCCATGAGCTCACAGAACACCAGGCTTCATTGAATAAGATTTGAATATATCTACATCGTTTGAAGATCAGCGTTGACGGAGAAATGTCGGGAAAGACAAACCTTGAATGAAACTCCCCGTGGGGAAAGTGACCCACATTTCCCCTAATCAGGAAGGTCGATACTACCCAGTTTTATAGTTAAATGACCTCGTACCCCTCTGGAGCATACACCTACCTATACATACACCATGAGAAGTCTGCTGAAGCTGTGTCTACTAGCGAGTGGCGCTGCGTCTACGGCAAGTGGTGACATCCATGTAAGTGGCATTTCGAATAACCACATCCACACTCACTAATAGTCCCAAGGCTATCACTGCACGCTCCAATGCTCCAGCATGTCCTAACCCACCTTCAACGCTGTCCCTTAGTGACCCGCCCTACGACAACTTCTTTTACTCAGACTGCAACGTCGCCGCGCAGGTCGTGGTCACCAGCCCGCTGCCAGATAGCGATCTCTCAATCATCGGCCCCCGCCTCATCGTAGCATGGCCCGCCGGCAACAGCGGTATCTGCGCATTCTTCGCGCCACAAAATGGAGTCAATGGCTCGCTCTCTATCGACTTGGTCAATTCCACCGATAATCAGCCCTTGACTCCCGTCTACACTGCACCTTCAGACGGGAACCCGTATCCCAGTGTAGGTGTACAGGGAACTGTGCACTTTAATTCTTCAGCAACACTCACAATTCCAATCCTGGGAAGTATTCGCACAATCCGGGATTTCACCGAGGGCCCTAGCATTCTCTATCCCGAGATCCAGGACGCCGTCAAGTTCACCACAAACAGCGACGGCAGCGCCACCCTTCAACGTCTCTGGCTGGATAATGTCACGTCGACACTGCTGCACTTTAGCCCTAATGGAACGGACAGCAAAGTAACCGTATCCAACAACACCGTCAACTTCTCGGCGGGCGACTACCTCTTTACAGCCGAGGTGAATTATCCCCAACTATCCCAGCTCAAGCCGGGAGCAGTACTGAATAATGGTTCGGCGAGCTTGATTACCCAAATGCCAGACCAGACGAGTGCATTCTCATTTCTGGCGTACTCGGAGAAGCTCCTTGCTGGCGCTTGGCGTTTCTTGACGTATTTTGGGCGCGACTCCATGATCTCGGCGTTGCTTCTGGAGCCTGTGCTTAGCAGTGGGAATGGTAGCTCTATGGAAGCGGTTCTCGGTTCTGTTTTGGAGAGGGTCAATCGCACGGATGGGAGCGTTTGTCATGAGGAGACTATCGGCCGAGTTTCTGTGTTTTGTGTTCAAGCTTTTTTGAGTATTGTATGCTGATCAGTGGCAGTGACTACGCGACATGGACAAACTTGCAGAAGAATATTACCAGCAGTGCCATGATTTGCGATTATAAGATGGCTAGTTAGCTAACAAGGACCTTTGAAGATCGATGCTTATACCTACCAGATTGACTCGGACTACTATCTTCCTATCTTAATGGAGCGATATTTCCTGCGAAACCCAGTGGGACAAAAGAGGGTTGCTGCTTTCTTCAAGTAAGTCTACACACATTCAATCACTATATCATATCTAACCTTCTTCCAGTACATCGTCAGACATCAACGAAGCAAACCAGAACTTGACATATGGCCAGCTGGCAATCATCAACGCAGCCAGGATCATGCGTCTTGCCGGTCCCTTTGCACACAATCAGATCAAAGAAAACCTCATCCATCTCAAGGACGGACAAACCGTCGGAGAATGGAGAGACAGTGAATACGGTACGTAATGCCCACTCTCACCTCAACCACACAAGAAACTAACAACACAGGAATTGGCGGAGGACGTATCCCCTACGACGTAAACACAGCCCTCGTCCCCGCAGCCCTACGCTCCATCGCCGCCCTCTCCCATCAAGGCATATATCCCTCGCACTGGGCCCGTTTAGCAGACACCTACGCACAGATCTGGGAAGATCAAACCCTCTCATTCTTCACCGTATCCATCCCAAAAACAAAAGCCCAATCCCTCGTCCAATCCTACTCCAACACCTCCTTCAACGGCCCAGACCAATCCTCCACAATCGACACAGACGTGGTCTTCCACGCCCTATCTCTAGACGGCAACAACAACCTATCCAAAGTACAAGTCATGAACACAGACGACTGTTTCCGCCACTTCCTCCTAAACACAACAAACGACTCCCAACTCACCTCCTTCCTCAACAACTCCGCCACTAACATCCGTCGTACCTTCCCAGCCGGTCTTATGACTTCCGCCGGTATGGTGGTATCCAACCCAGCCTTCGGTGATGACCCGGTCTACGCGCAGAACTGGACTACAGGTGCATACCACGGCACGGTCGTATGGTCATGGCCGTTGGCGATGATGGCTAACGGGTTGGAGATGCAGCTGGCAAGGTGCGATACATTGAATGTTTCTGGTGTCACTCAGGTCCCTGCTTTCTGTACTGATGAGTCGGTTTACGGGAATGTGAAAATGGCATATAATACGCTTTGGGATTCCATTGACAGTAACCAGGATCAACTTTCGCAGGAGGTGTGGTCGTGGGTTTATCGTGATGGGTTCAAGGTTACTCCGTTGGGAGTTATTGCGCCGCCTGGTGGCGGGAGTCAGACTGGTATGTTCCCTCTTTGTTGATGGAAAGGGTTTTATGCTGATGGGTTAGAATCTGATATCCGACAACTTTGGTCGCTTGCTTTTTTGGCTGTGGCTAGGAATGAGAAGTATAAGTAGGTTTGGAGGATCTAGATAGTTGAGTGGTATTGGACCGAAGAGTAGGTGTTTGAGCTTCTTTTACAAGGTTGGTTGTGGAGAGAGAGCTTTACTTTAAGAGGACTTGTATCTATGTGTTGGGTGCAACTTAATCGAGTGCATATACCCAAGTACGAAGTTTCCATGTATAGATGAAGTGAGATATCAATTTGAAAATGTTGCATATAATTGTACGGATATAGCATACACGAGGTATAGCAGACAGCCGGCCCGAACTAGACAAGCAAAGACTACCTAGGTAAAAGACGAAATCCAAACGAAACTCCATTCGACCATGAAAAGACAAACTAGTTTGCAGCCTTCCATCCAGACTCTTCACGCACAAGCTCAAACTCCCGGTATCCCTCTACCAGCCCATCAGTCAACTTGGTCAGAGCCACCCAGGCCGGTGCATACTGTCTAGCCTCGTCGAGAGCGGGGATTAGTCCGGGGGTATTGTTATCACTCCAAAGACAAGATACACGGCCCTTGATAGAAGAGTCTTCGATTTCTTCACGATGCTTGGAGAAGTTGACATCCACCGTCCACTTCCCGTCCCAGGTCCGGCTCCAGAGACGAATCTCCTGCATACCGTCTGAGGCGGGGTGCAAGAAACGGGGATCCGGAGGGGAGGAACCGACCACGCTGAAGTTTGTGATAGGGTGGCGGTCCATGGTGATACGGCAGGCGCGGGTGTTCTGGCCTGAAACGTTGAAACGTATGGAGCTGGTCTCTTGGTTGGAGACGCTGAATGAAACCCAGTCGGGTGAGGGAGAAGAGGGCTCAGGAACAACGTGTGGTGCTGGACCGGACCAGGAACATTGCGTGCGTTTGACATAGGGATGGCACTCGGTTTGTCCGCCTGAACTTGGGAGGCCCCGGACCACGTCGGCTACGAAGGGGGATGCGCCGGTCAGAGAGGCGGTGGTGTTACCTCTGTCTAGGTCGACTTGCTGAGAGAAGAACAGCTTCACGCGGTTGGAGTCAGAGAAGGGGAAGGCGATGCAGTTGTAGATGAGTGTGCCCACAAGGACGAAGAACAGGAATATCGGGATATGGTATGTAAAGCGGTGGATGTATGGCAGCATCGGGGCAAAGAGCAATGCTGTCAGGCTGGCAATTGCAATATACACGAACAATGCGGGATTGCCATCTTGGCCGGTCTGGTGAAGAGCGCTGGTGAGCAGCAAAGCAACTGGAGCCACCAGAGTGAGGATGATGGGAGTGGTCAGCAGCAGTTGGAGGACCCAGGTCCACGACGGCATCGAGGCACTCCATATCTGCTCATTTCCGTACACGTTCGGGTCTTGTTCTTCTTCTTCCTCTTCGGCATAGTCTCTAGAGACGTTAACGTAGTTGGCAAACGTAGTGCGCTGGCGACCGTGCAGCAGTGATGTTGATTCAGTTGGCTCTTCCTCGTCGTCATCCTGGTGTTCATCCCCAGACGCAGTACCAAGTCGGCTTCCATAGGTACTGGGTCGAGATCCTTGGGAAACTTGTGCTGTAAAGTCGGATTTCCTAGGCAGAGCGAAAAGCTCAAGATAAGAAACCCAGGTAGCCAAGAAGGTGCCTGCGAAGTAGAAAAACACGAAATAGCCACCACCCAGTCCTTCCTCGTTTTCGTAGACAGTGGCGACTACCAACAGAGCCCAGATAAGAACAAACAGCCAGGTCCAGGTGTACACCCGGTGGAATGCTGATGGCCGTGCAAAGTCGGCCACGCGTGACACAAACCAAGCCAAGAAGATCCAGGCAGAGATCATCATGCTCCACACAGCGTAGCTGCTACTATGCACAACGTAAGGGTTGACCTTGGTCACTAAATAAGCCAGGCCAACAGCCACAGCTGTGGGAATCCCAAGCAAGAATGGAAACCGGAAGAAGCCTCGCATACCATGAAGTGCGACTCTCTCTTCACTGCCATCCACCTTCACCGACGAGCGGAACAAGTACATCTTATCGGTCTTGGAAAGCGCCACGCTCGTAGCCAGCAACGTCAATGGCGCCACTATCAACATGGTAACGGAGAGGGCAAAGAGGGTGTGTAGCTCGAACACCGCAAATGCACTGCCGAAGAGATCGAACCAAACAGCCCGAGTGCCCGTTCCACTAGGGACGGAGCCGTCATGGCGAAGCTGACCATCAAACCGGTCACTCGAGTCAGACACAAGACCTTCAGTAGTGACAACCGCCGCAGACAGCATGTGCCAGACCGAGTCCATGCTCGTATGCCGTGCATCATCCTGATCGGTATGATACCTCGCCCTGGGCTCGAAAAAGGCAACATCCAGCCCACGCAAACCCAGCATCCCCTCAAAAACAACGTAGTCCGTCTGGCTACCGATTTTCTCGAAGCCATTGGCGCTCAGCACAGACCCGAACGGATACTTCGATTTCGCATAAGCCTGAGTGACCTCTGTATCCGAGCTGCGGAACAAAGTCGCACGGCCACCAGCACCAGCACCCTCAAGGTTCAAGAACGTATGCGCGAATTTCGCCATCGGGTGCTGGCTGTACGCCCGGGCGCCATTCAGATAGTCTTCCTCGCCGTTGTTGAAGAGCACCACCAAACCACGGCGCGGCGCGTGGCCCGGTGTGGTGAAGTACTTGAGCAGCTGCAGGCATGTCACAACACCGACACCGTCATCTGTGGCGCCGTACCCAGTCGACACGCTGTCGTAGTGCGCATTGACCAGCACTCCTCCCTTTCCGGTAGGCATCTTGCCAGGAACCTCCCACCAGTTATCCTTTTTATCTTCCCAGCCACGAATGTAGACCAAGAGGTTGGTGCCCTCAAAATAAACCCCGGTGCGGGCATCATTCGAAGTCAAATTCGAGGTCAGGTCGTCGAAGACGTAGACTTCGGGCTGTTCCTCGGAGGCCCCGGGCGCGGGCGCGGTCTGCGTGATCGTATTGATACGATCCAGCAACCAGTCGCGTACCTGGTCATTTCGGTGCGAGTTGTATGGGTGGAAGCCCCTTGTCAGGGTTTGAAGGTCCTGCCATGCTTCGGTGAGGTTCAAGCCCTTGGGGCTGGTTCGTGGCGCGGCCGGGACATTGAGATGGATCACTAGCAGGGGGATAATTAGGGCGAGGTACACCACAGTGGTGATGATAGTCACCGGCCACGGTGTAAAGGCCAGAGGGTTTCTGGCCTTGGATAAAGCCATCGCCGGAGGGTTGGGCAGCCGAGGTGTGGGAAGGTTGAAGTTGTGTTGGAGAATGCGGGGGAGCTCTCGGTTCTACTGTGGCGTTGCACGGTCAGCAATCTACAAGGTGACCCAGGAGATAATAGGTATTGTAGGCCTAAATAAATCTCTCCCTAAGGATATTTCCTTCAACGTTTTCCTATACCTCTCTTTATTCCTATGTCAAGGTATGTTTTCCAAAGTAGCCCATTGAAGAAGTCAAGTAACTAGATGATAGTACGACTGCGCAACCATCATTGAACAATTCCATTGGAAAATTCCATAGTCTGCAAGATAAATGTGATGTAATTCCGCAAAGATAAATCATACAGCGGTAAAAATGTTATCACTTGCGCACAATGCATTTCCCTGAATGACATAGACACCGAAGGGCAGAGGGTAATCTTTCGCTCATATGCGTAGAAATATGGAAGCTTGCGGTTGATCCTGACTCCAGGCCGGGGGGGTAGATAAGCCGAGGGGTATGGCGAAAAAAGAAAAAGAAAAGAAAAGACAAGCGATGCAAAGAAATGAAGGCCTCCTGTAAGTATCATGGGCGGAAAACTGCAGCAAAATAGAGGGGTATCGTATTTCATTCGCTGGGGGGCCCGACATCGATATAACCTTCATCATTCAGGTCTGTCGCATGCATCAGTCCGGTCACCTGGCCCTCATCTTCGTCCAGCTCTTCGTCGTCGTCGTACATGGTGGCCTCCGTCTCCTCTCGCATCGGTCGGACGTCACGATTCAAGTATTCGCGGAGTCGGGTCACACCTTCGCCACTGAAGACACAGAAAACGTCTCGTTGTTGCTGTGTGAACTCTGGTGGAGCTTCTCGGCAGAAAGCAGTGAGGTTGTCTTCCAGGAAATTCGGGACACCAGTCAGACTCAAATGCGTGAGCCGCGGGCAGTTGTTGATCAGTGGCCGAATGCTCTAGAGAATCAAGTCAGTATAGATAATTGGTAGAGCCCCCCAGATTAACTTACATCCATAGTCAAACCAATACAGTAGCTCAGATGCACACGCTCTAAGTTGCTAACCGTCGGGTGATTAGCTCTGGGGGGATGAGCCAAAGCTAAGATACTGCGGTTCGAAATGGCCTGGCACTTGACCAGACCGATTCGGCGCAACTTGGGCAGAGTGGCCAGCTGCTGCACACTTGCATCTGTCAAGCGGTTGCAGCAAGCCAGATCGATGTATCGAATGCGATTGCAGGATTTGATGAGTTGAATCACTGCCGAGTCGGTGATATTTGAGCAGTGGCCGAGATGAACATAATGAAGGTTCTTGCCCAACCTGCAGATAGCCTGAACTGAGCGATCCGTGATGAAGCGGCACTTGGCCAGCACCAGATTTCGCAGTCGAGGAGCAGCGTGCACGATGCGCACCACTGCATCATCTTTGACATTCTCACATGCTGTTAAATCAAGGATGCGCAGACTATCGAAAATCATATGCTCCGGCAAGGTCAAAAAGGCAGAGTCATTGATCTCGGAGCAATGTGCAAGGCGAAGTTCTCGGAGATGGCGGAGTGTGGTGAGCAGTGTCGTTACTGACGGGCTAGTGACGAGTTTACAGTCATGCAAATCGATCTCCAGAATGGCCGGACAACTATCCGCGAAGGACATAATTGACCGGTCAGTCACATTAGAGACGCCGTTGAGTTTTAACTGGAGAAGGTCAGTAAGTCTTTCCTTGAAAATCCTCCAAGTATAGTTCCACGTACCCTCTTGATTTGGCGACAATTCTGCGCGACGGCCAGCAGCGAGTCATCGGTCACCTTGATGCAATTTGTGATATTCAGACCCTGCAAACGGGGGCAATTTTGAGCCACCACGTAGAGGGTGTGATCGGTCAAGGAGCGCAGGTCGGAGACATCCAGTGCCTGCAGATGCCGATTGCCCTCCACTAGATCTGACACGCCCTTATCCGTAAGTTTGGAGCAATTCGTCAATGTCAGCCGCTCAATACGCTTGCACTGTGTGAAAGGGAGAACCGTGCCGTCGCTGACATCCTCGGTCAGCGCAGACAGATTGAGCCGCTTGATAAGATCCCCGTAGGTAAAGAGGGCCTCCGGTTCTCCAACGGACGCAGCCACGCTCTTCAAATTGTCCCAGTTATTGCAGGACGGGCGGTGCCACAGAATCCCCACAGAGTTCGAAGCCCAGTTGCGACACACCAGCATGCAGTTCCGCATGTCGAGGGGCGAGACAAGCTTGGAGAAGATGGCGATCAGGATCTCGGGCGGGAGGCGACCGATCGGAGGCACAAAGATGGAACTGCTCTGCACCTGCGAATCACGAAAGTTGGCGACACCGATCGAGGACTGCGAGTCGTTGGCCTGGGCCATGAAGAAGTCGGTGTCATCGTCTGCGGCTCGTTCCGGCGATGTCGAGGAGGATGTTTCGGAGGGGGCTTCACTTGACACCCGAGCTCGAGGGAGAGGTCGAGGCATCTTGACCGGTGACGAGTCGAGGTCTACGGTCCGATCAGACTTTCTTCGGAGATGATCGTAAGGTTGAAATCTCATCACTCCTGGGGTGATGTCGGCATGGGCTGTAGATGGGTGCGCGAGAGGAAATGGACCGCTCGATCGGATAAGTTGGTGTGAGACAAGGCCTTTGCTGGGTAGATTGCCAAAGGTCTGGGATGTGATGGTTGTCTCCGGGGGAATAGGTGAATGCGCGGGTGGAGGGCGAGGGCGCAGGGTGAGCTGAGGACAATGAGCTGAGAACCTCAGCGCTCAGTCGCACGTGGATGTCGAATGTTGATTTGGTCAAGAGAGGGATGGGTATGGGACTCGAGGGGAGTGAACATATAGTCCACCCCTTTAACGATCTCAAGGGGCAAGGGTGCAGGACGAGAGGAGAGCAAGGCGGCAAATGGAGGGGAATGAGGCAATGGGGCCGGTCTCACACGCGCGGAGTGGGCGCCAAGCACTGCTTATCAATGTGATAAGATGCAGCGAGACCTGGACAAAGATAGAATCAGAGGAAGAGCAAGAGGAAGAGCAAGAGGAAGAGATAGTTCTTCTCAACTTCCAGTCTTTGGTCATTTGATGCGGTCCCGTGCATTGCTAACTAGATAATAATCGCAGCCCCACAAAGAAGGGCTCCGATTACCTCATTCATCATTCAGTTTTATCTACTATATACTATTCCGATCTATATCTCAGTTACTACACTTGGTGCTTTGCTCTCACCCATTCACGCAACACATTCTTCCTGATCTTTCCAGTACTGGTCTTAGGTAGCTCCTCGACCACCGCCACTTCGCGCGGAACCATAAACTTGCTGATTCCACTGTGATTCCGGGCCCAGTCAATTACGTCCTGTTCTGCAAGCTCCCTGCCCTCTTTGACCGTGACAAATGCCTTGGGTCGTTCGCCCCAATGACTGTCAGGAACAGAGACAACGCCGACTTCGAGGATGTCCGGATGCGTAGCCAGCAAAGACTCCAGTGCCACGGAGGATATATTTTCGCCACCTAGCTTGGTCAGCAAACTGATCAGAAGCTCAGAACTAGTTAACTAGTTAACTAGAACGTGATGAGATGACAAACCACTAATGATAATATCCTTGGCTCGGTCGAGGATCTGAATCGCACCATCGGGATGCCAAACAGCCAAGTCTCCAGAATGAAGCACGCCGCCTGCGAATAGCTTACGAGTAGCCTCGGGGTCCTTGTAGTAACCCTGAGCACAGATGTTGCCGACAAAAACAATCTCACCGATCTCCTTGCCATCTCGCGTAACATCAATTACCGTTCCCTCGGGCACTTCGGTTTTGATCACCCGCACAGGGAGACTAGTAATGAAGCCATGGCCTTGTCGGGCCATCTTCTGGTACTTCTCCGCCAATGGAAGGTCATCCCACTGCGGCAAATAGTATCCCTTGGTAATGGGCCCGTAAGTCTCGGTCATGCCGTACACATGGACCGGGTGCAGGTTGAGGTTTGTCATTTGTTCAAACAGATGAGGTGTTGGTGGACTGGCTGCCACCGTAACGTGGACGGGATTAGGAAGTTTCTCAGCTTCCTTGGAGTTGCAGAGCAGGGTGTTGACCGTTGGCGCTGCACTGAAGTGGGTGACATGCTCTTCTTTAAGCAGTCTCCAAATCTCTGGATAGTCAATCTTGCGTAGGCAGTAGTGAGTGCCTCGGACTGCAGTCACAGCCCATGGGAATGTCCATCCTTTTGCAGGGTTAGTACCAGGCCTCAAGTCATTGCAGATAACTTCACGTACCCGATGCATGGAACATGGGTAATGTCCAGAGATATTTGGCCCGCCCGCGGTGGTAGTTTAGACCAGCGTCGATGATGTTAGCCATGGCCGCTAGATAGCAACCTCGATGGGTGTATACAACACCCTTAGGTCTAGCAGTGGTGCCACTGGTGTATGCCAATGCAATTGGGGATTCTTCATCCGCAGGTTGGCTTTCAAGGTTCTCCCACCCTTGAGCGCTATTTTCCAAGTCGTATTTCAATCCTTCCAGCACTGCATGATCAAAAGGCCCCGTCAATTCTCCCTCGCTGGCATCAGTATCAGTGTCAACGATAATGGGAACATTGGGATGCTGCGATTGGTATGCCTCAAGCAGCGACTCGAACTCCTGATCCACAATGATCATGTCAACATCTCCATGATCGAAGATGTAAGCGATATCTTCCTTCTTGAGACGATAATTGATAGCTGACAGTTTAATCCAATCAATATTTGGTCAATGGGCCTGGTTTATGTAAATATCCTTACCAACATTGACAGCCCCCGCAGCGGCGATCCCGAAAATCGACTCCAAGAACGCCGGGGTGTTCGGGCATAGAATGCCCACTCTTCTGAACCCATGCTTCTTCAAGTAATATGCCAGACCACGTGCACGATCCGCAAACTCGATGTAGCTCCTGCGAAGGATCTTATTGTTGGCCGTAACATGGTAGATCGCCTCCGCCTGCGTAGTTGTCAGTAGCTGATCTTCAATCCGAGTACCAATATACCGCGGTGGCACCTGTAAGAAAAGCTCCAATGGCCACGTACATCTGGTTCAATAGCCGCCGCCCTGGGCAGGAAGGAAGTCGGGGAGAGAGTATGATTGTTAAAGCGATGTTCAAAGGAAGGCGGAGTCGATCCAGTTAAATGGCCGACAAGGCTCGACAGCCGAGACTGGACACCGGACATTATAAGGGTCGATGCAAAGTGTGAACCGTGTGAGGCGATTGTAGGAGAAATGGGGAGTGAAATCTACTTTAATGTTGGGGAAATGGAAATGCGGGGAATGTGAGTTAACTATTTATGGCGGTCATTAACCTAGGTTATGCACCGGGGATTTCGGGAACTACTCCGCATTGGCGGCCCGCTTGGGGTTTCCGAAGGTTTCGGCATGGTAAGTTTCATGTCGGAGGTCAGTGGGCACTAGATATCTCGGTCTTTCTTTCTGAGTTTAGAGATGCGGAGGTACTGGGTATAGATGTGGGTGGGTACCGACTCACTCAAATGCCTCGGTTATCCTTCTAAAAGTGACCAGTCCATAATTTCGAGTCAAACAAAGATCGAACAGACAGTCGAGATACCTAGGTAATCACAATTGAGACACTACTGACTGGAGACTAGATATTAATCCAGAGTACTTGGGAAGTTGTAATGGTGCTACACCCGGTATACGAGATATGCCGACGAGGCAACAAACATACGCAAAGACATGTGGAAGAAGATGAACCTGCATCATCATAAGATCACGTTGAACTCTTGAAAATTTGTTTTGGATTAAACCGCCACGGCACGAGATAACAGCCAGCTATTTTGAACAACCTTTCATCCCGCGACGTTTTTCTGCTTTTTGAGAACTTCCGAAGAGCACCCAGTCCCGCCGGCCATCCCATGTTCGTCACAACAGTGAAGTCGTGGTATTCCACAAGAAAGCTAGTAGATCCGAGGCAATGGAAAAAAGGTCGATCGTGTTGCCGTTCAATTTCGCTGGAACAAAGCCGTCCGCGATCCCAACCCGCTCACAACAACCGACCGCACTTCATCAGGTATCTAGTAGCCATACTGAGCAAGCTGGCTCTTGGTGTTGCTGTCGACGTTCGCACCCTGCTCCGCCTTGGCAAGGTTGCGACGAGCGGCCTTCTTGCGCTCGTAGTAAGCCTTGCTCTTGACCTTCCGACGCTCCTCGAGTCTGTAAAACAATTTGTTAGCAACTGATACACACGTTTGTTGCCGGTATGGAACGATAACGCACCTGGAGACAACGTCCTGGTACTTCCAGCCAACCTCGTGGCTGAGACGGCCGACGGTGCAGTACTTGCGGCCGGGGCGGAGGCGCAGGACACGCAGAGCCTGGGGAACGACAACGCGCTTCTTCTTGTCGTAGGGAGGGGGGACACCCTCGAAGACCTTGAGGCGCTCCATGGCGGCAGCACCGCGGGCAGTCTTGTGGGGGATCATGCCGCGGACAGCCTTGTAGAAGATGCGGGAAGGAGCGCGGAAGTGGAAGGGACCACCGCGAGTGGGGTTGAAACGAGTCATCTTGCGGAGGTAGGCGTGGTACTTGACTGTAGGTCGGCAAAGAATCCAATGTCAGCGACCTGTGCCCGATGTGTGATTTCGATGGCCTTGGGTGTTGTGTTGTATCGTATGCGATCCTTTCCTCCCATTCGCAACACATTTCCCCCTCGATGGCACATATAAGGAGAACGGGGGATTGAACGTACGCTTCGCACGGAAGAACTCGCCGGAGATGTTGAGGGCCTCACATCTCACAACAACGATCTTCTGGCCGTTAAGCAGCTGCTTAGCGACAGTGCTGGCCAGGCGACCAAGGAGGTGTCCCTTGCCGTCGATGACGACCTGTAAAGCGTTCAAGTCAGCGATCTTGACCTCGAATTGTACCATTTTGTAGACGGCAATGTTTTGGCGATAGAGAGGGCAGTGGAAATCAGGAACGCACCACTGATTCGAAGGAGGACATCCTGCAGTCACCGTGTGAAGGAAATGTCGGATGGTTGTCGGCGGTTGTTGTCGTTGGAGTCAAGTCGACGCACACAACGAAGTCGGATGGATCTCAGGCGAAGGGGCTAAGCGAGCCCGAAAGTTCCTACTGTGTGTGGACTAGTGGCGAGGGCCGCAGCCCTAATCTGGGCCAATTGTATTGGCTGGGTCATGTGACCATCTCTCCAGTTGTGGCCGCTGACTAAACATTCATCCATTCAACCTTTTTAGGGCACGTCTCTAGGGCTGCCTTGTCCATATTCTAGAAAGTCTGAAGAGGCGTAGGCCATTCTCGACGAGAGCTGCGAGGTCGGTTCCTCTTTTATATATATACACAATTGAAGAGCAGATAGTTTACGCTGTTTCCTTCATATCTTATTCTTGTTGTAGCACTAAGCTCTTTAGAACCATCCGTATCTCATTTCTTCCTCTCATCCTGAGCTGACCTAACTTGCATTCCACTGTCGGGCCGGGTCTCAAGTTGATCAAAGACTGGGTCCGATGACTAATCTCTACCATGCCCCTTCAATGTTTTTCTCTTTGGCCCCCTTTTTGTTGTATTCTTGCCTCGCCCTATGAATTCCAGATCAGCCATTCGCTCGCACTTGCTTGCTGCATCGCTACTGGGCAGCGTCAACAGCCCTGCATAGCCGCATAGTCGAGATCGGAATCACGAGAAAAAGAACCATGCATCGCAAAACACGTTTTGTTTGCGTCTCCGACACCCATGGCTATACTCCCTCTGAGGCAGGGTTCAAGCTCCCAGCAGGCGATGTACTGGTACACGCGGGTGATTTGACTAACACCGGAAGCATGTCCGAGCTCCGCAGGACAATGGACTGGATCTCCAAGGCCGACTTTGAAATCAAACTCATCGTGGCTGGTCAGTCTTTTTCCTTATGATGCCCGACAGCGCTCGATCAAGCGGATTGTGCAGACTGAGCGCTGTCGTGCGCTGGTGGTTCATGCCGCAGCACTATTTAGGCGACTTGATGTCCGAGGACCGTCGATTACTGAACTCACCAACTCTGTAGGGAACCACGATATCACGCTAGATCCGGATTTTTATGCAAAACATGGTGCGAGATTTCATCGCGACCGGCTCGAAGATCCACGGCAATGCATGGAACTCGTCACGGGGTCCGCGCCCTCGGTCGTACTGCTTCAGCACCAGACAGCTGTTATCCGCTTGACACGACCCGACGGTCCAATGACGGCATTCAAGGTGTTTGGGTCTCCCTATTCGCAGTCCAAGGGCGATTGGGCCTTTGGATACGGATCCAGTAATGCGACGGCGCTCTGGAACGAGATCCCCTTGGACGCAGATATTATCGTGACGCATACGCCACCACGGTCTCACTGCGACCAGAAGCCGAATGGAAGCTTCGTCGGGTGTGATGCGCTTCGTCAGGCCCTGAGCCGCGTCAGGCCGCCGTTAGCTGTTTGCGGCCATGTGCATGAAGGACGAGGCTATGAGAGAGTTCGCTGGCAGCCCGCGCTTATCAGGACGAGGCTTTATGCTCATGGTGTCGATAATGTCACTCGGGGCGCCCTGTCTCCCCCTGGAAGTAAGAAGCAGAGCCTGGTCGACCTGACAGGCAAACGAGCGGAACGCCTGGACAGCGAGGGATTTTCGTGTTCGCCGGCCTCTCCTGGTCCAATGTCACCATCCTCGGGAGGGTCAGCTGTGCCTGAGCAGGATTCTGTTCCGTATCTGAGCGCTGCTGATACCCAGAGGCTTGATCACGCCTTGCAAACGCTGAGAAAGGAAACGTGCATTGTTGATGCTGCCGTCATGGCCACCAGCTGGCCGCACCCAGGAGGCAAACGGTTCAACGCGCCGATAGTGGTCGACTTAGAACTTCCAGTCTGGCAGGGCACGGCTGCCGCTGGGTCACCATGCATCTGACCTCGAGTCCATCTCTCCGCGATGCGTTCTGTTTGGAGAAGGTATCCTGTTCCACCGGCGAATAGATTGACGTGTAGTAATGCGGGTGCCCTGTCATGCATGCCGTGGCTTGGGGCCGGTCCAGTGCTTGCTGCCATGCAGGATCCCCAGGGAGCTTTGGCCCTCAGATGCGCGCCGGTTGGACACGTTGATGCATGATCGCTTTAGGATTCCTCGACTGGAGACCCGAGAATTCGAGAAGACCGACGCTTACACTACTCCGCCCGAGGCTGTTGATCCTTTGAACCGGCTGTACCAGGGTAGTTTCAAGCACATTGATAGCTGTGAAATCATTCGGCTGTAGAGCCTCCGAAGTTCACTTGTCCCATGTCCCTCCCCACCTAAGAACCCCGCAGACTGACATACCTACAACTCCTCTACGCATCTGACAGCAACATGCAAAAGGTGATATCACATCTTCAGTCATCTGCAACGAAAATCCACAGAACTCAAATGATCCGGGTTCCAGAGACACTAGCGCTTGGAGCCGCGTCCTGAATGGACGACCAGAAACGAACCAAGTCACGGGCCTCCCACCATCTCCCCGACATCGCGACCCATGCGAGGCCGATCATGGGTATTCTTCACGGACCCGAACTTTCCAGCTTGCATATCGCATCGAGGCATCTGAATGGTCACGGAATGAAGCACCGGTTAAATGACGCAGGGGGAAACTTGCAGCTTGTTCATATATTCAGATGTCAGGGGGCCAATCCTGAATCTACCGAGGTGCTCTCAGATCTACGCGGGGAAAAGCATAGGCTTAAGGTTGGAACCCTGTTCAGGTCGAAACACTTTGTGCGACACCGGCGGCACTTTTGATGGGATCGGAGGTTTATCGATTATGACTGTGCAGGGTGTAGCGGTCCAGATTGAAAGGTGGGCTGATTGATGCACAGTTGCTATCGCCCGTCAAATGACCGAGTCCGGGATCTTTTTTGTTTCCAGTTGAGAGATGATTACACTCACTATCTTTTCAATTCAGCTGATGGGTAGACGGGCGCGGACCGCAACATCGGGTCCAGATGACGGGCCATTCTAAACTAGAACGTGAACTGTCTCGGGTGGGGGGAAGACACGTTGGATCATGGGTCCGGGTGGGACAGAGGCAGCTAGAGGACTTAGTGATTAGGCGAAGGATCTAAATGTGGATAGACTATTGGGGTTTTGGTACAGTCAGAAAAGTACGGAGCAAAGATCTAATCTAATGCTCATCTAGGTAGCATTTGAAGCACTTTCAGTGTAGTAATACCTCTGTCGCATGTAAGAAGCGGTGAGGTCTATATATAGAGATCCAAGGTTCTACCGTGGAGAAGAAAAGTGCGTGGCCGAATAAGCCACGAAATAAGGTGTCGACGGAACCACTCGGGAATTCCACGCGATCCATGGATCAGGGCATGATACAGGCACAGAGTATCTATACCTAACTACTTCGAAACTACCAGGTCCCAGATGGGAAATTATTGCAGCCAAAATGCCTAGCAATGACAACGAGGCGAAGGCAAAAGGCGTCCTATGCGGGGGACAATTGGAGACTATTGGACTGCACAGGAACGGGGTTACCAGATCGAGAGAGTTGCATAGACTAAGAAAAAGTAAAAAGTAAAAAAGAAAAAAGAAAAAAAAGAAAAAGAGAGAAAGAGAGAAAGACCAGGCCCGCAGATATCTCGTGTTGATTGATTGCCCCGCTTCCACTGTTCCAAGGCGAACAAATGCCTCTACATAGACGTAGCATCATTGGTGGACGAGGACAGCGAATCGGATGAGCACATAGGATGGAAAATGGGCTTGAATAGCCACAGTGATAGTGACAGTGACGAGGTGCTGGCGCCTGTAAAGAAAGAATGGATGGGCGATGCCGTGCTATTTGTCTCTGACTATATGAATGGGCTCTGGGGCACTAGAGTTGGAGTTGGAATCCGCAAGTCTGCAAATCCGCCACTTACACATCTTTTTGAAGCAAAGTGGCGGAGTTGGAATGCAGTTCGCCCCTGATTCTTCTCGCATAGTTAGTGACGCTGCTTCGGTTCCTTCTGCCGAACTTATACAGTCTCACCCTCTCCTGCCTACTGCCTAAAGGAATAGTTCCGGGCCGTTTGATCCATGAATGTATCTCCGGACTTTATATTTCTAAGCTCTTTATTATTTGCCTCCCACATCTGATCGTGCGGGAGCCTTCTGGATGCACCGGCAACGTCAAAGTCGGGGCCCATTAACATACGTCGCTCCCTCCACCGCCTATTCCCCTCTCCCCTCTTTCCTCACAGCTTCCCACATCTCCTACCAATTCCCTTCCGGGAATCTGATTCTCACTACCTGTTGATGCTCCTATACTGCCGTCATGTCCTCATTACCCGATATAGACCCATATGTTGCGTTGGGAGTCGCCAAGGATGCCACCATCTCCGAGATCCGAGCGGCTCATCGCAAACGAGTGCTCAAATGTCACCCCGACAAGATTCAAGATGAATCGCAACGCAATGCTGCTCAGGATGAATTCCAACGTGTGCAGCAGGCCTATGAACTTCTTTCAGACGATTCCCGACGAGCTCGCTACGACCAAAAGGTGAAATTGGCCGAGCTCAAGCGTGAGCTCGCGGAGCGCAGACGGGCCGAAGCGATGTATTCTTCACCACGCGGGAGTGGCAGCGCCCGAGAGATGCGCGGAGGCCATATAGTGGAAGAGCGGGTGCCGGTAGACGTGTTCTTAGACGAGGAATTGCGATATACAGATGAACCGCGGACGATGTCGCGCAAGGACAACGAGTTTGGCAAACGGACCAAGGCAAAGTCAACCGATGAGAAAAAGAAGTCTCGCGCACCCCCAACCAGCTACCGCGCAGCGAAGGAAGATCGCGATTCCGTTAAAGCGACGCAGGCCGACCGGGCCAAGCAACGAGATCGAGATCGCAAGCGCCAGGCCTCGGCCAAGTATGAGGAAGCCCACGAGTCTTTCAGCCCGCGTGTGGTATCGGATCTATCTGATTCAAGTGACTCCGATACCTACGTGCCCTCGACGAGGCCAGCCGCCTCCCGGAAGACGACTCGTGGGTCTGAATCTCGTGAGCCTCGCGAGTCGCGCGAGCCACGTTCTCGCCCGGCAGAATCCTCGTCTCGCCGGCGCGAACGCATCTACGATGATGATGATGGCGATTACTCCAGTCGCTACTCCCCCAACAAGCACGACGGCTGGCAAACGTTAGCAGAGCAGCACATTGAGCGGTCCAAGCATGAAGTCCGGCGATCCTCGCGGTCCCCACAGCGACCCCGTGGTTACGACTCGACGGAACCAGAGTCCTCCGCGTCACGGCGCTCGGGACGGTCCTCCCGCTCGACTCGGAATCAGTCTTCCTCGCGCAACAATTCCTACGAACACCTGGAGTCATCGCGGGGCTATGACTTCAAACCGCCCAAGATTCCCACCATCGCCACCTCTCCTGGTCACAAGGGGTCCATCCGGCCGTCATTGTATGCACGCGCCGCCACCGCCAGCGCCGCCGGCTTTACTCGCAAGCGCGAAGGATCCGGTCGCGAAGAATCAACTCTAGAGAAAATGGCCCGCGAACAGGTTCGGGAACCGATTCCTCCCCGTTCCTCTAAGCGCTACGACTCCGGCTACTCAAGTCCCAGCACCCCCGAAATGCCCCAACGAGGCGCCTCGCCCAAGACCACGACTACACGCTACAAGATCGACGAGACGGTGGTAATCGAGCCTTCCCCCAAATCGAAATACCGCCCCGTCTCGCCCGAGGGTCCCCGTGGTCCACCCAGACGAGCCAGTACCTTTCAGTCCTATCAGTACACGACGGAGGATTCGCCCCGCATCGAGGTGCGCACTGTGCGACCTTCCAGACCTCACGGCGACGTGGAATACTCCCCGCGCATCCGCGGTGAAGATGTTAAATACACCCGTGAGATTCGACCCGGCGATGTCAGTCGGTCCAGCCAGCAGTACGCCGACCAATACATACGCCATACGCCTGCTCGCCGGCAATCAACCTATGCATGAAGAAGCATGATCCCAGAAACGACTAGCCATGCATTATGCGGAATCCGAGTAACGACAGCTTTGATGCTCGCTCCCCCCACCCCTTTCCTTACAATTATTTTTTTTCTTATTTTTTTCTTATTTTTGTCCTTCTTGTCCATACTTCAGAACTGCCCGCCAGTTCTCTACACAAAGATCCGGTCAGCCCATCACATGCCCATGCCCATTTTCGTTTCTTCTATGAAGACAGGGCAGCGAGTAAGTGAGCCGGGATCTTGAGCTCTAAGCATTGGGATGGTTTCGGTACCTGCGTGGTCAGCACGCTATGTTTTTTGTCGGCGTAATAGGGGCCCCTTGGTGTTATTTGCTTTCGACATACACATCACAAACAACCAACGGCGCAGTTTCTTCTTGTTCCTTTTGTCTGGTTCAGCTCTGCGCTTTGTGCTTTATTGCCTGTTTTGCTTCCTACCCCCGGGAAGATGATTAGATACCCGTGGAATCACCCGGGAATCCTTATGAATTAACGTTCTTTGAAATGATATGATATGATAATATGATAGGTGTCGATTTCTTTGGGTTTCGGAAAGGTTCTTTTAGTAAGTTGAGTTGATTTGAGCAGAGTTGATGTGAGTTGTAGAGCCTCTAGGTGTTGGTCTAGTGTTGGGGCTTCCGTTCCTCGACGAGACGTTTGACATCGTATGCGAACCAGGTCAATTCGCTGAATGGCAACTTCTAGGATCAGCCTGAGGCTGCAATCCCGGCTCAACTATAAATATATTCACTTCCCCCTTCTCTTCCTCCTCTTCCTTCTCTTCTCTTCTTCTCTTCAGCTTCCCTGCTGGCTGTGCTGGCTGGGCTAGTTGGCTTCATGGGCGCGCTCAACGATGATAAAACGTCCACTGATCGAGAGGCTCGCCGTTCGGGCCTCAGAGCTGTGATCAAGCTGACGTTCAGTTTCACAGCTATGACGAACGTCCTAAAACTGAGAGCCGCCATCTCTTCACATTACTTCCCTTCCCTCCCCCCTCTTCCTCCTCCCTCTGCACGGGGCTATCAGAGATTGTATATAAAAGTGAAGCAGACTCATATAGGGATATCCTGTGCTGAATCCAACTTATCCGATAATTCCATCTTCACAGCTCCAACGAGACCAACTCATTATCTAACTCGGAATGGGGATACCAAAATCGGCGCTGCGGAAGGCTTGAAGGAGATGAGGCGGTTTGTAAACCGGAGGGTTGGTTTACAGAGACAGTGCGATTCCAGGCTGTTATTAAGGCTCCCATTCTGGAGGTCCTGGCGGTATGCATTTGATGGAAGACTTGGTGTGTTTGAGGGGGGAGATGGTTACCATATGGCGGGAGAACCCAGTCTTGGGCTGAATGTGCTGGGTTCGATATGGCAGATGTCGAGGCATTGACGTGGTCTACTACTCGAATTCGGATGAAGTGAAGAGGTGGGGAGAGGATGGCGAGGGGGTTGGAGCAGGGCTATTTGCTTGGTGTTCAAGAAGGCCTCATGGACGAGAATCAGAGTCAAAAACTTCCAATGGGGCGGAGAACGTGGGCTGAGCGGACGACCTTTTTCTCTTGGATGTCCAAATCATTTACAAGAGATATTTTGCTGATAGCTAGGCACAAATTCAATTCAAGGATGTACAGTCGCTACTATATATATGGTACAGACAAGATAGAACAGTCCAGACTCGGTATAACTATCACAAAGCAAATTCAGAGGGGTATTGAGCAAACACTCCTTAAAATCCGCGGTCAATATCCATCCCAGCACCCAAAGAGTTGGGTCTTAAACCAAGACGTAAAGTACACACATCTAAAAGTCGCCCGTTAATATCTAGATGATGCTGCTGCATGAAAGAACGTAAACTTACAATGGAAAGTCCAATAATCATCGAGAACCAGAAGAACACATTCTAGGTGAATTCAGCAACTGACTCCTGAATCGAAATAGAGGTCTAAGACTCACATTTAGGATTGTCCGGCCCCGGAACAAACGGGACTTCTGGACTGCCACGATGGGCAGTTGCAGCATCATGCAAATGAAACCGTATCCACGTAGTTTCTTGGTGATGCAGCTCATGACCAGCTCGTGGAAAATGGCGCTCACCAAGAAAGTAATAAGCATGGCTATAGGTTTCGAGAAGTAGGAGCGCGATGGGAAGTATACGTGGCGGAAAAGGAAATTGTGGACAGGAACGTTCCATTCGCGGGAGAACTCGAGCCTGCAATGATTGTTAGAAAGAGAGACACGGGTTTCTGTTCGAGTCAACTCACCAGTCGCACGAATTCCACCAGTCAGAGTAGAAGTGCCGGTCCGCGAACCTGGTCAGTTCGGCAAATGCACCCAGAATGTATTCAAAGATGACCAGGAACACCAGCAGGAATGTAATCATAAAGGGGAATAGAAGCATGCTAATGGTCTCAGCAAAAACGAGCGCCTTGTCGGTGATGCTGGTAACCGATCCAAGCTGGTAATGGGCTTCGTTGAGGACCGGCAGGATGAACTCCTCGCTCGTCAGCGTCAGCAGGAAGATACAACCAAACACGGCCATGGTTTTATATGTAATCTCTCCCCAGCGCCGCTCGCTTCGCCGCGGGTACTCGATCTCGTAGCACAGGGTCGGGCAGAAGAGGTAATCCACATAGTTGCCTAGGTGGAGGTTCTGAGGATAGGAGATGTTGCCAAGCGGAGACGTGAGCTCTGTAGCTAGGTCTTCACGCAGACGGATCAGCGGTTCGGTGGGAGCGTCCTCGTGCTGCGGCTTCATCGATGGCCGATGTCCGTAGGGCTCTGGATAGTGAATTGCAGCTGGAGAGCTCGACGCCATTGAGTCGGATTTGTCGAGGTCGGAAAGGCGTCGCTCAGCCTCGCTTAGATGGCCATTGTAGAAAGCGTATGAATGTAGCTTCATCAGGATTGTCAAGGTGTGAAGAGTAAAAAACACTTGAGCGGTCCATGTCCAAAGGCGCGCGAAGGGCCAGCTAGTAGTTGAGTCAGTAGCAAATCCTCAAAACTGGCCGAATCTCTACTCACTTGATCCATAGAGCTAGCCACATTGCCTCGCCGACACTCTGCACCACCACACCCCCACGAGCCCATCGTAGCCACCGCGGGCCGCTACGATACAACTTGTGCAATGGCAGGACAAGCGCCGAGGTCGTCACCATAGCCAGATCACTAAAAGCCAATTCCCACACATTGGCACTCAACAAACTCCAGACTCGCACTCGTAGCGGGTACCCGGTATCTTTGACATTGCGCAGCACGGTCGTAACCACCATGATAAACAGCGAGATCCAGAAAAGGATGAAGAAGCCGCGGAAGTTATGATAGTCGCTCTCCGGGTCGAAGTGGGACACGCGAGGCACGTAGTCGATGGTATAGAAGAGACGATTCCGAGCCCGCACCTGCTTGCGGGCTGTCGAGATCGAATGCGCCGATGGGGGTGCATCTTCAGCAACGGGGGTGGATCGGCCACTGTATGTGAAGCTCCTGTAAGCCAATGCACGTACATGACGGGGAAGCTTGAAACTGTGAGCGACCTACCTGGCGTCCGGAGCAAGTTTATCCACGGGAGGCGGGAGTCTCACGTCCGCCTTGGGGTCGGACTGTGTTGCAACGGGGCGTGGCCGCAAGTTGGCAGACGCCTTTTGGGAGACGGCACTGGACATCCTGGAGGGAATGCAATCGTAGGACAGAGGGAAGGGGTCACATCAAAGATGATGGTGAAAAGAGACCCACTAGCCGGAGTGTCCAGTATACAGACGTTTATTTGGCTCGGTCGAAAGAGTATCGGAGCAATGGAGCCCCTAACTACGTCAACGGTCAGCCTTAGGGCGGAGCTACTCCGTGTAGCTGCATAGCAAGGCTCGTCAGCAAATATATTCGCATGGTATCTTAGTGACGATCATCTACTGCGTATGACTAGATTTCTATAGGCAACTCTTTTTTCAATTTTTCGCCATCCAAGTACGAAATATAGTACCCTGGATTACAGTACCTCGAGGTAAGGAGATTACCAGGGATCGTTACTTGCGTCAGTGCAGAAGCTGAGTCATTAATGAGCCCTATTTTGCAGGCATAAATATCATGTGACTTTCCATATACTATTCCCCATTAGGCCTAGCGCACTCTCCGCCAAGAAGCCAGGTCGACCCAAGTCACGGGCTCATAATAAAGCACAGTCCAGACCCGCGCTGCTGGATATTCACTTTCTGACGAGCTACCTGCATTATCTTTGAGTCCCTTTGCGGACTTTATTTATTTTCCTTTCGTTTGCTCTTTAATCTCCCTGACCCCGCCGGGGGGTTGTGGCCGCCATGTCTTCCCGTACGCTGCCCGCCGCCCCTCTCCCCTGACCATGCAGACCCTCTAACCCGACTCGTCCACCAGTCAAGCAGTTTATTCGAAATGTGCGGTCGGCCAAGACAATCGCTGATGAGCGGGCCGTTATTCAGAAGGAAAGCGCCGCCATTCGAGCTTCATTCCGCGAAGAGAGCCACGACTCCGGTGTCCGGTACCGTCACCATACCCTATCCATTGCCATAACCCCGTCTAATGCCGTTGCAGGAGGAACAACGTGGCCAAATTGCTGTACCTCTTCACTCTTGGTGAGCGGACTCATTTCGGTCAGATCGAATGCCTGAAACTCCTCGCCTCACACCGGTTCGCTGACAAACGACTGGGTTACCTGGGAACAATGCTCCTGCTTGACGAGAACCAGGAAGTGTTGACACTCGTCACCAATTCACTTGGAAAGTGCGTTCTATGAGTTGGTCGAGGAAGGGGGAAGCAATGCTGACAAGCACACAGTGATCTCAACCATTCCAACCAGTATATCGTCGGCCTCGCCCTCTGCGCCCTCGGCAACATCGCCTCTATCGAGATGTCTCGTGACCTTTTCCCCCAAGTCGAGTCTCTCATGTCTACCGCGAACCCTTATATTCGCCGGAAAGCGGCCATCTGTGCCATGCGGATATGTCGCAAAGTTCCAGACCTGTACGAACACTTTTTGGAGAAGGCCAAGACATTGCTATCAGACCGAAACCACGGTGTTTTGCTCTGCGGACTGACATTTGCTATTGATCTGTGTGAGGCGGAAGAGGAGGAGGAGGAAGGACCGGAAGGTGTGATCGAGATGTTCCGGCCACTTGCTGGGGGACTGGTCCGCGCTCTAAAGGGTTTGACAACCTCTGGCTATGCGCCGGAGCACGATGTTTCGGGCATCACAGATCCCTTCTTGCAAGTCAAAATCCTCCGGTTTCTGCGGGTTCTGGGCCGAGGAGATGCGGCAACCAGCGAATTGATCAATGACATCCTGGCCCAGGTGGCCACCAACACCGACTCGTCCAAGAATGTCGGCAACGCCATTCTGTACGAGGCCGTACTCACTATCCTGGATATCGAAGCCGACTCTGGTCTACGGGTTCTCGGAGTCAACATTCTCGGTAAATTCTTGGCCAACAAGGACAACAACATCCGCTACGTTGCATTGAACACCCTCAACAAGGTCGTTGCCATTGAACCCAATGCGGTACAAAGACACCGCAACACCATTCTGGAATGTCTGCGGGACCCCGATATCAGTATTCGCCGGCGTGCTCTCGATCTTAGCTTCATGTTGATCAACGAGAGCAACGTGCGGGTATTAGTGCGCGAACTTCTGGCTTTCCTAGAGGTCGCCGACACCGAATTCAAACCGATCATGACCTCCCAGATTGGTATCGCCGCTGATCGATTTGCCCCCAACAAGCGCTGGCACGTGGACACCATTCTCCGGGTTCTCAAGCTGGCTGGGAACTATGTCAAGGAGCAGATTCTCTCGTCGTTTGTGCGTCTCATTGCGACAACCCCCGAGCTGCAGACGTATGCCGTTCAGAAGCTTTATTCGTCACTAAAGGAAGACATCTCGCAAGAGGGTCTGACATTGGCTGCTGTGTGGACGATTGGTGAATATGCCGACAGTCTGCTGCAGGGTGGCCAGTACGAGGAGGAGGAGCTGGTCAAGGAGGTCCGGGAAAGTGATATTGTGGATTTGTTCACCAACATCCTGAACAGCACCTACGCCACGCAGATTGCCATCGAATACATTACCACTGCATCCATGAAACTTACCGTGCGCATGTCAGACCCCTCTCAGATTGAGCGTCTGCGTCGTTTCCTGACTGGCCGGACTGCCGACTTGAGCGTCGAGATTCAACAACGTGCTGTCGAATACACAAACCTGTTCGGGTATGACCAGATTCGCCGCGGTGTACTTGAGCGGATGCCCGCGCCTGAAATTCGTGAGGAACAGCGTGTTCTCGGTGCACCCACCAAGAAGCGCCAGAGCAAGGTCCTCCGCGCCAAGTCCACCAAGGCTTCGAAGCCGGCCGAGCACGACCTCCTTCTCGATCTAATGGGCGGTGACGATGCTCCTGTGACCAGCCCGACATCCACCGCGCCCAACACCGCCGATCTGCTGGCAGATATCCTTGGCGGCGACTCGGGCCTGTCGTCGCCTGCGCCGGCTGCCGCCCAAAAGAGCATGAACACCAGCTCCATCATGGACATGTTCGGTTCCCAAGGTGCCTCGCCTTCCCCGCAGCCGCAGCCCGCATCTGCCGGCCTGGACCTGCTTGGCGGCGGTGCAGCTGCACCTTCGCCTTCATTGTCGCCCGCTCCCGTCTCCGCCTCGACGCCCGCCAGCGTAGTCTACAACAAGGATGGTCTGGTCCTCTTTTTACAAGTCCAGCGGAGCGGCAACAATGCCCAGGTCTTGGCACGTTTCCGTAACGAATCCAACTTTGACCGCTTCACCAATGTCGGTCTTCAGGCTGCCGTACCCAAGAGCCAGAAGCTACAACTGAGCGCGATCAGCAAGGCCGACCTCGGCACCGACGATGAAGGCACCCAGTCAATGCGCGTGACCGCAGTGAACGGAGTAAGCAATCAGCATACCTTCCTTTCTCTATTGAACATTCAAGCTAACATACATACCCAGGCTCTTCCTCCCAAACTCCGCCTCCGCCTGCGCGTCACATCCAGCCGCGACGGTGGAGACAGCGTCACGGACCTGGTTGACTGGACAGAGCCGTAAATCGGTTCAAATGAAATAGAGAAACTCTGCTTTGATTCCCTGGATCTTGACTAAAAGGGAGAAAGAGCAGAGCGCTTCAAAAAAGGGCGGATGAACGTCTAATTTATCATGCAGCACCTCGTTCTATACACCCCTAGTCACTTTTAACGGACCCATCTAGACATTTAGTTTCCTGTTTTGTTCCCTGCCCGGGTCTTGCCTTCTTTTGATGGCAATTCTTTTTCTTGTACATGCTTCAGTAGCAGACGATTCGACGCATGAGCCTGTGTTGCATGATAGAGAATTGAGGCGTTTTATGAAGTAGTTTCTGTTTCTGTAGAGTGTGGTCGTAAAAGAATGAGGATCTAAAAGGCATGGCCACAAAAGGTCCCGGTTCAAGGCATCGAGTTATTGCCAAGATCTCAATGAAGCCATACCGGACTTCTTAGTGGAATAACTGGTGTGACGACTCGATACTCAAGGATAGAAAGTCTCAAGGATTGTAGGTAGCGTCAGCCGAAAATGAAATGAGTCAAGCCACAGGCTCTATAGATAAAGCAAAAACAGTGCAGCCTTCAATGCAAAGGGAAAAAGTCCCATATATCTCCCAGAGACGGGTCAAAGAAATAACTCCAGCGAAGCATCAGAATCGTATCCAAAGCATTCAAACATATAGCTTCGGCTCTTGTAAATACAAGTCGGCATGTTCATATCACAGAGAGAGGGTTCGTGCTAGGATTTAAATATGCTCAATCGGTTCCTCGGGGAGTAGAACTTCGCCCTCTCTCCCAGTACGCGGAAGACAAGCCTTGAGCGGGGGCCGGACGATGTCGTTGAACAAAAAGGTCCCGTAGACGAGCAGGCCAAAGCCGACGACTTGTAGCCACTTGAAGGATTCCCAGCCCAGGGCCAGGGAGACGACCCAGATGAAGAGCGTGCGGCATGTGTCGATTGTGCTGCGCGAGGTGGCGGAGACGGAGCGGGTGACGGAGAGGCCGAAGAAGTTGAAGCCGCTGGTTTCATGTTAGTGATGATGCAGGAATTATCATGGGAAGTGAAGACCGGAGATTAACATACCCAATGCTGATCATGATCAGCAAGCTGGACACAGCAACAGCACGGTTCGTCATCATCTCATGCCATCCCTCCTTCATGTCGAAGTAGCCGTAGCGACCAGCTTCGGTGCTTCCAACAGTAACATAAAGAATAACCATAGCCACCAAGGTAACCGAGAAGCCGAAGACACCTTCCCAGCCAACAACCTGAATAGGATCCATAGCATAGTTTTCAAGAATCCACTCCTCCAGCACAAACTGCGAAGCGGTGAAGATCTGCGCCGCGGCAATGAGCAGCACCCCGATAATCGTCTGTACAGACTGGGAGGTATTCGTGACAGCCTGGCCGGAGACACCGTCGTCCTGCGTGAGTTCATGGCCGCTATCGCCACTGAAGAGCGCGCCGGCCAGTCCCACAAGTGCCACACCGAGGACAACGACGAACAGCGCACTCCACTGGTATAGATAGAGCTTGCGTCGGAGAAATAGAACACTGAATAAACCAACAAAGAGAACTAGTGCCCCACGCGTCATCTGGTAGATACTCGCCGCCACAAAGAGCAGACCCACGTTCATGAGGGTCGTGCCCGCGATGTCGCAGCACGAGGGTGCAGCAAGAAGCAGGATGCGCCATCCGCGAAGTGGGATCCGGTCATCATCTTCCTGGATAGGCTTGATGTGACTCTGATCCTCCGGTCCGTCAATGGTGTGGTCGTCGTCATCCTCCTCGTGCACGGGACGGTAGCCGCCAGCCAGAAGAGGCGATGCGTCGCGAGATAGATGGGGTGCAACAAAGCGTTTGTATAAAACGGATAATCCAAGAACTAGCCAGCAGCCCATTTCACCGACGAACATCTGCGCCCTATACAGGCAACCAATCATCAGCTTATCGTCTCATGCGAGTCATTGCCAGCAACGTTCCCGTGCTAACCTCGGGGTATACACATACGTCTGGATAACTGGCTGCTCAAACAGCTTTCGCTCATTGGGGTCGGGCGAATCGCAGTTTCGTACACATTGCATGTCCTTTGGCCCGTGTTAGCTGGGGATCCCGGCGAAGGGGACATCCGTACACACCTGATACTTGTTGAGGATGGTGTTGCAGACCCCGGTCACGAGCATCATCGTGACCAGAAATAGGATGATATTACGGCCTGCCATGATTGCCGTGGTGAAGGGCAGAGTTAGGGAGAAGAGAAGAGGAGAGTTGGAGTTGGAGTTGAACAAAGCGGAGACGCTTATCGTGTGATAAGCGGCAGCTGACCTGAGTGGGTCTCAACATCGATCTATCTCTATCTATGAATTAATTCTATGTATTTTATGCTTGATTCTCATGTCAAGCGCCTTGGTTATAAGCTTACAAAATAGTATCTACAAAGAAGAAACAATATTTGCGAGTAGGCTGAATTAAACCGTACTGACTAAAAATAAAGTATTTGCCGAAGGAACCATCACACTTTTTCCTGCGGCGGACAAGTCCCATCTTTTTCCCCTCAAAACGCCCTCGCTGAGCTCGATGGGAAATCATAAAGATAAAGAAAAGAGGGTAGATATCCCTCGAAACAGAAAACAAGACAGACAAGCAGGAGTCCCGCGTTGGGTATGATACACATGCTTCACCCCTGAAAAAAAAAAAAAATAGAGGAAAAATAAAACCGTATGTACGCCGTAAAAGCCGCCAGAAACAAAGTCGTGATATCGGTCCATATTAACGAAACATGAAGAAATATGAGAAGCCTTGTGTCGATCACGAGGCAGGAAGGGGAAGATTCGTACTGTCGAGGTTCTTCGACTCTTGGTACATGCGCTGGACATGGTCGAAGTCAACTTTGAGTGTGTTACCACCACTATAGAGAAGTGGGTCTTCAAGAGCGACGCCTGCGTTAAGCCCCATCCATTCCCTGGACGCCTCGATTGCTTCGGCATCCCAGGGCGTCCAGTCTTCCCAATTGACGGGTTCGTCGGGTCCGGGGTTGGTTTTGTCCTCGGGAGTCTGAGTCGCCAGTGCAACATCCAAGGAGTCGGGGGTGCTATGCGATTGTTCATCAGAGAACATGTCGGCATGAATGAATTCTTCGAATGGGTCGTAACCCATTCCAAGGCGTCGGCATTCCGAGAAAATAGGCTGGAAGGTGTCGTGGATTTTCTCCAGAGACACCGGGGTGTCCGCCCACGGGTCTCTCGCCGCACCACCCTTGCTGGAATCCTTCTGGTTGTCTTTGCCCGTCGAAAGCTTGACATTCTTGCCAGCCTGGCCAGGGGTGAGCTGCTGGGTCGATGTAGCGGGGGAAGCGGTCTTGGGTCCCAGGAGGCTAGTTGCGCGCAGCATGGGCGTAGCCGTGGGAGTGACAGGAGCAGCTCTGGCAGGAGAGGCCACACTGAGCTTGCTGGGAGCAGATGCAGCTACGGTGGCAGCTGCGGTGGCGACCGCCTTGGCCTGGAGGGTCTTCTGGTCAAGACCCAGGCCAATGTCAACGCTGTCCAGGTAGTACTGCATAACATCTTCGGGAATCTCTTCTTCCTCAGGCGGGTGATCGTCCTTCATATGTTTTTCCAACCCGAGTTGGGTCGTGTAGCCTTGATCGTGACGCGGGCACTCAACAACGGAGCACGTCCACGGGCCTCCTCGAGATGAAGCTGCGGCTTGGGATTGGGCATCTACCATATCCTGTTTGTACTTGGCAGCAGGGACGGGAGGAGCGCTGGCCTGTACGGGAGATGCGCTGGGGCCAGCATGAGATTGCTTTCTCTTCTTGGGCGGAGGAAGTTTAAGCTTCTCGGGAGCAAGGCCGCCGGGGCCATATGCATGCGGAACTCCCTGGGGAGATGGGGCTCCAAATGGCGCAGGCGCGACCCCTGCAGACTGGCTAGAGGCGCGACGAGCTCGCTGAAGAGCTTCTTCTTCCTGCTGTCGCTGAAGTTGCTGAAGATTGGTCGCGTTCAATGCTGAGGTACCAGCCTGAGTATTCGGCGGACCCGGAACAGGATATTGCTGCTGCTGTTGGTTGGCGTTGGATCTTTGCTGGCTCACGCGAACCATCATAACCTGGAATAACTTCCGGATAAAAAGAATTGCACCGGCCAAATAATCAGGAGTGATGGTAAAATGGTCATTAATAACCCATTCGGCTGACGGTTTGAACTGTCGCATCAACTGGACTCGCATCGCGAGAAGGTTCCTCACGTTCTTCTCCTGGCCTTGCAGCCGAGGGAATCCGTGCAACACCAAGACATCCAATCGACTGAGCACATCGAGGGAGTCACGCAGCTGCTGGGTCATGATCGCCTTCTGCTCTGGAGAAATGGGAAGGGGCTTCGAAGCCGGTGCAGTCTTGGCGATGTCGATGTACGCCTCCATGAACTTGGGCGGGAGATTCTTGTTCCATGCTTCTTCCGCAGCCGCTCTGTTGAGGACCGTGCCGCCGCGGGGCTGCATCTGTTGTTGTCGACGGAAGTGAGCCTCAACTTGTGCTCGCTGCTGCGGGCTCATCTGGGCAATTTGCTCCTGTGTGAACTGAACGCCAGGTTTGAAAGGCCCACCAAGGGGTGCTGTGGGTTGACTTTGTTGAGTCGTGGCCATGGTGCGAGGCTCAGCAGAATCGTCAGCGTTGGGTCTCTTCTTTGAGGCCAGCTTGCCGGCCGGTCCCTTTGCTCCCTTGGCTGCGGCTCCAGTCTGGGCCTTCACAGGCTCAGCTGCCTGGGGCTGTTGCGGCATCGGGGCCTTGGTTGGTGGGCCGGGCTGGGGTGTAGGTACGGGAGGCTGTGGGATTGGTTGATTCGGAGCCGATGCCTTGTTTCCAGTCATCTGTGCTCGGCTCTGAGCTGCCTGCACGAGAATCTGTCTCTGACGGTTGCGCAGGATCTCGCGGATCTGATCGTCGCTGAAGTTGTTAGGCCCCAGCTTCTGACGGGCCATGAGAATGTCTTGGGCTGTGATCGGACGCATGGTTGGCATATTAATAGGACCCTGTTGACCGAGCTGGAAATTCCGTGTGTTATTTTGTGCGTTTGCCACCTGGGGTTGGGCTCCTTTGAAAGGTAATCCCGCGCCCTGGCCGTTAGGGTCCTTGGCCTGATTACTGACAACCTGCGCAAAATGAAGTTTCTGAAGGGTCATGAGCTTTGACAGATCGACACCATTCGAAGATTGTGGATTCGAAGCTGCCCACTGCTTAAGCTGGCCCCAGGATTTGATGTTATTCGGCACTTGAGAAGAAGTACTGTTAAGAATGGACGGGGGGAACGGGGCTTGGTCCATTTGCTTGAGCTGATCCTGGGTCATTTCAATGCCGTTGTTCTGGTTGCGCAGAGATTGCATCTGGTAAAGCTCCTGCTGCTGCTGTTGCCGTTGCCGTTGCTGCGGCGTCAGCTGCTGACCTTGGAGCTGATGAGCCTGGGCCTGTCCAGGGTTCATGCCCTGCTGCATGCTCATCGAATTCCTCATGCGATTGTTTCCCACCTGTCCGTTCATCATCGCAGAATTCTGACCAGGTTGCGATGCAGTCTGCTGGAGAGATCCGGACGGCTGGAGGGTGTTGCTTCGAGCCATATTGTTTGTGATGTTGGCACGGCGCTGCTGCTCCATGAAGAAAGCATTGAGCTGCTCGGAAGTCATCTGCTGTAGCTGGTTCTTGTATTGCGGGTGAATATTCTGGGGTATCTGCGGTCGAGCTTGTATTCCAGGCTGCGAAACGCCAGCAGGTTGCTGACCCATGTTTGTTGGGCGTGACGGAGGCCGAGATTGAGCAGAGGCTTGAGCCGGAGACATTTGACCGGGCATCGGTTGGTTCAACATTGGCATCACCGGGCTTTGCTGGGAGAGATGGGGTTGTGGCTGGGGGCTTGCTTGACCACCATGCCCTGACATCGCCATCTGGGCCTTCTGGGCTGCGTGAGCACGAGCTTGCGCATGAGCCTGCGCCTGGGAGTGCTGAAATTGGTTGTTCTGCATCTGCTGGTTGAACATATGAGGGTTGACGCCAGAACCGTTCATGTTGGCCTGGCCGTTCTGACCCATTCCCTGTGGGAACATGTTCTGTTGGTTTGGAAACGGTTGATGGGTTATCTGCGATGAGCTAGCAGGAACGACCAGCTGGCCCGCTTCCTGCGATCGTAGCCCGTCTGCCTGCTGACCTTGGATGTTCTCCACATTACCGATGAAGGCGTTCGATGGATCAAGACCCTGGCCGGGGTTGCCGGAAAAGGCCGAGTTGCGCTGGAGGTTCATCATACTTTGGAACATCTGAGGATTGTTCATAGGATCACCACCGCCCATCATGCCGTCCACGCTAGGATTTTGGCCACGACCCATCTCCATGCGAGCGCGACGGTGCCTTCTCAGATGATTGAGTGCTTGGGAGCGGAAGAAGTAGGTCAACGGATCCATATTCTTTCGAATCAAGTACTGCTGCTGCTCTGGGTTCATGTTCGACAGATTCATTCTAATCTTCTCCATGTCTTCAGGCGAGGTCTTGGACTGCATCTGCTGAGCCAGTCGGGCCACATTCTCGAGCTCTTGCGAAGAGAGGGTGTTCAGATCGTCGGCAAGAGGGGCGCCATTTCCGGGGCGTTGCTGAGCTCGCTGCTGCTGTTGATGTTGCTGCTGCTGTTGATGTTGCTGCTGCTGTTGATGTTGCTGCTGCTGTTGATGTTGCTGCTGCTGTTGATGCTGCTGCTGCTGCTGCTGTTGCTGTTGCTGTTGCTGTTGCTGTTGCTGTTGATGCAACATCGCGGCCGAATGCTGCCGGCGCTGCTGCATTGCGGCCTGCTGGCTCATGTTGTTCATTCCCATCGCCATCTGCGATTGGGCCGGAACAGGCGACGTCTGCAAATTCGGATTCATCTGCTGCGGGAAAACGCCCTGGGGCTGGTTCGGCATGGCACCCCCCTGAGGAATCATGCCACTTTGAATTGCGACCGCGGCCTGTCTCTGCCGAGTATCCTTGATGTGGAGTAGTTTGTCCATACAATCCTTATCGTATTCGCTCTGTGAAAACGGAAGATGTCAGCATGGCTTTCCCTTGTCAAAATAGGTGGAAAAGACGAACACGTTCGGTGGCCTTTTGAAAGGCCTTCTGCTCGAAGCTCACCGCGGCGTGAGCAGCCTGGTTGATATCGATTCGAGGTTGGATGAGACGAAGGGAAGTGATCCTGGAGCAAAGTGTAAGCATGCAGAGCAGACAAAGGACTAGATGCAAGACAAAGGGCTAGGCGCACATTTGATACACGTTCATCACCCGTGCCTTTATCGGGACGTCTGCTTTCCATCCACTGTACGGTCCTTGGTTCGATAGCACATGGGCGACATGACCCAAGATGGCCTGAGCATTCTCATTCTTGGGCGGCTGCATACCCTGGGTGACTCCACCAGGCATGCCCGCACCGGGGTTGTTAAACTGAGCGGGATTCATGACCGAAGCCCCAGTAATGGGGATCACTGATCAATCCGCGAAGGGGCGGGTCGTTGCGACCAGCATTCGCTGGGCGGTGTGTCGTGTGTCCGTGTTGCAGCGTGATTAAGACAAGATGACTGACAGTGGTGAGATCGCTATGAGACGCAAGGCCAGAATATCTTTCAGGTTGCAGATCGGCGGGAAAAAAGAAAGAAGGCGGATGCTGGTGTGGAACCGTGGTGAGTTGAGTCGATCAGGGAGGGTGGGGATGAAGTCAAAATGCCCCAAACGGAGGGCAAGATAATGGATGAGCAGCAACGAGCGATCAGCACGGCGGAAAAGCAAGGCGTTCGGGCACCAGCGTCAATTGGGTTCAATTTGCTGACGAAAACCTGGGTAAGGCTTGGAGCGAATGAGGCGGAGGGGCGCAATCGTAGGGTGGACGGGATCCGTGACAGGGATGCTGCAGCTCTGAAGTCGCACCGGGCTGTCCCCGTCGTGTCTGCAGAAGTCGTCGGGGGATGAAGTAGAGAGGAATACAGGAGGTTACCACGTTCGAGGTACAAACGAGGAAGGGATGAATTTCGAAAACCGAGTGAGAGAAGGGGGGTTGGGATAAGAGAAGACTTGAGAGTTGATGGGTCTCAAGGTTATGTCAAGAGTGCACAGGACTCTCGGGTGGAGGGGCCCGGGGAAAACGGGCGGGTGTGCGAGGATGGAGGGAAGAGGATGGTGAAGAAGTAAAGGATGAATAAGGGAGAAGAAGAAGAGTGAAAAGGATCGTAGAGGAGCAATCGCATTCACCTGAAGCTGGTGACGATGGATTGGCTGTGTATTGGTAAGGCTGTATTGATGGGTACATACTCCCATGTCATTGTAGGTCAGAAGGCCAGGTGCGTGATCGCCTCTTCATACGTAATTTATGGGTATTTCCGGTATCAGTGTTACACAGTGTGCGTTAGGTCCCCTTCATTAGGGCATGAGGGCTATTGAGCATATTGTTCTCTACTGGGAACAATTCATCAATACCGAATGCCCTACCCTCAATACAGACTGCCCTACATTAGGGTATGTATATTGCCCTGGAGTATACTCTATATGGCCATAACTGAGAATCGACGCTCTGGCCCTAGCCCGATCCCGCCGCCCCAATTGGTTCGATTGGCCCCGCATTTGAGGCGTCACCCAAGTACTGGTACCTCCACCCAGTCACAAAATAACTTGGTGGAGCAAGTACCACTACCACTACCCGAGACGCATTGCGTAGTCCCCCGAGCTTAAGTCAGCCACTCCGGCCCCTGGAAACGTCAACTGTTCTATTTCTATATTCAAACTTCCCCTCCACACTTCTCCAGGGCTTCATCCTCGCCATGAGTAACGGCTAGAGACACTCTACCCTTCGTTCCTTTCTCTCTTTCTTCCATACCATGTTCTCCCTCTCTGTTTCGCCCGTATCTGTGGGCTCCGATGTCTTCTTCGCATTGGCCCTCTGCTCGATCTCTGTCCTCGTTCTGCTGCTCTTGCGCCGCTTTATAACAATTCGCGCCACTCCGGCCTACATTCTCGTGCCGATATTCCTAGCACTCGCTCTCCCCGCCAGCGTCGTTCTACTGGTCCCAATTGACTTAGCCTCCAGTTCGCGGGATGGCACCGGCCCCAAGGCAATCTGGTTGCCGGACCGTGTGGTCCTGGTGTGCTGGCGCATCGCCTACTGGCTGATCTTCATACTAACGTGGTATGTTTCTATGATGCGACTGGAATATTCCTCGCCGCTAACTTGTTATCTTCAGGGCCATTCTTCCGCTTCTGGGGGAGTATGTCGATTCCGGATACCGCGAACCCAAGGCCCGCATCCTCTACTCCCTCCGCTCGAATGCTCGATACCAATTGATTGTTTTGGCATGCGCAACGGTGGGGTTGATTTATGTCTCGATCTCCAATGGATTTGAATTCACCTCCATCAAGGGTCTGGTGATGGCTTTGGCGTACGTGTGGGGTCTCGTGCTCGCCATCTACCTAATGGGGCATGGCTTGGTCTCGATCCCGCGCAATCTCTTCCGTAATGCCAACCTCGGTGGTCGACTGCGCCGGTTCCAGGCGCATGCTCCCAGGGTGCATGAGCGCTTGATGGACGCGGTCAACGAACTGGAAAATCTCAACTCACAGGTCGCTCAGTTGCAGAAGCGCAAGACTGGGACCGCTCGCGATTTCCAGGAATGGATTGAGGATCTTTCCGAGGGCTCCGGCTCTTCCGATGTGCGCGTCCCGATCCTTGAGTCGCCCGATACCTCTGCCACCATCCCATCGGTTATTACGGAACGTTATCTAGCAGACCTAACAAGGCGACTGCAGCGCGCGCGGCACATGAAGGCACGGTTCGTGGACGAGTGGGATCGCCTAGTTCAATCCGCAGCCGACACACAAACCATCATGAACTCTGCTGCGTCGAAGAAGCTCGAGTTTGCACCCGCTCCCCGCCGATCATCCTATCTTCCCAAGATGAAGGTTTTGACTCCGTACATGCGCTATCAACTCTACTACAACTTTATCCCCACAGTGAGAATGGTTTTCGGTGCCATCTTCGCGGTAGCATCCGTATGCATCGTCTGGTCTGAACTGATCAAGTCTATGGCACCCCAACTATCCGCCGTGACTTTGACCGTGGTGCCGAAGTGGAAGGACGAGAAGCCTCTTGGATTTGGCAACCAGGTCACTGCCTCTCTCTGGCTACTATACATGTGCGCTGCAGCCCTCGCAGGTGTCAATGATGTCCAGGTGTGGGGCAACCGGGCCCTCGTGCGCCGCAACACCTACGGCGAGAGTGCATGCTGGTACGCCAGTCTTGTCGCTCGATTGACTGTTCCCATCGCCTACAACTTTTTGACATTCCTTCCTAAGGATTTCCGCCGGGGTACCACATTCTACGAGTTTCTCGGCCGGCTGATTAACCTCACGCCGCTCGGCAAAGGGTTCGATTTTATCTTCCCGATCTTCATCCTCCTTCCCATCTGCGCAACTCTCTTCAACCTTTACGGTCGCGTCAAGAACATTTGTGGATTCGGCCTTGCAGAGGATGATGATGTACATGATGTTGAAAACAACCCTGCCGGGTACGGTATGGGCGGCTGGCGTGAAGGCCGCGACTTGATCGAGCGAGAGCTCAACGGCTTCGGTTCCTTGGCCGTCTCTTCTCGTGGCGGTCGCTCCACATGGGTTTCTGACCGTGAGGAGGGTGACTCTCGTGGTTCGTCTCGGCTACGCGTCCCCGCTGCTGAGGGCTCGCGGTCTCCTCGAACTTCACAAACCCAAAGACCGGTGACGGCTCCTACTGTGGTTGACGGCGAGGAAGAGGAGGAGAGCTTCTTCCAGTCTTTCGCCCATCGTGTGCGCAACACCTTCGAGACCACCAATACTCCGCAGTGGTTCAATGGTGGTGAGCCCTTCCGCTTGCCGCGTTGGATGTCAGGCGATAACAGCACCACTGAGGAGGGCGGTATTAACCGGTTGTTTGGGGGCCGGGCAGTTCCTGGTCGGTTGCGCCTGGGTTGATTTGTGTTTTGTATCTTGCGGTGTTTAGGTCATGGTTGCTCCATAGCGCTGCTGGACAGTGTATAATATATAATTTGGAGCCCGCTCTTTATAATTTTCTTGAAGTTGTATATATCATGGTTGTTAGAACATTCTTCTAGACTCTTCCGTGTCTATTTAACCTCCTGTTGGACCTCATTGGCACTCGGGTTACATCCATCTCTTCATCGCTCAAGTATCTTCCTGGCAGAGAGAGGGTTTTGCTGCGAGGTAGGTCACTGTGGATGAGTGTGGGTCCCGGCGCGCGCAAAAGGGAAGAAGAGAGAATTGTCCAAAAAGGATGCCCTCAGCCAGGATCGAACTGGCGACCTTCGGATGGCAATCCTGTTATCAGGACCGTCAAGGTGCGATGCTCACAATATGAGACCGACGTCATTACCACTAGACCATGAAGGCATTTGCTGATTCACGTGACAAATTAACGCTCTATAGCAGGCTTTTGTAAGGGAATAGATGTCTTATGGTCCTCACCACCTAATGATGCATAAGATCTATGGGGAGGTGTAAAAAAAGTGTCAAATTTACCATGTAGACTGAGATATAATCACTTCAAATTTGGATGCCAAATAAGCTTAAAAAATTCCAAGATTATCGATAACAAAAATATTATGTAGGTTGCCTTGGCGTGATACCTAGAAGGCTCTATTTCCCTTACTCCCATGTTTTGCCTCAAATATGTATTATAGCCTACGTTATTCATCAAATGCCTTCATGGTCTAGTGGTAATGACGTCGGTCTCATATTGTGAGCATCGCACCTTGACGGTCCTGATAACAGGATTGCCATCCGAAGGTCGCCAGTTCGATCCTGGCTGAGGGCATCCTTTTTGGACAATTCTCTCTTTTTCTCCTGCTCGTGTAACTGCCCTGATTCAGGAACTCTCTTTTTCTACATGGAAAATCAACCAAGTCAAATAATACCTTCTAGCTGCTGTGTACTTTCCAATCATTGGTATTCTCAGTTGTACCATGTAGTGTTTCCTACTGTCGCTTATGATCCCTCCCATCCTTCAATTGCAAACTTGTACCCTTAAATCCTACGTGCTTCAACAGCCTGTTGGTTTCTATGGTTGTACTCTATGTCAATAATCTGTTTAGGTGTGCTACTTGAAACCTTTTTCTTTGGACACTTTGGAAGAGGCACTGCTCCGTGGTTTTTTCGGTTGTCGGAGTATCATGGGAACCGGAATACATATGCAAATACTCCCCAATAAATGAAGCCACATGCAATGTACTAAAAGCAACAGTTTTAACTAACTAGTTAGCTAGTCAACCAATGCTCATCTAAACCTACACAACCTGGTATCCTACCAGCGGATGAACAATCCAGGACAATCAATGGCTAGACACCATCACGTGATGAGAGACTGGGAACTAAATTCGAAGTTGACTCGAGCCATTATAACTTCCAACTCTTATCCGCGAGACTGGTATCGAGTTGTACGGACTTACCACCCAGCGCAGAATCAACGGTGTAGTATGTCAATATCGCCACATGTGGGATCGGTCACAATGTGTCATGGCATGATGCCACCAGATAGCAATAAGCAGCCTTGGGGTGGCACAAGGCACCTATCAACTCCTCACGAAGATTCCAAGTGATCTGTAAGAAATCCCGGAACCTGCGCCTCCCTTGATGGCAAATGGCAAGACAGCTGTAGGGAGTGAGAGTGAGCACCAAGAGCTCCACATGATGGCAAAAAAGTGTCCTCTCCGCCTTGTCTGCCTGGGGAGCAGGTAGACGGCGGCATGACTTCACCACCTCTTTGGTTCGGCTGCGCCTTCAGCGATCCATGACTCTCCTGCCTTCCTCCCTCGCTCAGTTCACCTTGAGCGAGAAGTGCGCATTCTACTTGGATCACGTTACGGAGAACCTCCCGTTCCTGCAGTCCCTGTGCCCTCGATTAGACCCCGTTCTGACATACTCGGCCACTTCTCTCCGCTCGGTCGCGCGGGCGCTGCCATTCGAGGCCGACGAACAAACCACCGCCGTTTGCGCCGCTCTTCTCATTTGCCTACTCACCGTTGCCGTGATGAGTTGGACCAACCCCCTTTCCAACCTCTGGCGCCGCTCGCCCAACTACGCGTCCGCGCCGGAAGTTAGCGATGGCGACTACAGTTATATCGGACCGGACGATATCGTTGACCCGCCCTCGCAAGGTTACAGCGCGGACGTGGGCGACAATGAGCCAGATATCATCTGTCTTCGACACCGCGGGACGATCTACCCACTCCACTTCCGTGCATATGCTATCGATGATGGTGTCCTGTCCGTTGGCGCACTACGGCATGAGGCGGCCGCGAAATTGGGTGTGAGCAATCCCAACCGGATCCGGTTGCTATACAAGGGTAATCTCCTCAAGGACGATACCCGGCCATGCAAATCGGAAGGTTTGAAGCAGCACTCTGAAGTGCTGTGCGTGGTCTCCGAAGTTGGAACAAACACACCTAGCGACGTCTCCGATTACGACGGTCAAACTAGCGACCCGACGATCCAGCGGCCCAGGTCTTCTTCATCCCGCGTGGATGGGGAAGTCGAGCCAGTGCAGACGACCGAGAAGAAAAACAAGAACAAAAACAAAAACAAGAACAAGAATAAGAACAAAAACAAAAGCAAAAGCAAAAACAAGCAGAACGACGACAGAACCCCAGATGGAGAGGAGGCGCTGGGGTCGTCGACTTCGCTTGCCCCTCCGCAACCCGCGTCTGATCGATCCTCTACCCCGTTGCAGCCCCCGAACCTGAAGTTCCTGAAGACTCCACTAGAACAGGTCTCCGCACTAGTTGGATACCTCCAGCAGGAGTTGATCCCGCTTTGCGACGAATATGTGGCGAACCCGCCCACTGAATCGAAGAAGCGGGAATTCGAATACAGGAAGCTGAGCGAGATCATTCTGGCGCAGATTATGCTGAAGGCTGACGGTATTGAGCCCGATGGCGACGAGACCGTCCGCAATGCACGCAAGGCGCTCATTCGGGAAGCGCAAGCGACCCTCCACAAATTGGACCAGGCCAAGTAGATGAGCCCGCGCCACGGGATATGTGTATATTTGACGTTTGACTTGTGGGGGAAGGTGTTTCTCTTACACATAACATAGACTATCGACTCTACATAGTAGTCCAGCGAGCATCATATCGGGCTTGGGGGCGTCAATCATGACCAGTGATTTAGAACATATCAGATTCAATCAAGATACGACGTAAGAAAGTGGGGGAGACCAACTCAACAAAGAAGTTAGTTAACTAGGGAACGTTTGCCCGAGTAATTAGTGAATTTAGCGTGATCTCAAGGTTGATCCATATGGTTCAGGGGTTCCTCCGAGTCCCATCCAACGCACAGTCCATACTTGGACTCGATCTGTCCACATTTTGACTCAATTATGATATGGATGATACGAGTAGAGAGGGCACTCTGCATTTACGGGAAAGCGGACCGATCTGTCAAGTATATGATCTGACGTGGGTTAGTGCGTGTGTCAAGTAGGAAAAAAAAAAAAGAAAAGAGACTTGTTCAACGACTATCGGCGTACTATTCCCAGTTTGGATGGGCCCGGCTCGGTCTCTTCTCTCCCCGGTCTCTTCTCTTCCTCCCTGCTCTTCACTTGGATCTTGGACCTTAGACCTTGGGTCTTGGATTTTCGATCTTGGGGCTTTGATTCTTGCTTGTCGTGATATCTACTTTTCTCATCTCCCTCCCGCTCTTTTCTCCCCGCACTGTTTTCCTACTTCTCCCCCTCACCTCCCAGTCGCATCGCACGATCTTCTCCAACCTTTCCCTCGTGCCTCCCCAATCTGCACGAAGTCCAGATATCGAGTTCCCGACTCAAGTCTGAGTCATACCCCGAGGCATTGCGAACCCTTGCCCTGAACACCGGGTGCTCCCACAGAACCAAATTGCGCGGTTCCAGTCCTCACCCGTGGATCGCTACGGGTACCGAAGTTCCACGAATCTGTAGGCCGCGCTTAGACGGCTGCACCTTCAGCCCCCTGCAGTCTATTTACAATTTACTGCTTTCGGTCCCTATCCCCACTGCGGTGTGCGGGTCCCCCTTACCACTGAAAGCCTGCAATCTCTGGGAGATTCGATATCGACTTTCCTTAATTCGTGACGCAAAACTTCGGCAGAAGCCTGTGATGGCCTGATCGACACACACCACACTCGTTAAATTGAACCTGGACTTAAAAGCCTCGTTTGCTTTCTCCTTGAAGCGGGTTCCAGCTGGCCTGGCCTTAATTCTTCGTCCCACAAAACCGCCCAAACCATTGGAATGGCGGGCGTGGCCACAGCCTATTCAACAGATGCCCTGACCTCGCCTGCAGGCGTGGATAGTGAGAAGTGGGAGTTTGCTGTACCTATCCCAAATGATGTAGGTTCCTCTTATTTTTATGCCCTCTTTCTTCCTTGATGAAATCTCGGGGTGGGTGAAGATGAGAGGGAAAGGATTTATTTTTGCTGATGGCCATTTCTCTTCAGCATTCGTCGAAACCGCGAAGCTCCCACGATTCGAGCTCGGTCCGAGCGAGATCAACTCGGAAGCACAACTCCAGTGGCTCTCGAAGCTCCTCCGTCTCCCGAACCGTTCACGATGGCCCCTACCACCCTAGCCGAGGCCGACTCGACCCTAGCGCGAACAGACATGGAGGCGACCTCGACAGCGTCCCTGACGACCCGTCTCGTAAGGAGTACGCAGAGGGTCCGGACGGCTGGGGGATGTACTACCCAGAGGAATTGAACCACGAAAATTGGATTCATCGGGACAAACTGGCAAAGATAGAGAGCGCGGAGCTTCACCAGGCTGCCATCATGTTTCAACGACGGATGACAGCAGATAGCAAGTCGAGCACAAGGCGCGGACGGAGCCACGATTCCCACCAGAGCGGTGCTCCTATCTCGACGACTTCGCCTAATGCAGAGTATTCGGAGCCCTGGCCCGAATTACGGGAGGAGCCGAAGGGCAACGATGGTCAATATGCCGACGATGAACGGCAACACTGGGATCTTCGCCGACCTGAGGAGATTGCCGCGGACGAAGCAGCCTCCAGCATCTACAGTCAACCCGGTCTCCGAAAGAGCTCTTCCCGAATACCCATTTCGACGAGTAGTCCTGTACCGATCATGGCGGGCCGTGATTCTCGCGGACCTCGAAGCCGTGCGGCCACAGACGAATACGACGAGGATGATGACCGAGGCCGCAGAGCGAGCGAGCCTATGGGTGGTGTGGATTCATCTACTCCTTCGCCAGGAAGTAGACCGGGCAGCCGTGGTTTCAGCAGCACTATGCCGAGCACCCCGGCCAAAAAGACACCCGCAAAGGCTGGATCTGCCACCCGGAAGACATCTGCTCCACCCGCGAATAGAAAAACTTCCGCTGTCAGATCCCGTGCAGTCTCCGGCAATGCTCTGCAGCGACCTACCACTCGGTCTGGTGAAAACCGGCCCACCACTGCGGCCAACCGACCTGAGGGCGACCCGCCGTGGCTGGCGACGATGTACAAGCCGGATCCTCGTCTCCCACCTGACCAGCAGATGATTCCCACCGTTGCAAAGAAGCTGCAACAAGAGCAATGGGAGAAGGAGGGACGAACGCCTACCACTTACGACCGTGACTTTGCACCTCTTGCCGTCCACCCGAACGAGTTGCCTCCTGTCCCAGCCAAGGCGAAGGAGCGTCCAGTGGAGGAGAAGCGCAAGAACCCAGAACCCGAACCAGAACCCGAACCAGTCCCTCGGCCGAACACGAGCACTGGATACAGCACGATGCCCAAGGTGCAAGATACACCTCCATTAGGGCTTACACCCCATCCCAATTGGAACCCTCCGGTGGTCGCCGCTCAGGAGAAGCCGAAGAAGGAGAAAGGATGTGGATGCTGTATTGTGATGTGATCGACGTTCATTCTTTTACCTCCCCTTTGCGACCAGATATTTTTCTTTTCTTGTGCCCTATCTAACCCCGAGATACCTTTGTCACTTGCACCCCCCGGTCTCCTTTCTCTTCACTGTCTATTGAATATTTTTTAATCTCCGAGGCACGGTGTTTAGTCGGATTGATTCTACCCCAATGGCCCAAGGAAATTTGGTCTACTTTAACCGGAAAATCTTTTAACTCGACTCTTTCCAAGCGGAGCATGGCACACCTCATGCATCCACTCCTTCTCCTTCTCTTCTCCTCTTGCCATTTCTCCGACTCCCAGCTACAGGAAGCGCAAAAAGACACCTTCCTCCGTCAACTGATCATTGCCTGTGTACCTCGTTCATCTACGGTTTTCGATCCATTGTTTCGGTTTTATTTTGCTTGTTTTGCGGACATTTGCTGCCACATTTGCCAGATTCCCAAGCCTCCTTGCAAGCGATTCTATTATCTCTTTTATCTTCCAGTTGACTTGAATGGAGCGCAGCTACAGCTAGCCTATCACAAAAAATCATAAACAGAGAACAGAGTTCTTAGTGTAGACGTAGCTCCAATTGTATGTAACCAAACGCGGGCTTTAACCCATGTAAATTGCGTGCTCAGCACAAGTAAACTATTCTCGAGTCATTCTCGAATAAGTCTCGAACAACTAGTTACGTTAATAGCTCGAGTGCTGCAAACACCTCAAACCCCACAATTACAAAGCACACCATCACCTGACATCATCGCGGCAAACGATGACCGAATCGCCTAACCTCGACCCCCTCATTAACAATCCCCCGAGTTTAAAAAGAAACCGTGTAACCCCCCGGTTTCTTTCGCCCCTCGCCCATCATTTCGTTCATCTTCCAGCGTCTCTTCGGCTCCGTCGCCGCTACTTCGTCCGCCATGTCCGCCGCTAAGACCAAGGCTCAGACCCTCATCAACGAGAACGGCGTCGTCGTCTTCTCCAAGAGCTACTGCCCCTACTGCAATGCCAGCAAGAAGCTGCTAAACGAACTCGGCGCGAACTTCACCGCGCTTGAGCTGGACGAGATTGGTGAGTGACTTTCAAGATTTGCTTTTGATTTGTGGTGCGCTTGCGCTTCCCTTCTTTCTGGAGGATGGTCTTACCCCTCATAGATGTTACACCGCTGCGCCCTACCTTGGTAATCGGGAATGTGTACTGACTTTCGTTACTTTTGTGACAGATGACGGCTCTGCTATCCAGGATGCCCTTCAGGAAATCACCAACCAGCGCAGCGTGCCTAACATCTTCATCAACAAGCAGCACATTGGTGGTAATTCCGACCTCCAGGCTCACAAGTCACAGCTCCCTGCCCTGCTGAAGGATGCTGGTGCTTTGTGAATATGATTGCGTTTTAGAATAGATCTGAGTTTCGGTGTGTGATACTCAAGTCTTTTATAATTACACGACTTTACACGTTCTATAGACTTGAAAATGACTGCCAGGTGGGGGCGAGCTTATAGTCAAGTTTGAGATATATGCTCTCTCCTCGGAAAACCAGCGTCGAGGGGGGATGCAGCACTCTGTAGATATCGGTGAAAAAGTAACGACATGAAAAGAGACTAGTCAACCAAATGATGTTATTCCGTATTATAATCAAGGGGATAGGACGGTGACTAGAAAATAAGGAAGGGTTGGTTTAACACCAAGTCCCAGTTTTTCTTAGTATACAAGCCTCCCCAGTGGTCGAGTGGTTAAAGACAGAATCAGGTTGACGGCCTGAATCGAATGATACCTCTCCCAAGACCTTCTGGACGTCTCGCCACAGGCGTTACTGTACAGTGACTGTGCAGCGGGAGGTGAATCAGTGGTGGGAGCGGCCTAGCTAGCCCGGGTGGGGTTATCGCCTACGGGTGGAATAATGACTTTTTTTCTCTCCTTTTTATTTTACTATCCATTAGTATTAATGCTAATATTATTGCTATTATAAAATAATTATTTTGAGCCTCTTAGGCCTATCGTGGGGGTGGTAAGGCTATCGAGAATAGGGTTGTGGGGATTTATATCGTGACTCGAAGACATCCAAAGTTCAAGTCTCAAATGAGTCCAGCATGTTATATGGGGATAATTTTACAGATCTACCGTTCAAAACCAGGATGCGACTTAGTTTTGGCTTTTTCATTTCCATGTCGACGCACTTAGACGATATGATTATTATCGATGGGATAAGTGATAGACTCAGACACCATCACACCAATGCAACTACAAGAAATGCACGGCGATATTCGGGGCTTAACAGCCATAATAGTACAGCTCGCACAATCTAAAGCACCCTCTGCACCACCGTTCCAACAGGGCGCTCAACAACAGACATCAACCCATCAACAATACTCTTCCGCGCCCCCTCACTAGAAACAGTCTTTCCAGCAAGATAATTCAACCACACAAGCCGACTTATCCGCTCATCTGCAACACGACCCATCCATTGCAACGAGTGATCCGGATCAGCCTGGAATAGCGCATCCAAAGCACCGTGCGCATTGCGCAGCAGAATAAGCGTCTGACCCTTGGGCACATTCTTCCGCTGACCACCACCGAAAATAGCCTTGAAGTCATTAATCGCTGTCCCAAACTCTGCATCCTGGAACTCTCCGGGGACCGTGGACCCGGGAAGCGGCTTCTTCTGCTGTGCGCGGGCGGTGATTCCGCGGACCCAACCGTCGCGCAGGTGCATAAAGTCCGTGTTGCGAGTCGGGACGATACGGAAGGCTGTGCGGATTCCGTCCTCCTTCAGCACTGCGGTCCAGGCTGCGTCGCCGCGCTCTGCGTCCAGGAGGAGCTCCTTTAGCTGGACGCGTTCGGGCGAAACGAGGGATGTTGCGGCATCGGCGCCGGTGCCGGAAATGGCGGCGTCGTTATCGGATGGAGGGTGGATTGCTGTGTGTACGAGACGCTGTTGCAGCTCTGTGATGTCGGACTTGGCGACGTATAGACCGACCACGTAGACTTGGATTGAGAGGAATGAAACGGTGCGGATGCCCAGACCCAGAAGCTGGTATTCGTCACCATCGGTGGTGGAAAGTTCATCGCCGGGTTTCTTGTTTTCCGTTTCGGTGGCTGAGGGCAGGCGGATCGTGGTTGGGAAATACGGGACTGTGCTGTTTCCTGTTGGGACTTGCTCGATGTTGACGGTGTCTTGGCCCGACAGGGGAACTACTGAAGGTCCACCATCACTAGGGAACCCAGCTGGCCCGTCCAATTTCAATGCGCCATTCTTCGTCGGCGTGGCTGTGTCCTTTCCTGGCTCGACTGCATCCAATCCGAACACGTCCATCTTGATCACGCCGTACATGCTCATTGCACAAAAGACCATTCCCGCAGCCGAGAGAGCGATTGACCGCCGTGTGGTGTCCTGGGAACCTTTTGCACGCCCACCTTGCGAGCGGAGCGGGTTCTTGCCGGCATGGCCGGTAGATCGGAGGATGTTGCTCGTGGAGAGGTAGCGGGTGGTCCGGGGACGCTGGATATGCTGACGGGCGAGGCACTGGCACGTGCGCCAGGGATTTGAGCGGAGTGCAGAGGCCATGATGTGCACTCTTTGTACTTTGTAAGGGGAGGACGGTGAGCGGCTGGTGTCGGTGTTGGAGTCGGGAGGTGAATGTGGGGATGCACGTGATATGGGCTGATCTATACAGATACATATGTAACTAGGAAACGTTTCAACTATTTTGACATTATGGTAGAGAAAGCCGAGGTAAGAAAGCCAATTGTTGTAAATCAACGGACTATCACATTGTAAGAGCCTCCCTCGACGCCGAATGTCGCAGTGTCATCAGCATAGACAACATTCCTCATCACTTGATTCCCATTGATAGTAATCAAAGGTTTCTTCGACGCAGTAACATATGGCAGAGTGAGACTTCCAGAGGTACCACCGGGAACGGTAAAGTTCAATGTATAATGGTCTGATTTATTCCTCCAGGAAGCCTGGAATCTCCCGATCGAGGTCATGAAGCCGGCTTCAGCAAACTCCAGGTCCGCAAACTGCGGCGAAATAGCCCATGTCAGACCCAGTAGGGAAGTGACTGACAGCCCGACAATATACTCGGTCAATGCAGATGTAGGACCAGACGACCAACCATGGGCATGGGAAACGTATGAAGCGTCATAGCCATACCCTCGGCTACTGCGGTATCCAAAGGTTCCATTTGCAAGATAGCCTTCAATGACTGTACTCTCAGTGCCATTGGGGTTATTTAGATACCAACCCCAGCTGCGACGGATAAGATCCAGAGCTCGATCAGGTTTCTGGACGACAAAGTGGCTTTGGATCTCAAAAGATGAGATGAACGATGCAATATTGTCCGGCAGTTCAGGAGCCACGGCTCCAATTGGGGTCCAGTTCTCAGTGAGTCTATTGGATATGCTGATTGCGCGGTCTGCGTCTACGACGTTGAAGAGAATTGCCATGCTGTTTGCATCTTGTGGATGGAGTGTTGTGTCAGTTGCATTGTCTTTGAATGCGCCGTATGATCCATCCCAGCAGTGTACGTTAATGGCTGTTTTGAGCTTGTCTGCTCTTGAGTTCCAGGTATCTGAAAGATCCATTGAGTCTTCAGCCCATGAGGCGAGCACTGCACCAGTTCGCAGGGTGTGGTAGAGTCTGGGACTTTTTAGCTGCTTAGCTTCTATATCAGGAGTTTGACCTACATCATTTGTGCCTCGGTGTTGTTGTATCCTTGTTGCCAGCGAGCCCAATCACGGATGCCTGTGACGTTGAGGAGACCACTGGGATACGTCACTTTGCCATAGATGTCGTTCATGGCAAGGAGGTAACCGTCCCAATTTTCCTCAAGAAAGTCGGTGTTGTTGGTGTAAAGCACGTAGTTGTAAGTGCCAATCATCGTCCACATGTGGTAGGTGTCAGAGCCTGTTTGACTGAGTGGTGGCCCAGACTCGGCGAAAGCACCCGTTGAATTATTCTGTTTCCATTAATCATTGATACTGGATTGGAGATTGCATAGCAGAAGAGAAAGATAAGACAGACCTGTGTGTTGTACATGGTCTGAAGAGCATGCTTCACGCTGTCAAGATCCCCCAGACTCACAAACGTTGATGGAACAGCGATGCCCATATCACCAGGCCAAACAGCACGGTCTCTCTTTGCGCCATCGACGATGATTGTATCACCTGGTCCCAAAGTTCCATTATTCAACCATCCAGACTTGAGTCCACTAGTGATCCGCCCAGTGTCCACCGGGACTTGGTTGGTCTGTAATGTATAGGCACCACTGTACCAGATGCGATTCAACAGCTCATCACTGCAATGAAAGTATCCCTGGTATGCACGAAGGTTGGACCAAGTAGGCTGAAAGTCCAACTCAGTACTCAACTCACTCAGCTCCACGTCCACAGAGCTATTTGCAACCAGGAAGACGGTCAAATATCGGAATCCTCCACGCAAATACCGATCAGGCATGTCATAGGCGTGTTTCCCCGGGGAACTGAAATTTGCATACAAAGCACCATCATGGTATAGACTGTTCGACGAGTCCGACCACTCTCCAATCCAGTTCTTGGCTTCGGAGAATGCAAGGCCTAATGCTCCACTCCCGCTGGAGCTATAGTCCAGATGGACGATGCCTCCTACCTCTTTACCGAAGTCAAATACCACCAGAGAGCCATTGCCATGTAGAGTTGCAGTAGCTGGATGGGAAGAGGTAGTATTGGCATTGGTCTTCAAGTCAGATAGAGTTGACAAAGGTCGGACTGTTCGTGACGCCGGTGCATATATGTTCTTGTCCCATGCTCCGCTAAATGCACTGTCTTTTGGGCCGGAACAGGAGGTATTCCGCCAACAACTTTGGGCATTGCCCAGAGTTAGAAGAAAACATAAGCCCATGAACAGACTGGACCACTATGCTCGCACCATCTTGAGGTTGCACAAGCGAAAGGTCATCTTATTGCGTACAAGGATAGCCCACAATAACGGGCTACATATAGTCATCAGGTAATAGACGAGAATAGAAAACCACAATCAAAAGAGCAGATTTCGGTATTGACCAGCACGTGCCTTGAGCTCAGTTCCATTCGATCCGGCGTGGAAAACGATGGAGCTCGTGCGTAGCAATACACTCATTGGTGGAGAATTTCATATTGACATCAGCCAGGATCAGGACAAGGATCAGCGCAACAAGCACTCCGGTGGCTTCAATGGCTCAACTCCCCGGTTAGTTTCCCCGCAGTCGACATCGGTGCAAAGATGCCCGAGTTGATACGGAGAATGCTTCTTCTCGTGCGAATCCCAATGTAAAGCAGATTTCGCATTGAAATCGCATTTGCCATCCTAAACCGGAGACATTATGAAGCTACTAGGGATTTATTTAACGCTTTGTACAGGAGTGCTGTCAACTGCTGCAAATGCCTCCGTTCTCAAAACGGGGTCAAATGTCTGCACAGTCAAGGCTAATGGCCACCAAAAAGATGACGTTCCAAACATTCTCAAAGCCTTCCACGAGTGTGGCAATGGAGGCACAATTGTGTTTCCCGAAGACCAGTCATACTGGATTGCATCCCGCTTGAACCCCGTCATCCACAACGTGGTAATTGAATGGCGTGGAAAATGGACTGTAAGTCACAGCAAGGGCTCTATCAAGCCTAAACCTAATGTCTCAAAGTTTTCCGATAACTTGGATTACTGGCGAAGCAATTCTTACCCAATTGCTTTTCAGAACCACCACGCCGGCTTCATCATCACCGGCCACAACATTACAATTGATGGATATGGCACGGGTGGAATTGACGGCAACGGAAACGTATGGTATGCCGCAGAAAAACGCAACACCCAGCCGGGACGTCCAATGCCCTTCGTTTTCTGGAATGTCTCAGAGGTCAATGTGGACAACTTCTATATCAAGGATCCGCAGCTGTGGAGCTTGAACATTATGAATGGGACGAATATGCGATTCAACAATATTTACGCCAATGCAACTGCGATAGACGCGCCATATGGTGAGAACTGGGTTCAGAATACGGATGGATTTGGTGAGTTTCGCGAATGGATTGTAACAAGACTCCATCAAGCTAACCTCTCGTTATAGATACTATGGACGTAGAAAATGTCCAGCTCACAAATTTAGTCTACCAGGGTGGTGATGACTGTATTGCAATCAAACCTCGCTCTTACAACGTTGAAATTCGCAATGTGACCTGCCATGGGGGAAATGGCATCGCCATTGGTAGTCTGGGCCAGTACCTTGAAGACTCGAGTGTGGCTAATATCCTCGTCGACGGAGTCAAGATCATACGATACAACGAGGACATGCACAACAGTGCATACATCAAGACATGGGTCGGAGCTCTAGTACCACAATCTTCTTACGAGAGTGCTGGACTCCCGCGAGGTGGTGGCTGGGGAAGTATACGGAATATCCTCTTTGCAAACTTTGAGATCGACGGCGCGAGTGCTGGACCGGCGATCTCGCAGGACAGCGGTGATAACGGTTTTTATACCGGGACAAGTCTTATGAGCATTTCAAATGTCGCATTTGTCAACTTTACGGGTACTATTGATACCAGCAAGGGCACAGTTGCATCTATATCCTGTTCGGAGGTGCACCCGTGCTACAATATTGACTTTGACAATGTGGTGCTGTCTCCGGAGAATTCCACAACTGCAGGGACCGGATCTTGTAAATATACAGCTGACGGGGGTGTGCATGGTCTTGATGGATGTTAATTCAGTACATACACATACATGGGTATGTAATGATTGAACTTCCAATATGTCCTAGTTATTCCTTTTGCGGCCTAGCATCTCTTCATTCATTTCAAGAGAGTAGGAATTCCCACCCAAGCAGGCAAATCTTCCAGCTGCTGCTTATATCAGGATTCCTTTTGTAATCATGATGCCCTAGTGCCATCCATCGTAAGCGTCGTCGAAGTTCAATTGTTCTAGTGCTGCCTGGAGTGATGATGTTGCTGTGCGAGGGAGACCGGTTCCGATGACGCGTAGAGAGAGTTTCCCAATTGGAGCTATACGTGAGTCGGTGACAAAGCGGACCATTTAGAAGCCAATTGTTAGCTATTGTGGAGGGGTAACGGCGAAGTCAGGATGACCACCCCACCGACCCATCTGAGCGGGTGCCAACTAGCCCAGGCAGAAATTTCTCTACCTTAACATCGACTTGAGCTCTTCCAGGACCCAATATTGTTTTTACACTTACACTGGTAGGAAAGAGGGCCGTACAATCCACTATATGGCCTACCATCTTTCAAAAGCAGCGACACAAATGAGCGACTGAGATAGGCTGTCTCGACCTAGACTCACCTGACCACCCTAATTCGAAAATCCAAAAGCTGGCTGTCGTTAAGTCGCGTTGTCGCGTCATTTTGAGGTGTTTCATACTTTAGCACCGCCACTGTAACCGATGTTTGTTGATGGTCAGTTGTTGCGGATAAAGAAGGCAGTAACTATGGTTAATCCCTCCCGTCTGACCAATTTCGTTTGTTCCTACACCGACATCACTTAGAAGCCGCATCGTCCCCCTGTTCGCAATCCCAGGCATATCTCGCCATGCCTGATCTCCATATCCAAGCTCAAACACTGGACAGGTATACTCATTCCGATGGTGTATCGAATATTCTTTGGGGCAACTATTTACTGACTGTCTACGGGGTCCCCACCATCGTTGACGTCTGGATTTCTATTTATTTTCTGAATAAAAGATCACTGACATAATGGTAGGGGGTGGCCTTCGTTGTTCCCGATGAATCTACGGTGACTGCCTTTTCCTCCATTCAAAAAGCCGGTTTTGCTCCTTGTGCACAAGGACTAGGTTGTCCATTATTAAATGGATATCAACACCAGCCACCTGCCGAACACTTACACATCGACAACGAGCTTGTGATATCGTTATACCGGAAGTCCGATATGTTGTGGGAACAATCTTTGTCCAAAGGAAGCCCAGATCTCTTAACTGCTTATTTTTTCATAATTTTTTTTGAATGGTACTATTGAGGTGACAAACCCTCCTTGGGGCTAGTACACTTCAATATGCAAAGGCGGAACATGATGGCTGGATGCATTCTCGACGATGCATTTTCGGATATCCTGTTCCTCATAAGACTGTCTTTCAACTCCTGCTTCAAGGACTCCGAGCAATCCCTCTGAAACCCCTCACTAGAAGAAGCCTTGGGATCGCATTCATCGGCAAAGTCGTACAGCGCATTGGCTTTCTCCTCGTCCGACAAGGAGACGATTTGCACGGACGCGTCGCCTAGCAGCCCAAAGAAACCAGTTTGTGCGGCTTCTCGGAAGCTAGCATGGATAATAACAACACGCATAACAACCCACCAGCTGGGTATAAACATCAAACCTCTCTTCTTTCTGGTCGGCGTCAAAGGCGTCTCTGGCCTCCCATTCACGGCATCACGTGTAATGCTCTGTTGATGTAACTAAATCGTAGGAACCCACATGACGTCATTACTGCCAGTTCCAGCCAAACTTCCAACTCAATTGCTCTTCCTGTAAGCTTCCCTCGTACTTTATTTCCTCTAAATTCTGCACAATGTCTGAATCCTTTGCTGTTCTTCGCCGCCGCCGCTCTGAGGAGCTCGCTAGACTCGCCGATGAGCACATGCAGCATGACCTCCAGGCCTACGACCGCGATAAGCTAAAGGCGGCTGCCAACAAGGTCTCGATGTGGACAACGGTTGGATCCGCCGTGGGTATCTCACTCGGACTGTATGCTGCAATTCGATTGCGCAGCACTCGCAGGGCATTCTTCGCTGCTGTCCGCGCGCAAGAGAAGCCCACCCAGGTTGTCTTTGCTGACGGTCGTACCGGTAAGTCGATGCATCAAACATAAAGAGAGGACCGGGACTAATATGTCGATTAGAAGCGATTCCTGATCTAACACCGCTGCTCAAGCCTACCACTCTGGGTGATTTTGCGACGTATTTCTTTGTTTCGGCTGGTGGTCTGTTTCTGGGCGGAGAGCTTGGTAGGATGCCCTGCTAATCGGAACAAGATGACAATGCTGACTGATACTTTCTGGAATTAGGCTTCATTGCTGGATCAGCTAGTGCAAGTCGCAGCATTACATCTGATCCGGAAAGCCGCAAGAGAATCGAGACCGCTTTCAGGAGATTCCGAGCAGACGTGCTGCGGAAAGAAGCGGATGCTTTGGTCAAGGGAGATCAGGTGGAGGGCATGATGTTCTAAAAGTTCTGTGAATCAACCTATTATGAGAAATGAAGAAGTCGTTGAAAACGAATACAACCAAAGCGAACAGTTCACGAACCCACATAGCCCCACATCCCACATGGAGAAGCTTAAGCTTTATAGTTCCTTCAACCTCGACTTTTTGTACTTTTCTGCTATCGAATCCTACCCTAGGAGACTCTCTATAATGGCCCAAGAAACAGTCCGTCCAGCCTTTACCGGCCGTGAACGCCCTCTCCTCTCATACGGCATCGATTTCCGCGCTGCCGCTGCCCGCCATGCCACCGAGACATTCAATGCTTCGCGCATTTACGTCATTTGCTCAGGATCCCTGGCTCGTAACACCGACTCGCTCGACCGTTTGACTACTGCGCTTGGCCCCGAGAAGGTGGTCGGCCGCCGGATTGGCATGCAGAGCCATACTTTGTGGTCCGAAGTCCTAGAAATTGTTGAAGATGCCCGCAACGTGCGGGCTGATCTGCTATTGACTCTGGGAGCAGGCAGTTTGACCGACGGGGCAAAGATAGCCGCACTGGTATTATACCCTGTAGTATACGTCTCTGGATTAACATCGCATGCTAACACTATATAGGCCCTCGCAAACCAAGCCTACACCCGGGAGGAACTCGAAACCCTCGCCCAAGGACCCAATAAGCGCGCAGTAATCCATGCCCCCACCATCCCTATCATCTCAGTCCCGACTTCTCTCTCTGCCGGCGAGTACTCTAATTTCGCAGGCGGCACCGAGGATCACTCCCGCCGCAAGTACAGCTTCCAGGCGCCATTGCGCGGACCCCAGCTGATCATTCTCGACCCGGAGCTGACGGGCAACACACCGGATTCGATCTGGCTTAGCACGGGCGTGCGCGCTGTGGACCACTGCATCGAGACGTTGTGCGCCGTTATCGGCACGACGCCCGAGTCGGATAAACTCGCGCAGAATGCGCTTGGTCTACTGGTTCCAGGGTTATTGAAATGCAAGAAGAGCCGCACAGACCGGGATGCGCACCTGCAGTGTCAATTGGGGTCGGTGGATGCGATGGCGGCTTGTACGAGTGGCTCGGTGGAGTTAGGAGCTAGTCACGGCATTGGACATCAAGTATGTGCCTCCGAGATAGGCGACTAGAGTTGTAGCTAACTGTTTACTATAGCTTGGTCCACTGGGTGTCGGACACGGCGAAACAAGCTGCATCCTCCTGCCGGCCGTGTGCAAATACAATGCTAAGCACAATGCCAACCGCGAGCGACAAGCGCGCGTGCGTGAATTCCTGATCCATGACCCTGTCGTCTTGGAGGTTCTACGCTCTCGAAATGTGGACATTGAGACTGCAGACCTCGGCGATATCCTCGACGCCGTCATCCGCGAGATTGGCATGCCTCGATCTCTGAGTGACGTCAAAGTGGGCCGTGACAAGCTTGACGCTTTGGCTGCACACAGCCTGCATGACCGGTGGTGCAAGACTAATCCGGTCCCACTTAAGGAGAAGGAGCAGGTATTGGAGATCTTGGAGATGGTGGTCTAAGGCCGTTGGCAAGCCTCTACTGTTGAGCTAGGGAATGGCAATAACCCGACATTTGAAGTGAAGGGAGGGTTCGTTTATAATGTAGGATAAGTGGACAGTAACAACCCAGACTTTGCGGTCTAGCTGTATATTCTTTCATCAATAACCCGAGCTCCATATCTGACACTGGTGCCATGTAAATCCTTGGCTCTTGAAGCCTTGAGTGACCATTCCTCTGTCACGACTAGGACATATCTTCGGGACGTTGCTCTCTCTTCCCTCTACCTTAACTCACGTCTCTTATATTTTAAACTCTCTAGAATATGTGTCGAGCAAGTATCACATCACCTGTTGATGCAATTGGAGACATCTGCATCGGATAAATTCGGATTGATCGCCCCGCACCCCACATTCACATAGTGGAAGTTATCCGAGGCATTCATCCTGCTTATACTCTTCCATATATCCAATCAAAGAATACAATGGTTGCTCAGAGTATTCTTCTCTTCGGTGCCACGGGCCAAATTGGCTCATTCATTCTAAGCGCCGTTCTCACCGCGCGCTCTCAATTCGGCCGAGTAGCCATCTTTACTTCCCCCCGCACTGCCGAGACCAAAGCCGCATTCCTGGAAAAACTGAAACAGCAGAATGTCGAAGTGATCATTGGTGATATCGAAGATGAAAATGCCGTCAAGGCTGCCTACAGCGGTAATATCCCAGATTGAGCCTCCCCAAGTCTTTTATCTCGATAACTAAACACCGCAGGCATTGACACTGTCATCTCGGCCCTGGGCCGCAATGCTCTCGCCCAGCAAATCGCATTGATTCGTCTGGCTGCCAGTTCCAACGTGAAATGGTTCCTGCCCTCGGAATACGGAACAGACATTGCGTACAGTCCAGCTTCGGCACATGAGAAGCCGCACCAGCAGAAGCTCAAGGTGCGAGCCGTGCTGGAAAAAGAGATCTCGCGCGCAGACCTGGACTACTCGTACGTCGTGACTGGGCCATTCGCAGAGATGTATCTCCAATTCACGCCTGGAGCCGAGGAGGCTGGTGGGTGGGATACCAAGGCCCGAAAAGCGGTCCTGCTGGGAGAAAGCGGGAAGGAAAGGGTTAGTTTGACGACGATGAAGGAGTGAGTTTCCCCCTTTCCATTCCTATCTGTCTTGGTGTCTGTGTTGGCTAATCACGTACTGTATAGCGTGGGAACCCTCGTGGTAGCAACTCTTCTTCATGCCGCCCCCGAGTCCCGCAACCGTCCTCTCTGTGTCAACTCCTTCACCACCACCCCGGCTGAGATTCAGGCTGAATTCGAGCGCCAGACCACTGGAAAGGCGTGGGATGATGTCTCTCGTACATCTGTGGCACGGCTGCGCGAGCTGGAGACTGCGGCCTGGGAGGCTGGGAACCCTGCTGCGACTGTGATTACACTGCGACGGATTTGGACGGAGGGAGGCACATTATATGATCAGCGGGCTAATGGGTTGATTGGAGAGCCGAAAATGATGTCCCTGGAAGAGGTGGTTGCGAATGAGGTCAAGCGGGTTTCTTCACTGTAGATATGTCCGTGATAAGAGGGGGAATCAAAGAGCTTCCGCAATATACTCGGCAGTCGACTGCAAGAATGTGAAAATGGAATTCGACCTTGAAAGTAAGCTTCTTGACCGCCTCCGGATGCGCCGAAGACGTCGAGGACTCTGTAAACACGTTATTCGTTCTACCTCACCATCTTTCTACCACTTTCCTGCACTTCAGTCGACTCCAAAATGAACGCTATGGACTACACAGATTCTTTCTGGGGCTCTCCCACTTCAAAGGCCAAGTCAGTATGCCATCTTGAGCGTTCCTTCATCGACAAAGCTTCCGCGAGACGGACTACGCCGTGAGCAGATACATCGCCGAGCTTGTCAACGCCTTGACAAATGTCGTCTACAGTAAGATACCGGAAGGAATGTGAAACTATGAAGATAATTTATCTTCATCAGTAACCGACGGCATCTACGGGTTACGCCAGCTGCAGAAAGCGAACAAACATGGCGACTCTTTACGTGCCCTTCCCTACTGGGGCTTAATAGCCGTCGGTCTATGCTCATTTGCGTTCCATCTCAGTCTCAAGTACCACACGCAAATGAGTATGTGCCGCATGATTCCCATATCAGCTATCATCCGGCTCATTCCTTCCAGTGGACGACTGGACGAGCTCTCGATGCATTTTGCCATCGTGTCTTGACAACCAATTCTAATCGTCGAGACTCTATCATCATGGCTATTGTGCTGGGTTTCATGTTGCTGTTTCTGGTAACATTCCATATGATAACCGATGAGCTGATCCTCCACTCCGTGTCATTTGTCGGCACGGTGACCACCGTTGGGGTTCACACTATACGGCTCGTCAATAGCCGGACGCTACCGGGCTCAACTGCCCGGCGACAGATCTGGGGGATGATTAGGTTTCGAGCGGAGCAATAGGTCTTTCCTGGGCTTTTGCATTAGAGCTTAGCTTCACGGGTGGTGCGTTTGAGATCCCACGTATTTTTCCTTTCCCGTGACGCTAAACTCATTGAAATAGGTGGTATATCTGTACTGGAATAGGGGCTTATGTCTTTATTGCTGTTGTAGATCACCTGGTCTCTGGTGAGGATCTGAAGGATACCCAGCAATCATTCGCCTGGCCTGCTTGGAATCGCCGACAGGGTTCGAACCCGCGATAGTGGGAAATTCTTGGGAAGGGTGCCACTAGGCCACAGTGGAGGAGCGGTGCCAAAGATGACAATTTACTGATATATAGAGGAACATCGTCCCCACTTCCCCATATGATAGCCCTGGAATCCCCACCATATTCAATTCTATTGGTTTCCCCAGATACACACGTGATCAAATGGAGCTATGGATATAGGCAACCAACGCGTTATCTTTATCTTAATTAGGAGCTCGTTTCTTCCTATCTCCGTAGCTTAGTTGATGAAATTAATTCGGACATTGTTCAGGTTCTACAAAAATTTGCTAGGAGTAGGCTTGTAGTCAGTATTGCGTGCGTGCTTAAAGGAGTGATATGAATGATGCATTTCAAGTCTGATACTCTGTAGCCAGTGGGCTTGGAAACTTGAGAAGACGCAGTGAGAGAAGTAGTAACTGCCATTAAGAAGAATGTACGATTAATTGATTCACTTAGAAATAGACCAGAAAGTGAGAGGTCAGAGGGCCTAAAATGTATACAAATCAGCCCTCATTGGCATCCATGGATCCGTGCAGTCACCCACTTGGTATCACACACCCCACCTGGGCACTCTTCTCAACAATAACCCACCATGACAGCCGCAAGAGAGGACTTATTTGACCGGCGGGTGTTGAAGATATGCACAAGACGATCCACGGCACCTACATGTAGGCCTTTTGCCGTGGGGGGATTTCCAACAGCGGGTTCACTATCTATTTTGAGTCGGGCTTGCATAGACAGTGCCTACGACAACTACTATCCCGGTCGAGCACCTAGAGTTGTTGACAAATGAGGATTGCTCTGACGACTGCCGCTCTCATATTTTTCGTTTCCCACTCTACTATGTACATGACTATCTGCTTCATTTGTGAACGAATGGCCTTGAGAAACCCGGAAAAGCATGAGGGACTACTCATTGATCCAATGTCTCGGAAGATAGTCGGTTGTCTTCTTTGCGCTCGGTACTTCTCTGAAGCACATAAATCGAAGGACTGTGATGAACCTGTGTGTGAGATCAATCACATCACCTACTATGCCAAGCATTCGGGCAACATCTTTCCTACGCTTCAGGAACGAGAAAAGACACTTGAGAACCGAGAAAAGCAAAAGGAAGTTGTGGACACGGACTGATTACTGGGCCACAAGGTGAGGATCCACTCAGCAACTTAGGTTGGAAAGTTAAGGTAGCGGAGTTGGACTAGACGCACCCTACTTATTTTCATGAAGGCTTTGTTCGTTTGATAGAAGAAGTATATAGTCTATTGCTGGACGTTGAATTGAAGGATACCTATGTATTTATCTGATTGAAGAGTCACTGGAAGGAAAGAAGGATACTCGTCGCACGTCTACCCACACTGCGGGTGGTAGACATGCTACGGGTACATGTAAATACCTAGGTAGTCATAGCCGCGTCCCGAGTGCGCAATATCAAAGTATCTCGGTGAAGTTCGTCTACAGCCACAATAGCCCATTCATATTCTCTTGAAGTCTTGTACGGGAAGATGGATATGGAAATTAACGAAATATTTCAGATCTTCACTAGCGTCGGATTCATATGGGCAAAGGGGAATGATAACGAAAAGGAAAATGGAAAACCCGACCGGTAGCTAATTGGCTATAGAACGCTCTACTGGAAGACCTTGCGCACCCGCTCCTGGCTGTCCGGGCTAACGCCAGCCAGGATCTGCTCTCCGTTCAGACCGGTGGCTGCAACCAAACGCTTGGCCGACTCGGCGACCCGCACAGCGGTTTGTCCTTGCAGAGTCGCAGCCTCGAGGGCCTGCACAATGAAGCCAAATACGCGGTCCGCCTTGCCGAAGACGACGGGGTTTTGCCTGGAGGTAATTAGTATATAGTTGGAAGGAAAGGGTGATAGAGAGGGAAACGTACTGATCGATCAGCTGTGCAATGAAGGAGTACGCGTAAGGAGCGGCCTCCTCGTCGTAGGTTATGGGCAGAGTCTCGATCCATGTGGCGACGATATCCTGGGCACCCTCAACCTTAGAGGGGTTGTAGTGCAGGACCTTGGCAATACTGGCCGAGGCGTTCTCGGTAGCAAAGACGTGCTCCTCGCTGCGAGACTGAGGAATCTGGGTGACCTGGAACAGGCTGGGGATGCTGGCAGCCACAAATTCGCTCCAGGCGGCACCGCCCTTCTGCGCGGCCACACCCACACCGTAGGCGGCGGCTTGGCGGTTGGCGGCGTTCTGATCCTGCAGACCGGCGGCCAGAGGCTGCATGATGTGGTCCTTGTAGGCCCAGGACTGCTCGCCGCAGAACTCCAGCACATCGTCCATGATGCACAGAGCCCATTGCCGCTGTGTCGGGTCTTGACTTGTGATAAAGTTGTCGTAGAATTGGATCAACTGCTGCCACGCGGGCAGGAAGGAGGTGCCCTGGTTCTTGAAGATGGTATGGAAGGCTTTGTTCATGTCGCTGAGCAGGTTCTGGTCATCCTCCACGGCATATTCGTAATCAAGATTCTCCTCGTCGCCCTCCTCCAACTCCGCCTGTTCTTCCAACCGCTGCTTCACACGCATTTGGTAGTCCTCTAGAGTCGACTTGGCCGAGTCGATGAAGGCCTGCATGTGCTGCGGGGTGAGGCTGTTGCGACCGACCACCTCGACGGACTCGTAGAAGCATTGGTACATCTCGGCCAGGGTGTCCACGGTGGGCTCGGCGCTCAGCACCTCGATGATCTTCTCGGCAACCTTGTTCCACATCTCCGCAAAGCCGGGTGACTGGTCACCATGGGCCTTCTTATAGGAATTCAGCAGCTGCGGGATCAACTTGGCAGCCGACACGCGGACGGGGTCATGGAAAAAGAATGCAAGACCGGGAACGGCAATCTTCTCCATGGTCTCCAAAACGTAAGGCTCAAAGGCAGCCTCGAGGATCTGAGCGTAGATGGTGATCAACTCAATGGCGGTGTTCTTGTCCTCCAGAGCGCTGGTCTTGATACCAATGACCTTGCCCTTGAGCGGGACCAACTCCCAGCCCTCATCCTGCTCAACTTGCTCAATCTGGTCCTCGTCATCCAAGAGCTGGATGTCGGCTTTGGCGGCGGCCACGGTCAGCAGAGGTGGCATGACACCGGGCAAGTACGGCACGAAGTCACGGCCCAGAACACGGCACATGCGGCCCCAGCAGTGGAGAAGGTACTGTGACTGAGGGTCGTCTGCATCGGTGATGTTCTGCTGGATATTTCCCAGAATCTGGACGAGGTTCAGGGCATCCTGGCCCATCTTCTCCTTGCCGACAGCCAATGCGATCAGGGTGGCGCACTCCATAGCCTTGGCACGCAGCAGGCGGTACTCCTTACCCTGCTCCTCCTTCAGAACATTGAGTAACAGCGGCATTAGAGTGTCGTAGTACTGTCCGAAAGCAGTCTCAGCGGAATCAGCGATGGTAGCAATGGTAGAAAGAGCCTGCTCCTGCAGGTAACGCTTAGGGCTGCGCAGAAGCTCCAGAAGGCGGCTCAGCAGGTCGCCGAGATATGGCTCGAGGATGCTGCGCTCAGCCTCCTCACAGAAGTTGACCAGAGCAGCGGCGGCGTGAGACTGTACACGGGGTTCGGAGTTGCTCAGAACAGGAATGATATTGTTTAGCACAATGGCGTGGTACTTCTCCTGCATAGTGCCAGCGAAGTCGGTACTCATCTGACCGAGAGCATTGCAACCAGCGTAGCGCACACGGGGGTGAGCGTCAGTGAGAGCGGGAACAACCAGGGCAAGAACCTGGTCGAGCTCACCCACCATCAAATCACGGCAACCCTCCGAGATGGCGGAAATAGCCATCAGAGCGGCGTGGCGATCGCGCCAGGCAGTAGAAGACATCATGCGGGGAATCCAGGAGAAAGCGGGCTGAAGAATGGCTTGGCCACCCAGCTTGTTGGCCAGGCGGTCCATGCATTGCTCACCGGCAATGTGGTTGAGATCACTCTCCTCGGGCTCGAGCTAAGTCCAGTCAGTAACATATTCGCCTCATAAAGCAAAACAAAAACTCACATCCTCAGAGGCATTCCACTCCTCAGCGTCATCATCATCAGCACCAACGTCAGTCATCAGGCTGAGACACTGGGTGACCATCTCCTGGGCAAAGTTGGGCTCCTTTTTGCACATGTTAGGTGCATAGTCTGCAAAGGTGGCCATCAATTCCAAAGCGTTCTGGCGGACCTGATCGCTGAGCTCCTTGTCCGCGATAACACTGATACTGAACTTGACCAAGTCATTGAACGAACCCTTGAACATCTTCGGGCTGATTTCCGCGAGCTCGATCAGAGCAAGGAAGGCCGAGGACAGCTCTTCGCTCTCGCTAGAGTCCTTAAGGGGAGGAAGGATGTTAAGAAGAAACGGCACGAGGGCGAAAAACTTCTGCTGAGACTTCTTGGGAATGGAGCGAAACATAGCGGCGAAGGCTTCCATAGCGGCGATTCGCACCTAGCAGAGGTCAGTAAAGATTGACCACCGCATAAGATATAGAGACCCAGATTCAACGTACGGCAATGTTCTCATCTTCGAAACCCTTGGTGAACACACCCAGGACAGCATCCTCATGCTCCTTCTCAATAACGCCGGGTGTGGTAGTGAAGACACGGAAAGCAGTCTCTCGCAGACCAGAGTCGGGGGAATGGCTAGCCTGGAAGAGGATTCCGAGGAGCTCTGGCCATTGCTCGCCTAAAAAACCAAAACCATCAGCACCAGTTCCATTATGTGTTTCGCAAAGGGCGCGGACCGTTGTCGGTATATTGTCGGGCGATCTCTGCCACTGCATCACCAATCTTCTTCCGCACATCGGTGACTGACTCGGTAGACAGGCAGGTCACTAGCTTCTCGCGGATCACCACGCGTTGTTCGTTGGGCAAGGTCAAGAAGACCTCCTTGGCCTCGCCGGCGGCATCCTTGCGGGCCTTGGTTGCGATTCTTCGGAAAAGGACGGCAGCAAAAGCACGCGTCTGTTTTTGACGAAGCAGTCTCAGTATGAATTCTTCTAGAGCGGCGCAGTTTTTTTTTTTTCCTTCCGAGAGCACTGGGTGCATATAATACGGGCACCGTTTTTCGGCTCCTAGTCAGATAGCACTCACTATTGTGTCTTCGGCACCGCCGATCTGCTCTGCCAGGCCCATCAAGAGCACATCGGGCTTGTTCTGCACCCAATCATTGTTCAGTTGATCCTCAGCCTGCGAACGAACGGCGTTGTCGGGGGTCCCAAGGGCGCGCAGCAGCTGTGACAACTGTGCGTGGACCTCGGGTGGCAGCAGGGACATGGTGGATGGCTTTTCCCCAAGATCCAACTATCAAAAAGAACCCAGTTTATTCAAACCCGAGTGGTAGGATAACTCGGTGGGGGTGTTGGAGGGGTGGTAGGAAGGGGAGGAGTTTTGTTTTTGGTGGGGCGGGGAGAAAGGAAAAAAAAAGGCTGATGATTAGGGGACCTGATAGGCGATCAACACTTCGCCCCAGGTTTGCTGTCTACTATGCTACTCAGAGCAAGGAATCGCTCCAGAGATACTAGCGATTTTTCAATTATGGATTATTGGCTTCAAATTGGTGAGTCTAGCTACTCGGGCCGGGGCCAGCTAGCCACATACACCGGCCAGTGGGCCCTAAACTAAGCACTGCAAGGCCGGCGGTCAAGTACCTGATGATGAAAATAGTATTTGCATTGAAGGCTAAACTAAAGCCGCAACTGATCATTACTTGAACAGCGGTATCTGAAAGCGACACAGAATATAGATAATTAGAAAGGGGTATGCACTCTTCAAAGGTCACACAGGCCAAAAATGAGCAAATGAAAAAACGAGGGAAGGTATGTCTATCGCGACTCTATGTTTTAACGACCGCTAGGCCGGCTGAGAATGAACACGCCCACAATGACGGCAGCGAGAGTGACGATCGCTCCAGGGAGAAGCAGGTCGTTGGGCACTCCGTTAATGAACTGCTCCTCGGGCGAGTGCGAGGGGACTGATCGAGCCTTGTTCAAAAGAGGCTCTTCAGGGGTTTTCTCTGGGATAGGGCTGGGGTGCTCCTCGATGATGGGCGTTGCGGGCTTGGCCGGCTGGGGCTCAACAGTGGCGGGAATGGGAGGCTGAGTAGGATCGTGGACAAAGAGATCGACCTTGTCACGATGGGTCCGGCGGGCAAGATTGATAGCATCGAGCATGTCCTGGTCGGTCGTGATGGAGACGGTGTCGCCCTCGTTGTCCATGTAGCTGAGAGCATAGCCGGTGTTGCTGAGACGGCCCTCCTCGACCACGGCTTCACCACCAACAGCCTCAAGCTCTGCACCCAACTTGGCAGTGACCTGCGCAACCAGATCGGTAACACCGGAGGCAGCCAACACGTTCACACGGTGCACACGGCCACTGGGAGCCTTGAACTTGAAGGGGAACGGAGAATCCTCGGCATGGTGCTGGTGGCGTTGCGAGGTGACCTCGGAGTGCTCTTCACCATGGTGCGACGCGGAGTCGTTAGGAAGAACACTGTTATCGTAGCCGGACCGTGTCATATCGGGGCTCATGACGGAGCGATGAGGCGTATGCGGCTGCTGGCTGCCAGAAACCATCGAGTCGGACTCATTGTCCATGGAGAGCCAGAACTTGTTCCAGGCAGGGCCTTCGTCGTCATGGGTCTGCATGGTGTTGATTTGCTCCAGAGTGGCATAAGTGAGCTTCAACACATCCACCATGCCAACAATTTCGCCACCTTCGTTCATTACGGGCAGGTTGAGGTAGTGGCCATCTGATAACAAGTTAGCAATCGAGGTGGTAGGAAAAGATGACACGAGAATAACGTACCATGCATTTTGCGGAGAGCAGCTTGGATGCTCATGTCGGACGGAGCGAAATCGGGATGGGGAGTCATAACACGGACAACGCTACAAGTGCCCGGGTCGAGGCCGGGGGCAATAACCCGGAGGACAATGTCCTTGCTGGTGAAGATACCGGTGATAGAGCCCTGGTCCTGCACAAGCAGGGCGGTGGTGTGGTGCTCCTTCATCATGGCAGCAGCCTCCTTGACGGAGGTCCGTACGGACACGGTCACAGGCGGCATACCGTCGAGAACTGTCTCAAGGGTAGGGCCCGACATCTTGGATCGCAGTGCCTCCACGTACTGGATGACCTGCTGGGGCTGGCTCGAGCCAAGTTCTGTCTGGACACCCTCCAAAGCATCGTAGAGCTTGCGGGAAGAGCTGTAGGCACGTTCCAACTTCTCCATGGCATCGTAGAAGCACTTGGTAATATCCAAAACACCTGAAATGTCCTGGTTCTCGTCCATGACCGGAAGGTGTCTGAAGCCTTTCCGAACCATCAGGTCGAGCGCATCGGTAGCGCTGGTGTCGGTTCGCGCACAAAGAGGGTTCTTGGTCATGATTTCACTGACTGAAACCTCGCGTGCCTTCAATCCCAGACCAACCACACGGAATGCCAGATCCTTTGCGGTGAAGATACCGGCGATTCGGTCATCATCGTCGGTAACCAGCACACAGTCCTCCCGTTTGGCGGCCATCAACTGCGCTGCCTCCGCGATGCTCATGGATGGCTTAATTTGAAGAGCCTGGCTGGGCTTCAGGGCGAGGACGGTGCCGGGAGGGGCTTTGCGAGAGCCTCTGGCCTTATTCGGGTTATGCCTCTTTTTGTTGAGGTCGGCCTCCATCTTGCGGCGGATAGCCTGCAAAATATTATCCGTTGTGTTAGCCAGTAAACCGAGGAGGTGACCATAGACCCAAAAAGAGATATGTTGGGCTAGCTATTTCGGGGGCATCACGAACCTCATCACGCTTCGACTGGTTCTGCCTCTGCCTGCTGCTGGCGGCGCTCATCGTGCCACTTCCGACCTCGCTGGACGGAGTATGGGTAGAGTTGTGGGTGAGGGAAGATTCTGGACGGGGCGGTCGGGGGATGTGAGAAGAGCCGGGGTTTTCGAAGTCGGGTAGCCCTCGTCGCCCAATAGTCTTATTGGGCGTTCCCCTAAAAGTACCTGTATGCGACATCACGAGGGAATGTCTCAACAAAGTGGAGAGAAAGGAGAAAAGGGAGGAGAGCAAACAACAGGAATGAGACCTGGTATGGCGGAAAAAGGGAAAAAACAAGGGCGTTCACGACCGGTCTAAGGAAGAAAAAGGGTAGTCGACGGACGATCTGAACAGGGGTGTTTCTCGCTATCCCGGATGAGCGTAAACACGCTTAGGTAAGTCGATATTCTCGTGAGAATGCGGTTCGATCCGGGCGCTAGGACCCGATACTGTGCACGTGATGAGAGTCATCATTGTGGCCTTAATTGACAGGCGCCAAGGCAGCAATAAAGGTCCCGTGGGTCTCGCTTAAGGGCTTAGGGCTTCCCACAACACAACGACCCCCATCCATTCCCGAAGAGTCTTTGAGTGAGCGAGCTTCGACAACCCATCCCCGACAAATCACCCGTATGTTACCCTCCCCTCATTATCTTTCGAAAATCTCGATCGGATCTCTGACCTTTCACAGAACAAACCGTCAAAATGGTCAAGAAGCGGGCATCCAAGTAAGATCGTCTCTTCCCACAAATTCGCGACACAGTCTCCCATTCGACATGATCTCCGCAATGACGCCGACGGAAGCGATAAAACACATACACAATACGAAAAATCGACACGGCCAACCGAAGCGCATTGCGGAAGACGGGAGAATGGGAACTGCACTTCGAATATCGCTCGAATATGGAACGTGAGACTGATTGATTCTTTAGCGGTCGCAACAAGAACGGCCGCGGCCACGTCAAGCCCGTGCGCTGCTCCAACTGCGCCCGCTGCACTCCCAAGGACAAGGCTATCAAGCGCTTCACCATCCGCAACATGGTTGAGTCTGCTGCCATCCGTACGTGACCCATGACACCCTACCCACAAACCCGTACCAGAAAGAGGAGGACCCGTGGAAATATGCACTCTGGGTACTGAAACGGGATGGAAGATGATTGGAATACTCGGACCACGTCAACGAGCCTACAAAAACGGTCGAACTAACGTGCCCTTACTTATAGGTGATATCTCCGATGCCTCCGTCTTCGCCGAGTACGCCGTCCCCAAGATGTACCTGAAGCTTCAGTACTGCGTCTCGTGCGCCATTCACGGCAAGATCGTCCGGTACGTTCCCATCGCCCATTATGCAAATCCCGGCCGAGATACTAATTTCCATGTGCAGTGTCCGCTCCCGCGAGGGCCGCCGCAACCGCGCTCCCCCTCCCCGTATCCGCTACAACAAGGACGGCAAGAAGCTCACCCCCCCTCAGGCTGGTAAGGCCAACTAAGGGAGAGGAATGGCTGTTACGGACAAAATAAAATGGAACTAGTCTGAAATGAATTCTTTTATTTTGTTTACCTTTCCTTGGTGTTCTTGACGGATCAATGAGACGGGTCAGCCGACAATGACCCTGCAACGAACGAAAATGGGCACCGGTTGTTCCAAGGCATTTGATTTGGATGACATGGAATTGATGGGGCGTTCAGGAGATAATCCTTGTTCTATCTATCTTTTTGATGTCCCATTTTCGAAAGCGCCTTGTGCCTCGCTATGTATTTGAGCCAACTGTCGGTGGCTCATGCATGACTGAGAGAGATCCGTACTGCGGACTAGAGAAATACCAAAAAATTATTGTCTATTGGTTTCTCAATGACTGTAGACTATTATATTGGAACTGGTTCTGCTCTAGCCCTATATCATGGGTATAAATACCCCTTCTCGAAGTAGTTCCCATAAATGTCTACCATTCCAGTGCGGACCTTGGGCGTGGGATTACGCACAATCTTGACCTCACCCTTCCAATGTCCTTCCACGAAATGTGCCATGGGATTCTGAGTTCCAGGTGTCGTCAGAGAACCGGAGATCCCCGATCCATTCGTACTACGACGTCCTCTCTCTCGCCTCACTGCCTGTTCATACTCGGCTTTCTTGGCCCGACGAAATGCAGCTAGTTCTGCCACCACGTCGACCTCTTGAACCAAGTGGTGATGGCTTTCATCGGCTTCTCGCGATGCGCGTGCGTGCTGGGGAGCGGGTAGGGGAGACTCAGTGCCCGAGTGGACTGAGTCGTCGTCCGAGGGCAGGAGTGAGATCTTCTCGTTCAGCGCGGCCATGGGGAAGTATTTCCCAGGATCATTCTCCATGATGCCGCACTCTTCCTCGCCAAAGAAACTGAAGTCATTGGAAGCTGCGGCCCATAAGTTCTCCGAATCGCGGTCGCCTGTGCTCGAGTTGGTCACGCCGTTGTGCTGACTAGCAGGTTTCCATGTGGTGAGTCGAGATGAGGCATCTGTAGGCACAATTTCAAGGACTATCCGTCGGAGTCCGAAGAGAGAACGGGATCGCTGCTGTTCGGCTTGCATGCGTGCCTGTCCTGGTGGAAGAGAGTAATCTGAACCTGCCTGAAGAGTTGCCAGTAATGCTTCGTTGGAACAGGCGGTAATGAACCGAGTGAGTGTGTAGAGCACCGGGGAGTTTGGTGGGATGTGAGACGGTACATCAGTCAAAACAAGAGTTTCTAAATGAGGCATATGAGAAGGGTGAAGGTATGGGAAACGGCTTTCTTTTCTACCCCGGAGAGGAAGGGATTGGTTTCGAGGACGCTTTGCAAGAAGCTCCTGTATCTTTTTCCCATGAGGGTCATTTGTCGAAACAGGAGAGCTACACTGCGCATTTGTCTCGAGGGAGCTAGTATCCAAAGCTCCAGGAAATGCCGAAGGCGCCGAAACAGACGATAATGTGCCTTCCTCTGAAGCCTGCCATGACTTTGATGTCGCTGTCCTCGGACTGAAGATCACAGAATTGACGTCCCCGTCAGCATTCGTCTGGATTACCTCCGGCGCAAAAGCAGATCCACGCCTGACCGAAGGGAGAGGTTCATCTTCGTAAGGATTTGGCAATCTTCGAGTTGAAGTTGGAGTTGGGCCTTTTACTGTGCTTGTCGACTCCGTGGTTGATGTGTCTGCGAGCTCGTAGATAGACGTTACTCCGCCCGGTAGTTCATGAATTTCCCGCGATGCATCCATTTCAAACTCATGAGCTACCTCGCTAGCTGCCAGCTCCGGCAGGAAGCCAGTGGTAGATGCCACATCTTTGGCTGGCGGCTCAGCCGTGAGCACTGTGTGATGTGCGCGGAAGTAAGTCAAGTTGTCGCCGGCAACAGTGCCCAACAGGGGCACCAGCTTCTCAGCACCGGGATATTTTCCATGCTTTGAAGATATTGATTTGTGCACCATATCTGCACTAAGAACTGTTCCCGCATCAAGGGCATGTAAACGAGACGAAGCCAAGAGACTCGCTACTCCCTCGACTGTGATCTGATTATTTGCAACGTATAAATGGGTAATACCCGTGCGAGGCAAGTCTTCAATCCAAGGATTGTTCATGACCTGCTGTGTCAGAAGCTTGAGAAACTGGTCATCTAGGTCCGGAGATTTCATGAAATCCATTGCGGGGTTCTGGAGTGATGTTTGGGGTACAAGGTCCGGAGATGACCCAGTACGTCGTGGACGTAATTGCGCTGGATGATCCGGAGGCATAAATGAGGCTTGTAACAGGGAGCGAACCGCCATGTCCGTAAGCATATTCTTGCTTAGATCCAAGAAGCAAACACGCTTCCCGATTGCATTAGCCAGGAACTCGGCGTCACCATCCTTCAATCCGATACCTCGTAGCTTCAACACTTGGAGGTTTTCCAGTTGAGATAGAGAACACAAAACACCCCGGTCCCGTGCTGGTGGTGTATATGAAAGATCCAAGTAGGTCAACAAAGGAAAGCGAAGCAGTGTCTCTGCCAGACCTGCCGAGGTCGTGTTCGGCTCGTGATCCGCCAACAACAGACGGACATTATACAGTGTCGAGCTCTGGTGGTTCTTCAATGCATACATAGCATTGTGGTCAAAGAATGGTAGTCTTGAGACTATCAAGGACTGCAGACAAGGCAAATATTCCAAAATGTCTCTCAGCCAACCCGGTCGGGGGCCGCCATAGATCTCCGAGAGAGCAGGGGGAAGATGAAGTGTATGGGTCATCGCCCGCACTTCATGTCTGGCATATTTGAGGGTTCTGCGGAACCTTGTGAGGGCAACTGGCGGTATACTGTTAGCGAGATTCTCAAGACAAAGAAGTGAGGGATCTCTACCATAGACCGCATCATTCTCCGTGCCGAAATGCGACGCCGGGTCTCCCCACAGAACGGGCATAAACAGATCGTGCCATCGATGACAGACTAGTGAGGCCGCGCAAAGATCACTTGATGGAATGTAGTGGGCGATGATGGCCCACGCATCTCGGGCCGTGGCGGACTCGTATGACGGCGGAACCAGGTTCATTGTCATCTGGATACTGAAGCAGCGCTGTCATCTATGGAGATGACTTGCACATTGATTTTTTTATGAGATCAGGTTTCCGGAACTACTATTAGTGTGGAGTGTCGTGCGAGTTGCCCGACTTGGTCACGTTGCATCACTGGCTGGGAAATACGAGGCTGTGCAGCCCCAAGCCTTGTTGGGCTGAAGTACACATCTCGGCAATGTCTTGCTAATCATTGTCTACCGGGATCACCGCGCACGTGCTATATGTGCGGGCAAAATATTTTAAAAATGGTATATTTTCTAGACAATACAAAATAGCAACTCTTAATGCCATTTTACGAACCTCCGACTCGGATTCCAGTACACATGGAGGTCTTTTCCAGAAACAGATTACGGGAACATTGCGGCTGTCGGTTCTATAGTAACTTGCAACTACCTGGTAACCATAGGAAGCATTTTCCAGTATTTACGTTTCCACCCAAGAAGGACTGATAGGATTTGGTAAAGCATCGGTTTCCCAGTTCCGGTTGCCAGCTGTTCGACTCTCTTCCGCTGCTTGCTCTTTAGCCTCAGATCCCCCGCTGTTGTTGGAAGGCCGTTGTAGGGCTTGTGGATATAGGTAGGATTTAGAGCAGACCATGAGCGCCGTTTCCACCAATAAGCGGAAAACCAAGCGTGCGAGAAGTTGCTTCCTGGAAAATGCTGTCTTCTGTCAAACCGGCAGAATTGCCGTAATTTTTCTGACAGTATTCTACACTGCGCAACCTCGCCTGCAGCACCGCGCAAGTATCAGCCCACGCACAGACATTACCTGCAAGGCCTTCGAACAGCGAGTATGGATCGTCGGGCATGCGATAGTCTCTGTCGGTGGTTGCGGGATTGGTGTTGTATGGCCGTGTCTCGCGCGAATGTAGCATGAAAGCCAAGGCTCTCGAGAGGAAGTAGTCGGGGGTGAGCTTGTTGCCCAAATGACCCTCCGGAAGGATCGACTCATGGGGTAGTTGTAGATTATCGCAGCGAGCCGAGTTTACAGCGGTTGCATGGTACTGGAAGACATCGTGAAGCATAAGCCAGGGCCACCCATTACCGGCAATTCCATGGCATAGACTGCCTCCCTTGGACAAGATACCCTCTTCCCAGACACGGTCGGTGGCCAGATCAATGGCCTGGTCCCACTCTGGGGTCCAGTGCTTGCGTGTCAGATTCTCGTTCTTTAAGGCGGTCCCCAGGAGGATAAGGAGGCCGGGGCTTCCGTGGCAGAGCTGGACAAGCTCCGTCTGTTGCCCAAAACTGAAATGAGGAAGTGTCATTGGAAGATGACCGTTGCTGGCAATGGTAAGCCTGCAGAGGGCTGTAACGGTCTTCCCGATCACAGGAAGATGTTCTTCAAGTTCCCCAGGGTTACACGCGAGCAGGATGGAGAGAATTCCGGCTATAGACGGAAGGACATAGTTAGCATTGTTCAGGTTCAGTTGACTCCAGAAATAGCTACTCACTGATTCCGTGAACACTGATACATCTGTTAGCACTGTATATATATCTATTGGACAAAATTGGGTTACTTACGCTCCAAAGCAGTAGTGTCCTTCCATCCAGGCATACATTAGTGGATGCGCATCCTGTTCTCCATTCTTTTGAATGTAGTCTTTCGAGTTTTGCCGACCAGCGTCGATAATCACGCGGAGCAACTCAGGGATCCTTTCCAATACTGGAGAGAGAGCCTTCTGTGTTTCGTCCTCAAATCGATGAGCGCTGACGTTCAGTAATACCCATAGGAGTCCAGCACGCCCATACAGCATCTCATCACCTCCCATGTTGCGGTCATCGTGAGAAACAAGAGGCCCATTCTTCAGAGCTAGTTTTGTAGCATCATCAAGGCAGGTGATATCCTCTTGTGAAAGACCGGGCTTCGCGTCAGTCTGCCAGTTCGTCTTTGCCACGGCAGAGAGAATGCGGAGGATCAGAGCAGCTATAGGTGAGAACGATCCTGCGGGGGACAATCGAGATGGTCGCAAAGCAATATCGGGGAAGCCCGGCGGAATCCTCTGCAGAGCATGCTGGCGGTAGTCTGGAGAAGGCTCGCCTGCATTTGCTATCACAGCTGATTGGTAGTCGAGGCGTAAGAAAGCAAGGGCGACTCCTGTCGGGAACCGTTAGAGTAGATGTTCCCCGCATTGGCCCAGGGGCAGCAGATCGAGCTTCGAGATCTGCAGATCTGGATATATGTATGTAATTCCCATACCGGGAAAATGCTTGAACATGCCCCCAACATTCCATTTTTCGGGGATCGGGTCATCTTTATGGACCGACTGGGCTCCATTGCGTACGGCAACACGTAGCTCTTGGAGAGACTCTGTGAGCGAATGCGTGTTGATTGTGAGCGGAGTCAGAATGTTTTCATAAAATTGTGGGCGTTCGTCTGCCATAATGTATGTTTAGGTGTAGTTTAATACTGTAATAGAGCAATAGTGACACTCGAATGGCGTGATGGAGTCACTTCATTGGAAACCTTGAGGAGGGACAGTGCACGACATGAGCCCCTCAATTCAGCTGTGGCCTCAGGCACAAGCACTTCATCATTCTACGCACCGAATCAATATGCTGCATTGAAGCGAACAAATGACAGTGTCGTCGAACCCGCAGGTGCAGAAGCATATGTGGGGCAGTGGCCGATCGTCGATAAAATAGTTGATGCCTGTAGTGTCAGGCACGAAAGCTGAGTCATCAAGGACGACGGCTTCTCGACTTTGCGTTGCAGCCATTCCGGACTCGAGAATACCCACGCGGTCCTCGAAGTGCGAAAAGGCTTCTAGAACCAGTACAGAATGTCAGTGATCCCGTTCCCTATCGCAGTCCCTTGATGAAGTCCCTTGGGAAGCTCCCTGTAGCCATGGCCCTCGTGCTCTCTAATTACCACCTCGTTGTCGTCTGGTTTTATTCGTTTTCCTTTTGTTTCTAAAAAAAGCAATGAAAGGTGGCCGACTACTAACATGGCTAACAGTCCCGTGACCAGCGCTGCCACGATCCCAACATGTCTGAGGTCCATGGAGAAACTGATCCCCTTGCGACGGCCCCGGAACTGGACTATCCTCTGCCATTGGCACCGCGACAGGTCACTCTCCGGGACCGAGTGACTGTGGCGACGCTGGTGCCCTTTACATCGGCGGATGAGGTGCCCCGGCCGCTTCTCAAGTATCTCTCCGATCAGTTCAACAAAGAGATTGAAAAGGGTGATACATATGCCATGACCGAGCCCATCCCTTTGGCACAATTTGGGCGGTATTGGTTCTCCCATTTCGGCGTGGTGATGCTGCTCGGTGAGATCCAGAGCGCAGCGCAGACACATACAATGGACCGAGCGGGGGCAAATTGGACAAAGATTTGTCTCGGTGGTTTCCATATCCGACCCAATTACCCTGGTCGTAGTAGCCATGTTTGCAATGGCACCTTCATTGTCACGGATGCCGCTCGAAACAAGGGTGTAGGTCGTTTGATGGGTGAAGCTTATTTGGAATGGTCTCCACGGCTGGTGAGTACTCCTGCTGCTTTTCTGCGGCATTTTGGCGCCTAATATCTACTTGTAGGGATACACGTATGCTGTCTTCAACTTGGTGTACGAGTCCAACGTTGCCTCCTGCCGTCTATGGGATTCCCTTGGCTTCAAACGAATTGGAAGAGTCCCCGGCGGAGGCAGGCTCAAATCCCACCCCGGGGAGTTTGTGGATGCAATAATTTATGGACGAGGCCTCAGCTTGGATGGCGAGGATTCCGTGACACAGGACCGGTTTGAGAAGATCCGTTACTATTTGAAGCATTCCAAATATCCCCGGGGTGCTGATCGAGCTGAAAAGAGCCGACTTCGCAGTGCAGCCACACATTACAAGCTGATCGAGGGAGAGAATGGTGAACCAGAGAAGTTGATGCTCAAGGACAAAGAGGTGGTATCCGATCCTCAGCAGCAGTATGAAATTGCGCAGGAGGTGCACCTTAAGCAACACGCTGGAATCAACAAGACCACCGCTGCCATTGCGATCCAGTACCATTGGGTGCGAATCAAGGAAACCGTCAATCGGGTCATCCGAGACTGCCCCCAATGCAAAGAGACTCTCAAGGTGCCGCCAGTTCCAGAGATGAAGGATGATGACCCGTCGGTTACGGTCGAAGAACCGGACATGGCTGAAGATACCATGGATCAGCACTCGAAAGAGACCGTCGATGTCTCTCAAGCTATGGACGAAGCACCCGACATATCCCCGCATCACAATCCTTTCATGAATCCATCAATTCCTGCCACCGTCCCTGGAACCGTACATCCCATGACCAACTTCACACCGATGCCCTTGGACCCTCAGATCATGGCACAGCAGCAGCTCCGACGCTATCAACAGCAGCAAAATGCCATGGCTGGGGTATTCCCGCCAGGACCGCCCAATATGAACTTTACTAATTTTGACGATGCGATGCGCTATCACACTGCCAACAACGCCTATCAAATGATGGTTGACGATGGTTCCGACCCCTTTCGACAGGAGGTGCTGGGGCTGATGAACCCGCCTTCGCACGATCTGCCGCACGATCTGCAGCATGACGCAGAACTACTCGCTAAGTACGAGTATGGTAGTCCGTCAGACGGGAATTACGATTTTACTTGAACTTTTCTTATAGTTCTGGCGTTGAATGACGGGTTGGGTCTCGGATATCTCTATCATCTCTTTGCGTATATTCTTTATTAGAAGGTCGAAAGGCTACTAATTCATTAACTGCATAGTCTTCGCATCATGCCATAATATCACTCTACATGAAATTATTTTGCTCCCACTCCAACTTCGTAGATTATGGTCAAGGCGGTCAAAGTTGTCATGGTCATTGTGATCCTGTGTTGTGTGGTCACCGCCTTGGGGCTTCGGGGGGTTTTGAGGGGGAACAGAAGCTCTGGGAAATTTTGGCGGACGAAGATCAAACCCCTCCGACTTCCCCAAAAAACAGACCTGACCTGGCCCATATCCATTCTTTCGCTTCTCTATTGAAACGGTTCCGGTCTCTTTCTCGATTCAACCATGGCCTTCGCCGGCCAAACACCCACGATTGTCGTGCTCAAGGAGGGTCCGTGTTTCTCCCCCCGGTGGCAGTTTCGTGGGATTCATCTGGCCATGCTAACCATTGTCGCTTTCGATCGACAGGCACCGACGCTTCCCAGGGCAAGGGTCAGATAATCTCCAACATCAACGCATGTGTTGCCGTGCAGTCGACCGTCAAGAGCACCCTGGGCCCATACGGTGGTGACCTCCTGCTTGTTGACAGCAACGGCAGGCAGACCATTACGAACGATGGAGCGACTGTAATGAAGGTGGGAAACTCTACGGCTGTCTACGAGTGATCTTATTTTGGAGACTGATTCTTGACTTTTTGTGCGTTTGATAGCTTCTGGATATTGTGCACCCTGCCGCCCGCATCCTCACGGACATCGCCCGATCCCAAGATGCCGAAGTCGGTGACGGAACAACCTCGGTCGTCGTCCTCGCTGGTGAGATTCTCAAGGAGGTGCGAGACCTCGTCGAGCAAGGTGTGAGCTCGCAGACTATCATCAAGGGTCTGCGGAGAGCCAGCGCCATGGCGGTCAACAAGGTCAAGGAGATTGCGGTGGACATGATCGAGTCGGCGGAGAACGAGAACAAGAAGATTGAGACCCTGCGGCGGTTAGCCGCTACGGCCATGAACAGCAAGCTCATCAAGCGCAATTCGGACTTTTTCACAAAGAGTGAGCATTTGCTAGAATTACATGAGTCCAGGATGTGTATGGGTTGGCTAACGAATCGGTGTCTTTAGTGGTTGTCGATGCGGTGCTCACCTTGGATCAGGATGACCTCAACGAGAAGTTGATCGGTGTGAAGAAGGTGACAGGCGGTGGTCTCCAGGAGTCTCTCTTCGTCAACGGTGTCGCTTTCAAGAAGACCTTCTCCTACGCCGGTTTCGAGCAGCAGCCCAAGCAGTTCAAGGACCCGAAAATCGTGTGTCTGAACGTCGAGCTGGAGTTGAAGAGTGAAAAGGACAACGCGGAGGTTCGGGTGGAGCAGGTCTCTGAGTACCAGGCCATCGTCGACGCGGAATGGAAGATCATCTTTAACAAGCTCGAGGCCATTTACCAGACTGGCGCGAAGGTTGTGCTGAGCAAGCTGCCCATTGGTGATCTTGCTACTCAGTATGTTTCCCAATCGAATGTCGTCGAATGAATTGTGCTTACGATTTCACCCACAGGTACTTTGCGGACCGTGACATCTTCTGTGCCGGTCGTGTTGCATCTGACGACATGGATCGGGTGTGCCAGGCTACCGGTGCTGCCACCCAGTCGACCTGCAGTGACATCCAGGAGCGCCACCTGGGTACATGCGGCTTGTTCGAGGAGCGCCAGATTGGTGGAGAGCGCTTCAACCTTTTCTCCCAGTGTCCCGGTGCCAAGACTTGCACTCTCGTCCTGCGTGGTGGTGCTGAGCAGTTTATTGCCGAGGTGGAGCGCAGTCTGCACGACGCCATTATGATCGTGAAGCGTGCTTTGCGCAACACCACCATCGTCGCCGGTGGAGGTGCCACCGAGATGGAGCTGTCGAGCCACCTGCACGGCTTTGCCGACCGCAACGTGCCGCACAAGCAGCAGGCCGTTGTCAAGGCTTTCGCCAAGGCCCTGGAGGTGATCCCCCGCCAGCTCTGCGATAACGCCGGCTTTGATGCCACCGACATTTTGAACCGCCTGCGCGTTGAGCACCGCAAGGGTAATGTCTGGGCCGGTGTTGACTTTGACAACGAGGGCGTCCGTGATAATATGGTTGCTTTCGTGTGGGAGCCCAGCCTGGTGAAGGTCAACGCCATCCAGGCAGCCGTGGAAGCCGCCTGTCTGATCTTGAGTGTGGACGAGACGATCAGTAAGTCACCTTTTTACTTTAATTTCCGAGGCTGTACCTCACTAACGCACTTCTCCCAGAGAACGAGGAGTCGGCTCAGCCTGGCGCTCCCCAACGTGGTCTTCCCCCAGGTGCTGCGCAGCGGGCTCTCCGTGGCCGCGGCCGCGGAATGCCCCGCCGCGGATAGATGAGTTAATGCCACGAGAAGATGACGGTCTACGAGACCCAACCCCCAAAAAAGCATCAAAAAGCATTAAAAAAGGGAGGCTTATAATGAATCGAGCCCCGCGAAGGAGAAATGGGGTCGTGCCCAGCTGGGGTCTGTGTGATATTGAAAGAGGAAGAAATAGAAGAGTTGTAGACGTGGACTTTGATATAGTTCTCCCAAGGTACATAGGACTCTTTTCCAAGTAATTGCTTCTTTTGATTGATCGTATTTGCCGGCGATAGACACGGTAGTCAGTAGTCAGACAGGACCCGCGGACGCAGGACCTCTTTCCATCTTCCTTTTTCTTTACCTTTGAACTTCCAAGGTTAGACCTTTTCAGCAGATCAGCCCTCGAGTAGAGAGTGAACTTATTTGTTGCGGACGTGCATAATCTCGATCTAGAGGGTTATGCAAAGGCCAAGGCCCAATCTACTAGCCGCTGGGCGGGTCTTGGGCTTCGGACTGCAGGGGTAGACCGTCGGGGCTGCCGATGAGCCAGTCGCTGCATCGGATATAAAAAGTGAGACGCAGCTTTTTTGCTTTTCTATTGTAGACTCCGCCCTATATTTGAGTGGTAAGTTCTGAGCTTCGTCAACCACAGTTTGCGTATGTCTTTTGTCCTTTCAGTTCCTGCATTTCAGTTCATTTCATTCTGCATACTTCATCCTCATGTTCAACCCCTTCCGTTTATTTAACTTGTGGCTCTAAGTTGATAAGGCTTGGCGGATTCCGTCTTTCTGATCTGTTTTGCTTCGGATCGCCCTTCAAGCTTCTCCACTTCCCGTATTCGCTGTTCTTTCTTACTCCGGTTTCCTCTCTCTTTCCCTCTCTCTCTTTCTCTTTGAGTGATGTCTTATTACCCGCCCTATTCGGGGCCTCCGGGGTTTCCCCCGCCCCAGCAATCCTATCCCCCGCAACCGTACCCGTATGCTTTGTCTCCTTCTCAGTTCGTGCTCCAAACTGACGAGTTCGTGTCATAGTCCGATGCATCATCAGCAACAGCCCTCCTACGGCGGCTATCCTGGCCAGCCGTATCATCAGCAACAACCTCCGCACCCCCCGCAGAACCCCTACGGTTACAGCCCTTCGCCCCAGCCGCCCCAGCCCTACGGATCCCCCGCCCCGCCTCACGGATATAATGTACGTTGTGATGGAACACTGAAAGGTCTGGCAGGATGCTGACTTGTGTGGCTCATTTCTTATAGGGTCCTCCGCCGTCTGGATATGGTCCGCCGCCCGGTGGTCCGCCGATGTACCAGGGCCGTCCGACAGGTTCGCATAACCACTTTAGCCGCCTCGAAGCTGCGCGCTGACACAGTTGCATAGCGAATTACGGTCCCTCTGGTGGTGGCGGTCGCCCGGCCCCTCCACCAACTGCTCCAGTCTCGTTCGGACATGGCGCTCCGCAGGGCTATAACTTCCAGTACTCGCGTTGTACCGGTAAGAGAAAGGCGCTGTTGATCGGGATCAACTATTTCGGCCAAAAGGGTCAGCTGCGCGGATGTATCAACGACGTCAAAAACATGTCGACCTACCTGAACCAGAACTTCGGCTACGCGCGCGAGGACATGGTCCTCTTGACGGACGACCAGCAGAATCCCATGAGCCAGCCGACCAAGGCTAACATCTTCCGCGCTATGCACTGGTTGGTCAAGGATGCACAGCCCAATGACTCGCTATTCTTCCATTATTCCGGACACGGGGGTCAAACACCAGACTTGGATGGCGACGAAGATGATGGATACGACGAGGTCATCTACCCCGTGGATTTCCGCGTCGCTGGCCACATTGTCGACGACGAGATGCACCGAATCATGGTCCAGTCGTTGCGCCCCGGTGTGCGCCTGACCGCTATCTTCGACTCCTGCCACTCGGGCTCTGCCCTGGACCTGCCCTACATCTATTCCACCTCTGGTGTGCTCAAGGAGCCCAACCTGGCCAAGGAAGCCGGCCAAGGTCTCCTTGGTGTGGTGTCGGCGTACGCGCGTGGCGATATGAGCGGCATGATGTCCACCGCCATGGGATTCCTCAAGAAAGCTACCAAGGGCGATGAAGCATACGAGCGTACATTAAAGACCAAGACCAGCCCTGCAGATGTCATCATGTGGTCTGGCAGCAAGGATGATCAGACCAGTCAGGATGCCCAGATTGCCGGCCAAGCCACCGGGGCCATGTCGTGGGCATTCATCGCTGCTCTTCGGAAGAACCCTCAGCAGAGTTACGTCCAGCTGCTGAACAGCATCCGTGATGAGCTGTCATCCAAGTACAGTCAAAAACCGCAGTTGAGCTGCAGTCACCCCTTGGGTAAGTTCATTCCGGATCCATAATGTCAAAATCTTCCCCCACTGACTTTGACTAGATACGAATCTTCTTTATGTGATGTAAAGCGCAGTTGGTAGCCATGTCTAAAGCTTGTTTATTTTTCTTGGCTGTAACGAATTGCTCTGTAATTTCATCCCTCGGTGTCCGTAATATCTTCCCTTGTATCTTGTGATTTACCTTATGAACTGTGACTACTTTCGGAGTCTTCTTTATCTTTATCTGCTATGTATCTGCCATCTGCTATCTGTCATATATGGGCCGATGGCGACAGCCATGGGTCGATCTGGCATCATTGTAGAGCTACAAGGTACCTTCTGTGTTACTGATCTCAATTTAATCATATTCCTTCCATTCCAGGATATCCTATTGAGCTTCGGTACTACACCGACTTGAAACCGGTTCATCTGACGATTCGAGATCCATCCATGGCTCCCTTGCACGGGTGGCGCATTGTGATTTTCCCCAGATTCCCAACTCCACACAGAGCTAGCGTGCTATCTGGGGAGGATTACTGGCTATTAGCTGCAAGTGGTTGACGTGCAATCTCCACGGATTTGAAGTTAAACTATAGAATAGCTTGGACGCTCCTGCTGTACGATGAACCAAACCAGATTCCCAAGACGAGGTAAAATTTCTGCTTCTCGGGATTTTGATGATTTTCTTTCTTTTCTTTAGGATATTCAAATCTATTCGATCTAGTCATCTACATAGTAAGATCTGCCACCCTCCCTTTGGTTTTTACTTGACTAAGTGTCTCTCAGGCCCTTCACTGCCCACAATGCGCTTCACTCAGGTCGCTATCATTGCCACCTTGGCTACTGCTGCCTTTGCAGCTCCTGTGCCTAATGAAGACTTGGATATTAGTCTCCAGGCATTAGTCTCGGCGCCAGTGTCGGTCTGCTCAAGCGCGAAGAACATCTCGACGTTGGCCTCGGCGCAGGCGCTGCCATTGGCAAGCGCGCTCAAGATGCCGAAGACCTGGATATTGGTCTTGGCGCTGTCGTCGGCGTGAAGCGCGATTCTACCACTCCTGCCCTCGTCAAAGCCCTTGGTGTTACAGCGTCAGATCCTGAGGCGAGGCTGTGATTCCGACAGCTCATTTCAAGCAGAGTCAGGGATATGACGTGCTTCCGACCCTCCAAGCTTTATCTTGGTGGAGATTCTATTATTCGTTTCGCATTACCGGAGAGTGTGAATTGATAAGCCAGGATTATTAAGATAATGTGATCGATTAATGAATAGTTTTAACTTGAACATATATCTACTTCAATACATATCATTGATTGATTGAAAGCTGCAGTCATGGGCTCGGAAGAAGTAGTTTGGGCAGAAGGTGCAGGATTTGCCAACTATCACGCTTGCCATATGGTATCATTGACATCACATAAACTTTGGCGAAACTTAGGGAACAGAGCAATTTAGGGAAATACGGAGGTGCGCATTCTTATTTGCGAAGAAGCTATCGTGATGGGACGAAATGAAGTTGTAGAATCGAGACCTTAAATCCTCCCGAACTATAACAGACCCACCGTCGACGTTACATCCAGTTTCAATTTCGAACTTTCGAGGGGAGGTCTATGACGATCCTCATGCATCTATCACGACGGTAGTTCAAAATTACTGATAGAAATTGGGAGTTATATATTCGCAGGCCACCAGTGGTAGCCTATACCTCTCCATCCCTCTACTCGAATCCATTTCCTACGAGATATCTCTCCCCGGCTCTTCGCCAAGTATGTCAAACGCACCTGCAATTAAACTAGAGATGAACCAGCCAACTAACTACTTATTCAGGGTCGTCATCATGCGTTTCTCCCTTGTCGCGGCTTCGCTGGCTGCTGCTGCCACTGCAGCTCCTATGCCCAAAAACAGCATTGACATCGACGGCCTGGTCGGCGTTGACACGTCTGTCAAGCGCAGTGCCGAACCAGATAGTGACCTGCATGTCGGTCAGGTCAATGTCATTGTGAGAGATGGCGAAGGGGTCATCTCCGACGCCGAAGACGCGTTCAGCAAGTTCACCGACGAGGCGACTTCGCTCGCTGAGACTGCCTCGAAGCGCAGTGCAGTCGCTGAGCAGGACGCAGAGCACAATCTCGTCAGCCTCGGTAACGCTGCTGTTAGTGTCAAGCGTGATGCTGCTCCTGAAGAGGACACTTTGGTTAGTGGCACTCTCTCCGTTGGACTCAAGCGTGACGAGATCTCGGATCTTGAGGGCAAACTTAGTGCACTTCTCGGTGATGCCGAGGGTCTTGTCAAGCGTGATGATATCTCGGACGCTGAGAGCGCGGCTAGTGATCTTATCAGCGACGCTGAGACTGCAATCAAGGCCGCAGAGTGAATGCTTGATTAGTTCGTACCAAGCCAGATAGACAGGTGAGAAAACACTACGTCCTGTTGGTCCTTGTTCATGAAGCTAACAGTGCATAGCGCACCGCTATAGAGCATGAATCATGAGCCTGGAGATAGGACTTAGACAAGAATAGGTGTAATGCCTATAATTAATGGAGAAACTGGACCGACGTAAGCGTGCATTCCTTTTTAGTCCTTTTCAGTAAAGTTCCACGTATGCGCTCAGAGAAAGTCGCTCAGCACATCTGCCATGTCCCTCCCTCCTCGATCCTTCATAATCCGTTTGCCTTTCCCATGAAAGGTTTCCGATCGGGATGGCGCACGCTTCCTATTCATTTTCTGGGGTGCTCGGGTGAGAATTAGGCTTCTAGGCACACTAAACTCTGCACGTAGTTTGGAAGACAACCCGAACTGCAGGATAGGAATATCTGAGCCTAGAATGGGATCATCGGCCTTATGGTCTTCAGATCTGCTTTCGGTATCCAGATCTAGGACCCCCCTATAAGCATCGAGAAGCGAATTTCCAGCCGGAGTCGGCATTCCGTGAAGTTTTCGAACAACCCATCCGCCTAGTCGAACACCGCCCTCTTGATTGTTACACAAGTTCGGCACGGCTGGATAAAATGCATCACAATCCAATACCATAATATGGCATAAGTTCGGTAGCTTTTCCAACATTGACAGAGCTTTTATTGTCAGCCTGGGTTGCTTAAAGAGCCTCAAAAGGCGTAAATGCTGCAATGACCCACTGGCCACAGCCATCTCAAGCCAGCTACGCACAATGCGGTCTTCCAGCCCTTGTCCTTTGCCTTCATCGAAGTCCTTAGGCACAGATGACCTTGTGGGAGCGGGGTAAAGGTCCAGGGCGACCAAATTCTTCAGATTACCGATCGCAACCAGATCCGCCGGAGTGGCATGTGCGGTTGGCATTGAAAGGATTGCCCGCCAACTGCCAGTATCGCTGCTCATCAAGTCAATGTAGCACTTCAACGGTTCCTTTGGCAACGTAACACTGAGGAAATAGTATTCGCTGACGGAGCGGAATTGATGAGGGTATGTTTCCGCCATTATCTTCCACATGTACAGGGTTTGTTTGTCGCTGTAAATCAGTTAGACTTTTTATTGGAGTTCATTGTAGGGGTTTCTGGGTGCTCGAATAAAACTGACCATCGCCCTAGGCATTCCCAAAGGTAGCGTGCAACATGCCATGGTATCTGCGCGAACAACTCCGGTTTGAGTGCCGACTGGTCCATTAGCGCCTTTTTCATGGCTGCATGCTTCAAGGAAGGCGCCCCAATATCCTGTGTCTGCTCCCATAGGAGTGGCAGGAACGGGCTCTCATGCAGCCAGTTCGGGCCTCTGCCGAAATCCGTCTGGGGACATGGCGAATGTCGGCTGATTGACATTTTGTGAGAGCTTTAGGACTACCCGATTGGCAATCGGGTGATTGCCGAAACTGGTAGGTGAAAGAGTGCAACCATAGGTGTTTGAAGGATGAAGAACTTTGGAATCATTTGAGCTTCAAAGGCGAGAGACGCGGTAGACGCGTCTACATTTACTGGCCCGATTAGGGAATCACGTGCTAGTTAATCAGTGTACCTACGGCCGACAGAGAGCAAAGGGACATAATTATTTTTGAGTCCTACGTACTGAATGGGATAGTATATTACAGAAGGTAGAAGGATATAAGAAAACATATAGACAAAGAGCGAAGTAAGGGCAAAATAAAAGTAAAGTAAGAGATCGAGAAGTAGATATTGAACTGTGCTCCTACCTTTACAGTTATAGAAAGTAAGTAGAAAGCGGAAGATCAATTACCTATTCCCTCCAAATCTCTATATACTTGAGGTAGGTGGAAAGTATTATACTGAAATATCTATTATAGAGAATAATAATTATGTCCCTTTGCTCTCTGTCGCCTGCCGGTGTACCTCTTCTCCAGCGAAAGGTCATTGCGGGCATAGGCCAATTCATTCATCATAGAAACTTTGGGTGACCATAGTATTGCAGCATTGCAGTAACAGTAGTGGTGAGTCACGGAATAGCAGGACAGTCCGGCTAAAATAGACGGTTAATGAATGAAAAGTATCCAGAGTAGGAAAAATTGCCAAAAAAGCAGCGAGGGGGACTTGGACGCCCGACGTCTGGGATTGCGAATTGACGCTCTAACCCTGATTAACCGTTGCTTTTCATGATTTAGGAATATGTATAATGATTGTATATGCCGGCGTATATATGATGTCTGTCCGTTGACACGGCTTCGACTTGAGGGCCTCTAGCGATTCCAGGTCCAGATAGGGTGATCGAATGGCAGATTTGACTTCTTGATAGTGGAGGCGCCTTTGGACACGTTAGTTTATTCGATGCGATTCGGCCAAGGTAAGAAATATTTCGACTTTGTTGTACACATAGCTAGTTATACTCCTGTTTGACACCTGAGGCATAAAATATGACATAAGCCTATGTGATGTCAGAACATAATATGCGCGCTGATTGGCGGCAGCCCAACCCCGCGCCCATCACCTGATACTCCCTTGACTCCTCAATGCTGCATTATTATTCTTCATTGTTTGGCCTGGAGCTAATTTGACCAAAATGTCTGATATACATATTCCAAGACAAGACTCGGATACCTCCCTCAATACGGCTGCAAACCGCAGCGATGGTTCCGGCCTGGCGTCACCCCGAACTAGTACAGACTCCCGCCCTTCCATGAGCCAACATCGTCCGTCCCATACAAACCTTTCACACCGCCAGAGCTTGAGCGAGACTCTACGAGGCCCTCCAGGATCACCTCGTACACGCCGACAGCCATCCCTGAACCAGGCTGCTCTTCAGAGCTTGATCGATAACCCCCCGCCTCCAAAAAATGCTGACCCGGCTTTTGTTGGTCGGGACTGGCAGCATATCTCCATTGGGGAGCTTGTCAGCCCGGGGGACCTTCGCTTTGTTGAACTGGACACGGGAATTGAAGAGGCAACAAGTGTAAGAGCCCGAGAATTCGTGTTACGGCGCATTGGGATCTAACTTCTACTTTCCTTTTCAGATACTGATTGAATCCGGTACCCCGGTCCTACTAATTCGCGAATCTTCCGAGGATACATCTGCTGTCGCTACCTTTGACTATTCAGACCTCAATACCTATCTCCTTCTCGCTGCTGGATTGACTTTCCCAGCGGAAGAACACCGCGCAGCGTATGACGAGCTTGCCAAGAAAGCTCGTGAGGGGACAAAGATCCCCCTTAAGGATGTCAAGGCATTGGGCATGGAGAAGGAGCCATTAGTCACACTTCCAGCTACAGCAAATCTCTTAACCGCCGTCGAAACATTCGGCGGTGGGATTCACCGTGTGGTTGTGACCAAAGAATCCCATGACAACGAGGTGGTTGGGATCTTCAGTCAATTCCGACTTGTCAAGTTCCTATGGGAGAATGGCCGCAGCTTTCCTGCAATTGAAGAGCTATACCCGCAGACTCTGAATGCTCTGCGGATCGGATCGCAAAATGTGGTATCTATCAAGTGAGCTCAGCATGCACCCGATTGTAATTTGTCGTAATCGCTAATGTTTATTTGCAGCGGCGACAGACCCCTCAGTGAAGCCCTGCAGGCCATGGAAGCCGAGGGGATTAGTTCGCTCGTTGTGGTGGATAACCACATGAATGTGATTGGCAACATCTCAGCTACAGACGTCAAGGTATGAAGAGCAAAACTGCCAAAAGAAGCTTCTGTTGACCACTGCCATAGCTCCTGACTCGGTCGTCATCATTGCCCCTTCTTCAAAATACATGCACACACTTCATCTCGGTGATCCTGTCCACCCGCGGGCTGATCGAAGGCAAAGACTCCTTCCCCGTTTTCCATGTGCATCCGAGCTCGACCCTGGCCCATACAGTTGCAAAGCTCGTCGCGACTCGATCGCATCGGTAAGCTAGCATCTACAGTTTGATACAAAGGCAACGACTGACATGGCCAGGCTCTGGGTGACTGATCCGCTATCGCCATCATCATCAGGACCTCCGACTCCCTCGCATTTGGCCGTAAATGTTCCTCTAGCTACACCAAACGCTGCTATATCTCCGCCGTTATCTCCCCTCCCTCCAGCTGCGACATCTGTACAGCTCCCTGACCATGCCACACCGCACATCCCGGCACCACCCCAACCCATCTCGGGCAACGGTCTATTCTCTCACTCCAGTGGGATTACACCTCCTTCTGCACCTTCTATTCCGGCCTCTTCTCTACCCGGCGGCCGCCTATCAGGACGCCTGGTTGGCATGGTCAGCTTGACAGACATTCTCAACTTGCACGCGCGCGCCACAGGCCTTAGTCCCGCAGACCCGGCTGAATCCCGACGCCGGCGACGCAGCAGCTCCTCCAGCATGAACTTCCGCCGCAGCGGTGAGGTTGGCCGCGAAATGTTCAGCCGAGGCGGCATGTAGAGCAAATACAGCTGTACTGAAATATGAAGTTGACTACAGGTGGAAAGTAGAAACCCCCAATGCGAATACAACAATTTCCATATATTGGCATAGACGCTCCCCCACTCGTTCTTGCACATGGCTCACACGGTTTAGCACGCATCTTGATTACCACCACTGCTAGGCGTTTCTATCTTTTTCTGGTGTTTATACCCATAGGCTCCGGATCGGAGGGCTGGTCGAGTTACAGGGCGATCCCACCTCTTACCACTGCAAATAAACGGATGTTCTGACTGTGGATAATTATTCCGCGCTCTGTATCCGCAGTAGCAGTAACTTACTACTGCCTATTTGTCAACGCCAGCCTTGGGCGTTGAGAACTTTCCTGTAGTAGTGAATAATATGAAACGCGGGCTTGACAGCGCCCATGACCCAACGATCCACTGGTCCACGCGCATTTAACTTTCTAAGATGGTCGAATCGGCTTAATCCTCAATCGCGTACGCAATCTATGTCGGGCTTTACCGAATAAACATTGGATTTCTCTTGATACCGAAACCTCCCTTTATGGCGTGGGTTCCAAATGATTTCGGAAATATCTAATTTTGAGAGAATAGTCATAAGATCCCGGACTGATAGTATTTGGTATCTTTCCGCCCCTATCAAGACCTGTTACTTGCCAGGCGCCATGTGTAACCAGTCTCACAAAATCTAGTTCCTCTCAGAAGCTATTTGTTCCTCGGCTTTACTACACATGTTTTCCGTCCGACAAAGTTAGTGCTGGGTCAGATGACTTGGACCTGCCAGAGCTTGTTCTTCATCTGGTTGGCTGGAAGGTATTACCAGATAGGGAAGGTATTGAGCATCTAATGGTTATCGGTTATCATCTCCCCATTCATCATCGGACCTAAAGATACAAGGGGCTCAATCAGTGATCATGTGTAATAACTGACTAAAAGCCCTGAATGATTCACATTTTATCCAATCACCCATTGACACCAAATTTCGGCCATTCGGCCCGATAACCAGACATAGCCAAGCCAAAACTGAATAGAACAGCAATGAAAACACAACCGATAGCAGCAGTTCAGCTACAGGGAACGGAACCTGGAGAAGTCTTCCCGCAAGTCAAATCAATGATCGCCCAATCCATGCCTCCACCGGTCCAGCCCGGTCTCTCGCCTCCACCAGTCTAGGATCGACTCGGGTATTGGATGGGATTCCATCCCTGGTGTTGATTGTCTGTCTTATTCTCAGGGTATTTCTCGGTTGGTACCCCTACTGTGATTGATAAATAGATGCTAGCCTTGATGTAATAATGCACGCGTGGCTGAGATGGATCCGGGTTGTGATTTCAATAGGTATCTGTTTGATGTCTATGTTCTAGAACTCATCATATCGGTATAACTCGGTAGTGTAATAAGTGGTGGCAGTAAATGGGTAGTCTGGAGATACTTGATCTAAGGTTGCGGATAACTGCAGTGTGCATAATCTACGCTTAGACCGTTCCAGGCCCTCGCAAATCATACCGCCACACCAGCACAACATCTCTCATCCCCATCAGCTATCCCACCATGAAGAACAGTGGAACCCAGATAGGTAATACACCAATGAGCAAGCTGGTTGGGTACACGGTGTCGTAATTCCAGATACTCAGCCATGGAATGAAACGAGGTCCACTCAGCAACTGGAAAGAGAAAAGTGGAAAGTGAAAAACTAAACGAAAGCGGGTCAATGTTAGTCCTGATGCGGAGTGGTCTGTGCGGTGCAACCTTAACTCCGCAATAGATAGTTCTTAGTTGCAAATCATTAAGGAGGAGAGATATGGCTATGCTGAAATATAATGTAAAATGTAGAATGTAAAATATGAAATATGAAATGTGGCATGTGAAACTAAGATGGTAAGTAAAGCCGTATATGATTGGAGATAAGATTGATGTCTACTAGATATTCTCATATATCTCCGATCCCTGTAGATCACGACTCAAATCCCGACCCAGACCTTCTTTCCCTGCAGGCACCCCGGGATGCACTGACTCATACCAGCCAATGTTAATCCCCAAAAGATTTGGAATTGAAATTCAAGATATGCCCAATCGAGAAGGTGGGCCAGTGGAAGTAGAGATAAGTGCAGCTATTGGCTATCAGGAGCCGGGATTTGGTACCAAGAGTATCTGTCATCCAGGTTGAGCCGATAGTGTAAGCCTCTAGTAATCGCATATCATTTTCTAGTAATCCCATATCATTCTGAAATCACATATCATTTGGTGGGAGTTTGGCGCTGATGTCAGGGGCGGGTCTCGCTGATCTGGTTGGTGCGCTAGTGTGTGACACGAGCAAAGCTTGGTTCTGCCGGTTTAGCTGTTTCGAGCAATAATCTGAGCTATGAGAGCCCACAAGTAGCTTTCGTAACTTTCAGCCGTAGCTGGCACGGCCCGTGGACTGGCTGAAGGGGGATTTGCATATGTCTTGGCTTGAGTGGGGAGTCGAGGCCGTGGTTTCGCCGGAATAGGAATTAGAATTGATTGTTTGCGGTCCGATGCAACGTGAACAGTGCACCGCCCACTCGGACCTGAAACGTTTTCTTTGAATCTTAGATTGATTGGTATTTCGTCTCTCGTGACAGTGGAAAGTACATAGCAACGTGGAGTCTGTGAAACCCCGGAACACAATATGTGCCTCCCCAGAAAAAGAAAGGAAAGGAAAGGAAGAGAACAGAGAAAGACCGCAACACCATGGTTACCAGATCCGCCTGGTTACACATTAAGGAAAGTCAGGAAAAGTAGGAAAAGTCAAGGCGAGAAGGCAAAAGATATGGTACAGGAGCAATGTACAAGCCAAAGCGTCATATACAATAAAATCGGGGCAGATTGTCCCCAGGGAATCAATCAGTGAAATATGGAAGAAAAAATGTCAACGAGAAGCGAGGTATCAGCAGATAATTGTACCAAACTCGTCCAGGGCGACAAACTCATCGAACCCGTTAAAATCACGCTCCTGTAGAGACGAATTGCCCAGTCCCAGAGCAAACTGGCTGAACTCGTTAAAGTCCGGATCGAGTTCTTCGTGGGAAACCATGACACCGTTGCCTTCGGTCTTGAACAGAGGATCTGTCTGCACTGTTCCCACGGCGGTCGGTGAGAGAGGTGTATTCGGCGTGGGGCAGAAATCAGGTGAAGACTGAGTCTCTGCAGAAAAGGCCTCAAGCTTGGGCGAACTCTTTCCAGACGGAATCATCTGTGCGAGGTGGGTGCCCTGCGTAAGCAGGTTTAGATGGTGCATGTTATTGCTGGGCTGCGACTTTCCTCGCGAGTGCCCACTGGGACCGGAAATGGACGCAGCGGGAGCCGGTTGAGGAGCGAGGTGCTGCACGGGGAGTTCGGGGGCAGAGGCGAGGCGATCTCTGAACTGGCGCATCTGAATGGCGGCTGCAGTGTCCGTGGGCATCTGCGCCTGTTGCATCATCTGCTGCTGCCACATGTGCACTGCGGAGGCATCTGTCGGGGTCTGATCAGGAGTGGGGATTTGCTGTTGCATGGTCCACGACGGCGTCATCTGGCCCCAGTTGGGTACCGGGGTCTGTCTGTGTGAGACATAGACCGGAAGTTGTGCCGCTGTTGCAGAAGGCATCATGCCCGAGTATGCGGACGAGGAGCCGTCTGAACCATCCATACCGGGCATGTAAGACTGGGCGTGGTCAAAGGTGGCCGTCGGTGACAACACGTAGGCGTCGGTGCCAGTGGTCATAGGGCTAGCAATGGAGCCTGAATCCATGGCCCGGGGAAAGGGACCTCGCAGGTTGGACAAATCCAGACTCATCTTGCGTATGTTGCCACCATCGACGGAGGCCCGCGGGGCCATGCTTGAGCGACGACTGGCAATGGATGAAGCGGAGGAGCTGTTGGCGCGAGCAGCAAAGGCGGCAAGCAGATGGCGGTGGAATTGCTCTTCGATCTGCATGTTCTGGGCTTGCAACATGCGGATGCGCTTCTCTTGATACCGCTCGTCCACTTCTTCATACATGGCTTCCTTTTCGACAATCTCCTTGGTGATATGGAATGCCTTGCCGGTGCGCTTCTTATGCAGCATAGAAGCCCGGTTAGCAGATTCCAGCCGCGCATCTAAACTGCGATCCTTGCGCCGTGAAGCAGCAATAAAGGCTCTGTTCCATCGTCAGTAATGTTGTGATGCCCAGAGAAAGAAATCACCTTACCTCTCCTGGTTCTCCTCCCGAGATCGGGGAATAGGAGAGACATCTTGATCTAGATCAGGCGATCCCATAATGGAAGTTCTAAGTCAGAAATATGCTGCACCTAAGGATGAGCAGCATCAGTTGCAGGGGAGGGGAGGGAGAGATACTAAATACCCATCGACTTTGAGTTTGGATTTGGAGGAGGGGGTCAAGCTGTCCGAATCGTAGCTTGGAGAGCAGTTCCATGGCTCCGTCAGTGGTATGTTTGGGCGAGAAAAGTCTCGGGGATCGAACCACGGTTACTCTGTTCGGCCTAATGCGGTGCCACGCAAATACGAGCTACTGAACTGTGAGTTCCTAGGGCTGGATTCCATAGTGAAGAACTAAAAGGCAATTTTGCAGACCAGTGGAGACGCTGCTCCCCCGCGATGCGACTGTAGATCCGCTTTCTAACGCTTCCACTTTCTTATCTTTTTTTACTCTTTTGACTTTGGTTCTTTTCGTCCAGTGTCACCACGTGATTGCAGAGTTTTCGATCTGTAACTATACCCGCGTTCCTGCAGGGATTTTGCAGATTCGCTCCTCCACAAGCCTATCCTCAACGGTGATCGGCCCCAATACGAGCTCATATTGGTTCTTCGCTATACTACCTAGTGTTAGCCCCAGTTAGGCCTGGCCCTAAATCAGCGAGTGGGTATCCCGGGCACGAGTGGGATGGTCAACCGCTTCGATCCAGATCCATAAGATCGATCGGCGATTTTGAAGAGTAATGAATTATACCTCTACCGTAGATTAGCCTTAGGATACGGATTCCTCCGCTGGACCGGCGTAGGAAATATGGTTGGACCGATATACCACCAGTTGCCATCTCAGCCTCGCATCCAAAGCCCGGGAATCTAGACGCTGCAGAACTCCATATGGATATTGCCAAGGTGCACGCCACATCTCCTCTTTCTTATCCCATGGCTATCCGCATATGTCTTGGTCCTTGGATTCGCCACCCTTTGTGCCACACTTGCCGGTCTAGATGCCTTATCGTCTTATCCGGTCGGTTCTAACCCATTTCGAGTGCTGGGCTTCGCCACTCGCCAAGAGAGGCTGGGCTTTTACAGAAATGGATAATGTAGATTCTGTTTCTGTAAATATGTGCAGATTATTTTGTTTAGGATACAGAGTAGAGTATTGCTTCAAGGTGAAGTGCGGATTGTACTTTTGCTCCCTCGCACGCCTATACTTTATCGAGTAATCCCGGTTGAGCTTTAGGTGGAGAACGCGGTAGATCATCGTCTCTCCACCGACGATCATCAAACGCCATCTTCTAGCTTGATGAGAGCTAAATAGTATGCAGTACACAGCAATAGAACATCAATAGAACATCAATACCTAGAAATACATATTGCAGAAATAGAGAAATCACTCTATCAATGACTATACCATCAATAAACCCTACCACAGATACTTGGGCCTCGCCCGCGGAGAAGCGGAGACACGTCGGGATTGGCCGATTTGCCTCGGCAAACCGCAAGATCCCCAGATCCCTGGGTAGCTGTCGGGGATCAACAGCCCATCCTGCTAGGAAGGCAGGTTATTCGACCTTCCACCTTCGTTCCTGGGAAAGGCACGAGTGGTTCGTGTTCCCGTGGAATCTGCTGGCCTATTCAGTCCTGCGGTTCACCGTTCACCGTGCCTTGCAGTACGATAAGTTGGGAGGGCTAAGCTTATCCGGTCAGGCAGATGGAATGATGTACTTCTGAGGTAACCTTCCCTAGAGTAGGAATATAACCTCCTACGTCAGAGCATAGCGCCGTCGATAGTGGAGGCATTCGCAAGTGGAATTGATATTGCAAATGGGTTGAACTCAGCCTCAGAAATTGGTGCCGCATAATCTAAGGTACATTTTGGCTTCCATAGTAAAACACAGTTTTAACATCATTAAACCACTCACTTTTCGTAGAATTAAGCCCTCTATGTGCATCTCTATTGAAGATCTATCAACTACTCAGTGACACCCCTACGACTATCTCTACGACCGCGACCGCGCTCCACGCCCCCTACGCCCTTCATAATCCCTACGGCCCTGTGTATCATGGTATCTGGACTATTCTCCGCGACTACGACTGATGATTTAGGCGAAAATAGTATGCAAAAGTCGTGTGTGCAAGATAGTTGCTGCAGGAGTTAGAAGCGAGCTAAAGCGGTATAGGATTCGCCAAGAAAATATTGCACTAAACCTAAAAGGGGGCCGACACCCAATTTCTAAGGCAAGAGGGGGGTGGTAGGAGCTCAACCCATTGCAAATATGGACCGTTGTATCGAAGCAATGCAGTTTCGGGTTTCGCAATGAGATCTTTATAAACAGTAACGAAGGGACGCTAAGTTTTCAAGGCACAATGTGGGAATCGCCGGGGAGAGAATCTTCAACGGCGCCGAAGCGCTAGACTCTGTAGGGGAATCAGTAACTACTGAGCCCAGGGACCGCGGCCCCCGACTCGTACCCAACTAGTTCGACTCGGAAAGGGAAAGGGCCTTCCGGTGGGCCGGTGCGGTGGGAAACGGGAAACGGGAAAACGGGGGAAATAGGCAGGTGCATCTCAAAGCCTTCCATCATGCCACTCGGCTTGGCATTGAGTCACTTTCTACTGGGATGCAGAAGAGAGAGAGAGAGATACTTTCGAACGTTCACCCTTAGGCAATCCCCAGGGATGGCACCATGCCCTGTTCCTCCCGAGCCTCGGCTCCGAGCTTGTAGGATACCTTGAACCGTATTTTTACTGAGTTGCCCTTGCCTGAGTCAACGCCGTCTAGGGACATAGTTTGCTTCACACCGCTGTGTTGATTCGGAGCGATGTATCGTCCCGATTGCGGCTCAAGCTGCAGCGTGTACGCCTAGAGAGGGGGTTAGCAAGGTGCGCTCGTTGAAGAGTGGGGACGAGACTGTATCAAATTTACCTTTTCTACTGCAACCTGGAAGTGCAGCTCAGTGATCGGCTGGCTGGTCGTGTTGGAGAAGAAAGCTGTGATATGGATTCTCCGGGGTGCGACCCGGCGGGCGAAAAAGCGAATGTGCAGCTGCGAGTTCAATACCTGCACGTCGTTCTTCCCGGGAAGAGCATTGCTCTGAGGAAGGGAGGATGCAAAGTTCCAATCGTCATCCTCGACAGCGGGAGCCTTTCCAGCAGACTGCTGCGGAGGAGTAGCAGTACCTCCCGCTAGGTCCAGCAGCGACGAGGAGGCTGGCGCGGGTTGGGCTTGAGGAGGGGCCTGGAAAGGACTGTTACCAGGTCGAGGACTAGCAGACATCAAAGATGCAAATGGATCCGCCGGCTGCGGCGGGCTGGCTGTGGTTCGGACCAGAGGCGATGCCCTCGGTGCGGGTGTGGAAGACTGAGAAGCAGGTCGGGACGCATTCAGGGACGCAAAGATATCGTAATTTGGCTTGAATCCCGCGGGCGCCTGCTGGGCAGGCTGGGGGGATGCAGCAGGCGGAGACGGTCCTGAAGGCATCGAAGGGAAGCCCACTGAGATGGGCGTTAGAGATAAAATGGGAAATGGTGAATTTGCTTGTCATTGAGCACTTACTGTTGGAGCCTCCCAGTGAGATCCCACCGCCAGTAACAGGGCCTTGATCACCCAGGGAGAGCCCGAGCAAGTCATTCTCCAAGGCGTTTCCACCATGGGATGATGCCTCGGCGATATTCCCGTTACCGTTGGAGCTAGGCTCCTCCGGGTCGAAATCGATCAAGGAAAGCTCATTGTTGGCATTCGTGGACACTCCGGTCGTCGTGCCCAATGTGCCCTTGGGAATTCTAGACGCTGCATCCAGATCACCCTTCTTGACAAGCTTGTACCGCTCGATGGTACGGTGTATGCTGTCGTTAATCTCGAGGAGCTTGTGGACAGCTTCAGGGTCATCCGACTCTTCCTCACACATCTTCTGGATCTTTGGATGAGCACTTTGAAGAGCACCAGCTAGTTCCTAGATATGTGTAAGCCACAAAAGGTCCGCTGTAGATCACCAACACGTGTATCACTAACCTCGAAGACATCGCCTTCAGGCAAGCCCGAGCCAGGCTGCTGACTCTGCAACATTTCTTCAAGGATTTTGGCCTTTTGTTGTACCTTGGACACCTCCTCCGCTGCCTTCGCTCGGTAGTCGGTCTTGTGTCGGTTGTCGTAGCCCGCCATAACCTTCATCAGCCGGTTGGCTTCCTGAAGGTCAGCGGGAGTACCTCTCCGAATCAACTCCTGCAGCTTGGCAGACTGCGCTTCTCTCTCTTCCTCCTCCATCTCTTCTGCCGAGCGCAGGTTCTTGATACGGTCAGCAGCTGCTTGAGACTAATGCCCGAGGGACCAGAAACACCTACGTCACTGGGATTGAGGACAGCCGCATCCTCGCGGCGCACTTCCGGGAATGCGTAGCCCTTATAAAGTAGCAGACGGTGCATATCACGGATAAATCCGAGGTCCTCCTTGTAGCGCGATGTTTGGCAGATGGTCTGCCGCCACTCCTCGATGGACTCCAAAATGCGATGCTGGACCCGCGACGCTCGCATGGGCGGCCGCTCGGGAAACCGCCGGACCAATTCATTCAGAAACTCCTTTGTGCTGATCTGGAGTTGGAAGGGGTATCCGCAGTTCTTAACGCAGATGTCGAGGAGCTATATTCCCGGTGTCAGTCATCCCCGCGCTAGGTTGTCATCTGCACAAACATACCGCCAAGGCCAACAACGCGACATTCTGGTTGCGAGCATTGATGAGGTGAACGATCTCGACGGCTGCTTCTCGAGGCCTGCAAGGATAGATTGTCAGCATTGCGCGCAGGTGTGTCTCAAGTGGGTGCGGCTCACGCATTGCCTTTCTTGGAGTTGATCAGGTCCGCGACTTCAAGGTTCAGGGCTAGGTTTGGCTCGTAGTTTTGGGGGTCGCATGCGTTTCCTAAAGACCGGATATCAGCACACCATCTCCTCATTATGCGAAATCTCAATGAGGGGACAGCTTACGGATGGCCCGCTGCAGTGGTGTTAGGCCTGGCTCAGCATAGGCACCGAAGCGGTCCCTAGCCGCCATGCGTGCGGAAGCAGCCTCCAGGGTGGCGGTTGAAGGAAAGGATGAAGAAGGTATGAAGATTGCGACTTAGAAGAAAGGAGTGGGGACTCGGGCTTGTATGATGTTCAAGGGAGAAGGCACCGGAGTTCCCAAGTTGCTTTCCGTTGGAGAGCGGAGACTCGCACGTGTGCTTGACCACTCTTTTCTCTTTGCTCTTCAATCAACCTCCACAGATCCAGCCATTTAGAGTCCCTCCTCTCTCTACCTTGTCTATATCCCTCGCTATGGTGCGCCACAAAAAAGACAACTTCTCCCGAGGAGGAAAGAAGTTCTTCAACCCCCGCCCGCGACCGGTGCCCCGCGGTGATGGCGAAGATGCTGCAGGATCGTCACGACCGGCCTTCAAAGCTGCCTGCTGGGATATGGGACACTGTGATCCGAAGAGATGTTCAGGAAAGCGTCTGATGAAGCTTGGTTTAATGCGGGAACTTCATATTGGCCAGCGATTCCCCGGCGTTATCGTTTCGTATGCAAATCCTTCCTTCGCTGTCGCATTCAGTCTATTAACAGGTCAACTATACAGGCCCAATGCGAAGAAGATCATATCACCCGCCGATCGTGAACTTATGGAACAATATGGCGCTGCGGTGGTGGAATGCTCTTGGGTGCGAGTCAAGGAAGTGCCTTGGTCGCGCATCGGCGGCAAATGCGAGCGACTACGTATGTTCTCGACGCGAGAAAACACTTTGGTGGAAAGGCCCCGCTAATGGTTTCTCGCTTATAGTGCCTTACCTCATTGCGGCCAACACTGTCAATTACGGCAAGCCATGGCGCTTGAACTGTGTCGAAGCCCTGGCCGCCTGCTTCTATATCTGCGGACACGAAGAATGGGCACAAGAAGTCCTCAAGAATTTCCGATACGGAGAGGCATTCCTTGAGATTAACTCTGAACTTCTTAAGCGGTATGCCGCCTGTGCGACAGAAGAGGATGTGAAGAAGGCGGAGGAGGAGTGGCTCGCCAAAATCGAACAAGAGTACGAAGACAGCCGCGCAGAGGGAACTGACGATATCTGGACAACGGGAAACACCAATCGCATGCCCGCCAAGCGTGGCTCAGACGATGAAGATGATGATGACGAAAGCGGAGAGGAAGATAGTCAAAACGAAGAAAGTGAAGATGAAGTCGACAGAGATCCATTCGCAATCTCCGATGACTCGGAAGACGAGGATCAGATGGCGGAGATTCGACAGAAGATCCTCAACTCCAAGTCGTTCCAGAATCCATCCGACGAAGATCATCAACGGCAACCCGAGAAGATCGAAAGACCAGAGCCCGCATATGTGGATTCAGATGCCGAGTCTGGGTCGGCAGGGAGCGAGGACGAGGACTTTGACAATATCATAAACGCGACTACGGTGACGGATCGTACTGGGATTAAGGAGATCCAGCGGCGTCGGGGAAAGGAGACCGTGACTGCTTCTTTCTCAAGAACGGAGATTTCTGCGCCTAAAAGGTGGTGAAGGGGATGTTGGAACGACAAAAAGATTCAGTTCATTGGGTTTTTACGACTTGGCATATACGAATTCATGCATCTCTTCGGATAACTGATTCCATGATTAAATAAGACTGGTCTCCAAGGCAGGTAGAACATCCCATCCTAGGATTCTTTGGCCATTGGATCATCCACAAACATTGGGGGACATGAAGCAGTTCCCAACCCTGTACATGCTAATATCTACCCTGATATACCCAGGAGTAAGCCAAGACCAAAGACCTGCCAAGAGAATCTCCAGGGACAAAGCAGGATCTCGTTGACACCAACTACCTCGGTAGGTCACAGTACCCTTTTTCGTATGAGGAAACAAGATGTTAAGATGAGGGCATGTCTATACGGGACATCACGTGCGAGGGGTTTCGTGCATCTATCACGGGGGCATTTCATTGTCGCGCCAATAAGCATCAAGTGCATGAGCGATATTGATATAGTTCAAAAGAGTGAAGTTGCCTCTACATACCCGTGGACTGCAGTCTAAACGACCCTAATAGGGTGTCGACCCCTGTTCACGCGATGAATCATTCATCCAGCAGATCTTTCCAGTCATCTACACAGCCTGGGCTCTTACCTGGGTTCAAGCGCCATGACACAATGTACAGGGCACGGGTTGAGCCTTAGCCCAGTTCGCCTGACTTCATCGAATGATAGAATCACCGGGGCTGTGCCCTTCATATTTACTAATGGTCTGTTCTAGTGGGCAACGCCGGGCAAAGCTGGGCAAAAGCGATCAGGCGGGGTGGGGAGTGAAGCTGGACGCTAAAGGCGATCGTCGCGCATTATATTATTACCCGTCGCTTCCCCTGATAATCACTAAGACCCTTCTTCAATCTTCTGACATGCGGTAGCATAGCGGGGAAATTCCTCGACATTGAAAGCTTCCCCCTGATTTGATACCCGTGAATTTCCATCCACCTCTAGTCAAGCTCCTGTCGGAGTCGACAGTAAACAGTCTTCCCGATTCGGGTACCGCTATGGCGCATCCACCGGCCAACGGCTCAGCATCCCCTGAACACAAGGGCGGAAATGGAGCAGCAGAGCCAGCTCAACAGCCACCTGCACTAGAAAGACGTGGCTCGGGCTTCTTGAACTTCTTCTCGTCCATCTTGGGCTCCAGGAACCCACTGTCTCATGCGGCAGACCCCCGCAAGAATACCGTCTGGTTGCTGGACAACACGGCTTACCAGCCGGTTGACGATGAATCGGACAATAGCCCGCCGAAATCATGGAAAGCAGAGACCGTTGCTTGCATTTTCCAGACGGAGGGTCGCAAAGATGTGGGTAAATTAGTCGCGACGATCGCCGACTATATCGGCCTGGATGGGGATGTCGGCAGCGATGACCATGGCAATAAAATGGCTCGTGAAATCATCGAAAAGCGTGTACAGCCTTTCATCGACCAGGTCTCTTTGGCTTGCACCGTCACCGTCAATTTAAAGGTCAATGGATCAGCTCAGTCCCACTCCCTGGGACCCTCCGACAGCAACGGAATCATCAGCCAGACTGTTGACTTGGGTGAATCAGGAGTCGTAGATGGCGCCGTCGTACATTCATCCGTTCAGAAGTTCCAAGACCAGTCCACAGCAACAGCAGAAACACGCTTCGCTGCACCAGAAGGCTGGCTCGTCATTTCGGACATTGACGACACGATCAAGCGCACCATGACAATGGAGCCTACCGGCATTCTTCGCACCACCTTTGCTGAGGAGCCCGTGCCAATCGACGGCATGCCAGAGTTTTATCATCATGTGCATTCCGAGCTAAACCCAACCTGGTTCTACCTTTCGGCATCACCATATAACCTCTATCCATTCCTGCACCAGTTCATTCATGAGCACTACTACATTGGCACCCTAGTGCTACGCGACTACTCTTGGATGGACATCAGCGGACTTATCAAATCATTTACGGAGAAGACGCAGGAGTACAAAGTGAACCGGATGGAGAAGATCCGGCGCTGGTTCCCGCGTCGTCGTGTTCTATGCATAGGAGATTCCACTCAGAAGGACCCTGAAGCCTACGCTGAGATGTACTATCGATATCCCGGATGGATCCATGCAATCATCATCCGGAAGGTAACGGACGTGTCTCACATGGAGGAGAAGAACAAGCCCGAGAGATTTGAAAACGCGTTCAAGGATATACCTGCTGAGGTTTGGACTGTTTTCGAAGATACTCGGAAGCTCTATGATTTCGTTGACGGGTTAGGGATGGAGGACCAGGCGCTGTAAATATCTAATCCCATTACTGATTATATAGATTTACTTTTCGTGAACGTGATACCAGCGAATTCCGCAGATAAGACAATTCATACTCACATTTCAATTCATAGACCCCCTAATCACGGATTAATTCTCACAACAACCATTCCACCACGTCGACTACCAGCAAGACCCGCAGCACCAGCCTCAAGCAACTTCGCCGCATCCACCAGACCAACCACCTGTTCCTCCCTCCCACGAACCATATGCTCCTCAACCAAATCGACGATCCTAGCCAATGCCTTCGAATCAGGATTAACAGGCACAAACATACTTCTAAGCCCCCTCCTCCGCCTCCCAAGAACATCATGCTCATCAGCCTTATCACCCTCCAGCGCCGGCCGGGGATCAACAACCGTGAGAACAGCCCCGTAGTCGTGAACAACGTGATGCGCTTGTCGGAAGACTTCGTCACCCGTACAATCTAGCACCAGATCAACATGATCCCACCTCATTCGCCGGAACTCAGCTGCGAGATCACATTCATTCAGTGCTGGTAAATGCGGGATCACGATAACACCATCAACATCCCAACCACCTCGCACGATGTGTTCTTCCGCTGGAGAGCAGGTAACGCAGATCCACGGCCGCACGGCGGGGAAGAGTTTCTGTGCTCGGAGCATTTGCACGGCAAGACGACCTACCTCGCTATCGCGGGCATTGGTGATGAGTACACGCAGGGGTCTAACTTTTCTATTTGAGAAAAATGAACTGCGGCGCCGGTGGCTGCTGGCACGATCTTGCTCGGTTGGACTCCCATTGCGCTGCTCGCGGAGTCCATCGGTAATACTAGCACTGCTCTTTCGGTGACGGTGCTTTTGGAAGTGGGTTGGGAGATGACTGATTGACTCGATCAGTCTCTGGGGCCCGCCACTTGCGTCCGGAAAGCCGCGTTTGTTTAGATGTTCGTTGATATGGGCTATCGAGCTTTGAAGGGTACTTTTTCCATGCCCATTTCCATAGCCACCGGCTGTATTTCTATTCCAGGGTTCGGATTTCTTTTCATGACCGTTCGCATCAGAAGGTGCATCGGGGTCTACGCCACCATATCGGAAAAGCGCCTGCCATGCTGTAAGAGCAGGAAGAGCCAGTGCTGCTGCTTCTCCGGTGCCGATGTTGCGGGGCTTGAGAGCTAATTCATCTTCAGTGGCGAGGGTATAGTCTGCTGCGCCGCCATCGCGGGTGTAGCTCAGTACACCGAAGACCTGGTCACCGATCTTGTACCGCGGGCCGTCAGGTCGTTCGTGATCTATTGTTGGCGTGGCAATCACTATCCCGCAGATGCTGTGAAGTGGAATACTTGGTGTTGTCGTACGTGGGTTGAGGGCGTTGGCAAGGCGAAGCTCATCCTGACAGAATGCTGCTGTTTGAACTTTCAACAAGTATTGATGTGGCGCCGGCTGCGGTGTTGGGAACTCGGTGTCCACGGTCAGGATTGCTCTCGGCGGTGGATTTGAAGGTTTAGTCTTGGGGCTCATGCTCATGACCGACTCTGTGGCGCCGTCTCCACTTGTACCATCTGGCGCGGCAGCTTCTGGCAGATTCGAGTCTGGGGTCGCGAAGTAAAAGAGTGCTCGCATTGATACCGGAACAAACGTCTGTTCGTTCATTGTTGCAGACCATGGCTTTCCCGGTTTGGCCGGCTTGAAGCTTGACGAGGATGTGGATCTGGTATAGAAGTCCGGCTTCATCGCCTGACTCGTAGGATCAGACAAAGCTGACAACGACGGACTTAGATTGAGAGTCATGATGAGAATTGAACTCAGTCCTTTATCCTTGTATGTGCGGACGACGAATTCAAGGGGAAGTAGGATTAGACTTGCCGTCCCCCGCCATTATGTATAGATTGCGGCAATGCCCTAATGTTGACGTATGACCAAACTTAAGTCAGCATTGCCACGATTCAAGCGCATTAATCAATGGTAAGGTAAAGCTGATAGACGTATCGTGAGTGCGCCATTGGTCGTTTGGTATAGTGGTCCTGTTGATATACACTGGGGTCAATGAATTGCCCGTCGTGCCGCGGTAACCTGTAAAGAATCAAAATAGCAAGTTCGCCACTAAGCCTGCCCCATTGATAAAGCAATTTGATCAGCAAAGACTTCGAGACAGTCATCGTTTCAAACCAGCTAAAGACATGCACGGGGCATCCACATAGAAGTCATCGTTTCCAGAGGTATAAATCTTTTCCCACCCACCTCGGCAGATGGCAAACGGGCAAGATAAGAATAAAAAAGAAAGATCATCGGAGCATGGAAAATTAGATCAAAGGCCATAAGAGGTCCCATACAATGATAAAGTTTTGATGCGACAGTGCAATAACAAAGACGTCCTCCCAAATCCCAACCCACATGATGACAAACTACACTGTGTAGTAAGCGAACAGAAATATAACCGAGTCTTCTTTGGAGCCAGGGCAAAACCAAGGGAGATGAGAAGAAAGGCGGAAAGAAGGAAGGAGCAGAAGAAAAAGACAATGTATTAGAATCAACACGGTACAATCCGCTTAAAGTAAAGAATCAAGTCTGGTGAAAACGCTCAAGCATGCGGCGACAATCTAATCAAACAGAGTTAGTACACGTTTCGAGACATAGATGAAAAGGAAAGATATACCTCCAACTGGAGCTCCCGGTCCTTGTTCTTGTTGGCCTCGTCATTGATGGCCTGGGCCAGGTTGGCTCCAATCGCCTGCGAGCCACCTGCCCGCCGAGCAAATGGAAATTGCGAGTATTCCGCCAATAGCTCATCCACCTGAGCAAATGCTCTCTCGCGTGCCTCGTGGCTCATGGTGACCAGGGCGTTCTCCAACACGTTGGCCGCATATGCTGCGCAAACCAGTGTCACGGTTCGAAGGTAGCGGAACTCGGCGTCTTCGGGAAGCCACGGGCTGGGAGGAATGATTACGGTGCGGTTGCTACAGATGTTACGCACGCGACGGTGCAGGTCGTCCTTGGCACCGCCGTCGGCAACAGGGTGCGTTGCCATGTCGAAGAGGAGGAAGTTTCGTTTTTCGGTTCGCAGAATTCCCTTGTCCACAAGGCCCTTGGCCAGTCGCTCGCGCACTTGTTTCAATTGATACCCGATCTTCATCAAGTTCCACGTCTCTCCTGTTGGGTGAAAAGGACACCGGTCAGCCTGGGCTCACGTCGCAAGATCCATCTATGATCACTGGGGGCCAGCTGTACCGCTCATCAAATCAATCCAGGAGCTCACGCTCATCTTCTCACTCGATTTCATCATCTTCAGCGCCTCGTCCAGCAAGACTTCGCCGGTCAATGTGTCGTCTATGACCTCGATCACGCGGTCGGCCAGGGGAAAGCGTCGTCGCGACGAGTCCTTCTGCATGCTTATCCGGCCGCGAAGCGCGAGTTCAATGACGATACACCCACGTAGGGCGTAGGAGATGTTCTCGTTCCAAAAGGACAGATAGCCCTGCAAAGAATCCGGAAACGTCAGCAAACTCGAATCTAGTCGGGATACAGACATCACGTAGCCCGTCCCTCTTCATGCCTCGCAACTCACTTGCTTGTCCTTCAATCCCAACAGCAGCACCTCCTCCATCAGGGTGAGCTTGGGTTGCTTGCTCCGCTCTTCGGTTTCGCTCAGGTCGCGGGGGTCGAATGCGATCTTGTGGCCGTTCTCTCCCGCGGTGAACGAGGTCTCCGGACCACGGTGGTCCATGGCGGAGTTATTTCTCGAGACCGGCGACGAGACTCGGCTGTCATCTTGTTCTTCTGGGCCAGTAGCTCGACCGCCGCCTCGTCGGCGAGTCAAGCCCCCGGCTGAGGCCATGAGGATAAAGGTAGCGGTTGGCGGGGAAAGAGAAAAGGACGGAGAGCAGGTGGATATAGATCGAGAATACTTCGATTTAGTCAAAGCCGATCTGCGTGCCGGTCGCAGTGGGCATTAACTGTCCGGGATGGTTGGTGAAAGAAGACCGCGTTGACCGAAAGTCTGCCGCTGCCGCTGCCGCTTTTTGAAGTGGGACTCCCGGTGTCAGGGGAAATTAGGGACCGAATGGGTTGACGGGAGTCAGGTTAAATCAATCCGTCAATGCTGGTAGGACCGTCTCTGCAAAGGCTGTGGCAGAAGGGGAGAAGACGAGTGAGGTCCAGAGAGAAGAATGAATCGGGTCAAAGTCAGTTCTGCCAGGTGAAGTGGCTGAGCGCCCGCAACAAAGGTGATAATCAGATACACTGTCCACTTTTATAGTCCACCTTATACTTCTCCGCTATTCATCAGTTAGTCTGGTTATCTCCATAAATTTCCTCATGTTGCATTTTCCTGCATCTTCCTGCATCAAACCGCTTACAATTTTGACTTTAGTCTCTGCTACCAAGGCTTGCAGCGCCATGAGCCTCAACTGTTACGTATAGTCCATTTACAGACCTGCCTACACCGTAAATGAGAGTAACCTCCACATCAATCGCCAGCAGCTTTTGGGGTGATAAACATAGAGAGGATAGAGCAGCGGTTGTCCGCCATACAACAGCCTTCTGTTTCAAAACTGCATTCAAGATGATATACACGATATAGGAGGATCAAAAGGGGAAAAAAACCACTGGAATGTATTTAGCATACAGAGCAGCGTCCGTGGCCACAGAGGTACACCTTATCGAGCGGACACCATGGCTGACACCAATATCCGGAACCTTTTTCTATCCAACCTCCCAACCAACCGGTCTCCGGGATTTTCGATTAAGATATTTAGTGAGCTGTATTAGGGTCAGCATACAGGTCATAGTAATTGCAGGAAGTATACACATACCATCAGGCTGAGCCAGGATGTACTCGACAGCCTTCTCAACTGTTCGCACACAATACACGTTAGTCGCAGCCCAGTGAAGAATCCGAACGCAAAACGCTGCTCGAACTTACCACTGTGGATCTGGTCGGCCTCCTTGTCGGGGATCTCAAGGCTGAACTCCTGTTGGCGAAATGGTCAGGTTTTGTTCTGAGGCAATCATCTCCGAGGAAAAGGACTGGGGTACGTACCTCCTCAATGGCCATCACCACCTCGACGGTGTCCAAGCTGTCGAGGCCGAGGTCGTTCGCGAAGTGGGAGGTGCCGCTGATCTAATGGTCGACAGGTATTAGCGACGAAAGCAACTTCACAGTCCCTTCGATAGCTCATGAGCTAACAGCCGAGGACTAGCCGTGGAACATTGTCGCGTTATCAAAACTAACCTTGCTGGCATCGGAGACCTGCAATAATAGTGTTAGCCAACATCCAATCGAATATCGATAGCTGATGATGCAAAACACCACCCGATAACATTTTGACGCACCTTGTCGAAGTTCTTCAGCAGGTTGACTATCCGGCCCTCAACCTCGCTCTTGCTCAGACCGGCAGGCGCGGAGTAGCATCTGATGGACTGGGAGACAAAGCAGGGAGTGAATTGGGGGACACGAGCCGCGATGGGGGAGCTGCGAATCTGGAAGGGAGCCGGGGTCTTGACGGCGGCACGGGGGGCGGAAGCCCTCAAGGAGCGGACAATGGCGGAGCGGAACATATTGAAGTAAAAGATCGAAAGCGCAACGGCTACAGATCCTAGGAAAGAAATAGGAATGGGGTATGTGGGGGACAAAGAGCGAGGCTCAAAAAGGATGAGGGAAGACGAGGGTGAGAAAGGAAGAAGACGGGAAGTTGATGCAGCTACGCAAATCCTGCTGGCAGCCAATCAGCAACCGGCAGAATGGAATGACCTAAGCCAGAAACTGCAAACCACCCAACTTCAACGCTAGCGACCTCCTTCTACTCCTCTACTCCAATTGTCACCTCCCTCACTACCTTTCTTTCTTCTCTTCTATCTCCTCTCCTCCCATCATGGCTTCAGCCAGATCGGTCGCGCGGCTGGTCGCCAACCGCCGCTCTCCTTTCATGCCGCTGGGCTCGACCGCAAACTTCTCTTCCTCTGCGTCCCGTGCAGCCACCCCAGCGGGACCCCCTCATCCCAGCTTCCGCCTGCCCCCGCCCAAGCGCTGGGACCAGGGCTCCGAGTCCTCCATTGACAAGGCCTCCACGTACTTTCTCTTGCTTGAGATGTTCCGCGGCATGTACGTCGTGATGGAGAATTACTTCCGCCCACCGTAAGTCCACCTGGTGCCATCCAAAATGGACCTCTCGATTTCTCGACCTCACTTGGCGTCGGATGACCTAACCCGGCATCTTTCTTTGCTGCAGGTACACCATCTATTACCCTTTCGAAAAGGGTCCTATCTCTCCCCGTTTCCGTGGTGAACACGCTCTGCGTCGCTATCCTACCGGCGAGGAGCGCTGCATTGCCTGCAAGCTCTGCGAGGCCATCTGCCCGGCCCAGGCTATCACTATTGAGGCGGAAGAGCGTGTGGACGGAAGCCGCCGGACGACCCGTTACGATATCGATATGACCAAGTGCATCTACTGTGGCTACTGCCAGGAGAGCTGCCCCGTGGATGCTATCGTTGAGAGTAGGTTTTGATCACATCTGCGAGTGATGAGGACTGCAAGCTGACCATGTTTCTTCTTTTTCAGCCTCCAACGCCGAGTACGCCACCGAGACCCGCGAGGAGCTCCTCTACAACAAGGAGAAGCTGCTCGCCAACGGTGACAAGTGGGAGCCCGAGATTGCCGCGGCTGCTCGTGCCGATGCTCCTTACCGATAAACGGACTTTGCTGCTCGCTGTTTCGAGATACGCATTTGAAGATGCAAACCAAGGGTGTGAGACCGTAAGGACACGGGTCTATGCCGAGTGCACCTATAAGTATGCACGAAAAATCTAGAAGGCTTATGATGCCCTCGACCCCTATCACATATTGTACATAAATCCCCCTCGACCATGTGTTATCACTTTATTAGTCGATTCCTAAAGGGAGTTTTCATTTCCTTGAGACTCGGCTTCAGGCCTCCTTTGTCTTTTTATATTTCCTATGTTGTTGGAATCTAGCATGTTTTCTGTGTTTCATTACAGCTCAGATCGAATCAGAAAAAGCATCCTAGGTAGATCCCTGGGGGTTTTTACGACAATTCTTGTACCTACGTGCCGATGGCATGAGATCCCACTTGTACCAAATTCAGAATACCCGAGTCAAAGCACTTTCGAACTGAAATATTGTATTCACAAAATGAAGATAGATCGCTACCCATGCTGACGTACATACAAGACATAACAGACGACACATGCCGCTGAAACAGCGCAAACACCAAACACCTGAATCCCCGGATATTTCCCAGTTCGATGTCTTAAAACACTTTTCTTTTTGGGGGTCGTGGTGTTCCAGCTTCGTGGGAGAAGGATATAAGCATGGTTCACAAAGGAGAAAAAAGAAATGCAGATGACAATGAGGCAAGAGGTGAAAGTCAGGCGTTGAAAGAAGAATTTATTTCTTCTTGCCGCCAGTCTTGGCCTTGAAACTGCCCTCGAAACCGGGTCTGGCCTTCTTCTTGCCACCGCCGGCAGGCTTCTTGTTCTTGCTGCCCTTGTTGCCCTTCTCCTCGCGGCGCTTGCGAAGGTTCTCTTCACGCTTGTTTTGTTGCTTTTCCTTCATCTGGGAGACGGTGTCAAGGCGTTCCTTCCACTCACGCTCGGACTTCTTCTTTGCGGTTTCCTTGCGTTTGAGGGCCTTTTTCAGGAGAGAAGTGTCATCGCGGACTCGTTCACCGTGAGCACGCTTCTTGGCGTTCAGCCAGCGGTCCTTTTCTTCGAGCTCGGCACGCTTCTCCGGATCCATCTCGGCGAGACGGGCCTTCTTGGCCTCGGCGGCCTTGAGCTGGGCAGCAGCATCTGCGGCGCCGTGCTTCTGTGGCTGATCGCGGATGTTTGACAGGGTAGCATCAGCATGTTGGCCATCGGCAAAGACAACACGACCGAAGGAGAAGTTGTTGCTGGAAGAACCAACCGACTCGGCAGGGGAGCGAGGTGACGCCAGAAGGGACCCCGAGCCGCCGGGGGAGAAACGGCGGGTCATGGCCTCATCCTTCGCGCGCTGTTCCTCTTCCTTGGCCTTTTGGCGCAACTCCTTCTTGTGTGCTTTACGTTGCTCAGCTTTTTGCCGGCGGGCTTCGATCAACTCTTGACGGTTACGTGCAGGCTTGCCGTTCAGGCCATCCGCCTGACGTTTCGCCCGAAGTTCATCCAGGCGCTTTTGCAAGCGGTGCTTGAGTTCTTCTGCTGTGGGCTTGAGAGCCTTGGGCTCGGAGGGCTTGGCATCGGTGGCGGAAGGAGGAACAATGGAGGATATGGAAGAACTGCCCGACTGAGGATTCGAGGCATCAAAGCCGGGGGAATCGCGAGCGGACGAGGCGGAGGAGGGACCTTCGGGCTGGTCGTTGAACTCGATAGAGAATCCTTCCTCGGCAACGCCCTCGACATCATCGTCGTCCTCGTCGTCTGAAGCCTCGGGTTCAGCAGCAGTGCCGTTCGGCTTGGCAGTTGACTTTTCGGAAGTCTCGGTAGCTGTTTCCGTCTGCGTCTCATTTTGAGCCTTCTCCTTCCTGGCACTTTCCTTTGCCTTCTTCTTTTCCTTTTGGGCGGCCTTCTTCTTCTCCTTCTTCTCCTTCTTCTCCTCCTTCAATTTCTTGCGAGACTCCGCTTCCTCTGACTTGGTTTTGGAAGCAGCATCCGACTTCTCTTGCTGCTTCTGCTTCTTGGTCTTGTCCCCTCGGTTCAGTCCCTCTCCAGGAATTTCAGAGCCGAGCTCTTCGTCGGACGAATCGGACTCGAGGGTACCGTCCTCGCGCTTGCGCTTTCGAGCATTCTCATCCATTACATCTTTGGCGGTCTTGGCGGATTCGGGGTCCAACTTTGCACGCTTAGCCTCCCGGGCTTGCTCTTTGGTCTGTTTTTTCCGTTGCCATTGATCCTGTAGGGCCAGAGACCGATTAGGTCTCATGTTTCACAATGGGGGGTATGTAGAAAAGCAGGTGAAGCGAGAATCAAGAGAAAAGGTCGGTCAGGTAGAGCAGAGGGGCGCACGTACACTGTTGTCGTCGCCGTAGTAGTACTTGGCGGGGATCAAGGAAAGTAGACCGTCGAATGCCTGCGCATGACTGCGCAACCGTTCCTGATTTGAGTCAGCGCTGAGAGCAGACAACAAGGACATTATCACATACCTCAATGTCATCCATGCTCTCGTTGTGAAAGCCGGACTGCGTATGGAAAGCGAAGAAGTAGCCGCTACGAAAAATTTGGGGGTGAGGAAATCTTGGCGTTCTCCGCTCGGCTTTTTCACCGCCCGCGCACAACAATTTCGATGTTGGCCCGTGCTTTCCTTCTATACAGCGGGAATAAATCGAGTAAATCGAGTAAATCGAGTAAATGGACCGTTGTATGTAGCATCTGAAGAAGAACTCTTGTTAAATAATATCACATCTCATATATATTCCCTAGGGTCATCAATGATGCTAGATAAACTATGAAGTCTCCACTCTAGGCCTTTTCCAACTGAATACTTTCTGATACGTTGACTACTTCAGTGGATACCCAGGTAGCTCGAGCAGGTAGCGTGGGACATTTTCTAGCATTCAAATCTTGCACGATGTCTAATCAAGTGCGAACAGAAGACCATAAGAAGCAAGAAAAAACTGTTCCTAAGCCGCAATAATCACCATACCTAGGCAAGGACGTACTTCTATCTGCCTAGATATCTGCTGCAGCATCTCGAGCTTCCATCATTATTGGGAACTGACGGCTTTTATCAATGTTGTTGAGAAAGGTCACATGACCCTCCTCGTTTGCAGCTATCCATATAGCTGAGGTGCTCCCCCAGATAGTTCTTCCCACAACAATGATCATGATTTTCTCTCCTTCAGGATTCTCTTCCTAGTAGCCAGTCATCGTCTCCCGACAAATGTTCAGAATAGTCTTTCGACTGCCGCAAGACGATTAGCACCGGTGGCCTCAGCGAAATTAGCAAGCTCCATCTCATCCATCTGCATGAGATCCTCTTCACCCCATCCCTCACGATCATCTTTCACCAGTCTAACAAATACCACATCCAGGACCAGGACCAGAACACTAATGGCAACGCCATAAAAGAGTGCCGACCGGTGACCCAATATTTGGCTCCCCGAGTGCTTGGCAATCTGGACTTCAGTCGTGGAAGCAAACCTAAATCCGAGGCTGTTTCCGTATAGATCGAGTGTCCCAATAATGGAGTTGACCCGCTGAGGGAGTAGGCGACCCTTGGCGCGAGCCATCTGTTGTCGCTAGCGCTGGCCCCTCAGCAGGCTTTGTTGGATACGGCTGCTCCGGCGAAGGGAGAGTAACTGGGACTGAAAAGAACAAATTGTCGGCTTTCATTCCTAGTGCAAGTTGCATTGTAGCCATTATGTAAGACAAGAACCCTCCTTAGAGGAAGAGGGAAGAAGTGAAGGTCTACAAGGACTCGATTACACGGGGATGTATTCGTATTTAAGTACCATAACGTGCCCAGGTGACATCTGAAGAGAGCAGACAGTTTCTTGATGGTGCAGGTGACTCACAGTCGATTGATGGCGCAAGTGACTAACTGCATGTACACAGCTAGTTACATCGCGAGGGCATTAACTATGTGTAAGCTGAGCAAACGATACCCAGGAAAGCATTGCTACAATGGACAAGGAAAGGGGAAAGTCTAGCTCAAGTACTCCAACCCCACGGCAGTGGAAATTTTCTAATCATGGGAACGACATGGGGTGGGGAACAAAACTAGAGTCTAGATCACCCAGCGCTTCTCGCAATGACCCCTCCTCATAAACTTGGAAAGCTATCAGCATTTAAACATTTGAGAAAAGAGAGTGGCCATGAATGAGTGTTAGTCTAGGCACCAAATATGTTGGATGCATATTTGAGCAGCCTTCTTGTGGCGGACTACTGAGGGAATGGTTGTTGGCTAATTAATGCATGTGTCCCTCGTCTGATTGGCGGACCGGCTTCTTGTCCTTCTTTTCCTTACTACTTGGTTGCTCATGCTCACCAATAGATAATGAAAGCAAAGTAGAGCATCACATTTATCACGCACAACATAGGGCCTTATCATCAGATATACAGGACACGCCTTAAATTTATTTGACTGTGCAGAATAACTGTTCAAAAGGACTGAAGCTCAGGTACATGGTATTCAGAATTGGATATAAGATCCCGACCAGTCATAATGCTGATCCTAAAAAGCAGGTATCTGAAGTGACCTTTGCACGTCAGCATTGATATTGCAGCCAGATATAGCCCCTCCTATAGCCGAGATCGGTAATGCTGCTTCACAGAAACTCCTTCGAAGCCCTTTCGCGTATAGATATCCGAATTGAAACTTGAACTTCGATAGTAAAAGTGCAGTTCTCAAACTTTGCGCCCAGAACTAGTATGCCTACTGGAATAGAGATAGCTTGAAAGCAAATGGCTATCCTAACACTGATATACTACTTTAGATATCTTGATGCCTTAGTGCCTTAGCTTGTTTCAGATCCCACACGTGATGAATCGGGCCGAAACTAGTAGTTCGGGACCGAGATCATGGAAAACCTTAATCCCTGCCACCTCCCGAACCCACTTGAGGCTCTTCCAAGGCAGTATCAAGGCTTTACGAGGAATAAGAATGGAACTTGGATAGTTTGCAGCCAAAACACGTCAAATCAATGAAATCTGACGCCTCAATTGCGCGAAATTGCATGGGCTTGGCAGTCGTAGCTATACACGGGCCAATTGGTCCTATAAGGTAGTGCGCATGCGGGTCCAGTGCATTAGATTACCTGATTGAAACTGTTAGCTTCCCAGATCCCCAACTGGTTGGACCGTCCGCAGAATACTGCTACATTTAATCAAATTGATAGAGACAGACAGGAGCTAAAGCCCTTTTAGATGACCGCATGAATCAGAAAATTTTGTCCATTTCATCCTGTGGTACGGCAGTAACCCGTGGAGCGCGCGTGTCGCGTGCAGCATCTGCGGCCCGTCAGTTCAGATGTAGGGTGGATCCGAGTTTTGACTCAACTAAAGAGCACGCAATTTCGCCCCACTGGATTGCCTATCTATAGTTTTTTTCTGTCTTTGGCAGGTGCCATGTGGTTTTCGTTCCTTTAAATACATTCTTTTCGCCCAAGTCTGGTCGTTACGAAGGAACGACCGGGCGACAGGGCTCACTATAACCGTTGCAATGACTTCTACGGTCCCCAACCAGGAGTTTGAAGATGGATCTACTACCACCATGCACGCGCCGCGCTTCAGTCGCATGCGGTCTATCTGGCGGTCCATCCCTTTCCAGATCGCTATCTGTAGTGGTGTCTCATTCACTGCGCCTGGTATGTGGGATGCGATGAACAACCTTGGAGCCGGTGGAGCTGCAGAGCCCTATGCCGTGTCTGCGGCAAATGCTCTAGTCTACGGATTGTTCGCTGTTGTGTGTGTTGCAGCTGGTGCTATCAACAACCGTATCGGTCTTCGCTATGGTTTGGTCATTGGCGCAATTGGCTATCCCATCTATGGTGCTGGTCTCTACACCAACAACTACCACCCTACGACTTGGTTCATGCTTTTCGGCAGCGCGCTGTGTGGTATTTCGGCTGGATTCTTCTGGGCTGCCGAGGCTGCGATTATTATTGGATACCCTAGCCCTGCGGATCGCGCTTTCTACCTTGGTGAGTTAGCTTGCTTGCACGGACTGCAGTATCTCAAGTATATCAAAGACCAATGCTAACTATTGTCTCCATAGCTATTTGGCAAACAGCCAAGGCTGCAGGTCCCATCGTCGGTGGCGCGATCAGTCTCGGTCTGAATGCCCAAGCTTCAACACAAGGAACCATCAGCCAAGCAACCTATATCGTCTTCATCGTCATCATGTGCCTCGGTCTGCCTGTCGCGCTTTGCCTGAGCCCGGCAGAGAAGGTACAGCGCAAGGACCGCACCCTGGTCATGGTCCACAAGAAGGAATCTTGGGCTGCCGAATTCAAGGCTGCGTTCAAATTGATTGCCACGCGCCGGGTACTTCTTCTTTTGCCGGCCTTCTTCATCAGTTACTTCTACAACGGCTTCCTCAGCACTTGGTTGACCACCTACTTCACCGTCCGCGCTCGTGCCTTCTCGTCGTTCTTCACCAACTTTGCCGGTATCTTCTCTTCGTTCTTGGTTGCGGGCCTACTTGATCGGCAAAGGATTTACATCAAGACCCGCGCGCGTATTGCATTCTTAAGCATCATCATTATTCTCATTGGAACGTGGATTTGGGCGACAATCTTGCAATACCAGTTCTACTACGAGTTGCCCGAATCCCCCGTATTTGACTGGTTCAAGGGTGGCTTCGGAAAGTCTTACGCCCTAATCTTCTTCTGGACCTTTGGCGGCCAAGCATTTCAACAATTCCTTTATTGGCTGGTGGGCCAGTACAGCACCGACATCTCCTCGCTTTCATACCACTGCGGAATTCTCCGAGGATTCGAGGCTCTTGGTCAAACTGTTGCCTGGGCGTGAGTTTCCACTGAAAGGATGTTTGAAGAAGAGTTTTGCTAACATAGACACAGCATGCAATCCGAGGGTGGCGCGAACCACTTCGTCAGCATTGGTCTCAACTTCGGAATTACCATCCTCTGCATCTTTCCCACATGGATCGTTCTGTCAGAACTTGAGCACAGTCATGAGGTGCAAGTCGTTGCAGAAGACGGCGCGAAAACCACAGAGGACAATGCGCCATAATGCCTTAACGCCTGTTTAAATAATTAGACTATACCCAGAGAGAAACTTCAACCATAATCTCAATCAATTCTTCAACAGAGCGAAGTTTTCATTCCTACATATAGAGCTGGGCCAGTACTCCAGGTCGTGCATCCAAACCAGGACAGTCCTCAGAGTAAATATCTGTGATCTCATTATAGGGGTATGGCATGGTCCAAATGATGTCAAACCTGGACGAGTCAGCACATAAACGCAATCAATAAGCTAAAAATCACTAGTAATGGCCATCCCCAACTAGGGGTACAATCCTACATAGCTGTAAAAGGTGCATTGGAAATACTCCCACTTACCGATCTTTAGGGTAATCGACATGATTTTCAGATCCCAGCAACTCCTGGATATCGCCCATATTGGAGTGTCGCCAGGAAACCAAAATATTACCAGGTCCATCGTAGGAGCGGATCGCGTCGGCCACGCACTCTGCATCCTTTCTGGTGCAGTGATCGTCGATTTCGAAGCCGAGATCCTGCGCCAGTGGAAGAACGGTCATGTAGGGTCGTCGGTGGTCTCCATCTATTAGGGTTCGTATAATCAGTCTGCGTTCCTGGATCGTCTCGGCCAAGCTCGCCTGTTTGTTTTTGGATGCATCAACTCACTCTGCATGACGGGCGGTGCTATAATACGTCCAATATTGTATCCCGAGTCGGCTCCGAACACCTCGCGCAGACATTGAGCGCGTCGCCACCCGTCTATTGCGAGGCCTTGATCGTTCTTGTCCGTTGGTTTCTCTCCATGTCGGATCATGTAAACAGTCGCGGGACCTCTGGCCGACGCCATGGAAAGCGTGTAGAGGAACAGAAACGCTGAACGGAAGAGCATTTCGATTGATATCCTCTCACAGGAGGATAGGAGGCACCAAAAGAACTCGACATTCACGCTCGGTGGGAACTGAACCCTCCTGGCACATTCCTGACGGATAGGCGCCGGTCGCTCCCTTTATAGAAGGGCGATCTATTCCGGCATAGTTTGCAGGGCTGAAAAACAGGTCTCCGCGGGGATGATCATCCGCCTTGATTCCAGCAATGATGGTTCACAAATAGGAAACCTGGGCTGAAAGGAGAAAGATATTGGCTGGCTGCATAGGCGGGGAGGGGGGCCGTGTGATTGGGCCGACAGGCTTCCGTTGCTCCAGGGGTCCTCCTGGTCAAGCAGATGGCCTCCGGACTATCATTCTCAGAATCTCCCTGCATATGTGGCAGCGTGCGCAAAAATAGGGGTATGACTGAAATTCTGGGGTCCTCGGGTCCTGGGGTGAGGGAGCTGTACTACCACTTGGGTTCGCTGACTAGCTGGGTACTGATCAAGATAATAGAAGCGAAGTCACTTACAATACACCGGCTGCCTAAACGCATAATCTACGAACAATCAACGGGAACTTGTTATCCTCGGGTAAAGTTGCCAAGAATGCTCCTAATGCGCACTCGAATTCGAGATGGTGATGATAACTCGTTTGTTCCGCCACTTTGGCCTCTATACTTGTCAGCTCTGACTCTAACGTCAAGCTCCAGGTACCTCGCTTCCCATAATCTGAATTTAGTCTTGTCCACTGCTCCGAGACAATGTAGCTGCACATACTATAACGGTCATCCCTAGTCAAATCTTTCTCGAAAAGAGGGAGAATGTATCATGTTGGAAACACATTGGAAGGGCGACCACCTATGTGACCACATGACAACTGTGACATGTACTCGTAGACGTGACCGATCTTCTGATGTGATGAAAATGCAATTTCCAATCCAAGGTACAGCCTTACACAGCACGAAATAGAGTCAGAAGTGGGGAAGCCGGTGATGTAGTGAGGCACTAGGCAACCAGAATACAGTATTTACGTCGAGTCAGTCTTGGCGTCTATGCATTGCATTAATTACCCCTTTCGCTGTGGAACATTCGATGGAAGCCGAGAATCCGTGAGTGCATGTGCGTGTGCGTGTTCTATTTTCGGATGATCGGGAGCGCCGGAGATTGCTCAGCCTTGTAAGTAAAGTACATCGGTACATAGCCACACCTCGAATGCAGCTGGGTATTGGAGAAAGGCTGTGGCGGTGCTGTATTACCCAACTGTAAAACGTACTCCATACGTAAAATGAACGATGACTCTCAAGTTCGCTGTTCCGTTGATTTGCTGCATGTGGGGTGGTTCCGTCAGCCCTGTGGCGCGGAGATCTCTTATAATTTATAAAAGGTTCCCCTCTTCCTCTCTAATTTCGCCATCAACCATCTCCCCACATTTCATCCATCACTTTTCACATAATGTCTGGCTACGACCAATATAACCAGGGCTATGGCCAGGGCGGCTACCCTCCTCAGCAAGGCTACGGCCAGCAAGGCTACGGTCAGCAGGGCTACGGTCAACAGGGCTATGATCAGCAGGGCCAGTATGCCCAGCATGCCCAGCATGACTACAGCCAACAGGGTTACGGTCAGCCCCAATATGGCGAGCAGCAGGGCCACGGCCAGCAGTATCAGCAGGGTCAGGGCTCCGGTGACTACTACAATGGCCAGCAACAGCACCACGGCCAGTACGGCGGTGGCTACGACCACCAGCAGCAGTACGGCCAGGACCAGTACCGCCAGGGGTATGTGACTTCCTCGCGCACATCTCATCATGTACTAACAGACCATAGTGGCTACGAGCAGCAGCAGGGTACACCCGGAGAGGCCCAGGAGGGCGAGCGTGGTCTTGCCGGTGCCCTCGCGGGTGGCGCGGCAGGTGGTTTCGCTGGCCACAAGGCCAACCACGGCATACTCGGAACAATTGGTGGAGCCATCATTGGCAGCATTGCCGAAGACGCCCTCAAGAAGCACAAACATGACGGCCAGAGTCCCGGTGGTCCCCCTCCCGGCTACGGCCCTCCCTCCCACCAGGGTGGCATGATGGATCAACTCGGCGGCTTCTTCAAGAAGTAGACGTTTTCCATCGCTTCTCGCCTTTTGCTAGCTTCGTTGGCGACCTCGCCACGCTCATGAATTTCCTTTGCTTGTGTTATTTTCCGGGAACGGGTTGGCATTCGTGTGCTTTCCCCTGATTTGTCTGTTTGTCTTGTTCTTTTTTCATTTCCCTCATGACAGTCTTACATTGCTATCAGTGGATAGCTTATGATTCGATCTTCAATCGGAATTGCATCATCACCACATAATCTCAGAGTGACTTGCATGTAAAAAATAGGTGTAGATTACTGTACCAAAGCAAACATTTTGCCAGCTCGAGTGACTGATGTACTGGTCTCAAAGAGGCATAGCGTTGTGACCTCATGATACCCTATTATTAAGGCATCAAGGTGTCGAGGCGTCGAGGTGCCAAACGCCAAGCCCGACAAAAGTTCGCGCGGACCGTCCTGAACACGCTTTCTGTCCAGGTCTGCCATTCCACGGTCACCATGATTGTACGGAAATTTGGGTTGCGGCAGAGTGAGTCTTGACCAATTGGCCATGTCTAATTCCAGAATCCGCCCTGCTAACTCCCCATCCCGACAGGCCGCCAACTCCTCGCCCGTCCCCAGACTCAGATCGCCAGACGCTTTCTAACCACTGAGTTTGAGACACCGGTAGCACAAACTGCGACTGAAGTGCAGACTCCCCCAAAGGAGACGGTTGTCCCATCAGAGAACCCCCTCCATGAAGTGGTGCAGGCATCAATAAGGCCACAAAAGACCGCTGAGGCGGAAGCCTGGGGAAGCTGGGAAAAGCAACGTGAACACACCTCGTCCCCCATCCACAGAAGCATACCATCCTAACCGCATTGTAATTTTCAGGACGCAAGTTCAATCGAACCGGCAGTATCATTGAGGAAGCCTACGATCCGGAAGACTTACTCAAGTACCCGCCCCGTCCATCCGACATCACACTCGAGCTCCTCCTCGCCTCAGGCACACACCTGGGCCACTCGACATCGCGCTGGAACCCGCAGAACTCCCGGTACATCTTCGGTATCCGCGAAGACGTGCATATCATCTCCCTGGACGTGACAGCCGCCCACCTGCGCCGCGCAGCCAAGGTAGTCGAGGAAGTGGCCGCACGGGGCGGCATCATCCTGTTCGCGGGAACCCGCAAGGGCCAGAAGCGGGCTGTCGTGCGAGCCGCCGAGCTGGCTAAGGGCTACCACATCTTCGAGCGGTGGATTCCCGGTGCGCTTACGAACGGATCGCAGATTCTGGGACACTGTGAGAGGAAGGTTGTCAATGCTATGGATCAACCTCTAGAGGAGTTTAAGCAAGACCTTGCGGATAGACCTCCCATTAAGCCTGATTTGGTGATTTGTCTGAACCCGTTGGAGAACGTGGTTATGTTGCATGAGTGTGGATTGAACAATGTGCCTACTATTGGTATCATTGATACCGATGCGGATCCTACTCGCGTCACTTATCCCATCCCGGCTAATGATGACAGTCTACGTGCTACGACTCTCATTGCTGGGATTCTGGGCCGTGCCGGTGAGGCTGGCCAAAAGAGACGAATTGAGGCTGCGAGAAAGGGCAAGACTACCTACCAGCCTATCACGGCTGAGAAGCTGCGTCTGGATCCGTTTACTGGTCGCTTGCCTAATGGCGAGTTGCCTGATGAAGACGAGAAGAACCAGAAGAAGAAGCGGTCCTAAGTGGGCTCTCTGGTAGCATTTTGTCTTATTCGGTTCTTGATATCCGCGCGGCTTGCATTCGAGCGTCGGACTCTGTATTGTATAGATGATTCCAGGTCTTGTGGGTGTTATCACATCGTGTATTAACATGTTATCTTTGGTATACTCTGAAATATTTCGCATCCGGTATCATTGCTCAATCCTAGATTCCGTGCCTATGGAAGCTTTTCAGCACGACATGCTCAGGTGCAAATAACAGGAGACATTCTGAAACTGGAAATGGGTAAGATCCCGTATATATGATGGGCATCTCTTAAGTTCCACGATCACTTGATAGCAAACGGTACCAATCTATTCATCTATTCAAGTATCCAAACCTACGTCCTCAATGCAGTATGCACATCCTATCGAGATTCATCAATGTCATCTTCTTTGGTTGATCACCGTCGGAGTATGTCGCGGTCTTGTGATACCGTCCTGTGCTCTTCCCTTTTCCATGCATACCGAGACACCCTAGATAGTTTTCTCATGCCCGACTCGCCGGTGACCGCCAACTTCCTTGACGAAGAGAATAAACTCGTGGCTACCGAAAGGCACCCCATCCTTCCCTTCCTTTAGATAAGCAATCCGGCTCACAGTAGACCCCCGGACTGCGGATGAACCATCGGGGCATCAAAACCACGAAACAAACGGGACCACGTGAAGGAAGCATGGCTGGACATGAAATCTTGGTTTTGTGGTTCGCATTGATAGTTCCCATTTCGTAGGTGTGATCTGGAAACATATCACTAACAACAGCTAGTATCCCAAGCGGTGACATTGCTACATTTGGTCCCTTGATTGTCAAATCTTTCGGGTTTAGCGACCTCCAGGGCTAAACACCATTCTTCTCAACAACCCCTTTGGCGCTACTGTCTCTTCCAGCATCATACATAGAGGACATGCCTTTCCGGATATCGCGCTTGTCTTTTCACTTGGCCCTCCAGCCAATGATGGACCCCAGATTCGGGGCGGCTCGTTGGTGCTCACGGCAAATGGAGACAGGCCGACGAGTCGGAGGCGGGCGTGGTGGCAGCCGAACCCAACTATCAAAAGAAGGTTGGAGTTTTTAGATTTCCCTTGCTTTTCTTTTACTTCCTCATAGCAACGAAATGTAGTATTAGACCTATTTTATGGAGAGCTAGAGTAGCCATCTCATGCAGATTCCAGACCCATCCTATCGAGAGATGTAATAGCCATGTCACGCAAAAAACCTAGTCCAAGGACGAGCGGTGAATTCCCATCTCGGCTGGAGCCAAATACGTCCCGATGATTGAGGTGAAGGACCTGTGGGTTTATGGCACTGGAGGAGGGCGCTGGGAAGATAGTCTTCACTTTTTAAGCTGCAGATAACGGTCCAGGCTATCCCATGTTTTTCTATAGAATAGAAGAGATTAGTTTGAGTCTTAGGGCCTCGCTTTTCTAATTTACCGAAATGGTTCGACTTCATCCAGAGCATCGAATAACGCCAGCCCTAGTTCAGGTTTCACGTCGGTGAAGACAAGCACTTCTTGGGTTGCTGAGCGAAATGCAGAAATATCGGGTTCGAAGTCGTCTAGGCTGTGAAAATTCGCTGCTGAAACGACAGTCACAACCCTGTTGGACTCGATAAGGGGTTGGCTTCTCGTTCTCATGATAATAGATTGTGCTAAAGCTAGAGGGAGAGAGTGTGATGAGGGGGAGAGAGTAACAAGGGATTCTTAGATAGAAGGGAGAGGTGGGAGTCTCGTCATTGTTCGCCGTATTTGTCTCGCCCGCGACACTTTAGGATTTAGGTTTGGGACTAGTAGGATTATATGTTACGAACTAGTTGGTAGGATAGTAAGCCTATCGATTAGGTAGGGTACGACTATCTAAATACTATAGGTAACTCTTAAGAGGAGGCGGGGGTAATATATTATAATAAGAATAGAGACTAATTCTTAAAGAGAATTATAGCCGAATAATAGGACGCTTTTTCTTATAGAAGAGGCTAATATAATATTTATATAGTAGGGAAGGAATTATAAGCGAAGCGAGGGCGGACCGGAGGCGAATCGCTACTAGTTCGGTACGTATAACGAAGAATCTAGGAATAGCTTTAAAGAAGCCTATCCTATAATAATTATATTTCTTCTCCCTAACGCCTAACCCTAGGCGTTGTAGGTTATATAATATTTTTGTAAACAAAGAAATCAAAATATATACCCTAAATCCGTAGGTATAATACGCGTTCTCTTACTTCTCTCCTCTATCCTTCTTCTATCTATTATAATACTATATATCCTTATATATTATTACTATTTCTTCTATTCTTCTACCTTATATTAATTACTATTCGCTACTATTTCGCCTAGCTAAAATAAGTACTAAGGCTAGAGAAATAATTGCCTTGCTTAATAAGACTAAAAAGTATAAAGATAGGGAGAAAGATAAAGGTTCTATATCTATTAACGCCTCTAATAAGAAGAAGTTCCCTAAGATAATTAGGGTTATTTCGCTAAAAGGTCGTCGCTCTTACTATATAAATCCGCTAGCGTATTTATATTTCTAGTATATAACGTATATTCGCTCGAATACTACTAGCTTTAACCCTACGAAGAGCCTACCTTTCGAGGTCTAGTACGTTCTTAACGCTATTAAATTAGTCCTATACTAGTAGTATTCCGAAAGGTATAATAAGTATTTTCTAGTATATTTTGCCGCCTTTTTCTTAGCTTTTCCTTATACTAATATAGTATAGGCCTTAATAGGGATTCTCGGAGATCTCTATAACGTTAGTAAGCTTTTACGCTAGACTACTAAAAAGTTTTAGTAGGAGGATATAGAGAATATATCGTTAGGATAGACCGAATCCTACTAGATTTAGGTAGTTTTTACGTAGGCTACTTTTATCGGCGTCTTTAACGTCTTTATAAAAGCCTACTATAGTACCTACTTTTTTAGTAATTCTAAGATAGCTAAGAAGGTCTCTATAAGTAATAAGGCTATAATTTAGTTAGGTTTTATTAATATATCTTATAGAATACGAATTAGATATATAAGAAGTTTTATTCCTAACGCTATTATAAACTATCTAGCTTTATTATACCTCTAATCCGAGACTATTCTAAGGCCTAGGATAACTACTATAGTAATCGCCTACTACGTACGCTATCTAGGGACCTTAGTTAGTAGTTATAGACTAGTACTAAATATATTTTTATAGCCTCTATTAAGACTATTATCTTAGCTTATATAGCTAGGTATATTTAGTTAGGAGAGATAGTTATAGAGAATATAATTATATCGCTAGATAGTATTATATAGGTTATATTAGAGAAGGTTATAGATAATACTCCTATCGGTCTTATTAAGTATATTTAAATATATAGTTTTAAAGATAAATTAGGGATATATCGCTAGTTAATTCTAGTTTATATATTTAATTTAGGATAATTTTTTGCCTTTTAATATCTTTAGAAACTACTAGATTATACCTTATATATTCGCTATATCGTAATAGGGGACCTATTAGTTATATTCTAAAGGCTATCTCTTCTATTTAATTAGGTAATACTATTTATTATTAAAGAGTTTTTCGCTCTATACTTCCTTAACTTTATATTTGTTATTATCGTTAAGCTTAGGTAGCGGTATTAAATCGGTACCGTTTCTAGAGCGTTTCTTCTATAGCTCTAAAAGAGAGATATAGAAGATATTATAAATTCGATCGTATTAACTTAGTAGGCTTAACTAGTATACCTATTTTCTAATTATATTAAGTACCCTAAATAGCTTAATAAAATAAGAGCTAAGTTTTTATATTATTTTAAGCTTTAGGTTCTTAGTTAATAATCCGATAAGGTCTCTACGCTTAAGGGTAAATAGTTTATAATAGAGATTATAATATTTCGCCTACGACTCGGTAACGTTTTACTAGTAATTCGTAAGTCTTTTACGAATTTTTTATAACTTTTTAATTCTTACTATTATAGCTAGGATACTTCTCCCTAAAGGATCGACCTCGATCCTATAGTAAAAGTCTAGCGAATAGCCTAAGAGAGCTTTAAAGAGAGAATAGCCTATTATTATATTAATAGCGTTATTATATACGAATTCTACCGTCTAGAGTAGTTACGGCTAAGTAAGTTATTCGGTATTAATAAAATAGCGAAGGTAATATTCGAGGACCTAATTTATTTATTCTATTTAGCCGTCGGTTTAGGGATAAAACGCTATCGAAAGCCTTATTTTAATCCTAGAGATATAGTATAGTTTCGACTAAAATTTGCTAGTAAAAAGCGATCTATAGTTAGTAATAATATCTTCTAATAGGCTATACCGAAGGTTAATATTATTATAGAATAGTTATATAAGGTCTATAGCTATTATCGTTGTTAATATAGGGAAGAAAAGGGACTATTTCGTAAACCTATCGATAATAACTAAAATTCTATTAATATTTTAATCTAAATAGATTAATAGAGGTAGGCCTATAATAAAATTTATAGATAACTCTATAAATAGCTATTTTAGAATTATAAATATATCTATCTTTCTATAAGGCTTATATTACGGTGCTATAGTACCTTAGTAGATAGGGTATATCTAGATATATTCGTTAATATCTCGGTTGAGATTTACCTAATAGTATTTTCTCTTAAAGAGTTTAGCTATTTAGTTACGCCTAAAATAGCTAATAAGAGGGTTATTATAATAGATATTTATTAATTTTATTCTTAAATTATTCTTTATTAGGATATAAAGATAGTACTTATATTAAATAAGCCTTTTTAAATTAATTAACTAGTCTTTAGTCCTAGGCTTTACTTCTCTAATAGTATATTTTTGCTACTAAATATCTAGGTCTTCCCCCTAAAGTCGCCTAATAAGATTTTTTAATTTATCTCTAGATTTTTCCTAGTAGATATTCTTAACGATATAAACGTTATATAACTTATTAATAGGGATTAGCTATACCTAACCTATTTCCTAGTTACTATTTAAAGCTAATTCGGTAGTAGTCTTTTTTAGAAATATAGCTAAGATATATATATTTATAGTAGAGGCTTTATTATTATTATAGGTCTTAGCTAATATTAAGTCTTTTATAGTTAATTCTTCGATTTTTACGAATTACTAATTAGATAGCTATAATTTATTTATTATTCGGTCCTAAAATAAGCTTAGTAACTCGATACTAAGAGCGTTCTTATAGTCTAAGCTCTATCGTTATAATAGGCTATCTATAAGGTTTATCTTCCTAGAGCGGTACTTAATATAGAAATTAAAAGTAGATAAAAGTAGGTACTACCTAGCTTATCTTCTATTAAGTTTTAGTTATTTTATAAAAGCCTAGAGATTAGAATAATTAGATAAAACCTTAATAGGGTATATACTCTCTTCGAGAACTAAATAATAGCGAAAAGCTCTTAATCTAGTATACTATAGTTAATTTCTATATTATTAAACTTTTTTAACTAAAATATAATAGGATACTAGATATCTCTATCGTTAGGCTAAAAAAGGATTCTAGCTATAGCCTAATTAGATATATTAGTCTTAATTCTTCTAGGTTTTTCTAGATCGAAATATTAGAGTAGTAGTATAGTCTTAAAAATATTAAGAATATAGTAAAATACCGCTATTTCTATAGGTATAAGCTCTAAGGTCCTAGGCTTCTTATTATTTTTACTCTCTTTTATTAGAGATATTAGTAAGGGTATAATCTCGGAGTAATTTCGGATAAAATACCGTTAGAAGTTATAGAATCTTAAGAATACCTAAATATCTCGGAAGGTATAGAGAATCGGCTACGAAAGAATATCGGATATCTATTATAGATCTATCGAGATACCTTCTAAGAAGATAATAAAGCTAAGGAATTTAATCTAGTCTTAGTAGAAGGTATATTTACTAGATTTTATATATAAACCTATAGATCTTATTTATTCGAGGACTTATTAGATATAATCGGTATACGTATTATAGTCTAATAAAAAGATTAAGATATTATCTAGATACGTTACTATAAAAATATTAAGAAGGCTATAAAGTACTATATAAATATATAATTAGAAGGTAGCTAGTATATTAGTAAGGCCGAATAGTATAACTATATATTTAAAGTAGCTATAATATATATAGAAAACTATTTTCTATTTATTATCTTCCTAGATATAGATCTAATAATATATATCTTTAATATTAATCTTACTAAACTATTTTATACCTATAAAATAGTTAAGTATCTCCGAAATAGGGAAGATAGGGTAGTAATTCTTAACCGAGATATAGTTAAGTCTATAGTAATCGATATATAATCGGAGTCTACTATTCTTCTTAAGGGCGAAGAGAATAGGAGTACCTACTAGGCTTTTTAATAGTTAGATATACCTATTCTCTAGGTTTTTATCGATATATTAGCGTAGTTCTACTAGTTTATTTTATAAGAGAGGATAGATTAGACCGAAAAAAGGAGTTTAGTTAGCGATAAATTCGATAGTATAATTAGTATCTTTAAATAGAGGAAGAATTGCTACTTTTTCGTAAGAGAAAATATCCTAAAACTTCTATAATTTAGCTAGAATTTTAGATAGGTCTTAAGTAGGCTAATTATTATTATTATTATTTCCTATGATCTAAATCTCTTTAGGTAATTTAACAACTATAAAGATATAGGCTAGGTTATAGAAGTATTTTATAAAGGTATAAAGTTTTTTAATAGTAGTAGATAATATTTTAAACTACTAGAGATAAGACCTTAGCGAAAGATAGATATTTAGATATTAAAATATTATTATAGAGAGAAAGATAGGACTATCCTATAGGTTAGGATTATAGTCGATAGCGATATATAGATATTCGAAGGATTTAACTATTCTATAGGAATTAGTTATAGTAATTAGGACCTTCTATACGCTATAGGTAGATATTAAGAATATATTAATAGCTTTAATAAAAAGTCTAGATAGCTTAGCTAGCTAAAGTTTATATATCTTAATAGTTTAAAAACTAATAATATTAATCTTAGTATAGCTATTAAGATCTATATATATTTCGATTATATTTCGAACGTAAATTAGTATATAAAGATAGTAGATAGTCTCTACTTAAGGATAAGAAGCTAAAGATATAGAGTCTATTCCGACTTATTAGCGTTTTCCTAGAGGATTTCGCCTATATAGATATATCCCTAAAAATAAATAGATTATATATAGCTATTACTATTATAGTTAAAGTATATAAGATATTATCTATCTCGTCTAAAAAGATTCTTTTCTCGAGGTTAAGATAGGTTATTATAGTTTTAGACTAATTTCTTATTCGGATTATTAGTATAATACTAGTCCTTATTCTAGTTATAGTAAAGCTAGCGCTAGCCTTAGTTTAGTTTATAAAAGTATTTAGGATTATATAGGTAATCGGTTTTAGATTTAGGATAGAAGTAGGAATTATAGGATAATTCCTAGGAGTAGTGTTTAAAGAATCTTTAGTTCGAGGCTTTATCGTCGGCTTTATACTTCTATTTCTTTTTAGACTATAGAATCTTCTAATAGTAGTAAACAATATTAATTATTTTATCCTAAGTCTTTAGGAGATTAAGGATATAGAGATTAATAAGATTCTAAAGTAGATACTAAAGTTTTACGAAGAAAGAGAGGCTTTTTTCTATTTCCGAAGAGTAAGAAAAGTATTATTTAAAAATATTAAGATAGGTATAAAACTTTTTTAGATCCTTATCGGACTATTAGAAGATCTTCTTAAATTAGACTTAAACTTCGGCTTAAAGATTAGTAGTATTCTTAATAAAGATAAGAGTAAAATCCTTAAAATAAGACTATATTTTTTCGGTATAATATTTATTTTTTAGTACTAATTTACTAATATATCGGTACTATCTTATCTAATAGATTTTATCTATAAAGAAGATATTAAAAAGGATTTTTCTACTATTATAGTAGTATTTTCGTAGTATATCTATAAAGATAGTTATAAAGTCTAGTAGCTAGTTTTATCGCTATTAAAGATTAAACGTAACTTTAAATTACGAAATATCTTTAAACTTAATTTTAAACTTATTTTTATAGTTAAATTTAGAATCGTAATAGTTTTAGGAGCGATTCGCTTAGCTATTAAGTATAGCTTTTTTAGTACGAAGTTCTACGATACGTTATTTTAAAGTAACCTATTATTTAAGCTTTTAGATAGTCTCCTAGGTAAGCCTAAGGTATTTATCTAACTAATTAGTATCGACTAGGCCTTTATTAGTAGGGATTAGACTTATATTACGAGAAGTCTTAATAGCTAGCTATAGTTCGATAGTACTTCGGCTTTAAGACTAGGCCCTTTCGACTATAGATTAGGTTTAGGGAGATATCGTAACCTTAGGTAATCGAAAACGAAGAATTAGAATTATTACGAACTAGTTAGTAGGATAGTAAGCCTATCGATTAGGTAAGGTACGACTATATAAATACTATAAGTAACTCTTAAGAGGAGGCCGAGGTAATATATTATAATAAGAATAGAGACTAATTCTTAAAGAGAATTATAGTTAAAGAATAGGACGTCTTTTCTAATAGAAGAGGCTAATATAATATTTATATAGTAGGGAAGGAATTATAAGCGAAGCGAGGGCGGACTAGAGGCGAATTACTACTAGTCCGGTATATATAACGAAGAATCTAGGAATAGCTTTAAAGAAGCCTATTCCGTAATAATCCTATCTCTAATATAGGTATTTACGTATAAGTTAGACGAAAATAGGTATCTTATAAAGTATAAGATACGTATCTACGTATATAGCGACCTCGAAACTATTACGGTAGAAGAGAAATAGGCCGTAACGCTCGCTACCTATACTACGAGGATACTTTTTGCCTTTATCGCTATTTTTAACCTCGATCTCCGCTAGTAGGATATAGTTACGGCTTTTCTAAATAGCCGGATATATAAGGAAACCTATATAGGTATACTAGATAGTTTTATAGCCCTAGGGATATACTAGAGACTAAATTAGGTATTATATAGGCTTAGGATTTCGCCGAAGTTATAGTAGTAAGAAGCTACCGAGGTATTAAAGAAGCTTAGCCTACGCTAGGTCCCTAAAGACCTATATATCTTTATAGGGGATAGGATTATTATCTTCTTCTATATCGATAATATTCTTATCGCTAGTTATCCTAAGGCAAAGGAGTATACTTAGTAGTTAGAATATAATCTCGAGGCCTATTAGGAGCTAACTAACTATAGGGATATAGCCTAGTTCCTTAATATACGTATTATCCGTAACCGCGCGTAGTATAAGCTATAGCTATACTAGGATAGCTATATTACTAGCGTAGTAGTTAGATATAACTTAACGGACTATCCGCCGGTATATATACTATTACCGGTAGAAGAACTAGTCCTATACGAAGGGACGGTATTATCTTAGGATATCCTACTATTTTAGTAGAAGATAGGATTAGCTAATTACGCTATAACTATTACTAGACCTAATACGGCGAAGGCGACCGCGAAATTAGCCTAATTCCTAGTAAGCCTAGGGCCCTAATATCTTAATACTATTAACTATATAATCTACTACTTATATACTACCTAGTATCTCGCTATCGAATATAGGCCCTAAAGCGGCCTCGAATCGGTATAGTTCGCGAGTAATATATCCTATAGGGATTACCCTAACCGTAAAAGCTCCGTAGGATATATCTATTAGGTATATAGAGGCCCTATCGACTAGAAGGCGTCTAAACAACGTATAGTTACTGTTGGAAAAGCGGTAAGGCCATGACTAGCAGTATCTTACCGCTTCTCTACCTTCTCTAGCTTCTATATAGCTAGGGGTTTATGTATAGCTAGATTCTCCCCTCTTCATGACTTTTTGCCTTCCAGTTTCTCTCTCGCTTGTAGGCATAGCCATCATTCCCAACAGTTACTACGTCGACGACCGAGGTAGAGCTCCTAGGCCTCTTAGATACGGCGAAGTATCTCTAATAGTAGAAGCGAGTCCTAACCTATGTTAGGTTATAGGTATCGTATATTATAACGATTAACTACGATAACGAATAAGAGATAGGGTTGCTAATAAAGGACGACGTTAGGTTCGATACGAAACTACGGTATATCGATATTTATTAGTATTAGCTACGCTAGGAGGTTAGAGAGGGCCGGATATATATCCGGTAGGTACCTACGGCTAGGATAGTCGTAGATAGACTTACTAAGCTACTTCCCTAGGTAAAGCATAAAAATTTCCTTAGATTGCTACGGATAGTCGATGTTAGTTATATAATTGACTAGGCCGAAAGAGGAAATAGAGGCTAATTCGTAAAACTATCGTTTTTAGCGATTTTAGCGAAGACTACTATCGCTAAGGGGGTATATCGGAACGAATATAGCCGTAGGGCCGGATTTAGGATTAATCCGTGCCGATTATTTCTTATATAATTAGAAACCCCCATAAAATGCTAGATTTAGGGGTATAGTAATATAGAGTTGTTTACTTCACTGATTGGTCCATACATTTCGCACTCCAACAATTTTTCCAACCTTCATGATTCTAGCCACGGCCGGTCTCCATGACCATCCCCCCAACATCATGCATCCTGGCTTGTATGACCTCCCAATGCTCGTCGTTCTAGGCGCTTATGATGCCCAACTTTGTCCTCGTTCTAGGCGTCTATCGGGCGCCCCCCCCGACCGCCATAGCCATAAATCCCCGAATTTAGCCTACCTACACAATATATATATTTCGCCTATATAGTTCCCCCTATTAACGTATAGCATATTAAGCCAGACTAATGCCTTAGGGTTGAGGCATCCTTTGGGTCGGCATATCGCGCGCTCCGACTTTGCCGCGTCTCTAGTCCTATTCATGACCAGTCTAGATCAAGGCGGCTACGCGTATCTAACTTAAAGCGGTCGAGTACGTTCCTATAAGGTACCGTCGGGAGGACCTAAGACCGAGTAGCGGTTAAGTTTGTTTTAGTGCTACGTTACATAGAAAATAACTCCTAAAAGTCGAGGATAAATATCCTTATTATGTTACTAGAAGGAATTATCCGAATTTACTTAAGTCAAGCTACGGATAGCTTTATACTTAGGTTTTCTAATCCTACTCCCCTCAACTATTCTACCTTTAGGCCTATTTTCTCAATATATAATACCCTAGATAATACTTCCTATGCTTATTTTAGCCGCTATTTGTGATGCCCTTTATACCGTAGATTAATTTATAGAATAGTAGAAATTCGATGCCTTTCTTAAATAAAATCCTCTTTTTCTCTTATTTGACAACCTCGGTAGGTAGTATTTTTGGTGCGTAATTTACCTACTAAATACTTAAAAAGTACGCATAAACTACATCAATTGCATATCGTAAGTAGGTCCTAAAAAAGAGAGTACTCTACTATTTTCTACCCTACCCTAAGGGTCCCTCATAAAAGACCTACCCTACCCTATCTAAATCTAACGAGTCGCTAGTGTTTCGGTTGCTTCCCGGTAGATCTTAGCGACCGCGGAGACGATCGTTTTTAGTACGAAGGTTAATAACTAATTATATTATTTCGTTTTCTGTAATAGGTATGGTACCATTTCAACGCGGCAATCCTTTTGTATTTTGTGGGCATCTACAAATCCCGAGGGCCTTTGCAAATTCCGCCGTCTATGATTGATCTAAGCAACCGCTTATGATTGGTTTCTATGAAGCTTAGGTGATCTGTTACCTCGGATATTCCCGCTCATATTCTTGTAGGTAAGCCCGTTCGTCAATTCCAGCCTTTTTCATGTATCATTTTCCAAAAAAAAAAGGAATCTCCCTTATTCCCTAGAAGAACTGGTGAGTAAATACGACCACAAGATGTGGAAAAAAGACGTCAGCACAAATTTCCAAGAGGACGTTCAACAGATATTAACTAGGTATCAATCTTCATTCAAATGTTTTCCATCAGGAATCCCTTCCAAAGTTTTCAAGACCATATTGTATCGCAGCCTACCTAGGTTGGCCTATTTTCAGACGCGGCAGATTCGCGATACGTACTGATTTACCATTCTCTAATCGGCTATTCAACTGTGGTAAGAGATAGACTATCTACGTAGGTACGGATCCAACTGTACCCCAGTTTCAAGATACAGCTCTACTAGAGTAAACAATAGACCGGGATAGTAACTAGGTAGGCCCCAATCTTGAGCCATCACAACTTGTTCCAGTGCTCAAAACTCCCTACCCCAAGTCGCTTGCTTAGTTGGCCAGCTCTTCCACGCTGAACATGATATCACGGCTCGCCCCCTCGATCTTTTCGAAGTGAAAACATGTGCTGTAGATGTCGTCGCCCGTGGTTGGCGAGTTCCAGGAGAACTGACTCTTGCCCCGCTCGAGGCGCCAGCCGGGAGGTTCGCCAAAAGCCTCCAAAGCCTTGAGATGGTTGTTCGAGTACATTTGGGCGTAGCCCATGTTGATCAGATTCTCATTGTAGTGGTCAGGGATCTCGTCAATTGTTACGGTGATTGACTTGTTGGCCAGGGCGAAGCAGAGCACCATAACGAACGAGAATACCTCTGGACGCAGGAAGTAGACAGCGCCGAAGGACACGATGTGATCGACAGTGTGCGCATACCGGCGGTAGTGGACAAGAGCCGTCACCATCGACTCGAGGATCGTGGCGTCATAGGTCTTACATTCTTGGCAGAGCTGCAGCATCCCGGGGGAGATATCGAAGCCAAGAAGTCGGGTAGGCTCATGTCTGTGCTCCTTGTTCTTGTTCTTGTCGGCGGCGGCGCCGAGAATCTTACCAAACATGCCCGTTCCGCAGCCGAGGTCGAATACGACGCCACCAAAATCATGCGCGGCCACAAGCTCTTCCAGGCTTGATATGAGGGTGCAGCCTGGGCTATCCTCAATAGCACGATCGTACCTTGGCGCAAAGCTGTCGTAGACATCGGCCACCTTGTCGGAAGCCTCGCGTAGTTGCCGGCTCTCGAGCAGTTGGTTGGCAATGAAAATATTGATGACGGCGTGATGGCGTCCCGGCAGGCTGTGGATAATAGGAAGATCCTGGTACGCGCCCTCGGGCATGAAGGCAGCGGGCTGGGGGTTGACTTCAATGGCGAAGACGGCCCCGTCGGGGCGGACCCGGACGTCAACGTTACAGCCCATATTGCTACCCCGACACCCGCTCGCCTGCAACCCGTCAATAGCGACACGTTGGATGCGCTCGAAGAGTGCCGGGTCCTGTGCCTTGTTCAGAAGCTCGATGGTGGTGCTCTCGTCAAACTTAAGGTCGAATGTGAGGAAGTGGTCTCGCATTGTCGTCGCTTTGGTCTTGTACACGAACGGCGTCAGCGCCAGGCACCCCTCGCCCATCTGCAGGACCGTACACGTCACGTCGACCCCCGGAATGAATTCTTGCACCACGACATCGTGACTGTCGCGTCCCTGCCGGGCACAGGCATCGGCAAAAGCCTCTTGTTCCGCCTGGCCTTGATGTCCCAGCTGCTCGGCCCGGCGGAGACGCGCGGCACGAAGCTGGTTGCTGAGGCGGGCCAGAGCGCCGTCCAGCTCATCTTGGTTGTGACAGATAGAATTCTCGTCGATGAACTGGCTCGCCGAGCCATTGGACGGTTTGACGAACAAGGGAAAGTTGTCACGGCCGGGAATCGGCGGGCCTCCCCGAGCGAGGGCGTTCTGGTAGAACTGATTTTTGGTCATAAACCGCTCCCAGCTGCGGATGCCGCTCGAGGGGAGCCCGAAGCTCTCGAAATACTTGCTCTCCTCGGCACCCGTCACCGGGTCGTCCGGTGTGCCCCAAATGAAGTTGAAATAAAAGTCGAAGCCCTCGGCCACGGCGGCATCGATCTCCTCCTTGGCCCTGTCCTTGCGGATGAAGCGGTACACAAAGTCGTGTTGGTCCGTATAGACGTCGGGCCGCGCCGGGATCTCGACCTCTTCGAGCCAGTTGAGCCCGGAACCTTCATGGGATGACTGTAGAACACAGATCTTCATCTTGGCATATGCCGGTGTGGATGGCTCTTCTCGATTTGTTCTCGACGCGATGTCCACGTAGGTTTTGTTTGGGGGGAGGGGTAGGAGCTGAGTAGGGACGAGAACCAGTATGTACACTTCAAAGGCTGGACAAAAAAGAATAGGGGCTGCTTGAATGATCGGCTCCAACTTTGGCGTACGTCTCTCTGAATCCGGAAGCAAGCACAACAAATACAGTAGAGATCAGTTGGAACCATCCTGAAAGTTGACGTCGAATCTGGGCCGATCCACAGCTACTATGGGTCCAATAATGGCGCAAAAAGACGAGGATTGGATTTCCTGCTGTTGAGCAAACTTTCGGTCGATCTGATAGATCCACATTCAGCCAGCCACCCACCCATTAACCAGCCCCTTGCCGCCGAGGGTCCGTAAAAAATTGGTGATTTTGTAAGGGGCCGCTTAGATCCATACCCCGCACGTTCTCGAGTCGGAGTTCGTCCGCCGGACAAGCAGAGCCCAGATCATGTAACACTTAGATTACAAATAGGAAAATCCTTCATCTCTCAGAACCAGGCTTGGCTTGGCTTGATTTAAGCCCCTGTGGGCTACCAATATTCGTCTCCCATACTGTGACTCGAGTACATGCTGGAATCAGGCATATTAGCAGAGGACTGGATACTTGCACGAATTCGTGATCCACCCCGTCGCAGCCGCAACCAAATCCTATGTTGAATCTGATCATGGTGTCCAAAACCCCCTCAAGTGCAATCAAAGCCGCTCGAGCGACGGACCCTTGCCATACACCCGAATTATCATCGATCCTTGCGAAAGCTTTCTCTCATGACCCACTTCATCACATCGAGTGTCCAGATGAAAACTCCATCGAAACCATGAGGAGACAAACCGAACGTGATATGCAAAGCATTATAACTGAAACCGGGCCATGCAATGCATCTATCTGGACCGCCACTGACAGTCTGACCGGTCAAATTTTGGGATTTTCCTGGTGGACACGCAACTTATACGCCGACAAACCCATACCCAATGAGCACGCACCACCCGTGCATTCCGCCGTTGAATCATATGCAAACCTTTCAGCCATCAAAAAGGCCACTTTGATGGGTTCTGGGCCATTTTACTGTAAGTATATTCACAGCTTCATCCAGCCCACCAGCAGAAGTCGTTCTGACAGTTTTCTTTTTACACCAAGGCCTGCAGATGCTTGCTGTCGACCCACTGGCACAAAAGGAAGGTATCGGATCTATGCTAGTCAATTCCTTCTGCAAAGTGGCGGACAAACTACCTATATACTTGGAAGCAAACTCTTTGGTGATGCCATTTTATCGGAAACATGGGTTTGAAATTCTGGACTCATTTTCAGTGTCTCTGACAAATGTAGGTGAGCAGCAAAAGGAGCCTTACCAGACTTTCTGTATGAGACTAGATCCCAATTCAATTCATGTCCATGAGTAAAAGTTATTGATAGAGTCATGTGAGCCCCCTCTTCAAATCGCTAGATCCTGCAATAGTTTCTTGGTTCTTTATGCTTTTGGTTTACAGCGATGCTAATTTCTTCTTAGACGGATTTGGCCAGTCAATCAGATTTCGCCATGTGGATTAGTCAGCAGTACTCAAAGGACTTTCCATTGCCTTGGAAGTAGCAGCAACAAGCGCTGCTATCAGTAGGTAAACTATTTACTTATACGTGCTTTCCACAGTTTCAATATACACACTCCTTTTACCTCTCGATCTGATCCCTTGTGGAGGTCTCTTCGCTTACTCCATCTCTCTTTCTCTTGCCAAACGGCTGAAATCGTATCGCGATCTATCGGCCTCCTAATCGCGCATTCGACTCTATAGCAGTTTTTGAGAGTCTCTTAGCCTTAACAATCGACGGTCTTCTTTATCGGTCTACTTCCTCCGCGTAAAAGTTTGCTATGCTTGTATAGTCGTAGCTTGCTAAATAGGATTCTCTAATGCTATAGTGCTTGTTGCAATAATACTATATATACGTGCTGTAACGTTTTAGTTGCAAGTTGAACTACCGTAAGATTTTCTTTGAGAATATTAGTATCGGCGAGGTTATCAGAGAATTTAGCCTTAGTAGTACTTAGGCTATAGAAACGCTTTAGATATCTAACCGTATTCCTAAGTCCGGCGAGATAGTTATCTTTATAGCTATTACGAACTAGTTAGTAGGATAGTAAACCTATCAATTAGGTAAGGCACGACTATCTTAAGGATAGGGATAACTCTTAAGAGGAGGCGGAAGCAATATATTATAATAAGAATAGAGACTAATTCTTAAAAAGAATTATAGCTAAAGGATAAGACGCCTTTTCTTATAGAAGGGGCTAATATAATATTTATATAGTAGGGAAGGAATTATAAGTAAAGCGAGGATAGATCGGAGGCGAATCGTTACTAGTCCGATACGTATAACGAGAAATCCGGGAATAGCTTTAAAGAAGCCTATCCCGTAATAATTATACTTTCTCTCCCTAACGCCTAACCCTAGGCGTTATAGGTTATATAATATTTTTATAAATAAAGAAATTAAAATATATACCCTAAAATTAGTAGGTATAAGACGTATTCTTTTACTTCTCTCCTCGATTTTTCTTCTAACTACCCTAATATTAAACTTTTGCCTATATACTATTACTATTTCTCTAATCTTTCTATCTCGTATCTATTATTAATCGCTATCGATTTACCTAGTTATAATAGCCCTAGAGGCTAAAGAAGTTACGGTCTTACTTAGTAAGGCTAAAGAATATAAGGAGAGGGTCGAAGATAAAGGTTCTATATCCCCTAGAGCCCCTAATAACGATAAGGTTCCTAAGATAATTAGGGTTATTTTGTTAAAAAGTCGCTATCTCTACTATACGAATCTACTAGCTTATATATATTTCTAGTATATAGCCTATATTCGTTTGACTATAGCTAGTTTTAATCCTATCTTAGGTCTACTCTTTAAGGTCTAATATATCCTAGACGCTATTAAATCTATCTTATACTAGTAGTATTCCGAGAGATAGGATAAATACTTTCTAGTATATTTTGCTATCCTTTTCATAGCTCTCTCTTATACTAATATAGTATAGGCCCTAATAAAGATCCTAGGGGATCTCTACGACGTTAGTAAGCTCCTATATTAGACTACTAAGGAGTTCTAGTAGAAAGATACTAAGAATATATCGCTAGGATAGATCGAATCTTACTAGATTTAGGTAGTTTTTACGTAGGCTACTTTTATTAGTACTTTCGATACTTTCGTTAAGACTTATTATAGCGCCTATTCTTTTAGCGATTCTAAGATAGCGAAGAAGGTCTCTATAAATAATAAGGCTATAATTTAGCTAGGTTTTATTAATATTTCTTATAGAATATAAACTAAATATATAAGAAGTTCTACTTTTAGCGTCGTTACGAGTTATTTAGTCTTATTACGCCCCTAATCCGTAACTATTCTAAGGCCTAGGACAATTACTATAGTAATCGCCTACTACGTATACTAACGTATTCGGTAAGCGAGCGGCGCATGTAAGCGAGCGGCGTACCTACCCCTATCTATTAGATTCAAATATATTTATCCCAACCAAAACACTATAAAATTAATCAAACTAAACTAGCTTCTCTATCTAGATACGTCTCCCTTCTATGCCCTAGGCGCCTATATATTCTATATCCCCTCTAGCCCTATATACGCGGCTATAAACCCTCCGTAGCCTACTTACTAGAGATATTATTTAGGCTTTAGTAGGCTCCGTACGTAGTTTACGAGCCTCTCGAACTAAGAGATCCTCTTCGTAGGCTATATGCCTAGTTGACCGAGTCCGCTTTTGCTTCTATTTCTTATTAGCGATACGTAATTTACTGTTTTCTCTCGCTATAAGTATAGCGTTATATAGAACGAGATAGAAGCCTTTAATAAGTTGATTTAACGCATAATCCGACGGGCTTAGTAGGCTTCGTGAACCCGTACGAAGTAGAGCTTTGATTAACGAAGCCTATCGACGTACTTCTTTCTCGGTAGAAGGGGTTTTTGGTATAAAATTCTAGCTTAATTTACTACCCTAGGTTAGGGGGGGTATTAGGGTTCGAAGACGAATATTAAGCTTCGAGAGTACCCGATTAGGGTAGAAAAGGACTAAACCGGCGGCGGCGAAACTATTCTTAATAGTCTTCGGTTTATATGCCTTAATTCGGGCGGATAGATACGCCTCGAGAAAATTAAGCTTATCGATATAGTTAATCCTAAGACGTATCTTCGTTTCGACTATCCGACTGTACGACCGCTTTAATACCGCAAAATAGCCGATATCGAGCGGCTATAAAAGATACAAGGAGTACGTAGGTATATAGATTAGAATAATATTGTTTTCTTCGTAGATTTAGTCGAACCTTAGGGTTAAATAGCTTCTATAACCGTCGAGGACTAAAAGCCGATACTATCCCTTTAACCGTAAAAAAGTCGATAGAATAAAGTATTTTTTAAGCTATCGAAGCCTAATTTCGTTAGAGGTCTATCCGTTTAGGCTTACTTCGAATCTCTAATCCTCCGGAAGGTTATCGAACTAAGATTCGATAAAAACTTTGCCCTTAAAGATAATATACGGAGGAAGCGCCTAACCTAAAGTATTCGTATACTCGATACTAGTTACCTACTCGCGATTTCTAGGTTGTAAAACTACTCGCCGACCGTAGTATTTAGCCCTCGTAATTACCTTTACGGTTATAGTTAATCCTATCGCGAAACCGGTCTTATTAAAGTTGTAAATATCGTCCGAATCGATACCGTTCTCAATAATAGTTTTTTGTATAAGCGTAAACTATTCCTTAATAACTTTTAGGTCTTCGTATTTCGTACGTTCGTAATTATAGCGTCTCGAGAATCGGCTTAATAGTTCGGAATATCTTTTCATAAAGTTATAAACCTATTTTTCCCCGACCGTTTAAACTAGGGTAGTTCCGCGGGCTTCGAGAAGAAGATTCGTAGTTTCTCGTACGGTAGTAGGCCGAGGCGCTACTCTACGTTTATTAAGTAAGATAATCTATCTCCGAATTGTTTCCTCTTTAGATTTAGTCAATTTATGACTATTGGCGCGTAAAGTCGCGCGATTTTTACTCCTACGGAGGCGGCGGCGTAAGGATGTTTATAGGACTTCAAATCGACGCGCTGCTTCACGAATAGCGGTAATTTCTTGATTCTTTATAGCCTAGATAACTAATAAGATCCTACCCTCTTGCTATATTCGGTTTTGAGGGGTTTAGGAGCGAATTGGTAGTATAGTAGGTGGTTGAATTAGTTAAGTAGTTTTTTATGGACGCGTTTTAGGTTAGGTGCGCCGCTCGCTTACATACGCTGCTCGCTTACCGAATACGTTACCTAGGGACCTTAGTTAGTAGTCTTAGGCTAAGGCTAAGTACGTTTTTATAGCTTCGATTAAGGCTATTATCTTAGGCTATACTACTAAGTATATCTAGTTAGGAAAGATAGATATAGATAGTATAATTATCTTATTAGATAGTATTATATAGGCTATACTAAAGAAGGTTAAGGATAATATTCCTATTAGTCTTATTAAGTATATTTAAATATATAGTTTCGTAGGTAGAATAGGGGCGTATCGGTAGTTAATTTCGATTTATATATATAATTTAGGATAATCTTTTATTTTTTAATACCTTTAGAAACTACTAAATTATACTTTATATATTTATTATATCGTAATAGGGGACCTATTAATTATATTCCGAGGGCTACCTCTTTTATTTAACTAGATAATAATATTTATTATTAAAGATCTTTTCGCTATATATTTCCTTAACTTCGTATTTATCTTTATCGTTAAGCTTAGGTATCGGCGTCGAATTAGTACTATTTCTAAGGTATTTCTTCTATAGTTCTAAGAAGAAGACGTAGAAGATATTATAAATTCGATTATATTAATTTAGTAGGCTTAACTAATATACCTATTTTCCGATTACCTTAAGTACCCTAAATAGCCTAATAAACTAAGGGCTAAGTTTTTAGGTTGTTTTAAGCCTTAGGTTCTTAGTTAATAATCCGATAAGATCTCTATATCTAGAGATAAGTAGTTTATAATAGAGATTATAATATTTTGCTTAGGATTCGGTAATACTACGCTAGTAGTTTATAAACCTTTTACGGATTTCTTATAACTTTTTAATTCTTACTATTATAGCTAGGATACTTCTCTCTAAAAGATCGGCCTTAATCCTATAGTAAAAGTCTAGCGAATAACCTAAAAGCGCTTTAAAAAGAGAGTAACCTATTATTATATTAATAGCGTTATTATATATAAATTCTACTATTCGGAGTAGTTATAGCTAGATAAGTTACTCGGTATTAATAAAATAGCAAAGATAGTATTCTAGAACCTAGTTTATCTATTCTATTTAGCTATTAGATTAGGGGTAAAACGCTATCGAAAGTCTTATTTTAATCTTAGAGATATAGTATAATTCCGACTAGAATTTACTAGTAAAAAGTAATCTATAGTTAGTAATAATATCTTCTAGCGGACTATATCGGAGTTTAATATTATTATAGAATAATTATATCAAGTCTATAACTATTATTATCGTCGGTATAGGGAAGAAAAGAGACTATTTCGTAAATCTATCGATAATTACTAAAATTCTATTAATAGTATAATCTAGATAGATTAATAAGGGTAGGCCTATAATAAAGTCTATAGATAACTCTATAAATAGCTATTTTAGAATTAGAAATATATCTATTCTTCTATAAGGCTTATATCGTAGCGCTATAGTACCCTAATAGATAAGGTATATCTAGATATATTTATTAATATCTCGGTTAAGATTTACTTAATAGTATTTTCTCTTAATAAGCTTAGCCGTCCGATTACGCCTAAAATAGCTAGCGAAAGGGTTATTATAATAGATACTTATTAATTTTATTCTTAAATTATTCCTTATTAGGATATAAAGATAGTATTTATATCGAATAAGCCTTTTTAAATTAATTAACTAGCCTTTAGTACTAGGCTTTGTTTCCTTAATAGTATATTTTTGCCGCTAAGTCTCTAGGTCTTTACCCTAGAGTTACCTAATAAGATTTTTTAATTTATCTCTAGGTTCTTCTTAGTAGACGTTCTTAACTATATAGGTATTATATAACTTATTAGTAGGGATTAGCTATACCTAGCCTACTTTCTCCTAGTTACTATTCGATACTAATTCGGTAGTAGTCTCTCTTAGAAACGTAGCTAAGATATATATATCTATAGTAAAGGGCTTACTATTATAGTAGGTCTTAGCCGAAATTAAATCTTTTATAGTTAATTCTTCGACTTTTATATACTACTAATTAGATAGCCGTAATTTATTTATTAACGTTAATCACTACCGAGTGGGATAAACCACCGAGTGGGATAAACCACCGAGTGGGATAAACCACCGAGTGGGATAAACCACCGAGTGGGATAAACCACCGAGTGGGACACCTAACCAATTTTCACCGCGTTCATCTCGCGTCATCTTTTTTCAACTATTCACTATGCCCCCAAATCCGTCCTAAACCGGCCGAAATTCTATCGAACAAGAGGGCCGTATCGAATTAGCTATCTAGGCTATAAAGAAGAGGGATTGCGTATCTATACGTATCGCCGTGCGCGAATTTTTAGTCCCTAATAGTACGCTCTAACGTCGGCTACGTAGGACCCTAAATCGCGTCGATATTCGTATAAATAGTTATAAATTGACCTAAACCGAAGAGGAATCACTTATTTAGTAGATTATCTCTATAGATAATCGCGGAGAGGCCCCCCGACTATCGATAGTACGAGAAATAGCCGATTTATTGCTCTCGAAGCGCGGTTCGACCCCTATCGATACGGTCGGCTATAATTAGGTTAGAAAATTCGTTAAACGGTATCCTAAACGGCTAAGATTACGCTTTTCCCGTCGCTATAACTATAAACGCGCGAAATAGGAGGATCCGAAGGTGATTTAGGAGTAGTTCGATACCGTAAAAGCGACGATTTTGCGACATAGGATTCTAGATAAAGATATTTACAACTTTGACGAAACTAGGTTCGCGATAGGCCTTATAGCCAACGCGAAAGTGATTATATAGGCTAAATATTACGGTCGGAGGGTAGTTTTATAGCCTAGGAATCGCAAATAGGCTACTACTATTAAGACTATTAATACGGCTAGATAGGCCCTACCGCCTATAATTATCTTTAAGGGCAAAATATATAATTCTGCCTAGTTCGAGGGCCTCCTATATAACTAGCGTTTCGAAGTTAGCCTAAATAGATAGACGACCGATAAAATTAGGCTACGATAGCTTAAAAAATAGTTTATTCCGGCGACTAATAGTCGTAAGGTTAGGCGGTATCGGCTTCTAATTCTCGATAGGTATAGTAGTTATTTAACCCCCTAATTCGACTAGATATATACTAAAAACGAGATTATACTAATCTATATACTAGCGTATTTATCGTACCTATTATAGCCCCTCGATATAGGCTATTTTACGCTATTAAAGTATATATATAGTAGGGTAGTCGACGAGAAAATACGGATACGTATTAATCATATCGACAAAATTGATTTCGTTATAATATATCCGGACGTACGAAAAGAGGCCTATAAATCGGATACGATTAAAAATAGCTTCGTAGCTACCGGTTTAGTCCTAATTAATACCGACTAGGTAATTTCGAAGCTTAATATTACTATCGAAACACCCCTATCCTCCCTAAGCCGACCGTCTAGTTAGGGTAGTTTATTCCTCCAAAAAACGCCCTAAACTAGCTACTACGTAGATCGCTTATACTCTTTAATTAATACCCTACTACGCTATAGGTCAAAGAGCCTAATACGATCACAACTTAGGCTAATAGATAAGGGGTTTTATATAGTACGCAATAAGCTTATATTAGTACTAAAGAAAAGAAAAAGAAGCAGAAAAGGATGCGTACGTATAGACGTATCGAATATACATTAGGCCTATTAGTTAGGGAAGCCCTAGAGCTATCTCGACCTACTAAGTAGCCTAATAAGCCGGTTTAGCCTATTCTAGAGGACCCGGTTTAGCCGGTTTAGCCGGTTTAGCCCCCTATAGAACAACCGCGACGGCGTCAATTTATATGTTCTTTATGCAATTAGGTTGGGCATCGGTCAAATATATGTAATCGGAGATAGTTTAGTTAATTTATTGGTGTTTTGGTGGGTAAAAATAGGTATAAACCAGAATATAGGTGGTTAGGTGTCCTACTCGGTGGTTTGTCCCACTCGGTAGTGATTAACGTTATTCGGTCCTAAAATAGGCTTAGTAGCTCGATACTAGAAGCGTCTTTATAGTCTAAGCCCTATCGTCGTAATAGGCTATCTATAGAGTTTGTCTTTCCTAAATAGTACTTAATTTAGAAGTTAAAAGTAGATAAAAGTAGATACTACCTAGCTTATCTACTATTAAGCTTAGGTTATTTTATAAAGGCCTAAAGATAAAAGTAATTAGATAAGATCTTAATAGGGTATATACTTCCCTCGAGATAGTAATACTAGTATTTAAAGGACTAAATAATAGCGAAAAGCTCTTAATCCGATATACCGTAGTTAATCTCTATACTATTAAATTCCTTTAACTAGAATAGAATAAGATACTAGATACCTTTATCGTTTAATTAGGAAAAAATCCTAGCTATAGCGTAATTAGATATATCTATCTTAACTTTTCTAGGTCTCTCTAGGTCGAAGTAGCGAAGTAGTAGTATAGTCTTAAATATATCAAGAATATAGTAAAACGCTATCGTTTCTATAGATATAAGCTCTAAAGACCTAGGCTTCTTACTATTTTTACTTCCTTTTATTAGGGATATTAGTAGGAGTATAATCTTAGAGTAGTTTCGGATAAAACGCTAGTAGAAGTTATAGAATCCGAAGAATACTTAGATATCTCGGAAAGTATAGGGAATCGGCTACGAAAGGATACCGGATACGCGTTATAGGTCTATCGAGATGCCTTACGAGGAGATAATAAAGCTAAGAAATTCGACTTAATCTTAGTAGAAGATATATTTACTAGGTTTAGTATATAAACCTATAGATCTTATTCGTTTAAGGACTTAATAGATATAATTAGTATATATATTATAATCCGATAAGAAGATAAAGATATTATCTAGATATATAACTATAAAGATATCGAGAAGGCTATAAAATACTATATAGATATAAGATTAGAATATAGCTAGTATATTAGTAAGGCTAAACGATATAATAGTATATCTAAAATAGCTATAATATATATAGAAAGCTATTTTCTATTTATTATCTTCTCTAATATAGATCTAATAGTATATATTTTTAATATTAATCTTACTAAACTATTTTATACCTAAAAGATAGTTAAGAATCTCCGAAATAAAGGAGAGAAGGTAGTAATTCTTAACCGAAATACGGTTAAGTCTATAGTAATCGATATATAATTAGAGTCTACTATCTTTCTTAGGGGCAAAGAGGATAGGAGTACTTACTAGGCTCTTAGATAGTTAGATATATCTATTCTTAAGGTTTTCGTCGATATATTAGCGTAGTTCCGCTAGTTCTTTTTATAAAAGAGGATAGATTAGACCGAAGGGTAGAGTTTAGTTAGCGATAAGTTCGATTATATAGTTAGTATCCTTAAATAGGGGTAGAGTTATTACGTTTTCGTAAGAGAAAATATTATAAAACCTTTATAATTTAGTAGGGATTCTAGATAGGTCCCAAGGAGATTAATTGTTATTATTATCCCTAGGGATCTAGATTTCCTTAGGTAGTTTAATAGCTACGAAGATATAGGCTAAATTATAGGAGTATTTAGTAAAGGTATAAGGTTTCTTAATTATAATAGATAGTATTTTAAACTACTAGAGATAAGGCGCTAACGTAAGGTAGACGTTTAAGGCCTTAAGTATTATTATAGAGAGGATAATAAGACTACCCTATAAGTTAGGATTATAGTTAATAGCGATATATAGGTATTTAAAGGTCTTAACTATTCTATAGGAATTAGTAGTAGTAATTAGGACCCTCTATATACTATAAGTAGGTATTACGAATCTATTAATAGCTTTAATAATTAGTCTAGATAACTTAGCTAATTAAACTTTATATATCTTAACGAATTAGGTACTAATAATATTAATTTTAGTATAGCTATTAAGGTCTATATATATTTTAATTAAGTTTCGAATATAAATTAGGATATAGAAATAGTAGGTAGTCTCTATTTAAAAGTAAAGAGCTAAAAGCGTAGAGTTTACTCCGACTTATTAGCGTTTTCCTAAAAGATTTCGCCTATATAGGTACGTTCTTAAAAGTAAGTAGGTTATATATAGCTATTACTATTATAGTTAAAGTATATAAAGGATTATCTATCTTATCTAAGAGGGTTCTTTTCTTAGGGGTAAGATAAGTCGTTATAGTTTCGGACTAGTTCTTTATTTAGATTATTAGAGAAATATCTATCTTTATTTTAATTATAGTAAGGCGAATACTAGCTATATTTTAGCCTATAAAGATATTTAGGGTTATATAGGTAGTCGGTTTTAAACTTAGGATTAAAGTAGGAACTATAGGATAGTCTCTAGGAATAGTATTTAAGGAATCCCTAATTTAAGACCTTATTATTAGTTTTACGCTTTTGTTTCTTCTTAGATTATAGAATCTCTTAGTAATAATAGGTAATATTAATTATCTTATCCTAAATCTATAGAAAAATAAGGATATAGAGATTAATAAGATTCTAAAGTAGGTATTAAAGCTTTATAAAGAAAGAGAAGCTTTTTTCTATCTCCGAAAGGTAAGGGAAATATTATTTAAAGGTATCGAGATAGGTATAAAACTCTCTTAGATTCTCGTCGGATCGCTAGAAGGTCTTTTTAAGTTAGACTTATACTTCGGCTTAGAGGTTAGTAGTATTTTTAATAAAGGTAAAAGTAAAGTTCTTAAAATAGGGCTATATCTTTTTAGTATAATACTTATCTTTCGGTACTAATTCGTTAATATATCGGTACTATCTTATTTAGTAGATTTTATCTATAAAAGATATATCGAAAAGAATTTTTCTACTATTATAGCGATTTATAAAAGTAGTTATAAGGTCTAGTAGCTAGTTTTAGCGTTATTAAAGATTAAATATAACTTTAAACTATAAGATATCTTTAAACTTAATCTTAAACTTATCTTTACGATTAGATTTAGAGATATAGTAGTTCTAGATACAATTCGCCTAGCTATCGAGTATAGTTTCTTTAGTACGAAGTTCTACGATATATCGCTTTAAGGTAACCTACTACTTAAGTTTTTAGATAGTCTCTTAGGTAGGTCTAAGGTACTTATCTAACTAGTCGGTATCGACTAGGCCCTTGTTAATAGGGATTAGACTTACGTTATAAGAGGTCTTAATAACCGGCTATAGTTTAGTAGAGCTTCGGCTTTAAGACTAGACTCTTTCGGTTATAGATTAGGTTTAGGGAGATATCGTAACCTTAGGTAATCGAAGACAAAGAATTAGAATTATTACAAACTAGTTAGTAGGATAGTAAACCTATTAAGATAACGAGACCCCCTTTTCGGTTATTTACGGGTCGTATTTATGCCTAGACAATCCCGTTCTTACCCTTTAGCCCCTAAATACGCCCCTTTCTACCCTTTCCGCTCCTATTTTCACCGCCCGTATATACTATAATACTACGTATCCGTATATACAATCCAAAATATATTCGTTTCCCTCTAGGACTATATCTAGTAGTATATCTTAACCGACTATTCTTCTACGAATAGTTAGGGGAGGTCGCTACCGACCGATACGTCTCCGTTACCTCTAGATATATCCGACGTACCTCCCCCTAAACACGATCCTTTAACCTTAACTAGTCGAAGCCGCAAAAGTTTCGTAGATTTCCTACCTTCCTTTCCCTTCCGTATCCTAGCGTCCCTCTCCGAAATAGTCCGACCACGACTAGCGGTAAGCAATTAGGGGCGCCTAATATTATCGTAATAGGCTATTTAGGACTAATTACCCTAATAACCCTACGGTTATGCCTAAAAAGGATATAGAATACGAGATAAGGATAAAATCCCTTACTTCTCGGCTAAGACATAGGAGAAGAGTATCCTTTTTAGTCCGATTCGGTTAGTCTCGGACCGAAAAGTACAAAAAAGAGAGATATCGACTTAAGGAAGAGAACTATTTATAAAGTTCTATCCTAATTTATTTATATCTAATCGAATTCAATCGTCTATTACTATATCTTAAGAGACTTTATCCTTTTAGCGGCGTCCGACTACGCCTAGAACCGACGAAGCGCTTAATCTACTACCGCCCTTCCTCGCTAGTATTTATTATAAGGCCTAGTACGTAGCTATAGATAAGTTTAGAATATCTAATCTAATTAAGTATACTACTACGTAGGAGCTCGAATTTACTAATTAGGTATAGTCCGTAGTAAATGCCCCTATAGAAGGTATCCTACTACCGTCGGCTACCCTATCGCCGCCCCTAGGACTAACTACTACTACGTCTATTTACGTTAGTACTACTTAAGCCGCTACGTAGAAACTTATACTTAAGTATATCCGGCTAATTAAGAACTATAGTAGCAAAATCCGAGATAATAGCGCTCGTAACTACCTTTGCGACTACGAACGATACTTCTCGGAGGTCGCGTAGTACGTAGGCGCTAAACCTAAGGATATAGATAAGGTTATAACTATAAGTAGCTAGCTAATTAATTACGTAGCCGATATATAGACTGCCTATATATATAAGGTAGTTAGCTATTATACTAAAAAGATCGAAATATAGCGATAGTATAGGGAATAGATCGAAGAGGAATTTATAGAGTATCTTAGCCGCGAAAAGAGATAGGCGAAGTTTAAGAATATAAAATAGGGTACTAAATAGTCCTTCTAATACTTCGCTATTAACCTATAGTAGGCTACGACCGATTACTACCTCTCGATCTCTCCCGAAATATTAATCTAATACCTAAAGGATAGGGCCTACCCCTATCTCTAGAAGAGATAGGCCGAAGAAAGTTATCCGCCTACGATTATCCTAGAAGTTATCCGCCGATTCGTCGAATTCGAGCGAGGAGGCATAATTTCTAGCTATATCGACCGAACGAATAGCCGTAGTAACCGTAATCCCGACGCTATAGACCTAGACGTACTTAAAGGTTCTCGAGATAAATCGAAAGAGGATTAAAACGACTCGAGAAGGTACTTCTACTATAAAAAGCTAGGGTATATAAAGCGAAACTACCTAAAACTCGATAAAGACAAAAAGAAGGATAAAGGCGGATCGTTAGATAAGAAGCTTAAATTAAAAAACTAATACGGCTAGCCGATTCCGAAGCCCTAGTCGGCCGTATAAAGAAGGCTTCGCGAGTAAGCGATTTCGCCTAACTAGACGAAATCGACTACTTAAACCTAACTATAGAGGCGTAGAAGAAGAAGAAGTCTCGACCTTACGTAGAAACGGCCGTTAACGTTATTAAAGCCGCCCTAAATATTATTAGCGACTCCCTTATATTCTATTCCGCGAAGATTAGACTATCGGCCGACTCTCCGACTATCTCTACCCTACTCGATAGTAGTACGACCTATATATTTGCTTTAATAGAGATAATTAATTGCCTATATCTAAACGCCTCTATTAAAAGAAGCCGCCGACTAATAAAGGTAAACCTACTAAATAGAGGCTAACTCTTTACGTAGGCCCTCGTACGACTACTAATACGACTAGGAACTTAGCGTAGATATATATCCGCCTAGATTCTACCTATAGAAGATTACGAGCTCGTTTTCGGCCGAGACTTCCTCCGAAAGTATAACCCTAGTATTAACTAGAGATATTCGACTATAAGTATTAGCGATTCGAGTAGTAAATATATTATTTCTCTACGTCCGACCCCGAATATCTTAGTAAAAAACGTCGAAAAGTTTAATCTAATATCGGTAAAGCAATATAGACGTATTTTGCGTAAGAAAGGCGCCGAAATTATCCTTATAGCTATCTACGCGATAGGGGATACGAAGCCGTTTTAAGACAAAAAGTATTAAGACCTTCGTATTTAGTCGATTCTAGACAAATACGCTAAAGTATTTCTATCCGAACTACCTAATAAACTTCCTCCTAAGCGTCCTATTACCTACGAGATCGAAATTAGGGATATAGCGCCTATAAATATTAATACCTATCTATTATCCGTCGAAAAGTTAAACGAATAAGTATAGTAGATCGAGGACCTTATTAAAAAGGGACTAATCTAACTATCTAGTAGTCTCTAGGGCTTTCTAGTTATCTTCGTAAGAAAACCTAACGGTAAATAGCGAATATATATCGACTACTATACGCTTAATCGGATAACGGCTAAGAATAGGTATCCTCTCCCTAGAATATAAGAACTTATAGATATAGTCGGTACCGTAAAAGTTCTCTCGAAGATCGATCTAGCGTCTAGATACTAGTAGGTCCGGATAGGTATAAATTCGATCCTAAAAACTATATTTAATATAACGTAAGGCAAATATAAGTAGCTTATAATACTATTCGGACTATATAATACCTCTATAATATTCTAAATAATTATAAACGATACCTTATATCTACTTCTAAGCTAATACGTCGTCGTATATCTAGATAATATCCTAGTCTTCTCGAACTCGATAGAGGAATACTACGAATATCTCGATTAAGTATTAACGTTGCTAGAAGAGTAGAAGCTCTACGCGAAGCTAGAGAAATACGAGTTCGCAACCGAGAGCTTAGAGTTTTATAGTTATATTATCGGAAACGGTCGTATACGCCTACTATAAGCTAAAATTAAAGCGATCCGCGATTAGCCGATACTACGAAATATCTATAAAGTACGCTAGTTCCTAGGATTAGCTACTTATTATCGCTATTTTATTAGAGACTTTACGAAGATCTACGTCTTACTCTACGAACTCCTAAAGGAAATAGACAAAACTATTCGAAAATAAAAGTATCGACCTATTAATTAGATAACTATATATAAAAGTATATTTCGAAGGTTAAAGAACCTACTAACTAACGCCCTAGTCCTAAGATAGCTAGATAGAATAAAGCCTTTTCGGATCGAAACCAACGTATTAGAATAGGCGATCGGACTTATTCTTCTCTAGGTAGGCGAAGATAGCGTATTCTATCTAATCTTTTTCGATAGGCGTAAGCTTTAGGGGATAGAATTAAATTACCCTATATACGAAAAAGAGCTATTAACTATTAAAGAGGCCTTACGCCTATAAGACTACTATATCGAAAACGGTATACGTACTATAGTCGTAACCGACTATACGAGTTTATAGTATCTATAGACTACGATAACCTATAGTAAGTAGTTTACGTACTAGGTCGACGAATTCTAGGAATATAACCTAGACGTTTAATATCGGAAGGGATCGGAAGTAGTTATCCCCGATATAATTAGTAGATAGCTAGATTTCGTCGAAGATAGCCCTATAAATATATTAAAATCCCGATCGATATAGGACGTATCTATTAATACTATAAGAAGCGTTAGAGGCGTTCCTAAAAAAGAGTAGCTAGTAGCGATAGTACGATATCTCGACGAAAAGGTATTACTAACCGACCGAAAACTTACAAAAAGTATTAAAGTATTCGCTCTAAGACTAAGCTTCCGTAACCTTAACGGCTTATCCGGAGACGCGATAGTAGATAACCGCTAGCTTACCTTTACCTACGATAACGAGGTTCGTATACCGTATTTAGAACTAGTTATTCGTAGCGATTTAGTACGATAACTATACCGAGAGTTTAGATATCTAGGGTACCTAGGGTTAAACGGCGTTATTCGCTTTTAGGTATAGTAGCCTACGATACGTTAAGACGTAGAAGAAATAGCCTAAACTTACCTAAATTGCTAAGTATCGTAGGGCTTAAAGAAAGGGCTTAAACGAGAAATAGCCTAATATATAGTTACGGCTAGTATCTAACCTTTCGAACGATAAGGAATTAACCTTATTAGGCGCCTTCTAACGATACCTAATAGTAATCGCTAGGTTATTATAGCTATCGACTACGTAATAGGGTAGCTAGTTACGAAAGCTATCCTAGATACGACCGAAGAAACCTTTAGCTAATTCCTTTATAATAATATCTTCGTCTACTATAGAGTATTCCGCGAAATCTACTTAGATAGCGGCCTAAACCTTATATTAGCCGCTATCTAGTTCTATATTCGCCTTCTTAAAGCCTATTATAAGACGACTACTCCCTACTACCCCTAAATAAATAGAAAGGTAGAAAATCTAAATAGTACTTTTAGTAAGATACTTACGAAATATCTTATAAATAAGCCTACGAAAGTATAGGATCTATATCTTTAATAAGTATTATTCGCTACGAGAGTCTATAAATATATAGTTACGAAGTTTAGCCTATTCTATTTAGTATATAGTATCTATCTACGTATCCCTAGTAATAAATCGATAGAAAGTATCTAACCTTAGCCTAATCGTCTCGAAAGTAGATAAGTAATTAGTAATATACGTATAAAAGCGAATAAACTCCTCCTAGTTTATACGATTCGGCGAAATAAGGTTCGCGATTTATTAGTAAAAAAGACTAGTTTCTAGCCTAGCGACTAGGTATTAATACGTAATAAGAGCGGTAAGAAGTTCGAAAGTAAATAGTTCGGCCTATATAGGGTTATCTAAGCTTATCCGCTCGGAACTTATATACTATTGGAGCCTAATAGCTATATCCTCCGATATCTTATTAATAGATTAAGACTACTAGAAGCTAATATAGATAATCCTAAATCCCTATAGATATCTACGGTATCTTAGGCGGCTCTTCGTAGGGTAGGCCTAACTATTAGGCGCCCTAAAGAGATACAAAAAGTCCTTAATAGTAATTAACCTCTACCGATATATTCGGATTTATCTATATTTACCTAGGAAGAATAGAACGAATTTAAGCGTACCGGCGTACGCTACGAATCGGTAGGGAAAGAAGTAATTATAAAGCGCGTTATCGCTAAATCGAAGGCGATTACGGAAAAAGAAAAATCGACCGTAGCTAAAAACAAACGGTAACCCTCTAAAGAGTAGGATTCGGAAGGAAATAATTACGAATCTAAACCTAAATACTCCGAAACTAAAGAAGAATCGGAAGATAAGACGACTCTAGGCTAGGACGCCGACCCTAGAGACTAAGCGTTGTTTAACGCTCCTTTCGCCGTTATAATTCTAACGTAAAAACCTACGAATATAAAGAAACAATAAAAGAAGGATAAAATTAATTAAAGGATCCTTCTAACCTTCGCTATTAGGCGAGATAGAAAAATGCCTAAAAACGCCTAAAAATAACTAGCCCCTTCCTAAGAAAAAAAAAAATATTAGATCCTACTTATATCTATTAAGCCTACTTATTATCCTCGAAAGCGAATTTACCCCTATCCGATACCTTCTACTCCTCCTTAGATAAAGAAGCTAGAGTATCTAACTCCTTAGACTCGACTAATAGCGCCTCTAGTAGAGACCGATCTTATAAGGTACGCTAGATAGTACCTAAACTAGCCTAAAAGAAGCTACGTAACGCTTCGAAATCGAGCGGATCCGCCTTAGCGGCCTTATATTCTAGCGGCGACCGGTAAAAGCGCTTATCGTAGACCGGATCTAGTAGAGTACTAACCCCCTTCCCTTTCGCCTAACCTAGATTCTTCCTACCCTTAGCCTTAGAAACGGACAATTTAGCATATATAGGCGATTTCGAGCGACTACGAGTACGCAAACTACTACGTAAGATCGACTTTAGCTTACGCGTAGTACCGGATGTCTTCTCGTCGGTATACCGGATAGACTCGACCTTACGCTTTTTCGAGCGTATAATACGTTCTTCCTCCGAATCCGCCTAAAGAGCTAGATAGTCTAGATTCTACCCCTCTAGAACTAAGCGTATAAAATCCGGAAGTAAACGCTTTACTATAACTATTAGTAACGATCCGAATATCCGAAACTAGGCAAAACTTATAGAACAAATATTTCCCGCTACCGCTATTAAATTAGTAGTAACCGTATAAGCTATCGGCTACGAGTAAACTATCGACTACTAATACTACGTAGCTCGAAAAGGGGCCGGCTAACCGCCTATACTACTTATATACCTAGCCCTTAGGCGCGACTAGACTAGACTACTATACGTACGTAGCCTAACGATTAGTAGTAGACCGATAGGTCTTTGCTACCCTATTTCGCTAGTCTATATCGCGTAGAACTAGCGCGTATAGTATCGTTTGCTCGAGATCGGTCGTAAACGAACTAAGTAAAGGGTTACCGTTAGTATTAAGACCGAACAGTATAGTCGATAAGGTACCTATTTCGAGTATTAGTATCCGAAAAGTTATCGAAAGCGACTATAAGAATAACTTACTAGCCTTAGGTATAGCGACGCTTATCCTAGCGGATAGCGTACGTATAGATTCGGCCCCTTCTAGGACCGAATCCGTAGTAGTCTCTATTACCGAGGGCGCGCGAGGGCCCTTACGCTAGGCTAAGGAAAGAGTATATAGTTCCCCGCGGGGTATTCTTACCGCGGACGGCGACGACGGCGCCTTACGAGGCGTTCCGCTAGAGCGAGTTTGTAATACTATACGATATTATCTATTAGCCCTAATTAATACGTAAAAGTTAACGAAACTACGCGACTATAACAATAAATATATTCGCGACCTCTTAATATAATAATAGATATACGCGATAGGTCTAATACGCGTATACCGTAAGCTATATACGTACGATAGGGATAGTACTTATATATAGTAGATAGTAGTAAGCTACCGAAATATAGAAATAGAGGTTAGATAGCGTAAAGCGTACTAACCGGACGAAGATAAGAAGATAGGGAAAGGAGATTTCTAAAGGGTATACCTTTTCTTTATACTATATAGGGGGGCCTAAATCAACCTCCTAATTTCTTTGTTCGTATTAGAACGTATAATCTTACGCCTAATCCTACTCTCTAATTCGTCGTCAAAATTCGCTTATATAGTTCTTTATTTGCTTAATCTTTAGCTATTTTCGATCCTCGAACCTAATTAGCCTATCCTAAATATTATTAATCGCTATCTCTACGCGTCTTCTATACGCGCGCTTAAAACCTAGCATATTTATATATTTTATACCCCCTATATTCCTAGGCCCGTAACCCTATATTTATATACTTTTTTACTCCGACAATTATTGTCGAAACTATTCTCGCCTTCCTACGAAGGTTCGGCTATTTTCCCGTAGGGGGATATCCCCTAAATTATACGTTGTGCTTACTAATATACTTTCTGTCGTTTTTCCTATCGTTTCCCTATTTTATACAATGTTATCTATACTCGTACGTTTGCCCCCCCTCGCGCCTAAATTTGTTTATCCCTACCTATTTATTTTCGCCTACTTTCGCGATCCCTCGGCCGTATATATCCCCCTAATACCCTATTTTATTGAACTCGAGGACGAGTTTAGAGATAGTAGGGGAGGATAAGATAACGAGACCCCCTTTTCGGTTATTTACGGGTCGTATTTATGCCCGGACAATCCCGTTCTTACCCTTTAGCCCCTAGATACGCCCCTTTCTGCCCTTTCCGCTCCTATTTTCACCGCCCGCATATACTATAATACTACGTATCCGTATATACAATCCAAAACATACTCGTTTCCCTCCAGGACCACACTATCAATTAGGTAAGGCATAACTATCTTAAGGATAGGGATAACTCTTAAGAGAAGGCGGAAGTAATATATTATAATAAGAATAGAGACTAATTCTTAAAGAGAATTTTAGCTAAAAGATAGGACGCCTTTTCTTATAGAAGAGGCTAATATAATATTTATACGGTAGGGAAGGAATTATAAGCGAAATAAGGGTAGATCGGAGGCAAATCGCTACTAGTCCGGCACGTATAACGAGGAATCCGGGAATAGCTTTAAAGAAGCCTATCCCGTAACATATATCTCGATATCTATGCTTTTCGGCGGTTTCTAGGCCGCAAACGCCCTCTATTTTATCTAGATCTCCTCCTTAAAGGTAGCTAAATAGGAGAATCTATCTTAGAGATATACTAGATATATATAGGGGGTCTCGTATTCTAATATCGAGAGATAGTAAATAGGGTCTAGATACGTAATAATATACTTATTTACGTCGTCTAGGCCCTTCGCCTACTTCTCCTATTTAGCGTATCGAATCTTATATATATCTATTAAATCTCTCTACTCTTTCTTATCCTCTGTTCTACCTTTATTAGGATATTCCGGCTCCTCTAGCTCCTCTAGGGGCTCCTAGAGGTCGTCGGTATCGATTTCTAGGTTGCATAGGTCCTAGACCTTCTTCTACTTCGTATATATCTTTATACGGGCAAACTACGTCCTCTATTGAGGCGTATCTTTTAGCTTTTCGCCCTTTAGGGCGGAGAGTATAGACGCTACTTCTATCTTCGCTTCGTTGGTCTACCCTTAGGGGTATCCGTACTTATTGTTTCTTAGTAGGGGTCCGTAGGCTCTTCTGTATCTTAAGCGATCGGTGCTTCTTTTAGATTAGATAGGATAGGCTTTACTGGATGCGAGCTAGGCTTATAACTATTGGAGTATGAAATATATGGACTAATCAATAAAGTAAATAACTCTCTATTACTATACCCCTGAATCTGGCAATTTATGGGGGTTTCTAATTACATAAGAAATAATCGGCACGGATTAATCCTAAATCCGGCCCCACGGCTGTATTCGTTCCGACATAACTTACCCTATGCTCTGGGAGCCGATCACTTCCCAAGGCGGCAGTTTTGCCGTCACTATTATTACAGTATTTGCGACGCATAGGATAGACATCTCTAAATCTCTGTATAAGGCCAAATCTCCTACATGTATACCTGCGACAGAAAATTACATGAAAGGTGCCTTCCGCATCCTCGTGGCATATGGAACCTTTACGTGGAAAGAGAGTACATTTAACTTGACTAAACATGAGTTCTCGCGAGTCAACACATTCTTCGGCAGCGCTGTCAGAGAAGGCCGTCTCACACGCGGCTATGCTAAAGCGCGATCGTGGATATTATTTGTCGCAGTGTCGCGTCTAGTTCGATGCTTCAACGAATTCTACTTCCCCACTAGCATGGCAGGACTTCTTTGGCGACTTCCCACTGGCTATGTGAGAATAATAGTGTTGAAGGTTGAATATCATGGATTGAGATATGTCTATCTCGCTCATACATAGATGCCATAGATACAGACTTATGTTCAGAATCCTATTACAACTTTTGTGCAATCCCCGCCCATCTTCCTAGACCGAGTGCTGGATATCATAGAGCCCCAAATAACAAAGCACGTCACATATATTACGGATAACAAATCTATCCCAGAGACTTCATGGCAAGCTCGACACTGTGAGGAAGTCAGCAATTACTCATTGGAAAGAAAAGGGCAGTGGACACATACACAACGAAAGTACCAGCCGAAACAGGCATAGCCCTCAGCAAGGTAGGACCGATACCCTTCCAGAAGCCACCGAAGCCTTCCGTGGCATAGGTCTTCTTGAAGCAGTCACGCATGCTGTTGTACTTCATGTTGGCACCGAAGCCATCAGTCTGCATCTTACTCTTGACAACATCGAACGGGTAGCTGGCAATCCAAAGCGCCTCACCGGCCAGACCACCATAGGTAGCAACCTTGACAGCGGAGATATCCTCACGCTTGACATTGTTGCGCTTGGCATCCTGGTTCATCATGTACTCAAAGGCCATGAACCACGATCCGTAGGCGGTGGCCTCACGCAGGACGGTGACGACTTGGCCGCGGAAGACACCCTTCAGGAAGCCCTGCTGCGCGGATAGCTTGCGGACGCAGTCAAGAGGACCCGAGTACAGGCGACCAGCGCCGTGCGGCTGGGCCTGCAGACGGATACGCACATGCTCGATTGGGTTCGACAGCACCGAGTTGGTGATACCTGCAAACGAGCCGGCCATGAAGTACTGACCATAGGAGAGGGCCGAATCGGCGTACTTCTTCTTGTTAAGCATCTCGAGGCGACGACGCGCCTCGTGGAATGCGCCGAACTGGACGCTCACCTGTGACTGGCGTTAGAGGGGCATTGACTGAGAATTGGTCACAATGGTACTTACACAGGCACCGATACCGATCAATGGAGTCAGTGTTCCCTTGTAGAAGGCGAGGGGACCCTCCTTTTTGAAGATCTGGGTGGCGCCATCCAGGGCACTTTTGTACTGACTGGTGGTCTGCAGGCGGACCTTGACGATGTCTGCGGGGTTTAGTTAGAGAAACATCATGGTGTGCATGTGCGCACTGATTCCACGTACCAAATGGTTGACCTAGATGAGAATTAGCAAATTGTTATACGAGTTGGAACATGTAGAGCAGGGAACAAATGAACTGCAATGCTCCCACAGCGCACATACCAAGAAGAACCTGAGCAATACCACCAGCAGCGCCCGCAGCCAAATCCTTGACCGTGCGCAAGGAGTCAATGTTCTCCTCCAGATCTTCCCAGGGTTGAGGCTCCATGACTGAGGTCTAGATCAAGATAGTTGATGGGGAAAGGCTTTGTGACTTTATACCAGGGATAGCAACCTTATCGCAGATGGCGCCATCTGAACTCTGATTCGCACGTTGCACCGACGGGGAAACACTTTGCCCTCGGGAAAGCTTACGTCAGCAGATGGCTATCGCGAAAAGTTGCTATCAACAGTGGAGTTGAGCTTCAGATGCCCATTGCAGAATGCATCGGCGGGCAGTTTCGAGGGTACGTATGGCCTTTCGAGTTATGCCTTGGGATACGTGCTGACGTTCGTTCCTGACTAGTTCTCGCGCCGTGTTGATTTATCAACAACTATCTTATCCTCTCCCATCTTAACAGGTCACCGGTCCTTTCAATCATCCGCGATCCGGCTTAATGAATCTGGGAACGACAATGGCGGCGATGCAGCCCCGAAGCCTATGACACCCAAGTTCGGGGGCTTTGGGAACAAATGGGGCAGCAAGCAGGCACAGAAGCCCACAGGCCTAAGTGCCGCGGAGCAAGCACTGCGTGAATCGATCGTCGAAAGGAATAAGCCGCCCCCTGTACCAGAGCGTCCAAAACAACGGGATTCGAGACAGAAGCTCCCGGGCACAAATCAATACGTCGGCGCACATCGTAATGAATGCGGTGCCTCGTACCGACCAAGGTCGGGCACGGCAGCGGAGAATTCACGATCGAGAAAACCTCAGGACAAACCCAATTGGGAATGTCCCTTGTGTGCCATGCAGGTTCCCAAAAAATTCTATCAGTGTCCATCTTGCAAAACACCTCGACCGGCGTATAGAGCTCCAATGAAAGCTCCTCCGAAGGCAAACAACCTGAAGGACGGGCGGTACAAGGGGGATTGGAAGTCGACAAACCAGAAGCCAGCCGAAGAGACCAAATACCGAGAATTGGGTCGATCAGTTCTGGCTGACCACGAACAGAAGACGCATGTCGAGGCATCGCGGGATGCATGGGTGGACGACGAAGTGGAAGCGAAAAAGCAAGCAGCAAAGGCAGAGAGCCCGGGGAAAGAAAAGAAATCGGAGAAGGATCTAAAGGATCAGTGGACCTGGGATATGTCTGCCCTAGAAAAGATGGAAGCCATGGAAGAACCAACACAAGCACAAGTCGACCTCCAAAAGAAGCCGAAGCGCGATCGCAAGGGACGTCAATCCGAGGATGAGGATGCTGAATTTGATGCCGAGGAGCGTAACCGCCGTCGCGAGGAGCGCAAGCGCAAGAAGAAGGATAGGACGTCCAGGAAGGAGGAAAAATCAGCTACGGCTCCCCTGTATCTCCCCGAATTCATCAGTGTCAGCAATTTGGCAGACGTCATCGGTGTACGGCCAGCTCAGTTCGTTGCTCGCATGGAAGACATGGGTTTCGAGGATGTTACCTATGACCACGTGCTGGATGCGGAGACCGCCGGCTTGGTGGCAGCCGAATTCAACTATGAGGCTATCTTCGACGAGGGATCCGAGGATATGAAGGCGGCACCACTGGCAGAAGATACATCTAGCTTGCCGCCCCGGCCCCCGGTGGTGACTATCATGGGTCACGTTGACCATGGAAAAACCACTATTCTGGACTGGCTGCGCAAGTCGTCCGTGGCAGCCGGCGAGCACGGTGGTATCACTCAGCACATTGGTGCTTTCTCGGTGGCAATGCCCTCTGGGAAGATGATTACCTTCTTGGATACTCCCGGCCATTCTGCTTTCCTGGAAATGCGTCGTCGTGGTGCCGACGTCACTGATATTGTGGTGCTTGTAGTGGCAGCTGATGACAGTGTCAAGCCACAGACCATTGAAGCTATCAAGCATGCCACGCAAGCTAATGTCCCAATTATTGTCGCCATCAGCAAGATCGACAAGGAGGGCCGCAACCCGGACAAGGTCAAGCAGGATCTCTCTGTCCACGGCGTTCACGTGGAAGACTATGGCGGTGATGTTCAGGCCATTGGCGTGAGCGGCAAGACCGGAGAGGGGATGCTTGAACTCGAAGAGGCCATCGGAGCGCTCTCGGAGATGCTTGATCATCGCGCTGACACCGAGTGCAATGCCGAGGGATGGGTCATCGAGGCCTCAACTAAGAGCTATGGTCGAGTGGCATCGGCCCTCATCCACCGTGGCACCTTGCGCCCAGGCGATATTATTGTTGCTGGGACTACCTGGGCCCGTGTGCGTACCTTGCGCAATGAGGCTGGTGTGGCCATCAGCGAAGCTACTCCAGGAATGCCCGTCGAGATCGATGGCTGGAGAGAGCAACCAGTTGCGGGCACCGAAATTCTGCAGGCGCCCACTGAGCAGAAGGCCAAGGACGTTGTAGACTACCGCTTGGAGCGGTCGGAGACCGCAAAGATGGGCGAGGATATGGCCGCCATCAACGAAGCCCGTCTTGAGAAGCGCCGACTCGAGAACGCGGACGAAGAGGCGGAAAAGGTCTCAGAACCGACCGGCCCCAAGCCCGTCAACTTTATCATCAAGGCCGATGTTCACGGCTCTTCAGAGGCTGTGCTAAATTCGATCGCCGCCATCGGTACCAGTGAGGTCTATGCCAATGTTCTCCGTTCTGGTGTCGGGCCCGTGAGCGAGTTTGATATCGAGCATGCGGCTAGTGCCAAGGGCCTCGTCATCTCGTTCAACATGCCTATTGACGCCGATATGATGCGCATGGCCGAGTCAGAGGGAGTCAAGATTATGGATCACAACATCATCTACAAGCTTATTGACGACGTCAAAGCTGTTCTCAGCGAGCAGCTCCCGCCCACAGTGACTCAGCGCGTGACCGGCGAAGCGGAAGTGCAGCAGGTGTTTGAAATCACCACCAAGGGACGTGATAAGACTGCCATCGCAGGGTGCCGTGTTCGCAATGGTATTATCAACAAGGCTCGGAAGGTCAGAGTGATACGGGGCAACGAGACGATCTACGATGGTAAGCTGGCCCTACAATCTTTATTCAGCCCATACTAACACTCTATCTAGGCACAATGAGCTCTCTTAAGAACGTCAAGAAGGACGTGACCGAAATGCGCAAAGATACCGAGTGCGGTATCGCCTTCGAAGACTGGACCAGCTTCGCAGTCGGCGACCACGTCCAATGTTACGAAGAGCTCTCCGAGAAGCGCTTCCTGTGAGCCGACTAAAGCTTACGCTGCGACAGCTTAAGCCGCTGTACTTTTAGATTTGATTCTGGCGCTCTCCATCCCCCTTTCTCTTCTGCTTTGTATCATAGCACTTTTTTCCTTTCACTCGACATGGTCTGCGTCATGGGTCACGGCGTTTCATATAAGCTGGGGGATGATATGAGCTATACTGGATGTAATTAGTTGCAATATCAATGTACCATATGGAACTCCACTCTCAATAACCCGTTCTACATCTACCTCGCCTTCCATCTCACCCTCCCAACCCACTTGGCCCAATCCTGCACATCTTCCCGCTCACAGATCCGCTCAACAGTAAACCACTCCCTAGCCAGCTCCTCATTACTCGCCATCCGATGTACAAAGCTATGACAAGCCCGACAAAGCCACGCAACACTATTCAACATCCACTCATCATGCCAGCCCTTCTTAATTACCTTCGCATGCACACCACGCGGTATAAGATGGTGGTACGAAAGCGGGATCCAGTCACGCTCACAGATCTCACATGCATCGGTGCGCGTATTCGCCCATGCTGGCGGTCCGCTCGTCACGCTGTTTATGTACTCGGTTAACATGGGAGATATGAACTCTGGGAAATCGTCTGCTGCGGGAAGAATTCCATAAATGGAGAGTGAGTCTATTACGTCGACTGGGATCACGGTACAGAGTGTGTCGAGGGTGGTGCGGGGGAGTGGTGTGTCGGAGTCTGGTGGGATGTAGAGAGTTGCGAGATGGGGTTTGTGTTGAATTGCAGAGTAAGAGAGGGTTTGTAGGTCTTCGGGGAAGGAAGCGAAGGTTTCGGATGCGATGAACTATTTTTTCCGGTCAGGTTAGCTATAGTTGGAGTATTGGCATCCTAGGATGGCTGCATTTCTGGATGTTGGATTGGATTGGGTTGAATTGGACGTACATCAATGAACTCGGCCAACTCTTCCGGGTCAGCTCGTGTAGGTACAGTAACTACATCCACATCTTTGCGCCCATTGCGCTTGGGCTTTCGCCGTTTGGTCGACCTGGGCTTGTCCTCGGAGCGAGCGACGATAGCACTCGAGAGACATTCTCGGAAGACGGTATAGTTATCATTAGAGGTCATTGAGGGAGCAGATTTACCTGGTCTTAGGAAACAGCGCTGTGTCACCGTGGGTTGAGGTTGGTGAGAGCTGAATAATGGGTTCGAGGTTTGCCCGCGTCTCTGAGGGGCAACGTCGTTACAGATTGACATCATCTACATTCCACGTTCAGCCATTTCATTCTAACTCATCCAACAACCATGGTAGACAAGATAGTTCTTGCTTTTGACCTGTACGGCACACTGCTGTCTACGGAGTCTATTGCAAAGAAGCTGGAGAAGTTCGTCGGCCCCAAGGCAGGGTCCATCTCGACGCTCTGGAGACGATACCAGCTGGAGTACACATGGAGACTCAACAGCATGGGTGAGATATACTCGATAATAACCCAATCATAGGATACATCTAACAGCTTACTAGGACGCTGGGACAGCTTCTATAACGTCACGCAGAACTCCCTACGCCAGGCCCTCGCGGAATACGGCGAGCAACTCAGTGCCAGTGAGCAGGCGAGCCTGATGGAAGCCTACAACAGCCTGTCTATATTCGCCGACGTCCAGTCAGCTCTGAACCGAGTGAAGACCGAATCCACCCTCCATCCGGTGATATTCTCAAACGGGGGCAAGGAATCAATAGGCATCTCGATGAGAAACTCCGAAGGCTTAGCTACACACTCGAGCATTTTCCACGACGTGATCTCCGCCGAGGACATTAAACAATACAAGCCGGCACGCGAGACCTACAAGCACCTCGCCGAGAAGGTGGGCAAGCAGCCGTCGCAAATGGATCAGATCTGGCTCATCAGCGGCAACCCATTCGACATCGTCGGAGCGCGCAACGCCGGCATGAACGCCATCTGGATCGACCGAGCCAACAAGGGATGGCAGGATGCCTCTGTACCAGATCTACACCCAACAGCAATTGTACATAGCCTGGAGCAGATCGTAGAGGAGATCGACCGGCCTTGAAAAACCGCTAGGGAAGAAAAAGGGGAATGTACCGCTGAAAATATTTCCCAACGCTCCACGTATCAAGAAGAGTTAGGGGTAAGCCAGCAAGAAATCAGTCTATCCTTCTCTTTCCCCTCGGAGAACCCATTGCAAGGTGGGTTCGCGAGTGAATAAAGAAGGATTTCAGTTTATGTATGAAGAAGAAAGGAAAAGTGAGGCACAAAATTTTCGGTAGAAAAGGGAGTCCATGATGACTAATATGCACGTGATGCTTATCGATAAGAGCTCGGTGTGGCTTTTACTCTGTACATTCCTAGCTTTCATCATAGTCCTTTTGCTGCTTCACACACTTCTCCAGCATGTCGCAGCGCTGCGGTCTCACTCGTGCAGCATGGCTATATCCCTTTAAGGTATGTTATATGGATCTGCTCTGTTCCTCCTCACTTCGTACTGACCAGGGTTAGGGAATTCACTATTTCGCAACTCATCGCTTCCTCTGGCCCTTGTTCAAAGCTCGCTTGCTTCCCATCGTCCTCCTTTCCAGCTTCGTCTACTTCCTTCTCTTTTTCTTCACCTACCTGCCGCAAGTGGCCTTTCTGGCCATCTTCCAGGGTGTCGGAGCATGGATCAATGGTGCATTCTTGGTGCTCGGTGAAGGTGCCGCCATAGTTGCTACCTTGTTCGAGGCCTTCTTTGTGGACGAGACGCTGGTGGATATTTTTGATTCGGTGTTGGTAAATGAGGGTCAAGAAGGGCTTGTGCTCGCCTCTCGAGTTCTCTACCCTGAGGCCGGCGACCCAACCAGCCGCCTCGGTACGCCGACAACCAGTGCCGTCTATGCGCCATTCTCGTTACGGCAGATTATCGAGTTCATCGTCCTGCTCCCGCTCAATTTCATTCCTGTAGCTGGCACCCCGATGTTCCTGGTCCTGACCGGCTACCGTGCGGGTCCGTTCCACCACTGGAGGTACTTCCAGTTGCTGGGCTTTACCAAGAAAGAGAGGAAAGCCAGTGTGCGTCGACGACAGCTACAATACACTACGTAAGTACCCATACATCTCCAGCAGGACTATATCACTGACTATGACAGGTTCGGGACGGTCGCTATGATTCTTCAACTTATTCCGCCCTTCTCCATGTTCTTCCTCATGACCACGGCTTCGGGTGCTGCGCTATGGGCAGCAGATCTCGAGCGCAAACGGCAGCTGGCAGATCAGCGACCCAACAGACTGGGTGATCGCGATCGCTATCGAGATGATTTTGTAGTATGATCTTTTTTCACGGTTATGAATCTATCTATGAAGCAGCCGAATGTCGGTCTGCACTATGCCTAATACATATTCAATCCCTGGGCCCCTAATGCTCGCAGTCCCCATACATAAAAATGGGGCGAACCCACCCAGAGTATAGCGAAAATCCCAATTTAAACGGTGCCGCGGCGCAATTTAAACTTTGTAGTTTGAATTTAGGCGTTGCACGTGACCAATACCTCGGGCTTCCCTTTCGTTCCGCACTTGAATTGTTTGTGGAGTTTAGAATTCGGGCACTCGAGTGCTTGGACTGCTCTGTCTAAAGATATAACCTCTAGCAATATTTCAGTGTGACTGTTACCCAGCCGTGGAACGCGATATCTGGCTTCGATCCGAACGTCAGACAGACTCGCACGGCTCAATCGTTCATTCCAGCAATCTATGATCTGAGAAAAGATGATCTGAGAAAAGGCCCGAGGAACCTTTAATTCACTCGATTGCACACTTCATAGCTGCAGGGACTTTCGGCGCTAGCTTCCCATAGCTGCAAATCGAATCCTACACCATCCTAGACCGTTGGTGTCAGTCAAGGACCCGGTCATGTCGACTATTCCAAATCCGCACGAATGGATCCCAAAACGAGACTGCGCAAGGCCTGCGACGCCTGCAGTATTCGAAAGGTGAAGGTTAGTCTCGTCGGCTTCCAAATTGCATGCGCAAGCTCTGATACCAATGCCAGTGCGACGTCAGTGGCCCACCATGCCGGTCCTGCGCTATCCTGGATATTCCTTGCACCTATGCGAGGCCCAGCAGGCGCCGGGGCCCTCCTAACCGCCACGCAGAAGCACTGAAGAAGCAGAAGCTAGAAGCCCCACCCGGTGCTTCGCCAACCAGCTTGTCTGAGTATCCATTAGCGAGCACTCCGCAACCATCCGCGGCTTTTATTCACTCTCCAACAAGGCCTTTTCCTGCTTCAGCGGAAGCCATCTGTTCACTGCACACGGTGCAGTTGCTTCTTGATGATTTCTTCACTTATATCCATCCCCTGGTTCCCGTTCCGCATGAACCTACTTTCCGCGCTGCCTTTGAACGCCGCGAAGATGCAACCAGTGGCACATTTTTGGCCCTTTTGGCTTCCATGATTGGATTTCTGGTGGCCTCTTTCCCTCGGCGGCCCAAACTACGACTCAACACTGAGGCTGAACGCTCTGCATTTCCAAACTCTATAGCATTGGTAAAACGGTGCCATGACGTTTCCATACAAGCCCGAGGTGCCGGGTATCTCGACCGCAACGCGACAGTCTACGACGCAGCCACTAGCTACTTTCTGGGTGTGTGTGCTGGCTACATTTACAGTATGCGTCGATGCCGTGTTTACCTGGCTGAATGCCACACTATGCTGCAGGTATATGACCTCTGTCGCTCTCCTACCAACCTGCCCTCTGTACCCGGATTGAACGTTGCGAGCCCAATGTCGGGCACCTCGGTCAACTCGCTAGACCAGCCGGCCCAGAATCTCACAGATAACACTACGGTGGATCTGATAACCCAGGAACTGGGTCGCCGGCTTTTCTATGTCACATTGGTCGGGTATCAGACTCTGCATCAGATGGGGTCTTCCGACATCAAGGTCCAAATACCCCCAGAGACCCCAACTGATCGGTTTCCACCCCTTCCGCTTGAAATCGACGATGAGTTCCTCTTCTCTACCCATGTCGCCGATCAGCCTGCGGGGCGGGTATCGCGGCTTGTCGGATTCAACGCAAATGTGCGTGTCTACAGCTCGAACAGTGCATTGTTGGCCTGGGAAACTGCATTTGGCAGTGGCCAGATCTTTGATTGGGAGCATCAGCGTTCCTGCCTGTTAAAATGCCTCCAGAAGGCGAAGTCTGCGCTTGTGGATGTCCCCGTCGAACTGTCTCTCTTCCACCCTAAACGGTTCTCTCCTGCTGGGCTGTCTGGGTTGAACGAGGACGGCTCAATATTCAACTATCCACATGATCACATTCATCAGGAACGGCGCGCAATCCAGTATGAGATTCAGAAGGCCAATATATATGCCAGCCAGCTCTGCACAAGATCTTATCTTGTTGAGAAATACTGGAATCTGTTTGAGACGTTCACGAAATACGGGAACACGGCAAAATCATCGGTCCCGGCGATAGGCACTCCGCACATCAAGGCCGAAGTCTTATCAGAAGCACCTGCTGGGCCCGCCGTGGCGCCCTTAAACACATCCTCCCAGGCTCTGGCGCATGCCCAAACAGACTCCATTGGCCGCATGATGGCCGAGGAGCGCAAACTAGTCATTAAGGAATTCTTTATCCTCCTGCGCACCGTCAACGAAGTGAACATCGAACCCAACGGTGGCAGTATTGTATGTCCTGAAGCATCTTCCTGTGTTATAGGGTAAGCTAACACCAACAGACAACCAAAATTCGCCAAGTAGCATCCACCCTCCTCAACCATACAGCAACCACCATTCCCACCGAAGATTTATCAACCACTTCTGCGGTGGGAGAATCCAACGCCGGTCCGAACGCCGGTCCGAACGCCTCCAAACTCCACGTTCTCACGGCCGCTGAAGCAGAATCCTATCTTCACGCCTTCATCGACATCCTCATCCGCCTCGAGGGCCACTTGTCCGCGACCACAGACCCCGGTAGTGGAACCGAAGGCGTGAGTCCGTGCGCCAATGGCCGCTCCATGAGTTATTTAAGTGACTATGAACGCGACCAGGAGGAGCTGAGCCAGTGGGCTAGCTTGAAGGAGTATCAGCAGAAGTTTGCGGAAGCCGGGGGCGTTTTGTCGGAGTTATAGCCTGGCTCGCACGTTCAAAGCCGAGTAAACTCTAGAAAACCGGGCAGTGTGCTAGGTCACCGACCGTCTCGGAACGGAGTGGTCCTAGTTAATCGACCGCGAAACGTAAAGCTTTTACTAGAGATTCGTAATGCTATTATAATGCTCTCGGAATAGGACATCACGTTCCAAAATTAGCAAAGATTATTATCTCGAGCTCGATGGTATACACTATCAAAGAACGCGTTCAACGACATGCGACGGTTAAATTGAGACCAAAATTCACCACTATTGTACTTATATAGCTACCTAGGTAGTGAGAAATCTTCAAAGAAGTCCTGCTATGCAGTGGGGAAGTAGAATAGATTTAGACCCGACTCTGAATCGAATTGTTCCGGTACGAACCTTGGTAGATCCAAGTTAGAATCCTTAGGACCCTTAAAACCCTCAGATACCTACAGGTGTGAATTTCTTGCATCGCGTCAAAGAAATGGTCTCGGTGGTCCACGACGGTCTTTTTGGAGCGTAAAATCCTTGAATTAAAAAGAACAGGGACAATGAATATTATGTTGAGGTATGACATACATACTCATACTGATGCCTCATGGATGAGTCAACCATTGGGTCGGCATCTCCCACGTACAGCATTGCCGTGTTTCTAGTCCTATTCAGGACCAGTCTAGGTCAAACACGTTGGGCTTATCTGACTCGATGCAGTCGCACGTCTACCTGCCAGGGACCGTTAGAGGATCCGAGACCAACCAGCGGTGAAGGTCGTATCAGTGTCATGTCACATAGAAATGTCATGTCACATAGAAAACTGACTCCAAAGGAGTAGGCATAAATATCCCCTCCGAGTCATAGAAAAGTACCATCTCGATTCATCCAAGCAGTACTACATTGAAGGGTTTCATACGTTTTTTATCTTCTTCCCAGCTTCATTGATTTATCCCCAAATCATTCCTTCTTCAGGTTTCTCAACACCAGAACCAACCATAGCCTCTATTTATGCTTCAGTCTTAATAAAATTCAATCATTAATTTCTAAAGTCAGCCCAGGATGACTTCGGAGCCGCAGCTTTCTGGACGAAGGACTCAAGTCATTGGGGTTACGGGAGCAGGAAAGGTACATTCAATTATACTCCTACAGAAATGTCACGTCACTGTACGTACTAATATAGCACCCCTAGTGCTAGAGTACTTTCGCACGGCGACTAGGCAAACAGCTTTCCATACCGGTATGCGAACTGGACCCTCTCTTCCACGAGTCCAGAGCCGGTGGCGCCCTATCAGAAGACGACGCCCGACGTACCATCCAAGCTCTGGTCGAGTGGAACGACGAGTGGATTCTTGACGGCAAGTACGTTTTTGCGGTCTGGGTGAGGATTAGTGCTCAATTAATGCACAGTCACTGGGTTCAGTTGAAGGACATATCCTACAATATAGCGACAGACATCCTTTGTAAGATGAGATTCATCGTATACGCGACTGCTCATCTGCTGATTTAGTACCCTTGTTGCCCAGGGATTGATACGCCACTGCCATTGACACTATGGCGTGTAATTACTCGCACCATCTGGGGTAATTCCTCTTCCACTTCCGACTATTCTACAAAGGTCCGCTAATGACCAATTCGTGCTGACTGTCGATTACAGAAGTGCTGACCATCCCCGGCGTTCTGCGAAGGGAGCTCTCAGGCGATAGCTTAATCGCAATCTCACTAAGAGTCCGAGCGAAGAAATACGCCAATTGGAGGAAGCGTGTCGAAACGGATTCTAGGTGGAAACGCTTAAGCGGCTGGCATGGCCGTGATAGCTTCCTAGCAAGAGTGAGAGATACGCTTAGATCATTCTAGGAACTCAATGACCTATGATACATTTAGTAGTCCGGATAATATACTCATTTGCAAGTGAATACAGAGAATCATGCAACTTCAAGACGTAGAAGAAGCCCTAAATGCAGTCATCGAACTTTGTATATTACACCCCAACGCTAACTAAGTGACGGTAGATTGGGCGCCGAAAAAGGCTATTTTTGACGCCGTTTTAAGCGTTCTAGTTATTTAGTTAACTACCAGAATATTAGTCATTGAGGCATCGCCTGATTTACTTCGGCCCACTCTTACAGTGTGCTCACTAAGTGCTCAGGGAGCGCTCCCCTAAGCACTCGGTGATCTGTGATGGGTAACAAGTCAACAGAAGTCGTAAGATTCGGCGAGAGTAATAAGCGACAGGGTGCGGAGAGCAGTCACGACTTGGGAAATATGTAATGTCCTGAGAATTGTTGAAGACGAGAAGAGATAGAGGGAGGAAGAGGGAAGCAGGATGCTCTCACTTGAAGTTACCATTCAATTAGCCCAAATGGGCTTCAACGTGGTTATGCCATTCTGGTGGGTTATAAATAACTGAACCATTCTTTTGGATGGACGTAGTTTCTGTTTCCTAAGCAGAACGGACAGAACCCTGCCTTGATGGGCGCATTACAGAACATCAACGGGTTACATCGAAGGAGTGCATGAAGTGGGCTTAAGGTTGCCACTGGATGTTATGTAATGGATGATATGTACGCGATCTCCTTCCATCATTTCACCGTCCTACATCCTCTGATGAGGACAGGAGCTTGATCAATGAGAGGGAAGTTTATCTTCATTGAAGGTTCAAAGAGGTGGTGATACACGAAGCCGAGATACACGAGCACAACACTCATTCCTTCTCGACCGTCCACTGATATTCTGGTAACTTATACCCATCAGAATGGGCAGAAGCAGTCCCAAAGAACTTGCCAAATAGCCAAGGAAGACGACTCCAACAAAGAAATGCAAAGATCATATTTCTCACCCAAATCCCCCAAGCGGTCTGAGGCGCAAACATTCCAGGAACGAGAGGTGGGATTTTCTGCATCCTGTCAACGAGCGGTCGAATCTGCTCTTCGTATCCCTTCAACCCGGCTGCCAGATCACCTCGATGTTTCCTCAACTCTCCAGCTAGCAGATAGGCTCCGGTCAGAGCCAGACTAGTACCGGTACCGGTTGGACCAGGGGCGTAGCCGGAATCACCGACCATCACGAAGCGTCGTTTGTGTAAGGTTGGCGTTTTGACTTGAACCCACTCACTACCGTAGAAGTCATCGGCCTCCATCATGCCCTGCACGACCTCGTCGCATTTCCAACCAGCTCCCTGAAACTGTTGAGCGACGAAGTCTTTCAGTGCGTCGGTGCCGAGCTTGTTCGCCTCGCGGAACTTCGCCATTGAACCGTGGTCGTTGCGTGGGTTGATGCCCATCAGTGTAATGCGATTGCCACCAGATTGGTCGGGCCCAATGCCGACGGCACGACCGCTCACAGCGCTGTATGCGTGGGCTATCTGGCTCCCGCTGAGAAGGTCCTTCTTGACAGAGAAGTACGCGGCCCAAGCGTTTATGGGCTGGATGTAGTCGCGCATGGCACATCCGAGACCAATTGCCCGAGTTCTTGATGTCGCCCCGTCGCAGGCGACGACGAGATCGTATTCCGAGGATGGAGTTCCATTCATAAACTCGACTTGAACAGGTCCGTCGCTCGTCTCGGGTTGCTGCAAGGAGGCAACTTGTTCTCCAAAGATGTAGTTGACAGACTCGTGATCCTTGGTCAAGTCGTACAAAATTCGTGACAAGTCGCCGCGAAGAATCTCATACTCGGAAATCAATGACTGGCGATCGGGATCTCCGGTGGGCGTCATGGTTCCGTACGGACGGCCATCCTTGCGCACGAGACTGATGCCATCCATTGGCTGCAGGTTGGCTCGCACGGCTTCTTCCATACCAGGCATCTTCCGCATTACCGAGACCCCTGTTGTGCGAATGTCGATATTCTGGCCATTGGTCCGGAGTTGGGGGAATCGCTCGATGATTGTGACTTTGGCACCAGTTTTGGCGAGCCAGTATGCTGTCGCTGGGCCTGCAATGGAGGCACCCACGACTAGGACCCTCAGATTCGACATAGTTGTGTGGAGAGCTTGATATAATGGTCGCTTGTCTTCATATCATACCAAGTATTCCGAGAGAAACAAAATTGGCTGGGTGATTTATTATATGACATGGTGATAGGAATCCATCTATACCTCGGGCACTTTGATGCCGAGCTTGCGCGATAGCTGATTGGCTCACATCGGAATTGGGAGACTAGAAGCTCGGGCGAGGCAGTGCCCGAGCATTCAACCAATCACAGTCACGGACGGCTCTCTGCATGAATCGTTTATTTTCGATGGTTCATTGTTGATTCCCTAGTTGCGATTGATCTTTTAACAATTGATCCCAGGATATCCAATCATCAACGTCAAATTCGAGTCCCTCGATAACATCGAAGCCATCAGCACCCGGCACTCCAGTTGCAGGCGAAAGACCATTTGATGATGCTGCCTCGGGGGTTATCAGGATATCACATTGTTGTTGTCGTTTGTCTTGGTTCTTCCTCAAAGATCGTAGGGTACTGATGAACTCTGGTTCGGGGGCACTACTGGTTGATTGCCAGGAATCCCACGCCTTCAAAGCAAGGCATCTCATTGCCATACTGAGGGCCTGTCGGCTGTCGAAAAGCTCATCGTGGTTCTGGTAGAGTTCGGCGACACTTTTCCAAGCTGCCTCAATTTGATCATGGGAGAGCAGGTCTCTTTGTTTCAAGAGAGTCGTGAGCATAAAGATGAATGAGTCTCGAGTTCCCCATAAAAAGAACGGTTTGATGTGCCACTGGAACCTGCTGGTCCCACCATGAGAATGGACTGCCGCATCGGTGTCCAAGGTTTTCTGCGCAAGTTGGAATAGTTCTTTTCTCTCCCGATTGGTAGCGGTCTGGTCCCTTACTTTGGGAAGACGAAGTTTGAGCCTCATGGCCGTCATACCGGACCTTGCAAGTCCGATAGTAAGGAAGTGTAAGGGATTCACAATGTCACAGTAACGAATGAACTTTTCCTCCACTTCGCTTTCTGCGGCAGAAATGACTTCTTCGGCTTCACGATAATCAGAGGAGCTCCAAGGTCCTGCCGTGTTGATCGACTTCCCTGATTCAGCCAGTCGCTTCCCCACGTACGCACGGGACAGACAGAACATCATGTCTGTTGCGCCATTGTGCTCGATTGGTTTCTCTGTCATTCCAGGCCAAATTTGGTCATCATTGATGTTGAGTGGAGGCCTTGTATCCCAGGCTTCCGGCAAGCTGATATAGTCAATTCCAGCAGACTGGCTTGTTCGAGAATCATGTGGAAAGACCTGATAAAACAATCGACGTCTCAGCTCTACCTCAAATGGTGGCAGGCCCAAGTTCTCTCCATCTCGATGGAGGCCGATTCGTTGTCCAATGCGGGCGGATATCCCAGTCAGGATCCAGTATGTGTGCGGATCGTAGGCGTCACGACTGGATAGGAGGTATAGATAGAGTGCCTGCAAGACAGCGACTTCTGTTGTTTTAAGAAACGACGCATTCACTAGAGCCTGACGCGCGGCAGCGTGAAATCGTTTCATCATTGTTGATCGATCTTGTTTGAACATCTTCATGCACTCTTCTTCCGATATCGAAAAGACAGCACAGTGATAGATTGAAAACAGTAAACACTCCTCTGCCTTGGAAGCAATTCCAGGCCGTTGTGAAACGGATTCGACCATTTTGCCAGTTGACGGGATATGTAAAACCTTGCAGATGGGTTCCACGTTCTCGGTGTGCGTCTTCCACAGCTGCATGGCATCTGCATGACTTGGGTGACAGTGCAGGATACTTTGCTGACAACCCAAGAACGCACCCGTCAACGGATCCGGTGGGATGGCTTTGGTAGAAACAGAATCAGGGGTCATTGTATCCTCGTCCTCATCCGTGGACATGTGTCGAATCTCATCATCTCCGAGGTTGAACCACATATGGCTGTCGATATATCTCGACCTGCCTTGGCGGGTAAGTAGCCTGCCCGTTTTTGACGTGACTGGCTTGACGAGACTGGCCCCTGACTGTTGATGGAGAGGGGCTTTTTCAACATCCGCTGTATCAGTATCCAGCAGACCGTTCTCCTTTAGAATGCATTCGTATCGAGCCAGCTTTTCTATCATATCATCCAGTTTTCGTTTTCGAGGTCTCGGCTGCGGTGCTTGAAAACCACACTCGAACCCTCCCTTGCGGCATCGAGAACAAATCGGGGCAGCTTTATCACATTTGACTTTGCGTTTCGCACAGGTTTGACATGTGTAGGGCATGGCAGACTGTGGTGGATTTGTTTGACTGCCTACGCTGAGGTCTCCTCTGATGGGAGCTGGGGCAATGGGTACCAGCCCACTACTTGAATTCCAGTCGCTTGCCATTTCAACTCCAGTAGGTGTAACAGTCCATTATACCCTACTGTTTTGCCTCCCAACACATAAACATCCCACGCTGGATGTTCCTTTTGAATTAAAGAGATTTGGGGGCTTATTGTCTGGCACGGAATGGCAGTAATTATTCATCGCCCTTCACCGCTCAGCGACCGAGCCTCATCGAATTGACCAATTAATTTGGATGCCACTCTTTTATTGCTCCAATGAAATGACAAAAGACAAGTTTCCCAGTGTCAAGGACTGAAGCTTGGGGAAGTAGACGTCTTCTATATTCACTTTGGGTAGTAGCCCCATGGAATTGACGAATAGGGAGGAAGTTTTCGTAGTGAGGACATCGAGGGCTCCAGCCAGGTGAATGGTTGAACGCGTCTAAAAAGTTCATGCACAGGCCTTTTCTATATTAACGCATAATGTCAGCATGGTAGAAGGAAACCGGATAAGCTATTATCTACCCTAAGTTATACTATTATATCGAGTAACTACTATTTAAAAACCCTATCTATATATTCATTTGCTACGTTTTAACCCTTTTTTGGTTCGTTTTGCATAACTAAGATATACGAAGCATCGGGTCGAAGCTTCTTTAAATAAGGGGGTAAAATAACGATCACTAGTTATATAGATGTTTGTATATTTGCATTCTAACTAATCAATAGATGTCTAAGGCATTAGATGCATCTATGACTACTAGCATCTCTCTAGTTCTGGTTCTTCTTCCTTCTTCTTCTCCCTAGCTTAGTTATTTCGTTATCGCTACTACGAATGCACTCATTGATTCTTCTTCTTTATGACTGACTCCGTATCTAGGCATCGTGACATCCCTTATCTTTTCTTCATCTTTTCATCTTCTCTTTCCCTCCCCCACCCTTCAACACTTCCCACATCTACTTCTTCTACTCAAGGTAAGTCATTTACATCTCCTGAGGTTGCTAACCTACCCAGGATCCCAACGCTAGTGTCACAAATTCAAATGGCCAGCAGTAACGCTAACCAGCGATAGTTATTATAGTAACTTTTCTTCCCGCTAACATCACTCTCCTCCTCACCGACACCCTCCCCACCGACGCCATCCTCATTAAAGCATCGGGATATCTTTGGCCCCAATCAGGATGGCAATTTACCGCCTTCTCCTCAGCGTCAATTTTTTGCGTGAACATAAGTATGCGTGAAATGGCTACCCTGACTCTCCGTATGATGGGTCTGGATCCCTCGCCTATTACTCTAGCTACATGATTAATCCAATAATGCATTTTCGAGTATAATTTGTCTGTATTCTACACATATATCAAAATACACAATAGGCATGACGGTTATTAAGGACAAGAATCAGAAAACGGCCACCAGCAAGGAAATTAAGTGAAAGAGCAAGTTACATTAAAATCGAATCCAACCTTGGGAGCACCATTCCATCTATTCAGCTCTCAGGAATATTTTTCATACCAATATATCCTGCACCAATAGTACCCTAAGACGTAGTAACCGTCGTAGTTGCAGTGGTTGTCACAGTCTCCGTTTCAAAAATAGTTATGAAATTTGACGGCGTAACTGGGATCACAGACAATGCACCTGGTTGCGTTTTCGTGCTTGAAGTAGATGTCAATGTCGGCGTGACTGTGATCGTTGGACCGGGGATGGTCACGGTGACATGGGCTATTGAGGTGTTGTGGATGGTGATTGTCTCCACGGTATCTGTCTCGGTAGGTGTCCGTGTTGATGTGTCTGCGTGTCCTGGGGTCGGGGTTATGGTTACTGTTGGGCCGGAGACTGTTACTGTCACGCTTTCTATGGACGTGTTTTGCACGGTGACTGTTTCGCGGTCGGGGATTGGGGTTGGAGTCGTTGAGGTTGAGATGGCTGAAATTGTTTCTTCTGCTGTATTTGAAGACGAAGATGAAAAAGAAGGTGATGTCGAGCTGGTTGTTTCATGCGAGGTGGCGGACGTCTCAGAAGTAGATGTGGTTGTTGATGTTGGGTAAATCGTCTGCGTAGTGCGCGCAGATCCACCTCCACTTGGCACCCAGACGATGATGGACCCTGTGACTGTGGGCAGGTTCTCTGCTGCTCTAGTAGACTCGGTGGAAGATGCTGTTGTCACGGGGAATGCCGTTGTGGTCGATGCCGAGGATGATGCGGTAGATTCACTGATGGTGCTGCTCGAGTCGGAGAGGAGGCCAGCGGCATCACCAGATAGGCTCGTTGCCTCTGCAGGTGACGGACTGGTGGTGGCTATATACGCCGGTGATGAAGATGTAGGCGATGCCGAGGATGATGGGGTAGATTCAGTGGTGCTGCTGGTCCAGTCGGAGAGGAGACCAACGACGCCGCCAGATAGGCTCGTTGCCCCTGCAGTTGACGAGCTGATGGTGGCTGCATATGCCGGCGATGCAGACGAAATGCTAAGAGACATCGACGTGGGTTCATGGGACGGAGTGGAGGTCGTACTCGCAGCATGTGAATGGACTGCGACCGGGGTACGGCTCTTTGATGCTGAAGGAACACTTGCATATGATGTTTTTGTACCTTCTGGTTGGAAAGACCCGGATATGTCTACGGGGGAGTATTTAGCAGAGCTGCTAGCCACAGCTTCATCACTGGAGGTTGTAGGTCTTGATGCAGCTGAGGACGAGATTGTTGGTTTGGTAGATGAACTGCTCGTTCGACTTGTGCTGGAATCATGTACTGGGGTTGTCGCTGTCGATACAGAACTAACGGGTGTCACGTCGGAGACTGTAGCTGGCGCAGTCGACTCAGTTCCTGGGGTAGAGGACGGGGTGAAGGAGTCGGTTTGGCGGTGGATGGTTGACGACGTAACCTCGCTGACTGAAGTTGACGGAGAAGCTGATGATATAGCCGAGATGCTAGAAGCTTCAGGCGCAGATGTTGAAAGCGGATTAATACCTTCGGTGGCAGGAGTTAAAAATGGAGTTAAAAATGACGGAATCACGACAATTGGCATTGTCCAGTCATTCGATGTAGAGGACGGTGCATCATTGGTCTGAGTCGAGGATACGGAAGAAGTCGACGTAGAAGATGTCTCTCCAGGCACTGAAGAAGAGAGCAGCCAAGACGGGGTGACAGGAATGACAGTCAATATTCCATTCAATATTCCATCGTCTTGTTTCGGAGTCTCCATGGCAGTCGATGGAGCGACGCCGGGCGCAGCCTCGGACGAAGCGACCAGAGTAGAAAGAAAAGAGCCGGCGATGGGACCAGCTGAGCAAGTCCATGCAAAAGCGAGAAAGATAGAAGAGCGAGCGAACAACATATCTGCGGCCTATGTCTTGGGCTCAGTAATAAATAGAGAGAGGATCGCCAAGTCAACGCTGGAGCAAAGCAAAAAAGAAAAACAGTGGGTTAAACCCAGAGGAAATAAGCAGTAGACTCAATAGATCGCGAAGGGAACTTTCCATAGAAGTGGAAGATAGTATAACATGGTCTGGTATGAACTGAGTCAAGGAATGAAGCGAAAAGAGTGACTTGATTTGCGCGAAAAAAGGAATAAGGCAACCTGAGTCACAAAAAGAAAAGAAAGAAATAATAAGGAAAGAAATATCGAGAGGGAAAAGAGAGGCAAAGAGAGGGAAAGCATTGAGTGTCTTTTGAAGCAGGGTTGATTAGGGTTAGTGAAAGAAAAAGAGCTTTGTTAAGGGCGCTTTGTGGGACAATACAGTTTCACTGTAAATAGAACTACATATATAGCGAATAATAAGGCGCGTAGGTAAAGAAAGAAATTGGGACTTTTGTTGCATGAAACGCCCACCAACAGCGCTTAGCGCCGTGTGATTATAGGTGGTTTCTAATTCGGACTCGGCGCGTAGAATTACGAAGTTTCTTTAACATGGTTTGCAACTAAATTTGGGCTATTATATTATTACCCTCATTGCCTTGGTTTCACTCATACGCCACCTGGGCACTTGACTCATTGACTTGTTATCTCTGCTCTGCCCTACTTTGTTTCTCTGAATCAGTGGCAACAATACTATGCCGCCACCGTAAAACTCCCTCCAATACCCTCAAACGATGAGATCTGCCCGATTACATTCTTTGAATTTCCATAGTAGTGCAAGCGATATGTACCGCTCTGCACGGGGCTTGGGTCGCCCACACTATAATAGTCGTCTTCGATATTCCATTCGATTGTGACCTCGCTATACCCGAGGATCCAATTGGTTCGCTCCCAGTGAAAGACCAGGTTCCAGTCGCGGTCAGTTCGCACAATTTCCCACTCCCCAGTGTCAGGATTCTTCCTTTCCACTGCGGCGTAGGTTGATTCATGGCGGAGGTTATTGCGAGGGTTAGCGCCGACGAAAGTCGTGTTGACTGTGTCACCCGGTTTGTAGGGCCCGGGTCCAGGGTTGGCGGTCACGTCTCCAAAAGACTTCCCGATGGGCGATTCGTCGTAGACCACTCCTGTAATAAAGCTGAACGACTTGTTGGTGTTTACGGGCGGGCTGGGACCTGCCGGGATACCGGGCAGTTTCCCAATGCTTGAGGCGCTTCGCAGATACGGAAGATAGGTGAGGGTCAGATTGATGTATGCTGCGAGCTCGTTCGGTCCATAGAGAGTAGACGCGCCCTCGTAGCGCTGGACGCTGTATTCTTCCTCCGTCGCGACATAGTGAGCGTAGCTGTTGGATGGTGCTCCCAGCACCACTTGGGGTTTTGAGATCCCGAGCGTGTCTTTCGCTCCCTTTGCAATCGCCTCCTTCCAGCGTCGTCCCGACATTGTAGTGGCTTCGCTAGCAGAGATGATGATAAACAGCTGTCCGACTCGAAGAACCTGAATATCGACGATGTCTGCGGCCCAGGCGTAGGGCTCCGTGAGGGTTCCCACATCCAAGAGGATGTCTTTGGCTCCTTGACACTGCTGCTGTTCCTCGCTGGGCTCATGGACGAAGGCTCGCGCTACTTTCCACAGGGGGTTATTGGTGGATGGGCCCGTGGAGTTCTGGGTGAAGTCAAAAGCACCCGGTCCATCAGTGGTCCCAGCAGCAAATGAGTACCCCAGCGCCGCTGGGCACGTCTTCAAGGTCGTTCCGTTGAATGGCGACGGGAACGTGTAACCATTCATATCCTGGTAGACATGGAATGACCTGACAGCTGAGCCGCCAGTGATAACGGTCGGGCTGGAATTCATCTTCTCGTACAGTGCCTTGGCCGCAGTGTACTGGCGTTTGCCGATCTCGAAGCAACTCTTCGCTCCGTTGTCCTTCTCGCGGAAGAAGGGGCCTCTGCCGTGGCATGCCTCGTTCGTACCCCCACAGGTGCTCTCAGCATAAGTGCACATCTTATTGGATCCATCCTCACACCATGCACCCAGAATGTTCGGGCTTGTGTCCCCGACGTTGGCCTGCGAGAAGCCAATGACAACGTCATCAGCAAATCTTGCATCGCCATTGACACTACGCTCGAAGAGGTAAGCGGCAACTCCTTTGTTGTCACCGGTAACGAGGGTGTTGTTGTTGTACATGGATGTGCCATGCACGGGGAACCAGGTCAATACGGCCGTAGTCTTGTTATCCGAAGCGCGATCAAATCGCAAGAGGCTCAGCGTCTTGTCAACATTGGCCGAGTACCGTGCCTTTTCTTCCTCGGGGTTTTGATCGTATGAATACGGGCTGCGATTGATGTTGGCGCCCTCGAGCTCTATAGATCCGAAGGACAGACGACCCGGTGTCAAGCTTCTATGTGCCCGCTGGATAGACAAGATAGTGCCATCCACAATAGCCTGGTAGCTCTGCTTGTCAAAGCCCTTGGTCGGAATCTGGGGCAGAAGATAATTCATCCATGCCCCAGGCCCCGAATGAGAGTGTGTTCCCGTCAGCGCTAGATTGTGCTCGCCATAGCGTGCATAGTCGCCTCCAAGTGCTGCGAGTCCCTGTAGGACTCCATGCCTAACGGCGGTATCACCGGCAAGGGTGTCGAGAACCAGATAGACGAAAGCGTCGTCTGGTTTGTTAGGGTCTGCAAAGATGAAGGAGCGAGCGTAGAGTCTCTGGCGCAGACCCGTTCCCAGCTGATCAAGACTGGCATAGCCATTGAAATCAACCTCCACCACTGGCCTTTAACGCTACGTTAATCGCGACCGACACTATTTTGATCCGGACCAATGGAGAACGTACCCAGTTATATCTGCCTTGCCGGCACCCACTAAGAACAGATCATTATTAGCCGCCGCATTTGTTCGGCTTCTCCATTGGTTGAAGCTTTTACTGAAGCTCGACGCGGGCGTGTCGTCACCGTAGTAAAGCACGACGAGGAATTGCATAAACACCAGCAAGGCTAGGGTGATCCCGCCGCAGGCGATGCCCAGTCGAAGATTAGCCATGTTGAATAGAAAAAGGCAAATATGACATCAGGGTAACACCCTCTTTGGAGACCTGAGGCGCGAGGCCTTGGAAGGGCAGGCAGACGAGAACTAGAAGCCCAGGACAGAGGGCTGATAACCGGGGAATCAGTAGACAAGGAAGATCATCATCTAGGTTGTAAAGGGAGTAAGCATAAACCTCTTCAAGCTGTTTCAGAGAGGTTGCATCCGCTAAGCAAGCGATGTGTGATGGGAGAGGCACACAACCTGCAGGGGTGCAGGGCCGGGGACAATGCACCAGCATTCCATAAGCTTTTTCGGGCCTTAGACTCGGCCTTCCCCGCACGTAGTTATAAATGTGCCCTCCGATGACTCGTCAACGTTAGGCAGTAGATGAGCTGCCTAGGCTTCTCGTTTAAGCTTCGGAGCCCGCGGCCATGTCCCTGACCTTCAAGTAACCGGGGATCCGCTCAGGATCTGGTTCCAGGTTGGCAGTAATGATCATAGTTGCACCTCCATCTTTCAGGAGATTCGTCCGATATCTCGGCATCTTAGCATAGTCGGAGTATCAAGCTACACTGGAGCCAACCAATGGATACTTGATTGTTGTAAGTATACAAAATGGACCCTCATCACCTGAGTCACATGATACATATTCACCGCCTTCGCGCGCAGCCTCGTTCGAATGTCTTCACGACTTATCGACATACCCACTCTGTCCTCCAATATAAAATGTCTCTCATTAACGAATCTCACGACTCTTTACCCTGTATGTTGCTGCATCTTCAATTAGTCACTGGCCTCCGCTAACACTTCACAGACCTTGACCCTGCGCCCTCAGCCTATGCGCGACAGCAAGCCCAGCAGCTCATCAACTCCGAGCTCGCCTCCGAACATGCCTCAACTCTGCATCCTTCAATTCCCGCAGTTCCAGAAACCAAGTTCTCTCCTTTCATTCAACAAGAGCTCTTGCGCAAGGCAGCAGGCGAACCCCTCACAGGCGGCATCGACCTAACCCGCTACGAAGCCCCGGAACCTCCAACCCGCGCCTCTGATAATGAAGCTCCCAACCTAGACGAATGGCGGCAGACTCTGCGAAAAGCATACGTCTCATCTTCACATCTCACCAAACGCCACGAGAACCTTTCCCTCCTTGAAGAGCACGGCAGAAACGCATGGCTGATCGGCAACTCCCAGCTGGAAGATATCCTGCGCGATATTGAGAAGGAGCTTGCTGATACCAAAAAGGCCGCCGAGGAAGTAAACAGGCAGCGCAAGATTGCGCAGGAGGCTAGCCACGGCGAGATTCTTACTCTTGAGGAAACGTGGAAACGTGGTGTTGGGGCGGTTCTTGATGTCGAGTTGGCGTCTGAGGGACTGCGCCAGCAAATTCTGGAGCAAAGACGTCAGGCTGCACAGCAGCCCCGGTAAAGGGCTTGCTGTTCTACGTGATCCCTTTCATCTGGCGTCAACATTTTCGCTCTTAGGATGCATGATTCCATCGAGTCTAGGACTGTTGCACGGGGCTTTTGCTTGTGGAACCTGTGCTCGATCACTTAATTGCATGTGATGAGCTCCATTCGGCCTTGGTGTTTCCCGGTAGTGCCAAGGAAGCTTAGAGCATTTGCCTTGTCGGTCGCAATACCTCTCTTGTGGAATGTGAAGCAAAGCTCCTGACGTTGTCCATATTGGGCGTCAACGGTCTTGTTGCAACGCTTGGACCGGCGATCCTTTGACCTGATATATTAGATCAAACGGGCCACAAAATGGGGCCAGTCCAAGTGAGAGTGCTTTTTAAATGGCCCCAAGTCCCGTTATGCCATTCTGTCGTGGCTTTTGGGGGCTGCGCACCAATTAATGCCATCCGGCCCTTTCGGTGGCCCCCGGTTTACATAGTCTCCGATTAATGATACCCTCTTCAACCCTCCCAAATCCCATCCAATCCCAATACACATAAGGTTGTCTAGTTAATAGTAGTACGATTGGTAATTCAAATGCATTGCCAGGCTAGGCTACGCGAGTAAAACCCAGATACAGCTCGGTTGCAAAGTCTTGGAGCGAATCCAATGGACGGCATCGCCAATCAATTTGATTCACATCAAATCTTCGTCTCAGGCGACACAATATTGACATCAACCCCATCCCCAGTAATCCCCACAACATTCTTTCCAGAAACGCCAACCAGTTTCGCCTCAGCCTTGGCATTCCAATCCACAAGCTGCTTGCACATCCCCTCGAGCGTAGTAATAGGCGGCTTATAACCCAAACCACCCTGCTCCGGCGCCTTACGCGCCCGCGAATCATCCGCAAAGCAAAACACATCCGAGATGGCAAACAGCGACGGCTGCATCTGCGCCAGATCACCAGTCAATCTGGGAAGCAGCCAGGAAAGATACTTGTGCTGAATGACACAATAGAGCTCCACAAGGTGCGAAAAGACCAACAGTAGAGCTGGTTGCATAGTTGGGAATGAAACGGGCGTCTTGGACAAGGTGCTGAGCAAAGTGTAGACGTCGTTGAAAGAGATAGCTGGGTTCGGATCTGTCACGACGAAGGCCTGGCCGCCGATGTTGGGTAGTGTCGAGCCAGGCTGGCTTTGTTCCAATAGCCTCTGCTCGTACAGGAGATGTGCGATCGAGACGTTCTCTGCGTTCACAAAGCTTTGAATCACCGGCCGAACCCAGGTTGGGCTGCCGCCGTTACGCAGGTATACGCCCGTGATGGTCATTGAGGCGTCGCTGCCGATGCCGTAGATGCCGTTTGCGGGGCGGATACAGCCCGTGCGGAAATTAGAGTACGGGGAGTCTGCGGAGCGTACAATACTCTCGGCTTCAAGCTTGGTTACGGCGTAGTTGCCGAAGAACTGGTCGTGGGACTGGGGGAGTTTGGAGTCGTCACTAATGACCTGCACGGCGCGGGAAGGTAGCTTGCTCCATGGGGCGATCCAGAAGTTGGGTTTGTGCAGAGACACGGAGCCAGACGAGGTTGAGACGAAGCAGCTGGCACCGGCTTTCTTGGCTGCGTCGAGGACGTTCTTGGTGCCGTCGATATTGACCTTGCTGCAGAACGGCAGGAACATTTCGAGCCGGTCTTGAGGACGAATAATCGCTGCGGTGTGGAAGACCGTTAGGGGCAGCTTTGCAACAGACTCCGGCCAGGGCTGCTCGAAAGCCGTGGAAACGGCCAACTCATCGGTGATATTCGTTCTGACATAGGTCACACCACGGTCGAGAATGTCTTGAGTGGGCGAGAGAAGATCTAGAACGCGCAGTGAGGCCGGGTCTTCACCTCGCGCAAGAAGATGCGATACAATCCAGCCGCCCACAAGACCTGTGAATGGAAAAGTCAGTTTCAGTGACTTTCCGTCAAAGATATCTTCGATTGCGGGGCATAGCACGTACCAGATCCGCCGACAACCACATACCGTCGACGCCGCCTTGGTGGGAGATTTTTGGCAGTATCGACCGGGCTTTCCAGACTCTTTTTGTAGGCAGCTTCAATTTCGTCGACGGTCCAACGATGCGGCGACGCCTTGTGCGCCTCCTCGGGCACGCGTTTCATGGCGGAATTGACATGATTGAGATAGAGAGCTGCCAGGCCCAGCAGAGAGACGAGGATGATGATCCACGTCATGGTTGATCTTTGCAAAGGTTCAACGATGCAGGTAAAGGAGAGAACTTGGCTCGTACAAGAGATGGAAGGTCACTGCGTTACAATAAAAGCAGCGGGATCAGTTGCAGAACTTTTGAGAAACATGTCTGAAAGAAAAACGGGGTTCATTTCTATTGCGATCGGCTATTTCAAATTGAAGTGAACAATCACATTCGATGGAAAGAGAAGTAGCATCGCTTAGAGAAGGAGCTCGCTTAGATTTAAACGAGGCCATGCGACCGTGTGGTTGGTCAACTTTTATCGACAGTCCATTAATTCCGGATGCTCCGTTGAATTGGGAATGAGGCTTGTTTTAGATTAATTAATCATTGAGGCCCATAGTTAACTAAGAACCGGAGGTCCACCCAGGAATACTTCCTCCTGAGGAGACTCCGTACTTAGGACATGCTACGAGTAACTATCGGCCTTGTTTCCCCCTCGTGCCCGACTGTGTGCCTGGCTTTCTCTTCTTGCACAAGGTGTCCATACATAAAGGTCTTCTCTATTCCAGGAAGAGCTAGCGGTGGCTAGTTCAATTTCCTACATTAGGAAAGGCGGTGTGAAGGTGAGATATTCCTAGAAAGCTCTAAGTACACGTCTTTCTCCATCGGGAACCTTTACTTATTCGAAATGAGCTCAGACCCTTGCGCAGCGTGTAGCTGGACCACTGGACGCCAAAACCATTGCAAAACCAAAGTCACCTCAAACTGTTCTATGATTTGGAGACGGCAAGCTTCATCCATATCTATCTCATATATACTGGAACCGTACTCAACATCGGGTATAGAGGCCCATACATAAACGCTTCGACGCTTGGGAAGGGTCTGGACGAGATCCATCATTTTTAGGGTGCCTATACACACCAAAACCTACCGTGAGTATTCTTGGGTCCCGCCTTTACAGACTAGTGGGACTAATACAAAATAATAGGCTTGACATGGACCTACCGATCATGGATATTCTCTGTCAAGCTAAGGCTGCTGACCAACTACCACAGACTATGGACTTGTCTTACCGAGAGCAATGGATGGAGGATGTCGAGCTTTATGCTCCGGGCTATCTGACCCTCGAGGCTGAAGGGCGTGCGGGAGAGTATTCCCTACACCGTCTCACTGATACAGAATCCGTCGACATGACCAGGAAAACGATTTGGAACAGGCTGCAGGCCAACCCCAGTCTCTTTGGCCCCAATTTCCAGTTCCTAGGTCAGTTTCGAATGTATCATTATCTAAAAACCCTGGTGGTTTTACAACCACGATATCCATCTGCCAAGATGGTCACATGGCTATGTAATGACAGCGGTATTTCGCAGTATGCTCTTCAACTGTTTAGATATGGTGTGACTGCTGGGCCCCACAACGGAGGCATAACTAAGAACCTGAGTCCACCCGACCGTCCGCGGAAATACTTCCGCACTCCTAAAGAGGTGCTATGCCTTATTCCCCCCTCGGGCTTTCAGACTAATCGGAATTTCGCTTCGCCGAATTTGATGCCCAACCGTCTGCCCGGTTTTCTCAACAGGAGGCGTTCACTGCACAAGGTGTCCATGCATATAGATATAAATTCGCAGAGAATTCCGATCCTTTATATTGATGCATAGCTTGACTCTGGCAGCAGTGTCGTTGGTCCATGGTCCAGACTTCAGCCAGACTGCTGGAGACTGTACTACTCGGCAAAACGCGCTAAGTGGCCCGAGCCTTAAAGAATCCACTATGGAGCAATGAGGGGTTCACTGCCCTCAAGAGAAACTCAAGAGAAATGGAGTCATTTACCCGTGGGGTTTTTACGTGGAAACATGGAGATGCACAGCCTTGGAAGCCAGGAATTGAGCTTTGCAGTCAATGTTTTACCCACCTTGGGATGCTACAGATGTAAATGAAAATTGACAGTACCTACCTAAGTAGGTAGATGCTCGGCCTCCTCTCCGAGATACGCATCACCATTTACCTTCACCGTCACAAAGTCCCGCCCCACCTGGTCTTCGTTGAAAATTGCCAATCGCGTGAGCTAGTTTGATTAGCGTTGCTACAAAACGTCCTGCATCTGCTCTGGGTGCTTGATATTACCTACTCTTCCTACAGTACAATCTATCAAAACCTTGTTTCAATCCCAACAATCCGGGACCGTTGTGGGGATGTCGTCTCAGCGCCCGGTCGAGACCCCAGAGAAATGTCCTCAAAACACAGAGCGCGTGTCTCATGATACAGAGTCCATCGCGGAAACCGTGTCTTTGGTAGAGACACAAGCTGACAATGATGCGCTGGGCAAGACACTGACAGCGCGTGCATCGCGGGTTTCGGATCATATGTCGCTGTCGCAGCGGGTGACAACGATTCCGACAAATGCCACAGCGGATCCAAATTATGAGGTTGATTGGGATGGCGAGGATGATCCCGAGAACCCCAAGAATTGGCCGTTCAAATATAAGGCGATGGGGTTGAGCTTTTTGTCGTGGAATACGCTCATTGTGTAAGTCTATGAAGATATCCATTGAAACAAGCACCTTTTTCTGACGGATAAAGCGTGCTATATTCGACTTCCTATACTTCGGGTGTGAGTCAAATCGGCAATGAATTTCACGAGTCGGAGACTATCGTGACTCTGGGTCTTACGTTCTACCTGTTTGGTCTGGCTATCGGATCCATGTTTATGGCGCCGTTGAGTGAAGTCTATGGTCGCAAGCCTGTCTGCGTTGCGTGTCTGGCCATCTTCACTGTCTTGATTATCCCGTGTGCACTCGGTACTTCGGTGACGGAGTTGATTATCGTCCGTACTATCGGTGCTTTCTTCGGTAGTGTCATGATCTCGACTGCACCGGGTATGGTGGCCGATCTTGTAGATGATGAGCATCGTGCGCTGGCTATTTCGGTTTGGAGCATTGGGCCGTTGAACGGACCAGGTTTGTCTATCTCGAGACTTGCTTGCGAGATTTCGACGCTGACTAGGTGGAATAGTTCTGGGTCCTGTTATCGGAGGCTTCGTCACGCAATATCTCGGTTGGCGCTGGATGTGCTGGATTGCACTGATGCTCTCCGGTGTGGCACTCGTTTTCGCCCTGATTCTCAAGGAGACGTATGCTCCAACTTTGCTGCAGAAAAAGGCTGTCAAGCTGCGTAAGAAAACTGGTGATTCACGATGGTGGTCTCGCTATGATCAAAAGGCTAGCCTTTTTGAGATCCTGAAGCTGAATCTGAGTCGGCCGTTCGTGATGGCTGTTACCGAGCCTATCTGGTAAGATATTTGGCAATACAACCCCCGTTTTACAAGCATTGACTAACATCCCATCCAGCATCTTCTGGAATATCTACATTGCCATCATTTACGGTATCCTCTACCTCTGCTTCGTTGCTTACCCAATCGTCTTCCAAGGTATCCGAGGCTGGGGCCTTGGTCTATCCGGACTTGCTTTTATGGGTATCGGCATCGGTGTTATCCTCACGATCGCCTGCGAGCCGCTCGTGCGCCGGCTCATCAACCGCCACGAGATCGACCCGGAGACCGGCCGCGTGCACCCCGAAGCCATGGTCTCCTTTGTGTGTATTTGCTCCATCCTGATCCCAGTCGGCGAACTGTGGTTCGCCTGGACCTGTTCCCCTGCCTCGATTCACTGGATCGTGCCACTGCTGGCGGGTATTGCCTTCGGTGCGGGCAACACGGGCGTCTTCATCTATGCGTCAAACTACCTCACTGGTAGCTACGGCATGTACGCTGCTTCCGCCCTGGCAGGCAACTCGGTCATCCGCAGTATTCTGGGTGGTGTCCTCCCACTGGCTGGATCGTACATGTATGCCAGTCTGGGACCGAACTGGTCCGGTACGTTGTTGGGATTGCTGGAGGTGGCTATTGTGCCTATTCCGTTTATGTTCTACAAGTACGGGTACAAGATCCGCATGAAGAGTACCCTGATCCAACGAATGCAGGAGGATAAGAAGAAGCTGGAAGGGAAGAGGGCGCGCAGGGTGCCCAGGCAGGATGCTCCTCCGAATGATGAGGAGAAGCAGATTGAGAGGTCCGAGTGAGAAGGCGCGAGTTCTTGTTTTTCTTTGATTTGATTCATCTGGATACCCCATCGTCTTTGCATTGGGTGTGTTTGAAGATCCGTCGATTGATCTGACCTCTGAAAAGTCAGTCCTTGCATGAGCGTTACATAATGTCTAGTGCTTAATTGCCACGAACAAATGGAAATTCGTCTGAAATGTCCACTCGAAAAGACGTGAAGATCATGAGTTGACCAGTACTGGTCCAGCAATAGCCCATAATAGGATTATCCTGAGCTCAGGCCTGGTTGTGAAGTCGGCGCTCCACATCTTGCGCATTGCGCAGAATCCGCTCATACTCTCCCAGTGCAATAGCACCCGCAGAGAAAACCATCACTGCCTCAATATACACTGGGCGTGGTAAAACTTTGGTAGGCACTGCCTCGTTTGGCTGCTGCGAGTCCTGTTGACTAGAGAAAGATGAAGCTGGCGGTGTAATATCGCGGACATATCCCAATACATTCAACCATGAGCCTACCCGCAGCTCTTCGGAGGTTATATTTCCGAGAACGGCATTAATATCCACAGAAACCGTGCTGGGCTCTTTCCTGCTGCGCGGGTAATTGTGCTCTAGGACAATATGGCCAATTCTAACATTGTATTGCCTCACACTGTCGTTGACATGTTAGTAAACAGAGTCATCCATAGAGTATATGCCTCAGCTGAGATCCCCCGACGCACCAACCCAGAAAGCGTATCTTCGAATCCGCTGGTAAACAAGGAAGATCGCAGAGAAATGCGCGAATGGAGGGGCGTGGCCCGCTCATTCCGTGGATGAAGAAAAGTGAATCCAAAGGTGAAGCGAAAGTCGACATGATGCGGCACGTGACCCCGATAGGCCCGAGTATGTCATAGGCTCAGCGAGGGGAAAGTCTCTCCCCTCCATTAGGCTTCATCCGGTGACTCCAACACACTCTGCGAATTCCTTTCCGCCGTATCCTAGACCTCTTTCTCGGCCTTGTTCACTGTTTCATTAATCGCCGCGTCCCTCCTTTGGCGATCATCACATATTTGGGTTTGCCTGAGCCTACCCACCTCCGTCTGACTCGCCGCTCTATCTACACTGCGACACCTCCTGTCCTTTCGTAGCTGGTGCTGCCTGATCGCCTCGTCTTCGAATAAGAACCTCGCATATCACAAAATCCCCGGCATCTTTCTTTCACACGTCCGCCGAAATGTGGTCCTGGTTTGGCGGCGCAGCCGCTCAGAAACGGAAGGATGCCCCTAAGAACGCCATATTGCTGCTTCGAGAGCAGCTGGATATGTTGCAGAAGCGGGAGAAGCATTTGGAGAACCAGATTGCGGAGCAGGATTCTGCGGCGCGCAAGCATGTAACCACAAATAAGAACGGTACCGTCCACCTCATCTCTTGCAACCAGGGCGTGCCTGGGCGTCTTATCGGTTGATAATTGAGGTCTAACCTGTGTGTATTCCGTACAGCTGCCAAAGCCGCCCTGCGACGGAAAAAGGTGCACGAAAAGAACCTCGAGCAGACAACAGCGCAGATCGTCCAGCTCGAGCAACAGATCTACTCCATCGAAGCGGCCAATATCAACCACGAGACCCTGCAGGCGATGAAGCAGGCTGGTGCGGCAATGTCACAGATTCACGGTGGAATGAGCATCGACCAAGTCGATGAGACGATGTATGTGTCAACCACTTGCATCTTCCTCTACTAGGGTTTATAGTGTGCTAACAAATTGTACAGGGACAAACTTCGAGAACAACACCAGCTCAGCGAGGAAATTGGCGCGGCGATTACCAGCGTCCCGCTTGGCGAGCAGCCCGACGAGGACGAGCTGCAAGATGAGCTGGAGGGACTTGAGCAGGAAGCTATGGACGAGCGCATGCTCAACACTGGTCCAGTGCCGGTCAATTCGCAGCTGGATCGGTTACCAGAGGCAGGGAAGTCGGAGCGTAAGTCGAGGCCCTTCACTGACTTTGATATCATTGAGGATCGAGCTAACAGTCGTTCAGTGGCTGGGAAGACCCCCGCAAAGCCTATGGCAGAGGAAGACGACGAGGAAGCCGAGCTGGCCAAGTTGCGCGCTGAAATGGCCATGTAGCACACTCCTCTGCCTAACCATCCACGCATATACAAATCTTTGTCTCCCCTGTAGGCTTCCTGCCTCATCTAAATTTTGCATTCGACGTTTTCTCGCAAGCCCTCTTGTTTCCCGTCACGCCCTCCCCCGTCCTCTCATATTCTAGCGCTGGCTCCCTCTTTCTCTCACATTCTCTCTCCTATACAGCTTCACCCCTGGTGTTTCAACGGCGTGCCTTGAGCCTTGCTTTTTGTTAGGGTCTTCATAACTTATCTTTCCAAGTATTTCGTTCCACCATTAATTCAGGATCTTTCTACGGTTGTTTTGATAATGGATCCGCCTTAGAGTATTTCCTTTTGTGTCTGCCATACTTATAGTTATACAAGCTGTCAGCCTAACACTGGCCCTTGAATGAGACAGGTTATACTCATCTGTACAGCCGGATGACCGGGCAGTAGGAGAAGCTTCACATCCTAATGCACGTAAAATACGACAGACAACCCCTTCGGTTCTACGTCCAAGCATTCCACGTTGGGATCCATCAGATATTCCGAGATCATCTCAAATCGAATGTATCTAGTATGTGCACAAAAGCATTCAACCCGAAGCTCCCTGGAGTCGTGTCGCAACAAACCGGAACGAGGCAGAGTTGCAAGAAAACAGAATAAATCATAACTCAAGCATGAATGAAAAACTCCCATCGTTTTTTGAAACCCCGCCATGAAACCAACGTCCCAACCCATGCTAAGCCGGTAAATTTCGCCCAAGTCCCAAAAAAGAACCGCCCTCATGGACTCAACTCCATATGGATATTAAAGTGAAGAAAAAGAACATCAGCAGGTAGTAACCACTTGCGCCGCGCAGGAAATCAAGGAGCCCACGCATAGCTCTTGAGCGGGCGTGAGCGCGCGCCGTCCTTGGATTCAGTTGACCATTTCGATTTCCACTCCACCTCGCGTGCGGCCGACTCGATGAGAGCCTCTTTGGCGTCATCTGGGAGTAGAGCGATGATCTCGGGGGACATGAATTCTGGGTGGGCGGGGTTGGCGATGCTGGCTAGGCCATTGGGGTGCAGATTGCGCAGGTCGCCGTCCGGACCTGGGAGACCCATGTTGGAGTACGGTGGCGTGTCGTAAACAATGTCCTGGATTACGTAGCGGTCGGAGATGTGGGCAGGCACGGGTGGGAAGATGGTCGAAGGCTTTTCGTCGGCTTGATCGCCTGGCATTGCTGGGTCGGTGTTGACATCGGTGCTGGAGTCTTTGTTTGAGAGGCTCAGCGAGGACATGTCGGTCATCAGGTCGGCGGGCGGGACACGTTCCCATCGGCAATGGGTCGGTTGCATGATCTGGGGGTAATGCATTGCGTTGGTGTGTACGTCGTAGGTGCCTCCCATGGTCGAACGGCGCAGTTGGGCGAGCCTGGAGTTGAAGGAGCTAGGAAGGCTGGGTTAGCTTCACATAGTGGTTTCATAACGAAAAGGGAAACTTACCTAGCTGCACGAGCGTGTTCGAGCATCCAGTTATCATCCGTTACAGGCACACGCCGTTTCTTAGGATCCACTGGCTTGCCACCGGGCAGAGGCACGGACGGCGTACTCGTGTGGTAGACACTACTCGCGCCGTGCCATGCCACATACTGATTCCGATTGTATTCTTCGCCTGGGCCTGGCAACTTGTCCTCTGGCACAGCAAGTTCACCCTCGACGTCACCCCGCTCGCGAGCAGCATCCTCGTCGTAATCATCAATAATCTTCTTGCCTCCCACCACAATCTTTGCTCCGAACTCCCGGAACACTGAGCGCGCAGTGACCACACCGATGGCTCGACCCTTGTAGGAGTGCGGGATAAGGTCTCGCTCGATCAGATCCCGCTTCGCATCGTCATCGATGATGATCTTGTAGAGCATCTTGTGCTTTTGGAAGAAGAGATATGAATCACGGAAACCAATGCATCGCGCCGGTTCCGTTGACAACATGTACAAGCGGTCATCGCGATTGAGAATCGTGAAAGTGCGAACTCGGTACTCGCGGCCTCCCTTCAGTCGACCATTCTCATCGACCTTGGTGTCACCCTGAGGGTTCGGAGGAAGTTGCACCTCATCGCCAATCACCTCCATCATGTTTCCTTCCTTGTCCACGGGTACCTGAGTAAGGTGGGATGGGCCACGGTTGCGCGCCCAGCGTCCACCACTTGCAGCAGGTCGACCTCGTCGTCGCTTTACCGGGGTGGTCACTCGAATCGGAGTCTGCAAACCATCCGGCGCATCCCAGTCCGGTGGGCGATTTTTCGGCGGACGTCCGATGCGGCGTTTGCGCGGGAGAAGGGATGGACGGCCGGCATTGAGGTTGGGCGTATCTCCTCCTTCAAGTAGAGTGCGGTCATCCGCTGCGGGCGTCGCGGCGCTCGCTTCATCATCGGCCTTGGTTTCACCTGGGGTCTCTGCTTGCCCTTCTTCAGTCGCGTTCTCAGCTTTGACTTCGGCTTCGGGATCGGCCTCTGGTTCAACATCCGGATCATCATTGGGCGAGTCATGTTCTTCCACTGCAGGAGAGGAGGGTTCTGATGGTGGCGCATCAACCATTTCGTCATCGGAGACATCAGGAAGCGCAGGCACATTTTCTGGGGAGCGTTAATCACAAGCGCGTTCAAAGGGGCATGTCTTTTAAGACTTCGCATAGAGGCTGGATGTTGGGAGATCAGTGAAAACATACTGATTGACTTGGCTGCTGCTTGGGCAGCTGCCCTGGGTTTTCGAGGCATAGCAACGAGGGTGAAAGGACGGACAATGCGTCTTGCAAACGCGCCGCTGAAGTGAGAGCTGTTTTGCTCACATCCATTCAGCGGTCAAACATTTATCCGATAATTGGTCACATGAACTCCGATCCATCTTGAGCCACGTGACTCTAGAGCAACTTCAGCCTCAGGCACTGAGCCAGCCCTGAGCCCTATTGTGACATCATTTTTTATTCACACAGCGCTTTGACGAATCAACTCAGGTAAACCAACCCAAGCATTAAGTTGTCATGCACAGAAATCTAGACTTTCTGCCGGGTACTCTCTCTCACCAGTCTATTAATATCGTTGGCCACCGTTTCCATCGGGATAGTGCTAAACTCTTGTGAAAGGGCGGACATGTCAACCCGTGAACGACCGCACGATGAGCTCATTTCGCGTATAATGTCAGAGAGGCGCAGCCTAATGCACTTACCGGTCAGTTAGCTCACCGTTCTCTCCCGATGCTGGAGTCCTCGCAGCTTAGCTCCGAAACTGAGCTATGTGACTGGCTACGTGCGCCCGGATCCATTCCCACGGACCATACAACCTTATGGGGTAACTATATACGATATAGCAAGTATTGCTAACGGCTATAACTAGTTATATAACTTCGGGTGCTATGTACATGCTTAGACATCACATGCAAAGACATGCCATTTACCCAGCTTTTTGGCCGTCTCACCGGTCATGTGAGGTGTGAGCTTCGGAGGAAACCTGCTTTGATGAGAAGTTCACCACCGCTTGGACCCTTGTCTGTGCACTAGGGAGCTAAGGGGCTGGCTATAGTATCCTCACAGAATGGGGAGCCAGGGCCTGTCAAGGATGGATTAACAGCCGATCTCGAGGCAATACCATCCGTTCTATCCACGCGCAGTATAGACCTCGGGGGTGAGTCGGCTGCATGGCGTGCAGATCGTGGTACAACTTCACAGCCTGCAGATGACCTACAAATTGGGTCTCTGTAGCCTTGTCGGGCTTTGCCCAATAAGCTGCCATATGCACACTGTATAGTACTCTGTACTGTGCACTCTGAATCATGCAGGTGTCTAATGGCACCCATCGGCGGGCTGTGTCGGTATCAAGTCTTGAAAACGAGGTGTATCTCGCGTGGGCCCTAACTTCTACAATCCCGGGCTATATGGGGATAATTCTAAAGACGAAAGTTCAAAATTCCCCCGGATCTCTTTTTGCCATAAGAAGAGAGGTGAGGGACAGTTGGAGAGTTGGAGATCGTCCCCCATCCCCGCCTCGGGATGGCGTATTCGGGAAGCTTTACCAGTGTCGCTTTTCCCCATTATCCTCTGTCACCTCTACGTTGTAGTAAGCTCGCATTCTGCGGCACATACATTTATCATGCACGGCCACGGCTGTTAAACCCGTCAAACCAAAAAGCACTCAGGTTGGGCTTGGGACTCCACGGCTAGCGCCCTATGACGCAGAGGGTGGGGATTGTTCATTGTTCAGCATACTCCTGTACCGCCAGAGCCGAAGCGGCCATGGCGAGACAGTGGTGATAGCTCCGTGGTATGCAGATGCAAGGGGAGCGGAGAAGCTGGACCGGGCCATTTCACAAGTTAAAGCTGCACGATCGCGATCGACTCGTGTAGATCGGACTCGATCTACGTCGCACAGAGGCGAGTCGAGTATTATTTAAGGAGGCTGCGGTGCAATGTACTCCGATGAAGAATTAAAATATAGATAGAGACCGGGGTACATGCTCTATTTTCGAGTGGAGGGAAGATTCTTGCATCGACCAGCATCGACTGATAAGGCCCAAAAGACGAAGTTCAGTTATCGGGGAGGCAAAATGCCAAAGGCCGAATTCGGGAGAGCCACATGTCATCCCTAATCTCTGTATAGAGATTGTCGGGAAAACGGAATGAACTATTGGTACCAAGTGGATTATTCGATAATCCGTTTAGATAGTTAGCCAAATGTTCAGCCAGTCACCGAGTGCCTTTAACCCCCACTGTCTCGTTCCTTTCCCATTCCCATTCCCTCCTTTGGGAATGAATTTGCCTCCCTATAACCTCCGTACTTTGAACCCTCCGGTAGAAAATCAATAGGAAATAGAACCGCGAAGGATAAGAGACAAAATGACCAGACGCCCCCAGTCTCGCTCTATTTTAGTTTCACATGCCTCTCAGCTTATGGTCAGCCTCTTCTTCAGCCCACCATATTTCGCACAGCCCAAGGAATATGATGAGTGAACGGACTCCCCTCATTAGTCTTCATTTATAATCTTCGAATTTCGAAGCCCACGCTTTTTACCTTCACTTGAAGTCTTAACTCGAGTGCCTAACATCCGTAACATCACTGGTGGAGTGGACCGCATTTGATCGGGGGTCAACCACAGACGACATCCCGCAAACACCCTTAGCTCATCATCGGGCGGCGTCAAAGTTTCTTTTTCTTTTCCCTACGTTTCCCGTCCTCGACCTACAATTTACACCCTGCTCCCCGCTTCCCTCTTCTCCTTCTCGACGTACTTCATTTTCTCGAGTCGCTTTTATTCTCGGCGGCGTATTGAGTGTTAGATGGAAACGCAATGGCTGCTGCGCAGAGCGGATCCGAGTTGCACGGCGAGCCCAACATGAAGTCGGTCAAGTGAGTCCTTTGTTTCTGTCTTTGGGGGGTTGGATCGTTTTGAAGAGGATGGACTTCATGAAAGTCCGTCCGTCACCTTACGCCTTGCATGAAATGTTCTTCCCTGCAGGCGCTGTTTCATCATACAAAGCCTTGGTCTACCCACCCCGCCTCAACACCTCGATCTCGCCGGAGCATTCCTCCAACGTTCGAGTAGAGATGGAGCGGCCCTACTCGCAACCCCACGCCCTCTATAAAAACGCATCTACAAATGTCTCGGATACAGTCCCATGGCTAACCCAACACCCATCTTAGCTCCGTCCCTGAAGACACACAGGACCAGATCGGTTCGAGCGGGTCCACTCCGACGGGCATCGCAACACCTCAACCCGACCCCGCAGACAAGCGTCTGCCTTCCATCATGCACAACTACTTCCAGGTTGGTTCCTTCTCCGGTGATAAAGCAAGCCTGCCGCGATTCTGGTCATGCCTATCAAAACCCTCGGTGGACTCTCCATCGGTCGCACCCACCGACCCGGGCTCTTCCTCCGAGTCCTTCGTCATGCTGGAGCGCGAGGAGGGGTCTGAGAGGATTGATGTGCCGCACCCCAACCTGCCCACTCCTCCCCACTCCCTCCTCCAGACCGAGTCGGATGAAATGGAACTCGGGACGAGTTTTGATAAGGAGGACGGGAGTTCTATCTTCGACACTTTGAAGAATTATCTCATTCCCCACAATGCCCCGGTCGACTCCCCTTCTCGCCGTCAGACTTCGCTGCCAGTCTCCAGCGTCTCTGATGACCCCGTCCTTGCCACCCATTTCTCCAATCCATCCCTTCCTCCTGCCCCAGATGCGTCACTATCCACCGAGGCTCCCTTATTCGACCACGAAAGGCTGCGTGCTTCAATTTCTTCCGAGAATCTTGCCAAGCTGACTGGAAAGGCACCCGATGTGGTGTCTCTAAAGAACACCCCGCCACTGACTCCCCGGGCCATGTCCAACGAGGAGCCCGCTGAGAAGAAGGCCGAGACTTCCGTCACTTCGGCACCCCCCGAACCCGAGGCCGAGCCGGAGGCCGAAACCTCTACACCAAACCAGGATGGCACGGACAGCTCCGCCGACGAAATTGCCATGAAGCTGGATGAAGCCTTCCCACGTGAATTTTCTTCTTCCCCGCAGCATGGATCGCCTGTAGGGCCACTCAAAGGAAAACTCTTCGTGAAGATCTCCGAGGCTCGCGGGTTACGCCCTAGTACCGATCCCTATGTGGTGTGCGTTTTTGAGTGGAATGAGTACATCTCTAAGGGTGCCAAGGATGGCGAGGAGGAACAAAAACGGCGCCAAATGGACGCCGAGGCCGAGGCCGGTCGGCCGATGGCCATCCCGATGCGCAGTCGCCAGAGCAGTCACAACCCCGGCCTGGATGGGGAGCTCAAGGGGAGTATGCCCGTGACCGATCCCCACTGGGACCATGAGGCTGTCTTGTAAGTACTTTCGTGTTGATCACCTGTCCTCGATGATGGTGTTTGCTAACGCTGTGTCTTTAGTGATGTTCTGGGCGATCAGTCGGAAATTGATGTCACTGTTTACGATCGCCACAACCAAGAGACTTTTCTGGGCCACGTTCGACTCGGTATCGACCTGAAGGAGGACCATAGCCGATTAGAAGGGTGGTTCCCTCTGGTTGGCCGTGCGGCGGGAGACAGCCATGTTTCGGGTGAAATCCACCTTCAGATGCGGTTCGAAATGACCGATCGCAGGCAGGTGGGCCCGAACGATTTCGCCATCCTAAAGCTTATCGGCAAGGGAACATTTGGTCAGGTCTATCAAGTGATGAAGAAGGACACCGAGCGCATCTACGCCATGAAGGTCCTGTCGAAGAAGGTGATCATCCAGAAGAAGGAGGTGGCACATACTTTGGGCGAGCGCAATATCCTAGTGCGTACCGCTATGACGGCCTCGCCGTTCATCGTCGGTCTCAAGTTTTCCTTCCAGACCCCGACCGACCTTATCTTTGTCACGGATTACATGTCCGGTGGTGAATTGTTCTGGCACCTCCAGCGTGAAGGTCGCTTCCAGGAGGCCCGGGCCAAGTTCTACATCGCCGAACTCATCCTGGCACTGCAGCATCTCCACGATCATGATATTGTGTATCGCGATCTCAAGCCGGAGAACATTCTGCTGGATGCCAACGGTCATATTGCGCTCTGTGATTTCGGCCTATCCAAGGCGAACCTGACACAAAACGACACCACCAACACCTTCTGTGGTACCACCGAGTATCTTGCTCCTGAGGTCCTGCTTGACGAGCAAGGCTACACGAAGATGGTCGACTTCTGGTCTTTGGGTGTTTTGGTCTTTGAGATGTGCTGTGGTTGGAGCCCGTTCTATGCCGAAGATACACAGCAGATGTACAAGAACATCGCTTTCGGCAAGGTTCGATTCCCCCGTGATGCTCTCAGTACCGAGGGTCGCAACTTCGTGAAGGGCCTGCTCAACCGGAATCCCAAGCACCGATTGGGAGCCAACGGCGATGCCAAGGAGCTGATGGCGCATCCCTTCTTCCACGACGTTGACTGGGATGCTCTGTGCCGCAAGCAGGTTATTCCCCCCTTCAAGCCGAAACTGCAGTCAGACACCGACACCTCTAATTTCGACCCTGAGTTCACTAACGCACTGGACCAAAACAACTCGCTGAACGACCGCGCGGCGGCGTTGGCAAATGGCCTGATGCCTGCTGGTGCCACCCCCCTGTCCCCCGGCATGCAAGCCAACTTTAAGGGATTCACTTTCGTGAACGAGAGCTCTATCGACCACCATGTGAAGGATCCTGCTGACGAAATGGATGAGGACCTGATCCTCGAAGAATCATGGCAGCCCTCCCACAGGTCACAGAACTCGACCGACCAACGCATGGGCGGATTCCAGAAGGGAGACGGCACGGAGTCTGGGATATTCAACGTTGACGATCATTTTGACATGTGAAACGGTTTCCTTTATTTGTCTCATTGGTTTGCATGATCATGGAGTCTTGATCTGGCATTGAATCTTGTCCTTCCTGTACATGGCCTCGGATGAATTCCTTGGCGGCTCGCAGATGTGGGGTTTTTGGATTTCAGTTCTTCTTTATCTGCCCGGGTTGTTCTTATTTGTCTTGTCTGTTCCTACTCTGCAGAGGATGAATGCTGGTCATCACCACAGTCTTCTGGACAGTGTTCCAACCCTACGTTCTGTTCCACAGTTCAGCTTACATACCCCGTCTTTCTTCGTGTTGGAAGACCTGCATTTCTGATGGGCTCGGTGTGCAACGAGTTTTGTTCCATTGGCTGAAATCGTCTCGTCGATTTGGCTCGGAACTGGACCATGTATGCGCTGTTTCTTGTCCCGCGAGTTAAATTTGTGACACTTGTTCTGGTTCGGATTGGATTACATCCAGGTTCTCATGTCAGCGTTTTCTGGTTCTATCTATCTCTTTCAAGTCAAGCTCTGTTTTCCCACGTTCATAAGTGCCGTTTATTCCATCTCTGGGATCATTTCATAATTGTCTTGTGGACGGATTCTCTGAAGTTTTCTTGGAATCTTGGAAGCCTTATAGTTCTTCCAGGTGCTACCGGTCGGGAAAGAGGGAGCCGTGATCAGATTTCTAAACCAGCGTGGCCAAGCCACCTGGTAGAAGAGAACCAGTTAACGCCTTTGGCTTGACATTCCTATTTTATTCGGTCTTGAGACGGGCATGCCGGCGTATAGGTGCCGTATATATGGCGTATGGTGGCTGGGTACAGAATTCCTTGGCTTTTCTTATAGCTCTCTATTCTAGATATGATACACAATTGATCCTGTTCTAGACCGTAACTAGGCTATCAAGCGGCTTTGACGATCCTTTTACGCGGTGTTTCAAGATGCCCTCCCTTGGTACAGCATATTACCCTCGCGATGTCTAGGTAAATCACGTCAGAGCGGGCCGATATATCCTGAGATTTTCCACGAATAACTATTCTACCGCTATGTCAATTTTATCCACATATGTCCATTATTTGTTATTCTATAATAATTTAGAGATCTATATCGACTAGTTCTCATGTTCTACGTGGGATCGGGAACCTATGTCTCTTTCTGGGAATACTGTCCTGTCCACTGACAGTCGCCCCGCCCAACTACCGAAAATGCCATCTGTCGCAGCAACTTCCAAGGTCCTCATGAAATACGGTAAAAACATCCTCTCCCGGTTATCAGATCAAATCAAGAGGACAATGGATCTTGGTTAGTCACACCGAATCAAAGACATGTCGTCGTCTTCAGAGATATAATGCTGGTCTGGTTCATCAGCCTCGATCTTGGTCGATGCATGATGGGTCTTTACTAGGGTGCCGAATGTCTGGAACAGGCTGAAATCTACTATATAATTGAGGGAGAGGGCTAGCTCACTATCGATGGAGTGAAGAGTCAGGTCATGAAGGGGGTTGGTGTTTATTCCCTCCAATGCAGAGCATGGGGTTGTGAACACTGGTTCTGCGGACTTGAGGTGGTTCTATGACTTTCCATCGTGCGGATGTAATGTATTCTTTTAGCAAGGATGAATAGCACTGAAAAGCAGTAGTTTCAAGTAGGGTTTGACTGGTTAATTTATGTAGGTATAGGGCCGGTAGGTATTTTAGCAACAACTCGAGTTGTATGTAGTTGGGTGTGAGTCTTTAGCTCCTCTCGATTGATATATTTCGTTTGCTTCTTTGCTGTCTCAAAGCAATAGACTGTCTTCTGGTCCTTCCGGTGTCGACTTTGGCTGGCGTAGAGCTTTCTGATACATTGTGAGATCAGAGTCATAGTCATTTTTTCACCATGAAATTCCTTTTAGTCAGGACTTCAGTGTAGTCAGTCTTAGTATCAAAGCCTAGAGGAGATTAGACAAGAGGAAGATCTCGGTAGTGGCTGCAGTAGATGATCCGATCTTCCACTGTGGATATTGATCCCTGCCCTATGTACGAAGTACAGCACCTGCAGACCAGATCGGCAGCCCGTGGAAGCGCAGATCAGCAGAGAGCCACGGCTGTGTCCAATCTTCCAAAGGCGATAAAGACGGTGGAGGCCAGGTTCCCACAAATAGGGTCCGAATCAGCCTCGTGCGGACCCCTCGGAACCCGAAGCGGGCACATCGCGGTATCAGCAGGAGTGGAACGTGACGAATTCCAAATATAAGATGACGACGCCACAGAGTGAAGCGTCGCAATGTAGGAACCGCGAGTAGTACCAGATTCTAATGGCTCTAGAGAGCACTAGGGCCTTGAATTTGGTTGGAAAAGCGAAGAACCATGTCGCAGAGAGTGGTTCGACCAATCTACAAGCGCAGATCTCGATCGACCTCGGGGTAACTGTGCTAGGGTGCTCTCCAGGACTAGGGTCAATGTCCATTCGTGATCCCGTGGCAAGCCTACCTAGGTACCGATGGAGATGTCTTACCTAAGGAGTTGTTCAAAACCATGTGGGACGAAAGATAGAACGTTTTGTGGCGGTTCCAGAGTCCTGGTGCATTGCATATGCGGAAGTGGGGACGCCAGTGTCTCACGGAGAAAGGAATGTGTGATACTTACCTAGATAGATATCTTATGATCATATATAGAGGTCGTGTCTCATCATATGAGTATGCGAAACATGGCGTGTTGCATATCCAGTACTTCAAAGTTCATAAGACATGACTATCTACTCTCTGCTACCCTTGGTCTAGTTGAAGTTGGTTATATTAAAACACGACTGATTGACGATTGTAACCAAAAGAAAACAATGAGAAAAATAGGGGCAGACCCGCGATGACCCACTTGGTTAAGGAACGCTATCCTTGCTGTGGATTAGCGTTGCAGCTCACGAACCGCTTTGGATCAGAGCGGTTCACGCGACTGGAAGCGAGGCGTTGCCATGCATATATTTCTATTTTCCGGGGCGATTCTATGGTACACAAAGGTCAACATGAATGAACTGGGGTAGTATAGGCCAACTCAGGCATCGTTAGATGTTTCCAACAATTATTCCGTATTACTCGACAAGACCTAGACGGGAATAACCTAGCGGATCCTCTCTACATCGGGCATAGATGGGTGAAAAAGTAGCGCAACCCCTGAACCGCCCCCTGTCAAAGGTTTCTTCGAACATATGCCTCATGTGGGGGTCGATCGCCGTCTCTTTTCGGATGTTAAACTGCCATACGGGACGCGCTTTCTCTTTTCTGAACTTCCTCAACACCGTCTCCTCTGTACCTACAGAATACATTCTCACCATTCTCACAATTTTCATTTCTCCATCCTCAAGTGACCTCAACTCGAACTCCTCTCGACTTGTGAACCCCCTACATTCCTACCCCTCCGCCTTCCGTCCGCCTTCCGTCCGACTTATTGTCTCTCCTATACATCGCGACGCCTTCGATGCTAGAGCAACCTCACGATGAGTGTTGTTGTCAGTAGACCGGAGAGCCCGGCTGTGCCATACACCATACCCGAATCTAATTGCAAAGAATTCGCTGTGACCGTTCAGCCCGCATCACGTACCTCCTCCATCTCCTCATATCGAACAAACTACAGCGCGTCCACCGCGCCGACTGTATACTCGCCTTCTTCTCCAACCTTATCCTACCACCCATTCGATTCCCTCGGCTCTATTGACAAGCCCATTGAACCCATTCAGCGCCGACTACCGCAAGAGGTCTACGATGTGATCCTGAACAACCTAGAAAACTTGCACAAGGCACCGCACCAGACCGGTTGCACGACATGTTTTCAACGCGACCTCCACGCCTTGTCTCTGACATGTCGCTCTTGGGAGAAGGCTGTCCGAGGACGACTGTAAGTCTAGACCGTATCCTCTGCTGGAGTTGCCATTTACTCATGCAATATCTAGTTACACCAAAATACACATTGTTGGAAACGATTCTCCAGCTCAATTAAAGAAATACCGTCTCAAGAGAGGCAGCCGCCTGAAGTTGCTGCGACGCAGCCTACGCGAACGGAAGTTGCTGGCCAACCTCGTCCGCGAAATCAGGGTGCCCCAGTTGGACTTGCTGTTCACAACGACCAAGCACAGCGCGCAATGGGAGGAATACCGCGACCTGGTCGCGTCCGTGGTCATGGTCTGCCCAAACCTGGAGCGTCTGTTGGGCCTGTCCATCCCTTACCATCATGAATTCGACCGCCTCACGCACGCCCTGTCAACGCGAAAACGTTTAAAGGAACACACTTGGGTTCTGGGCGAGGCTGCGGAAGTATCGGAGGTATCTCCTCGCAGCACCTCCTGTCCCGGAAGTCTGGGACCCTCCCAGATGTTTGAGTTCTTGGAATATCATGTGTCGTGGACGAACCTGGAAACTCTGATGCTATATGGTTTGAACGGCAATGGTGCTCTGGAACCGAGTGTTTGCCTGCGCATGTTCGGTCTCTTGCCCTCTTTGCGGAATCTGTGTATCTCTTCCTTTAACGAGGACGCCTTTGCGGACAGCACCTTATTATGTCTGCCACCGCTCGAGTCCTTGAGATTAGAAAATCTGCCTGGTGTCACCGAGACCGGTCTCATGCAATACACCTCGCGGCCCGAGTCTCGGTCGCTCAAGTCACTCGCCCTGGTGGAGCAGAACATTGAGTCTTTGCTGGTCATTTCCAAGGTTCTCTCCTCACTTAGACAACTTGAACGATTCAAGTTCGTGCAAACAGAGAAATGTCCGATCATGCCAGACGAGGACATGATTCTACAACCCATATTGGCATCGTCAAGCCTCAAGTTTCTCCATTGGGATGTGGCCTGTCCCGATCCCGGCACGGCACTTACCCAGCTCAGCAGTCTTCCTTTCCAAAAACCCCCGAAATTCACCGACACCCCAAACTCTCATCTCGCCCAAAGCATCCTGTCTGCTGGATTCCCTTGTCTCGAAACCCTCCGCGCCCCCAACGACGTGGAACCTCCGGGTGCCCTGCAAGCAATCTGTCGACCTATCCTCAATGGCCAAGCTTTGCTCAAGCCAGATCGGTACAGTTTACCTCGCAGCTCACATGGATCTGTCAGCACTCGGCCGTTGGCCCTGCCCGCAGGGAACAATTTGACTTCATCTCGGATTCGTGCACAGACCTTTATCGACATGGCTGCCAAGGACACAGAGAATGGCACGCCGGTATTGATCCAGGATTACTCCGATAATTATGTGCCCGACCATGCTCCGGCCTATGAAGAAGAACCCGAGCCCGAGCTCGACGACTACGGGATTTGGGCTGCATCAGAGCGGTACAGGCACGAGCCGCCAGAGAACGAAGGCCCCAAGACTGTTTACGAATTCCGGATGCCTGCTTTCATGGGCCGTTCCGGTGTCAGGGACCCTGCCACTGGAGCATCCATTCCCCGGTTCCTTTTGCGCCCGGATATCTTCGGGCAAGAAGCGGATGGCGGCTTGGTTGGGTGGAAGCAGCTGCTTGCATCTAATCAGTCACTTTTATATGCTGCCGGCATGGGTGTGCATTGCTTCGATAGCAAACCCATACCCAACGCGCCACCGCCACCACCTATTGAGGAGGTGGCTTCACCGTCTTCCAGTACATCGCGATTTGCCTGGGGTGGTTTAAGCAGGTCCAACACGAGCGCTTCCACTCCCACAACACCAATAACACCTCAGAGCAACCTCTCGAGTCACGCATTGCCCTGGGAGAAAGATACCTGCACCGGATCCTGGAACCACAAGACGGGCCGGGACTGGTGGTTCCACATGGAGCGGGATCGCCCAGGAAATGCAGAGCTCATCGACGTGAAGCAGCTCTTTTAACACCTCCAATCTTTCTACTCTCCTCTTGTCTCATATCTCCATTACCACGCCATATACCCCGCACTTGTTTCGACTCTGTTACGGTGCTCTCTGATTTTCGTTCCCTTTCCTTCTTCGATACATACCATGCGTTAGGTCGCGACAGCGTTTGAATGGTCCTAATGAGCACGACAGGTGGCTCTACTGTATCCGGATACATACACCATCTCGGGCTTTCCTTTTCCGATTATACTTTTCTACTTCTATCTTGCCTGCATTGGCAGGATCTTCGGTCTTTGCGTCGCTCATATCTCCATGGCATGTCTGGCGCATTGCTAATTGGGCGGCCTGTGTTTGTTTCTTGTATCTGTCTCCGACGACCTCGGGTTTGTACAAACCTTGTACCACCACTGTATAGCAATTCTGTATGTAGTACCGGTAATTCATTGTATATACTTGATTGGGACATGTAGTGTCCACAGCAAATAACAAGAGAAGAGTATCATATGGTATCACATAGTTCGTGAACTCTTTGTTGACGACTATGACTCATCCGGGAGTTAATCGGCCCGATAGGTGAATTGGGAACTGATAAGCATTGTTGCCCCTCAAAAAATATCTCTCCCAACCCCCACCATTGCGCGTGGCTCGTTGACTTTGAATAATCATGGATCCGGCAAAGCCCACTGAGCTGCCCGAGCGGCCTAAGGAGGCCACCCCCGCTGAAGCTGCTCCGGCCGAGGCAGGTCCGTCCAAGAAGGCCCTGAAGAAACTCCAGAAGGAGAAAGAGAAGGCCGAGAAGAGGGCCCAGGGCCCCAAGCCCAAGGCTCCCAAGGCTCCCAAAGAGAAGGCTCCCAAAGCTACCAATGAGCCTCCTGCGCCTCGTGATCCCGACGCCATGTTCAAGGTCGGCTTCCTGAACGACGTCTACCAAGAAAGACCCATCTCCGAGACCCATCCCAAGATACGCACCCGGTTCCCGCCCGAGCCCAACGGTTTCCTTCACATCGGACACAGCAAAGCCATTGCTGTTAACTTCGGTTTCGCTCGCTACCACGGAGGCGAGTGTATCCTGCGTTTCGACGACACGAACCCCGCTGGCGAGGAGGAGCGATACTACAATGCCATTCGGGACATCGTGAACTGGCTCGGTTTCAAGCCTGTGCGGGAGACGCATGCCAGCGACAACTTCGATCGCCTTTACGAACTCGCCGAGAAACTTATCCAGCTTGATGGCGCTTACGTCTGCCACTGCACCAAGGCCGAGGTTAGGGCTCAGCGTGGTGAGGGTGAAGGTGGCCAGCGTGGCGGTCAGCGCTTTGCTTGCAGCCACCGCACACGTCCTATCGAGGAATCTCTGAGGGAGTTCCGCGCTATGCGTGATGGCAAGTACAAAGCTGGAGAGGCGGCTCTGCGCATGAAACAGGATCTGGAGGACCCCAACCCTCAGATGTGGGATTTGTTCGCGTGGCGCATTACGGAAAGCGAGTCGCACCACCGTACCGGTGATAAGTGGGTTATGTACCCGACGTATGACTTTACGCATTGTTTGTGCGATAGCATCGAGGGGATCACTCACTCCTTGTGCACAACGGAGTTTGAGCTCTCTCGTGTCTCTTATGAATGGCTTAACAACAAGCTCGACGTCTACCGTCCCATGCAGCGCGAATACGGCCGTCTGAACATCACCGGCACCGTTCTCTCCAAGCGCAAGATTATCCAGCTGGTTAAGGAGGGCCATGTCCGTGATTGGGATGATCCTCGCCTGTACACTCTCATCGCTCTGCGTCGCCGTGGTGTTCCTCCAGGTGCCATCCTCTCCTTCGTCAACGAACTCGGAGTTACCAAGGCCGTCACCAACGTGCAGATGCACAGATTCGATCAGAGCGTCCGCCAGTACCTTGAAACCACCGTCCCCCGCCTGATGGTCGTGCTCGAACCTCTGAAGGTAGTTATCGACGAGCTGCCTGACGACCACCTGGAAATGTGCGAGGTGCCCTTCTCCAAGGACCCAGCCTTCGGCACCCACAACGTCCCCTTCACCAAAACCGTCTACATCGAGCGCTCCGACTTCCGCGAAGTCGACTCCCCCGACTACTTCCGCCTCGCCCCTGGCAAGACCGTCGGCCTACTAAAGGCCCCCTACCCTATCACCGCCACAACCTTCGAAAAAGACTCCAACGGCGTCGTCACCGTCGTGCACGCCAAATATGAAAAGCCCGCCGAAGGCCAACCCGCTATCCGCCCCAAGACCTTCATCCAATGGGTCGCCGAGTCCCCAGCGCACAACAGCCCCATCCGTGCCGAGGTCCGCGCCTTCAACCCGCTCTTCAAGTCCGAGGATCCCTCCGCTCACCCGGGCGGTTTCCTCGCTGATATCGATCCCAACTCCGAGCAGATCTACCATGGTGCTATGATTGAGACTGGCTTCGAGGATATTAGCAAGTCCGCGCCGTGGCCGAAGGATGCCGCCGAGGGCGATGTGAAGAATAACAAGCATTCGATTCGCTTCCAGGGCATGCGGTCTGCTTACTTCGCTGTCGATCGTGAATCTTCAGATGATTTGTCCAAGGTTATTCTTAACCGTATTGTTACTCTGAAGGATACCCAGGGTAAGAACTAAACGCTTGTTGGTAGGAATGGGGGTTCCTGTGGTTAGATTAGGTTGTTGATTTAGGAGGTGTTTTATATGGATTCATGACCATTGCATTTTTGTTCGTTTCGTTTCAGCTTCTAGGTTTTCGGGAAATGGAGATACACATAGCAGACATACGTGGATATGGTCTGTTGGAGATCATCAAGATACCCTGCTTTTTCTATTCTCGGTTTATGAGCACAGGTCCACAAGTCAGCATTTAAGCTACTTAAGACGTAGTTGAGGTTCAGGTGGTCTATGTTTATAGGGGAAAGGTATTTGACATCGCCAGTCTAAGATCATCCATCATGTTATTTTGTAGAGGCAACCACCCGCATGTATAGCGAATTACCGGCTCTTTCAAGCCGCAGAAGCGTACATACATGACCGAGACGAGAATAAAGGAACATGATACGAAACTAGAAAAGAAAATGGAGGAACAACAAGGCGCAATGTCCAAGAGCATTCCCCTAGACATAGATACCCATGTTGGTATCCCTCTTCTTGGCCTGGACCTCGGCGATAGCATCGACGTAGTTTTCATGGCCAACCTTGCTCATTCCCTTCCGCAGGGCGATCATACCCGCCTCAACGCAGACAGCCTTGAGCTGCGCGCCACCAAACTCATCCGTCGACCGGGCCAACTCTGCCCAGTTGACGCTGTCCTCGACCGACATCTTGCGCGAGTGGATCTGCAAGATGTTGGCACGGGCTTCCTCGTTGGGCAGCGGGAACTCGATCTTGCGGTCCAGACGACCGGAACGCAGCAGAGCCGGGTCCAGCACATCGACACGGTTAGTCGCAGCCAGGACCTTGATACGGTCGTCGGAGGCGAAACCATCCAGCTGGTTCAGTAGCTCCAGCATCGTTCGCTGCACTTCACGGTCACCGGACTTCTCGGAGTCGAATCGCTTTGTGCCAACGGCGTCCAGCTCGTCGATGAAGATGATTGAGGGGGCCTTCTCCTTTGCCAAGGCGAAGCAGTCGCGCACCAACTTGGCGCCGTCACCAATGAACATCTGTACCAGTTGAGGACCGGCGAGTTTGAGGAAGGTTGCGTTTGTCTCGGCGGCACAGGCTCGTGCCAGAAGCGTCTTACCGGTTCCGGGGGGTCCGTACATCAGAGCACCTGCAAGTCGGAAGGAATTTCGTTAGTTCACAAAGAAAAGAGGGGGAAAACGTGAGAAGGGATGGATTAAACAAACCCTTCGGAGCCTTGATGCCAATCTTCTTGAATCGTTCGGCCTCCTTCATGGGCCATACAATAGCCTCGACAATCTCCTCGATCTGCTTGTCCAGACCACCGATATCCGTGTACTTCTCTGTCGGCTTCTCGTCGACCTCCATCGCCTTCACGCGGTTGTCATACTCGGCCGGTAGTGTGTCAAGGATGAGATATGAGTCCTTATTGACACCGATCAAGTCACCAGGCTTTAGCTTCTCGTGGTCGACAAGACCGATCAGCGGAAGGAAGATGGTCTGCCGGGTTGAGGTCTTGATGACGGCTGATTTGCCCACACGAGTGGCATCCAGGTCGATGTTGGCCCCTTCCTCTGCTGCTTCGGCTTCCACGTCGAGGTCCAGGAGCTCGATCACATTTCCAACGAGGTACGGTAGTTGTCTATTGGAAGGCAGGATGATGTTAGTACCGATGAACTGCGGCGTTTGTTTGGCAGGGGGTCTTCGAAGCTCCGCGGAGGTTTGTGTGGAGGTTGCGCGGAAGATCCGCCCGAAGCATCATTGGAATCGTACCTGTTGTTCTCGATCTTTTCTTGATTATCCTTGACCTTTTCCCTCATTGTGCTTTGCTCGTGTGTCAACCGCTGGAACTCGCTCTTCATGATCCGCATCTCGTTCTCCAGCATCCGTCGTCGCTTGACGATGTCTGCTGTGCTTGAGTGCAAGATTTCCTCATCCAAGAGCTCTTCCTCATCGTCTTTCTTCTCGGCATCTTTCATCTCGGCGTCTTCGTCGCCGCCGGGTTTCTTGCCATCGTCATCGCCCTGATCTTGCTTCTTGTCTCTGGTCTCACGCTCCAGGTCGTCGAGATCCTCGAGGGTCGACATAGTGGGCGGGAATTCGAAGAGGAAGTGACAATCGGAACAAATTAGATAGAACCTAGTGAGAAACGGATGGCCGATTGCAAAAGGGTGGGTGGAGGTGAAGGGGTCACAGAAGGTTGGAGAAGAGCTGTCGGTGGCCGAGCTCCCATTAACGTCAGCCATCACGTGACGCTATCAACAGTGTACATACAGTATTCTACATTTTTTTGCCAAACTGCTTTCTAGGTACATCACTCAAAAGCCCAATCACTTTCCTGCTGAAAAATCCAATATTGGCGACAAACCATAGCCCCGAGTTAGTAGATGGAGTATGGATTGCCAGGGAGGTACGAATGGTAATGGTTTCCAAGATTGTTCAACACCTTGTTCCGCCCATACTTAAGGAGACGGAATCGCGAAACGAAATCGTCGTTGTTGACTTTTCGGTGTCGTCAGTATGGTAATGGGAAGTTATTGCATCAAAAGGGAACTAGGGAGATCTAATTCGGTACGTACCGTAACCACCACACATTCTTCTCTTCCCCGTGAACTCAGAGCGGCCATGCAGCATTCGCCAGTTATCAAAGACTAAAAGTTCGGTACGTTAGGTTGACGAAAAATGCATAGTTGATGTCGACTCACTCAGTGCCGTTCCAGGTTCAAGTTGGCTCCATATTTGTTTCTCCTGGTCATTCAAGAGCTCATTGTAGCGGGCAGCCGCCTCGTACCACAATCTCTGCTGAGGCAAGCTCCAGTCGCTCTTTGGTCCCCGGTCATAATTGTTCCAGCGAACCTGGTAAACCTCGCCCTTGTCCGGGTGAACTGATAGTACAGGAGCCTGGGCAGTAGGCTGGATGCAGACATCTTCGTTCCCGCTTGCGTGCCAAGGGTGCCTGAATTGGGTCAAAGCCAGGAAGAGATCCGGGTCGGACTTGCGTAGCTTGAGGGCAGCTCCGTACCCATCAACCAGTAAACTGGATCCTCCGCTTCCATCTGTGTGGGATAGAAGGTGGAAGAGCTGAAGTCTTGCAGGGTCCGTGAAATAGGTGTTGTCGGTATGAGCACCCAGGAACTCGTTGGTATATGCCGTATCCTTGAAGGTGAGATCCGCAGTGAAATCCCAGAAGCCACCTATAGAGTAGTTATATTAGCTATTTCCAAACAGATTTATTTAGTCAATATAAAATACCATAGTGAGTGTGACGGATAAACGCGATTCTCTCGATCAAGGCCTTGGTTGACTCGGGATTGACTGGAACGCCCTTGACAAAGCAAAATCCCCATTTCCACTGGATACCGTCAGCAATTACACATTAATGTTTCGCGGAGTGACTAGTTCTCGGGGACTTACAATCTGCTCCAGCCATCGCAGCACGTATTTATCTTCTGACATCACATTTTCGTATAAGACCGTGGGAGGACCTCCCAGCTGTGGCTGGTAGAGCTTATGAAGTCTGCGAGCACACGTCAGAAAGAAGGCAAGTCATATAGATGGTGATATAAATGACCTAGGTTGCCGTGGGAGAAAGTCGGGCTTCCCTGGACTTCGCCAATTTTGCTTGCCTGGAACTTTGTTTTGCTGGTGTGGGATGAGCCAGCCCCATGGATAGGTGCTTCTATGGCCATCAGACCCTACACCTGCGTTAGCCTCGGTACTTCTCTGGAATGATTATTGGGTCGGTCACATTCAATGTTTACGTCTTTCTCGGCGAGTTCGACGTTGAGAACACTGACGTCCAGGGGAATCTAAAAACATGAGCCCACGAAGCTAGAGTGATCTGACAAGCAATATACCTTGAAAGTGTCAACAGTTCTTTGCTTCGTATCTGGATGGATGCACCTGGAACATTGGCAGTTTTCTCTGGTTGTTTGTACTTGGTCAGTTAGAGTCCCCTGCTCGAGTCCAAGTTCTGCCTCTTGAGACTTACCTCAGGAAGAACGGCCCACTGTATATTGAAGTCAGTCAAAATCAGATTTCAACAGCATTTTTGTGTACTTTGGGTGACTGACAAAATCAAAAAGGGCAAACCATCACGCCCCGGCCTGCCTTTGATGACCACGGATCCCTTTGACCGCACCCTGTCAGCCCTCCGCCGGTCAGTTGATTTGGCGAAGGTGTTGGCAGAACAATGATGCATCGGATCTTTTGGTTCCCGGAGGTAAGATCTGGTGCGCCCAGCGGGAGGGCGCCAGCCTTCTCTGGGTGAAGAAGCTACATTCGGAGGACTGATGATCTATTACAGTACCGTGGAAAGGGTACATGGTAAGCTATCGAGGAAAATTAAACTCCGGACCGATCGCATGTATGACATACCGATTGGCTGTAGTTGGCCGCATACGATCGTGCGATGTGGGATCTGGTTGATTATATTAGCCTTCAGGTCGCGATTATGGGTCAATTATGTATCATACCTGGCATTACTCCTCAGAGCAGCCGCCCTAAACATTGCAGAACTACTCACAATCATTTGGACAGCTTCGGGCTGTGTTCCTGGTGCTTTGAAGGTGGATTGACTGACATGTGAATCCGCGAACCTGGGGAATGGCTTAAACGGGAATGGTCACGTGGCCTTTATTGGACCTCGGGAATGATTCAAAGCACATAATCTAAAACAACAGGCCAGAGGATTCATGATGAAAGTGTCCGGTACAAATTCGGAATTCATTCTCGGGTATTTCGGAATAACCGAGCTAGGTACTATATACAACGACGATTCCTTCAAAGGTTCAATATCAGCTAATAGCTAGAGCTTGCTTTTTGTCCCAACAACCTTGAGCAGAGCCCGACCATTGCTCAAGACAACCTTGCCAGTCTGATTCTTAGTGACAAAGCGAACTTCCTCGAAGCCATCTGCCTGAGCATTGCCCATTCGCCAAATCTCGGTGGTGAGCTTGTCACCCGGCCGTACGGGTGAAGCAAAGCGGGCCTGGAACTCCTTCAGGTTAGCGGGATTGCTGCCACCAATTTCCCTCAGGATACCGTGGGCAGCAGAGTTCCAGCTGAACAGGCCATGGATGATGGCGCCGCCGAAGCCCATCTTCTTGCCGGGCTCGGGGGTGGCGTGCAGGGGGTTGTAGTCGCCGTTTAGGCTGCATCGTAAGCAGTCAGCATTTCTCATTAATCGGGAACATGTGGACATACCGGTACAAGTGGGCGGTCTCCATGTTGGTCTGAACAACGTGGATAGCATCGGGGTTCCTGCCCTCGGGAGGAAGGAAGTTGACTGTAGACGGACCTATACCAGCAGGTTAGCTTCCCCAGTAGCTCATTACCGCTTGGGACACACCCTTGGGACCACCCCAGTTGCCCTGACCGACCAAGAAGCCGCTGCTCAGAACCTTGGAATACACCTCTCCGCTCTCCTTATCAACAATAGACTGCTCAGTCTCGATGACAGTACCGGACTTGCCCTTGTCATATACACCGATAACCTTGTTGCGTAACTCAAACTTCCGATCCGCGCTGGTCGGAGGGAGCGGCTTCAGGACGGTAAGCTTGCGTTGGCCATCAACTCCGTGACGATGATCCAAATCGGGGACACCGGGGATGTGAACCGTCTTCTGGCGCGCATAAAAATCAGTCACCTCCTGATCGGTGAGCTTGAAGGCTAGTCAATGCATGTCAGTATCCGGCTACAAAGGAAAAATTCCCGCGGTACGCTACGAACGGAGAATCAGCGAGTAGGTGGGGAAAACCGAGAAGTTCGGGTGCAGTTCCTGAGGAAGTTCGTTAGGCAAGTCAACTAGGGCTTCATTGAGACTTGGGGCTTACGTAGAGGAAGTGCAGCTCGTCGGCCTTGATGCCAATGCTATTCGCGAACAGCAGGACGTCGCGCTTCAGCCAGGAGATATCCTGGGCAGGGAATTCGTGGCCAGCGCCAGGAGCAGACATTTGAAGGTAGAAATGCAACTATTAGCATAGAAACTCGGAGTGGAATGCAATAACAAAAGGAAAGCGAGGAATATTGCACAGAGAAGAAGCTAAAGTAGCACTGAATTGCGGGGAGCCGAGGATCTGATAATGATTTGTTACCGTCTTGAGCCGACGACGCGCCATAGCCTTGGCATTCATTCTTTTTCCCTCCGATCTACACTTTCCACTTCACGTCTAGTTCGACATTCGGTCCATTGTAGACATAAGAAGCGTCAGAGCTGCCAGAATAAGCATCGACTCGGGGTATATCTATTGGGAATCGAGGAGCTTCATAATCATCTCTCCGTATCGCGCCATGCAGTAATGCCTTTTCCCTGCCACCCAATAAACAACAAATATTAACGCCTAAACAAATCGAGGCCGGATAGATGTTCAATGGCCCTGTGCAAATCCATACTGGCCCATGCTATGCTGCATTGCATTTGGTGACGAGCCACTTTCCCGAAAACTAAACGCGGAACATCGAAAAGTCATATCACGAAGAACGAATCGTAAATCCCATGATTAGGGAGATCAGCACATGCGGTAGGAGCAGCTGCCCTCGGCGAAGCGAGTGGGATCGTTGGTCTCAAACTTGTATGAAAGGGAGATGTCAATGTCGCGCCTGTTCTTGTCGTTGGGACGGCTCTCGAGCCAGCCAGAGACCTTCTCCTCCTCCTCAATGGTAAGCACATCGCGCAGGTAGAAGACAGTTTGCTTCCAGTGGGTGTATTTGGCGTGAGGACCAGTAGAGAAGTGGATCGGCTTGTGGCAGGCGCTGAACTCAATGTCGAACCAGGCGATCAGGGCGTGGATGAAGTCGCTGCGTCGGGCAGTGAGCTGGTAGGGAACCTTAAAAGCAAGGTCGGCCGTGGTGACGGTGTTCAGGTCGAAAGTGATGATGGAGCAAGGGTCAGTCACGAGGGCCTTCATCTCGACGGTGTCGACCAGAGGCTCGGTGAGCGCGATCTCCTTCATGGGGCTGTAGTCGAAACCGTAGACGTTGTCCCAGACTGGATGGAAAAATAATTAGCGCCAAGCAAGAAAACCGGAGAATCTAGTGCTTTTTTGCTTACATCCAATCTTGTCATCCTTGTACTCGCCGTCCTCGATGCCAGCCACGTACATGGTGGCCTTGTCGGGGAAGATCAGACCGCCGGGGTTAAGGTAGGTGTCACGGGCGTAGAGGACGGTGTCCAGCATAGACTCGTAGAGGAGGAAGTAGCCCATCCACTCGGAGATGATGATATCAACCTTGGGGAAGGGAAGCTGGACCTCCTCCATCTTGCCCTGAAGGAGAGTGATCTTGTCGGAAAGGTGGTTGGCCGCAACGATCTCCTTGGCCTTTTCGATGATGGAGGACATGTCGACACCGATGACATGCTTAGCACCAGCGCGGGCAGCGAACCTAGTCAATAATGTCAGTCACTACCCCTTGGATAGTTTGCCTGTAGGCACATACATGCTCAGAATACCGGTACCGCAGCCAACATCAAGAACAACCTTGTCCTTGAAGATGTGGCGGTTTTGGTAGATGGAATCACGGTAGGAACGGGTACGGACATCATCTTTCTGTAAGGAAACAGAAGTTAGTAAGGAAATCAGTCTGCGCATCAAATATCACAAGAGCAGACTTACCAGCATCTCCTCGTGGATACCTGCGTGGCAAAGAAAACTCGTTAGTCAAAAAAATTCCCGGACTTGACATGGAATCGACACTATTTACCATGGTGATCGTAGCTATTCATTAATTAGCGATTGGGGACGACATTTTAATAGTACCAGGCTGTCAGGAAATCTTACCTTGTGAAGTAGCGCACCTCGGAGTGCTCCATGCCAACCATGCGATCAGCGCTACTAGAGATAACGCCAGTAGGCTCAGCGGTTCCGGATTCGTTCATCTTGTTGAGAGAAAGAATATGGGACGTTAAAGATGAAGATGTAGGGAGGACTAAGAAGGAAAAAGGACCGGACGAATGAACCAGGAGTTTGACCAGCGACTTTTTTTTTCTCGAGTCCTCAGGCGCCAAGCTTCACACCTCCAATCCCCCGCCTGACTAAGCCAAGTTGGGAAGTCATGTGATATACTGAGCCCTGATTTTTATAGGGCTATTCTGTGATCCATACGGAGTATAGCTATGGCAACGAGTTTATTGTGTCTTGAGTGCTGGGATCCAACTGAAGAGTTGATGTAAACCATCTTTGTGTATTTCAAAAGATGAAGGTCTGATGAGCTTTGATTTCGCTGTGAATGCAGCTTGCAAATGATTGTACTCTGTGGAAAGAAGAGATATTTCATTAGTCTATGTGCAGAGTCATGAAGAACCTTATAATCAATGCATATGTAATAATGACTGCGATAGACAGTAACAAGAATGCATGAGATCTGAAGTATAGTCCATGGTCTATGACGCAGCGAATCAGCTGTCAACAATAGCTGCCAAGACCCCCGAGAGCCTCGTAGTGCCGCCCGGAGATCTGCCAACTTTCCTCCTACTTACGCGTTCCACGCCCGAAGTTAATCACCATGAATCTGGGCGCCTCTAGAGTGAACTCCTCCACTCTTCTGGCTCTCGTTTTCCTGGCTATCTTCATTGGCCACACCACTGCCTCCTTGGGAGACCATCTCCCGGACTTCAGAGAATGTGTTCAGGTACGCTTTCCCCAGGTTAAGGAGACTGGTACATGGCTAACAAGTACAGGTCTGTAAAACTGAGAACTGCCAGGGCGGCAATTCAGTCCTACGTACGTCACCCTATCCTCATCGCTTTCAATGTTCCTTCTGACCTCGTTCAGCTCTGCACCACCGCCTATTACTATGGACCTGCCCGGCCGAGTGCGACTATACCTGCCAACATGTCATTACCGACCGTCGAGTGGCGCGTGACCCCCCAATGCTGAACCCTGTAGTTCAGTTCCACGGCAAATGGCCCTTCCGAAGAATCCTAGGGATGCAGGAGCCCTTTTCGGTGCTCTTTTCCTTTTTCAACTTCCTGGCTCATTGGCATGGCATGTCCCGAATCCAGGAGTCGATCCCCGCCTGGCACTCCCTCCGGAAATACTACATGACTTTCGGATATATCGGACTGGCCAGCTGGACGTTCAGCATGCTTTTCCACACGAGGGATTTCCCTCTTACCGAGAAGCTGGACTACTGGGCGGCCGGGGCCAGTGTTCTGTACGGCCTCTACCTGTCCGTGATCCGCATTCTGCGACTGGACTTGGAAACCCCTCAGTACCGCCCTACCCTGCGTCGCCTGTGGACGGGTATCTGTATTACGCTCTACGCGTTGCATGTCGGCTATCTCAGTTTCTGGACCTGGGATTACACGTACAACATGGCTGCCAACGTCGCCGTGGGCATCATCCAGAATCTGATGTGGACGGTATTCAGTATTGTCCGGTACCAGAAATATCTCAAGTCATGGACGGCCTGGCCCGGTATGATCGTTGCGTGGGTTATCCTGGCTATGAGTCTGGAATTGCTCGACTTCCCGCCGTGGCATGGGCTGATTGATGCGCACAGCCTGTGGCACCTGGGTACCGTGGTCCCCACCGCCTGGTGGTACTCGTGAGTCTTCCCGCATCTTCCTGTCTGTTCCCTGTTCTCATGACTAATGGATTGAAAGGTTCCTCATCAAGGATGCGCAAGATGATATCGCAGGCAACCGGCTCAAGTCTTAGGGACTGGAATAGAAACCATATAATAACCGAGTATGCCGAGGGCATCATGTGCGATCAGATCAGGACGTATATAACAGTAGAGGATCCCGGTGATCCCGTTGCTAATAATGGAACAAAATAATTAAAATAATATCTGAACACATCCCCACCTTGTTTATCGGCCGCAATTTCCACGACCGGCACTGCAAGTGGACCCGTAATGCCACGTCTCGCTACCGCTGCCCGTTTCCCTGCTTTTCCCCGCTGCGCGACTCACCGCTAGGGCCGTCGCAATAAGCTCGTCTCACCAGACTTAGCCCCTCGTCTCTTTTTCTGTTTCAATCACTCCGTAACTCCTCTCTCTCTATCCCTACTTTTCCCACGGAGTTTCTTCTTTGAGTGTCTGTTGTGTCTTGAAATACCCAGCTTTTTCATTTTATTGCACCAGATTTGCGCCACAATGGCGTCTCCCGCAGTTAAGAAAGCCATCTCCGAAGCTGCGCTGCAGTATCAAAAGCCCGCGGGCAAGGTGTTTGAGTATGGCACGGCAGGGGTAAGTCGCGCTGCCGTGAGGATTTCACCACTGAGCTTTGGCTAACTGAACTCTTCGCGCTTGCAGTTCCGCATGAAGGCGTAAGTTTCCTTAACCTCGATCATCCCCGCCCGCCTCCACAACCCCCGCGATCGTCCTTTTGTTGATGTGGGCGCTCTCTGACGTTGTGTGGACAGTGACCTTCTTAACACCGTCGTTTTCGCCGTCGGTCTGCTCGCCGGTCTGCGCTCGAAGAAGCTCAGTGGGCAATGGATTGGTGTTATGGTAACTGCCAGTCATAACCCCGCGGAGGACAATGGAGTTAAGCTGGTTGACCCGATGGTGAGTAAATATTTAAGCCCCCGTTAAACCACTCATAGGTCATTTATCTGACACGGAATCAATCATTAGGGCGAGATGCTTGAAGTAAGATCAATCTACGGAGACCCGGTCGAATTGAATATACAATCTTACAATCGAATTTAGGCTGAGTGGGAGGCATACGCAACGAAACTGGCCAATGCCCCTCTGGAGTCAATCGCCGATGTTTACGATGAGTTGGCCAAGGAAATCGATGTCAAGATGGCCAATCCTGCCCGGGTCGTATTTGCTCGTGACACTCGCGCCTCTGGCTCCCGTCTGGTGGGCGTGCTCAACGTCGCGCTTACCGCCACTGAGGTCGAGTTCATCGACTTGAAGTACATGACTACTCCTCAGCTTCACTACGTCGTGCGCTGCAAGAACACCCTGGGGACACAATACGAGTATGGCGAGCCCAGTGAGCAGGGATACTACGAGAAGCTTGCCCAGTCCTTCCAGAAGGTCATGCGGGGCGTCAAGGTTCAGGACAACTTGACTGTTGACTGCGCCAACGGCGTCGGAGGTCCTAAGTTGAGGGAACTCATGAAACACCTCTCTGGAATTGATATCAAGGTTGTCAATGACGATGTCATCAACCCTGACAGCCTGAACTTCGACGTGAGTTACCTTCTGGGCTCGTATAGCGCGATCGCAAATAGCTGACGTCTCTCAGTGTGGTGCCGACTACGTCAAGACCAAGCAACGCGCTCCACCCTCTTCCAAGGCTGGCGTCCTTGATCGCTGCGCCTCTCTGGACGGTGATGCTGACCGTCTGGTTTACTACTTCCTGGATGAGAGCAACGTGTTCCGTCTTCTCGACGGTGATCGCATTGCCACTCTCGCTGCCTCATTCATTGGTGATCTCGCTCGTAATGCTGGCATTGCCCAGAAGCTCAAGATTGGCGTCGTGCAGACCGCCTACGCCAACGGTGCGAGCACCGACTACATTGAGAAGGTGCTCAAGCTCCCCATCATCTGCACCAACACCGGTGTGAAGCATCTCCACCACGCCGCTCTCCGTTTCGACGTCGGCGTCTACTTCGAAGCCAACGGCCACGGCACCGTGACCTTCTCGGAGACTGCTATGAAGACTATCAGGGACACCGAGCCCCAGTCGCCGGCTCAGCAGCACGCCCTGGAGTGCCTCCAGGCCCTGACTGATTTGATCAACCAGGCTGTTGGTGATGCTCTCTCCGACATGCTTCTTGTCGAGGCCATCCTTGCCCACAAGGGCTGGTCCCCCAAGGAGTGGCTCGGCACCTACACCGATCTGCCTTCCCGCCTTGTGCGCGTCGAGGTCAAGGACCGCTCGATCTTCAAGGCCTACGATGCTGAGCGCAAGTTGGAGTCCCCTGCCGGTCTTCAGGCCCAGATTGAGTCTCTGATGTCTCGGTACAACAAGGGACGCAGCTTCGCTCGTGCCAGTGGTACCGAAGACGCGGTCCGTGTCTATGCTGAGGCCGCGAGCCGGTCTGAAGCGGACGATCTGGCTACCCGTGTTGCCAACGCTGTTAGCGAGGCGGGTGCCGCTGATGCCTAGTAGGCCTAACCGGCCCTGGGATGACGTTCATTGGTCTTAGTGGCACTGACCCAATGGAATGTCACCAAAAATATCACGACGAAAACATTTGATATCATTTGATGCAGTAATGAAATTTATCATAACTATCTTACTTCCGTAGAGCTTGAGCTCACGTGTCAATACACATTTATTTTTTCCCAAGTAGACAACGTTTTTATCTATTCCAAAACAATGGACATTAATTCATATACATTGAAGAGCCGAGCAGCTCCGATGGGCCAGCCCATTAACCCTCCTCCTGATCCATCTGGTCGCGACCGCGCTTGCCCTTACCAAACTTATTGCCTCTTGTTCCCTTCTTTTCATCGTAGGCTTTCATCTCCATAATGGCCTGGCGCTGTGCCTCGCCGACCCGCTCAGCAAGCACCATAACTTCGTCCTTGACGACATCGAACTCCGGAAGCTGCTTGCCCAAAGCGGTCTCGATACGCTGCCAGATCTCCACATCGTACTGTGTCACAAAACTGATTGCAACTCCACTCTTGCCTGCACGTGCTGTACGGCCGACACGGTGGATATAAGTCTTGCTGTCGGTGGGAAGATCGAAGTTTAGCACGACGTCGACGGACGGAATATCCAGACCACGAGCCGCGACATCTGTAGCGACAAGAATGTCTCGGCTGCGGGAGCGGAACTTGCCCAGAGCCCCCAGACGCGCGGACTGAGAAAGCTGACCGTGGAGCGGGATGGCGCCAAACCCGAGGGTGCGCAGGAAGAAAGCAACACGCTGAGTCTCGTGCACAGTGCGAGTGAAAATAATGACAGCTTGGCCAGCGAACTCGTTAAGCAGATAAGTAAGGTAGATATCCTTGTGCTTGTGTGGGCGGAGGAGGAAGTATTGTTGCAGAGTCGAGACAGTTTGATACTTTGACGAAACAGATACCCGCGACGGGTTCGACAGTGAAGCACGTTGCAGCGACTCAACCTTGGAGCTGAGCGTAGCAGAAAACAAGAAAGTGCGACGCTCACGAGGAAGCACCTTGAGGATCTTGTCGAGGATGGGACCGAAGTCCATGTCCAACAATCTGTCTGCCTCATCCATGACCAGATACTTCATACCACGGAGGGAGAAGCCCTTGGTATTCTCGAGATGGTCGAGTAATCGACCTGGGGTGGCGACGATAATGTGCGGTTTTTTGCCCAGTGCAATAGCTTGCGGCACCATGTCCATTCCTCCCACAATTACGGCGGTGCGAACTCCGATAGTCGAGCCGAGAGTTTCGAATGAGATCGAGATCTGGTAGGCCAGTTCACGGGTCGGGGCGAGGATCAGGCCAAAGAGAGGCTGAGGCTTTTCCATGAGAGCTACGCGAAAGTTAGATCGCTATTTTGCAAATGGGGGAGAAGTGGGAAGAACATTACCCTGCAAGATAGGCAGAGCAAAAGCTGCTGTCTTTCCACTACCTGTTTCAGCCAGACCGATCAGATCGCGGCCCTGCAAGGCCAACGGGATTGATTCTGCTTGAATAGGTGTGGGCGTCTTGTAGCCCATGGTTTCACAAGCCTCGCAAAGAGAATCGATAATCCCGAGCTCTTTAAATGACTTGGGAGCGGCAGCAGATGTAGACTCGGTGCTGGGGTCAGCCTCATCGGGCTTGGGCGATTCGCCGCCGGCTTGGGAATGAGTAGAAGAGCTGACATCGCTATCCTCTGCAGGTGCCGGCGCCTCCTTGGCGACCTTGCGCTTCTTGACTGGAGGCATTTTGGTGAATTCTATCAAACTGAAAAAAGTTGCGCTGCTCGCGATCTCGAAATAATTTAAGGTGGGTCCGCATCATCGTTGATCCGCGCGGTCTCCGCTTGGGATTTTTTGGAGACAAAAAAACTTCGGTTTCAACTCTGAGCTTGATTAATCCAGCCTTTTTTGAAACAGATTTTGCTTTGCCTATCTCACAATGGCAAAGGCACGTGTCAAGAAGCGCACCCATCTGCGCGCGCAGAATGCTTCTGCTGCGTCCAAGGGCAGCGGTGCTATCCAGAGCAAGTCGCCCAAGTCCATGGTCATTCGTGTCGGCGCTTCCCAGGTTGGTACCAGTGTCACTCAGCTTGTCAAGGATGTTCGTCACATGATGGAGCCCGATACGGCTGTGCGATTGAAGGTATGCCGCCATTTCCATCCTGCTATGCGAGCTCAATTTAATCCTATAACCAGGAACGTCAATCCAACCGACTGCGGGATTATACTGTAATGGCCGGACCTCTCGGTGTCACGCATTTAATGCTCTTCTCCAAGTCTAAAACTGGAAACACCAATATGAGACTCGCGGTTACGCCTCGCGGTCCGACCCTCTACTTCAAAGTCGAGCAATATTCGTTGTGCAAAGATGTTGAGCGCTCGCAAAAGCGCCCCAGGAGCGGTGGACAGGACCACAAGACACCGCCGCTGTTGGTTATGAACAACTTCAGCTCGCCCAATGCCACAGAGGATTCCAAAGTGCCGAAGCGACTCGAGACCCTTACCACCACCATCTTTCAATCCCTCTTCCCTCCGATCAACCCCCAAGCTCAACCGCTCTCTTCCATCCGTCGTGTCATGCTCCTGAACCGAGAACCGGCCAAGTCCGAAGACGACGAATCGTACGTCATTAGCCTCCGACACTACGCTATTGTCACAAAGAAGACCGGATTGTCAAAACGGATCCGTCGCTTGGATCCCAAGGAGATTCGCAATAGAGATAAGAAGGCTGCCGTCCCGAACCTTGGCAAGCTTGAAGATGCTGCCGACTACCTTCTCGACCCGTCCGCCGCTGGTTACACATCTGCCAGCGAGACTGAATTGGACACCGATGCCGAGGTGGAGGTTGCAGAGAGCACGACCCGAAGAGTCCTGAACAAGCGTGAAGCTCAGCGCCAGAAGGCGGGCAATAATGCGGAGAAGAAGCCTGTTACTCCTGGTGTTGAGAAGAGGGCTGTCAAGCTGGTCGAGCTCGGACCCCGTATGAAGCTTCGTCTGATGAAGGTTGAGGAGGGTGTCTGTGACGGCAAGGTGATGTGGCATGACTTCATCACAAAGAGTGAAAAGGAGATCAGGGCGCTTGATCAGAACTGGGCTGTGAAGAGAAAGGAGAAGGCAGCGCGCAAGAAGCAACAGAGGGAGAATATTGAGAAGAAGAAGAAGGACAAGGCCAAGGCCAAGGCTAATGGCGAGGAAGTGGAGGACGATGATGAGGATGTTGATATGGATGAGGACGAGTGGCTTAGTGAGGACGACGAGGATGGCGAGGGCGCCGAGGACTCGGATGAGATGGAGCAGTAAGAAGGTCTTCTCGAATTTCTACTTTATACCCTCGGTGGTTTCAACTGTACATTTTCCATGGAGTATGCGAAGAAAAGTTTTGGAACAGGAAAATCTGCATGGCGTGTTCGTCTTTTGATTTCAGACCTCATAATGGCATGACTTGATATATCTTCGCTTTTTATTTCTTGAGCTTCTCATCGACCATACGGCCAACCATCTTCTCGAGAATAGCGAAGTTACCTCCCGAAGTTCCGGCGAAGTAACCCTGTACGCTCTTCTCCACGTATTTGCCCACGATGTCAATCTCAACATTGACATACTCCCCAGCCTTCTTACCGGCTGTGACCACCTTCTCCTGCGTATAGGCAATAAGCATCACCTCCCAGAACCCATCCTCACCATCCACGACCTTGGTGACAGTCAAGCTGGCACCGTCCAGGGTCACATAGCCCTTCTCGACAACATAACGCAGCACATCCTTATCGCGCGGCTGCAGGCGGAAGACCAGCGAGTTCCCGTCCGGCGTTACAGACACAATCTTCGCGACGGTGTCGACATGACCCTGCACGAAATGTCCTCCCATCCGAGTATCTGCGGAGACTGCACGTTCGAGGTTCACAAAAGAACCGGTCTGCAAATCGCCGAGATTTGTACGGCGTAGCGTCTCCGGCGCGACGCCGACCTTGAACCACGTTTTGTCGAATGCCGTGACCGTGAGGCAGGTTCCTTTATTCCGACCGAACTTAGACCAGAACTCAGGGGGTGTTTTAGCTGGGATATATACCATTGACAGAGATGCTATCGCCCAGGTGCGCATCGGAGAGGATCTCTTCGCAGTCGGAGATGGTGAGTGATGTACCCCCGCCCCCGCTCGATGAGGTATCGAGGGGCTCTAGGGCCGTAACAGCTGGGAAAAAACGAATTGTCAGAGTTGGTATATAATGACCATCATAAAATACTCACTCCCAATGGTCTCGACGAGTCCTGTAAACATAGCTGCGGGTTGTAACTGATCTGCAGAGAGTCAAAGTTGGGGTCGGTCAACCTCGGTCTCGGCGAGCGGTGTCGGCGTTTTGGCGGAGTTTCGATCTATTCCGCCTTCTTAACTTCCTCAGACTCGCGGTGACTCGCGGTCTTCTGATTGTCTGTTTTATTAGACGGTCACTCGATAATTCACTATGACGATCGCGCTCAAATTTCAGGCCATTGCTCGGCGGCCGAGTCCTGTCTGGCCCCGTAATGTCTTGCGCATGTCGCCCTGGCGGAGCTTCTCCAGCTCTGCGTCGATGTTGAATGACACGCTGCCGTTGTCTGGGGTCCGTGTCCTGGATATGACAAGAGTTCTTGCAGGGGTAAGCCAAGTGCATGGTGCTTTCCCTTTGATTTATACTAATTGGTCTGATTTGCAGCCATATTGTACTCAAATCTTGGGTGATTTGGGGTATGTAGAACAATTGGAGCTCATATTGGCCATTTCCCTGTCCAATCTCCAATCAAACATGGCTTGAATATACTGACATGTCAATAACAGAGCCGATGTCATCAAGGTCGAACACCCCGTGCGCGGTGATGATACTCGCGCCTGGGGCCCGCCATATGCGAAGTACGAGGAAGGTTCACCCAAGAAGGGCCCCGGCGAGAGTGCATACTACCTCGCTGTAAGAACCCTTGATCAATCAACAGTCCATTGCACATACCAATTGAATTGTCCAGGTCAACCGCAACAAGAAATCTCTTGGGCTATCCTTCCAGCACAAGTCGGGTGTTGAGATCCTCCACAAACTTGCCAAGGAATGCGACGTTCTGGTTGAGAACTACCTCCCTGGAGGTCTCAAGAAGTATGGAATGGACTATGAGACTCTGAAAGAGATCAATCCCAAGTTGATCTACGCCAGTATCACTGGTTACGGCCAAACAGGCCCGTATAGCAACCGAGCTGGCTACGATGTCATGGTGGAAGCAGAGATGGGATTAATGCATATTACTGGCGCCCGGGATGGGGCACCAGTGAAAGTGGGTGTCGCAGTCACCGATCTAACCACGGGTCTCTACACCTCGAATGCCATTATGGCTGCTTTGCTTGCTCGAGCTCGGACTGGCAAGGGTCAGCATATTGACTCCTCTCTTAGTGACTGCCAGGTTGCTACCCTGTCGAACCTCGCCTCCTCTGCGCTCATCAGCGGGCAAAAGGATTCCGGGCGTTGGGGCACCGCTCACCGTAAGCGACCAAGCTTTCAAACATTGGCTAAATCTAACATCATCTAGCGTCTATTGTACCATACCGGAGCTACAAGACTTCCGACGGTGACATTCTCTTCGGTGGCGGTAACGATCGACTCTTCGGTGTATTGAGCGATCGACTCGGATTCCCCGAGTGGAAGACTGATCCTCGCTTCGTCACCAACAGCGATCGTGTGAAGCATCGCGCTGAGATTGACGGATTGATTGAGAACATCACCCAGCAAAAAACTACGCAGGAGTGGCTAGAGATTTTTGAGGGAAGTGGAATGCCGTATGCGGCTGTCAATGACATCCAAGGGACCTTGAATCACGAGCACGGTAGGTTTTCTTGCAGGTGGTGTATTCAACTCGTACTGATCTCCGTCAATAGTCAAAGCACGCGGTATGGTCACCGAGATCGAGCATCCCGACTGCGGCCCGATCAAGCTGGTCAATACGCCCATCAAGTACTCCGAAGCAACACCAGGAGTGCGCACGCCGCCTCCTACGCTCGGTCAGCACACTGACGAGATTTTGGGAAGCTTGCTAGAATATGGAGAGGCGGACATCGCGAGGCTTAAGGAAGATGGTGTGGTGTCGTAGAGATCAGACATAAGCATTTCGGGCCTGTCTATACTTCGGCCATCTGCACCGCTGTATATATGCAATGAGCAACTGCAATATTTAGACATACCTAACCTTTCAATAGAAAACATCCTCATATCGTGTGGACCGTATAAATCCAGTTATATTGAGCTTGCAAGGCTTGTTGGCCGACTGAAGCGGCCTGCACCCAGGGGTAGGTATGTAATAGGTATACTTCAAAAGCGTTGAAAGCCTTGATTCCCTCTAACCTTGAGAGGCTGATAGCCCTGTACCTAGGTATTGCATCGGAGCAGCGGTACATATGTACATAGATGTATTCAATATTATTCACAGGCTCATTCTCACCGCATCACAGCTTAGCCTCTGGCGAACCAAGTAGGTTCTCCAGTCCCCTCCGCACATTACTCGCCATGCCACCCTTCCCAGCGCGCATAGTCTCCCGCAGAACAAAGACATGCGTATACGTTCCAACCATTTTAACATTCTCCTCGCCCTTTCGAAACACGCCAATCTCCCATGTGACACTTGACGAACCCAGCTTAGCCACACGCAAGCCCACCTCCAGAGTATCCGGGAAAGCAACAGAGCCAAAGAAGTCGCAATGCGTGGAGACAATGAGTCCGATCTGATCGGTACCGACTGATAAGTTGGAGGGTTGGCCGGAGCTTTTGGGGGTAGGGTTATTGACGCTGAAGGGGTTCATGCCGCAGTGCTCGATGAGATAGGAATTGGCGATGGTGTCGAAGAGCGCCGTATAGACGGTGTTGTTCAGATGGGCGTACATGTCATTGTCGAACCTAGACAGGGGAATTAGTTCCATTTTGGCGTAGTATTCTGGATCACTGCTTACCATCTTGTTTGGTGCACCTGGTGATAGCCATAGTCACTGCGCTTGCGAAGCTTCTTGACTTTGTATTCTGTAGGCGCCATGGTTAGAGGACTCGGGGGTGTTGGATGTTGGATGTTGGATAGTTTCCAGTAGAATTCCTCAAACGCCCGGGATCAGTAGAATAGTTGCCCGCATCGCGTCTCCACAGCTGATGAACCGAGGTCTACTGACGATTAGATAAGCTGAAGATGCAGCATTCAACATGGATGGAAAGGAGATCAAGGACGATCTCGATCAATGACCCAAATATGATTATGTATGATCGAAGAAAGTCAAAGCCAACTGGGGGAACGTGGGTAGAACGGCGGGGGAGATCCAAAGATCCAGATCCACTAAGGCGGTGCCTGGAGCTTATCGCCAAAATCTCATATATATATTTTTTTCCCGTCCAAACTTTTGCCCGCCACCTTCGTTTTTAAAGGTTTAAACATCCCTCCTGGCTCCCTCACCCCGAGTAACGGCATATCTTCTACGGCGAGGCAAACTGCCGTCGCCCCCAATGTCCGTCGTTAGCTATAAGCCTCCCCCTCCCGACCCTGTCAAACCGCCTCCCGATGTCGTCGTGACACCCTGTGACCCATGGCCTGCGCCTTATTACATGGAAGGTGGCTTTCGTCGCGTCAAGCCCTATCACTACACCTACAATACCAACTGCAAAGAGCGATGGCGGGGCCGGACTTTGGAGGAAATTTTCCTTTCGGAATTCCGTGACCGACGACCAGAGTACTATAAATGGGCCCTCGATCAGGGTCTCGTCGCCGTCAACGGGAAGCCTGCTGGTCGGGATACTGTGATCAAGAACGGACAGGTGATTTCACATACCCTTCATCGCCATGAGCCTCCGGTGACCGGTATGCCGATTGGTATCATCCACGAGAGCGACGATTTGATCGTTATCGACAAGCCGGCAGGTGTTCCTGTGCATTCCGCCGGCCGCTACCACTATAACTCGGTTGTCGAGATTCTGCGCGCCGAACGTGGCCATGGCTTTCTGCCGAGACCGTGCAACCGGTTGGACCGGTTGACTTCGGGAATCATGTTCATTGGAAAGGACCCTAAGGGTGCCGAAAAGATGGCCGAACAACTCAAGGCCCGAACTGTCCAAAAGGAGTACCTGGCACGCGTCAAGGGCAAGTTTCCTGATGGCATTATCGTCTGCGACCAGCCAATCATGCAGGTCAGTCCTAAACTGGGTCTGAATCGTGTACGGGCTACGGGCAAAACAGCCACCACCAAGTTTCGCCGTCTGGCTTACTATCCCCCCGAGGCGTCAGTGGCTTCGGCGGAAGAGCGTGAGTCCTCTGGTCGCGCCGCCACCCCACCTCCGGCCGTCTCCAATGAGGACGAAGGATACAGCATTGTGCACTGCTTCCCCCTCACCGGCCGGACGCACCAGATCCGAGTGCACCTTCAGTTCTTGGGTCACCCGATTAGCAACGACCCTATCTATTCCAACCGCCGCGTTTTTGGACCGGACCTGGGGCGGAACGAAGACCACGGGGAGCGCGATGATGAAATCATGGAGCGGCTCCATCGGATGGGCAAGACCGAGGTGGCAGACACGCACACCTACCGTAATCACTTCACCGCCGCTCCGAACGTGCCAGTAGACACGGATCCATCCATTGTCGCGGATATCATGTCTCGCGAGCAGAAGGCCGCTGCGGAAGACTACGAGAAGCGCAAGGGCGAGCGTCTATCCGGCGAGCTATGCGACATCTGCGGGACAGAGCTGTATTCAGATCCCGGTGTCCATGAGCTGGGTATCTTCTTGCATGCCGTCGCCTACGCCGACCGCGATGGTGATTGGGGCTACCGTAGCCCGATGCCTAGCTGGGGGTTGCCTCCACCTGGCATGGACGGACCTCGTGAGGTTCCTGATTGGGTTCCTGGCGAGGAAACTGTTATCGGCCATGGAACCGTCCCTCAGCTTGGTGATGACGACATGCCTCTCAGTGACAGGAGACTCGGCATGGACGGTACTGTCCTCGTGGAAGGTGTTGGTCCCGTCAACCTCGACGACCCTAGACATGGCCTGAATGGAGCTTCGGCTGAAGAGCCACAGTCAGAGTCGTCTGCTGTGCCTTAGGGTCGATGCGCTCTCTATTTTCCCGTTCGTTTGGCCGCTGCCTTTTTCAGATTTAGAGACCGTATCATTGGCCTGGCATCAAGAAGATAGATACCCTGAAGTGGACATTGAAAATTGGATTCGAGCATAGCATTCATTGGTTTTTCATAGGTTTATCTGTGTTTATAGAATCTGACTGACTAGACATTGACACTGCAAGTGATGCCAACCCAAGTGTGAGAATATTGTTAAAGCACCACATTCGCTATCAAACCTGTTACTTGTCGTAGACAAAGCCTAATCTCCCTTACCTACATAGTCTGACAATTAAAACATTGTTGGCACGGCACAGGGAGACAACCACCGTCCGATTCTCCCACACAAATTCCAAGTGGGCTATGTCACAATCCCAGAAGATTGGACTGTGGCAGACTACCCCGTCATTGAGAACCTAGATGAGGATCAACACGACTTCATGGCGCGACAAACTTACCCGCCTACGTACCCACACTCAAGTACGTTCCGAGACATTTAAGTTGTACCTAGTCGACGGGGGATGCATCCTCATGGGGGAACCCTGGCCGATGTCTGCTCATGGCTCACCTCAAGTGATCGTCTGTCTCGAGCGCGGAAGTTTTAGGTCGGATATGTCACTATTCCAGAGGACTAGACCACTTCAGACTACCACCTACTCCAAAAACTCGACGGTAATCACACTAACGATGAAGCCAACATCGCCTGGGGCAAAAAGACAGATCGGCTAGGCACATAGACCCAGGTACGGCAAGAGGTGGATCAATACGTTACTATCCCACATCTGTCGGAGGGCAAATCAGGTATCAACTGGCACCAAGATCCCAGTCTTATACTACACTTAATTACTACACATCCTGCAAAGTCCGTAAACAACTAAATGTGACAAACTTAATGCTATTTGTTTGTGAGGGACTTGGATCATGTCTATTTCGATTCCTAGTTCATCTTGGATTCCAATTGCAATTTAATTTTACATACAATCATGCTTGAGTTAGCCATCTAATTCAAGTTTGTCTCTGCGCAATCTGTAGAACAAAGCAGGAATGATCAGACTAGGAGCCCCCACCCCCACCCATACCACCACTAGCTGCTCCCATAGTATACACATTTTCCTTAACCCTCACGGATCTAACAGTACGACGCCGTTGTTTCTCTCGCACAGCGATTCCAGTAACAAGTGCCCACCGATCAAACAGATCACCGTAATCTCGACGCATATCAAGACGGCCAGTAACCACCGAAAAGGGATCTGATGAAAACACCGCAAGAACATCCTGACTCTGCTCATCGACCAGCTTCATATTTCCATACGGACTCAAGCCGCTTCCCATTGAGCGTGTTTTCTTCCATGCAAAGCTACCTGATCTGTCTCCGGGTATTTTGAAGCTGTATTTCATAGATATGAAACCTTTCTTGGTCACGGGAATCCAGTCTTCCGTCTTTAATTGCTCGTCGAGGAGTCTCACATGGCAATTTGCTGAGATGCGAGGGAACTTTGATAGACCAATAACTGGACCGTTATGGTCGGCACCATCGTGGAATGTGAGGTCTGGTTTCTTCGTAGCGGATGGGGCGTTTTCTATGTAGAATTGGTGTCTGTGGTTTTGATCGTCGGCGACCACGCTGTAATGGTGGCCTAATGGTTCTTCGGTGATGTGGAATTGTGTAGGCATTAGGTAGGAAATGGTATGTGAATATATGATGGGATCGGTCCAAAAATCTAAGTGGTGTTCAGTCTTTGAGCCGCATATTTATCCCCGAAATCGGCCCGTCATGACCTCATATGCCTCGTGATTCGGTGAGCTATAGGCACATAGTAGCCAAGTGTCCGCCCGCCTCTCAGTACGTAACGGCCGTCGAGCAAGTACAACCATTTGATGCTGTAGGCAATTGCAACCGGTGGTTTGCCCATAGGTATGTGAGTGAGACGAACAGAACCGTTAGACTCGAAGGCTTTGGGAAAGAATCCGAAACACTGATATACGTTTATTGTCTTCTTGTTTGCTTATTGATACACGTAGCACGTGAAGTAAAACTCGACCAGGAAGCTAAGAACTTGACCTCGAAGAAGATAGACTTCGGACTGAGAGAGGGCTTTCTATTTAATTAGTAAGATAATAGTAAGATAGTAGTAAGAAGAAAGTAAGAGAAAAGTGAGAGAAAAATAAGAGAAAAGTGAGAGAAAAATAAGAGAAAAGTAAAGGAAGGCAAGAAAAAAGTAAGAACTACATAGTTAGTTAGCTACTCTAAGCTACTAGTTCGTTAGATACGCGATCTTTATCGTTACCTTATCCTCCTCTTCTTACTATTCTTCCTCCTCTGCAACGACCAATTATGAAGTAGTGCGCCTTTTGCTAGCTTTTCCTACCCCAGGTATCGCCCACCAGCATAGTTAGTACATTTTGCGTCAACTTAACATCTCCTTCATCCGTCCTAGGTGCTGGTTGCCGTAAGTAGAGGTCCTGGAATGGAATGATGAAAGGAGCGTTGGTGAAGTGGAGGGTGTCCTGATTGGATCTGGTTTTCCTACGTCTCTTGACGATGATGGTTTCCTGGTCAATAACAGGGGCACCATTTCTGATACACCATCTCCGGAGCACCATCTCTTGTTTATGCTGTAGGCGAATGGTGATCAGCACTTTGACAACACCATTAGAGTTGTTCAAATAGCATTCGGCTGATTTTTGAAGATCTGTTGAAGACTCAGATAGGGCGACTTCGACCACAACTGTGGGGTCTTCTCTGTTTTGTAGGGTCCTTGGTAGAAAGCTCTCATCCGGTCGCTTGACTTGTGTATCGGAGTGGATGTCGCTCGACCCACAAAGAACAAGTCGACATTCGGGGCTTATCAGGTCCGCCTCTTTTTTGACATAGTAGCCAAAGTTGCGGGCTGCACGTTCGTGGGCTTTAGTAGGCATTCTGATCAGGAGTGAGTTTGTGGAAATGAAGTAGTCTTTCCACGAGTTGCGAAACAGATGTTCTTCGTTGTTGAGGAAGTTATGTTCGAAAGCAGCTTTGCCAATGTTTGTGATGAGGAAGTACTCGAGTTGGTCAGGAAGGGAATGTTCATAATTCCAGATCTCTTCATAGTCGTCCCTTCCTTTGTATGGATAGTGATGGATATTAGGAGGGAGACCCTCAGATTCAATAACCGAGTCCACCATGTTGAAGGATATGAAATAGATAAACGATAAAGTGTTTCTGTCTGATACGAGGTGAGAGGTGATTTGAATCGGAAAGTCGAGAGTTGGTAGGAGAAATGATCGCAAAGTGACGGACTTGAAGATACATGCCTGTATCGTCAGGCATCAACATGCATCTCCTCTCGTTATGTTTTCTGGAAACATTGAAGATCTTCTATTGTAGTCCGTAAACATAGTAATCGGGAACATCATGCATTCGATTGTTACTTTCAAGGCTGCAGACCTCGCTATGTCGATCTTCTTAGTGCTACACCAGGAGACCCAGATAACCTACCTACGTAGTTACCGGATTTCCTCTGCTACTTAACTTACCATCCAAGGCTCTTCTGTTTATTTTCAGACGGTAGAATTTTTAGACAAGACAGGCCCTAACGTATGAATAGTGTGCTCAAGTTGGAGATAAAATACCAATATGTGTACCATTTCGCCCCTCTTCTCTTCCCTAAACAACAGACTTTTTCTTTTGAATGACTCTTGACCGACACCCTACACTAGCTTGAATATGGCCCCGAGACTTGACCCCTCAAAGTTGCATCTTATCCGTGGTATGATAGAGAGCCAGTCACTAACAACAACTCAAGGGACCGAAGAAGCCGAATGCAGCATCATAAACATTTGCAAAACTTTGCGGCAGTTTGGCAGCGTCCAAGCACCACCAACTCGTATAGGTCGGAAACCAACGATGACATCTCTATTTATCTCTGTTTCGCTGTTGTGCTCTTGCACGAGCAGCCTCCGACTTACGCTTCTAAATGATTTCAACACACCATGTCGACGTCCGCAACGCACGAAGCCGGAGCCTACCCAAAGTTAGTTAGTACTACAACACACTGAAGCCGCTGAGTGGGGGCTTACCCTGAAAACAGAAGCCTTAGCGCCCCTTTTACATTTTCCAAGACACTCTTGTTTAAGATAGTCGACAAAGGGTCTCGCCGCTTCTGGGATTAAGGATGCTAGCGGAGTGATCTCGATCAACTAACTACGTACTCTGCCCATGGGTCTATATACATAGCTACGTAGGAATACGCTATAAAATTGGCTTACGATCATCATCATCATCAACGGCAACATGTACTCCGAAGGGTCCCGTCAGACCTGTCTACCCGATATCTCAACACAAGTATCTCAACAAAAACTAAACTATATACTCTATGCACAAACCTTGACTTTGGGACTCATGGTTTTGTCCAAAGCGCCAGTGTACTTGCTGTGTTTCTTCGCACCGCACCAATCACACCATTATGGCCTCTATGAGTAATGACAGCTAAGCAGGACAAACTAGTCACATTATCCCCACGTTCAAACAGTGCTTGCTTAATGACTAGGATAGAACAGGATATTTACTCTCCGATTCAATCTATAAACAAGTGCTCCCTATAATCGCCAATACTAGAAGTTCCCTGGGAAGACGCCTCAGCTACAGCGTCTTCACGTTCACCCACTCATTAGTCCACTTCACACCGCTCCTCTTAAACAGTTGGCTAAGCGGACACCTTCTCTCGGTTTCGCTGCGCAAAAGCTCAAACTGCTCATCATCCGCATTGGTCTCGACCTTGGCCTTCAAAACCACAGCATCCCAATTGCCATGGCCCTTCTCTCCCTTAACCAGCACACTTGTATCTAGCTCCCCGTTAACCTCGAACTCCCACTTGCCCGTCTTGATGCCCAAGTCCTTGGCCACAAGCTCTCCCGTGATCTGATTACACCCCGACAGGGCACCAAGAGTAGTGGCCAACGGTGACGGAGCGGAATCCGTACCCCCGATGGATGTATACGTATCGGTTTTGAAGGTATGCGGCGGGGCAGCTATCTGCTGCGTCATGCCCGTGCCAGTGCCGTTGATAGAGATGGCCACCGTGCTGTTGGCGCGTATAAAGCTGCGGGTTTTAAGAGGTGTCTGCGTGGCTGTGAAGGCCCATTGGCGGAGGCCAGGAATTGCCTGGGAACGAGACACGCGGGAGAGCATCATGTAGCTTCCCTGAGAGCGGATTAGTGGTAGGCAAAAAGTTCATAAGGCAGATAAACGAACAGCACTGTATCTTTGCGGTGATTTCTAGAGAAGCGTGTGGCACAGAATTCCGGCGACAGGTTGGGACCTGGCTTATATAAACGCTGGCCTACGGTAAGCACGTAACTCAACCGCGGAATGACAACATTTGTCTACCATACTAAGCACCACTTATACATTTTTGCGTCCGTGTAAGCGTGGATTCGCAATTGGCTAGTACGACGCCATCCTCGTCTCCAAGGTCCTAGGCATCGCCTAGGAACCCGCTAGATCGCCGTCTTTAATTATGTCTCGAAGCCTAGTGCTAGGGACTTCCATCCATCCGCAGAAAGTGCTGAATCACGCCTCTAGCCAAGGAAAGCGCAGTGACACGCACTAGACCGTGCGGCCCGGGCATAGCTTCTGAAATGTTTCCAGAGCCTCCCGATCTTGTTGTGAGTCTCCGAATTGGGGAATAATCAGGCCCCTATTGACGAAATAAAAATCAACATAATCATAGTCGCCGGTTTGTAAATCCCGAGAGTTTCGGGATTCGGTAGAGTTTCGGGATTTGGCTCGTCCGTGTCAAAAGTAATTGTCTTTTTATGCCCCACACCCCTAGCTTACATAATATTCTGCCCGTCCAAAAACTCTATGACTGTCGGTCTATATAGTATATACCAGCCCTGGCTCTCGATAATAGCCTTCGCACGTTCCGGCATTGTTTTAGCTCATGTTTTATATGCTATATTAGTCTTTAAAGACTAGCAGTGCTTAAATAACTGACTAGTTAGAGTGTTCCACAGCCCGCGCTTTAGGTAGGCGGTATGTTGGCATTATGGCGGTGAGGCAGTGGGTTCAGTAGGAAAACGCAACTACTTTTGGCACGTCACTGTAGATGGGGAGCCGTTTGACTTAACCGGTAATGAGAAGCCGATTTTCTATGCACGTAGTTCAATCCTCAATCACTTGAAGGCAAACCTTGAAGTTTGAGAGGCGCTATGGCTTTGCAGATAATGCAGGAACCCACGCGCCAATTGACCGGTGAATGGCCATTCGATCTAGACTATCAAGCTCCTGTCACTCGTTGGGAGCTTTCAATTCTCCCTTTATGTGGTTCTCTGGTATAGGGACTGCTATTCCTACTTTGGCTTTGCACAAGGAAAACACATGCAATCATGGACCGAGTTCAATTCAGTCATCCAAAAGGGCAGTGTTGATTTAGATGGAGAAGCCCTCGATCTAAATCAACACTGCCCTTTTGATATGCTCAGCTATCGAGTTCTCCCGATCAAATCACATCAGTAAAGTTGACAGGTTTCAAGTGGTGACTGCGGTGCCCAAACACCCAAAGAGCCCTGGGTAGCCCGAAAGGTTCTTGCGAGCCTTCAGACCCTGAATGACTACCTAGCCAGGGGATACTACGTATGTGGTACAGTCAGGTATTTTAACTTCTTCCGTGTACAGATGAAATCAAGTCGATTGCAGTTTCCCGTATATACCTGCCATGTTTCTAATTACCCGTAAATGCACCGAATATAAACAAACCAGACCCAATCCTGCAATACCACCCAGTGCAGTACTATGCGCCCCGTCCCAATGGTGTATAGTCAAAAGAAAACATAAAGAATGAAATGTATATACAAGCCCCAAGTTCGTTACTTGGTGACCCACATCGGCTGGCGACATTTGCCCCTCTGTTTTATGGCCGCGTCGACTCGCCAGAGCATCGTCCCTGACACGACACCCGGCTTGGGCAGACCGCGGAGGGCCCATCCGGATGTTGAACAGCGGCCTCGCTCGTCGATACGATATTGTATGCAGTCTGAAGAGCGGGCGCAGTACTCGGCGCATTCGTACGTGGAAGCTGGTGTGGACGGGCCGAGGTAGAACTCGTTGTTATCTCCGTCGGGGGCATTATTGTCCCAGTTGTCGGCGTGGCTTGTGAGCATGGGGCGGATAAAATGTCTGAAAATGTCGCCGTACGTGAGGACGGTTCGGTTTTCCTAGTAGTTTCGAGAAATGTAAGCAACCAGCACATGGAAGAAAGTTAAAATGAAAAGACACCAAGGTCCTCACATTTGAAAACCAGTCCTGCTCAAACTGCCACATCTGGTTGACGTCGGCAGGCGTCATGTGGTGGAATGTTAAAGAAGGATAACACCATTGCGGTGTGCTCAAGCCCTTGCCGAGAGCATCCTGCTCCCAGACGGACTCGGTGGTGAAATGGGGCCAGGACCAGGTCAATCCGATTCCTGCTTTGGCGAAAGCCATGCCCAGCACGCAGTCGCCCGCCCATTCGCGATCAGTGATCTCGTCCCACTCGTCCCTGCGCGCGGCATGGAAATCCGCGACGGCGTGCATGGCCGCATTGGAGATCACGAAGCCCGATCCACCATGCGCAAATGTATTCTCCCCGATCATCATCTGGTTCCCGAGATACCACTTGCGGTTGGAGTTGAAGTTGTCCAGCCAAGCAAGTAGATTCGGCCAGATCGGGTAAGTGTCGGCTTCGAGGAAGACATACCACTTGGCATCGGGCCGGTACGCCCGGGCCTCCTGGATCATCGGCAGGAACTTCCATTTGTCCAACTTCCAGCCCGGGTTATCCATCATGCCGGCCGCACTATTGGTGACTTTGGTGTGGTCCTGGTTCGTCAGAGCTGCACGGCCGCCTCGACGGGCGCGGTTGTACAGAGCGAAGTCGTTGTTCGAGTAAAGCGCTTGAGAGACGTTGCGGAAGACGTCCACTGTGCGCAGGCCTTCAATGTCTTCCTCGAAGTCCGAGACGACCAGCTTGTTGGGAATACATCGTAGCGTTGTGCGGACATGCACGGGGACTTTGTGTTGAGCTTCTGTGATTCCCGTCTTGACCACGACCAGAATATCTTCGATGCCTGGCAGCTGGCGACATGACGGTGAAGATTCCTCGATGGGCGGAGCTTCGATTTCGTTGGCGTTCTGAAAAGAGGCGGGCTCTAGTACAACCTGTGCAGTATCTCCAAATCCGGCGTTTAGATGCAGGAAAAGAGTGATAAGAGCCAGTGGTATGAGGATGGGCACCCAACGCCCATAGCGAGCGGGGAGGGTGACCATCATGCGGGGAGACGGGGAGAGGGGGGAGGGGGGAGGGGGGGGGGGGAAATGTGAAGAATCAAATCCACATATCAGTGCCGGAACTCGATATTAACAGTGACGGAGGTGACACAGATCCAAAGGACCTCAGCTCGTGGGGACTTGCTTCAGGGACTTTGGCGCGACTGCCTACGCTATGCTCGGTTCAGTAATGATAGCTGGGTCGATCCCTATCTCTTTCTCTACTTCGGTTGTTTCGGTGAACACGGGAAACCATTCAATAGCTGTTTGGCATTGCGCAGACTGGACAGTCGTAATTGCAACCGTCGCCATGTATGGAATATCGGAGGGCTGACTCCTTTATTCTCTACATGCAGAATAATCCGTATTCCATAGGCCGCGCCACGATGGCCCCTGGATGTGGCATGTGGGTCTATCAGTACGAGTAGTCGTCATTATTCTATGTAGCATTCAGAGTCAATTGGCCGGCTGCGGCCAACGTCAACTAAACCGAATAAAGCGTGGGAATGCGATAGTTGCGATAAGCCCAGGAACCCTTTCGAGACTACACGTCAAAGACTTGGCAAAAAAAAGGTCACGATTCGGAGGTATGAGATGTCGAAACATCCAGGGATTTTTGAATTTATTGTTGTCATTTCAGAGAAGCTTCTCTTGCTCCGCCCGGCTAATGACCAGACGTAAGCCGCACATGGCATGCCATGCACAATCCTTGAAATTCGTTATCGCCAGAGTGATAATATCACGACCGTACAAAAACCCCGACTCTCTCGTGCTCCTGCGAATCCCACACCGATAAAAAAAGGAAACAGAACTTTTGGGTTCATTCCATTTAGGCCTCGGTGGTGACACGGCCCTTGGGGTTGGTGACCTTGACACCGAGAGCCTTGGCCTTGGCGAGGATGTCGACACGCTTGCGGGAGGAGACAGCGTGGCCGATCCTACATCGCTATTAGTTTTCTTGATTCCATGGATAATAATCGTAGTCAGGCTGAACGTACTCAGCAGCGTAGGTGCGGTTGTGCATCAGGAGGAGCTCAACGTCCTTGGGGTTGTGGACGAGGAAAGCCTTGTGGCCGGAGGGCATCATGTGACGGGTCTTCTTGTTGCTACCGTAACCGATCTGTCATTTCCGCCGAATTAGTCCTGGTCGAGCATTATCTTCGCGGAAGGGATGCGTACGGAGGGCATGGCAATCTGGCCCTTGAAGCGGCGGCGGACGGCATTGTCAATACCCTTAGGCTTGCGCCACGAGGGGTCGACGCGCATGAAGCGGTCAGACTGGTGACGCCTGAAGCGGTTGGTGCCTATTGCGGTCCATGTCAGTCCTTCAATTCTATGTGCTATGTGTCGTAGTCGTTTTTCAAGGTCCGTGGATAAAATCGCCCTTCAACCGGAGATAATGTGTCGCCTGTCCATGACCTTCCCATCATTGTCGACTTCCTCCTCTTCCTCCTCTTCCTCCTCCGGACTTTTCATCTCGTTCGTGGGTTGAGGGGCGATGCTATCCAGGCTGGAAATAGGGACCGTCGGAGATCGGGGACATACGCTTCTTGACGATGGGGATGTGCTGCTTTGCGGCGACCATCTTGAAAGCAAACAGTCAGTATGCGGGTTGAGGAGAGCGAGGGAATTATAACAAGACTCACTTTGGCGGTGTTGTAGGGTCTCGCCGGGCGTTCGAGAGTTGTCGAGTCGGATTGGAATCAATCTCGAAAACTTCACACTGGCGCGGACGAGTGGGCGGTCCACACTAGTGCGCTTCCAGCCTTCTAAGCGAACGGAGTGTGCTTATGTCAGTGTAGGGTTCGGGTGGATCATGCCCTGCCAAGACTTTCTATTCGGGATGTTCAAGTATAACTACATACAACTTTGATCTTTCATTCGACTTTTACTTGCTGAACACAATAGTTCAAACCTGCAGTTTAAGGTTCATTCTTTCCCCCTTTTGCTCACCACTCTTCAACATCTGTTCCAACACCTCCAAATCCGCCAATGCAGCTTCAGGTGACAGCCTCTTCTCCACCGGGCGTTCATTGACAATGGCTGTCGCGAATTCAGCAACTTCAGGACCGACTCCCTTGCCATCAAACCCAATGTGGTGGACTTTGCCATTGACTGTCACATCGTCTCCTTTTAGAGTCACGACGCCTTTCTCGCAGGCAAACTCAAACGTGCTGTCGCTGAACTGCGATCCCCACGACAGAGAAACAATACCCGTAGCAGCAGATTCAGTTTGAACAACAGCATCCACCGTATCAACCGGTGGTAGGTATTCTTGCTGCAGTTGAGACTGTGCAGACAATGTAGTGATACGCTCCCGGCCTAGAATCAGCCGCAGACCAGCAGTCATATGCACTCCCCCGTCCAGGAGGAAGCCTCCCTGATACTCGGGTATTTTGCGCCAAGCAGTCTCTTTCGTCAAGATGTAAGCTACGTATGCAAGGAAAGGATATTTTAGAAGCACCTACGGTAGTACTTGTTATCCTCCTTCACCAAGTTCTGCACATTTACCCGGAAGTACTTGATCTTGCCCATCTTTTGCACCTGCTCAGCCGTGAATAGAAACTTGGTCATGAACCGGAAGTTCTCGCCCACGGCCCAGAATGACTTCTTGGGGTCGATATTGGCCTCATACCACTGTAGGAGTTCCTGAGCGGTGGCGACATCCTTGGCAATGGGCTTTTCGGATAGGACATTTTTGCCAGCAAGAAGGGCCCTCTTGATGAATTCGGGCTGGACCAGAATGGGGAGACTACTGGAGGTTAGCTCGATGGATTCAAGGGTTTTTAGACTTGTTTCGATGTATGTGACGTACCCGATGATCACGGCGCCGATATCTGAGCGATCCAGCAGATCATCAAAAGATTTGCCAGCTTCAGCATCTTCGGAATAGAGATCTACCCCGGACGTGCCCTCTGCAAGCGCCTGTGCCGACTTGAGGGAACGCGAGTAGATGGCCTTGAGCTGGAAGTTTGCCGTAGCTCGAACAGCGGGCTATACATATTGTCAGTAATCTCGGGGGTATAGATTCGTTTCACGTACCAGATGCTGCTCCTTGGCAAAAAGGCCTGTTGACGTATAGGTCAGTTGTGGTTGTCCATGCTAATCTACTGAAGATACTCACCACTCCCGACAATTGCAACACCGATAGGCATGATGAAGCTGGTTCTCGAAGCTGTATATGAAATGTACAGCTTCAAATGACAGATCCAAAATGTTCTATGCAGGGACTGCCCTAGTGAGGTGGGGTAGTTTAAGCCCACCGGGTGTGTCCACCTCGCGGGCCGGGAAGGTCCAACCTATGTACTCCCGACCATCCCGAGTCTCGGCATTTGTGACAAGGAGACGCATTTCTAGGTGAATAACTTCATGCTTTTCGCTTACTTTAATCCCGTTGTCCACAAGGTGAACATATTGGGCTCATTGCCCAGCTCATATTGATTCAATTGTTCCAGACTTCCAAGCTTTGAGTCTAGACCATGCGGGAAACGAGCTTCAATTGATGGCCTTGATTCCTAGGCTTTCTAGATTCCAATATACAGGGAATCACTTGTGCCTCAGGGCTACATTCCCCTGATTTACAGCTGTGATGACGCAAGACCCGCAGCGAGCTCGTGATCTGTGTAAGCAATATATACCTAACTAGGGAACCAAAGCCAACTACAAGGCTTTTCTGCACCTAAACCCATCTCCCTCGCGGGAGGTTCGAATGCATCCTTTAGAAGCATTCAAGGCCAATCAGTGAAAGCAGTGGAAATACCGCAGTAATCTTCTCGTGTTCGATTCATAAGTTGGATTGCAAAGAATCCTGGTTCGAAATTAACTGCTACCTAGGTAATAAAAACAAGCACAAAAAACACCGTCCACCGCCATGGAAAATCCTACAACGCGAGTGAAGCGCCAACCGAAATCCAGAATGCAAGCCGGGAATCAAAAAGAAATCCAAAATGCCCAATCCCACACCCATCATGAAGAGTCCAATCATAGCAGTCATAACGCAGCAAACAAAGAGAAGCAACGACCAAGACCAACATCACTTATTGACCAGAGCCCGCAGCCTGTCAACACGGGCGATCGCCTTCTCTAATCGATCAAGCCGGCTCCGCTTCTCTATATCCCTCCGCTCCAGCACCGCAACCCGTTCTTCCAGCTTGGCTCGGGCCTTGCGCTCCTGCGCTACCATTTCGTTCGCCTGACTGAACAGCTGCACCGTCAGATCTTCCAGTTCCGTGCTCGCCTGCGTAAGCTGCGTCTCGGCCGCCCTCCGCAGGCCCTGCTCGCGCGTTAGCGCATGTTGCAGCTCGGACGTGTTGTCGCTGTTGGCTGGAGATGTGACTTGGCGGAGGGGGTTGATCGGTGCGGTCGGAGTGGCTGGGAGTGGTGCGCTGCTTGGTGTGGAGCTGCCGCGGCGATATGGAAGCAAGGAGGTGAGGGTCGCAAGGCGGCTCTGCTGGGTTTGCGGGGAGATCTGGCTGGGCGTCTCTGGGGATATAGGGATCGGGACTTGGGTGGGTGATAGTGCGCGGTCTGCGTGGGATGATGATGGTGGTTGGGAGGAGCTGCTTCGGGAGGATGCGTAGGCGGCGTGGGCAGAGCGTAGTCGGTGGACTTCTTCTTCGTACTCGGCGAGTTTTCCGGCTGCATGAAGGAAGTGCATTAGCGAAGGAGTCCCCAGGTGACCATTGCAAGTAGAGTAGTTGACTGCATAGAGTCGCCGTAGCTGCTTTCCCGCATGGGAGATGCGCCCCATAGAAGGCATCGTGCACACTTACCAGTAAGCGCCGCACGCTCATTCAACTCTCGGACATGCGCCTCTAGCTCCAAAATCCGTTGCTGCACCTCGGAGGGATCATGACATTCACCACTGCCTCCACAGGCTGGACACTGGGTTCCGGATGTCGGAGCCTTCGTCATAGCAGAAGACGATCCGACAAGGGTGGTGGTCATGAGCGTAGTGGTCGTAGTCGACATGACAACATGGGGAGATTAAGCCGACTTTCAGCACACGAGCGAGATTGCAACCAGAGAAAGAACAGGCTGTTTCCAAGGTTCAACAAAGAAGGCAGAAGATACAGTAGTTTTCGAATTCAGTTCGGGTACTGTTATTTGGACCGCCCCTTGGTTACAACATGGAGAACCCCCCACTACATTAGGAAAAGGCGTTGTTATTGTATTACAATATTGTATTTTTTAGAGGTACCCTCGGGCTGAGACATATATTGTATTACAATAACCACACCTTTCCCTTAATGTAGTAGGGGCTGCAAGGGACCCGTTCACCTCCACATTCTTACAACTTATTTCCCGGTAAACAATTTCCAAGATAGATAGACAATAGCCCACTTTCTAGACCGCTTGCTAGAATAGTAACTGCATTTTACAATACAACTATGAGACGTCCTGCAGTGGGTCTATGGATGTCCTAAGTTTGAAACTGAGTTCACCGCCCTTATCACCCTCACTGCCTACTTCGTCCACCTAACTTGTAGAATTGCGTTTTGTAGTTTATCATGCTATTCCTTGACGATCACTATTCTCAAGTTATGTTTGGGCCGAATATTGCTATACAAAATATCAAAAGGGCTTTGCATGTCAATAGCAGATAATTCTGAAGGCTGGGGACAGCATAAACTGCGGCAGGAAATAGGCGGTAAAATTATGCTTTCACTTATGAAACCCCACTGTACAGGTTCATCCATCACCCAGTCTTTCAGGGTAACAGTATCCAAAATTAGTCCGCACCACTTGGCTCCCTGTCTCAGAGCACTATTTCATTCATTCAATATGTGGCATAGTACACGTGACATCGATAGCCCACTAGCTCCCCGGTCCATAGAAGAATTCAAGCAGTGCTTCCATGGGATGCGTTGACGCGAAGCTGAATGCGGAAAATTATTCTTATTCACAATGATTCCATCTTATCACGGCTAAGCTAAATTTGAAATTGGTTTCCATGACATCTAGAAAAGGTTCGTTCTAGAGTTCTAAGCCAAGACATGCCATTCCAACCTTATTGAGGCTAGTGGACCCAGAGTCTAGTTCAATATTGTAGCTAAAGATAGAATAGCCGGGTCCACTATCGTCCTAGCCCTAGGGTTCGAGATGATCTTTCTGTGTAAGATATGGAGGCCGATCTCGAATTTGGCTGTAGAGACAATATAAGCATGTGGTGGGTCATAGGTAGAGGTTGCAAGTCGACCTATGTATAATTTCTCGCTCTTCAGGCAAGAGCGGATGTCAATATGGTCGGAGTAGCTTCATGCCATCGAGCTCCTTACCAAGCACATCATCGTCTTGATTATAATACTTCACAATTTCGAATCTTTCGCAATAGCATCCCTGATAAGTCGTCGTAGAATCTTCCCAGACTAGAGAGTCCATTAGGTCTTATCATATGCCTTTGATAGTAATCTAAGCACATACCGGAGCTTTGGGAATGGCGTCTGTGAAGACAACACCGCCTGTGAGCCTTTTAATAGTCGAGACCTTGTTATTGACGAATTGCATGATGTCGTCCGTGGAGACGGAAGCTCCCGGGGCTGCCACAACGTAGGCACGAGGGTACTCCTCGCCGTCCCTGTCTCTATTAGTCCATAGAACAAGGCCAATCAAAGAAGACTTTGTTGAGCCTCACTTTCTCACGCCAATGACAGCGGCGTCGTTGATAGCAGGGTGATCGAGAAGGAGTGCCTCGAGCTCAGCAGGAGAGACCTGGACGCCTTTCACCTTGAGCATTTCCTGTCACGAGATGTCAGCTGTTGTTCTCGGCTTTACTCACATGCCCACCATCACTTGCCTTCTTCCGGTCCACAACATAGTACCACCCATTCTCATCCTGACGTGCTACATCTCCTGTCCTCAACCAACCGTCTGTGGTAATAGTCTCAACGGTCGCCTTTTTGTTTTCCCAGTAGCCCTTCATCATATTCGGACCACGGAACCATATTTCCCCGCTTTGTCCTGGTGCAACCTCATTCTCCTCATCGTCCATCAGCTTGATCTCACAGTTCGGCATGTGCTCGCCAACGGAGCCGGCTACTGCCGTCAGGGTAGGATCCCAACCGAGAGTATTGCAGCAAGATCTATGTGCAGAGTCAGTATAGGCCTCTACTCCAAGCCAATCTAAGTGGTACTTGGCAAAAGAAAGGAGACAAACTCAGTGGACGCAAGGCCCTGCTTGACATTGACCTGTCCTTTGGGCCAAAGCGACTCGTACTGCAAAGTCGGTTCTGGACCTAACGGTGCTGCGCACGAGAAAGTCTTAGTGACGCTGCTGATGTCATACTTTCCATTTTTCACCGCAGGATGCTTGGTCATGGCCACGATGATGGGCGGCACAAGGTGCAGCTCCGTGATACGAAACCTTTGAATGTTTTCCAGCATACGGTTGATCTCGTACTGCCGCATGATGTATGAGGGGACCCGCCTCGCGATGGAGATGGAGCAGAAATAACATAGTGCCAGGCCGTGGTAGAGTGGAATTGTGCACAGCCACCTGGAATTTCTGGCTGCTAGCTCTTTCGTGCGGAGGTTGGGGTCGAGGCTCATCACAAAATCTGTCTGAACGCAATTTGCGAGAATACCATAGTGTGACGCCTCCGCTGCTTTGGGAAGACCAGTCGTTCTGACAATTTTAAGATTAGCATCATTGTATGTAGAAAATCGTAGGGTGACAAACCCAGATGTCATTATTGTATAGACAGTGGTCGACTTCGATTCTTCCGGAGTGAGCTTCTTCCAAATAAAGCGCCGGCCGACCTCTTTCGACGCCAGTAAATGCTTCCAATGCTTTACTCCAGTTTTGAGATCATCATCGCCGCCCCCATCCTTGATAAGTGGAGCATCGTTAAATACAAAAACACGCTCATGTCCCATGCCTACCATTTTGGCGGCCTCCAGAGCGCAGGCTAGGGTTACTTCACTCGCTATTATAAAACGCGGCGTGGTGAGGTTCAGCTGGTACGCCAACTCGCGGGCATTGGAATGCGGATTCGCGGACTGGTATATACCACCAGCCATGACAATGCCGAGATTGACCACGGGGAATAGAACATCGTTGCCGCTGATGATGACGACTTGATCGCCTTCTTTTAATCCCCCAGCCTGTAATCCCGCTGCTAAACGCTGGGACCAGAGACGAAGCTCAGTCCAGGTCATGCGCAGCGTCTCTGGGTCTTCGGTGTCAGCAAAGGCGAGAGCATCGCCTAGTGGAGCTGTAGGGGAGCCAAAGAGATAGGTGGGAATGTCCACCTCCGGAACAGAAACACTCCATCGTGATTTCTGGGGCATGGCTAGAAATTTCACGGCTATACCGACACCGATATAATGACAGGTGAGGGGTCGAGAAAGTGAAGGAGGAGCTTACATACCGTGTTGGGTGTCTTAAACCACGTGGGGGCATAGAAAAGCGTTGTATCATTACAGTATTACATACAGTCATTACTATGTAATACAGTTCTGCCAAACAGAGCGGTGACCTGAAGCACGACTCATACCCAACGTTTGAAGGGGTTCAATTAACTCCATACCTGCGCCACCTATTTATTTGCCCAAGCTGATCCACTTGTGTCTCGGGCACGATCGATTTCTGTCTCTCCCTAAACTTCTAGACTTGCGTCTATTTCTCTCCTTACTGGCGATATTGATCAACTCTTATATTATCGAGTTCTAGTGTCTGTAAAACAACCACACCGTAGCCCATCGTGGAACCCCCGTGGCTTCGGACATTCAACTGTCACAAGAGATGCACCGCATTCTTTTTTGCTCGTGGACGTTGGACTATTCCGTATTTGCAAATTGCGGGTCTTGCTCCGTAGTCCCATCCTATTTATAACGCCCTTGCTGGGCAAGCCATTTACTGATCAATCTGGATAGCGTATCCCTTGGACGGAGTATCAATTATTGATAGTTAGTTATGTGGGGAGAATGTAAAATTCGTTAGTTTCCTCATCACCCCTGTCTTCTTTCCTAGCAAGGAACAAAGATTGGCCCGCACGAGGGTACTGGAGTTAGCGTCGTGTGGTCCTGTGCTCGACTCCACAGAGGAAAACGATAGGCACGTGCCCCCATCCGGGGTGCATATGTACTGTGTCTCTACATGATTGAGGCTCCCCAGGGCTCTGGTTCTGGGTGAAGGACAGATACCTTTCTTGGTTACCTCGAAATGAATTCCTCAATTACTCGGTACACTCACCGTGAGCCTAGAACTACCGGGAGTATTGTGTCAATGAAGACTGTATTTCACTCTAAGATGGAAGGACAGGATAGTGGCTCTATCATTTCTCGGGGCGGAAATGAGATGACCTGAATTAGATGGATGAGGGGAGAGGAGAAACTGAAAGGGAACATAGAGATTCATTGTCATCACAGCTGCGTGATCATGGAAACTGCTCATGGTGACTACCTCGTCTCTCATAGACTCGTTCGTATTCGCATCGTCGGCCGTGAGGAACCAGAGAGGACCGGGGCTCGCGGATGAGGGACATGACTCCACACTCCAGCGCCCAATCTGACCCTAAGCACGGTGACAAAAACAAGAGCACCCAGGGACAATCAGAAGGGCAGAGGAAAGTAAAGGAAAAGAGAAACGGGTAATCTTGGTTCCGCATCGGCTGTAATGATTGATCACGGGCAAATCACTGTAACCACGCATGGGAATAGAAGCTAGGCGGCAACAACAAGCAAGACATAAGATAAAACCGCGGAAAGAAACTTTTCAGACTGCCAAATCATCAGGAGCGAGGACTAGATGTGTATCGAAAATCTAGCCCGGAGAGTAAGGGGAAAGATCATGAGAACAGAGACAAAAGAGGAGTGAAGATGATAAAAAGGTCGGATAGAACAACTACCGCCGTCCGCACTCGGCATGCAGCGCAGATGCCAGATGATGACTCGGAACGACACCGGAAGGTAGGACGAGGTCTTTTTCCAGAAGTAGTGTACCGAGTATCAACGGGCGACGTGAATTATCGGACTCATATGCGCATCAGAGGCCGCAGTTCGGGCGAAAGCGGTGGTTGCCTTGAGGGTATCGAAAGATCTATGCACGACCAGCCTGGCCACGACGGTTGTTACGCTGCTTTGTGCCAACGGTGCTCCATCCATCGTCCTCGGTGGAAGCAGGAGCCTCGGCGGCTCTCGACTTGCCGTTAGCAGACTCCTTTTGAGCCTCCTCAGCAGCCGGGGCAGCGGGCGCAGCAGTCTCCTCGGCGGTCTCCTCATCAGCAGGCATGCTGCTGTCATCACCACCAGCCCGTCGCAGAATCTCAAAGTTCCTAGCTCCCTGAGGAGTTTCGACGCCGTCCTTGTTGGAATCGGTACCAGGGGTCTTCTGCTTAGCCTTCTCGGCCTTCTCGGCCTTGGTCTTCTCCTCATTCTCCTTCTTCTGGCGGATAGCGAGTTGACGCTTCTGCTCAACCTCACGCTCACGAGCCGCAGTGTCGATCGGGCGAGCCGCACCGAAGGGGCTAGCCTTGGAGTCACCACCCGTGGCAGGGCTGGTGGGCGCATCCGCAACAGTGCGCTTGGCCAGGTTCAGCTTCGGCCGGCTGGCAGAGGCGGCGGGAGAAGGAGGGTTGCTGGGCTCGGCAGCCTGGTCGGGGCGCATTCTAGCGCGCCACTGGTTGTCCATATCAGCAGCGGTAGGAGCAGGAGGAGCGCGATCCGGGCGCGGCGGACGAGATCCATCTTGCGAACGACCCTCACCCCAGCCGGGTGAGTTTCTGCGGAAGCCAGATCCAGGGCCCTCGATGTCACGAGGACGGCCACCTTCACGCATGGCGCCGGCGGAAGGGGAAAGAGGACCCTTGCGTTCCCAGTTGCTGAAGTCACGGAACTTGCCGTCGCCTTCAAAGTTGCTGCGACGGCCACCACGATCGCTTCCAGCATCAGAAGTGGCATCCATACTACGGCCAAAGCTGGCGCGATCGGGCACGCGACGCTCAGGCGGGCCAGGGAGGGGTCCACGGCGGGTCCAGTCAACATCACGAGCTTCAAAGCGGGATTCCTTGGCTATTATTCCATTAGCTCTGGATCCATTTAACAATCGGATTCGCAGGTACTCACGAGGCTCTGCAACGCTAGTGCGGATGGTCCGTCCCTGGAGGGAAGTGCCAGACAGGTCCAGGGCCTTCTGCAGGCCTTCGACGGTCTCAAACTCAACGTAGCCGAAACCCTTAGGGGCCTTGGTCATCTTGTCCTCCACGATTCGAACATTGGTCACACCGCAATCAGCGAACAGGTCGGAAATGTCATCAGCGGTGGCATCGAAGGACAGGTTGCCGATGTGGCAGGTGAACGGAGGTTGGGTGGGAAGATCGAGGGGCTCGCGAACGGCATATCCACCACGCTCAATGCGGTCTAGGTCGCATATGTCAGATTTGAATTGTTCCTTCCGCATAATAGCGATATCTGTCTTTGGATTTTGAGGACCACCATACCGGAGTAACCACCACCGCCGTAGCTCATGCCACCAGACGGGCGGCTGGCACCAAAGCTGGAGGTTGCGGGAGCTGTTCAGCACATCAGTATAAGTCGTTTGAGATAAGAATTGGGGAGCACAGGCGACACCCGATGCGCAAGACATACCGGCTATACAGAGTTGTCAGCAAATAATCAACAAGGTCATGGCGGGGAATCCTGCGACTTACATGGGAGGGGCATGTCCTCCATCTCATCGGCCCAAGAGCCAAGGCCTTCGCACAGTCAGCATCAAGTCCATTTATGGCCTGTATATTTGTGGTGATACTCACTCTCATCAGCCAAGAAGTTCCCGAGGGACATCTTCTGGGCCTTAGATTTAGCGGGCGCTGGTGGGGGGAAAAACGTTAGCTGTGCTCAACCACTACAATGCGCTGACCAGCGAGAATATGCCGCTTGCAGCAGCACTTGGCCACTTAGCCAAGGTGCATAGAAGAGGGCTTCACGAACCCATATTTGCGGTTAGAAGAGGTCAAGAAACGCGCCAGCGAACTTGTGCGCGCTTCTCACACAGACGGGTTTGGAGGGAAAGAAGAGAGAAAAAAAATTCGGAAACACCCTGGGGGGAAGTCCAAAAGCCGTGTAGGACGGAATAAAATAGTCAGAGAACCGATCGGATCAAATGTCAGGGTAACAGTCCACCGTGGAAAAGTTGGTCAGAGGGGAAGTCGGCAATCGGGACTGCACCAAGCGGCCTTAGTTAATCCGTGATAATTTTTAGTTGGGCGCTAGTCCAATCAGAGCGGCTGCCCCGGTATACTGGAGAACTTCACTTGTAGCTAGCGTAGTGGATGAAATATGAGTTGTTTTTGAATTCTTATAATTCGATTCCTTTGATTCATTCTCTGTCGTCCATATATTCTCTTGGGGAAATTGACGTAGGGTTCTTTATTCACAATGTGGTCTGCCTAGGTTAGCTTAGTAGGATCTTTAACAGAACACCTGCATTCCAAGTCTCATTCTGACTAGGTATTTACATAGGTAGAAATAGGTATCTAGGGCTTGAACATTTGGCAGTCTGGATCTTCAGTTTGGCTGATATTCGATATCTTGGTGATTCTTGTCTTGGGTCACATCCGCGGGTAGAACTCATTGAATATATATATCGAGGGGGAACATGGACTGGATGAATCTGCATAAAAGCCCACAAAATCCATAGTTAATTTCTATGAAAAAAGTGCACAATAACTAAATGACCAAGTACTAAGCTAAAGACAGACAGAACCTTATGAAGGAATAGTTATTCACTCGTGACTGAGTCCCATTACATAACCACAGATCATGTGACTGATATCTGCCATCGATTTATCGATCGCCTCAACTCTTCGCTCTTCGATGGGTCAGGGAATGCTCATGCTTCTCTCAGGCCGTTCGCAACATGAGCGAGAAAAATAACCCCGATGCTGGCTTCCAGACGGAGCCACTGCTGGCTGCGGCCAAAGTGGGAGCCCTGAGTGGTTAGTCTCTGCTTTTCCCCAGTCTGGAAACATTTTCAGGAACTCGATCTCTAATTATTCTCACAGGAACCGCGGGCTTGATTTATGGAGGGGCGGCTGGTGTGATCAGGTCTCCCAATCCAGTTGTGCACTCACTATCATGCGGTATCCACTGGTTTGCATGTGGTTCAGCCTTTTGGTGTATGTCCAGCAGGACACCTCTTTCTGTTATTGGCCCAACAAGCTAATTGTGGAGTGAAAATCAGGGCTGCGAAGCAACATCATCGAGCTTCATTTCCAGAATAAGGCCTCTCCTCAAGACCGGGCATATGTCAGTGCCCTCAGTGGTGGCATTTCTGGTGGAGTGGTAACAAGGCTTATGGGTACCATTTCCTCTCAAATAATTCCCAATGCAGGGCAGCTAACCCTTTCTCAGGAGGTCGCCTAGTGCCCGGTGTTGTCATCTTCTCATTACTTGGCTACTGTGGTCAAAGTGCTTTCAACAGAGTTGATACATGGCAGATGAATAAGGCCCAGAACCCAGGCAAGCCTCTTTTCCAGCGGATGGCTGAATCTAAATGGGTGCCACTCCGGCACCTGTCAGACGAGGACTACCATGACATCCTTAGTGAGAAGCTGCTGAGTATCGAGGCTGAGATTGCTCTCCTCGATGAAAAGATCGAGGCAATGGAAAAGACCCGGCCCGCGTCAAACACCCCTAATACACCTAACGCCCCTATCAAATAACTGGTGTTTGAATGCCCTACCCACCATCGCCCTAGTGCAACACTGCCCCCAGACGAGTTTGGTAATGCTCAGAGCCCTAGTTTGCAGCGCACGGACAGCGTCGTGTGCATCGTGCATCGCCAGAGCTTTTTGGCTCGGATGTAAAACAGACAACCTATTGCGCACACGTGCACATGTCAATGGGGCCAGTCCTGTATAAGTCTATGATATGAACCTATGTATTTCTATTGATCTTTATACCTGCGTAAATCTGCAAATCCACTTCGTCGGATACTGTATTTTGGTGCATAAATAGGGGGTCGAATCAGCGAGCGCCGATCGCAGACAAGAAAAAAAGAAGACCCCACGGTAATTCTGCACAGTGAAATCGTCAGGAGTCTCGACACGACACATTTGCGTGAGATAGGGCTGACCAAAAACAATTAAGCGAGTATAAATGCAGTCGACGATAGAGAAAACAGAAAAGAACACGATAAGAGAGTGACGAATGCCGAGAAAGGCCGGGTTCAGAGGGAGATTAGCGTTCCGTTCGTAGTAAAGTGGTTTCTCCGGCGCGTCCGAACCATGAATCTGTCTTCCTCCAGACTCCACGTCGTGAACCTAATAGCTCCGACATGCTTCATTTGCACCTTTGCGCCTTTCATTCTGGTGCATGTGGCCCATCTTGCTTTTGACATTGTCGTAGCCTTTCAGGTTTCGTGGAATTTCTTCCACGTCAACCCGTTCGCTTCATCTTGCCTCCCCAAAGACAGTCGAAAAGTAATATCGACAACGGGAAGCTTACCCCGGCAGTGAACGGATACAATTCGACCCGACTGTGCGACACTCGATGTCTTGTGAAGTGCTGCTTCTTCCAGCTCGACAGATCAGCCCCTGCTGATCGCGACCCGCGATGACCCTCTTCAACCCGACCTCCATCCTCGTGGGATTCCTCCTGCTCTACCTTTCGTCCTTCTTCGTCTTCGCCATCGTTCGAATTGCCACCGGAATATCGATCCAGCGCATTGGCTACTTTTCCCTTCGCCGCATTGCTTACACCCCGAAGGAAGGTCTGCATATCGAAATCCGCGGTCTCGGCTTCTCGCTGCATCCGCCGTCCTTTGCGCAGCCGACATGGATCAGTATTCGGTTGACGGATTTGAAGGTGACGCTGGATACGGCCACCCTGTCTAAAGGAAAGCCTAGGTCATATCGAGACTCGTTGGGATCACCAGTGCCGGGAAGCCCTTCCCCCGCGGACAGAGAAACTCCCGATTCGTCCCCACCGCGGAGCAAAACATGGAGGACCTTGACGCGCATAAAGGAGCGTCTCAAAAGCCTCCATAGACAGATTAATTGGCTTGCTCTGGTTGACCTCAACGCCGTTAACACCACCGTTGCCTTCCCTGATGTTGGTCAGATCCAGGTCGGGTCCCTCTTGCTGACCGTGGACACCCGGAGTAAGATGGTGGAGCGTGGCAAGCTCTTTCGTCGCAAGAAGGATATGTCCCGTGAACAGCGCCCGGCTGAATGGATTATGAATGTACAAAATATCCTACTTGCCGTCGACGGTCGCGACCCGATTGAGATTCTGGATAATGTTGGTGTGAACCTGCACGGATTGCTCTACAAAGACCTGGATGGCCTCCGGGATGCTTCGGTGGCGCTCAAAATTGGACGACTGCATATACCATACGACGATATCCACTTGCTGATGCAACGCATCAAATCGTCCCAGCAGCCGACAGAAAAGGAACCTGCGATCAACGAGACGGACCACGAGATGTCATTTGCTGACTTTGTGGAGGAACTGGACAGGCCTGGCAGTCGAGACGATGCAATTGTTCAGACCGTGGCAGATTCGAAGGAGTTCGCCAGCTCTCTACTTCGCGGTATTCAAGAAATCCAGGTCGCCTTGAGTTTCTTTCGCATCTCCCGTGGTCTCGAATCTCTTTCTGCCGGCCAGAATCCTGTGTATCTGAACGTGGTGTCGCACGAGATTGGAGTCGATCTTCACCGAATGGACCAGAAGAGCCCGGAGCATCGCATGTACTTCCAGCGGAACGACGTTGCGCACCAGGCACTGCTCGCTGCCATTTCTCTTTCAGTTAGCTTGGATGATGACTCGGGCGAGACCGACAACATTCTCTACATCCCCATGGCCACGACAACTATCAAGACCACACTCCCCTCGAAAACCGTGAGCGCATTTGAAGATGAGAACCCGGAAGAGCGCAACTCGAATGTTCTCTTCGCCAATCTAGTTATAACGTCACCATCTCTCGACATGCGACCTCAGCATGTCTCTCGGCTCTTGAAATTGGCACAGGCGCGAGCGTCTTATCCTAGACCAAAGAAGCGGAACAACCACCAGCTTATCTCCCGCTTACTACCAAAGGCAAGCATCAAGCTTTCCGTCCATGAACCCGTGGTTCGATTCATCTTGCCCATCGAGAAAGATTCTGGCAAGACTGACGACTACAATCTTCTAATCTCTTCCATCTCTGCCATTTCGCTTGACGTCGAATCTTCGCATTCTTCTGAGGGGGGCGCCCACTATTCTCTGTCGTCTGTCTATCGGGTGACATCCCACAAATTCTACTACCAGACTCCTGCTGGTAGCAAGCATAATCTTCTAACGACTGAAAGCATGGAGTTCAAGGCACATTTGAACGCTAGCCCAGAACTGTGCGTTATTGCCTCAGGAAGCTTGAACGAGTGCTCTGTACACATGATCAATGGTGAAGTCAATCGTGGGATCCGCCAAGTCCTTGAGCAATTCAGGACACATATGCAGCCGCAGAAACGGGCTCCAATGCCGTTTGAACGCAAGACAAGTCCATTGCGGCGAATTCCACCATGGTTACTGCAGTTTTCATTCGAGGCCACGGGCTTTAGCTTGGAAGTCGCTGGTGTTGACGACCCCGTATCCGAAATCTCCCGTGGTGTCTCTTTGCAATTGCAAAGCTGGACAGCCGAATACAAAGCCCAGAAAACCGAGCACGCTGCTGGCAGCATCGCCCGGCGACGTACCTCCAGTCATTCCACGATCGGCGACGAATCTCCATTTAGGTTCACGCCAACATCACCTCCGAGAAGTACCCAGCGCGGCGCAACAGATGGCCGACGTCTGGCACTCCACGTGCGTGGGTCTGATGGGTTCGTTATCGAATCGGATGATTATCTCGAGCCCGAGCCATTCTTCTCCCTTCCTAGGTTTGAAGTTGCGTTGAGCACACAGAGCGATCGAATGGGACCGATCCTTCATGTCAACTCTGCCTTCAAGGGCATATATCTTCAATACTCACTCTATCGATTCTACTGCCTGGGCGTTGCAACTTCGGTGATCCAAGATGTCATAACGCCTTTGCCCCAGGATGCCCCAGAATCTACAGGAAAACAGAAAGGCGCCCCGAGCATATCGTTGCCGCCACCGCCACCGTCTAACTCCTCTCAAAAGGATGAGCTCATTACTTTCGACGTTAAGACGACGGTCATCCAACTCAAGGCGTACTTGCCACATGATCCGGCAATGATGCTGCAGATCTATGGGTTAGCTGGTGGCTCCCAACGTCTTTCCACACCCCATGTCAAGGCTAACCTTGTTCGTTTGCACGCCGAGGCGCCCAAGCTCAAGGGTGTGTGGGCAAGAATTGGAAGCATGAATAATGTACGGCTCGATTTCCGCAAGATGAGAATGAATCATTCCGGCCAGCTCACAGAAGAGAGATCCATTGATTTGGTCGCCGACTTCATTCGCCTGGGTGTTCCTCACCAGATGGTGATGCACCGTATCTTTGACAACTTGATCAATACCTCCAAGGCATTCAAACAGCTACATCACCGCTTCAAGAACCGATGTAGAGACTTTGTGTCCATTCGAGCACCCGAGGGACCGAAGAAGGTGCCCAGAATCTCTCTTCGCAGCAAAGCCCTCCTCTTCGAAATGGAAGATGATGCCTTCGAATGGAAGCTAGGTTGCATCTACCGGACCGGCCTGATTGAGCAGACCCAACGCCTAGCTCGTGAAGAGGCCTTCATGTTGAAGGCGCACAAGATTAGGGAATTGGATCAAAAGCGTGCTTCTTCAAGACTGCGGGCTAAGTCAAGCAACCGCACGCTGCGCAGTGAGCGAACCAGTCAAGATACTCGGAGGAGCAGGAGTGCGGATGCAAGACCAAGACAGGACGAGCAGAAGCAGCAGCCGGAGCAGCATGGCCGGGGCCGAAAGTTCCGCTATGACACTGAAGGTGCGACCTGTCTGTCTTCAGAATCCAAGATCTCCACAGAAGCGGCATGGAACCGACTTCTGCAGCATAATGCACAGGTTTGGAAAGAAAAGATCGATGCCGCACTCAAGTTCCAGGGGAGTTCTATTAAGGAAGTGCGCAACTTGTTTTCTGGTGCCGATGAGCCACCGGACGACGCGAAAGAGACCGAAACCATCCTTGCTATTCCGAATAGACCTGGTCTGATGTCAGTACTCATCAGCGATCTGAATCTTATTATCGACAAGCCCTCATTTCCCCTGGACGAATACCCCACATTCCTCAACCGAATCGGGAAGGGAATGCCTATGGATATGAAGTATGGCTTGCTTGTCCCAATGAGCTTCAATCTCGAAATGGGTGAAGCTCGGGTCAACCTGCGGGATTATCCTCTGGACCTGCTGCATATTCCAGCTCTGCGCCCTGGCCAGTCTCCAAGGCTCCCCAGCTGGTCGTTACGGACAAACTTTGTCATCGCTGAAGAATTCCGAGACCATGAATCTGCAAGACAAGTGGACATCGAACTTGTTCCTTCGAATGAATTGCCCGACAAGTCTCACACTGATCCTTTCTATATCAAGGTCTGGCGCTCTGTGACCCCGGTGAAGACCTATTCGGACCCTACCATTGAGATCAACACAAGCCTGCCAACTAGCATCTCATGGGGTATCTCGTATCAGCCGATGATTCAGGACATGATGAAGATTATTGAAGGTTTCACCAAACCAGAAATTGATCCATCCGAACGGGTTGGCTTCTGGGATAAGATCCGTCTCAGCTTCCACTCCCGGATCAGGGTTCTTTGGAAGGAGGACGGTGACGTACACCTGCGTCTCAAAGGTTCTCGCGATCCATACGTGGTGACAGGATTTGGAAGCGGCTTTGTCATGTGTTGGCGAAGGGATGTCAAATGGGAGATTCATACCAGCGATAATCCAATGGAGTTCATGAGTGTTACGAGTGGCGAATACGTGCTTGCGATTCCCGACTACAGCTCTGAAGCTCGATGGGCCAATGAGTCGACAACAGAAGAACTGGACAATAGTTCAGCATCCAGCGAGCAAAAGAATGCGGCCCACTTCAAGAAGGTTATCATGAAGCTTTCAGGAGACGTGAAGTGGTCATCTGGGTTGGTCTTTGAGCGTGACGTTGACCATAATTCACGGTCATTCTCATTCAGACCGCACTACGATGTCGTCCTCAAGAACCCCAAGTTCGTTGATCCAGCCAGTCGCCCTAATTATGATGCGTTCCGTGGTTTCCGCAGTGACCATATTCACCTGTCTGTTTCAATCATTGCCCCTCAATGCAGGAATTGGGCCGTCGATGATGTTCAACCTTCGTCAAGCTACAACACAGTCCACCTTACTCCTCGCTTCTTTACCCATTTCTTCAACTGGTGGTCGCTCTTCTCCGGCGTCATGTCCCTCCCTATTCGCCAGGGTCCGCTGTTCCCGGGTGTCACTAAGACGAGCAAGAAGTTTAATCGGCATCTGGCAACAGTCAAATACAAGATCCTTCTTGCACCCTTGTTTGTGGCCCATATCTACAAGCATAAGGACCGTGAAGACTACTCTGAGAATGCTGTGACTGCTACCGGTCTCAAGGTCCGCCTGGACTCTTTGAAGCTTGATATTCATCAGCGACGCGAACTGATCAGGACCCATACTCGCGGCCGTTTCAAGCAGACCCAGACAACTGCGATGCGCATGAATGAGGCTTTGATTGATTTACAATCGGCCGACTTCCGGGCTGTTTCCGCCACTATTGAAGGCACCACGGCCGACGACGTCGAGAAGAATAGGAATGATATCATCTCCACTTTCCAGAATCCACTGCCATCTGTTGATCTCTCACGGTTCACGATTCCAGATCAGAACTTGGACTGGATCGATATGGATGATTTCGTGGAACCTGACTGGATTCTTCCCCAAGAGTCAAACCCGAAAACGCAGATTCTCCCGCTTGCCTTTACTCCTCGGTTCACCTACTTCCGTCAAACGGACCATGGCGATATTAGGCCGGGACAGACTGGCTATAGTAACTTCGGGCACGAACCTACTCACGAGTGTGTCATGTCCGAGACCAACGATCCTCGCCGCGTACAGATCGAATTGACCAAAGATCGCCTTGGAATCGTTGAAGGGCAAATTCGCAATTACGAACATACTATCATCGAACAGCAGCTGAAGCTGACGAAGAATGTGGATCATGATCCGGCTCTGAAAGAACAGTATGAGGTCTATCTTCGCCAATCTGAATCCCTTGCGAGGCGGCGAAAGTTCTTGATTGCCACTCTGAACCGACTCGAGAGGCATTTGGCACGCGATGAACGAGTACCACAGCGCAACAATCCTGGCGACCCTCCAGCTCCTAGCGACGCTTCCTATCGGACGGGGTTGGATGGGGAGGATGGTCGATCCTCTGGACTTGACGGCCTTTATTCTTCAGGCGCCGATGATTTCTCCAGCGACTTCGACAATCGTTTCATGATTCACAATGTGCAATTGAAGTGGAACAACTCCCTCCGGAATATCATTCTGCGGTACAGTCATCAGGTCAGCCAGCGACGTGGTTTCGTTTACTACATGTCTCGACGAGCAGTGAAGTTCATTCTCGACATTGTGGATGAGCAAAACAAGAACAAGCGGAAGCAACCCAAGATGTCCAAGACAGGGAGTCGCAGTGACAATGACGACGAGGACGTGGAAGATCGTATCGAACAGCTGCTCAACGACGCCAAGCGCTATGTGAATGCCGAGGAGAATGAACCCTCGGCGAACACTCAGAACACTCAGTCGCCTGACAACTCGGACAGTTCCAGCGATAACATTGCCCCAGAGTTCACGCCGCAGAACAGCTACTATTTGCGGCTCATTGCTCCTCAGATTCAGCTTATGAGCGAGAAGAACCGCAAATCTGTCTTACTGGTGGCTGCCAAAGGTATGGAGCTCAAGGTTGTCTCCATCATGGACAAGGAGCGTGTCTCGGACGATGTCAGTGGCTTGGTGCAGCGTCGATTCTCTCTCGAAATGGATGGCGCGCAGTTCTTCGTTGCAACGCAGAAGAACCTCATGGCCAATCTGCAACTGTACGCAGGCAACAAGTACGGCAATACGCCTGGATCCGCGTGGCCTCCTTGGTTGACCCTCGAAGCCATGTTTGACTTTGAGCTCAATCCGTTTGGTTTCTCTCGCATTGTGCAAAGGACCTCCGCCAGCCTTCGTTACGACAAGTACAACAACCTTCGCTTGAAGTACAATGAGGAGGTTGCCAAGGACCATCAGGGGCCACACCCAGGAGGCGACGAAACCCGCATGGATCAGATTAGTGTAGATTTTCCTCACTTCCGCGCGATTTGTGACTCGGCAGAGTACTATTCCATGTACATCATTGTCTTGGATCTTATGCTCTACAGCGAACCGCTCGAAAAGGTTCGCAACGAGCGTCTGGAGAAAATCATGCTCACTTCCGACTTCAGCGACCTACGCGGTGCTCCAGAAGCTGTGTTCAAGCTACAGGCGCGCATCCGTCAGCTCGAAGAGATCAAGGAATACTTCCAGATCAATGCCAAGTACCTGGATAAGCAGGGCTGGGACGACCGATTGGCTCTCGAGCGCGATCTGTCTCAATGCGAGGACGAGTTGTTCTTCGTGATGAAGGCGATCACCACCGCCCAACGCCGTGCCGACCCCGGCGCTTCCACGAGTGGTGTCTTACGCTGGAGCATCTCTGCAAGCGAGGTTGTCTGGCATCTGATGAAAGAAGCATCGGCGCCTCTGGTTGAGTTCCAACTCAAGAATGCTCAGTATGAACGAACGGACAACACTGATGGCTCCAATCACAATCTGGTGGCCATTGAACGTATCAATGGCTTGAACCTACTTCCCGAGGCTATATATCCCCAAATCATCTCGCCATATGAAGACCAGACGCGGCCATTGGATGACTTCATGCTGCGAGTGAAATGGCACATGCTCGAAGCTGTTGCTGGAATACCCGTGGTTGACAACTTCGAAGTGTCGCTGTTCCCACTCAAGATCCAGCTGGAGCGTGAGCTTGGCCAAAGGCTCTTTGAATACATCTTCCCGAACGTGGGCTCTAGCGATAGTGGCGGTTTCTCGCCTTTCATGATCAAGAATATGAAGCCTCTTCACGAATCAGATGGAGAGGATGGCGATAATGATGACTCGAACAATCCGTCGCTGGCTCCGTCAGTGACTACCGATGATGACAGTGCGTTGATGGATGACACGCAAGCTTCCGAGGGCCCTGGATCCGTTGAGCTGAGATTGCAGCCAACCTTGTCGCTCTCTGAAGAGGGCAGATCCAGTCGACGCCCGAGTCATCTCAAGGATCTCGCGATGACACCTATTCAGAGAAGCAACACCGCTCGGCTAGAAGTCGCGGACAGCACTCGACGACTGACTCGTCCTTCAACCACCGGCGGTCTCACAAAGAAGAAATCCGCCGACAGCATCCGTATGCTGGCAAAGCAGCCTACGGAGAGATCCCTGTCTACCAACAGCGCGAGTGCCGGCGAAGAGAAGAAGAAGTTCGCCTTGACCAAGAGCTCTAGGCGTAGTAAATCCAAGGAGCCAGCAGACGATCTGTCGCAGATGATGTCCCGAGCTTCGAACTACATGACCCTGGCACGAGTCAAGGTTCATGACGTGGTTCTGTGCGTGAGCTACAAGGGCAAAGGTGAACACAATCTGGAAGACCTGCACGACTTCGTCTTCCGGCTGCCAGTCCTGGAATACGGCAACAAGACATGGTCGAATCTGGACCTTGCCCTGCGCCTTAAGAAGGATGTAATCAAGGCTCTCATCTCACACGCGCCCGCCATCCTCGGAAATAAGTTCTCGCATCCCCGTCCTACCAAGCAACAACAGAGAAAGCTCCGCGAGCTTGCGTCTTCGTCGCAACTCCTTCCCAACGGCAACCATGTTCTGAATCCCAAGGCTAGCCAGGCCTCAAGTCTGACGAGCTACGACTCAAACAGTGAATACTCGGCGTCGCCCTCGCGAAAGTCCCTTCAGTCGAATGCTTCGCCGTTGGCGAGGTCAACGTCTCTGAACTCGGATGCGCGCGATGAACCGGATCTGGATCCTCGTGGGGACTCTCGGTCTGCCAGTGAAGTGGACGTGGATTCTCGTTGGGAGGTTAGTTTTCTTATTAATCATTTGTTGATACCATGCTAACTCATTATCCAGGAATCACGCCGCTTTGTCAATAGCAATGCTTTCATCCGACCCAGGACTGCAGGCCAGACGGTGACCACAGTCCAAGCCAACGGGACTGAACAAGACGACAGGTGAATATCATCTACTTTCCCCTCCATTCACACTGATACTAATATTCCTTTCCCAGCCACAAAAAGACGATCCGCAACTTCGGCCGCAGACTGATGTCTCGGAAGTGATCACCTTCCACGTCACATTCCAACCCCATCCCAGACCTCATCTGTCCCATTTTAATCCTCCTACTCTCGACACCTTTTAACATGCCCTCTGTGACCTTCACCCTCAGGCCACGCCTCATATAAAGCAAACCCCTTTGCGATTTGTCTCCAGGCCCAGTGACTTCTCCGAGATACCCTCTATTGCCAGCGGGTCCGATTATAGGCGTTGAAATCTGTGATTTTGTTTTTTTTTTTTTACACTCGGGTATTGTGAGGGTGGGGAAAGTGCCCAGGTGGCTTTGTATTTCGATTCAGTTGCATATATAGAGGGAGTGGCGGCCTTTTGATTTGATTTAGATTTCTGGTCTACTGTGTCTATTACTTCAAAATATTTTCCTCTCCGTCTTTACGGAGTGATTGATTTGATTTCTCTTTTTTGGACTTGACTTGGAAATTTACTGGGCTATTCAGACGCCCGTTTAATACAAACACTCGGGTCAACTTGGGACCAGTGTTCAATGAGCTACCTAGGTAGTAGTTAGGCACCTGTAAGATGCTAAATAAACCTTTTGAGGTTCGGCATACGCATGTGATGTCGGGGACATCCGCGCCGGCCTCGCCGAGTGTGTAATGAAACAGTGAACCTTAAGCCGAGACCAACGTCCCATTGAGTCAGATGTGATGCATACGTATGCTATCCTGTTCCATTCCAATTCAATCGAGTTAATAGTTGAGTTGAGCTATGGCTGACGACAGTTATATGCATAAAACCCAAAAGCTGGCTGGACCGGTTGATCGGCAGTGATTGTTTGGCTGGGATCGGCACCCGAGTTGTGTCGGAGATCCACATCTCACAATTCCGATATCCAGGTTTTATGCATCGATTGAGAGAGCACAAAGTGTCAATAAATCATTTACCTGTCGGACTTTGTCAACAACCGTGTGGCATGTTGAGTTGATGCGCCGGATATCCGGAGTAGATAGTAAATAATGCACGCCAGTCAGAGCACAGCGTACCTTTAAGGTGCAAGCCTAGTTGGGAAATACTGAGATACTAATAAATATTGGATACTTACCTTGGTAACTATGGAGAAACAACAGTGGAATTAAAACCGAGTAATAGTGAAACAAATAACTACAATCGAACAGATTGAGGCAAAATGACATCACTGGATTACCTTACGTCAGGTACCTGCGATCACACCCAAATTGGTATGAGTACCGGAGTACCCTGGATTCCGTCGTTTCCGGCCGATCAAAAAACTCGTTTTTAGAAACTTAGCACTTAGCTCCCTTATCGCTCTCGCTTCTTTCTCTTCCTTCTTTATTCTCTACTCCAAGTCTAGTCAGCAGACTCTCTAGATCCTTATCAAACCAAAAATGTCCTGACCCCCCGACCGCGTGTCTTATGATCCTCGAATAAACAGACCTTTTTCCTCCCCTATTTCCACCCGAACCGCCCCATCACCACGCCGATGGAAGAAGAAACCGACCGTCTACCATCCGAGCCCCCTCCGCTTCCTTACTCGCTACACACTCGAAAGAAGGCAATAGCCTTCTTCTGGACCATTTTTGTCATCGATACACTGGGCCAGCCTTTGATTCTGTACTGGACGCTATGGTACCTCACCGATCTATCGCACAACTTGGGTATGTTCTGTTCGTGGGTCTCCAGGTTCAATTGCTAATCCAGCCAAAGTCTTTTCGATCGTGACGGCGTGTTTGGGGGGTGTCTCGGTGCTTGAATACTTTTACCGTCTCTATAATCTCTTCCGCAAAAATTCTCGCGCCCGGCCATTGAATGCGAGGAAATCATGGGTAAGACGCGACCTTAGGAGCTGCGAATGATCCCGTTGTTGACTGGTACTAGCTGGACTTTTTCCATATTAATTTTACCATCGTCTGGCTCATTTTGGCCGTCGAGCTGATTGTGTAAGCCCGGGTGCAAATCCCTTCAAACTGTGGAAATATGCTAACAAGAGTCCAGTGGAACGGTTCCTGAGGAGCCGTATGTACGCCTAGTTGCTATGGTTCTCCCGACCGTCATGTTTTACTTCGGCACCGTGCACCTCTCTCTCGACATCCTCCGAATGGCCGGCTTCAAAGCCCCCTTCCGAATTTCTTCAACACCCAAAGGCTCCGTCATGCCGACCGCGCTGTATGCGCTCATCGAAGATGTAGTCGCAGTCGACGGTGGAGGTGGTCAGATTTACCGGTACGCGCTGCGCACACGATACTTGTCTAGCCCGTACTTTCGGCGGATGCTTTTCGAGATGAACTGCTTCTGGAGTGGAGGATCGATTATTTGCGCCGCTGCCATCACGGCTATTGTGTTCACCGTATCCGAACCCGTGGCATTCACGGTGAGTAACGTCACGTGTTCATACCGGGACCTGAATCAAGCTGACGCCATATGCATAGCTGGGCTGGGCCCTTCCTTTCGCTTGGGCCGGTGTCTGGACGTTGATCACCATCCCTTGGGTCCAGAGCGACCTTCGCCGTGAAAAGAAGGCCTGGGCTGAAAACCGCGGCCAGGGCGGGATTCCCTGGGTCGACGATATAGATGCACCCACTGCGCGCACACGTTTCGAGTCCGTACAAGAGCGCCTGACTCCATGGACTCGCGACAAACAGAGCGCACCTTCAACGCCCTCCGATGGCGCGGATGGCCCCTCCCATGGCCCCGACATGGCCAACAGCGTGACCAACGATGGTCCTCGGGATATCGAGAACATGCCTGATGGCGTCCACGAAGAAAAGAAAGAGGAGGCGGGTGATCATGCGGCCAGATAATACCAATTTGCACTGTGTATGACTTGATGATAAATTGTCGGCCTGGCAGAACAGGTGTGAAGATCTCATTGGATTGCATTTTTAGATTCCGGTTTGACATTCCAAGGGTTGTACTTTTTTTTGGTTGTCAGTTGTGTTAAGTATATAGATACCCTCTGATATAGCATATTGATTCTACGGCTCATTTACATACTCTTAAGGGTTCTAAGAACGAGTAGAAGAGACAGAGAAATGGACTTGACTAAGTCGTAACCCACCTTGGTTATCCCAACACTCATTGCCTAGGTAGGCCTGGGGACTACGGCCGTCTTCGAACTCAATAGTTTACACAATCTCGCACCCAAGCCCAACATTGAGAAACAATCTAGAGTAATGTCGGTGGAGGTAGTTTTTGTCATGTTATCTGCTGAATTGAGCGTATCAGTGATTATCACTTCCATGGCAGAGAGCATCCAAACGTGACCACCTAGACATGTCCGGCGCTTCGTTGAGATAATCTGCATTATTCAAGGTCAATTAGTACTGCCAATCAGGTCAAGCTATATCTACATCTACCTATACAGGCAATGAGAAAGACGGCTTGTTTCCTAGAAAGGTGGTGTTTTACTGATAAGCAAGTAACTAACTAGGGTTGCATAAAAAGTTGACGCCCGATACTCAAGGCACCTAAATTAGCACGTGATTTACCTTGGTGAAAAGGCAAATTCAAATGACGCGAGTTCGAAGCACACTTTTCACTTTTTAATTTCATCCCTGGCTAACATCCACATTCACAAAACAGCCCAATTACCTTACTTTTGACATTTTATACCATCATGGGCTAGTCATGGCACCTAGTCTACAGGAACTGATAAATTTTCTGCTCAACGAGGTCGCGCTCTGCGGGAATCAAGGTGCGTGCTCTATACCTGCACTCTAGTGCCTCTTAGACCCACTTTACTCAGCATGATGTATACCCGTCGTGCATGCGCCTGGGCCATTCTTTATGTGCGAATCTACATGCTCGGGATTTGGCGATTCCTTCTTCATGAATTTCCTGGATGACCACTAATTAATTCTATTGCAGGCACGACCTTGTCGGAGGTCCTCAAGTCTATCGACACTTTTTATCAGACTCACTCCAATGGCTCCTCTCAGCTACAACAGACTGTTGATCGTCTCTTCAAAGCGAAGGTCTGGTCCTGGCTGACGCGTAATCCTGAGGTCTCTGTGGGAAAGAATGGCGAATGGAATCATCTCAGTCTTGATGAAGCAGAAGAGCTTGACAGGCAGTTTAACAAGACCTCCGGAGCGAGCGCCGAAGCGGGAGAGACTGATGAGCTCCCAGATGAAGGATTATCTGGGCCTACTACACAACTCCGGATCTTTGTGTCTACTGAGAGGACGTGGCTTGCAATTGCCGGTCACGAGCCTGATGATAACAAGGTCCCAGCTTCGGAGTTCCACTTGCTGTCTATCATTGCTTCGCACGGCCCTGGTGGTGTCGCGCAAACAGAGCTGGTGAAACTCACTGGCCAAGACAAAAGATCTGTCCCGAAACGAACCGATGCATTGGTGCGCAAGGGATACATCGACAAGCGTGCAATCCAACTCAAAGCAGCACGAACAAGTCTCTGCACGCTTCGTCGATTTTCCGGCGAAACGAGTGATCAAATTCAAGACCGGCCCATGATTGACTTTAACGCCTTCATCAGCAGCTTATTTGAGATTCTCAAGAAGTATGGCATCATTACACGCAATGACCTCAAAAAACAGCTGGGTTTCAATGATCTTTGGCGATGGAGAATCCTTTCTCGAGCCCTTCGCAAATTTGAGCGCATCGGGGTTCTTAAGCGGGTGAGGGCACAGTCTCAGTACGAACGGTTCCACCCATGTGTCATGCTGATCCGACAACCTACCGAGAGGGACATGGAGAAGTTCCATGAGATTAACCTGAATAACCTGGTCAAAGACGATGGTGATGGAGCGGAGCTGGATGACGACATGGAAATGGATGATGCCGGGCAGAGAACGTCATTAGGCGCAGAGGAAGACGATGTGGTTGTGAAACAAGAGGAAAATGTGCTTGAGGCCGGTCGAACCATACCGTCCTGGACACCGGACCGGATTATGGGCAATCAGCTCTTCGACATCATTGATAGAGCTGGAACGGCCGGAGTAGCCAACGCGGTATGTTTGAAGCTACCGTCGAAGAGACACCATGCTAATTGACCGCACCAAGGATATCAACCGAATCTTATTCGGACCATTCTACCGCAGACCCTCTGAAGGTATTTTGCATCGCCTGACCGACTGCTGGCAGTTCTCTCAGCCTCTCCATATCCGACATCTGGCACTTGTGCGAGATACAGCCATGATCAAGACTGTGTTCTACTACATCTACTATTCTGCTAGGAACTTTGCCAAGATCGTCCAAGCTGGCGATTTTTCATGGGAAGCCGTCGAATTTGTAGGCAAAGGAGGCAAAGCAAATAAACCGCAGCTTCCACCCCCTGACGCCAAGCCACAACTCGACCACTACGGGCTCCCTTCAGGACCGCCTCCCCGCCCTTTGGTGAAGAATGGCAACGCCAGCTTGTTCGAATGCGTTGCTGCTTGCAGGCCGTCAAATTACCTGCTTTCGAGCGCCGATCCCAAGGCAGTCCAAATGCGCGATGGCAGTTTCGGTATGATCTTCCGTCCGCTGCTCCTTCCGCCTTGAGAACTTATTGACAATTGTATGACTAACGAAACGAAACAGGTGTTCAATGGGGCTTGAGGAATGTCTCATTTGGAACTCCGGTGCCATCGCAAATCCCGACTAGCCACATTGGTCGCCCCAAGGGGTCTTTGAACCGATCAACTCGGATCAATACGGCTGGTGAAACCCCTCAAGCTTCGGATATTCGAGTGATTGAGGAACCCCCCGAGGCCCTGGAATTCACACCCACCAGGACGGTTAATAGAAGACAGAGGCAAATGCTGGGTCTCTCCAGGAAAGAAAGATTCGAGGCTAGGGGCATGGATGAAACGTGGACTGAGTACAACGTTATGCTCATTGACCGTCCCGTTGCTGGTGTTTACGTTACGCCTCCGGGTAAGAGGAGACCAGCGGGGAAAAGACAAGGTCGTCCGAAACGAAGCCGAATTGCAGTTTTCAAATCTGATAAATTGGCTTCCTTTCCGTGGTTTGTCAAGGACATTAACGATTCGGACAACGAGGAGGTGACCGACCTGGGCGTTCCAGTGTCAGCTGCCCACGGAATTACCCCTTTGACACCCACTCCGTCAACAACCGGACGGTCTAAGCGGCCTCAGGGTGTTCTGGATCAGACTGACTCTCCTACTTCGTCCGAAACGATCGAATTGACGTCTTATCGTGGAAGGAACATCAAGAGAGTCCGTCTTCACACTGATGTATCCGGTGATACTGAGGACTTGCCGCAGGCCGTGCATTCAACACCGCAAGCAAAAGAAATTTCAACAAGTGTTCGGGACAAGAGTGCTGCTGTGCACCCGCTGAGTGTGGAAGTGGATCAGGAGACAACGCCAAAAAGACGCCGAATTGGATCTCCAGATCGGGTTAACGCTGAGAGGGTTTTACCAGCACAACCCAGTGACTCCATGGATAAGTCAATCGAAGCTTCCCAGCGGTTGGTTCTGTCCCAGGATATGTCCCCGTCTGTCGCGCCAGGCTCACCAAGAAGCGCAAGAACGCATGCGCCGGCCGACAGAGGTGGTTCTATTAACATCATTCGGCGGAAGATCGTCATGGAGGTCGTGGAAAAGGCCGGTGGCGCATATCCATCTGGTAGCGAGTTTTGGTATCCATTTGTGACTTTCTGGATGAAATACAACCGCAAGGAGAGGCCGGACACGCGGACCGTCAAAAATACGATCAAGCATATCGTTGACTCCGGCAAGCTTCGCCAATTAACTTTCAGCGGCAGAGATTTGAAAGGTGTGATGGTTACAAGGACCATCTTGGTGAAGCCTGATATCTCCCCGAATGACCCTTTGGTCAAAGAGATGCAGCGGCAAGTACTGGCCTCCGACCCCCGAGATCCGATCATTTCATATTCTCCTCACATCGTTGTGGACCCCATCTTGATCAAGCAAAGCGTGCCTCTCAGCCAGAGGTTTCAACTGCCAACTGTGGCCAATACGACTGTTCATTTGCACCACAAGCCTGCCTTCGCTCTCTACGAAGATAGAAGACAGGAGCGCCAGATCAACAAAGCGCTCATGAGACAGTTGGAGGGAGAGATCAATCCCAGAAAGACCAGAAACAAGCGTCTCTTGACTACCCAACGTCAATCAACGCCAGGAGATCCTTCGGGCGCTACCCATACATCAATTGCTCGGCCTGCTCCACGACCAAGGGGAAGGCCAAGGATCGAACGATTGGTGAAGATCATCTCTACCATAGGCTCTTTCAACTTGTTGATGAATCCGGGCCAGACGTTCCATCCGCAGAGTGGCACTTTTGGTACAGGAGCTCGAGTTGTCAGAGGTCGACCGATGAAGAGCAAGCTGCCTATGCTTCCACTCGAAGTTACAAACTCTGTCCAACATCTGACTCAGTTGGCGCGGCAGACAGAAGACCCGTCGTCGACATCGGATAAGATCCTTCAGTGGGAGCTTGATCACGAGGCGTTTTTCGATGCCATACTTGAACATCACCCGTATGTTGATCAAGCCGTTGACCGAAACACGTTCCATGCAGCCCCGATCGAGGGCAATATTCGCTTTGACCTCGACCAGCCGGCCAAGGCCAAAGCACCTGTGAGAATTCGCCCGCCCAACCGACCGCGTAAGGCCCGCCGATCATCACAGCTTCCGAGACAACGTCGCCTGGATGCGTTGGACACCTCGCTGCAGGCGCGCAAAGAAACCCAGCTAGGTGGCTTGAAGCCGCCTCTTCGACGCCAGCGGTTCACGGGCACGATCCCTGACGCACTGCATCGGAAGATCATGGCAGCTATTGTCGCTGTCCGGGTGCTGGCTGGTGGATGGGAGGCCAAAATCGTTGATTGGGACCTTGTATCGGCAGCATTTCCCTCTGAAGACCCAACTTGGATTCATGATCGCGCGAAATCGATTCTCACCAGGAACCGACTGCAGATCACCAAGATGCAGCGTGATTTCCAAGAGCGATTCCTCGAGGCATACAAAAAGGGGCAGGTCCCTCAAATCGACTATTCGAATCTCGAAAAGTACAACTGGGCGGCAGTCGTCGAGTGGGCGAATATCGAGCTCGACGTCACGACATCTGAGAAGGCCCCCTCTCTACCGGCAACCCGCGAACAGTTCGATAGCATCTTCGAACTCCGCGAGGATCCCGTTACCAACGGGGATGAGCTGTTTGGAACCACGTCGATGATCACCACGACCCACAAGCGCACTCTCACAACCCGCGTGCCGTTCGCTATTCCCATAGACGCCAGAAAAGCCGCGGCAACAGGGCCTCGAAAGGCAGAACTTGCGCGACTAGAAGTCGCCAAGACATGGGTTCGTGCGAACATCGTCACCCCAGAACAGGCGTACAACCCGGAAGAAGCGAGAAAGATCCTGAGTGGGTTCGGTGCGCCGCTCATCGAGTCCGCGACACAGTCTTTATTGGTAGATCGAATTATCGGCATGGGCAATCGGGGCCGTATTGTACCAGGTCGCAACTACGATATCACCGATTACCTCCTACAGCAGATCAACCGCAAGCGCACGATCGAAACCACCATTTTGCGTCGCGCAGTCCACTACAAAACAACCGTTCTGGATCCCCAGTTTCGAAGTGGAGGCAGCCTCGAGGTCAACTACTCTGCTGACGATGGCGACATCCTCGCACTGATTAACCTCGCCGCTGCCGGTCGCCTCACTTTTAAACCACGCGATGCTCCCAAGGACAAATTTGGGCTTACTGACGGCGGCTATCTCACACGGCAGATTGACAAATCTAAACTCCGTTTCTCCATTGATATCTCCCCGTGCCCTTCATACGTCTACGGGAACCCGCTGCAAGCACAGATCGAATCCACCGGTCCTCCGCCGCCACCAGCATTACAAGAAGATGGTGCCTCACCAAAGGTCCCCCTGTGGTTCGACATCCACGGGGCCTTCATCCGACCGATCTGGGAAATGGCCTGTGCCTCGGTCATTGGCTGTGTTGCTATTCGACAGGGTCTAAGTGCCCAGACCATCAGCGGAATGATCAAGCCTGCTCTGGGCGCGTGGGAGATCGAGTTACTACTGAGTTGGTTGGCTGATGTCGGTGCGGTATCTCGAGAGACTGGAGGTTACACGGGCTGGAAGGTCCTCGAGTTTTGGTGGATGGTTCTGATTTGAGCTGTTCCGCTCCATTATTCACTTTCTTTGTATGAATAAGAATTTCAATATCAATTATCAATATCCAATTAACTCCATGTACTCTGTGAGGTATCTATGGGACGAACCCTAACGCCGACATCACTTTCCATAAACGCCGTGTTGCAATTTATAAATCCCGGATGATGCTGGTCATAGTTTGTCGGCGTCGGTCACTCGGCGTAAGACTAGGATGATGAGGGCGATGACCACGCCCACGATAGCCCGGTCCAGCCATGGGCTATTAGTCGGCATAGTATTCGGAGAAGGAACCGTTGGAGTGGGCCGGATACCCACGACCGCTGGTGCTGGTGCTGGAGCTGGAACTGTTGCCTCCGCCTCTGGCTGTGACTGCGACTGAACAGGCGCAGAGACCTCCGCAGAATCCAGCTCCACAGAATGCGAAGCATCCATCTGTCCCATCTCATCCAGCTTCTCATTCTCACTCCTCCCAATCACACTCTCATCAACCTCAACACCCACCTCCTTACACCTCTCCCAAACCCCCCTCATAACCCTCTCATTCTCACCACACTCGCGACAAATCCAACCCCTCGACGCAAGCGCATACTCCCTCCTCAAACCCTCGCTACCCTCCATCCCACCAACCTGACCTTTACTTTCCGACTGGAAGATCTCACTCCGAATAGCCAGGAGCGCTGTTCGAACCCCCCAAGCCGGCTGCCAGGTTTCCTCATGATGACCCGAGATACTGAGACATATTTCGCGATTGACTTCGAAGCGAGCGGAGGGCGTTAGGAAGCGGAATGATGGGGGGCGGAGTGGGTAGGTTGGTGGGAAGGTGATGCGGCCGTGGTATAGGCCGCCTGCGTAGGGGCTGGAGGTTGGGCCGGCGAGTGTGAAGTGCCAGTCGTGGAGGTTGGATTCGTCGACGGGGCCGGCGGTGAAGTAGGGACTTGGGTTTTTGTGGAGGTCTGTTGATTCTTTGAGGAGACGGCGGATTGATGGGGAGGTCATTTTGGTGGTTTGGTTGAGTGGGTTGGTGTTGTGAAGTTGGTGACGTGGGTGGAAGGGTAGATTAGATTGAGTGGGGAACTTTTTATACTCCGCTACATAACTAGTTCCATGGCCCCTGAATTATCAAGACTACAATGTACTTTGAAATTGCCAACTTGGCCTCTTGGATATTCGTCTTCAAAAACGCCCAGCTATGCATGGAAAATACAGTGCTACTGTGCTTCAGTCCCAATCGCGCCATTCATCCGTCTCTTTGCGTCTCTGAGGCCATCCACTCTCAGGATCCAGTAACCCATTGGTCTCAGGCTCTTCTTCAAAATCACTATCCCCAGGACGCGGTCGTGGTGATGCGGGTGCCAACGTCTGCATAGATACACTGGTCGGTGGGCGCTCTGGAATGTCCTGCCGTCTATTAGGCGTCCATGTGGGTTGCGAGTTTGCGGTGCCTGCACCGCCGATCCAATAGCGCGAATTGTCCTGATTGCGCTGATACAGGTCCCGGTAGTATTGTTGTTCGTCGTTCGCGTCCTGCTCGCGGCGTTGACGCATTCGATCGCGTGCCTCGAGGAAACGCGTGCTGGGTTCCCAGCGCCAGCCATCTCCGGTGGTGTTACAGACAGGGAGGGGCCAGAGGAGCGGGCGATCGCCGAAGAGGTGGCCGAGGTTGCGCCGCCAGCCGAGATCGAATGCGTTGGGCATCTTCTCGCTGTCTTCCTCGTTGATGTATTCTTGGTATCGTTCGCGCTCGCGTTGTCGTTCAATCTCGGCATAAGATCGAGAGAGCGCCTGCTGTGCCGGCGTAAGGTTTTGATGATCACCGAGTGTTGGCCCGTGGTTAGGCGGGTAAGGTGCAGGAGAAAGACGTTCCTCGCCCTCCTCGGCGCGAGTAACACCCGGAATAGCATTCGCATGTGCATCTATAATTTGGTTTCCATAGCCGTGTAGCCGGTGGCTCAAACTCTCCTGATTCGCGTCCCAGTGGTCATTAAGAGGCTGTTGCTCGAATCGTCGATCGAGCGCCTTGCGCAGCGGCGAAACGTACCGCGTCTTTTCCAGGCATTCAATGGTGGTCGTACCCCGCACGGCGAGATTAATATGCCAAGCTGTGAAGCCTGTCAATACCAGTCCGATAATACCTGCCAGTATGGCCAAGAGAACCACGTTAACGGGCAAATATGTCTCCATGTATTGCGTGTCGTTGAGGACCTCTGTCCACGTCCACGTGGCCGCGACCGCAAAATCCACCCAGCAGAAAAGCGAAGTATAGATCAAGAATAGCAGAAACGCTTTGTAGTTATGTAGTCCGACACAAGTCGCGAGCCAGGGGCAGTGGTGGTCCATTTTCAACACGCAACGTTTGCATGTCGAACAGTGGTGGGCGCGGTCCGGCTTCGGGCACTGGCATTTCTTGCAGTATCGCGATGAGCCTGTCGAGCTGACTGTGTACGATGTGAACTCGGGGAATTCGGATTCGGTGACTGGCAGCGCGCTGTAGTTGCCTCGGTTATTGCCGCGGCGTGTAGACAATGGCGAACCGGGATCCGTGAAGACGGCGACGGTATAACAAGCGTTGAGAAGTCCGTAAAGGACGACTCCGAGGATCGTGCTGGGAATACCTGCTCGTCACGCATTAGGCATTAGTGATTCAATCTCCACGTGGTGCACTCCCTCCATACCTATCCAGCCATTTTTCGAGCCCTTCAGACCAATACTAGCTTCAACGTAAACGGCCCAAGTCGTCAGGCCGTAGACGAATGCGAGAGGGAAGCAAGTAGCCGCCGCGCAGCAGTACCGCTCACAGCGGAGCGCCCAGGCGCGCGGGCTGCGTTTTGGCCAGGAAGGTGATGTGGGCGTTGAGGAGGCCAGGGTGGCCATGATAGATTGGTCTATCGCACAGGAGGGCGAAGGGGCATCAAGATGTTGTTTTCACAAAAGGCACTGCATAGAGCCATGGAATGACGGTGTCGCCGTCTGTAGACTGCGTAAGCGGTGGTTCCTGACTCAGCCACCCGGACTCAGCCACTTTATTTTTAGAGCCTCGTTTAGCCACAGAATAGTAAGTACATTTCCATGTCTTCTGAGTTGTCATATTCAATTACAGTAGACAAGGCCAATGGGCGGGCGCTTTAAAACCTTGCTAATTTACTTAGTAAATTGGAATATTAACTAGTTATACACCATATTTTGTATTTGTTGTGTAGCGTAGGGTTTTCTAGGCGCTCGACTTAACAAACCGGTTGGCTAGGCGGCTATAAATATGCCCAGTCTATAGTAGCGTCCTCGCTATTATCCAAACGTAATACTATAGATACCGATACATAGTCGGGTCTTAGTCTTCTTCTTGACGGCCTTCCGGTGCTCGCGTTTCTTCTTCTTCCGTCTCTCGCAGGCCTAATCCTTAGTCTTTAACCTAGGGCAGGCGAGAGATCTCTGGTGGCGTACAATAGACAACTTGCGGCCACAGTCCGCTCTGTAGCATAGAATACAATCTAGGATGTACCTTGACTGCCAAAACATTGGTCCAGCCGACTTCGTCCTCTGGCAAATACTCATCCTCTTCAGAAACTTCGCGTAGGTCGAACCATTGCATATCAAGCGCAGTGACATGGGCCGTTGACTCACTAGTGTGAACAGACCTCCATTCAGTCGGTCCCGGGGCTTCTAGGACAGAATCCAACGAGTCTTTGTCCACGATGATAGGGTATCCATGTTTGACTACAGTCGCATCATATTCTCCGCAAAGAAACCTCATAAGCTCTCGGTGGCGTCTGTGTACCAGAATCAGTTTCTTCCCCCGGTATCTCCACACGGAATTCATACCGCCAGATCTTCTCTTTTGAACAGCCGTCAGGCGAAGGGTCAGATTGAATGTCCCATTCTAGTTTGTTCAAGAGGATTTGTCCACCGCCGTCCTTGTTGTACGATCGGGGCTTAAGTAGAGTCGACTCTGCGAATTCTTTCAATCGCTCCAGAAAACTCTCCCATCGTGTATCATCATCGTAATAACAGGTGCGGTAGAAAAAGAAGCCCCACGTCTCTTCACGGTCACGTGCCATGTCCCGAAGGATGCGAGTGGCTTCAGATTCGTTCATAGCCATGGCCATTTTGAACAAGGGAGCAAGAGGTCTAAGTGAAAGGTAGTCGGGCGACAAGTCGAGGAATATTAGCCGTCCTCAGGAGTAAAGTCAGTTTTGGCGAAGCGCAAGAACAGGGATAAGTGGGCCACCAATTGACTGAGCTTCAACTCCTCTCAAACAGGAAAGGGTACATACGGGGCTTGGAATTCAGGTTTCAATGGTATGTATGTATATTATAGATTGGTGTTACCCCATACCGGCCTTGCAATTCAAGTTTCTATACTAACGAAACTAAAGACCTAGGGGTCTATATGTACTAAGATTGATAGCAGCAAAGCTGGATGCGCACACATCTTTTTAAAGCCTTTTATTTACAGATTCTCGTGCCTGTGGTATCGCTTCGAATGACCCCAGACGCCAGACGAACGAAGACAAAATCGAAGAGGCTTAGGAGCCGCTGCTGTTGCTGCTGGCAAAGGTGCCCTGCTTGCACCAGCCGTTGACGGGCTAAAAGAACTGTTAGCAAGGATTCAAAAAGCACAGAGAACGGTAGCCTACCAGACAACTCAGGCGGTAGCACCAGGAGCAATTTGAAGAAGGGAATTTGTAGAAATCGACAATCAACATAATAAACCCAATGAGCACCGCTACCAGGGCGCCCGCGCGGACCAGCCACCAGGCCCACCATAGAGGCTTGCGGCCCTTGAAGAAGCCGAGAGGGCCCTTGGAATTGGCATCATAATCAGACGACGAAACCATGCCGTTCTTGGCCTTGAAAAAGTCCATGAAATTGGTCGTCTTCCGATTGTCGGCGTTGGTGGCCTGGCCTGCCTGGCCTGCACCGCCAGACATGGCGACGTACGGCTGGCGTGCTAGACCGATCCGCTCCCGCAGAGCGTTTGGGGAGCGCATGATGGAAAGACCAATGGCCAATCCCATGATAAACCCGCCAATGTGGGAGAAGTTGTCCAGGCCTGGAAGCAGGCCGAGGACAAAGGAGATACCCACACCTAAAATCATGATGACCAACTCGACGAATGGAGATTCACGCTGTGGCCAGTCGTACAACAAATCCAGCAGATAAAGAGCGAGAATACCAAACAGGGCGCCCGAGCAGCCGTCACTAGGCTCGAGCTGTGCGGCATAGTTTCCACCAAAGACAAACCCGAAGATACCACTGGCCAGATAAGTCAGGGTGTATCGCCAAATTCCAATCATTCGTTCCATATCCGCGCCCATGGTCATCTGCACCAGCAAGTTGAATCCGATGTGAATGAAGCCCGCGTGCAAGAACATAGGCGTGATAAACCGCCACCACTGGTTCGGCGCAGGGTTGTCATCCAGCGAGCCACCCACTCTGGGATTGGGCACTCCACCCATCCCGCAAGATTCGGACAATGTGCACTCGGATGATGTGGTCGTAGCATTAGGGCATGGCAAGTAGACAGGCACGGTGTTGTTCTGAAGGTTCGGAATATTCTTCATGCATGGGTCGTACCGTGCACCCATGTAAATCTGCACATACGGCGAAGGACCGATCATGGGATTGAAGGTGGGTTTCGTCTCGATAGGCGAGCCTGTCAATTGAGCTGGGAGAAAAAAGAAGATGTCAGTTAGTGTCAGGCATTTCAACGGGAGAAAAATCTCCAACACTCACCACTCTTGACCAATTCCACAATAAAGACGATGACCTGGGCTAGCGTCAAGATGTAAGTCATCCAGGCCGGCTTCTTCTTAAAGAAGCCAAGCTTTTTCCTGTTTTCCCGCGGCCGGCGCCCCTCCAGGGCTCCTGGTGAGGGTGGGTACTGAGTCTGTTGATGCGTCCATTCCGGATTATTTCCATACTGGGTCTGCGCCTTCAACGGAATATTCTCTGAATAATTGTCACCGTCCGTGACACGCCCAGCAGCTGGGTAGGCACCATTGTCTGATTGTAAGGACTGTTGGCTCTCGCGGTTGTGGTAGGGGGCGGAGGGGTCATCGTGGTTGTAGTTGTTAGTAGCGTATCCGTAGCCTGGGGCGACAGGGAGTCGGTCCCCAGAATGGCCATATTCAGTCTGATAGTAGCTCGGAGGTTGAGGGACGTTCGAGTGGTAATACTCGTTGGCGGACATGTTGGGCAGTGGCCGCTGAGGTTGCGGGAAACCGGCAGCCCGATCGGGGGGTCGTAAATTCGTGAAGAAACGCACTTTTTAGTAAAAGACAAAGAAAGTGAGAGATGGGAAACCCTATAAGCGATTGAATAGGTTGGATAGTTAGATGGAAAGAACGTGTTGTAAATAGATGAAGTTGAAAAAAAGGCAGTCACATTACTTGGGGTAGTTATTTTTGGACGATCAACACAGCCGCGCGGCGACTGCGTGTGAGTGGTGGAGTGGTTGTGTGTTTCTACATTTATGCATCCGCTAGTCTTGGATCCTTCTAACACCCCTACAGTAGCTACATTTTAGGCTACTGCTAAGCCCATTGCAATGAAATTGCAGCGCTTACGCACTCTCCTCAGCCTCACACGTCCTCGCTACTACAGGGCGGACTTGGCGGACTTGGCTCAGCCATCGCTCTATGACGATGAAAACGTACTTCCAGCTACTTTCAGGTAGTGAACAAGTGGAGTCGAAGTGCCATTAACATTAACATTGACATTTATAATTAATATAGGTAAGAATAAAAGCACGACGCTGTCCAGTCCCCGCAGCCTCAGAACACAGATCTCCCTGATCCCCTGTGCCCGAGGGCTCCTGGGCCGTGGTGTTCGTGGTACTCGTGTTGTGGGTCTCGTCGACCACCAGACAATACTGGCGGTGCACGTCATTATAGTCCGTAGCGTGGTGTATCGCGTGGCCTCTCCAAACGTCAAGTGTGTACACACCGAGGTGAGTGAAGAACAAAGTTCAAAACATGGAAACCCAAGAAACAACGTAGTCCGCAATGCGACCTGTCGGTCCGCTAAGCAATACTCCAGAGCAGAAACTGTCCAAGCAGGCATGCTACTGGATATGGTACGTGTACAAAGAGGCAATGCTTCCAATACGTGGTCGTCACGACAGGGCATTCTCGGTGGCAGGTGAAATGTAGCTGCCGTACTGGTCCAGGATGCCCAGCGCATTTGCCATCGCCTGGCCGCTGTGGCCTGTCAGGAGCCATACGAGGCCACCGGCCTTGTTATAGAGCATTGATGGAAGGTAGAGCAGTGCCCAGAAGAGTAGAGCCAGGGCGACGAAGACGAAGCTGTTGGCGACGAGCTTCTCGCCGGGGGTCAGCACATACAACCCGAATGTGACCTCGTAGCGGTAATACTCGAGCCGTACGCGGTCGAAGACGCGTTGGAACGGGTTGCGCCGTTGGGTGCGCCACGGCGCGCTCGAGTTGATGGTCGACGAGTATTTACTGATGAGCTCGTCCACGGCTGCCGGCGCTCGTGACATATGAGAGGTTGTTGGGGTATAAAAGGACTGCATTTCGGTGGTCACCGTGGGCATTGTGACGGTCTCGCCGATCATATGCGAGGGATGTATATCCAATGCCCCTTGTTGGCTTTTCGAGGTTGAGGGTTTTCGTTCAAGAAAGAATGTCACGTAGGGAGGCGAAGCCCATGTGAAGGAGTCAATCGAATTTGTAGGGTCCCTGCCGCTTTAGCTCCGGATGCAGACGGAAGTGCACAGACCGAGCTAGAATTCGGCAGCCAGGTGATGGCCGGATTCAAGGACAAGGAATCGAGAACGAGAAATGGAAAGGATATATAGAAGGGGATGGAAAAGAAGAGAACTCCAACCGAGGCAGTAGAGGCAGGATGGGATTTAAAGAGAAGGAAAGGGGAAAGGGGGCAACGAAAACAAGGAACCAAGTGAAGATATTGGATCGGGATTCCCGGCACAGGTTTACTCGGGCAATGGGCCTTGATTACCTGCTTACCTGCTTACCTGCTTACCTGCTTACCTGCCCGAAATACGACATGCTTCAGGGCTTTAATTGACAGAATGATATAGTTATTTGAGTCTAGTCATGAAAGCATAATGACAAAGAATGACATGTCAGAAATCTTATAGTTCCCTACGCAGGTACTTCGCGGAAATCAGTTCCCTTAAGGCTGAATAGGGATCGGCGACTCCCGAAAAGGTGTCAGCCACAACCGTGGTCCGGGCTGATTATGTCATCCTAGATTTACCAGTTGTATGGTCACGGTACTATGGTATGTACTATGGTAGTTTAACTCTATTTACATGAGTTATACTATTTACTGCTATTTCTGGCTAACTAGTTAACTAATTATATTCATACTTATACATTTATCTGTTGTGATCAATATAAACCTTGTTAGCTTTGTGACAGAGATCACCAGGAGATTGCCTTAGTCCGGCTCACTGACCACCACTGAACCAGTGATGTCACCGGCCTCTCAACTTCCCCGCGCCAAACCTCAACCTCAACCTCAATACCTCACTCACTCATCGACCATGAATCCCGAAGATCCGCTAGTCCAGGCCCTGCCACCGGCCACTGACTACCTCACCTATCTTACTCTCCTTGAGTACCAATTGACTCCCCAACGTCTACCGCTGTTACACCAGCTGCTGCAAGATGAGCGCCTCACCACCAACATCGGCTGGGACCTTGTCAAGCTGCTCCTGCCCATGCTCCCGGCGTCTACCGAGTGTCTGCAAGATGTGGCCCGGCTCGGCAACCCGCGTGAAGTCATCCTGCGGGTGTCCGAAGCCTTGATGCAGCTCCAGCCCGGGGACGAGGACGAGGACGAGGACGATGCAGCCGCAGACGGTTCGTTGCCGAAACATATCCTGCAGTTTAATTGTCTTTTGGCGATGCTGTCAGTGCTTCATGGCCGAATACAAACCAAAGCTCCAAGCCGCTTTCTTGCGACCTCGCTTCAGGCAGCACTAGAGGCACACACAGCTATGTCCTGCGACGAGACCACTCTGGCCCTGCTCGAGTTCCTCCGCGACGTTTCTCCCAGCAAGCGACCAGCCCCAGCCCCGCGAGCCCCAAGTGAATCGAGCGTCTTGCGAACGGCGGAGGCCTCTGCTCCAGATCCCGAAGCGGAACTAGCATCCCCATCCCCGTCGGCAAACAACGAGAAGCTGTTGGTCGCGAAATTTATCCAATTTGGTATGCTCGAGCTACTCAAATCATACCTTTTGAGCTTTTCGGGTCCAATGGACCCCGGAATGTCCTGGACTGTTCGCATGCAGGAGCATTTGCATCCATCTCTGCGATTGCCGGAACAGTCGCAGACACAGGCATACATTAGCAACAAGGGCCTCAAAGAGCGGGATATGCTTATGGGGAAGATTGTGGTATGTCTTCTGTTGTATTTCTGCCTTTGTGGCATTAACTGATACTTTTCTTGTTTAGGCACTGTCACGAGACGTTGGGATAGATAGCGTTGAACTCTTGTCAATTGCTTCCCGCTCCGCATTGGAGCGCCGACCTCCGTTGGACTTTGAGGAGCCTCCAAAGTCCCCGGAAGAAATTCCATTGGAGCGCCATGCCTCGCTATTGCTCCTCGCAGCTCGCGCTGCGGGATTTACACTCTATGCATCTGGCCATCCGATGCCGCCGCTGTCTGTCTTCCCAGATATAGCAGCGATCTTTTCGAGCTTCCTAGGTGAATCTGAAAATATTGACGAAGTAGCTTATGGCCAGCCGCAGGCGCTTCTCGACTCTTTGTTGGCTCTCACTGTGCATGCCATGCAAAATCCAATTGTAGTACCGGCCAGCGAGACAGAGTTCAAGAACTTTGTTATCACCTTGACCGCATGCACAGCGCGTCAGACTCATGGCATCGTGCGCCAGATTCCAGCGACGATCGTTCACAGTCACCCATCTTCCGCCACGCGGTTCAAACTTATCCGCACCATCCTGGAAGATAAGAAGCTGTTGTCTATCCGTGACAGCGCCATTACATGGTTGAGGGAGGAGATGATCGGTCATGAATCAGCCGACACCATCTTCCACGACCCGCTCCACTTCTGGGTTCTGTTCCAAACCCTCTTCGGCCCCGTCAAGGAAGCCACCTCTGCGAACGTATTGGACAGCTGGATGCATCTCACCCAAACTCAGGGCGCGGCTCTGCATTCAGCACTCAATCTGTACTATCTACTGCTTTCATCCCCTTCTCTCAGGGATAGTCTGCAACTGGAAAAGACCGTGGTCTTCTTCCGCAGCCAGGCCCTGGAGCCTCTCCGGCAGCTTTTCCGTGCCTTCGAATCCGATCTTGCTGCCAAAGGTGGTGACGGAGTTATTGAATCTGCTGTCGGCGAGGAGATGTGCCAGGTGGGCACTGCTCGGTCTGTGGGACTGATTGGGCTCACTTTGGATCAAATCGAAGAGGCAATCAACGATACTTACGGCACCGATGACTCGGACTTGAAGACCTTCACGCAGGCAGAGGAGACACGGGTGTCTGAGATCCGAAAGGAGACGGAGGGATGGAACTAGGCGCACCACACCGGTTACAATAAGTGATAGCGTTTGTAGATCTAGTACTGGCTTGTCGAATTGTACATATCATGTCGTTCAATGATACCTCCAAGAGTGTCGTTCCAGCTCCTTGACCTTCCATTCCAAGTCTACATCATCACAGAGTTATACGATCAAAAAAGAAGAAATTTTGGAGGCATTCAGGATTCCATTCAACTGCCATGACCAACTAATAAACAATCCCGAATCAAAAAGCATCCCAGCACAAGACGACAAAACCAGAACCGTCACCGCAAACAGCCAAGCATGCACCAACAACCCATACCATAAAGGCATTTTTTTGGTAAGATTTAGAAACCATTCTCGAAAAGCAGAAGAAATGAAAAAAAAAAAAACAAAACCGCCTCCCTTCCACTAGATATTCCTCATCGTCCACAACAAGCAGCACAAGCCGCATTGCTCTTCGTCGAGATCATACCAACCACTCGCTAGCAAGTAGGAAGATAAACACTCGAGAAGAGACAATGTCCGACTGAGCCGAAAAAAAGGAAAGAACTGGACGGATCCGCAAAAGCACAAGTTGCTGGTCATGTTTCGAAAATACGGTCATTTCGTAAGATTGTCGGTGCTTCTCGCCATGCGTGGTGAAAGTCGAATCATTGAGGTTTTATCGCCAACCATGCTGACCGGCGAACATGGTCAGATCATGGTGGTGGGGATGCATTCGATTCGGGGGCGTGTATGTAAGGAATTTACATAACGACGCAACCACCACCGGGGGCAGCTGTGGCTGTGTTAGTATAGAGTCCCATGTGATAAGGGAGGAGGCACTTACCCTTAACAACAACAGCGGTAGTCTGGAACTCCATTTTGAAGATTGGGGTTTTGCTTGAAAAGCGAAGATTGGTTTGAAATGGTTGGATTGGAAAAATTGTCTGCGAGCGGATGAAGAGAGAAAGTTGTGGTAGAATGAAAAGGGTATTTATATAGATCGTTAGATGGGACGGAGGTGAGGTTTAGATGGTCATTTTGGTGGCATGAATGAGATCAATACAGATTGATTGAGCTTCCATGAGTGGACTGTTTCATAAGATATTGACTGAAGCGCTGATATTGTTGTGCTGCGCGGTGGCGCTTCTTGGTATTGTTCCTGGGGGTGTTCTTGGATAGACTATCCGCTAGCAAATGTAGCTCAAAGGAAATTGGGAAGCCTGTTGGAAGGTTGTTGTTAACAGGTTGGAATGATGGGAGGCTGCGAGTGGAGAGAAGCCTAGAAATTCAATGGCGATCTGTTGATATTGTTGCTTGCAGGAACAATCTCTCAATTTCTTCGGAAACTCCGAGTCAATTCAAAGCCTTCTTTCAGGCGAAGACGCCACGCGAGGGGATAAAGTGCCGGCATAAGTATCTAGAGCAGGTAGGTTAGGAGGAAGCCTGTAGGAGTAGTAATTCAATCGGATAACAATATTAACTGGAACCTAGGGCTCGAGGGGGTTTAACAAAGAAGTGACGGGAGGAAGATGGTTAGTGTCGTTGCAAAACAAAGAGCTGCCTTCTTAATATTGTTCATTGAGGAACAATGTTAGCGGCAAACTCGCTATTCTACGTCTCGATCTCCTCCTGAATCCCCATTTGACTCATATTCTCCTGCCTATGGATATTGTTAGCCGATGAGGTAGATTTTGCATACATTGATTTTGAGTTCAGTTATGCCACCACTGTTTTAGTTAACTATGTAACTAGTTATGTAGTCAACTAACTAACTACTAACTAACAAACTAGTTACAACAATCAATGAATCATTGCCACGAGTTTAGTTACTCCCGCTATCAATCGGATCTTTTGAAGCAAATTGGCTGGCACGAATATGGCCGGATTCAATGCGAACTGGTAGCATATTAGATGGCTGAATTAGTGGGCGACCCATGGGAACACGATCTTACCGATTGTCTTAATATTCCATGATCAATTTGAAAGGCATATTTTTTAGTTACCGCAATCACTTTCTATTGCTCTCACTCTACTCACTATCATGCCATGGCCCGGGTATAGCGTGGTCCACGTTCTTCGACATTGCACTTTCGCGGGTCCATTAGGGGTGTGGGGGATCCAATAACTGGCCTTCAGCTTAAAGTTATAATAACGCATGGATTGCTTGATTCAACTTGGATACCGCCTGTAATTATGCAAAAATACAGTCATATCATCATGATTCCCTTCGCTCAGGTATAAATAGGCTCGGTCAGGTCATTCAGCGTCAATCCCTCCTTCGCAACATCCTCTTCAAATAGGAACATCAGAGGCATCTCAACTAGAGTACCCTTAACCTGGCTAAGGAGCTCCTTAACCTGCTTCGCGCCTTCAGCACCAGGTGCAAAGTCGTCTCGCACCACGTGGCCCCATTGGAAGCGAGCAGGTCGGCCAAATTCATCCTTGCCCTCGGCCTCCTTGTCCGCCTTGTGGAAGTAGTACTCATAGAATTCCTTGTACGTGGCCCAGTTGCGCACGCTGTCGTCGGGGACTGCATGGAACACCTTGCGGAAGACCTCGGTGTTGGTGCGGGCGCGCGAGTTCCACAGGCTTTGCACGGTCTCTGAGAGAGGATCGGCGACAACCTTGCTCTCTGGGCAGTCGAAATCAAACTGGTTAGGGATACCAACGGGCTCCGAGTTCGCGTCGGGGTGCTGGTAGTCTTGCGGAGGTAGAAGACCCAGGTGCTTTCGGAACAGCTGACGACGGAGAGAGCTGGCGAAACGGCTGGCCGTCCAGGGCTGACCGTTCATGCTGGATTGCACCGGGGTGAAGTCTTCGATGACGACTGCGATCTCGGAGTCGTGGTCACCTAGCTGCGAGCGGTCGTTCAGGTTCGCCGAGCCGCAAATGACAATACGGTCGTCGGCAATCATCACCTACATGAATTAGAATAGAGAAGGATTATGGGAGTTAGTGAATGCATACCTTGGAGTGGACATAGAGCTCCTCGCTCACAAAGGCGTCCATCTCAGCATCGGGGTGCCCGTCCCACGGCACATTGCGAATATCCTCTCCACCCAACATGTAGCACGAGCTGACACTATCCCAGCGACCAGCTGATTTGCCACCCTGGACATGCTGAGCAGTCTGCTGGTATTGCTGGAATGGAGCAGACGTATCGAAAGCGCTTCGAGTAGTACTCGAGGGGTAGCCAGCGGAGCCAACAGTGTTGTAGTCATACTGTTTGCGAGCATCCTCGTAGTTGACACCACTCTGTTGTTCGATAGTAGCCATCAGACCGGAATTGTTAATCCGGTCATAGTTGCGGAGGTTGTAGAAGCGGATATAGTCCATCGGGTTGAAGCCCTCCTTGGCAATCAGCTCCATTATACTGTTGCCCCCGCGGTTAATCGAGTTATACTGGAACTCCATAATGGCCCGGGTACCCAGAGTCTCGTCATCTCTCAGATCTCCGGCAAAACAGGGCACAGAGGGGATCACCACCACAATCTTGTACTTTTGACCGGCGCGGGCAGCACGCAGGATGCGCTCCACAATGGCGGCACCGATCTTGTTCCTTACTGGGTGCTGGGATTCGCCAGTGGCGGTGATGAAGAACTGGTTCTCGATGTACACAAAGTGCTGGCTGTTCTTGATCACAGCAGCGTATGCGTCAGCAATCGAGTGCTCCAAGGCGCTTCCGTTGCTCCATTTAGCGCAACTGCGCACGATCTGGCAAGACATGTTGCCACGGCCCTGAGGTGTGGGGCGTCCGTATGTTGTCAATCGATCTTGATATTGATGGATCTGACCGGCGAGCTGGCCGCGAAGCTGGTTTCCGTACTGTGAGAATTCCTCGCGGAAGCGGCGTGGGGCAAATCCACGTTCCCCTTCAGATTGATAATCACCCGTTCCACGGGTGTTTTCCTGGCCTGGCGGAGGTGGATAGTAAGGCGCTTGACCCTGAGACTGGCCCTGCTGTGCAAAGCTGTCGGAAGACTGAGTTTGCGGGGGCGCGTAGTAGGGGCTTTGGCCCTGCTGTTGGGGCTCATAGGATACATTCGCAGGTGACTGGCTCGGAGGAGGTCCCGCGGGAGGCGGCGGGAAGGAACTGCCAGTGTAGGTATACTGCTGGTGCTGCTGATGCTGTTGATACTGCTGCGGCTGTGGGCTACCAGATCCCTGGGTGGGAGGTGATTGATATGTTTGCGCGCCACCAGGTTGGTAGGCTTGGTAAGATGGAGAACCTTGTTGTTGCTGTTGGTGCTCCTGCGGGCTAGTAGAAGTCCGCCCTGGAGGTGGAGGATATGTTGAAGCACCCGCGTGTTGATAGGTTTGCGACTGCTGCTGCGGAGTCGCAGATGCCTGGCCTGGAGGCGGTGGGTAGGTGGGAGCTCCTCCATGTTGCTGCGGTTGCCACTGTGAAGCAGGAGCCTGCTGCTGCTGCTGCGGACTGGCATTGCCGGATGGATACAGATCGTGCTGTTGCTGGTTACCATGCTGCTGGCCACCAAAGGAAGTCGGTCTTCCGTAGAGTGTGAGTCTGGCGTACCGCGACTCATTGCGGACCTTGTACTTGGAATCGTAGATAAAGTTCCATCGCTCAACAAAGTGTTGGCGTAGGTCCTCTACAACAGCACCGTGCAGACTAATGGAGATATCGGACCAACCCATTCTGGACATGGTCTTTCGGTCCAGTTGGTTCTGTTCCCAGTGAGAGACATCATGGAAATCGAGGACTCGCGAGTTGTTGTAGTCCTGGCCCGGGAAGACGATCTCATTGATATCTTCGGGATGTGCATCAGCAATGGCATGCTGGTTGGTGTCCCAGCGACCGAAGCACAGGTCCAAGCCACCCATGAAAGCGATCTGTCCATCGATCAGGCATAGCTTCTCGTGGTGGGCCCAGTACAAAATGACGTCGTCGTTCATTCCGTACAAGCCTTTCAGGGCATCCTTGGACATCTTTGTGAGACTAGCCGAGTCGAGCGACATGTGTTGGAAAGATGTTGTGATATCCGAAGCCAGCTCCTGGCGATCAGGTAAATGGTCGGGGTGACGGAAAACAGCGATATTGGGGTGCAGGTTCTCGAGAGCGTGCTTGGTATGGGAGGAAGACAAAGTCAAGGCTTGAGTAACCTCCTTGTAGACAATGATATTGACACGCACGCCACGCTGGGCTGCCGCCTGTAGCATGCGATCTAGTCGATACTGCTCATTTTTGGCTGGAGGCCTTCTCAGATACAGCTCGGGTGAGAGCCACCCTAGGGAAAACAAAGATCAGATAACATTCCACGGGTCGATCCGAGGGGGCCGAAACTTACAGTCCAGAATCCAGATGGATTCGCGCGCATTCTCCAGAGCTCTGGACACAGCCCAGAAATAGCTGCAGCCATCCACGTACCACTTGACATCATTTTGTTCGCGCGGAGGTGCAAAGCTACCGAAGCGGTGCTCGTTGGTGGGCTTGCTGGCACCGTACTGGGCGTAGGCCTGTGGATCAATGGCGGTACCAACCTTTTGAGCGAACTCGGTACCAAGGTCGGTGACGGTTTCTTGAATTTGGCCCAGGAACTCTCCTATCTTGTCTTTTTTGGGTGGGTTTCCTCCGTACTGGGGTTGCTGCTGGTACTGCGGCTGGTACTGCGGCTGGTACTGCGGCTGGTACTGCGCGGCTGCGCCGGAGTTCTGGCTGCTGTATCCATAGGGGTTCTGGGTCTGGTTTGGTTCTGTCAGCTTGAATGATCAGATGCAATTATAGGAGTGGCATACTCCCTGTCCCTGATAACCAGGCTGGTTGTGAGATTGACCGAACGGCAAGGAGCTGTGGGTCTTGTAGGTGTCGCGGAGCTTCTTGAAGGTGTCGCCCAATCCTCTGCTTCCATCGCCCGATCCACGGTCGGACTCGTAGTATTGGCCATAGACCAGATCGTCTTCTTTTTGAGACATCCTGCGAGGTAAAGATAGATGAGGAAAAAGAAACAAAGTCGACAGATGTCTAGGTGAGAGTGGAGAGTTGTTTTAAACAGCCCAATGCCCCGCTGCTTAGCCACAATGGGGACGTGGCTGTGTTTAAGTGGACTCTATTGAGCTAGATCTCGTATTGTGAAACATATTTTGAACTTGTATTTATGTGCAATGCGACTAATATATTCAGTCACTACCTAGGTAGACATACAAAAGTTCATGGTACAGTTTGCTAAGGCCATGCGTATCTGCATATCGCTCCACGTCAGCACGTGTATTCCCTGACAGGCGACAGGTCTACGGCAGGTGATAGAGAGCAAAGGGACATGATTATTCTTCTCTATATTAAATATTTCACTATAATACTTTGCGCCTACCTAGAGTATATAGAGATTCTAAGGGAACAATTCATATCATGTTCTTTACTTACTTCTTTTAACTTTGAAGCTTAGACAATTGAATATCTACTTCTCTATCTCTTACTTTACCTTTACATTGCCCTTGATTTACCTTTACTTTGCCTTTGCTTTGAGTTAAATATGCTATCTATAACAGCAGTCATAACCCTTATAATAGGAATAGCTTGGCACAATTCATCTCTGTAGGTCACTATTCATCGATACTTTAAGGTGACTATAATACTAGTGCTCTAGCGAGTTAGTCCCTCGTCTAAATGTAGAATTAACTATATAATTCTAAGAATTTTGCATATGTTTAGTCCGGAGGGCATATACTGTAAATCCGAAGCTCGTTTTCGCCATTCTCAGAACCTTATGCTACACTACCACGAGATGCCCATCAGTTCCAACAACGGCAACCCTTCGCCTTCACGACATCAACTCAAAAAAACCCCAAGCCCGTTCAACGCCCCCTGTGTCAAGACTGGCAGATGTCGCATACTCTTCTGCTGCATCGAGGAGTGTTGCTGCCGTTGAAGAAACCAGTAGGGGCGGACTCCTATTCGGAAATGATTGCTAACGGGGCATCATTAGGCGCCATCCTACGGCGGACACACATCATTCTTCGTGGTTGGGAACATGACAGCTCTTCGCTTCTACTTCCACGTAACACTGCTTTCCCTACAATCGTCATTTCCCATCAAGGTCGTGTGACGGTAGCACGAAATCAGAAGTGCTAGGCATGAATGTAATTACAACTAAATAGACTTCTGAGCTATTAACTGATGCGTGTCGCCTTGGTTAAGGTCTCCAAGTACATTGATACGGGTTGTGTTGTGGCTAAATGCCCGTTGCGATAAATATACGTCATGGCTTTCGAGAAACGCCTTGATGATCCCATAATGAGATGATTGGTCCGAAGGAACGATATGTATCCGACATCAATGCAAGAACTACAATAACACATGCAACAAACACCTACGCGTACGAGGTAATGAGCTGCAGAACCCCCGCACCTCCTTAGGTAAGAGTGAGATCAGCCCCGCAAGTATAAAGAGACCCGATATCACTATCTGATCTCTGCATTCCCACTGCCATCATGTCTCTCGCCACTCTCGACGTATGATCCCTATTCCTCCAGCCTGATCCAGCACTGACATCCACCAGAGCTCCCAGCACCCCAACCTCCCCGCAGCATCGCAGACCCTCTTCCACGCCAAGGCCCGCCAGCGACTGAGTTTCGAACAGATCGCCAAACATATAGGCCGCAATGAAGTCGCAACTGCAGCCATCTTCTACGGCCAGGCTAAGGCCTCTGCAGAGGATATCCACAAATTGGGCGATGTGCTCATGATTGACCACTCGCAGCTGGAACTGCAACTTAGTGGCTTTCCTGACCGCGGCAAGTCGGTCGAGATGCCGCCCAAGGAGCCCTTGATCTATCGTCTGTATGAGATCGTGCAGAACTATGGATATGCCTATAAAGCTATCCTCAATGAGAAGTTCGGGGATGGCATCATGAGCGCCATCTCGTTCTCGACCAATGTTGAGAAGGAGACGGATGCTGATGGGAATAACTGGGCTGTTATCACTCTGCGGGGCAAGTGGTATGTCTCTCTGAAGAGTTCCCACACCGGACTTGACGTGCTGACATTGGCAGGCTGCCTTTTTCTCGATTCTAAAGTGGAACGTATATCACGGATTTTACTGCTTTACTATGACTGCCAAGGTACTTTGAGTAGACTTTAAATACTACTTTGTTTCTCAACAGTGCTTGTACCCGCCAAGGCTGGTGGCATGGTCATCGTCATCAATAGCAAAGTTAATGGCTATAGTTAGGTGGCTGGCCAGCTTGACGAGAAGCATACACGCATGTATCTGTTCAGCGAGGACATCGCAGAATCCAAGCTGTCACTGTTTCAGCACTCTTTGAGATTCCGAGGCCTATTTTAATTGTGCTATGGACATTTTGGAAAGCCTGCAAGCAATGGAGACGGGGACTCGTAACTTGACTGGCGTATGCAAAGACAAAGGCGCTCAGGACTTGAGAACATCTCACTGTCTCACCTGTACGGCTATTCGCTTGGAATTCTACGATAGTATTTCATTCAAGTCGAAAAGAATAATATTTGCCGAGCTAAAGGGGGTATTGATCCTACCGGCCCCGACCCCATGAACGAGTCAAGACGCCGCAAGGAAACAGCCGAGAAAGGTATAATCATGATATGGGGCATCTCGAATGGAAACGTTAATAAAAAAACAGCCAAAGGATCACTAGTTCCCCTTCTCCACATGCCATCGCACTCGAGCCAGCTCCATCGATCTGGATGTGTCGAGGAACCGACAGTGCGAGGGTATCAATCACCAGCAGCGAAGTTTGCGCATGGGAGGATTTGGAGGGCGGGTCGCTTAGCAGCAGTCCTCACAGCACTCGAAGCACAGGAGGCCGGCGCAGCTATATCAATGTCAGTTATGATTTGCCCGGCAAAGTGATGTCAGGGATTTCTTACACTCCGCAGCAGACGTCTCCGGCACCACCACCGCGCAGCTTCATCATGTTCTCCTGGGAGTTCTAGAATAAAGAGTCAGTATAAAGAAAGAAGATGCAAGATAAGGTAACGTACGGGCTGCTCGGTGACAATGCGCTCGGTGGAGGGAGCGTCAGGGCTGGTGGGCTGCTGGTTCTGGACCGAAGCAGTGGCGCCATCCCAGGTCGGGGCAGACTCCTGCTTGGGAGAGAACCAGGAGGAGATTTTGCCGAACATGATGTATTGAAAGTAGACGAGAGGGTCGGGAGGTCAGGGGTTAGAGGTTAGAGGCGATGTGGAGAGAAGAGGGAAGGAGGGGGAACGGTTTCTTTAATACTCCATCTCACTCTACGAATAACCCCGGTCCCTGGGTGATACAAGTGCTAATTTCACTTTCGGTTAAGCCGGAGGACCTGGCGTCGTCACCGCTGTAACGAATGACCGTAATCGGGCCTATGGATTTCCACTAGTGGCACTAAGCCCTGTTATCTTGATGCTCAGCCATTCACATTGGGCGCCGCCAATGTGGCTGGGGATTCGAACGGATACTTTCCGAGATATATCGGGAAATTACGAGATATAACTGGACAGTACATACTTCGTACTGGGAAATGGAGCCCCTGAAATCGTGGATGCCTAGTCAAAATCAGCGGGTTGGTTGGAAACGCACCCCACTCACCCCTGTTGAGACCTGGAGCGCTAAGCTTCGACAAGCTTTGCCATTCGTGCAAATCCCGTTTATTTTTAGTCTCCCGCGTGGCTTGCGTTGCTTATACCGTGGCAAAGTGACTCGGGGTTTCTGAGTGGAAAAGGGCCTCGGTGTCGATGCGATTCTTCTCCAGCTATTCATTCTTTTTCTTTTTAGGTACGTCGTGAACTTTTTTAAGATAAAAGATCAAGTTTAGGGTTCCTTCGAAAACACGTATGTATCAGTCACATGACCTGCACAATTGGCGGCTCTCGCCGCCTGTAAATTTCATCGTCTGGCTTCCTCCCATCAAGACGATCAATAGCGGCAACTCTCAGCAGCCATGGCCACCCCCTCAGAAACCCAGACTCAGCGCGAACGCGATTATGAGCGTTTCAAGAACTACACGGCATTTGGATTCCTCGTTGCAGCACCCATCATCATCGCGCTGCCACCACGCAGACTCGATCTGAACACTGTTGCGCTTGCCAGCGCCTTCGCCATCTCCGCCAACCACATCACGCGCGAACGAACAGGGCGCAGTATCGTCGACCGGATCGAGTCGCGAATCTCTACGCGCCCCGCCATCCTGCGGGAATTACCTTCCGAACGCGCCGAAGAGATACAGGCCCGGTTGAGGGCTGTGCGAGAGGCGCAAATACGGGACGCTACGGGCGAGGACCTGGAGAAGCTCAAGGCGCGCCAGGATCAAGAGAAGGGTGTTGTGGATCGAGTATGGATGGGCGGTGAATCAGCGGGTTGGAAGGAGCGCCGGCTTCGGGAGGAGCAGAAGGCTATTGCGGAGGGGAAGGGCTATGGGGATTTGATCATGGATCATATCTGGGAGGTTTGGAACTGGGGGAAGACTGAGGAGGAGGATGATGAGTGAGCGCTTGCGTTGTTAGCATCGGGTGCGGGTGCGTCTTCGGAGTTGCTGGGCGTCTCGCCCTAACGTCCACCATTTGCTTCATTGCACATTATTGTCATGTCTACGGCTATATATGTATCACCACTTGTTCGAATTAGCATGGGATCAGGAGTTTGCATTTGAATTGTCTATCAATATAGCTCTACTCTTGGAGCGCTAAGCCGATCACTTAAATTTTGTAATCGAGCTGTCTAGTTAGTTATGCTCTAACTAACTAGTTAATGTGTTGTTGCTTTTGCCTGAGAAATGGGGTGTCCAATGGAGATGCTGAAAAAGAAAGAGTCGCGGGCCGGTTCGAACCCGCACTGTCAAGATGGCGATAATAAACCACACCTGCGCTTGCACCTCAACGAAGCTTGTGTAAGGAAAAAAAAACTGGTAGCTTCTCTTTGATTGAGCGTGTCATCCTTAGTGCAGGGGCCATGCTAATCTTCTCTGTATATTTTCATTTGACCAAATGTCCCGAAGGACATCAGGTAAACCTGAAACTGAGTGATACCCGAAGGTAGGTGGCAGTATCTTTCCGCCTTCAAGAGCATGTGACTTGCCCCTCCCAGTTGGGTGACAGCGGGCGGTGAGAGGTATAGCCCACAACGATTTTCGTAAAGAGGTCTGAAAGCAAGGGCAAACAAGTCTAGCAAACAAGCAAGGAAGAAACGGCCTTAGCTTTGGGGGTAGAAAAAGAAGACTGAGTTAAGACGGAAACTGATGGTTAATATGAGGGGGTCCTTTCGCTTAGCCCTAACAGCCCCACGCAGAACCTTGGGTCTAGGGCGTTATACCCGTCTACTACATAGGCACACGTTATATGCCACTGTGGAGTATAAACGGAACAAGGAAATGTCAGAAGATGTTTGTAGGACCCAGTGTCCGTTGTGGGTGAAAGCTGTGACTGATTAGATGTTTTACTAATACTCCAGTCTCTAAATTCACATCACCTTAGGATTGGGGTCACACCTTAGCGATGATAGGGACTCGTGCCAGCGTGCTATGGAAGTAGGAAGCCGGAAGGACCCAAAGAAAGGTTCGAGAGGGAGGTCAAGAGTGAGGGGAAAAGTGAGGTGGTAGCTAGTCGAAAGGGAGAACCACATCTGCGCTGTGAGATTCTGACGCATTTTGAGAGTAAGAGAGGAGTTGTACTATACCCGAATATAGCTCCTATCGGCGGGTCCACTGATGCTAGGAACTGCAAAGGACGTCTAGGCTAGCGGCAATCTGGTCATGGTATAAGGAAATTTGTACCATCGCTGATACCGGGCTGTCATTGTTGTAGTTGGCGTTGCTCTGGTAGCTTTGGTGGGTTTTGGTTGCGGGGGTTGTACCGCAAAGAAGGCTCGCCTCTAGGGATCCGCGGTCCCAAGCCGTTAGTAAAAGGATGTGGTCAGAAAGGAGATGGCGGAGACTTATATAGTCGTCAAAGACGAGGTCGAAAGGCGTTTCCCTGATGCGGGTTTCGTAGTGGAGAGATAGAAGGAAATCCACTAAGAGATAAGTAAACTTGGAGTGAGCTTAGCTATGACCTTAGGGCCTCAGGAAAAGGGAGGACAAAGTGACAAAAATGTGAGCTTAGGGCTCTCTCTCGGACCGAGACAGAAGTGAGGACGAGGCAAGTAATAGCCTAACTACATGCATATCTACGAACCTACAGATTAGCACATTGAGTGAAGAAATGGCCATTCGAATTGCCAGCCGATGATAAGTAATACATGATATGGAATGCTCAGTGTACACTCGTTTCTCACGAGGAATATTAAACAAAATTCACAATCATTTTCCGCAATATCAAGCAGAGTCATAGCTCCCCAAACGCTGGAACAGGGATACCAAGATGATGAGAAGGTACAAGCCGCCAATTTGCTCCAAATTCAATATCAATATAAGTGGCACATAAAAATGTAACGCTTATTCCGAAGATGCAGATTTCCCAGACAATTTCATGCTCAGCGCAAGGCGGTAATAGATTCAAGCATTTTTTGTGAGATTTTCGCGATCTCGACAGCGCCCTCGGTCACGATTCGGGCGATGTCGAGGTCGATTTCAGGTGCGTACTCAATGACAGGCGCATCCTCCATGACAGGTGCGTCCTCAATAACAGGCGCATCCTCAATAATGACGTCCCCATCCCGGTCGTAATACAAGGAGTCAGGACCCAGGATGGGAACGAAAGGCTCAACGGGCTCATCGCACAGTTCAAGATCGTCAATGGAGTTGTCTGAGATCTCTGGGTGCGAGAGTGGTAGTGGCAGCGGCACTGGCAGTGGCTCGTTTTGATGGTTGTGACGATTACGGCCACCACGACGTCGCCGGTTGCGGCTTTGATAGTAATCAAATTGCCGATTGTTCTGATGGCTAGGGGCTTGATCGCCTTGTCGAGGACCGTATTGGTTTGAACGGTGCTCATTGGAGCCATAGTTTTGACCAGGGCGGTGGTTTCGGTTGTAACCCTGGTTCTGGATTTGGTTACGAGGACCCGAGGGAGTCGCTCGTCTGTGGTAATTGTTACCACGCCGGTAGTCCTGTTGAATTGTTAGCTTCATTCATGTCTTATATGTTTAAGGGTCGCTTACTTCATCGGCATCGCGGGATTGAGGGAATCGAGTCAATCCAGGAGCTCGGTTCCCGTTGGAATTTTTGAAATTCCGGCCGCGTTGGTAATTGGGGCTGCCATTGTTGCGGTTGGCGTTGCCCTGGTAGCCTTGACGGCCACCATTGTGGTAATTCTTTTGTTGGTTTTCAGTGGTATAGTTGCGGGAGTTGTACCGCAACGAAGGCTCGCCTCCAGGGATCCGCGACCCCGAGCCGTTAGTGGAATGGTTTTGTCGGAAACCGACTTGTGGACTGATTGCAGGACCGTCCGCACGGGGGTTGTCATATGCCCGGCGCCCGCCGAAAGATGGACTAGTCATATTGGCTTGACTAGCCATGTTGGCTTGATGGGCACAATGCATGATGGATTGAATCCCGGTCTCACTTTGTGGAGGTTGTGGAAAACGGAACTTGTAGTGGTAATGACCCCTCAGATTGTTGTAGAGAGGTGGAAAAAGAAAGAAAAAAAGAGGGCAGACGTGGGAAAGCAGAGGAATTATATAGCCCCCGCCACCCTGATGCTCCGATCTCAGATGGTGTTAGTATACTAAAGTGAGTATTGATGATTTGCAGATGAACCATGGATACGTAACTGAGATCCAAACTATATCGATTGAAGATGGTATAGCTCAGGGGAGGAAAGTTAATCAGCTCCGACCACAGACAACCGAAGTCAAGTATGTACAAGGTTCTCAAGGCTGTCTACCAGACCCGTGGTCGAAGGGGGCTTAGACAGTGGCTATTCATGGATAGCAGGATGGCAGTATAGCAGTGTCTTGATGTTGAAGGTAGCTAGCTCTTCTGATTAGCACTGTATGACGTAGACGTGAGAAGGTTGTCTGAGTAGCAGAGAAGAGAGATAATGTCGGAGCTGTTAAGAGAAATGCTATTTTGCATCTATAGAGTGGGATCGTAGTGCAATATGGGCCACATTGAGGTGACTGTAGTCAAAGAAATATCAGCCCTTTGACCTAAGACACCGCTTGTGAACCCTATTGGTGTAGCATTGGCAAAGCTCCTTCAACGAAGACGCATAAAGATAAATATGGCCATGCTATCACCCGAGAATAGACCTGCTAACACAGCAGATATAAAGGAAAGAAACCAATAGGAGACATTTGTGAATGTGCCCTCATATGCAGGAATGGGCCTATGAACAAAGCCAAGACAAAGGCAAAGAGGATAATGCCAGTGTATGTGAGCTTTCGTCAACGATGATTTTTCGTTTGTCTCCTTGTCTTAACATCTGCCTTAGCCTCAGTCATGACCTCGCCGTCTCGATTCGCGTCGATTCCCGTCCTGGCACGTTTCTTGCGATGCTTGGAGTTTCCTGGAGATGCGCTCTCATTGGACAGAAGGCTTTCTCGCTTGCGCTTCTCAGGCTTGGCATCGTCTTTTCTTCGGCGACGTTCTTCTTTGATTTGTAGTCGGCGACGGACTTCCTCCGAGATATCTTCTGTCTCAAGGGAGCCGGAGCTATGGTAAAAGTCCTCCGCGGCCGGGTGTGAAGCAATGTCGCGCTTTCGTTTCGAAGCGCGATCTTCCAAAGTATCCGATAGTGTGTTTGTCCCTGACTCGGTAGATGTCATATCTCTCTCTTTCTCGGTTCTTGATCTCTTCCTATTCCTGGTAGGGTCTGCATCTGTAGAATGCGGGCTATGTGTCTGCCGAGCATTTGTCTTGGACGCCGATGAAGAGACGGAGTGAAACGGATTCTCAGGCACTTTCTCTGTAGTAATGGTTAAGATAATTTGACCGTATGAACCTTGTAGGACTCGACGTGGGGTGTCTTGAGGAGGGTTCGGATAAACGTACTGGACAACTAGTAGGCAAGCAGTGTTAGACAGAGCGGCTCAACTGCAAAAGGACTTTAATAGAGTAACAAACCATATGCTTCCGAACCACCTTGAACTGATTCATTGCCTGGACCGTCTTGTTCACCATCGAGGATATCGCGCGAAAGGCCTCCTCGTCCGATGCAACCTGCTCTTTCACCGAGTCCAGCATTTTGAGATGGGTCGAGAGAACGCTTTCATGGCGCGAGAAGATCTGAGTAGTAAGATGAGATGTCAGTAAAGCTTGCTTCAAGTCAGGCGAGGTAATGTGTGCCCCTCGCTGGCATTGTTTGCGGCACCATTTTCCACGCGACGCAAATTTGGCAACGACGACATACCTCTGCCCAGGGAAGTTGCGCGGCATTGATCTGAAAGGCATTGAAGGCTGGATACGGCTGATCATGGCCGGTCCCATTTGTGTACATGTTCGCGCTCATGTTGCAAAGCCTCGAGGGCTGCATCAAAAGGATGTCAAGGAGCTCGCAGGGAAGCGGATCGGCGGAGAAAAAACGGAGCTTCTCCGCGCCAAGAGATGGCTATCGATTTGGAGAAAGTGCAACTTAAACGTAGAATAAAATTGGTTCTGATAAAAGTTAAATAGAAAATATGCGTCTCTCATTGTCCAAAGTGAATGCTCCTGATGAATTATTGTGTACAACCCGAGGCCCTTGACGACATCCATAAACACCCATAAACCTTGCAATATCGCACTAAAAAATCCTTGGCCAGCATCATACAATCAAATACATTCATCACCACGCGCCAGCATCAAAGTCAAAACGACCTAATTCCTTCTGCGAGTCTTCGACATCCTTCTTCGCTTTCATCCGCATGTAGAAAATAGGGCAGTCGCGTGACGAACAAATGACTTCACAGTGAAGACTGCCCTGGCAGCGCTGACACTGAGTCCAGAGTCGCCCGAACCGAACTTCGAGATCGGACACCTTGGTAAGGGCCTTTGTGTAGAGCTCACCGAGACGAGGCCGGCAGTTCTGACACACGGCACCATCCTGCTCCTCCTTGCCCGAGAGCGGCTTCTTGCAGCCCATGCAAGTTTGGGTCTTCTTAGTGAATTTCATCAAACCGCCCAGACTGGGTGCTGCAACGGAGATGGATCGGGTGTGTTCACCCGTCAGTAGTTGGCTGGCCTTCTTCTCACCCAGAATGGGCTCGAAGATACGACCAAGCGGGTTCGCAAGCTGGTTGTCCAGGTAGTACTTGGTATCGATGGGAATGTTATTTTCCAGGACATAGATGGGATCCTCAGCCCGCTCGTAACCCTTGGAGTTGGCTGCTCCCTTGATCATGACATATGCAACACGGTCACCTAGAGCAGGGGCAGAGCCAGCGTCACGTTTGGCCATGCGCTTGGCCAGCTCGACGTGTGCTTGCTTGGCAGCGTACTCCTTCTGTGAGAGGGCCTTGGTGATGACCAGCTTCGACATATCGATCTTGTTCTGAAGGAGGTCGGAAATGGTCGACTTGACATAGCTGTTTTGCAATGTTAGCTGTTGCACAAAAGATCCATGGGTTCCATTGGCTTACTCCTGAGCGCTATCAAGATCTCTCTCGATAAGAATCTTGTTCAACACGGTCTCAATCACGTTTTGGACAAGCAGGCAATTGTCACGGCGCACTGTCTCAATACCCTTGGTGTCCATTTTGTCGTGCTTTTTGGTATTCGTCCAATAAAGCCCGGCATACCGCTTCTTGTTGATCAGCAAGTAGGGGAAGTACACCTTTTCGAACTCCAGCTTGATGGGTTTGATGAACTTGGAGGAAACGAATTCTGCGGCTTCCTCTCCGAGTTTCATCGCGTCTGCCAATTCGGAGACCCCGAATTTGACCATGACCGAATCGGTATCACCGTAGATGACCTGAGCATCGTGAGAGTAGCCGTTGGCAATGGTATAGTGTGATTCCACCTCATGTTTGGTTTTTTCGATCATCTGACGGCCATAACTGGTCGTACTACTGGCAATGGGAAGACAGGGAAGCTTTCCGACAGTAGCACCCGTCAGACCGTACACACTGTTTGCGCTGACCTTCAAGGCAAGCTGACGGCCGTTCAGGACAGCCTTTTTGAAGGGATCCGTCTCAGTGGCCAGCTCCTTCTTCGCACGTTTTCGTGCACCCAAGAGTTCCTCGAGAATCTGAGATAAGAGACCCTTGCGAACTTTGGTGGTGCAGAACATGTCTCCATTCGGCGTCACGATGTAATCTTCATCCTTCTTAAGACCGAGCTTCTCAACGCTGCTCTTGTTGAGGAGGGTGGTGTAGCAGAGATTGTGTGCTTGGATAATGGAGGGATACAGCGATGCGAAATCGAGGGTCGCAATTGGCACACCGTAGTATCCTCGCTTCGGTTCAATGACGGTGGCACCTTCATAGTCCTGCTCGTCCTGGGATTTGGTGTTGGGAATGACAAGTTGTTCTTCCCGGGCCTTTCGGAAAAGCTGACTGATGAATTTGACTTGTTGTCCGCGAGAGAGCAGAAACATGAACGGAACACCCGTAACCCTTGCCATCTCGGTATAGTTGACCAGACACATCAGTTTGTCCATCAGTCGTTGTGGTAAATAGGCATCCTTCAAGCAGTATACCGCCAATCGGCGACGAGAGTCTGGTGTGCCGTTAAACAGTTCTGTGATCATTGTGTGGTGAACGTCTTCCTTTTGTTCGCCCAGAAACTCGTAGGACACGGAATTGAGAGTGTAACTTCGAAGTTGGTAATCGCGCTGCACCAATTGCAGAAGATCAAGCTGGATTCGGCCGTTGGTGTTTGTCGCCTTCGTCTCTCGGTTGCCCATCTGCTTACTGGAGAAATTGGCCTCCTTGGCCTCCGTCTTGGTCTTCCGCAATCGTGTCCAGTAAGGGAAGTTAGTGCATTTTAGATGTTTTGCGCGGTCCAGAAGGTACGGGAAATCGAAGTTTGCGATGTTGTACCCGATGATCACATCGGGATCGACCTTCTGCAGGAACTCTTTCCAGGCCATGAGCATCCTTTCCTCCTTGTCGAATTCCAAGATTTGGGTGTTGACAATGAGACTGGTGGTGTCAAGGCAGAACACGTTCCGAACGAAAGGCTTGCTGTCTCCGTATCGAGAAACGACATTGGCGATCTGAATTACCGGGTCGACATTAGGTTCCGGGAAAATACCCTGTCGTCCGGCGCACTCGATATCGAAAGATAGGACTCGAAGAGGCGCCATTTTGGCCCATTCACCGTTGGGCGCATGAGCGATCATGTCACGATAATCGACGATAGCCTCCAATTGACAAGTTGAATGTTTCTCGTCTTCTGGGACGAGCTGATATTTCCCGGCCTTTGCTTCGACCCACGACATGCCGTGGAGACTGGTGTCGATCATAAATCTCAGCAAATATTGGATATTGTCAAAGGTAAGAATCCCACTGTCCGAGTTGCTCCATAGGCCTTTGTAGTTCATAGTAGCACTGCCGGTTTCCAGAGCGCTACGCAGTCTGGCAATGAACTTCGGGTCCGTGACAGTAATCTTGAGGTACCAGCTCTTCTTATTGCCCTGAAATCCATAGATATTCTCTCGCAATGTGACTTCCACGCGTTGGACGACAGGCTCATTCTGAGCCAGTTTGGTCTCCAAGAATGCTTTGTATGGCTGGCAATCTTCCTTGGTGAAGCCGACGGGCGCAGCGATGTAAAGGTAATGTTGGAATCCGGTGACATGAAGCAGGACTGACTGGCCGGCCTGTTGCAGTTGTTAGATCCAGTAGGGCTCGATGAGAATCCAGTGTAAAGATGAAATTACCTCGGTGTCACCGAAGAGTCGGACAGCCATCTTGCCTCCAGCCATTCGTCCCTCCTCCGCATCGATCTGCTGGAAGCAGATGTTCTCCGTAGCTGGATCAAATACTCCAAGAGGAGGACGTTCCCATTGTTGGTCTTTCTCGGCATTACTCTGCTTGAGTTCATTGATATCCTGGGTCATCTTTTCGAGGACTTCCTCCTCGAACGTGCTCTTCTGCGGCTGACTTGAGCCAAAACCTTTCCGCTGGGCATTTTTCATTGGCGGCTTGAGCTGCCCACCGGTTTCATTGTCGAGCTTGCGCTTCTTCATCGCGTTTGGAGACGCGAAGGCGTTGCGTGCGTTATTGGTCGTGTCGCCCAACACGCGTTTTTGGGGCATTATCGCTTCAGGCATGGTGACAGCTCAGGGTGTACAAGTACACCGTTGAGAAGTCGTAGGAAATAATGGTGAAGCAAGTGGGAGGAGAATGTGTTGGGGGCAACTAATCAAGTCGTCTCGCAAGTCGCGCCTTCGACGTGACGCTCTTAACGCGTGATCAGTCACATGGCGATAAGAGATAAGCCCACTTTAGTCATGACTTGGGGTACCTAAAACTGGCAGCTGAGGTATGAACTAAATTGCTATTATACTCATTTCTACCTGATCCAGTCTTTCTATCAGTAGTATGCTCTCATACTCATTCCAGTCAATCGACGTCTCGATGTAGATGCCAGTGCGGCAGCGGCCGGGAAGTCAGTTCTGCTGGCAGAAAATGATGACTCTAGTTACCATTATTGTGGAGAGCCTGCCGTAGACTCCTCGCTTTTCCCGTCACCTTGGCATCGCTCTTTGCCTTAAATTGTTTTAAAGATCTGTGTTTGTTCTATTCCGTTCTTTGATACGTGACAGTGTACGTCAAGTCTTGAGTTGACATCGTTGGCTGTTTTGCATTGGCCTCAAAACACAGCCCGCCTCGCACGCCCTGTCGGAGAGAATTCGAATCTGATGGAAACTTGAGGCAATCACCGCCTGTTTTGGCTCAGGACATGTTTACCGCTGGCTTTATTTGACGTTTGTCTACCGTGTCATCTTCGGATGAAAGGTACTCGCCATTAATTGCGTGCTGCCTTGAGACATTAGTGTCAACCTGGCTATTTGTGTTCACGCCCGGCCAGAACCGTTTCTCATCTGCATAACTACCTGGCCAGGGTCTTTTTCAAGAAGATCTCGCTGTTTCACTACTCCCATGCTTGTCGTTTCTATGGACAGATGTGGCTTTGATTCGGGTCTCCTTCTGTCGCTCGCCCGCCTACTTTAATTACCATCAGCATGTCAATGTTCAGGTCAGCCGCCGATATCTCTTCCTCTGATCAGGAGTCAGAGTCTGATCCAGATGGTCACCATGAGCCCTTGTCACCGATTCCCAGAAGTGAGACAAGCTCCGGGTCTCAACGCGCTAGCAAAGACCGGTCCTCCCAAAAATTTGGATCGGCCAGCAGTGAGGATGCTTCAATCTCGCTCGACGATCTGTCCTTGTCACAGGATGCGCTGGACATTAACATAGAGCACCATGGAAATATGATCACCACCGCCCTGTTGGAATTTTATTGCCAAACTCGAGCCGCAGAGATTCTCAATGCCCAGGCAGGGCCTAACAGAAAATTTACCCGGCAATGCGCCGAGGCCCAGTATTTAGGCAAGAAACTGTACAAGTACAAGTCTCAGTTCCTCTCATCCCACGGCGTTCTGGCAGATGGTATCGACAAAGATGAACTCGGCGCCACAAGACAGAGCTATCGCGATAACCTTGACTTCCTCGGCCGCTCTGCGCTTGAAGAATTCAATTCGAACGAGCCTCAAATGCGACCTCCAATTGATGGCGTCCAGGAGACGGCGTTGGTATCGAGACAGCAGCACGGAATCAATTTCGCAGAAAACGGCGCTCAGTTCTGGAGGGGCGAAAAAACTCAGCTTCCTTCGATTGGCAAGGTTGATATACTGGATGGAATTCCAGCCGGCGCGAAGACCCTGCCTCAGAATTCCAGGCCCCTTTTCGGCAGCTCTCCGGTGAGCATGCCGCTCTTCAATCAGCCTGCCGCACCGTCTTCGAACCTGATGTCGCGCTATGCGGTCGAATTCAGCGAGCGCAAGGTTCTCGGGCGAGGATCGTTTGGCGAGGTCTACCATGTCACGAATCATATTGACGGACAAGAATACGCCGTCAAGAAAATCCCCCTTAGCCAACGACGCCTTGACCAATTGCAATACGGTGGACAAAATCAACTGGAGACTATAATGAAAGAGATTCGGACTCTTGCCCGCCTCGAGCATACCAATATTGTGCGTTATTACGGTGCATGGGTGGAGCAGGCGCATGTCGATCTCTCAAAGCACCACATGGAAGACATTCAGAAGGGGCTCAAGAGCGACAAACGAGTACCTTGCGAACAGTCGGATCAGAGTTATGAGTGCTCGCAGAGTGATGATATATCTGGGCAGGGGCCCAACGAGCCCAGCATGGGTATCGTATTTGAACACTCTGAGAGCTCAGCCACGGAATCACACTCAAGATCCGTGCCCGGCTCTGTTCCCGATGAAATCGGTTTCCGCAACAGGATTCACCGTTTAGATAGCCAAGCGACCTCGTTCTCTCGCCGTTCAAAGAAGAGTTCTGGGACGGGCCCAGATGATGACGATGACATTGAGTCCATTCCGCGGAACTTCGACAACACTTCATATGGCCAGACATCCACATTTGCGGACACGGATGACATCTTCACCGATGGGTTCAGCCAGGACCAGTCGAGGCTACAGGTACAACGCCGCTTCAAACCCAATAGTCAGCCACCGCCAGCTGTGATCCTTCACATCCAGATGTCGCTCCATCCGATTTCTCTCAACTCCTACCTCAACCCTCAAGCTGCAACTAGTCCCATCGGAGATGCTCCCGCTCGGCGCCATTGTTTCCACGTCATGCCTTCTCTAAGACTGATGATGGACATTGTTTCTGGTGTCGAGTATCTCCATTCAAAGGGAATCGTCCATCGAGATTTGAAGCCAGCGAATATCTTCCTGTCTTTGCCTGAGAATAGCGACCGGGACATCTGCGCTGCATGCAGCTCCGGCCCAGACTCCCCAGCGCAATTCTGTCGTCCCCGGATTGGAGACTTCGGTCTTGTTGCTGATGTCTCCCATCTTGATGGGGCAGCGGCTGATAGTGCCGTGACACCATACTGCGACGGGCCTAAGATTCAGCGCGTCGTGGGAACCGAGTTTTATCGGCCGCCAGCCATTAGTGATCCATCAAGCCCATCTTCAAACTATTTGGAGGAGTATAGGATCGACGAGAAGCTGGACGTCTACGCCCTGGGTGTTATCCTGTTTGAGCTTGTCTACCGACTGAACACAAAGATGGAGCGCCAATTGGTTCTGAACGAACTGACCCGCGGATCCATCTCCTTCCCCGACGATTTTGCAGCGAAGGTAGACTGTGGTGAGACGCGGTTGGATACAGGTGACACGGTAGCCGACGCCTTGATGAACTGCATCCGAGGTATGTTGACGCCTCAGTCGCAAAGAAGGTGGAGCTGTCAGGAAGTTAAAGACCACCTGCGCAAGACCCAGAAGGCCGTGAAACGACTGCAGCCGCGGAAGTAGTGGAAAGTATAATGATTCATTATTAGAGACTATATACCCAATATGAAAATCTTCGCATAGTTACTCTTCTCTCACATCAAGTAAGCGACATCTTGATTGATTGACACTAGGTTAACCTGATGCAGCCTAACTAGTAGCGTAATGCTATACAGACGCTGGGTCCGTCCGAAGCAAGGGTGATCTGAACACTCAACGCGTCAAATACGAAGGCAACATGGCGTTTTGTCTTTCTCCAGTAGCTGATAAAATGCGGCCTTTGATAAATCCGGTTAGATCCTTGACGATGAGCTACTACGAGGCACTGCTACGTAAAAAAAATGCATACGTCCCATCTGGTTTTACAAGCCCGGGGATACCTTCTTCCCATTTGCATTTAGCATAAGGGTACTTTCTCAGAAGTATGAGACCATAAAACAGTAATTCATTTCGTACTCTACATGAACCCCCGAAAGCAGGGCCAAGTGGCTGGGATATAGCAAGCTAATAAACGACACGCAAGAATAACAGAATTATCACGCTCCAGTATATCCACAGTTACTTGATTTAGAGGAATTTCTTGGGCATGTTGGCGCGGCGGCGCTTGTAGATGATGTACGATACTGCGAGGAGGACCTGGAAGGCGATGACCATGAAGATGAAGAAGCCCATGCGAGGAGTCGAGGCAGTGATCGCTTTAAATAATGTCAGTCTATATTCAATTATGTCATACTTTCGGGAAGACATACCGTTCAGGACGTGGCTTTGCAGGCTCTCGGTCAAGCTGAGATGCGACGACCGCAGGGTATCGTGGAGCTGGCTGAAGCTGCCGCTGTAGTCCCGTCCCTGTACATCACGCTGGACGCTCTGAAGTAGGGTTTCGATGCGCTGAAGGCGAGCGTCGAGGGCAGCGACTTCGCTCTTCGTGGCCAGGTTTTGCTGCAGCTCCGCATGTCGGGACTCACTCTTGGCAGCCTGGTTTCTCATGTCCTGCAGAATGGTGTTGGTGGCCTTGTTGGTGAGCTGAAGGCGGCCGCCCAGATCGACGAACTGCGCGAGGATGCCGGCATCAAGAACGGTGTTGCCGGAGGAGGTAATGGAAGGAGGGTTAGCTGGGGGAGGCTGGTTCTGGATTGGCTGCTGAGGAGCGCCATTCTGATACGAGGGAGCACTCTGGCCAGAGGCAGATTCCAAGACGAACTTGAAGACCTCGAAGGAATCGGGGTTCTCAGGAGTGGCGGCTGTAATACCAAAGGTGTTGCCGGTGGGCAGAGCGACCTGATATCGGTTAGTGGGCTGTGAATGGCGCTGCTTGGAGGTTATCACGTACCTTGTTGGTCGAGAAGCAGACCTTGTCGTCCACAGTCACCTCCAAGAGCGAGTTGGTGTGCTTCAGCTTCAGCACGGAGGGCCGGCCCAGGTTGCGGTAGGCATAGTCGCAGTGGCCGAAAGCGAGGTTGTCGACACTACGGTGACTCTTATAGTCCGTTGACCCGTCATTCAAGAATCCGCGAACGCTTCCACCGCGTCCACCATGCGTATCAATGACCAGAGCAAGTCCGTCAAACGGGCCCACCGTGTAGATGCTAGAGGTCCCAACTCGGGACCGGCCGTCCTTGACATACCATACTTGGAGGATGCCACCAGCTCTTTCAGGACCGCTGGCTCGGAATTGGAACTCTGCAGACCATTCTTGTTGGGGGACACTATGTATCATTAAGCATTTGTTCTTGGTTCGAGTCGAATTGAAAGGGCAACGTACGGGCTTTGTGCCCAGGCGAATCCTCGGGTATTTCCGGGGTAAGGGGGTGTTAAAATGAGCTTATCGGAGAGCTAGTTTGCATGTTAGAAATGCCATAGCGAGGGAGGAGATAGATGACTCACGAGAGAAGGCTCATGGCCCTCCCCGCCAATGTTCCATCCCGGGATCGAATCTCGGCTTGGAGATATCCTAGCGACCAGTGTTAGATATGACATAGAAAGGAGCATGCGACAGAGCTCATTGCGTACGTTTTACCATAGCCGAAGCTCTGGCTCTCAATCACCTGGGCAGCAGAGCCAACGGCGAGCAAGGCAAGGGAAGAAAAAGTTCTCATTGTGGCAGGCAGAGTAAAAGACCCGTGAGAGTATAGCGGGCAACAGGAAAGAAGGCCTCTAAGGGAACACCTTCAATGCAATACAAACACGCCGTAGGTCTAACAACACAGCTCAGGATCAATCAATCTGTACTCGAGTCCTTGTGGGAAGGACGGGATTTGCAATGGTCGCAGGATCTCCGAGAGGTTTCACAGAGGCTAGCGACAACGCGAGTCGTGATCCACCCGACAACAAGGGCAATGACACACAGACGGGCCTCCTTGGCGACGGCAGCAGCAGATGGAGAGATGTCAATGAAGTGGTGCAATTGAACACTGTTAAGAATGGTATGTCGTACACCGACGTCCGAGAAGTCCATGCGGAAGGTAGTGCTGTTGATACCTGGCCTTCTGCTGATTTGTTATTCTCCGCATGCACGTGACCTGATTTTGCGGAGGAGCTTCGGACTTCGGCTTCGATCTCCTCGATAACCTTGGGATAACCTTGGGAATGCCCTGCTGCTCCAATGGCTGAGCTCTATCCATCATTGGCGCAGTGCGCCATTGTTGCGGGTGCCCTTAAAGTGCTGCTCTTCCCTGCATAGTGAGTTTCCGTCATCCCGCACAGTTGGTGGATGCTAATTGTCTCGCGCTGTTACAGCAAATCGACCGACTTTGAGGTCCATCGCAACTGGCTTGCCATAACCAACTCGCTTCCGGTCCAGCAATGGTATTATGAGGTAGGCTAGCTGGGTTTTTAACTCACATTGTCGGTTCTAACGGTCGTCTAGAAAACCTCGGAATGGACCCTTGACTACCCCCCGTTCTTCGCAGCCTTCGAATGGCTAATGTCGCAAGCGGCTGCGTATATCGATCCTGCCATGCTGGTTGTGAATCATTTGGGCTATGATTCTTGGCAAACGGTCTACTTCCAGAGAGCCACGGTCATACTGACCGAGTTGATCCTGGTCTTTGCGCTGAGCCGGTATGATACCTTTTCGCATGAACTAGTGAGCAGTATTGACAGTTGAGGGCATCAGATTCGTCAAATCTGTTCCTTCTCCAAACAAGCAGGCCGCACATGTTGCCAGTCTCTCGATTCTCCTCTCACCCGGTCTCTTCATAATCGACCACATCCACTTCCAATACAATGGGTTTATGTACGGAATCCTAATCCTGTCTATTGTCCTGGCTCGCAAGCAGTCAACTCTTCTCTACAGTGGGATTATATTCGCTGCTCTGCTTTGCTTCAAGCACATATACCTCTATCTCTCCCTCGCCTGGTTCGTCTACCTCCTACGCGCCTACTGTCTGGACCCCAAGAATGTCCTCCGACCGCGCTTTGGGAATATTTTCAAACTTGGAGTGTGTGTTGTAGGCATTTTTGCCATTGCTTTTAGGCCTTTCGTACAGTGGGGCCAGCTGCTTCAGCTGAAGGACCGACTCTTCCCTTTCTCGAGAGGGCTGTGCCACGCGTACTGGGCGCCTAATATTTGGGCTATGTACTCGTTCACCGACCGTGCTTTGATTCCACGTGAGTGCGCGAGTCGAAACCAGTTTGATGAGTTTGCTGATTTGCTTTGTAGTCGCTCCCCGTCTGGGGCTGCCTGTGAACCGGGACGCGCTTAACAGTGTCACTCGAGGCCTCGTGGGGGACACTTCTTTTGCAATTCTGCCCGAGGTGACCAAAGAACACACGTTCTTGCTGACCTTCATCTTCCAGCTGGTATGTGTACACATCGAACTTTTCCATGGCCCTCTCTTACACCATACAGGTTCCCTTGGTGAAGCTGTGGTTCCGACCCGACTGGGACACCTTCGTTGGCGCGGTTACTCTCTGCGGTTACGCATCCTTCCTCTTCGGCTGGCATGTGCATGAGAAAGCCGTGCTCCTGATCATCATTCCATTCAGTCTGATTGCACTCAAGGATCGCCGCTACTTCAGCGCATTTCGACCGCTCGCAGTAGCAGGCCATGTCTCACTGTTTCCCCTCCTGTTCACAGCGGCAGAGTTCCCGCTGAAGACCGTGTACACGATCTTCTGGCTGGTTTTGTTCCTCTTCGTCTTCGACCGGGTTGCGCCGGTGCCAGAACGGCCGCGTATCTTTGTATTCGACCGGCTGTCCCTTCTATACTTGACCGTTTCCATCCCGCTGATTGTGTATTGTTCACTGGGGCACTATCTGATCTTCGGATGGGAACGGCTGCAGTTCTTGCCCCTGATGTTCATGAGCAGTTATTCGGCACTGGGGGTAGTTGGGAGCTGGGTTGGATTTATGGTAATATACTTTACTGCGTAAAATCAGAACAAAAGTCAAGTCTGGTCCAATCAATTCCTTCGACACGAAATGGATATGGTGACGTAACTTGTTTGCACAGTTTGCATACCACATGGGTCAGACCCACCAAACCACAGAAGTCTATTGCAATCTATTCCCAAAGCAGTTAGCGTCACCCGTGAATTTCATGCAGTATGCCGGCTGCAAGATGCAGGCTGGTTATGGATCATACGTGTAACAGTGATTTGGATGGGTATTATGAGAATTTGTCAAATACTAGACTTGGGGGATATTCTAATCTTCAATTTTTGCATTTTGAGGGCTACTTATCGGGCTGGAATATAGATCCGACCGTGGATTGTATATTTGCGTGGCTGAAGAAGAAAAAATACATAACCTCGATAACAGCATCCGGATGCATGAAGCCCTAACAATTGTTAGAAACTGCAAGGCTACTACTCGGTATGGCAATTAAGCTATATCTAGGTAGTCAACCTTGTGCTTCAGAATATCCAACAACCGTAAGCTCTTCTGCGTAGGTGTCTTTCAAAGTTGATTTCAACTTTAATGATAGATTTAAGCCTAGATAGTGACATTCTTATCAAAGCAAAAAATAGACTTAACAATAATCTGTAATGATCTATAGACTAGTTAGTTAGTTACTTATTTGACAGCAGTTCATGTGGAGGGATTTCATATCGGATCACTTAGGTAGCCGTGAGTGAGCTCAGCGTGAAGGGAGACGTATATCATATTTAAGTGGGGGTTATTCTTGAACAACCAAAGCTTGAATCCAAATTATACGCAGAAAATTGCATTCCAAGTTTGCTGGATAGACATGCCTAAGCTTGGAAGTTCTTATATCTCTGTGTAGGGGGTCGTCCTAGAAGAGTGAAACTGCCCACTCTAACCTGGTTCTCTACTAGTAATAACTTCCACTATTTAATGATTTGAGGCTTTGATGAATGATGTGGTTTAATAGCCAAGTAGGGGGGTTTGTGTGTTATTGGTGGGGCTTCACAGTTGGTCTTAATTTCGGGCGGCCGGGCTCGAATGGACTGCTGAATTGGTCGAAAAATAGTTCTTCAATTTAAAGGGAGCCTTGAAGACCGCCTAGGTAGAGAAACATGACTGGGTTGTACGGAGTAATTCATAGCTATGACTAGACAAGCTACGGAGTAGCTGTGATGTATATCCGAAAGCTTCTCATGCCTGGACTGTCCGTGCCAATCATACACCATCCTACCTCATTAAATAGAAAAGTAAAAGGAAACGGTACTTAATATTCTGAGAGGAATAAGTATTCACCGAAGATGTCTGTAGTGGTGGAGAAATGACAATAATGGATTCGAGAAGTTGCTCCTAAATAGGATATTCTTTATCAAAGACGCTGAAAACGTCATAGGATAAAAGAAGGACATAGAGAGAGATGCTGTTCAAGTTTGCTACCAATAACGAAGATGGTGGTGGATAAATATACAATTTTTGTTACACTTGTCGGTCATTGTTGCGAGTTGACACTAGGTGAGTACACTCCACCCAGGGGAAAGTAATTGATAGTTAGGCGGAATGGTTGAAATTTTGGGTTAGAATAGCTAGAAATACAGTCAGTGAACTATATACAATCTAAGGATTCGAATGAGTGCAAACACATAGGGAGTTGGTGGCGAAAGTGCGGAAGGGAGAGTAGTAGCAGCACAGAGTAGGGCGAGGAGGGTCCCGAGGGAGAAAGTGACAAAGTTCGCTGGGGCACTGACTCCCGCTGCTCCTCCTCTCCACCAATCACAGTCGTTTCCGACTCGCGGTTGATCTACCGCTTTGCTTTTCTGACTTTACCTTTCTGTTTCTCTCCCCTGTTCACCTTCTTCTTCTTCACCCCAACGCGACTTGCGCGTCTACCATCCACCATCCATTATTCACCTTTTCCCGAAATTTCAGGATTGGTTGCGATACTCGGCTATTCTAGACGCGTTTCTCCGGTAAGTCCGCGCCTCTGATCCTAGGTCACTCCTGCTTCCTCCACATTGTGTTCGGTCTCGGTCGCTTTGATCCCGTTCATGACCCCTCCCCGTACCTATTTAAGAACCTTGTTCAGTCTATCCTTTAGCATCTTCTACGTGCATTGCCCTCTTCTTCGCTCATTTCTGGTTCGACACGGCTATGGCATGACAATTTCCCGCATGGTGAACTATTGTTGCTAACCCAAATCGCACGTGCTCTAGTCGTTTCATGTTTAATATCGCCCGCGGTAGTCTCTGGTAGACTGGCGCGTGCACCCACGATTCATAGAGGATAATGGTATGCAACATCCAATCTGGCGAAGATTTGGCTGCGGAGGCCGGACATGGTATCATACCCGTGACAGGGAACTGTGGCTTACAATTCTCTCGACCAGGTTCTGTTCAAACGCAAACCAGTCATATACCTTCCACAACCTGTCATTGAAGATGAAAGCTCCGAGGTATGTTGATGGCTACAACCCGTGCTGAGTACAGATCTTTGGTTAATACCCACCCTAGGTTTGGGTTATCCCGGAGACCAACGAGGTCTTTACAAGCTATGACCCGTACCTCCAGCGGATGGACTTTTACAAGCAACGCCGATTCATTTGCGAAATCACGGGTCATTCGGGCATGAATTTCTTCGAGGCACTCCGGAGTGAGGTATGTCGCGACTGCGATATCGAGGATTGGAAGAATATTAGCTTACGGTTGGAATAGACGGAGGAATCACGCGAGGTCAACAACTCTTTCCCTGAAGCCTTGAAGGAACCGATCTTGCGCCGAATCCAGTTCTCCACGGTTTCACGGGTCGATAATTTGGGTATGTTCTCCCCACGCCAAATGGTCAACGGCCCCCAGGCTAACAATTCTTTTTCCATAGTTGATGAAATATACGAAGTGAGAAATCTGCGCCGGCACCGATGCACATTTTCGTTGATGCTAATAATGAACAGGAATTCAAATCAGACTTCTATCCTGGAGAATCCGTTCTCATTCTGCTAGAAGATAACAGTAGGCTCCACGGGACTATCAGGGACAAGGCTAATTTTGCCGAACAACTCTACGCTGATGGTACCATCAAGACTCCGGCATTTGCCCGGTATCTAGTAAAGGTTTCAGACCGACCAAATGAAGAGGCCCTCTTGGACCAAAACCACATCACGCGTGACCGAAAGGCATTCACCAAGTTGATGCTTCGTGGCTTCATCAAGAACAACGTTACCCGAGAGGCGTGGACTGGCGCACCTTGGCTGGTCAAGCCGTCAATCGCGGAGGAGTACAAAATCTCTACAGAGGTCCCGAAGCACCTGCAGTACGGCGCCAAAATTGCCGAGAAGAGAGCCATGAAGAAGGCGGGTGAGGACGGTTTCTTTGGCATCTTCTCTTCGCAACAGTTGCCCGAGTTGAAGCCCGCAGTCAAGGGCCAAAAGTCCAAGATGTCCGCGCAGGACATGGCCAAGTCCCGTGAGGCGCAGTATCAGGAATATCAACGGTCTCTTAACGGCAACCCTTCATTCCTTCCGCCTAATAACCCTCTCCGTCCTTCCAAGCCACCGCTGGTCGGTGACAAGAAAATGCATCCGCCATCGATCAAGAATGAGTCACGGCCGCCTTCGCCTCCTCCGATTCGGTACCCTATGGAGGATCTGGAGCTCGCTCCCATCCATGAAAGGAAAACCCGTCCCACCTTGAAGTTCCTGAAGCTGGGCGAATCGGACGACGATGACACCGGAGACCTTCTGCCAAACGATTTGGAGCCCGACTCCGTCGGATTGCTTCTGGAAACCTGGGACACTCTCAACGTCTACTGTGAGGTTTTCCAGCTGGATTCATTTACCTTCGATGATTTCCTTCAGGCCATGCGTTATTCATCAGAGGAGATTGACTGCGAGCTGTTGGTGGAAACTCATTGCGCTATTTTGAAGAAGCTTGTGAATGCTGAAGGCAAAGACGGCGGGGCTATTCAAGTCTCTCTCCCCGATTTCCCTGTTGAAGATTCCGATGACTCTGAAGATGAAGATGAAGAAGATCAAGGAGAGGGCGACGAAGAGCCGGCGCCCAAGGCAACAAGAATGACCACCCGGGGCAGTCTGGCCAAAAAGGAGGCGGATGGGATTAAATCAAATATCCAAGAAGAAAAGCCCGAAGACGAGCGGACCCATCGCGCCGAGGAGATGTTTGAGAAAGACGGCTGGATTGAGCGTCTTCGCCGGCGAGACTTTCGCAATGGTGGCTGGGAAATGGTCATGATTGGTCTCCTGCATCAGCTGTCTTTTCGTCCTCGGTCGGAGAAGACTTGCAACGCTATTCTGCAGCACCTCGCCCCCCTCGACATGCCGCCTACTCAGCAAACTGCGCGCGAGCAGTACCGTACCCTCAATATCAATTTGCGGGTCAAGGCGCTCCAGATGATCTGCATGTTGAGCCTGGAGACGAAGGCTATACGGAATTACCTGGAGGAATGCAGCAACCAGATGACGGAGTTCCGCAAGGAGAAGATCGAACACCAGAAGGCGCGCAAGGCAGCGTAAGTCGATTTGTCTCAAGGATTTTGATGCATATATGCTAACATTTACAACCAGACTGGCTGAACTCCGACTGCTGCACCAAGACCGGAAGGCACTCGCCCCAGAGCCTGAAAAAGGCGCTGCAAAGTCGCCGACGCCCATACCCGAGCTCGAGGAGGGCTTGGATGACTCCAAGATGACAGGCATTGAAGGTGACTCGGAGATGCCCATCGACACCGAGGACGAGGATATTGCTCGGCCGCGGGCACTACGTGGAGGCGTTGATCGTGCTCTGGAGCGGAAGCGGAAGCAAGAGGTGGAACGGGAGCGCAAGGAACAGCTGGCTAAGCAGCCGAGAGGCTCCAAGGCGTACCAAAAGGTCCTGAAAAAAATCGAGGAGCAAAAGAACCTGATCAAGGAATTCGAAGCGAAGATCGAAGTATGCGAGAATGACCTGCGGGAGGCCGACTGCCCACGGACGAAATGTCTCGGCCTAGACCGTTTCTGCAACCGGTACTGGTGGTTTGAGCGTAATGCCATGCCCTACGAGGGCATGCCCACCAGCTCCACAGCGGAGGCAAAGTATGCCAACGGGCGACTTTGGGTTCAGGGCCCAGACGAGATGGAGGTCTCGGGCTTCATTGACTTGACAGACGAGCAGCGCAAGCAGTACTACAAGCATTTCCAGACTACGCCCGCGGAGCGCAGGAGTCTCGAGGAAGGCCCTACACATGTCACCAACGCCCGGGAATGGGCCTATTACGAGGATCCCGAGATGATCGAGCAGCTCATAGAATGGCTCGACCCGCGCGGTAACCGCGAATGCAAGCTGCTCAAGGAGCTCATGGCTCAGCGACATGTCATTACCAAATACATGCAGCATCGTCTGGAATATCTGAACGAGACTCGCGAGAGGGCCGAGTCCGAGGAGATGCCGACCAAGCGGGTCACCACCCGCACCAAGACCTACGTGGACACCAACGAGCACCATCTTCGCTGTCTGCGCTGGAGAAATACGACTGCTCTGACTGAGCTCGGCCACCTTCATGTGGACCCTGACCGACCTCTCAAACGTAAGAGGGCTGCCTCTGCCTCTGACACGCGCGAGAGCAAGGCGACCCGGGGTAAGCCGTTGCCCCGCCGCGGATCGCGGCGCGGACGGAGATGATCAAAAGGCCTGTCATGCGATCACGAATCTAATTGTACTACTTCTACGCGGATTATTTTCTGCATACAATCCGTTTTGCACGGGAGGAGTCGGGGTAGTTATTTGACTACATACTATCTTCATTACTCATTTTTACGGAATAGAAATAGCATATAGAACATCATCACACTAACTTATTAACCCTTAGGGTAACGTATTCGGTAAGCGAGCGGCGTACCTAACCTAAAACGCGTCCATAAAAAACTACTTAACTAATTCAACTACAGTCAACTTCCACCTATACCACCCCCCCCAAATCCATCAAAAATAGGTGACAAAGCTGAATATGTGTCAAACCTGCACGGATGACGTAATATTTTTAGCTGATGTAATACATTTCTATGCTAGCCCTATGCCCTCATTACCCTTTTTGGAATCCCATATCCTCTAGGGTCATCTGCTTCCTGCCATCCACCTACATCCTAGTGAAATCACTAATTAATGTATTTATCTGCCGGATATGCTCTTTCGTCCTATGCTCCTTATGATGAACCCATAACAAAGCCTGCTTCATGCCCTCAATAATGGTCGTATCGGATGGAATGTCTAGTGCGGGCCCATATATATATTCCTCATCCGCATCTATATCCTTATCCCCCCTATCCTAGGATAATTCGAGGATAATATCGGACTAATCAAGCTTAGGTATATTCTTAGCCGGAGGGTTGTTACGGGATAGGCTTCTTTGAAGCTATTCCTAGATTCTTCGTTATACGTATCGGACTAGTAGCGATTTGCCTCTAGTCTACCCTCGCTTCGGTCTCTCTTAGAAACGTAGCTAGGATATATATATCTATAGTAGAGGCCTTATTATTATCGTAGGTCTTAGCCGATATTAAGTCTTTTATAGTTAATTCTTCGACTCTTACGTATCGCTAATTAGATAGCCGCGATTTATTTATTATTCGGTCCTAAAGTAGGCCTAGTAACTTAATACTAGGAGTATCCTCGTAGTCTAAGCCCTATCGTCGTAATAGGCTATCTATAGGGTTCGTCTTCCTAGAGTAGTACTTAATATAAAAATTAAAAGTAGATAAAAGTAGGTACTACCTAGCTTATCTTCTATTAAGTTTTAGTTATTTTATAAAAGCCTAGAGATTAGAATAATTAGATAAAACCTTAATAGGGTACGTACTTCCTTCGAGGTAGTAACGCTAGTATTTAAAGGACTAAACGATAGCGAAAAGCTCTTAATCCGATATACTATAGTTAATTTCTTTACTATTAAACTTCTTTAACTAAAATATAATAAGATACTAGATACTTTTGTCGTTAGGCTAAGAGAGGATTCTAGCTATAGCCTAATTAGATATATTAGTCTTAATTCTTCTAGGTCTTTCTAGATCGAAATATCGGAGTAGTAGTATAGTCTTAAAGGCGTCGAGAATATAATAAAACGCTACTATTTCTAGGAGTATAAGCTCTAAGGTCCTAGGTTTCTTACCGTTCTTACTTCTTTTTATTAGAGATATTAGTAGGAATATAATCTCGGAGTAATTTCGGATAAAATACTAATAGAAGTTATAGAATCCTAAAAATACTAGAGATTCTTCGGTCTTAATTTTAGCCCTTATCTCGTTAAGACTAGGGTTAGGCAAAGGATTCTCTTATTATTCTCGGCTAGGATCTTCGAGGGGCTCGATATCCTCTTCTAAGTCTTCTAAGGGAGCTATATATTCTATACTATCTCGTAAATATCTAGTATCCGATGTCGGTAGTCTATATTCTTACTCTAGTCTTTCTCGTTCCTAGTCTTTATCGAGCTTCTCTCGTTCCTAGATTGCCCTAGCTAAGTTTTCGGAGAACTACCGTTGTACTTTACTTTCTCTACCTCCGATACTACTTCTACTTCTTACGGAGTATATAGATAGGGAGTATTCTTTAGTAAGGACTTAGCTTTTATAATCTAGAGCTTTATAACCTAAGGCGCTTTCTTTAGGCGTCGAAGGCTATTCGGAGATATATAAATAGGTAATACGTCTATAACTATTATTAGACTCTAAGGCGATTATAGATCTTAATTATAGGGGATCGAGTAAAGGGCTCGTACGAATAATATTAACTTCTTTCTCTTCTATTAGCCTAGGCGATATATTTTAGCAATAGCTCTTAGATACTACCGAGCTTTTATTAGCTATATCCTTATCTTTAGGACCTATATTCGAATCCTTATACTCTATAGGATAAGTCCTTTCGGCGCTATCCTTAATCAACGGGCTTCTATATCCCTTAAGAAGCCGTTAGGTTCGAAGATTTTTATAAGCTAGCCGCGCTTAGATTAATACCTCTTCTAATATACTTTAGGAAGCTTTAGGGGCTAATCCGGCGGATTTATCTTCGATAAATAAAGGCGATATATCCTTTAGTAGTATATCTAGAGCTAATCTTCTAGCTCTTAATTCTAGGAGTAACTATTTCCTAAAAAATACGTAGTAAAAGCAACGTAGAATAAAGAAGGTAGTAACCGGAGAATACGTAGCTTTAGAATATACCTAATCGAGGAATAGGTATAGAGTATCTTAAATATAGGCCTTTTTCTACGGGAATCTATATCTTACTCTTATAGATACCTTGCTATAGGTAAGGAGCTCTAGAGTTGGCCTATCATATTTAATAGCCGCCGAAAAATAAGTAGCTATACGATCGATAAATACCTCTAACTAGATAGGGTCGTAATAAAAATAATCCGGCTTCTAGGCTTATAGTAGGGTATTACGCGCGATTAGGCGGTTAGGTAATCTTTAAAGTAGATCCTTAATCTCGTTCGACTAAAAGCTAAGTCGCTAGGCTAATTAAGCTATTTCGAAAAGAATATACTTATCTAGCTCCCTACGGTCTAGTTTAACTAAAAGTTCTTCTTCCTTTCTAGTAGATAGAGGTATCGATTTATAGTAACGTATCGTATATAGCTAAAGCTACCGATATCCTAGATCTAGTCTATTCGACGAAACGACAACTCTAAAGTTTAAATTAGGCCCTTATTATTATCTAATATAGCTACGAAATTATCTTTTATTATATTCTATATAGACCTATTTATAACGCCGAAAAGCCGTTTTATATAATACGCGTATTGCTTAAAGAAATTGAAATCTTTCTAGAAAGTATTTAATAATAGAATTATCCTATCAAAACGTTTTATACGTTTCTAAATTCCCTTACGTTCGGACTTACTAAAAGACGAAAAGATTTATCTACTAAGTATAAGCCCTATTACTTCTTTTACGTCTTCCTTACTATTCCTAGGGGCTTTTAACTATAGTTTTTAGACCGTACTAGTTTCTATTCGTTTAAGTACGTCTTAATTGCTACCGATAAATAACGAATATATATCAAAAATATAATTAAGATAAGTAAGTATTTCTTAGCAAAAGATTTAAATAAGCTAGAAGCCTTTTTGCTCTAAAAGAACTTACTTTAATTAACGTAAGAGTAATAACCTAATAAAGTATACTAACTCTTATTCTATCGAGCTAAAGGCCCGGAATAACTAATAATCTATTAAAACCGCTATATAGACGTATATTTTTTTCTTTTCCTAGTTACTCTAGTCGACCCTACTTCTATTTAGATAAGCGTATAAGCTACTTTTGTCGAAGTAACCTATTTATATTACTTTTATATTAGCGGACTTTTCTATATATCTTACTATCCGTTGACTTTTTCTTATTTAAGTACTCTTTAATTAAAGATATTCTAAGATCTTTGCTAATATCTATTAATAGGAATTTCCGAGTTAGTAAATAAATATAGGCTTTACGCTATAGCCTTACTATCGAGATAGAGATCTATAGTCTACTATTGCTTAGTAGGCGCTAATACCTTAGAGCCTATATATAAGCGATAACGGCTATAAAGCCCTAGCAATTAGCCTTTTAAAAACTTTAAACTAGGTATATCTTTTCCTAAGCTTAGTAGAAGTAAACGAGTAGAAATACTAGCGTTTTATATTGCCTCCGCTAATACCTAACAGAATATAGTAGTAGGTATATAGTTAAGTAGTTCGAATCGACGACAACGACTCTTCCGGAATATATTATATAGTCTTTCTATATTTTTTTAGTCTAGCTATTAGCTTACTAGGCTATTAAACTCGATTTCCGAAATTTTGACTTAAGTAGTGCCTTAGTACTTTAGTCGCCGCTCGTTAGCCTAATTAACTTTATCTTTAGTAAATAAAGTACGTTGTATAGTCGAGATCTACTTAGAAGTAACTTTATACGCTTTTGTTTAGCTATTTCTAGACTCGTTAGCGTCTTTAGTATAGTAGAGATATTCTTTAGTAGGATACTATAGCTCCTTATTTCTTAGTAGGAGGTTTAGTTATCCTTTAATAAGATTAGAAGAGGATATAAAAAGTCTCCTAATATTCCTTTGCTACTAATTAGAGTATAGATCGTTAGGAATAGAGGTAAATATTGATACTTATTCTAATAAGAGTAAGAAAATTATTGTTTAGGTATTATAGGTAAGTTAGGGGGAGCGGTATCTATTTTAGTAGTCGTAGGGATCTATTCTAGTAGTCGTAGGGGTCTATTCTAGTTATCGTAGGGATCCGTTTTAGTAGTCGTAGAGGGTCTACTCTACCGTAAGTTAGTTAACTCTTACGTTATAATATCCCTACGTTAATACTTCGTAAGCTTATCTAACTACTCCTATAGAATCTAGGATAGTATATTTATGCTTATATATAGGTTATTTAGGTCCTTTAGCTTACGAATCGAGTTAGGTAGTACTATATATCTCGAAGCTACCTCGCTAGCCCGTAACGATACCCCTAAAAAAAGAAAGACCTATTACTCGCTTTAATATCTCCCCCGAGAAGGGTATTGCCTAGTAGATAGGTAAGCAATAGTCGACTAAATATACGCAAGAAAATTATCCTACGCCCCTATAAGCTACTCCTAAGCACGGCTTTATACGAGGCGACGCGCTAGCGTCCTCTAAGAAGCGGAAGAAATCTTCCTACGATCTAGCTCTTCTAGGTATTATTAAATCAAACAAAAGAACCGGTATAATTATTCGTAACGAATTACCCTAGAATATATTTAAAAAGATTTACGAGTACGATCTAGTAGGTAAAGTAATAGTTATAGTAAAGAAATCTAAGCCTAAGAGTATATACTTCCTTAAGAAGTTCTCTAGGAATAAATTAGATAAAGTACTTTATAGACTATATTTTACCTACTACGTAAATATCGCCTTTTCAATAGATTGCTTTACTACGACCGACGGTATATTTACGATAAGCGATTTCGTTCCGCTAACTCTTAGATATATTATAGCTTACCGATACTACCTAGATAAAAAATAGCTAAATATAATTATAACCTAAGTTAATTAGTCCTACTCCTAATTAATCCTACGTACTAATCTACTCGTATAGGTATTAAATAGCCTTTCGTATATAGTATCCTAAGACTTATAATATACTTATTTAGACTATTCGGGTATATTAATAGATACTATTAGCAATATTAAGATTAGTATAAACCGAAACCTATATTAAACTACTTCTAATCCTTCTATTGGTTCTAACGAAGACCTAAGGCCGCCTTAACAAATATATTTTACGGGTAAAAAGCGAGTCTTAGATAACTAAAATAGGATCTATAGGGAATATTACGATAGAGTTGTTATAAAAGTATATAAAGGATAATAGTAAGGTTGGTATTAACAATTTAGATCGCTAGTACCCTAATTCCGTTCCTATTGCTTTCCTCTCGTCTATAACCTCCGCTAACTCGATAAAAATTCTTATAGAGGTATATATATCTCTACCTAGCGAAAAATCTTTCTTACTTATATTTTATTGTTATAAAGTATCCCCTTATTAGCAAGATCTAATTCAACAAGGAAGTTCTTATCGGCCTCGTATAGTTCGCTATTTATTCAATAAGAATATTCTAGTCCTATATACCCCTATAAAATAAAAGTATTCGTAGCTATATAAATTATAGATATATTTTTTATTTATAATCCCGTTTTATCTTTATAATAGCAAACGGATATTCTTTACTCTTAATAAATATTTAATATCCCTATAGTAATACGGCGCCTACTCGGAACTTTATTATCCCTAACTATATTAGCCTATAGACAATATTAGAAATATTAATCCTATACCTAAACTTCTATCTAAGAATCCTAAGCTATAAAAGTTTAATTGTCTTAAATCGTTTTGTTATATAATCTTCGATATCTTTAAATAAGATATAACTAAACTTCTTATATTTAATATTATTACTAATTGCTCTATAGTTATTCTCGAAATCGCTTTAACCAAAATATACTTCGAATCTCTTTTCTAGCCCTACTACTAAGACCTTAGCGTAGATTATTTATTAAGCGGCCTATATTAAATTGAAGAGTAAAGTAAAATACGCCGTATATATTATATTAGTATACGACGTAAGATTATACTATACGTACGAAAAGAAAGCTTATAGAATTCTATAGATTATATAATAAATAAGCTCGAGCTATACGAGTTTAAGGTTTAGTACGATATTGCTTAATATAAACTAGAGAGTTAGTCGAAGCGAATATACTACGTAGACTTTGTCTTAGTACCTAAGTAGGTTAGTTAGCCCCTAGGCGACGGGCTAACTATAGATCCGAGCTTTATAATATTACTATTTAACCTAATTCTATAAGATCCCCTATAGTATAGTCGCTACCTAGGAGACTACCTCCTAATTCCTATAGGGGATAAATAGGCTATTATACAAAGTAATATACTATATAGTATAGTATAGTAGATCTTATCCTTAAGTTATTTATATTTAAGCTACTACTATATAAGTAGCTTAGTAGACGCTAGGAGCGGACTAGGCTAGCTTAAATATAGCCTATTCTTGCTTTAATTTTAGTAGATCGAGGCTAGTATAATATAGTACTATAGTATAGGTAGATAGAAGCTATAGATATCGCTAGTTCTTCTATAGTATAATATAAGTATAGTACGTAAACTATAGACTTAGAAGCCTAGAGGTCTATATATAGCCTTACCTAAACCTTGCCGTCTCCTTATAAACCCCTTAATAATATTCCTATAGCTAGCGCTTTATAATATCTTTTTTTCTCTATATTCCCCTAAAATTAATATACTAGCTTAACTCTTACCCTCCTTTTCTCCCTATTAACTCTACTTATACTTCGTTAGATCATACTTTTTTTTTACTATTACCTTAAGATATTAGGCCTAGAAGTAATTAGCAGTATCTCTATAATTATTACTCTCCTTAATACCTTAATTAATGTCTATAATAGTACTTAGAATAATATAAAGTTACCTAAGACTTTCGAATCCGTTTAACGGCGACTACCTATTATCCTCTATATCTTTTAGATATATAAGAATAACCTAGAACTAGGCAAAGACTCTATACCCTAAGATATATATAAGGCTCTAGAGAAGATCCTAGACGCTTATAATAAAAAGGCTTAGAAATTAAGAGAAATATTTAAGATAGTCATACCTAGTAAGAAGGATATATAGGAGAAAAGATACGCAAAGTTATTTATAGACTTAGAAAAGGAAATAAAGTCAAAGAACTTATAGCTACACTCACTTAAGATATCTAAATTAAATCTTAAGCTTACTCTATATACTATAAAGCGTATACTTAGAGATAGGGGTTAAAGTTATAGTACTCTTCGTACGAAGATAAGTAAGAATCTTAGTATTTAAAAGTCTAACCTTAAATATTAAGCGTTATATCTAAGTATATAGACCCTTATTAGAGATAGTTTTTTTCGGGCGATATCCCTATAATTATAGACGATATCGTAGGATATATCGTACGAGATAGAAATACGTTTAATAGTATATAATATCTTAGGATAAGGAAAAATATCTAAATTAAGTATATAAACTAAAATTAACTACCGATATACCCCTAATTTACCCTTAAAACTACGTATTTAAATACGCTTAATAAGACCGATAGGAGTATTATCTATAACCTCCTCTAATATAGCCTATATAATACTATCTAGCGGTATAATTATATCCTCTATAACTATCTCCCCCGACTAAGTATACCTAGCCGTACGACCTAAGATAATTGCCTTAATAGAGGCTATAAAAACGTACTTAGTACTAGCCTACGACTACTAACTAGGGTCCCTAGGTAATATACGTAGTAGGCGATTACTACGGTAGTCGTCCTAGGCCTTAGAACGGTCCTAGATCGGAGGTATAACGAGGCTAGATAGCTTACGATAGCGCTAAGAACAAAATTCCTTATATATCTAATTCGTATTCTATAAGAAATATCAACGAAACCTAACTAAATTATAGCCTTATTACTTACGGAGACCTTCTTCGCCGTCTTAGAATCGCTAAAAGAATAGGCGCTATAATAAGCCTTTACGAAAGTATCGAAAGCGCCGATAAAGGTAGCCTACGCGGAAGCTACCTAAATCTAGTAGGATTCGACCTATCCTAGCGATATATTCTTAGTATCCTCCTACCAAAACTCCTTAGTAGTCTAACGTAGGAGCTTACCGATATCGTAGAGATCCCCTAGGATCTTAGTTAGGGCCTATACTATATTAGTATAAAAAAGAGCAAAGAAAAGGGTAGCGAAATATACTACAAAGTATTTATTACGTCTCTCGGAATACTACTAGTATAAGATAGATTTAACGGTGTCTAGGACGTATTAGACCTTAAAAGGTAGACCTAAGCTAGGGTCAAAACTAGCTATAGTCGAATAGATATAGGCTATATACTAGAAGTAAATATAAGCTAGCGGATTCGTATAGTAGGGACGGCGACCCTTTAGCGAAACAACCCCGATTACCTTAGGAACCTTATCGTTATCGGGGGCTTTAGGGGATATAGAACCCTTATCTTCGACCCCCTCCTCGTACTCCTCGGCCTTACTAAGTAAGACCGTAACTTCTTTAGCCTCTAGGTCTATTATAACTAGGCGAATCGATAGCGATTAATAATAGATACGAAATAGAAAGGTTAGAGAAATAGTAATAATATGTAGGTAAAAAAGTTCAATATTGTAATAGTTAGAAAAAGAATCGAGGGGAGAAGTAAAAGAACGCGTCTTATACCTACTAATTTTAGGGTATACGTTTTGATTTCTTTGTTTGCAAAAGTATTATATAACCTATAACGCCTAGGGTTAGGCGATAGAGAGAAGAAGCATAATTATTACGGGATAGGCTTCTTTAAAGCTATTCCCGGATTCCTCGTTATACGTATCGGACTAGTAGCGATTCGTTACCGCCCCGCCCTCGTTTCGCTTATAATTCAATCCCTACCGCATAAACATTATGTTAGCCCCTTCTATAAGAAGAGACGTCCTATCCTTTGGCTAGGGGGCTCTTTGAGAATCAGTCTCTATTCTTATTACAATATATTGCTCCTACCTCCTCTCAGGAGTCACCCCCGTCCTTAAGACAGTCGTACCTTACCTAATCGACAGGCTTACTATCCTACTAACTAGTTCGTAACAGCCTACCCCCTTCCCCTTCGCTTAGCCTAGATTCTTCCCGCCCTTAGCCTTACGGGCGGACGATTTAGCGCGTATAGGCGATTTCGAGCGACTACAGGTACGCGAACTACTACGTAAGATCGATTTCGGCTTACGCGCGGCGCCGGACGCCCCCTCGTCGGTATACCGGATAGACTCAACCTTACGCTTTTTCGAGCGCGTAACGGGTTCCTCCTCCGAATCCGCCCGAAGGGCCGGATAGTCCGGATTCTACTCCTCTAGAACCAAGCGTACGAAGTCCGGAAGCGAGCGACCTACCGTATCTATTAGCAATAATTCGAACGTCCGAAACTGTCCGAAATAGACCAAAACTAGGCAAACTTACGGAACGAATACTTCCCTCTATCGCTATTAAACTAGTAGCAACTGTACGAACTATCGGCAACGAGCAAACCGTCGACCGCTAATATAGTATAGCTCGAAAAAGGGCTAGCTAACCGCCTATACTACTTATACGCCTAGCCCTTAGGCGCGACTAGACTAGACTACTAAACGTACGTAGCCCGACGATTAGTAGTAGACCGATAGGTTTTCGCTACCCTATTCCGCTAGTCTATATCGCGTAGAACCGGCGCGTATAGCATTGTTTACTCGAGGTCGGTCGTAAATAAGTCGAGTAGGAGATTACCGTTAGTATCGAGACCGAACGGTATAGTCGATAAGGTACCTATTTCGAGCATTAGTATCCGAAAAGTACCGAAAACGACTACGAGAACAACTTACTAGCCTCGGGCGTAGCGACGCTTATCCTAGAGGGCGGCGTACGTACGGATTCGGCCTCTACTAGGACCGAATCCGCGGTAGCCTCCCTCTCCGAGGGCGCGCGAGGGCCCTTACGCTAGGCCGAACAAGGTATACGCGGTTTCCTATAGGGTATTTAAGCCGCGGACGGCGTCGACGGCGCCTTTCGAGGCGTCCCGCCGAAGCGAGTCCTTAGTACTATATAACAATATCTATTAGCCCTAATTAATACGTAACCGTTGACAAAAATACATAACTATAACAACAAACGCGTGTTAACATAATAATAGATATACGCGATAGGTTTAATACGCGTATAACGTAAGCTATATATATACGATAGGGATAGTACTTATATATAGTAGATAGTAGTAAGCTACCGCGATATAGAAATAGAGGTTAGGTAGCGTAAAGTATACCAACTAAACGAAGATAAGTAGGTAAAAAAGGGAGATTTCTAAAGGACGTACCCTTTCTTTATGCTATAGAGAGGGGCCCTAAATTAACCTCCCGATTTCTTTATCCGTACTAGATCACGACCCCGCCTAATCCTACTTTCTGATTCGTCCCTAAATCTCGCTTATATAGTTCTTTATTTGCTTAATCTTTAGGCTATTTCGATCCTCGAACCTAATTAGCCTATCCCGAATATTATTAATCGCTATTCCTACGCGTCTTCTATACGCGCGCTTTAACCCCTATATATTTATATATTTTGTACCCCCTATATTTCTAGACCTATACTCCTCTACTTATTTACTTTTTAATCCTAATAATTATTACCGAAGCTATTTTCGCCCTCCTACGAAGTTTCGGGTATTTCCCCCGTTAGGGTATTTCCTAATTTACGCGTTATACGTTGTTGATATACTTTCTATCGTTTCCCCGTTTATATGCAATATTGTCAATACTCGCGCGTTTACTTCTATCGCGTCTAGATATTATTTATACTTGCCCGCTGATTTTCGCCTATTTTCGCGACCTCTCGGTCCTATCTACCCCCTAATATCCTTGTTTTATTAAACTCGAGGACGAGTTTAGAGATAGTAGGGGAGGATAAGATAACGAGACCCCCTTTTCGGTTATTTACGGGTCGTATTCATGCCCGGACAATCCCTTTCCTTCCCTTTAGCCCCTAAATACGCCCTTTTCTGCCCTTTTCGCTCTTGTTTTTACCGCCCGCATATACTATAATACTACGTACCCGTATATGCAATCCAGAACATACTCGTTTCCCTCTAGAATCACACTAGCTACCCTTTTATATTGAGTTTAAGACGCGTCCGATTTATTCGATATCATAGGCTAGCAATTAAAAATTGCCCCCTTTAAGTATATAGTTTACCTCTAGTATTTAGCCCTATGTTGAGCCTTACGAGAAGATATTATCAAAAGGAGAGACCGGATTAGGTTTTGAATAAGCCGTTGGTAGACAAAGATTGGAGTCTATGTTTTTAGACCCTCGAGGGGCATAGCGAATCGGTTGAGTCGATTGCCTGGTCGTAAGATAGAAGCCAACTCGCATTAGTGCCTTATGATAACACCGTTAGAATCTAGGATCCGGCTACCGGCTAGTACGCGTTAACCCTCGAGGGGTATAGCGGTTTAGTCTAGTCGATTTCCTAGTCACGAGATAGAAGCCGGCTCGTATTAGGGTTAGGTAATAATACCGTTAGGATCTAGGATCTGGCTACCGGCTAGTACGCGTTAATCCTCGAGGGGCATAGTAAGAGAGTTAATTCGATTGCCTAGTCCTATAATAGAAGCCGACTCGTATTAGTGTTATATAATTATACCGTCCGAATCTAGGATCCGGCTATAGGCTAGTACGTATTAATCCTCGAGAGGCATAGCGAATAGGTTAACTCGATTTCCTAGGCGCAAGATAGAAGCCGACTCGCATCAGCGTCTCGTGATCATACCGTTAGAATCTAGGATCCGGCTACAGGCCAATGCGCGTTAACCCTCCCTATCAGCTCTCCTAAGTTCATTCAATTTGATAAAGTCGATCTCGGTCATCTATACACGTCAATTGGTACATTTGATATAGGATTCACCGATACCTTCACGTCCACTCCTCACGGTCCAACCCTGCTAGAACAATACGGGCTCGGTTTAATTAATGAATTTTCCTGGATAAGCTATAATGGAGTCAATATCCTTTGGTTGCCTGCTGAATATCGACTAACTAGCTTTTCTCTTTTTGCTATGTCTTCAACGAATTTGGCGATCGCTTGTTCGTCATCTCGTATCATATTTCTCGCGTTTCAATAACAGAGGTTTCTCCCGGGTTTTTGCTTAATAAGTTAGGTGAACAGTGCTTTGCCCCTGATGCATGAAAAGTTGATGATTGTTGTTTTTAGGAGTTAGAATGTGTCCCACTCCACCAGGATATGAAAGGGGACAGCAGCTTTGCCCCGCCCCCTCCCCATTTGAAGAGTCATATGTTTCAACAGTAATACAAAGAAGTCTTGAGAGTGTATAAATAATCCAAAATCGGAACTACCTCCGTGATCCACTTGAGCAGATCAATTCATGAACACGTTTGGGCAACAGGTAGTCAACCACCTAAGAAATACTAAGCACGGGATTTAGCATCCATTACTGATAAGGTATTTACCATCAATTTGCCCCTAGCTATAAATAATTGAGAGTCCGCAGTTTTCAGATCGTTCTTCTAGAAGCAACCAAGCTCCTGGGAAGTTCGAGATCTAGGGTCACGTGTAGCTCCTCATTCCCTAGCATTCCTCCGACCGTCAATCAAATATCATTTCATCGGCTTACTGAGCAGAATCCAGCCGTCCGGGAGACCAGAAACGTGGTCTGTCATCCGTGACATCGTGCATGCCGTTCTATCTAGAGTAGCTGGCACTAGAGAAGGGCCGCAGTTTTCAGATCTGCCGCTATGACAACCACGTTTCCAAGACCTACGGTCGTGTTAGGTCACGTGCATTACCCATTACTGCTACGTTCCTAGACCTTCAGTCAAAACTATTTCGTCCGCTCACTGAGTAGGAGGGTGAGCAGGGGTGAGCAGGGGTGAGCATAGAGGAATGAACTTCACTGTGTTGGACTAACGATCCCTTATGAGGAAGTTTCCACCGCCAATACCCTAAATCTTCCACCATCATTACGGAAAATGGCGCCAAGGCTCCCTCCTTCGAAGCTCGAGATGATCCGCGACATAATACTTAGCGAATCCTTAAACACATCACAGATAGCCGACGCAGCTGAATGTAGTGAGCGTTCAATCATCAACCTCCGCAACAACCTCTACCAATTTGGAAATATCAGAGCGCCTCCTACACGTATCGGACGACGACGAAGTATCACCTCTCCAATGCTATAGGCTATATATAATCATCTTCTTGATAAACCTAGGCTATATATAGATGAGATAGCGCTCTTTTTATAGGATAAATTCCATATTCGGGTCACGAATTCCAGTCTTAAGCGGGCTCTTGCATCTATCGGCTGGTCGAAAAAGGTAGCTCGACAAAGAGCAAAGGAACAAAACGCCGATTTGCGAGACTTCTACCTACACGATCTATCGGATTTTTGATCCTATTACCTAGTCTATATAGACGAGTCTAGATGCGACAAACGAATTGGTTTTAGACGGACCGGCTAGTCTCCGGTAGGCGCGACGCCTTTGTAGGTATCCAAATTCCATCGTGACCAACGTTATCAGATTCTTCCTACATACGCCTAAGGTGGTGTTGTTTTTTCTCAAGTATTTCAAGGCTCGACTGATACAGCCGTACAGACGCGCTCGAAATCAGTTTCACTATTTTGTTCTCCTTGATTGCTTAGATGTAGACTGAGGTGGGTCTAGCCAAGACTTAAGAAAGAACCAAAGAGAATAAAATGGTAAAACTAGTTTCGAGCGCACCTATATTTGAGGACTTCATTAAGCGCCTTCTCAAACATTGCGGAAAGTGGCCTAAACCAAAGTCCGTGATAGTCATGGATAATGCATCTTTTCATCATTCTAAGCGAATCAAAGAAATATATGCCAATGCGGGAGTAAAATTAGTTTACCTACCCCCTTATTCGCCCGATTTGAATCCTATCGAGGAGTTTTTCTCCGAGTTTAAGGCGTTTATAAAGCGATATTGGCGGCGATATGAACAAAGCCCGGACCAAGGATTTGAAGGTTTCCTTGAGTGGTGTATCGATGTTGTCGGATCGCGAGAAGAAAGTGCAAGGGGCTATTTCCGGCACGCTGGCGTTGTTGTTGAAGACTACCATTGAGGCTCAATGTTAATGATAGATCAACGTTAGTTCCGTACAAGAGTATTTTATTGGCATCGAATTTGACTAGATCATCTATGTAATACGCATTTATTCTGCCTAGTAATATATTGTAGGAAGTACATCGCGTCAAAATCAGATAAACAAGCAATTTCATTTAGTTACGCCTTGCTAGTGACTTTAGCTGCCAGTCTACGCCGTTAGCTTCTTACGTGCCTCGCCCATCTGACAATGTCGCTTACGAAGTGGCGGGCAATCCCTACCGCAACTCCTTTTTCAGTAAAAAATCCCGGGTCACGGTCCTCGTAGATCTGTTCAAGATCTAGACCGCTGGCCAGCGTTGCGTCGTATGCCTGTCGAAATTGAGCCTTCAAGTTGTTATCAACAACATTTGTTTCTTGCCATGCACTGTATTCTCTTATAGCGATATCTCGGGGCCCGTCAATTATGAGTTGATCTACTGTCTATCCGTTTTGCGTAGGAAATATGTGCGAGGCTGCAATTGAGTAGGCCGCCGGTGACTGTAGGTGAGGTTGTCCTCCTATGAAGTTGATATTAATAGGCGGATAGTTTCCTGAAGCGAGCATTTTATTGCTCTTAGACTGTAGACTTTCTAGCTTCTGCTGTTCTTCTAAGACCAGTTCCTTACGAATAGCGTTAGGGACATCGTCTTGACACTCCAAAATACTACCGCCTTCAACATAAGCGATTAGGTGTTTTAGGTGATATGTCCGTAGCTGATAGTGTTTTTCCTATGTAGGTCCTGCCAGCAGTGCGGACTAAGATGGCACGATGGCGATGGACAACGCATCAAGTTGTAGATAGCCCGCTAAATCGATTGTTCCCTAGATGTATGCTGTTCGGCATTAAGTTGTTGATTCCGCTCGTTGAGCATCCTTTTCGTGACCGATAACCTCCCTTTTTTCTCGTTGCTCCCTGTTGCAACCCTAATGGAGTGATCGTCCTCTATATAGTTGAAGATGATCACTAGCCGCAACTCCTTGCCGCTAGCATGAAACTTCCCCTACGCGAGTAATTGTTTTTCCACGGTGGTCTAGTCAATGCTGAGGCCATTAAACCGCTTTTTTAGGTCCCGTTGTTTGCGATCGTTGACGGACACAACAATGGATGTATCGTCCGACCTAACCCTTCGTTTGCGAGCAACCTTCTCCTCGATTACCTTATGCAGCTTTTCCCTAAGGACTAAGGGCCAGTAAGCATTTGGGGTTAGGGCTACGTCCTGTTCCGTATCCTCTGACACAGACCGGTTATTCACCTTGACTTTCCACTCGATAGTATACCGAATAAAGCTTGCGGAAAGCTCGTCATCTGGCCTATTTGCCTCCCATTCGGAGAGTTGAAGCAACTTGTTGATTTCTGGTTGGGCAGAGAGCAAGGGCTCGGCACCGTCCTAGGGGCAACGGTTCGGTGAAGGGCTGAATCCATATTCTGAGGGTGGCGTGTGTACGTAATATCCTGGAGTTGGAGCGTATTGCGAATCCTGGTCTGAGGGATCGAGGTCCTGGGCTTGGGATTCATCACCGTTGGAACAGAAGTGGTTAATCATCGTCCTCAAATTTCTTGTAAAACGAACTTTATCACATTTTGGTCATCCAGGGTTGAACAGAGGGGGACCAAAGGAATGCAGCATTTGGTAGGGCGTACAAGGCGTTTGTAAAGAAATATTTAATCCCACCAGTATTGTTTCTAGGTATCTCTTCGCTCGTTCACTGTGTAAGTAGAGTAGTAGTGTAAACGGGGTTAATTGAAAGGGGGGAGGGAGGTAAGAGGTGTGGTGACCAGACAACCAACCAAATCTGCTGCCAGCCAGTATGTTTGGCTTGTTTGCAAGTGGATGGTTATAGACAGGCCCTGATCCATACAACCATGATACGATAGCTATTTTTATGCCATTGTTTATTACTGTACTAAAATACTGCCAAGAGTATGGGTCAGGGGTAAGCTCACCATAAAGGGTATGGCGTCACGCAAAATAAAGTTTGAGAAAGAATTGAAGAGAGTAAAGACATGAAACTGATTTCGAGCGCGTCTGTAGACCTGGTGGAACATCGGTGGGAGTTACAGCAGCCTTGGTGTGGTTTTTGTTGGACTATGTATAAAAGTCTCGCGCATTACTTCTCACCCACTTTTGGCCAAAATGGACCATCCCACTTCACCTTTCCCAAATGACCGGCCAGACAAGAGACAGTGCCGGGCATCCCAAGACATAGAGAATAATCCTAAGTTGCGAAAGCACCCACATAAATCTTCAGATGGCATGAATGTCGAATCAAAGCTGGGCCAAGCCCTCTCCGACAGAAAACAGAAAAAAATCACTAACACTACACTGATTCTACTGGTCACACCCGTGGCCTTATGGCGGAGTTCACGAAGCTTCTGCGCCAAAATGAGACCCTCGCCACATCAGCCCCCAAACTGCTCGACTTGTGTTTTTGTCTGTGGGAATGCTACGAGGTTTGAAGAGTGTTGTGATCTTCTATCATGCCCTGAATGGCCCCTCGGATGCATTTATTCCTTGCAAGATATAGCGAGCTCTTCAAGCTACCAACATTCCGTCTACCATCCACTACAAGCGCGTTAGCGATGGAGAGATGTCCGCTCTTGGCTGCCCATATCAAAGGATTCTCGAGCCACTTGGTTTTAATATTGACATCAATATCTCCATTGGGAAGCAGAGCCCAAACTATCTCCAAGCCAGTATCATGAATAAAGTTGTATCACACTATTTTGGGAGCTGCAATCTTATTTTCGTTTGTTTTCAGTTGTTCGCCTACCTGCACCAAGAGTCTAAAGTGCTTGTAGAAAGAACTGGCCACGAGTGTAATATGAAATGGAATGCCACGAGCTTCATTCTAGGGTGAAAGGTGTAGGTTGTGTATGTTGTGGTCTGTACTTGGGGATTCAAGAATTAAATATAGAATTAAGCGAAAGGTTCGTGAAGTATTGACAGTAACGAAAAATGAAGTGCAGATAAGAACAGGCCGCTGCAACTCACCTTCCAATTGACTCGAGGCATGAACTTACTGAACATAGGCAGTATTCAAAAGAAAAGGATCTTCACATTTGCATACATACAATGTAGGAAACTTCCACTGAGTGAGAATGACACCTATTTTGATACCGCAAAAAAATCACCAAACACCCTGCAATTTCACCCACGGGTATGATCCATCAAGGATCAGCGGTCTAGAGATCTGTATTATAGGTTTTAGGAATGTGGGATAAGAGAGTGAAGAGTGAGAAGAGACAGTATTTACCCTAAGACTCAGCAGCACAAGTATCACCATTTGGAGGCCTAGTACAGCCTAAAAAGCAGAATGTAGACAGGTCCAGGTCCCGGGCAGTATCTGCGCATCGAAATAGCGCGTTTTCCGGCTCATCGAGTGCTTCCCCAATGTATTAGCCAAGTGAAGACCTACTGATATAAGAGCGGATCTCGTCCGGAGAGTAACCTTTCAAGCCGCATTTCATACTAATACTGCATACGTTCCCGTGCGCACACGCGGTTCCCTTACGGCGGAGTTCATGAAACTCCTACAGTACAATGACGCCCTGGCTACACCATCCCTCAAACTGCTGGACCTGTACTTTTGCCTGTGGGAATGCTACGTCGTGAAATCTGCCGAGAAGATACGACTCGAGGAAGAGCAGCGATAGCTTCAAGAGTCAAATGAGTGGCTAGCAAGCGATAGCGATATTCTTCTATAGCTCTGCAATGAGCAAGAATTGATACTGTGGGATCGAAAGCAAGTAGTTCGAGTACTTTGTAACGGCATTGTCTTAGCCTTGTAAGCGAGCGATACTTAAGCCTATTATATTGATAGGCCTTGATGAGGTCTTAGTGTTCTTAAGCGTTCGTAGATGATAACGATATCTGAATAGTCCTATTATCTATTTGACTTCTGTCCTAAATATTATCCTTCTGTTTAAAGGCCTATACAACCGCCGGTGAAGTTCCGGTGGGTTTGGTGATGGGATGCCAACGTTTTACGGCTATTGATATACTAAACATTGGTTTTCGAGAACTTAGCATCTAGTCATAAAGCCTCCCTAGTCTACGATAAACTAGCGTTAGAAGATAAATCAAATTCTTACTTAGCCTACGGCATTCTGTTCCTCCCAACCCTCGTCGAAACTTTCTACACTTTGTATTTTACTACCAGCCTTTGACGGCGAGTCTTTGAACCAAAATACACGAATCAAACAAAAATAGTCTGTCTCCGTCGTTTTAATAGTTGTTTTATGCTAACATCAGTAGACTATGACTTGGATCTCGACCTTTACGCTATCTAGCAAGAGTGCTCTAGCATACCGATACTACCTCCCTATCTCGCCACCGACTCCGAAAATTCTCGGCAGATTCTCTCGGGTGCGAGTGAGCCTACAAGATATAGGATTTTAGGGTCCTCTTTGATCGAATGCCTTTTCTATCCTACTTACGACAAGCTATCGGCCTTCAAGTAGACTAGTCTAGATCCTCTATCTATGTCTACTTAAGCTAGCGACTTGTTCCTCTATATGTTAGCTTTCGCTCCCCCTAAAGGAGTGCACTAGGTAAGGTTCCGACTAGTACGATTTGACCAGAATCTGGCGAGAGTATAGCAGAGTATCTGTTCTTCCTGTTACGGGTTGAGACGGCCACGTGAAATCTCCGTCGGGTACGCGGATAGTTGCTAGATACGATGCCCTGGCATGGTATTGGCGCAATAAGCACTAGCTTCCGTCTGTTACTTTGGCCTCGGATGGAACCCCTACCATATTTCAGTCGCTTGATACTTCCTTGGCTAGTTGCGCTACCCACAAGGGTATCCCTTGATCCGAGGTTTTTTGTGCGTAATATATTGGGTAATTTCAACTGAGATTGGTCCAAAGCATCCGGTGTTGTTATAATTGATCGAAGGCTATTTTTGGCTTTCTTGCTTTAGATACTTGGAGATATATATTCAGCCTTCCATACGGTAATTATCCAACAACTGCGATGTCTCTGTATTCAATTATACCAAAAACCAGAGCATTAATTCGGGACCGAATGTCCCAACACCATTTTACAGAGTGTTGAGGGTCAATTCCTTGATGAGCTCACCGATGGCAGGGTTGCCGCTGCTGTCCTTGGAAGTAAGGACGTGGAGGGCCTTGTCTAGGCCAGTCGCGTCGAGGTCACCGCCCTGAAGCTTGCTCAAGATAGTGTTGGCGAGTTCAGTGATCAATTCACCGTCACGGGCGTTGAGATTGGAAAGGTCGTAGGCCGAATTTGAGACGTAGTCATCAATGTCTCGTTTAACGGGAAGACCGTCGACGATGCCGGCCAGAGCTGGCAATGTTAATGATGGTGCCCTCAAAGAGTCGTTTCGGTGTAGATGGCAACTATGACATACATTTCTCGATGTCAAGAAGACCGGAAAGGTCAGCCTTCCCAGCAAGGCCTTCGATGACATCAGTGAGGCTGGTCAGGACGCCATCAAGGGCATCCAAAATCGGAGGTTCAGGCTGGGGGACGGCGACGGCGGAGACGGTGCCGGCAATAGCGAGGGAGGCCACAATTTCCATGAACTTCATTGTGGATTCGCAACTGAAGAGTGAAATAAAATGAACGATAAAACAATGTTAAATAAATAAGTGGGCGTCTGCAATAGTAGAATCTTGGTAAGGAATACTGGTGTGATAAAAGGACGAGTCCACGACAAGGGTTATATACCAAAATTCGTCGCCGATGCCCTCGAAGGCTTGGGTTGTTCTTGGGTCGACGATTTCTCACATTTGTAGTTGAAGAGCGTTTGTAGTAAATTAGTTACGCCGATCAATAATGGTAGTTCCGATCGACATAGAATGGTGTACTATTGATGATTCTCAACATTTAGCGCCATATCGCCATAACTTTATTTATGAGAGGAGCGGGACGAGAGGCACAGATCGTCAGGGCCGTATAATGAAAGAATTTCACCATATATTGGCACAATCTCAAAATAAACGGTCGGTCATGCTTTGAGTTCGATTGCGTGCCCTGGCGAGAGTAATCTTGAAAATTAGTTGATGAAACAGATCCGCGGTAGCTAGCACATCATTGGGCTGATTCCAGTTCTTTCTCACTGTGTCTTTGCCTGGGCTACAAAGTTTACTCTAGCTCTTCGCCAAATATTTCCCCCTTTTTCTTCGGTTAGACTTCTGGTGCGGGTTGATCGCCGACTCACGGCTAAAATACCCTTTTGCACTGTACCGTCAGAAATCCTTCATCAACTTCAAATCGTCATTCGAAAGCTCATAACCCAGGCGAGCAGACACAAGGGGGAATACTAACAGATTCTCATCAAGCCTTTAGGGCCATCTGCCTTTGTCAAGTTCAGTGGTCTCTTAAGAGCCGAAGATTTCGAGATTTGGAGACACATTGCGTTATAGCGCAAACGCTCTTTCCCCTTCTTTTCTTTCTCATGCGGGTTTGGGTAGTTTTACCAACACTTAGTTCCTCAGCGCGAATTCAGTATCGTCTTGCCAGCAAGGTGACCCTGGGGGGAATGTTGTGTGATATGAGGCTGGTGCAGAGCAGGAACAAAGCCATGTCAATGGGAATAATTTCCGACGAGGTATCTATACGAGGACATTGAATAAATGTCATGATGGAGTGAGGCTTTAGTTAAGAAAGTAAAAAATATTAGCTACTGGGATATGACGAAAGAGGTGACCTTGGGAGTATTCAGGGTGGACTGTACACATGAAACTCCTCACAGAGGATGCTCAATGACTACTTTTTCGCCGCTAACCTTGCCTTCAAAAACATCCTGAATCGCACTTATTCCAGCCTCTGCACCCTTTACTGTTCGGATCTTCGGCGCTACCCACGAGTCTACGTGGTTGCGAAGCAACCATTCCATAGTAGCGAGAATCCGATTTCCGTAGCCCTTACCCTTCACAGACTCAAGGATGAATTGGATACCCCGTGCGGTTCCCTCAACCGGTCCTTCTTGCCCATCTATCAGGCGAAGCGAACTGCAGAATTTCCAAGCTGGGTCCTGCTCCACCGGCAGCGAAGCGCAGAGTCGTAAGTCCGCCACAGGCACGTCTTCGTTGACACAGCTGCGGGCCAGCGCAGGCGAGCTCTTGCCAAATTGTGCAGTGATAGCCTGATGCTGGTCTTCCGTCAGACCTTCAAAGACTCCTAGTCCGGTCGACACAGCGTCAAACACCACAGATAGTTTATTGTTAGACTCACGCACAGCCGCGCGGATCTCGTCCACCGCTGTGGAACTTCGATAGTCGAAACAACGCGTGGCACCGAGCCGGTGCAGCGCCTCGTGATTTCGCGGTGATGCCGTGACGAGTATGGGGCTAAACCCAGCAATGCGAGCAAACTGCACAGCGGCCTGACCCACCATGCTTGAGCCACCCCAGACGAGGATAGGTCGCTCCGTTGAGATGAGACGTTTAAAACTAAGTTGAACAAAAAATCGAATTTGATTTGATTGCGCGTATGTAAAATTTTAGCTTGTTCATTGCTTTCTGAGGTCGCGCTGAAATTAATATGCAGTTGGTTTCTTCTGAACTTAGCCACATTGAGAGGGTTAGTAACTAGGACACCAGCATTTCAGAAAATCTGGATTGTAAATCTGATCGGAGAGATTCTGAGATGGAGGTACTTAATAGAGTTTGATGCAAATTCCAGCTAATCGATGTTACATGTATGGTACTGTTCGATTGATGGGTAGGTGTATCATCCTTTGCTTAAAGATCAGCACGCTCAAAAGTTTCCGACATGCATTCACCGCCGGGATTCATATTGATCCGAGCTATGGCGATTTATAATCAACCAACACGCTTAAAATTCTCCGATAAGGCGTTCATCGGCGGAATGTATATTCAGCCGGACTGTGGCGTTCTACTGATCAATCAGCACGCCTTAAACCAGCGACCCGATGTCACAGTAAGGTAACAGATGTTTAATCCCCCCTCTCCGCTTTACATAATATGTGATATCTGCGAGAGTGATAATGTGATAGTGTGGCGAGTGAACTTTGAGCAGATCGAGGTTCATTCACCTCAATTCCTCTTATTGTAAGCAGAACTACAGAGCATAGATGGTCAGGTTCTTGAGTGAATTAATCGAGGCTATCATTTGATAGGGAAGCTTAGCTGTAAGGTTATTTTCTCCACAGTTGCTGTGAGCCATCCCGGGCTCATAAACTGTTGTGATAAGAAATGATTATACATATTAAGTTCAGTTCACAGCTTTACCGAAGGTGGGGCTCCTCTATTTACAAATCTCTTGGTAGCCCCCGCCATAAGCTTTGACCACCGTGACACTCAAGACTCACAGTGCGATTTCTTTCTTCGCTTCTCCGACACATCTTTTGTCTACTATTACCCGTTAGCTATATGGGAGCTCCCCTTATGTGGGCAAGGCATAGGTCGCCCATAGGCGGCATGCTTTGGCGAGCTTTAAATTGTCATTGCTGCAATCACTTGCAGCACAACATATCCGCCTTTACGACCTGTTTTGTCACGACGGAGTGCTAGTTTTGTGTTCGGCGGTCACCGCCTTGATTTGCGCACATGAGTTCGTCTCCATGGTGGAATCGGATCTATACACATACACCATTTCAGCTAGAAAGTGGTCCTAGAGTGAACTTCTTGTAGTTTGGTTCCATGCATATCATCAGTTGATGGGCAGGTGGTTAGTGAATGGTATTCTCGAAATTGCTTGAACTTATCTATCTAGGATTTATATGTGCAATCAAGATCCGACATGATTCTTTGTAGCTGATTTCCATTACTAATCCATTATTTCAACAGTGGGCGACGCACTTTTAGATGTGCCCTAGGAATTCCTGATTCTTCAGTAGTAGTGGCATTATTAATGCCTTGTGATTCTTCAGGAGCATGAGATACATCGACGCCAAATTGCTCTGTTATGATTCGCTCAATTTCAACTAGCCACGTACAGCGCTTGATCGGATCTGTCAATTTTTTGACTTCTCTTTCATCACATTTGCGAATTGCTTCCACAAGTTGAAGAAGGGGAGTTCGATCCTTTTCCAATGAAGCTATCTTGCGTTTGTAGCTAAGTTTGCGCCGACCATCGCGATCCTCGCTCTTGATACATTCTATATTTTCTCGGATGTATAAGTCGCAAGGCACCCCATCACGGCACCACCGAATGGTCAGATCTGGTTGTGCTTGATATAATACTCCACACATACTTTTGCTCCTCGTCTTTGGCATCCACGGCATGCAGTTGTCGCCCTTTTGACACCCGATGAAACATGATTATCGACGTGACTTCCGCGAGAAGTGCTTTTAGCAGGTGCTAGTGGCCTCAAAATATTTCGGGAAGACATTATTTCTGTGGAAACGAAAGCGAGCAGTTCAAGCACTTTGTATCGGCGTCGTTTCTGCCTTGCAAGCAAGCGATCCCAAAGCCTTCCATGTTAATGGGCCGTGATGAGATCTCGGCGTTGTCGAGCGCTCGCGGGCGATAACGGCACCTGAATAGTTCTCCTATCCACTGCGTTCTATCCCAAATATCATCCCTTTTTTAGAGGCCCATATAACCGCCGGTGAAATTCCGTTGGGTTTGGTGGCGAGTTGTCAACGTTTAACGGCTGTTCATAGACCAAGCGTTTGGTTTCAACAAGGTAGCATCTGGCCATCAAGTCCTCCTGATTTGCCATAAACTTGCGTCATCAAGATAAGTAAATTACCTGCTTACCCTGCGGCATTCTGTTCCTCCCAACCCTCGTCGAATTGCTGCTTTCTACATTGTATTTCACCACTAGCTTTCGACGGCGAGACTTGAACCAAAATGCACTACAATTGAAACTAGTCCATAAGATGGGCGATTGTTCCCGGACACATGGAATATAAGCTTCTTTTCATGGTGTGATTCTCCTTCAATTCGACGTTATTGTAGTATTGCTGCTTTTAAACAATAGGAAAGATAACCACAAATATATGTAGCCGATCCCTTACTCGCCTCTTGCGTTATCCAAGAACTCTGCGAGATTAAGTCTGGAAGGGTGATTCCAGTCATCAAGTACGCTAGCCAGTCGTTCCCGGGATAGTTCCAGAGCCTACTCAAAAAAGCACAGTCGATATAGCTGCTTGTCGTAGAGAACCTAAAGACCACCTCTCTCTTTTCCCTAGGTGCGTACCGGCCTCCTTCAAAACAAGGTTGTCCTACTCCAGCTTCTCGCCATCGATGTACTTAGACACGCACGACTCCTATAGGCGTCGATAGAGTCCGAAAAGTCGAACTGCTAGAAAGGCAAACTTAGGATCGTCGCGCTCGAGGTCTACTAAAACCTTTAAGGTCGGTTGAAATAGCTCGGTCGCTAGGGTATGTCTTGTTACTACTTCCTACTACGAAGTAGAGGGCTATAATAGTTAGCAAAAGCGGTTAAAGCCGAATCGTTTTATTTACTAGTAGGATATAGTTATAATTTTCCTATGATTTGTCTTTCTTATTAAGGATAGGCAATTTACTAAGCTACTAATCTCCTTTTTCCTAGCTTAGCGAGCTATTTAGGGCATCTATTTTATCCGTAGAAAAAAGTTACGGGTCTAGTAAATACAATTTCTATCGATCTTTAGTGTCTCTTATAGACTACGTAGATATACGTATATAAATTATAGGCTAGGTTGTATAACTACCACAACGGTCAATCGAAGCAGTCAAATTCTTACTAGAGTCGGTCTACTTTTTAGTAGGCTACTAATAGTATATCAAGGAATAGGGATATTAGTTAGGGAACTAATTATGCCTTACGATTTTGAGGGCCAAAGATCAACGCTTGTTGAAGATATATATTTCAATTAGATACCTCTTTCCCTTTCGTTGAACGCCTTAGAAATCCGATAAGTAGAATATTATAGAACTTATCGTTATTAAACAAAGAAATTTAGGAAAGAACCAAATTTTTTTATTCAATATATTTTTATAGTTATAAGTTCGAAAATTAAGTATTATCAACGTTGGGCTAAGCTTCAATAGGTTAATAAGTCGAATATATCCTACTATAACCTCGCTTTCCGAAGCCTAATCGGACAGACCTATAGCTTAACACAACCAATACCATACTAAAGCGAGGCTAGGAAAAAAGTCCATGATTTCGAGTATAAAATTGTAGGCGCTTTTCGGTAATTCAACGCTAAGTTACTTATAGGTAAGATATTAGAACAAGAGATATAAGCCTATCATTGCGGATTAGTAGTGCCTTAATTTAAGAGGGCCGTGAAGGATTCAACAGTCAGCCAACGTTTCTTGACTAACTTAGTATACTATTGCTTAGCACGACTCTCACTCGTCTCTCTCGCTAAGCATCTAAAGCATTAAAAATGTCGCTACAAATAGTTGCGGTTGAAAGGAGACGTAGGTTTCAACAAGCCTCAACTAAGGGAGTTGTCCCTCAACGCGTTCTACCAAGCAGCGCACTTGTGCGAAAGGACGAGCCGAGAAGCCTATAAATACGTTCTCTACCCCCGGCAATTTGCTCTACAATTTCTTCACCTAACTCTACAAAGTCGAGTAGGTCTGTGTCTGAGTCACCTGATAAGTTCTCTCTTTTGATCTAGAACCGAATTTCCGCTATACTGACATTTATAGGATACATCGAGGATTACAAGCCAGACAGTGCCTATAAGAGATATAGGTATAATTCCTACCAGATGCACTGCCATTCACATCAGCCGGTTAAAGATACGAGCTTTGGATTAGATAGTCAAGGTGTCCATACGCAGATGCCTCCGCCATAGCAGCCGACCAGCTGATCTACTGTATAGCCACTGAGTGTACTCCCAAGAGATAGGCAAATATCCGCGTTATAGGTATGTGAATCTTAGCCTGACCTGTGTGAATTTTACTAATAATGGGGAAGTTACGGTTCAATAAAACCGAGGACATTCGACCACAATGCACTAAGGTAAGGACCACATCTCTTTGGCGTCCCATCGTCCATAGTGCGCACCAGAACACGTTAGTCGTGGATTATCTCGCCAAACTGCAAGCTAATGAATGACAGTAAACCATCGACATCGCACCAGGGCCCGAATGATACAGCATCCCTGTTAGTGCTTGTTGTTGTTCAGAGGTATGAATTGACTTGTTATTTGAGAGGGACACATGAGCCTATATATACAACAATTAGCCAGGTTGATTGGAAATCAACTTGGTCGTCTGTATAGACACTTCGGAGCTAATTCCGACGGTGCGGCTTGGTTCCTGATCTGCACCAGCCTCATATCACAACAATCACAACAGTGACGTTGGCCTTGCGTTGTACTGAAAGATGGATGTACTTATCTATTCCGCCAAACCAATCTTTTTTATACTATACATACCTAGTAGTTATTGTTAAAATATCAAACTGGAGGATACAGCACTGTGAGGTCTTGCAGTAGCTTGAAGAGGGCATAACAATCACGGTAATAAGCATTCTGTGCTTGCTGTTGACCGATCTGACGTACAATCTGTACAATGTCTTCCATTTTGTCTATTTGCTTGAGGCGCTACCATGCAAGGGAGAAAGAAGAATCAGATTTGACTCTCAGGCCCTGCCTTTGCATAATGAGGAACATCGATCTCACAAATAGAAGTCGGAGAGTTTGGTAACCGTTGAGACCAAAAGCACTCGTCCGCAATTCAACGCAAACATGCTCTTTTATGAGGCTCTACTCTAACCTTTGAAGTGGTCATTAAAATGTGACGGTATCTCGCCTCACCGTTCTGGTGAACACTTTCTGGTGATCAACACCGCACAAAGTGTTATCTCAACCCTTCATGTGCCATATTCAACACCTAGTTGCCCAGTAATGAGTGCGCTCTGAGCTCCACATTTGTCTATAAGACCACACCCTTGCCCGAAGATTCCTGCCCGAAGAATCCTACCCAAGACGGCCAGTACATATACTTTGACTTCACAAAATGGACACTGTCGATTATCGAAACCTACGCAACTACGCCATCGGTGCCATCATAGGCATCCTCGGGTTTTCCTACTTTGCAATTTACCTATTGATGTTCTTGGTTTTTCATTTTCCTACATCTCAAGAGTCAATCCCATACGCTCTAACAGTCATCGCGTTTGGTAGAGGTATTGCTCTGTGGTATCTGTGTGTTGTCTTCCAGAATGGCTTCTATGCATTCCACAAGGAAGAAGCTGCAAAGGAGCAAGATTCCATATGGTCTGTAGGTCTGTTTCTGGTATGGACCGCAGCACTTCCGACGATCGCTTTTCTATTTCCGGCCCAACCATTGCTACAACTTGGATACGCATCGGCTTTCACCGTGATCGCTGTTGGAAGCCTTTCAGACGCTTATCTCAAAGACGTGAATACTGGGACGTTTCCCGGTCGGTTGTCTCTCCAATTTTCGTCAGTGGGCCTGTTGGCCTTGGTGCCAACCATTCACGCATTAGCGGAGCCGCTCCACGCTCCCTCCCCACTGGCCGCTGCATTCGGCCGACTGGTGCTCATCAACCTATTCGGCTGTGCTCTCTACGCTTTGCGCCCTCTTGAGAGAATTGGAATAGTCCGGTCTTGGCAGCCGAGTCTCCACGGTATGTACTTGGTTTTGACATACAGCCTCGTGGAGTATTCCAAAGCGGTCGTGCAGGTAGCAATTCCTTACATGTTTTGATGGCGAGCTGCGGGCAGCCATGAGCGATAACTCGACTGAAAAGACCAACCCACGTCAAACACTATATCTTTTGTCCGATGTTAGAGACATTTCCGGGTACTGTTTGGATCAACCCTTGACTTTCACTTGCGTGACTGAACCCCCACAGGGGATCTTTGCTCCATGCTGATGATACTGTTTTCGATTTGTTTCTTGCTTCTTACTTATGTCCTTTACCTTTGTTTCTTAGTTTGGCGGTTTTGCATGCATTCTAGAAGCAGGCAAAACTGTGAATAATTTAAGAAAATCTACTTTCGGCGCAGATTGAAACCAGACCTGAGATAGCAGAGTCATTTCCGTCATGTCCATCGACGCTTATTTGCATATCGTAGACTGTAGATAGGAAAACAATTAATAATACCCTGTAACCAGCTGCCTGAAACCTATTGAGATGTAGGAGATGAGAGATAATAGTTGTAAAACCGTCATAGAGTTTGGACACTTCGCACTGTTGGAACGAAAATATATCGGCTAACACAACATTGGGGCTCTCTGGCCTGTCGGTAAGAACAAGGAAATTTTAAAATTTAATCAGCAGCGCATTTTTTGCTTTCTTTTGAGGCTTGAGTGATATAGATATCCATTTTGCCGTATTTCACGGTGTTGCGACGGGCCCCAAAGCACCATTAGTTACGGTAAATGGAGTTTGTAAGCCTGCTTCTGCATTTTCTAAGCACAACGCCTTTGAAAACGTGACGTGCACTGATCTTTGCCAAGGGTAGAATGCCAATCTAAACATGGAACTTGAGCAAAAGCATTTTGCTGTTCCAGTTGCAAGCCGATAGATATCTTCTGGAACCCCAAATAGCGATAACGCGGCAGAATAGCGAGTTACGGCTTCGGTCAAAAGAGCAAGGATGATAATGCAACCATGGGCTGCTGAAACTGAAGGCAAATCAATGCTGTGTGAAGTCATTCTTTGGGTCGCGTTCATTCAAGGCTTCGTGTAATGTATAGCATTGACCAGCTATCTTCAAAGATGGGATGCTGTTTCATCAGAACCTTGGGGAGCTTCCGGGTGCATTATTTTACTCATACTATTTTTCGAGGGCTCGAGGCTGAGACCTGGAAGAATCACAATGAATTCCAGCGGTAGAGTTGGGTATTCAGATATCCATCAACTTGCTATATTGCTTCGATATCTGGCGGAGAGAACGATGCTACACCAGTGATCAGCCACTCTGAAAGGTTGCCTGGCTGCACCGTATCCCTAGCAAAGCCAAATGTGGATGGCCATTTGCTTTTGACGGCTTGATAAAGTACGATACACGTTAGATCAGAAGTTATAATGCATACTTTCAATTCGGAGTCTGTTCTTAAGTTCGCATAAATAGAGAGCAAAATTGTTGCTGCGAAGCCTCAACTAAGGGTCCTCTATTGGTATTTAGCGCTATAAGGTTGAGGCTAGCTGTTTTGTTTGGGCAGGAAATTGAGTATACTATCTATCAAGAAAGTTTCAGAATTAGATAAAGAGATCCTAGGAGTTATATAGTATTAATTATATATTATGTCTCTGATAGAGTCTTTAAGCTTCCAATGCCTAGTCAAAAAAAGCATAGGCTATAATCAATCATGGCCATGATTTCAGAAAATATCATTATGTCCGTTCTAATGACCGTTTTTCTTGTTCTTAGCCTTGGAAGACTATTTATCTCATATCGATTTCCCTTAGATTGGCCGTGGCATAAAGCCAATTTAGCTTTGTGTGCCTTGCCTTGTGTTTTCTTCGCTCTTCTCACTAGATTGTTCTAGAGCAATAAGTTTCTAGCATAGGGCGAAGTGCTCTTCTAGGTTACTCCAATCTTTCCGCTACTATATATAGTAGGTTGACAGTATATAGAACTAGATTATAGTAGGTCTCCCTTTAGGCTAATTATACTATAGTACCTCCCTATAATCTTCTAGTAGCAGAAATACCTAAATATGCCTCGATTACTACCTACGATGTACCCTTGTTTTGCTATACTTTCTACCCCCGAAGTAATATTCTGTGATAAGGTCGATACTTACTCCGCCACACATTCGAGTGCTACCGCATTGCCTTCTCCATGGAGCTAAGTCTGGTTGGATTTTTCCAAGTCTCCTTCACGATTACGCTTCATTCTCCGCTCTCGTGGAGCCTCTACACTCCCGTCGGCTGAGTTGCTGTTTTCCTGATCGTCAGAGCAGTCGTTTCCGTCTTGCAAATCCTCGTCCTCTGTTGTATCGCCTGCCTCAGATGCCGACGGACTACTAGTTTTCTCAGACTCAGAGGACGACAACGACAATGTACGTTGCAACCTACTCCGTAAGTCTTGTCGTTGATGAGTGTGCGACACTTCTCGAATTCTACCCATACTTGCGTTTCAGCTACGAGGAGACGGCGAGTGCCCCCGATTCTGGTTGAAGTGTATAGTAAAGGAGGGATTGCACTGGCTTTAATAGAAATTTGTATCGTGAAATTGGAATTGACTACTTGCTTGCTTACAATTGGGGGCGCAAGGTCAACTATCTCCCAACCATACTTTCCACAACCGGGGCTTATTTAGAATAAATCTTAGGCCATCACTTACTAAATGCTGTTAGACCTTTCATTGTTGAGACCCTCATATTTTGCCATGAGTTGCACAATGTCTATCAAACCAACGTTGACAGATGATTCATCTAGTCGATGGATAGGAAGGACAACGAATTTTGCACGAAAGAAAGAAAACTCTGCCTAGAATAATATAATCCAACGAAGCGATAAAACTATCTTAGGTAGTTAAGGACGATATTCTCCTAGTATCTTTCGCTTTAACGTCGCTACTTAATAGCCCTCTTTTTCCTAAGGTATAATAAAAGTTAAGGGTATTTTTAGACTAGCGAATAGTAAGAATCTAAGACTAGCTTACTAGATTAAGCTATAGCTTATAATTAAACAATAATCTTTTTTAATAAAATAGTAGGGTCTTCTTTAGTTAACTAAGTAATAAGAATATTTTTTAACTTAATATACCTATACCTCCGAGTTTACTTTATATTGTTTTCTTTACCTATTCTTCCCTCTTCTACTATTTACCTAAGTATTACTATATTACTACGTAGCGTATTAGGCTAGCCGGAATAGGAGAAGAAGAATCTTCTTTCTTAGCTAGATACCTATCGGGAGCTATCGTAGAAAGCCTATTTAGACGTATATTACGAATAATACTATATAGCCTAAAGCGCTAAGTCTCTATAGGGAAAGAAATACTATATTCTACGAAAGTATCGTCCTACTAAAGCTAGATCTTCTAATCGTTTAGGCAATTAAAAATAATTAAAATCTATTCGTAGCTTAGTCGGCTATAGGGCTTTATTATCGGCTCTCCTAAATAATATTTCTACCGAAAGTAATATTAATATATAGTTTAAAATAATCCTTACGGCTTAGGCGAGCTAGACTAATAGTAATAGATTAAGTTAAGTAGAAAACTCTAGACTAGGTACGAAATATATTTCCTTTTATTATCTTTTACTATTTACTTATTATAAGCTAATTCTCTATTATAGGTCGTATAACGTAAGTATTAACCCTATATTAGCCTAAAGAAACTCGATTATTATCTTCGATATAGGACTATACATATTATATTTATATAGCTAGGAAGCTTAAATAATAGTAAATAGAATACTTATACTAATAAAAATTTGTTATTATATAGTTTACGTCGTAATATCGAAGTAATAGAGGCTAACTATCTCTATTACTAGCCTTAGTATATATTACTATAAAAAAACCTATAATAGCTCTATAAGAAAGCTATAGTATAGGAAATTCCGTCGTAGCTATATATATCCTTTTATGTAATTATAAAAATAAGAGAAATTACTCCTTATAATTATAATATTAAGTATTATAGTTAACTACTTATAGGGTAGTAGGCCTATCGGTTAGGTAAGAGACGATACTTAAATAGGAATAGTCTAAATAAATTTAATAATAATAGAGACTAATTCTTAAAGAAGCTAATATTAGAATAGATAGGATACTTCTTTTTATCGTAGAGAGCTAATATAACTAATATATAGTAAAAAGTAAGCAAGAAGTAGGCGATTCGGTAGGGTTCCGATAGAGAATCGTAAGCAGTCCGATTACGTATAATCTCTAAAAGTTCTAAATAACCTTAAAACTACCGATTCTATAATAATTATACTTTTTCTCCTAAACGCCTAACCCTAAGCGTTTATAAAATTATATAATACCGCTACGAATAAAGAAAATTAATATATTATATATTCGAAGAAAAATTATTTTAAAGAATACGTCCTTAACTTTACTAATACCCCTCGATCTCTTATCCTATATCTCTCTATACCTCTTATTTTTTTATTATAATACCTACGATCTTATCGCGACTTTAGTCGCTATCTATTTCTTTTAGTATATATATTATATATATATCGTAGCGGCTAATTTTAAGCTAGCTAACGCTAAACTTTTCGAGGTAGACTATATCCTCGAGGCTATCGCTTCGATCTTATACTACTAGTATTCTACTAGGAAGTCTCTATATAAGCTAGTAGGTTTCGCTATTAATTTTTAGTCTTTTCTTTATTTCTAATACTTATTTATAGGCCCTAATCGATATATTAGGTAATTATTATAACCTAGCTTCGCTATTAAAATAGTCTATTATAGCGTTTTAGGGTAGCTTTACCTTTATTAAGTAGTCGGTTAAGTACTAATTTATTATTAATGACAATATAATAAATTCTACTACATAGGAGCAAAATATCGAACTTAAAGATATTCTTAAAGAGATAAAATCTATTAAAAGCTCGACCCCTAAGGAAGAGCGTATAGCCTTAGCTTTCTATAGCGGTAGAGGAGCATAGACTAATAATATTAATAGTGGCAATAGTTAGTAAATTAATAATAATACTTACATCGGAACTCAGAATTTCTATTCCGATAAGAAGTAGCTATTATATTAGCTTATTTTTTTCGACCTAAAGTTACGTAACCTAATATAGCGGAAGTCGATAGACACCTCTACTTCGATAAGTTCTAATACTTTACTATCGCTACTTATTACTAGTTCTTATCTCTATATATATTTACCAAAATCTTAGGTTTTTTTATAACCTTAAATTCTACTTAACGCTATAATCTTAACTAACTATTATTAGTAGTAATTCAATATCTCTTATTAAAGGGTAATAAAGTACTACGGGTTTCTCCTAAGCTAGTCTTAGCTAGCTATTCAATATTTTAGGGGAAGGAAACCGCCTAGCGATCGCTAGGAGCTATAACAACTTCTTCTCTAGTCGTAATTATATAACTAGCAAAGGTATATCTATAGTACGGCTAAAATAGAGAGTATATTTATAAAGGAAATCTAGAAGCAAGGTATAAGATTCTATTCTATAGGGTTCTATAGGATTCTACGTAGTTTTTATAGGTATAGCGTAATATTATATTACTTAGTACTATAAGTTACTAAGCTAATTTTACAACTTCCCTTAATTCAAAGCGTCCCGCTTAATAATAGATCTACGCTAAGGCCTTAGCGGTAGGGCCGGGAAAGAGTCTCTTAGTATATATTAGTTAAGGCGATTTCGAGAATAACTATATAAGTCTTTACTCGGAATTATTATAGAATTAGCCTCTTTTAACTAAGGTATTTAATTTTTCTTTATCGTTAAGCTTTATCTAAACTATAGTTAGTATTTAAGATCTATTATATATATACGTTAATACAAATACTCTCTAACAATTCCTCGTAATTAGTCGCGTACTTTACCGGACGTAGAGGCTATTAAATTATTTCGAGTTAGCCGTTGACTAATTTAAGAGAAGGAATAGTATCTTACTTATTAAAAGTATTTGCCCTTAGTTATCCTATATAGGTAATAATTTATCGATATTTTTACCGGAAAGCTCTATAAAAACAACGTTAGGGTAGTTAGGTATTCCTTGATAAAGAAAGGCTCGCTTATACTTCCTAAAAAGCTATTCTTTACGCGTCGGGGAACCTTTCCCTATATATATTGATATATTTAATATCTAATAGCTTTATTAGCTTTAGCTTCTTTAAATATTATTACTTATAGCCTACGTATCTATTATCTAGTAAGTCTTCTTTTAATAGCTCGTTGACTTACTCTTATACCGTAATAGCGATTTCTATTTTATTAGTCGGAGTCTTATTTAAAGTTCTATAGTAGTAATCTACTACGCTTCCGAACTTACTAGATAAGATATACTCGACGAACTTATAATATATATATATTATATCTATAGATTAATTTCCTAGCGTAGGGTAATACGGTAGGGAGCCTAGAATTATTCGCAATAAGTAGTATATTTTCGTAATCGTCTATAGACTCGCTAAGGCTATAAGGCCTACTATAGAGAGCTATAGAGGAATACCTATCTAAGCCGATTGTCTATAGTTAACGACTAATTATACCGGTTAGACCTTTCCGAGGTTAAACTAAAAGCTTTAGTACCGATTGCTTTGTTTATAACTAAGATATAATTGTAAATAGATAGGTTTATATCTACGACTAAAAGCTAACTATAGGAAGCTATAAGTTGATATACTACCTAGCCCTTACCTTAACCGGCCTTAGTAAAAGTAAGCGAACTTTAAAAGGGGTATTACTAGTTCCTTCCTTTTTATTAATAGACCTATTAGCGTTGCTTAATAATACCGCCCGTAGGTATCTATTTCCCGAGAAAATTCCGTTACGGTAGAGTAATACCGTAAGATATAAGACTAAAGTAATAGAAAAGATACCTATCCTAATAATAAGGTATAGCTATAGAAGTAACTTAGCTTTTAGGACGTATTTCTAGATTCTATATATACTAATAATCGTAAGACCTTAATAGGCCTAGAGAAAGAATTCGTAGGAGAACTTTCGTATAAATAGGAGTAATATTAGAGTTAGTAACCCTAAGTACCTAGCTACCTATTAATTATATTAGATTCCAAAAAGTACTATATAGCCCTACTTCTACTTATAATAATAGTAAATAGACCCCGTTTATCTAATCTAGTAGTTCGGCTATTAAGGTTAAAGTTAAAAGCCCTGATATAGAGTACTACTAGTACTATCGTTATCTAGCCCGAAGCTCGATATAGCTTACGATAGACTAGTAAAGAAATACCTAGAAAGTCTATTATATAGCTTAGGTACCCTATTGCTAGAGGGAAAATTATATTAATAAGCGAAAGACCCCTAGCGTAGTAGCTAATATTTTCTAACAAGATATTTTTATAGAAAATAAGGACGAAGTTCGTAGTAATATAAACTAGATAGGTAAATATTCCTATTCGGCTCTAAAGGCCTATAAGTATATAGTAGGAAATTATATAAGGATAGATAAGATAATAGAAAATAAATACTCGAACTAGGCTCTTCTATTGTAAAAGTAACCTAAGGAGCCTAATTAAGGCAAAAGTTAGGAGTAGGCTCCCCGTACTTATAGCGTAGATAAGAAGTATATCTATAATTAGGATTAATTACTAGGCTAAGAAGAAGATAAATAAAGAAACGCGAGAAAGATAAAGATATATAGCTATAGTTAGGCATACAAAAGAAGATCCCTCGTAACTTATACGGTCTTAGGGTCGAGGGTAAAGAGCTCTCGTAATAAAGATAGGTTCTCTAAGACTAGGCCCCTTTAAATAAGGGTATTGCTTATAACTTTAGACTATCCGGTTAAAGGGTAAGAATAGGTTAGGGAATCCTTTTAGCGGTCGTAGGGATCCGTTTTAGTAGTCGTAGGGATCTATTTTAGTAGTCGTAGGGATCTATTTTAGTAGTCGTAGGATCCGTTCTAGTAGTCGTAGGATCCGTTCTAGTAGTCGCGTAGAGAGAGGGTAGGGTTTGTCTTAATATTCCCTATTCTAAGCATAAAGTTAGCTATTTTTAGATAGTATAATAGGTTAGAAAAACGACTAAGACTTTCTATCGTAATAAATTACTAATCCTTATATTATAGTAGGTACGCTATTATAGTTATAACTTTACCTAAACCTAGGAAGAAAGACTTTATTAGACTAAGTTATAACTAGACATACCTATATTTACGTTCCTAGTACCTATTAAGTTAGTTCCAAAAAAATTCGCCGAAAGTAGAAATTTAACTAAGGCTATAATAGCTTATAACATCGAAACGAATAACCTCTAAGCGAATAGCATAAAGAGAACAAAGTCTTCCCTCTTAAGGTATATATCTACCTTCTCTTACGATTATAAGCTAACTCTTAGAAATTATCTAAAGATATAGATTTCCTTATCTTAGATATCCTTCCTAGAAGTACTCTCTTAATTAGGAAATTAATTAGGTAGGCCTAGGATAGCTTAGTTTTAGCAACTACTTCGGATATTCTACTACCCTAATTAAGAAAAGAGAGATAAAGTAAAGACGAACTACCTTTCTAATACTATAGCCCGCGTTTTACGCAAATTTAGTCGGCTTAGTCGAAGCGTTCTACGATAACGACCTTATTTATCTAGCGTATAACTATAATAGGCTCGTTATAAGCCTATCGTAAGTTATCGCTACTCCTACCGTTATTCTAGGTAAGCTAGAGGTCGTAAGTATATATTAGGGCGTCCTATAAGGCCTTAAGTATCTATATAAGCGACTTAAGATTAGGTATAGAAATATCGAGAGCTATAATATCCTTTTATGCCTAGATAGGGACGTTAAAATAGGTAAGTATTATATTTATTAAGTCGTAAATAAAGTACTTATATTACTATAAGTAAATTTCGATTTGGCCCGAAGCTGCCATTTTCGGCGTCATTTGACGCCGAAAATGGCGTCGCTGGCCTATAGCTTTCTTGCCACGGCCATAGCAGCGATTCGCCCACGTACCTACTAATGTAGGCCCGACCTACCCCAAACGCCTAGGGAGCCTCGTTTATACGTCTATTATAGCTCGTCTTACCTCGTCTTACCTCGTCTCACCCTTTGCTTACCCTCGGCTTACCTACTACGTACCCTCGGCTTACCTTCCCCGCCCCTAGCCTATATAGCTATATATATATTCCCTAAGTGTATACTATGATTCGAAAAAAAAAGGTTGTTAGCACGATATTAGTCGCGCCGTATAAATTACGCCCTAACCCGCTTAAAATTAGAAGTTATGCTCTTCTCTAGATACTATTGTCGCTCTAGAATATATTTACTCTCGAGGAATTGCTAAGTCCCGCTATTAGCTTAGTCGCTATATTTCCTATATACCGTAGGGCCCCTACCCTACGTTTCTACTCGATTATAGTACTAATATATATAGATAGCGAGAACGTAAGGCCGCTATAGCGATAAAAGCCTAAGCTCTAAATTATTCTATATAGTATTAGACGTAAGTAGCTCTAACTTAGAAACTAAAATTTCGAGCCCGGACCCCCTATCGTCGTTATTCCGGATAAGCTATTCTCGTACTTCCCGCGTTGGCAAACGTAGACGTAGCCGAGCGTTATTAGTTACTTCTAGTAGTAATTTTGATAAGGAAAGGGGAAATTGCGCTCGCTAGCAAAAACGAGCAAAGAAGTTAAGATTAGGGAAATCGCTAGTAGACTTAAGCACGGTCTAAGAATAGAACGCTCGATAGAGGCATACTTCTAGCTCTATCTCTAGTGATACTAATAGGGACGGTTCTATAATAGATCTAGATATCGAGTTAGATAATACGTTATCTAATAGCGGGGACGATAGCTATACGGATAGGACTAGGGAAATAATAGCAAGGATACGCGATCGTTAGGAAAGGTATATTAAACTAAGTAAGGAAGTTAGATCGGAAGCTTATAATTACCTATAAAAAGATTTAGCCGGAAGTAGCATAAGAAGGAATAGCTATCTCCCTATTCAAAGTAGGCCGACCCGAATATCGCTCTTCGAGCTATAGGAAAGAGAGAACTTATACTATTCCTTCGCTAGTACCTCTAGCTCCGCCGTAGTAAGAATAGGCGACGATTAAAAGGAATAAGAAAGGCTAGTACCTTAGACACGAATTAGAAGATATTCCTTCGCTATTATAAATAAGTTAATAGGGATCCTATATATAATAAGTTTAGCCGGCGAATAAGAAAGGTCGGAATAAATCTCTATTTTGATAATATATAATTAACGAGTAGTCCTTTATAGAGTATTCGAAATATTGTATAGCGATAAAACCTAAATACCGAGGAAAAGGAGAAGACGCCGATATATATTAAGGATTTAGTTCCTCTCTAGGAAACGGTCCTTCGTACTATAGAGAAACGTTTCTATATCGGTATATAGAGAATATAGTAGTATCTCTATAACCTTATAGCTTACTTTACTATAAACCGAATTAATACTATACGAAAGTTGTAATATAAGTATTTAGTATGCTTAATCTAGCGCGATCCTAAAGGTAGACCGCCCTAGATCTTGCTTAAGATTACTTATAAGTTCGCTAAAAAATACCTAGGTATTATATAGGGGTACGAATCCGTCCTTTTTTCTTCTAATCCGAACTTTATATAATCTATTGATATTTATTCTAATACTTAACTAGAAATACTTTCCTAATTCTAAAGATTATCTACGATCTATTACTTATATTAAGTCCGTATACGTTCCTACTCGGTATACTCTTCTATAACGATACCTTCTATACCCCCGGAATTAGATCTATAGGAGATCTTCGACGCCTATTCCTAGAAGGAGGTCGGTAGTAGATAGAAGTTCTACTAAAGCTCGAGAAAGCTAAATATTATATATTCTATAAAGTCGAAGCAACTAAAGGCTAGATTAATTTCTATCGTAACTAGCCTATCTTACTAGGCTTATTATCTAGCTAGCTTTATACTTTTAGGGAAATCGCTAGCTTTAAATAGAGTCTATTTACGTACCGCTTCCGGTACGGCGGTAGCATAATTCTAAATAAAAGCGGTAAGTTTGTCTTCTAAAAAGATAATAAGAGATTAAGTAATACTAATACTTAGTAGTTAGGGACGGTAGGTCTAGTTAGCGATATATAGCAAAATCTAATTATAAAGTATACCGATATTTAGACGTTTCTAAAATATTACCTTCTACGCTATATTAGTATAGATATATAGGCCTTAATACGAGGCCTAGAGCCTAACTCTACGATAATATAGGCGGTTACTCGAATAGGGAGATAGATCGATACTCGGCGGCCTCGAGAGCTTATAGAAGAGTAGAAGGTAAGTATAGAAGACAATCTAGAGCTATAAGAAGCTATCCTAAAACGGGAAAATCTCGCCGAAAAGCTTAAGCGCGCTAACAAGAAAGGCCATAAAACGCTAGACCGGCTATATTAATTGAAGAAGAACGTTACGAATACGCGTAACCGGCTACTCTACGATCTTCGGAAGCGTATAAGGGAGGATTTTGATAGTTACTAGGCTATCGTTGACATCGGGCGGCAACTCGCCGGTAGTACGCTTTACGACGAAGAAACCAAAGAGATACTACGGACCGAGGAATATATACTCCCCTAGCAGATCTTCTTGCTAGGGAAATTAACGACTTAGCCGACATCGCTCTCTTTGGAGGTAGAGTAGACGTAGCGTAATAAGGCTATAGAGGCTATTCGTATATATTACGACGTACGAGAGGGTAGGCCTCGTCGAGGTCGACGTTATCCTAGGCCGCTACCCTTTGCTAGGAAGAATATTGTAGTAAATAGTATTCTAGCTTAGGTTTCTACTACAAACTAATCGCTATCCTTGCTATCCGAAGAAGTACTACGAAAGGTAGGAACTTATATTCGAATAGCTATCAAACCTTTAGGATACTTCTAATACTATAGAAATACCGTTGAATCGGATAAACGCCGAATAAAACATTATACTCGCTATAAATACCTTTTACGTTATTTTAGAGCTACGTATCTAGACGACCGTTGCTACAACTACTGCAATAAGCCGGTAGAACATAAGATAGAGTTAAGGAGGTATACGTATAAGAAACACCGACTAAAGACTTAGATAAATGCTATTTTAGATAGATAACGATCTATTCTTCTTCTTATGCGATTCCTCGACTATGACTTAATCATGGTCCGCCCACTGGAGCCATCGATTACCCCTCATAGTTCCCTTGCATCCTGCCAGATTGTAAGAGTAGGAATCAAATGTAAACCTAGTCTCTTGCCCAAACAGTCCACAAGCCTAGATTCTTTATTTCTTAAATAGCAGACGCATTCCTTACCTTAGCTATGTCAATTTTGCGGATAGTCTTCTCAGCCGACCTAGGCTGCGACGATAGAGTCATGGTGGGTATAAAAGGATCATGGGTGCCAGGTGGAGATAATCCCTTCGTCGCCGAAATACCAACAGAGTCAAGTATTATTTTTTTGCAGAATAACAACTCAAGAGTAAGCTTCAGTGTTGAAGATCATACAAATATCAATGCTTATACAAATAACCAAATAGTATACTCCAATATCCAAACGCGACCCGCCCAAAATGTGTATTCGATTCGTCTATAACAACAAATACGTGAATTGCACCGTGCAACCAAAGCACGTAATCGAGATTTATGATCCTTGGCCGCCATGTGGCAAGACAGACTGCCCAGGATATAAGGATTAGTACATGGCCCAGTCTACCAAGAAAAAAGAAAAATTCCCAAAGTGTTAATATTCTTTGGGCAAGTATTGAAGACTGGAGGCTCTTTGGCTGAAATTTGCCGTAACCGAACAGCATTCGTGAGCACATATAAGGAAATCGCTGTTTTGAAATCAATACTCAGTTTTTTAAGCATGGTCCTAGTTATTTAGTTCTAGAAAAACCTTACAGCTCGTATAATAAAATATATTGCGGAGCCTAGTGTGAATGTATTGGTTTTATGGTCGGTATAATCTCTGAGGGCATGGGGGAAAGGATAATGAACTCTCTTAGGAAAGTCCACTAAACGGTGTCCTGCCATCTGCTGATTTTACTATGAGGAATTCAAGTGACATCAATAATTTCTCCTATTCGACAATTTCTTTCATAATCTTATGCGATAAAGTAAATTGAAACCAACATGGTAAAATATAGTTGTCCATTTTTTTGATTCAGCCTGGAAGACTGGTATGTCTTCATTGAGAATGCTACCCACCGTGCAATCTAGGAAAACTTTAAGATATCATGGTGTAAAAACTACCATCTGGCCAATGCCAATATATTTTGCTGCTGTTTCAAAGCCTTCTTTCCAGTTATCCAGGCCAAAGGCCTTTGTAGTCACGAAGTTCCCCCCTCTTGGGAACATGCCTCTTTCTAGCATGTTGATGAACTGCAGTATGTCATCTCTTTCGTACATCAGCTTACCACGGAATGAAAGGCTGCGGCTAACGACCGTCCAGGCTGGTATGGCAACATCAACCATGCCCATCAAACTGCATCTTCCCTTCGGTCGAAGCGTATTCACAACGCTCTTCAAGTGAGTTGATTTGGCAGCGCTATGGGGTGAAAGGTCCAATATGGCATCAATCTTGCCAAAAGCTGCCACCGCGGCAGTGTCAGCGCTCTCATCTCCGGTCAACGTCACCGTCTCTATATTTGCGCCAGTTGTTCCCTTCCTCACATGTTCCTTCAGTTTCGCCAGCTTAGTCTCATTCCGGCTCAAAGCAATCACCCTAGCGCCCATTGCAATTGCAACCATTACACCTGCGCTACCAAAACCACCAGTCGCTGGACACACAACAACTGTCTCACCGGGCTCGAGCTTGATGTCCCGTAGCCCGCCGAACGGCACTAGGAGGTAGGAAAGATACATCAAGTCCTGGACAGAATAGCCCAGGCCTTGACACAGTCTCGTCTCATCAAGCGGGATGCAATTTTCCAGCGGCACCTTGACAAACTCAGCTAGTGTTCCGTCGCGCCAGACTTCTCTCATCATTTTCTTGCTAGCTTCACTGCCTCCATCATGGATCGCTGATAGATAAAGAGCGCTCGGCTCATCACGTGCACGAATGACGCAGTCGACAAACACGAGCTGTCCGAGCTGCAAGACCGTTGCATCTGGGCCATGTGCGACGATGCGGCCAACCGCACAGTAACCGCCCACAATTGGTGTAGGAAATGAGTATCCAAGCTCCCCGTTATAGATCTCACGAAGATACGACAATGTTCCCGACGCTTCAATACGAACGACAGCGCTGCCTTCGCTGGGTTGTGGTGTTGGAACTGATTTAAACTGAAAGCCAGCCTCGATGCTTTCGAGCACAAGGGCGCGATGTTGAGATGGTAGATTGAAAGCCATGACAGTATCGGGATACAGACGTGTACACCTTGAATGTTTTAATGCAGACTCGATATTTCAGACGTCAAATTACAGGCTTCGCATATATATACATATGCAGCTCTATATTTCTACACGGCTTACTGTGAGATATCTCCGATATGTCCGAGTCAAATCAAGGGTCAACGACTTGCTCGCTCTAGAGATATGGCCGATATGTCCGAGTCAAATCAAGGGTCAACGACTTGCTCGCTCTAGAGATATCTCCGATATGTCCGAGTCAAATCAAGGGTCAACGACTTGCTCGCTCTAGAGATATGGCCGATATGTCCGGGTCAAATTTATCACACGGGTGGGGTGGTGTTCCACTGTGAAATCTCAAGCTGGAAGGTTGTTAGAGAATGGGTTGGGTGAAAAAATGAGCCCTCACAATTAGGATCACACCCGGCGGGCGCTGGGGCGCTCAGTGAGCAGCGTCGCGGCCCTGTTTCAGGCTCCGGGTGCTCCCGGGAGCCGGGCTGAGCATAAAGCGGCGTGACGCTAGCCTCAATTCTGTTTCAACTGAACTATTCAACACCGACGTGGTAAAGGGTCTCTCGCGTGGTGTCGGGAAATGCTCGTCTGACTGATCCAGAATGAACCAATCAGAATTGCTCAACCCTTTACAGTGGCACCCAACTCCGCCTTCCATATTGCAGACAGAGAGACTCTTTCAAACCCTAATCACGTGTCAGTCGTTCCGTTCCGATTAGTAGTGACAATAAAAGCCGACGCGCCTCCGCGGGAGTCGATGGGTTGGTCTACTAGATCCGTGTTGAGGAATGCAAACAAGATAAGGGAGAGTGGTGATCCTTGCGCTAGACCTGCATTCGCCAGGAACTCTGTGTCACTATGGAAGTCATCGAATCCAAATGTTGGCGTGCTGGTCATGCCTGAAGCCTGCGATCGATGGTATCTCCTTGCCACTGTTGGTATTTGTTGTAGCTGAAGGGATGGTTCAGTTGTTTTTTCTTCTAAAGAGAATGAATAAGACCATATATACAATGAGAAGACCAAGTTGATTTCCAATCAATTTGGTTCTCTGTATAGACATGAGGGAATTAATTTCGATGGTACGGCGGGGTTCCTGACCCGATCCAGCCTTATATCACAAGAAGAAGAACGAGCGAAGGGGTGGATGGAAAAGTACCGGAAGCTAGCAAAAAAAATCGTTCGAGCTCGGAGGAACGCAACTTTGCAGATCTGCATGTCAAGCTGAGCTACTACTGTACTGTCTCACTGACCACTCGGAATTCTATGCTGTAAAGGATTGCGGACAAGTGCGGAGAAGGTTCCGGCACATTCTGCCCTGGGACGCTTGGCAACTTGTCGCCATGGCATATGAAGCTTCCTTAGGTAGTTAGTGAAAGAAAATGAAGAAGGACAATGGATATACGTGCATCCAATTGATCTGCTCCCTATTCTTTCCCTGCCTAGTATTTGCAACATATGCCTAATCCAACGCGATGCAGGGGGTGATCCGGTGGCGACAGAAATATTGATGAGCTCATGGCACGCATTATCTTCGGCGGGTGACGTTAGTAGATCTATCGATCCGCTCTGTCGCGAAGCGGGCCGGTCCCGGATGCCAGAGGAATTAAAGAACATGAGGTTTGGGAGACTATAAACAGACATACGCTGATGAGATCAAGTCTCCCGATGAGAGTCAATGACGTCGCGACCTTAAAGGGTTTGCCGGGGCTTACCGGAAACTGGCTTGTCTCACCGCCTCGTGAGTCTGCACCCCTGAGCTAGTCACTATTACATGATTTGCGCATGCACCGTGTAAAGTGGCCCTGACCGAGTCTTCCACGACACTCGCCGTCCATCAGCGGGCATACGTCATTTCTTGAACACATACTCTATCCACAATGGCAGGTCCGAGCGTGGGGTCTTCAGAGTACCTATCCGAGACCAATGATCCTGGTCTGGACCTGCGGGTTAGCATTGCATTCATTGTAATTGATACCTTTTTCTTGCTGGTGTTTTATGCGAGCCGGTACTTCAACCCCAAGGCTGTGGGTATACCTATGATAATGTGTAATACCCTGTGCTATATGTTTTGTGTCGGGAGCGCAGCAACAGGAATCCGTTAGTTTCCCCCCTTCTCATAAGCTATGAACTTTGAAAGGATGGTTTGAAATGCAAATGAACTCAAGTTCTGGAGGATGATCATTTATTGAGGGGGTGAAAGCAAATGTGAAGCTGTGGTCGCTCAAATGAAGACAAGAAACCTTGACGAGTGGATATAGAGTCTAACACTCGACAGTAATGGTTAGGATAGGCGGCGTAGGGTATCACGTCGATGCCGTCACAGTGACCACTTTCCAGACTTGGTTAAAATTATCCAAAGTTCTTGAATTCACCTACACCCCGGCCGTCATGTTCGCCAAGCTTGCTGCTTTATTCCTTTATCATCAGGTATTCGAAGTGTCGCGCTATCGACGTGTCATTGCTGGCATCGGTATTATCATCATCCTCCAAGGCTTGATTTCGGTCATCCTAGCATTTTCTATTTGTCGGCCTTTCAGGTACTTCTGGACTCAGGCACTTGATGTCAAGGATGGGACTTGCGGTGATGTCATGCTCTTCTATAAGAGCTACAGCATTCCGAGTCTGGTTACAGATGTGCTGATGTTGATCCTGCCCTGGCCGATTCTCCTGAAATTGCAAATGCGCATTTCAGAGAAGATTGGCATTCTACTTACTTTTATGGCTGCTTCGCTGTAAGTCATCCGCCTTCTCTTACTTCGGCGCGTGGGTTGGCCAGAGAAGGAAAAATGCTGATTCGCCATAGTGGCATAATAACATGTGCACTTCGTTTCTCTGTCTTCTTCACTGTTCCTCTCTTCTCGGATCCAACGTGGTACGCCTCGGGAGGACCTATGATTTATGCTCTCGTCGAACCCTCCATCTACATGATAGCAAGCATACTGCCCACCACACGGCATCTTCACCGACGAATCTGCAGAAACATGAGACAAGCTGCGCAGCTGCGGAGTGCGAATAGCAACAATGGCCCGGATATAAACGGCGGTCTTAATCAATCGGCAGAACTCCAGCGACTTGAAAACATTGACACAAACGGCCGTGGAATCACACGATGCGTAGATGACTGGCAGGCACATGTGGATTCAAGTCAGGAGCAACTGACGCTGGTGGAGTGGTACCAGAATCGACAGGATTGGGATCAATCAAGGTCAGGAGACACTTTGTCACGGAGCACGCAAGAGGTGCGTTCTATCGCGAGTAGCGGGGCCACGAATCACTAGGTAGAGTTAGTAGCACTGACAAAAATAGAAGATTTTGCTTCGTGCTGCCGGCTTTCTTCGGGATGCACACGATCATGTGCACAACCGTTTTCCGCTTATCGTCACCCAATGTAGATACGACCATATCAACTAGGGAGAAGAGACCCAGCAGTCGGAAGACTGAATTGTCAGTTGCGGTCGTATTTCCGGCTGTAGGAGCCATAACGTCGAGGAAGAATAGGAGGATCATTATTTCAAACTGAACCATGTATGATAAAGAATTGGAATCGTGAAACACCCAGCGAGCGCCTCTAGGGGTCGGCACGAATCCAAATCCGTAGGAGTTTCAGTTATTCGCATTCGCATTCGTAATTTTCAAAACTCTACGAATATTCGTATTTGCAGGACTAATTTGTTGAGTATCGCGATGGTCAAAGCTTATGGCGGGCCTAGCGATGGACAGTTAAATAGATGGGCTCCCACATTTAATAGTAACCTTAACAAGAACATTACAACTACCTATCTCAACAACCCCTAAGCGCCCCGTTCTCTAATAAGAAGCTTATGATCAGGCGTGAGAAATTTCAACATACGACTGCTGTGGTGGTCAAGGGCTAGGAATACAGGATGGTCAATGTTGATCCTGGTGCGTCGAGCCCGAAAGGCGGTGTGAGGTGGAGGCGGTGAAGGTAGGACAGCAAATTCAAGCTGGCTGGCCCCAGCTCTCTCCCCTCCCCACAAACGCGCCCTTGTCAAAGACTTTATACTCGCTGCAATTGGGTGGAAATGCTCATAGATCGCAAGGTTATATGTGTCACGTTATTGACGCATATAGTGTTTCTAGGAGGCAATGTGCACGCTCATAGGCCTCCTCCGCTCATGGACATTGTTCCTAAGCGTGAGATTCTCTATGTTGGGGGACGATATACAACTTTCACAGCAAGTCTTGATTGCCATCGATTTAAACATATGTCTAAAACCAAAGACAGGACATTACAACCAATTCCACATCAATGTCTATGATAGGGCAAATCTACGTCGAGAAACTTTCCCCCCAGCGAAGCCCTGCGAATCCACCACTTCCCATTATCCTCATTGCAGGCATGGCTCAGACCGGCACCAACTTCCTTGATACTCCAGATGGGCGACCAGGGTGGGCATCATACTTTATCTCCAAAGGTCACACAGTTTACCTCTCAGACCAACCTGCACGCGGCCGCTCCTTCTGGCTTCCCGGGCAGGGAACTATGGCGTACATTGGCTCCCCCGGTTCTGTCTCTGATATTTTTACTGACGTAGCAAACAACGACAACCCATGGCCACAGGCAAAACTTCACACACAATGGCCTGGCACCGGTCGCATCGGTGACTCCACATTCGACGCTTTTTATAGAAGTCAGGTGCAATTTCAAAATGATCGTTACATGAGCGAAGAGAAAAATGCGCAGTCTTATTCAGCTCTAGTCGACCTTGTAGGGGACTGTTACATCATTGCTCACTCACAAGCGGGTGCATACGGTATTATCGACCCACTGCAATTCTCCGCTGAAGTGACTAATGATTGAGCAGGCTGGAGGGTCGGAGACATGCGTTCAGATCTGGTGAAGGGTATTGTCCAGCTCGAGCCTTCTGGTCCCCCGTTCACGCTCCGCCCGCCATTTGGAAATAGCTCGTCTTTCGCTTTCGGTCTCACCGACCTCGCAATTGAATACAGACCATCTGCAGGCAAGAATGCCGAGAATCTTGAGACCATCATCGAGCCAGCAAGCGACGCCGATCACTATGAGTGCATTATGCAAAAGTCGCCGGCGAGGCAGTTGACGAACCTGGGGAAAATCCCTGAACTTGTTGTTACAGGTGAAGCCTCGTTCCATGCGCCATACGACTACTGCACCGTCAAATACCTGGAACAGGCTGGCGTAAATGTCGATTACATGGATCTAGGAAAGGAGGGGATCCATGGCAACGGACACATGTTCTTTATGGAAAAGAACAACCTTGAAATCGCAGATCGGGTATACCAGTGGTTGAGGAAACAGTGATCAAAGCTGCCAGTGAATGCAACGATGCGCTTTGTCATTATGTTGCACTTAGCTCGGAGATAGGACCCTTCGAGGTCAAGCAATAACAGTGTTACCCCGGGGGGGAGGGCCGATATCGACCGGTACGTAGCGACCTGCATGTATTGCTTCGAAACCCAGTCCATCGTCACTTGTATTCCTAAGTCAGAAGCTTGGATTTAACTATCCACAAAATGAATGAAGCCGGTCAATCTCATTAATTTTCCCGTAGATTGTCCTCGCGAGTATATCAATGTAAAGTAAGACAATACGTGAAGATCCGAGTTGATCAACCTGCTACGCGTTTACAGTTAAGGGCCAATACATGCCGCCTATTAAGCTCTAATGCCTGAGATATGACGCAGCTCCGGTTCCTGCACAAGCCTTTGGAGATGACCTATACGATCTGCCTACCGCGCAATTGGCCATCTCAGTCTGGCCGATAGTCGGACGGTGACGGCGTGGGGCCAAGGGGGTTCAACCGATTTGCGTTTTGGTCCCCGCACTGCCGTGAGGATGCGGGTCCCTAGCCACTTAACCTCGTAGAAAACGACATCTGTAAATTATGTCCGATTCATTCTGATCACCAAACAAATGTTGTTTATCCCGAAGGCACACAAGCGAAACTTCTGATTCAGTTCCAAAACGCCCTCAAGCCGGGGGTGCCCCCTGACCTGGGAACTCACTGCCATTACCGTTAGAGAGAAAAGGTCATAGGATCGCTGGCAGTAGGGCTTTACTTTGGCATTCATCGTTGACGTTGAAACACCGACTGCAGTCCCCAGCATCAATTGCCGGCACGGCTGTGAGAATGGGAAAATCTGTTCGATTTTCCTTAGTTCCCCCCTTGAAATGGCATCGATTGGTGATTCACCAACCCAAAAGAAGATGCGTGTTGAATCAACAGATTATGGGCACATCCTCATATGGACCCACTTTGGGAATTTACTGTATTGCCTCTAGTGATCCGCAACTTCTCCTGTGGTGAGTCAACACTCGTTTAGATCTGGTGTATCTCTGGCTCTCCTCCACGTTCCTTTACGTTTCTCGGTGATTCAACAGGCCTTAGACTTTCACCATCCTTCAACATCCAACTCTGCCCTCCGCATCGCCTCATGCACATGTATTCTGCCACAGCCTGGGTATAAAGGCCACCCTATCCACCTGGTGCAGCTTTCCTCCTGATCATTCTTCTGACCTCTCTCTTCATCTCTCTGCTTGAGGAACTACTGCTGCTGCCTTCAATCCTTCCTAGTAAGTATTTTGGCCATCCACCTGTTCCACTTGACTGGGTTCGATCTCTCTCCATCTATTAATGTTTTCCTCACCTCTAGTTCCTTTCTAGTGGAAGTGAACCTCAGGTATGGCCCGAAGCTCCCCACGTCGACAGTTTCACTAATGGTCATCTTTATCATGACTGGAGATTTCCCATGCGTCGAACATTTAATTGGCGGCTTTTTCGATACCGGCTGAGTAGCTTCACCTCCCACGGCGGACTGCATACAGCGGCCACTCCAAAAAAAAAAAAAAAAAAAAAAAAAAAAAAAAAAAAAAAAAAAACCTCTGTGAATCATTCTGAATCAAGTTCGTCTGTGATTAGCAAATGTGGCGACATGTAACCAGGTTTATGACGGTCCTGCAGGTAAATATTGGATGGCAGGAGGTATCGTCCACAGTAAGTTCATACTTTGGCCTTTCTTGAGAACCAGGACATGTCTGACAGATAGGTCTGCCAATTCACAAAGCCCAGGCCGTCTGAAGTATATGAGATCAGCTCAGAGTCTACCCGGAAATCGGGTGAACAGATCGAACGCCCACTCATCAGGTCGTATCCCCTTTCCCATTTTTGTATGGACAGGAACTTACTTACAAGTATACAGGCCGATGATGAGAAATTTCAATGGCCTCTGTGTGTTTCTTCAGAATCAAACGAAGGATTGACCGGTGTTTCAAAATCTCGTATCACCTCTGGGAATCGGACGATGCCCTCTGAAGGAGGTTCGTCTCCTTACAAGCCGACGCTACTTCTTTGTCTGCTCCATACGGTATTGTCGACCAACCAACAAGATGACTCGACCATTCTTTCATGTGTGTATGTATCCTTTGGACCTGCTCCACTCAGCTGCCTCTTTTCTCGCCCCACGTTACTCTGGAATGGGGGCTCAAACTCTATGGTACGTACCTCGTCCTGTCGGGGCTAATATTTGCTAACCCTGAAGATATTTTGCCCTCGGCCGGATCGTGCATATCATCAAAGTCCTTTATGAAGGGCGGCAGTTGAACATTGCTCCAACTGGCCTGCGTAGGGGAATAGAGGTATCCTCCAAATGGAACGAATGAGTACACCCTGATGGCTTGTCGTTCTCACCTGTGCCAGCCAGGGTACACACTGCTCTTTTTTGCCTCAAGGACTGCTGCTAACACATAATGGAGGCACAAGTTCCGACCGGGGGTTCAGCATCACATTTGGACCGAGTCAGAATCTTGTGAGCAGCTCGAAAGAGTAAGCCTCGTATCAACTTTGAGCGGGGATACACCGCTGCCAGACAAGTCTCCTTCAAGCCAGGCCCAATAGCTCTTGCCAACCCGTCCAATGTACAGCCAAAACAGGGAGAGTCGTCGGGTTAGCCGTGATGAAAGATAAGAGGTCCAACCTGAAGCCTCCCAACCCTAACGGTTCAAGTGCTTGAGGGGCTGCCAATACAATCAGGTGTTTTACTTCGGATTCTAACGTGAGTATATAGTCGCATGAGCATGTCCAAAGGGAAAAAAACAATCGGTTTTCAGAAAGAGCTGTACCTCAGTAACGGACAACCTAAGCGCCATGTGCTTCACGACATGCGTTCAAGGCAATGCCTGATGGCGTTATTGGCTGCGACGCGTCTCCCGCTTGGCTCCTCGACGGACGCAGCATGGTGCCCCTCGGTAGGCAGATAGGAGATTGCTTGGCAACTTCTAGAATTTACGAGGCCTCTTCGAAGTCTGTGCAGCTTTGTACTTCCCTGTATCCCACGGACTACCACCGATCCACCGGACCAATCACTGGAGCGTTGCCAATAGCCGCTCAACCCTCGACTGGCACCAATGTCGTCAACCCCCTTTAAGGTAGAGAGGCTCATGGCAGGGTCACAGAGCACTGGGATTGACCTGCTGCCAACCGCCGGACAAATGAGATCCATTCCGATCCATATGGCAAAGGTGGAACACGGAGGCGTGATATTGATGACCGAGAGGCGCATTTTCTTCATGCATTTCACAGTCCAAAGTCGCGTGTAGCCATCAGGTTACATGGGGAGTCTTGCCCGTCGCCTTGGGTGGGCATCCTCGGCAATTGGAAATTGCCTCCCCGACACCCGTAAAGGGGGCCTCTGGGGGATCCCCTCCGGCCCGAGGGCGCTGGTGGCTCCGCCACAAGGCCATGTGCCCGTGCGGTGTGCTTAGCGTCTTCTTATGTGGGGAGCCGCAAACGGACCTGGATCCCATTTCTTGAAGCTGGTTGGTGGCTTCCGTGATTTCGGTGATGAGCGCTTGGTCGCCCTGCAAACGGGCCTTGCTGAGGGAGAGCAAGACCGCCGGGTTGTCGACCACAATCGTAATTTGGATTTTCGAGGGCGACATTTGAGCCCTCAGGAGCATCATCTGGCCGTACGAGACGGTCTCCAGCACCACTTTAGCTGTGCGTAGTGAGCGTTGAGCTCTTGGTCACTGCCAACCAACCGACGAGACGAGTGGTGTAATCCAAGGCTAGTGCAGATCATGAGCCAAGCCGAACCATCGGAATTAATATCTATCTATACGAAGTACCAAGTTGATCTCCAATCAACTTATCCTTCTCTTTGTATATATAGCATCGTGTTTTCCTTCAGAATAATTAACACAATCTATACCTCTGTTTTTCAACAGGGTGGACAGCGGAGTGCAGCAAAGGCTTTCCCCAGTCCAAGTAGATTGGTATCAAACACGGAGTGTCTTGTAGACGTGTGTAAGTCAGAGGGCAGAAGAAACTGGTGAGTCATACTATACGTTCCCGTTCCTCGGAATGGGCGGGAAACGCTCTCGCGTAAAGAGCGCGCGTGACGCGTCTTTCCGCACTTCCAACGCAAAACCTCATCTTCCACTTTTCAAAACTTCCAGGACTCCGTATCGGGGGAGCATGCAGCAGGTGAGTATCCACATATCAAACAAGCTGCTTGGCGCGGTTACATGAATCCAAGAAAATAGATAGAAGCCAGGTATAAGGATAAAGATCGACCGTCTAAGCCGGCGCTTTAGATGGCCATGTCTCTGACATACATCCGGTATATCTGGTTGGCACGATGTTGAGCCAGGGGTAAGGCATGAATACTCGTCCCTGATTGGAGGCTCGTTTGAGAGAATGGTTTGATTGGGGCGGAATGCCCAATCCTTCAGCACCGCGGTCGATTCTGCAATTTATTGATACTGTAGTTCTGGATGACAGAACGTTTCATATATCAGATTACCAGAGCAGTGGTATGACAGAAAACTGAATGACTCTCGCCAATATTGTCTGGGAAACCTAGAGAGTGAACTTGATCCCCCGTAGTCGGCACAATACGAACAGTACAGGCACTGCAGAGATCTCAATCAAAACCACACGGGAGTGATGTGAAGATGCAAGTAATACAGATAGTTTTCATACCATGGACTCAGGGCTTGTTGGGTTATTCATCTTGGAATGTGATAGCCATGTACTTTCAAATAAAGGTTCCAGAGCAGTGATAAATTTGGCGCTATGTAATCTCAACGGCAAAATTGAGGCAATGTCCAACTGATACTCGATTATTCGGTCTTTCTTCTCGGTACCGGATAGCAAAAGGGTGTTCAAAGAAATATAAAACATATGTCATCCTGACACTAATCGATCTATCGTGTTGACGATTTCCTCTGTTCTGAACGGCTTGTTGATTATTTCGTCCATTCCTGCATCGAGCATTTCCGAAACTTGTATTGCTCTCGCATTTGCTGTCACTCCCAAGATTGGGATATGTACGTTATGGCCTTTTTCGTGATCTCGGATAATCTTGGTCGCAGAAACGCCGTCCATTACAGGCATTTCCTGGTCCATGAGTATACAATCGAAGTTCCCTCTTTGAAGGACTTCCAAAGCTACCTGGCCATTTTCAGCCTGTGTGACCCGAAAACCGATGGATTCCAATTTTCGACATAATAGTTGTCTGTTGATCACATTGTCTTCCACGAGGAGTATTCTTGGGCCGTCACTTGTCTCGTCCTTCGTCGGACCTATTTGAGGACCACTGATTGTTAAGTTTGCAACCTCGAGAGTATGTCTTGTCCTGTCATCAGGGGGGCCGCCTTGCCTCAGCTCGTCAAGGTGAGTTTGTTGGCGCTTTGCTGGTATCAGAGCCGCCGCACTGGATCGCGCGAGGCTTATGATCTGGTCGCTAGTAGTTGAAATTCTCTGCGATAATTCATCAAATCCGGAACCATGGCTCGCTCCGGAAAGCTCGCCAGGTGGCTCTAGAACTTTGCGAACGCGAAAGAAGAAACCAAACGTGCTTCCTTCTCCCTCCTTAGAGCTGACACCGATTTCTCCGCCGTGTAGATGGCAAAGCTTTCTGCAAACACTGAGGCCCAGACCAGACCCCCCGTAGGCTCTTTCTGTTCGTGGTGAAGCTTGATTAAACTTTTGGAATAGTCTCAGTTGAGTATTGTCGTCAATACCAATGCCGGTGTCCTTAACAGCGAGCATAATATACGCAGACTGGCCATCGCCCCACTCCGGCAGAGCCGTCCTATCCAGCTTGAATGCGGTCTCTCCCGATTGAAAAAAGACAATATTGGGTGGGTAAGAAGATGGCCGTTCTTTCGAAGCCCCAATCGATACACGGATCCTCCGTTCCGTTTTGGAATGTGATGTGAACTTGATAGCGTTTGTAAGAAGATTTATGAGGACTTGACTCATCCGATCCAGGTCGGCGAGCACCCATTCTATTCCACAAGCTGAATAAGAAAAGTCTACTAGATATTCGAAATCAATTTTGTTCCTCAGTAGTTGGGGCCGAAAGAAAGACAGGGGCCCTGGAAAGTAGATGCTGGGCTGGGTCACGCGGGGCAGAAGCGAGAGCATCAATGAGTCGATTTTCGAGAATGTAAGCACATCGTCTAATATCCTCTTCTGATGGGAAACACATTTTGTGATTGTTTCTGCTGATTCGGCGATTTGAACTCTGCCATTGTCGCTTTCCGTATCCTTTTGCAGCGCTTCAATGATGTCTTCGGTGCAATGCAAGATTGCGGACAAAGGATTTCGTATCTCATGACTGATCATATCGACAAAATTTTCCTGTGCCTGCTTACGCTCTCGCGCATCTTCGGCCGCCTCTCTTTGAGACAATTCCGCTTTTTTCTCGGCCGTAATTTCCACAATTGTTGCAAGGTATCCGCCATGAGGGTCAAGGCCGAATGAAAGCATTTCTGCACCGCCAAGGGGCTTTGTATGCAGCACGTGCCACGTGTCACGATTGCGGTGGCGATATTCAATGCGCAGCGCTTCCTGATGTAATGCTTTGTCCTTGAGGGCTTGTTCCATTCGGTCGGCATCGTCTTGATGGACTGACTGCGACAGACAATCCGAGAAGTCCGTGCTTAAACACGTCACTTGTTTCCGTAAGCTGGCGTTCACACAAATGAGTGTGCCATCCTGCTTCACGAGCGCCAGACCCTGCGGAACCACATCCGCTAACTGCTGAATCGACATCTGAGAAGGAAAATCCAGCTCCATGGCGTCCTGAATGCTAGCACAAATCGATTTCGTGTTGGGGTTAATGGCAGTGCCAGTAAGGAGATACCGGAGCTCGGGATTATAACTTTCCGGTATCTGTGGTACGTCACGGAATTGTGTTATGAGCTGGCGCAGATCAGGAAGAGCCGCACCGTCTGACAAAGATATCTTTATTATCATTATTTCGGTCATGAAAAGTCGAATTGGAATCGTACCTGATATCTACTGGCTAAATAAAATCAAATGGCCCGTAGATGACCAAGGCCCATTCACAGGTTGATCTTTTTTCTCGCCCAAGGGCACTTGGATCTTGGCTTCCAAACAAGCTGGCTAATGATCAATCTCGAGGATTTTCAACAATTGATCAGCTGTCAGATGATCATTGACAGCCTGCATCCGATGTGCATATTTCAACCTCCCGTTTCGAAAAATCCACTCCCCGCCCTGCTGATTTCCAGGGCCACCTTTGAAGGCGCCCCATCCACGTTTCCACCTCTGTTTAAGATCCTTCAGCAAAGCGCTAGGAAAAGATTCCCACGAATACATGGGCGGAGCACTGAGTCCATCCCAAGCTCTTTTCATCTCTAATTTTTCGTACAATTTCCCAGATGAATCGGAATAAATCGGGAAAGAGTCGGAAGTTTCTTCCATATATGGTCCAATAAGGGTGTGGTCACCGCAATCGATGATGATGACTTGAGCTGGCTTGGCTTGCTGGGGAATCGTGTCAAGAAGAGTTCGTGTAATCTTGCGGGATAAAGTGCGAACATAATCTTGGTCGTAGATACAAAAGAAATGGCGGACTGGTTGTAATTAGTTTTTCCAACCATTCTGCATTTAGATCGGGTATCTCACCAAAAATTACTAGAGTCGTAACAGAGTCCCCTTTTCCAGCAACTAGTTCTCCGAAACGAACCGGATCGCCACTTTTGTTTGCGATGTTTAGCTCGTAAGCTTCGTGCAACGTCTCATCAGCAAGGAATGCCGGGTCCGTTGTGAAGGTTGTGTGACCCATGTCTCACGACCATGCTAACGACTGATTGACGGGCGAAAGGAAAGGAAATTTGGAAATGAGCAGCATCTACAAAATAGACAAATCATGTTGGGAAGCTGTATTTCTTGGAATTTTGGGAAATGATATCATGACTTTTGTGTGGTATCGGTGTGCGAGGCCATCCGTAAGCCCCTTTCATTATTGAAACGTGTGGTATCTGTATTGATTCCCCGTAAAAGCATATTTCATGCCTAAGGCATTAAGATATGAATGAATAAGCCGATAAGCATGTAGGCGCGGGGTCCTGATAGTTAACTGTCGAGCTGAGAGGTGGTATTTTACCGCTGAGCACTGGCTGAATCAGCGACTACCTACTCCATGTATTTTGTATGGTACACGGGGTCCACTCGGAATACCCGCGTTGTAATACGCTAGTAGGAGCCTTTGGGCATAGAGACGCTCTCAACAGCGTTCTCCAAAATTGTTCTTCAATCAACTAATTCAATTGGTTCCCTCAGTACTAGTATGTACGGAAATCACTCGGCCTGATAGTATGTCTTGCCTACCGGTATGGAAGGCAATAATGGTCGCCACTGTATCAACCACTTCTCACATCGAATAGAGCTTGGAGGACATATCCGCTGATCCGTTTGTCATTGAGGCAATTGAGCATACTTACAACTGTCTGGAAATGGAGAATTACTCTCCCCCCAATCTCCAAAGGGTATCTTATCTCGTTCTTAAGCCATTACAGGAAGTTCTCTATTGGCCTACGTCAAGCCGGGATAAACAGCTACGAATACTAGACATTCAGTATCAGAGATACCACAGTCCCGAAGCCCAGTGGAAACACTCGATACAGATATTTCATTACTGAGACATTTGAATCAGGGTGATATTCCGGGCCTAGCAAGAATATTATCTCAGGAAGTCCACAATCTGTATAGATGTCTCCATGTTGATGATATCACAAAAGTTATCTCAAAAAGAACAAGGCCAAAGAGAGTCTCAATATTCTATGAAATGGATTCAGCTCTTCAAATTATGAATTCATTGCTGGAAGGGCCGGTATAAACAAAGAAATTGGCAAACTTGCTGAGGTAGTGTATCGCCTTCATTATACACAGATTATCATCTGATACCAGCTTTCTAGGAACTCTACAATCGCCACAATAACTTTTCCTTCACTGCCATTTTCAGCACAATGGAAGCAAGTCACGAACCAAGTGAGATATTCAAGAATTTTGGTCACTTTGTCGATTTGATGACAATTATTGGGCATATCGAGCGAGTATGACAACAGATTCGGGATGTCTGCACTTTCTCGTGTCTGCTTTCCGTGCGGCCGCACAAGGACATTACAATGTTGGTGAAACAATGATAAAGGCATGTGCAACGTACCAAGGTAGATCATCAGAATGGACTCTGGGATCTTATGGATTTTCCGGAAATGAAGAAGCCATTCCTCAAGATTCGATCCTCCCTCCTACCTTCTCAGATGATAATGAAGGAAGAGTACATTGCTTTTCCCTTTTCATATCCTCTTTGCACAGCTTTGCAGAGATATTATCTTGATTTTTTAAGATTTAAATTAGGTTTTAAATGACTGACGGGTGATCCTTTCAAATCATAATTCTACGATCGCGTTTAGAGAACTGTCGTTGCCGCTGCAATTGCTGTAACCTAGCATAAACTAAATTGACCAACGTAATTTGAATTTAGTTAGAAGTAATTAGAATATAGAGTATTTTGTCCATCTTTGTCAGCTGAAATATCTCATATCTGAATCCTTGAAAGTGGGGTACCGGTCAAGGGAGCTTTCTTAGGCCTACCCATACAGGTCAACCGTATAAAAAGCCCTTGGGCCCCAGTCTCAAGTAGTTCAAATAATCCAACTAATTCTATTTCCAAATTGAGACATACAATTCAGGAAACGATAAATATGGCAGAATCCAGTGATTACAAATGGCCTTGTTTACGTTGTGGACTGAGCAAGAAGCGATGTGGCTCTTGTAGGTGCTCGGATCCTCAAGTTGCAGTTATAAAGGCGAGGTTATTCAACAGGTAATCAAAAGCTCAAATGGAAACATTTGGATCTCTGACTCTCAATAGAATATCAGGAAAAATTGCTCTTGTCGTCAAAGCCGCAAGTGTTGCTACCATTGTAACTCTCTCAATATTGCAGCCGGTTATGCCCTAATGCGTGAACTTGTCACAATACAGAAAAACAGGAAGGAATAACAGCAGGATTTCAATGAAGCAATCAGTGCTAGCAGGCTCTGTGCGGAGAGCAACAAGCCATGTGGTATATGCGAAGGCACAAAGCCGAGCCAAAGAACCGGTAAATGAAAGACGATCAAATAAATACCACCTAATATCGGTTCAATGCTGATAGAACAGCTAGGAATTTCTATGTTTGCGATTTCCCTTCGAAGTCAGGAACCTTACTGTACACTAGTGCTTCCCCGATTCTGACGGAAACTTCCGGATATTTATTTTGCTTTCCAAATAAATGACTGCATCCCAAGTATGTGGTATTCTAAAATGGCTCCGGAAGACTTTAAATGCTCCCAGAATTCCTTCAGATCTTGCGCTGAGTGCTCCACGCAAGATGTATTGAAATGCCAGCCAATTAAGGCCAACCTGAAGAGAAATTCATCGACGGAACAGTTCACACAACTACTCACCAAGCCGTTTAAGACGTAATCCCGTATTTGTGTGAAGAATTAATCCAAACATGGCGTCTGCAGACTTGGAACCTCTCGCTGGACCTCGTAGGCATGAAGAATTCTCTTGGTATCCTCATCGAGTGTTTGATAATCATCCTGGGATTATTTATTCACTCCTATGACCTTTATTAATGTTTTCAAGATGATATTTGCTGCTCTTTGTACATCTTGTATGGGGTGCAGGGGTTATAATGGGCGTCTCTACCGGCTTTAATTTTTGTTTCTTGATGGTAAAGATGATATTGGTTATAGGCATCTTGGAAGAAGGTACTCATTCCGGAAGGCAGAAAAAGTCGTCGGATTTTTTTGCGCATCGAATAACAGATACCGATGTTATCTCTTCCCTAATTAGTAGGGCAGTAATGTTTGGATTCATGGTAGCGAGGTCTGGGCCTGAAAGTGGGTAAATTCAAGTTGATAAATTACATTTGATCACCGGGCCTTTTGAATGCGAGATACAAAGCGTAGGCTTTGGCAACTGACGATCCAACGTCTTGCATAGTTTCACGTTGATCCAAAGGACCCGAATATTATCTCTTTAGATCTACTCAACACTCACTCTCTTCGAGGGAAATGAGGGTATCCCGGGCGGAAAAACACATTTCACTATTCATCGGTTCATTCAAATGAGAGAAAACAATAAGGCCTTGTCCCAAGGAGTCAAGGAAGTGGTTGAAAACGCCGAGGTGCGTGAACGGCTGATGAGAGTGTGGTGCTTAAGAACTACGACCATGCACAACTGTTGGTGGGCCGCGAGAGAAAAGGAGTCACTGGGAACATCGGCGATATCGTTCATTGCTTTTGCTTCCATGATCTTGTCGAGTATGGAACTGTCAATGGCGCTATGTTTGATGAAAACGGCTATTCTGTGATTTCCTATGTTTTCAGCTGTGGCGATACTGACACTATCAACCGTGTGCTGGGGCATATGAGGCCTGAGGATCTACTGTTCCCCGCGTTTCTCTATGGCGTACCGAAGACCGTCTTTCAGCTTTCTACGCTCTGCAAAGACTCCTTCCGCAATTGCTTGGACAAGATATGCGTCGATGGCTTTGACCTGGGGATTGCAGTTCAATTGGAAGAGTACACTCGAGTCTTGGAATTTCTCCCAGATCTCAAGTCACATTTAAGTTGGCAGGATTCATTACACACAGACAGACCTCTTGGTTTCTTGACCTGACTTCCCACATTACGACTTCCCACATTACGACTTCCCATTGTATTTATTTCGAGTCTACTTTTTTCTGCCAGTAATTCACAGCCTTTAAAGTTACAAATGAATTCTTGTGGCCAAAGTTGACTGTGGATATCCTCATTATAACTTGATACAAGGAAGGCTCCCAGTGGGTACCAAAATAAGGAACTGTCTCTGCCAATGCCGCGAAGTATGGGAAGAATCTCCGATATATGGTGTTCTGGATTGAGAGTGGCTTTTCGGCCGTCTAAGAGACGACCGGATTGAAGATATCCCAAATTTGGCCCAAGCAAAAAGAACGCACTGGGCCCTGAATGCCGAACCAGAAGTACCATGTAATTATCTAGGAGCCAGTCTAAATTAAACCAAACTCTGGAATTCTCGCAGCCACGGATCTCTTCTATAACCTTCTCTTAGATCGATTTAGTGCTCTGTATCATACTCTCAATATCTTGTGTGAAGAGGTCTTCTAGGTTCAAAGTCATAGAGCGCTTTGGGACCCTGTGACGCCGAAGCCCCAGGCCTATCCGGGAATGGAGATAAATGCAGACAGTGCATTTGAAAGTAAATATATGTCGTAATTTGTTGTAGTTATGAGTATATCCTCGGACCGAGTACATATACTCCTTTAGAACTGGAGGTAGCAATTCGGTTATAAATTCATTCGTGTCCCACGATTCACTCCTGCACAGGGCCCTCCCCACATTCAACAGAACGTCTGTTGTAGCTGAAGTGCCGGAATGGGTGAGCTTAGTGATCAAGAATTGATGGCTTTGCCAGGAATTGGCACCAGCAGAAAAGGATCCTGGACCCAGTGTGCCAAGCGAGATACACTGTGTGTGGAGAAACTCAATACGAGATAGTGGCTGTTCTCCCAGCAGTAATAAAGTCTGCATACTAAAGTAAACACCGGATGAAACGAAGACCTCCTCTAGAGGTGGTCCAAAGGAGTCGGTGATCATGAAAGAGCGCCTATTGCGTATATGGAAATAGTCTAATAATGGGATTCCAACCCCTGCCAACAACAAGCTCATCGTAAGAGCATCTTCGACCTTGTTGTGCTGTCGTCGGATATCCATAGAAAAAGATCCACATGAATTTTTCTATGGGGTACTGAATTCATTCTTGTGTTAGTAATTGTCGCTCTAGCAAATGAAGTTTCTTACCCTTATCAGGCTCCGTATCCTTTGGCCAGCAAATGACTTCAAACGGGCCGATATTAAGAGGATCCATTATTAGTTGTTGAGTGATGAGCCTGGGCCATGCAGTATATATAGTAGACTAGTTGGCATGAGTGCAAGGTACGTCGTACATACCTATGTATTTTCCAGTCCAGCTCGACGGCTACAAGCTAAGACGGGCACTGGGGTTGAAGCATAATTCGTGTGTAAAGATACGTACGGGGATTGATATGCCACTAAATTAACGAACATTCCCTGTTTTGAAAGAATATCCCACAGGTAGTTACGAACGATAAAGTATGTTCCCCATCCAAACATGAACAGTATACTGAGTAGAGCCGACAGTATATCGCGGTCATAAGAGGTAGAGATAACTACCTCTTCACCGATCCCCGACCCAGCAGCGATCCCCGACCCAGCAGCCAATCGGATCCGACATTACCAGATTGACTTGGTATGAACGGCATATTTTTTATCGGAACTTTTATCCAGCTAAGATCTTCTTGGGATAAAACTCCCCGAGTGGCATAGGTTGTCAGTCGCACACAGGACGTGTCTGTACCACCGCCCTGTCCACATAATACGCCGCTCGTTGCGACCGTTGGCTGTCCAGCACAAGATGCATATGTTGTGTCTTCGGTACTTGACGGGCGTGGGGTCTTAACGATAAGCAAGAACCAAAGCGTGGGATACTGCCATGGCAGGGACTAGGGACATACCTAGTACTTTTCTCATTGCAAGGAATCTAGGGTTGTGAGAGAGGTCAGCCAAGATAAATAGAAAACATCAGGCCCACCCAAGTTGGTTGATGAATGACCGTAACTTACTAGGAAAAGACATAGGAAGCAGCGGAGTGCCTAGCAGAGCAAAATGTGAAGAAATATGGGGGAGGGATGATGGGGAGGGAAGCTACACTAGGTGGGCAGGGTGGCATTTATACCCAGGCTGTGGCAGAATGCACGTGCACGACTCGATGCATAGGACAGAGGTGAATGTTGAAGCCTGGTGAAGTCTGAGGCCTGTTGAATCACCGAGAAACATGGAGGAAAGGCAGATATACACCAGATCTCACCGAGGTGGTGACTCACCACAGGAGAAACTTGAGCGTTACTAGCGGCAGTACAGTAAGTTCCCAGCATGGCTTTAACTAACAATGTGCCCATAATCTGTTGCCTCAACACGTATCTTCGTTGGTTTAAACCCCTCTCTTGGTTTGGTGAATCACCAATCAATGCCGATTCAAGCTGGTTAGCTACTATAGGAAAAATAAAATAGAGTCTGTCACTCCCACAGCCTTGCTGGCAGTTGATACTGGGGGCCGCAGGCGGTGATTCAACATCAGCGAGACATGCCCCGAGGCACTACTGCCAGGTATTTTATTATTGACTTGTATTGTATCTCTCACGGTGTAGGGTCCAAATCCAGAGGCGCGACACGGCATTCGCTTGTTCACGAGCCAAGTAAGTCTACAGGTCATGAAATTAGGATTTAGTCTCCAGCCCTGCAGTGATAAATAGGAAATTGAATGAGACGATACTATGTGAATAGAGAGTGGGGTCACCACATGGATAAGGGAATCTTGCCCCCCCTCCGGCTCGAGGGCGCTCGGAAAATGAATCAGAACATTCGTTTGCGTGTCAGGAAAACTCAATATGAGCGAGATGGCTTTTGACAACCTCAAGGGTACTCTCGCAAGCACGAATACTTCGAGAACAACCTTTAAACATTCATGCACACGCTAAGTTAGGCACAGAGTATGGACCCGATCCTCTTCTCTCATCTATGACTGCGCTGTCGTCCCTGGTCATTGAATCGGTCGTCTACCTCCGAGCCCCATTCTGCGGTTCTGGCAAGGGTCAGACATCTGCATGACCCTTTGGCTAGATCATCTTTCCACGCCAAATGAAGTGATCCGGGGGTGCAGCCTCCACCCGTCAGGAAATGACATCACTTTTCCCTTGGCTGATCTATGCCATCAGCAAGGTTTGACCAGTCAGTGAAAGAGCTGGACCCAGTACAGCGCTATGCAAGCTGACATGACTCAATTGCTTGGCCTTGACACGTGCTTTCTGGCTCGATTTGAAGTGTCCTCTTTGAATGAAGCTCAACGAACGTGGTATATCCTCTATAAATAACATTTCTCCTACAGGTACTTTGGACATTTAGAGCGTTTCTCGTGCGAATCCATTGTTTCCATTAAAAAACTCAATATGGCCAATGCCAGGACAAACAATGAACGGCTGATGAATCAAATACAATCATGCGACCCTGGAAGCGATCGGTCTTGTCATTGGGCAACTCTTGGCCATGAAAGGGGACATGCTCGTTGTCAAAAGACAGTTGCTCTCCAGTCAATTCCTCGCCTGAATCAGTTTCGGGGTTCGGGGGCTCACGAGGTAAACTGAGTTGCCGGGGGCACAAATTGCCATGGGGAAGAATTCCCATATCGCGACATCCACCACGGACAAACGGGGCTGAAAAGAAACATGTCAACTTTGGAAGTTCGATGACGCACTATGGACACATGCCCAACCTTTATCCAACCCACTCTCGTGCCGCTTCACCGGGTGCTCGGGATTTGATTGTATAGATTCCTCTCGCTCTGAGAGCCGGAAGTGGCATGGGGTAAAACATAGGAATGAGCGCGTCTACGAGACGCTAAAGGCAGTACCCATCGCATATCAAATGGACGAGAACCGGGCCCCTCCCGGTTCCAACGAGTGGATGCGCCACCAAGGCTTAGGCTATCGGTTATTGGCTCGCCATTCTATGATCCTGGCTCCTATGAAAGCGGCCGTCCACATGAACAACAGTTTAGGAAATCCCCGGCCGGCGTGCGCCGCTCTCTGTAGAACGAAATGGGGCACGCTATACCATTCGGGATATACCTGCAGATGCGCGTTGGCCGTCGCAACGCTGATCTCTTGAGCTGTGCTTTCTTGCTACAGACATGTTGGAACAAAGATCCGGTGCCTCGTATCAAAGGGGAAAGGAAAGTAACTTGAGCTTGGATGATCTCGGACAGTCCTGAGAAAATCTCACCTCAGTGACACTCAAATTCACGCAGAATGAGGATTTGGAGGGGATGTCCTTTTCAGGATTTCACCTGCCCTTGATTTAGTCCTGAATAGGGGCAAATGGGATCCGCTCCGCTGTTGGCCATCTACTAATGTATTGCCATCGCACTCCAATTTGCGGATGAGGTTCAGCTTTTCGTTCATAATCCAAGCCGATATAACTGCCGACAATAGCAGTCGTGGTAGTTTTACATGCTTTCTCGCGCTCGCTTTCTCCGGATGATTTTGTATCGAGGCCCCTTTCGCGTATTCTCGGCGCTCCCGGGTGAAGCGGCCAAGCTTTGACGTGATCGTGGGTTCGGTCGAATGGAGCTTGGTTGGCCACGAACAAAGGAATCATGGTGGTATTTCTCACCAAGTCTACGAAACCCATAGTAATATAGCCTGCGAATCAGTGCCTGGTAACTCTTTGTGGCAAGCTTCGCGAGTAATTGATTCGAGATTTGGTGTCCCGGGCCAACTTGGAAAGCCTTTCCATCTTCCGACCAGCACATCTCCTCCGCATTTGATGGGTCGTCGAGAACCCTTCCTCGCCCTATGGTTAGCCTATTCATATCAAGCTGAAGTTTTCTTCTAACTCACTCGCTCAGGTTTTGAATGAACTCAGTTGAATGTAACATTCTTTTACCGCTAACGTGATTCGGAGGCTGTAAGCTGCTACACTCACTAGGGTCACTGAAGCCGTGACCTAAGAAGCCACGAGACTCACTTCCCAGATGAGGTGGCTGCGACGATCGGTCTAAAGGCGTTCTCATTGAAGATATTAGCGCATCACGTTCGGCGACAGGCTCTTTAGCTCTTGGGACGCTTTCTTGGAAAGATGGATATTGGAGGGAGAATTTCTGGCCGTCATTAGGTCCGCCATATTCCCCTGTAGAACTGTTCATCGGTTGAGATTCATGTAAAAGCTGGAGAAATCTATCATGCCTGATTTGGATTTTTTGCTCAACTGACGATATTCTCCCGAGCACTAGTCCTCATATTAGTCTCATGGGGCGTGTCGCTGAGTTTCAGAGTGACCGACTTTGATTCAGTACGCTTTGAGTCTCACGTAGCTCTCCCAGCGCCATTTCACTAGCTTCGAGCTCTTTCTTGCAGTCGTTTTGGTCGGGCCAAGGGCAGAGGAACCTCCAAGGCCTTCCTGAGCAGATGAGTTCCAGATCGTCCTCTGGCAGATTGACGCAAGATTCCCCGATGGTGAGCTGCGCGGGGCCTTTAAATTCAGGGCCGGCGGCAATGACGACCGTCGTCCAAGGGAGAGGCGGACCTTGGACAGCGCATGGGTTTTGACTTGTAAACATGCTCTGTAAGCTTTTGGCCAATCGAGTGCTGGCGAGATTAGCCCCACGCCCTATCGCAAGACTGTGATCTTCCTCCAATATCAACTCATAAGCCGACAAATTCAGGGCCAGGTCTGAGAGGCAAGAATCAGATAATTGCAATGGGCCTAGAATCGCATTGGGGCTCTGATCGGTAAAAATCGTCATCCCAGCAGGAAAATTCTGCTGATCAAAGCAATCGTGTGATCGATGCGGTAGTCCGTCTTCCATGTTGCAGGCAGTTCTCCTCCGAAGGAAAAGCTCTTGACGGGTCGTGCAAATTTTGTTGGCAGCTCAGGAGATTCTCAGACAGCGAAATTTGACTTTCACAGTCTCCACATTCCGCCTTGCCCCACTTTGGCCGAATTCATCTTAATGCCGATATAACCGAAGCAGAGGGGGTCGACCCATGGGCGGTAAATCGAAGAGAATGGGACTCTTCGATGGCCACGATGCCGGGAGTTGTCCACATAGCCTTTGCGATCAGTGGTGAGCACGTTACTGTTTCGAGATTATAAAAGGAGATCTCTTTCATCGAGAGAATCCACAGCGGCTATTCCCCCAAGGCGACGGGCAAGATGTCCCTCGCAACGGGATCCAATAATAACGTCTATTCGCCTGTCCGTCATTCATAGCACGCCTCCGTATTGCACGTTTCCCTTAACACTCTGCAGAGATGTCGCTGTCCGACGATTGGCAGTAAGTCGAGCCTAGCACTAAGTTAGTCTGCGTTGCATCTGTACCTCAACAACGGTGGTAGACGACATAGGTCTTTGTCGAGGCTCGAGCGGCAGTGGGCGACGCTCCAGTGAATGACCTAGTAGATCGGTGGCAGCCCGCGGGACGCGGGAAAAGGATAGGACGCCTTTTCTTGTAGAAGAGGCTAATATAATATTTATACGGTAGGGAAGGAATTATAAGCGAAGCGAGGGCGGGCCGGAGGCGAATCGCTACTAGTCTAGTACGTATTTTATTACTATTTTCCCTTCTTATGTAGGAGGTATATCTTAGACTATCGCCGACTTCAATGCCGTATATATTCCTTTGACTGATGTACTGGGTATCCTAAGAAATATCGCTAAAGATGCCGCGGGTACCGTGGTTAGTGTCCTTGGGGTCGAGATCGACACAACACTTCTGTAGGCCCGTATGCCTTGCGATAAGCTAGCACGCGTATCTTCCGAAGCCGTATCGCTACTATAGCAAGATCGTGTCTCGTAGAAAGCTTTACAACGTATGGTCGGTTTCCTCTAATACTGCTGTTGAGAGAGGTCACATGACCCTCCTCGTTTGCAGCTATCCATATAGCTGAGGTGCTCCCCCAGATAGTTCTTCCCACAACAATGATCATGATTTTCTCTCCTTCAGGATTCTCTTCCTAGTAGCCAGTCATCGTCTCCCGACAACTGCTTAATAGTTATTCGTCTCGGTAGAACCCGCCTTTAATCGCTCTATAGCGACCTTGCATCCTTTGCGCCTCACCAGCGCTCTATCCGCCGCCTATCCCATAATAGCCGCCAGGATCTCGCATAGTAGAGGGACACGATCCCGTTATTTAATAGCATCCATTTCTTCGAGGAGAGCCGCCCCCTAGTTGCCCTCTACACAGACACGTACGACTCAGGTCTAGGCCTCTTCTTTTATACGCCCTCATAGGGCTCCGCCAGAGACTAGATGTCTATAGCAACCTACCTACCTTCCACTCATACGGCTATTATAGACGCCTCCTCCGCTTGCTCTAGCGAGGCCCACATTAACACCAAGGAAGTTACCGCAATTCTACAGGCTTTCCTTCTACACAGCCTCCATTAGGCTTATCATCGTATCCTCGCTTTCACGGACAGTGCCGTCGCGTTTTATGGCCTATCTAAGCAGGCACTCCGCGGGCCGGCCTATCGCCAACTACTCATGCTTTTTAGCATAGCAGCCGCCCTTGACATAGAAATCTAGCCATACTAGCTACCTTTATCGGAGAACCTACTAGCTAACGTATTATCCCGTTCCGACTATAGTTCGATCGCTAATATTTGCCTACAGTAGACGAGCTCCTTTCCCTTGCTCCGCCAGCCTAGTTCTCCCGCTAGCCTATTTTCGTGAATACCGGCTATGCTAAGCTAGTCTAGAATAGTCTTGTAGAGGGAACCAGAAAGGGATACCGCTCTATATAGCGCTTATACACCTATAGCTACGCCCTCAATAGAGTACAACTATAGCTAGCAACAGCACTAGCGATCTATACTTAGCTTACGGAACGACTACTAGGCGTAGGTAGGAGCCCACCGATAAAGCCCGATACAGCCATATCCGAGCTCTCAACTCTCCGCGCGTATCACGTCGACAACGGTCTTTCCGATGCAATTTTTGACCTCTACGCTAAGCATTTTCGTCGCATAATCGATGGTACTCGCCGGCTACAACCCCCGCGCCAAAAACGGGTTCGCAATCCAATCCGACGTACCTTAGTCATAACACTATCAGGGAACATTTCAGATCTACCTACCCAACCGCTAAGGCTCTTAGAGCCCTAGAGAGACGATCTAAATCTTGCCGTAGCTACCCGAGTCGCCTTCGCCGGGTTTCTTCGGGTAGGGGAATTTACATACTCAGCTACTAACCGTAGCAATACGCAAATCTTCGCTACTACTAAGTTAAGCCGGGGGGATATTAGATTCTCCCCTACCATAGACCACGTCCTCCTTACTTTAAAGAGAAGCAAGACCGACCGAAACCACGAAGGTATCAACATTGTCCTTACAGCGACAAACGACGCGGCCTGCCCCGTCGAGGGCCTTTCTAAGCTATTCCTCCATGATTTACAACCTTCAACTGCTCCCTTGTTTACGCTCTCTTCCGGGCATTTCACCGCATCCGCCTTCCAACGTGCGGTTATCTCTAAGCTCAACCGCGCCGGGGAAGATACTACGGGACTTAAGGGTCACAGTTTCAGGAAAGGGGCAGCACAATACGCGCACGATGCCGGCTTGAGAAGTGACCATATCCAAGCCCTCGGAAGATGGTCCTCCGAAGCCTTCTGCCTTTACTTCACGACGCCTCCAACAACACTGTACGCCTAGAACCGTCAATTCCAGACCGGTAATCCAACTCCAGTCTTATCTTCTATACCACTAGCCCCTCTACCATCCTTATTTGGCCTATCGGGTTATTTGGGCCCGCCTGCAGCCCTCACGGCGCTGTAGCCTTCTGCCAAGGAGACCTACATCACTATGTTTAGACTGTAGGTGCCCCGTATAGGCCAAAAATATCTCACTCGTCTCCATTTGTAGCAGTGTAGCAATGGTTGGAATAGAGGAGGATTTATGCGGCAGAAAAGATGGAGGCCTGATTTATTAGGCAGGGGGGGGTTCGTATTATCCAGGGGGGTCGGATTAGCAATTCCCTAAAACTACTCCCTTTAAAAAGACATGACCAAGATCGATATCGTAGTTGGCGGTTGCCGGTCCGTTGATCTGTATTCCGCCAAACACGCCGTCCCATGCCTAGACATAGAAATAAGAGTGATACCAATAAGTACCATACTCAGTAGCACGCTAGCGGTTAGTCAAGGAGTCACTAGGAGTAATAGGACACTGAGTGATGCTGGGAAGGCCATCCACATAGTTAGTCCAATTCTGGCGAATGCTATAGAAGTGAAGACTAGTGCTATTGTTTTTTAGCGTATTGCTGACATGTAAAACTATGATTTGTTAGTTGGATTGTACTAATGTGATAAGGTATAAGTTTCAACGTACCAACGGTGTCTCCCCAGTCCGCAATAATTGTCGGACCTGGGAAGGATCCGTTGATTAGCTGAATAGGCATCTTAACTCTATTAGGTACGGCTGTCGTACTCTCGATATTGAACCAGTACTCTCGCACAACGCTAGTGTCCGGTACCTAATTATAATAGTTGCTTGAGATGTCAAAGCTATTACTCTAGTAGGCCCTATTAGAAGCACTATTCGTGTATGCTGTTTTCCTAGTATAATTTGATGTTAAAGATATACTAAATATACTAGGAAAGACAATAAGAGAGGAAAGTAGAATAGTAGATAGATATATAGCAAGTATAAGCGCCTTAAAACGGTAGTCGGCGGAAACGGAAGAATAAAAGACAAAACAAATATAATGTGTAAAGTGAAAAATTGACTCTAGAAATAATATTTCACGCCCGCGAGATTAGGCTTTTACTTTATACTATATAGTATCACGATAGAAATTGTTGTGATATAAGGTTAGTATAGATTAGGAACCAAACCGTACTATCGCAAATAATTCCCGAGGTGTATAACCGAAGAACTAAGTTGATTTCTAAACAACTCGATCTCCTCGTTGTATATATAGCCTTACTTATTCCCTCTACTATACAATAATCAATTTATACCTCCGAACTACAATACTACGCCGTAGGGATCTCTGAAAGATCGCTTTACGTAGGGAGGGTTCTGGTAGCCGCTATTCTATCATATATATAGTTAGAATACCGTTATTGCCCTATTAGAGCGATAGCATAGCGGCTATTTAACACCGTACCTAAAGAGGGTCTTCGATTTCGGCTATGATTAAGTAGAATAACCCCCCCCCTAAAAAAAAGACACTACGTACCTAATAGTTTAGGAAAATAGGAATATTACTGATTTTGTGCTAGCTAACGAACGATTAAAGCGCCAAGGAACGCTAGATAGGCGGAATATTCATAAGAAGGACCTACGCGAGGCAAAGATTTACGGTAAGGAGCGTGATCATCCGCCGCCAATTGCCTATATAAACTCGAAACCTATTTAGCTTAACACCGGGCAACGGTAGGCCTTTAAGTTTTTAGCGGCGGGTCTACGTACGTATAGCTATAATATAGGCAGAAATTATTGTTGACTTAGGTAGGGGCTGCCGAGAACAATTTTGTCCCCGATTCGTACTCTCGCGTAGGTTGCTCAGAATTCTATATCCGGGACCGTCGAGATACGCTAGGGATGTTTGAAGACAGTGCTAAGATTTAGAAGTTATTTGTAGCGGCTAGATAATAGCATAGATATTCTAGATCCGAGGCGAGTCTAAATCACGAAGACGAGCCGATTCGGCGAACCCCCAAAGATCGCTAGAGAGCTTTCAAAATATCAATAGCATCTAGTTCGGATAATTCCTTAGACATATCTTCCCCACGAGGCTCACATAGCACTTCACTACGTAGAAGCGCTAGGGCGCGCAATAGCTACAAAGCGTTTGCCCCTAACTTTTCCCGGTATAACTCTTACTAGCATACTACCCTCCTAGAGCAGCTACTAGCAAAAGAAAATTAACCTAAGCTATCTTCGACGCTTTCTTAAGAGGTGTCTTCCGGAAAAGCCCTTATTCATAAGACAGATATAGCCTATATCGATACGGGCTTGTATTACGGCTAAGCAGCCTATAGTAAGCGGGTTTTGCGATGGAATCGCTGCCTACGGTCTAGATCGACCGTCCTTGTTTAATATAGACGTATAGCCGAGAAAGGATCATTAGACATCTCTATAAGCCCTTATCTACCATTACTAGTTAGCCTCCTTTTACCAGAGATTAAGTCTAACCAAATAGGTTCATTTGCTCCGCTTAGTAGTTAACATAAAGATCACGAAAGGCAGATCTATGTTATTCATGTTCCTGCCTCGTTATCCATGGCGAATCGCCCTCTAGGCATATAGGGCGTTTATTGCGGGAAGATCGGTAGCCGCGTGTGTATCTACTGCTTCTTAGTAGACTTAGATTTACCGACTCAAGACTTAGATTTACCGACTTAAGCTCTAACTGGTTCTCCTTACCAAAGCCAATTCTCTAATTTTGGCTTATTTAAGGCCCGCTTTACGATGTCGAGGCCCAACTAGTGTCTAGTAGTTGCGGCATTACTGCATAGACTTGCCGGCTCGGTGGATACAACTAAAGGTGCTATATATTATTCTCTAGGTATGCCCTTCGCCTTATAGAAAATTTTGTAACGATCGCCTAATAGCCTATAGTCGGCAACTATAAGTCGATATTTATTTTAGAACTATAGATAATAATATATCCTCTCTAATAGTATTTAAAGTTGGCCCGGGGCAATAGGTAATCTTATCCGGAGTATAAAGTCTACCTAAATTCGTAAGTTATTGTCCCTCTACCCGAATCCACTACCTAGTCCTTGGGCAATAACCGAACTACAAAGAGCCCGTAATTCTGCGGTGTTTCGTTCGCTACGATATAGATTTATATTTTGGCTTCCCGATATAGAATTCTAGCTAACGACTACATTAAGGGCCTACGGCGAGCTAGCTCGATTACTATATTTTATTCCAATAAGCTAGGAGAGGATACGTAATTCCTATAACGCGTTCCTATAGCGTGATAAAAGATCCCGTGTTTCCGGTTGAATTACGATCGTAATATAGTTGATTCGAAAGGTATAAAAGAGCGGTTGACTTCCTATCTAAATTTCGAACCTATTTATTACTTAATTATCTTGAATATCTATCTTAATCTTAATCTAGACCCGATATTTTTTCTCAAAATAAAGATTTCCGCTATTGTTTCTACCTTGATAGCTACTAGCCTAGTTGCCGCCGCTCCTCCTACTCCTAGTATATACTACAAATATATGTATTTCCCTATATTATTCCTAACCTCTTTTATCTAGTTCTATCCGATACCCTATTACTCCTACCTCCTCTATTGGGAACTAATATTCCTCCTCCTAAGCCGACGGACGGTATTAATAACAAGCGTAGGGACATCCCTCTACCCCCTTAGACTACCGATATTCCGCCGCCTCCTCCCAAGGATAGCAATAACAAGCGTAGGGACATCCCTCTACCCCCTTAGACTACCGATATTCCGCCGCCTCCTCCTAAGGATAGCAATAATAAGCGTAGGGACATCCCTCCCCCCCCGTAGACTACCGACATTCCGCCGCCTCCTCCTAAGGATAGCAATAGTAAGCGTAGGGACATCCCTCTACCCCCTTAGACTACCGATATTTAGCCGCCGCCTCCTCCTAAGGATAGCAATAGTAAGCCTCTCTAGGCTTAAATACTTCTAGGTTACTAGGATTATCTATATTTAGAATAGTCTTAATTAACTACTCTAGAAGCGGAAGAGACTTATCGCTATCTAGTATACCTATAAAGACTAGATAGGAAGGAAGTAGCGGGATACTATATATAGTCTATTCGAATTTCTTATAGACTAGTTTTGCTATTTTACTCGTTAGTATAGCTTAATAAATAAAAATATATTGTATTACATAAGCAATATCTATTTTATTAAGAAAGTACGACGATAGGAATATTAGAGTTTACGAGGTCGTAAGACCTCTAAATAGCGAGATATTTTAAGAAAACGAGTTGCTAAGAAAGAGTTGTTTTTCTTATTACTCGAATTGTTGATATAATCCTACCCTTAGATTTATGTTTTTAAGACGGGTAATTGCCCCTCAAATTTAGGGAGTACATCCAGAAAACGATTATGCTCGTTTCTTGTTCTTACGGCGGGCTTTGCCGAAAAGACTTTCGTACTTCTTTAGCTCTTGCTTTGCTTGCCCCGAGAGAGGTAGCATCTAGGTATTCAACGTAGACCCGGTAGGTCTAGGACAGTCCAATTCGATAGGGCCCGCTAAAAGGTCTATTATAGAAGTTGACGATAGAAGTTTATATGTTGTGCTAATTTCTAAGCTCTCTTTTACGATTAGCAAAGCCTATCTATACTAGTCTTATATCACAACAATTTGACTTTAGGTTTCCGCGGGGAAGCGACGCGATAGTTGAGGCCGGATACCCGTTGGGAAACAGTAGTAGGATAAACCCTATTGAATTCTAGCTAAGTAATTATATTGTTAGCTAAAAGAAGGGATCGATGCTTTAGCTTCGCCTACGGAGATTATTTTGACTTAAAAGTATAGTTACTATAGTAGCTATGCTAAAGGATATGCTACTTTATAATATTGGAGATACGGATCTTAGTTGTATAGTAATGGATTAAATTATAATAGACTAAATTATAAATAAATTGGCTAGTTTTTGACTTTACTTATTCAAATTTTAGTATTTAAAATATAAATCCTAGTTATTTATCCTTATAATCTATCTATCGTCGAGATATATAATTAAACCTATATAATAGGGTCTAGAGGTTAGCTAAACCAACGCCTCAACAAAGCTATTAGTTAGTTAATAGTAAAGTATAGTTAACTCCCGTTTTCGGCACGGCCCTCCGTGCAACAGAATTTTTATATGCCTAATAAAAGTGTGCCTATTATTTTGCGTTAATCCTAAATAGGTAACTACTAGTCTGTTTTTGGTCTAAGTAGTTATCCTCCTTCCTTTGTTTCCTTCTATCTGTCGTAAAGAAAACAGATTTCTTATTCTCTTTATATTACGTAGATCTCCCTTAGTAATACTTTTCTAGTACTAAGAAAATTGAAGTACTTATGCATATTTCAAAAATTTCGACACGCGACAGTATATCTACCGGTGGTCCAAGTATATATCCGTCCTGGTCATCCTCGCTATGCTAGTTACTAGTGTTTTCGTCTGAAAAATCAACGATAATATCAGATAAACTAGTCTCTTTAACGTCAATATTTTCCCCTAGAGGGTCTAGGAATTTATCAAATACCATAACCTCTGTACTAGGAAGCCGGTCAACCGGCAGCTTTCCTGCCTAAGGCTACTACAGTCACATATGAAAGGAATAGGATTCTTCATTATGATTGGTCAGATATATATGACTAAGCAAGAAATGGCGAGAATATAGTATGCCGGATCATGTCCTTAATATATGGGAAAACCCAAAAAGTGGGTCCGTACAGGAGATTTTGGTGCCTAATGAAAATATATGCCTAACCTGGTCGTGCCGAAAACGGGAGTTGACTATAACAGCTACTTCGACCAGAACCCATCACCAAGTGCCTAGAGCTTACTCAATCTAAGGGGACACACATTTTTGAATACTGGAATTTATATGTAAAGTAAAATTCATTAAATTTCGTAAGGATTGTTGCTCAATTGCAACACTCAGTTATGTATTGCCCAAAACAGTGTTTAATAACGAAGAGGAGTTAAGGTGAGTCATCAATTTATCCATCCGAAAAAGGAAATCCTTGGCAAAATTATGCAAATACGGTTCCATGCGGTTCGAACCGCGACAGAACCGCGTAGAACCGGGGGGCGGTGCGGTTCTTATATCTTAGAACCACAGAACCGGAGGTTCTGGTGCGCGGTTCCAGACCTTGGAACCGGAACCGCACCATTTCGAGGTCTAGCCGTGACATAGGGATGATTCGGTCGGTCAACTCGCTCGGCTAGCCCCGAGCCAGTCCAAAAATAGGCTAGCGAGGCTTCTCGGTCGCTATGATGATCGCTATAATGATCGCTATGTTGATCAATGAGTCGATAGGCCCGGTCCGATTCCGAAGGGCCTCGTCTAAAGGCGGATCGTGTCTAGCGCGGGATAGCTAGTATAGGAGGCGAACGTCGAGTATCCGCGGTAGCACTATATACCTAAGCCTAGTTCCGAATAGCTACTTCGTACTATCGTTGACCTATTAGGTTAGCTTGCCGATCCCGGTACTATCGCTTATAGAGGAAGTTTTTAGCGATCTCGCGGAGAGAGGCCTATAGTACTACCAACCTAAATAGGATCCTAGAAAGGTCGGTTATTATTTGATAGCCTCGGTTGATATCTTTGATTTTGACCGAGTTCTTATATGGTATTCCGTTTGCTATAATCCTACAACAAAAACTACGTTAGCTAAATAGCCTAACCTCTATCTTATAGACTACTATAATCCTATAGGGAAACGAGTATGTTTTGGATTGCATATACGGATACGTAGTATTATAGTATATACGGGCGGTAAAAATAGGAGCGGAAAGGGCAGAAAGGGGCGTATTTAGGGGCTAAAGGGTAAGAACGGGATTGTCTAGGCATAAATACGACCCGTAAATAACCGAAAAGGGGGTCTCGTTATCTTATTCTCCCCTACTATCTCTAAACTCGTCCTCGAGTTCAATAAAATAGGGTATTAGGGGGATATATACGGCCGAGGGATCGCGAAAGTAGGCGAAAATAAATAGGTAGGGGTAAACAAATTTAGGCGTAAGGGGGGGCAAACGTACGAGTATTGATAATATTGCATAAAATAGGGAAATAACGGGAAAAACGATAGAAAGTATATCAATAAGCATAATACGTAATTTAGGGGATATCCCCTACGGGAAAATAGCCGAACCTTCGCGGGAAGGCGAGAATAGTTTCGACAATAATTGTTAGGGTAAAAAAGTATATAAATATAGGGTTATAGGCCTAGGAATATAGGGGGTATAAAATATATAAATATACTAGGTTTTAAGCGCGTATATAGAAGACGCGTAGGGATAGCGATTAACAATATTCGGGATAGGCTAATTAGGTTCGAGGATCGAAAATAGCTAAAGATTAAGCAAATAAAGAACTATATAAGCGAATTTTGATAACGAATTAGAAGATAGGACTAGGTATAAGATTACGCGTTCTAATATAAATAAAGAAATTAGGAGGTTAATTTAGGCCCCCCTATATAGTATAAAGAAAAGGTATACCCTTTAGAAATCTCCTTTCCCTACCTTCTTATCTTCGTCCGGTTAGTACGCTTTACGCTATCTAACCTCTATTTCTATATTTCGGTAGCTTACTACTATCTACTATATATAAGTACTATCCCTATCGTATGTATATAGCTTACGGTATACGCGTATTAGACCTATCGCGTATATCTATTATTATACTAAAAGATCGCGAATATATTTATTGTTATAGTCGCGTAGTTTCGTTAACTTTTACGTATTAATTAGGGCTAATAGATATTATCGTATAGTACTACGAACTCGCTCCGGCGGAACGCCTCGTAAGGCGCCGTTGTTACCGTCCGCGGTAAGAATACCCTATAGGGAACTACGTACTCCTTCCTCGGCCTAGCGTAAGGGCCCTCGTACGCCCCCGATAATAGAGGCTACCGCGGATTCGGTCCTAGAAGGGGCCGAATCTATACGTATACTATCTACTAGGATAAGTATCGCTATACCTAAGGCTAGTAAATTGTCTTTATAGTCGCTTTCGATAACTTTTAGATACTAATACTTGAAATAGGTACTTTATCGACTATACCGTTCGGTCTTAATACTAATAGCAATCTCTTACTCGATTTATTTACGACCGATCTCGAGCAAACGATACTATATACGCTAGTTCTACGCGATATAGACTAACGAAATAAGGTAGCGAAGACCTATTAGTCTACTACTAATCGTTAGGCTACGTATATATAGTAGTCTAGTCTAGTCGCGCCTAAGGGCTAAACGTATAAGTAGTATAGATAGTTAGCCGGCCTTTTTTCGAGCTATATAGTATTAGTAGTCGATAGTTTACTTATAGCTAATAGCTCGTATAGTTACTACTAGTTTAATAGTAGTAGTAAGAAGTATTTATTCTATAAGTTTTGCCTAGTTTCGGATATTCGGATCGTTGCTAATAGTTATAGTAGGGTATTTACTTCTAGATTTTATACGCTCGGTTCTAGAGAGGTAGAATCCGGACTATCTAGCCCTTTAGGCGGATTCGGAGAAAGAATATATTATACGCTCGAAAAAGCGTAAAGTCGAGTCTATCCGGTATACCGACGAGGAGATATCCGGTACTACTTATAAACCGAAGTCGATCTTATATAGTAGTTTACGTATTTATAGTCGCTCGAAATCGCCTATATACGCTAAATTATCCGTTTCTAAGGCTAAAGATAGGAAGAATCTAGGTTAGGCGAAGAGGAAGAAGATTAGCGCTCTACTAGATCTAATCTATAATAAGCGTTTTTACCGATCGCTACTAGAATATAAAGCCGCTAAGATAGATCCGCTTAATTTCGAAGCGTTACGTAGCTTCTTTTAGGCTAGTTTAGGTACTATCTAGCGTACCTTATAGGATCGGTCTCTACTAGAGGCGCTATTAGTCGAGTCTAGGGAGTTAGATACTCTAGCTCCTTTATCTAAGGAGGAGTAGGAGGTATCGGATAGAGGTAAATTCGCTTTCGAGGATAATAAATAGGCTTAATAGGTATAAGTAGGATCTAATAATTTTCTTAGGAAGAGGATAGTTATTTTCGGGCGTTTTTAGGCGTTTTCTATCCTACCTAATAGCGAAGGTTAGAAGGATCTTTTAATTAATTTTATTCTTCTTTTATTATTTCTTTATATTCGTAGGTTTTCGCGTTAGAATTACTACGGCGAAAAGAGCGTTAAATAACGCTTAGTCTCTAGGGTCGGTATCCTAGCCTAGAGTTATCTTATCTTTAGATTCTTCTTTAGTTTCGGAGTATTTAGGTTCGGATTTATAATTATTTTCTTCCGAATCCTACTCTTTAGAGGGTTACTACTTATTTTTAGCTATAGTCGATTTTTCTTTTCCTACGATTGCCTTCGTTTTAGCGATAACGTATTTTGTAATTGCTTTCTCCCCTACCGATTTATAGTATATATTAGTACGCTTAAATTCGTCCTATTCTTCCTAGGTAAATATAGATAAATCCGAATATATTAGTAGAGGTTTATTACTATTAAAGACTTTTTATATCTTTTTAGGGCGCCTAATAGTTAGGCCTACCTTACGAAGAGCTACCTAAGATACTATAGATATTTATAGGGATTTAGGATTATCTATATTAGCTTTTAGTAATCTTAATCTATTAATAAGATATCGGAGGAGGTAGCTATTAGGCTCTAATAGTATATAAGTTCTAAGCGGATAAGCTTAGATAACTCTATATAGGCCGAACTATTTATTTTCGAACTTCTTACTACTTTTATTACGTATTAATATCTAGTCGCTAGGCTAGAAACTAGTCTTTTTTACTAATAAATCGTAAACCTTATTTCGCCGAATCGTACGAACTAAAAGAAGTTTATTTATTTTTATACGTATATTACTAATTATTTATATATTTTTAAGGCGATTAGGCTAAGGTTAGATACTTTCTATTAATTTATTACTATGGATACGTAGATAGATACTATATACTAAATAGAATAAGCTAAACTTCGTAACTATATATTTATAGGCTCTCGTAGCGAATAATACTTATTAAAGATATAGATCCTATACTTTTATAGGCTTATTTATAAGATATTTCGTAAGTATCTTACTAAAGGTACTATTTAGATTTTCTATCTTTCTATTTATTTAGGGGTAGTAGGGAGTAGTTGTCTTATAATAGGCTTCGAGAAGGCGAATATAGAACCGGATAGTAGCTAATATAAGGTTTAGGCCGTTATCTAAGTAGATTTTGCGGAATATTTTATAGTAGATAAAGATATTATTATAAAGGAATTAGCTAAAGGCTTCTTTAGTTATATCTAGGATAGTATTCGTAACTAGCTATCCTATTATATAGTCGATAGCTATAATAACCTAGCGATTACCGTTAGGCGTTATTAGAAGGCGCCTAATAAGGTTAATTCCTTATTATTCGAAGGATTAGATACCGGCTATAACTATATATTAGGCTATTTCTTATTTAAGCCTCTTCTTTAAGCCCTACGATATTTAGCAATTTAGGTAAGTTTAGGCCGTTTCTTCTATATCTTAACGTATCGTAGGCTACTATACCTAAGGGCGAATAACGCTATTTAACCCTAGGTACCCTAGATATCTAAACTCTTAGTATAGTTATCGTACTAAATCGCTACGAATAACTAGTTCTAAATATAATATATAAACCCTATTATTATAGGTAAAGGTAAGCTAGTAGTTACCTACTATTATATCTCTAAATAAGTTATTAAGATTATAGAAGCTTAGTCTTAGAGTAAATACTTTAATATTTTTTATAAGTTTTCGGTCGGTCGGTAATACTTTTTCGTCGAGATATTATACTATCGTCGCTAGCTACTTTTCTTTAGGAACGCCTCTAACGCTTCTTATAGTACTAATAGATATATCCTATATTAGTTAGGATTTTAATATATTTATAAGGCTATCTTCGACGAAATCCGGCTATCTACTAATTATATTAGGGATAACTACTTCCGATCCTTTCCGATATTAAATATCTAGGTTATATTCCTAGAATTCGTCGATTTAGCGCGTAAGACGCTTACTATAGATTATTATAGTCTATAGATACTATAAACTTATATAGTTAGTTACGACTATAGTATATATACTATTTTCGATATAGCGGTCTTATAGGCGTAAGGCCTCTTTAATTACTAATAGCTCTTTTTCGTATATAAGGTAATTTAATTCCGCCCTTTAAAGCTTACGCCTATCGAAAGAGATTAGGTAGAATACGCTATCTTTGCCTACCTAGAGAAGAATAAGTCCGATCGCCTATTCTAATACGTTAGTTTCGATCCGAAAAGGCTTTATTCTATCTAGCTATCTTAGGACTAAGGCGTTAGTTAGTAGGTTTTTTAATCTTCGAAATATATTTTTATACGTAGTTATCTAATTAATAGATCGATACTTTTATTTTCGAACTATTTTGTCTACTTCTTTTAGGAGTTCGTAGAGTAGGATATAGATCTTCGTAAAGTCTCTAATAAAACGGCGATAATAAGTAGCTAATCCTAGGAACTAACGTACTTTATAGATATTTCGTAGTATTAGCTAATTACGGATTACTTTAATTTTAGTTTATATTTAAGCGTTTATAACTATTTCTAATAATATAACTATAAAACTCTAAGCTCTCGGTTACGAACTTATATTTCTCCGGTTTTACGTAGAGCTTCTACTCTTCTAGTAACGTTAATACTTAATCGAGATATTCGTAGTACTTCTCTATTAAGTTCGAGAAGACTAAGATATTATCTAGATATATAACGATATATTAGCCTAGAAGTAGATATAAAGTATTATTTATAATCGTTTAGAATATTATAGGGATATTATATAGTCTAAATAGTATCGTAAGCTACTTATATTTACTCTATATTATATTAAATATAGTTTTTAGGATCGAATTCGTACCTATTCGGACCTACTAGTATCCGAACGCTAAATCGATCTTCGAGAGAACTTTTATAGTACCGACTATATCTATAAGTTCTTATATTCTAGGGAGAGAATACCTATTCTTAGCTATTATCCGATTAAGCGTATAGTAGTCGATATATATTCGCTATTTACTATTAGGTTTTCTTACGAAAATAACTAGAAAACCCTAGGGAATATTAGATAGTTAGATTAGTCCCTTTTTAATAAGGTCCTCGATCTACTATACTTATTTATTTAACTTTTCGATAGATAACGGATAAGTATTAATATTTATAGGCGCTATATCCCTAATTTCGATCTCGTAGGTAATAAGATACTTAGGAGGAAGTTTATTAGGTAGTTCGGATAGAAATACCTTAGCGTATTTACTTAGAATCGACTAAATACGAAGGTCTTAATACTTTTTGTCCTAAAACGGCTTCGTATCTCTTATTACGTAGATAGCTATAAGAATAATTTCGGCGCTTTTCTTACGTAAGATACGTCTATATTATTTTACCGATATTAGATTAAACTTTTCGACGCTTTTTACTAAGATATTCGGGGTCGGACGTAGAGAGATAATATATTTACTACTCGAATCGCTAATACTTATAGTCGAATACCTCTAGTTAATACTAAGGTTATACTTTCGAAGGAAGTCTCGGCCGAAAACGAGCTCGTAACCTTCTATAAGTAGAATCTAGGCGGATATATATCTACGCTAAGTTCTTAGTCGTATTAGTAGTTATACGAGGGTCTAGGTAAAGAGTTAGCCTCTATTTAGTAGGTTTACCTTTATTAGTCGGCGGCTTCTTTTTATAGAGACGTTCGGATATAGCGACTAAATATCTCTATTAAGGTAAATATATAGGTCGTACTACTATCGAGTAGGGTAGAGATAGTCGGAGAGTCGGCCGATAGTCCGATCTTCGCGGAATAGAATATAAGAGAGTCGCTAATAATATTTAGGGTAGCTTTAATAACGTTAATAGCCGCTTCTACGTAAGGTCGAGACTTCTTCTTTTTCTACGCCTCTATAGTTAGGTCTAAGTAGTCGATTTCGTCTAGTTAGGCAAAATCGCTTACTCGCGAAGCCTTCTTTATATAGCCGACTAGGGCTTCGGAATCGGCTAGCTATATTAGTTTTTTAATTTAGGCTTCTTATCTAATAATCCGCCTTTATCTTTTTTTTATCTTTATCGAGTTTCGGGTAGTTTTGCTTTATATATCCTAGCTTTTTATGGTAGAAGTACCTTCTCGAGTCGTTTTAATCCTCTTTCGATTTATCTCGAGAACCTTTAAGTACGTCTAGGTCTATAGCGTTAGGATTATAGTTACTATAGCTATTTATTCGGTCGATATAGCCGGAAATTATATCTCTTTACTTAAATTCGACGAATCGGCGGATAACTTCTAGGATAATTATAGGTAGATAGCTTTATTCGGCCTATCTCTTCTAGAGATAAGGGTAGGCCCTATCCTTTAGATATTAGATTAATATTTTAGGAAGGATCGAGAGGTAGTAATTAGTCGTAGCCTACTATAGGTTAATAGCGAAGTATTAGAAGGACTATTTAGGGCCCTATTTTATATTCTTAAACTTTGCCTACCTCTTTTTGCGGCTAAGATACTCTATAAATTTCTCTTCGATCTATTCTCTATACTATTACTATATTTTAATCTTCTTAGTATAATAGCTAACTATCTTATACGTATAGGTAGTCTATATATCGGCTACGTAATTAATTAGCTAGCTACTTACGGTTACGACCTTATCTATATCCTTAGGTTCGGCGCCTATATACTATACGACCTCCGAGAAGTATTATTCGTAGTTACGAAGGTAGTTATAAGCGCCGTTATCTCGGATTTTACTATTATAGTTCTTAATTAGCTAGATATACTTAAGTATAAGCTTCTACGTAGCGGCTTAAATAGTACTAACGTAAGTAGATATAGTAGTAGTTAGTCCTAGGGGCGGCGATAGGGTAGCTAATAGCGGTAGGACGTCTCTTATAGAGGTATTTACTATAAACCGTACCTAATTAGTAAATTCGAGCTCCTACGTAGTAGTATACTTAATTAGATTAGATATTCTAAGCTTATCTATAGCTACGTACTAGGCCTTATAATAAATACCGATAAGGAAAGGCGGTAGTAGATGAAGCGCTTCGTCGGTTCTAGGCGTAGTCGGACGCCGCTAAGGGGATAAAGTCTCTTAAGATATAGTAATAGACGATTAAATTCGATTAGATATAAATAAATTAGGATAGAACTTTATAAATAGTTCTCTTCCTTAAGTCGATATCTCTCTTTTTTATACTTTTCGGTCCGAGACTAACCGGACTAGACTAAAAAGGATACTCTTCTCTCGTATCTTAGCTAAGAAGTAGGGGATTTTATCCTTATCTTATATTCTATATCTTTTTTAGGTATAACCGTAGGGTTGTTAGGGTAATTAGTCCTAAATAGCCTATTACGATAATATTAGGCGCCCCTAATTGCTTACCGCTAGTCGTAGTCGGACTATTTCGGAGAAAGACGCTAGGATACGGAAGGGGAAGGAAGGTAGGAAATCTACGAAACTTTTATAGCTTCGACCGGTTAAGATTAAAGGATTATATTTAGGGAGGGGGGTATATCGGATATATCTAGAGATAATAGAGACGTATTAGTCGGTAGCGACCTCCCCCGACTATTCGTAGAAGAATAGTCGGTTAAGATATACTACTAGATATAATCCTATAGGGAAACGAGTATATTTTAGATTATATATACGGATACGTAGTATTATAGTATATATAGGCGGTAAAAATAGGAGCGGAAAGGGCAGAAAGAGGCGTATTTAGGGGCTAAAGGGTAAGAATAGGATTGTCTAGGCATAAATACGACCCGTAAATAACCGAAAAGGGGGTCTCGTTATCTCACTACTAATAGGTCCTAAAGGGATAAAGATAGTATTAGTACTATATGCGTAGGGAGAGTATAGAGAGAAGGAAGTACGTTCGGTAAGGTAATCGTAGTATATCCTAGCTAGACTCTATAGTACCTACCCCTAGCTTTATAGACCTTTTAGTAGCGTTTATATATACCAATATTTAAGGTAGCTAATAGTAGGTTATATTACGGATTATTCCTCTAGCGATATACAAGGGCACGACTATTATAGGCTTAGAGTTGATAAGTAGCGTATAGGCGGATAATATTAGGCGTTGAATATACTATTATACAATAGCTCTTATAGATTATGCCAAAAAGAACAATATACTTAGGCTATACTATTATTACGAACTAGTTAGTAGGATAGTAAGCCTATCGATTAGGTAGGCACGACTATCTAAATACTATAGGTAACTCTTAAGAGGAGGCAGAGGCAATATATTATAATAAGAATAGAGACTAATTCTTAAAGAGAATTATAGCTAAAGGATAAGACGCCTTTTCTTATAGAAGAGGCTAATATAATATTTATATAGTAGGGAAGGAATTATAAGCGAAGCGACGGCGGACTGGAGGCGAATCGCTATTAGTCTAGTACGTATAATAAAGAATCTAGGAATAGCTTTAAAGAAGCCTATTCCGTAATAATTATACTTCCTCTCCCTAACGCCTAACCCTAGGTATTATAGATTATATAATAATTTTATAAACAAAGAAATTAAAATATATACCCTAAATTAGTAGATATAATATATATTCTCTTACTTCTCTTCTCTATCCTTCTTCTATCTATTATAATACTATATATCCCTACGTATTATTACTATTTCTTCTATTCTTCTATCTTATATTAATTACTATTTACTATCGTTTCGCCTAGCTAAAATAAGTACTAAAGCTAGAGAAGAGAAGTCGTTATTCTATTTAATAAGACTAAAGAATAAAGATAGGGAGAAAGATAAAGATTCTATATCTATTAATATCTCTAATAATAAGGAGTTCCCTAAGATAATTAGGGTTATTTTGCTAAAAGATCGTCGCCTTTACTATAGGAATCCGCTAGCGTATTTATATTTCTAGTATATAGCGTATATTTGCTTAAACGCTACTAGTTTTAACCCTACTAAAGATCTACCTTTCGAGATCTAGTATATCCTCGATGCTATTAAATCGGTTTTATACTTATAGTATTCCGAAAGATATAATAAATACTTTCTAGTATATTTCGCTACCTTTTTTTTAGCTCTTCTTTATATTAATATAGTATAAGCCCTAATAGGGATCCTCGGAGATCTCTACGATATTAATAAGTTTTTACGCTAGACTACTAAAGAGTTTTAGTAGAAGGATATAGAGAATATATCGTTAGGATAGACCGAATCTTACTAGATTTAGGTAGCTTTTACGTAGGCTACTTTTATTAGCGCTTTTAATATCTTTATAAAAACCTACTATAGTACCTACTTTCTTAGCGATTCTAAGATAGCTAAAAAGGTCTCTATAAATAATAAAGCTATAATTTAGTTAGGTTTTATTAATATTTCTTATAGAATACGAATTAGATATATAAAGAGTTTTATTCTTAGCGCTATCGTAAGCTATCTAGCTTTATTATATCTCTAATCTAGGACTATTCTAAGGCCTAGAACGACTATTATAGTAATTACCTATTATATACGCTACCTAAGGACCTTAGTTAGTAGTCGTAGGCTAGTACTAAGTACGTTTTTATAGCCTCTATTAAGGCTATTATCTTAGGTTATACGGCTAGGTATATTTAGTTAGGGGAAATAGCTATAGGGGATATAGTTATACCGCTAGATAGTATTATATAGGCTATATTTTAGGAGGTTATAGATAATACTCTTATTAGTCTTATTAAGCGTATTCAAATACGTAGTTTTAGAGGTAAATTAGGGGTGTATTAGTTATTAATTCTAGTTTATATACTTAATTTAGGATAATTTTTTGCTTTTTAATATTTTTAGAAACCGCTAGATTATACTTTATATATTCGCTATATTATAATAGAGGACCTATTAATTATATTCTAAAGGCTATCTCTTCTATTTAATTAGGTAATACTATTTATTATTAAAGAGTTTTTTACTTTATATTTCCTTAACTTTATATTTATTATTATTATTAAGCTTAGGTATCGGTATCGAATCGGTACTATTTCCTAGGCGTTTTTTCTATAGTTCTAAGAGAGAGATATAGAAGATATTATAAATTCGATTATATTAATTTAGTAGGCTTAACTAATATATCTATTTTCTAATTATATTAAGTACCCTAAATAGCCTAATAAAACGAGGGCTAAGTTTTTGTATTATTTTAAGTTTTAGGTTCTTAGTTAATAATCCGATAAGGTCTCTACGCTTAAGAGTAAGTAGTTTATAATAGAGATTATAATATTTTGCCTACGACTTAGTAACGCTTTGCTAGTAATTTATAAGTCTTTTACGAATTTCTTATAACTTTTTAATTCTTACTATTATAGCTAAGATACTTCTAGAAGGATCGACCTTAATCCTATAGTAAAAGTCTAGCGAATAGCCTAAGAGAGTTTTAAAAAAGGAATAGCCTATTATTATATTAATAGCGTTATTATATACGAATTCTACCATTTTTCCGTATCTATGGTAACGACTGGGTTTATGCACTCTCTCGACGATGTAAGCCTTGATAGATTTAGAGACATATTTTGCGATTATCCTAAATATAAGAGGGAAAAAAATCTAACTGGGCAAAATCTAACATAAAACGGCTATACGAGATACTCCTTTAAGAGAGAGGACTAAGAGAGGAAGGGCCTTATTTTTCGGGCTTTCTATTTTTCTGGCTATTGTTAGGCGTAGGCATAGGTCGACGGGGAAGACCTAGTGCCCGAGGAGCTTAAAGCTATAGACGAAGAAGATCCTTGAGTAGGCGTCGAAGTCGTAGGAATGCTTAGAGAGGGGGTTATACTTGTAGTGGTTAAGGGCTTAGAGTTAGACGCGTTGTACGAGCTACTAGTCTTTAGCCTATTATCTAGTATATACCTAGCTTTGTTACCGTTCTAATTGATAAAAGTGACTTTATCGGTCTAGTTGACTAAGATCTAAGCAATATTCTTGCCGTCTTTAGTGCTATATACCGCTATATTAATACTAGCGGAATCTTTATATATGCTATTTGCGACCTCGCTTATTTCTAAAACAAAATTTTAATTAGTATTTATCGGTAAACGCCTAGGTTTAATTGTAGTATTTACTAGAGTAATCGTCTCTATTTAATTTTCTAAACGATATAGAGTAGCCTATGTATCTATAGTTATCGTTAGAGTATATCTTATACTTACGATCTTCGTCGATAACCTAGAGAGCGCCTCTAAAAGAGGTACGTATAAATACTCTAATAAGGATTATAGGGACTAAAAAGCGTATTCTAGTAAATTTAATCGAAATAGGAATAAGCTATGCTAGGGGTTGAGAAGTAAAGAGTATTCTACGGGCTTTATACAATAAAGTTAGGGGTTCCTTAGTGTATAGGATTGTAGTACTTCTACGACCCTATTTTCGGCTACCTCCCCTATATCCTTTTTGGTTTATCTAGGGAGTATATTCGATTAGTTTTCCTCGGCTTACCTTAAAACTATACGTATTTATTGCGATACTATTTTTGGTCCTATAGACCTATATCCGAGTAGTATAGTATATTAGCTAGAGTAAGGCCGATATAGTAGGATAGCCTACGATACCCTTTTTGTCTATTATTTTGTAAGCCCTTCGCTACTTGTAAACCTAAACCTCTATTATAATATTCTTGTTTAGAGAAGACGTAGCTAAAAAAGTTGGTAAGGACTTGCGATACTATTTTGATCCTCCCCCTACCTATAATCCCGACCGAGTAAATTGTTGCTAACTTACCTATACTAAGAAAGATCTTCTATATTAGCTTTTTATTGTCTAGAACCCTATAGTAATATTAACTCTATAAAGGTCTTTAATTTTCTACTCCTATCTCCTACGCTTTTTCTAGTTCTCTAATAGTCTCTATATAGGTCGAACTATAGCCTCTAAATCTCTACCGACTACTAATAATAGCGGTATAATTAATATTTTTTAACTCCTTTACTAGCATCGATTAAGACTAGTTTTAGGTCTAGATTATATATCTACCCTAGATATAATAATAGACCTTAGTAACTAGTATACTGATTAAAAGAAGTTTAGGGAGGCCGAGGTTCTATATTAGTATACGTTGAAGGGCTATTATAGATTATTAGGATAGAACGTAGCTTCTACTCTCGATACTCTAGACAACCTCGGAATTATATACGCTATAGCGGATAGGCTAGAGGAAGCTAGGGAAATATATTTTTTAGCGCTTAAGGGTAAGCTAGAGGCTTTAGGTACTAAATACCTCTCTACCCTTATAATAGCGTATAATATTAGAAAATTCTATGCCGATTAAGGTAGGATAGACGAGGCGAGAATATTATACTATGTCGTCTTATCGGGCAAACTAAAGCTCCTAGGCCTAGGGTATATCTCGACCCTAACGATAATAAATAACCTCGGAATTATTTATCGCTACTAGGGTAAGCTAGAAGAAGCCGAATATATATACCGACTAGCTTTAATAGAAGGGATAAAAAGCCTTAGACTAAATTATATAGTTACCGTTAATACTTTTAACAATCTTAGGTATCTCTATTAAACCTAGGGTAAGCTAAAAAAAGCAAAGAATATATATAAGCGAGCTATATTAGGGCGCGAGAAAGTTTTAGGTCCTAACGATACCTCTACCCTAGATATAGCTAATAATCTTAGTACTCTATATTAAGTTCTTAGAAAGAATACAAAAGCCTAAAAATACTATAAGCGAGCGTTTAAAGGTTACGAGAAGAATCTTAGACGACAATATTCTAAGACTCGGTAAGCTAAATTTAGGTTGAATATATCTATTTACTGCTTAAATTAGCGTAGGGGTTATTGGATCTTAAAATTCGTATTTAGAAGTAGACGTACCGTAGCTTAGTAGATAGTTTTATATAGAGGTATTAGGGCCTATAAGTATACGTAGATAGCAATTTTATACGTTGTTATCTAATCGCGAATAGAACTAGCCTATCTTATATAATTATTTTTGTCCCTATGTAGCTTCTTAGCTTTCCTAATACTTAGGTAGTAATACCGAAGTTACTTCGGACGCTTTGTCTAGACTTTAGTAGAGCTATAATACTAGCTCGTATATATCGTAAAAATTACGTCGCTAGATAGTAATATATAATAAGCTTCTTAAGAGCTAAGACTATCTAAGATAGCTTTCTTAAGATAGAATTTATCCTATAAATAATTCTAGCGTAAGTAAGTCTTCTAGAGAAGGACTTTAACCTAGAAGGAGATTCTTAAGAATAATTTATTCTTAAGAATTTCCTTCTATAACTAAGCTTATTCTTAAGAAGACTTTCTTAAGACTCGGTTCTTAAGAGGCTATTCCTATTAAACTATTCTTAGTTAGTATATCCTAAAAGGGCCTATATAAGACAATTATAGTCCTAAGAAATAATTCCTAATACTATATTAGTCTTAAGATTTGCCTTATAAATTACGTATACTCTTAAGCTAATAAATATCCTAAGAGATATTTTATATTTCGTATATTTTTCTAAGAAGGTATTTATAAGCTCTCTACCCTACTAAGAATACTAGAGGCTTTCGCTCCGGAGGCGGCCCTATTTATAAGGTCTTTCTATTCTATCCGGAATACCCCCTTAGGGTATCGAAGCGAGGACTATATCCGTTTTAAGTCTTTCTTTATCTAAGAGCTTTGCCTCCTCTTCCTCTAAAAGCATAATAACGGTATTATCTCTATCTACGGTCCCTACCTAGAAACATATTATAGGACTTAGACTATTTAAGGACCGATTATATAATAAAAACCCTTTCCGAATATATTTCTTAGCAATACGTTCTATAGGCGAAGGGTCCGAGGGGTCGACCTAAAGACGGTTTAATAATCGCTATTATTTACGTTTAAAAGACTAGAAGGTAAAATCAATTACGTCTATCCGACCTACTTCGTAAGAATCTCTAAAAGGGTTTTTAGGAGTTTACGGTTTATAATAGATACTTTGTTCCCCGGCCGGTATTAGCGTAGAAGTACTAAGTTCGAATCTAGTCTTACGATTCTCCCGTTGTGCTAGAAATTCTCCTATCTTAATTTTAGCCCTTATCTCGTTAAGACTAGAGTTAGGCAAAGGTTTCTTTTGTTGTTTTCGGCTAGGATCTTCGAGGGCCTCGAAGTCCTCTTCTAAGACTTCTAGGGGAGCTATATGCTCTATACTACCTTGTGAATATCTAGTATCCGATGTCGGTAGTCTATATTCTTGCTCTAGTCTTTCTCGTTCCTAGTCCTTATCGAGTCTCTCTTATTCCTAGATTACCCTAGCTAAGTTTTCGGAGAACTACCGTTATACTTTACTATCTCTGCCTCCGATGCTACTTCTCCTTCTTACGGAGTATACGGATAGGGAGTATTCTCTAGTAGGGACTTAGCTTCTATACTCTAGACCTTTATAATATAAGACGCTTTCTTTAGGCGTCGAAGGCTATTCGGAGATATACAAATTAGTAGTACGTCTATAACTATTATTAGACTCTAAGGTAATTATAGATCTTAATTAAAGGGGATCGAGTAAAGGGCTTATACGAAGAGTATTGACTTCTTTCTCTTCTACTAGCCTAGGCGATATGTTTTAGTAATAGCTCTTAGATACTACCGAGCTTTTATTAGCTATATCCTTATCTTTAGAACCCTTATTCGAGCCCTTATACTCTATAGGATAAGACCTTTCGGCGCTATCCTTAATTAATAGGCTTCTATATCCCTCGAGAAGCCGTTAGGTTTAAAGATTTTTATAAGCTAGCTATGCTTAGACTAATGCCTCTTCTAATATACTTCGGGAAGCTATAGGGGGCAATCCGGTAGATTTATCTTCGACAAATAAAGGCAACGTATCCCTTAGTAGTACGTCTAGATCTAATCCTCTAACTCTTGATTCTAGGAGCGACTATTTCCTAAAAAATACGTAGTAAAAGCAACGTCGAATAAAGAAGGTAGTAACCGGAGAATACGTAGCTTTAGAATATACCTAATCGAGGAATAGGCGTAGAATATCTTAGATATAGGCCTTCTTCTACGGGAATCTATATCTTGCTCTTGTAGATACCTCGCTATAGGCAAGGAGCTCTAGAGTTAGCCTATCGTATTTAATAGCCGCCGAAAAATAAGTAGCTATACGATCGATAAGTACCTCTAACTAGATAGGGTCGTAGTAAAAATAATCCGGCTTTCGGGCTTATAGTAGGGTATTACGCGCGATTAGGCGGTTAGGTAATCTTTAAAGTAGATCTTTAATCTCGTTCGACTAAAAGCTAAGTCGCTAGGCTAATTTAGCTATTTCGAAAAGAATACGCTCGTCTAGCTCCCTACGGTCTAGTTTAACTAAAAGTTCTTCCTCCTTTCTAGTAGGCGGGGGTATCGATTCGTAGTAACGTATCGTATATAGCTAAAGCTACCGATATCCTAGATCTAGTCTATTAATATCGCTAGCGACTTATCGACGAAACGAAAACTCTAAAGTTTAAATTAGGCCCTTATTATTATCTAATATAGCTACGAAATTATCTTTTATTGTATTCTATATAGACCTATTTGCAACGCCGAAAAGCCGTTTTATGCAATACGCGTATTGTTTAAAAAAATTGAAATCTTTCTAGAAAGTATATAATAATAGAATTGTCCTATTAAAACGTTTTATACGTTTCTAAATTCCCTTACGTTCGGACTTACTAAAAGACGAAAAGATTTATCTACTAAGTATAAGCCCTATTACTTCTTTTGCGTCTTCCTTATAGTTCCTAGGGGCTTTTAACTATAGTTTTTAGACCGTACTAGTTTCTATTCGTTTAAGTACGTATCGATTGCTATTAATAAATAACGAATATATATCAAAAATATAATTAAGATAAGTAAGTATTTCCTAGCAAAAGATTTAAATAAGCTAGAAGCCTTTTTACTCTAAAGGAACTTACTTTAATTAACGTAAGAGTAATAACCCGATAAAGTATACTAACTCTTATTCTATCGAGCTAAAGGCCCGGAATAACTAATAATCTATCAAAACCGCTACGTAGACGTATATTTTTTTCTTTTCCTAGTTGCTCTAGTCGACCCTACTTCTATTTAGATAAGCGTATAAGCTACTTTTGTCGAAGTAACCCGTTTTTATCGCTTTTATATTAGCGGACTTTTCTATATATCTCGCTATCCGTTGACTTTTTCTTATTTAAGTACTCCTTAATTAAAGATATTCTAAGATCTTTGCTAATATCTATTAATAGGAATTTCCGAGTTAGTAAATAAATACGGGCTTTACGCTATAGCCTTACTATCGAGATAGAGATCTATAGTCTACTATCGCTTAGTAGGCGCTAATACCTTAGAGCCTATATATAAGCGATAACGGCCGTAAAGCCCTAGCAATTAGCCTTTTAAAAACTTTAAGCTAGGTATATCTTATCCTAAGCTTAGTAGAAGTAAACGAGTAGAAATACGAGCGTTTTATACTACCTCCGCTAATGCCTAACGGGATATAGTAGTAGGTATATAGTTAGGTAGTTCGAATCGGCGACAACGACTCTACCGGAATATATTGTATAGTCTTTCTATATTTTTTTAGTCTAGCTATTAGCTTACTAGGCTATCAAACTCGATTTCCGAAATTTTGACTCGAGTAGTGCCTTAGTACTTTAGTCGCCACTCGTTAGCCTATTTAACTTTATCTTTAGTAAATAAAGCACGTTGTATAGTCGATATCTACTTAGAAGTGATTTTGTGCGCTTTTGTTTAGCTATTTCTAGACTCGTTAGCGTCCTTAGTATAGTAGCGATATTCCCTAGTAAGATACTATAGCTCCTTATTTCTTAGTAGGAGGTTTAGTTATTCTTTAATAAGATTGGAAGAGGATATAAAAAGTCTCCCGATATTCCTTTGCTACTAATTAGAGCATAGATCCTTAGGAATAGAGGTAAATATTGATATTTATTCTAATATAAGTAAGAAATTATTGTTTAGGTATCATAGGTAAGTCTATTTTAGTAGTCGTAGAGATCCGTTCTAGTAGTCGTAGGGGTCCGTTCTAGTAGTCGTAGGGATCCGTTTCGGTAGTCGTAGAGGGTCTACTTTACCGTAAGTTAGTTAACTCTTACGTTGTAATATCCCTACGTTAATACTTCGTAAGCTTATCTAACTACTCCTATAGAATCTAGGATAGCATATTTAAGCTTATATATAGGTTATTAAAGACCTTTAGCTTACGAATCGAGTTAGGCGACGCCGTATATCTCGAAGCTACTTCGCTAGCCCGTAACGATACCCCTAAAAAAGGAAAGACCTATCACTTGCTTTAATATCTCCCCCGAAGAGGGTATTGCCCGATAGACAAGTAAGCAACGCTCGACTAAATATACGTAAGAAAATTATCCTACGGCCCCCTAAGCTACTCCTAAGCACGGCTTCACATAAGGCGACGCGCTAGCGTCCTCTAAGAAGCGGAAGAAACCTCTTTATAATCTAGCTCTTCTAGGTATCGTTGAATCAAACAAAAGAACTAGTATAATTATTCGCAACGAATTACCCTAGAACATATTTAAAAAGATTTACGACTACGATCTAGTAGGTAAAGTAATAGTTATAGTAAAGAAATCCAAGCCTAAGAGCGTATACTTCCTTAAGAAGTTCTTCGGGAATAAATTGGATAAAGTACTTTATAGACTATATTTTACCCGCTACGTAAATATCGCCTTTTTAATAGATTGCTTTACTACGACCGACGGCATATTCACGATAAGCGATTTCGTTCCTCTAACTCTTAGACATATTATAGCTTACCGGCACTACCTAGATAAAAAATAGTTAAATATAATTATAACCTAAGTCAATTAATCCTACTCCTAATTAATCCTACGTACTAATCTACTCGTATAGGTATTAAATAGCCTTTCGTATATAGTATCCTAAGACTTATAATATATATCTTTAGACTATTCGGGTATATTAATAGATACTATTAGTAATATCAAGATTAGTATAAACTAAAACCTATGTTAAACTACTTCCTATCCTAGTATTAGCTCTAATAAAGACCTAAGGCCGCCTTAACAAATATATTTTACGGGCTAAAAGTAAGTCTTAGGTAATAGAAATAGAATCTATAGGGAATATTACGATAGAGTTGTTACAAAAGTATATTAAGGATAATAGTAAGGTTAGTATTAATAATTTAGATCGCTAGCCCTCTAATTCCGTTCCTATTGCTTTCCTCTCGTCTACAACCTCCGCTAACTCGATAAAAATTCTCATAGAGGCATATATATCTCTACCCGGCTAGAAAACCTCCTTACTTATATATTATTCTTATAAAGCATCCCTTTATTAGCAAGATCCAATTCAACAAGGAAGTTCTTAGCGGCCTCGTATAGTTCGCTATCTATTCGACTAGAATATTCTAGTCCTATATACCCCTATAAAATAAAAGTATTTATAGCTATATAAATTGTAGATATATTTTTTATTCATAATCCCGTTTTATCTTCCTAATAGCAAATAGACATTCTTTACTCTTAATAAATATTTAATATCACGGCGCCTTCTCAGAACTTTATTAGCTCTAAATATATTAGCCTATAGACAATGTTGGAAATATTAATCCTATACCTAAACTTCTATCTAAGAATCCTAAGCTATAAGAGTTTAGTTGTCTTAAAAACTTTTTTGTTATATAATCTTCGATAACTTTAAATAAGATATAACTAAACTTCTTATATTCAACATTGTCATTAATTCCTCTATAAGCCTTTAGTTAGAATTATGATAGAATTGGCCTCTTTTAACTAAGGCATTTATTTTTCTTTATCGTTAAGCTTTATCTAAACTATAGTTAGTATTCAAGATCTATTATATATATACGTTAATATAAATGCTCTCGAACAATTCCTCGTAATTAGTCGCGTACTTTACTAGATATAGAGGCTATTAAATTATTTCGAGTTAGCCGTTAACTAATTCAAGGGAAGGAACAATATCTTACTTATCAAAAGCATTTACCCTTAGTTATCCCGTATAGGTAATAATTTATCGATATTTTTACCGGAAAGCTCCGTAAAAATAACGTTAGGGTAGTTAGGTATCCCTTAATAAAGAAAGGCTCGCTCGTGCTTCCCGAAAAACTATTCCTTATACGTCGAGGAACCTTTCCCTATATATATAGATATACTTAATATCTAATAGCTTTGTTAGCTTTAGCTTCTTCAAATATTATTACTTATAGCCTATATATCTATTGTCTAGTAAGTCTTCTTTCAATAGCTCGTTAACTTGCTCCTATACCGTAATAGCGATTTCTATTTTATTAGTCGGAGTCTTATTCTAAGTTCCGTAGTAGTAACCTACCGCGCTTCCGAACTTACTAGATAAGATACACTCGACGAACTCGTAATATATATATATTGTATCTATAGATTAATTTCCTAGCGTAGGGCAAAACGGTAGGGAGCCTAGAGTTATTCGCAATAAGTAGTATATTTTCGTAATCGTCTATAGACTCGCTAAGGCTATAAGGCCTACTATATAGTGCTATAGAGGAATACCTATCTAAGCTAATTATCCGTAGTTAACGACTAATTGTACCGGTTAGACCTTTCCGGGGTTAAATTAAAAGCTCTAGTACCGATTGCTTTATTTATGACTAAGATATAATCGTAAATAGATAGGTTTATGTCTACGACCAAAAGCTAACTATAGGAAGCTATAAGTTGATATACTACCTAGCCCTTACCTTAACCGGCCTTAGTAAAAGCAAGCGAACTTTAAAAGGGGTATTACTAGTTCCTTCCTTTTTATTGATAGATCTATTAGCGTTGCTTAACAATACCGCCCGCGGGTATCTATTTCCCGAGAAAATTCCGTTACGGTAGAGCAATACCGTAAGATATAAGACTAAAGTAATAGAAAAGACACCCGTCCTAATAATAAGGTATAGCTATAGGAGCAACTTAGCTTTTAGGACGTATTTCTAGATTCTATATATACTAATAATCGTAAGGCCTTAATAGGCCCAGAGAAAGAATTCGTAGGAGAACTTTCGCACAAATAGGAGTAACATTAGAGTTAGTAACCCTAAGCACCTAGCTACCTATCAATCATATTAGATTCCTAAAAGTACTATATAGCCCTACTTCTACTTACAATAATAGTAAACAGACCCTATTTATCTAATCTAGTAGTTCGGCCTTTAAGGTCAAAGTCAAAAGCCCCGATATAGAGTACTACTAGTACTATCGTCATCTAGCCCGAAGCTCGATATAGCTTACGATAGACTAGTAAAGAAATACCTAGAAGGTCTACTACATAGCTTAGGTACCCTACTATAAGAGGGAAAATTATGTTAATAAGCGAAAGACCCCTAGCGCAGCGGCCAATATTTTCCAACGAGGTATTTTTATAGAAAATAAGGACGAAGTTCGTAGTAATATAAACTAGATAGGTAAATATTCCTATTCGGCTCTAAGGGCCCGTAAGTATATAGCGGGAAATCATATAAGGATAGATAAGATAACGGAAAATAAATACTCGAACCGGGCTTTTCTATTGTAAAAGTAACCTAAGGAGCCTAATCAAGGCAAAAGTTAGGAGTAAGCTCCCCGCAATTATCGCGTAGATAAGAAGTATATCTATAATTAGGATTGATCACTAGGCTAAGAAGAAGATAAATAAAGAAACGCGAGGAAGAGGAAGATATATAGCTATAGTTAGGCATACAAAAGAAGATCCCTCGTAACTTACGCGGTCTTAGGGTCGGGAGTAAAGAGCTCTCGTAATAAGATAGGTTCTCTAAGACTAGCCCCCTTTAAATAAGGGTATTGCTTATGACTTTAGACTATCCGGTTGAAGGGTAAGTATAGGTTAGGGAATCCTTTTGGCGGTCGTAGGGATCCGTTTTGGTAGTCGTAGGATCCGTTTTAGTGGTCGTAGGGATCCGTTTTGGTGGTCGCGTAGAGAGAGGGTAGGGTTTATCTTAATGTTCCCTAGTCTAAGCATAAAGTTAGCTATTTTTAGATGGTACAATAGGTCAGAAAAATAACTTAGACTTTCTATCGTAATAGATTACTAATCCTTGTATTATGGCAGGCACGCTATTACGGTTGCAACTTTACCTAAGAAGAAAGGCTTTATTAGACTAAGTCATAATTAGACGTACCTATATTTACGTTCCTAGTATAGTACCTATTAAGTTAGTTACGAAAAAAATTCGCTAAAAGTAGGAATTTAACCAAGGCTATCATAGCTCGCAACATCGAAACGAACAACCTCTAAGCGAAAAGCATAGAGAGAACAAAGTCTTCCCCCTTAAGGTACATATCTACCCTCTCTTGCGATTATAAGCTAACTCTTAGAAATTGTCTAAAGACATAGATTTCCTTATCTTAGACATCCTTCCTAGAAGTACTCTCTTAATTAGGAAATCAATTAGGTAGGCCTAGGATAGCTTAGTCTTAGCAACTACTTCGGATATTCTACTACTCTAATCAAGAAAAGAGAGATAAAGCAAAGGCGAACTACCTTTCTAATACTATAGCCCGCGTTTTACGCAAATTTAGTCGGCTTAGTCGAAGCGTTCTACGATAACGACGTTGTTTATCTAGCGTATAACTATAGTAGGCTCGTTGTAAGCCTATCGTAAGTTATCGCTACTCCTACCGTTATTCTAGGTAAGCTAGAGATCGTAAGCATATATCGGGGCGTCCTATAAGGCCTTAAGTATCTACACGAGCGACTCAAGATTGGGCATAGAAATATCGAGAGCTACAATATCCTTTTATGCCTAGACGGGGACGTTAAAATAGGTAAGTATTATACTTATCAAGTCGTGAATAAAGCGCTTATATCACTAGCTAATATCGGGGATACAATATTGAAAGAAGATTATACGAGCTTCTTGGATAACCGTGAAAAACTTTGCTCCTTAGTTTTTGTCCTAAGCCAATCTAGTAATACCCCAATAGACTAAGATCTTACCTTAAGCTTATCGAAATATGCAATACATTTTATTAAGTAGCTAGGATTAGCATCCTACTCCTATCTATTCGAGGTAAGGCCCTAGTGAATTTATCTGGTCGTAGGCTTACGAGTCTTTAGCATATGTTTCTGGATTAAGTTGGCGTCGGCGATAGATCCTAGTATTTAATTCCCTAGTATCTAGATACACTTATGTATTAGGGAGTGTTGAGGGAATAAAAGAAGAAAAAGGAACTAATATATCTATATTCTCTTTCGTACCCATGCTCTTAAATATCCTTAGTCTTTGTTAACGACATCTCCGACTAAACAAATTCCCTCTAGGCATAAACAGGGCGACCGCTAGCACTGACGGTACGAGTATGCTCCTACTTAAGCCTCTCTAGCTTCCCGAACTTATATATTATAAGTAAACCGAGAGAGGTAGCAATAGAAAGACCGGACGCAATCATAGTTAGTAGAGCTATAATCGACCAATCACTACCATAGGCAGTATATAGACTAATGATAGTTGTTAGAAGACTAGCTAGTGTATTTAGGAGAGTAGGCCTAAGGAAATCAGCAAAAGCTTCTTTAGTAGAGTATACTATATATATAAATATACGATTTATAAGCTATATGTAATTTTTACGGTAGTCGTAATAAAGCTAGGCTATAATTATTAACCCCGCAACAAAGAAAAAACATACCGTTGCGAGTAGCGGAGGATTTTGAATAGTATTAAGGATTAGCTCCCCCGCTTCGTTTTCCGTAAGGCCTTCGTAAATCGTATCCGACCTCTATAGAGATGTGAACGTGCTAGGAATCACTAAATAGCCCGTAAGTAGAATCTAGTAAGCCGTACTAGTAAGTATATTATATTGCTATAGTACCTTATCCGCCGCTACTATTATACGAATATAGCGGGTCTTAAAAGATTTATAAGGTAGTTTATCGCTTTAGCCGTCGAGATAGGTAGATAAATTGGGTAGTATTATGTTGACTATGATATAAGGGAGAATTATAGCTAACGAACTTAGTTTTTATGCTTACGAAGTAAGTTGCTTACTATATATAAAACGACTAGCGCCGAGTATTAGCTTTATATTAGACCTAGGATACTTTCGGATAAGAATACTAATTTACTATAGAATAGATCCTTATACGAACTAAGGCTTCTACCCCTCTATGACTAGAACAAATATTATCTTAATAAGTATCAACAACTAGTTTAGAATTTACTACTCTTTTATAGATAGAAAACCAAATTAGGAATTAGAGGTATTTGTCTCGTTCCGTAAGGGGACCTTTACCTAGGTATCTTCTTTAATAATATCGTAGGCTAAATCTATAGCCTTATAGAGATCTTCGAGAGAACGTAGGTACTCCTATCTAGTAGTAAGCTACTATGTAAGCCGTTTAGGACCGCCGTTGGAGCTACTTAGTAAGCGTTGTATTTCCCTAAAGCTCTTTCGGTCTACCTAAGGGTAGTATACTTCCTATCGGTTACTTAATTCGATAATTCCCCTTTAATACGTAATAATACTTACTAGCCTATCGTCTAGAGGCGGCTAGGAACTATCGCTAAAAGACTTATAGACAAAGCATTTTCGCGGATAATCGATAAAGAGGTATACCCTTACGCCGTATAAGTCTAAAAGCTTATAAGCTTTAGCTTTTAATGTTTTATACCGCTTTAAGAATCTAACTCGGGAATTCTTGTTAGGATTAGGGCCGCCTATAACTATAATAATAGTCGAACTACCGTAAAGTCTAAAGGGTCTTTTTCTTAGGGATAAAGTAGTAAAACTTTTAGTCTTAGGGCCTATTCGCTTATACTAACGGAAGTAGTTATTTATATATACCCTAGTAGCTAAACTCTTATGTCTTTTTTAGAGGTATTGGGTCTTATCGGTATCCCGACTTAATATTTCCGGTATATAACTTAAGCTTACGCGCGTTTCCTTAAACTAACATCTCTAGAGCCTCTTAATTCGCGCCTCCGTCTTTTACCTTTCGTAGTACCTACGATAACGTTATAGTCGTAGTATAGCTCCCGGTAGGGATATCTATAATCTCCTTAGCTAAAGGACGAATATAGACCTTGTCTCGAAGCAAAAGTAGCTACGCTTTCCGGAAAGCTAGATATCCTCTATTTTGTCTTTAATCGGTTCTATATATAAATATTTACTATATAGTCTAGGTAGCGAGTTAGGAACGAGATTAGGCGATTATAATACCTATACGAACTATAAAGGCTATCTAGACTACTAAAATCGTCGATTAGTCTATAGTCTAAGATATAGCTAAGCCCCTTAGGATAAAGATACTCTAATACCCTAATAATCTTCTAGGCTAGCCCTTTATAGCGTACTGATCTAGGGCACTAAAACGGCGTAGCAGTATATTCTAGTAACGAGCTAATAAGAAAGTAGAACCTAGAGATTAGCAAAGTTGTTGCCGCCTCCCGAGCTATCTACGTACTTCCTACTTATAGTAAAATAAGATTACGGTAGTCGTCTATAGCCTTAATAGTATCGATTGTCTAGGGTTTATTTCCTAGTAAGACGTCTAGGCGGTAATACTCTTCTCTAACTAGACTAGGTAGTCGACTTCTCTATTTTTTCTAATCGATATCTATCTATATTGTAGATATCTATACGTTAAACCCCTAGCGTAGAAAGCTATTACGGAAAATATAGCGAAAATACGGAGTCTAGTCGTTCGGCTATGCCTTTCCGGTACCTAGGGATAGTATTCGTATAGAGCCTATAGATAAGGGCTAAATCTAGTAAGAGACCTAACTCGTAATTTCCCTAGCAAAATTATATTTTAATCTACTATCCTAAAAGGATCCGATTCCCTATAGGTCTACTAGCGTAAAGAAGCTTACTACCTAATTGTTTAGTTGATCTATCCGAAGCTAATATATAGGATTAACTTATAAAGGAGTAGCCGCTATAGCCTAAGTACTAGTCCTCTATTAGCGCTATATATAGATTAACCGTCGTAGTAGATTAAAACCTACGCTCTCTATAGGCTTAGCTCGTGCCGTATATCGTTAGGGCGTATTATATAGTAATCTAGTAGCGTTAGTAATAATATATTACGTAATCTAGTTTAACTTACCGAATTCGCTCTCTAAGTCCTAGGATATATTAAAATTCCTAATTATAAACGTACTTATGTCTTTAGAAATACTCGTTGTTACTACTCTAACCCTTAGGCCGGATCGTTTTAGACCTAGGGGATCTTCTTAGGTAGCGCTAAAGATATAGCGATTTTCTCTAAAAGCGCCCTTAAGAGCGGCATCGAAGACTTACGAGTTATAATAGCTATTATATAGAAGCTATTGGATCTATTTAGCTACCTTACTAAATAATAACTTATAGCTAGAGACTCGATAAAGTAGTAGAGGCAAGATTAACGGTCGCCTTTTATAAAAAATACGACGCGCTAATATATTAAAGCGCTTAGAGTAGTCTACAATATCCTAGGATATTGTAAATAACCCTAGAGCAATAAGGCCCCCTAAGATAATTTTGTTAGGCTCCTATATAAGTATTCTATAACGTTAGTTTTAACTAACCTAAGCTTATTCCGAGAGTAAGGTCTACTATATCTTAGACGGTATATAGGCGTAAATATTCCTATATAAGAAGAAGAAATTCTAAAGGAATTACGCCCCTAACTCCCCCGCCGTCTAGGGCGAGGACCGTAGGGCTTATTGTTAGCGGAAGAATATCTATAGTTAGCGGCCTTTAGTATAGATAGTAAAGATAGCTTTTAACGGTAAACTAGTACTCTAACCCTATTATAGGGGCCCTAAATACCTAAGTATAGCGGTCGTATAACGTATGCCTATAAGCTAGAATATGCTACGTAGTATGTAGAAGGTAGAATAGGTAAATAAGATTACTCCGTAAGTAATATAATTAACCGCTTTAAGATTTAAGTTGTTTTCTCCGTATATTTACCGAGGTACTTACGTTCGCTAAGAAGAGCTCGAATAGTTTAGAGAAATAGCGTTCGACCGAATCTATCTACTATATAGGGTATAGAGCCGGCTATAATACTTAAGATCTACGATACGCTTCGGTTACGACGGTCCGATATAATAACCGAAAAACTACTATAGGACTCGTTGCTATATAATATTAGTTCTCGCTAATAGAACGTTAGGGCCGCCTAACGTACTAAATATCTTTAGTACGTAATAGTCTATAAAGAGGGCTAATATAATTAATAGAGCTAGCTTATATAGAGATAGGCGCGCGCGATAACCGATCTTAAGATAGTACGTAAGATTCGATTCTACGTATAGACTTACTAGGCGATCTTTACGCGTAGCTTTTATAGCATCGAAAGGACTAGATATATTACTTAAAATATATCGAACCGCCGACCGGAAAAGCGCCGTAAAATACTTACCGTTCGGTCGAGTATAGTTTATTTATCGAAGAAACGATATCGTATTTACTTCCTTAGTTATAGAGGACTTAACCTATAAGTACTTTATAGTATCTAATATAAAGGTACTATAGAGATATACGGATAAGCCGCTAGAGAATAGCCCTAACAAATCTTTATACCTACTATCTCGGAGGCGGTCGTAGAAAAAGTCGCCTCTCTATATCTAAGTCTTATTATCCTCGATCCCGCTTCTATATATAAAAATTACCCTTAGTAAAAGTAACTAAGGTAGCGGAGATATAGAACTAAGCTTAAGGTAGTCGACTAAAAATTTTATAACTTTTTTAAGGCTAGAACTATTATCGATAAATATACAAACTACGTCTATAAAGACAAAAATAAGACGCGACTATAGTATCTATAGTAGTCTACCCGCGGAATAGACTTCCTAAGATACTAGAAGACCTATACCGGCCGCGAGTCTCGTAGAGAGACGAAAGTATTCCGCGTATAGAATTTTACCGTTGGCCAAAAAAATAGGCTAGCGACTTTCTAAGGAAGCGACGTTATATCTAAGCTTAATCTAAGCTTTAGAGATATATCTCTTTATATTGTTTAGGGTATATAGCTACTAAAGAGTATAGTCCTTGCTTTTACTACCTAAAAACATATATAAGGATAGATACTAATTTTCTAGATCCGATAACTAAGCAACTATACGTGATAGGCGCCTATGATCTAGGATAGTAAGCCTAGAGTCTTCTCGAATACTAATATTAAGCTAGCTAATATTTATTATGTTTTGTATTATATAGCTCTTATAAAGGAATAGTAACTATAAATATTCTTCTTTCCTAGCGCGAGGAATAAGATATTTAAGTCCGGTAATATTCCTTTATTTCCTAGGTCGTTTTATAGCTAGGGTAATAATTAGACCTAGACTCGCCGTGCTATAAACATAGGCGACTATAATAGTAACTATATAACCTATTTTTTTACCCTATTCTTACCCTATTCTTACCTAGTACTTATTTACTCTAGAGTATCCCTTTCTCGAGGTACTTTTGCTAAAACCTAAGTATAATAGTAATATTAGCGAATAGCGGCGATTATAGGCTAGGGTAGGCTAGGCGTAAGTAGGGCCTTTACGGACCGCGCTACCGTAGTTACTACCTATCCTTGTCTATAAACTAGGTTTTATCGTATAGCTAATTAAGCGGCGCGGTCCTATAGATTGTTAGGAGGGGCCGGCGCTTAAGAATCGGAATATACTTAATAACCGTTTACGGCTAGTTATTGCGTCTTATATTGTTAGACTATGTTTTACCCTAATAGCTTAAATATGTTTAAGGTATTAATACTATTTAATACTATATACGATATATAGCTAGCCCCTAATACTCTATCGTGTTTCTCGCCTATTTAAGACACCGGAAACATAGTTATAGGCAATATTGTATATAGTATAGAGTATTCCTTTAAGAATTAGTAGAATTCTGCTATAGGAGATCTCGATATCGCTTCCGATACGTTCTAGGAATCTTCTATAGACGTATATATAGTAGACGTATACTATAATAATCTTAAGTATATATTATAGAATAAGAGATATTATCTACCTTTTTATGCCCTTTAATTCTAGATAAATAGTTAGGCTAATCGAATCTTATTATCTAGTTCCTTAGCGGAAACTTCCGACTTTTATAAGCCGAAGAATAGCTTTTCTAAGATAGTCGAAAAATTAGTTCTCTAGATAGAACAATTTACTATTACTATTTACTAATACGGTACTTTAACGTATAGGCTAGTATCTAAAATCGATAAATATAGCCGTTGTATTAGCTAAATAGAACGCCGGTTAGATAGTATAATATATCGACTAGATAGTATAGATAAAAGAGTAGTAAGCCTAGATATAAGATTTAAAGCTCTTAATAGATATCTACTTAAAGTTATAAAGCGTAAGAAGGATATTATATAGGAATTCCGTAACTTAAACTACTCTAGAAATAGACTTTAGATCTACGAGTTTATATATCTTACGACTATAGGGTATACGCTCGGTCTATCTAATATAAGAATAAATACTAAGTAAGAGCGATATTATAATACTATTTCTAAAATAAACGTAGTTACTATATATATCTAATATACTATAAAGACCTTCGGATAGTCTCTTCTATACTTCTATTAACTAGCTAATTATCGCGTAAAAAATTTATTTCGGTACGCTTCTTAAATCAAAAATAACCTCTATCTCTAGTTCCGGAGTTAGGTTACTAAAGGTCTAGATATTGCTACTCGGATTTATATAAGCGCGCGGTCGCTTAGGAAAGTATATCTTCTAGCGAGTTAAAAATATTATATATCCTTTCCTAAAGCTAGAGTAAAATCTATTTTGTCTCTTTGTGCTACTAGAGTTCTGCTTTAAGATAGCTTATTTCGTATACGAATTCCTCTAACCGGATCTTTAAGTCTAGCGGCGATCGCTTTGCTAGTTGTAATCTAGAAGGTAGCCTCTCGAGATTAGATAACGTTCCTCTAAGACATAGAACTTAATAGTCTATTAGTGTAATCTCTTCGGAAATAGGCTTAAGGCGTTAGTTTAAATACCGGCTTATATTAAAAGAGTAGAAGCTATAGCTTCTAAGGCTTAATAGAGTAGCTAAGGAAGTTAAAGAGAGCTTATACGATCGCGTAGTAGAAGTATATTATACTAAGGGGATAGGTAACCGCCTTATCTTCTATTACCCTATAACGTAATTAAGTACGAGTATCTAGATATAGAAAAGAGACTACGATAATATTAGCGCTTAAATAGAACTAATAACTAGGAATAGATCTACTAACCTAGATCGTGTTATATATTATACGGAGTAGATAATATTAGGTACTACGCTTAAATAACCTTTTACGAAGGTAGGGTTATACGGTTCGTTGTAAGTTCTAGTAAATACTAGAATAATTGCTCTTCGAATAAAGCTACGAGCAAAAATATAAGAGCTAATAATAGATAGGTATAATTATTAGGATCTACCGGTTAGGTTTCCTTTATGCCTACTATTTTAACCCCTCGTTATTAAGTATACGATTACTTATCCTAAACGTAGGCTACGATACTATTTTCGGAGCTACGATAGTAGCTTAGTCTTATAACTAGATCGACCCTATAGCTAAAATAGGTCGGTAATCGGAATTATCCTACGATACCTAAATAGTCTTAAGGTCGGAGATAACGCTAGTCCTTGTCGATAGTAGGGCTCTACCGTATTTAGTTGTAGGCTATATAGACCTTACTATATCCTCTATACGATTAAAACAAAAATCTAGTCAATCCTAGTATTATTAGTAGATATGCCTTTCTAGTCTTCCGCTTTAGTACCCTCGACTAGGCAAGAAGTCTATTAGGTAAAGTAGACGAAGCTTACTATATTTATAGTAGCTACTAACTTAAGTCTTAACTCTAGGACGGTACGTAGTATACGGAATACGACTAAAATATCTTTTTGTTTATCGAAAGTCTACTACGCTAAGAGTAGCGGTCGAAGTATTACTAAGGGCAATTAGAGTCTAGAATCTATAGCGATTCTATAGAATACTAACGATTACGCGTATATTACCTATAGCTATAGAGAATAGTTTATAGACTATAGTATTAGAAATTATAGCTTAAGGCTTCTTTAGCTTATATAGTAGAGGCTTACTAGGTTATAGCTTAGGACCTTAGGCTAGAGAGGGCAAAAGTATAGGAGCTTAAATCTCGTCTCGCTAAAGTATACCTAAATATTGATTCTTTGCTACAATATTTAGCCTTAGTAGAGCATAAGAGTAGATATCTAGACGATAAAGAAGTAAATAGCTATCTTCTACTCGAGAATCAACGCTAGCGAGAATTGATTATAAGGCTTTAGTCCGCCCTCTAGATATACGAGGAGGCGATATAAGAGTTAAAGTCTACGCTAGACAAAATAGTATAAGAGCTAAGCTTAGTAAGTCTTACCTAATAATATAAGCCGGATCGATTTAGTCCCGACGAGATAAAGGAGGACTAGTCGGAAGGGTTATACGTTAAGATTATTATAGAGAATTCTATATAGAGTATTGTCGATACCTATAGAGTTTAACTATAGAGAAGTTTTCTATTTAGCTTATATATAAAGATATATAAGAAAAATTAAGTAGTTTAATAATAGGACGGTAAACGAATAGCCTATTAGGAAAAGGAAACAAAAACCTATATAGCTAGCTTTTCGACCTATGTTATTAAGCTACGTTAAATAGATAGATAGTAGAGCCTAGAATAATACCCTAAAGCTAGGTAGCTATATTCCTAAAGATATTTATTGGCTTTAGCCGGATACCTCGGCTATATAGCAAAGTATATTTTACGACTAAGCCTTTTTACGTCCCTTTAACCGTAGGTAGGATTACCTACTTTCCGTATTCCCCGAGATTCGCAATCGCTAAAGGGTCTTATTCTCTAGTTTAATTAGTAGATCTATTAATACTTTCAACTTTTAGTTTCGGGAAATACCTTACTAGGCTATCCTAAAGGCTCAAAAATTTGTCTAGCAATAGCGCTTAACGCCCCCTAAATATTAGATATAGTATACGACTAGGTTAGGCTCTCTAGAACTATCTAGGATATAGGGAACTAAGTATAACGTTGCCTAGATACTCTTCGGAAATATACCCCTAGCGGTAGATTGTTTTTAGTACGCTTTCTATCCAAAAATTCTAATAGCGCTTCCGGCCCTATTGTCGCCTATATTTATGTCCTTAGATCTATAGGTATTATCCTCTATCTCTAGATTAGGCTTCTCTCTTAAGTAAAGCCCTAGGTTTTTCCTAGGTAGTACTTTTACGTAGCTAAGTCGGCTAGCCTAATTTAGAATATCCTTTAGGTTATTACTAGCTAAGATAGGTATTAAGCGTATAGATCGACGACCTAAGCTCCTAGCTTACGTAAGCCTCCGCCGGTTGTTATTTATATAAAAAGGGCTAGAAAGTAGGGATACTATACTACAAACCGTTAGGCTTAATCCTTCTACCTATAGTATTATTGTCTAATAGAAGCAAGGATATATTTATAAGGACTATAAAAGATTATAGTACCGAAGGCCCTAGTTCGCTCGCCTACTAGCTATAGCTAGAATAAGGTAGGAGGATCTAGTAAGTTAGATGTTTTAGGAAACGAATATTTCGATCTTATACTATCTATATAAGTATAAACTCTTTAGTCGCCTATTCTATCGGAGATCTTAGATATAAGTATTAGGCGGAATCGTTCTTTAGAACCGGCTAAAGTTCCGCTAGACGCTTACCTTAATAATCGAGATCCCTAATCCTATAAAGTATACTAAGTACCTAGAGTAATCGGCTATTCTAGTCGGGGTACCTTAGAATAGCTATTAAATTGATATTTTGCAATCCGCTTAAGGCTCGTTTTTCCTCGATAAATAAGTCGCGGATGTCGATGCAAAATAGAGAGAATAGTAGATATTAATATAATATTTTTCTACCTAATAGAGTAATTGGCTTCGTATAAGGGTACGTCCTCCTAGTAATAGAAATAATAGGCGTAAATTATATAGTTTTCGTACTCGGAACTTAAAACCCTAGATCTTCGCTAAGCGTCTTCGGTACGAGCTAGAATTCCTAGTCAACGGGATTATAGTCCTCGTTATAAAAATTATCGTTATAGTTTAATATATCGTTTCTTAGAGTAGATATTAGGGAACCTCGGTATATTTCTTCGGCTATAATTAGGTTAGATAGGATATCTATAGTTAATTAATAGTTTCCTATTACTATTTTTTAGTATTATACTTATATACCGACTACTTACCGCCGTTATCGTATTATATACTATTTTAGGCTATAGTTACAAAAAGGACGTTATCTTAGGTTCGTAAAAAGAAGGGCAATAGACCGATATAAATTTTATAATACTATCTTTTATAAGATAGAAATAGGAGAATCCTACCTAGAGCCCTAACCGGTATTATTTTTAAGGTACTAAAATAGTATCGCGGCTAGACTAGCTTATTAGGCCTTCTAATGTTAGAAGTAAGATTATATATAGTAAGTTAGCTACGATACTATTTTAGTTCGTACCTCTTTATTCGGCCGTACGTCTAAGCTTAAGAAGTTTAGAAAGGATAATCCCAACTTCCTTTAGACTTTATCCTTAGGAACTCTATTTAATTATGTCCTATCCTCGCGAACGACTTATAACTAAACGATATATACTATAATACTTTTTAGTATTTAGCTTAGTTTGTATAATACGGCCGTAGCCTTATATATAGCGAGTCTCCTACTACTAGGATTTTAGGGGCGCTTACTCGAAGTAAGTATTATAGAAAAGGTTTGTACTTATACTATATCTAAATAGTAGATATTCTATATATTATACTAACTTAGTAAAGGACATAAACGCGACTACTTATATTATGACTTATCCGAAGACTATTATTGCCTTAGACTATAGGGTCTCTAGAGAAGGAATAATAGCTATCGCGGTACTAGGTTCTACGGAACTAAAATACGTTAACAATCAAAATAGGTAAGGAGCGCTCTTTAAACGAATATATCTCTTCTAATAAAAATCTTATAGTACTACGTTACTATCTTACTAGATTTCTAGAGCGATATATACGTCTTATTATATAAGGGAGACGATTTTATATAGGCTATATTAGTACTAAAAGACCTTAACTAGATAAATATACTAGTAATATAATATACTTACTAATATAGCTTACTAGATTCTACTTACGGGCTACTTAGTAATTCCTAGCACGTTTATATCTCTACAAAGGTCGGATACGATTTACGAAGGCCTTATAGAAAACGAAGCGGGGGAGCTAATCCTTAATACTATTTAAAATCCTCCGCTACTCGTAATAGTATACTTTTTCTTCGTTATAGGGTTAATAAGTATAGCGTAGCTTTATTACGTCTACCGTAAAAATTATATATAGCTTATTAACCGCATATTTATATATATAGTATACTCTACTAAAGAAGCTTTTGCTAATTTCCTTAGGCCTACTATCCTAAATATACTAGCTAGTCTTCTAACAACTATTATTAGTCTATATACTACCTATAGTAGTAATTAGTCGATTATAGCTCTACTAACTATAATTACGTCCGGTCTTTCTATTACTACCTCTCTCGGTTTACTTATAATATAAAAGTTCGGGAAGCTACAAAGGCTTAAGTAGGAGCACGCTCGTACCGTTAGTACTAGCGGTCGCCCTATTCATACCTAGAGGGAATTTATTTACGGTAATAAATCTAGCAAGGCCTTAGGCTCCTATTACGGTCTACTAGAAGTAGATAAGGAAGCTAGAGTAAGAACAATACTAGGTAGTACTAGATAGTAAGGGGGTTTAGTTATATAGGACTTAGAGTAGTCTTTTCGTTTCGGTCGGAGATATCGTTAACAAAGACTAAGGATATTTAAGAGCATAGGTACGAAAGAAAATATAGATATATTAGTTCCTTTTTCTTCTTTTATTCCCTTAAGACTTCCTAATACATAATTATATCTAGATAGTAGGGAATTAAATACTAGGATCTATCGCTAACGCTAACTTAATCTAGAAATATATATTAAAGACTCGTAAGCCTACGACTAGATAAATTGACTAAGGCCTTACCTCGAATAGATAGGAGTAGGGCGCTAATCCTAGCTACTTAACAAAATATAATATATATTTCGATAAGCTTAAGGTAAGATCTTAGTCTATCGGGGTATTACTAGATTAGTTCCTAGATTAGCTTAGGACAAAAACTAAAGAGCGAAGTTTTTTACGGTTATCTAAGAAGCTCGTATAATCTTCTTTTAATATTATATCCCCGATATTAGCTAGTAATATAAGTACTTTATTTACGACTTAATTAATATAATACTTACCTATTTTAACGTCCCCGTCTAGGCATAAAAGGATATTATAGCTCTCGATATTTCTATACCTAATCTTAAGTCGCTTATATAGATACTTAAGGCCTTATAGGACGCCCTAATATATACTTACGATCTCTAGCTTACCTAGAATAACGGTAGGAGTAGCGATAACTTACGATAGGCTTACAACGAGCCTATTATAGTTATACGCTAGATAAATAAGGTCGTTATCGTAGAACGCTTCGACTAAGCCGACTAAATTTACGTAAAACGTAGGCTATAGCATTAGAAAGGTAGTTCGCCTTTGCTTTATCTCTCTTTTCTTAATTAGGGTAGTAGAATATCCGATATAGTTGCTAAGACTAAGCTATCCTAGGCCTACCTAATTGATTTCCTAATTAAGAGAGTACTTCTAGGAAGGATATCTAAGATAAGGAAATCTATGTCTTTAGATAATTTCTAAGATTTAGCTTATAATCGTAAGAGAAGGTAGATATATACCTTAAGGGGGAAGACTTTGTTCTCTCTATACTATTCGCTTAGAGGTTGTTTGTTTCGATATTACGAGCTATTATAGCCTTAGTTAAATTTCTACTTTCGGCGAATTTTTTTCGTAACTAACTTAATAGGTACTAGGAACGTAAATATAGGTACGTCTAGTTATAACTTAGTCTAATAAAGCCTTTCTTCCTAGGTTTAGGTAAAGTTGCAACCGTAATAGCGTACCTACTATAATATAAGGATTAGTAATTTATTACGATAGAAAGTCTTAGTCGTTTTTCTAACCTATTATACTATCTAAAAATAGCTAACTTTATACTTAGACTAGGGAATATTAAGACAAACCCTACCCTCTCTCTACGCGACTACTAGAACGGATCCTACGACTACTAGAACGGATCCTACGACTACTAGAATAGATCCTACGACTACTAAAACGGATCCCTACGACTACTAAAAGGATTCCCCGACCTATTCTTACCCTTTAACCGAATAGTCTAAAGTTATAAGCAATACCCTTATTTAAAGGGGGCTAGTCTTAGAGAACCTATCTTTATCACGAGAGCTCTTTACCCCCGACCCTAAGACCGCGTAAGTTACGAGGGATCTTCTTTTGTATGCCTAACTATAGCTATATATCTTTATCTTCCTTACGTTTCTTTATTTATCTTCTTAGCCTAGTAATCAATCCTAATTATAGATATACTTCTTATCTACGCTATAAGTACGGGGAGCCTACTCCTAACTTTTGCCTTAATTAGGCTCCTTAGGTCGCTTTTACAATAGAAGAGCCTAGTTCGAGTATTTATTTTCCGTTATCTTATCTATCCTTATATGATTTCCCGCTATATACTTACGGGCCCTTAGAGCCGAATAGGAATATTTACCTATCTAGTTTATATTACTACGAACTTCGTCCTTATTTTCTATAAAAATATCTCGTTGGAAAATATTGGCCGCCGCGCTAGGGGTCTTTCGCTTATTAACATAATTTTCCCTCTAGTAATAGGGTACCTAAGCTATATAGTAGACTTTCTAGGTATTTCTTTACTAGTCTATCGCAAGCTATATCAAGCTTTAGGCTAGATAACGATAGTACTAGTAGGGCTCTATATCGGGGCTTTTAACTTTAACCTTAATAGCCGAACTACTAGATTAGATAAATAGGGTCTATTTACTATTATTATAAGTAGAAGTAGGGCTATATAGTACTTTTTTAGAATCTAATATAATTAATAGGTAGCTAGGTACTTAGGGTTACTAACTCTAATATTACTCCTATTTATACGAAAGTTCTCCTACGAATTCTTTCTCCGGGCCTATTAAGGCCTTACGATTGTTAGTATATATAGAATCTAGAAATACGTCCTAAAAGCTAAGTTGCTCCTATAGCTATACCTTATTATTAGGACGGGTATCTTTTCTATTACTTTAGTCTTATATCTTACGGTATTACTCTACCGTAACGGAATTTTCTTAGGAAATAGATACCTATAGGCGGTATTATTAAGCAACGCTAATAGGTCTATCAATAAAAAGGAAGGAACTAGTAATACCCCTTTTAAAGTTCGCTTACTTTTACTAAGGCCGGTCAAGGTAAGGGCTAGGCAGTATATCAACTTATAGCTTCCTATAGTTAGCTTTTAGTCGTAGACATAAACCTATCTATTCACGATTATATCTTAGTCACAAACAAAGCAATCGGTACTAGAGCTTTTGGTTTAACCTCGGAAAGGTCTAACCGATACAATTAGTCGTTAACTAGACAATCGGCTTAGATAGGTATTCCTCTATAGCTCTCTATAGTAGGCCTTATAGCCTTAGCGAGTCTATAGACAATGACGAAAATATACTACTTATTGCGAATAATTCTAGGCTCCCTACCGTATTACCCTACGCTAGGAAATTAATCTATAGATATAATATATACATATTACGAGTTCGTCGAGTATATCTTATCTAGTAAGTTCGGAAGCGCGGTAGGTTACTACTACGGAACTTTAAACAAGACTCCGACTAATAAAATAGAAATCGCTATTACGGCATAAGAGCAAGTCAACGAGCTATTAAAAGAAGACTTACTAGACAATAGATACGTAGGCTATAAGTAACAATATTTAAAGAAGCTAAAGCTAACAAAGCTATTAGATATTAAGTATATTAATATATATAGGAAAGGTTCCCCAACGCGTAAAGAATAGCTTTTTAGGAAGCATAAGCGAGCCTTTCTTTATCAAGGAATACCTAACTACCCTAACGTTGTTTTTACGGAGCTTTCCGGTAAAAATATCGATAAATTATTACCTATACGGGATGACTAAGGGCAAATACTTTTAATAAGTAAGATACTATTCCTTCTCTTAAATTAGTCAACGGCTAACTCGAAATAATTTAATAGCCTCTACGTCCGGTAAAGTACGCAACTAATTGCGAGGAATTGTTAGAGAGTATTTATATCAATATATATATATAATAGATCTTAAATACTAACTATAGTTTAGATAAAGCTTAACGATAAAGAAAAATCAAATACCTTAGTTAAAAGAGGCCAATTCTATGATAATTCCGAGTAAAGACTTATATAGTTATTCTCGAAATCGCCTTAATTAATATACACTAAGAGACTCTTTCCCGGCCCTACCGCTAAGGCCTTAGCGTAGATCTATTATTAAGTAGGGCGCTTTAAATTAAGGGAAGTTATAAAATTGGCTTAGTAACTTATAGTACTAAGTAATATAATATTACGCTATACCTATAAAAACTACGTAGAATCCTATAGAACCCTATAGAATAGAATCTTATACCTTACTTCTAGATTTCCCTTATAAATATACTCTCCGTTTTAGCCGTACTATAGATATACTTTTGCTAGTTATATAATTACGACTAGAGAAGAAGTTGTTGTAGCTCCTAGCGATCGCTAGGCGGTTTCCTTCCCCTAAACTATTAAATAGCTAGCTAAGACTAGCTTAGGAGAAACCTATAGTACTTTATTACCTTTTAATAAGAGATATTAAATTACTACTAATAATAGTTAGTTAAGATTATAGCGTTAAGTAGAATTTAAGCTTATAAAAAAACCTAAGATTTTAGTAAATATATATAGAGATAAGAACTAGTAATAAGTAGCGATAGTAAAGTATTAGAACTTATCGAAGTAGAGGTATCTATCGACTTCCGCTATATTAGGTTATGTAACTTTAGGTCGAAAAAAATAAGCTAATATAATAGCTACTTCTTATCGGAATAGAAATTCTAAGTTCCGATATAAGTATTATTATTAATTTACTAACTATTACTACTATTAATATTATTAGTCTATACTCCTCTACCGCTATAGAAAGCTAAGGCTATACGCTTTTCCTTAGGGGTCGAGCTTTTAATAGATTTTATCTCTTTAAGAATATCTTTAAGTTCGATATTTTGCTCTTATATAGTAGAATTTATTATATTATTATTAATAATAAATTAGATATCTTAAGTAAGTATAGCTATAAGTTCTTTAACTTTATTTCCTTTTCTAAGTCTATAAATAACTTTACGTATCTTTTCTCCTATATATCCTTCTTACTAGGTATAACTATCTTAAATATTTCTCTTAATTTCTAAGCCTTTTTATTATAAGCGTCTAGGATCTTCTCTAGAGCCTTATATATATCTTAGGGTATAGAGTCTTTGCCTAGTTCTAGGTTGTTCTTATATATCTAAAAGATATAGAGGATAATAGGTAGTCGCCGTTAAACGGATTCGAAAGTCTTAGGTAACTTTATATTATTCTAAGTACTATTATAGATATTAATTAAGGTATTAAGGAGAGTAATAATTATAGAGATACCGCTAATTACTTCTAGGCCTAATATCTTAAGGTAATAGTAAAAAAAAAAGTATAATCTAACGAAGTATAAGTAGAGTTAATAGGGAGAAAAGGAGGGTAAGAGTTAAGCTAGTATATTAATTTTAGGGGAATATAGAGAAAGAAAGATATTATAAAGCGCTAGCTATAGGAATATTATTAAGGGGTTTATTAGGAGACGGCGAGGTTTAGGTAAGGCTATATATAGACCTCTAGGCTTCTAAGTCTATAGTTTACGTACTATACTTATATTATACTATAGAAGAACTAGCGATATCTATAGCTTCTATCTACCTATACTACGGTACTATATTATACTAGCCTCGACCTACTAAAATTAAAGCAAGAATAGGCTATATTTAAGCCGGCCTAGTCCGCTCCTAGCGTCTACTAAGCTACTTATATAGTAGTAGCTTAAATATAAATAACTTAAGGATAAGATCTACTATACTATACTATATAGTAAATTACTTTGTATAATAGCCTATTTATTCCTTATAGGAATTAGGAGGTAGTCTCCTAGGTAGCGACTATACTATAGGGGATCTTATAGAATTAGGTCGAATAGTAATATTATAAAGCTCGGATCTATAGTTAGCCTATCGCCTAGGGGCTAACTAGCCTACTTAGGTACCGAGACAAAGTCTACGTAGTATATTCGCTTCGACTAACTCTCTAGTTTATATTAAGCAATATCGTACTAAACCTTAAACTCGTATAGCTCGAGCTTATTTATTATATAATCTATAGAATTCTATAAGCTTTCTTTTCGTACGTATAGTATAATCTTACGTCGTATACTAATATAATATATACGGCGTATTTTACTTTGCTCTTTAATATAATATAGGCCGCTTAATAAATAATCTACGCTAAGGCCTTAGTAGTAGGGCTAGAAAAGAGATTCGAAGTATATTTTAGTTAAGGCGATTTCGAGAATAACTATAGAGCAATTAGTAACAATATTGAATATAAGAAGTTTGGTTATATCTTATCTAAAGATATCGAAGATTATATAATAATACGATTTAAGACAATTAAACTTTTATAGCTTAGGATTCTTAGATAGAAGTTTAGGTATAGGATTAATATTTCTAATATTATCTATAGGCTAATATATTTAGGGATAATAAAGTTCTAAGTAGGCGCTATATTACTATAGGGATATTAAATATTTATTAAGAGTAAAGAATATCCGTTTACTATTATAAAGATAGAACGGGATTATAAATAAAAAATATATCTACAATTTATATAGCTACGAATACTTTTATTTTATAGGGGTATATAGGACTAGAATATTCTTATTGAATAAATAGCGAACTATACGAGGCCGATAAGAACTTCCGTATTAAATTAGATCTTACTAATAAGGGGATACTTTATAACAATAAAATATAAGTAAGAAAGATTTTTCGCTAGGTAGAGATATATATACCTCTATAAGAATTTTTATCGAGTTAGCGGAGGTTATAGACGAGAGGAAAGTAATAGGAACGGAATTAGGGTACTAGCGATCTAAATTATTAATACTAACCTTACTATTATCCTTTATATACTTTTGTAATAACTCTATCGTAATATTCCCTATAGATCCTATTTTAGTTATCTAAGACTCGCTTTTTGCCTATAAAATATATTTATTAAAGCGGCCTTAGGTCTTCGTTAGAACTAATAGAAGGATTAGAAGTAGTTTAATATAGGTTTCGGTTTATACTAATCTTAATATACTAATAGTATCTATTAATATACCTAAATAGTCTAAAGAAGTATATTATAAGTCTTAGGATACTATATACGAAAGGCTATTTATTACCTATACGAGTAGATTAGTACGTAGGATTAATTAGGAGTAGGACTAATTAACTTAGGTTATAATTATATTTAGCTATTTTTTATCTAGGTAGTACCGGTAAGCTATAATATATCTAAGAGTTAGCGGAACAAAATCGCTTATCGTAAATATGCCGTCGGTCGTAGTAAAGTAATCTATTAAAAAGGCGATATTTACGTAGTAGGTAAAATATAGTCTATAAAGTACTTTGTCTAATTTATTCCTAGAGAACTTCTTAAGGAAGTATACGCTCTTAGGCTTAGATTTCTTTACTACAACTATTACTTTACCTACTAGATCGTACTTATAAATCTTTTTAAATATGTTCTAGGGTAATTCGTTGCGAATAATTATGCCGATTCTTTTGTTTAATTTAACGATACCTAGAAGAGCTAGATTATAGGGAGGTTTATTCCGCTTCTTAGAGGACGCTAGCGCGTCGCCTCGTATAAAGCCGTACTTAGGAGTAGCTTAGGGGCGCGTAGGATAATTTTCTTACGTATATTTAGTCGAGTATTACTTACCTATCTACTAGGTAATACCCTCCTTAGGGGAGATATTAAAGCGAGTAATAGGTCTTTCCTTTTTTAGGGGTATTATTATAGGCTAGCGAGGTAGCTTCGAGATATATAGTACTACCTAACTCGATTCGTAAGCTAAAGGACCTAAATAATCTATATATAAGCATAAATATACTATCCTAGATTCTATAGGAGTAGTTAGATAAGCTTACGAAGTATTGACGTAGGGATATTGCAACGTAAGAGTTAACTAACTTACGGTAGAGCGGACCCTCTACGATAACTAGAACGGACCCCTACGACTACTAGAACGGATCCCTACGACTACTAAAATAGATACCGCTCCCCTAACTTACCTATAATACCTAAACAATAATTTTCTTACTCTTATTAGAATAAGTATTAATGTTTACCTCTATTCCTAACGGTCTATACTCTAATTAGTAGCAAAGGAATATCGGGAGACTTTTTATATCCTCTTCTAATCTTATTAAAGGATAACTAAACCCCCTACTAAGAAATAAGGAGCTATAGTATCCTACTAGGGAATATCTCTACTATACTAAGGACGCTAACGAGTCTAGAAATAGCTAAACAAAAGCGTATAAAGTTACTTCTAAGTAGATCTCGACTATACAACGTACTTTATTTACTAAAGATAAAGTTAAATAGGCTAACGAGCGGCGACTAAAGTACTAAGGTACTACTTAAGTTAAAATTTCGGAAATCGAGTTTAATAGCCTAGTAAGCCAATAGCTAGACTAAAAAAAAGTAGAAAGACTATATAATATATTCCGGAAGAGTCGTTATCGTCGATTCGAACTACCTAACTATATACCTACTACTATATCCCGTTAGGTATTAGCGGAGGCAATATAAAATACTAGTATTTCTACTTATTTACTTCTACTAAGCTCGGGATAAGATATACCTAGTTTAAAGTTTTTAAAAGGCTAATTACTAGGGCTTTACGGCCGTTATCGCTTATATACGGGCTCTAAGGTATTAGCGCCTACTAAGCGATAGTAGACTATAGATCTCTATCTCGATAGTAAGGCTATATAGCGTAAAGCCCGTATTTATTAACTAACTCGGAAATTCCTATTAATAGATATTAGCAAAGATCTTAGAATATCTTTAATTAAAGAGTACTTAAATAAAAAAAAGTTAATAGATAGCGAGATATATAGAAAAGTCCGCTAATATAAAAGCAATATAAATAGGTTACTTCGACAAAAGTAGCTTATATACTTATCTAAATAGAAGTAGGGTCGACTAGAGCAACTAGGAAAAGAAAAAAATACGCGTCTACGTAGTAGTTTTGATAGATTATTAGTTATTCTAGGCCTTTAGCTCGATAGGATAAGAGTTAGTATGCTTTATTAGGTTATTGCTCTTACGTTAATTAAAGTAAGTTCCTTTAGAGCAAAAAGGCTTCTAGCTTATTTAAATCTTTTGCTAGGAAATACTTACTTATCTTAATTATATTTTTGATATATATTCGTTATTTATCGGTAGCAATTAAGACGTACTTAAACGAATAGAAACTAGTACGGTCTAAAAACTATAGTTAAAAGTCCCTAGGAATAGTAAGGAAGACGCAAAAGAAGTAATAGGGCTTATACTTAGTAGACAAATCTTTTCGTCTTTTAGTAAATCCGAACGTAAGGGAATTTAGAAACGTATAAAACGTTTTAATAGGACAATTCTATTATTAAATACTTTCTAGAAAGATTTTAATTTCTTTAAGCAATACGCGTATTGTATAAAACGGCTTTTCGGCGTTATAAATAGGTCTATATAGAATACAATAAAAGATAATTTCGTAGCTATATTAGATAATAATAAGGGCCTAATTTAAACTTTAGAGTTTTCGTTTCGTCGATAAGTCGCTAGCGATATTAATAGACTAGATCTAGGATATCGGTAGCTTTAGCTATATACGATACGTTACTACGAATCGATGCCCCTACCTACTAGAAAGGAAGAAGAACTTTTAGTTAAACTAGACCGTAGGGAGCTAGACGAGTATATTGTTTTCGAAATAGCTTAATTAGCCTAGCGACTTAGCTTTTAGTCGAACGAGATTAAGGATCTACTTTAAAGATTACCTAACCGCCTAATCGCGCGTAATACCCTACTATAAGCCTAGAAGCTAGATTATTTTTACTATAACCCTATCTAGTTAGAGATACTTATCGATCGTATAGCTACTTATTTTTCGGCGGCTATTAAATACGATAGGCTAACTCTAGAGCTCCTTACCTATAGCGAGGTATCTATAAGAGTAAGATATAGATTCCCGTAGAAAAAGGCCTATATTTAAGATACTCTATACCTATTCTTTAATTAGGTATATTCTAAAGCTACGTATTCTTCGGTTACTATTTTCTTTGTTCTACGTTACTTTTACTACGTATTTTTTAGGAAACGGTTACTCCTAGAATTAAGAGCTAGAAGATTAGCTTTAGACGTACTACTAAAGGATACGTCGCCTTTATTTATCGAAGATAAATCTACTAGATTAGCCCCTAAAGCTTCCTAAAATATATTAGAAGAGGTATTAATCTAAGTACGGCTAGCTTATAAAAATCTTCGAACCTAATAGCTTCTCGAGGGACATAGAAGCCTATTGATTAAGGATAGCGCCGAAAGGACTTATCCTATAGAGTATAAGGGTTCGAATATAGGTCCTAAAGATAAGGATATAGCTAATAAAAGCTCGGTAGTATCTAAGAGCTATTACTAAAATATATCGCCTAGGCTAGTAGAAAAGGAAGAAGTTAATACTATTCGTACGAGCCCTTTACTCGATCCCCTATAATTAAGATCTATAATCGCCTTAGAGTCTAATAATAGTTATAGATATACTACCTATTTATATATCTCCGAATAGCCTTCGACGCCTAAAGAAAGTACCTTAGGTTATAAAGCTTCGGAGTATAAAAACTAAGTCCCTATTAGAGAATACTCCCTATCTATATACTCCGTAAGAAGTAGAAGTAGTATCGGAGGTAGAGAAAGTAAAGTATAATAGTAGTTCTCCGAAAACTTAGCTAGGGCAATCTAGGAACGAGAGAGGCTCGATAAGGACTAGGAACGAGAAAGACTAGAGCAAGAATATAGACTACCGATATCGGATACTAGATATTTACGAGATAGTATAGAATATATAGCTCCCCTAGAAGACTTAGAAGAGGATATCGAGCCCCTCGAAGATCCTAGCCTAGAATAATAGGAGAATCCTTTGCCTAACCCTAGTCTTAACGAGATAAGGGCTAAAATTAAGACCGAAGAATCTCTAGTATAACGTAAGCGTCGTATAACTAGATTCGAACTTAGTACTTCTACGCTAATACCTACCGAGGAACAAAGAATCTATTATAAGTAGTAAACTCCTAAAACCCTTTCTAGAGATCCTTACGAAGTAGACCGGATAGACGTAATTAATTTTACCTTCTAGTCTTTTAAACGTAAACAATAGCGATTATTAAATCGTCTCTAGGTCGACCCCTCGGACCCTTCGCCTATAGAACGTATTGCTAAGAAATATATATAGAAAGAGTTTTTATTATATAATCGGTCTTTTAATAGTCTAAGTCTTATAATATATTTCCGGGCGGAAATAGCGGATAGAGATAATACCGTTATTATACTTTCGGAGGACGAGGAGGCTAAGCTTATAGATAAAGGAAGACTCAAAACGGACAACGTCCTCGCTTCGATACCCTAAAGGGGTATTCCGGATAGAATAGAAAGACCTTCTAAATAGGGCCGCCTCCGGAACGAAAGCCTCTAGTATTCTTAGTAGGATAGAGAGCTCGTAAATTTCTTCTTAGAAAAATATACGATATATAAAACCTCTCTTAGGATATTTATTAGCTTAAGAGCGTATATAATTTATAAGGCAAATCTTAAGACTAATATAGTATTAGGAATTATTTCTTAGGACTATAATTGTCTTATATAGGCCTTTTTAGGATATACTAACTAAGAATAGTTTAATAGGAATAGTCTCTTAAGAACCGAGTCTTAAGAAAGTCTTCTTAAGAATAAGCTTAGTTATAGGAAGAAATTCTTAAGAATAAATTATTCTTAAGAATCTCTTTCTAGGTTAAAGTCTTTCTCTAGAAGACTTACTTACGCTAGAATTATTTATAGGACAAATTCTATCTTAAGAAAGCTATCTTAGATAGTCTTAGCTCTTAAGAAGCTTATTATATATTACTATCTAGCGACGTAATTTTTACGATATATATAAGCTAGTATTATAGCTCTACTAAAGTCTAGATAAAGCGTCCGAAGTAACTTCGGTATTACTACCTAAGTATTAGGAAAGCTAAGAAGCTATATAGAGACAAAAATAATTATATAAGGTAGGCTAGTTCTATTTACGATTAGATAACGACGTATAAAATTACTGTCTACGTATACTTATAGGCCCTAATACCTCTATATAAAACTATCTACTAAGCTACGGTACGTCTACTTCTAAATACGAATTTTAAGATCTAATAACCCCTACGCTAATTTAAGTAGTAAATAGATATATTTAACCTAAATTTAGTTTACCGAGTCTTAGAATATTATTATCTAAGATTCTTCTCGTAACTTTTAAACGCTTGCTTATAGTATTTTTAGGCTTTTATATTCTTTCTAAGAACTTAATATAGAGTACTAAGATTATTAGCTATATCTAGGGTAGAGGTATCGTTAGGACCTAAAACTTTCTCGCGCCCTAATATAGCTCGCTTATATATATTCTTTGCTTTTTTTAGCTTACCCTAGATTTAATAGAGATACCTAAGATTATTAAAAGTATTAACGGTAACTATATAATTTAGTCTAAGGCTTTTTATCCTTTCTATTAAAGCTAGTCGGTATATATATTCGGCTTCTTCTAGCTTACCCTAGTAGCGATAAATAATTCCGAGGTTGTTTATTGTCGTTAGGGTCGAGATATACCCTAGGCCTAGGAGCTTTAGTTTACCTAATAAGACGATACGGTATAATATTTTCGCTTTGTCTATCCTACCTTAATCGGTATAGAATTTTCCAATATTATACGCTATTATAAGGGTAGAGGGGTATTTAGTACCTAAAGCCTCTAGCTTACCTTTAAGCGCTAAAAAATATATTTCCCTAGCTTCCTCTAGCCTATCTACTATAGCGTATATAATTCCGAGGTTGTCTAGAGTATCGAGAGTAGAAGCTACGTTCTATCCTAATAATCTATAATAGCCTTTTAACGTATACTAATATAGAACCTCGGCCTCCCCGAACTTCTTTTAATTAGTATACTAGTTACTAAGGTCTATTATTATATCTAGGGTAGATATATAATCTAGACCCGAAACTAGTCTTAATCGATACTAGTAAAGGAGTTAAAAAATATTAATTATACTACTATTATTAGTAGTCGGCGGAGATTTAGAGGCTATAGTTCGACCTATATAGAGACTATTAGAGAACTAGAAAAAGCGTAGGAGATAGGAGTAGAAAATTAAAGACCTTTATAGAGTTAATATTACTATAGGGTTCTAGATAATAAAAAGCTAATACGGAAGATCTTTCCTAGCGTAGGTAAGTTAGCAACAATTTACTCGGTCGGGATTATAGGTAGGGGGAGGATTAAAATAGTATCGTAAGTCCTTACTAACTTTTTTAGCTACGCCTTCCCTAAATAAGAATATTATAATAGAGGTTTAGGTTCACGAGTAGCGAAGAGCTTACAAAATAATAGACAAAAAGGGTATCGTAGGCTATCCTACTATATCGGCCTTACTTTAGCTAATATACCGTACTACTCGGATATAGGTCTATAGGACCAAAAATAGTATCGCAATAAATACGTATAGTTTTAAGGTAAGCTAAGGAAAACTAATCGAATATACTCCCTAGATAAACCAAAAAAGATATAAGGGAGATAGCCGAAAATAGTATCGTAGAAGTACTACAATCCTATATACTAAGGAACCCCTAACTTTATTATATAAAGCCTATAGAATACTCTTTACTTCTTAACCCCTAGTATAGCTTATTCCTATTTCGATTGAATTTACTAGAATACGCTTTTTAGTCCCTATAATCCTTGTTAGAGTATTTATACGTACCTCTTTTAGAGGCGCTCTCTAGGTTATCGACGAAGATCGTAAGTATAAGATATACTCTAACGATAACTATAGATATATAGGCTACTCTATATCGTTTAGAAAATTAAACGGAGACGATTGCTTTAGTAAATACTATAATTAAACCTAGGCGTTTACCGATAAATACTAATTAAAATTTTGTTTTAGAAATAAGCGAGGTCGTAAATAGTATACGTAAAGATTCCGCTAGTATTAATATAGCGGTATATAGTACTAAAAACGGCAAGAATATTGCTTAGATCCTAGTTAACTAGACTAGTAAAGTTACTTTTATTAATTAGAACGGTAACAAAGCTAGGTATATACTAGATAATAGGCTAAAGACTAGTAGCTCGTATAACGCGTCTAACTCTAAGCCCTTAACTACCATAAGTACAACCCCCTCTCTAAGTATTCCTACGACTTCGACGCCTACTTAAGGATCTTCTTCGTCTATAGCTTCAAGCTCCTCGGGCACTAGGTCTTCCCCGTCGACCTATGCCTACGCCTAACAATAGCTAGAAAAATAGAAAGCCCGAAAAATAAGGCCCTTCCTCTCTTGGTCCTCTCTCTTAAAGGAGTATCTCGTATAGCCGTTTTATGTTAGATTTTGCCTAGTTAGATTTTTTTCCCTCTTGTATTTAGGATGATCGCAAAATATGTCTCTGAATCTGTTAAGGCTTATATCGTCGAGAGAGTGCATAAACCTAGTCGTTACCATAGATACGGAAAAATGGAAGATATTCGATATAGTCCTTCCTCTAAAACTCTACTAGTAGGCTAATACTACTAGAAAATTAACTAATTATATATTATCTTATATAATAGACTATGTATAGTTAGCCTAGGTAGTATACTTATTTTATTAGATTAGTAATTCAATTATATATAAAGTATTTCTAGGCCCCTATCTACCTATCTATATAAATTAGTTAGAATTTCTACCTATTATTATTCTTTAATACTTACTTCTTTACTACTCTAATATAGTCTCTAGGATATACGATTCTATATTATTAATAATTATAAGTTGATTATTTAATTCTAGCTTTTAGACTCGCCTTTTATATAATATATATAGAAACCTTAATTTAACTATAAAGTTTTAGGACCGATATTATAGACTATTATATACTAACCGAAAATATTACGATAAAAGCCTAACTACCTAACAACCTTAAGGAAAATAACTATCTATATAACTTTCTTAGGTATACTATTAGATATATATTCTATTAGTAGGCCTCTCTTTACTAAATTCCTTTAAAAAATTTCTTATTTAATTCGGCGGCTAATTCTAAGTATTTATAGTTTACCTAGTTAACGTTAGCTTTAGCGAGAGCGTATATAATTACTAGGTGAACTCCCTACTATTTATTCTTCATCGGCTAAGACAGAACAGCGGAGTCAACTTACTATAGTTGACCTTTCCTGCCCATGCATCTCTCCTGATACGGCCTGCTCTCTCTTTAACATATGCTTCGGAATATTTCTAGAGCAGAGCACAGACGTCGGTCGCATAGTGGCTCTTGATGAGGCTCACAAAGTCAGTCTAAGTTAAAGATCACCACCGGATTTTGCTAATAATTGTTAGTACATGGACAATTCTGTTGAGGCACGCTCTTTTACCGAAAGTCTTCTCTCTACTGTGAGGCTCCAGCGACATCTTGGCATCAGAATTGTGATCTCAACCCAAGAGCCGATCATATCTACTGCTCTTCTTGGCCTCTGCTCTGTCACCGTTGTTCATCGATTTTCATCGCCGGAGTGGCTTCGCGCTTTAAAAAGCCATATAGCGGGAATATCTTTGGGTGAAGAGCTCTCGAGGGAATCCACTGGGCACGGAGAAAGGAAATTAATGTGGGAAAAGTTATTGTTTGAAAGAATAGTCCGTCTTCATGTAGGTGAGGCATTGCTTTTCTCACCGAGTGCTGTGATCGGAAATTCTGCAGAGAGTGGCATGGATGGTATAGTCCGAAAATTAGGACCTGGTTATCTGGAAGTGAAAATTCGGAAACGACTCACTGAAGATGGAGGGAAAAGTGTTGTGTCTTCTTGAAGGCTTGTATGCCGGTTTCTCAGATACTGGGTTGCGTTGGAGGTGAATCACGTGACCGTATATGACACGTGACTGAGGGAGAGCGTGACTGATCGTGTTGTTGTTTTCTTTTCCTGTCTTTCTTTCTTCTCTTTAGCTTTGTTCCTTAGTCAAATTGGACCTTTTCTTTTGTGATCTGACTGCCTCGTCACATTTAGACTGAATTTTCTGCCTAGTTCTTCTCGAACCTGGCTTGATGAATACACCACATATCGAATACACCACATATCGAATACACCACAGATCAATCGTTGAGCGAGCCACAATTGATAGAAATTGTAAAAATCTCCAGCATGGTAACGTATATTGCTACACAAGATAATAATTCCTGTACAGCAATGTTCGAAATTGGCTTTCATATTTTGCACAGAGAAACTATCTCAAGCCCCACCGCCAAGACCATCTTGAAACGACTTAGGCTGAATGAGGTTAGACCACAAATCACCACAGTGCGTCATAATGGGAAGGTAATTTACCTGACAAGACAATACAGCCGAAGTCCCCGCTTCATCGTTTCGAATTTGAATGGCTATAGAGAAAGCCGTCCACACCTTGTTCTAAAGATAGAATTGAACATTTTAGCGCCTAGAAAGTCACATGATAGTAAGATTGAGAATAAACCCCGGGGTTGGGACCTTCCCTCTAGCCCAGAAACCAAAGCATTGTCTACATCGCATGTTAGCTTTACTCGAAACTCAAGGTATGATCAAAGGCTTCAAAGTATATTACGCGATTCACGGCTATGAATGGTGAAGTCTACGAATAAGGCTAAACGGCATAACACACAAAGCCTCCTTGAAGGATTTTTAATTCTATCGATTCTTTGGAGCAGGTCTTGGCTTCTTCGAGTAAGTCCCCCGAATACTAGTCTCTGACACCGCGAAGAGGTGCCTGCATGTCGCCAGAGGATCAGGACGAGACCCGCGGAGCCACGGCTTTTGCCTGAACGAGCACACTCTTACATGGCATATATCAAGTCGATGAATGATAGTAAGCTTATTCTAGAAAATTGATAATTAAGGCAGTAAATTGTATCTAGACATAGGAGACGCACATAGTATATCGAATGAAAGCCTTCAAAATCCATTCATCCGTTACCCATTCAGTCAACTTTATAGAACGGGTACATAGCTACATAGCTCCCTCTCTTATATATCCTGTGATTGCCGGTGACGCCGGCCAGGAAGTGGCTGGATACTTGAATCCCTCGGACATTCACACTCAAACTACCACAACTCGGAGCCCCTCGGATCCCCTAGCCTTGTCAAATCCGTAATCTGGACAGGTTTGGGACTGCTGATAGCCGAATGGTGGAGCCGGCCCGAAAAGAAACCTCGGGCACTCACTATAGTACTCTCCTGCTTTATGTAGTCAATCGGAAAATAGCAGTCGCACACCCCACTCAATGCTATCCGGTTTATAAGAGGTTTACTAGCATGATAAGAAGCAGCCCTAGCGTAGCAACGATCACTCCATTCTGCAAGACCAAATGGGGCAATAAAACTATAGGACCAATCCAGATGGCACCTATAATCACTAGCGCAACATTGAATGCTGGCAAGCAAATTTAGAAATTGAGAAAGCAGAGCAGGGGATGATATGGAGCAGGACCCGAACTTTAAGATACCGTAGAGTCAAAATGACAAGGAATTTGCATGAGAAGTGATCGTCCCTCGAAGATCCAGTTGATTTGATACTTTCGACTTAATCAGCGGAATCAAGACAACTTTTAAAAGAGCCCGCACTAAGCCGGGATCCTTACCCGTTCTCTCCCTGGTCAAAAGTTTTCGCAGTGGAGTTCTAGATTTTCGTGTAAGACTTCAAATCCCAGGGTCATCTTCTCGGCGTTCCAAGGCTATCGCCGGCACCGGATGACCACTAACCTTGTTCCACAAGTAATCTGCTAACCCATTTAATATGTAGACTATATGATTAGCTTGGCGGTATAATTATCGGTGCCTCTGTGAAGTCGAAGTTAACCCCGACACATGGCTGGAACGAATATCGGGTGTGTGGGCCACCCGCCCGACAGAGGGTCGAGCAAACTAAAGCCCGAGCCCGAGGGCACATCCGGATTGAATAAGCATCATGCGATAATATAGAGCATGGAAAGCAAGAATAGATTGCAACTCAAGAGATACATCTGTGACATCACAATGGGTGGGTTTTAGCTTCTCACAATTCAGCCGACAGTCAAACTAACAAGGTCATGCTGCAGCGCTGACTCCAGTACACTTCTTTTCACATGGATCCACGATGATGCTCGGCGAGGAATCCTCATCGGCTACGTATTGGAAACAATGCGGTGACGAGGCACTCGAGCATGGAGTCAAAGGCATCGTTATTATGGTATGGACTCTTATCACACTGCAACCTGATGTGATCCTTCACATTACTAAGTCTGAACCGAACGCAGGGTGCTCACTGGGATTGCTTTGGAGACCAAATCCAGATCTCGACCAGTCCGAACCCCGGTAAAAGCCCAGTCGCCTACGTCCACCCTTCCAAATATATTGATTACAAGCTCAACCCGGATCTCGAGACAGCCAAGCGATGCATCAACCTGCTGGCAGATGCTGGGTTCAATGTGAGCGGCAACGATACATTTGAATGGATCCACGACGTGTATCTCATCCTCATCCGCATGTTCCCAAAGGCATGTCCGCCCACGACACTCATCTCTTTGAACGCGCGCTACGATCCCCACTACCACATGAAAGTTGGCTCGACGGTCCGCCAGCTACGAAACGAAGGATATCTTTTGATCGGTACCGGGGGTGCAGTCCACAATCTGTACAGGAATAGATGGGCCCCTATGCTTCGATTCCGGGACAATTTCGCTCAGGAATCCGCTCCGGAGCACTGGGCTTTGGAATTCAGACAGGCGGTGGAAGATGTCATCACTACCACCTCCGGGCCACAGCTCAGACGGGCTATGACACGACTCATGAAGCACCCTGAGTACCGCGACGCACATGCGACTGATGATCATTTCATGTCGGCTATGTTTATTGCGGGTGCGGCTGGGGACTTTGAGGATGAAGGATCGATCGGCTTTCTAGGAGCCGAGACTTGGGAGTTAACCAACATGTGCAATTCTCAGTTCACTATTGGACGCTGGTAGAGGGCAGGTTTAATGATTCATCTGTTACTGTTCAGTTGATTATGTACTCGCGGTAGAAACCAATATGTGCAATTGTCAGTTCACTACTGGACGCTGGTGGAGGACAGGTTTAATAATTCATTTGTTGCTGTTAAGTTGATTAGTTATTTACTCGCGGTAGGCCTGAATAGAGGGCTTTTAAGGTCTGAAAAGTTGATTCCCGGAACGAGCCAAGCCTTGAGATAAATATTTCCGTTAGTGACTCATTGCAAATCAAATATAAATGTTCGAAAACCTTGGAATTGACCACCATGTAATTTTCACTATGAACAACCGACTATTTGAAGAGCGACTATAATCGAACACCATTGGCAAAGCCATATATACACAGATAGGACTATCGCATTTTCCAAACGCGATAACCTGCTGCAATCCCAATTGCGACCAGTGAGCTGAGGATAAGGGATCCTCCTGTGATAAAACCCTGCTCGAAGAACCCAATCTTGTGTCCAGGGCGTTGTTGCAGGGGCGGCAAAGGTGCTAAGACCTGACGCAAAGAAGCCTGAACATGCGACGTGCTAGCTGAACCAAGAATACTCTTGGCTAGATTTGTGTTCGAGGACCGATGTAAAATTTTTCCTCGAGATACTTGGAAGAGATCGTAAATATACCGGGTCTTCTGACCGTAAGCGACGTTATGAGGAAGGACGGGCCCGACTAGAGGGGAAGAAAGCTAATCAGAAAATTGAAAGCACTTGGTAAATGAAGGCAGCCGGTCTTACCAAGCATATCATGCGGAAATTGGTTGATCCAAGCTATTCCAGCGTCGATTGATTCAGAGACGTACTTTGCTGCAGCTGGTGCTGCAAAGGTGTAGGTTGCGTTGAGTGTTCCCATTCTGCAATCTTTGTTAACCTGATACTAGATTAGGGAAATGGGAATGGCAGTATGAAAGACTCACGAATTGCAGAAGTTGATTGCATCATCGAGACTCGAAACCGTGTGGATCAAGAGAAGTCGCTCATCGATTTTAGATTTTAGAAGATAAGATTTTCTGATCAACCGTTAGTTGGATTCGAGTTCATTGGCACAACGTAAGTAATTGTTCAAGACTAACCGATCTTGCACTTGAGCAACCGCCCAACCAGTTCCGGAAACAATGACGCGGCTGCTACCTTCCGATGGAAGACGTTCCAGCAGAGAAGGACCGTCTCCTCTCTTGAGCATCTTCTTGGTCTGCTGCGATCCACGACCAAAGTAGCTTGGGGCTTCCTTGACCAAGAGCCCAACAAAGTCTTGAACGCAGAACTCATGCACAAGAATGACATCTGGTGAATATGGAGAGCGACCATTGAATGCGAAACGGGAGATGACCAAGTCAGTGGCGGCGTCAGCCAGATTGGCTGTACGATCAACTATCGCGACTGTTCTCAAGGTACTTGGAGACTCTAGACTGAGAGGTGCCTGTAGGTTCTCAGGTGCTGCCTGCTGTGAAAGCACAAAAATGGAGCGAAGGAAGTCATCATCTGGTCGTGTCTCGGCAATAGCGAATGTATCCCTGTCGAGGGCCTTCGAAAGAATGGAGTGAAGGAGGGAAGAAACTTGTAATGAAGTTTTGGGAAGCTGTGAGGTGACTTAGACGTTAACATTGTTCTGGACGTGAAGATTGTGTGAAACTCATGTACCTCAATAATGGTTGAGTTCCCTGCTGCAAGCGCTGCGCTGAGGGCGGCGATCACGGAGTAGAAGAGACTATGCTGCGAGGGAATGACATAGACTATCCCAGCTCCTATCTTGTTATCTATGTTATCAATTCCATTCGAAATTCTGTACTCGACTTCCACACTTCGCGCAACGTCGAGAGAGGCGTAGTGCGTGTGTATCTCTTTCAAGGCGAGAGCGACCTCTGCCTGCACCTCTTCTTGAGTTTGGCCTGAATCGTCTGCAATGGCCTGCTTGATCCTATTCAGGTTCTTCAGGATCGAGTTTTGCAGGCGTTGGAATTGATTCTGGCGATATCTGATATTGGCAGCTCGGCCGTCGATGTTGCCGGCCACGATTTGAGCCAAATGGCGAGGAAGACTTGAAACAGTTGTTCTGGACTCCATTTCTGGCGAACAAGTGTTCTTGAGTTGGGTTGGAGTTAAGAAAGTCCATGACAGTCAATCTTGCTCACTTCTGAAGCATTATGTTCAACGTTCCTAGTCTACGTCGGGTTCCACTCCGTTCGGCTGCCCACGTTCATCCGATGGTCGGGAGCTCGGCTGTATTGGGGGACCTCCGAGGGGCAATTGACCGATGCCTGCCGGGTGCCGAGCACCCAAAGAAAAGCCGTATTGCCAATAGTGGCACAATACTTTATGCAATAGTACGTAGGACTTTACCATTAGAAAGCCCCCGTCTTTGAACTCGGAGGGACCAGAGAGCGACGCGCAACGAAGGCACTGCTGGCATTGAACTTGACCCACTAGCGTCTTACCCAGCATTTTTCTACCTGATAACTTCCCGTCTATTATCATCCATGTCAGCGACTATCTTAGAAAACACTCGGACGACTCCTGTCTCCGTTTTGGTGGACTACGAGCTCCATCACAGCGGACAGGAGGAACACACGCCTACAACCTCCTCTCTGTCCTCAGCGCCGACCACTCAGCCGCCAAATTGGCCCTCAGATCATCGTCGAATTCCTGCCTACCGTCCTATCAATCGAAATCTCGATTTTAGCCAGCGACCACCGGGCTCAAATAACGTGGAACGGGTTATCATTACAGTCATGCTGCATGGTGTTTGGCTCAACGCAGTAAGGTTTAGTCCTTACTACAGAATAATGAGAAATGGCCAACTAGTCCTAGGTGACATCCCGAGTTTGGCGCTTTACGGGAGGGAGATTGAACAACCGTTTGTTCCATTATGAGATCGGTGGTGAATGGTAAGAGGCAATTGGTGTATACATCAGATTATTGTCTCTAGTGCTATTTTGTATTATGTATTTTGTATTCAATACACACCTTGAGAACCTTCATCGCGCCAGTTATCTAAAATGCATCGCATGATTCAATATTTGAAGTGATCCCATCTGACAATATGCACATCAGTATTCAGCATATTCAATGCCTGTGATGTCACCCAGGTCAGTGAACAATGTCTTTTTCTGCGTCCCATCCAACTGTGACGTGTAGACCCCTCCCATTAAATCACCAAAAAACATCCGGCCATGCTTCAAATCCAAAGAAAGTCCGATACCTTCGTGCAGTCGCTGCACGAGAACTCTCAATGCCATCACACCAACCTTGTGCGCAGCGTCAATGTGGATCGCATTGACGGTATTTCCGAAAGGCGGATCTCCACGGTCGGTCCAGTAGAGAGTGTTGGTGTTTGGTTCCAATTCCAAGTCTATGGGCTCGGGTAGATTGTCTAGGATGGTGTGTACTTCTCGAAGGTTTGTCGTTGTCTTGACCTCGCCATGTGGTTCAAGAGTCATACACATGATTTTCCCTTGGCCACCTTTGGAAGGGCCCTTCTGCGACCAATACAGCTTGCCCCGGACGTCATCCACAGCAATGCCTACACACCAGTTTCGGCGGTCTTCGCGGTCATCGTCCGATGAACCAGCATGGTAAAGAACTTCGACATTGCTCCCATCCAAGTCTGCACGCATGATCCTCATGCCTTCACGATCACACCAGTATATCTGGTTGCGGGAAATTTTGAGCTGCTTTGGTGTATGTGTCACGCCACTTGGAATGATAGTGACGATGTTCGCGCCGGAAAGATCACATCGTCGAATAGAACCGTCGTTCACCATCGACTCGCCCATGTTGGTCCAATACAGCTTCTGATTCTGCGTGTCGACCGCAATGCCATCCGGAAGAGTCTGTAACCCAGTGACCAACTCCTGGAAATCTGTACCATCAGGTCGAGAGGACATTATTCGGCCATTGCGGCGGGGGAAGCTTGAGAGCCCCAGATCGAGAAAATAAAGACGCTCCGAGGATGTCATAGTTGTCTGAGCTTGCAGCTTGTGTTATATTTGATGAACGTGGCGTTGTGGTCAATATGTTAGAGAACGATCTCAGTCTCCGGACATTACGGGTTCGAATTTATAACTTCTCAGAAATAGAAAACAAGAACCTGCGCTCTACCCGGATAATTCCGATTCCATTCTATACATAGCTTATGCTATCGGTTAGCCTCAAGTGGTCCGCGTCTTGCTACTTCGGCTCATTTCGCCGCTGGCGGACCGCAGGTCCCGCAGACGGCATGCCGATTCCAAAGTTTCCGAGTGGCTCGCCATAAACTGGAAAAATAACTTGATCAGTTCCTCCGACGACCGGAAGTTCAAGATCAACCTCCATGACTACTCGTTTTGGAGTAATACGTGAGATGGGTTTCCACGTGCGTCATCGATCGCCTCCATCCGCCGTGAAAAGGAGAGAGCAGAAAGCAAGATAAAGGTACCCTTTAAAACTGAACAGGCTCTGCATTTTATACCAATAAGGATAGTGAAAAGAATCCATGTTTTTCAGCACTTTATGTACAAGTCTCATACAACCCCGCCTTTGATTGTACTACCGCTTCCTATGCAAGTTTCTTTGCGGACGAGATATCCATCACTCCCTCGCCTTCCACGACCTTGGCCTCAACAATATCATACACCGGAATCTCAGCAAGACGGGATGTGATATGGTGCAGGGTAGGAAGCTGGTTCCAATCCAAGGCATTGATCTCAAGCTCTGCCTGCGATGCCTTGAGTACTCGGGTGATATTGCTAGGCACAATCTGTGACTCCTCCGCCATATTAATAAGGACTGGATATTCCGCTTCCGGAGTGCCTTTACCCTCTCTGCCTATCGACGGCATATAGCGATGCACAAGGAGACATTGGTTTGCGGACTCTTCTTCCACATCGGCGGTTTTCTCCTCTTCATTGAGGTCAGTGAGGCTCATGCGTCCCCAGACCGCACCTCTCCAGCTCGTGGTGACATGATACGACTGCTTCCGCTTGTCCACATCGATATTGCTGTAAAGCTTCGGGAATCCAAGCTCCTCTCGTCCAGAGAGGATGGGATCAGTAAGATCCTCAAACATGACGGGAAGGTATGTGCCTTTAGTGACCTGTCCATAAGATTGCGTATATTCAATGCCGTGAATGTAAAGGCCAACGTGGTTATAACCACCTCCTGCAAGCCACTCCAAGCCATCCAAACTAGTCTGAGAGAAAGTGGCGTAGGCCACACTGCCTGTTCCGGAGAAGCTGTACGCGGAGTTGGGCAAGAGGTTCCTGAGGAGTGTCCGACTGGTCTTTATCTTAATCGAAATGGTGCAGAATTTTGCCTTAGCAGATGTCAAAGCTCGGCTACGACCCCAGAAGTCTTGACGGGGGCCGGGCATGGGGCCAAACACAGACGGCTGCCTGTAGTAAACCTCGGGGTTTTGAGCGCGCTGATGCTGTCTCAAGAATTCAGTCGCATAATCCCATTCGTCGTGGTCGTAGATCTCAGAAATAATTCTCATGACTTTCGAAACGTGAGAAAGTTAGCTCAAAGCCATTAAACGATAAGTAAATGGGATATTGAAGGAAGAGCCAAGAACATACCTTTGGACATGGGCATGTGGCTTCTTCCAGACTCCCGCGTGTATTCTTGAATTCGAGTAACTCGCCCATGACGTGCCTTTTCATACAGCTTCAATCGCTCAGGAACTTCCGCCTTTGCGAGATCGCCCGGGAGCAGAACGGCCAGAGCAATACCATCCTCAATCGCCATGGCACCGCCGGATGCGCGATAGGGTAGGAATGGATGAGCTGCATCTCCCATGAGTGCCAAGCGGTGATCAGCCCAGCTGGGAAGCGTTTCCATGTCGAGGAGAGGCCAGATTTTCAGGGTTTCTGGATCCGCTTTCGCCAGAATTTTGCGAACGACTGGATCGTATTCTTTGTAGACCTGCAGCAATGTGTCCTTGCCGACCGTTTGGTCCCAACCTTGAGATACCCCAATGCTGGTGAGAGTATCAGGGTGAATGCAGACGAAATTCAACATTTCGTTGTTCACACAGGGGTAGATAACGAGCTTGCTGTCAGAGGCGTGCCACATGTCCACAGATCCCAGATCTTGCACCAGATGGGCAGTCTCGGGATCGTCAAGCACTTCCTTGCGTGAGACCATGAACCGGAACGCATTTTTTCCTGAACTGAAGGTCTGCTTATCCGAGCCGGTAACGTGACGCCTGGCTACCGAGTGCACGCCATCAGCACCGATGACAACATCACCATGAACCTTAGTTCCATCTGATAGAATGACAGTGGCAGTCTCCGGGTCGACCCCGGTGGCTTTACAGGAGGTATGCAGAACTGCAGGTTTTCCCTTGCCAGGTGCGCCAGCCTTGTCTTTTAGGGCCTCGTGGAGGTGCGCACGGTGAATCAGAAGCCATTCCTATATGCTTATCAGCTCAGTGCAGAGACCAGGAAAGGTAATCTCTCACGTGCTGCCAAGTATCCGCGAATTGATCAAACCGTCCGGTGAAGGCGAGTTTGCCATCGGAAGTGTAGTCTCGAATCTTGAAGCTGTGAGCATTCACGTTTATTAAAAGCCGTTTCAAAAGAGCTTACCTGCTCCGTTTGCACAGCTCCATAATGAGACGCATCCACTCCAATCTTCTTTAGAAGACCATTCGCGTTGGGGGTGAGGTGAATAGCCGCTCCAATCTCGTTAGCGAATCGTGATCGCTCAAACAACTGGCATTGCTCGGTTAGTCTAACCGAATGCAAAGATGAACCAAGCCACAAAAGGTTTCTTACCTCGACTTCATGGCCCTGCTGACGAAGGGCAATAGCTGCCGCTAACCCGCCAATGCCAGCTCCGACAATAAGTACTTTCAATCCCTCTGCGGTCGAGTCGATATCCATGGTTTCAGTATTCATCTGCTCTGATTGATGGGTGTAACGAATATCGGAACAGGAGAAGAGGCACCAAAGAGAGAAATAAATGAATTCCCGCTATCGGAATCTCATTTAATGGTTTCGATGATCTACATTTGTGTTTGCCGATTACAGAACATGACTTCTTCCGCGGCTCGAATCACGCCACTCTCCCCGGGCTGCCGATGCCTTTCGGCTCCACATACCCGAACGCTGCCGCAGCCTCCCGGTTTCGAGCATAAAGCTAATTCAATAATTAGCAGAAATGTTAGGAGGTCATTTCTCTTGAGGCGAGCTAATGCATGATTCTATCTCGACTTTGCAGCTAAAGCAGCATCATGCCGAATTCCATCAAGGACATTACCCGCGTGGACGCGACGTCGTTCCCCTATATTTTCGAGGAGAACGTTACTATTCCTCTTGCAAATGATGGGGGACTTATTCGCTGCAATGTCTACCGCCCCAAAGGTGTTGACAATGCGCCCGTCCTGGTGACCTACGGTCCCTATGGCAAGGATCTTCATTACAAAGAGTACGCAGTTATTAGCTTCCCCCCCTCGTATCTGATGCTGATTTTTTATCTAGCTTCGCCATCAACTCGTACAACGAAGTGAACCCTGAACACCATTCAGAGCACTCTGCATGGGAGACACCCGATCCAGGATTTTGGACTAAGCACGGCTATGCCGTTGTTCGCGCTGACGAGCGAGGCTTAGGCCAATCTCCTGGTGTCTTGGATACCATGTCTCGCGGAACAAGCGAGGCCTTCGTGGATGTCGTTGAATGGGCCGCAGAGCAATCTTGGTCCAACGGAAAGGTTGGCCTCCTCGGAATCAGCTATTATGCTGGCAGCCAGTGGCGTGTCGCTGCGCGTCAACCTAAGGGATTGGCGTGTATAATTCCCTGGGAAGGCATGTCTGATTACTACCGTGACCGATGCCGCCACGGTGGTATTCTGTCAAACGCCTTTATCAAGTTTTGGTGGGATCGTCAAGTTGTATCAAACCAATACGGTCTCGCCGGACGTGCTGCCCGTAACTGGGGTCCTGATACCATCGAAGGCGACCTTTCGGAAGAAGAGCTGGTTGCTAACCGGAACGACCAAAACATTGACAACCTGAAAAATCGATTCCGCGACGATGCCTATTATGCTTCGAAAGAGTATAATATGGAAGATATTAAGGTCCCGCTTCTTAGTGTGGCCAACTGGGGTGGTATCTTGCTGCATCTACGCGGCAACGTCATGGGTTATCTGAATGCCGGATCGGACTTGAAATATCTTCGGTTCATCACCGGCCGCCACGATTTGCCTTTCTACTACAAGGAGGAAGTCGATATCCAGAAGGGCTTCCTTGATGCGTTCCTGAAAGGAGAGGACAGTGCTGGCTGGAGTACTGGTGAAGCACCTAAGGTCGATGTTTTGCTGAGAAAGGGCAATGTCGGCTTTAACAACGCGGAGGCAGAGAAAACATTCTCACGCCGGGTTGAAAAGGAGTGGCCTATCGCACGGACTGAGTATACTAAGTTCCATTTGACCCCCTCTCTCCAGCTACTAAGCGAGACGCCGGGGCCGGAATCAAAGCTGGCTAAACTTAGCTATCGTGCTCTGGGCACCCTCGATGAACCCTCGTTCCTTCAATTCTCGACCCCGGCCTTCGAGGAGGAGACCGAGGTCACAGGCCATATCACTGCTCGCTTAAATGTCTCTGTTACTCCAGACAAGGGAGGTCCATTGCCCTCTGATATTGACCTGTTCTTGACTCTCCGTTACATCTCCCCATCGGGAGAGGAAGTTTTCTATACGGGAACCGCTGGTGATCCTGTGCCTCTAACAAAGGGTTGGCTCCGTGTCAGTATGCGGAAGGTCAACGAAAAGAGCTTGCGACACAATGAGCACATGCCCTACAGAGACTACTTTTCGACCGACGTTTTGCCCGTCATGCCGGGTGAGGTTTATCCCGTGGATGTGGAGATTTGGCCCACCAACATCGTGGTTGAAAAGGGTGGCAAACTCATCCTGGAGGTAGCCTCTGGAGACACGCAAGGCTCGGGTATCTTCCAGCACAATGACCCAATCGATCGGTAGGTTCAATTCTTCCCCGCCGGCTATGGTATTTACTGATGGCTATGTAGTTCCACCGAAAAATTGCAGGGAACTAACCACATTCACTTCGGATCGCACTATGAGAACTTTGTTACCTTGCCGATCATTCCAACCGCGTAAACCGTGGGGCAGCGGATGGCAGCGGATACATGGTGTTGAGCTTGTTGCCAAGTATTGATCGGATATCTTCAATGCAAGGTGGAGCCGGGAATGCGAGGGCGAGCCGATGGTGATCCGATGCAACATCATTCATTACATAGAGCTAGATACCAGAACCGATTTGGTCAATATTTATGAACATATGCTCCTCGCCCAAAATTTTGTAGAGATAAGTTCCACTTTCCATCAATTATTGCCTAGTCTCTCCATTTTTCAACCCGGCCACCATCCAACATGAGTGGAGAACAGCTCCAGCTTCCCTCCCTGAACCGGTATATTACCGCACACGACCAGAATGGCAAAGCGGTCTTTTCCACCCGCCTCTCCGAGTCCATGCCCAAGCAGGAAGTCAATGGATTTCCGTTCGGTCTAGCATATACCTCGAATGAATTCCCGGCCCAGCTTTCCGAGGACGCTGATATCACGAGATACGAGGCCAATGTAATCTCGCCCCCTGGCCTTGCTATTTCAACCGGAACCGTTTGCCGAATTGTCGACTTCCCATCCGCTGCCGAAAGCCCTATGCATCGCACTGTTTCGTTGGATTACGGTGTTGTGTTGGAAGGCGAGGTGGAACTATCTCTAGATAGCGGAGAGAAGCGGGTTATGAAGAGAGGGGACGTTGCAATCCAACGTGCCACGAATCATGCTTGGAAGAATGTTACACCAAACGGCGGGTGTGCGAGAATGTTGTACGTTCTTACTCCTTGCCAGCCTATTCAAGTGGAGGGCTTGGGTGTGCTCGGCGAGAAGGTTGATGGTATTGATGTGAAGACTAGTGAATAATCATTCTAAGGCCCTTGGCCCTTCTTCAGAGCATATGGATGTTTGCAAAACTATCAATTAGGAATATATCGATTCAAATAATCTTTTGACCAAGCAGTCGCGCAGACCTTCCCAAACAGGCATACTCTTAGTACCTTAGTCCTTTAGCTTCCTTCAAATTTCGGGACTATACCACGACCCGAATTTTGGGCGGCATATGGACTGTCATATGTGAGAGCTGAAATATGCCCAATAGCATTGTGAAGTTTCATAAAGTTCCAATTTCAAATTTTGTTACCCATGTAACACTAGATCTTGATCCTTCTATATTGCGATTGCGAAAAATAGTCATGAACTATTCCTCCAGAGCATGCACACCTGGTGTGGGATAACTGGGTCCGTAGGATATGTTCTCAAGGCGAATAGACTCAATAGTGTCACGTCTCCGCCGCGCCAGTATATCATCGGTACTAGAAGATGTTTTCAGAGAAGCATCCTTCTTAGTCTCAAGTCCCTCCAGCGCATTGTGTGCTTTGACAGCCGCGTGGCACCGACTATAAGTAGCGTAAATAGTTACCACGAGTGCAACAATCCACCAGGAAAAGAGAATCGGAAGCGCCCGATACGACTGGTCTTCACATCCATCACTCCAGATCTGAACTAGCACTTGATACACCTCATGTGCCGGCATTGCATATCCCCAGCGGAAGAACCCAGGGTTTAACTCAAACGGACTGATGGAGCTGGCAACATTCAAAATGACCCAGGTAAGGATGCAGAAAGGCAAGAATTGCATCGGTATAAACGCAGTAAGAGAATCGATGATCAGAAAGTTGATATGCATGAAAAGCCAGACGATCATCCAGGTAAGAGCAAACTGATTGCCGTTGACATCCCATGACTCCTTATACGCCCAGATATAGCCAGCCATGCACATTGATCCAATAAAGGTGTAGATGATGGATGTGATCATGCGAATGAGACCATTGGTCATAGCGCTTAGTTTCGTAAATAGTTGGAATTGTGCAGAGATTCCATTTAGTGCCATCATGAAGAAAAATTGCTGGATAATGGGCATAACGAGGGACACGGTGTTATAAAGAACTCTCGTGCCTTGATTTGTTTCTTTAATGTTGATTTCTGTGGCTTGGATAGGGTCGAGGAAGGCTTCAAGTGCGACAGGATTCGATAGGTTGGCGGAGGCAACTACCCCCGATGCGCTACTAGAGTAGTAGGTTGAACGGGCAGTTTCAATCATAACCAAGATGTTCGAATAGATCTCACTTTGGGCAAAGGCTGGATAACGTGCCCCATTCCAAACGTAAGTGAGAGCGGAGCCATTCGATGCGGACCCATAAGCGAGCGTGGTAGCAAGGTTGGTTGATGCACCAGGAGCTGAATATATAGCGCCCCAGTAATCGCCACTACATACAGCACCCCTTATGTCCTCAGGCGTAGAATAGCTGCCGCTGGACTTTGTGTACAGAGTCGGGAAGTCGTCGCCCTTCAACAACTGGTAGGCCTCTGTGATAGACTGACCGATCACACCGCCATCGTAATCGACATAGAGCATTTTCATGGTGTGAACCCTGGTCGAGTCTTGAAACTGTGTGGCGTATAGATAGCACATGTTGCCCAGAAAGAGAAGCTGTAGGAGGAGAAAACTCGTCCCAACTGCAGTAATGAATTTAGTCTGCATTTCCTTCCATGCCCCTTGATGGGAAGACTTCGGTGTCGGTAAGGTTTCCGCCATGATATTTGGAGAGAAATGCTGTGGAAGACAGGCTCGGTATTAATACTGGTCGAAAAGTCTGTGTTCCTGACGCTAGTATTTGAATAAGTGCACTAGTGAAAGATTTTTTCAATTAAATCCCAAAATCTCTCAATTGCCCGGATTAAGGTTCTTGATGTCGTAACTAGTGTCATGGACGGCAGGTTAGACTCGGCAGATACCCGCTTACTCAGCGATAATTTCAGGAGATCACCCTGGGATCCCGAAGCCGATGTGGTCCGCTTCCTCCCGACATCATGACCTTCGGCTACCCATTGCAGACGCCCCTCAATGACTTCCCGATGCACCATGGCCCCCCCAAGTCGAGTGGCTGCAACTACTCATTTATCTGAGACGCCACAGATTCCTTCCAGAGGCTTCTACCAATGTGGAGTCTGCAAGAAGGAATACGGCCGAGCTGATCATCTCATTCGGCATGTCAGATCTCGTATGCTTACTGGGCACATATGAAGGCCCTATTGGATTGACTTTTTTTGGAAACAAGTCTCTGACTGCCTGACGCAGATACGTCCGATAAGCCATTTAAATGTGACAGCTGTGGCAAGGGATTTACAAGAATGTCGGTTCTGTGCCAGCACTGAAAATCACCACAAGGCGTTGCTAATGTTTTCTCAGTGACCTTCTTCGACGGCACGCCCAGGGCCATCGTTCGACGCAAGATGATGGTTCTTATGGATCTACAGAGGTCAAAGGACGTGTATCGCAAGCTTGCAAGAGCTGTGCGGCGTCCAAGCTGAAGTGTGACGATAGGAAGCCTTGTCGACGATGTTTACGGCGAAATCGGACCTGTCAATGGCCTCAGCGAGATAACATACATGATGCGCCCGCTCTTGGTAACCCAACCTCTTTTCGGTGTAAACTTGAAATGGATGTTGCTAACTCTATACTAGAGCAAGCCACTTAGCTTGGAGATCAATCGGTAGCGCAAATCGGTGAGCTCTACTATCATTAAGACTTGATTATGTACTGATACCATCAGGTTCCTCCCCGATGGCACGAGAACCAGAAACAACGAACCAGCATGACGAGGGAAATTTGGGAACTCCTGAACCTGAGGATTTGTCAGAGGACATGGTAATGAACGACGCAAGCGATGGTATTCAACCCAGCCCATGATATTTACACTCTGCATTCCGAGACTGAATCTTTATTCCAGGAACTGGCGTCAGCCCACTACAATGTGAAGGCTCTAATCAAGAAATGGCAGGCCTAGACGTGTTTCCACTGACGGTTAGTGATTCTTGTCAATACCGGTGACTATGCCGTCATAGATCCATGCTGATGAATGATACAGGGTTACGAACCGTGGAAAGCGTTTGGTGTGATCAATCCTGACTTTGAGTTGACTGACGAAGATCTTGAATTCTTGGACTACCTAAACAGGCTAGGTCCCTCTCCAGAAACTCACGTTGTTCAAGAACAACCTGCCCAACAGTATTTTCCTACTGGGACAGAGTATCCCCACGACGACGACGGAAATGCTCTTGATGAGTCCCCTCTATCGCATTGGACCCCACGTGCAGAGGATAATGCGTACATGGACCAGCAATATCTGTCCGTGCCTAAGCATCTTGACACTCCGATGCTTATCGGTGTTGCCGGGCCGCGCATTTTTGCCGAGGCCTTGACAAGAGAGAGTCGAGACGCTGCATTTGCATTGGTTGTCAAGAAATGTCAGCGAAAGCGATTGAATCGAATCATGCTGTGCTTCCCAAGCGCGGAACTCTTGGATAGCCTGATTCAAGTCTTTTTCGCCCAACAGAGATCCGAAATTGACACTTGGATTCACGAGTCAACTATGAAATTAAATAACGAAAGTCCAGAAATGATTCTGACTCTCGCCGCCGCCGGGGCTGTTCTCTCGGATTTGGAAGCAATTCAGAGACTTGGCTATGCTATGTTGGAGGTAGCCAGGCTGCAAGTAAACGACAAGGTACTTCTTTGCTTACTATGGCTACTGAATGCTGATCTGCTAACACCCCTGACTTCCCGAAGTATGAAGACTAATACTCTGACCCGCCATTTGAAACAACAACAAGAATATACTCTCATCCTTCAAATTGGACTCTGGAGTGGCGACAAACGGCGAGTTGAAATCGCGGAGAGTTTTGTGCAGCCAGTCGTGACGGTCAGTCAAGAAGCCAGTTTATCTGACACACTATTGTATCCTGACTTGCAAACAGATGCTACGGCGAGCCGCACGCTTTAAATGTGAATCGTACCCAACGATCGCTCCCACTCTGACCGACGACGAAGCAACTCTCGATCGGAAATGGCGGCATTGGGTAGAGCAGGAGTCTTTCAAAAGGTGCTAGTCATTCAAGATTATTACTTCAAAGAGCAATAGCTAACGCGGCATCATAGACTTGCTTATCACATATTCATTCATGATATTCAGGCATCTATTCTACGATCAACAGATCCACTCATGTCCCATGATGAGCTGGATCTCTCCATTCCCTTCTCACGCAAATTGTGGGATGCCAAAACTGCCGCTCAATGGAAAGTGATATACCTTCAAGAAGTCCCCAAAACAATGCCTGCCATACCGTCTTTGGCCACCACTTTGCAAGATATCTCTGATCTCAGTCGATTCCCTCGTCATGGGGATCTTCGATTGGCTGCTTTAGCAAATCTGCATGGCATACTGACTATGGTCGCAGACTGCAATAAACCACGTCGCAGTCCATCCGGTCAATGGAGCACACTGGTTATGAAGTTATGGCAGCACGAATTGCAGCAATTTTTGGAGAAATTCGAAATAGTTGCAGTCAAGCCTCTACAGCAATCAATACCAGCCATTCCGTTGATCTATCAAACCGCTTCACTGTCGTTGCACCTGCCATTAGGTATCCTTGAGACATTCACGGGGAAAGACGGTGAAGCGCGGTCGGTTGATACATACCAGTCATATATTCAGCAAATCAGCCCTGAAAATCTCCGAAAGGCAAGCTGGCATGCTGGTCAGGTGCTGCGAATCGCAAGATGTATGCCTTTTGGGTCACTCACTGCATTTTGCGCGACTTGTCTTTACTTTGCTGCGCTAGCGCTGTGGTCTTTAAGCACCGTGTTCTCGTTAAATCCATCGATTTCAGATACTAGGATCGATAATGAGGAACCTGTGTTTCTCTTGGATGGAGACGCTGACAGCGCTATATTACGTCGATTCATTCTTTCTGGACAGGGAAACCCTGCTCTATCATCACCCGGAAAGTATGTGCCTTTGGGTGATCGAGCGGCTGTCATGGGTCTCTTTCAGCAACTGTTACGCTCAAAGCGCCGTGGAGGTACCTCTGATCAGCAAACAAAGGCTTTAGATCATGCTTTTTGTGTTTTGGGAAATAATACTGCCACTACCAATCAGAATCACCGAAAAACATAGGCCCCTGGAAGTGAATATGATATTCTTGGGTATTTTCTTACTACATGATTTAAAGACTGTTGAGTAAAATGGCTAATGCCAAAGTCACCTCTGTGCAAATAGTTCACTAGACTGAACATGATTTATCAATTACAGCAACAACAAATCACCACCACCACCATCATCATCATCATCATCATCATCATCATCATCATTTTGAGCGCCACTGAAGATCTCTGCAAGATATCCTGATCCGGAACGCCAATGCAAACCCCCTATTCGCCCCAATTGTCCCTTTATTTACGATGGTTGATTCTATTAGTGGGTTTATACATTTACTAGCTGCGTCGTCTGAGTCCGATATGCCGTAAACAGCTGAAAAAAAGGGAACAACGGTTCACTTTCCTTCTCGTATCTGCTGTCTTGATTTTTGTCGAGTACGAAGGACCCACCTGCGAAAAAGAAAACTGCTAATTAGCTTAAAGGATTCAACATCGTCGCTTGAATGCTTACTAAACCCATAACCCCATCAAACTACACAACAGACGTAATTCTCAGCATCTCATTGGCCAATTTTCGTACGACCGCATACCGTATGTTCATGTATCGACAAAAACCAACCGACCAAACGACCGTCTTACCTCGTTTAAACTCACCTTCTTGGCAACGCGAGCGCCGGAAGCGATTAGGCGGATACGCTCTTGTCAAAGAGGACTGGGGAAGGTCGTCTCTCAGAAGAGACTGATCTGCATAGCTGCATGAGCAGGGAAGACCCGTTACCTACCTACCTGTTCATAAAGTCATCAAGCGCCCCCGGTAGGGACATAGTCGTTGAAGTGCGGACTAGTATGGGCATAGCCGGTTGGATCCTTTTCGAGGGTGTGTTATGAATACTATAGAAGATGCAGAATTAAAGGGGGTCGGGCCAAGTAAGGTCGCTGAGAGCCTTATGGTTATCATCAGGCATAACTATGGGGGTGCGGAATATTCCTCAGGCGCACTAGTAAGATTGCGACCCTCCTTTTGTTGACAAATAGGGTTTGCGACATGACCCTGCATCAAATAAACGGTATGTTCCCTCGGTAGATAGAAGTCATTCTGATGTCAATATCGTGAAATCCACCTTTTGGGGATTCCCGGTATGACTAATTTCGCGGATATAACCAATATAAACAATTATTGAGTTGATTCGTTAATAAGCGGATCTCACCATTAGACTTTTGGCTGCCAAGTAAGTAAAATGGCCGTAACCTTGGAATAATACAATACTGATTCGAAAGGGGGAACTATATCTCCAAAAAGGGGAGACCAGACCCGTACCTTGATAGTTAGCTGAATAATCTCTGTTTAAATTTAGTCGCAAAAATCCGATCCATTGTGCGACTCGGCACGATTTTATAATCTCTCTTATATCTAATACCTATCATTCATCCAAATTCACTTCCAGATACCTACATGCTGAATTTCTTTGTTACGATCCTATCATCTCGACATCCAGTGGGGTCCATCAAACAAAGCCTAGGTCTAACTTGGGTTGAAGAACTTCAACTTCTGCTTGTCCAACCCCGTAAACTGCATGCAAGGCTCATATGATTATGGCACGTCAGATCACAAAGCCAGTGGTGCCTAAAGACACGCCCTACTCCAAGTCCTGCGCTCGTTCGAGGGTAAAAAAGGCTTGCGATCGATGTCGAAGGAAGAAGACTAAGGTACGTAACGAAATGACCTCCAATTTTCCCTCGTCCTCCAATCAAGAATTCTACTCTAATTCTATTCAGTGCGATGGAGCCAGCCCTTGTCAAAGGTGCCGAGATGAAAATTCCTATTGCATGTTTGGTGATCGGAAAAGCCATCGAGAAAAAGTGTATCCCAAGGGGTAAATAATATACGCTATCAAATATCAACGTAGCAAAAGACTGATTGCATTTTTAGATATACAACTTGCTTGGAAGAGCAGCAAGGCTGGCTTATTCGTGGCATTAGAGAGTTGTATCGACATGTGCAGGCTGGAGATGGCTGGCCTGGAGAACCATTGTGCTGCGAAGCCAACGGTCAGCCTCTGGTACATGATATACTCTCTCGTCTGGGGTCCTTAGATCAATCTGCAAGCCCAACTTTCCAAGAGAATGAACAAAACCATGTGCATCACCAAAGGCCACAAGATCACAACAACCAAAAGGTGCAGCGGCCACAGTTTTCCAATGGCAATTCGCACAAATTCATCCCAGCACAGGCCCCGCCAATTGTTTCCAGCAATAACTTGTCTTCGCCAAGGATTTACCAAGGGCAAAAATTTGAAGCTCAGAGCATACATTCATCTTTCCCGATACATGATGTGTCCGATGTCGAGAGTCCCCATATTCCATCTCACATGCATCCAAGCACCAATTTGGATGAATACAACCAAACATATATAGCAGAACCTACGAGTCACGCAGGATTGTTGTATAATGATGTCCAGGCAAGCAGCCCCATGCTTGAATATCCGACCGAAAGTGACTCAGTGGGTTCAGAATTGTTCACTGGCATCGGCAATGACATTGACGACTGGGGTATATCTTTTATTCCATCAACAAAGAGCCAGTTCTCGACTGAGGAATATTGGGCTCTGTTTAATGACTCCCAGCCCTACCCTTTGGGTACGCTGCATAACGGACGATGAACCCATTCCTTTCGCAGCTTGACGCCCTGTCTCCATTGTTCTTTTTACATACACCTATCTATATCCTACAGTATTATTTTTTGGAAAGACAGTTTGAGGAAGAATCTCTGTGTGAGATGTACCTTTGTGAAAACATTACAACCTACTGCATACTCTGAACTCCTTTGCTAGAACGTCTTACATACCATACATATCATACCTTCTTGTAGAGACAATCTTTGTTTCTTGCTTTGTTGAATTCATAGATGAGATACAGACTCAACAAAACTAAAAAACTCACCATTCTGTTCCTGCTGCATGATCGACGGGCCAAACTTCTGGTTTTGCCGTTGCAAGTAACGTTAGCAACATCGTCGGCAAATGTCCGCGGGTTAGGTGGCTACCATACCATCGGCTTGCGTGTTGTCCAGGGAGTTATCAATCTGGGGCTATTGGCAGATCTGGCATCGTCGCACACATCGTCGACATGGCTTCTCATCGTCACATTTGGGCTTGGATGCCGCACAGGTCTTGCATACCTGCGATACACATGCTCTGATCCCGAGGGATGTGTTGGATCGGTGATGGTCATCTGTAGAATGATGTCCTTGGGTTTGTCGTCAAAGAATATCGCTAAGAAAAAAAATTAACAATAAGTTGTGACAATATTCCCTGTTGATAACCGACATTCTTGTGAATCCTTTACCACACCTCTCACAAGTGAACGGTTTATCCGCAGTGTCTGTATTAGGTGATCAGCTCTCAACCCGAACAGCTCACAATTGATTATGCTTTTATATATGGGCAACCTACGAGATCGGACATATCTGGTGAGATGATCCGCGCGGGCATATTCTTTCTGTTGTAGTTCAAAGGAAGATTCATTTTTTTTTGTTTATTCAGAGGGAAACATGAGGCTATATATACAACAAGAAGATCAACTTGATTCTTCGTAGACATACTTCGGGATTAATTCCGAAGGTTCGGCTCGGTTCCTGATCTGCACCAGCCTCATATCACAACACTTTCTTACAGACCTCACATTGATAAAATTCTCTAGAACGGGTCAGTTGTGTTTCCGGCGCGAGTAGCCACATCTGGCCGGCCAGAGCCATCCATGGTAAGTTCGGAAGTCAAAAAGCTTTTAGCAATCGTTGGTTGTGCGCAGGGGTTAAGAGTTCGGGAAGTGGACCACTTCGGTATCGGGATCTGTCGGATGATCGACATCCACCGCTGAGTCAGCAGAGGATCCACCAGAGCAAACTTAATGCGAGTGGAGATGGTGCTCAAAAATTAGAAAAAATAGGGTATTTATCGATGCCCAGGATTCTCCAGCTGAGTTTATCGAGCCCCTGAGCCTACAGAATGTCCCGTGCCCATGAGCTTGTGAGTGGTGAATGAAAGCTCTGGAGGGGGCTTTCTGGTAATAGAACCGACCGTATTCACGAGGAGTATAACATGATCGACTAGAAGACTGCGAGGCATGTGTTTTCCTATCAATTCCCTCGGCTCTTCCAATAAAGCATCTCCTAGGACCAGTCAGGGGCGCATGATATCCCCGGTTATTTAATTTTTATGAGAATTGATGGTTTTCTATTGCATCTAGTTCTATTCGCCTAAAAGCCGATATATAGTCAAGGGATAGGAGCTATTTTCGATCGCTAATTAGGTCGTACCCGACGTAGCCGCCTTATCTCTAGCCTAACTAACCTACCATAACTCTATCGTCGTAGCCTAGGTCGGCTAAGAAGACTATCCGCAAAATTGACATAGCTAAGGTAAGGAATACGTCTACTGTTTGAGAAATAAAGAATCTAGGCTTGTGGACTGTTTAGGCAAGAGACTAGGTTTATATTTGATTCCTACTCTTACAATCTAGTAGGATGTAAGGGAACTATAAGGGGTAATCTATAGCTCTAGTAGGCGGACTATAATTAAGTTATAGTCGAGGAATCGCATAAGAAGAAGAATAGATCGTTATCTATCTAAAATAGTATTTATCTAAGTCTTTAGTCGGTATTTCTTATGCGTATGCCTCCTCAACTCTATCTTATATTCTACTAGCTTATTGTAGTAGTTATAGCAACGGTCGTCTAGATACGTAGCTCTAAAATAACGCAAAAGGTGTTTGTAGCGAGCATAATATTTTATTCGGCGTTTATCTAGTTCAACGGTATTTCTATAGCATTAGAAGTATCCTAAAAGTTTGATAGATATTCGAATATAAGTTCCTACCTTTCGTAGTACTTCTTTAGATAGCAAGGATAGCGATTAGTTTGTAGTAGAAACCTAAGCTAGAACACTATTTACTATAATATTCTTCCTAGTAGGGGGTAGCGGCCTAGGATAACGTCGACCTCGACGAGGCCTACCCTCTCGTACGTCGTAATATATACGAATAGCCTCTATAGCCTTATTACGCTACGTCTACTCTACCTCTAAAGAGAGCGATGTCGGCTAAGTCGTCAATTTCCCTAGTAAGAAGATCTACTAGGGGAGTATATATTCCTCGGTCCGTAGTATCTCTTTGGTTTCTTCGTCGTAAAGCGTACTATCGGCGAGTTGCCGCCCGATGTCAACGATAGCCTAGTAACTGTCAAAATCCTCCCTTATACGCTTCCGAAGATCGTAGAGTAGCCGGTTACGCGTATTCGTAACGTTCTTCTTTAATTAATATAGCCGGTCTAGCGTTTTGTAGCCCTTCTTGTTAGCGCGCTTAAGCTTTTCGGCGAGATTTTCCCGTTTTAGGATAGCTTCTTATAGCTCTAGATTATCTTCTATACTTACCTTCTACTCTTCTATAAGCTCTCGAGGCCGCCGAGTATCGATCTATCTCCCTATTCGAGTAACCGCCCGTATTATCGTAGAGTTAGGCTCTAGGCCTCGTATTAAGGCCTATATATCTATGCTAATACGGCGTAGAAGGTAATATTTTAGAAACGTCCGAATATCGGTATATTTTATAATTAGATTTTGCTATATATTACTAACTAGACCTACTATCCCTAACTACTAAGTATTAGTATTACTTAATCTCTTATTATCTTTTTAGAAGACAAACTTACCGCTTTTATTTAGAATTATGCTACCGCTATACTAGAAGTAGTACGTAAATAGACTCTATTTAAAGCTAGCGATTTCCCTAAAAGTCTAAAGCTAGCTAGATAATAAGCCTAGTAAGATAGGCTAGTTACGATAGAAATTGATCTAGCCTTTAGTTGCTTCGACTTTATAGAATATATAATATTTAGCTTTTTCGAGCTTTAGTAGAACTTCTATCTACTACCGACCTTCTTCTAGGAATAGGCGTCGAAGATCTCCTATAGATCTAATTCCGGAGGCACGGAAGGTATCGTTATAAAAGAGTATACCGAGTAGGAACGTATACGGACTTAGTATAAGTAATAGATCGTAGATAATCTCTAGAATTAGGAAAGTATTTCTAGTTAAGTATTAGAATAAATATCAATAGATTATATAAAGTTCGGATTAGAAGAAAAAAGGACGGATTCGTACCCCTATATAATACCTAGGTATTTTTTAGCGAACTTATAAGTAATCTTAAGCAAGATCTAGGGCGGTCTACCTTTAGGATCGCGCTAGATTAAGTATACTAAATACTTATATTATAACTTTCGTATAGCATTAATTTGGTTTATAGTAAAGTAAGCTATAAGGTTATAGAGATACTACTATATTCTTTATATACCGATATAGAAACGTTTCTCTATAATACGAAGGACCGTTTCCTAGAGAGGAACTAAATCCTTAATATATATTAGCGTCTTCTCCTTTTCCTCGGTATTTAGGTTTTGTCGCTATATAATATTTCGAATACTCTATAAAAGACTACTCGTTAATTATATATTATTAAAATAGAGATTTATTCCGACCTTTCTTATTCGCTAGCTAAGCTTATTATATATAGGATCCCTATTAACTTATTTATAATAGCGAAGGAATATCTTCTAATTCGTGTCTAAGGTACTAACCTTTCTTATTCCTTTTAATCGTCGCCTATTCTTGCTACAGCGGAGCTAGAGGTACTAACGAAGGAATAGTATAAGTTCTTTTTTTCCTATAGCTCAAAGAGCGATATTTAGGTCGGCCTACTTTAAATAGAGAGATAGCTATTCTTTCTTATACTACTTCCGGCTAAATCTTTTTATAGGTAATTATAAGCTTCCGATCTAACTTCCCTACTTAGTTTAATATACCTTTCCTAACGATCGCGTATCCTTACTATTATTTCTCTAGTCCTATCCGTATAGCTATCGTCCCCGCTATTAGATAACGTATTATCTAACTCGATATCTAGATCTATTGTAGAACCGTCCCTATTAGTATTACTAGAGATAGAGCTAGAAGTATACCTCTATCGAGCGTTCTATTCTTAGACCGTGCTTAAGTCTACTAGCGATTTCCCTAATCTTAACTTCTTTGCTCGTTTTTGCTAGCGAGCGCAATTTCCCCTTTCCTTATCAAAATTACTGCTAGGAGTAACTAATAACGCTTAGCTACGTCTACGTTTGCCAACGTAGGAAGCACGAGAATAGCTTATCCGGAATAACGACGATAGGGGGTCCGGGCTCGAAATTTTAGTTTCTAAGTTAGAGCTACTTACGTCTAATACTATATAGAATAATTTAGAGCTTAGGCTTTTATCGCTATAGCGGCGTCGCGTTCTCGCTATCTATATATATTAGTGCTATAATCGAGTAGAAACGTAGGGTAGGGGCCCTACGGTATATAGGAAATATAGCGACTAAGCTAATAGTAGGACTTAGCAATTTATCGAGAGTAAATATATTCTAGAGCGATAATAGTATCTAGAGAAGAGTATAACTTCCAATTTTAAGCGGGTTAGGGCGCAATTTATAGGGCGCGACTAATATCGTACTAACAACCTTTTTTTTTCGTATTATAGTATATACTTAGGGAATATATATATAGCTATATAGGCTAGGGGCGGGGAAGATAAGCCGAGGGTGCGTAGTAGGTAAGCCGAGGGTAAGCAAAGGGTAAGACGAGGTAAGACGAGGTGAGACGAGCTATGATAGACGCATGAACGAGGCTCCCTAGGCGTTTAGGGTAGGTCGGGCCTACATTAGTGGGTACGTGGGCGACTCGCTACTATGGCCGTGGCAAGAAAGCTATGGGCTAGCGACGCCATTTTCGGCGTTAAATGACGCCGAAAATGGCAGCTTCGGGCCAAATCGAAATTTACTTCTAGTAATTCCGGCCGATAAAGGAACTATATTTACTCCTTTATCTTTACCAACCACTATAGGAAGCGAAATAACAACAAATCTATTACTAAACTCGTAAGCTACTACTACTTAGGGTCTAACGAATCAAAATATAGGAACGCTAATAACTAGGCTCTCCTAGGCTTTATATAACGTTTCGGCTTCTATAGTATTAGCTTCTATAGGCTCTATCTTGATACTTGCCTTCTTTGATTAGCAAATGCCGCCGTTTCCTTTTATATAGTTCGTCTTAAATAGCGGATATATAGGTCGATATAAGACTAAACAGTTTAAGGGGCTTCCTAATTCTTGTTCTTATTCTTATACAATCTCGATCTTATAAGCTGCCTTTAGTTTAGACAAATTTTTTATTAGATTGTTCTTTCGTCGTATTTATCGTATATAGATAGAATTGCCTTAATTAGAATAATACTTTCTAGTAGAAGGTACCCTAAAATCACGAATATAAAAACTTAAGAGTTGATATCCTAAGTATTTACATCTATAAGTCTACGATAATACTACCCTACCCTATTATTGACATTAGTTTCCGAATTCATCTATATTTAGCTAGCGGCAATACGGCACTACTAGAAAGATAAAGAAGAATATCTCGGTTCTCTCTTATAGCCTCTTTGATTTCTTATGAATCTAAGCTTAGGACCCAAAAATTCTATTCTTGTCTGACCTAAATGTCTCTTCTTTTAGATAGCTACTAATTATTTCTTTTAAGGATTATATTTATTTCTTCTAAGGACGAGCTATATCCTATATTCTCTAAGCAACATTGATAGATTGCATAGATACTAATAGGAGGACTATAGGACTATGAAGGAAGACCTAGGGTTATAGGGAATAAGTTTTATATCCAACTTATAGCCTTTAGATCCTAGACATAACATATAGGACTACTAAATTATTCTATTTATTCTATAGAATTATTAGCTTCTCTATATAAAAGTCTAGCGTCTTAAGCTTTACCTTCGGAAAGAATAAGCTCGCAAAAAACTACTAACGCGGGCTTTCTCGTAATAGGTACAACGAGGAAATCTTGCTAGCTCGAGCTACGTATCTTAGCTTAATAGGTACGGTTATACTATAGTATATATACTAATAGGAAAACCATATCTAGGTGCTTCGATCTACGTATCTAAGACATAGTCGTATCCCCTTTTCCGGAGTACGGGCCCCTAGTTACCAAAAGGTAGCGGTAGTATTATTGCTATACGATCTAAGCTAGTAGGGTAGGTTAGATAGTAAGACGGCGGTTGTAATAAAGTAAAGTATTTATCTTATTATTGATACAACAAGGAGATTCGACTTAGATAATTTCTAAGCGAAATAGTAAAGCTTATAGACCTACCGTTCGAGCTCCTAAGACTTATTACTGCTAGTCTAAATAGATCTACTCTTAAGTCTTTCTCCCTAGTAAATAAAAGGTATAGAGTAGCGAGTAAATACGGTATTTTTAATACGGTTAAAGTTATGTTTTCGGAGCACGATCTCGATATATTAGAGGAATTAGTAAAATCCCCTCTAGTAGCGTACGTAAAAACCCTTTATTATAACGCCTCGGAGCTATTCGATCTATATATGTTATACGAGTATACTTTGTAATGCCCTTAGCTAATATCTATAGTAATTCGGTATTAGGACTATTTTACCTTTTGTATATATACAATATAGGAGTATATAAGAGACTACGTAGATTTCTACTAGAACCTTCGAGGAAAAAGTTTTACTTATAAGGCGATTTACTCCTATTTCAAGGGGCTCGTCAATAGCCAACGGGTAATTCTAAAAGAACGGAAAGATATTTGGGTATTTATAGAATATCTACCCCGTCTCTCGGGCCTTAGGACTATCAAATTATCTTTTACTAGGGTTAAAACGGACTAGCTATTATAATTTTCTCAACGATTGTTTGTTAATAGTAGAGAATTATTTTCTATTTACCTTAAAGCGGTATTAAGAGGCATAGTAGTAGCCTAGCATAAGGGATTAATTCCTAAATCTATAGAGGTAGAGGGAATATATTCGAGATCGATTACTAAGTACGTAAACATACTAGAGGCCGTAGAGCAAGGACTAATATATATAAAGTGCTTTAAGCTAATTAATAGCCCTAGGTTATTTAGCTTAATGTCTACAATCTCTTTACTATATTTGCGGAGATTCGAAGTGTCAAATTGTTGGCTTATAGGCTCCGACTTTATTAGCTTTTTAGAAGCTTATAACGGGGTTGTATAGTATATCGAGTTTCACAAAATAAGTCTATTCTATAAAAGGTTCGGACGAGACCCTCGATGCTTATGCTACGTAAAAACGTTTTAGGAAGTTGTCTCTAAAACTAGAAATACTGGAAAGATAGAGAGTCTAGTAGTTATACGTACTCCTCGAACTTAAATAAATATTTATTATTCTATACCTCTACGGTCCTTTAGGGAAATTAGTTATGGTTAGCGTTTATATCTTAACCGTAGTAGTAGTATATTTCCTCTTTTTTCGTAAACCAACTATATATAGCAATAGCATTGAAACATAGCGCTATATAACAAGGATAAGCAAGAGTAGTAACTAAGTTCGACTAGACTTAAAATAGCCTATGCGCCTACCGCGGATATATAAAGCTATAGGCCTATTATTCAAAACCTACTTTAAGGTAGTATAGACGAGCAACTCCTTCTATTCGGAAATAAAAAACGGGCTTCTTAGAGAGCAACCTATAGAAATCGTCTTTCTCAATATATATATAAGATTCGAAGCCCTCTTACCTATTCTTGCTAATATCCTAGCTAGGGGAGACTCTTAGTATTAGAGTTTAGCCGTCTAAGGTACGACTAAAGACAGAAGAAGATATGTATTATAGATAGCAAATAGACGATCTATCTCTTAAGCCTTTGTTTTAGAAGCATCTAAGTAAACACTTAGTAGGTGCTTATATGCTACTTCATAGAGGGGTAGGTTAGAAGTTTCGCGCGGTCCGCCTAGAGAAGGTAGTTCGTTACTATATCGATTAAGAGAGTAGAAATTACTAAACTATCTTAGGATATAAAAAAGCAGATAGACCTTAACCTAATCGCCTAGCTATAAGCCGAGAATCTTAGTCTAGCTAAGAAATTGAGACTAGCCGAAGAAAAAGTATATCGTAGCGAATAGGCTACGATAGAGGCAGAGAATAAGATAAATTCCTAAAGGTCTATTATTAGGGAGGCCTAAATAACTATTTATCTTTACTAGTAGGATATCCTTAATTAGATAGCCCTTTATAAATAGTACTAAGTAAGGTATCTATAGTACTCGAATATATTAGGTTAGATAACGGTATTCTTATAAGGTAATGCCTCCGAAGTAGCTATATAGCCTTCTATATAGACTTAAAGAAATAGTTGACTTTTTTCTTAATAACTATTGTATCTATATAAATTTAAGTATTATAAAAACGTAGTATATTATATTCTCTCGCTACGGTTCCCTATATATATATGATTCTATCTTTGCTAACAATCTTTTTTACGCCTTGTATTTTTCGATAAAGACCGAAAAGACCGAGAAGTCTAAATAAAGTATTAGAAAAACACCTTAAGCTAGCGTTTTATGTTCGAAGTATAGGTTCCGTAATGCTTTTTTTGGTACGCAACACCCTTCTTAATTAGCGATACCCTTCTTAATTAGCGATACCCTTCTTAATTAGCGATACCCTTCTTAATTAGCGATACCCTTCTTGATTAGCGATACCCTTCTTAATCAGCGACACCCTTCTTGATTAGCGATACCCTTCTTGATTAGCGATACCCTTCTTAATCTACGATACCCTTTTTGGTTTTTATTTCTTCTATAGGGCTCGGAGTAGTAACTAAGTTTCCCTTTTTAGTATACATAAGCATAAGCTTACGTCCCCTATTTACCCTAGTATAAATATAAAACCTAGTTATGCCGCGAAAAATAAATTAATTAACATATTATTATTTTCCTAAAGATTTCTACCGAATATAGCAAAGAAAAGGAATAAGAAGGCCTAGAAGGCTCAAAAGAGCGTACGCGATATCTAGATACCTATTTCCGACCGAGAAAGCCTATAAAGCGAGTCTTCGAGATCGTAGGAGTTAAAGCATAGAGCTAGCCAAATTAATAAAGGCAAAGATACCGTCTAAAGAGCAAAGTTTGCTAGAAGCCTAACTAGCGAAGGCGATTTTGCCCTAAACGTAAGCGACTATAAGTCAAACGACGAAATAGATCTAGAATTGAATAATACTTCCGATCAAGATATCCCGATTTAGTATTAGCTAGATCCTATAAGTCGTTAGGTAAAAGAGGTTATTCGAAGCGAAACCTCGAAAGAGTTAGAAAGAATAGTAGAGGAATTTTTTATATCTAATAAGCCTTAATATAAAAGATGTTAACAATTTTTCTAGAGACTTAATTAGTAGATCTAGGGGGCTAATAACTAGAATAATATCAATAATATTAATATCGGTACTATTCCCGAGACTAGTTATAATAGCCTATGTTAGACCTAGTAGTAAGTAGTAAATAACGCTATCGTAAATAACTCCCTAGGAGAATTTTAGGCTACCTTTAATTAGACTCGCGATCTTCTAAAGCTTTTCAACAAAAGGTACTATCTTCCGCAAACCTAGAATATCAACGAAGCGTAGGTAGAAAATAAGATTAGGGCCCCTAATCCTAGGACTAAAGATAATACTAGTTCCGCTTTTAGTAGCGACGATAGTTAATCTACTCCGACTAGTTAGCCTATAATAAGTAAAAGCCTTAGTAAAGAATCCGATATTAATACCGATAAAAATAACTAGATAGGGCTCGATGCCTTAGAAGCAAGAACTATAAAGTAGCAACGCCGATTAATATTAGCTAAAGTCTTATACTAGTAGCCTAAAGGCACTAGCTCTTAGATATTTATACGCTACGGAGACCGGAATACGCTAATCTATCGTATTCGTGCTAGATTATACGAGAGCTATAATCTAAGTTAGGTAGAACGCGTTTTGACAACGAAAACTCGCGGAACCGCGAAAGTAACCGGGACTAGGGATAGGCTTCCTAAAAAATTTTGGAAGTATAAGCGAAGAGACGTAGAGAATTTCCTCGGTATTAGTTAGAAGGTAGAAAACGATAATAAAGATAGCCTAAATCCTCTTAAGTCTCTCTAGCCTATAAAAGGCGTAGTCTACCCCTAAACTCGGACTCTTATAAAATAGAAGGACGGCGCGACTATACTAGAAGGGCGATTATTTATCCGTCGTATTACGGCCGGTTCGGCGTTAGATAGTAACCGAGTAATATATCAAAAAGTAGAAGAACTCGAGACGGCTTACCGCGAAAAGCATAGGCTAGAGGAACTCGACGATAATAACTACGATAGTAAAGATATCGATATAGGGAGCGATAGCTCTATTAAACCAAAAGAAGTTCGCGATAAAAGATATTATAGTAAGCCTACTCGTTACTCGAATATAGCTAAGAAGAAGACGATAAGTCTCTCCTACTACGAGACTAGTAAAGGTAGTAATATAGGAAGCGACGCCTCTATATACTTACGCAATAGTCGTTATAGAAGATACCGTAGAGAGCTAGTTTCTTATCGGAAGACAATACGTAGACAAAAAGTAGAAAAAGATAAAGATATAATTAGAAAACTTAAACAAGAGATCTAACGACTAAAGAAAGGAAGATCTATATCCCCTAAGGATAAGCGTAGAGCGTAGCTAAGGACTCAACGCCGACGTAGTCGCGAGCGTATAGACTAATAAACACGATTATATATTTAGCTAACTTACTTTAAGCTAAATTTTATTCCGTTATAAGTAGGCGTCGAATAGCTCGAGCTCGCTACTACTCGACTACTTAATATACGTAAGAGTAGAAGCTTTTTTTTTTTTTTGTCGGTTTATTTATGCCGTTTTACTAGGTATCTAGATATAAGTAGGCCTTATTTTTAGAATACGAGATTATTTGCCTTTCTAGTTCTAGTAGAAAGCCCTTCGGTAGACCCTTTCTCTTATACGCTAGGTATTACGTTACACAATAATTCGCGTAGGGCTTTTCGTACTATACTTATATATACGTATAGACCCTTCGCTATTATACGCTATACCTTAAGCTAGTATTAGGGAACGTATTACCTAATAGTACTTCTATCTAAACCTAATATAATTAATAATAGTATTACTAATAGCGTAAAACGTTATACCGTACGTAGGACGCGCCTAAAAGTAGTTATTCTATCCCCTTCTCTTTTTAGGGCTTAGTTCTATATCGAAATCTATAAGAATACGTTATTAGAGGGGAAGACCCTCGGTAAAGGAAGGGAAAAGTCGGACGATACCTCGATTATTATATCGATAAATAATTACTCCTAACGCGACCTAATAAAGCGATTTAATTATCTTAATATCGATTCGACTACCGTAGAAAAATAGCTATTAAGGTAGGGCAAACTATTTTGTCGAGGCAAGAAACTAAGGCTAAGTATTACCTTTAAATATATTAAGGACGACCGTTTATCTAAAACTACCTTAGGTCGGAAGGTTATATATAACTAAATAAATACTCTAAGAGCGAGACGCTTAACTAGATACCGAAGAAAACGTATCTAGGCAAGAATTAGTATAGCGGGGTATTTACAACCTAATACGTTGCCTATCGCCCTTATGCTAGTAAGACCTATATAGGAAAAAATACTATAGATTAAGGAGCTATTATTTAAGGCGACTTATCGCCTTTATAGAGAAAGATAGTACTTTATAGTCTTATAAAGACGTCCTAGACAATTTTCGAGAAGATCTATATATAGAAGAGCGCTATAGACTAGAGAGCTAATAATCTAAGAACAATAAAAGGGTCGGTACCTAAGGAAGCTATCCTCCTATAAATATTAACTTTAATAGGTTAAAACCTTCCCCTAAATTAGATACGTCTAACCTAACCGTAGCTATAGTAGTACTTCTACTACTAAATAGGTAAGTTATAGATAACCTTAATATTGCTAGACTACGAGATATAACTATTAGAGAATATAGCGTATTGTATAAAGCGAAAGTCGGTAGCGACAATTTAAAAGCTTAATTTCGATAAACGTACGATATAGCGTTAGTAAATAGTCTAGATATTAAACTAATCTATAAGGACTAAGATCCGTTATTCTTTATCGACAAAGGGATTTTAGTAGGTATTATACGCTAATTCGTTATAGATATTAGTAAATAGGTAAGGTATATAAGGAACGTCTTACCGGTCGACTAAGCTACGTAGGCCGTAGCTTAAACGTATAGGAAGGCGTAAGAAGGCGTTAGTATAGATATTAGATTAACTATTTAATTACTTCTATTTAATACGTCTCCTTTAGTTTTAAAGGACGGGGTAAGCGCTCTTCTACCGCCTTCTACCGCCTACCCGCCTCTATCCGCTCCCTACCCCTTTAGGGTTAGCGTCCTTACCTACGTCCCTATTCGGGTTTAGTACTACCTCTAGCCGCTTTTACGGCCCCCGTTATCTACCCCCTATCTATAAAATACCGCTCGCCCTCCTCGCAACTTATCTACGTACTTTCCCTTCTTTCTTCTCTCTATCCCCCTTTCTTTCGGCCCCCTACCGACTCCTACGTACTGCCCTTTTATTTTACCGGAGATACCGCTCGACCCGCCGCTTAGGCCTTTCTAGCTAGCGTTGCCTACGACGTAGGCTAGTCTCTTACTAGTTAAAGCCTCGAGACTATCTAGCCCTCGGCTATACCGTATAATCTAATGCTACCCTTTCTACTAATAGTTAATTATACTACGAAGCTATCGAGAACGCCTTTTATTCGCGCGCCTTTCTACGCTAAGCGCCTCGCTTACTTTGCTAGCATTGTGTTGCGTAGTTATAGAATAGCGTCTCCGATATCCTCGACGCGTACGTCTTACTTTGCCCCCGGTCCGTCTAACGTTGTATTATATAGCCCCTAGTACTATAGGTATACCTCGGTATACTTGCTGCTAGGCGCCTTAGAATAAGACTCGTTATCGTCGGTTTCCCTAACTATTTTTACCTAATTAACGAGTCTTTGAAACGATAGCGCCACAATACGGGCTAATAGCGAAAATCTCGTATTCTTGCCTAATCTTAGTCGATACTATATTCTGTATCACGAGGCCGACGACGGACCGCTACTCTATAGACGGCCTACGATTATACGTATATTTGAGTAAACGGAGACCGGGTTAACGACTACGGTAGACCTAGATTATAGTAGGCCGCTACGGACGTATATAGAAGCTTTTGCCGGCGGCCTACGGTTTCTTGTCGCGAAACCTATATAGCCCCGTATCTTAGATAAAATAACCTAGGTTAGAGGAGTTAGAGGAGCCTTTTATAACTACAAAACTTATCGGGTATAGATAACGTCGATTTTGTGATATTTAGAGATAATATTTGCTAGAGAGCTAAGTACTAATTCCCCGAGTTAGGATCGGACGATTCGGAGCCTACCGTTTTTATCGGTTAGTATCCTTAAGCTATTAATTCTAGAAATCCTATCGAGACAAGAGAACTTCTAAATATTAAAACAATCGATCCTACAATCTTAAACGACTATAACTCTCTAGGTACTAGGTATATTCAAACAACGGAAAATATTACCTATATCGCAATACGTCCGGACGGGGAATCCGCTCGCTTCCGGAATAAAGCTCTACCTCTCTAATATAGACGACAAAATACAAATAGAACGATAGATCGTAACTACTAGTCCTTAAAAACAATAAAATATTCGGGTATTAGGAAGAGGCGTATAAGAAATAGCTCCGGTCTATATAGCAAAGGCTCCGGTTATTGTTAGAGCGTTTCTTTCCCTACTATTCGTGCTTAATTCTCCGCTTTTTTAGTCGAAGACCGACTATAGTTCCTATCCTAGCTATTTAAAAGGGCTCTACCTCGTTGCGTTTCTACGCCTTCGAGCGTAGATATTAATTCTCCGTTACGATATATCTCTAGTTAAGATATTAAAATAACATACGACTATGATTATACGAGATTAAATACCGAATTAACTAACGCGTAATATACTCTCTATAAGAAAAGGCCTACCGTAGTCCGTAAAAGGTAGTCAATTATTGGTAAAGCTTAAAGAAAAATAAGATCTCTCTTAGTCGGAAGTAACGCAACGCTTTTCGCGAAAATTCCCTAGAAAGAGTAAAGGATCTATATAGGTATACTAGTATACGACGCTTAAGAAACAACGGCTATCTTTAGAGGATAGTATATAAAAAATCCGATCTATTTAAATACTATTCTCTCCTTTTTTTTCTATCTATACTTAAACCTATAATTCGCTTTTTCGATATACTAATATACTAAGGACCTATAAAATTCCTAGAAATATAGGTATCTTTATTTATTTTCAAATTTCTCTTAATATAGTAGTTCTTTCTACTTATCTACTTCTAGGAGACTAGCCTATCCTAATTGTATATTTCGATTATTTATTAGAGTTAACAATTATTTTAGTAGTACTCTAAGGCCTCTACCTTCTAGGTCTCCTAATAGAAGTTATTAGTAATACCTATAGCTCCTAGAAGTCCGGTAAAGAGCCTAAGGAACCCTTTCTAATTAGCGAGGTCGTAGCCGCAACAAAATCGGAATCTATAGATAAGCCGGCTATTCCTAATAATCGTTCCGAGATCCGAATACTCTTTCGCTTCAAAATACTTCGCAAAAAAAATTTCGTCTTTACCGATAGAATTTTTACCCGCATAAAAATTAGCAATAGGGAGTAGGATAATCGGTAAATTAAATGCTCCTAACTTAGAATCCGTATACGCCTACTCCTAGTCGATAATACCGGTGATATTAAATTTATCGTCGATAAGAATTTAATCTCCCTTCTCGTCCGTATGCTTTAAGTAGAACTTTCTATCGTTAAGATGACTTTAAGAGTAGGCCTCCGGGACTTTGTCTAAGAGAAACCGATAAATCAAAAACGCATCGACTAGCCGATCGACGTACGACTCCTATCGAATAATTAAATCCAAAATTAATTAGATATATACGCTAAAGTACTCTTTAGTAGAGAAGAAGGGGCCGAGCGCTTTTATCTAGGAACTATAGTATTCTGTCAAGGACTCTCGAGTAAATAGTCTAATATCATGAGATCTAGAATAGTATATAGAACCCGTTATAGCGAAAGGATAAGTATATAGCTCTATGTAGACGTCTATAAGCTAACTTATTATCTTTCTTCTTTGCTTAGGAGTAGCAAGCGACTAGCGTAAGGAACTTCTAGGTAGCTTCTCTATGAGAATATATCCAACGCTAATAGGGTTCGTTTCACAAAAATTAAAGTTAAAAACTTTCGGAGCTAGGACTTTAGTTTTACTAAGAAACTATAGGGTTGAGACCTCGCTACCTAAAATGTAATCTCGTAGCTCCGCTAGCGGAGAAGTAGTATTAGACCTTCGAATACGCGCTAGCTAAGTAATTCTATTATCGAATGATATCTCGATATAATAATTTATCCCCCCTATAACTAAGCTACGTATTGATCTATCATACCGAAGATCGTGTGGTATAGAATAAGTAAGCCCTCCCCGAAGAGCTAAGGCTCGAGAAATAAGCGTAGAAATATCCATTTTATTAATAAGTTTAGTGATCTTATCCTCTTCGGCTTTCCCAGCGGCGGGGTCGTATTTAGCTTCTTCCTATCTATAGAAATTAGTATAGCCTATAACGCCGTTACTTTTAACTTACCTCCTATTTTGGATAGGTATAGTAACTTAGCCCTAAATATTTCGTATAAAGATAACGATTGTATAGAACGTATTCCCCGTCTATACGAATAGCGGCTTTGTTGTAGTTTTTAATATTATATAACCATATCGATATTTGCGAATCTTTGTTAGCCTCTTAAGTATACTATAGTAGCAGAAAAGACGACTAGGTCTACTATTTATTTGTTTAGCCCTTATAAGATATATCGTATAAATTTTTGTTAAGTTTAGTAAGGACGAGAAACTAAATATACCGCCAATTTGATACGTAGCCTCTACGTAGAGCCTAAGATTCCTAACCTACTAGGGTTTTTACCTAGCTAAAGCCCGTAGATTAAGTAAAGCCTTCGCTAATTCGAGTATCTCGTACTACGTAGCTTATGTGGTATAAGCCGCTTAAATCGCAATAGCGCTTAGTTAGGAGATTTAATAGGCTATACCCCTTATTTGTGTGATAGTTACGTATAAATAGCGGTACGAAGCCGATATATCACAAATTGTAAATTATATCTTACTATAGCTACCGAAATCTTAAAAGGAGGCCGATTTCCATAAATCGATCGACTAAAAACAAATTATTTATCTTATTACGAATTTCCTCTTCACAATTCCCCTACCTACTATATTGACTATCTATCGATTTTTCTTAGGTCGTTCTTAGTCGAAACTAACGAGAATACCGAGCCCTACGATTAAATATATGAAAGAAGGCTATACTAGCTAGCCAGAGAGCGGATCTAGATATTATACTACCTATAGTAAGGTATCTATACTAAGCTAGCTCTATCGGTATTAACTTATATTCTACAATAGAATAAGATTTGAAATAAGAGCAATAGATAAATTAAATCTAGAAATAGTCTAAAGCCCTCTATAAAGCTTAATTCTAGGCTTATTGCTTATGCTACCTTTATCTATCTACTATTTTTTATCTTCTATATACCTTACCTACTTTAATAGCTATCTCCCTACCTATTATAAGCCTTAAAGGTACCGTAAGTAAAAGTTATTTAGTAAGCTATTTATGAATTATTTGCTTATACTAATTCTATAGCGTCTACTATAGTTGCGTAAAAGCTATGCTAGGAGCTAGGCTTAGGAGACGAGCCTATAGTCTTAAGACTCTACTTACTTATGAGCTAGGTAGACTAGTTCTCTTACGGGATTAGTTAGGGAATAAAGTTAAATAGGTTAACCTTTCCTCTACGGTAAGGCTCTACTATTATACGCTATACTTGCCCCTTTTCTATAGCGAGGATAATTTAGCCTCCGGCTAATTAGTAGAACAAGGTATCAAGACCTACGAGCGAATCGCCGTCGAAGACTACGTTCGCGATATAATTACGGAGCTCTACAAGATCGATACTATACGAGATGACTTCGGAAATAGAGATAGTATTAGGTTTAACAATCACAAACACTCTTTTAACCTAAGCGATAGTAGCAAAGCAAATTCAAGCCTATTATTAAGTATATACTATCCAAGACCTAATTATTTCTATATCTATTATACTTAACGGCGGTATAGCAAAGAAGAGTTTCGACTAACTTAAATTTGTATAAGCGTACTCGACGTAACAAAGTAAGGGCTATTTAATACGAAGCATTTATTCCCTCTTAATACCCTTCCTTTTCTTTAAGTCCTTCTATAGCACTAACTCCTTTGCTTCGGAGATTTTTATATATAGCTAGAATAATTTAGATACGCGCCGTAGTCTTCTATAAACCTACAAACCGTAGCGTACGATTTTATAGCCTCTATTATAATATACAACCGTAAAGAGTAGATCCGGACTGTCGATAGTATTGTGATTATATATTATCCCTCCAAAATACCGGAACTCTTTAACTTCGGCAAACAGAGCTACGTCTAAAGGCGTTATCTAGGGAACTATTAGAGATAGCCTTAATATAGTAAGACAAAGCGGAGGGACATACTCTAGAGCCGTTGACTTAGCGTTCTCCTAATAAATATTTAAAAAGGGGAAGTATTTTAGAGGGCATCTAGCCCCGAGCGAAATTATCTTCGCTCGCCGCTATAATTATTCTTCCTCTAATAGGATAATAGATACCTATAGGTAAAGAGGGAAGCTCGACAATCCTACTATCTATTATCTCGTCTAATTGCGAGGTAGTAGCACGGTATCTGCTTTTTGAGGCTATAGTAAAGTAAGAAGGCAATACTAAACCTATATTCTACATAGTAAACCTACCGGAACTTTGTTTAGCTTAGCGAGAGCCCGAAATTTTACCCTACGTCTCCTTCCTAAGTTTATTCGAGGGAACTAGCGGGGTCTTTATATACCGATTTATACTTTACGGTTCTAGTACGTACGTATAGAGTATTGATATAGTAGGTTATTAGGTCTAGGTCTTCTTCTCCTTCCTAAAAGGAAGCGTCGTCTTTACGCGTAAAGAAATTCTAAAAAAATCTAGGCAAAATAGCTTAAAAAGAGACTATAGATAGGTATTCTATAATTAAGCTATTCGGGCTAAGGATAGAGAAATATAGACGGTAAAGAGCCTAAGAATATATCGTCGCGGTAGAGATTATAAAGCCCTAACGTAGCCTTTTACTACCGATTTATTATTTTAAGAATAAAGAACAATCTAGTTATAGTAGGTATCCTTTTTTTCCCGGTTGCTACGCGATACTAATATTTAGAGGCCTTATATATGCCTTCCGCTTTCCGAGAAAGTCCTACAAAAATCGCCCTAGTAGAACTACTTTTTTTGCGGATCGGCTCTCCGAATTTCTAGAAGTAGAAACTAGAAACCCTACAAAATCTTAGCGACGACGCTAGGCTATTATTACATTAAGTAACTATAAGAGAACTCTAGGGGCCTAATCTAAGAAAGGATATCTATATATTAGTAAAGTAGATTGTATATAATTTAAACTATAATATAGTTCTAAAATTAACCCTATTAACTTAGCACTTTAATACGTTATTATCTACCTCCTTATAGGAGCTTTAAGCGTTCTTAAGTTGTTAGAGTAACAACGCTTTAATTATAATTATATAAGATAGGTATCGAGGTATTATAGGAAGGATAGGTCCGCTAGAGGATATCTTTGACTTTCTACTCGTTATAGACTAGGCATAGGATAGCTACTAGATCTAAAGTTAAGTATATAGAGCTTATGCTATTAAAATCCTAGGACCCGAATTCTATTTTGACTATACTACAAAATTCTCTTAATAATATACAACCCTAGGTATTTTGTCTCTAATCTTTTGCAAACGCTCCTTAAACTAAGTAGATATAGCACTATTTACTTTACTTCTAGATATTGCTAGACTTAGTCTTCTAGCGTACTCTTGTAGGTACCTAACGTATATCTACTAATAACCGAGGGCCTTTCGAGACTCTAAATCTTCTACCTACTATATAAAGACGATTAGATCTACGTCGCTAAGCGGGCGGAAATTAACGATACCGTATTCTCGGATTATATCTATTATCCCTTCCTCTAATATAGCGAGATCTATAAGGATAGTAGCGCCTAGTCGGATATTGTCTATACTTGCTAGGCTATAATCTTTAAGGAGAACTGTACCTAGGACTACTTTATTAAGGCCCTATTTAACAATAGTCTCTATTAGGCTAAATAGGAAGTTATAGTACTAAACCTATATAGTCTATATAGTTAGATTAAAGGGTTTCAAAATTAAAAATATCTAAGGGGTCGTACCTATAAACGATTACGGGAAGGAGGCTATATAGTAGGGCTAACCCCTATTATAGTTGATTATCCGTATCTAAATTTTAGAAGATATACCTTTATACTTAGAACCGAAGCCAAAAAGAATTAAGTTATTAGATAATAAAGAGTATATATATAAAAGAGGTAAAGCTAGCTCTTATTATTCTTAGAGTTAAGGCAATTAAGTAATTATATAGAGCGTAAAGCGCTTTTATCTTAGAAACACTATCTTCTTTGTCTTCTAGTAGCAATCCTTACGTATAATATACTATATATAGTAGTATTTACTAAATATAGAAAGTAAGGCGGACGGTATATAGCGCCCCGAAGGGAGATATATACTTTAAAGTCGAGACCCTAACTAATAGACTATACGAGGATAAGACAAGCAAGATTTAAGTAGGTTAGGAAAGCGATTAAGTAATTTACCTAGGGCGGTCTAGAACCCCTAAACGCTAGGACCGTAGAGCCTTACCGCCGAGATACTAATCCTACGTAATTATTCGCTAGGCGGATATCGATCCGTAACTTCGATATATAAGAGCGTATATATAAGACTAATAAAGAAAATCGTTGTTAATTATAGGCGCCCTAAGATTACTCCGACTAAAGGCGCTAGCTAGCTACTCCTTTCGTAATCGCGGCTTAACCCTACCTACTACGTTAGCCTTCTATAAGGCCTATATATCGCGCGCTACTAGAAAATTTCCCTAGTTCCCTTAAGAGATAATATCTATAAATAATTATAGGGGGAAGGGCTAGTTAGTAATTTATTAATTAGCCCTACGCTAAGCTCGAAGTATATAGAAGTCTCCCCTTAGGGGACGCTTTTTACTCTACGTAGCGTAAAAGCTAGTTATGTCTACCTCTTCTTTTCTACTATATCCTAGCTAGAGTTAACCGTAGTAGTTCTTATAGTAAACATAAACAAGAGTCGACTACGAATATAAGCTTCTACTATATTTATAGTCGAAGATAACGATTCGGAATACCTTAAGAAGGTAAGATAAATTTTCCCCTAGGGGCGGCCGAGATTAATAATTCTTAGGTAGTTAGTCGATTTTATTGTATAGAATAAAAATCGCCTTTCCTCGAATCTTAAGAGTCGCTTATATAACGCTTTTAGTAAGTAGCCTCGAGCCTTTCTTTTGCAAAATCGTAAGGATACTCTCAACTAAGTACGTTGCGTTAAGCGTAAAGATATCACGATCCTAGAATATCTAAGGGGTACGATTACTACGTATAAGCAACGAGGAGATTTATTTTAGGCCGGCAAATCTTCTAGCTCTCTTAAAGCATCTTCTAACAATACTACAACATATATTACTAGCAACGTTCTTAGCGATCTATAGTATACAAATAAAAGGGGAACGGTAGCTAATAATATCCGTCGAGCCTTCTACTATATAGCCCTCTATCGCGTTATATAACGTATAATAAAGCTCTATAGGATAAAGATATTAACGAGGAATATTAAGTTACTTTACGCCGGTTTAATTTTGAAAGCTTCTAATACTATTTATCCTCAAAGAAAGGACGAAATTGCTAAGGAACTAATATCCGATTATAGAATTAGCTATATATATAATTCTTATACGCGTAAAGAAGGTAATAAGATAATTTTCTACCTTTTCGTAGTACCGCTAAATATATAAGTACTAATTTCTACTTACTATAATTTTCTTTAATTTCTACTAATTGCTATCTAGATATAAAAAGTACTTAAATAAAAGCGACGATATAGATATAGTTCTCTATTATTATAAGTCGATAGGCTTTTAACAAGAGAGCTCTATAATATCTACCGTAGCTAAGATATTAGATATTATAAACGACCGGTTTAAGTCGTAAATATCGCTCTTTAAAATAGGAGCAATTATCCCTTATCGCCTTATTAAGCCTACCCCTAAGCGCGGTAGATACGGTAAGTTACCGGTAGAGCCGTTAGCCTCGAAAAGATTAAAGACGGGCTAACGTAACAACTTAGCAAGGCCGAGACCTATAGCGCGTTTTGATAGAGAGCGCAATAAAGAAGTATCTAGGAGCAATAATACCGAAAGTAGTAAACTTCTACAATAAGCCCTATTTTACCCTAATAGAATTTTCTCTATCGGCCTAGAGAGGAGTATATTCTATATTACCTATTTTAAATTCCTACTTAACTTATAAATTTCTTAGGAAATTGTATACTAAGTCTCTCTACTAACTACCTAGATAAAACAAGCTTAGCGCGGAGTACTATCTATAGTTTAGAAGAGAATATAGTCTCTCGCCTACTTAAGCTACCTATAGTCGTCGGCCCCTTAGTTCAACAAATCGCTAATATAAACTTCTACCTATATAGTCTACTCCCTTTTAGCGTAGATATACCTAGTAATACCGCTCGTTTAATAGATCGATTTCAACTAGAATCGATAATTTATAACATAAACGCTTCCTAGCTTATATAGGACTTTTACTTAGAGACTCTTAATCTAGTAGACTAACTAAATACGGCTTAGCTTATATAGTAGTTTAACTAGTTCAACGGAAATAATAGTCTATAATATACCTAAGGGTTAGGTAGATAGTTCTTAAATAGGAAGTACTCGATTAAGGTTCTCTACTCCTAACTTTTAACGTATTATTGTAATTACTCGCTATTAGATATTATTAGATATCTAATATAGCTAATATAACTAGCCTTCTATTATTCTTAACGTAGATATCGTATTCCTTCAAAATAATATAGTAATAATCTATATCTACTTCGATATTACCGATCTTAGATCTACCCTAATAAGCTATTAGTTCGATTATTATAAAGTTAGTACCTATCGGCGTTTTCCTAGGTAGGAATATAAGCCCTCTACGCCTATACTAGGATATCTTCTAGGGGCGGCCTAGGAATTTCTCTACGTTCTAAACCAACTTAATAGGTAATCAATCGCAGGGGTACGATTAGGCGAACCTTTTCGTAGTCCTACGCTATACTACGTATAACTCCGCTATATATACTAATATCCGTAAATATTAGTTAAAAAGCGGCGGCTTTTATCTTCCTTACGGATACGTCTTTTACAATATCCTCTATATTCCCTTATACTTCTTCCTAGGCGCCTATTTTATTAACCTAGGTAGTACTTCTAACCGATAGAATAGCGGCGGAGAAGGTATAGTTTATAGACATCGCGAGTATTAGGTTAAGCGATTTCGGGATTAGAAGGCCTTTTTCTAGAAAAAGCGTCTATTAGTTAATACTACTAGGCTAATCGGGGAAGATAAATAATAGGCTACGTTATTACGTACCCTCTAAAAGCTTTATCCCTATCCTTATCCCTACTCGAGTTAAGATTTTAGAGGGGGTAAGAGGGGCAATTATAGGCGCTTAGGCTTACTATTACCTAATCTATCAACTTAGGTAGCCGTTGATGCCTAAGTATAACTATAAATCTTACCTTTCCCTATAATAGTTATATAATAGCGGATTTCGGCTATAAATACGAAGATATTTACTAACCTTTATTTAGTAGATTATCTAATATTTTATTACTAGGGTATAGGTAGTAGGAGTATAAAGGCGTAGCAAATAAGTATTTCTTTTTACCGAAGACTCGGTTATATAAAGCGCGAATATCCGAATCTAGGCTATAGAAGCAAATTATATATTCGAATACAATAAATATTTACGATAGGAACTACTATTAAGTTAAAGAGAGGATCTATATTATAGTTAACTAGGCGGATCGCTAATATATTATATTTAGAAAATAAAAGAGGTCGCTAATTTACGGCCGAGGCTAGCTTTAAACCTAAATCGCAATCTACTATAGTAGATTGCTTATTCGGAAGCGAGGCTACTAGATTCAATCGTATATCCAATACGCTACCTTTATAAGGAAAGGTACGGTAAAACTAATCGGGATAATTACCTAATTTATAAACTATTAGCTTTATTACCGTAGCTACGGTAAGAAAGAATTCGTTATTACTAAAAAGAAGAGGGTATAGACCGTATATTCCGTTTGCTTTTTAGGCCTAGTAAGAGAGTTATTAGATATATATATATAGTATTAGGGCCCTTACTTTATCTAGTAAGGCCCGCCTTTATCCTAGATCGTTTATATCTTGTCTCCTAGCGAACGACCCCTTCTAGCTAAGGTATATTCCCTATTGCCTCTAGGTTCCCTATAGCGCTTATAGTTAGTAGACTTATCTATAAAATAACCTATAAAGTATTAACCTCGACTTATAGACTATCCGTATCTAATATAAATCGATTAACAATATTAGACTCGAGATAGGCAATATTATCCGGGCCGCTATTTTCCTAGGTAAAGGGTAGGTCGACCTAGCTATAGAACTATATAAGGTCGATCGAATTAATTAGTACTTTACTAGTCTATCCTCTTATCGGTTCTCGGACCTCGATCCGCTCTTCCCGCCTCGAGCTTATCAACTAACCGTAGAAACCTTACTCTATACCCTCGCTCGTATACGCTAAAAGTACTACGAGGAAACGAATAACTAGCTACTTTTGTAGGATATATAGCTTATAGATTAGTTTGCAAGGGAAATCTAAGGTCTCGATCGGCTACTAAATTATTATCGAACGTAATCGAGCGGGGTCGGTATAGTTACTAAAGTGCTTTAAAAACGGAAATTTTAAGTAGACTTTATATAGTAGACTAGTTTGATTGTTCTATTCCGATAAATAATATAGGCCTTTTAAAGGAGCACCTAAATCTTCCCCCTTCGCTATTCCCGAGGATAAAGGCTTTCGACGCTTTAGCGGCCTAGTAGCCTCGTAAGTATCTCTACTTCTAAATATAGCTTCCTAGGCCCGCTTTGGTCCGGCGGTATAGCCTCTAAGGCGAAACGAGGCCTCTTATGCCTTACGAGCCTCGTATCGATATATCTAGGTCTCTTGTCTTATCGTGGCTATTTTCGGCGTCCCGTCGCGCGTAGGACTTTCAATATTAGGGTCCTTATCTATGATATTGGAAAACCTAGATAGGAACAAGAATAGCTTATCTAACGACTTGAATATATTCTATAATTTATGTAGGGAAATCCTATTCCGGAATAAAGGAGAGGTAGGTAGCTACGAGCCTATTTCCTTTATAAGATATTGGTTAAGGTCTCTAAGCAATAACCCTAGAGAAATACTCCTACCTAGGGTCGCTATCATAGAAATACTGATATATACTAGCGCTAAAATTCCTCTCTCCGAGAAAGACATACTTAGGATATACAAGGTAGCGCTTTGGCTATATACCGTATTGAGGCCCTATGCTAATATCTGTTTAATGCGAATAAGCAACTAGCATAGGATTTGTCGTATATCCTTGCCCGAGATTGTGGAATCGATCAAATTTTCCTATACTATATACTCGCGAATTTCTCTCTAGGCTCGACGTGTCTCCCGGCTTATTTCGTTCTAGGCCCTTTGTTTTATCTCGGGATATGTTTCCTCGCCGATCTATAGGTACTAATTATGTTCCTTGCGAGTAAGGATGTCTTGGACCTATCGAAAATCGCCGATTTTGGCTGGTAAAGAGGATTCAAGTAGGACGTATGATAGAAGAAGAAGTAATTGAGAGAACGATAGGCGTACGCAAATTAATGAGGAAGGATCGGTTTTTGCGCCTGTTTAGAATATTTCGTTTTATCTAGAGCCGGAGTGTCGGTGGGATAGTATCAAAGAAAGAGTGGACTTTTATAGTTTAAAAGGTGTAGCGCGGCAAAGCTTTCTGTTGTTATAAACGGATCATGGAATACTACGGTACAAGAGCTCCCCGCCCTAGAGCAACCGTATATATAGGGTAATTAGCGGCAAATCCTACGCATAGATCTTAATGTATTTGTATAAACCTACTCTACATGTTTATGTAGTTCTAATTAACTTTAGTAGCTCAAGCGGGGTTCTATTCGTTGGCAGAACACAGCTACCAAAGGCAGGAAATAAGAGTAGCATCGTGTAGGATTTGGGACAACGGGGATTTTCCTGGTGATAGGGACGAATGTGCTCGACAATCGCGTCTTCGGGATCTTCCTGTCCCGGCCGTGGCGGAAAAAACTGGTCACCCTGTCTGTATACCTTTACCCTCCCCTACAGATAGCTCACGAGTCGTGTGAAGAGACCCTAAGGGCTGTTGGCAAAGCTCGTGTCCGCTAACTGATTTTGTAATCGGCTGAAAACTAAGTTGCTAATATACGTCTTTATTCCGCAGAAGCCAACCCCGACATCATGACCAAATAAATCTCTGCCAAGGAAAATTCGATGCTATCCTTTTCGGTTCTGCGGTAAAAGGATCTGTAGATTGAAAGTAAGTGGCTATCCAAAGGGATGTATACGATCCTAATTGGTGACTGTTTCGTAACAATGACAACGTCTTGCTTTTGTCTGTTAGTGCTCTACTTCCAAAGGTTACTCTAATTGACTTACTCTGATCGACGGGAACAATAAGTCTAGAGTATTGCGTTACGCCTACTGAACTAGCTAGGTATGTTAGTAAAATAAATAATCTTGGGGGAAGGGGGGAGGGTCTTTCGTACTATTAGGGGCAATCAATATAGGGTAATAGTATGTCGAGGGAGCTATGGAAATAAGCTATAGAACGGCGGTAGATTGTATTTCGTCTCAGAGAACCGCGAGGTCTAGATTTAGACAGATAGGAAGCTAGGTGACTGCTGGAATTGTGGTAATAGAATGTTTAGTGGCTGTGGAGTGCGCTTCTTAAGTAGAAACTACTTGATATATTAGACTATGCAAAAGAAAATTATATTAAATTTATAATTTGTTCCTAGGTCTAAGCTACTATCCCCCTATTCGCGTTGCTAAACCTCGGTTTGTATTTGAAATACTATCACTAGTGTAGGGATATTCAAGCGGAGCTATGCGGTTGTAGAAATTATTCTTAAGTTCCGATCGCGTAAATCTAAGGTCATCACGATAGCGTAGTCTAGCTACCCTAGGTAGAAATTGTAGCGGATCTAGAAGAATAATAATATCATCGCTTAAGGTCGATGATCGAGTCGGTGGAGTGAATGTAGTAAGCGAGATATCGCTCTCACTGTCTATACGAATGTATTAGCATGAATTCTGTACTCTCCCTATATATATATATAACTTACCTAAATCTTGCTCCAGAAGCTAGCAAGATATGATGCTACCTAGGAGACTCAAATAAGGGCCGATACATTCTAGAAGCCGTGGTTGATGAGATATAGAGAGACTTGTGATCATAGATTATGGCTCTAGCAAAGGATAAGACAGTTTGATATATCAATACCCCGATAGATAACCGACGTCCTTACAACTAATCACCCTCCGGGCAACCATATTAAGAAGCGGCGTATTCCTCCTAGTCCTCTACTCGTATAACCCCTACGACAAGGTATAGCGCGGCATCCTACATAAAGTACGCTTCTACGTCCGATCATAACTTAATTGATTACCTCTAGTAAGCATGATGAAAAGTATATGCTAAAGAATTGACCAATGAATTTAAGACTCTAATTCTAAGCTCTCTAGCTCTTCGGCATGTACCTACTATCACACGGTCTAAACGGGCCTAGATTCTAGGCAATTATTTCTTTGGGGACGTATTCTATCCTATACTCTTTTGGTTAACCTTCAGGCTTCTAAGTCAGCGGCACGGGAGGTCCTAAGCCACCTAGGTACGTTGATCTCCTACCTTCACATATCGACAATGCTAGCTCGCCGCAACCACCTAGTCACTACGGAGGGTCTACGTCACGACCTCTCCACTTAGATAGAACATTCCTTAAGGTTCCTAGAAGTCGATATCACCTTAGCTATTGTGGAAACTAGCGCAACTAGCGAAGATCTAAGACTCCTTCGGAGGGGACTTTTGATCCGCCGAGTTCATACGAAATTGTTTGAATTTAATGTCGCTATTAATAATGGTCTAAGTTGCAAGTTGGGAACAATAACCTCAGAGAAATACTTATACCTAGCGTCGCAATGATAGATATACTGATATATACTAGAGTTAAGCTTCCCTTCTCAGAAAAAGGCGCGCTTGGTATATCTATGGTAGCGCTCTAACTGCAAAGAACATTAAGACCTTGTGCTAACACCTATTCAATAGAGCAGAGAAATTGGCAAAGATAACCGCGTATGTCTTTACTCGATGCTATAGGATCGATTAAGTTTTGCTATACTAGGTACTCGCGAATATCTCTCTAGGCTTAACGTGTCTCCCGAGTTGTTGTATCCTAGCTCCTTTCTTTCATCTCGGGGTATCTTTCCTCGCCGATCTACGGGTACCAATCATCTAGGTTGCGGGATAGAATGTCTTAGAGTTGTCGGGTATCGCCGATCTTTGCTAGCAAAGAGGACTCAAGGAGTATATAAGATAGGAGAAGTAGTAACTAAGGGAACGATAGTCGTAAGTTGATCAAAGACGTAGGATTAGACTTCGTATTGATCGAAATATTATATCTTGTATCTAGGATAGGTATACTAGCTAGGCCGAAATACAAAGTTAATAAGTAGTAGAGCGGCAAGAAGGGATAGAGAGCTACCGAGGGCTTATCAATATATTTTATTGCAATATGTCCTAGGGCTCGCGAGTATTACCTAACTTTGCTAGTAAAGTAGACTTAAGGAAATAGAAATAATAAGGATTAATTATAGAAAAATAGACATTAATAGATAACTAGGATTACTATTGCATAATATAGGGTAAGAAGCTCCCCGAGAAAGGGGTAAGGGTACCTTTTTGTGACGGACCTAGGTATACGAATAACTATAACCTAATATGCTAAAATAGTATAGCTTAGAATATATACCCTACGGTAGGAGATAGTATATTATAAGCTAGTTTTTTATTTTTTACCGAATTCCAATACCCTATATATATAAAGCCTACTCTTCCTAGTTAAAAGCCTATTTCTCTATACGTTCGTCCCTTTCTAGCTATATATAAAAAGTTAGACTATCACAAATCTTAAGTTAATATTTATTAAGGACGTAGGTTAATATAGTATATAGCTACCTTAACTATTCCTATAGTAGCCTAAATCTTTCTACCGCTTGCTATATACTACGAAGCTTTTTGATTTCCTTATATTTAAGCTACTTTCTTTCCTCTCTCCCTTTAAATTCAACTATAATAAAAAGGCTTACGTTGCTTAAAGTAGGTTAACTATACGCGATAGCCTCTACTTTATTTACTTATGTCTTTTATGCCTTATCGTAACTTACTTCTTCGTATAGTAAAACGTAAGGAGCCCCTATAAAGCGCTTTGAAATTTTGCTCTAAATTAACCTCCTATCGTAGCAAGGATCTATATCTAACCCCGTTCTTAGTTCTCCTTATATTACCGACCCTTTATAGGTAGAGCGGTTAGAAAATATAATTCTAGGATAGATTATTCCCGGCTTAGGTTTTATTCTCTCTATACGGAGGGAATCCGGCGACTAGGTTAGATTGTTTATAGTTTCGCCCTAAAATATTAGTCTATATCTATTAAAGAATATTTAAGTATATATTCGAGAGCCTAAGGTACGTAGTTATCTACGCGAAAATATTAAGTTTTAGTTTAGGATTCTCTATAAATATATTTGCTATAGTCGATAGATCGAAACTAGGCCTAAAGCTTCTAGGTTCGACCTAAGATATATAACTTATATATTAAAAGCACGATTATAATAAGATTAGCTTCTAGGGGTATATACCTACTATTATACGGTCTAAGCGGGTCTAGATTCTAAATAATTATTTCTTTAGGGACGTATTCTATCCTATACTCTTTTAGTTTATCTTTAGGCTTCTAAGTTAGTAGTATAGGAGGTCCTAAGCTACCTAGGTACGTTAATCTCCTACCTTTATATATCGATAATACTAGCTCGCCGTAACCTACTAGTTACTACAGAGAGTCTACTTCACGACCTCTCCGCTTAGATAGAATATTTCTTAAGGTTCCTAGAAGTCGATCTTACCCTAGCTATTATAGAAACTAACGCAACTAGCGAAGATCTAAGTATAGCGGATTTAATTTTATATAGTACGAGCTTACGCCCGTAGACCCTACGACTATAAACTCTTCTCCGATAGTCTTCCCTAGCGTATAAAAAAGAGTATTAGCTATAGATATAAGGATTAGACTAGGTACTTCTACGTAGCTATATCCGTAGTATCTAGTCGATACCGTCTTTTCTTCGTTATCTTAGGCTATTAAATAATTATAATATTCGTAGTAATCTTTAATAGGGTAGGAAGCTTAGGAGATTTAAGGCGAAGTTTAGCGTAGGAATTTCGCTTCTAATTATACTAGTTATGCCTATTTTTCGACGGTTATCCCTAGGCAAAGAAGCTAAAGTTATATAGCTCCTAGAGACCGACTACCCTACTATTCTTCTTAGGGTACGAAGGCTTCTCGATTTAAAAACGAAGTACTAAATATTAGTAACTAATTACGGTTTTATTGCTTCTCGTAACTAATTCCTCCTTCTACCTAGGTTACGTATCCGAAGCCTCCGATACCCTAGCGCTAGCTACTTAAATCGTTATAAATTCGAATACCTCTAGACCGAGTATATCGAATCTTATTAGATTACTACTATAACCTTACTAGATAAAAGACCCCCCTAAAGGAATCTCTATCTTTATCTTAACCGACCTTTTTATAAAGAGGATTTTATTTAGCTATAGCTTCCGTATAATAGGTTAGGTCTTAGGTATTACTTCTTTCGGTATATCTTAGGGATAGAGCTTAAAAGTTACTCTAGCCTCGTCGGTATCTAAAAGGTCTTAAAAGACTAATACCGTACTATAGGATAGGTACGTAAGTCTAGTACCCTACGCTAAGTAGTTTTCGGTCGAGAGAATAATAATAGGTCCTTAGCGGAGGAGGAAATCTACGTTACCGATAGCCTCTTTAGTTTTTTTAGAAAACTATATTTTATTAGTCTAATTCGATCTACTTATCTATATACCTACTACGTTGCTTTCCTCCGTCCTATATCGCAAAAAACGCCCGTATATATCTATATCTCCTTTCCTATAGACGAGAGGACCTCTTTCTATTTTTAGTCTCGAGTATAGATATTACTTTACTTCTAGGTTTATATTAGTACCGCCTAAGGAAGCCGAGAATACTATAAAGCCGGTAATCTCTATTTCCGATATATACTACTCGCTAAAATAAGGCGATCTAAATTACGCTATTATTATATTTACGGCGCTATATAATATTAAGATACTCTAGCTTAATTTAGAATAGCCTTAGATAAGAAGCTTAAGGGAATAAAAAGCTAGGAGGTAGGAAAGCGAGGTTAAGGGCTTTATAATTTTTGATAAGTCGATATAAAAATTCTATACTTAGTTTAATCTCCGGGACTATTACCGTAATTTATCTAACGTCTAAAACGCTAAGTCTTATAAATTATTAGTAATCGGTTGTTAGAAGCGAAGCTTTATACTAGCTATTATATTAGTATATATAAAGTAATTATATTTCTAAGTAGGGCGCTACTAAAGCTACCTACCTATCTAGCTATAAAGGTACCCTTTACTCTATAGTATTAAGGAAATTTATTCGTTATAATAAGTATCTAGTAGCGACTCTCGAAAGTTTTTTAAAGAGTAGCTATAAATTATACTTATAGCAAAGCAATCGTATAATAAGAAAAAAGCGATAATAGGTAGCGTTCCCTTTAAATACTATACTTTTTCGGAAGGGACTTTTAATCTACCTATTTTATACAAAATTATTTAAATCTAATACTACTATTAGTAATAGTTTAAGTTATAAGTTAGTTTAACGATAAACTAAGTCTTCTTTTTTTATATTCTTCCTTATCTCTTCTAATAGATAATATAGGCTCTAGATCTCCTAGTACTCCTACTTTTTCTAATATATAGTAGAAAAATGTTAAGGGCTCCTAACGTAAACTCGCGACGAGAACTAATAGGACTTCTTCTTCTAGGTCTAAATTAATAGTTTGCTCTATTATAAGCAAAATAATTATTCGATCTTACCTTTTTCGTAAGATTTTATCGATATAACCCTACTATTGCTAAACTTAGGCCGCTCTAGTACTTTCAAAATTTCTTGCCGAGTCGTTAGAGTAAGCCTTATAAGCTCTAATCGGTAACGTTTAGTTAATCTAGCGGTATTGCTATACCGAATAGGTTTAACTTCGGTTATAGAATAACTTATCGTAAATAAAATATAAGAAGAGTAATTAATATTAAAGAGATTTCCTAAGGGCCCTAAGATAACTTATATATATTATAGTTACCTTATTTAAAAGAAAATTAAACTTAGATAAATTTTCTCTAATTAGTTATAGTACTAAAGTTACTTTTCTTATACGTTTTTTTCTTAATTTTGATATACTACTAAAGATTTAAGGCTATCCCCGCCGTTCTTAAAAAAGACTACCGAAGGTAGGAATTAAAATATCTAGTCGGTAGTTTACTAGATATTTCCCTAGACTACGATTAATCCCTATACTAGTATCGCTACTTATATTAGGAAGCTAATATAGTTTAATAATATAGAAAGCTCCTAGCCGCTCTTTTAAGATAGTATCTAGCCTCTCGTATCCTATCTTCTATATAGATATTTTTAAGTCCTCTATTAAGTATATATATAGACTATATAGTATAATATCTTCCTTAACCTCGAATATACTAAGTATACTTCTTAACTTACTTATCTAGATAAATTCTAATATATACTAGATATAATAATATATAATTAGCTAATTTCTAGATCTCGCTATTAAACGCTATAGACCTCCGGATACTTTGCTAGCGTATTACGATACTAGGATTATACTTTAAGTTTTCGAATATAAAGATAAAAGAAAGTAATATATACCTAAAGAATATTCCTACTATTAGAAGTAAGCCTCCCTTAAGATTAATCGCCGTTAGTAATTTTAAAGACTAGCCGGTTGTAGATCGGTAGACTCGAGTTTTGCTATATTTTTAACTACTATTACTAGGTCTTTATTATACCGTAAAAAATACTCCTATAGTATAGTAGGTAATAAGGCTAGATAGGAAACGATATCGGAAAATTAACTAGCTAGCTAATTAAGCGTCGTATCCGAGGACTTTGTCTCGGTATAAATATTACTAAAAAAGAAAGAGAAGTAGGCTTATATAGTCGGTATATCGGGGGTTCGGAACTCGAATTGCTTGTCTATTCGTCTAGATCGAGTTAAAGCCGGATTAATTACTACTCTAGTATTTATAGTAGCAACGAGTATATAGCCGTTATACGTTCCGATACTATCTAAAGTATTTAAAATAGTTACTAGCGTTATCCCTTTCTAATAAGACGTATCTTTTTCCTCGCTTATATTATTACTACGCTAATCGATCCCTATAGTATCTATATCTTCTAGTACTACTATAGAGCGTATAGGAGGCGCTAGTAGTATACGAAAAAATTCTTATAGGCTATAATTATTAATAGTAGCGAGGTTGATTATATATATTAGAAGGTTAAAGTAAGTAGCAATTATCTTATAGCTACTACTTTAAAAAAGTCCTTAGTAGGCTATAAAAGAGATAGCCTCGCCGATATAGGATACTGCGTTTCCGATATAAATTAATAACGTCTTTACTAAGGAACTTCCTAATATCTTCGATTATTTCTCGCTTTATATCTATATCCTATACTAAGCTATCTAGACTTCGAGGGATCTTATCGTATATTTTTCGCTAACCTATATCCTACTTATCTTAGTATATAAAGAAGATAGCTAATTTTCCGCGGCGGGAGTCGACGTTTAACTTTTAGATATCCTCTAGAAGATTTTCAAAAACTACCCTATTCTAAGATATATAATAAATAATAATATTCTCGGTATTTCTCGAGAAAGGATCTAGAGTATTCCGCTATAGGTCGCGGTAGAAGGCAAACTAAGGATTCTAATACTAAAAGAAATAAAAACGCTCTTATCCTAGAGTAATACGAACCTTCTCTATTTTTCTCGATACGCTAGGACTTCTATCTCTATATATTCGAGAGAATTATTACTAGAGTCCTAAAGAAATCCGAATACTTCTATAATTCTAGCGATAGAAAAGCTTAAGTAGCTATAAAATCTAATACTAGATATCTACCTTATAACTTAAGGGTATAGATTATCCCGGTATTTAATTTACGCGGATACGATAAAGAGTAAAATAATAGGTTCTAGAGCTCTTAAAAACGATAGTAGTAAGAATATTGAAATAATCGGAAGGACTACTAACGGTAGAATATAAGATAATATATTAACGCCTAGAGCTACCGAGATTAGCCGAATAAGCTATAAAAGCCCTAGGGAAAAGGTATTAAGGAAGGTATAAAGTACTTTATTAGGTTATTCGGATATTTTAGGTAGGAAAGTAAGAATCTAAGGGCTTTAATATTTAGAGTCGAGAAGAATACCGAGAATTAGTTAGTAATCTATAGTATATTTCCTCGTTTTAGATAAGGGTATAAGAATAGTACTTTCGACGGATAGTATTTTATATTATATCTCGAATTAGGGCTAATACGTCGTCTTTATTTTAGCGGTAAAGAAGGAGTACTAGGCTTCCTAATACCTATTATATCGTAAGCGCTATATCTATTAAGTAGAAGTCTATAAATTATTAAAGAAAACCTACCCTAGATTGTATAGGTTAATTTTAGAACTAACTATACTTTACTATAAGGCTAGTTATTAAGTAGCGGTAGTAAGTAGAAGAAATCTATAAAATAAATATTATTCTTTTATAATAGAACTTACTATATATATAGTTAAAGCGGAAGTCTATAGCTATATAGCTATTTTAAACTAGGGAAGTTTTATCTAATATTAAACTACTTTAATAGGAAAAGGAGGATAGGCGTAATAGAGGTTTAGCAAAAGGAATAACTAAAGGGCAAGAAAAACGTTAGCTTAGCGTTAAGTTAGTATTTAGCCGCTCTTAGGGGAGGCTATTCTATTGCCTATCGCTAGATTCGAAAAGCTTCCTAGGCTTATACGTATCCTAGTAGGAAGGCTAGGTATACTATAGATCCGGCCTAATAATAATTATAGTAAATATAGAATAATATAGCGTAGCTTCTAAGCTATCGATTAGCCTACCCTTAATAATAGAAATATATACGATATATTATCCTAGAGCTTAATCGTACTAAAGAGCAAGAAGTATAACGGTATAAGCTAATAAAGCCTATTTACGTAAACCTACTAGAGGGATATCTAACCTAGAGTAGCTATACTAGACATAAGGTATAGCGCCTCCGCTAGTACTCTTCGTTTATTTCTTATAGCTATAATCCTTCTCTAAGTAGCAACTTTTGCTACTCTCTAGAATCGGAATAGTATAGTTAGTATATTCAATTCGAGAATCAGAATAATACCCTATCTTACTATCTAGTCTAAATATTAGAGCTCTTAGGCTTCGTATAATTATAATAGCCTATCGGATCTCTTAGTAGTCCTATTGCTATCTTCGGTAGAAATTTTAGTAGTCCTAGTAAGTTACTTTGAATCGATCGTCGGGGAGATAGATAAGGTACTATTACTATATCGGCGGTAATAAGAAGTCGTGTTTTACTCTTAGGTCGTATAGAGCTATATATTATACCGGTAGGGCTATAGTAATAGGTAGTCGTACTAAGACTCTCTCTTTCTATATCTTCGGTTCTATATTCCTCGGTTCCCTCCGAAATAGGTAATAAGCTAACTAGCTCTAGTAGTAGGGACATAATCTAGGGCGGGAGTAGTAACTATAGCGAGATAGCGAAACATATAAGGGCTTTTAGGAAGATACTTCTAGATAAGAAAATAAGAAAACTCTAGGTCAATCGGCTACGATATTATACCCCTAACTATAGACTTATAGCTATAATATTTCCGGTATCCGATATATTAACTACTAAAAGGCGTAGTATTTAATACTTCTAGGATATCTACAATAATTAGCAATACTTCGACCGTATAGAAATTATACGGTCTATATAAAAAGCTCTCGAATATTGTTAGTAAACCTATAGCTAGTTTAAAAGAATACCGATAGTAGCTCTAGAGGCCGCTTAGATTTATATCTTTATATTCCGTTCTAGTTAATTAAAAAGGCGTAACCTAATAGAAGAATTAGGAGGGCCTATAGTCTAGCTCTTTGTTTATTATAATCCTTAATCTCTCTTATTATATTCTAGTTTAGGGAAGGCGTAGAGAAAATATAGGTAAGGACTTACGATACTATTTTAGGTCTTCTCTAGCCCGTAATCTAGAGTAAATTGTTATCGACTTACCTATAGTAGGAAAGATCTTCTTATACTCTACTACCTATAGTTAAGGACCTTTAAATCTACTATTCTTATAAAATTGTTTTATATAAAATACTAATACTCCTAAATATTAGCTATAACTATATAACCGTAAAGTAAAATTATTTAGGAGCTACGGTTACGATAATTAATTACCTTATTAGGATAACTAGGGATTACTACTATTTAGAACCGGATTAGGATCTAGTTAGTTATATATACGGCTAGTACTAGTAAGGTTAGTTATAAGATAATTACTATCCCGCCTAAGTAAGTTCCTCCGAAACAATTATATATTAATTTAAGCCTATTTATAACTTAGGGATATTCGATACTTATCCTCGAGTAGAGATAATAAGCTATAATTTTTCGAGAGTTATATTATTTTTTGCCTCGAAGTAATACCGGAGCCGATATCTATCTATTACTCTTCGACCGCATCGGAGCTTATTATAGGCGCAACTCCTTTAACGAAGCTTTACGCTAAGTAAAGGCATAAGGTCCCTTAGTATAGTAGTTTAAGAAGCTTAGTAGTATTCTTAGCTACGGATACGGAAAACTCTAGGCCGGAAACCCTTATATATACTAATCGATTATTATAGGAATCTTTTAAGTCGTTAAAGAATATCTACGTAACCTTTACGAGGAACGCCTTACTCTTATCCTAATAAGTACCTAAATCTTTAAAAAACTTCTCGGGGTTAATCTTATAACCGGTAAGTATAGCGGCTTAGACAAATCTTCCTAAGTCGGTACGGAAAAAGTTTTAGTTTCTAATTCGAAAGGAGAATTGTCTCGGGATATCGCTCTATTGCAAAGAGTATATAGAGAGAAGGTTGTTAATAGCCTTAAATACCCCTTAGATTATTAGGAGAGTTTTAATAATATCCTTCCTTCTATAGGTTATCTCCTAGTCTTTTATAATATCGATTAGAATAATAATATCCTTCCCTTTTTTACGTTTAATAATTATATACTCTATTTAGTATTATTAATATTGTTTAGAGGTCCTCCTTATAGGAAGTACTTACTATTATTATAGGTATAATTCTTAATAGAATACCGAGGTAGATAAGAAGCTATTGTTTATCCTATCTAGTAGCTAATAGTAAACCTAGGTCGATATCCGAGCGCCTACTAGTAGAGTAGGAGATAAAGAAGCGTATTCCTAAACGGTAGCGCTATAGCCCCTAGGTCTTTATAGTTAATAGGATTAGTTCTTGTTCTAGTAAATTTAAAGAGAGCTAAAGTAAATACTCTTAGGCCCGAATTATATATTACGCTATATATAAATTAGGGCCGAAATATTAATAGTATTTTAGTAGTAGAGGGGTACCGGCTTTTTAACTCCTATTATATCGTATACGCTATATCTCTAAAGCTTAGCTTAGTTTAAATACTCTAATAAATAATATCCTAGATCGAATACGTCCCCTTTAGGACTAATTACGACCGGACTTTACGCTAGAAATAACTATAAAATAGGTAGGGCTAGGTAAATTTTAAGGGTTTTTAAGGCGTCCTATAACGCTAGATACGATAATCTTAGATTTTAACTTATACCTACTTAATATAGTAAATATATAATACTAGACAACCTATTTCTATTTTCCCCTACTAGATTATAGTATAAGCGAAGAATTAATATTTCGCGAAGATAAGTATTTACCGATTTTATACTAGTTAAAAGTAACTTATAGCTAAATAAAATCTAAGAGGTTTCTAGTTTTCTCGCGTTTCTTATTAATATAGCCTATATTCTCTAAAAAGGACAATCTCGCTCTCCGCTTTTATTTGCTTAGCTTTACTATTCTATCCTTATATATATATATAGACCTAATATAGAGGTTATTCTCCTCTAGGAACTAAGCAATTTGCTAGAAATAAAGCTTTTTTAACTATATAGATATAGCTATTACTACTATCGAAGGTTTATAGGTAACTATCGGCCCCTACTATTCTTAAGGTCTAGAGGGAACGTAGATTTTTTATCCTTATACTCCTTAATCTAGTTGATTAAAGAGATAGTTTAATAATATAATTAATAAAGACGTATTGTTCTAATCGATTAAAAGATCCTAAGTATATACGTAACTAGAGTACCCTTATTAAGCGCTCGGTAGTTATATAAGCTGTAGAAGCCGTAGAACTACCTAATCTATAGCTTTATTATTAACTAGAAGAATAAGATTTATCTTTAGAACTTCCTTCTACCGACGACTAGACTATATATAGCTAAGCTTAGTATACTAATAATTGCTATAATCGGCTACCCTATAATAGAATCCTTAACCGAGGTAAGGAAGCAAGTAGATTTTAATCGAGCGATCGGAGATAGAAAAGGTAAATCGACGGATTCTAAGGCCTATAAAAGACCGTAGGCGCTACAAATATTGCTATTCTAGCAATTTTTAATAATACAACTAAGCTAGATACCTTATATACTTAGTAGAAATTTTCTTTCTAGCTAGTAAGCTCGACTATCGGTAGGAGAATTGTTCCTATAGAGGTCGATTTTATACTTATTACCGATCGCGACTTTATATATAACTATTCTAAAAAGGCTAATATCAACTTAAGTCGTATAGCTATTATTATCTATAGATAATATATCGGAATCTAATAGAAATAGAGAGGCTTCGGAGAAATCGTAGAACTTAAGAGATAGATCGGAATCGAGAAGAATATTTCGGCTAGCGATATCTATAATAAGTATACGTCTATTATAGATATAGCTAAGTATCTAAGCTATTTTATAAAACTATATAAGTTAGAGTTAATAAGAAGGATAGTATATTTTAAGATAAGCCCTAAGATCTCTATTCGCTATATACGTAAGTTAGGTAGCTTTAGCTAAAACCCTAATACAATAGACAATACCGCTAGACTAGTAATCTTTAGGGTTCTATAAGCGACGGTAAATATCTTACTTACGTCGAATACTCTCGGTATTTACTTCGATATCGGAGTCTAAGCTCTAGGGATATATTAACGGGACTTTAATAGCTACGTTATTCTAAAGAAGAACGACTATAGTATTCCTATTCCCGAGAATTTGCCCTAGGGGAATAGAATTACTTTAGTTATCGAGAAAGGGTAAGAACATAATATAGAGAAAGTAGCTAGACTAGGTTAGTTAAATTAAGGAGTTAGCGCAAATTCTTAAATATAGTTAGCCGATTACGTAATTATTCCTATTATTCTAACTATCCCTTTGCGATACTAGCGTATATATAGCCTCCTCTAAATAATTCTTTTAATAGAAATAGCTTTCTACCTTAACTTACCCAATAAGCTAGGCAATTATAACCGCGTTTAGTCGAGCTCGCTTAGGACGTTAGAGTTAGGGGATTATATATACTACCTCTTTACTTAGCTAGAAGATACTATTAGATATAGTTATAGGTAGGATCGTATAGGATATAATTTCCTTAGCTTTTCCTTTTGTAGTCGGGGAATCTAGCGAGGGTTTTTTTTCTATCCTAGTATATTATGATCCTGGAGGGAAACGAGTATGTTTTGGATTGCATATACGGATACGTAGTATTATAGTACATGCGGGCGGTGAAAACAGGAGCGGAAAGGGCAGAAAGGGGTGCAATTCAGGGGCTGAAGGGTTCGGACGGGATTGTCTGGGCATGAATGCGACCCGTAAATAACCGAAAAGGGGCTCTCGTTATCTCAATATTGTTACTTTTTAGCGGTTAGTTAACCCTCTTAAGAATAGACTCGATAATTATACCGACTTAGATACGAATTCTCGATCTTTTGAAAAATTAGGTAGGGAGATTATGATCTAAAAATTGCAATCTCTATAGAGGATAATAGTACCTTTAAGTACTTCGTAGCGCCTTAGGTAGAAGATCTCGTATATTATTGTCTTAGTAGCCCTAGATTTATAGGAAGGGATCGAAGCGGTATTACCTTCTTAGTAGACCTATACAACGTAGTCGTAATACTCTCGGTTACCGCTTCTAAAGATTCTATACCTTATAACTAACGTATTTAACGATTTTAATTAAGAATTTCCTATACTCTACCGCTTATAGTTAAGGACTAAGTCTATAGATAGCGTTCTTATAGAATTGTTTTACCTAAGCAATAGTAAATATACTAATAATCCTAAATATTAGCTATAATAGTATATAGACAATCGTAAGACCGTAAATTTATTTAGGTACTATAGGCCTAATAATTGCGATAATTAATTACCGGATTAGGATAAGTAGGGATTAAGCTAATTACTACTATTTAGGACTAGAAACTAACCGGATTAGGGGTACCTAGCTAGGTACCCCTAATCCGGTTAGTTATATAGACGGCTAGCGCTAGTAAGGTTAGTTATAAGATAATAGCTATCCTACTAAAGTAAGCTTCCTCCGAAATAATTGTATATTAATTTAAGCCTATTTATAACTTAGGATATTCGACGCTTATCCTCGAGTCGAGATAATAAGCTATAATTTTTCGAGAGGAATATAACTTTTTCGCCTCGAGTAAATACCGGAACCTTCGGTATCTTAACCGGGGTATAGACGTTTTGTCCTTATAGTACAGAAAACGGATAGTAGGGTTACCTATCCTAAGGACATAAGTACTTATAAGGTATTTCTAAAATCGAATAGCGGCGTAATAGAACTTACGGCCTATGTAATAGCGTATAGTATAGACCTATAGTCTAGCCTAAGTACCTAACTACTTAATTTACTTAATATAGCCCCTATAAGATTATCTTAGAGGGAGGGGGAGGAGGCTAAGATAGGGACCTAGTCTTACTTACTTAGTACCTTCCTTCCTCTTATCTATTTATAGTAAATATAATACGCTAGTTTCTATTTAAGGGTAACGACGCTACTTATATTTAGTTTCTTAAAACGCGAATATTCTAGCTTAAAGGCTCTATTTACTATTCGTCTTAACAATATACCTCTATTAGAACGTCCTCTAGAAGCTAAGTAGACTTTAACGGACTCGGTAATTAGGGCGGGGCCTTTATAATACCTTATCGTAATATATATTAAATTTAGACCGTATCGGAAGACTAAAGCTACGATAGTAGTATATAACTCGCCTCGAAAGATATTAATAAATATCTATATATACGTAAAGACGGCGGTAATCCCGCGGCGCTTAGTATTATCGAATATAAACTACTAGATCTAGACGGAACCGATAAATATATACGGGACTAGAGCAAAAAGTATTAAACTAAGACGCTATCAAAATTTACTAGCTTCCTTAACGATCTACCTAAATTAGAAATTTAGAAAAATTAGGTTTCGGCTCTTAATAACTTTTAGCGCGGAGAAGTCCTAAATTCTCTAGTACAAAATTGTGGCTCGGGGGTATCGGATACCTCGAGTATTGCTTTATAGGGAATACCTAAGGAATTAGTAGACGTATTATCTAAGTCAATAGATATTATCGTCTTGTCTAAATACGCCGATTTTATGATATTGTTTAGTATAGTAAGTCGACAACTATTATATTTTCGGAATATAGTATTTATTTCGCTTTATATAGTTACGATAGAAATAGTTAAGGACAAAGATAGCGTATACGCGGTTATACGGAAAGTTATCGGAACTAATACTTCTTCAAAATAACTACTTAAGCTTATTCGTAGCGCGAAATAGGCGAATAGGCTAGTATCCGTCTTGTCTAAGACAAAATAGGTATCTAGAAGCTATGATATTCTTTATATCGGTATAGTAGCTATTATTACGTTATTATAATAAGCTAACTATACTAAGCTAAGTATCTCGCTAGTTTTTACTCTATATTCAATAACTCTTCTATAAGTCCTATAGAGATATTAAAGGGAGTAAAGACTATTAATTATAGGGACTCCTTTTCTAAATCTACGAGCTCGCCTACGCCCTTCGCAATCCCGTTAATTATAAAAAGAATTTTTGAGGGCAACGTTTCGTAGGTTATATATTTCCTTTTTCAAAATTTTATAACTAATTTATCCTAGGCTAAATAAAATTTGCCGATGCCTAGGGTACGAGTTATCCTATATTAAGGCTTATTAAACCCTCTTTAATAATATATTAGGGTACTATTCCGCTAGAAAGAGGCCGGCCTTAATACGGTTTAAGCTATCGAAAAGGCATTGTCCTAATAACTATACGTCGCTATTAGGTAAGACTTTATCCCTAATTTAGAAAAAGGCTATCAATTAATATATCTAGATAACGACGGCTAAAGGAGCTAATTCTATACTCCTCGCGTAGCTAACAATTTAGCTAGTAGCCCCCCGCTAATAGAGATATCTAATATACTAGTATTAGCATCGATTAGTATACTAGAACTAGCACTAGCCTAAGGAATTCAATCCGATTCCGGTAACGCCTAGATAGATTCGGTCGCAATTACTATAGGTAATATTTCTACTAGTTGCCCTTTAATAAACTATATCCCCTAGCCTAATACTAGCGATTCCTAGGTAAACTCGGCTAAGATAGAGATAGTCTACTTTTCTTCCGATTATTCTTTTATTAACGATATCCCTTAACCTAATACTAGCGATACTTAGGCAAATTTATCTATATAAATACTTAAAGATATATCTCTCGGCTTATATATAGGCAATAATTTTAGTACTACTATCGGCTTAGTTAATAGACTAGCGGGAGACTTAGGATCAACAACATAATATTATTCTATCGCTTTTAGTAGAGATATAGTAGATATAACGCCTATCTAGCGATCTACGGGAATATTAAGGGCTAATAGGATAGCATAACCTCCTATTAATATCAATAGGGCGTTACCTACTTTGCGATATTCTTCCTTATAATCTCTTAGACTCCGAAAGGAATTAGAACGTAGGCAATACCCTCGCTTATTAGCAGTAAATTGATTTACCTTAAAGTCTTCTATTATCCTAAACTACTTTAAACTAAGACTTAGTATATATAAGGCAACGTAGCTATAGGCCAAACTATAATAATACTATATAGCATCAATTCGGGCTTAGTAGAATAAACAAAGAAGTACCCCCTCTACCTTTAGTTAACTATATATTACTATCCCCGGATATAATAATATAATCTCTAGGTAATAATAGACCCTAATTAATTTTTGGAAACCTATTATTATAATCTATATATTCTAGCCTAAGGATTACTAAGTACTTTCTAGGAAATAGTCGCTTAAGCTTCTCTCCCCTTTTTGTCTAAACGATAGGATAATAGTCTACTACCGCTCGCTATAGATCATCGGGGAAAGTAATACCGGTTTTACTAGAAATTGACTATAACTTCGTTTTATCCTTTAATAAGAGAATTAGTATTTATATCGGTACTAGAGGCAATTTAGAAAAATACCTCGAGTAAGTATTCTACGATAGGGCGTACGTTATCTTTACTCCTAGGTAATATAAAGAGCTATAGGTATCGATTATAATATATCTAGATTATCTATAATCTAACTTTAGTAGCTACGATAGCTACTATAGTCTCCAACGGCGATATATATAGTATAAGAGAAATTCGGTCGTAATTTAGGATAGTTAAAGATTCTTCGAGTAAAGCGATAAGTCCTTTAAGAATCGCTATAGCGACAAGACAGATAATATAGTTAGGACTTAAGAGCGAAGGTATTTAAGATACCTAAGGGCGGCGGGGTAACAGCGGGGATTAAAGCAACCGACGGTTAGGTAGTTATACGATTATATAGATTATATAACTATTATATAATCTAGAACTAGTTTTTACCCTATCTAAGTCACATAATACTCTACTATAGGTCGGGTAAATAACAAACTAAACTAACGTTCCTCCTAGAGTACTAGATAAACTATAATCTATCCTTACCAATTTCGCTAACAATAGGTTAAGGTCCGTTAAGGTCCTATATATTGCTTAAAACTACGTAATTGCCTTAGCCGTCTAAATCCTACTACCTATAGTCTAAGTAACCTACTACCTCCCTTTTGTTTACTACCCCTAATCCTATACGAACTTAGCCTAATAATAATACAACGCCTTACGTATCGACTAAAATAGTCTATCTTTAGGCGACCGCCTTCTCTAGCTAGGAAATTTTCTTAGGTAGGTATCCTTCTCGACCTAAACAACAAACTCGAGGAGGAAAAGCTACGAGGGTACTCGCTAGAGTATTTCTACCTAGTAAAGATTAGTAATATATTTCGCTTAAGATACTAGGTAGTCGGAAAACTTAGCTATAGGGGTTATTCTATAGTATAGCTCTATAGAGACCTATAGTCCTAGTACTAGTAATAATAAGATTAAGGACTAAAAAATTATAGGCAATATAATATACCTATATTATATTTAAAATATACGAATATAGCTCTAGCTATAGAAGAAGAGAAAAAGAAGTATATAGATATCTTAGAAACGTTAAGTTAAGCTATATCGGCTCTATACTCGTTCGATACGCTATCGATAACTTTTAAATTAGTTCTACGAATAATACCTACTCCTATTAGTATCTTATATATACTCCTTAAGCTATAAGTCTATACGAGCTATATAATTAAACTATAGCAAAGGTACTTCTAGAAGATTAACTTAAGCTAACTTTAATCTATATATTTCTTACTCTCGACTTTCTTTATATAGAAGCTAAGATTGTTTATATATAGTAGAGCTAGCTAAACGCGTTTCGTTCTTAACGCTATAGTTTAAACAACTTCTTTATTGCTCTCGACTACCTCTTTTCTAAACTAAGGCTTAGTACTACGTTATAGGAGTTAAGGATAACAATCCGCTTTAATAATAGATTCTATAGTAGATTCCGATATTAAGGTCGTAATATTATAAAGTAAACTAGCTAAGATCTATAAGATTAACGAGACTTACTCTTCGAGTCCTTAGAGGAACTAGGACGGTAGTCGCTACTCTACTACCTACGTTTACTCTCCCTTTCCTTCTTAATAGATCTATCGTCTTCTAAGCTTAGTTGTTCCGGGGGAGTATAGGGTCGACGACGTTTTAAAACGCCTAGTCGAACCTAATTAATTAAACGTTAGAATTGCGTCTATATCTATTACCTTGCTTCGGCGCTAGAGAGAAAATTATAGAGTTGCTCCGATATAATAAGAATCTCTCGGTTAAGGCTAGCGTACCCTCTATAGAGATCTTCCGTTGCGAAGTCCTCGAGTAAAAGCTATATAAGACCTTCTTTAACTAGAAGGCTAGAGTCTATCTAGAATAGCTAGTTATCTATTAGTGTCTATTCGTCCGAGACCCTAGTTTAAAGTAACTATACTTATACCTCTACTATAGTAGTTGCCTAGAACTTCTCTATACTATCGGTAGTTATATATTCTAGTCGCTATATAGTAATAGTCGCTCTCTTAGAGTTTCTATAATTAATATCGAGGGTAATAACCGCGTTTATACTTCTATTAGTATTTAAAATATACTTATCTACTAGGTAGGAGACTCGTTAGCTCTTTTATAAATAGTATACCTCTATAATTATACTAAGATAGTACGCCTAGTAGTAGCTAAATAATATATCTAGTTCCTATCTAGAATAAGTCTATCTTTATCCCCTATATCCTTAGGTATTAAGATTCGCGAAGTAGTAAAATACTTAACCTCCTTAGCGAAATTAGTAATAGGCCTATCGATTCGTTCGAATTATCTTAGTTATCTTAATATTTTATCGATAATCTTCGTATAAAATATATTATAGAGAGGACTTAGTATTCGGATTGCTAGGTAATAACGATAAGGATCGTAGTCGTACCTATAAGTACCTATCTAAGTACGCCTACGTTAATATAGCGAAAACGTAGGAATACTTACCGTACTTTGTCTTCTATATAATTTAGAAGAGATTCGTTAGAATCTAATATATATAATACTTATATATATTAGTCCGGTCTAAGTCGACGCTCCTACTAAGGTTATAGCTAATAACCTACTAGATAGAGTCGTAGTAGGTTTACTACGCTTTAAGCACTCCTTAACAACGGTTTTTCTTCCGTAGGTAGTAGTATAAGAGGAGGCTTAAGGACGCTCCCTAGTAGAGTAATTCTAGCTACTATAGGAGGCGTAAGAGGTCTAGATAAAGTTAGGGTATAGTTTATTTACGCTAGGAGTAGAATCGGAGCTAAAGAGTTACGTAGTATTAAGTAGGTCGGAGAGAGTAGAATACGTTCGTCGCTATATAATAAAGATTAGTTACTATATAATAGTTAGTTACTTAACTAACCTAATTAATAAGTAGGTAAGCTACCCTTCTATAATATCTCTAATTAGCCGTAATCTATATATCCTATTTCGGGTAGGCAATATAGAGAGATACGGTATAAATAGTTGCCTAGCTTATCTATCGAGACCGATTACTATACGTAGAACGACGATACTATTTATAGATAACTATATATCTACGTATTATCTACGCCTACGCTAGTAACTTAATCGAGCTCTACTTACTAGTCGTTCTAGGGCCTAGGGGTAAAGGCGAAATACGTAGGAAAGACTAATACGGAATTTAGGTTACCTATATTCTTTATTAAAGGTAAGAAACAAAGAAATATTAGTACTATAATATTTCTTATTAGATCTACGGATCGAGATTACTATATCTAGGATAACCTCGTACGCTACGACTTTGCTCGGAGCCTTAATAGGATCCTTAAGAAGATATAAGTAATTAATTTTACGAATAGGAGATTTAAAGGATAGATTAATATCCTAGGTAGTATATACGCTTCCTATTACGAAAGCGCCTCTAGGTTCTCTTATAAAGAAGAGGTACTAACTTTATATATAATACGGAATAAATTCTAAACTTAATTTTATACGAATAGTCTAAACTAGTTAAAGCGAATTTATAATTAGGTCTATAAAATATAAGATATTTTAAATAGCGCTTAATCCCTAAAGGGGCTAATAGAGCTAGGGTAATTCTTACCTAGCTTCTTACCCTATCTATTCTATACTTACCCTACTTACCTATAGTCGCGCGACGCTAAAACGGCGCTTACCTATTTCTTACCTAGGTAGTAGCTACCTAACTAGTAGCCGTATTTAAGCTATACGCCGATAGATTAATAGTTAGTAACTTATCTACTCGGCTTATCTTCTCTTAACTATTTTAGGATACCTAAAGCTATTACTCTAGAATAAGAGGGAAAAAGGACTCTCGCCCTTCTACCTACTTACCTATTTCTTCTTAAGCTATCCTATCCTTAAGTCTAGTATACCTTAGCCTAGTATTAGTAATAAGACTACCTAACTCGCGGCCTTAGATATAAAGGCAAAGATAGCGTTAACTATAGAGGATATTCTAGGAGACCTTAACGACTATATTATAAATATAGTTCTATCTCTAGCTAGATATCGTCTACTATAGATAGTACCGCTAGATAACTATTAGCTACTTAGGGAGCGGGAATAGATACGAAGTTAACGGATACTTTTCGATTATAATAGTCTCTATAGAAATATATATTTTTATTGTTTCTTTTAGCCCTTCCGACTTTACGGATAGCTTCTTTAGGCTTTCCGGTACTTTAATTTTGTAGAATAGCGTACTTATAATGCTAACGAAGTATAGCTAGGAAAATAGTCCGTAATTTCCTCCTATATTAATGTTCCTTCCTCCTTTAACTTTACTAGTAAGTAGTCCTTATCGGCTAATTAATTTTTCCTACGAGTCGGACGTATTATACTAACTAACCGCTTAATAATTCTACCTAGGGTATTAGTATCGTAGGAAACTTTCTACGTAGGTATATATAATATCGAGGGGATATTATTAGGTACGAAGATAATAAAGAAAGTAGGCTACGATCCCTAGCTCTTAATAGTAAGTATTACCTACCTAATAATATCTCGGCTCTCGTAATAGCTAGTCGACGGACTATAGAACGTATTATAGGGATAGTAGGAAGTAGACGTACTTAGAGGACCGTATTTCTCCTCTAAGGAGTCCTTAACGTCTAAGAGTTCTAATTAGATTACGTCGCTCGTAAAGTCCTCGTCCGAGGAATTATTAAAACGCTTGCTACTTTCGCTCTTATACGTATCTAATAGAATAGTTTTTGGTTTTAAGCGTATACTCTATATAGGCTTAGGCCGTAGTAGAGGTATAACTATAGCTATAGATAGGTAGTATAACTTATAAGGAGGACCTTATTTTCTAGTCGAAGATATTAGCCGTTCTTTTCTTTTATATTCTCTCGGAATAGCTAAACTAGGGTTCTTATCGCCTTAAGCGCTAGGTATTCTCGAGTAAGAACGAATAGATATATACCTAGTAGCTTATTCGAGATCTATAAAATTAGGTATATTAACGTATAGTATAGTACTTAGTCTAGAAGGGCCTAACTTAGCTACGGTTCTAGTAGAATAATCTAAAACTAATCTAGTTTAGCTTCCTCCTTTATAGTTATCCGAAAAGTTATTAGGATAATCCTCCGGTAAAGAAATATAGGAGCTCCTATCGTCTCCTTTTTTAGAGGCAATATCTAAGTAGGATAAGATAGAAGTAAATAGGGTATTAGAAGAATATTCGCTAAATATAGTAGACGTATTAGACGTATCCTAAGTATAAGCTAAACTAAAAGATTTAGAGTAGGCACGATATAAAGGCTAATTTTGTCTCTACTAAATATCTTCTACTATATACGATTATATAATCTTAGGGGCCGAGAATATAGATACTAGTAAAAGTAAAGTAATAGAAAGGGACTAAGTAGATAGTAGAGGACTCGTATAAATTAAATAGGGTCTTAGGAAGGAGCCTAAATTGTCTAACTCTATACGTTTGCTTAGATTTCTACCGAACGAGGACGGAACTATATTCTAAATAGATTAGCAATTAGGGATAGAGACTAGTTTAACCCTTAAACTTACCGTAGCTAGGTATCTTTTCGTTAGAACTATCTTAAGGGTAATATTTAAGCTCCTATAGCGAAGGATACGTATCTCTATTACTAGTATCCTATATATTTAACGATAGCGTTACTACCCCCTAGGATCTCGCTAGTTTAAAGTTAAATAGGTTAGGCGACCTAGCTATATACTAATACGTTATATCTTCTATATCGGTAGCTAGAGAAGAGAAGTAACTCGAGGCTATTATCGAGTTGTCTATCGGCGAGGAGACTAGTTTACCGAAGAATATAGGTTGCTTACCTAATAGTATAATATAAGAACCGTTTTTGTTGCTATTAAAAGCAAACTATAGCGGTTTTATAGGCTTCGAAGGGCTATAGTAGAATTATATATTATTAAGGGTTATCGGTATAGTCTTAGTTCCTAAGAGGAAAGATATAGAGATAAAAAAAGCGAAATAAGGAAGATTAGTATTATTTAATTACTAGATTAATATAGGTACGTAGTAGAAAAGACGTCTATTTATAGATCCAAATTAGCCCTAGGGAAAGACCGAGGAAATTCTTCTATAAAAGCTAAACCCTAAGTAGGAGTTCTAGTTAGCGGATAGTATTAGCCCTAGGCTACTCGGTATATACTATTTACTTTTTACGGCTACTCGTTCCGAGGCTAACTACTAATTATTAGCAGAAGGTATACGTATCTTATATAGACGATACGTAGCGAAACGGAATTTGCCTTAGCTAGTCTTTCTATAATCTTAACTATCCTATAAGGATACTATTTAATTTACTTAGGGCCTTTATAACCCTTATACGATATAACCCTCCGAAAGTTAACTAAGGTAGACTAGGCGTTCTTTAGCTCCGCCCTAAATATAATACTAGAAAACTATAGACTAAGGCTACCTACCCGCCTTTTAGGGGGGGGGAATAGAATTGCTACTAGCTATTCGCGATTAGTTAATCGATTCTTATCGCCGTAGATAAAGTATATACTACCTATACTAGGCCTACTAGTATATAGGTATATAGGGAATTACGTTAGGATAACTAGATAAGGAAAAGATACGTATATACCTTCCGCCTTCGCTAAGGTACGGCTATATACTATAACCTATTACGTCGGCTAACTTCTAGCTATTTCTAATCTAACGCTTATTTACTAGTCCGGTCGCCTAATACTCCTAAAGCGTACCGCTTTTCCTTCGTATACGGTATACAAAACTCGTATCTACGTCTAATAGCAAAAATAGCGTATCTATCTTAAGATAGACTAGAGATAATAAGGTAGCTTAAGTTTACCGAAAACTATACGGGATCGTAGATAACGGACTAAGGCGCGATAGTTTTTTTTTTTTTTTTTTTTTTTTTTTAGAATTATAGGTAAAGGAAGCGCTACGTTATCTTAGTTACTATTTCAAGTTAGTAGGTATATATTAGCCCTAGTAAGTATCTATTCTCGGGGAATACAACGTAATAGTATACTAGATTAAGCTTAAGAGCAAACTATTTAGCTAGGTAGGTATTAGAGAGGCTATAGCTCGCTCCGACGAGTCGAGTAGAATCGGAATACGTAGGAAATAGACGCTCTTACCGAGTAAAGAGCTATAGCCGGGAAAACATTAGAATAAGAATAGGTCTAAGGCGAGGGAAGGGTAAACACGGTATTATAGAGTTGTTCTATTAGATAGTACGAGTAGAGGTAGGTAGGAGGTAGTATTAGCAGAAAATCCCTTAGCTCGACCGGGGCTAGGTTAGCTAACCGAGTCCGTCGGTCTAACTAGACGTATTTTCGAAGTATTAGGAAGGGAGGCAAGAAGGTAGGAGAAGTAGGTAATAATAGAGCAACGTACCGCGGATTTATATATTTAGGACGGCGAGTCGAGAGGCGGTAAGAGGACGGACGTACCTATTGCGGAATAGCGTAGAAGCTAAACCCCGTTGGGCCTACGCTAATCTATCCTAGGGGGATTAGGGGCGGGCGCTAAACCGGGGTTAGGGAGCTACCGTTTCCGGCGGCGGCGGCCTAAATAGAAAAAATACTTAAATATCTTAGAAGATATAGGGAATCGGCTATAAAAGGATATTAGATACCTATTATAGATCTATCGAGATACCTTCCGAGGAGATAATAAAGCTAAGAAATTCGACCTAATCTTAGTAGAAAGTATATTTACTAGGTTTTACGTATAAGTCTATAGATCTTATTTATTCGAGGACTTAGTAGATATAATCGGTATATATATTATAGTCTAGTAAGAAGATTAAGATATTATCTAGATATACTACTATAAAGATATCGAGAAGACCGTAAAGTACTATATAAATATATAATTAGAAGGTAGCTAGTATATTAGTAAGGCTAAATAGTATAACTATATATTTAAAGTAGCTATAATATATATAGAAAGCTATCTTCTATTTATTACTTTTCTAGATATAAATCCGATAATATTGTTACGGAATAGGCTTCTTTAAAGCTATTCCTAGATTCTTTGTTATACGTGCCGTACTAGTAGCGATTCGCCTCCGATCTACCTACGTTTCGCTTATAATTCCTTCCCTACCGTATAAATATTATATTAGCCTCTTCTATAAGAAAAGGCGTCCTATCTTTTAGCTATAATTCTCTTTAAGAATTAGTCTCTATTCTTATTATAATATATTATCTCTACCTCCTCTTAAGAGTTATCTATAGTATTTAGATAGTCGTACCTTACCTAATCGATAGGCTTACTATCCTACTAACTAGTTTCTAATAATTCTAATTCTTTGTTTTCGATTACCTAAGGTTACGATATCTCCCTAAACCTAATCCGTAGTCGAAAGGGCCTAGTCTTAAGGCCGAAGTACTATTAAACTATAGCCGGCTATCGAGACCCCTTATAATATAAGTCTAATCCCTACTAACGAGGGCTAAGTCGATACCGACTAGTTAGATAAATATCTTAGGCTTAACTAGGAGACTATCTAAAAGCTTAAATAAAAGGTCGCCTTAAAGAGATATATCGTAGAACTTCGTACTAAAGAAGCTATACTCGATAGCTAAGCGAATTGTTCCTAAAACTATAACGATTCTAAATTTAACCGTAAAGATAAGTTTAAAATTAAATTTAAAGATATTTCGCGATTTAAAGTTACGTTTAACCTTTAGTAGCGACAAAACTAGCTATTAGATCTTACGACCGCCTTTATAGGCGTACTACGGAAATACCGCTACGATAGTAGAAAAATCCTTCTCGGCGTCTCCTTTATAGATAAAACCTATCGGATAAGATAGTACTAATACGCTAGCGAATTAGTACCGAAGGATAAGCGTTATACCGAAGAGACGTAGTCTTACTTTAAAGATTTTACTCTTACCCTTATTAAGAATACCGCTAACCTCTAAGCCGAAGTTCGGGTCTAACTTAAGAAGACCTTTTAACGGTCCGACGAGGATCCGAGGGAGTTTTATACCTATCTCGATACCTTTAAACAATACTTTCCTTGCCCTTCGGAAATAGAAAGAAGCCTCTCTTTCTTCGTAAAGCTTTAGTATCCGCTTTAGAACCTTATTAACCTCTATATACTTAACCTCCTAAAGACTTAGGACGAGATAATTAATATTGCCTACTACTATTAGGAGATTCTATAGTCTAAGAAGAAACGGAAGCGTAAAGCCGACGATAAGGCCTTAAACTAAGGATTCTTTAAGCGCTACTCCTAGGAATCGTCCTATAGTTCCTACTTCTATCCTAAATTTAAAACCGATTACCTACGTAACCCTAAATACTCTTACGGACTAAACTAAGGCTAACGCTAGCCTTACTATAACTAGAATAAGAACCGACGCTATACTAATAATCCGAATAAGGAACTAGTCTAAAACTATAGTAACCTATCTTAACCTCGAGAAAAGGATCCTCTCGGACGAGATAGATAACGCCTTACGTACTTTAACTATAGTAGTAATAGCTATATATAACCTACTTATCCTTAGGGACGTACCTATATAGGTAAAATCCTTTAGGGAAAAGCTAATAAGTCGGAGTAGACTCTACGTCTCCGACTTCTTATCTTTAAGTAGAGACTACCTACTATCTTTATATACCGATTTACGTTCGAAATATAATCGAAATATATATAGATCTCGATAGTTATACTAAGGTTAATATTATTAGTTTTTAGTTTATTAAGATATATAAACTTTAACTAGCTAAGCTATCTAGACCCTTTATTAGGGCTATTAATATATTCTTAATACCTACCTATAGCGTATAGAAGGTCCTAATTACTATAACTAATTCCTACGGAATAGTTAAATCCTTCGAACGCCTATATATCGCTATCGACTACGATCCTAACCTATAGAGTAGCCCTATTCTTCTCTCTATAATAATACTTTAATACCTAAATATCTACTTTACGCTAATATCTCGCCTCTAGTAGTTTAAAATATTATCTATTATAATTAAGAAATCCTATATCTTCGCTAAATATTCCCGTAATCTAGTCTACGTCTTCGTAGCTATTAAACTACCTAAGGAAATCTAGATTCCTAGGGACGATAACGACGATTAACCTCCTTAGGATCTATCCGGAATCCCTACCAAATTATAAGAGTTTTATGATATTTTCTCTTACGAAAAGGTAGCAATTCTCCCTCTATTTAAAGATACTAATTATACTATCGAACTTATCGCTAACTAAACTCCCTCTTTCGGTCCGATCTACCCTCTCTTATAAAATAAACTAGTAGAACTACGCCGATATATCGACGAAAACCTAGAGAATAGGCGTATCCGACTATCTAAGAGCCTAGTAGGTACTCCTATTCTCTTCGCCCCTAAGAAGGATAGTAGACTCCGATTATACGTCGATTACCGTAGACTTAACTATATCTCGGTTAAGAATCGCTACCCTATCCCCCTTATTTCGGAGATACTTAACTATCTTATAGGTATAAAATAGTTTAGTAAGATCGATATTAAAGATATATATTATTAGATCTATATCTAGGAAGATAATAAATAGAAAATAGCTTTCTATATACGTTATAGCTACTTTAAATATATAGTTATACTATTCGGCCTTACTAATATACTAGCTATCTTCTAATTATATATTTATATAGTACTTTACGGCCTTCTCGATATCTTTACGGTAGCGTATCTAGATAACGTCTTAATCTTCTTACTAGGCCGTAATACGTATACCGATTATATCCGCTAAGTTCTCGAACGAATAAGATCTATAGGTTTATATATATAACCTAGTAAATATATCTTCTACTAAGATTAGGTCGAATTTCTTAACTTTATTATCTCCTCGAAAGGTATCTCGATAGATCTATAGTAGGTATCTAATATCCTTTTGTAGCCGATTCCCCGTACCTTCCGAGATATTTAGATATTCTTAGGATTCTATAACTTCTATCGGCGTTTTATCCGAAATTACTCCGAGATTATACTCCTACTAATATCTCTAATAAAAGGGAGTAAGAACAGTAAGAAACCTAGGACCTTAGAGCTTATACCCCTAGAAATAGCGGCGTTTTACTATATTCTCGACGCCTTTAAGACTATACTACTACTCCGATATTTCGATCTAGAAAGACCTAGAAGAATTAAGACCGATATATCTAATTAGGCTATAGCCGGAATCCTCTCTTAGCCTAACAACGGAGGTATCTAGTATCCTATCGCGTTCTAGTTAAAGAAGTTTAATAGTATAGAAATTAACTATAGTATACCGGATTAAAAGCTTTTCGCTATCGTTTAGTCCTTTAAATACTAGCGTTACTACCTCGAAGAAAGTACGTACCCTATTAAGGTTTTATCTAATTATTCTAATCTCTAGGTTTTTATAAAACAACTAAAACTTAATAGAAGATAAGCTAGGTAGTACCTACTTTTATCTACTTTTAATTTCTATATTAAGTACTACTCTAGGAAGACGAACCCTATAGACGGCCTATTACGGCGATAGGGCTCGGACTATAAGGACGCTCCTAGTATCGAGTTACTAGGCCTACTTTAGGACCGAATAATAAATAAATCGCGGCTATCTAATTAGTAGTACGTAAGAGTCGAAGAATTAACTATAAAAGACTTAATATCGGCTAAGACCTACGATAATAGTAAGGCCTCTACTATAGATATATATATCCTAGCTACGCTTCTAAGAGGGACCGCCGCCGAATTAGCCTTAAATAGTAACTAGGAAGTAGGTTAGGTACGGCTAATCCCTATTAATAAGTTATATAACGCCTATATTGTTAAGAACGTCTACTAAAAAGAATCCGGAGATAAATTAAAAAATCTTATTAAGCGACTCTAGGAGAAAGACCTAAAGACCTAGTAGCGAAAGTATACCGTTAGAGAAGTAAAGCCTAGGACTAAAGACTAATTAATTAATTTAAAAGGGCTTATTCGATATAAGTACCGTCTTTATATCCTAATAGGGAACAATTTAAGAATAAAATTAATAAATATCTATTATAATAACTCTCTTATCGGCTATCTCGGGCGTAACCGAACGGCCGAGCTCCTTAAGAGAAAGTACTATTAGGTAAATCTTAACCGAGACGTTAATAAATATATTTAGATATACCTTATCTACTAAGGTACTATAGCGCTACGATATAAGCCTTATAGAAAGATAGATATACTTCTAATTCTAAAACGGCCGTTTGCGGAGTTATCTATAGACTTTATTATAGGCCTACCCCTATTAATCTATTTAGATTAAACTATTAATAGAATTTTAGTTATTATCGATAGGTTTATAAAATAGTCCTTTTTCTTCCTTATATCGACGACAATAATAGCTATAGACCTTATATAATTATTCTATAATAATATCGACCTTCGGTATAGCCTACTAGAAGGTATTATTACCGACTATAGATCGCTTTTTACTAGCAAATTTTAGTCGGAATTATACTATATCTCTAGGGTTAAAATAAGGCTTTCGATAGCGTTTTACCCCTAAACCGACGGCTAAATAGAATAGATAAACTAGGTCCT